>Ga0207695_10000015_pt1 | contig 803205 bp, 764 predicted proteins | sample KBSC54metaG_FD_184354 | JGI IMG/M metagenome (GOLD analysis project Ga0207695, IMG submission 184354) | Corn rhizosphere microbial communities from Kellogg Biological Station, Michigan, USA - KBS C5-4 metaG (SPAdes) (version 2) | ecosystem: Host-associated > Plants > Roots > Rhizosphere >... | reverse complement strand
CGGCGTCCTGCTGATCACGTCCAAGATGCCGGACAAACCGTTTGCGGTCGCCAAGGAAACCGTCTCGGTCATGCCTTGGAATCAATACGGCACCAAGGATAGCTACGTGACCAGCCAGACCAGTGCCGCCGCGGGCAACCGCGACGGTAAGCTGTCCTGGCTCGTCAGCGCCAATTATCTCGACAGCTATCAACAGCCGCTGACCTACACGACCAACGCCTCGTTCCCGGCCGGCACGACGGGCGGCTTTTCTGCGCTCAACAAGACCGGAGGTGTGGCGAACGTCGTGGGCACCGGAGTGCTGGCGCATTCACAGCAGACTTCCGGCAATCTGCGGCTCGCCTACGACATCACGCCGCTCGTTCAGGCAACGTATTCGCTGGGCATCTGGAACAATCACCAGACCTCCGATCCGCAGACCTATCTCAGATCGATCGCAACCGGCTTGCCGACGTTCGGTGGCGTCAGCAGTTTTGCGAGCAGCAAGTACACCTGGGATCAACTGCATATGAGCAACGCCGTATCGCTGAAGAGCGATACCAAGGGCGCGTTCGATTTTGACCTTGCGGCCTCCACCTACAACTATCTCCAGGATAGCCTGGTCAATCCCTTTACGGTCGTGCCGTCGCCGGGCCTTGGCTATTCGCTGAATGGCAAGGTGACGCGGATGGACGGGACCAACTGGCAGAACGCCGACGCCAAGGGCATCTGGCGTCCGCTCGGTATCGATGGTCCGCACGAGATCAGCTTTGGTGTGCACGGCGACCGCTACCGGCTCGAAAACCCAGTCTACGCCTCGACGGCCTGGTTCAATGCGCCTTCGACCGGCAATGGACAGCTTTACTCGACCGGTGTCGGCGAAACGCGGACCGAAGCCCTTTGGGTGCAGGACGCATGGAAGATGACCCCGATGGTCAAGCTGACGCTCGGTGGACGGCTGGAGAGCTGGCAGGCGGTGGAAGGCTTCAACCTCAACACCACGACGACTGGTGCCGGTGTCATCACGTCGGCGGTGCCGACGTGGCAGCCGGGGCTATCCTCGACCAATTTCTCGCCGAAGGCGTCGCTGTCGTTCGACCCCAACAAGGACTGGAACGTCACCGCGAATTTCGGCGAAGCCTACCGCTACCCGACAGTGACCGAACTCTACCAGAACATCAGCGTGGGCGGCGTCACCTATCTCGCCAATCCGCTGCTGTCGCCGGAGCAGGACTTCACCGGCGAGCTCAATCTCGAACGGCGCTGGGCCGATGGGCGGGTGCGGCTGACGGTGTTCGGCGAGCGGACCAACAACGCGCTGATTTCGCAATCGACCACGGTGACGGATGCGAGCGGGGCCCAATCGGTGCAGACCGCAGTCAGCAACGTTGCGGCGATCCGCATGCAGGGTATCGAATTGTCGGCCGACAAGGACAACGTGCTGGTCAGCGGCCTGCAACTGTTCGGCAGCGTCACTTACGTCGATTCCAGGATCATCTCCGATCCGAATTGGAGGGGCCCGACCAGCGTCGTCGGCAAGCGCGTGCCTTTCGTCCCCGACTGGCGCGCCAAATTCGGCGTGACCTATCGGCCGAACGACAGCTGGGCCTACACGGTCGCGGCGCGCTATAGCGGCAAGCAATATTCGACGCTGGACAACTCGGACACCATCCCGCACGTCTACGGCGCCTTCGATAACTTTTTCGTTGTAGACTTGAAGATCCACTATAACGCGACGAAGAATTTCGCGTTCGACTTCGGCATCGATAATCTCTTCAACGAGCAGTATTTCCTGTTCCATCCGTTCCCAGGACGAACCTTCGTTCTCGCCGGCAAATATACGTTCTGACGGATGGGATACTCTCAACGGCGACCTGAAAGGCAAATCGACATGAAGAAGTTCTCAACCATCTTCGCTCTTGCGGCGCTCTCCGCCGTTGTGTGCGTGGCTTCCGTTCGCGCCGAGGACGTCAAGGCGGGCGATCTCGTCATCTCGCAGGCCTGGAGCCGGGCGACGCCTGGAGGCGCCAAGGTTGCCGGAGGCTTCCTGACCATCGAAAACAAGGGCTCGGCGCCGGACAAGCTGGTCTCGGTGTCGGCGGAGATCGCAGGCAAGGCCGAGGTCCACGAGATGGCGATGGACAATGGCGTGATGAAGATGCGTCCGCTGGACAAGGGCCTTGTCATCGAGCCTGGCAAGACGGTGAAGCTTGCACCGGGCGGCTATCACATCATGCTCCAGGATCTGAAGGGCGCGTTCAAGGAGGGTGAGAAGGTACCTGTTACCCTTGAGTTCGAGAAGGCCGGGAAGGTCACCGTGTCGCTCGATGTGCAGGGCGTCGGTGCGCAGGCGCCTGGCGGCGGTGGAAGCATGATGAAGAAAATGCCCGATCATTCGGGAATGAAGATGTGACGCGTGTGATCTAATCTCCGGGAGATTGAACATGTCGAAGACACCCTGGCTGATCCTGGTGGCTGCGCTTGCCGCATCGCCCGCGGTGGCCCACGTCTATCTGGAAGGCAAGCAGGCCACGGTCGGTTCGTCCTATAAGGCCGTCTTCGCCGTGCCGCACGGCTGTTCCGGCTCGCCGACGGTCAAGATCCGCGTACAGATTCCGGAAGGCGTGATCTCGGTGAAGCCCATGCCGAAGGCCGGCTGGAACGTCGATGTCGTCGAGGGCCCTTACGCCAGTGCGTATGACTATCACGGCAACAAGCTGACCTCAGGTGTGAAGGAGGTTGTCTGGTCCGGCGGCAAGTTGCCGGATCAAAATTACGATGAGTTCGTCGTCAGCAGCTTCCTGACCGACACCCTGAAGCCGAACACCACGCTGTATTTCCCGGTGGTGCAGGAATGCGAGAAGGGTGTCAGCCGCTGGATCGAGATTCCGGCGGAGGGCGCCGCGCATTCGCACGAGGACAAATCGCCGGCGCCGGGCGTAAAGCTGCTGCCCAAGCCGTAATGCGACTTCTCGCTGCGCTCGTCACACTGCTCATTCTCGTTGGTTATTCGACTGGCGCCTCAGCGCATGCGGCGCTGATCTCCGTCGAGCCTGCAAGTGGCAGCATGCTTGCGAGCGCGCCGAAAGCGGTGGAATTGCGTTTCAACGAGGCGGTCACGCCCGGAGCGATCCAATTGATCGACGGGGCGGGCAGGGCGCGCGACGATGCGCGTGTCACGACATCAGGCGAGAGCGTCTCGGTTGCGGTGCCGCCGGACCTGCCGAAGGGCACGGCAGTGGTGAGCTATCGGGTGATCTCGCAGGACGGCCATCCCGTCGCGGGATCGGTGATCTTCTCGATCGGCATGCCGACGGGGACGCAACCTCCGGCAAATGTGGACGGCGGATTGAAGACACTGATCTGGCTGGCGCGGGTCGGTCTCTATCTCGGGCTGTTTGTCGGCGTGGGCGGCGTGTTCTTTGGGCGCTGGATTGCGTGGTCGATGACGGGTATGGGCGTGCCACGGGCCGCGCTCCTTGTCGGTCTTCCGAGCGCACTTGTCTCGCTTGGCGCGTTAGGTCTCGATCTCCTCGGTCTTTCGCCGGCAGCGTTTCTGACAAAGTCCCCGTGGACCATTGCATTCGCGACCAGCGCCGGGCCCGCCTTGCTCGTCGCCATTGCGGCTATGCTGCTGGCGCTGATGGCGCTGAGCCGCGTATGGTATGCGCGAGCTTTCGCGCTCATCGCATTTGTTGGCGTCGGTTTGTCGCTTGCTATGACCGGGCACGCCGCAACGGCCTCGCCTGAGGCGCTGACGCGGCCGGCGATTTTCGCCCATGGCCTCGCCGTCGCGTTCTGGATCGGCGCGCTGGCGCCGCTTGCCGCGCTGCTGTCGAAGCCGACGCCAGCGGTGCTGCCCCTCATCAATCGCTTCTCGCGCTTCGCCGTGCCGGTGGTCGCCGCGCTCGCGCTGACGGGCCTTGCGCTTGCTATCATCCAGCTCGAAAAGCCGTCAGCGCTGGTCCAGACCAGCTATGGCCTCATTCTCTCAGTTAAGCTGGTGTTGGTCCTGTCATTGTTGGCGCTCGCCGCGCTCAACCGTTACCGGCTCACTCCGGCGCTAGCGAAAGATCAGGGCGCCGCGTCCGCGCTCAGACGTTCGATCCTGCTCGAATGCGGGGCCGCGCTCGGCATTTTCGCCGTCGTCGCCGGCTGGCGCTTCACGCCGCCGCCGCGGACCATCGTGCCTGAGACGCCGCTGGCGATTCACATCCATACCGACAAGGCGATGTTCCAGGTGCTGGTCTCTCCCGGCAAGCCGGGCGTGGACGATTTCGTGCTCCAGCTTATGACCGGCGAGGCGACGCCGCTGAAGGCCAAGGAGGCGACGTTGACGCTGAGCCTGCCTGAGCGCGGCATCGAGCCGTTCGAGCGCGCGGCTAAGCTTGGGCCCGACGGCTATTGGCATGTGCACAAGGTCGAGTTGCCCTTTGCCGGGCGCTGGCATGTTCGGATTGACGCGCTGGTGACGGATTTCGAGAAAGTCACCCTCGAGGACGAGCTCGATGTCGCGCCGCCCTAGGGGCTGGAACGGTTCAAGTTGAACCTGAAGGCAACGGAAAAATGACAGGAATTCCGCCGCGTTAGCGGGTTTTCCTCATTCCCGGCCTTGTGTTTTCGCTCCCAATCCGGTTTCACTGCAACCCCTCACTGATTCCCAGAGTATTGCCATGCGGTTATCGCGGTTCTTTCTGCCCATTCTGAAGGAAAATCCGAAAGAAGCGGAGATCGTCTCGCATCGGCTGATGCTGCGCGCTGGCATGATCCGGCAGGAGGCAGCTGGCATCTATGCGTGGCTGCCGCTCGGCTTCCGGGTGTTGAAGAAGATCGAGCAGATCGTGCGCGAGGAGCAGGACCGCGCCGGCGCGCTGGAACTCTTGATGCCGACGCTCCAGCTCGCCGACCTCTGGCGTGAGAGCGGCCGCTACGACGCCTATGGCCCGGAGATGTTGCGCATTGCCGACCGCCACAAGCGCGAGTTGCTGTACGGGCCGACCAACGAGGAAATGATCACCGAGATCTTCCGCGCCTACGTGAAGTCCTACAAGAACCTGCCACTGAATCTCTATCATATCCAATGGAAATTCCGCGACGAGCAACGTCCGCGCTTTGGCGTGATGCGCGGACGCGAGTTCCTGATGAAGGATGCCTATTCGTTCGATCTCAACGAGGCCGCCGCCCGCATTGCCTACAACAAGATGTTCGTCGCTTATTTGCGCACCTTCGCGCGGATGGGTCTGAAGGCGATCCCGATGCGCGCTGAAACCGGCCCGATCGGCGGCGATCTCAGCCACGAGTTCATTGTGCTCGCCGAAACCGGTGAATCCGGCGTGTTCATCAATCGCGACGTGCTGGACCTGCCGGTGCCGGGCGAGGATGTCGACTACGACGGCGATCTGACGCCGATCATCAAGCAGTGGACTTCGGTCTACGCCGCCACCGAGGACGTCCACGATGCCGCCCGGTTTGAGCAGGAAGTGCCGGAAGACAAGCGGGTGAACACCCGCGGCATCGAAGTCGGCCAGATCTTCTATTTCGGCACCAAATACTCCGAGCCGATGAAGGCGATGGTGGCCGGCCCCGACGGCGTCGATGTCCCGATCCACGGCGGATCCTACGGTGTCGGTGTTTCGCGCCTGCTGGGTGCCATCATCGAGGCCTGCCACGACGATGCCGGCATCAAATGGCCGGAGGCGGTGGCGCCGTTCCGCGTGTCGATCCTCAACCTGAAGCAGGGCGATGCCGCGGTCGATGCGGCGTGCGAGAAGCTCTATCTCGAACTGACCGCCAAAGGCGTCGATGTGCTCTATGACGACACGGACCAGCGCGCCGGCGCCAAATTCGCCGCCGCCGACCTGATCGGCATCCCCTGGCAGATCATGATCGGGCCGAAGGGCCTGGCCGAGGGCAAGGTCGAGATCAAGAAACGCAGTGACGGCTCCCGCGAGACCATGTCGCCCGCGGACGCTGTGGCACGCCTGGTCGGCTGAATATTGTTCATCGCCCGATATCGCGGCCGCCAATCCGGCCACAATTGACCCCGAATCATGGGATTATCGAGCGATGGATGAAACCATGACCGAAACCGTCCAAACTGCGCCGTTCGCACCCTTCGAGTGGATGCTGTCGGCCCGCTATCTGCGGGCGCGGCGCAAGGAGGGATTCATCTCGGTCATCGCCGGGTTCTCCTTCCTCGGCATCATGCTGGGCGTGGCCACACTGATCATCGTGATGGCGGTGATGAACGGCTTCCGCAAAGAGCTGCTCGACAAGATCCTGGGGCTCAACGGCCACATCCTGGTCCAGCCGCTGGAATCGCCACTGACGGACTGGAAGGACGTCGCCGAGCGCATCAGCCAGGTCCAGGGCATCCGGCTGGCTGCGCCGGTGGTCGATGGCCAGGCGCTGGCGTCCTCGCCCTGGAACGCCTCGGGCGTGCTGGTGCGCGGCATCCGCTCCGACGACCTCAACAACCTCACCTCCATCGCCAAGAACATCAAGCAGGGATCGCTCGAGGGCTTCGACGACGGGCAGGGCGTCGCGATCGGCCGCCGGCTCGCCGACCAACTGTCGCTGCATGCCGGCGACAGCGTGACCTTGGTGGCGCCGAAGGGCGCGGTGACGCCGATGGGCACCACGCCGCGCATCAAGCCGTACAAGATCGTCGCGGTGTTCGAGATCGGCATGTCCGAATATGATCTCGGCTTCGTGTTCATGCCGCTTGCCGAAGCGCAGGCGTATTTCAATCGCAGCAGCGACGTCACCTCGATCGAGGTGTTCACCACCAATCCCGACAAGATCGACGCCTTCCGCAAATCGGTGACGGAGGCGGCGGGCCGGCCGGTGTTCCTGGTCGACTGGCGCCAGCGCAACTCGACCTTCTTCAATGCGCTTCAGGTCGAACGCAACGTGATGTTCCTGATCCTGACCATGATCGTGCTGGTCGCCGCCCTCAACATCGTCTCCGGCCTGATCATGCTGGTGAAGGACAAGGGCAGCGATATCGCGATCCTCAGGACGATGGGCGCTACGCAGGGCTCGATCATGCGGATCTTCCTGATCACGGGCGCCTCGATCGGCGTGGTCGGCACGCTGGTCGGCTTCTTCGTTGGCCTCGTGATCTGCCTCAACATCGAATCCATCCGGCAATTCCTGTCCTGGCTGACGAGCACCGAGCTGTTCTCGCCGGAGCTGTACTTCCTGTCGAAACTGCCCGCCGAGATCGACGTCGGCGAGACCACGGCCGTCGTCATCATGGCGCTGACGCTGTCGTTCCTTGCGACGTTGTATCCGTCGTGGCGCGCCGCGCGCCTCGATCCTGTCGAAGCGCTGCGGTACGAGTGAGGGGCTGATGGAGCAGCAGCATGGGGCGGAAGATGTACCGGTCATTTATCTCCACGAGATAAAGCGCCAGTACCTTCAGGGCGAGGCGGCGCTGACGATCCTGGACAATGCCAAGCTGGCGTTGTGGGCGGGGCAGTCGGTCGCGCTGGTCGCACCGTCAGGCTCGGGCAAGTCGACGCTGCTGCACATTGCAGGCCTGCTCGAAGCACCCGATTCCGGCGAGGTCTATGTCAACGGCGCGCCGACCTCGCAACTGCCCGACATCGAGCGCACCCAGCTGCGCCGTAGCGACATCGGCTTCGTCTACCAGTCGCACCGGCTGCTGCCGGAGTTCTCGGCGCTGGAGAATGTCATGATGCCGCAGATGATCCGCGGCCTGAAGAAGTCCGAGAGCGTCAAGCGAGCGAAAGAGATTCTGGGCTATCTCGGCCTCGGCGACCGCATCACGCACCGCCCTGCGGAGTTGTCGGGCGGCGAGCAGCAGCGTGTCGCGATCGCGCGCGCGGTGGCCAATGCGCCCCGCGTGCTGTTTGCGGACGAACCGACCGGCAATCTCGATCCGCACACCGCAGACCACGTGTTCCAGGCGCTTATGCAGCTGGTCAAGGCCACCAAGGTCTCGATGCTGATCGCGACCCACAACATGGAGCTCGCCGGCCGCATGGACCGGCGCGTGTCGCTGTCCAACGGCCAGGTCATCGAGCTCGAATAACAAAAGCGCGAAAACAACCCCATGCACAGTAGACGGAAGCGGCCGTCTACATCAGGGGTGACGCTTCCCAGCTATCTGACATCGCAGGCAAACCCGCTGCGACCGCGCATCGCCGCAACGGGTGCCGCAATTGCGGCCGGATCACCGTCATATTGAACGCGCCTGCGTTGGCGGCCGCATGAGCTACGGCCTCGTTGGCGTGGTCGAGATCGAAGGCCGTCGTCTCGAAGTGATCGAGGCGCAACAGGCCGGCTCGGACCAGCGCGATCAGGCGCACGGCCGCATCCGGTGGATACATCCAGACGCCGTGAATCGTAATGCACTCGCGCATGATCCAGTTGTAGGGCAGCTCCAGGCCGGGGCCGCCCTGCATGTTGACGCCGCCCATCAGCACGACACGGCCATTGGGCCGCACCGTCGTGATCGCGGCGCGGACCACCGTCGTCGAGACGGAGGGCGGCATGATGTCGAACGCGCAATCGATGGGGCCGGGTGCCGCGCGCTTCATCAGTTCGCGGTCATCGTTCTCGTTGCCCGTCAGCTTCACCGGCCTGACGCGATCGCCATGGCGACGCACGAGCTCGCTGAGCATTTTCTCGTTGCGGCCTGGCGCAACGACACAAGCCGCACCCATTGCGAGTGCCACTGCCACGGCGGCGCTGCCGAAATTGCCGGTGGCCCCGCTCACCAAGACTGTCTCGCCGGGTTGCAGCCTGGCGGCCAGGAAACCGCCATAGGGCACCAGCAAGGTTCCGAGCGCGCACCATTGCGTCGCCGTTGCCTCGCTGATGTCGCCGAGCCGCGTCACGTTCTCGGTCGGCACCCTCATCCGCTGGGCAAAGGAACCGTCGTGAAAATACTTCTGCAGCCGCATGCCGCCTTCGCCGCGCGCGCTCACGCCCTGCAGATGAATGTCGGGAGCGATCGCGTCGTCGCGCGAGCGCACCGTCGGATCGCAGACGACCCAGTCGCCGACGGACAATTTGGTCGCATCCGGGCCAATCGCGCGCACGCGTCCGACCCCGCCGGCTCCTGGAATGGCGGGCAGAGCCAGCGCGTAGTTGCGTTCGCCGCTGAACACTTCCTTGGCATAGGACAGCACGCGGGTGGCGAAGACGTCGACGATGACTTCGCCGGTGCCAAGCACGGGGTCGGAGACCTCGTCGATGACCAGCGGGGATCCGAAAGATTTGAGTACGGCAGCCTTCATGATGTTGACCTTCGTTCGCGCCTCATTGTGAGGTTCACGGATTATGCGAAGACTGTCGCGCGGCATGAAGGCCTGGTATTATCCTAGTATTGTCCGATCCCTCCTTCTTGCGAGTCCGCCCATGGCCGACCCACGCCGCGTCGAATTCGGTGATTTCCTCCGCTCCCGCCGCGAAAAGCTGTCGCCGAAGAGCGTCGGCCTTCCCGCAGGCCAGCGGCGGCGCACCGCGGGGCTGCGGCGCGAGGAGGTTGCCCAACTCGCCGGCATTGGTGTCGACTGGTACATCCGCCTCGAGCAGGGGCGCACCGTCAGCCCGTCGGTCACGACAGTCGATGCACTCGCGCGTGCGCTGCGCCTCAGCAAGACCGAGCATGCGCACCTCAAGAACCTCGCGCGCGACGGCGACAGGCGTCCTTTCACCCGCGAAGTGGTGACGTCGCCCATTCTGCGGCTGGTCGAGAGCCTGCCGCATCCGGCCTACATCACCGGGCGACGCTGGGACGTGCTGGCCTGGAACGCGGCGGCCGAGGAGATCTTCGCGTTCGGCCGGCTGCCGGAGGAGGACCGCAACACGCTGCTCTTGATGATGACCAACAAGAAGACCCGGAAATCCTACGGCGCAGGCTGGGCTGATGTGGCCAAGCGCATGGTCGCGATGTTTCGCGCCACGCATGACGTCTGGGCCGGCGATCCCGCCTTCGCGGAATTGCTGACGCGCTTGCGCGAGGGCAGTCCCGAATTCGTCAAATGGTGGGGCGCGCACGAAGTGCACGGCACCATGTCGGGCCGCAAGACCATGACCCATCCGACCAAGGGCGTGCTGCATTTCGAGCACACCAGCTTTCAAGCCAATGACGATCCCGCGCTGAAGCTCGTGATCTACACGCCGGTGTGAGCCCGGCAACCAAGGCCGAATTCAGTCTGCGAAATCTTGCAGGCCGGAGAGTGCTTCCCTGCAGCGTGCCGCGAACGCCATCAGGTAGCCGCCAATCTCTTTGGCGAGATCGTCGCTGGGCTCGATGTCCTGCAGGCTCATATTGATTGCGTAGACCGGCATGCTCTTGACCACGATCGGCGTGGCGACGGCAAGCACGCCTGGCTGCCAGGAGGCGGCACAATAGCCGTCGCGTCTGACGGCGCGAATTGATTTATGCACCTCGGCGACCAGCGCCCTAGTGGCGGCGGCACTACGTCGACTGAAGTGCCCGATCAGCCTGTCGCGTTCGCCGTCCGGAATACCGGCGAGATAGGCGCGGCCCAGCGAGGTCAGCTCCATCGGGACCTGTTGGCCCGCGACAATGCTGCGCAGCGTCGGGCGTGAATTGTAGCGAATGGATTCCAGGTAGACCATCATCGCGCGGTCGGCGGTTGCGAGGCCGACGTTCAGCTTGCGTCGCGTCGATTCAGTCCGCATCAACGGACCCAGGACCCTGAGCGCCGGGGAGCCCATGCGAACGGCATGGCCAAAGCTGAGAACCGCCGCCGCGAGCCGGTAATTCCGCTCCGCTCTGATCTCGTCGAGCATACCGAAGGCGACCAGCGTCTTGGTCAGACGGCTGACGGTGGAGCGGGGCAGGCCGGTCCGTTCAGCGATCTCGCCGTTGCCGAGTGTGTCGACGCCGGGCCGGAAGGCGCGCAGGATTTCGATGCCTCTCTCGAGGGACCTGTTCCCGTTTGCGCCTCCGGAGTACTGCCGTGCCAAGACCATGTCGGCTCCTCATTCCATTTAGTGGAAATGATCGATATTCGCTTTTATGGCAGTCCGGTATAGAGGCAAGCAATAAATCAAGACCAAGTCACGTCGGGAGTACGAAACGCAATGTCTGAAAATCCCCTGAGGTAATTCGTCGATCTGCTCCACGGCTTCGACACGCCGGACTCCGGTGGAACGAAACGTCGCTTATCCCGAGGCGCAGGCGCGCCGAGACCCCGGGTCGGCATCTGCCGACGCGGTCAAAGTGATGCGTCCTTCGTGATGAACATCGGCGCTCCGGCGCAAAACCGCAACAAGGCTTGTACATGACCTACCAACTCATCGAATTCTCCGTTGAATCCGGCGTTGCGACCATCGTGCTGGACAGGCCCGATCGCCGCAATGCCATGAGCGACGAGATGCGCTCCGAATTCGTCGATGCGCTGCAAAGCGTTGCGGGCGATAGAGCGATCAGGGCCCTGGTCCTGACCGGACGCGGCAGCGCGTTTTGCGCTGGCGGTGACATCAGCGGAATGAAGCAGCGCCTGGACGCACCGCAAGGCGAGGTCGCATTCAACGGTTGGAGCAGGCAACAACGCGTGCATCGCGCGCAAACTCTGCTGCTCAACCTTCCCAAGCCGACCATCGCGGCGGTGAACGGTGCTGCGGCTGGTCTTGGCGCCGATACCGCGCTCGCGTGCGATTTCCTGGTCGGTTCGGAGCGATCGAAATTCACGTGGTCCTACGTCAAACGCGGATTGATCCCGGACGGCGGCGGTCTCTACTTTCTGCCGCGGAGGGTCGGCCTTGCCAAGGCGAAGGAGCTGATCTTCACGGGGCGTATGGTCGAAGCCGAGGAGGCGTTTGCGCTCGGCATTCTCGATCGCAAGGTGGCTGCCGGCGAGTTGCTTCCGGCCGCACAAGCCTGGGCCGTGGAGCTCGCACAAGCTTCACCGACTGCGCTCGCGTTGGGGAAGGGTATTCTCAACCAGACCTTCGAGCGGTCGGCCCACGAAGTCTTCGATCTCGGCAGTCAGGCGCAAGCGATCTGCTACACCAGCGCCGAGCACCGCGATGCGGTGGTGGCTTTCCTGTCGAAATCGTCCACGAAGGAATGATGTCATGAACGCCATCAGCCGCCTCATTCGACCGCGGAGCGTTGCCGTGATCGGCGCGTCCGCCGATCCGGGCAAGACGTCGGGGCGACCGGTGTCGTTCCTGCAAAAGCATGGCTTCAGCGGCGAGATATACCCGGTCAACCCGAAGGTTGAATGTATCGCCGGGCTTACATGCTATCCGGAGGTTGCTGCGCTCCCTGCCGTGCCCGACGTCGGCATCGTTCTCCTGGGTGCGGAACGCGCGCATCTTGCCGTGCAGGAGCTCTCCCAGCGCGGCGCTGCGGCCGCGATCGTTCTTGCCGCCGGTTACACCGAAACCGGCGAAGAGGGGGCGTTGCGCCAGAGACAGCTCATCGAGTCAGCCGGCGCGATGCGGCTCCTTGGCCCTAACACCATCGGTCTCGTCAATTTGACGGACAACATCGTCCTCTCGGCCTCGGGCGCGCTGGCGATGGATCATTTCACCGCCGGCTCGATTGGAGTGGTGTCGCAAAGCGGAGGAATCCTCGGGGCGTTGCTCTCGCGCGCCGCCGCGCGCGGGATCGGGCTGTCGAAGCTGGTGTCAACCAGCAATGAGGCCGATCTCGAGCTTTCGGACTTCATCGAATTTCTTGCGGCGGACGAGGCCACCCGGGTGATCGCGCTCTATGTCGAGACGATCCGTCATCCGGTCCGGTTCCGCGAGGCTGTGCGCAAGGCACATCAGGCGGGCAAGCCAGTGGTGGCATTCAAAATCGGTCGCTCGGAAGCTGGCGCAAAGGCAGCCGTGTCGCACACCGGCGCTCTCGCCGGATCTGACCGGATGTATGACGCCCTGTTCAGGCAGCTCGGCGTGATCCGGGCGAAGACGTTCGAGGACCTGCTCGATATTCCAGCAGCTCTTGCCACAGGCAGGATGCTCGCCGGCCGGCGCGTGGCGATTCTCACATCCACCGGCGGTGCCGGAACGATCGTCTCCGACAGCCTCGGCGTCGCCGGGTTCGAAACGCCCGCGCCCGACGGCGAGACCGCCGCTCGGCTCAGATCGCTGCAATCCGGGTCCCATGCCAATCTCGACCGCAACCCGGTCGACCTGACCCTGGCCGGGCTACAACCGGACGTGCTCCGGGGTGCCATTCGCGTCCTGTTGGCCAGCCCGTCATATGATGCCCTGACCGTTATTGCGGGGTCGTCGGCGGTTGGTTCCCCGGCGCTGCTCGCAGATGCCATCCGTGATTGTCTTCCGATGTCCGGCAAGCCGGTCATCGCCTATGTCAGTCCGCACGCGCCGAATGTCGGGACGGCTCTCACGGCGCAAGGTGTGCCGGCCTATACGTCGGCGGAAAGCTGTGCGTCCGCGCTCTCGGGCCTGCTCAAGGCATCGGTGCCGTTGCAGAGCGACGTCGTGACGACCCTTGCAAACCCCGTCGATGTCAGCGATTTCCCCGCAGGCTCGCTCGACGAGGCCGCTGCAAAGGCGCTCTTTGCCAGGTTCGGTATTGCCACGGTCGCAGAGCGGGTCGTCCAGACGCCGGCCGAGGCGGAAGCGGCGGCGCGCGAGCTTGGCGGCAAGGTTGTGCTCAAGATCCTGTCCGGCGAGATCACGCACAAGAGCGACGTGGGTGGCGTCGCGCTTGATGTCACGCCCGATACGATCGGTCGTCGGCTCGCCCGCATGGCGGCCGATGTGGAAACGGTGACCGGCCAGCGGCCCCAGCGGTTCCTCGTACAGGAAATGGTCTCCGGTGGCACCGAGTTGATTCTGGGGCTGCACCGCGATCCGCTCGGAACCGCAGTTCTGCTCGGCATGGGCGGTGTTACAGCGGAGCTGTTCCAGGATACGACCATGCGCCTCCTGCCGGCGCAGGGCGGACTGAGCCGCGAGGATGCGCGCTCCATGCTGCTTGACCTGATGACCTGGCCGCTGCTGGACGGATTCCGAGGGCGACCGAAAGCCGACGTCGAAGCGATCGTCTCGACCGTCGTGGCCTTCTCGGGGATGGCAGCAGAACTCGGGGAGCGCCTGATCGAGGCCGAGATCAATCCGCTGTTCGTCCTGCCGGCCGGACAGGGCGTCCGGGCCGCGGACGGTGTTGCGGTGCTCGGAGCAACCGGCACGGTCTGAACGAGACTCGGGCGCTCGCCAATGAACAAAAAAGAGGGAGGATGCGGATGTCGACACTGGTTCACGCCGGGACCGCGACGAGCGAGGTCAGCGTCAGGAAATTGCTGACCGTCCTGATCGCTCTTGCGATCATGACCGCTATCATCATGGCGCCGTCTCCTGCCGGTCTTTCACTTGCCGGGCAGCGTGTTATTGCCGTGATGGTCTTCGTGGTGCTGATGTGGATCACCGAGGCCATTCCATACGGCGTCAGCGCTGTTGCGCTTGTTCTTCTGCTGATACTCGCTCTCGGGTTTTCACCTGCCGCGAACGATGCGGGACCCATCCTTGGAACAGCAAAGGCCATCCCGCTTGCGCTGAGTGGGTTCTCGAACGGCGGCTGGCTGTTCGTTGCGGCAGGGTTGGCCATGGCGGCGGCGATCACGAGCACCGGCCTCGAAAAGCGCGTTGCCTATCTGATCCTGAAGCTGGTCGGTGCGAAAACGCATGCGATCATGCTCGGGATCATCCTGACCGCATTTGCACTGACCTTCTTCATTCCGTCGGTGATTGCGCGCGCCGCTACGCTAGTTCCGATCGTGATCGGATTGACGGAGGCTTTTGGTCTGCCGCGCAGCAGCCAGATCGGCAAGGCGATGCTGTTGCTGGCCGGCATTCTGCCGTCTGTGACCGGGGTCGGAGTGCTCACGGGCGCGGCGCCCAATCCCGTGATGGTCAACTTCCTCGCCGGCGCCGGCCAAATCCAGGTCAGTTATGTCGACTGGTTGGTCTACCTTTTTCCTTTCACGGTGGTGTTTTCCGGCGGGCTCTATGTCCTGGTGACCCGGCTTTTCAAATTTGAATTCGCAGAATTGCCGGGAGGGAGCGACTACGTCTCCGCTCGGATCGCGGAATTGGGGCCGATGTCGAGCCTTGAAAAGAGAGCTTTAGCGATCATGGTGGTGACAATCCTGCTCTGGGCGACGGACAAGATGCATCACATCGAGGCATCCGCCATTTCGGTTTTCTGCGTGCTGCTGCTTGTTTTGCCAGGCGTAGGCGTCACCACCTGCAACGACCTCTACAAGCGGATCGACTGGAACTCGATCCTGTTATTCGGCGCGGGCATCTCGATGGCAGAGATGCTGTCAAAGACCGGAGGGGCTGCCTGGTTGTCGAAAGTCGCGTTCGTTGAGTCGGGTATGGGAGGGTTGTCGGTCACGGCGCTGGCGATCATGATCTTCGTCGTCGTATTCTTCGTCCGCTTTTGCTTTACCAGCATCACATCATGTCTCACCGCGATCACACCAGCGATTATCGGCTTTCTGGTATCCCTGCATGATCCCGCACTGCCGATCGTCGGTATCGTGCTCGGTGTCGCTCTGATCGCGCAGTGTCTCTCGATCATTCCCGTGACCTCGGCCCCGGCCATGATTGCCTATGGCGCTGGCGGTTTCACGACGCGGGACATGATACGCCTGGGCCTGCCGCTCGCGGCCATCATGTACGGTTTGATCATGCTGTTCATGTTCACCTATTGGCCGCTCGTCGGTCTTTGGACATGAAGTTCGTGATTTACACGCCGGTGTAGGAGTAGGGCATCGCATAGGGAGCGCCCGATGCTGCGGTCCGGGGCACGTCCGCCTCTCTCGCAAGCGGGAGAGGCGGAGCGAGCCCGCGGACACCGGTGCATCCATATGCGGTTGCCCTGGGTGTACGGGGCTTGCGGGAACTCGCGTCAGCCTTTGACAACGGAGCAATTATCGCCTGGGGCAAAGGGCCTCTTGCCATTTCAAGACCGGATGGTCTATATATATCTGTATGCGCCACCCAACCACCGTGCAGCTACCCCGTGGCCGCCCCCGAACGTTCGACACGGAAGCTGCCGTCGAGCGCGCGATGGATGTGTTCTGGACGCGCGGCTATCACGCTACGGCGCTCCCGGATCTTCTTCGTGCGACCAAGCTCTCGCGCGGCAGCCTTTACGCCGCCTTCGGTGACAAGCACTCGCTCTTCCTGCGTGCGCTTGATCGCTACATTGCCGATGCCATCGCTCGGATGGACGTCGAATTCGCTCCCGATAGAGAGCCCATCGACGGCTTGCGGGCGTACTTCGCCGGCTACGTTGAGCGCAATAGCGGCGCCAATGGCCGGCGCGGATGCCTGCTGGTCGCCACGGCCATGGAGCTGGCCGGCCGTGATGCCGAAATTGATCGTCGCGTCGCCGGCTTTTTCAAAGCCATGGAGGCGAGGGTGGCCGGCGCGCTGTCTCGTGCGAAGGCCGCGGGCAAGTTGGCCGATGGCGTCGAGCCTTCGAGCGCCGCCCGCATTATCATCTGTTTCGTCGAGGGCATGCGGGTGGTCGGGAAAACGGCACCGACACGGGTGATTTCGCAAGCGACCGTTGACGCTTTGCTCGACCGCTTCATCAGGTAGAAAAAGCCATGAACGTTTCAGCTGGTCGCGCGCCTATATCTGGACCGAATGGTCTTGAAAAGAACGATGGCATGTCTGCGATCCAGATCGTGTGCGCCGTGGCCGTCCCATTGCTCTGGGGATATCAGTTCGTGGCGATCAAGGTCGGCGTGACGGAGTTTCCGCCGCTCTTCTTCCTCGCGCTGCGTTTCCTGGCCATCGCGCTGCTGCTCGTTCCGTTCGTCAGACGGCCGACACGGCAACAATTCGGCCCTGTCGCAGCCATTTCGCTTTTCCTCGGCGGACTGAATTTCGGACTCTTCTATGTTGGCCTTGGGCTCGGCTCCGGAAGCTTGTCGGCGGTCGCATATCAACTCGCGCCCCCCTTCACCGTCCTGTTGGCCTGGCCGCTGCTCGCCGAGAAGCCGTCTCTCGCCACCTCTGCCGGCGTCGTGATCGCGTTCGCCGGCGTGGCCGTGCTGGCGGCGGGGCCCGGCCTGTCGGCAAACGCACTTCCGCTGTTGCTCGTGGTCGGAGCCGCGTTCGCGTTTGCGGTGTCCAACGTCTTGACCAAGCGCTATGGCCCTTTTGATCCTCTGATGCTGATGGGGTGGTCGTCGCTGCTCACGGTACCGCAGGTGCTGTTGATGTCATTGCTCCTCGAACACGGTCAGCTCGCGAGCCTTGTCACCGCGGATGAACATGGTTGGCTGGCGCTGGCCTACACGATCTTCATCGGCGGGATTGTCGGGTTCGGCCTCTGGTTCTGGCTGATCGGCCGTTGCTCCATGGGCCGCGTCGCGCCATTCGGCCTGTTGCTGCCGGTGTTCGCCTTGATATCGAGCGTGTTGTTTCTCGGCGACCATGTGACGCCAAAGCTGCTTGTCGGCGGGCTGCTCGCGATATCGGGCGTTGCCATGACACAGGTGCGACCGGCCAGCCGTGCGTAAGAAGGATAGGGGGAAGGACCCGGTCCGCCGAACCTCTTTGCGAAACGACGAAGTTTCGGGATAGGTTCGTCGGCACCATCAGCTGTTGTCTGGAGCCTGCCTGTGACCATCGCCCTCAAGGGCATCATTCCCGTGATGCTGACGCCGTTCACCGAAGCGAAGACGATCGACTATGCCGGCCTCGAAAGGTTGATCGAGTGGTACATCGCCAACGGCGCCGACGCGCTGTTCGCGGTCGCCCAGTCGAGCGAGATGCAGTTCTTGACGCTGGATGAGCGCGTGGCGCTGGCGCGCTTCGTCGCCAAGACCGCGGCCGGCCGGCTTCCCGTCATCGCTTCGGGCCATATCAGCGAGTCCAGGGAAGACCAGCTCACCGAGCTCTCGTCGATCGCGAAGACCGGCGTCGACGGATTGGTGCTGGTGACGAACCGCCTGGCCTCGCTCGACCTGACGGGGACGACTTTCACCGACAATCTGACCTGGCTGCTCGACCGGCTGCCCAGGGACATGACACTCGGCCTTTATGAATGCCCGGCGCCATTCCGCCGGCTTCTCTCCGACGACGAGCTGGCCTTTTGCGCCGACAGCGGCCGCTTTGCGATTCTCAAGGACGTCTCGTGTGACCTCGCAACCGTGCAGCGCCGGGTCAGGCTGACCAGTGGTTCGCCACTGACCATCGTCAATGCCAACGCGGCGATCGCCTTCGACGCGATGAAGTCAGGCGCCCCCGGCTTCACCGGCGTGTTCACGAACTTCCACCCCGATCTCTACAAATGGCTGCTGACCCGGCACGCCAAGCATCCGGCGCTGGCGAACGAGCTTTCAGTCTACCTCGCGCTGGCCGCCATGGCGGAGCCCATGGGCTATCCGAAGCTGGCGAAGCTGTATCACCAGCGGCTCGGCACCTTTTCCTGCATCGAGACCCGGGCGGTCGATTTCGACATCAGAGAGCGGTTCTGGGCGCTCGATGCGCTGATCGACAAGATCGTCGAGGGGCAAGAGTCGTTCCGCGCGAAGATCGCAGCGGCGAGCTGAGCGCGGCAAGAGAGGCATTCATGAAGGCTTTCATCCGCGTGCGCGCAATGCTGCTGGGCGCGACGGCGATCGTCGCGCTTGCGCAAACGGCCCGCGCCGACCTTGGCGGCGACCAGAAGGCCTGCAACGACAACGCCACCGCCGTCGATCTGCGGATCGCCACTTGCACGCGTCAGATCGAGTCGGGCAAATGGGAGGGACATGATCTCGCGGTGTCCTACAGCAACCGCGCCATCGCTTACGAGGCCAAGGGCGATTACGATCAGGCCATTGCGGACTACAGCAAGGCCATCGAGATCAATCCGAAGGTCGCCGATCTCCTTCACAACCGCGCCCTCGACTATCGCTACAAGGGCGACCTCGTGTCCGCGATGGCCGACTATACCCAGGAAATCCAGGTCGATCCGAAGCTCTGGCGGGCGTATTTCTCGCGCGGGACCGTATCGGTCATGATCGGCGCGCTGCCTCCGGCCATGGCCGACCTGAACAGGGCGGCCGAACTCGCGCCCCGGAATGCCTACATCCCGCTATGGATCGAGATCGCCAACAAGCGAGGCAACTCCGCAAGCAGGCTGGCTGACGCGACGAAGCAGGTCGATATGGCGAACTGGCCAGGGCCCGTCATCAATTTCTATCTGGGGCAGCTGACTTCCGAGGCGCTTCTGGCGGCCGCAAACAGCGGCGATGCCACGCAGCGGACGAAGCAGACCTGCGCGGCCAATTTCTACATCGGTGAATTGGCCCTGCAGCAGGGCAAGACGAATGACGCCACGCGCCAATTCCGGATTGCGGCAGATACGTCCTGCCGGATCGGTCCGCTCGAATATTCGAGTGCGCATGCCGAGCTCAAGGCGCTTGGCGCGAACTGATTGGCACATCGAACTTTCCGTTTCCGATCGCGCATCGGTCGGCAGTCAGATCAACCCGGTCAGGATGGTGCGCAATTCTGACGACGGTCTCGCCCGGGCGAGGGGATATCGATGAGTGATGCTGCAACTCCAGACTATTACGCTGGCCATAGCGCGTTCACCGATCCCGGCGCTCATGCCGCTTTGATCGGCGGCTTGCCGCTGGAAATTCCAGCGTTGTGTCGCATCCTGCACGGCCTGCTGATCCACGAGGCCTGGATCGAGCGGCAGGGGTTCGACCCTGCCGCGTTCTCCGGCCAAAGCCGTGCCACCTTGCCGGTGTCCGAACGTCTGGACCAGCTTCTGGCCATCGACCCGCGGCCGCTGGCGATCGCGCGGAGGGGCGAGTCCCGCGCCTTGGCGACGTGCCGAGACTTTGCGCTGATGTTGTGCGCGGTTCTGCGCCAGCATCGCGTTCCCGCGCGCGTTCGTTGCGGATTCGGCACGTACTTTTCAGGACATCCCTATCACGATCATTGGGTGTGCGAATATTGGGCGCTGGGTGAACAGCGCTGGGTTCTGGTCGATGCCGAACTCGACAAGCCACATCGCGACCATCTCAAATTCGATTTCGAACCGACCGACGTGCCGCGCACAGCGTTCATCACCGGTATCGAGGCGTGGAAACGATGCCGATCCGGCGCGATGGATCCCGAACAGCTCGGTCATGGAACGACGACCGGTCTGTTCTTCGCGCGCGTGAACCTCGCGCGTGACCTGCTCGCGCTCGCCAAGAGTGAGACCTCGCTTTGGGATACCTGGCGTGCCGCGCGCGAACCGCATCTTGCGCTGAACAGTTCAGCTCTGTCGTTCTGCGATGATCTGGCGGAGCGGGGTGAGGAGGGGGCGGTCGAGATCGCGCAGTCCCTGACTATTCCGGCTTGGCACTAAGACAGGCAGGAACACGTCGCGCGCCGGCGCTTGCGAGGCAAATGCAAAATGTGGCGATCGCATGCGACAATGTGGCGGCAATGCGGAGAGAAAACGCTCTTCGCTTTTCGCATCACAGAATCGTGCTTGCGACCTCGTTACGCGGGTTCCCGTGCAATGCGTGCGGGCGACGGTGGAATCGCTGAATACTCTTGTTTCAAAGGGTTTCCGCGCACGCGCTGCTAAACACTCGTTAATGAAGCGCGGCCCTTTGGAGCGAACTGTTGCGTCGGAGTTACAGCAATTCCGTCGATCGCTGTTATGACGTCGCCATGGCCCGGGGGCCTAACGACGAAACTGGAACGGGAATCAAATGAACAAGAATTTGTTGCTTGCCGCTGTGAGCCTTGTCGCGATCAGCGCGACTGCACCGGCGCTGGCTGCTGACCTCGCTGCGCGGCCTTACACCAAGGCGCCCGCGATGATCGCCACGGTCTATGACTGGAGCGGCTTCTACATCGGTATCAACGGCGGCGGCGCTTCCGCTCACACGAGTTGGGATCAGACCGCTCCGCTGGTTGGCGGCGAAGGTTCCCACAACGCCACGGGCGGCACGGTCGGTGGTCAGGTCGGCTATCGCGTGCAGTCCGGCCAGTGGGTGTTCGGCCTCGAAGGCCAGGGCAACTGGGCTGACTTCACCGGTGACAACACCAGCGCGCTGCTCGCTCAGCGCAACCGCACCAAGATCGATTCGTTCGGTCTGATCACCGGTCAGGTCGGCTACGCCTGGAACAACGTGCTCGTCTACGCCAAGGGCGGTGCGGCCGTCGTCGGCGTCAAGAACGAGGTGTTCAGCACGGCGACCGGCGGTCTGCTCGCCTCGAACAGCGACACCCGCTGGGGCGGCACGGTTGGCGCCGGCCTCGAGGTCGGCTTTGCGCCGAACTGGTCGGTTGGCGTCGAGTACAACCACATCTTCCTGTCGGACAAGGACGTCACCTTCGCCGGCCTGAAGACCGATCGCATCAAGCAGGACGTCGACATGGGTCTCGTTCGCCTGAACTACAAGTTCGGCGGCCCGATCATCGCGAAATACTGAGACGAGTTGCTTCGAAAGAGGCTGACATCGAAAGCCCCGGCCTTGCGCCGGGGCTTTTTTCTTGCGTGAATTCAGCGAGTTAACCATTTCATTTTGAGGCGACCGAGATCGCTTGACTCTCCAGAACGAAATGAGAACAATGTTCTGCATACGTTCTGGTGATGGAGCAAGCCATGTTCAGGATTTTCGTGGAAGAAGCCGCTGCACTGACGTCGATCGCGCTGTTCGTCGGGATGATCGCGATCTGGGCCCAGGTGATCCCGCAGCTCTAGTTGAGGCGGGCCACTTGTCGGCCCCTTGGGGATAAGCGGGATGAGGCGGCGAAGCGGCAGCTCCAGCGTGGACTCTGGCGCGGCGAGCCCCCACCATTGTGAGGCGAGTCGGCAAAGGCACTCCAATGGCGAGTGGATGATGATCCCGATGCCGGCGACCGCTCCAACTCATCTGCAAGAGGCCGTCACGCGATCATGCCGAGCGCCGGATTTGTCCACCTTCACGTTCACTCGGCCTATTCGCTGCTCAAGGGCTCGATCAAGATCGCCAAGCTCGCCGAGCTTGCGAAGAAGGACCACCAGCCGGCGCTGGCGCTGACCGACACCGACAATCTGTTCGGTGCGCTTGAATTCTCCGACAAGATGGCGGGTTCCGGCATCCAGCCGATCGTGGGCCTGGAACTCGCGATTGATTTCGGCGACCAGGATCCCAACGCGCGCAATGCGCTGCCGCCGTCGCGCGTGGTGTTGCTGGCCGCGCAGGAGCGCGGCTATCGCAGTCTGATGCGGCTGAATTCGCGCGCGTTCCTCGAATCGCCTGACAGCCACGCGCCATTCATCAAGTTCGACTGGTTCGACGGCGAGACTGAAGGCCTGATCGCACTGACCGGCGGCCCCGATGGCCCGATCTCGCTCGCGCTTGCGGCGGGGCAGGCCGAGGTTGCGGCCGCGCGCTGCGAGCGTCTCGCCGGCCTGTTCGGCGAGCGCCTCTATGTCGAGATACAGCGCCACAACATCGACAAGGAACGGCGCGTCGAGAGCGGGCTGATCGACATCGCCTATGCGAAGGGCCTGCCGCTGGTCGCGACCAACGAGCCGTATTTCGCTGCGAATGACGACTACGAGGCGCATGACGCGCTGCTCTGCATCGCCGGCGGCCGGCTGATCGCCGAGACCGAGCGCGAGCAGCTCACGCCCGATCATCGCTTCAAGACCCGCGCCGAAATGGCGGTGCTGTTCGCCGACATTCCGGAGGCGCTGGCCTCCACCGTCGAGATCGCCGAGCGCTGCTCGTTCCGCCCGATGACGCGCAAGCCGATCCTGCCGTTCTTCACGGTCGGTGCCGCCGGCAGTTCCGATGCGGCCGCCGTCGAGGCAGCGGAATTGAAGCGGCAGGCGGAGGAGGGGCTCGCCAATCGCCTGCGCGTGCACGGGCTGTCGCAGGGCACGACCGAGGAGGACTACGACAAGCGCCTGGCGTTCGAGCTCGACGTCATCATGCGCATGAAATACGCCGGCTACTTCCTGATCGTGTCCGACTTCATCAAATGGGCGAAGGGCCAGGGCATTCCGGTCGGACCCGGCCGTGGCTCCGGCGCCGGCTCGCTGGTGGCGTGGGCACTGACCATCACCGACCTCGATCCGATCAAGTTCGGCCTGCTGTTCGAGCGCTTCCTCAATCCCGAGCGCGTCTCGATGCCGGACTTCGACATCGACTTCTGCCAGGATCGCCGCGGCGAGGTGATCAAGTACGTCCAGGAACGCTATGGTCGCGACCAGGTCGCGCAGATCATCACCTTCGGTACGCTGCAGGCGCGCGGCGTGCTGCGCGACGTCGGTCGCGTGCTGCAGATGCCCTACGGCCAGGTCGACAAGCTGACCAAGCTGGTGCCGCAAAATCCTGCGGCGCCCGTCACGCTCGCCGCAGCGATCGAGAGCGAGCCGAAGCTCCAGGCATTCCGCGATGAAGATCCGATCGTGGCGCGCGCCTTCGATATCGCGCAACGCCTCGAAGGCCTGACACGGCACGCCTCGACCCATGCGGCTGGCATCGTGATCGGAGATCGTCCCTTGAGCGAGCTCGTGCCGCTCTATCGCGATCCCAAATCCGACATGCCGGTGACCCAGTTCAACATGAAATGGGTCGAGCCGGCGGGCCTCGTGAAGTTCGACTTCCTCGGCCTGAAGACGCTGACCGTGCTCGATGTCGCGTGCAAGTTGCTCAAGCCGCGTGGCATCCATGTCGATCTCGCCACGCTGCCGATCGACGATGCCGAGAGCTACCAGATGCTGGCACGCGGCGAGGTGGTCGGCGTGTTCCAGGTTGAAAGCCAGGGCATGCGGCGCGCGCTGGTCGACATGCGGCCTGACCGTTTCGAGGACATCATCGCGCTGGTCGCACTGTATCGTCCGGGTCCGATGGCGAACATCCCGACTTATTGCATGCGCAAGCACGGCGACGAGGAGCCGGAATATCTCCACCCCGTGCTGGAGCCGATCCTGAAGGAAACCTTCGGCGTCATCATCTACCAGGAACAGGTGATGCAGATCGCGCAGGTGATGTCAGGCTATTCGCTCGGCGACGCCGACCTGTTGCGCCGCGCCATGGGCAAGAAGATCCGCGCCGAGATGGACAAGCAGCGCGACATCTTCGTCGCGGGCGCGGTCAAGAACGGCGTGCCGAAAGCGCAGGCCGACACCATCTTCGAGCTGCTGGCGAAATTCGCCGACTACGGCTTCAACAAGAGCCATGCGGCGGCCTATGCGCTGGTGTCCTACCACACCGCCTACATGAAGGCGCATTATCCGGTGGAGTTCATCGCGGCGTCGATGACGCTCGATCTCAACAACACGGACAAGCTCTCCGAATTCCGCTCCGAGGCGCAGCGCCTCGGCATCAAGGTCGAGCCGCCGAACATCAACCGCTCCGGCGCGACGTTCGACGTCGGCGACAAGGTGATCTACTACGCGCTCGCCGCGCTCAAGGGCGTCGGCATCCAGGCGATCGAGCAGATCATCGAGGAGCGCACCAAGCGGGGCCTGTTCACCTCGCTTGCCGACTTCGCTGCGCGCGTCAATCCGCGTGCGATCAACAAGCGCATCATCGAAAGTCTCGCCGCCGCCGGCGCCTTCGATACGCTGGAGCCGAACCGCGCCCGCGTCTTCGCCGGTGCGGACTCTGTTCTGGCTGCCTGCCAGCGCGCGCATCAGGCCGAGACCGTCGGTCAGAACGACATGTTCGGGATGTCGGCGGATGCGCCGACCATCATGCTGCCGCAGATCGAGCCGTGGCTGCCAGCCGAAAAGCTCCGCCGCGAATACGACGCCGTCGGCTTCTTCCTGTCAGGCCATCCGCTCGACGATTACGCCACCGTGCTGAAGCGGCTGCGGGTGCAGTCATGGGCCGAGTTCTCGCGCGCGGTGAAGACGGGTGCTACCGCCGGCAAGGTCGCGGCAACGGTGGTGTCGCGCATGGAGCGACGCACCAAGACCGGCAACAAGATGGGCATCATGGGACTATCCGATCCCACGGGCCATTTCGAAGCGGTGCTGTTCTCCGAAGGCCTCGCGCAATATCGCGACGTGCTCGAGCCGGGCGCTGCGGTGCTGCTTCAGCTCGGTGCCGAGCTTCAGGGCGAAGATGTCCGTGCGCGCGTGCTGCACGCCGAGCCGTTGGATGACGCCGCCGCCAAGACCCAGAAGGGCCTGCGCATCTTCGTGCGCGATACCAAACCGCTGGATTCGATCGCCAAGCGCCTGGCCGGACCGGAAGCCGCAGGCACGAGCGGTGCCGCGCCAAAGATCGGCAGCCCCGGCATCGCGCCGCGCTCCAATGGCGACGGCGAGGTCTCGCTGGTGATGATGCTCGACCTCGAGACCGAGGTGGAGATGAAGCTGCCCGGCCGCTTCAAGGTCTCGCCGCAGATCGCCGGCGCGATCAAGGCGGTCGCCGGCGTCGTGGACGTGCAGCAGATCTAGTTTGCCGGCATCGCGGCCGTCCGCGTGGTGTGCAAAGTTGTCACGTCGGCCCGGTTGCAACCTTGCGCTGTTTCTGGCTAGCATGCCCTCGGGGAAAATATCGGGGGCGTGATGTTTTTGCGTGGTCTGGTGCTGCTGATGGCCGCGGCTTTGCTTTGCGGCTGTGAGACTGAACGAAATGGGCTTGACTACTCGGCGATGACGCAAAAGGTCGGGGCACCCGCAGCGGGGCGATCGCGAATTGTCGTGCTGCGTGAGAAGGGGTATGGCGGGATCGCCGACTCAGGTTGGGACGTGAAACTGGACGGTGGGCCGATGGCTGACCTCAAGACCGGCACATACGTCTATCTCGATCGTCCCGCGGGGCAGCATCAGCTCTCGGCCACGGCGGCGATGTTCCCTGGCGTCAGCCAGAGGGAGTTCCCCACCCAAACCGGCCGTACCTATTTCTTTCTCGCAAGGCCAAGCGAGAGGTCCAAGGTTCTCGGTGGCATGTCTGCTGCCGGTGGCGTCGCGGGTCTGCTCGTCGGGGCAGCGCTGACGTCCAACAATGATAATCCGGGTCCGCTCGATTTCTTTCCCCTCGAGGAGAGTGCCGCGCGAACGACGATTGCCGAGCTTCGCCTCGCGCCTTAAAGTGGCGCTTGTGCTCCACTGCCGCTGCGAGGCGAGGAAATGTGCGAAAGATGTGATCGGGATCAGCCTAATCCGCTCGCGCCCTCGCGGCGATCTGCGATGCTCTTTGCAGCTTCCGCGCTCGGTCTGGCCTTCGCCGGTTCCGCTCTAGCCAAGGAAACCAAGAAGCCGCCCAAGCCGCAGAACGTGTTGTCGCCCGACGCCGCGCTGAAGCGGCTGATGGAGGGCAATGCGCGCTATGTCGACGGCGTGGCGCGGCGCCATGATTTCAGGCATGAGCGCGAGGCGCTGGCGGGCGGCCAGAATCCGTTCGCGGCGGTGCTGAGCTGTGCCGATTCGCGCATCGCGCCGGAATACGCTTTCGACACCGGCCGCGGTGATCTCTTCGTCTGCCGTGTCGCAGGCAATTTTGCGGGCACGGAAACCATTGCCAGCATGGAGTACGCGGTCGCCGTGCTCAACACGCCGCTGATCCTCGTGCTCGGCCATGATGCTTGCGGCGCGGTCGATGCGACGCTGAAGGCGCTCGGGGACAACAAGCCGCCGCCGGGACATATCCCCTCGCTGGTCGATGCGATCGCGCCGGCCGCGAAAGCTGCCATGCAGCAGGGCGACAACGTCCTCGACAAGGCGATCCGGCAGAACGTGATCGACAATGTCGCCAAGCTGAAGTCAGCCGCGCCGATCCTCAACGCGGCTGTGGAGCAGGGCAAGCTGAAGATCGCGGGCGGCATCTACCGGCTGTCGACGGGAACAGTGGATCTGATCGCGCAAGGCTAGACTCAAGCAAACGCAGAAGCTTACGCGGAGCTGACGCGAACAGCCGAGATCGACTGGTGCCATGCCGCCGCCTCAATCCGGGCCTTTCGTTCAAGTGCCATTCAGCTGGCGGCGCGCCTCATGTGTGGTGGTACCTCAACAACAATAACGGGCAAGCAAGCCATGCGCGGGACACACAAGGTTTTCATCTGCCTCCTTTTGCCGATCCTTTTCGTTGCGGGCGCGCTGGCTCCAGTGCGGGCGCAGCAGCAGGAGAAGCGCATCGCGCTCGTGGTCGGCAACGGCGCCTATGCGAAGACCCCGCTGGCGACCACCGCCAATGACGCCGGCCTGATCGCGCAGACGCTGCAGGCGGCGGGCTTCGACGTGGTCGGCGCGCGCGATCTCGACGCCGACACGCTGCGCAAGAGTCTTCGCGACTTCATCCAGAAGGCGCAGGCCTCGGGGCCCGGCACCGTCGCGATGATCTATCTGTCCGGCTATGGCGTGCAGCTCGCAGGTGAGAACTATTTCATCCCTGTCGATTCCAACATCGCGCGCGACACCGACATTCCGACCGAGGCGATTCGCATCAGCGACTATGCCCGCCAGCTCGCCTCCATCCCGCTCAAAGCCAACATCATCGTGCTCGACGCCGCGCGCGCGCAGCCCTTCGTCGAGGGCGGCCAGCAGCCGATCGCGAGCGGATTGGCGCTGGTTGAGCCGGATCCGAACATGCTGATCGCCTTCAACGCCGCGCCCGGCACGGTGGCCCCTGAGGAGCCGGGCCCCTATGGCATCTACGCGCAATCCCTCGCCGAGATGATCCGTACCGGCGGGCTGTCGCTGCCGGAGGTGTTCGACCGCGTTCGCCTGCGCGTCAATGAGGCTTCCAAGGGCGCCCAGGTGCCGTGGGACGACCAGAAGGTCTCTGCACAATTCACCTTCTTCGATCGCGCGCCCGACGCGCCGCCGCCGGCGGCCACTCCCGACCAGGTCGCCGCGATCCGCAACAAGCCGATCCGCGATCTCGGCGTACAGGACGCCTACGCGGCCGCGCTCGAGCGCGACACGTTGCCGGCCTATGAGGAGTTTCTCGCCGCGTATCCGGGCGATCCCATGGCCAAGCGGGTGATGGCGATCGTCGCGGCGCGACGCGAGGCGATCACCTGGCGGCGGACCTATCGCGCCGATACGCCAGACGCCTATTGGTCGTATCTGCGCCGCTATCCGCGCGGACCGCATGCGGGCGACGCTCGTCGACGTCTGGCGATCCTGACCGCGCCGCTCGAGCCGCCGCCGACGTTTGCGATGATGGACTATGACGTGCCGCCGCCACCGCCGGAGGAGATCGTCTATGTCGACCGTCCCGTGCTGTATTTTAGTGATCCGGATTTCGGCTTCGCGCCGCCACCGCCGCCGCCGGTCTATTATCTGCCGCCGCCACCGCCGGATTTCATCGTGCTGGCACCGCCGCTCGCCGTCGTCGGCCTGTTCGTGCTGCCGCAGCCGGTGTTCGTGCCGATCCCGGTGTTTGTCCGGCCGCCGATCTATGTCGCCCCGCCGCCGAACAACATCGTCTTCAACAACATCCACAACACCACGGTCATCAACACCGTGATCAACCAGCCGCCGGCCGCGTTGCCGGCCGGCAATGCCGCTGCGGCTGCAGCCATCGCGGCGAATGGTCCAGGGCGTCCAAGCGGAATGACGCAGGTGCCAGGGGCCGTGAAGCAGCAGGCGCAGACGATTCAGGCCAATCCGAACCAGCCGCTCAAGCCGAGTCAGCAGGCGCTCGTCAGCGACCCGGCGGCAAAGCCGGCCGCGATGAAGGTGATGCAGGTCCGCGCGACGCCGAACGCGGTCACTCCGACTGCAGCTCCGGCGGCGGCCCACGCGCTTCCAGTTCCGGGCACGCAGAGCACACTGCCTGCACCGGCTAGCGCGGCGGGAACTCAGACGGCGCCGAACCGGCTGGCGCCGACGGCGACAACGGCACCTGCCAATGGCCAGCCGCCGGCCCACCCCAATACGGCGACGTTGCCTGCCAACACGACAGCTCCGGCTAATGCGACCGCTCCGGCGAACGCCGCGACCGCGCCAGTCGCCAAGCCGCCCGTGGCACAAACGCCGCCGACGGGTGCGCCCGATCCGCATGCAAAATCATTGGCGCATGAGCCGGCGGTCACGCCGCCGACCACGACCCCGGCGGGCAAGCCGACCGTGACCACGAACGTAACCAACGGGAAGCCCACACAGCCTTCGCCGCCGGTCGCTGCGCACGAACAGATCAAGCCGCTGGGTCAACGGCCGCCAACGCCATCGCCCGCTCAGGCCGCAAAGCCGGCGCCAACACCGCCGCACCAGCAGGCGGTTGCTCGGCCCGCGACTTCGCCGCCGCCTCGGGTCGCCGCGCCGCCGCCACCACGGGCGGCAGCCCCGCCGCCGCCACGCCCGCCGGTCGCTGCTGCACGGCCCGCGCCGCCACCACCTCCTGCTGCCCGCCCGGCACCTCCGCCGCCACCTCGCGTGGCCGCAGCCCCGCCGCCGCGTCCGGCCCCGCCGCCACCGCGTCCGGCGGCACCGGCCCCGAAAAAGTGCCCGCCCAACCAGCCCAAGTGCTAGAGATCGCCCCGTTCCGACCAAGTCGGAACGGGGCTCCAGATGCTTGTTTTGACGCGCTTTCTCGAACGCGAACCGGTCACCACTTCGCGTGAAAGCGGTCTGGGGCAGGGCGGAAATCCGGAAAGGGCCTTATCGGGGCGGTAAAAGCCCCGAAAGGCCCTTATTTCCTTGCTTCTGGCCGAAATGGCGCTATACAGCGCGCCATCTCACACGGAAGCATGGCTCAAAAGGCCGTCCGGTGGCAGCCGGGGCGACAACGCTCCGTTTTGCTCACACGCTTCCGGAGGAACCAACCGGAGAATTAGAACGATGGCACTACCTGATTTCACTATGCGTCAGCTCCTCGAAGCCGGCGTGCACTTTGGTCACCAGTCTCACCGCTGGAATCCGAAAATGGCTCCGTTCATTTTCGGCGCTCGCAACAACATCCACATCGTCGACCTCGCCCAGACCGTGCCGTTGCTGCACACGGCCCTCCAGGCTGTCAGCGACACGGTTGCCAAGGGCGGCCGCATCCTGTTCGTCGGCACCAAGCGCCAGGCGCAGGACGGCGTTGCCGACGCTGCCAAGCGTTGCGCGCAGTACTTCGTCAATTCACGCTGGCTCGGCGGCACGCTGACCAACTGGAAGACGATCTCCGGCTCGATCAAGCGCCTGCGTCACCTCGACGACGTGCTCTCCGGCGGCGATGCCTCCTCCTACACCAAGAAGGAGCGCCTGACGCTTCAGCGCGAGCGCGACAAGCTCGATCGCTCCCTCGGTGGCATCAAGGACATGGGCGGTCTGCCCGACCTGATCTTCGTGATCGACACCAACAAGGAAGACATCGCGATCCAGGAAGCCCAGCGGCTCAACATCCCCGTGGCTGCGATCGTCGATACCAATTCGGACCCGAAGGGCATCACCTATGTGGTGCCGGGCAATGACGACGCCGGCCGCGCGATCGCGCTCTATTGCGATTTGATCGCGCGTGCGGCGATCGACGGCATTTCGCGGGCCCAGGGCGATTCCGGCATCGATATCGGTGCGTCGACCCGGCCGGTGGCTGAAGAACTTCCGGCCGCGACCAGCGGCTTCCAGGGCCTCGCCGGTCCCCGCGGCACCGCCGACGACCTCAAGAAGCTCCCGGGCGTCTCGGGCGCGATCGAGAAGAAGTTCAACGACCTCGGCATCTTCCACTTCTGGCAGCTCGCCGAGCTCGATCACGACACCGCGCACAAGATCGGCGAAGAAGTCGGTCTGCCGAGCCGCGCGGACGCCTGGGTGGCCAAGGCCAAGGCGCTGACCGCGGAAGCGGAATAGTCAAAACGGCGATGGGTTGGCCGGAGCAGATCCGGCCACCATTTCATTCAGTTGACGCGAATTCCTGAGATGGACCGCGGCGGGGCAATTGGAGCCGCGCCGCGGCAAACCGGCAGGCAAGAAGGATTTTCCGAGATGGCAACGATCACAGCTGCGATGGTCAAGGATCTGCGCGAGTCCACCGGCGCAGGCATGATGGACTGCAAGGCCGCGCTGACCGAGAACGACGGCAACATGGAAGCCGCGCAGGACTGGCTGCGCAAGAAGGGCCTGTCGAAGGCCGCCAAAAAGTCGGGCCGCGTCGCGGCCGAGGGTCTCATCGGCGCGCTCACCAAGGGCAACAAGGGCGTCGTGGTCGAGGTCAACTCCGAGACCGACTTCGTCGCGCGCAACGGCCAGTTCCAGGGTCTGGTCAAGATGATCGCCCAGGTCGCCTTCAACACCGGCGCGGATGTCGAGAAGATCAAGGCCGCCAAGGTCGGTGACGTCACGATCGAGACCGCGATCAATGACGCGATCGCCACCATCGGCGAAAACATGACGCTGCGCCGTGCCGCTTCCCTCGAAGTGAGCCAGGGCGTGGTGTCGAGCTACGTCCATGGCGCGGTCATCGACGGCGCCGGCAAGATGGGCGTGATCGTGGCGCTCGAATCGCCCGGCAAGGCCGACGAGCTCGCAGCGCTCGGCCGCCAGATTGCGATGCACATCGCCGCCGCCAACCCGCTTGCGCTCGACCCGACCGGTCTCGATCCGGCGGTCGTGAAGCGCGAGAAGGACGTGCTTGCCGACAAATATCGCCAGCAGGGCAAGCCGGAGAACGTGATCGAGAAGATCGTCGAGTCCGGCCTGAAGACCTACTACAAGGAAGTCTGCCTGCTCGAGCAGGCCTTCATCCACGACACCGGCAAGTCGGTGGCGCAGGCGGTGAAGGAAGCCGAAGGCAAGGTCGGCGGCGCTGTGAAGATTGCCGGTTTCGTGCGCTATGCTCTCGGTGAGGGAATCGAGAAGCAGGAATCGGACTTCGCGGCCGAGGTCGCAGCGGCCAGCGGCAAGAAGTAAGCGCCGGAACACCTCCTTCCGGCGTGCCGCCGGAAGCGGCGCCCGGACAAGGAAAGTGCCCATGACTGATCCTGTCTATCGTCGCGTCGTGATCAAGCTGTCCGGCGAATACCTCGCAGGACAGCAGGGCTTTGGCATCGATCAGCCGACCATCGACCGGGTTGCCGACGATCTGATCGCCGCCCGCCAGCTCGGATGCGAGGTGGCTGTGGTGATCGGCGGTGGCAACATCTTCCGTGGTGTCGAAGTGTCCTCCCGCGGTGTCTCGCGCACGACAGGCGACACCATGGGCATGCTCGCCACCATGATGAACTGCCTCGCGCTCGAAGCCACGATCGAGCGCAAGGGCACGCCTGCGCGCACGCTGTCGGCGTTCGTCATGCCGGAGATTTCCGAGCTTTTCACCCGCACTGCGGCGCACAAATACCTCGCCGAGGGGCGAATCATCGTACTCGGTGGTGGAACCGGCAATCCGTACTTTACCACGGACACGACGGCGGTGCTGCGCGCTGCCGAGATCGGCGCCGAGGCGGTGCTGAAGGCGACCAATGTCGACGGCGTCTACTCGGCCGATCCGAAGAAGGACCCGTCCGCCACGCGGTTCGACCGGTTGACGCATTCGCAGGCCATCGAGGGCGGCTACAAGGTGATGGATGCGACCGCCTTCGCACTTGCCCGCGAGACGTCGCTGCCTATCATCGTATTTTCGATCGCGGAGCCCGGTTCGATCGGCGCGATTCTACGCGGCGCCGGCCACGGGACTGTTGTCGCCGGCTGACGGCTCATCTGGCGCGCCCCGAAGGAGGGCGCGGTGAGGTCGCCGGACTATTGAAGGAGAAACGTGATGGCCACGGGTAATTTCGACCTCAACGAAGTGAAGCGCCGGATGCAGGGCGCGGTCGCGTCGCTCAAGCACGAGCTTGGCGGTCTGCGTACGGGCCGTGCGTCGGCCTCGATGCTCGATCCGGTCCAGGTCGAGGCCTACGGCAACCACATGCCGCTCAACCAGCTCGCCACCGTCAGCGTGCCGGAGCCGCGCATGATCTCGGTCCAGGTCTGGGACAAGTCGATGGTGAAGGCGGTCGAGAAGGCGATCGTCGATTCCAATCTCGGCCTGTCGCCGGCGACCGAAGGCCAGGTGCTGCGCCTGCGCATTCCTGAGCTCAACGAGGAGCGCCGCAAGGAGCTGGTCAAGGTCGCGCACAAATACGCCGAAGCCGCCAAGGTCGCTGCGCGCCATGTCCGCCGCGACGGTCTCGACGTTCTCAAGAAGGCCGAGAAGAATCACGAGATCTCGGAGGACGATCAGAAGCGTCACGCCGACGAAGTGCAGAAGGCGACCGACGGCACCATTACCGAGATCGACCAGCTGCTGGCCACCAAGGAAAAAGAAATCCTCACCGTCTAAGGCTTCTCTTCGATGTCCAACGCCGCCGCGCCAGCACCTGAAGGGCCAGATCGGTCCGACGCGCCTGCGCATGTCGCCATCATCATGGATGGCAACGGGCGTTGGGCGGCCGCGCGCGGTCTGCCGCGTGCGGAGGGGCATCGCCGCGGCGTCGAGGCCTTGCGCCGCGTGGTGCGTGCCTCGCACGAGCTCGGCATCCGCTATCTCACCATCTTCTCCTTCAGCTCGGAAAACTGGTCACGCCCGGCGAGCGAGATCGGCGATCTCTTCGGTCTGCTCCGGCGCTTCATCCGCAATGATCTCGCAAGCCTGCATCGCGACGGCGTCAAGGTGCGTATCATCGGCGAGCGCGACGGGCTCGAGGGCGACATTTGCTCGCTCCTCAACGAGGCCGAGGAATTGACGCGCGACAACACGCGCCTCACGCTCGTCGTCGCTTTCAACTACGGCTCGCGGCATGAGATCGCGAAGGCCGCGCAAAAGCTCGCGCGCGAAGTCGCGGACGGCACGCGCGATCCTGCCACGATCGATGCCGACGCGCTCGGCGCCCATCTCGATGCGCCCGACATTCCCGATCCCGATCTCATCATCCGCACCAGCGGCGAGCAGCGCCTGTCCAATTTCCTGATGTGGCAGGCCGCCTATAGCGAGCTCGTGTTCGTGCCGATCCACTGGCCCGATTTCGACAAGACGGCGCTCGAAAGCGCGATCGCCGAATTCGCCAGGCGCGAGCGCCGTTTCGGCGGCCTGGTCGCGAAATCAGCCTCGTGAGTGAACCCGACGCCGAAGCCGCAGGCGCAAAGCCTGCCCCGAGCAATTTCGTGATGCGAGTTCTCGCAGCGTTGGTGTTGGCGCCGCTCGCCATCGCTGTCGTTTACGTCGGCGGCTGGCTGTGGGCGCTTTGCGTCACCCTGGTGTCGATCGGTCTATTTACGGAATGGCTGATGGTGGTGAGCGCAGGCTCGACCGCTTTGACCGGGGCAGGGACGATCGTCTTTGCCATGATGGGCTTGTGCGTTGCCGCCGGCGCGCTGAAGACCGCCCTCATCATCGGCTGTGTCGGCGGCGCGATCGTGACGCTGATCGCACGCGGCAAGTTCGTCTGGGCTGCGACGGGATTTGCCTATGCATCCGCGGCGCTGCTGGCCTCGATCCTGGTGCGCAAGGATCTCCAGCACGGGTTCGCCGCGTTGATGTTCGTGCTGCTGGTGGTGTGGGCGACCGATATCGGCGGCTATTTCGCCGGCCGCAGCATCGGCGGACCGAAGCTGTGGCCGCGCGTCAGCCCGAAGAAGACCTGGGCCGGTGCGTTCGGCGGCTTTGTGGCGAGCCTTGCGGTTGCGAGCGGCTTTGCGGCTTTCGGCACCGGAAAAGCAGTTCCGCTGCTGCTCGTCAGTGCCGTCCTGTCGGTGGTGTCGCAGGCGGGCGATCTGTTCGAATCCGCGGTGAAAAGACGCTTCGGCGTCAAGGATTCCAGTCACTTAATTCCGGGCCATGGCGGACTTCTGGACCGTCTGGACGGCTTTGTCGCCGCCATTTTGGTGGCATGGATTATCGGCTTTCTCCGCCATGGTGTGCATAGCGCCGGAAGCGGTCTTATGATTTGGTGAGGATATGAGCGCAGTCCCTTTGCGTAACAACAAGCTTGCTGCAACCGACATCCGCAGCGTCACGGTCCTCGGTGCCACCGGCTCGATCGGCGACAGCACGATGGATCTGCTGCGCGCGTCGCCGGATCGCTATCGCGTCGAAGCCCTGACGGCGAACAGCAATGTCGAAGCGCTCGCTAAGCTCGCGAAGGAATTTTCAGCGCGCTTCGTCGCGATCGCGGACAGCACCAAACTCGCCGACCTCAAGGCTGCGCTCGCGGGGACGAGCACCGAGTGCGGCGCCGGCGAAAGCGCGGTCATCGAGGCGGGCGCGCGTCCGGCCGATTGGGTGATGGCGGCCGTCAGTGGTGCTGCCGGATTGAAGCCGGCTTTGGCCGCGGTCGATCGCGGCGCACATGTCGCGCTCGCCAACAAGGAGTGCCTGGTTTGCGCCGGCGATTTCTTCATGCAGCGCGCGGCCAAAGCAGGCGCTTGCATTCTGCCTGCTGATTCCGAGCACAACGCGCTGTTTCAGGCGCTGGCATCGGGTAATCGCGACGAGCTGGTGCGCGTGATCATTACGGCCTCGGGCGGTCCGTTCCGGACCTGGAAGCCTGCCGACATCGAGCAAGCGACGCTTGAGCAGGCCCTGAAGCATCCAAACTGGAGCATGGGCCAGAAGATCACGATCGATTCGGCGTCGATGATGAACAAGGGTCTCGAGGTGATCGAGGCGTCCTACCTGTTCGCGCTGACGCCTGATGAGATCGACGTCCTGGTGCATCCGCAGTCGATCATCCACGGCATGGTCGAATTCTCCGACCGATCCGTGATGGCCCAGCTCGGCTCGCCCGACATGCGCACGCCGATCGCCCACTGTCTCGGCTGGCCCGACCGGATCGTGGGGCCGGCGGCCAGGCTCGATCTGGCCAAGATCGGCCAGCTGACCTTTGAGGCACCGGATTTCGAGCGGTTCCCCGGGCTTCGTCTGGCGTTCGATTCGCTCCGGACCGGGAAGGGGGCGACCACCGTCTACAACGCCGCCAACGAGGTTGCGGTCGCGGCCTTCATCGCCGGCAAGATCCGGTTCGGTGCCATTGCCCGCCTGGTCGAGGCGACGCTGGAGGACTGGATCCGCGGCGGGAACCAGGGCCCCATGACGTCAGCGGATGATGCAATAAACGTTGACCATATCGCGCGAAATAAAGCTGCCGCCCTATTGCCTCAAATTGCCTTAAAGGCATCCTAGAGAGTTCGGGGCCAGGGCCTAGCGGCGCTGGGTGAGGGATTTCGATGATCGACTTTTTTGTCCATAGTTTCAATACGTTGAGCCATGGGCTCCTCGGTTATGCGGTTCCCTTCCTGTTCGTCCTGACGATCGTCGTGTTCTTCCACGAGCTCGGCCATTTCCTGGTCGCGCGCTGGGCCGGCGTTCGGGTGCTAACGTTCTCGCTCGGCTTCGGACCGGAGCTGGTCGGCTTCAACGACCGCCACGGCACCCGTTGGAAGATCTCGGCGATTCCGCTCGGCGGCTATGTCAAGTTCTTCGGCGACGAGAGCGAGGCCTCGACCCCCTCGGCCGCAACGCTTGAGGCCATGACGGCCGAGGAGCGCGCCGGCAGCTTCCACCACAAGAAGGTCGGCCCGCGCGCCGCCATCGTCGCGGCCGGACCGATTGCCAATTTCATCCTCGGCGCCCTGATTTTCGCAGGCGTGGCCCTGTATTACGGCAAGCCCAGCACGATCGCCCGCGTGGACGGCGTCGTCGCCGATGGCGCCGCGGCAGCCGCTGGCTTCAAGATTGGCGACGTCGTCGTGGAGATCGACGGCAAGCCGATCGAGAGTTTCGCCGATATGCAGCGGATTGTGGCGACGAGCGCTGGTTCGGCACTGGTTTTCCAGGTGAAGCGTGACGGCGGGCTGGTGTCTCTGACGGGCACGCCGGCGCTGCTCGAACGGAAGGATCCGTTCGGCAACAGCCACAAGGTCGGCGTGCTCGGCGTCGAGCATAAGTCGCAGGCTGGTGAGGCCTCGACCTCGCCGGTCGGGGTGGGCGAGGCGCTCAAGATCGGCGTCGAGCAGGTCTGGTTCATCATCACCAGCACCTTCAAGTTCCTGGGCTCGCTGTTCGTCGGGCAGGGCAATCCCAACGAGGTCAGCGGCGTGCTCGGCATCGCCAAGATGTCGGGGCAGGCGGCCAGTGCCGGGTTCCAGTTCGTGATCAATCTGTGCGCCGTGCTGTCGGTCTCGATCGGGCTGCTGAACCTGTTCCCGATCCCGCTGCTCGATGGTGGTCACCTTTTGTTCTACACAGCTGAGGTTGTCCGGGGCCGTCCACTTTCCGAGCGGACTCAGGAAATGGGATTCCGGATTGGCCTCGGTTTGGTGCTGATGCTGATGGTGTTTGCCACCTATAACGACATCCTGCGGATGGCCGCTTCCTGATACGGGCTTTTTTGTGGCGTTGCTGTTGTGCAACGTCTTGGAATGAAATTGAAATTACCGCGTCAGCTGCCGTTTGCGATGTCGGGGAAATTGGCTACAAGCGGCTAGAACTTGGGGAATCTCCCAGGCCGGCCTTGGGGTTTGGTCTGGTACGTTGATAAGGGCGCGTTGCGCATGAAGTTTGGACTGCGACTCCGGGGGGGCTTGCTTGCAACCCTGATCATGTTCGGCGCGCCGGTGGTTGCCCCGGTTGGGGCTGTTTTCGTGCCTTCGTCTGCGTACGCTCAGACGGTGCAGTCGATTTCCGTCGAAGGGAATCGCCGCGTCGAGCTGGAGACGATCCGCTCCTATTTCAAGCCCGGCCCCGGCGGTCGCCTCGACCAGGGTGCCATCGATGACGGCCTCAAGGCGCTGATCGAGACCGGCCTGTTTCAGGACGTGAGGATCAACCGCGGCGCTGGTGGCCAACTCGTCGTGTCCGTTGTGGAAAACCCGGTGATCGGGCGCATCGCGTTCGAGGGCAACAAGAAGGTCAAGGACGAGCAGCTCACCGCTGAAATCCAGTCCAAGGCGCGCGGCACGTTCTCCCGCGCCATGGTGCAGTCCGACACGCTGCGAATCGCCGAAATCTATCGCCGCTCCGGGCGCTACGACGTGACCGTCGTGCCTGAAATCATCGAGCAGCCGAACAACCGCGTCGATCTGATCTTCACGGTCAACGAAGGCGCCAAGACCGGCGTCAGGTCGATCGACTTCGTCGGCAACAATGCGTACTCGTCCTATCGCCTGCGCGACGTCATCAAGACCCGCGAGACGAATCTGCTGAGCTTCCTCGGCAGCGCCAACGTTTACGACCCTGATCGCGTCGAGGCCGACCGCGACCTGATTCGCCGCTTCTACCTGAAGAACGGCTTTGCCGACGTTCAGGTCGTGGCCGCGCTCACCGAATACGATCCGGAGAAGAAGGGCTTCAACGTCACCTTCAAGATCGAGGAAGGCTCGCAGTACCGCGTCGGTTCCGTCGATTTCCGCACCAGCATCCCGAACTTCGACCCGAGCTCGCTGCGCAGCTATTTGCGCGTCAATGTCGGTTCGCTCTACAACGTCGAAGCGGTCGAGAAATCGGTCGAGGACATGCAGATCGAGGCCTCGCGTCGTGGTTTTGCCTTCGCGGTTGTGCGTCCGGGCGGCGATCGCAATTTCGATGCGCACACCGTCTCCGTCGTGTTCAACGTCGACGAAGGCCCGCGCACCTACATCGAGCGCATCAACATCCGCGGCAACACCCGCACCCGTGACTACGTGATCCGTCGCGAGTTCGACGTCTCCGAGGGTGACGCCTACAACCGTGCGCTGGTCGATCGTGCCGAGCGCCGCCTGAAGAACCTCGACTACTTCAAGACCGTGAAGATCACGACAGAGCCGGGCTCTTCCAGCGATCGTGTGGTCCTGATCGTCGATCTCGAAGAAAAGTCGACCGGCGACTTCTCGATCTCGGGCGGTTACTCCACCACCGACGGTGCGCTGGCCGAAGTCTCGGTCTCCGAGCGCAACCTGCTCGGCCGCGGCCTGTTCGCCAAGGCGTCGGTCACCTACGGCCAGTACGCACGCGGTTATTCGCTGTCGTTCGTCGAGCCGTATCTGCTCGACTATCGCGTTGCGCTGGGTCTCGACGTCTATCAGCGTCAGCAGCTCGCCAACAATTACATCTCTTACGGCACCAAGACGCTGGGCTTCTCGCCGCGCCTCGGTTTCTCCCTGCGTGAAGATCTGTCGCTCCAGCTGCGCTACTCGGTCTACCGGCAGGAAATCACGCTGCCGTCCTACCTGGCGAACTGTAACAACATCGTTGGTTCGGGTGCGTTCAACCCGTCGCCGGCCTACGCCAACACGGCGCAGGGTGCAGCGGATATTGCGGCGAGTGGATATAACTTCGCGGCCACCAACGGCCTTGGCTGTTACAACGACGGCGAAGCCTCCTTGCCGGTCCGCAAGGAGCTGGCGAATGGCAAGACGCTGACCTCGGCGCTCGGCTACACGCTGACCTACAACACGCTCGACAACAACAAGAACCCGACCGACGGTCTGCTCGTCGACTTCAGGCAGGACTTCGCCGGTGTCGGCGGCGACGTCTCCTATTTGAAGACCGTCGCGGACGCGAAGTACTACCAGTCGCTGGTGTCTGACCTCGTTGGCCTCGTCCATCTCCAGGGTGGCGTCCTGACCAAGGTCAACAGCAACGATCTGCGCATGCTGGATCACTTCCAGATGGGTCCGAACCTCGTTCGCGGCTTTGCGCCGAACGGCATCGGTCCGCGCGACATCAACCCGTACGATACGCAGGACGCGCTTGGTGGCACCAAGTACTGGGGCGCTTCGCTGGAATTGCAGATGCCGTTCTGGTTCCTGCCCAAGGAAGTGGGTCTGAAGGGCGCGGTCTATGCCGACGCCGGCGGTCTCTACGACTACCAGGGCCCGACGACCTGGACGCTGACTGGCGAAAGCACGACGACCAAGAACTCGACCTGTGTGCCCTCGACGCTCAACCCGAACACTCCCGGCACCTGTACCGGCCTGGTCTATGACGACAGCAAGGTCATCCGGTCGTCGGTCGGTGTCGGCCTGATCTGGGCCTCGCCGTTCGGTCCGCTGCGCTTCGATTACGCAGTGCCGCTCACCAAGGGCAAGTACGACCGCGTGCAGGAATTCCGGTTCGGCGGCGGTACCTCGTTCTAATTCGATCAGCATGGCATGACCCGGCCTCGAGGGTGTTTCCTCGAGGCCGGTCGCCAAAAAGATCGTGCTCAATCCATGAGATCGGGCATGATGCGGCCAGACCGCTTCATGCCGAAGCCGGACCGCGACGGGGTGGAATGGCGCAGCCGACCTTCTTCACGAAACCGCCAGCCTCGACGCTGGCTGACATTGCCGCGCTCGCCAAGGCGCAGCTGGTCGATCCCGGCAGGAGCGGCCATGTGATCACGGGCCTTGCTTCGCTTGACGAAGCCGGTCCGATGCATCTGGCATTCTTCGACAACCTCAAATACGCGAGCGAGCTCAAGAGCACGAAGGCAGGGGCTTGCCTGGTGAGCCCGCGCTTCGAGGCACAGGTGCCCGCGCATGTGGCGGTGCTGCGGGCGACGCAGCCGTTCCGCGCCTTCGTCAGGATCGCCCGGGAATGGCACGGCGACGCGCTGAGGCCGCAATCCTCGGTCGGCAATGACGGCATCGCACCGTCGGCCATCATCGATCCCTCGGCCCGGCTCGAGGACGGCGTCATCGTCGATCCGCTCGCGGTGATCGGCCCGAATGCCGAGATCGGCAGCGGCACGGTGGTCGGCGTCGGCGCGGTGATCGGCCCGAGTGTCAAGATTGGCCGCGACTGCAACGTCGGCGCCCGTACGGTGATCCAATGTGCACTGATCGGGAACAACGTCCTGATCCATCCCGGCTGCTCGATCGGCCAGGACGGCTACGGCTTCATCTTCTTCGGCCCCGAAGGCCATCTGAAGGTGCCGCAGACCGGGCGCGTGCTGATACAGAACGATGTCGAGGTCGGCGCCGGAACCACCATCGATCGCGGATCCTTACGCGACACCGTGATCGGAGAGGGCACTAAAATCGACAATCAGGTCCAGATCGGCCACAATGTGACCATTGGCCGGCACTGCCTGCTGGCGGCCCAGATCGGGCTCGCGGGCAGCCTGACCATCGGCGACAACGTGGCGCTGGGAGCCAAGGTCGGCATCAACAATCACGTCAAAATCGGTGACGGGGCCCAGGTCACCGCGATGAGCGGCGTCAAGGACGACATCCCGCCGAACGGACGCTGGGGCGGTTTTTTTGCCAAGCCAACCAAACAATGGTTCAAGGAAATTATCGCGGTGGAGCGCCTGGTACGCGACAGCAAGGCCGATCCGAAGGACGAGGGACGGGAATGACGGCGGAATCACCTGTTAAGTTTGAGCTGGTGGACATCAATGCGATCCTCCAGACCCTGCCGCATCGTTTTCCGATGCTGCTGATCGACCGGGTGATCAACATCCGGGCCGATTACAGCGGCATCGGCATCAAGAATGTCACCTTCAACGAGCCGGCCTTCCAGGGGCATTTCCCCGAGCGTCCGGTCTATCCTGGTGTCATGATGATCGAGGCGATGGCGCAGACGGCGGGGGTGATCGGCATCAAGTCGGTCGAGGGCACCGAGAAGCCGCGGGCCGTTTATTTCCTCACCATCGACAAGTGCAAATTCCGCAAGCCCGTGCTGCCCGGTGACACGATCGAGTATCACATGCGCTCGGTCGGCCGTCGCAAGGCGATGTGGTGGTTTCACGGCGATGCCAAGGTCAACGGACAGGTCGTCGCTGAAGCCGACGTCGGAGCCATGTTGACCGACTGAGAACGGCGCGTCGCCCGTTCAAGTGTTGGATGAGGTCGTTGATGCAGCGGCACGGCTGGTTCAGTCGGCTTCTGAAACACGCCGAGATCATACGTCACTGGACAGATCGGGCGCAGTCGCGCTAACCACCGGAAATCCGAGCAAGTTCAACGCATAGTCAGACGTTGTTGATAAGCAAGATCGCTTCATGAGTAAGATCGACCCCACCGCGCGGGTGGAAGACGGCGCCGTGATCGGCGAGGGCACCGAGATCGGACCCTTTTGCATCATCGGTCGCAACGCCCGGATCGGCGCCAACTGCAGGCTGATCGGACAGGTCACTGTCATCGGCCATACCACGGTCGGGGACGCCTGCGTGATCTCGCCGTTCGCGGTGCTCGGCGGCGCGCCGCAGGACCTCAGCTACAAGGGCGAGCCGACCACGCTCGATATCGGTTCCGGTAACACCATCCGCGAAGGTGCGACGATGAATGTCGGCACCGTCAAGGGTGGCGGGAAGACGCGCGTCGGCAACGACGGCTACTTCATGAACAACAGCCATGTCGGCCATGATTGCGTGGTCGGCAATAATGCGATCTTCGCGACCTCGGCGACGCTCGGCGGCCATTGCGAGATTGGCGATGCCGTCTACATCGGCGGGCTGTCCGCGGTGCATCAGTTCACCCGCATCGGCTCTTACGTGATGGTCGGCGGCCTCTCGGGCGTGCGCGACGACATCATCCCGTATGGGCTCGCCAACGGACAGTATGCGGTGCTGGAAAGCCTCAACCTGATCGGCATGAAGCGGCGCAAGTTCACCAGGCAGCGGCTTGCGACGGTGCGTGCGTTCTACCAAAAGCTCTTCCACGGTCCCGGCACGTTCGCCGAGCGACTGGAGTCCGTGCTGCCGCTCGCGAGCGAAGATCCCGCGATTGCCGAAATCCTCGGCTTCATCGGCAAGGGCAAGCGTCCGCTCTGTCTTCCCACCATCGAGAAGTGATCCTGGCATGGCCGCGGACATGACATCGGCGGCTTCTGGGATTTCATCACCGGTTGGCGTGGTCGCCGGCGGCGGTGCCATGCCGTTCGCGGTCGCCGAGTCGCTCGCCGCGCGCGGCATCACGCCGGTGCTGTTTCCGCTGCGCGGCGCTTGCGATCCGGTGCAGGTCGAAAAGTTCCGCCATCGCTGGATCTCGGTCGGCCAGCTCGGCCGCGCCATGCGGCTGTTCCGCGAAGAGGGCTGCCGCGAGCTGATTTTCATCGGCACGCTGGTACGGCCCTCGCTCACCGAGATCCGTTTCGACGTCACGACGCTGCGGCTGCTCGGCAATGTCATCCGCGCTTTCCGTGGTGGCGACGATCATCTGTTGTCCGGCGTCGGGCGGATCCTCGAGGAAGGCGGCTTTCGCATGGTCGGCATCAAGGACGTCGCGCCCGACCTCCTGATGCCCGAGGGCTGCATCACCCGCGCCTGGCCGGCCGACAACGCCAAGAGCGATATCGAGCGCGGACGCGCGGTGCTCTCAGCGCTCGGGCCGTTCGACATCGGTCAGGCCGCCGTGGTGATCGACGGTCATGTGGTGGCAGTCGAGGACATCGAGGGTACCGATGCGCTGCTGGCGCGCGTGGCTCGCTTGCGCGAGGAGGGCCGCATCCGCGCGGCCACAGGGCGCGGCGTGCTGGTGAAGGCGCCGAAGAGCGGCCAGGATCTGCGCTTCGACCTGCCGACGATCGGCGCGCGCACGATCGAGGGCGTCGCGAAAGCTGGTCTTGCCGGTGTCGCCGTCATCGCCGGCAACACCATCGCCGCCGAGCCGCAGGCGATGATTACGCTGGCCGACGCCAAATATCTCTTCGTTGTTGGTCTCGCCGCGTGATGCAGACACGCGATCCCATCAGGAAGATCTTCCTGATCGCGACGGAGGAATCCGGCGACCGGCTCGGCTCGGCGCTGATGAAGGTGCTGCGCCAGCGCCTTGGCGACGGCGTGCAGTTCGAAGGCGTCGGCGGCCGTACCATGGCGCGCGAAGGGCTGGAGACGCTGTTTCCGATCGAGGAGCTGTCGATCGTCGGCCTCGCCGCCGTGGTGCAGCAGCTGCCGAAAATCCTGCGGCTGATCCGCGAGACGGCGGACGCCGTGACGGAGGCCGCGCCTGATGCGCTCGTCATCATCGACAGTCCCGATTTCACCCACCGCGTCGCGCGCCGTGTTCGTGCGAAGAATCCGGCGATCCCTGTTGTCGACTACGTCTCGCCCTCGGTCTGGGCCTGGCGGCCGGGCCGTGCGCGCGCGATGCTCGGCTATGTCGATCATGTGCTCGGTCTGTTGCCGTTCGAGCCGGAAGAATATCGCAAGCTCGGCGGGCCGCCTTGCAGCTATGTCGGCCATCCCCTGATCGAACAATTGCCGTCGCTACGGCCTGATACCGACGAACAGAAGCGCCGTGATGGTGAACCGCCGGTGCTGCTGGTGCTGCCCGGCAGCCGCCGCAGCGAGATCAGGCATCATCTCGACGTGTTCGGTGCTGCCCTCGGCCGATTACAGGGGCAGGGCGTCGCATTCGATCTGATGCTGCCGACAATGCCGCATCTCGAAGCCACCGTCCGCGCAGGCATCGCAAGCTGGCCGGTCAAGCCGCAGATCGTGGTCGGTGATACCGAGAAGCGCGCCGCGTTCCGGATCGCGCGCGCGGCGCTGGCGAAGTCAGGTACCGTGACGCTGGAGCTGGCTCTGTCGGGCATTCCGATGGTGACGGCCTATCGGGTCGGCGCGATGGAAGCCTTCATCCTGCGCCGCGCGATCCAGGTCTCCTCCGTCATCCTCGCCAATCTCGTGATCGGCAAGGACGTGATTCCTGAGTTCTTGCAGGAAGACTGCACGCCGGAGAAGCTCGCGAGCGCCTTATCTGACGTGCTGACGGATTCAACGATGCGCAAGCAGCAGGTCGAAGCTTTCGCAGAGCTCGACACCATCATGTCGACCGGCAACAAATCGCCGAGTGTGCTCGCCGCCGACATCGTGCTTGCGACGATGCGGAAAGGCCGGCGCTGAAGGTCTTGTAGGGTGGGCAAAGCGCAGCGTGCCCACGAATTCCGTTCAATTGCAGAGAGATGGTGGGCACGCTGCGCTTTGCCCACCCTGCGATACTTCCTGTGCCGCTAGGCCAGCCCGCCATCGACCCGGAAACACTGGCAGGTGATGCGCCGGCTCGCGTCGGAGGCGAGGTAGAGCGCCATGTCGGCGATGTCGTCGGGCGTTACCGCATCGGGAATGGCCTGGCGCGAGCGCATCTCCGTGATGACCTTCTCGTCCGGATACCATAGCCTGCGCTGCCGCTCGGTGATCACCATCCCCGGCGCGATCGCGTTGACGCGGATGCGGTCCGGACCGAATTTGCGGCCGAGCGAATTGGTGAAGCCAACGATGGCTGCCTTGGCGCCGGCGTAGACCGGCAGCCCCGGTGCGCCGCGCATCCAGGCTATCGAGGACATGTTGATGATCGAGCCGCCGCCGAGCGCCTGCATCTGCGGCACCACGGCCTGCGCGGCAAAGAAGACGTGCTTGAAGTTGACGCCGATCATCCAGTCGAAGTCCGCCGGCGTCACCTCTGCCAGCACCTGACGCTGGTCATTGGCGGCGTTATTGACGAGAACCGCGGCGTCGCCAAGCGTTCCCTGCACCTTGGCCAGCGCGGTGCGCAGGGCGTCGATATCCATGAGATCGCAGGGCATGAACAGCGGTGCTGTGCCTGTCGTCTTCGCCACCTCCTGTGCGAGCGTTTCGCCTGCCTGCTGATCGAGATCGAGGAAGGCGACGCGCGAACCCTGAGCGGCGAATGCGCGCGTAAAGGCGGCGCCGATGCCGCTGGCGCCTCCGGTGATCACCACCACGCGATTGGCGAGGTCGGCATATCTAGTCTGGGTCATGCGATCAGTCGCTCCGTCTCAGGGTCGAACAGGCAAATGCGGCGGGTATCGAGGGCAAAGGTGGCGCTCGCGCCCGGCGTCGGGCGGATGTCGGGCGAGATGCGCGCCTGGGCGGGCTCGCCGCCAAGCCGCAGCAACACGATGGTCTCCGCGCCGGTGGGCTCGACGAGCTCGACGGGGGCGGTGACGATCACGGGCGGGCCGACGGCACCGGAGAACACGCGATCGCCTTCGGCGATGCATTCGGGCCTGATCCCGAGCACGACTTCGCGGCCGACGTAGGAGGCGGCTGCGTCATAGTCCTGCAGGCGGAGACGGACCTCGTCCGGCCGGCCTGCACCGATCACCACCACTGGACCGCCAGTGTCAGATTCGAGGCGGGCGGGCATCGTATTCATCGGCGGGGAGCCCATGAAGCGGGCGACGAACAGATTGGCGGGATAGCGGTAGACGGTGTCGGGGTCGGCGAATTGCTGCACCACGCCGCGATGCATCACGGCAATGCGGCTCGCCATCGTCATCGCCTCGATCTGGTCGTGGGTGACGTAGATGATGGTGGCGCCAATACGTTGGTGCAGCCGCTTGATCTCCATGCGCATCTCGACCCGCAGCTTGGCATCGAGGTTGGAGAGCGGCTCGTCGAACAGGAAGAGCAGGGGATCGCGCACCAGCGCACGCCCCATCGCCACGCGCTGGCGCTGGCCGCCGGACAGTTGCGACGGCTTGCGGGCGAGCAATGGCTCGATCTGGAGCAGCCGGGCGACGTTCGCCAGCGCCTTTTCCTGCTCCGCCTTCGATACGTGACGGCACTCCATGCCGAAAGTGATGTTCTGGCGCACCGTCATCGAGGGATAGAGCGCGTAGGACTGGAACACCATGGCGATGTCCCGATCCTTGGGCGGGACATCGTTGACGACGCGTCCGCCGATCTCGATCGTGCCGTCACTCGCGCGATCGAGCCCGGCGATAATGTTGAGCAGCGTGGACTTGCCGCAGCCGGAGGGGCCGACCAGCACGGTGAATTCGCCGCTCTCGATGTCGAGGTCGATGCCTTTCAGCACCTCCAGATTGGCGTAGCGCTTCGACAGGGCGCGAATGCTCAGTGCCGCCATGATACATCCATCATTTCACGGCCCCGGCAGTGAGGCCGCGTACGAAATATCTGCCGCCGAGGAGGTAGACCAGCAGAGTGGGCAGCGCTGCGATAATCACCGCCGCACTCTGCACACCATGCTTGGGGATATCTGCGACCGGGGTCGACAGCGCGATGAGCGCGGCCGTGACGGGCTGCTGCTGGCCGGTGGTGAAGGTCACGCCAAACAGGAACTCGTTCCAGATATGGGTGAACTGCCAGATCACGGTGACGATCAGGATCGGAGGCGAGAGCGGCAGGATGATCCGCCAGAAAATGCGAAAGAAGCCGGCGCCATCGATGCGCGCGGCCCGGATCAGCTCGTGTGGAATGGCGACATAATAGTTGCGACAGAACAGCACCGTGAAGGAGAGCCCCTGGATCGTGTGAATCAGCACGAGACCCGACAGCGTGTTGATGAGCCCGATGTCCCGCAGCACGATGGTCCAGGGCAGCAGGCGCATTTGTTGGGGCAGGAAAAGCCCGAGCGTGACGATGCCGTAGATCCAGTTATCGCCGCGAAAACGCCAGAGCGACACGGCGTAACCTGCGACAGCGCCGAGCAAGGTGGAGAGGATCGTCGCGGGGATCGTGATGAGCGCGGAGTTCAGCATGTACGGCCGGATGCCGTTGCAGGTCTCGGCGACGCAGAAGCCGCTCCAGGCGAGGGCGTAGTTGCCCCAAGCCAGATGTTGCGGCCAACCGATCATCGACCCCTGCGCGATCTCCTCGTTGGTGCGAAGCGAGTTCAGGACCACCACAACCAGCGGCGCGAGCCAGGCGGCCGCGAGCAACGACACGACGAGATAGATCAGAATGCGGCTCGGCGCGAAGCTTGGTTCACGCATGAGTGGCCTGCCGTCGCTGGACATAACGCCACGCCGCATAGGGCAGCAGCACCGCGAGAAGGATGAGCAACATCAGCACGGCCGCCGCCGCGCCGCGGCCGAGCTGGCTGCGCTGGAACATCAGATCGTAGACGACGAGCGCCGGTAGCTGGGTCGCGATTCCGGGGCCGCCGTTGGTGAGCGCGCGGACAAGGTCGAAGGCCGAGATCGCAAATTGCAGCTGGATCACGATGACAGTGATGGTGATCGGCCAGAGCGTCGGGAGGATGACGCGCCAATAGGTTCGGATCGGTCCGGCGCCATCGATCTGCGCGGCCTTGATGATGTCGGCGTCGACGGAGCGCAGACCGGCGAGGAAGAGGGCCATGGCGAAGCCCGAGGATTGCCAGACCGCGGCGATGACGATGGTCCAGATCGCCATGTCGCGGTTGACCAGCCAATCGAACTTGAAGCTCATCCAGCCGAGGTCATGGACGAGCTTCTCGATGCCGATGCCGGGATTGAGGAGCCAGCTCCAGACGGTGCCTGTCACGACGAATGACACTGCCAGCGGGTAGAGGAAAATGGAGCGCAGCACGTTTTCGGCGCGAATGCGCTGATCGAGCAGGATCGCGAGCACGAGGCCGGTGAACAGGCTGAACAGCACGAAGGCAATGCCAAACAGGAGAAGATTGTCGAAGGCAACCTGCCAGTTCCGCGAGTTGAGGACCGAGGTGTAGTTGCGCAGGCCCACCCAGCCGGAGACCGGAATGAGGGTGGAGGGCGTGAACGAGATCCATATCGTCCAGATCGAAAACGAAATCAGGTGCGCTGCTGATAACAGCAGCGGCACCCAGATCACCAGAAATTCGGGCAGCCGGCGCACCATCTCGGAGGTCGCCGACCGGCCCGGTCGCATTGCTGTCGAGACGATTTCGGTCAACGCGAGCCCTCGACGGCCTCGGCGAGGCGGCTGATGGCCTCATCCGGTTTGATCGTCTTGTTCTTCACGTATTCGGTGATGACGTCGATGATCGCAGCGGTCAGGCCGTTTTCCTGCGCCATGTTGTGCGCAAGGCTCAGGACAGCCTGGTTGTTGCCCATGGCATTCTTCAGTGCGGCTGCGGTTGTCCGTTGACCATTCGACCAGCCTTCGCCGGACAGATCGACGTCGGTGCGCACCGGGATCGATCCCGTGATCTGCGAATACATGGTCTGGATCGCCGGATCCATCACGAGCTGCGCCATCAACATCTGGCCGGCCTGCAGATCGGCCTCTTTGCGCTGCCAGAAGATGAAGGCATCGGCATTCAGCAGGAAGACAGGCTTGCCGTTGTCACTGGGGCCGGGGGTGATGACGTAGTCGTCAAACTTAAAGCCGGCGTTCTTCAACACGCCCTGCGCCCAGCCACCCATGATCAACATGCCCATGTCGCCGTCGACGAAGCGCTTCAAATTGTTGGCGTAGGGTTGGACGCCGACATTGGGGTCACACCAATCGGCAATCTTGCGCGTCTGTGCGAAGGCCGCCTTCATCTCGGGACCCTCCAGCGCCTTCTTGTCGAGATTCATGCAGGCGGCACGGTAGGCCGTCGGGCTGATGCCGGCCAGGGACGCCTCGAATTTCTGCCCATCGTCGGCGCGGGTACCGCCGTTGGCGATGGGGTAGGCCATTCCGGCAGACTTCATTTTCTCGGCAAGGTCGTTGAAGTCAGCCCAGGTGACAGGGACCTTGTCAGCCTTGGCCCGGTCCATCCCGCGCTTGGAGAGAAACAGCATGTTCGTGCTGTAGATCTGCAGCGGCAGGGCAATCCACTTGCCCATCGGCTTGTGTAATTTTGCCAGGTCCGGCGCGACAACCTTTTCGTAGCCGGCAGCAGCGACCACCGCGTCGAGATCGACGGTCGGAGCAATCTTCGACCAGGCGGCAATCTCGGGGCCCTTGAGCTGCGAACAGGCCGGCGGATCGCCGGCGATGATCTGCGCACGCAGCTTGTTCATCATGTCTGTGGTGAAGCCGGGGACGGGCGAGTGCTGCCAGACACCGCCTTTCTCTTCGAATTTCTTGCCGAGCGCGGTGATTGCAGCTCCATCGCTGCCTGCGGACCATTGCGAGATGGCGGTCAGGCGCGGCTTGACCGCACCTTGCGCGCGGGCAAAGGCCGGAAGCGCAAGCGCGGCAGCGGATCCAGCGAGCAGACGACGCCTTGTTGTTGTGATTGGCATGGCAGTTCCTCCCGGGTGTGAAGTTGTTTGCGCCATTCTTTGGCGCTGTTGTTGGCGTGCGCGAGCCGCACGCGGCTTAGGTCATGTCAGGCGGCCTCCGTCGATGCGGCCAGCATGCCGCCGGATCTTGCCAGGCAAAAGGCGGCGAAGGCTAATGCTGCTTGCGGATCGTTGCCGGTCGACGGCGGAACGAAGGCGAGCGACACCTGCGCCAGTTTCCGGCCGCCGAGCAGGCAGGCATCGATCCCGTCGACCACGGCCTTGCGATCGTCCTCGTCGAGCAGCGACGGCCAGCCACTGACGACAACGCCTCGGCAAGGCTTGACGTTCAAGGTGTTGCCGACAGCGAGGCCAAGCCTGAAGAGCCGTTGGCGCAATTCCTGGCGGACCCGCGCGGTGAGGGGGATTTTTGTTACCCAATCACTGCCGAGCTGGACCAATTCTGCCTCGGTGGTGCGCAGCAGCTCGGCCAGTGCCGGCAGCGACGTATAGGCTTCGACGCAGCCGTGATGACCGCAGCGGCAGCGGGGACCGTCGGTTCCGAACACCATGTGGCCGAGCTCGACCGGGGCGAGCGCGTCGTCTTCGCTCGGATCATCCACCCAGGCACCGGCGACGCCCTGGCCGACGAACACGAACAAATGCGGGTCGCTGAACGGATAGTTTTCCGTGCGACAACGATGAAACGAGGCGTGCGCCATCACCGAATTGGTGAAGGTCACAGGCACGCCAGCGAACATTTCACCAAACATGTCCGCGATGCGCTCGACGTCGCAGGGAATGATCGGATTGCCTGATACGCTCAAGCGGCCGAGACCGGGAATGGTGACGCCGATTTGTGCAAGCCTGATGCGGCGCCGCCGCGTCCAGTCCCGCAACACGTTCAACGCTTCGCGGAACACCCGGCCGACGGTCTCGACGGTCGGCTTTCTCGGCAGCGGCACACGCTCGGTGTAGTCAAGCCCGCCCGACAAATTGCCAACGCCGATGCTGAGCCATTGTCCTGTCAGCTCGATGGCCCCAAGCGCCACCGTGCGATCGAGCGAGACGAGACCTGTCGGGCCGCCGACATAAGGGGCAGGGCGTCTCACTTCCGCGATCAGGCCTTCAGCCTTCAGGTCAAACAGGATGCGCGACAGGCTCGCTTCGGACAGGCGCACGGCTCTCGCCAGCGGCGGCCGGAACGAACCGCCGGACTGCAGCAAATGCGTTAAAATGGCAGCGCGCGTCTGCCGCCGACTTCTCGGCTGCTCCGGCATTTCCATCCCTGTCGTCATTCTTACTTAGAGTAAGAATTTGCCTGCGGAGGGTTTCAACTGTCAAGCGCTCGTCGGTGTGATGGGCCGACTTGTTGTTGTGCGCGGCACAAGACCAGCAGCATCCTCATCAGTTCGTAGGGTGCGCAAACAAAAACGGCGCCATCTTGCGGTGGCGCCGTTTCGTGAGACTTAAGGTCCGATCTTACTTGCGATCCTTCATCGCGACGTAGTCGCGCTTGGTGACGCCGGTGTAGAGCTGGCGCGGACGGCCGATCTTCTGCTGCGGGTCCTCGATCATCTCGCTCCACTGGCTGATCCAGCCGACGGTGCGGGCGACCGCGAACAGCACGGTGAACATCGAGACCGGGAAGCCCATCGCCTTCAGCGTGATGCCCGAATAGAAGTCGACGTTCGGGTACAGCTTGCGGTCGATGAAGTACTGGTCGCTGAGCGCGATCTTCTCGAGCTCGAGCGCCACCTTCAGCATCGGATCGTCGCCATGGCCGGTCTCCTTGAGAACGGCGTGACACATCTTCTGCATGATCTTGGCGCGCGGATCGTAGTTCTTGTAGACGCGGTGACCGAAGCCCATCAGGCGGACTTCGGAATTCTTGTCCTTCACCTTGGCGATGAACTCGGGGATCTTGTCCACGGAGCCGATCTCGGCGAGCATCGCGAGCGCGGCTTCGTTGGCGCCGCCATGCGCCGGGCCCCAGAGGCAGGCGATGCCGGCGGCGATGCAGGCGAACGGGTTGGCGCCCGAGGAGCCGGCGATACGCACTGTCGAGGTCGAGGCGTTCTGTTCGTGGTCGGCATGCAGGATGAAGATCTTGTCCAGCGCGTCAGCCAGCACCGGGTTGATCTTGTACTCTTCGCACGGCACGGCGAAGCACATGTTGAGGAAGTTCTCGGCGAACGACAGCGAGTTCTTCGGATACACGAAGGGCTGGCCGACGGTGTACTTGTAGGCCATCGCGGCGAGCGTCGGGATCTTCGCGATCATGCGCATCGAAGCGATCATGCGCTGCTTCGGATCGTTGATGTCGGTGCTGTCGTGATAGAACGCGGCGAGCGCGCCGACCGAAGCCACCATGACAGCCATCGGATGGGCATCGCGACGGAAGCCCTGGAAGAAGCGGGCCATCTGCTCGTGCACCATCGTGTGATGGATCACGCGGTGGTCGAAATCCTTCTTCTGCTCGGCAGTCGGCAGCTCGCCGAACAGCAGGAGATAGCAGGTCTCGAGGAAGTCGCCGTTCTCGGCGAGCTGCTCGATCGGGTAGCCGCGGTATTCCAGCACGCCCGCGTCACCATCGATATAGGTGATCTTGGACTGGCAGCTTGCGGTCGAGGTGAAGCCGGGATCGTAGGTGAACAGGCCGGATTGGCCGTACAGCTTGCCGATATCGATGACATCAGGTCCGACGCTGCCGCTGTGGATCGGAAGATCGTAGTTCTTGTTTCCGACCGTCAGCGTGGCGGTCTTGTTGCTTGATTTTGCGTCCATCAGAGGTCCCCGATGTGTGGTGAAACGGGCCGGAGCCGGAGGCCCCGAATGGAGAAGAAGGGCCAGGCCGGATGTTCCAGAAGGTACGGCCCAGATGGGTATATTATTGCTGTGTGCGCTGCAAGATCATGGCAGGCATGGCCTACTTACGTCGTAGACGGACGGCCCCCGGGACTAATCCTTGGGACTAATCCTTGGCCTGATCCTTAAGCCGGGCAAGGCTCTCCTGGCGTCCCAGCACGTCCAAAACCTCAAATATACCAGGCGAAGTGGTCCGTCCGGTCAGCGCCGCCCGCAGTGGCTGGGCGACCGCGCCGAGCTTGAGACTATTCTCCTCCGCGAAAGCACGCAGCGCGGCCTCGGTCGTGGCGCCGCTCCAGGTCTCGACATTCTCCAGCGCGGAATGAAGCTGGCCGATCAGCTTGCGGTTTTCGGGTGTCAGCAGGGCAGCCGCTTTGGGATCGAGCTGCAACGGCCGGTCGGCGAAGATGAAATAGGCGCCATCGATCAGCTCGATCAGCGTCTTGGCGCGCTCCTTCAGGGACGGCATGGCCTTGAGCAGCTGCGCGCGCGTGGTGTCGTTCAACTTGGCCTTGATCTCGTCGCGGGGAGGCACGAGGTGGTCGAGCACGTCCTCGAACATCTTCACAAGCGATTGATCGTCGGCATTGCGGATGTAATGGCCGTTGAGGTTTTCCAGCTTGGCGAAGTCGAAGCGGGCGGCGGCGCGGCCAACATTGGCGAGGTCGAAGGCTGAGATCATCTCCTCGGTCGAGAAGATCTCCTGGTCGCCATGGCTCCAGCCAAGGCGGACAAGATAGTTGCGGAGCGCGTCCGGAAGGTACCCCATGGCGCGGTAGGCATCGACGCCAAGCGCGCCGTGGCGCTTGGAGAGCTTCGAGCCATCAGGGCCGTGGATCAGGGGGATGTGGGACATGCTCGGCAACGCCCAGCCCATCGCATCGTAGATCTGCTTCTGGCGGGCGGCGTTGATCAGATGGTCGTCGCCGCGGATGACGTGGGTGACGCCCATGTCGTGGTCGTCCACGACCACCGCGAGCATGTAGGTCGGGTTGCCATCACCGCGCAGCAGGACGAGGTCGTCGAGGTTCTCGTTCTGCCAGACCACGCGGCCCTGGACCTGGTCCTCGATCACGGTCTCGCCGGTCTGCGGTGCGCGGAGCCGGATGGTCGGCTTGACGCCGGCCGGTGCCGTCGCCGGATCGCGGTCGCGCCATAGGCCGTCATAAAGGCGGGTGCGGCCCTCTGCGCGCGCCTTCTCGCGCATCGCGGTCAGCTCCTCCGCGGTGGCGTAGCAACGATAGGCCTTGCCGTCGGCGAGCAGCTGCTCGGCGACCTCGCGATGACGGGCGGCACGGCTGAACTGGTAGATGACATCGCCATCCCAGCCGAGCTCCAGCCACTTCAATCCGTGCAGAATCGCACCAATCGCAGCCTCGGTGGAGCGCTCCCGGTCTGTGTCCTCGATCCGGAGCAGCATCTTGCCGCCGTGCTTCTTCGCATAGAGCCAGTTGAACAGCGCCGTACGAGCGCCTCCGATATGGAGGAAGCCGGTCGGCGAGGGAGCGAAGCGGGTGACGACGGAATCGGTCATTCTTGGCAGGGCCTATGCATTGGAGGCGGTGGTATATAACAGGACCGGAGCATAACTAAAGCCCGGCAGCGGGTGCCTTAAGGCCTTGGCGAGGCCAAGCGAATTTGGCAGAAGGACCGCTGATTTCCCTACAGGATTTTCGTAATGACAGAACCGGTGGCTGCTGAGGTTGGGCGCGATTTCATTCGTGACATCATCCAGGCCGACCTCGATCAGGCCAAGTACAAGGAGATCGTGACCCGGTTCCCGCCGGAGCCGAACGGCTACCTGCATATCGGCCACGCCAAGTCGATCGCCCTTAATTTCGGCATCGCCCAGGAGTTTCCGGGCCGCTGCCATCTGCGCTTCGACGACACCAATCCGGTCAAGGAAGAGCAGGAATATATCGATTCCATCCAGGCCGACGTGCACTGGCTCGGCTACGACTGGGGCAAGAACCTGTTCTACGCCTCCGATTATTTCGACCGCCTGTACGAATGGGCGGAGAAGCTCATCCGCGATGGCCTGGCCTATGTCGACGACCAGTCCCAGGAGGAGATTCGGCTTGCGCGCGGCACGCTGACCGAACCCGGCAAGAACTCGCCGTTCCGCGATCGCAGCGTCGACGAGAACCTCGACCTCTTCCGCCGCATGAAATCAGGCGAATTCCCGAACGGTGCGCGCGTGCTGCGGGCCAAGATCGACATGTCCGCAGGCAACATCAACCTGCGTGACCCCGTGCTGTATCGCATCCTGCATGCGCATCATCCGCGCACCGGGACCAAGTGGAGCATCTATCCGAGCTACGACTACGCCCACGGTCAGTCGGACGCCATTGAAGGCATCACGCACTCGATTTGCACGCTGGAGTTCGAGGACCATCGACCGCTCTACGACTGGTTCATCGACAAGCTGCCGGTGCCGTCCAAACCGCACCAGTACGAGATGGCGCGGCTCAACATCACCTACACATTGTTGTCCAAGCGCGTGCTGACCCAGCTCGTTCGCGACGGTCACGTCGCCGGTTGGGACGATCCACGCATGCCGACCATGGCGGGCATGCGCCGCCGCGGCGTACCGCCCGCTGCCTTGCGCGAATTCATCAAGCGCATCGGCGTCGCCAAGGCCAACAGCGTGGTCGATGTCGGCATGCTGGAGTTCTGTATCCGCGAGGAGCTGAACCGCACCTCGCAGCGACGCATGGGCGTGCTGCGGCCGCTCAAGGTGGTGATCGAGAACTATCCGGAAGGGCAGACGGAGGAGCTCGAGGCGATCAACCACCCGGACGATCCCAGCGCCGGGACGCGCAAGATCACATTCGGTCGCGAGCTCTATATCGAGCAGGACGACTTCATGGAGAACCCGCCGAAGAAGTTCTTCCGCCTGTCGCCGGGCAACGAGGTGCGGCTGCGCTATGCCTATTTCGTCAAGTGCACCGGCGTGATCAAGAACGACAAGGGCGAGGTGGTGGAGCTGCGCTGCACCTACGATCCCGCGACCAAGGGCGGCAACGCGCCCGACGGCCGCAAGGTCAAGGCGACCATGCACTGGCTGCCGGCGGCGACGTCCGTCCCTGCGGAGATCCGCATCTACAATCAGCTGTTCGCGAACCCGAGCCCGGACGCGTCGAACTTCGCGGCCGATCTCAATCCGCAGTCGCTTGAGATCCTGGCTGACGCCCGGGTCGAGGCATCGGTTGCCGAAAGCAACGCGACCGAGCCGATGCAGTTCGAGCGCCAGGGCTATTTCGTGCGCGACAAGGACTCGACGCCTGGCAAGCCGGTGTTCTCGCGCACGATTGGTCTGCGCGATACGTTCGCGAAGGAAGTCGCCAAAGGCTGAGGGGACGCGAACATGAGCAACGAAGCCGACACCATCGTTTCCGCCATCATCGCGAAATGGTGCGCCGGCTTCGCGACGCTCGACGCGGCCGCGCTGTCGTCGCTGTATGCGAACAACGCGTTCTTCTTCGGCTCAAACCCAAAGCTCTATCGGGGCAGAGACGGCGTCGCCGACTACTTCAGCGGCCTGCCGCGCTGGCGCAAGCCGAGCGCGGCGTTTTCCGAGGTGCGGGCGGCGCACGCTGCTCCTGATCTCATCAACATGGGTGCGACCATCACGTTCGATCTTGCCGGCGAACGCCCGGAGTTCGTCGTGAAGATGAGCTGGGTCATCATTCGCGAGGATGGCGACTGGAAGATCGTCAATCACCACGCCTCGGCGAAGGCGCCGCTGATCTGACGGGCGTGCTGTGCACGGCATTGTCATCCCGACGATAGAAACGAAGACCCGTCTGGCGTGTTGGGTGGTATCCAAACAAGGATCCCACCATGCAGAACATCGCAGAGCATATGGAAGTCATCGGCGCCGACGGCGTTCATGTCGGCACGGTCGATAAGGTCGAAGGCAATCGCATCAAGCTGACCAGGAAGGACAGCGGCGAAGGCAGCCATAAGGGCCACCACCATTTCATCGACAAGGGGCTGGTTGCCGGTGTTGAGGGCAACAAGGTCCGGCTGTCGGCCAAGGCGGATGTGGCCGTGACGATGGAAGAGGAAAAGTAGGGCTTCGGCCCTTCGTTCCTGATCCGTACTACTATTCGCCCGCCTGCACGTTCCGGTAGCCTCTGCCCTTGTCGCGTATCGCAGGGTGCAGGGAATGGCGGAGCCGGGTCGGCCGCAGCGTGTCTCGCAAGGGATCGCCGGGACTTGGCCGACGGGCCGGACCGCGTCGGCGGGCGGCTTTGTGCCCGCAGGCCTTGGCATTTGGCCTTCACTCGTCGAGACACTGCGAGAATGGGCGAAGGCCGAAGCGGGGCCGGGCCGGCTGTTCCCGTGGGTGCCCATCGCTTTCGGCTGCGGCATCGCGCTTTACTTTGCAGCCGATCACGAGCCGGTGCTGTGGGTCGCTGCCGCGACGGCGGCAGCGCTTGCGGTCGGCGCCCTCCTGTTGCGGCGGAGTAGGTGGTTTGCGCCAGCAATCATGATCGCTGCCGTCGCGGCCGGATTTGCTGCGGCGACGTGGAAGACGGCGCGCATCGCGCACACGGTGCTCGCCAAGCCGCTTTATTCAGTACAACTGTCCGGCTTTGTCGAGACCCGCGACATCCGTGAGCGCACTGATCGGTTCGTGCTGCGCGTCACCACGATGGATGCACAGCGCAGCGACGTGAAGCTCGAGCGCGTTCGCCTCTCCGTGCGCAAGGGCACGGCACCCGATGTCGGCAGCTTCGTGCAGCTGAAGGCGCGGCTGATGCCGCCGTTGTCGCCATTGCGGCCAGGCAGCTATGATTTCTCGCGCGACATGTTCTTCCAGGGCATCGGCGCCTCCGGTTTCGCGATGGGAGCGATCACGACTGTGACGCCGCCCGAGACGGGCGGTCTGCAGCTGCGCTATGCCGCAATCATGCAGGGCCTGCGCGATGCGATCGATGCCCGGATTCGCGCTGTGCTCGACGGCGACAACCGCGCGATCGCAACGGCACTCTTGACCGGCCGGCGCGACGCGATCACCACGCCGGTCAACGATGCGATGTTCATCTCCGGGCTGGGTCACGTCCTCTCGATTTCCGGCTACCACATGGCTGTCGTCGCCGGTGTGGTCTTCTTCACGGTGCGCGCGCTGCTCGCGCTGATCCCGGGACTTGCAGCGGGCTTTGCCATCAAGAAATGGTCGGCCGCCGCAGCACTGATCGCTTCCGCATTCTATTTGCTGCTCTCGGGCGCTGAGGTCGCAACCCAACGATCGTTCTTCATGACGGCCGTGGTGCTGATCGCTGTGGTCGTCGATCGTCGCGCCATCACGTTCCGCACCCTCGCGGTGGCGGCACTGATCGTGCTCGCGGTCGCGCCGGAAGCGCTGGTGCATCCAAGTTTTCAGATGTCGTTCGCGGCCACGCTCGGGCTCGTTGCGCTGGTGCAAGTCGGCATGCCGAACCTGTTTGCATCGCCCGATCATTCGGCGACCGCGCGCATTGCACTGTGGGGCGGCCGCGAGATCGCGATGTTGTTCATGGCCTCGATGATCGCAGGACTCGCGACCACGCCTTACGCCGCCTTCCATTTCCACCGCATCACGCCCTACGGCGTGCTCGCCAATCTCGGCGCGATGCCGGTGGTCTCGGCGCTGGTGATGCCGGCCGGGCTGCTCGGATTGCTGGCCGCGCCGTTCGGGCTCGACGGTGTGTTCTGGTGGTTGATGGGGATCGGCATCGACTGGATGGTTTTGGTCACGCGCTGGGTGGCGGCATTGCCGGGAGCGATCGGTCACGTCGGCGCCTTCGGCACCGCGCCGCTGATCGCGGCGAGCCTGGGGCTCATCCTGATGGGCCTGTTGCGCACGCCGCTGCGCTGGTCGGGTGCTTGCGTGCTCGTGGCCGCGACCGTCTGGGGGCTGTTGGTCCGGCAACCCGATATCCTGATTGCTGGTGACGGCCAGAACGTCGCGGTGCGAGGCAGGGACGGGCAACTGCATCTGATCAGGACGAAGAAGGACAATTTCCTGCTCAAGGAGTGGCTTGCTGCTGACGCCGACCCGCGCGATGCGACCAGTGGTTCGCTTGGTGACGGCGTGTCGTGCGACGAGGCCGGCTGCGTGACGCCGCTCGCCGATGGCCGGATGGTTGCGCTGGCGCTGCGCGTCGACGCGCTGCCTGATGATTGCAGCCGCGCGGCACTGGTGGTGACGGCAAGGCCTGCGCCGCCGGATTGCGCTGCGATGGTGGTCGATCGGCCGCGCCTGGTGGGCCAGGGCGCGCTGGCGCTGACGTCGCGCGGCGACGGCTTTGCGATTGCGGCGGTGAGAGCGAGGGGCGCAAACCGCCCCTGGTCGCCGGCGGCAGCCGGCGATGGAGATTTCGAGCTGACCCTCGCGCCCCGGTCGGCAACCCCGCGCTCCAAAGACGCTACGCCGTCGGAGACCGACCTTCAGGCCGAGGACTAAACTTCCGCTTCAGCCGATCGGCAGGCGCGGGGGCGTCGGACGAGTGTCGGCGATGATCTGCGGCTTGCGCTCGCGCTCACCGAACGGCTGGGTCACCGGCAATTGCAGCACCGTTGCGCGCTGACCTTCGACGAGCTGTGTCACCAGCACGTATTTGCCGTCGGGGAATTCGATCGCGTCGTGATGACGATCGGGGATGTGCGGATCGATCTTGCCGAACTTGCCGACGCGCGTGTTCATGGTACGCGTCCAGATCCACCTGTTATCGTAGCGGACGTTGTCGGCGAAGGCGAGCTCCGTTCCCGGCAGCAGGCAGACCGCGACCGACATGTCGGCTTCGGAGGCGAAGCCGCGTGTCGAGGTGCCGCGAAACGTTGTCGTGACGATCGTCTCACCGACTTCTGCGGGGCGCGTCGCGACGGCATGCAGGCTATAGTCACACATCGGGTGCTCCTCATCGAGGATAGCAGCCCGCGCCTCTGTCTTGGAGGCGCAGGCCTCTATCAGAGTGGAAGCCCGCAAGATTCTGCTTGGTTGTAGGCAAATCTGCGGCTCGGGGCCGCAGTCTGCAATCACATTATCTTTCCCGAACAGCTAGGAACAAAGCCTGCTCCCGTGCATTTTGCGGGTCTCTCAGCGTCCGGCTGAGCCGGAGCGGACAATCGTCCGCTCCAATCTTGAATGGCGACCATCGATCGCGCGGGAGCAAGGGGCTCAGTACTTCCGGTACAGCCCGATCAGCTTGCCCTGAATTTTCACCCGGTTGGGCGGCAGGATGCGGACCTCGTACGCAGCGTTTGCGGGCTCGAGCGCGATCGAGGCGCCACGGCGGCGGAAGCGCTTCAGCGTTGCTTCCTCGTCGTCGATCAGGGCGACCACGATATCGCCGGTATCGCAGCTCTCGTTGCGCTGGATCAGCGCCATGTCGCCGTCGAGGATGCCTGCCTCCACCATGGAATCGCCGCGCACTTCGAGCGCATAATGCTCACCCGAGCCGAGCATGTCGGGCGGGACGCTGATGGTGTGGCTGCGGGTCTGCAAAGCCTCGATCGGCGTACCGGCTGCGATCCGGCCCATCACGGGCACCGCGACGGGACGCTCACCATCGTCGGCGGGCAGGCTCGATGTCGTGCGGACCTTGCCGAGATTGCCCTCGATGACGCTCGGCGTGAAGCCGCGGCGGTTGCCGGCGGCGGCCTGGAGCTCCGGCAGCTTGATCACTTCGATGGCGCGGGCGCGGTTGGGCAGCCGGCGGATGAAGCCGCGCTCCTCGAGCGCGGTGATCAGGCGATGGATGCCCGACTTCGAGCGCAGATCGAGTGCGTCCTTCATCTCGTCGAAGGAGGGCGGCACGCCGCTTTCCTTCAGCCGCTCGCTGATGAACCGCAGGAGTTCGTATTGTTTGCGCGTTAACATCTCGACCAAAATCCCCCTGACGATGTCGTTCGATTCCGAGACGCTGAATTCAGCAATAAGCCGCTACATGCTCGAAACAAATCATGAACGGACACTATATGTTCGATACATGTTCCGCAACTGCTTAATTTAACGTGAACGCGGCAAACTTCGCGGAACGCACGCGAACGAAGCGGTCACGCGGGCAGTCGCAGCACCTCGCAAGGCGTGCCGGCTTCGGCCTGCGGCGCAAACGGTGCGCGCACGAGAAGTGCCTGTGCCGCAGCGAGATTCGCAAGCAGCGAGGAATCCTGATGATTGACGGGAAGGGCAACCAGCGCGCCGTCGTCGCGCGTCTCCAGTCGCGCGCGCAGATAATCCTCACGCTGGTCATTGGCGCCGACGTCGCGGCCAAGGATCGCGCGTTCGCGACGATGATGGACCACCGAACGCCCAGACAGCGCGCGAATCAGCGGCACCAGAAACAGGAAACCGCAAACGTAGGATGACACGGGATTGCCGGGCAGGCCGATCACGCGCATCCCGCCGAGTTGCCCGTTCATCATCGGCTTGCCCGGACGCATCGCGATCTTCCAGAACGCCATCGAGATACCTTCGTCCCGGAGCGCCTGCTGCACCAGATCGTGGTCGCCGACCGAGGCGCCACCGGTGGTGATCAGGATGTCGGCACCGGATTCACGGGCGCGGCGTATGCCTGATGTCGTGGCAGGAAGCGTGTCGGCGGCAACGCCGAGATCGATGGTGTCGGCGCCTTCGCTGCGGGCGAGCGCATGCAGGGCGTAGCCGTTGGAATAGACGATCTGGCCATGGCCGGGCGTGGTGCCCGGCATCACCAGCTCGTCGCCGGTGGCGAGGATCGCGACCTTCGGACGACGGCGGACAGCAAGCTGCGGGTGGTTCATGCCAGCGGCCAGCGCGAGGTCGCGCTCGGTGAGACGCGCGCCCTTGCGCAGGAGCACGTCACCCTCGGAGAAGTCGACGCCGGCGGGGCGGATGTGCCGCCCGGTGATTGCGGTTTCCTTGATCGTGATGCGCTTGCCGTCAGCGACCGTGTCCTCCTGGATCACGACCGCGTCGGCGCCGGCGGGAACGACGCCACCGGTGAAGATCCGCACGGCTTCGCCGGCGCCGACAATTCCTGCGAACGGCCGGCCGGCGGCGACCTCGCCAATGACGGTGAGCTGCGCATCGAGCTTCGCCGCGTCGACTGCGCGGACGGCATAGCCATCCATCGCCGACATGGCTTCAGGCGGCTGCGTCCGCCGTGCCGCGACATCGCGCGCGAGCACGCGATGGAAGGCCTGATCGAGCGCGATCGTTTCCTCAGCCAGCGGCTCCGCACCCGCGAGCACGGCAGCTAGCGCATCGGATACCGGCATAAGGGCCACGGCAGAACTCCAGCTTGGGCAACGCAATCAGATTGCGGCAAGCGTTCTAGCCGAGTGTGCGCGCTGAGGCAAAATGGTTGAACGTGTGTTGAAGTCAGCTACTTCTGCAGCAACAGCCGCACCAGCTCGGCCTGGCGGCTGACGCCGGTCTTGTCGAAAATCTTCGTCAGGTGGCTGCGTGCGGTTCCGTCGGTGATGCCGAGGCGCTCCGCGGTGGCCCTGCGGCCATCGCCCTTGACGATCTCGAGTGCAAAGGCGGCTTCGGCGCGGGTAAGACCGTAGCGCTCGCGCAAGGCCTCGTGTTGTGCCCTGACGCCGAGTTCAGGGTCGATGATGAGCACCATTGCGCTCGAGCGCCAGCCGGAGGCGAGCGGCACGGCGTTCTCAGTCCACTCGCTGCCGACCGGGGTCACCTGCACATGCAGCGGCAAGCGACCGGCAGGTCGCATCAGGTTCATCTCGCCGCCAATGCGTTCCGGACGATCCAGGCTGCATGAGCCGATCAGTGCCTGCAGACGACGGCCATCCTCCGCGTTGACGGCGCTCAGCGCGCCATCTTCGACGACGACGGCGTCGCCGGTCTCCAGCAGCTCTCGCGCACGACGATTGATGAAAACCGGGCGTGCCTGCGCATCCACGAGAACAAAGCCCTGATCGAGCCCGTCCAGACCTGCCAGCGCAGCGCGGCTAGTGATGTCGAGCTGATGCGTGCGTCGCTGCACGGCGACGGCCCGCACGAGGTGCTGCGCCAGCGTCGCAAACAAACGGCGCGCCCTGGCATCATAGGGCGACAGGTTGGACGGCCGGTGGCTGGTCAGGATGCCCGTGGCGTTTTGATCGACCAGCAAATTGGTCGTCAGCGGTTCGGTGTCGAAGCCGGCCGGCTGCCACCATTCATTATAGTAATCGCTGCTGGTAAATTGCTCGCGGCTGATGAAATCGCCGATGGTGAAGACTTCGCCCGGCGGCCTGCCGATGCCGAGCGGCAGCAGCGGATTGCGCGGCGCCCAGTCGAGCAGCTCCTGGACGCGGGCCGGGTCGATGCGCGGTGAGAGCAGGCTCGACAGACCATTAACCGGATCGTAGACGCCGAACAGCACCCGGCCGCCGACGGCGTCATCGATGCGCTCCAGCACCTGCGACCAGCGGCCCTGATCGAGCGCTGCGTCGTAAATTGCTCCCACGAGGTCCAATACGGCGTCGTCCGAAAGCTCGCCGGCCCGCATCCCAACCCCCGAGTTGCAATGCGGCATTTGAGCGCAGTTTTGGGGGTGGAACAAGGACAGAAAAGCGGCAGTCAGAACCGTGCTGCCGCGAAACCGCGCTCGTGGCACGCCAGATGCCGGCAATAGCGGACGTTCGCTGGAGGCGGCCGAAGCGCCAACGGCGAAACCTCACGGACTTACCAAGCGTATCTCACCACGCCCTTGCCGGCGTAGCTCTTCGTCACATTCGAGAACTCGCCCTCGAAGGTGCCAGAGGCGGACCAGCCGTTCAGCCATCTCTTCTCGGCGGAGGCGGTGACGAGCGCCGCATCGCGCGCCTGCATTGCGCCGTTGACGACGAAGGACGCACCCGGCAGCGTCTGGAAGGTCGCGCCGATGGAGCGATCGGGATTGTAATCGTGTGACCACGCGGCCCGGCCGCGCAGGGTCAAAATGCCGTCCGCCATGGCAAAGGATTTGTCGCTGCGCAGTCCGAGTTCGCTGCGTGAATCGGTGACGCTCTTTGCGCCATAGGCCAGCGCAAAGGTGCCGGCACCTGAGATCGCCTGTTCGGCATAGGCCGGCAAATCGAATGTCGTGAACTGTCCGGCGGCGTAAGGCGTGAGGCCGACACCGCCCACGACCGCCGCTACGAAACGATAGCCGCCCTCGACACGCCCCGACCAGGCGTTGGCGTTGAACTGTGCGCGCAACTGGTCACTCCCGGCCACGGTCACTGTGCGGTTGGTGGTGACGTCCTGCCAGCCATAGGCCAATGCACCCGAAAGATAGGCTGCGCCCGCGTTGTGGCGGATGAAGGCGCCAGCCTGGAACAGATCGGAACGACCGGTGCCCAGCGCGTTTGCCACGCTGAAATTGGTGCCGCCGCCGCCGAGCGCGAAGCCTGCCAGCGTATTCGGCGATAGCCGGTAGTCGGCGCCGATGCCAGTCCCGTAGATACTGCTGGTGGTGCTGTTGGAGCCGAGGGTCGCATTGCCGTCGGTGGTCTGCGAACCGCCATAGCCCGCTGCCCACACGCTCCAACGTTGCGTGAACGGGTCGACCATCGCAGGCGCCTTGTTATAGATCGCGGCATAGGCGTCACGCGCGGCACCCGAGGACGGTTTGTTCTGTGGCGCGTAGGCCGATGCGCCCTGCGTCCCCACGACTGCCGCATCGCCGCGGCCACCGATGAATGGATCGGTCAACAGGCCGAGGAAAAGCGACATGGCGTCGAAGGTGCTCTGCTGCGTGCCGGTTGCGACTTCGCCGGAGACTTGCGTCAATCCGGCAGGGCTCAACGCGCCGAAAGCCACGGGAATGCTGCCGGTGGTGTTGAAGAAGTGGGTCAGACTATTGGCGACATTCTGCTGGTTGGTATTGAGGCCGCCCGGAATGGCGAAATTCAGCGCCAGATTGAGATAGGCGTCGTGGGTGTCATAGCTCAACGTGGTGTGGAAATTGGATGGCAGGCTCGTGTTGACGACGCTTGGATTGAAGGCGCCGCTCACCGTGCCGGTCGCGTGAACGATGGCGTATTGCTTGGCGACATAAGACCCGGCCGCAAAATTGGCACTGACAGTCGCCCCACCCAGCGTGGCGTTGCCGATCACGTTGGCAAAGGACGCCGTGGTCGGGTTGACCTGCACGGCAAAGACCGCGGCAGACAGGAACGCAAGGCTGCCGTTGACGGTCATTGACGAACCGGCCGTGCCATTGCCCGGCGCAAACGTGCCCGCATTGACCGTGAGGACATTGACGGTGCCGATGCCCTGAAGCGTACCGGCGTTGACATTGGTCGCGCCGGTGTAGCTATTGATCCCGTTCACCGTGACGGTGCCGGCCGTTGTCTTCGTAACCGTGCCCGGGCCGGAGAGCACACCATCGACGGTGCCGGCCTGGAGATCGAAGTTAGCGGCATTGACGGTCGCGCTAGCGGCAAGAGTGCCACCTGTCAGTTGGTAGGTCGTCACCAATATGGTGCCATTCTGAACGGTGCCGCCCGATTGGTTTAGCACGGCCTGGTGCGCCGTGAAGCCGCCGAGCTCGAGCGTGCCGTTCGAGATCGCCGTGGTGTTGGCATTGGTGCCCAACGCACCGGCGTTGCCGAGTGTGAGCTGACCGGCAGAGATCGTCGTGCCGCCTGTGTAAATATCGGCATTGTTCAGGGTCACGGTTCCAGTGGTGGTCTTCGAAACTGAACCCGTACCCGTGAGCACACCATCGACAGTGCCGGCCCGCAGATCGAAGGCCGTGCCGGCGTTGACCGTGGCAGTCGTGCCAAGGGCGCCGCCGCTCAGTTGGTAAGTCGTCACCATTATCGTGCCGGTCTGAACCTGGCCGCCCGATTGATTGAGCACAGCCTGCTGCACCGTGAAGCCAGCGAGGAAGAGCGTGCCGCTCGAGACCGCTGTGGTGCCGGCGTTGGCGCCCAATGCGCTGGCGTTGCCGACCGTGAGCTGACCGCCCGAGACCGTCGTGCCGCCCGTATAGCTGTTGGTTCCGCTCAGAGTCAGGTTGCTGGCAGCCGCCTGATTCACAGACCCGGCGCCGCCGATATTGTTTAATACCGAAATCGTCTGACCCGTATTGGCGTTGTTCACCAACCCGGAGCCTCCGAAACTAACCGCCTGACCGCCCACTGTAAAAAGTTGCGCATTGGCACTGAAGGTCCACGAGGCTGGCGCGATCGGACCGGCCGTCACCAAGACCGTGGACGACCCCGTGCTCCCGAATTGGGCCGACTGGCCTCCGGTGATCGGGGGCGCCCCAGCGGGCGGATTGCTCCAGTTTGTGGCGAGATTGTAGTCCGACGTTGTGGTCGTGCTGCCGGTGCCGCCCCAGACAGATTGGGCGTGGGCAAGCGAGGGAAGCAATAGCGCCCCCACCAACGCAGTTCCCGCGAGAAATGGTTTGAGATGAATCCGGCCAGCTTTGGAGGCAAATTCGCGGTCGGAAATCATCATTGCCTTCCCGGCGAAAATATCGCCGTTGTCGCTCCAGCATCCGGACCCGACTCCAAGCCTTCCTTCGTGCTTCTTGTCGGAATCCGTCGCTGCGTTGTCGGCCAAATCGCACGCGCGCCGCATCTGACGTTTGTCAGGTCCGGCCGGTCCAGAGCGTCCTTGCGGTCATATTGGTCGCACGGTGAGGTATTCGAGCAACAGCGGCGCCGCTGAAGCAACCGGTTGCCCAGGCTCATAAATCTGTGCCCGCACGCTAAGGCGGAAGCCGCAAAGGGGATCGACGGCGTCGGATATTACGACGGTCTCGTTGAGTCCACGTCGGGCGCCTTGGGACCCTGATCCCTGTCGGGCATCGGATCGGCCTGGGCCTTCAGATCAGCCGCCTTGCTCATCAGCTTGGCGGACAACTCGGAATCCGAGGTGGTCCTGGCGAATTTGACCAGCAGGGAGGCCTGCTTGGTGAGGTAGGTTTTGCCCAACACGATGATACGTCCGTTCGCAGAATTCCCAACGGACTCTAGAGTCCGGAAGCGGGCATTCCGTTCCCGGAACTTTGTATAAAAATGCACATAGCGTTTTGGTTCCTCGCGTCCGGGTGAAATTGTTCCGGACGCGCGCGGTTTGGGGCGAGGAGGCCGTCAGATCCCGAGCGCCCGCAGCGCGTTCCCGACATCCTTTGGCGAGGTCACATGCACCGCGGTCAGGCCGCGGGCACGCGCGCCCTCGATGTTCTCGGCGAGATCATCGAAGAACACGATCCGGTTCGCCGGCACGCCCATGGCGGCGACGACATGGTCGAAGGCCTCCGCATCCGGTTTGCGCAGGCCTATGCTGGAAGACAGATACAGCTCGCGGAAATGGCCGAGCAGGCCGGCATATTCCTTCGAGAAATAATTCACATGCGGACGGTTGGTGTTGGAGAAAGCATAGACGGGCATCTGCTTGGCCGCGCGTGGCAGCAACTCGGCGATGTCAGGCATCTCGCCGGCAAAGATCGCGTTCCATCCTTCCAGGAATTGCGCATCGGAAATGCGGATCCCGAGCGATGAGCGCAGCGATTGGAAATAGTCCTCGTCGCTGATCTTGCCGACCTCGTGCAGCCGATAGGCCTCGCTGTCACGCACATAGCGTGTGAGGATCGCTTCGGGCTTGAGGCCTGCATGTCCCGCCCAGCAGGCGATCGCCTTGGAGAAATCGATGTCGAGCACGACGCGCCCGAGATCGAACAGAAGTGCATCCGCGCTGCCGGGAGAGAGGGAGGTCATTGCATCCTTTCGAGTCAGTATCGATAGGGCTCGTGGTCGAACAGCGGGAACGCGCTGAACACGCTCGGCGCATTGGTTGCGGTGGCCGGGTGCAGGCAGGACTTGTTGACCTCGGCGAACGAGGTCGCCCCCAACAGGCCGAGGCATCGCAGCACCTCGTCCTCGAGGAGCTCGAGCATCCGCGCCACACCGCTCTCGCCGGCCGCGGCCAGGGCCCAGCATTGCAGACGGCCGATACCGACGAGGTCGGCCCCCGCCGCGATCGCCTTGACGATGTCAGTACCGCGGCAGATGCCGCCATCGACCATGATCTTGGCGCGGCCCTTCACGGCATCGACGATTTCAGGCAGCACATGCATGGCGCCGCGGCCGTGATCGAGCTGGCGACCGCCGTGATTGGAAACGTAGATCCATTCAACGCCGTGGTCGACCGCGATCTGCGCGTCTTCGGCGGTGGCGATGCCCTTGATGATCAGCGGGATCTTGAACTTGTCCTTGATCATCTTCACGGTCCGCCACTCCAGACCCTTCTGGAAATCGCCACCGGTGGCCTGCAGGCGGCTTTCGCGAACGTAGCGTTTGGCGATGTCGCGCTCACGACGGCTGTAATGGGCGGTGTCGACGGTCAGGCAGAAGGCGGCATAGTTGGCCTTCTCGGCGCGGCTGACGACATCGGTGACGAACGCGTCATCGCCGCGGACGTAGAGCTGGTACATGCGCAGCGCATCGGGTGCGGCTTCGGCCGTCTTTTCCAGGCCCGGCTGGGAGACCGAGCTCAGCATGTGCGATGCGCCAAATGTGCCTGCGGCACGCGCGACGCTGGCTGCGCCAAAGGGATCGAAGATCTCCAGCGCCCCGACGGGGGCGAGCACGACAGGCAGCCGCATCTTGCGGCCGAACTGCTCCACCGAGCCGCTGACCTTGCGCACGTCACGCAGCACACGCGGCCGGAAAGCGATCTCGTCCAGTGCAATGCGGTTGCGGCGCATGGTGGTCTCGGTCTCGGCGGCGCCGACGATGTAGTCCCAGGCATTCTGGTTGAGGTTGGAACGCGCCTTCCGGATGAATTCGTGCAGGTTCTGGAACGGCTCGTCGCTGGCACCAAGTTCGACGTTCCGTTCCGGCCGGGGTGCTTCGTTCATTGTTATCCTCCCGAGAATTTGAAGCCTTATGCCATCGCCTATCTCGTCCGGCCCTCCAAAACCATCCTAAAATCGCATACCTGCGAGGCGTGGCTCGGCCGATCGATTCCCGTCTGGCGGGCGATTGTTTCGGAACGTTGCCAAAAGTTTAGGCCAGGGCGAAGGGATTTTTGCGGTATACCCGCGGGCGTGGCAGCCCGGCCTTGAAGAAACCTGAATGGTATTGTGAGAACCGAGCAGGATCGCCATTTGCCTGGCGTCCCGTTCCAAGCAAAAAGGCCACCCATTCCATGCGGAAAACCCTGCTCTTCCCCCTGGGCGCACTCACCGGAGTATGCCTGACCCTCCTCGTATCCGGTCCGCAGGGCGGACTATGGGCGGCGCGGGCGGCGGCAGGCGCGGACGATGCTTATTCCCAGCTCAATCTGTTCGGGGAAGTGTTCGAGCGGGTGAAGGCGAGCTATGTCGAGAAGCCCGACAATGCCAAGCTGATCGAAGGCGCGATCACGGGCATGGTGACCTCGCTCGATCCGCATTCGCGTTACATGAACGACAAGGCCTGGACCGAAATGCAGGAGACGACCTCCGGCGAATTCGGCGGCCTCGGCATCGAGGTCACGATGGAAGAGGGCCTGGTCAAGGTCGTCTCGCCGATCGATGACACGCCGGCGTCCAAGGCGGGCATCATGTCCGGCGACCTCATCAGCAAGATCGACGGTGACAACGTGCAGGGCATGACGCTCGAGCAGGCCGTCAACAAGATGAAGGGGCCGGTCGACACCAAGACCAAGCTCACCATCATCCGCAAGGGCGCCGATGCCCCGCTCGATGTCGCGATCACGCGCGAGATCATTCATGTCCGGCCGGTGCGCTTCCATGTCGAGAACGGCGACATCGGCTACATCCGCGTCACCTCGTTCAACGAACAGACCACGGACGGCCTGAAGAAGGCGATCGCCTCGATTTCCAAGGACGTCCCGCAGGAGAAGCTCGTCGGCTACGTCATGGACCTGCGCAACAATCCGGGCGGCCTGCTCGACCAGGCCGTGTCGGTGTCGAGCGCCTTCCTGCAGCGCGGCGAGGTCGTCTCGACCCGCGGCCGCAATCCTGAAGAGACCCAGCGCTTCACCGCGCATGGCGGCGACCTCACCAAGGGCAAGCCGCTCGTCGTCCTGATCAACGGCGGCTCGGCCTCGGCGTCCGAGATTGTCGGTGGCGCGTTGCATGATCACAAGCGTGCAACGATCATCGGCACGCGCTCGTTCGGCAAGGGGTCGGTGCAGACCATCATTCCGCTCGGTGCCGGCAACGGCGCGCTGGCGCTGACCACCGCGCGCTACTACACGCCGTCGGGCCGCTCGATCCAGGCCCAGGGCATCGCGCCCGACATCGAGATCCTCCAGGACGTCCCGGCCGAGCTGAAGGGCCGCGTCGACACCATGGCGGAGTCGCAGATGCGCGGCCATCTGCAGAACGCCGAGGGTGCCGAGCAGACCGGCTCGCAGTCCTATGTTCCGCCGGAAGAGAAGGACGACAAGGCGCTGCACGCGGCCTACGACTTCCTCCACGGCGTCACCGTGAATGCGGCGGCTGCAAAGCCGGCGCCGAAGACGACGGTGCCGAACTAAGCTCGATCGGTCCTTGGGACCTCGAGACATCGCCCGGGAGTGGATCACCACTCCCGGGCGAGTTCGTTTTGGTCGCGCGTCGTCTCTCGCTAAGCCCTAGCCGGCCTCGCGGCGGCGGCTTTCGCTACCTCCTCGCTGGGCGAGGCGGCTGCGATGGAGCGCGAACAATTCCACGACCTTGTCGGCCGGCCTTGCGGCGCTGAACAGATAGCCCTGCATTTCGGTGCAGCCGAGCGCGCGCAGCAGCCGCTGCTGCTCTTCGGTTTCGACGCCCTCGGCCGTCGTCGCCATGCGGCGCGCGCTGGCGAGATTGACCACGGCCTGCACGATGCTGGCCGAGCCGTCGGGGCCCGCGATGTCGTTGACGAAGCAGCGGTCGATCTTGATCTTGTCGAACGGGAAGCGGTGCAGATAGCTCAGTGAGGAATAGCCGGTGCCGAAATCGTCGAGCGCGATGCGCACACCAATGGCGCGGAGCTGGTGCAGGATCGTTAGTGCGGTCTCGTCGTCGCGGATCAGCACGGCCTCGGTGATCTCGAGCTCGAGCCGGCTCGCCGGCAGATTGGAGGCGGCCAGCGCCGCCATGATCTTCAGTGCCAGCGTGCCGCTCTTGAACTGCACGGGCGAGACGTTGACGGCGAGACGGATGTCGTCGGGCCAGGCGGCCGCGTCGCGGCACGCAGTCGCCAGCACCCATTCGCCGATCTCGTTGATCAGCCCGGTATCCTCGGCGATCGGGATGAATTCGGCCGGCGAGACCATGCCGCGTTCGGGGTGACGCCAGCGTACCAGCGCTTCGCAACCGGTGATGCGGTCGTCCTTCAGGCTGAGGCAGGGTTGGTAATAGACCTCGAGGCCGCCATGAGAGATGGCCTGGCGCAGGTCGATCTCGAGCTGACGCCGCTCGCGCACTTTGGCGTCCATCTCCGGCTCGAAGAACCGGAACGTGCGGCGCCCGGCGGATTTGGCGGCGTACATCGCCATGTCGGCGTTCTTCAGGATCTGGTCGAGCGCGTTGCCGTGTCCCGGCGCCAGCGCAATGCCGATGCTGGCGTCGGTGGTGAGATGATGACCCATGCAGTCGAACGGAGTGCGGATCGCGGCGAAAACCCGTGCGACAAGCTCGCTGACCTGGTCCTGCGAAGTCACGGCGCTTTGCACGATTGCGAACTCGTCACCACCGAGCCGCGCGACGAAATCGGTCGGGCCGGCACAGCGGCGCAGGCTCTCCGCTACGAACTTCAGCAGCTCGTCGCCGACGAGATGGCCGAGCGCGTCGTTGACACCTTTGAACTCGTCGATGTCGATGTAATGGACGGCAAGCTCTTCGCCATGAACGATGGCGTTCAGCTCCGCGCGCAGATGTTCGTGGAACATCGTACGGTTGGGCAGGTCGGTCAGCGCGTCGTAATGGGCGAGGTGGGTGATGCGCTCCTCGGTACGACGCCGTTCGGTAATGTCCTCATGGGTCGCGACCCAGCCGCCATCGCCGAGCGGCTCGTTGACGATCTGGATGGAGCGGCCATCGCTGGTGTCGACCACCATGGAGTTGCGCACGTGGATGTCACGCAGCACGCGCGTGACATACTGGTCGAGGTCACCGGTGAACGAGCCGGTCGCCTTGCGGTGCGCGATGATGTCGAGAAAGCTGAAGCCGGGTTTTACGATCTCGGGCGACAGCCCGTACATTTCGATGTAGCGCTGGTTGCAGACCACGAGCCGCTGCGAGGCATCGAACAGCAGCAGGCCCTGGGTCATGTTGTTGACGGCGCGGTCGAGGCGCTGCTTCTCCAGCGTCAGCCGCTCCCGCGACAGGCGGTGCTGCTCCAGCAGTTTGCGCACAATGGCGATCAGCACGCCCGCGATCGCAAGTGCCGACGCACCGGCCACCGAAATCAGGATGCCGATCTGTTCGCGCCAGTCGGCGAGCGCGGCCGCCCGTGTGGTCGTCGCCATCATCAGGATCGGGAAATGGGGCAGGACGCGCGCCGAAACCAGCCGGTCCTCGCCGTCGACGGGACTGACGAAGCGTCCGGCAAAGTGATCGAGCCCAAAAATCTTCTGCTGTTCGAACGAGCCGTTTCTGAAATTGCGGCCCATCAAATCGCTGGAATGCGGGAAGCGCGCCAGCAAAGTGCCGTCCCGATGCAACATCGAGATCGTGGCACCTTCGCCGAGCATGACGCTCTCGAAGAACTTCTCGAAATTGGCGGGCTCGATGCCGCGTCCGACGAGGCCCATGAACTCACCATGCGGTCCCACGATCTTGCGCACGATCAGGATCGTCCAGGCGCCGGAGATGCGACTGTGTATCGGCTCGATCAGCACGTCGGGGGACTGCGGATCGTATCGGAAAGTGCGGTAATAGGCGCGGTCGGCAACGTTGATCTTCGGGGCTGGCCATGTGATCGAGGAGTTGATCAGATTGCCGTCGGCGTCGATGACGTTGACACCGCCTATGTAAGGCAACGCCTCGATCTTCGAACGCAGCATCCGGTGCACGTCCTGGCCGGAGAGGCGCGTGCGGTAATCCTCCGCCGTCGCGATTCCGCTCTCGCGGACGTGATCGACGAAATCCTTCTGGATGACGGCGAAATCCTGCAATTGCTGATCGAAATGATGGGCGAGCAGCAGCGCGGTGTTTTCCAGCTCGCGGCCGGAATTGCGCAACGCGCGCTCGCGGAAATTCTGCGCCATCAAGACTGCGCCGACGGCTATCGCCGCGATCAACAATGTGCCGCCCACCACGAGCCAGCGGATCGGTCCGCTGCGTACGAAGGCCTGGTCCAGAAGGCGGCTGCCGTATCTTGTCATCATGTCGTTCGTCGCCGTACACACGTCAGGGTGAGTTCTTGATACCCATGACATCCGTCGGTTTACGGGATCGATGTGGAGGCGACGTTAGGAAGCGCGGTTAACGCGACATGAACCGTAAAGCGCAAATGCGATCGATGCGCATGGCGAGCGGCGTGCAGCTTTTGCCGGCGATGGTCGCGATGCCGGTCAGTTTTTGCCGGTCGTGGCGATATCAACCAGCGCTTAACCATCTAACATGTTGACCGTCCTCAGGGCCGCGATGGCGCGCGTTTTGCAAACCAGGTTCGCAACGACGCAGAGAGGACGTGATCATGAAAAAGACTTTGAAGAAATTTTGGACCGACGAATCCGGCGCGACTGCCATCGAATACGGCCTGATCGCCGCGGGCATCGCGCTCGCCATCATCACCGTGGTCAACGGCCTCGGCAGCAAGCTCAACACCAAGTTCGGATCGATCAGCGCATCGCTGAAATGATCGCGGGGTCAGGCGCGGTAATGGCCCGACTTGCCGCCCAGCTTTTCGATGAGATGGATGCCTTCGATGCGCACGCCGCGCTCGACCGCCTTGATCATGTCGTAGATGGTGAGGCAGGCGACCGAAACGGCCGTCAACGCTTCCATCTCGACGCCGGTTGGGCCAGTCACCTTGACGGTGGCGCGGACCACGCAGCCCGGCAGCTTGGCGTCGGGCACGATGTCGACCGTGACCTTCGACAGCGCCAGCGGATGACAGAGCGGGATCAGCTCGGAGGTGCGCTTCGCCGCCATGATGCCGGCGATGCGCGCGGTGCCCAGCACGTCGCCCTTCTTGGCGTTGCCTGACATGATCAGGTCGAGCGTTGCCTTCTCCATGACGACGCGGCCTTCGGCGACAGCGAGCCGCTCGGTTGCCGCCTTGTCCGAGACGTCGACCATCCGCGCCTCGCCGGATGCGCCGATATGGGTGAGGGCGGTGCCCGCCTTCGCCTTTCCAGACCTGGTCTTGGACGGCTTGTACGCCATATCCTTGCGCGCCATCTCAGTGCGTGCCCGTGGCGCGGGCCTTGGTCTCGCGCGCAAGCAGCGTGCGCGTGGCGGCTGTGACGTCGGCCTGCCGCATCAGGCTCTCCCCGACCAGGAAGGTCGACATGCCGACGCGCTCGAGGCGCGCGAGGTCTTCAGGCGTGAAGATGCCGCTCTCGCCGACCATCAGCCTGTCCGCAGGGATCAGCGGCGCCAATGTCTCGCTGGTCGCAAGCGTGGTCTCGAAAGTGCGCAGGTTCCGGTTATTGACGCCGATCATCGGTGAACGCAGCTTCATTGCGCGGTCGAGCTCGGCGCGATCGTGGATCTCGATCAGCACGTCCATGCCACGCGCGATCGCGGCCTCTTCGAGGTCCTTGGCCGTGGCATCATCGAGGGCCGCCATGATGATCAGAATGCAATCGGCGCCATGCGCGCGCGCTTCGACGACCTGATAGGTGTCGAACAGGAAATCCTTGCGCAGCACCGGCAGCGAGGTCGCCGCGCGCGCCGCCACCATGAAGTCGAGATGGCCCTGGAACGAGGGCGTATCTGTCAGCACCGACAGACAAGCCGCACCGCCCGCTTCATAGGCCCTGGCAAGATCAGGCGGATCGAAGTCTTCGCGGATCAATCCCTTGGAGGGCGAGGCCTTCTTCACCTCGGCGATCAGTGCATAGTCGCCATTGGCGTGCTTGGCCCTGATCGCGCGCACGAAGCCGCGCGGTGCGCCTTGCGCCTTGGCCTGCGCCTCGATCGCCGAGAGCGGCTGCGCGCGCTTGGCCGCCGCGATCTCCTCGCGCTTATAGGCTTCGATCTTGGTCAGGATATCAGACATGACAGGCTCAGCTGTTCGAGACCGCGATCAGATGTTTCAGCCGCGCGCTCGCCGCGCCGCTGTCGAGCGATTTCGCACCGATCGCGACACCGTCCTTGAGGTCCTTGGCGCGCCCGGCGACGACGAGAGCGGCGGCGGCATTTATCAGAGCGACGTCGCGATAAGGGCTCGGCTTGCCGTCGAGCACGCTTTGCAGCGCGATCGCGTTGGCGTCGGCGTCGCCGCCCTTGAGGGCACCGGGCTCGCAGCGCGGCAGGCCGACATCCTCGGGCGAGACTTCGAAATTCCTGATCTCGCCATTTTCAAGCGCGGAGACAAAGGTCGGGCCGGTGAGGGTGATCTCGTCGAGGCCATCGGAGCCATGCACCACCCAGGCGGATTCGGAGCCGAGATTCTTCAGCACCTGCGCCAGCGGCTGCACCCATTGCCGGGAGAACACGCCGACCATCTGCCGTTTCACGCCGGCCGGGTTGGACAGCGGACCGAGCAGATTGAAGATCGTGCGCGTGGCGAGCTCGACCCGGGTCGGGCCGACATTCTTCATGGCCGGATGGTGCGCGGGCGCGAACATGAAGCCGATGCCGCATTCGCGTACGCAGCGGCCGACCTGCTCGGGCTTGAGGTCGATCTTGACGCCGAGCGATGCCAGGACGTCAGCAGCGCCCGAGCGCGATGACAGCGCGCGGTTGCCGTGCTTGGCGACGGGCAGGCCGGTGCCCGAGACGATGAACGCCGCACAGGTCGAGACATTGACCGAGCCGGAGCCATCGCCGCCGGTGCCGACGATGTCGACGGCCTCCGCGGGCGCATCGACCGTCAGCATCTTCGAGCGCATCGCCGTGACCGCACCGGTGATCTCGTCCACGGTCTCGCCGCGGACCCTGAGCGCCATCAACAGGCCGCCCATCTGCGAGGGCGTAGCCTCGCCGGACATCACGGCGTCGAAGGCGGAGGCGGCTTCCTCACGCGACAGGCTGGCGCCGGTCGCCACTTTTCCAATGATCGATTTCAGGTCGTCCATCGCGTGCTTTCAACTCACTGGTTCGCGCCGGTCACTTGCGCGAAGGCGGCCTGATTAATGGTGGTCCCGATGTCGGCTTCAAGCTTGTTGACGTAGGAGGCGACCTGTTCGTCGGTCAGCGACCGTTCGGCGGCCTCCTTCAGCTTCTTGGCGGCGTCGGAGGTGGTATCGACCGGGGGATCGACGATGTCGGTGACGCGGTAGACGATGACTTCGGTGCCGCCTGTGACCGGCGCCTGTCCCACGCCGTCCTTGGCGGCGCGGAAGGTGGCCGCAACGATGTTTGCGGGCACGCCGGCCGGTGTGTCGTCACGCTTGAAGCCGCTGGCAGTCTCGACCTTAGCGTTGATCGCAGCCGCCTCGTCAGCGAGCTTGCCGCCTTGTTCGAGCTTCTGCGCCATTTCGGTCGCCTTGGCCTTCAGCTTGGTGGCGATCTGGTCCTGGCGCCAGCGCGCCTCGACCTCGTCACGGACCTCGTCGAGATTGCGGTCGCGCGACGGCGTGATGGCGAGCACGTCGTACCAGACATAGCCGTTCTTGAACGAGATCGGGTCGTTGTCGACGCCGATGTCGCTGTTGAAGGCCTGCGAGACCACGTCGAGCCCCTGAGGAATGTTGGCAACCGTCTGCCCGCTCGGCGCGCGGCCCGAGCGATCGACGGCATCGATGGTCACCGCAGTGAGGCCGAGCTTCTGGGCGGCATCGGCGACGCTGGTGCCGGCACCGCGCTCGTCCTCCATCTTGTCGCGAAGCTCGCCGACCTTGGAGCGCGCACGCTCGGCCGCGATCTGGCGCTTCACGTCGGCGGCGAACTTGGCGTAGTCAGCCTCGGCGCCGGGCTCGATCTTGTCGACCTTGACGATGGAGACGCCGAGACGGCCCTGGATCGGCTGGCTGATCTCGCCTGCCGGCAGCGCGAAGGCGGCATCACCGACAACGGGCTCGAGTGCGGATTTGGCCACGAGGCCGAGGTCGACGTCGGTGGCGCTCAGTCCGCGCTCCTTGCCGAGGTCCTCGAAGGAGAGCCCGCCGGCAAGGCGCTCGCGCGCAGCCTGCGCGTCGGCGACATTCGGAAACACGATCTGATGGATCTGGCGCTTCTCGGGCGTGGAGAGTTGGTCCTTGCGCTGATCGAACAGTTTCTTTGCGTCGTCGTCGGAGACGTCGCTCCACTTGGCGATCTCGTCTGGCGAGATCACGGTGAAGACGATCTTGCGGTATTCGGGCGCGCGGAACTGGACCTTGTGATCCTCGAAATAGGCGGCAAGTGCCTCGGGCGAGGGCGCCTCGATAGTGCCCGCCTGAGCCGTATCGAGTCTGACGAACTCGATCGAGCGCTGCTCGTTCTGGAAGCGCGTCGCCACGTCGAGCATGGTTTTCGGCGGCTCGAGGCCCGCGCCGATCGTGCCGGTGATTTGCCGGCGCAGCGCCACCTTGCGCTGCTCGGCCACGTAGCGCTGCTCGGTGAAGCCGAAATTACGGATCATCGCCTGGAAGCGGTTCGCATCGAACTTGCCATCGACGCCCTTGAAGTTCGGATCGCTCATGATGATCTGGCGGATCTGCTCGTCGGACTGGCCGAGCCCGAGTTGGCGGGCGTTCTCGTCAAGGGCAGCTTCCGCAATGGTCTGCTGCAGCACCTGGCGGTCAAGGCCGAACGCGCGCGCCTGATCGGGCGTCAGCGGGCGGCCGAACTGGCGGCCGATCTGCTGGAGGCGATCGGTATAGATCTGGCGGAACTCGTTCAGAGAAATCTCGGTATGGCCGACCTTGGCCACCGTTGACTGCCCGAAGCCCCGGAAGATGTCGGCAATGCCCCAAATACCGAAGCTGATGATCAACACGCCCATCACGACGGCCATGATGGTCTTGCCGACCCAGTTTGATGAGGCCTTGCGCATTCCTCGAAGCATTTGGTCCAACTTGTCTTGATAAGGAGGGGAACGGGAGCGCGTCTTAATGCAGATTCCGCAAAAGCGCGTCACCAAATTGATATGGCATCATAAAGTGGCGGCTTTCCCCCCGCAACCTCAGGTCCGGCCGCCTTTCGAAGCTGCGGTTAAAGGCCCCAAAGCGCTTTCGAGCGAAGTGGAGACCGGTTGGCGTCAAGAAAACGCGTCAAAACAAGAATCTGGAACTACTGCGGCGCCTCTGCTAGCGCATGGATAAACCTCTCATTCCGCTGGAAATTGACATGACCATCCGCCCCTTGATCGCCGGCAACTGGAAAATGAATGGCCTGAAAGCCCAGGCTGCCGAATTCGACGCCATGCTCAATGGTGCGGCAGAGGTATCAGGCAAGGCCGATCTGCTGGTCTGCCCGCCGGCGACCCTGATTGCAGCCTTTGCCGAGAAGGCGCGCGGCAAGACCGTCGCGGTCGGGGCTCAGGATTGCCATCCCAAGGTCTCCGGTGCCCATACCGGCGATATCGCGGCCGAAATGCTGGCTGACGCGGGCGCAAGCGCCATCATCGTCGGTCATTCCGAGCGCCGCGCCGACCATGGCGAGGGCGATGCCCTGATCCGGCAGAAGGCGGAGAGCGCCTGGCGGGCAGGGGTGGTCGCAATTGTCTGTATCGGCGAGACGCAAGCCCAGCGCGATGCCGGCCAGACCCTCGACATCGTGCGCGGCCAGCTCGACGGCTCACTCCCAGACGGCTCCACGGCCGCCAATGTGGTCGTGGCCTATGAACCGGTCTGGGCGATCGGCACCGGGCTTACCCCTACAGCCGGGGATGTCGAGCAGATTCATGGCTTTATCCGGGAACTTTTGACCTCCAGGTTCAAGGCTGAAGGGGCGAAGATGCGAATCCTCTACGGCGGCTCGGTCAAGCCGTCGAACGCGGCCGAACTGATGGCGGTCAAAAACGTCAACGGCGCACTGGTCGGCGGCGCGAGCCTCAAAGCGGCCGATTTCCTTGCGATTGCGAAGGGCTGCCCCTAGCTAACTCAAAGCTTTAATCCGAGGCCGATCGGGGGTGGCAATGCCCTTTCCGATCGTGTAACACCGCGCAACTTCAGGAAAACCCGCGAAGCGCGATCGGCCGCCGTCAGGCGCCGCCCGCTTGTGACGGAAGGATCGCATGCAGACCGTTGTCATCGTCATCCACCTCATGATCGTCGCCGTCATGATCGGCGCCGTGCTGCTCCAGAAGTCGGAAGGCGGCGGCCTTGGCATGGGCGGCGGCGCGGGCTTCATGTCGAGCCGCGGCACCGCGAATCTCTTGTCGCGAACCACCGCGATTCTTGCGGCGGGCTTCTTCCTGACCAGCCTGTTCCTGTCCTGGTACGCCGGTTACAACCGTGCGCCGTCGTCGATCATCGGCCAGCCGGCGTCGCAGACCCAGCCGGCCGGCGGCAACCCGATCACCGCGCCGACGTCGGGCGGTATTCTGGACACGCTGAAGAAGGCGGACGAGCAGCAGCAGGCTCCGGCAGCACCGAGCGGCCCGCAGGTGCCTCGGTCGCAATAAAGCAGGGGGGCCATGCAGGACGACGGCTAGCGTCCTGCATCAATAGTCCCCATCAAGGCTCTGTCACCACTCTTGGTTTTGGTTCACCCACAGGCCCACAGATTATTTGGGGCTGAATACGAATCGCTTTGGCGAATCGGGTTCGAGGGATTAGAGGTTAGGTCCCATGGCGCGGTACATATTCATCACCGGCGGCGTGGTTTCTTCGCTCGGCAAGGGTCTGGCTTCAGCGGCACTCGGTGCCCTGCTGCAGGCCCGGGGCTACAAGGTCCGCCTCCGCAAGCTCGATCCCTATCTCAATCTCGATCCCGGAACGATGTCGCCGTACCAGCACGGCGAAGTGTTCGTGACCGATGACGGCGCGGAGACCGATCTCGATCTCGGTCACTACGAGCGCTTCACCGGACGTCCCGCGACCAAGCAGGACAACATCACGACGGGGCGCATCTACCAGGACATCATCTCGAAGGAACGCCGCGGCGACTATCTCGGCGCGACCATCCAGGTGGTCCCGCACGTCACCAACGCGATCAAGGAATTCGTCCTCTCCGGTAACGACGATTACGACTTCGTGCTGGTCGAGATCGGCGGCACCGTCGGCGACATCGAAGGCCTGCCGTTCTTCGAGGCGATCCGCCAGCTCAAGAACGAGCTGCCGCGCGATCACGCCATCTACATTCATCTCACGCTGCTGCCGTACATTCCCAGCGCCGGCGAGTTGAAGACCAAGCCGACGCAGCATTCGGTGAAGGAGCTGCGCTCGATCGGTATCCAGCCGGACATCCTGCTCTGCCGCACCGATCGCGAGATCCCGAAGGAAGAGCGGCGCAAGCTCGGCCTGTTCTGTAACGTGCGCGAGAGTGCCGTGATCGAAGCGCGCGACGCCGACAGTATTTACGCAGTGCCTGAAGCCTATCACGTGGCGGGCCTCGACGACGAAGTGCTCGCTGCCTTCGGAATCGAAGCGCGCATTCCGCCGGTGCTCAAGAGCTGGCACCAGATCAACGAGCGTATCCGCAATCCCGAGGGCGACGTCACCATCGCCATCGTCGGCAAATACACCGGCATGAAAGATGCCTATAAGTCGCTGATCGAGGCGCTTTCGCATGGCGGCATCGCCAACAAGGTGAAGGTCAATCTCGACTGGATCGAGAGCGAGATCTTCGAGAAGGAAGACCCGGCGCCGTTCCTCGAGCACGTCAACGGCATCCTGGTGCCCGGCGGCTTCGGCCAGCGTGGCGCAGAAGGCAAGATCAAGGCGGCGCAGTTCGCACGTGAACGCGACGTGCCGTATTTCGGCATCTGCTTCGGCATGCAGATGGCGGTCATCGAAGCCGCGCGAAATCTCGTCGGCATCGAGGACGCCAACTCCACCGAGTTCGGCCCGACCAAGGAGCCGCTCGTCGGCCTGATGACGGAATGGCTGCGCGGCAACGAGCTCGAGAAGCGCTCGAAGGCCGGTGACCTCGGCGGCACGATGCGGCTTGGTGCCTATCCCGCCGCGCTCAGCCGCGGCAGCCGCGTCTCCGAGGTCTATGGCGGCGCGACCGAGATTTCCGAGCGTCACCGCCATCGCTACGAGGTCAACACCGCCTACAAGGACCGCCTCGAGCAGCATGGCCTGAAATTCTCCGGCCTGTCGCCCGACGGCGTATTGCCTGAGATCGTCGAGTACGAGGATCACCCCTGGTTCATCGGCGTCCAGTTTCACCCCGAGCTGAAGTCGCGGCCGTTCGAGCCGCATCCGCTATTCGCCTCGTTCATTGCGGCGGCGGCGAAACAGAGCCGGTTGGTCTAACAATCCGCTTCCGCCTCGACCGGGATTGAAGTCTCCTGGGAGAGCGATCCCGCGATCAGCGTCATCTGCGGCCGTCGCGTCAGCTTGTAGACGGCGGCAGGCGGCACGTTGAGGAAGGCGCGATCGACCAGCGTTGCGCGCAGGCCGAGGCGGTCGAGCACCGGCCGCGGGATCGGGCAGCTCATGCCATAGGTGAACTGGTAGAAGGCGCCGCCGGGGCGGACATAGCTGAACGCGCCACCGAGGATCGAGACGACCTTGCGCGTGGACATGTTGAGCAGCGGCAGCCCGCTCACGACTGCGCCGACCGGGGCGCCGACATAGAGCCGCTCCGTTGCCAACCGCGCCGCATCCATCCACAGCACCCGCGCGCCGGGAAAGCGCATCTGCAAGAGCTTCATGAAGTCCGAGCCGTATTCGATCAGCGTGAGATCCTGAGGCCGGACGCCGCGCTTCAACAGCTTGTAGGTGAAGGCGCCGGTGCCGGGACCGAGCTCCAGGATCGGGCCGGTCTTCTCGGTGATCTCGCGCGTGATGAGATCGGCGAGCGCCGCGCCCGAAGGCGCGATGGCGCCGACCCTACGCGGCGAAGACATCCAGGACAGGAAGAAGGAGAGGAAATCGTTGGGCATGTGCACTCCGGCATTCTCGCTGGCACCTCGGGGAATCAGAGGTGAGGCGGAGGCAGAGTCGCGGGAGTGGATTGCGACAGCATTGCGCGGTGGGCCGCGCATGCGGATTGATTCAAACTTGTTGGCCTGGCGGCAGCGTCATTCTGAAGCAGGTACCGCCATGCGCGCCCTCGATGACCGAGACCTGGCCGCCATGCAGCAGCACGATCTCGCGCACCATGTTGAGACCGAGGCCGGCGCCGCGATCGAGCGGCGTGAGCCGATAGAATGGCTCGAAGATCTGCTCGCGCTGATCTTGCGGAATGCCCGGACCGTCGTCGGTCACCTCGATACAGGCCGGCTTGCTCACGCGTATGCCGATCGTACCGCGACGGGGACCGTGCTGGATCGCGTTCTGCACGAGATTGGTCAACGCGCGTTCCAGCGCCGCTGCGTCGCCGATCGTCGCGACCGGTGTTGTGGGGGCATCGAGCGCCAGCTCGTAGCCGGCGGCGATCGCCAGTGGCGCAAGGTCAGCGGCCGCGCTTTGTGCGATCACGAAGAGGTCCACGCGCGTGAAGGGATGGCCGCAGCGGTCGAGCCGTTGGATGTCGAGCAATTGCTCGGCGAGCGTCGCCAGCCGCGCAGCGTCCTCCAGCAGCCGGGTCTTGTCCGGACCCGGGGCAAGCGATTCCAGCCGCGTGTTCAGGATCGCGATCGGCGTGCGCAGCTCGTGCGCGGCATCTGCGACGAAACGCTTGTGCCTGACATATCCTTGGTCGAGCCGCGCCAGCGCGTCGTTGACCGCAGCGACCAGCGGCACGACCTCCAGCGGAATTCGCTCCACCGACAGCCGCGCACCGCGCTGATGGATATCGATGCGGCCCGCCTGGTCCGCGGTCGCATCCAACCCCCGGAACGCGCGTTGCACGATCATCGGTGTCGCGATGAAGGTCGCGGTGCCCATGATCAGCAGGCCGGGCAGGGCGATGCCGAGAAACGCCAGCGAGGTCATCAGCAGCGCCTTGGCGCCGGTCAACCGTCCTTGCGTCGCCGTGATGATCTGTACATTGCCGGCGTCAGTGTCGACGCGTTTCAGCCGTGCCGCCGGCTTGCGCGGATCGTCCTCGAACATCTGCCAGCCGAGCCGTGCCTGGCTGATCTGGTCGAGGCCGCCGCCGATCGCAGCGAATTCGGCCGGCACGGCGCCTTCGGTGAGTGAATGCCCTTGCCGGTCGCGGACCAAAAACCACAGGTCCGGTGTCTCGGCGCGCAGCTGTTTCAGGTCGGACGTCGCGCGCAGGGTCAGCCCGCCGTTTGCGTCACGCGCAAGCGCGCGCTGCACGACCTCGATCACGCGATCTTCGTCGCGCTCCGCCAGCACGAAGCCCGAGGCGCAGAGTGCGCCGACGACAACGCCAACCAGTGCCAGAAGCAATGCGGCCTGAAGCGCAAGCAGGCGCCAGCTCAATCGCGAGCGCAGGCAATAGGGATCGTCGTGCCTGCTCATGGCAGCTTCTTCAGGAGATAGCCGACGCCACGAATGCCGTGGATCTCCACGCCGGCATCGGCATCAGCGAGCTTGCGGCGCAGCCGCGAGACATGCGTGTCCAGTGCATTCGACTGGATTTCATCGTCGAAATTGTAGACAGCCTCTTCGAGCGCGGAACGCAGCACAGTGCGGCCCATCCGGCGGATCAGGGCTTCGAGCACCAACAGCTCGCGACGTGGCAGCTCGAACGGCTGGCCGTCGATGCAGGCCTCGCGATGACCGACGTCGAAGGCGATGCGCCCCGCGCGGATGACGTCCGGAGACAGGCCGGCGGGTCGCCGCAACACGGCACGCAGCCGCGCCAACAGCTCCTCGACCGCGAACGGCTTGGCCAGATAGTCGTCGGCGCCACTGTCGAGCCCGGCGATGCGGTCGGCGAGCTCGCCGCGCGCGGTCAGGACGATGATCGGCACGCCATCGGCACGCGCCCGCAGCTTCGGGATCAGCATGAGGCCGTCGCCGTCGGGAAGCTGACGGTCGAGCAGCACGGCAGCATGGACATCGGCGGAAATTGCCTCCTCCGCGTCCGCGAGCGTGGGGGCGTGATCCACCACCATGTCGTAGCGTTTGAGCGCCGACGCCAGCGCGCCGGCCATCTCCGCCTCATCTTCGACGAGCAAGATCCGCATGTAACAGGCACCTCTACCGCATTGAGCCATTCTAGCGGCCCGATCATTGCGGCAGCATTGCGGGAAATGATCCAGCCATGCGCGAAACGCCGCCGGGGGCAGCCGGGCAGGGCTCAAGACAGGCTCTTGGCTGATCGCTATAAACGCCGGATCTGTCCAGGGAGGAAAACAAGAATGATCTACGAAATGCGCGTCTATCGCTGCGTACCCGGCCGCCTGCCGGCGCTGCTGAAGCGGTTCGAGACGGTGACGTTGAAGCTGTGGGAGAAGCACGGCATCAAGCAGGCGGGATTCTTCACCACGCTGATCGGCGAATCCAATCAGGAGCTGACCTATTTCCTGGCCTGGGAGTCGCTTGCTGATCGCGAAGCGAAGTGGGTCAAGTTCATGACCGACCCGGACTGGGCGAAAGCACGCGCCGAGAGCGAAGCGGACGGCCAGATCGTCGGCAACATCGTCAGCCAGCTGCTGACGCCGACCGCTTTCTCCTCGGTCAAGTAACCTCTCGGGCATGGGTTGCGACGGGAACCCCTCGCGCAACCCTGATATTCTGATCGCCTGGGCCGATTGGGGTTGATCGGCCCCTCATCGCCGCTATGGTCGCGGCGAAACGAGGGATATTGGCCTTGAGCTCTTCATCTTCAGCGGCCCCGGTCGTCAACGTCGGCACAGTCAAATTCGGCAATGATCTGCCGATCTCGATCATCGCAGGACCGTGCCAGCTCGAAAGCCGTCAGCATGCGCTGGAGGTGGCTTCCGCGCTGAAAGAGATCGCAGCGCGGCTGAAGATCGGCCTCGTCTACAAGACCTCGTTCGACAAAGCCAACCGCACCAGCGCCTCCGCAGCGCGCGGCCTCGGGCTCGAGCAGTCGCTGCCGATCTTCGCCGAGATCCGCTCCTCGGTTGGCCTTCCCGTGCTGACTGACGTTCACGATGCCGCGCAATGTGCCGACGTCGCGCAAGCCGTCGACGTCCTGCAGATCCCGGCCTTCCTGTGCCGGCAGACTGATCTGCTGCTGGCGGCAGCTGCGACCGGCAAGGTGATCAACGTCAAGAAGGGACAATTCCTCGCGCCGTGGGACATGACCAATGTCGTGACCAAGATCACCAGCGCCAACAATCCCAATGTGCTCGTGACCGAGCGCGGCGCGTCCTTTGGCTACAACACGCTTGTGTCTGATATGCGCGCGCTGCCGATCCTGGCGCGCACCACCGGCGCGCCCGTGATCTTCGACGCCACCCATTCGGTGCAGCAGCCGGGCGGGAAGGGCGCTTCCTCCGGCGGCGAGCGCGAATTCGTGCCGGTGCTGGCGCGCGCGGCCGTGGCCGTTGGCGTCGCCGGGCTCTTCATCGAGACCCATCCCGACCCGGATCGCGCGCCGTCCGACGGGCCGAACATGGTGCCTCTGCATCAGTTCGAAGGGTTGATCCGTACGCTGATGGCATTCGACGCGGTGACGAAAAGCACCACGCGCTGATGTCCCAGCCTGCGACCGGTGCGCCGTCCGACCAGAAATTTCCGCCCGCGATCAACATCATTGCGCTGGCGAGTTTCTCGGCGGCGTTGTCGACGCGCGCGCTCGATCCGGTCCTGCCGCATGTTGCGGAAGATTTTTCGATCAGCATCACGACAGCCGCCAGCATCGCGGCCGGCTATGCCCTGATCTACGCGCTGGTCCAGCCCGTGATCGGCGCGGCGGCCGATTTGTTCGGCAAGGCGCGTCTGATGACGCTGTGCCTGGCGCTGCTCGGCGTCGCCTGCATTCTCGGCGCGGTCGCGACCACCTTCTCGGGCCTGTTTGCGAGCCGTATCCTGGCTGGCATCGCTTCCGGCGGTGTGTTTCCGGTTGCTCTGGGCCTGACCGCCGACCTCGTTGCGCCCGCCAAGCGGCAGGTCGCGATCGGGCGCACGCTGGCGGGGTCGATGACCGGCAACCTGCTCGGCGCGACCGCCTCCGGCATCATCGGCGAACTCATTGGCTGGCGCGGTGTGCTCATGATCCTCGGCGCGCTCGGTCTGATCGCGGCGGTGGCGGTGGCGGCGGGCTTTCGCGGCGCCGCGCTGACGGCGGCGCCGAAGAGCGACCTGAAGGCTTTGCGGCAGGGCTATCGCACCATCTTCGCCAACCCCAACACGCGCTATTGCTATTCGGCCGTGTTCGTCGAGGGCTGCTGCGTGTTCGGGCTGTTTCCCTTCATCGCCGCGCTGCTGTTCGATCTCGGCGAGAAGTCGGCATCGATCGCGGGCATCGTGATCGCCGGGTTTGCGATCGGCGGACTGTTCTACACGTTCACCGTCTCTCGCTTCCTGCCCTGGCTCGGCGTCAAGGGCATGATGATTGCGGGGGCGGGGCTCGTCGGATTGCAGCTCGGCGTGCTCGCCTTCGGTCCGCAATGGAAGCTGCAATTCGTCAGCATGCTGGCGATGGGCTGGGGCTTCTACATGATCCACGGCTGCCTGCAGGTGTTCGCCAGCGAGCTGTCGATCGGGGCGCGGGCGACCGCGATGTCGCTGCATTCGTTCTTCTTCTTCATGGGGCAGACCGTCGGCCCGATCGCTTATGGCCTCGGGCTGCAGCATGGCGGCAAGCTGCCGACGCTGTTTGCGAGCGCCGCGATCATGGTGATGCTGGGTCTCGTCTGCGCCCGAATGCTCAAGCCGCGGGCGCCGTCCGACGCGCGCGCCTAACGAGAGTATCGAAATACCGCTCGTCCGTACTTTCTCGGAAACGTACGCTCGCTCAATCCCTTCAATCTTAAATCAAATCTCATCGTTCGCTTCTTAGAGTGCCGCCCAAACCGCTAGCCGGCGGCAACATCTCTGGATCAGTCGATGCAAAAACAGCGTTCGGTCGCCCGCATTCTCGGGGCGGTGGTTGGGTCCCTCGGTCTCATCCTTGTCGTCATCTGCGCCTACGCCCTGAAGCTCGCGGTGACGCGCTATTCGGACAGCAACCGCATCGTTTCGCTCACGATCGCGAGCCGCGACCTGACCAACACGCTGGTGATCTTCCGCCTCGAGCGCGGTGACACGCTGAGCTATCTGTCATCAAGCGCTCCTGCGCCCGACAGCGTCATGAGCAGCCTCTCCGAGCAGCGGGTCACTGTGCAGAAGAACTACGCCCAGGCCCTGCAGAGCCTCGCTTCGGTCGATGCGCCCGGTCTCACTGAGAAGCTCGACAAGCTCCGCGGCCTCTGGGGCCAGCTCGAGGAGCTGCGGCCACGTTCAACCACTGCACTGAAGCAGGAGAAGACGGCGCGTGATGCGAGCCTGCAGCCGAACTGGGCCAAGACCAGCGACGCTTTCATGGATGCGATCGGTGAGGTCACCACCCATGTCGACAATGCGATGGCGTTGATCGATCCCGTCGTCGACCGCCTTTTGATCGCCAAGCAGGCATCCTGGCAGGCCCGCGCCAATGCCGGCCAGACCATCCTGGTCCAGTTCTCCTCGATCCTCGCCAACAAGACCTGGACCGCGGCCGACGGCGTTGCCTTCGCCGATCTGCGCGGTCGCATTCAGCAGGCTTGGCTGGTGGTGCGTGACCTCAGCCCGAACGTTGCCTCGCCCGAGTTGTTGCAGGCGATTCGGACCGCCGAGCCCGAAATCTCCGGCGCCCTCAGCGACGAGCGCAATGCGATCGCGACCAAGCTGCTTGCGGGTGAGCCCGCCGGCGTCGTCGGCATTGATTATCGCGATCGCCAGCTCGTCGGCGCCAACAACGTCGTCATCGTCACGCAGACCGCGCTCGCCAACATGATCGCGCGGGCCGAGGAGGGCGCCTCGCGCGCTCGCTTCAGCTTGATCCTGTTTGGCCTGCTGGTGCCGGCCTCGCTGGCGCTGATGATCGGCGGCCTGCTGCTGATGCGCAACCGCGTCACTCGGCCGCTGACCGCGATCACCGGCGTGATGACGCGCTTTGCCGATCATGATTTCGCCAGCGAAGTCCCGGGTCTCGATCGCAACGACGAGATCGGCCGCATGGCGTCGGCGCTACAGGTGTTCAAGGACGCCATGATCAAGGCCGAGCGTCTCTCAGGCGATCAGGCCGCCGAGCGCGCCGACAAGGAGAAGCGCGCGAGCGAGCTGTCAGGTCTGGTGCGGCAGTTCGAGAGCCGGGTCGGCCAGATGGTGCAGACACTGTCGAGCGCCTCGGGGGAACTGGAAACGACGGCGCGCTCGATGTCGAGCACGGCGTCGGAAGCGCAGGCCCAGGCCGGCTCGGCCTCGACACTGGCCGATCAGGTCGGCGGCGGCGTGCAAACTGTTGCGGCCGCGGCCGAGGAGCTCAACGCCTCGATCCGCGAGATCAACCGCCAGGTCGAGCAGGCGAGCCGTGCCACTGAGCACGCAGTCGTCACCGTCAGGGAGACCGACAGCACCATGCGCGCACTCGCCGACGGCGCCGACCGCATCGGAGAAGTCATTGGCCTCATTACCTCGATCGCGGGCCAGACCAATCTGCTGGCGCTGAACGCGACTATCGAGGCCGCACGCGCCGGCGAATCCGGACGCGGTTTTGCGGTCGTGGCAAGCGAGGTGAAGAACTTGGCGTCGCAGACGGCGAAGGCGACCGAGGAGATCAGCACCCAGATCACGGAGATCCAGGGCGCGACGCAGAAGGCGGTCTCCGCCATCGATGGCATCGTCAAGACCATCGAGGAAGTCTCGAACATCAACCGTACGATCGCCGCCGCGATCGAGGAGCAGAACAAGGCCACCGCCGAGATCGCCAACACCGTGCAGCACACGGCGGAAGCCACCTCGACCGTGACCCGCAACATCGCAACCGTCTCGTCGGCTGCGAGCGAGACCGGGCGCGCTGCGACCGGCGTGCTGAAGGCGGCGGCCGATTTGTCGAGCCAGTCGACCTCGCTGACGAGCGAGGTGGACAGCTTCATTACCAGGGTGCGAGAAGTCGCTTAAGTCGCCCGCGAAGTCGGCCAATTCGAAAGCCCGCCGCAGCGTCAGGCTGCGACGGGCTTTTTTCGTTCGGCGATCAGATCGATCACGGGCGGGTCCGCGAGGCTAGCCCCGGCCGCGATACGGCGCGACGCCTTGCTCCGGCACCCACAGGCCCTTCGGCACGCGGCCGGTTTGCCAGAACACGTCGATCGGGATGCCACCGCGTGGATACCAATAGCCGCCGATACGGAGCCATTTCGGCTTGATCTCGGCCGCGATGCGCTTGCCGATCATCACGGTGCAATCCTCGTGGAAAGCGCCGTGGTTGCGGAAGCTCGCGATGTAGAGTTTCAGCGATTTCGACTCCAGCAGCCATTGGCCGGGCGCGAAGTCGATCATCAGATGGGCGAAATCAGGCTGGCCGGTCACCGGACAGAGCGAGGTGAACTCAGGCACGGTGAAACGGACCAGATAATCGGTGCCGGCTTGCGGATTCGGCACGCGGTCGAGCTTGGCCTTCTCGGGGGTATCCGGCCATTCCACCTCACGGCCGAGCTGCAGGCCGGGTGGGGTCTTCGATTTGCTGGGTTTTTTCGACATGAGGCCCTCATAGCCAATCATTCGGCGGCCGTCACCCGGCCTTTTCCGCTTCGATGCATTGCGGTAGAAGCACCCGCGAACTGCCCCCTTTGTTCCCCGAAAAGAGGCCCTCATGACCGCCATCATCGACATCATCGGACGCGAAATCCTCGATAGCCGCGGCAATCCCACCGTCGAGGTCGACGTCGTGCTGGAGGATGGCGCGCTTGGCCGCGCCGCGGTGCCATCTGGCGCCTCCACCGGTGCCCATGAGGCGGTCGAGCTGCGCGACGGCGACAAGGCTCGCTATCTCGGCAAGGGCGTCACCAAGGCGGTCGGCGCAGTCAATGGCGAGATCTTCGAGGCCCTGAGCGGCCTCGACGTCGAGCAGCAGGCCCAGATCGACCAGATCATGATCGATCTCGACGGCACGCCCAACAAGAGCCGGCTTGGCGCCAATGCCATTCTCGGCGTCTCGCTCGCCTGCGCCAAGGCGGCCGCGAACTCGCTCGACATGCCGCTCTATCGCTACGTCGGCGGCACCTCGGCGCGGCTGTTGCCGGTGCCGATGATGAACATCATCAATGGCGGCGTGCACGCCGACAACCCGATCGACTTCCAGGAATTCATGATCCTTCCTGTCGGCGCGTCCTCCTTCGCGGAAGGCCTGCGCTATGGCGCCGAGGTGTTCCACACGTTGAAGTCGGAGCTGAAGAAGGCCGGCCACAACACCAATGTGGGCGACGAGGGCGGCTTCGCCCCGAACCTGCCGTCGGCGGACGCCGCGCTCGAATTCGTCATGAACGCCATCGGCAAGGCCGGCTACAAGGCGGGCTCCGATATCGTGATCGGCCTCGACTGCGCCTCGACTGAGTTCTTCAAGGACGGCAAGTACGTCTATGAAGGCGAAGGCAAGACCCGCTCGATCTCCGAGCAGGCCAAGTACCTTGCCGACCTCGTCGGGCGCTATCCGATCGTCACCATCGAGGACGGCATGTCGGAAGACGACATGGACGGCTGGAAGGAAATCACCGACCTGATCGGCAACAAATGCCAGCTCGTCGGCGACGATCTGTTCGTCACCAACGTCAAGCGCCTCGCCGAGGGCATCAAGGCCGGCCGCGCCAACTCGATCCTGATCAAGGTCAACCAGATCGGCACGCTGACCGAGACGCTCGCCGCCGTCGAGATGGCGCACAAGGCCGGCTACACCTCGGTGATGTCGCACCGCTCCGGCGAGACCGAGGATTCCACCATCGCCGACCTTGCGGTTGCCACGAACTGCGGTCAGATCAAGACCGGCTCCCTTGCGCGTTCCGATCGCACCGCCAAATACAACCAGCTCCTCCGCATCGAGCAGCAGCTCGGCAAGCAGGCGCTGTACGGCGGCAGGGCGGCACTGAAGGCGCTGGCATAAGCCAGCGCTTGAACACGGACAGGGGAGGATCGACATGAGCGACGGCAAGACCGGACTGCAACTGCGTTCACTGATCAAGGCGAGTGGTGAGCTGGAAATCTCGCTCGTGGACGTTCCGACCCCCGAGCCTGCGGACGACGAGGTCGTCGTCCGCATCGAGGCGGCTCCGATCAACCCGTCCGACCTTGGCCTGCTCGTCGGCGCGGCCGACATGAGCACGGCCAGGGCGTCAGGCACGAAGGAGGCGCCCGTCATCACCGCGAAGGTGCCTGACGGTGCGATGCGCGCGATGGGCGCGCGGCTCGACCAGTCCTTGCCTGTTGGCAATGAGGGCGCCGGCGTCGTCATCAAAACCGGCTCGTCGGATGCTGCGAAGGCGCTGATGGGCAAGACGGTCGCGATGATCGGCGGCGCCATGTACGGTCAGTACCGGACCCTGAAGGCGAGGGACTGCCAGCCGCTGCCCGAGGGCACGACGGCGGCCGAAGGCGCGTCCTGGTTCGTCAATCCGCTGACCGCACTCGGCATGACCGAGACGATGCGGCGGGAAGGCCACAAGGCGCTGGTTCACACCGCGGCCGCCTCCAATCTCGGCCAGATGCTGAACAAGATCTGCATCAAGGATGGCATCGGGCTCGTCAACATTGTGCGCAGCCAGGAGCAAGCGGACATCCTGAAGAAGATCGGCGCCAAGCATGTCGTCGATTCCAGCAAGCCGAGCTTCCTCGACGATCTCACCAATGCGCTGGTTGAGACTGGTGCCACCATCGCTTTCGACGCCATCGGCGGCGGCAAGCTCGCCGGCGACATCCTCAACTGCATGGAAATCGCGATCAACAAGACCGCCAAGGAATACAGCCGTTACGGCTCCAGCGTGCACAAGCAGGTCTATGTCTATGGTGGGCTTGATATCCGTCCGATCGAACTGCCACGCGGCTTTGGCATGGCCTGGGGTGTCGGTGGTTGGCTGTTGACGCCGTTCCTGCAGGCGATCGGACCTGCCGATATCGGCCGGCTGCGTCAGCGCGTCGTGAGCGAATTGAAGACGACCTTTGCCAGCCACTACACCAAGGTGGTGTCGCTGCAGGAGGCGCTCGATCCCGCCAACATCGCGGTGTACGCCAAACGCGCCACAGGCGAAAAATTCCTCATCAACCCAAACAAATAATCGCGACCTGCGAAGGCAGGTGACCCAAAAGACGTCTTGCCTTCTGAGCCAAGCGGGAGATTATTCCGCCGCGTTGAAAGCGGAAAAACCGCAACGCGCGCTCAGAAGGGGACATCTTCATGACCGATCTCAATCGCCGTCATTTGCTCGCGGGCACGGCCGCCATCGGCGCGGCTGCCTTGACGGGCCTCCGGCCGTTCGCCGCCTCTGCCGCAGTGCCGCAAGCCGGCGCGCAGGCGCCCGGCTTCTACCGCTACAAGGTCGGCAGCTACGAGTGCACCTCGATCAATGACGGTGCGCGCAGCTTCCCGATGCCCGATACGTTCGTCACCAACATTCCGAAGGAGGAGGCGCTCGCCGCCGGCGACGCCGCCTACATGCCGAAGGGCATGGTGACTGTCCCATTCAACCCGCAGCTCATCAACACCGGCTCCAAGCTCGTGCTGATCGATACCGGCAACGGCGTCGCCAATCTGGAGCCGAGCAAGGGCGCGGTCGGGCGCACCCTGCAAAACCTGCAAGCCGCCGGCGTCGACCCCAAGAGCATCGACATCGTGCTGCTGTCGCATCTGCATCCCGACCACACCAACGGCATCCGTCTGGCTGACGGCGGCCTTGCCTTCCCGAATGCCGAGATCATGGTGCCGGGGAAGGATTGGGAGTTTTGGGAGAGCGACGAGAATGCGGCCAAGGCTCCGAACGAGATGACGAAGAACTACTTCGCGAACGTGAAGAAGACCTTTGCGGGCCTGGAGTCCAAGGTGACGAAATACGAGTGGGGCAAGGAGGTCGCGCCGGGCATCACCTCGATCGCAACACCGGGCCATACGCCGGGTCACACCTCGTTCGCGGTCGCCTCGGGCGACAAGAAGGTGCTGATCCAGTCAGACGTCACCAACATTCCGGAGTTCTTCCTGCGCAATCCGGACTGGCATGTGGCGTTCGACAACGATCCCGCGCTGGCGCAGGAAACGCGCCACAAATTCCTGGACATGGCGGCGGCGGAGAAGGCGACCGTGGTCGGCTTCCACTTCACGTTCCCGTCCGTCGGCCATGTCGAGAAGGACGGCGCGAAATATCGCCTGATCCCGTCGGCGTGGAATCCGACGATCTGACCCATTTGCTGATTTGCGCGTACATCAGGCCGCCGCTCGGCGGCCTGATTGCTTTGAACGATCGTCTGCTTCTAGGAAACTCAGCGTTTCCAAATCGAACCGATTCATGCACTTGCATCCATTGACCCGGATCGATTAAGTGCCGCCCGGCACTTCCCCTCAAGGTTTCAAGGACAATCCATGGCCTACAATATCGTCGTGATCGCCGGCAGCCTGCGCAAGGACAGCTTCTCGCTGAAGATCGCCAATGCGCTCGCCAAGCTCGCACCAGGCTCGCTCAAGCTCGAGGTCGTCACCCTCGCCGGCATCTCGTTCTTCAACCAGGACCTCGAGGGCGCGCCGCCCGCCGATTGGCTGGCCTTCCGCGAGAAGCTGCAGAAGTCCGACGGCGTCATCTTCGTGACCCCGGAATACAACCGCGCCATCCCGGGCGTGCTGAAGAACGCCATCGACGTCGCCTCGCGCCCCTATGGCAAGAGTTCGTTCAACGGCAAGCCGGTCGGCATCGTCTCCAACTCGCCGGGTCCGCAGGGTGGTGTCAGCGCCGCCAAGTCGCTGCAGAACATCCTGCCTGGCATCGCCGGTCCGATCCTGCAGCAGCCCGAGACCTACCTGAACGCGGTTGGCGACGCCTTTGATGCCGAGGGCAACCTCGCCAAGGACTCGCTGAAGGGTGTGCTCCAGGCCTACATCGACGCTTATGCGGCGCACGTGGCCAAGCATCACGGCTGATAGTCCGAGCCAAGACTGCGCCACTCTCCGTCATGCCCGGGCTTGTCCCGGGCATCCACGTTCTTATCGCCGTAGCAAAGACGTGGATGGCCGGGACATAGGCGAGCGGAAGCTACGCCGTCCTTCGGACGGCTATGCCCGGCCATGACGAGACCGAGGCCGTCGCGGGCAGGGCGCTTTAGTACTCCTTTAACCAAGCTGGCCCATCTTGCCAAAATGGTCTCCCGCGCCCGCCTCAAATCGATCCTGACCGGTCTTGCCCTCTATGCGATGGCGGCCGCGATCGTCGGCTATTTTGGCGTCAATGCCTACACCGGCAAGTACGGCCTCAACGCCCGCCAGGAACTCGACCAGGAGATCGTTGCGCTGACGAGCGAACTGGCCCAGCTCAAGCGCGAGCGCGCCCGCAGCGAGCAGCGCGTGTCGCTGCTGCGCACCGAGAGGATCGACCCTGACATGCTGGACGAGCGGGCCCGGTTCCAGCTCGACTATGTCAATCCGCACGATCTCGTTCGGATGATCCCGCAGAACTAACGCTTTCCGCAGCATGCGAAACGGGCGGCGAAAGCCGTCCCAATCATTCCGAAGGTCGAAGAGCCCGAACCAATCCGCCGCCTTGACGCCGGCGTGGCGAGGGGGGATTGCTTGTTCGGGCGTCATGCCGCCGAAGGTTGACGGAGATCAATCGGCATGTGCGTGGCGGCGCCTAGATTGCTGTTCGGAGGAAACGGTGATGGATGGGTCGATGCCCCGGCATCACGCGGCTCGTGTCGAAGCCGCCATTGCATCAGGCCAGGCGGCTCGGTCCGCGCTCGTGGCCTCGTGGCGCCGTTCGTCCCGATTGCATCATCTCGATCCCTCCGGTCTCAGCGCACCGCTGCGGCTCAGCGACGCCGAGTTGCGACAGGCGCGCGAGCGCGTCGCGCCGTTGCTCGCTGCTGCGCAGGGCGCGATGGACCGGCTTTATCAGGCGGTCGGTGCGGCCGGCTGTTGTGTGTTGCTCGCCGACGGCGAGGGGGTTCCGGTCGACCGCCGTGGCACGTCGGCCGACGATGTGACGTTTCAATCCTGGGGCCTGTGGACCGGCGCGCTCTGGAGCGAGGAGCATGAGGGCACCAACGGCATCGGCACCTGCGTCGTCGAGCAGCGCCCGCTGACGATCGACCGCGACCAGCATTTCTTCACCCGCAACACGCTTTTGAGCTGCACGGCGGTGCCGATCTACGACCACGAGGCGGCGTTTGCCGGCGTGCTCGACGTCTCCTCCTGCCGCGCCGACCGCACCGATGCGTTCTCCAGCCTGATCGCGCTGGCTGCCGGTGAGGCGGCGAGGCGCATCGAGGCTGATTTGTTTCGCAGGGCATTTGCCCATGCCCGCATCGTGCTGACGCAGGGTTCGGACGGTCAGTCCATCGGCCTCGTCGCGGTCGACGCGGACGATCTCGTGATCGGTGCGACCCGAACCGCGCGCGCAGCGATGGGTATCGCGCCGGGCAGGGCGTTGCAGCCGGTGCCAGCGTCTGATCTCCTTGGCGGCGAACCCGCGCATGACCACCTCGCCGGCGGCCAGCGCGCCGTGTTGCAGCGGGCGCTGCTCCGCGCCGGCGGCAACGTCTCTGCGGCAGCCAAGGCCCTCGGCGTCAGCCGCGCGACGCTGCATCGGAAGCTGAAGCGGTTCGAGCTGAAGCACTGACTGTCGCAGAACTGCGACAGGTCCGCACCGTGATCGCGTTTGCCCGGGCTGACAGAAATCACCTCTCGCGAGATCGTTGGCGCAAGTCGTGAGCACACGACGATTTGCGCAAACATCAACATCGGGAGTGATCAATGAACAAGGTTGAATTCCTCGGCGTCACCCAAAGCCCCTTCGCCGAACGCTACGATAATTTCATCGGCGGCAAGTTCGTCGCGCCGCTCGCCGGCAAATATTTCGACAACGCTTCGCCGGTCAACGGCCAGATCGTCTGCAAGATCGCGCGCTCCGACGCGCAGGATGTTGAGGCTGCCCTCGATGCCGCGCATGCGGCCAAGGGCGCGTGGGGACGCACCAGCGTTGCCGAGCGCGCCGCCATCCTCAATCGGATCGCCGACCGCATGGAAGAGAACCTCGAGCGGCTCGCGGTCGCCGAGACCTGGGACAACGGCAAGCCGATCCGCGAGACCCGCGCCGCCGACCTGCCGCTCGCCATCGACCACTTCCGCTATTTCGCCGGCGTCGTTCGCGCCCAGGAAGGCTCCATCGGCGAGATCGATCAAGACACCATCGCCTATCATTTCCACGAGCCGCTCGGCGTGGTCGGCCAGATCATCCCCTGGAACTTCCCGCTGCTGATGGCCTGCTGGAAGCTCGCGCCTGCACTCGCTGCCGGCAATTGTGTCGTGCTCAAGCCCGCCGAGCAGACGCCGGCCTCGATCATGGTCTGGGCCGAGATCATCGGCGATCTCTTGCCGCCCGGCGTGCTCAACGTCGTCAACGGCTTTGGCCTGGAGGCCGGCAAGCCGCTCGCCTCCAGCCCGCGCATTTCCAAGATCGCCTTTACCGGCGAGACCTCGACGGGCCGGCTGATCATGCAATATGCCAGCCAGAACCTGATTCCCGTGACGCTGGAACTCGGTGGCAAGTCGCCGAATATCTTCTTCAACGACGTCACTGCCGAGGACGACGATTTCTTCGACAAGGCGATCGAAGGCTTCGTCATGTTCGCGCTGAACCAGGGCGAGGTCTGCACCTGTCCGAGCCGGGCGCTGGTGCACGCTGACATCTACGACCGATTCATGGAGCGCGCGCTCAAGCGCGTTGCCGCGATCAAGCAAGGCGATCCGCGTGCCGCCGACACCATGATCGGCGCGCAGGCCTCTGGCGAGCAGCTTGCGAAGATCCTGTCCTATATCGACATCGGCAAGCAGGAAGGCGCCAAGGTGCTGGCTGGCGGCGGTCGGGCTGAGCTCGGCGGCGATCTCTCCGGCGGTTTCTACGTCCAGCCGACGGTGTTCGAAGGCCACAACAAGATGCGGATCTTTCAGGAGGAGATCTTTGGACCCGTCGTCTCCGTCACGACCTTCAAGACCGATGACGAAGCGCTCGCGATCGCCAACGACACGCTCTACGGCCTCGGGGCGGGCGTCTGGAGCCGCGATGCCAATCGCTGCTACCGCTTCGGCCGGGCGATCCAGGCCGGTCGCGTTTGGACCAACTGCTACCACGCCTATCCCGCCCATGCCGCGTTTGGCGGCTACAAGCAGTCGGGCGTCGGTCGCGAGACCCACAAGATGATGCTCGATCACTACCAGCAGACCAAGAACCTGCTGGTCAGCTACAGCCCGAAGAAGCTCGGCTTCTTCTGATCCTGATCGAGACGGTACAGGCGGCGCTATTGCGGCGCCGCCTGTGCATATCCGTGATTGATCGCCCCTCCGTCATTCGTCTGTCAGAGTCTTGAGACAAGACGACAGCCCGATCGCGCGCGACGCGATGCCAGGCAAAGACGGAGACGTGGCCATGACGACCAATCCCCTGCAGCGGAAGATGCACGTCGGAGCGATGATGCTCGGCGTGGCGGCCCTGGCGTTGCTTGCGCCGTCGATGTCGCTGGCGCAGACCTCGCCGACCGGCGCAAAACCCTTCCTGACCATTGACGGCAAGGCGCCGCTGATCCTCGGACATCGCGGCGTGCCAGGGCTGGTACCTGAAGAGACCGAAGCCTCCTATGAGCTCGCCGCGGCGCTCGGAACCGACGCGCTGGAAGAAGATCTGCACCTCACCAAGGATTGCGTCCTGGTCGCGCGCCACAACCCCTGGCTGGCCGACAACACTGATATTGCCGATGTGGCGAAGACCAACGCGGAGGTCGCGGCGCGCAAGCGCACGGTACCAGGCGTGCGCGTCAAGGCACCTGCTGCCGCCGGCACGCCCGCTGACTACCTCGTCGATCTCACCGATCCCGCCGATCCCAAATCGGTGCTGAAATCATTGGTCGTCGACGGTGAAGATCACACCAACGACTGGTCGATCACCGACTTCACCATGGCCGAACTGAAGCAGTGGATCGGCGGCACCACCTATGATGCAGCCAACGAGCGGCCGAAGGTCTTCAACGGCAAATTCCCTGTCATCAGCTTCCAGGACATCATCGACATCGCCAAGGCCAAGAGCAAGGAGACGGGGCGTCCCATCCTGGTCTATCCGGAAACCAAGAACCCGACCTGGAACAATGCCCAGGCCATCGCCAACGGCTGCGGCGCGCCGGGCAGCCATCCGCTCGAAGATGCCCTGATCAAGATCATTGGGGACAACGGCCTCAACACCAAGGACGCTCCGATCTTCGTTCAGAGCTTCGAGCCCGGCAGCCTCAAATATATGCGCAGCCATGGCCTTCAGACCCGGCAGGTTCAGCTCATCGATGGCAACGGCATCGACTTCAAGACGGGCAAGGTCCTGCTCAACAACATCACCAATTCCCGTCCGTTCGACTGGACGGTTGCAGGTGAGGCGCGCCTCTATGATGCGATGCTGACGCCTGCGGGCCTTGCCGAGATCAAGACCTATGCCGACGGCATCGGCCCGTGGAAGGCCTATATCGTTCCGCTCAAGATCGCGCCGTGGAAGGACACCAATGCCGACGGCACGCCCCATAAGGGATCGACGCCGGAGGCTTCGACACAGGAGGCGACCAGCCTGATCGCCGACGCGCACAAGCTCGGCCTGTTTGTCCACGTCTTCACATTCCGGAACGAGAAGAAATATCTCGCCGCCGACTATCACGCCGATCCGGCCCAGGAATATCTCAAATTCTTCCGACTGGGCGTCGACGGCGTCTTCACCGACTTCACCCATACCGGCGTTGCCGCTCGCGCCGCGTATTTGCGTGAGCTTGGCTGGTAAAGCCTGGCCTACGATTCGGACACGCATCGGGGTTGAGCGCCCGAGATATGCGTGTCCGATGTCGTTGCCTCGTCTGAGTGCAGAGCTCTCAATTGCGCCGAGCTAATGTTGCCCGATCAGCGTCAAAGGTTTTGCAAAATTTCAGCCTCGTTGCAGTGCGGTATAATGAAAGTCGTGGCATGCCGCTGCAGTGCTTTCACACGCTGATGAGTTAGGTTAGAGAGGGCTTAGATTTCTCTGACCCGGAATTCCCATGGCCGCACCGAAGAAAGCCGCCGCAAGCGCTGAACAGGACAAAACCAACGGCGGTTCGCCCCCGGAGTTCACCAGGGAGCAAGAGCTGAAGGCGCTCCGCGACATGCTCCTGATCCGGCGGTTCGAGGAAAAGGCCGGCCAGCTCTATGGCATGGGTGCGATCGGCGGCTTCTGCCATCTCTATATCGGCCAGGAGGCCGTGGTGGTCGGCATGCAGATGGCCCTGAAGCAGGGCGATCAGGTCATCACCGGCTATCGCGATCATGGTCACATGCTTGCGACCGGCATGGAAGCCAACGGCGTGATGGCCGAGCTCACGGGACGCCGCGGCGGCTATTCCAAGGGCAAGGGCGGCTCCATGCACATGTTCAGCAAGGAGAAGCACTTCTACGGCGGCCACGGCATCGTCGGCGCGCAGGTCTCGCTCGGCACTGGTCTCGCTTTCGCCAATAATTATCGCGGCAACGGCAATGTCAGCGTCACCTATTTCGGCGACGGCGCGGCCAACCAGGGCCAGGTCTACGAGAGCTTCAACATGGCGGAGCTCTGGAAACTGCCGGTGATCTACGTCATCGAGAACAATCGCTACGCCATGGGCACGGCGGTCTCGCGCGCTTCGGCGCAGCAGGATTTCTCCAAGCGCGGCGTGTCCTTCAACATTCCCGGCAAGCAGGTCGACGGCATGGATGTGCGCGCCGTCAAGGCTGCGGGCGACGAGGCCGCAGCCTGGTGCCGTGCCGGCAAGGGTCCCTTCATCCTGGAAATGCAGACCTATCGCTACCGCGGCCACTCGATGTCGGATCCTGCAAAATACCGCACGCGCGAGGAGGTCGAGAAGGTCCGCCACGATCAGGACCCGATCGAGCAGGTGCGTAACCGCCTGCTTGCCGCGAAGGTGAGCGAGGCCGACCTTAAGGCGATCGACGCCGAGGTGCGCGACATCGTCAACGCATCCGCCGACTTCGCCCAGCATGATCCCGAGCCGGATGCCGCCGAGCTCTGGACCGATATCTATCGCTGAACGCGCGCAAGCTTTCTTTGGAGAAGATATGCCAATTCAAGTGCTGATGCCCGCGTTGTCGCCCACGATGGAAAAGGGCAACCTCGCCAAATGGTTGAAAAAAGAAGGTGAGACGATCAAGTCCGGCGATGTGATCGCCGAGATCGAGACCGACAAGGCCACCATGGAGGTCGAGGCGACCGACGAAGGCACGCTCGGCAAGATCCTGATCCCCGAGGGCACCGCGGACGTTGCCGTCAACACGCCGATCGCGACCATTCTCGCCGATGGTGAGAGCGCCGCCGATCTTGCGAAAGTGCCTGCGCCGGCCGCGAAGGCTGCGGAGCCCGCAGCTCCTGCCGCTGCCAAGGCCGAAGCGCCCGCGGCGAAGGCCGCGCCTGCGCCGCAAGCCGTCGCCGAGCCCGATCCGGAAGTGCCTGCCGGCACCGAGATGGTCACCCAGACCATCCGCGAAGCGCTGCGCGACGCCATGGCTGAAGAAATGCGCCGCGACGCTGATGTCTTCGTGATGGGCGAAGAGGTCGCCGAATATCAGGGCGCCTACAAGGTGACCCAGGGCCTGCTGCAGGAGTTTGGCGCCAAGCGCGTCATCGACACCCCGATCACCGAGCACGGCTTTGCCGGCGTCGGCGTTGGTGCGGCCATGACCGGCTTGAAGCCGATCGTCGAGTTCATGACCTTCAACTTCGCCATGCAGGCGATCGACCAGATCATCAACTCTGCGGCCAAGACGCTGTACATGTCCGGCGGTCAGATGGGCTGCTCGATCGTGTTTCGCGGGCCCAACGGTGCCGCCGCGCGCGTTGCCGCCCAGCACAGCCAGGACTATTCGGCCTGGTACTCGAACGTCCCCGGCCTCAAGGTGGTCGCGCCGTTCTCGGCCGCCGACTACAAGGGTCTGCTGAAGGCTGCGATCCGCGATCCCAATCCGGTGATCTTCCTCGAAAACGAAATGCTCTACGGCCACACCGGTGAAGTGCCGAAGCTCGACGATTTCGTGATCCCGATCGGCAAGGCGCGCATCGTGCGCTCCGGCAGCCATGTCAGCATCATCTCCTGGTCGAACGGCATGTCCTATGCGCTCAAGGCCGCCGACGAACTCGCCAAGGAGGGCATCGAGGCCGAGGTGATCGATCTGCGCACGCTGCGCCCGATGGACACCGAGACCATCATCAACTCGGTCAAGAAGACCGGTCGTGCCGTCACGGTGGAAGAGGGCTGGGCCCAGAGTGGCGTCGGCGCCGAAATCGCCACGCGCATCATGGAGAATGTGTTCGATTATCTGGATGCGCCGGTCGCCCGCGTCACCGGCAAGGACGTGCCGATGCCTTATGCGGCAAACCTGGAGAAGCTCGCGCTGCCCTCGGCGGCGGAAGTCGTCGCGGCCGCCAAAGCCGTCTGCTACAGGTAGACCATGGCGGGCCCGAAGGAGCAGCCCCTGCCGCCCGACGTCCTCGCCCGCGACGACGCGGTCGAGATCCTGCGCGTGTTCGTGCTGGATGGCGGGCTGTCGATGGCGTTCCAGCGAGCCTTCGAGGAGCCCGACATGTGGGGCCTGCTGCTGGTCGATCTCGCCCGCCACGCCGCGCGCGCCTATGCGCGTGAGAGCGAATACACCGAGGAAGATGCGCTGAACCGGATACTCGAGATGTTCCAGGCCGAGATCGAGCGTCCAACCGACACCGGCACCACGACGCCGCGCGGGAAGGGACACTGACCGTGGCCGTCGAAGCCCACCATTTCGATTTGATGCTGGAGGCGATCCGCGAAGCGGAGGCCTCGATCGCGCAAGGCGGTTTGCCGATCGGCGCCGTGCTGACACGCGACAACAAGATCATCGCCCGCGGCCACAACAACCGCGTGCAGGAGAACAATCCGATCCTTCACGGCGAGATGAGCTGCCTGCGCGAAGCCGGCGCGATCTCGTTCCATGACACCGTCATGTACACCACGCTGTCGCCGTGTTCGATGTGTGCCGGTGCGCTCGGTTTGTTCAAGGTGAAGCTCGTGGTGATCGGGGAATCCGTCACCTTCGAGGGATCCAAGGACATTCTCGACAAGTTCGACATCCCCTGGATCGACCTTGCCGACGATCGCTCCATCACCATGATGAAGAATTGGCGCTCCATCCCTGCCAATGAGCGCCTATGGCAAGGCGACATCGGCAACTAAACCTGGTCTGTTCGTCCTCGCTCCCGGGGGCGACGTTTTGAGAAGTTCTTCGTGAGGTCAGCATGCCCATCAACATCCTGATGCCAGCTCTTTCGCCGACGATGGAGAAGGGCAACCTCGCCAAGTGGCTGAAGAAGGAAGGCGACAAGGTCAAATCGGGCGATGTCATCGCCGAGATCGAGACCGACAAGGCCACCATGGAGGTCGAGGCCATCGACGAGGGCACGATCGCCAAGATCCTCGTGCCCGAGGGTACGCAGGACGTCCCGGTCAATGACATTATCGCGGTGCTCGCCGGCGAGGGCGAGGACGTGAAGGCCGCAAGTAGCGCCAAGCCCAGTGCGTCGGCCGCACCGCCCAAGGCCGCTGAGGCTCCCGCGGCTGCCGCTCCCGCATCAGCGCCTGCCGCGCCCAAGGCTGCGCCGGCACCGGCTGCTGCGCCGGCGCCTGTTGCCGCTCCTGCGCCGCAGGCCGCGGCTCCGGCCGTGCAGAGCAACGGTCATGCCGGACGCGTGTTCTCATCACCGCTTGCGCGTCGCATCGCCAAGGAAGCCGGCATCGATGTCTCGATGGTCACCGGCACCGGCCCGCACGGCCGCGTCGTCGCGCGCGACGTCGAGCAGGCCAAGTCGGGCAAAGGCCTCAAGGCCCCCGCTGCGGCCCCATCCGCTGGTGCGTCGTCGATCGCACCGACCATGTCGGACAAGCAGATCCTGTCGCTGTTCGAGCCGGGCTCTTACGACATCGTCCCGCATGACGGCATGCGCCGCACGATCGCGCAGCGCCTGACCGCCTCGATCCAGAACGTCCCGCATTTCTTCCTCACGATCGACTGCGACATCGGCAAGCTCATGGCCGCGCGCGAAGAGATCAATGCGGCCGCGCCGAAGGACAAGGAAAAGAAGCCGCTCTACAAGATCTCGGTCAACGACTTCGTCATCAAGGCGATGGCGGTGGCGCTGCAGAAGATCCCGAACTGCAACGTCAGCTGGACCGAGGCCGGCATGGTCAAGCATCACCATTCCGACGTCGGCGTTGCCGTGGCGATGCCGGGCGGTCTGATCACCCCGATCATCCGCAAGGCCGAGACCAAGACGCTCTCGACCATCTCCAACGAGATGAAGGACTTTGCCGCGCGCGCCCGCTCGCGCAAGCTGAAGCCCGAAGAGTACCAGGGTGGTACCACCGCCGTCTCCAATCTCGGCATGTTCGGCATCAGCCACTTCACCGCCGTGATCAACCCGCCGCATGCGACCATCCTTGCGGTCGGCACCAGCGAGGAGCGTCCCGTCGTGCGCGGCGGCAAGATCGAGATCGCGCACATGATGAGCGTGACGCTGTCCTGCGATCACCGCGCCATCGACGGCGCGCTCGGCGCCGAACTGATCGGCGCGTTCAAGCAGCTGATCGAAAACCCCGTCATGATGATGGTGTGAGCCGCGACCAGTGAATCCGTAGGGTGGGCAAAGGCGCAGGGCGCCGTGCCCACCTTTTCATAGTGTTGGAAGGCGGTGGGCACGCTTCGCTTTGCCCACCCTACGAAGTTCAGTTGAATGGGAGCCGCAATGGCCGACACATCCTTCGACGTCATCATCATCGGCTCCGGCCCCGGCGGCTACGTCACCGCGATCCGCGCAGCGCAGCTCGGTTTCAAGGTCGCGATTGTCGAGAAATCCTATCTCGGCGGCATCTGCCTGAACTGGGGCTGCATCCCGACGAAGGCGCTCTTACGTTCCGCCGAGATCTATCACTACATGCAGCACGCCAAGGATTATGGCTTGTCTGCCGACAACGTCTCGTTCGATCCGAAGGCGGTGGTGCAGCGCTCGCGTGGCGTCTCGAAGCGGCTGAATGACGGCGTCGGCTTCCTGATGAAGAAGAACAAGGTGAGCATCATCTGGGGCGCCGCCTCGATCGATGCCCCCGGCAAGGTCACCGTGAAGAAGTCCGACGTCGAGGGTCCCAAGGGGACGCTGGGCGAGGGGAGCTACCAGGCCAAGCACATCATCATCGCGACCGGTGCGCGGCCGCGCGTGCTGCCGGGTCTCGAGCCCGACAAGAAGCTGATCTGGACCTACTTTGAAGCGATGGTGCCCGAGCGGATGCCGAAGTCGCTGCTGGTGGTCGGCTCCGGCGCGATCGGCATCGAGTTCGCTTCGTTCTTCCATACCATGGGCTCCAACGTCACCGTCGTCGAAGTGCTGCCGCAGATCCTGCCCGTCGAGGATGCCGAGATCGCCGGCCTTGCGCGCAAGCGGCTGGAGAAGCTGGGCATCAAGATCATGTCCTCGACCAAGGTGACCAAGCTGGAGAAAAAGGCCGACAGCGTCGTTGCCACCATCGACGATGGCAAGGGCAAGCCCGTCACCACCGAGTTCGAGCGGGTGATCTCGGCGGTCGGCGTCGTCGGCAATATCGAGAATCTCGGCCTCGAAAAGTTAGGGGTCAAAACCGACCGCGGCTGCATCGTCATCGACGGCTACGGCAAGACCAACATCCCCGGCATCTACGCGATCGGCGACGTCGCCGGTCCGCCTATGCTCGCGCACAAGGCCGAGCATGAGGGCGTGATCTGCGTCGAGGCGATCAAGGGCCTGCATCCGCATCCCATGGACAAGAACATGATCCCGGGCTGCACCTACTGCCACCCGCAGGTCGCATCAGTGGGCCTGACGGAAGCCAAGGCCAAGGAAAGCGGCCGCGAGATCCGCGTCGGCCGCTTCCCCTTCGTCGGCAACGGCAAGGCGATCGCGCTCGGCGAAGACCAGGGTCTGGTCAAGGTGATCTTCGACAAGAAGACCGGCCAGCTGCTCGGCGCCCACATGGTCGGCGCTGAAGTCACCGAGCTGATCCAGGGCTACGTCGTTGCCATGAACCTGGAGACGACGGAAGAAGAGCTGATGCACACGGTGTTCCCGCATCCGACGTTGTCGGAAATGATGAAGGAAGCGGTGCTGGATGCGTACGGGCGGGTGTTGAATATCTAGGCGGCGAAGGCGCCGCCGCCCACCGACCCGTCATCCTGAGGTGCGAGCCTTGCGACGCAATTGCGCCGCTCGGCGAGCCTCGAAGGATGAACGGCCATGATGCAGCAGCCGGGCTCGTCGCCCTTCGAGGCTCTCCATGCGGCGCGTTGCGCCGCACGGCTCGCACCTCCAGCGACAAACGGCTTCGCCGTTTGCGCGGGGGCGACGGATCAAAACCGAATACAAAACAAGAAGAGGAAATCACCCCATGCACGACAACGACAACCTGACCATCGAACGCCCGACCTTCGTCACGCATCTCGAATGCGCGATGGAGGGCGATCATTACGCCGCCGATGAGGTCCACAATCTCTCCAAGGCCGGCAAGCCGCTGCTGGTGCGCTACGACCTCGCCGGCGTGAAGAAAGCGCTGACCAAGGACGCGCTAGCCCAGCGTCCCGCCGACATGTGGCGCTACCGCGAGCTGCTGCCGGTGCGCAAATGCAAGGACATTGTCTCGCTCGGCGAAGTCACAACGCCGCTGATCCGCCTGCCCAAGCTCAGCAAGAAGCTCAGTGGCGGCGAAATCATCGTCAAGGACGAGGGGCGGTTGCCGACAGCCTCGTTCAAGGCGCGCGGCCTTGTCATGGCGGTGTCGATGGGCAAGGCGCTCGGCATCAAGCACATGGCAATGCCGACCAACGGCAATGCCGGCGCCGCGCTCGCGGCCTACGCGACGTCCTGCGGCATCAAGACCACGATCTTCTGCCCCGCCGATACGCCGGAGGTGAACGTCAGCGAGATCGAGCTGCAAGGCGCGACCGTCTACCGCGTCAACGGCTATATCGACGATTGCGGCAAGATCGTCGGCGAGGGCAAGGCGAAAGTCGGCTGGTTCGATACTTCCACGCTGAAGGAGCCGTACCGGATCGAAGGCAAGAAGACGATGGGCCTCGAGCTCGCCGAGCAGCTGAACTGGGACGTGCCCGACGTGATCTTCTATCCGACCGGCGGCGGCACCGGCCTGATCGGCATGTGGAAGGCGTTCGACGAGCTCGAGAAGATCGGCTTCATCGGTTCGAAGCGCCCGCGCATGGTCGCGGTGCAGGCCTCCGGCTGCGCGCCCATGGTGCGCGCCTATGACGCCGGCACGGAGCACGCCACGCGCTGGGAAGATGCCCACACCATTGCGTCGGGCATCCGCGTGCCGCAAGCGATCGGCGACTTCCTGATCCTGCGCGCCGTGCGCGAGAGCAAGGGCTTTGCGATTGCGGTCGATGACGACAAGATCTTGGCGGCGCTCAGCGAAGTGGCGCGTGAGGAGGGGCTCTTGCTGTGTCCCGAGGGCGCCGCGACCTACGCCGCCTACAAGGAAAGCCTCGCCGACGGTCGCGTGAGCAAGACCGATCGCGTGATGCTGTTCAACTGCGCCTCCGGCCTGAAATACCCATTGCCGCCGGTCACCCGCGCGCTCGATCGCCACAAGCCGATCGACTACACGCAGTTCTAGGCGCGTCATTTCGTCCCTTCACGAATGATCCCTCTTCCCGTACGCGGGAAGACGGCAAAAGCAAAAAGACATCGCCGGGAGAAGACAATGAACAAGGCCATCTGGGCCGGGCTGATCGGCATCCTCGCGCTCACCGGCGTCGCGCGCGCCGATGATTATCCGTCGCATCCCATCACCATCATCGTTCCCTTCGCGGCCGGCGGCCCGTCGGATGCGATGGCGCGTGTGCTCGCGGAGCGAATGCGCCAGTCGCTCGGCCAGGCCCTGGTGATCGAGAACGTCACCGGCGCCGGCGGTTCGATCGGGGTGGGGCGCGCCGTGCATTCACCGCCTGACGGCTACACGATCTCCTTTGGCCATCTTGGTACCCACGTCGCCAACGGTGCGGTCTACAAGCTCCACTACGATCTCGTCACCGATCTCGAACCGGTGGTGCTCTTGCCGAGCAACCCGATGATCGTGGTCAGCAAGAACGCAGTGCCCGCGACCTCGCTTAAAGAGCTGCTGGACTGGCTGAAGTCGCGGCCGACGCCGCCAACGGCCGGCACAGCCGGCGCAGGCTCCGGCAGCCACATCGCCGGCGTCTATTTCGAGAACTTGTCCGGCATCAAGCTGCAATACGTGCCGTATCGTGGCACGTTGCCTGCGCTGAACGATTTGATTGCTGGCCAGATCGACATCATCGTCGACCAGACCTCCAACTCCATCAATCAAGTCCGCGCCGGCACGATCCGCGCCTATGCCATCACCGACGACAAGCGCCTCGCCTCGGCGCCCGACATCCCGACCGCGGATGAAGCGGGCCTGAAGGGTTTCAACATGACGCTGTGGTCGGGCCTGTGGGTGCCGAAGGGCACGCCGAAGGAGATCGTCGCCAAGCTCAATGCAGCTGCCGTGGAAGCGCTGAACGATCCCGCCGTGAAGAAGCAGCTCGAAAGCCAGGGCCTGGAAATGACGCCGCAGGATCAGCTCACGCCTGAGGCGCTCGGCGCGCGGCAGAAGGCCGAGATCGCAAAGTGGTGGCCGATCATCAAGGCGGCTAATATCAGCGTGGAGTGAGGCCAGCGCCTACTCCGGCCCCACAAACCCCACCGGCGTCGCCTTGGCGGTCGCATCCTGCGTCACCACACGCTGGTCGGTCTTGCCGGCGACCGCGCCGCTGTCCTCGAACCGCGCGCGGTAGACCAGCACGTTTTCCATCACGCGCTGGACGTAGTTGCGCGTCTCCGACAGCGGGATGCGCTCGACCCAGTCGACCGGATCGATCTTGGCGTCTCTGGGGTCACCGTGCGCCTGCACCCATTCGCGCACGCGGCCGCGGCCGGCATTGTAGCCGGCGAAGGTCATGATCTGGTTGCCGCGATATTCCGAGAGCAGCGCGCTGAGTTCGGCAGCCCCCATCTGCGTGTTGTAGACGGGGTCGGAGACCATCTTGTCCCAGTCATAGCTCACGCCGAAGCGTTTTGCGGTATCGCGGCCGGCTTCCGGCGTGACCTGCATCAGCCCGACGGCGTTGGCAGATGATTTGTCACGCTGGTCGAACGAACTCTCGGTGCGCGCCACCGAATAGATCACGCTGGTCTCGATTGCGGGCGCGACCTGCTTGTGTTCGGGAATGCCGATGGTCGGGAAGGCGTAATGGTCGAGCGCCATTCCGCGTGCCAGCGCCGACTTGCCGATTTCGAGCATGACGCGCGCATCGTTGCGCTGCCTGGCAAGCTCGCCGAGCGCCTCGAGCGCCCCGACATCGGTGCTCTCCTTGGCGAAATCCTCCGCGTAGTAATAAACCGTGTCCCGCTCACCGATGCCATAGAGCATGTCGGCGGCGCGCACACGCTCATCCGCAGCCGGCGTGTCGGCCGAGGCGAGCGCGGGCGAGGGGGCGCGCAGCTCTATTCCTTCGAGACCGAGCCGCGCGCGGGCCAGCTGGCCGTAATAGGCGGTCGGATAGCGCGCGGCGGCCTTGTAGCTCTGCTGCGCGTCGGCCGTGGCCCCCATGGCTTCGGCCGCACGGCCGCGCCAGTAATGGCCCCGCGACAGCGCGATCGGATTGGCCGAGCCTTCGTCGATGGCAGCGAAATGTCCGATCGCGGTTTTGGGATCGTCGAGATAGCGCAGCGCAATCCAGCCGCACATGAAGTGGTAGTCGACGCGGTAGACCTCCATCGCCGGCACCGCCGCCGCACGCACCACGTCGTAAGCCGTCTGGAATTTGCCCTGGTCGAGCAGTTTGCGTGCAAGCAGGCGCCGTTCGCGCCACCAGGCATCGGTATCCTGCGCCGCCATCATGTCGGGCGCAGCAGCCTGGATCACTTCGGCCGCATCGTCGATGCGGTCCTTCTGCAGGTGCCATTGCGCGCGGCAGAGGACATAGCCGAGGTCGCGGCGTGCGTCTTGTGATACGTCGTCGAGATAGTCCTTGGCCTTGTTCTCCTTGCCGTTCACCGCGGCACAGGCCTTGACGATCGCGAGCGCATCTTCGTCGAGACGTTTTGCGGCGCGCCTTGCGCCGGCATAGTCCTTGGCGCCGAGGCGCTTGTCCATGCGGGCACGATGATCGTCGGCGGTCAGGAGATCGTGGAACGCTGCGTAGGAATCCTCCTCGCTGCGCTCGGACAGTTCATCCGTGCGCCAGGCCTCGCGCACGAGACGCGTGGCCCTGTCAGCGTCACCTTCGGCAAGCAGCACGCGGGCGAGCGCGAAATTGCCCTTGGCGCTGATCGGCCGGTCCATCGTGAAGGCGTGCACGATGGCGGCATCGCTCTTTTCCTGCCACAGCCGCGCCTCAGCGCGTTTGCGCAGCAGCGTGGCGCTCGGCCAATCCGGATTGGCGGCGAGGAAGGCTGCGTAGCGCTTGAAAGGCGCGGTGCTTTCGGAGTGGCGCAGCATGAACCAGTCGGCGAGCTTCTGTCCGGCGGGATCGGCAATGCGATCGCGGGCCGCGGTCGCGTCGTCGGTCTTGCCCTTGCGCGCAAGATCGATCGCGTCCTTCAGCACGGCGAGGTCGCCCGTCAGCGGCGGCGGCGCCGGCTTGTCCGCGGGCTCGTCGTCCTGCTTCTTCGATTTGCGCTTGGCCTCGGCATGTTTGCCGTGCTTGCCGGAAGCAGCGTGCCGCTGCTTGCCAGCGGATTTGCTGCCGGATTTGGCCTCATGCGTCTTCTTCGGCGCTGATGATTTGCTCTTCGCTGCCAGCTCCGTCGGAAGGAGCGCCAATGCGGCCATGGCGACGACACACGCGAGCGAGCGTAGGCACTGGTTCATTCCATGGTCCCCCTGCGAAACCACTACAAACCAAGGTCCGCGATCTCAGCGGCTTGAGACTCAATCGATGCCATCGATGATGGCATGGCATCGTTTCGCATTTGTCACGCTGTCGCAACAATGCGGCAAAATACGGATAGGCCGAGGGAACTCGTGCTATGGCGGATAGTGCAGGGTCTTTAACCTTTATTAACGATTGAGCCTCGCGCGACGGTTGCAGCGGTTCCCGGCGCCGCGAAGAGCTCGTTTGCGCGTGTTCCCCGGCGAAAATCCGGTGTATTGAGTTCCATAGACTCCTTCTTCAGCCCTTTGCCCGCACCTCATGCCGCTTTTCAACCAGTCGATCCGGCGCAAGATCGTCGGTATCGCCCTCGGATTGATCGTCCTGATGCTCGTCACCTCGATCCTGTCGATGGTGATGTCGAGCCAGGTCGGCGTTCTCCTGGACGAGCTGACCAACCGCTACATCCCGGCCTATGGCGACCTGGCCCGGGCCAATATCCGCTCGCTGGAGCGGTCGGTGGCGCTGCGGCGCATGGTCATGATGAAGATGCAGGACTCCTCGGACGAGGAGGCTTATGCGGCACGCCTGAAGGAGTTCGAGGACGCCGACCGGAGGATCGAGGAGGAGACGTCACGCGCGCGTGCGCTCATCAATGCGATCATCGACGACACCAGGACGCCGTCCGACAATGCCACGCTGGCGCGGATCGATACCCGCGTCGAGGCCGCGGTTACGGAACTGCGCCGTGACATGAACGATGATCACGCCAAGCTGCTCAAGCAGGTCGATGGCAAGCAGATGGCTGACGCGCGCGCGACGCTGGAGCACATCGACGCTGTCAGGGATCTGTTCAATCAAAGGATCGATGCGATCCGTGCGGACATGCTCAAGCAGGTCTTCGCGAGCACGTCGACGGTGATCGGTCATCAGCGGCAGGCGATCATCATCTCGGGCATCGTGACGCTGCTCGCAGCCGTGGTCGGATTTGCCTTCGCGCTGCTGGTCTCGAGCGGCATCACAAGGCCGGTGCGGCTGCTGCTGGCTGGTGCCCGCGAGGTCGAGGCCGGCCGCTTCGACAAGAGTATCACCGTCTCGACCCAGGACGAGATCGGCGAGCTTGCCGCTGCCTTCAACCGCATGATCGAGCAGCTGCGCCACAACGAGCGCGTCCGCGAGACCTTCGGCCGCTACATCGATCCCAAGGTGGTGCAGGGGCTGCTCGACCGGCCCGAAATTGCCGTCGACGGCCAGCGCCGGGTGATGACCATCATGTTCTGCGACATGAGCGGCTTCACCTCGATGAGTGAGGGCATGACCCCGCGCGGCCTCGTCAAGGTGATGAACCACTACTTCACCGTCATGTCCGCCCCGATCCGCAACAACCGCGGTGTCATCGACAAATATATCGGCGACGCCATCATGTCCTATTGGGGCCCGCCCTTCGTCGAGGCGGACGAGCAGGCGTTGCTTGCGGGCCAGTCCGCCATCGACATGGCCGACCAGGTCCCGGCGCTGCAGGAGCAGTTGCCTGACCTCCTCGGCATCCGCGCGATGCCCGTGGCGTGCGATCTGCGCATCGGTATCGCCACCGGCGAGGTTCTGACCGGCAGCATCGGCTCCGAGCTGATGATGAGCTTTACGGTGATGGGTGACGCCGTGAATCTCGCCTCGCGTCTGGAGGCGGTGAACAAGGTCTACGGTACCCGAATCCTGATTTCGCAGGCGACCGCCGAGGCGATTGGATCGCGGCTCGAACTGCGCGAGATCGACCGCCTTGTGGTGGTCGGCCAGAGCGTGCCGCAACCGGTGTTCGAGGTGATGGGGCGGGCAGGTGCACTTAGCCCGCCGCAGGAGAGCCTGCGTGCGCACTATGCTCACGGCATGGCCGCCTATCGCGCAGGCCGTTTCAGTGATGCACGCACCGCATTCAACGCGGCGCTGGAGAGCGTCCCCGGCGATGGTCCTTCGCGCACCATGCTCGCCCGCATCGCGCAGTTCGAGACCAGCCCGCCGGCGGCCGATTGGGACGGCTCCTGGCGGATGGAGAGCAAATAGCAGATTGCGCGGAGAATAATTGATTCTAGTCCATAACGATGTTCGCCGTGACTCATTTTCCGGGCTTAGGTTTGTTGTCCCAAGGGCGTTTGATGGGGACACGCCGATGACAGAACTTGAGAACAGGCTGGAACGGTTCGAGACGCTCACCGCCGAATGCGAGTTGATTACCAAGCTCGCCACCGACAGCAACAAGCGCGAATTTTACCTGAAGCTTTCGGAGCAGTACCGCCAGTTGGCGGTGGACATGCGCCAGGCGATCGCGACCAGGGCCGCCGCCTGACGACGGCCGGAGACGGGGCTGAAAACGAGGCACGATGTTCCACATCCGTGTCTTCGCGAGGGCTCGTGCGGTCGCAATCCGTTCTTAACACTTGAGACGCATCCTCGACCGGGAGCGGCGAATCGCGCGTTGCGGTTCGTGGCGATGGGAATGCCAGGGGGCAAGGTTGCTGTGCAACATTGCCCGCGAACGTCACTCGTCCGATGGTTGTCATCCCATGCGTCTGTTTACGGTGATCTTGTTTGCGCTTCTGACGGCCGCCTGTAACCAGGAGCAGGACGTCACCGGCTCGACTCCGCTCTGCCCGATGCGCAACTACTCGTCCTACAACCCCCGCGACATGAACCAGTGCGTTGCCGCCTGCAAGTCGTGCGATCACGGCAATACCGTTACCTGCACCACCGCCTGCACGCTTCACCCGCGCTGAAACGATGGGCGTTAGGTCTGGTTGGCCTTGTCCCGCAACTCGGGGAAAATGGCTTCGTCCTGAAGGATGACATCAGCCGTTCGCTGATAGTGCGCCGCGAGCCGCTTCACCGCCAGATCGGAATCGCCGCTCAGCACCGCCTCCGTGATCGCAGTGTGCTCATCGCCGACGTGGCGCGAGGGGAACGCCTTGCTGATCGACAGGCGCCGGTAACGATAGAGCTGGTCGGCAAGCTGGCCGCAGAACCCGATCAGGGATTGCGAGCCGCATTGGCCGATCAGGGTGCGATGGTAGATGCGGTGCAGCTTCTCCCATTCCGGATTGTCCTCGAATGCCGTGGCACTCAGCGACCGCGGCACACGGCTCAGGCGATGTTGGGACAGGACAAGCTGCTCCTCCCATTCCGGCGTCGACGCCGCCATGGACTCGCGTAGCGCCAGGGCCTCGACCCAGCAGCGGGTCTTGGTCAGCTCGGCAAGCTCGGCGCGGCTGACGTCCTTGACGTAGAAGCCGCGCTGCTCGCGCACCTCGACCAGCCCGTCGGCGGTCAGGCGGTTGAGCGCCTCACGAAGCGGCGTTTGGCCAGTCTGATAGGTCTCCGTGAGAAACCGCATCTGCAGCTTGCGTGACGGGGCGAGGCGCCCGGACAGCAGGTCCTCGCGCAGCCGGTCATAGACATGGCTCGCCTGCGTCGATGGGGCGGGCAAGGGGGACGCTGCAGTCAATTCCACCGCTCCAGTCTCCGTTGTTCGCTCAACTCGCGGTCAGCCATCATATACATCTGATGATGATTCCAAAAAATGTATAAATTTCTGTTGCGATATCGATTTTGTGTAATAAAAGGAGCGTGTCGGCCGTGCAGGTTCGGCCGTGATCAAGAAAGCCACGCCCGGTCCGCCCGGAACTGACGGAGGAGTGCGTTCATGGCCCGGTCTCTGGCCCGGTCTCTGGCCCGGTTTCCGGTGGCAGCGCTGCGCAGCGTCGATCTCGGCACGCCGGACCTCGATCGCTCCGTAAAATTCTATTGCGACGTCTGGGGCCTTTCGCTCGTCGCGCGGGCGGCTGGGATCGTTTACCTGCGTGCGGCCGGCAGCGATCATCACGTCGTCGCGCTCTATCAGAGTGAGCAGCCCGAGCTCGGCGCTGTCACGTTTCGCGTGGCAAGTGCTGATGATCTCGAGTCCGTTGCCGCCAAAGCTGTTGCCGAAGGCGCCCATCTGGTCCGTGGTCCAGCGCCCAACGGTGCGCCGGATGGCGGCATGGTGATGTCCATTCGCGCGCCCGAAGGTGGCATCCTGCGCTTCGTTCACGGCGACATCAATCATGCGCCGGAGCCGCAGCAAAGCGATCGGCCCGAGCGGCTGGCCCACGTCAATCTCAACAGCACGGATGTCGATCGCTCCGCTGCGTTCTACGAGCGGGCGCTCGGCTTTCGCCTGACGGACCGCTCGAAGGCGATGGCGTTCGTCCGCTGCAACAGCGACCACCATGCGGTCGTGATCGCCGACGCAGCAGTCAACGGTCTCAATCACGTCGCCTTCCTGATGCCGAACCTCGAAGCGGTGATGCGCGGCTCCGGGCGCATGATCGATGCCGGCTTCCCGATCGCCTGGGGCGTCGGGCGCCATGGCCCCGGTGACAACGTGTTCTCCTACTTCATCGACCCGGTGGGGACGGTGATCGAATACACCGCCGAGGTGCTGCAGGTCGACGACAGCTATGTCGTGCGCGGTCCGGATCATTGGGTCTGGCCGCCGGGTCGCACCGATCAATGGGGCATCGCGCCGCCCAAGGCCGAGCACGTCAAATCCGCGCAACTGTCCGTTCGTTACGCCGCGCCGTGAGGCGCGACGATCCATCGACACGTAAACGAGGTCTCGAAGTTGGCGTCCGGTCTAGATAGCGCGAACGAGTTTCAGGTTGCTGTTGTCGGCTTCGGCCCGTCAGGCGCCGTCGCGGCCAACCTGCTCGGCGCGGAGGGCATCCGGACCTTGGCTGTCGACCGCGACCGCGCGGTCTACGACAAGCCGCGCGCGATCGCGCTCGATCACGAGATCCTGCGCCTGTTCGACAATCTCGGTGTTGCCGAACAAATGCGTCCGCACATCGCGCCGTTTCCCGCCTCGGAACATTTCGGCGCGCGTGGCCAGTTGATCCGCCGCATCGACATGGTGAGCGAGCCCTATCCGCTCGGCTACACCCCGACCATGGTGTTCACCCAGCCGCCGGTCGAGGAGATCCTGCGCGCGCATGCGCGATCCCAGGCGTCGGTGGTCGTGGAGCTCGGTACCGAGCTTCGCCGGCTCATCCAGACGCCTGATGGCGTGACGCTCGCGCTGAGTGGCGACCAGGGCACGCGCAACGTCACCGCGGACTATGTCATCGCCTGCGACGGCGCATCGAGCACCATCAGACGCCAGCTCGGGATCGGCTTTGACGATCTCGTCTTCGACGAGCCCTGGCTGGTGGTCGATATCAGGGGCAACGTTTCAGGACTTACCAAGCTGCCGCGCACGGCCGCTCAGTTCTGCGATCCGTCGCGGCCGACCACCTATATCGTCGGGCCCGGCTCGCATCGGCGCTTCGAGATCATGCTGCTGCCGGGCGAAGATCCGCGCGCGATGGAGCAGCCCGATCGGGTCTGGCATCTGCTGGCGCGCTGGCTCACGCCCGATGATGCGACGCTGTGGCGTGCCGCGAGCTATCGCTTTCATGCCCTCGTCGCCAGCAAATGGCGCGAGGGGCGCGTCTTCCTTGCCGGCGATGCAGCTCACCAGCAGCCGCCATTCATCGGTCAGGGCATGTGCCAGGGCGTCCGCGATGTCGCCAATTTGGTCTGGAAGCTTGCGCGCGTCTTGCGCAGCGAATCCGGCGATGCGCTGCTCGACACCTATCAGGACGAGCGCAGTGCCCACGTCCGCGAGTTGACGACGCGCATCAAGGCAATCGGTCACGTCATCTGCGAGCGCGATCCGGAAGCGGCTGCCGCGCGCGATGTCCGGATTCTCGCCGAGGGCGGCGGCGTGCCGCGCACCATCACCCGTCAGGAGATCGTGCCGCCGCTCAGCTGCGGCCTGCGCGCTGATACGCCCCATGCCGCCAACGGTACGCTGTTTCCCCAGCCATGGCTGCTGACATCAGGCGGTCGGCAATTGCTCGACATGATGTGCGGCGCCGGTTGGCGGCTCGTGCTCAAGGGCGGCAGCGCCTTGGCAGGTTCGCGCGCGATCGCGGCACGCGCGGCGGAGATGGACCTGCGGCTGATCGCAATCGCGAACGCAGATCGCGATCAGGAACCGAACGTTCTGCGGGAAGAGAGCGGCGTGGTCACGGATTGGTTCGCGCGGCACGCCTGCGCGGCCGCGATCGTGCGCCCCGATCATTACGTCTACGGCGCCGCCGCAGACGAGGCCGGACTGGTTGCGATGCTGTCCGGGCTCGCAGCACGGCTTCAATGAAACAACGACAATATTCAACAGGGGGAAATGATGCCATCATCGGAGAGCTTGACGACAGGGCCCACGGTGCCAGCGCGCGCCTATGCGGTTCTCATCATGTTGTTTCTGTTTCAGACCATCAACTTCTTCGACAAGCTGGTCTTCGGTCTTTCGGCGGTGCCGATGATGAAGGAGCTGTCGCTCAGTCCGAAGGAGTTCGGCCTCATCGGCAGCAGCTTCTTTCTGCTGTTCTCGCCCTCGGGCATGGCCGTCGGGCTGTTCGTCGTCGGCCGCTTTCCCGCGAAGTGGATCCTGATGCTGCTCGCGGCCATATGGTCGGCGACGCAGCTCCCGGTGTTCTTCTCGAGCTCCGTCATGGTGCTGGTCGTGTGCCGCATTCTTCTCGGCGCGGGCGAGGGGCCGGGCCTGCCGACGGCATTGCACACTTGCTACAATTGGTTTCCCGCCGACAAGCGCAGCGTCCCGAGCGCCGTGGTCCTGCAGGGCATCAGCGTCGGACTTCTGGCCGGCGGCCCGCTACTGACTTACGTGATTATCAGTCACGGCTGGCGCACCGGCTTTCTGGTCTGCGGCCTGCTCGGCATTGCCTGGATGATCGCCTGGAGTGTCATCGGCGGAGAGGGACCTTATGCGGCCGCGAATGTCAGCCACGATGCGCCCGCGGCGTCGCCAAACGTGCCGGCGCGGTTGTTGTGGTTGGACCCGACGGTGATCGGCGTCATCATCATGTCGACGATGTCGTACTGGATCGTCGGGATCTCCGCGACCTGGCTGCCGCCGTTCCTGCAGCTCGGGCTCGGCTACAAGCCGACCGATGTCGGCTGGATCATTTCGGCGATCTACATGTTCCAGTCGCCGCTGCTGCTCAGCGGTTCCTGGATCACGCAGGTCCTGCAGCGTCGCGGCTGGAGCCTGCGCGCGTGCCTTGGTAACGCCTCGGGTTTTGCGTTGCTGATTGCGGGCTGCGCGCTGCTGCTCAGCATCGTGACCTCGGGTGCACTCCAGCTTGTCTGCGTGGCAATTGCCTTCGCGGCGCCGAGCCTGACGACGATCTTCGGTCCGGTGGCGCTTGGTGCCGTGGCGCCGGCGGCCCAGCGCGGCCGGCTGATCGTCGTGATCTATTCGGGCAATGCAGCCTCCGCGCTGTTCTCGAACGCGCTGACCGGCTGGATCGTCGGCGAGGCGGGCAGCAACAGCGCGCTCGGCTATGCCCACGCGATGACGTTTACCGCCGGCATTCTCATCGTCGGTGCCGTTGCCGCATTCGCGCTCATCTTCCCGGAGCGGACCATCGCGCGTTTTGCGAAGACCTCATCGCCGTCGTCTTCAGCTACCATTCTCCCCGCCACGTCGACCTGATCGGCCTATCTCAAGGACACCACATGAAATTCGCAAGCTTTGTCATCAACAATTCCGCCTCCTGGGGTCTGGTGGACGGCGACAGCGTGGTCGATCTCGGGGATCGCTATCCCGACCTCAAGTCGGCGATTGCAGCGGATGGACTGGCCGAGGCGGCCAAGTCCGCCGCCGGCGGCAAGCGCCATCCGCTGGCGAAGATCACGTTCCTGCCTGTGATCCCGAACCCCGACAAGATCCTCTGTATCGGGCTGAACTACGAGAACCATCGTAAGGAGACGGGTCGCACCGAGGTCGAGAACCCCACCGTGTTCGGCCGTTTCGCCAACAGCCAGACCGGCCATCTCACCGATATCATCCGCCCGAAAGTATCGACCCACCTCGACTTCGAGGGCGAGCTCGCGGTCATCATCGGCAAGCCCGGCCGCTACATCCAGCGTTCTGAGGCCTGGGGTCATATCGCGGGCTACGCCTGCTACAACGAGGGCAGCGTGCGTGACTATCAGCGCCACACCCACCAGTTCACGCCGGGCAAGAATTTTCCGGCCACAGGCGGCTTCGGTCCGTTCCTGGTGACGCCGGACGAGGTCGGCGATGTCGGTCCGCTCCGCCTGCAGACCCGCCTCAACGGCGAGGTGGTGCAGGACACCACGATCGACCAGATGATCTTCGATATCCCGCGGCAGATCGACTATTGCTCGCAGTTCACCCGGCTCGAGCCCGGTGACGTCATCGCGACAGGGACGCCGGGCGGCGTCGGCTCCAGGCGCACTCCGCCGATCTGGATGAAGGCCGGCGATGTCGTCGAGGTCGAGATCGACAAGGTCGGCCTGCTTCGTAACGGGATTGCCGACGAAGCCTGATGTCCGCGGACGAGACGACGGCCTACGCGCTGCTGCTGCGCAGGATTCACTGGGCAACAGCGGTGCTCTTCATTGTAGCCATGCTGATCGGCTTCTATTGCGGGCTTCAGCCGCCGGGCACGTCGCCGCGCCGCGAGCTGCTGGAGGTGCACAAATCGCTCGGCATGACGCTGCTGTTTCTCTCGGTGCTGCGGCTGATGGTGCGCGCGGCGACGAAAGTGCCGCCCGAGCCGTCGTCGTTCGGCGCGCTGGTGCGGTTCGCGGCGCGGATCAATCATCTCGCGCTCTATCTTATCCTGTTCGCGATGCCGCTGACCGGCTACGCGTTCTCGTCTGCCGGCGGTTATTCGCTAAAATACTTCTGGACGTTCAGCTGGCCGCGCCTGGTGACCAACAGTCCTGAGATCGCCCATGCGGGTGAGGTCGCGCACGACACGCTGGCGTGGCTCGTCTATGCCGTCGTGGCCCTGCACGTCGCGGCGACCTTCTGGCACGCCGTCGTCATGCGCGATGGAACGCTGGCGCGGATGTGGCCGCGCACCGGGAATAGCCGTCGCTGAGTTAGTCCACGGTGCCGGGGACCGGAACGATTCACATGGGTTAATCATTAGAGGAGAGCGGCAGGACACGCGGAGTCCTATGGAAATGGGTATGCTCGATCCCGGGCGATTTTTGGTGTCGTGCTCGCATTGCGAGGCGTGGCCGATGGCGGCCAATGTGAAGCGCTCAAGCTGGTCGGCGCAGCCGCACGAGGTCAGCTTCGTGTGTCCGCGCTGTCGGCGCGAGGAAACCGCGATCATCTCGGCCTCCGGTGAGCTGACGCCGATCAAACGCATCGACGCTCCGCCGCGCGACGTCACCACGGCCTGGGCTCAGGCCCAGCGGCCAAGAGGACGGGCGTAGCCCGTCCGTCTCTGGGGCAAGCGGGCGGGCACAGTTCAATCCCCTTTTGGAACCAGTGAGCTGGCGGAATTCGTCGATAGCTGTGGTAGGATCTCGGCCAGGAGATTTGCTATGGCCCTCACGATCCTGTCGCAGCACGCTGCCCGGTTTCGGCTACACCCGGTCGAACCGCGTCATGCGGCGATGTTCTGCTTTGCGCTGCTGACCGCGTCGTGCGCGCTCGCAAGCTTTGCGCTGGCCTGCGCGACGCCGTTCGCGGCCTTCGCTGTCGTGGCTGCGGCCACGCTGCTGTCGCGTCCGGCGCTGCTTGTCGTCACTGGCGCGTGGCTCGTCAACCAGTGCATCGGATTCGGCACGCTGCATTATCCGGTTAATGCCAGTACCATCGCCTGGGGCTTTGTCATCGGTGCGGCTGCGCTTGTCTCGACCGCGACGGCGTCAGCCGTGCTTCGCAAGCTGCCGCAAGGCCGGACACCGCTGATGCTGGCAATTGCGTTCGTTGCCGCTTATGCGGCCTATGAGATCGCGCTGTTCGCGGCGACGCCGTTCCTCGGTGGGGCAGGTGCCTTCACCGCGGCCATCGTCACGCGGATCGGGCTGACCAGCGCGCTTTGGCTCGCCGGGCTTGTCGCCGCCTGCGAGATCGTCCGTCTGCTCGATCCGTTTGGTCGGGGCCGCGCGGCCGCTTGAGCAGCGAGGCCCATTGGCGCGACGACATCACGTCGCTCGTGTTTCCCGTGATCGGCCACGGCGCGATCTGCGCCGTGCACAGGGGCGCCTTTCGCACGCTGCTAGGTGCCGAGCCCACGCCGGACGCCTGCCTCAGCCATTTCCAGCGATTCGAGGCCGCCTTTCGGGCCGCAGCCTCCGCCAAGATCGCCCGCAGAGGCATTTTGCCGGGGACAAGCCTGCATCTTACCAGTCGCGACGTCGCCCGGAAGCTGCTAGAAGACGCTCAAATCGCCAATGGAGAATAGACCATGAGCCCGTCTCAGCTCACGACCGCCCAGCTCGCCAACGCCCAGAGCCAGATCGCGCTGCCGGTCGCCGCCGGGCAGGTGGGACGGCTGTCGCAGGCCGTGATGGCCATGGTGCTCGGCGTGTTCGTCATCGGCATGGTCGGCTTCTCCCATATCGACGTCGTCCACAACGCTGCCCACGACGTGCGCCATTCGAACGCGTTCCCCTGCCACTAACCGAGATGGCATGAGCACGTTTCGCGCGATCGTCTTCGCGTCGGTCATATCAGGCTTCATCGTCGGTCTCCTCGTCACTGTCGTCCAGCAGTTCGGCACCGTCCCCCTGATCCTGAAGGCGGAAGTCTTCGAGAAGGCGGCCGAGTCGCACCAGCATGACGCACCAGTCGCGACGCAGCCGGCGGCTGCCGGGCACGAACACGCCGACCATGACCATGCGGCCCACGATCACGGCGACCATGAGCATGGCGCTGGCGATCACGACCACGGCGTCGGCGCCTGGGAGCCGAAGGACGGCTTCGAACGCAACGCCTACACCGCCGCCGCCAACATTCTGACCGCGATCGGCTTCGCGCTGCTGCTGGCCGGTTTCTTCGCCGTGCGCAGCGGGGCCACCGGTGCGAGCGTCTCTTGGCACGAAGGCTTGCTGTGGGGCCTGGCGGGCTTTGCTGTCTTCACCCTTGCGCCCGGCCTCGGCCTGCCGCCCGAGTTGCCAGGCGTGCCTGCCGCGCCGCTGCTGTCGCGTCAGATCTGGTGGCTGGCGGCTGTACTGGCGACATCAGGAGGGCTCGGCTTGATCGCGTTCCGCCGCTCGGTGCCGGCGGCGATTTCAGGCGTGATCCTTCTGACCTTGCCGCACCTGATCGGCGCGCCTGATATTGCCAACGTCGAGACCAACGTACCGTCGTCGCTGACGCATCAGTTCGTCACCGCGGTGACGGTGACGAGCCTGGTGTTCTGGACCTTGCTCGGTGGTCTGACGAGCGCGGTGTTTGCGCGGTTTGATCAGCGCGCCTGAACCTTGCGCCACCGCCGCAAGACGACGGTCGTCCACGGTGACCGCGTCCGTCAGCCGCCCTGCGGCCTCGGCTTCTTGGCAATGCCGAGCGCATGGAAGACGACAGGCTCCATCACTGGCCACAGCGCAGCTGTTGCGGTCAGCACGGTTGCCGCACACATCGCCACGCGGACCGATGACCGGATTTTCAAACGTCTCGTTCGCGACCGCCACACGATCCAGCCCCAGGCGCAGACCACGAAGGCAATCGACAGCTTCGTCATCAAGCCATGCGCATGGTCGAGCACCGCAAGCAGGCTGCCTGCGCTGGCGACCACGACAGCGGGCAATGTGAAGGGCAGCACGCAGCACGCCGTGCAGGCCGCTGCGACAAGGGCGGTCGCGACCGCGGTGCCCGCGGCCTTGCCGCCGCCTGCCTCGGTCTTGGGCGCGCAGCCGCATCCCGGCGACGACTCGGAATGAAGGCTGCAGGACGGTCCAATAACGCTCATGTGATTCTCCTCATGCTTGTGCGTCTCGGACCCGATCGCTACGCCCTCAAGCCACTTGAGGTTCAAGCGAAAAGTGAGAGCTTCCATGAGAATTGGTGTCCTTGCCAAAGCGGCCGGCGTTTCGATTCCAACCATCCGCTATTACGAGAGCATCGGCCTGCTGACGCCGCCGGCACGGCAAAGCGGTCAGCGTGTCTATGGCACTGAGGACATCAAGGCGCTCAGCCTGATCAGGCATTGCCGCGATCTCGACTTCTCGCTCGACGAGATCAGCGACATCCTGGCATCGGTGCAGCGGCGATCGCCCTGCAGCGACACCAGGTCACTAGCGGAACGGCATCTCCGGTCGATCAGAAAGAAGATCGTGGAACTGCGTGCGCTGGAAGCGACAGTGGCCGCTCTGGTGAGTGGTTGTGAAGCGACGTGTAGCGCTAGTGCTGCGCCGGACTGCGTGATCCTGCAGCCCGGCCAAGCCTGTTGCGGCTGAACGCGGCCCACTTGCGTGAGAGCTGCAGCTACAGCCTCGCCCCCACCAGCCGCTTGCTCACCGTCCGCGCGATCGCCGCCGGCGCCTCATCCGGGATCGCAAAGCACGAGCTCGCGTTGATCTCGCAGAGCACGTAGGTGTCTGCGCCGGCGGCATCGCGTGGTCCGAAGAGGAAGTCGGCGTCCCAGATCACCGGCATCGAGGCCTCATTGATGCCCAGCAGCTCCATCATCTGCGGCGTCCATTCGTCCTCCATCAGCCTCCTCAGCGCCTGGAATTGCGGTGCGTCGGCTCCGTGCATGATACGTGGCCCCGGCTGGGCCTCGGGTGACTCCGGGCCCTGCGGCGGTGGCGGGATCAGGGCCTTGATCAACTGGTGCCCGAAGCCCGCGACCTTTGAGCCGCTCATGTAGCAGCGGATCATTCCGTCGGGCAGGCGAGGCTGGAACGGCTGATCGATGATGCAACCGCCCCAGCCGAAATACGGCTCGCACCGCGCGATAAAGGCATCGAGCGGCATGTCCTCGGGAAGGCTGCCGCGCAGCGCATGCAGCACGCGGACCGTCGGGATTGCGTTCGTGAGCGCCTCGACCTTCCAGACGCCCTGGCCGCCATTGCCGCGATTCTGCTTGAGCACGCGCGGTCCGCCGGCGCGCAGCCGCTTTGGAAATTCCGCTGCGAAGGCGGCAGCCGTGTCATAGCGATGCGTGTCAGCGCCCCAACCGAGTTGACGCGTGCGATAGAGCACTTCCTTGACGCCCATCTTCAGGATGACGTCAGGATGCGCGCTCACCCACGGTCCCTGCGCTGCGACGTCGCGCAGCAGGGCATCCAGCCCGGCGCGCGTCTTGCCCTGGTGGATCGGATCGACCCAGACCAGAACGCCGTCGACCCCCAGCAATTGCTCACGGACCGCATCCGCAAAGCTCTCGTCATAGATCGCCGGTTGCGCGGTGATGCCGATCGACGCGAGCGCTTCGAAGACGCGAACGAAACGGCTGTTTTGTGGGGTGGTATCGCGGCGCGCGTCTGCGTCGCCCCGCGAAACGATGGCTACGGAATATCGGTGAGAGGATTGAGTGTCCATGCGCTAGCTCCACGAAATGCGTGCTGCGCAGACTTGGACCGAAGTCTCACGGGGAGTCTGCTTCGTCCCCACCGGCGCATTCTATGCGGGATCGTGCGGAAACCGCAAGATGCGCTGCGCTCACAACATCAGCTCGTGCAACCCCGTCCAGCCGGTGTAGAGGCCGACGAAGACGATCAGGGCTGCCGAAACGTAGGGCGCGCGGTGGGCGTAGCGGCTGAAGCCGCCCCAGTGTCGCTCGACGTGGCGAAGGCTGAGCGCGGCGAGAACGCCGGCGGACACCATGGTGATCGCAAGCCCGATGCCGAAGGACAGCACCAGGACGAAGCCGAGGCTGAACTGTTTGAGCTGAATGCAAAGCAGCAGCACGGTGATCGCGGCGGGGCAGGGGATCAGGCCGCCGGTAAGACCGAACAGCACGATCTGCGTCATCGTGACCGTGCGCCCCGCAAAGCGCTTGCGGATATCGGCAGCATGGGCACGCGCGTGCGCGTCGTCCTCGTCGCCGAGATCCATGTGGTCGTGATCGTGCTCTTCGAACATGAGCTCCGCCGCGTCAGCGCCAAGGGTCACGCGCGCCTTGAATGCATGAGGCTCGGGAATCTCTTCGACGCTTTCGAGATAACCGTCGCGGGTCGCGAAGCCGAATGTCTGCTCCGAACCGTTCTCGCGGATCGTGGTCACCTTGATGTCGCCGCCAGCTGGAAGCGCGCCGCTTTCGCTCCGGATGCGCCAGCGCGGGGGCACGCCGTCCTCGAAGACTGCCAGCAACAATGACGACCCGGCGAGCGAGATGGATTGCGGCTCGTCGTGGTGGTGATGGTGATGATCGTGTTCGTGGTTCTGGTCGCGCCAAGTGCGCCAGACCATCCAGCCGGCGATGCCGACGATCGCGACGGCGGACACCAGTTGCAGCCAGGCCTCGCTGCGTTCGCCCGACAAGTCCTGACCGAAATAAAGCCCTGCGAGTGCGACCGCCCAGACGATCGCGGTATGGGAGATGGCCGCCGACAGGCCGAGCAGCACGGCCTGAAGCACCGTGCCCCTCACGGCGATGATGAACGCGGCCATCATCGTCTTGGAATGCCCGGGTTCGAGGCCATGCAGCGCGCCGAGCAGGACTGCGCTGGGCACGAACAGCCACGCGTGTGCGCTGCTCTGCTGGAGCAGGTGAGACAGGTCGGTCATTCCTTCACTTCAAATAGGTTCGGACGACGTCGATGAGGTCGGCGGCGCCCTTGGCCTTCTCCGGATCCTTCTCGTGCGCGGGATCCACGACATGATGGCGGATGTGGTCTTCCAGCAGCTCGGTGGTGAGACCGCTGATCGCGCCTTTCACCGAGGCCACCAGCATCAGCACATCGGCGCAGCCGATCTCCGACTCCAGCGCACGCTCCACGGCCTCGAGTTGACCTTTGATGCGCCGGACGCGGCCGATGAGCTTCGACTTGTGCTTGATCGTGTGCGACATCCTCATAAGATAGGGGGGTACCCTATATGAGTCAAGGCGCTGTCGCTTTGCCCGCAGGGATTAGCCAGCGATGATGCTCAATAGCAGGGCGGATACGGATAGTATCCGCAAGCTCTGCGGTAGCCATACGCGCCGTAAGCTGCCGCTCCCGCCGCTGCGCCATAGTAAGCGCGCCGATGCACCCGTCGATGAACGCCAGCCACGCTCCCCGGCGTGAGTGGACGGCCAACTCTCGCCTCGGCGACATCAAGGGATACGGACAGGACCTTTGACGGCGCGTAATGGAGCGACAACGGAGCTGCCGTGAAGAGTGCAGCAGTCATGATCAATCCCAGAAGCCTGACACTTGATGTCATGTCGTTCTCTCCCTGCAAGCGGTCATCGCAACGTGACATGGCGCGCGACGTCTCACCGTTGATCTGAATCAATGGGAACGCGTCGTGAATGCGCGAGCCGACTTTTCCGAAATTCGGATTTGTCGCGAAGCGATGCCGTCGCCAGGAATTCCGTCATTGCGGTGGGTGACGGGGGACAACGAAGGCGACTCAGTCGCGGTCCACGCACGATCGCCGCCAAACCGGTCGTGCGCCTCGTGACATAAAATCAGAGATTGCGAGATGTCATCTTCGCGTGGGTATCATCGTAAGCGAACCCGTGTCTTCCCGGTAACGATCGTGCTTTCCAGGCAACATTCCTGTGCGATTTAACCGACTTCACCAGTCGTTCGCATCAGCGCCGCTTTTTAGCCACACCTGAACATGAATAAAATCGCTCTGATGTTTCAGGGGCTGGGCTGGTCCCTTGCAGGCGGGAAATTCCAAGGTCGATTCAAATCTTGGGTCTGATGTTCCTGAACTGGCAAGGGTTAGCCAAGGAAACTGCTCGCGATGGACGCCAAGGCCAACATCAAGCAAAGGCTGCCGAGCCGTCACGTGACGGAAGGTCCTGCGCGCGCGCCCCATCGCTCCTACTTCTACGCCATGGGTCTGACCACAGAGCAGATCCATCAGCCCTTCGTCGGCGTCGCCTCGTGCTGGAACGAGGCCGCACCCTGCAACATCTCGCTGATGCGCCAGGCGCAGGCGGTGAAGAAGGGCGTCGCATCCGCCGGCGGCACGCCGCGTGAATTCTGCACCATCACTGTCACCGACGGCATCGCCATGGGCCATGACGGCATGCGCTCCTCGCTGCCGTCGCGCGAATGCATCGCCGACTCCGTCGAATTGACCGTGCGCGGCCACGCCTACGATGCGCTCGTTGGGCTCGCCGGTTGCGACAAGTCGCTGCCAGGCATGATGATGGCGATGCTCCGTCTCAACGTGCCCTCGATCTTCATCTATGGCGGCTCGATCCTCCCCGGCAATTTCCGGGGGCAGCAGGTCACCGTGCAGGACATGTTCGAGGCCGTCGGCAAGCACTCGGTCGGCGTCATGTCGGACGAGGACCTCGACGAAATCGAGCGCGTGGCTTGCCCGTCGGCGGGCGCCTGCGGCGCGCAGTTCACGGCGAACACCATGGCGACCGTTTCGGAAGCCATTGGCCTGGCGCTGCCTTACTCGGCCGGTGCCCCGGCACCGTATGAGATCCGCGACGCCTTCTGCATGACTGCGGGCGAGAAGGTGATGGACCTGATCGCGTCCAATCTCCGGCCGCGCGACATCGTCACGCGCAAGGCGCTGGAGAATGCAGCGGCGGTTGTCGCGGCTTCGGGCGGCTCGACCAATGCTGCACTGCACCTGCCGGCGATCGCGCATGAAGCCGGCATCAAGTTTGACTTATTCGACGTCGCCGAAATCTTCAAAAAGACACCTTATGTCGCGGATTTGAAGCCGGGTGGCCGTTATGTCGCCAAAGACATGTTTGAAGTAGGTGGCATACCGCTTCTGATGAAGACGCTGCTCGACAACGGATTTCTCCACGGCGACTGCATTACGGTCACCGGTCGAACGATCGCCGAAAACCTCAAAAGCGTGAAATGGAATCCGCACCAGGACGTGGTGCACCCGGCAGACAAACCCATCACCGTCACGGGCGGTGTGGTCGGTCTGAAGGGCAATTTGGCGCCAGAAGGTGCGATCGTGAAAGTCGCGGGAATGTCCAACCTCAAATTTACCGGTCCGGCCAGGTGCTTCGACCGCGAGGAGGATGCGTTCGAGGCTGTCCAGAACCGCACCTACAAGGAAGGCGAAGTCATCGTCATCCGCTACGAGGGCCCCAAGGGCGGCCCCGGCATGCGGGAGATGCTCCAGACCACCGCGGCGCTGACCGGGCAGGGCATGGGCGGCAAGATCGCGCTCATCACCGACGGCCGTTTCTCCGGCGCCACCCGCGGCTTCTGCATCGGCCATGTCGGGCCGGAGGCGGCCATCGGCGGCCCGATTGCACTGTTGCAGGACGGCGACATCATCGAGATCGACGCCGACGTCGGAATTCTTAACGTAAAATTGAGTGACGCTGAGCTGGCTCAGCGCAAGACCAAATGGAGCCCCCGCGCGACTAATCATACGTCGGGTGCGCTCTGGAAGTATGCTCAGCAGGTTGGACCGGCGGTCGATGGGGCAGTCACCCATCCGGGCGGCGCGCACGAGAAACAGTGCTATGCGGACATCTAGGCGTGCCATAGTTGCGTTTGTGTTGGGGGCTACCGCGCTGGCCACGCCGGCGCTCGGCTTTGACGGCGCGCCTGTCAACACCAAGGATGCGACCATCCCTGTTGTGACCACCTTGCCCGGTTCTGCGGGCGCGGCGCGCAAATCGGCGCCGTCGGCAGCGACCCAGGAAACCTCGCTCAGCGCCTTGCAATATGCCGCCGAGGGCGGTCACCCCATCGCGCAGTGGAAGCTCGGCCGCATGTACGCCAGCGGCGAGGGGGTCGCTCAGGACGACGTGCGCGCGTTCGACTATTTCACCCGGATTGCCAATGCGCATGCCGAGGACAGCCCATCCGCGCCGCAGGCGCAGGTCGTGGCCAACGCCTTCGTCGCGCTCGGCCGCTACTATCTGAGCGGGATCCCCAACTCGAAGGTCAAGGCCGACCCTGATCGGGCGCGGGAGATGTTCTCCTATGCGGCCTCGTATTTCGGCAATGCGGACGCCCAGTACGATCTCGCCCGGCTCTATCTGAAGACGCCGGACGCCTCGCGCGAGGATTTCCGCTACGGCGCCCGCTGGCTCGGCCTTGCCGCCCAGAAGGGCCAGCACGAAGCCCAGGCTCTGCTCGGACAGATGCTGTTCAACGGCGACCGACTGCCGCGGCAGGCCGCACGCGGCCTGATGTGGCTGACGCTCGCGCGTGACAGCGCCGGCACCGACGAGATCTGGATCAAGGAAAACTACAACCGCGCCTTCGCCAAGGCGTCGGATGACGACCGCGCCATGTGCCTGCAGATGCTGGAACAGTGGGTGCAGGGTCGCCGCGAGTAATGGTGAGGCGGCCTTACGCCGCTTCCAGATCCAGATCCGCCCACACCGGGACGTGGTCCGACGGCTTCTCCCAGGCCCGCACGTAGCTGTCGATGCCGACATTGGCGAGCTTGTCGCTCGCCTGCGGCGACAGCAGCAGATGGTCGATGCGCAGGCCGTGGTTCTTCTGCCAGGCTCCGGCCTGATAATCCCAGAACGTGTAGAGCTCGCCCTCATCTGTGACGGCGCGCAGCGCATCGGTCAGGCCGAGGCCGAGCAAGGACTGAAAGCTCTCGCGCGTCTCCGGCTTGAACAGGGCGTCTTCGGTCCAGGCTGCGGGGTTGTGGACGTCGCGGGCGTGCGGGATGACGTTGAAGTCGCCTGCGAGGATCAGCGGCTCCTCGGTCTTAAGGCGCTCCTTCGAATACTCAAGAAGCCGCGACATCCATTTGAGCTTGTAGGGATATTTCTCGGTCCCGACCGGGTTGCCATTGGGCAGGTAAAGACAGGCGATGCGCAGCACGCCTGATTTGAGCGTCACCACGCCTTCCAGGAAGCGGGCGTGCGCATCCTCATCGTCGCCTGATAGCCCCGACTTGGTCTCGTCGAATTTGAGCTTGGAGAGCAGCGCGACGCCATTGAACGTCTTCTGCCCGTGCGTCACCACGTTGTAGCCGAGCGCCTCGATCTCCAGCCGTGGGAACGCCTCGTCGACGCATTTGATCTCCTGCAGGCAGACGATGTCTGGCTGGCATTCCTTCAGCCACGTCAGCAGCAGATCAATCCGCTGCCGGACTGAATTGACGTTCCATGTGGCTACTCTGATGGGCATGGGGGCGGCTCCGCGCAGGGGCCATGGTTAGAACAAACCGCTAACGCCCCCGTCAAGGACGCTGCAAAATCTCCCACAAAATTAACCCGGCTTAAGCCGGCCCTGGGCCATTGATGCGGAAAAGGTTTTTCGAATGGGATGGCCGGTCAAATCCTCACAATCCAATGAGCCCCAGGACGGCGTGATTGGCGCGTTCCTGTACTGGCTCGGCGGCTTCGAGATCGAGGACGGTCTGACCGCCGATCTCAGCGAGCGCGAATTGCGCCGCATCCGCGCCAAGCAGATCGACGCGGTGACGCGGACCATCCCGGTGACGATGGCCGTCACCATGCTCAATGTCGGCATCGTGCTGATCCTGTTCTGGGGCCGCGGCTGGAACGACTTCCTCGCGATCTGGGGCGTGACGCTCGCCGTCACTGCCTCACTCGCGGTGCGCGCGTGGCGGCGTTCGCATCGGAATCCGGCGCAGGAGGCCTCAGCGCGCGCCGCGCGGCAGACGATGCGGCAGGCGTTCTTCCTCGCCGCGATCTGGGGCACGCTGCCGCTTGCACTGTTCAACCGCGTCGAGCCGACCAGCCAGTTGATCCTCGCCTGCCTGATGGTCGGCATGATGTCCGGCGGCGCCTTCACGCTGTCGACCTTTCCGCGCGCCGGCCTTGTCTACCTCGCGACCGTGACCATCGCCTGTGCGGGTGCGCTGTTGCTGTGCGGCTCCGGGCCGTATCTGGTGACCGCGGTATTCCTGCTGATGTTCGCCTTCTTCATGGCGCGCAACATCGTCTCGCAGGGCAATCTGTTCCTCGGCAATCTCAAGGCCCAGCTCGAGCTCGAGCGCCAGACCGAAATCATCTCGCTGCTGCTGAAGGATTTCCAGGAGAACGCCAGCGACTGGCTATGGCAGACCGATGCGGGAGGCCATCTCACCGATGTGCCGCAACGCTTCGCCGACGTCGCGCAATTGCCGCTTCCGCTCTTGAAGGGATCGCTCTTCGCCGATGTGCTCGACATGCTCTGCCCCGAGGACAAGGCGGCCGCCTACAACGTCGTCGGCTTGATGGAGCATGCCGAGCCGCTGCACGAGATGAACGTCAAGGTCGTCGCCGGCGGCGAGGCGCGGCTGTGGTCGCTCACTGCAAAGCCGTCCTACGACCGCGACGGTCAGTTCCTGGGCTATCGCGGCTTCGGTCGTGACATTACGGAGCGCTGGCGCGCCGAAAAGGCCGAGGCCGAAAGCCGCGCCAAGTCGGACTTCCTGGCCGTGATGAGCCACGAAATCCGCACGCCCATGAACGGCGTGCTCGGGCTTGCCAGCATGCTGCTCGAAACCGACCTCGATGCGGAGCAACGCGAGGCCGTCACCACGATCCGCGAGTCCGGCGACAACCTCCAGCGCATCCTCAACGACATCCTCGACCTCTCCAAGCTCGAGGCCGGCCGCTTCCAGTTCGAGGCGATCGACTTCGCACCGCAGGCGCTGGCCGAGACGGTTGCGACCGTCGTGCGCGCGAGCGCCAAGAGCAAGGGTCTCAGCGTCAAGGTCGAGCTCGATCCGAACCTGCCGCCGACGCTGCGCGGCGATGTCGCACGGATCAGGCAGGTGCTGCTCAATCTCGCTTCCAACGCGGTGAAGTTCACCGATCAGGGCGAGGTGACGATCAAGGCCGTCTGTCAGGCGCGCCGCGATCTGCTCGCGACCGTCGAATGGACCGTCACCGACAGCGGCATCGGCATTGCGCCGGAGAAGCTCGGGCAATTGTTCTCGGACTTCGCCCAGGCCGACGCCTCGATCAGCCGCCGCTTCGGCGGTACGGGCCTGGGCCTTGCGATCTCAAGGCGCATCATCGAGCAGATGGGTGGCACCATCGGCGTCACCTCGACGCCGGGCGAGGGCTCGACCTTCCGCGTCACGCTGGTGCTGCCGTGGAGCCAGACGCAAGCGTCCGACCAGACGGCCGGCCGCGACGAGGCTGAAGAACTTAAGGCGCGTATCGCCGAGCTCGATCGGCCGCTGAAGGTGCTCGTCGCCGAGGACGATGCCGTCAACCGCATGGTCGTGAGCAAGATGCTCGGCGCCTTCGACGTCGAGCTGCGCGTCGTCACCGACGGCATCCAGGCTGTCGAGGCCACTTCAGAAGGCGACTACGACGTCGTGCTGATGGATGTGCGTATGCCCGAGATGGACGGCCTTGCCGCAACCCGCGCGATCCGCGCGGAAGGCGGGCGCTTTGAAATCTTGCCGATCATCGCACTGACCGCCAACGCGTTCCCTGAAGACGTCAGGATCTGCCGCGAGGCCGGCATGTCGGACTTTTTGGCAAAGCCGTTGCGGAAGCCGGCGCTGGCGGCCGCATTGCTGCGCGCGCTGGATGGACATGTGATGACGGATGAAGCTCCGCTCCAGCCGCAGCTGATGCCTGATGACGTGGAGTGGACGGACGAGGAACGGCAGATGACGGGGGCTTAAGGCTCTCCATAGGAGCAAGACCGTATTGCGGTTTTGGTTTTTGCATCCGTCAGGACAGCGGCGGCATTCCCCTTATTCTTACATCTTCGAGCAAGCGAGCGTTAATCATGCAGCTCCTGCGTGTAACGCTATCTTATTGATCAGATCTGACAATGGCCGGATATCCTGTCGCGGGGAGGCCGATGTTCGAGGTTGATTATTGCGATCAAGCCGGAGCGCGGCCGCCGACGGCCGTTGGGTCATTCAGTTGGTCCGAAGCTGCTCCCATCACGGCGCGGCTGCTCATCGCAGAACGCGTGCGCGGTGAGTTCGAACGCCGCTTCGAGCGCTTCGACGCGCATGGTGGCGAACTGCCTGCGGCATTGATTGCGCCGAGATCGAGCACGCGCGAGTTGACGCTCGACGAAGTGGTCGAGGCCGCTCTGCATGCGTTTTCGGCCAACCGCTTCTTTCTGCTCGTTGACCGCCACCAGATCGTCGACCTCGACGCCCCGTTTCCACTGACGCCGGAAAGCACCGTCGTGTTCCTGCGCCTGACACCGCTCAAAGGCGGCTAGCCGTCCCGACCGCTGCCACCTGGATCATCAACCAAGGCAATCGCATGTCCGACCAGCGCACCCCCGCAGAGCTGCTGACCGCATTGCGCGACGCACGTGACAATTTGTTCACGAGCCAGATCTTGCAAGAAGAGAACGCGAAGAAAATCATGGTCGCGAAGCGAGATCGCGCCCGCGTCATGCCCGGAGCAGATCGTCAAAGCCTGGCGGACCTCGACATGCTGCTCGATCTGGCGACGGCTCGGTCAGTCCCTACGATGTTCGATTTGGTACACGCTCGGACTTCCCCTGTGCGGTTTTCGGTTGGTTGGGTGAAGTACGACGACGCCAAGGAAACCCGCGCGGCGATCCGCGCGCTGCCAGCCGAACGCCGCGCATCCCTGTTTCGTCATCTTCTCGCGGTCAAGGCTCACCTCGGCTGGGACGGCGATCTCGAAATCTGGACGAACGGCGTGCGCGTCTACGCACCCGAAGGAGATGACCGACTTTTCGAGAAGTTTTGCGAAGGCGTCATGATCGTCCTGTGCGAGACCGGCTTTCCCGTCGACGCAGAATTGGCGACACGGACGCTCGACTGGCTCGCCCATCATTGTCCGAATGACTACCATCTGCAGAACGCCGTCGGCAGCCAGAGGATGAAATCGTTGGGCGCCGTCAAGGCGATCGCGCAAGCCGCCGCCAAGGGCCTGGCCTTGCCGGACGCCGCGCGGCGCGACGCGCTGATCGTGTTCGATCGCTATCAAGGCGTCGGCGCGGAGACGCGCGACGCACTGCTGGCGAAGGGGGGCACGCTAGAGCCGGGCGCGAAAGCCTTGCTCGACGTTTCCGGCTACGGCCGCCAAGACAGGTTCTTTCAGCGCATGAGCCAGTTCGCGCCGATGCGGGCGGCGAGGGGCAAATTCGTCGACCTCGATGAGGCCAAATGGCTGTGGTACCTCGACTTCCATCGGGAAGTTCGCGCGCTCGCCGACGACGTCAAACGCGCCTTCGCCGACGGCTTCGAATCGTCGAGCTGGTTGAGCGATCCCGAGGCGTTTCGCGCAACCTTCGACGTCGCGGGCGAAGGCGCGGAGGTAGCCCCGACGCCAGAAGTCTTGAGCTGGCCGGGCTTTGCCGCGCTGCGTGAGTCCGATGGCCTGCGGCGGGTCGCAGCTTCCACCTTCCGACCCTATACCGAGGACGAATTGGAAGACCTCAGACGATTTGCCCGCGGCGATACAGATTCCTCTCCGTTCACGTTCGAGGGCAGGGGCGCGCCTGACGTCGTCGCCTTTACCTTCGACGGCGCCGATCCCGAGGGGGGCTTCCTCGACCATCTCGTCAGTCTCGAGGCATCCAAGCCGTCAGCCAAGTGGCTGAAGACGACCGACGACTATCTTGCGCGCATCGGCGCCGAACGGGCGCTTGGCGGCTTCGCGCGCTGGCTCGGTCATCTGCACAACCATTCGCTCGACGCGGTCGACTGGAGCTACGCCCATGAAGCCCAGATGGCGTTCAGCACCCTGTCGCGGTTTTTCGAACGTTTCGGGCGCGCGTGGCCTCAACGCGGCCGCCAATTTGTGCTGCGCGGTCTGGCATTGGATAGCTTGCGTGAAGCCGGTGTCTTTGTTGGTCCCGGTCCCCGGCCTTCCAGCGACTACACGCGGCGCGAAGCCGAATATCGCCTGCACCGGCCGTTGTCGGAGCCGAATGTCGCCATCGCCCGCGGCGTCGTCTGGGCGTTGTCGCGCATCGAGGACGCACGTGTTCCTGGTCTGCTCGAGGCGGCGGGCCGCCAATTCTACTTCAAGAAATTCGGTGACTTCCGCTCCCAGGCCGCAGGCAATGCCGTGCTGTGGTCGCTCGGGCAAATCGGAACCCTCGATGCGGCTTATGCCCTGGCGCGGCTGCGCCGGGCCATCCGCGACAAGTCGGTCGCAAAACTCGTCGACGCGGCGCTTGCGGCCGCGGGCGCCAAGGTGGGGCTCGGCCTCGACGACATGCAGGACCTGGCGACGCCCGATTACGGCATCGGGCCGGACGGGACGCGCACCGAAATGCTGGGGACGCACGCGGTGACGCTGGCCGTGGTTTCCTCGCGCAAGGCGGCCCTGACGAGTCTCGATACGTCCGCCCCGAAGGCGCGGAGCAAGCGCGGCATAGCAAAGGCCGCGCTCGCGGACGAGACCGCCAAAGCCTTCGCCGACGAGCTCATCGAGGCTCAAGCCGACATTGCATTGCTGCTGCCCGAGGCGCGCGCGCGTTTGCAATCCGCATGGCGACGCGACCGCTGCTGGCGCCTTGCCGACTGGCGCGAGCGTCTGCTCGACAATGGCCTTGTCGCCACGCTGACCCGCAGGCTGATCTGGCGCTTCGAGACCGAAAGCGGCGCGATCGAGGGGATTCCGCGCGCCGACGGAACGATTTTGCAGGCGGATGGCGCGGTGCTCCCGCTTCCAGGGCCGGAAGCCAGCGTGCGTTTGTGGCATCCGCTGGCCGAGCGCATGGGCGCCGTCGCGGCCTGGCGCGAACGGCTCAAAGCCAGCGGAATACGCCAGCCCTTCGCACAGGCCTGGCGCGCGAGTTACGTGGTGACCGACGCGGAGCGCGAGACAAGAACCTATTCCAATCGCTTCGCCGGCCATATCCTGCATCAGCCGGTGCTGATTGCGATCCTTCGCAAGCGCGGCTGGATCGCGGCGAGCCGCGTCGCCTACGACGAAAGATCGGACGCCAAGCCGAACCGGTTGCTGCTACCGGCCTTCGGCGTGGCGGCCGAGTTCTGGTTCTCCGGCGTCGGCGCCGCGAGCGAACCGGAGGAATACGGCGCTGCGAACTACGAATATGTGACGACGGACCGGCTCGCCTTCCACGCCCTCGATGCGAAAGGCACCGTCACGGACGCGCCGCTGCCGCTCGACGAGGTTCCTGCCATGGCGTTCAGCGAGACGCTGTGCGATCTGGAGACGGCCATCGACGCAACCTCCATTGCCGCGGACCGTTTCTGGACCGATCGCGGCGCCGGCGCGTCGAAGCCGGTTTCCGAACTGCCCGAGGCCGGGCGCTACCGCGACGATTTCGCAAGCGCCGATCGTGGCGAGGCTCAGGCGCTGCGAAAGGCGTTCCTGGAGACGCTGCTGCCCTCGCTCGCCATTGCCGAGCGCTGCCACATCGCCGGCGACTGGTTGATCGTCGATGGGAAGCGGACGACGTATCGCATCCACCTGGGATCGGGCGCGAGCCAGCTCGCGGAAAGCGGCCGGCACCTTTGCATTGTGCCAAAAGGCGGCGAGGACGATTTGGATTTTCTGCCTTCGGAAGGCAACCCGACGCTGTCGCTGATCCTCTCCAAAGCGATGCTGCTCGCTCAGGACGATCGTATCGAAGATCCCACTATTCTGTCCCAACTTGCAATGTGAGTGCCGGGCGCCGACAAGGCGCGCGTAGGCGTTAACCCATGTACGAATATGCGTCTCCACACCGGTTGGCCGGACGCTGGCAATTCGAATGCGCCGTGTTACCTTGCGCCGCCATGCGCCTCCTTGCCCTGCTTCTCATCTCGTTCACGGCCTCTGCCCGCGCCGGCGACGGGCCGCTGATGAGCGCGCACATGATGTTGCCTGTCGTGATCTCCGGCAACAAAGTGTCGCTGGAAAGTTTTGTCATTCGTCCTGATCGCCCCGGCAAATTTCCTCTCGTCGTGATCACTCACGGAATGCCAAGCGGCGATGAATTCTTCACTGACATCCTCAACCGCTCTCCGGTCGGCTACAGCAAGGCGGCCGTCGCCTTCGCGCAGCGAGGATATGCCGTGGTCTCGATCATGCGTCGTGGCTACGGCCGATCCGGGGGAGGGTTCTCCGAGTCTTTGCGGCAGGCCTGCGACTATCTTCCGGCCGTGCGCGCTGCCAGCGACGACGTCGTTGCGGCGGTCGCTTCACTGCGTCATGAGCCCTGGGTCGACGCTGAGCATGTTGTCTTGCTCGGTCATTCCGTTGGGGGGCTCGCGGTGATGGCCGTCGCCGCAGAAAATACACCCGGGGTCGTTGGCGCCGTGAATTTTGACGGCGGTCGGCATAGCTTCTCCGCACCCAACCAACCTTGCTCGCCTGATAATCTGGTCGATATATCAGCCGCATTGGGGCGCACGGCCCGTATCCCCATGCTTTGGCTCTATGCCGAGAACGATCAGTTCTACGGTCCAGACCTGGCACGGCGCATGTTCGCGGCCTACAGCGCCGGCGGTGCGCCTGCGCAGTTGCATCTGTTGCCTCCGTTCGAACCGAACGGGCACAATACTGTCACGCTCGCGCCGGCAGATCATTGGTTTCCGTCCGTCGATCCCTTTCTTGAAAAGTTAGGTCTTCCGACCAGGACTGTTATCGGGGCGCCGTTATTCGCTGAACTGCCAATCCCGCCGGGGGCTGTCGCCGCTTGTCAGAATGCGTTCGCGGACTACCTCGCTAATCCCGATGATGCCAAGGCCTTCGCGGTGAGCACAGGCGGCCACTGTGGGACTGGATTTGGCCGCACAGCTCCCGAGGCGCGCGAGCCTGCCGTGATGAAATGCAAGATCAATTCGCGCGGCGAGGATTGCAGGCTTTACGCGGTCGGACAGAAGCTTGCGAGGGATTGAACCACAGTCCGCGCGATCCTTTGCAAGATGCACCGTCACAGCTTTCCATAGACCCGCGCAGCGACCGCCTTCAGGCGTTCGACAGAGCCGGACTCCGGATGCGGCTTGACCGGTGCGAACAGGATCGACGCCTGCTTGCCGTTCTTCCAGACAAAGATGTTGACGGCATTGCCGTTACCCTTGGTGCAGGAATGCTCGCCGAACGCTTCACGGCCGAGTTCGGGGATCGCCACGTGTTGGCAGGGGCCCGGACGCTTCATCATGCTGATGACCGTATCGCGCGACATCGTGATCACCGCGACGACCATGGTGTTGGCCTCGCGATCGAACATCATGCAGCTGCCCGCGCCGGTCCGCTGGACCTGTAGCGTGCTCTTGTCGAGGAAGCCGTCGGCATCCGCGGCGTTAAGCCATTCGCAGTCGCCGAACCGCTCGCTGGTCTTGGTGACATTGCCAATGGCAACGCGCGCAGCTTCGGTGACCGGCCCGAGCAGCGCGTTGTCGGCACGCCGGCCGGTCGGATAGACGCTGATCTGCAGAATGTAATCGCCTGATAAGGCGACCACCGAGGCCTCCTGGCGCTCCGCACCGGCGGCGCTCGTTCCGCCCTGTCCTTCCTCGCCGATCCCTGCGACCGCACCAAGCGGCATGCGCTCACTGAGCGTCTTGACGAAGGTCGCGTACAATTCCCTGGCGCGGTCCTTGTCGGGATTGCGGAACACGGTCAGCATCATCGTGTCGCCGCGCCCGCCCTGATAGATGCAGCCGCGGCCGTCCTGATTTGAAATCAGCGACCATTTGAGCGCCGGCATCGCGCCGGCCAGCTCCTTGGTGCTGATGAACGGGCAGGTTTCGGCCGCGTGCGCGGGAGGTGCGGGGAGGGCTGCGATGGCAAGGAAGAGGGCGAGGCAACAGAATAGACGATTGATCATGTGCATCTGAAAATTGGCTACCGCTATTGGCGCCGCTGACGATGTTGCAATTTTCGAAGGACAGGACTGCGGGCAGCGCGCTTCGGTGCGAGGTGGTATCGAACCACGCAGATGTGTCCCGTCGAGCTAACGCTCTTGGGGACCTCGCGATGATTACATCCTACCCCTGTTTTGCCCGACGCGTCAACTGATGTTCGAAAAAACAGAAATACACCGCGCCCGCGTCCCGGCTACTGTGCATGGGGTTGTTTTGCAGATTTTGAATCTGATCAGATCGAGAAGCTGGTGCCGCAGCCGCATGACGCCGTCGCGTTGGGATTGTTGACCCGGAAGGAGGCACCGATCAGGTCGTCGACGAAATCGACCTGCGAGCCCGCCAGGAACGGCTGCGAGGCGGAATCGACCAGCACCACCGCGCTCTCCTGCTCGATGACGAGATCGTCGTCGGTGCGGTCGCGGTCGATGTCGAACTTGTACTGGAAGCCGGAGCAGCCGCCGCCTTCGACCGAGATGCGCAGCATCGCGCCTGTGCCTTCGCCCTTGAGGATCTCCCCGATCCGGCGCGCGGCGCGGTCACTGATGGTCACGTCAGTCGTCATGGCTCGTCTCCGGTCATCGTCCGCGTCATGCCCAATTCATTTGGTATCCCGCGTCCGGCATAGTTAAGTGCAAGGATACGCAGAATCAAATGGATAGGGACTAAATTCGTCGTGTCCGTCGGAATGGCAGCCCCCCGCGCGCCCTATGCCTGCGACCCCGATCGCAGCCGTGGCCGGCTGGTCGCCGAGCCCCCGAGCCGGACCCGGAGCCCGTTCCGCAGGGATTGCGACCGGGTGATCCATTCCACCGCGTTCCGCCGCCTGAAGTACAAGACCCAGGTGTTCGTGTTCCACGAGGGCGACCACTACCGGACCCGGCTGACCCATTCGCTGGAGGTGGCACAGATCGCCCGCGCGCTGGCCCGGCAGCTTGGGCTGGACGAGGACCTCACGGAGACCCTGGCGCTGGCCCATGATCTCGGCCATCCGCCATTCGGCCATGCCGGCGAACGGGCGTTGGACGCCTGCCTGAAGGATTTTGGCGGCTTCGACCACAACGCCCAGGCGCTTCGCGTCGTCGGCTCGCTCGAGCATCGCTATCCCGAGTTCGATGGGCTGAACCTGACCTGGGAGTCGCTCGAGGGCATCGTCAAGCACAACGGCCCGCTGACCGATCGCAGCGGCGCGCCTGTTGGCCGCTATCGGGAGCACGGCATTCCCGTCGGCATTGCGGACTACATCAAGACCTACGATCTGGAGCTCTGGAGCTTTGCCTCGCTGGAGGCACAGGTCGCCGCGATCGCCGACGACATCGCCTATGACGCGCATGATATCGACGATGGCCTGCGCGCCGGCCTGTTCCACCTCGACGATCTCAAGGTGATGCCGCTGACCGCTGAGATCATCGCCGAGACCTCGGCGCATTACCCTGACCTGGAAGACGTCAGGCGCGGGGCTGAACTCGTGCGCGAGCTGATCTCACATCTGATTGGCGCGGTGTTCACGGAGGCCGAGAGGAACATTGCGGCCGTCCGGCCGCAGTCGGCCCAGGACGTGCGCCAGCAGAGCAGGGCGCTGATCGCGTTCCCCGCCGAAGTCGCCGAGGAGGAGGCCGCCATCAAGCGCTTCCTTTATGAGCACATGTATCGCCACAAGCGGGTGATGCGGGTCATGGGAGAGGCGGAACAGATTCTGTTCGACCTGTTCGCAAAATACCTCAATTCGCCCGCCGATTTGCCGCCGGAATGGCTGGTCGGGGCGGAGGCGGACAACGAGGGCGACCGGGCCCGGCGGATCGGCAATTTCATTGCCGGAATGACGGATCGTTTCGCCCTGACCGAGCACCAACGGCTCTTTGACTCGACCCCGGATTTGCGTTAGGCGGCGCCCATGCCCGACACATCCTCAAGCCCGCATCTGTTCGCCGACGTGCTCGCACGCGTGCACGCTGTCTGCCGCGCGCTCGCCACGGACGCCGGCTGGCCCGAGGGTATCGATTTCTCCCGCGTGGTGGTCGAGCCCCCGCGTGACGCCACCCATGGCGACATGGCGACCAACGCCGCCATGGTGCTTGCGAAAGAGGCAAAGGCAAAGCCGCGTGACCTCGCCGAGCAGATCGCCGAAAAGCTCCGTGCCGACGCGCTGATCACCAAGGTCGATGTCGCCGGTCCCGGCTTCATCAATCTGACGCTCCAGCCGGCCGCCTGGGCCGAAGCGCTGCGGACGGTGCTGCGCGAGGGCGCCGATTACGGCCGCGTCCGTGGCGGCTCCAAGGTCAATGTCGAATACGTCTCGGCCAACCCGACCGGACCGATGCATGTCGGCCATTGCCGCGGCGCCGTGTTCGGCGATGCGCTGGCAAGCCTGCTCCAGTTTGGCGGCCACGATGTCACCCGCGAATATTACATCAACGACGCCGGCGCCCAGGTCGACGTGCTCGCGCGCTCCGCGTTCTTGCGGTACCGCGAGGCGCTCGGCGAGGACATCGGTGCGATCCCGGAAGGGCTCTATCCCGGCGATTATCTCAAGCCGGTCGGCGCAGCGCTCGCGAAAGAGCACGGCGACAAGCTGCTCGCGATGAGCGAGGCGCAGTGGCTGCCGACCGTGCGCGCCAAGGCGATCGCGATGATGATGGACGAGATCAAGGGCGATCTCGGCGCGCTCAATATCCGCCACGACGTGTTCTTCTCGGAGCGCTCGCTGATCGAGACCGGCAACAACAAGGTTGCCGAGACCATCGATTTCCTCAAGGCCAAGGGCGACATCTACGAAGGCCGCCTGCCGCCGCCCAAGGGCGCGCCGGTCGAGGATTGGGAAGACCGTGTGCAACTGCTGTTCAGGGCGACCGCCTATGGTGACGACGTCGATCGTCCGCTGATCAAGTCGGACGGTTCCTACACCTACTTCGCCTCCGACATCGCCTATCACAAGGACAAGTTCGATCGCGGCTTTGCCGACCTGATCGACGTCTGGGGCGCCGATCATGGCGGCTACATCAAGCGCATGCAGGCGGCGGTGAAGGCGACCACCTCTGCCAAGGGCGCGCTCGACGTCAAGATCGTCCAGCTCGTGAAGTTGCTGCGCGACGGCGAGCCGGTGAAAATGTCGAAGCGGAGCGGGGACTTCGTCACCTTGCGTGAGGTGGTGGATGAAGTCGGCCAGGACGCCGTCCGCTTCATGATGCTCTATCGCAAGAACGACGCGGTGCTCGACTTCGACCTCGCCAAGGTCATGGAACAGTCGCGCGACAATCCGGTGTTCTACGTCCAGTACGGCCACGCCCGCGGCCACTCGATCTTCCGCAACGCGCGGGCCGAGGTGTTCCCGGACCTGCCTGAAGACGCCGGCAAGCGCATTGCATGGCTCACTGAGTCGGCCGTGGAACGGCTGTCTGACCCGGTCGAACTCGATCTTCTCAGGCGCCTTGCAATTTATCCGCGGACGCTGGAAGCCGCCGCCGCGGCCCATGAGCCGCACCGAATTGCTTTCTATCTCTATGACTTAGCGAGCGAATTTCACGCACTTTGGACGAAGGGGCGCGATTTGCCCTATTTACGCTTCATTATCAATAATGATGCAGATCTAACGAAGGCGCGGCTGGCCATGGTCCAGGGCGTCGTCTCCGTCCTGGCATCGGGCCTCGCCATCCTCGGCGTCCATGCTCCGGACGAGATGCGGTAGTTTGGGGCGAACTACTTAAGGGGAATATTTGGGGGTACCGGCAGAAGCCGGATCGCTTAGACTTGGTTGAAAGCCTTGTGGGTCGAAAGCTGCGCCTTGGTCGAGGGGCGCGCAGCTTTCCCGAAGGGACGCATCATCACGATGGCCGATCGATATCACGACAGACCGTTTCCTTCCGATGACTATGGTCGCGGCGCAGACCAGCATGGGAGGGAGGACGGCGATCCCTTGGCCGAGCTCGCCCGTCTGATTGGACAGACCGATCCGTTCGCAGCTCAGGGGCGCCCGGGTGCGCCGCCGGCAGCAGCGCCTGCACCGACGCAGACCTATCAGGACGACGAATACGCACAGGACGACTATCAGCAGGATTATGCCGAGCAGGCCGCACCGCCTCAGCCGGGGCCGCCCTCATGGATGCGCCGCGCCAACGTGCAGCCGCAGTCGGCGCCCGAGCCTGATTATCCCGTCGCCGTGAATCCCGTTCATCCGCTGCATCGCTATTCGGCCCAGCCGCCGGCGCCCGAGCCTCAGTATCATCAGCAGCCGGCTTATCAGGATCAGGCTTACCAGGATCCGGCCTACCATCAGGAGCAGGCGGCCCAGCACCAGGCCTACGAGGCGCCGTACGAGCAGCCGGATCCGGCGCGCTACGATGACGCGCTGTACGGGCGGCTCGAGTCGGGCGAGCAGGATTATCAGCGTGATCCGGCCTATCCGGACGATCCCTACGCGTTCCAGAGCGAGTATCCCGAAGCCGATCTCGACGAGCCCAGGAAGTCGCGCGGCGGCATGATGACGGTCGCTGCGATCCTCGCGCTTGCAGTGGTCGGGACGGGCGCGGCCTTCGCCTACAAGACCTATATCGGCTCGCCCCGCAGCGGTGAGCCGCCGATCATCAAGGCCGACAACACGCCGACCAAGGTCGTGCCGGCTCCGTCGGACTCGGCCAAGGTGCCGGATCGCATGGTGACCGGTGACGGCAGCGAGAAGATCGTTCCGCGCGAAGAGGCGCCCGTCGACGTCAACGCCAAGGCGGCCGGACCGCGCGTGGTGTTTCCGGCGTTGAACCAGAATGCCAATCCGCCGCCGGTTGCGAGCGTGTCGCCATCCAACGTTCCGCCGCCGAGCGCCGGTCCGATCCCGAGCAACGGGACAATGCCGAACAGCGCGCCGCGCTCGATCAAGACGGTCGCCGTGAAGGGAGATCAGAACGACGCTGCGCCGCAAGGTGCTGCACCGTCACAGGCCAAGCCAGTCGCGGCGCCGAAGCCGGTCGCCGCACCGGCCGCGCCGCGCAACCCGCCGACCTCGGCCAATGCCAGTGCCAACCAGCCGCTCTCGCTGGCGCCGCAAGCCGCGCCTTCGGAGCCGCCGCAGCGCATGGCCGCGACCAATCCGACGCAAATCGCTCCGGCGAGCAGTGGCGGTGGCGGCTATGTCGTCCAGGTCTCCTCGCAGCAAAGCGAGGATAGCGCCGCGGCGTCCTACCGGGTGCTTCAGGGCAAATATGGCAGCGTGCTCGGCGGTCGCTCGCCGGTCATCAAGCGGGTCGACCTGACGGACAAGGGCAAGGGCATCGTCTACCGCGCTTTCGCCGGCCCGTATGGCTCGGCCGACGAAGCGGTGCAGGCCTGCAACAATCTCAAATCGGCTGGCCTGCCGTCCTGCTTCGTCCAGAGGAATTAACGGCCGATTCCTTGACCCCCTCAAGGGGCAGGGTTAATCGGCCCCATGAGCACGCGGGCCTTCATTACCGGGGTATCCGGAACGGAACTGACCGCGGCTGGGCGCGCGTTTGTCAGTGCCGAATGCTCATGGGACTTCAGTCCCTTCAGGCGGTGTATCAAAATTTCGACCCAAGTGACGGTGCCGGTTGCGGAATCGGCGGCCGCACGGCTGGTCGCGACCAATCTCGGCGGCCTCAGCATTCCCGTGGATGGCGTCGCGGCCCCCGCCCATCCGGCAACGACTTCTGCGACAATGATGGCTCAGGTGATTCGCAGCGTAGTCGGGTTCCAGGGTTTGTTGATGAGTGATGACGTGTCGACGAGGAGCGTGCTGGCGGGAGGCATCACTGAGAGAGTTTGCGTCATGTTCGCAGTCGGCTGCGACACGACGTTTCACAGCAATGACAATGCGGGACTGGACACCTTGACCGCACGGGCAAACACGGCATCCGCATGACCGCAGAAATCCTATCGTTTGAAACCGGGCGGCCCGCCGAGCTCGCCGAGGACGAACCGGCGCTGGTCGTCGACGTCGAAGGCTATGAAGGCCCGCTCGACCTGTTGCTCGCGCTGGCGCGCAACCAGAAGGTCGACCTCGCCAAGATCTCGATCCTGGCGCTGGCCGACCAGTACCTTCACTTCATCGAGGCTGCGCGAAAGATCCGGCTGGAGCTTGCCGCCGACTATCTCGTGATGGCGGCCTGGCTCGCCTTCCTGAAGTCGCGCCTGCTGTTGCCGGAACCGCCGAGCGCGGAAGGTCCGAGCGCCGAGCAGATGGCGACTGCGCTCGCCAACCGTCTGCGTCGTCTCGAAGCCATTCGCGAGGCCGCCAACCGGCTGATGAACCGGCAGCAATTGCTGCGCGACATTTTCCCGCGCGGCGAGCCCGAGCGGATCGCCGAGATCAAGCATCCGAAATACACCGCAACGCTGTATGATTTGCTCACCGCCTATGCCTCGCAGCGCCAGTCGCGCGTGCTGGCGAGCGTGCATCTGGCCAAGCGCACGGTGTGGTCGCTGGCCGAGGCCCGCGCCACGCTGGAGCGGTTGGTCGGCAGCATCACCGAGCAGGACGATTGGGGCGTTCTCGACGATTTCCTCGTCCGTCACGTCGCCGATCCGACGCAGCGCGCGACGGTGTTCGCCTCGAGCTTCGCCGCAGCGCTCGAACTGGTGCGCGAAGGTCAGCTCGAGCTCAATCAGAAAGAAGCGTTTGCGCCCATCTATTTCCGGAAGGGGCGTCCTAAACCGGTTCCGGACGCAGCTCCCGCGCCCGATGCGCCGGTCGCTTAAGTGCAAGAAGGAGAAGCTGCCATGGCTTTGGCGGAAGTTCGCGTAGAAGAGGTCGAGCCGATGGAGAACGAGCCCCAGGCACGTCCGGAAGAACTGCGGCTGCTGGAAGCGCTGCTGTTTGCTTCGAATGAACCGCTGGATACGGCGACGCTGGCGAAGCGCATGCCTGACGGTGTCGACGTGAAGGCTGCGCTGGAGCAACTCCAGGCCGACTACGCGTTGCGTGGCGTGAACCTCGTGCGGGTCGCCAACAAATGGACGTTCCGCACTGCCGGCGACCTGGCTTGGCTGATGACGCGGGAGAGCACCGAGACCCGCCGCCTGTCGCGTGCGGCAATCGAGGTGCTGGCGATCATCGCCTACCACCAGCCGGTGACACGCGCCGAGATCGAAGAGATCCGCGGCGTGGTGACCTCCAAGGGCACGCTCGACGTGCTGCTGGAGACCGGTTGGATCAAGCCGCGCGGCCGCCGCAAGACGCCCGGCCGTCCGCTGACCTTCGGAACCACTGAGGACTTCCTGTCGCAGTTCACCCTGGAACAGCTCGGCGATCTGCCGGGTCTGGAGGAACTGAAGGGCACGGGCCTGCTGGATTCGCGCCTGCCGACCGGCTTCAGCGTACCGACGCCGTCGGATGATCCGCAGCTCCGCGAGGACGAGGACCCCTTGGAACCGGGCGAGGAACTCGATCTGGCGCTGGCGCCCGCAGTCGAGCCCGAGACGCCGCCGGACGGCGGCAATGAGGGCGGCGAAGAAGGCTGATATTTCGGCCTCTTATCGGACCCTGCGACCGGTTAACACTAGCAAGATTACGTAGCGCCAACAGCGAATTGGCGCTGCCTTGGTCCTTGTTTTTGAGGCCTGCCAAGCCTACGTTCCGGTCGAGATCGGCCGGGTCCCGGCCACGCGCGTTTTGGAGGGTTGCAGGATGGGTTCACTTAGCATTTGGCACTGGATCTTGGTGATCGCAGTGGTCCTGCTGCTGTTCGGCCGCGGCAAGATTTCGGATCTGATGGGCGACGTGGCGCAGGGCATCAAGGCCTTCAAGAAGGGCATGCAGGACGACGACAAGCCCGCCGAAAAGCAGGAGCCCTCGAAGTCCATCGAGCACAATGCCGCGCCCACCGCGGCACGGTCCGACGTCGGCAGCAAGGCCGTCTGAGCCAGGAGCACGCGAGACGCGGGAAACGGACCCGATCCTGCGCGTGAGGGATTGGGCCGATCGTGGCTTCGCGTGAACGGAAGACGTCATGTTCGACATCGGGTGGAGTGAGCTGGTTCTGATCGGGGTCGTGGCCCTGGTCGCCATTGGCCCGAAAGAGCTTCCGGGCGTGCTGCGCATGGTCGGCCAGTGGATGGGCAAGGCCCGCAAGATGGCCGCTGAATTCCAGGGGCAGTTCCAGGAAGCCATGCGCGAGGCCGAGATGGCCGACCTCAAGAAGAGCTTCGACGAGGTCAAGGAAGCCGCCTCCGGCTTCACCAGCGGCGGCCTGATGACCTCGCTGCAGAAGGATGTCAGCGACGCGCTCCGCGTCGATGCGCTGGACAAGCCGGCCGAGACGCCCGCTGCCGAACCGGCTGCGACTTCAACCGAAGTCCCTGTCACTCCGACGACACCGGAAGCACCAACACCTGAAACCTTCGTGGAAGCGGAAGCACATTCCGCCGTCAACGAGCCGCTCGCCATCGTCAGTGAGGTCGAGCAGACGCCGGTCGCGCAGGACATTGTTGCGCAAGATGCGGTGCCATCCGAAGCGATCAAGGACGCCAAAGCGTCATGAGCGACGCCGAGATTGAGGCCAGCAAGGCCCCCTTGATGGACCATCTGATCGAGCTGCGCTCGCGGCTGATCAAGGCGCTGCTCGGCTTCGGCGTGGCCTTCATCTTCTGCTTCTTCTTCGCCAAGCAGATCTACAACGTCCTGGTCTGGCCGTTCGTGTGGGTCGCAGGCGCCGACAATTCGAAATTCATCTACACGGCGCTGCTGGAATATTTCATCACCCAGCTCAAGCTCGCGCTGTTCGGCGCCGGCTTCATCTCGTTCCCGATCGTCGCCACGCAGATCTACAAGTTCGTGGCGCCCGGCCTCTACAAGCACGAGAAGCAGGCCTTCCTGCCGTATCTGGTCGCGACCCCGTTCTTCTTCGTGCTCGGTGCGGCGCTGGTCTATTTCGTCGTCCTGCCGATGCTGGTGCGCTTCTCGCTCGGCATGCAGCAGGCCGGTAGCGACGAGACCGCGCAGATCCAGCTTCTGCCCAAGGTCGGCGAATATCTGTCGCTGATGATGTCGCTGATTTTCGCCTTCGGCATCGCCTTTCAGCTTCCGGTGATCCTGACCTTGCTCGGGCGGATCGGCATCATCACCTCGAAGATGCTGCGCGAGAAGCGCCGCTACTTCATCGTCGTCGCCTTCATCATCGCCGCCGTGCTGACCCCGCCGGACGTGCTCAGCCAGTGCTCGCTCGCGATTCCGCTGCTCGCGCTCTATGAGGGCTCGATCATCGCGGTGTCGATGGTGGAGAAGAAGGCGGCGGCCTCGAAAGCCTCCACCGGCACCGACGTGTCGACGCCGGCCAATCCGGCCGAGTAGGACCGCGTTACTGGTGTCATTCCCCGCAAAAGCGGGGAATCCAGTACGCCGCAGCCTATCGGGAATCACTGCTGTCTCTGGAATACTGGATCGCCCGCTTTCGCGGGCGATGACAGCCGTGCTAGGGGAAACGCTGACGTACAACGTTCTCAGTTGTATGTTTACGCGCTCATTCAGGACCGCCGCCCATGCACGACATCAAATCGATCCGCGACAATCCGCAAGCCTTCGACGCCGGCCTCGCCCGGCGCGGCCTGAAGCCGTTGTCGGCATCGCTGCTCGCGATCGACGAGAGGCGGCGGGCGTCGATCCTCGCCTCGGAGCAGGCGCAGGCGCGTCGCAACGCGGCCTCCAAGGAAATCGGCGACGCCAAGAAGGCGAAGGACGATGCGCGCGCGGCCAAGCTGATGGCTGAAGTTGCCGAGCTCAAGACCACGATGCCGGAGCTCGAAGCGGCTGCGAAAGCAGCCGACGAGGAGCTCACCAAAGAGCTGTCCGCGATTCCGAACATTCCGTTCGACGAAGTGCCCGATGGCGTCGACGAGCATGGCAACGTCCAGCACCACGTGTTCGGCGCCAGGCGCAATTACGGCTTCGCACCGAAGCTTCATGACGACCTCGGCATCGCGCTCGGCTACATGGATTTCGAGGCGGCGGCAAAACTTTCCGGCGCGCGCTTCGTCGTGCTGAAGAAGGGGCTCGCGCGGCTCGAACGCGCCATCGGACAGTTCATGCTCGACTTGCACACCAACGAGCACGGCTACACCGAGATCAATCCGCCGCTGCTGGTCCGCAACGAGGTGATGTTCGGCACCGGCCAGTTGCCGAAATTCGAGGACGACCAGTTCTGGGCGATCAAGGGCGAGCTTCTGGCTGAGCCAGATTATGGCCGGCTGAAGACCGAACGCCTCGGCCTGATCCCGACGGCGGAAGTGTCGCTCACCAATCTCGCACGCGAATCCATTCTCGACGAGAAACAACTGCCGATGCGCCTCACCGCGCTGACGCCTTGCTTCCGCGCCGAGGCGGGCGCCGCAGGGCGCGATACGCGCGGCATGATCCGTCAGCACCAATTCACCAAGGTCGAGCTGGTCTCGATCACGACGCCCGAGACCAGCAAGGATGAGCTGGAGCGGATGCTGTCCTGCGCCGAGCAGGTGCTGCAGAAGCTCGATCTGCATTATCGTGTGATGACGCTATGCGCAGGGGATATGGGCTTTTCGTCGCAAAAAACCTACGACATCGAAGTGTGGATGCCCGGGCAGGGCGAGGGCGGCATGTTCCGCGAAATCTCGAGCTGCTCAGTGTGCGGTGACTTCCAGGCCCGGCGCATGGACGCGCGCTCGCGTGGTCCGGACGGCAAGCCGCGCTTCGTGCACACGCTGAATGGCTCGGGCACGGCGGTCGGCCGCGCGCTGATCGCCGTCATGGAGACCTATCAGCAGGAGGACGGGTCGATTGCCGTCCCGACCGTGCTCCAGCCCTATATGGGCGGGTTGAAGGTTGTCGCGCGCGACTGAAGCGTTTGGTGCGAAGATCACGCGTCAAACAAGAATAAGTCGCGTTGCCCGATGTTGCGGCAGAAACGTTTGGTTGCGAAGATCGGGCGGCCGGCTATCCTGACGGTGACCAGCGAACGCGAACCCACCGTCCATGGCCTTGCACCGCGATATCTTCTGGATCGGCCGACAATGGGCGGTGACGGGTGCCGGCATCCAGGCCGTCGATCAGCGCTTGCGGGGCGTGCTGGACATCGACACCACGCGGCTCTGGGACGACGCGCTCATTCAAAGCCGCAGGGCGAAGGCCGGCGTCAACGTCGAGGATTTTGACAAGGCAGTGACAATGGCGCGCGGCCGGCATCCGCAAATGCCGGCGGCCGAGCCGTTGGTCGCCCAGTTGCGGGCGCTCGGCGTGATCGACACATCGCCAGTCGTCAGCCCCGTCGTACCTGCAATGACGTTGCGCGCTGAAGGCAAGCTCGCGCGGTTCCTGCCGCAATGGCGCATCCGCCGCTAAGGTGTGTTGCGCGCCTCAATAGTGCATCCGGCCCAGATAGTTCGGCATCATCCGGAGAAAGCTGTTCGGATCAGCTGCGTGCGAGCGATGACGGGCTGGCGAACGCTCCTCCGCTGGCAATCTTGGCGCGGCATCGGCATCCGAATTCGCAGCCGCCGTGGCGCATGGACCATCGCGCGGACAGCGTTTTGGCACGCACTTGCCGTGGGCGAATTCGAGGTCGTAGACCTGTCCCGACATCGTCACCTGGCCGATGCAAAGGCATTGGCCCGCGACCGTCATCTGGCCGCCGAGGCAATTGTCCGCATGAGGGCGGAGGCAGGTGCCGACCGGATCTGGACCGGTCGGCATCAACTGGAAGCCGGCCGGGCAGAGACATCGTCCCTCGCTCGGCACCCGGTCGTTGCAGGCGATGGTGATCAGCGCGCGTGGCGGCGCTGCGTCGGTGATGCAGGCGCCGCCCTCGACATGGGAATTGGGCGGGCATACGAGCGGCGGCGGTGCCGCGCTGGTCTCGGCCGGCGCGGGAGGGGGACTCGGCTCTGGCTGTGCCTGGACTTGCGCGGGCAACGCCCCACAGAGGCCAAGACAGAGCCCGAACAGAACAGCGGCGGAAAAGCGGGTCATTCCATGCCCAGTCGGCCGAAAATGCCCTGGAAAAGTACGATGCCGCGTTGCGGTGCCACAATGAGCTAGATCACAGACGTGACCGGCGTAGCATCAGACGAGATCCAGCGCTCCACCGGTTTGCCTCATCGGCTGTAGCCGGATAAGACGGCCGGACCCCCAGCTCAGGAATCGACCACCGGCATGCGCATTCTCTGCACCAATGACGACGGTATCCACGCTCCCGGCCTCAAGGTCGTGGAAGAGATCGCACGCGCGCTGTCTGACGATGTCTGGGTGGTTGCGCCCGAGCTCGATCAATCCGGTGTGTCGCATTCGCTGTCGCTGAACGATCCCTTGCGCCTGCGCGAAGTCGGGCCGCGGCACTTCGCGGTGCGCGGTACGCCGACCGACTGCGTCATCATGGGCGCGCGCCACATCCTCGGCGCCAAGCTGCCCGATGTCGTGCTCTCGGGCGTCAACAAGGGCCGCAACGTTGCCGAAGACGTGGTGTATTCCGGCACCATCGCCGGCGCGCTCGAAGGCACCATCCTGGGGATTCCGTCATTCGCGTTGTCGCAGGAATTCAGCGTTGAGACGCGCGAGCGCCCGCTGTGGGACACGGCGCGCAAATTCGGTCCCGATATCCTGCGCAAGGTGATCAAGGCCGGTATTCCCAAGGACACCGTCATCAACGTCAACTTTCCGTCCTGCACGCCGGAAGAGGTGCTCGGCATTCGCGTCACGCGGCAGGGCAAGCGCAATCTCGGTTTCTTGCGGATCGACGAGCGCAGGGACGGCCGCAACAATCCCTATTTCTGGATCGGTTTCGAACGCGCGGCGATGATGGACACACCCGCAGAGGGCACGGATCTCGCAGCACTGCGCGAGCGCTACGTTTCGGTCACGCCACTGCGGCTCGATCGCACCAATGAGGCGTTTTCCGCGGAACTGAGCGAGACGTTGAAGTAAAGACAATCTGCAAGGAGCGGCTAGCCGCCGCGGAGCGCAGCTTCGATGGTCTTGCCGAGCGCGTCGAGCTGAAACGGCTTCTGCAGCGCGGGCCGGTCGCGATATTGCTCGGGCAGGCCGGAGGAGCCGTAGCCGGTGGCGAAGATGAAGGGGCAGCCTTTCGCCTTGATGAGGTCGGCGACCGGCGAGATGACCTTGCCGTTGACGTTGACGTCGAGGATGGCGATGTCGAATTCGGTGGCCTGGGCGAGCCGCATCGCCTCGGTGATGTCACCCGCTTCGGCCGCGACCTTGTAGCCGAGCTCTTCCAGCATATCCGCAACCATCATTCGGATCATCACCTCGTCTTCGACGAGGAATACAGAGCGGCCGGAAAGCCCTGTCGCGGTCATTGTCGTTGAGTCCTTGCCCATTGCCGAAAACGTTCGCAGATAACACGAATCGACGCAATGCGCGTTTCGGCCAAACGGGCACCTGAAAATGGCCGTCGTGGCTCGCCCGCCGCAAGCCGATTTATGGTCAACTCTTAAGCCAAAAGACTATCATGGGTTCCCAAGCAGGAACAAGATTCTGGCTCTGGACATTGGCGACGAAACCGTCGATCCGGAGCGGACGAGACGACATAGCAGCGATGATTTCAAATCAGCCCCCGCCGGAAAAGATGATGTTTCAGCTCACGCTGAGACGTCGAGGCATCAGCGATCAGACCGTGTTGCGGACCATGGAGGAGGTACCGCGCGAGCTTTTCGTCGAGGCCTCCGATCGCGACGGCGCCTACCGTGACAGCGCGCTGCCGATTGCCTGCGGGCAGACCATCAGCCAGCCCTTCGTCGTCGCCTACATGACGGAACAGCTCCAGCTCCGGAAGCAGCACCGCGTGCTCGAGATTGGTGCCGGCTCCGGCTATCAGGCCGCCGTGCTGTCGAAGCTGGCGCGCGAGGTGTTGACGGTCGAGCGCTATCGTAAGTTGGCGGATGCCGCACGCGCAAGGCTCGAAAAGCTCGCCTGCCACAATGTCGAGGTGATGCTCGGCGACGGCCTCAATTTGCCTGACAATATCGGCCCGTTCGACCGCATCATCGTCACGGCCGCGGTGGAGCAGATTCCGGAGAACCTGGTCCAGCGGCTCGAGGTCGGCGGCATCCTGATCGCGCCGGTCGGGCCCCATCAGGGCGTGCAGACACTGACCCGGCTCAACCGCAGCGAGGCCGGCATCGACCGCAAGGAACTCGTGGAGGTGCGTTTCGTGCCGGCGCTGCCTGGCGTCGCTCGGGAGCTGTAGAATTCCGGATCGGCAGTGCATCCAACATCTTATTGGGAGGGTTAAGCCGTTATTTACTCGGCGCGTGTTTACTTAAAAGACCAGTTCTGTTGCGTACGAGTGAGTAACCATGTCAGTTGTCGCCGAGTTGCTTTACTCGCGCCGCGTACCGCAGGTCGCGGTGCTGGCGCTGATCTCCTTTGGTTTCGCAGGGTGCAGTGCCGACATGTCGTCGCGCATGTCCCAGTCGAATTTCTCAAATCCTTTCGCGTCCGAACAAACCGGTTCGGTTCAGCAGGCCCCACCGCCACAGCGCGAGCTGCCGCAATATTCGCGGCCGCAAACCCAGCCCGGCTATTATCAGTCTCAGGCCTTGCCACCGCCGCCAGCGGTCGCCGCTCCGCAATCCTATCCGGTCGCTGCGGGTGGGGGCGTCTCCGGAGGTGGTCGTGGGCTCGGTTCCTACACGCCGCCGGCTCAGCCGCGTCTTGAATCCACCGGCACCGTGCCGCCGCGCTCGGTCGCGGCTGCCCAGCCTGTCGGCGGGACCAAGATCATCGTCGGCACCAGCGACACGCTCGATGTGCTCGCCAAGCGCTATCACGTCACGCCGCAGGCGATCATGGCCGCCAACGGCTACAAGGGGCCGCGCGCGCTTTCGCCCGGCCAGCAACTGGTGATCCCGCATCCCGGTGCCGTGGCTGCTGCTCCGGCGCCTTTGATGGCCCCGGTTGCCGCTGCTCCCGCGATGGCACCGAAGCCGGTCGCTGCTGTAGTCGCGCCGTCCAGCTACCACTTCGTCAATCACGGCGACACGCTCGCCAGCATCGCGCGCAAGAACCATATCTCCGCGGCTGAACTTGCTCATGCCAACGGTATCGAGCCGTCGGCCAAACTCAAGCTCGGAGCCAAGCTGACCGTGCCGGGCGCCAAGACCGCGGCGGTTGCTGCGCCGCTGGCTCCTGCACCTGTCGGCGCGGCTCCTGTGGCGGCTGCGCTGCAGCCGGTCGCGGCCGCTCCGGCCCCCGCTACGAAGATGGCCGCTGTTGCCCAGCCGGCGCAGAGCGCGCGTCTGGCCCAGGCCACCGCCAACATCGACGAGAAGCCTGCTGCTGAGGCGCCGGCGAAAGCGGCAGAGACCACCAGTTCACTGCCGACCTTCCGCTGGCCGGTGCGTGGCAAGGTGATCACGAGCTACGGCGCCAAGACCAATGGCAAGTCCAATGACGGCATCAATGTTGCGGTGCCCGAGGGGACTCCGGTCAAGGCGGCTGAAGATGGCGTCGTTGCCTATTCCGGCAACGAGCTGAAAGGTTACGGCAATCTGGTCCTGGTTCGGCACTCCAACGGCTACGTCACCGCATATGCCCATGCGAGTGAGCTGTTGGTGAAGCGCGGCGATACCATCAAGCGCGGTCAGGTCATTGCCAAGTCGGGTCAATCCGGGGAGGTGGCGTCGCCGCAGCTCCACTTCGAGATCCGTAAGGGCTCGAGCCCGGTTGACCCGCTTCAATTCCTGAACGGGGCATAAGGCTCCGTCAGGCTCTCACTCACTCCGCAAGAACGGAGTTATCGCCCGCCCTGTGTGTCATGGGGCGGGCGATCCTGCTTTTGAAGACAGCGCTACGTCGTCGTCAGCTTCACGCCGAGGCGTCCCGCCAGCTCCTGCACGAACTGCCAGGCGACACGGCCCGAGCGGGAGCCGCGTGTGGTCGACCATTCCAGCGCTTCGCGCTCAAGCGCCTCGTCGTCGACCTTGATGCCGAAATGGCTGCAATAGCCGCGCACCATGGCGAGATATTCGTCCTGGCTGCAGCGGTGGAAGCCGAGCCAAAGGCCGAAGCGATCCGACAGCGAGACCTTTTCCTCGACCGCTTCGCCGGGATTGATCGCGGTCGAACGTTCGTTCTCGATCATGTCGCGCGCCAGGAGATGGCGGCGGTTTGAGGTGGCGTAGAGAATGACGTTGTCGGGCCGGCCCTCGATGCCGCCTTCGAGCACCGCCTTGAGCGATTTGTAGGACGCGTCATTGCCGTCGAAGGAGAGGTCGTCGATGAAGACGATGAAGTGGAAGCTGGCGTCGCGCAGCTTCTCCATCAGGGCCGGGAGGCTTTCGATGTCCTCGCGATGGATCTCGATCAGCTTCAGCTTGTCGGCCGCTTTGCGATCGGCGTTGATGCTGGCATGCGCCGCTTTCACCAGCGACGACTTGCCCATGCCGCGCGCGCCCCAGAGCAGGGCATTGTTGGCGGGCAGGCCATTGGCGAAGCGCTCCGTGTTCTCCATCAGGATGTCGCGCATCCGGTCGACGCCCTTCAGCAGGAACAGCTCGACGCGGCTGACCCGCGGCACTGCCGCCAGGCGCCCGTCCGGATGCCAGACATAAGCGTCTGCCCGGTCGAACGACTCGCGCTTGACCGCCGGCTCGCCCTGGGCTGCGAGGTGGGCCGCAATGGTCTCCAGCGCGCGGACGATGCGCTCCTGGGAGAGGTCTGGGGCGGTCTTAGGCGTTACTTTGGATGCTATTTTGGAGGCAGCCTTTTGGACCGCCTTGGGGCGTTTTGCCGCGACCTGGGCGGGCTTCAAAGCAGGGGTACGGGGGCCTTTGCCGGCCGGGCTTTTGCTTGGTTTTTTGGGCATGTCCGAAGTTCCTGAGAATGCAGCCTTATCGGGCCTGACGGCGCGCCGCAAGGTGGCCAAAAGAGCGGTCTGGCAGCGTTGCAATTGGGGCGGTGGTCGCTATAGTCCGCGCGAATTTGACCGAACCGGTCGCCTAAAGGGCCTGACCGGCTTCCCCCGTTTCCACGAGGATCGTCCGAATGCTGATTACCCCTGCGTATGCCCAGGCCGCGGGCGCTGGCGACACCAACAGCATGTTGATGTCGCTGCTGCCGTTCGCCCTGATCTTCGTGATCATGTACTTCCTGATTCTGCGCCCGCAGCAGAGGAAGGTGAAGGACCACGCCGAACTCGTGAAGAACATCCGCCGCGGCGACACCGTCGTGACCTCGGGCGGTCTGGTCGGCAAGGTCACCAAGGTCGTCGATGACGACCAGATCGAGTTCGAGATTTCCGACGGCGTGCGCGTGCGCCAGATGCGGTCGATGATCTCCGGCGTCCGCGCCAAGGGCGAGCCGGCCAAGGACAGCGCGAAGGAAAGCGCCAAGGACGACGCTACGGCGAAGTGAGCGCGTTCGCGAGCATCTCAAATCTCCTGATCTGACAGGTCCAGTCGATGTTGTATTTCACGCGGTGGAAGGCGCTCGGGATTATCCTGCTGGCGCTGATCGTGTGCCTCTGCGCGGTCCCAAACTTCTTCCCTGAGGCGCGGGTCAAGACCTGGCCCACCTGGGCGCAGCGGCGCCTGGTGTTGGGTCTCGACTTGCAGGGTGGCTCCTCCCTGCAGCTCGAGGTCGATTCCAACTATGTGAAGAAGGAAAAGCTCGACCAGGTCCGCGACGATGTCCGTCGCGTGCTGCGCGAGGCCAAGATCAGTTACACCGGTCTCGTAACGAAGGGCGACGCCGTCGAGGTGCGCGTCAAGGACGCGGACGCCCAGACAGCCCTCGCCAAGTTGCGTGATCTTGCGCAGCCGATTGGTGGCCTCATGGGCTCCAGCGGCCAGCGCGACCTCGATGTCTCCGATGCCAGTGGCGGATTGATCCGCCTGGCGCTGTCGGAGCCGGCGATGATCGAGCGTTTGCGCAAGACCATCGAGCAGTCGATTCAGATCGTCGAGAAGCGCGTCAACGAGCTCGGCACCGTCGAGCCTATCATCCAGCGTCAGGGTAATGACCGCATCCTGGTGCAGGTGCCGGGTTTGCAGGATCCCACCCATCTGAAGGAACTGCTGGGCAAGACGGCGAAGATGGAATTCCGGATGGTCGACACTTCGGTGCCGCCGGATCAGGCGCAGCGAAGCGGCGCGCCGCCGGACTCCGAAGTCCTGATGAGCCAGAGCCCGCCGGAGGTGCCTTACGTCGTCAAGAAGCAGGTGCTGGTCTCGGGCGCCGAGCTTAACGATGCACAGCCCGGATTTGATCAGCGCACCAACGAGCCGATCGTCTCGTTCCGTTTCAACTCCACCGGGGCCCGCAAATTCTCGCAAGCCACGCAGGAGAATGTCGGGCTGCCCTTCGCGATCGTGCTCGACGGCAAGGTGATCTCTGCGCCGCGGATCAACGAGCCGATCACGGGCGGGCAGGGGCAGATTTCGGGTAGCTTCACGGTCCAGTCCGCTAACGATCTCGCGATCCTGATGCGCGCCGGCGCGCTGCCGGCGCCGCTCACGGTGGTCGAGGAGCGCACCGTTGGTCCGGGCCTCGGCCAGGACTCGATCGAGAAGGGTGAGCTCGCGGCCTACGTGGGCTCGATCCTGGTCGTCGTGTTCATGCTGCTGACGTACCGGCTGTTCGGCGTGTTCGCCAACATCGCGGTGGCCATCAACGTCGCGATGATCTTCGGCCTGTTGTCGCTGCTCAGCGCCACGCTGACGCTGCCCGGCATCGCCGGCATCGTGCTCACCGTCGGCATCGCGGTCGACTCCAACGTGCTGATCTATGAGCGCATCCGCGAGGAGCTACGCGGCGGGAGAAGTCCGATCTCGGCGATCGACGCCGGCTTCAAGCGGGCGCTTGCGACCATTCTCGACTCCAACATCACCACCTTCATCGCCGCTGCAGTGCTGTTCATGATCGGCACCGGTCCGGTGCGCGGCTTCGCAGTCACGCTCGGCATCGGCATCATCACCACGGTCTTTACCGCCTTCACCATGACCCGCCTGATCGTGGCGTGGTGGGTGCAGTGGAAGCGGCCGAAGACCGTGCCGATTTGAGAATCCGAGGCCGACCGTGACCACTACTCAACTCGTTCTCATCTCTCTCGGCGTCCTGATTGCCGTGCTGACCGTGGTCAGCGTGCTCGGCTTGATGCCGTCGCTGCGCATCGTTCCTGACGATACGCATTTCGACTTCACGCGCTTCCGCCGCATCAGCTTCCCGATCTCGGCAGCCCTGTCGATCCTCGCCATCACTCTGTTTTTCACCCATGGCCTGAATTTCGGCATCGACTTCAAGGGCGGCACCTTGATGGAGGTGCGGGCCAAGTCGGGCTCCGCCGATCTTGCGCAGATGCGCACGACCCTTGGCAATTTGGGCCTTGGCGAAGTCCAGCTGCAGCAATTCGGCAGCGCGGCGGACGTGCTGCTTCGCGTTGCCGAGCAGCCCGGCGGCGACAAGGCGCAGCAGGCAGCCGTGGACAAGGTTCGCGGCGCCCTCGGCGAGTCCGTGGAATATCGCCGCGTCGAGGTGGTGGGTCCGCGTGTCTCCGGCGAGTTGCTGGGTTGGGGCATGGCGGGTCTCATGCTCGCGATCGTCGCGATTCTGATCTATCTCTGGTTCCGGTTCGAATGGCAGTTCGCGCTCGGCGCCATGATCGCCAACGTGCACGACATCGTGCTGACCATCGGCTTCATGTCGATCAGCCAGGTCGATTTCGACCTGACCAGCATCGCGGCGCTTCTGACCATTCTGGGCTACTCGCTCAACGACACCGTCGTCATCTATGACCGTATTCGTGAAATGCTGCGGCGCTACAAGAAGATGCCGATGCCGCAGCTGCTGAACGAGTCCATCAACTCGACGCTGTCGCGCTCGATCATCACCCACTTCACGGTGACGCTGGCGTTGCTCGCGCTGCTGCTGTTCGGCGGCCACGCCATCCACAGCTTCACGGCCGTCATGATGTTCGGCGTGGTGCTGGTCGGCACCTACACCTCGATCTTCATCGCAGCGCCGATCCTGATCTATCTCGGCGTCGGCGAGCATCGCGAAGATGCGAAGGAAGAGGCTCCGCCGGCGAAGAAAAACAAGGCATGATCCGAACCGCGTGCCCTCGCATGAGTTTGCGGGGGTAGGCAGCTCATTCGGACGAAGCTCATGGCCGGCGACCCCAACGCTCCCCATTTCCCGCGCTCGGCGCCGATCGAGGCCTATGGCAAGGGCGGCTTCGCCTTCGCCGGCATGTCGCACCGTGGCTCGCTGCTCTGCCTGCCCGACGCGATCTGGGCGTGGGATGTGATCGATCCCGCCAAAATCGACCGCTATTCGCTGGACCGGGTCTTCGCCGCCGCCAACAGCATCGACACACTTCTGGTCGGTACCGGATCCGGCCCCTGGCTGCCGCCGCCTGAACTGCGGCAGGCGCTGAAAGCGGTGAGGGTGGTTCTGGACACAATGCAGACCGGCCCGGCCGTGCGCACCTACAACATCATGATCGGCGAACGGCGACGCGTCGCGGCTGCGCTGATTGCCGTGCCATGAGCAGCGCTGCGACGCCGCCTGACACCGTGACCTTCTGCGCCGACCTCGTGCGCAGCCACGATTTCCCGCGCTATGCGGCGACCCTGTTCGCACCGGCTGCCGAGCGCCGCGCGCTGCTGGCGCTCTACGCTTTCAACGTCGAGATCGTCCGTGTTCGCGATCAGGTGAGCCAACCCTTGCCGGGCGAGATCCGCTTTCAATGGTGGACAGATCTGTTCTCGGGCCTCGCCCACGGCAGCGCCGAAGGCAATCCGGTGGCGGCGGAGCTGTTGCGCGCGGTCCGTGATTTTGATCTGCCGGTCGAGCCTTTGTCGCTGCTGGTCGACGAGCATCAGTTCGATCTCTACAACGATCCGATGCCGACCATGACGGCGCTCGAAGGCTATCTGGATGCGACCTGTTCGTCCTTGTTCGCGCTCGCGGCGCGGATCATGGGCGCATCTTCGGATGAGGCCGAGCATCTCGCGCGGCACGCCGGGCTTGCGCAGGGCATCGCGCAGGTGATTACGAACCTGCCGCGGGACGCGTCGCATCGGCAATTGTTTCTGCCGCAGCAATTCCTGACCGACCATGGCTGCGCCATGGAGGACGTGTTCGCGGGCAAGGAAACGCCTCAGCTTCAGGCGGTGCTGGACCAGCTCATCGGCGAAGCGCGGCAGCACCTGGGAACTGCGTCGTCCCTGCTGGCGCAGGTGTCGACGTCGGCACGGGCTGCATTCCTGCCGCTGAGCCAGGCACGGGCCGATCTGGATCGCTTGTCGCGGCCGGGACGCAACCCCTTCGCGCCGCAGCAGGTCTCGCGGTTGCGCACGCTATGGACGCTGTGGCGGGCTTCACGATCCCGGGAATTTACCAAATAGCGGCTCGGTTATCGCCCGAACCGGCCAAATGCTCTATGCTGTCCTATGGCTGACCTGTCCCCATCAGTTGTCCCCGATCCGAGCGGCTTTCCGGTTACGCCGGCTGACATTCACGCCGCCGCCGAGACGATCCGCGGTGCCGTCGTCGAGACCCCCTGCAGCTACAGCCGGACGCTGAGCAACATTTGTGGCTGCGAGCTCTGGCTCAAATTCGAGAATCTCCAGTTCACCTCCTCGTTCAAGGAGCGGGGTGCGCTGAACCGGCTCACGGCGCTGACGGCCGAGGAGCGTTCGCGCGGCGTCGTCGCGATGTCGGCGGGCAACCACGCGCAGGGCGTTGCCTATCACGCCAAGCGGCTCGGCATTCCCGCCACCATCGTGATGCCCGTGGGCACGCCGATGGTGAAGGTCGAGAACACCAGGCATCACGGTGCTGAGGTGGTCGTGACAGGTGCGACGCTGGAGGAGGCGGCTGCGTTTGCACGCAGCCACGGCGAAGCCCGCGGCATGATCTTCGTTCACCCCTATGACGATCCGCTGGTCATCGCGGGGCAGGGCACGGTCGGGCTTGAGATCATGAAGGCCGTGCCTGAGCTCGACACGCTGGTCGTTCCGATCGGCGGTGGTGGCCTGATCAGCGGCATCGCCATTGCGGCGAAATCGATCAAGCCGTCGCTGCGGATCCTGGGCGTTGAAGCCTGGCTCTATCCCTCGATGTACAACGCCATCCATGGCGGCAATCTGCCGGCGCGCGGCGATACGCTCGCCGAAGGCATCGCGGTCAAGTCGCCGGGCAAGATCACCACCGAAATCGTCCGTGGCCTCGTTGACGATATCGCGCTCGTCAACGAAGCCGAACTCGAGCGCGCGGTCGCAACGCTGATCTCGATCGAGAAGACCGTCGTCGAGGGCGCTGGCGCTGCGGGCCTGGCCGCGATCATGTCCGATCCCACGCGCTTCGCCGGCGAAAAGGTCGGCCTGGTCCTGAGTGGCGGCAATATCGACACCAGGCTGATCGCCTCGGTGCTGACGCGCGAACTGGCGCGCGAGGGGCGGCTGACGCAGCTCTCACTCGATATCCCTGACAGGCCCGGGCAGCTCGCTGCGGTCGCATCATTGCTGGCCGAGGCTGGCGCCAATATCATCGAGGTCTCGCATCAGCGGACCTTCTCGGACCTGCCGGCCAAGGCGACGCTGCTGCAGCTTGTCATCGAGACCCGCGATAGCGAGCATCTCGACGAGGTCATGGCCAAGTTAGGTGCATCCGGACTGAGCGCGCGCTGTACCTGAAGCCGCGCTATCGCGGTGCCAGGCCCGCGACGTGGTCAATCAACCGATCAATCTCGGTTTCCGTGTTGTAGTAATGCGGGGATGCCCGCACGACTTCCGGAAGCCCGCGGATTTCCGCGTCGATGCGGGTACTCGACGGATGGGACGCGCCGATGGTGATGCCGGCCGCAGCGGCGCTGCTGACGATCGCGTCGGCCTCATAGCCCTCCATCGTGAAGCTGACGATCGCGCCGGGCGTGCGGCCGAGGTCGCGGATGGTGACGCCCTTGAGGGTGGCAAGGCCGGCGCGCAGCTGATCGGCAAGCAGATGGCAACGCTGTTCGATCGGGCCGAGGCCGATCCCGAGGGCATAGTCGACGGCCGCGCCCAGCCCGAGCCGGGCTGCATAGTTGTTCTCCCAGGTCTCGAACCGGCGTGCATCGTCGCGGAGCTGATACTGGTCCCGCGAAACCCAGGGCGCAGCAAAGTGATCGATCATCGGCGGCTCGAGTTGTTGCAGCAGCGGCTTGCGGACGTAGAGAAATCCGGTGCCGCGTGGGCCGCGCAGGAATTTGCGGCCCGTGGCGGACAGCATGTCACAGCCGATGGCTTCGACGTCGACCTCCATCTGGCCAACCGCCTGGCAGGCATCGAGCAGATAGGGAATGCTGTGGGCACGCGCGATCTTGCCGATCGCTGCGGCAGGATTGGTAAGCCCGCCATTGGTCGGAACCCAGGTGATCGCGATCAATTTGACGCGGTCGTCGATCATGCGTTCGAGAGCCTCGACGTCGAGTTCGCCACTGGAATCGCTCGGCACGATGTCGATGATAGCGCCCGTGCGCCGCGCGACCTGCAGGAACGCAACGTAGTTGGCGGCGTATTCAGCCTCGGCGGTCAGGATCCTGTCGCCGGCGCGAAACGGCAGCGCGTAGAACGCCATCTGCCAGGCGACGGTCGCGTTTTCCATGAGCGCGATCTCGCTCGGAGCGGCATTCAGCAGGCGCGCCACCGAACCGTAAACCGCGTCAAGCCGAGCGGATTCGCGATCGGCGGCCGCATAGCCTCCGATCTCGCTTTCCAGATCGATATGCTGCTTCATCGCCGCGACGATGGGGACGGGCATCAGGGCCGCGCCGGCATTGTGGAGATAGGCGAGCCGGGAGGCGGCCGGTGTGTCGGCGCGTATGCGGTCGATGTCGATCAAATGCGCCGCTCCTCTCGCGATCCAGCTGAATGAATTAGACGCGCCGGAGAAGGCGAGCAAGCGGAGAGCTTTGCCTCAGATGCAGAGGCCGAGCAGCTTGACGTGGCAGTTGCTGGATTTCGGCTTGCTGGCGGGCGCGGTCTCGCGCTTCACGGCAACCAGCGGCTCGCTGTCCTTCTTGCCTTTGCCCGGCTTCTGCTCGTAATCGCCGGCGATCACCATCGCCCAATAGGTGCGCTTGCCGCTGGCGTTCTTCGCGCTCGCGATCCCAACGCGGGAGGCGTTGTGCAGCAGCAGGTTCTTGCGGTGACCGGAGGAGTCGATCCACTGTCCGAGCGTCTTCTCGAAGACGTCGTAGCCGTAGGCGATGTTCTCGGCGGCACGGCCGGCGCCTGATGGTGCGACGCGCTTGGTGAAGGGGCCGAGGGCGTCATGGCTGAGATCATCCTTCGCAGCCATCGCGCGGGCCTGGTCCATGGCGATACGGTCGAGCGTGGTGTCGCGTGTGACGCGGCCCTCGCCATGCTTGAGCCGGAAGCCGGAGATCTGTTCAGCAGGGGACTCCGCGGCCATCACAGGCGCGGCTGCCAGCAGCACCAGACCTGCGATCAGCAGGCCTGCGCGGCGTCTCATAGTCCCCCAGCGAGTCATGAGTTCCCAACTCAGTGTGATCACCGGCTTCTCCACCGGCATTGTGGACGCTTCAAGGCGCGGCGCGACCCGGTGTCTAGCTGGCGGGCAGGTCGGCCTCGAAGTTGAAACGATCGCGCAGGTTCTTGCGCTGCTCCAGGATGTCCTTGAGGAAGGCGCGGTCCTGGTCGTTCTTCATCATCGGCTCGATCAGGTCGAGCTGGTTCATGGCGACCAGCTGCAGGATCTCGGTGCGCGGCTTGCCGCTGGTGTCGCGCGGCAGCGCGTGGACCACCTGGATATGCTCCGGCGGCTTTGGTCCCTTCGCGGCGGTGAGCGCGTTGCGGAGCTCGCCCTCCAGCGTCGCCTGATCGGCCTCGACGAAGGCATAGAGCCCGACGCCGGAACGACGGTCGGCAAAGGCGACGATCGCGGTGTCGCGCACGGCGGGGTTCTTGCGGATCAGTTCGGCCAGCACCGGCGCGTCGTTGACGAGCCGGCGGCCGCCGCCTTCGCGGTCGGTGAAGTTGAACAGGCCGCGCGTGATCGCGCGATAGACCTTCTTGCCGGTCGCAAGCCACAGGCTCGCAGCGAAGGATTTGTTCGCCAGGATTTTTCGCTCGCGCGGCGTCAACGCCTCGGGCGCATACGAGCGCTTGTGCTTGAGCAGATGCCGGAGATCTTCATAGGCGAGGGTGCGATAGAGCCGGCCGCGACGGTTGAAGCACGCCGCAAGCTGGAAGTCGGTGACATAGGCGCGGCCGTCGCGGCCGACCAGCCAGTTCTGCTCCTTGGCGAGATCGTTGTGGCAGATCCCGGCGCGGCGGAGCCGGCGCAACGCCGCCTTGGCCGAACGGAAATAGGCGAGATCGCCATGAGGCTTTGCCAGATGCAGCGCGACGCCGTCGACGAAGCCGCGCGCCAACGCGCGACGACCGGCCCAGAGCAGCTCGGGGCCGACATTGAGGCCCTTTGCCAATGCGAGCGCGTGCTTCTCGCGCGCGAACAGATGGCGCGCCAGCAGGAATGACCACCACGGCACTTCATCGAGCCGTCGCAGCACGGCGTCGACCTCGCCGCTGTCGCTACGGAAGCGGCCGCGCTCAACGGTGGAGAACACGTCGCGCTTGAGCAGCACGCCCTCGGTCCAGCGCGCCGAGAGCACCGCGGCGTCGTCTTTCGGCAGATTCATCGATATCTCACGCGGCTGCGGCGATGCGCAAATGATCGGCGATCCAGCGATCGAGATCGGCGAGCGCCAACGCGCTCATCGCCTGTTTCTTGGCCACCGTCTTCTCGTTGCCGCGCAGGCGCGTGCCGTCAGGCTTCTTCGTCGGCGCGCTCGCAAGCGGCGGGAACAGGCCGAAATTAATGTTCATCGGCTGGAACGAACGCGTGCCCGGCTCGATGGTCTCGATATGGCCACCGGTGATGTGGCCGAGCAGCGACCCCAGCGCCGTGGTGCCGGGTGGACTTGCAAGCGTCTCGCCGCGCGCGTCGGCGGCGGCATAGAGCCCTGCGATCAGGCCGACGCTGGCGGATTCCACATAGCCTTCGCAGCCCGTCATCTGGCCGGCAAAGCGCAGCCGCGGCTGCGCGCGCAGGCGCAGTTGGCCGTCGAGCAGCTTTGGCGAGTTGAGGAAGGTGTTCCGATGCAGGCCGCCGAGGCGGGCGAACTCGGCCTTCTCCAACCCCGGAATGGTGCGGAAGATGCGCTGCTGTTCGCCGTATTTCAGCTTCGTCTGGAAGCCGACGATGTTGTAGAGCGTGCCGAGCTTGTTGTCCTGGCGCAGCTGCACGATGGCGTAGGCCTTCGTCGTCGGATCGTGCGGATTGGTGAGACCGACCGGCTTCATCGGGCCGTGGCGCAGCGTTTCGGGGCCGCGCTCCGCCATCACCTCGATCGGCAGGCAGCCGTCGAAATAGGGCGTGTTGGTCTCCCACTCCTTGAACTCGGTCTTCTCGCCTGCGATCAGCGCGGCGACGAAGCCGTCATACTGCTCCTTGGTCATGGGGCAGTTGATGTAGTCGGCGCCGGTGCCGCCGGGACCGACCTTGTCGTAGCGCGATTGAAACCAGGCCACCGACATGTCGATGGATTCGCGATGCACGATCGGAGCAATGGCGTCGAAGAAGGCGAGTGCGTTTTCGTCGGTGAGTTCGCGGATGGCATCGGCCAGCGGCGCGGAGGTGAGGGGACCGGTCGCAACGATGACGTTGCTCCAGTCAGCCGGCGGCAGGCCTTTGACCTCGCCGCGCGCGATCTCGATGAGGGGATGGTCGTTCAGCGCCTTGGTAACGGCGGCCGAGAAGCCGTCGCGGTCGACCGCGAGGGCGCCGCCGGCGGGCACCTGGTTGGCATCAGCCGAGCGCATGATCAGCGAGTCGAGCCGGCGCATCTCGGCGTGCAAGAGGCCGACAGCATTGTTGGCGGCGTCGTCCGAGCGGAATGAGTTGGAACAGACGAGCTCGGCCAGCCCGTCGGTGCGGTGCGCCTCGGTCATGCGGTCCGGCCGCATCTCGTGCAGCACCACGGGCACGCCTGCTTTCGCCACCTGCCAGGCGGCTTCGGAACCGGCAAGGCCGGCGCCAATGACGTGCACAATATTGTTGGATAAGGGTCCTGTCATGGGGCGGACAGGTAGCGCTTTTCAGCGGTCAGTGGAATCGCCGAGATCGAGTTTTCTGCCTTCAGGAACGACAACGCCCGCACGAGGCGGGCGCTATCGGTTCGACCGGTGAAGGGCTGAACGATATCAGCCCTGAAACTGACCGGCGGCAACGCGCGGGATGTCCGAGCGATCGAGGCCGATGTCGGCCAGTTCGCGATCGCTGAGCTGGGACAGCTCGGAAACATTGCGCTGATAGTCCCGGAAAGCCTGGATCATGCGGATGAGCGAGAGCAGCATTGGTAGTCTCCTGTAGTTCGATTCAGCTCTTGACCCGAGCGTCATCGTTGAAATGAATATAGGGGAGCGAAGTGCAGTGCGAAAGTTCCGATGTTGCGATGCAGCTAAGCGAAGAGCGCATGGCAGCGATAAGGGACGATTAACCTCTTGGCAGCGTCGCCCAATGGCAGGGCGAAATCACTGATTGAAAGTGATAAACTCCCGTGAAATCACGGATTTACCAATCTTCCTGCAGTTCCAATTGTTGTCGAAATAAGTTACATTCTCGTGACCGGCAAGGCGTCCAGTCAGCTTGTAGGCCCAAGTCCGGCATGCGTGATTCGCATGCATCGAGATTTATAGATATGAATATATATTCATATATTTAGCTCGATGATCTCGTCTCACCCTGGGATGGGAGGATGCAGAGATTCGCTCGACGCCTGCGTTTCAGCGGATCTGTGGGCGGTTGCGGCGACGCCAGACCCACCCGGCCACCTCGACTTCGGCCATCCCGTTCGGATGGTGCGACGCACACACGCCGAGCGTGCAAGTCCTGATTACAAAGTTGTAATGAAAATCAGAAATTTCGCATACGGCTCTGCGCCACGCGCAACATCACGCGATTCTCGCGGGGAATTTATTGCGGCAACTTGCCACGTCGGCAGCAAAGTCATGCTGCGGATTCCGGCAATCTCGCTGGGTCTGTCCCAAGAACAAGAGAAGGAAAGTAACATCATGACGAAGTTACTCGGGGTTATCGCAATTGCCGCCGTCGCATTCGCCGTCGCGCCGGCTCAGGCCGCCAAGCACAGCATGGGCGGTTGCAGCTCGGGCAATCTTGAGAAGACCGAGACCGCGGTCGAAGGGATGCCTGACGGCGACGGCAAGATGGCCGCGCAGAAGGAAGTCGCTTCAGCGCAGGACTCGATGCTCAACGGAAAAATGGGTGCGTGCGGCATGCACCTGAACAAGGCGATGCACGCCACCATGGGCAAGTAATCGGGTAGGTCAACGCAATCCAAGAGAGGGCCGGTTGCCGAGCGATCGGCCCTACGCGTTTTGTGTTTGTGTATGTCTTAAGGGGCGTGTGCGAGCTGGGTGGCGAAATAGGCGACCGTCTTGGAATAGACCTCGCTCTTGTTCCACTGCTGCAGCACCGCGAAGTTCGGGCTGCCCGGCTGCCAGTCCTTGCCCTTCTGCCAGCCATAGCCGGCAAGATAATTCGCCGTGGAGGCCAGCACGTCGGGTGCGTTGTGCAGCAGGTCGCGCTTGCCGTTGCCGTCGAAATCAACGGCATACTTCATCCAGGACGACGGCATGAACTGGGTCTGGCCGAGCTCGCCGGCCCAGGCGCCCTTCATGTCGGCCGGCGCAAGATCGCCGCGCTGGACGATACGCAACGCGTCCATCAGCTCGCCACGAAACTGCTCGGCCCGCCGGCAATCATAGGCCAGCGTCGCTAGCGAGCGGATCGTTGCGAACTTGCCGATGTTGACGCCGAAATCGGTCTCCAGACCCCAGATCGCGACCAGCACCTCGCCGGGGACGCCATAGGTCTGCTCGATGCGCGACAGCACCGACCCGTATTGTTTCATCATGTTGGAGCCGCGCGTCATCCGCGGTGGCACCATGCGGCCGGAAAACTCCTCAAAGGTCTGGCTGAAGACCTTTTGCGACTTGTCACGGTTGAGCACGCTCTGGTCGAGCGTGACGCCCGCAAGCCCGGCGGTGATGGCTTGTTGCGAGATACCCTTGGCCGCGGCTTCGGTTTTGAAGTCGGCAAGCCAGGCGTCGAAATTGCCCGAGCCGCAGGCGACCGCAGCGAGCGCTGGTTCGGCGGACAGGATGGACGCGGAGAGGGCGAGGGCTGCGAGAGCGAGACGAGAAATCGTCAGGGTCATCAGAGGTAATTGATTCCGTGAAGTAACCGGCGGCGGCAATGTCAGATGTAACCGCGGCCAAAGCAAGGCGTATGACAGCACCGCTCCCGCCGGGATCCGGACGGGAGCGACTGTAGCGACATCACGTTCAAGACCGTCTGGCTTCAGTCCTATTGCCTGTTTCGCCACGGGAACAGATTGGCGGGAAAGTCGGCCGCCGGCTTGCGCGGACGCTGCGGCGGAGGTGGTACCGGCCGTGCGCCGGGTTCAGAGACGATCACCTTGCGATAGAGATGCCAGGTCGCGTGACCGAGCACTGGGATCACGACGGCGAGCCCGAGGAACGCGGGGATGGTACCGAGCGCCAGCAGCACCGCGACAATCAAGCCCCAGGCCGCCATGGGCACCGGATTCTTGGCGACCACGCGGAGCGAGGTGACCATCGCCTCGAACGCACCGGCATGGCGGTCGAGCATCAGCGGGAATGATACGGCGCTGATGCAGAGCGCTGCGAGCGCGAACAGGAAGCCCGTGCCGCAGCCGACCACGATCAGCCACCAGCCCTGCGATGTCGTGAGCACGTGTGTCGCGAAATCCGAGATTCCGGTGACGCCTTCATAGCCGAACGCCGCCACATAGATCGCTTGCGCGGTCGCGACCCAGGTCACGAACAACGCGAGCAGCAGCGTGCCGAGGCCGAGCATGGCGCCGAACGAGGGCGAGCGCAGCACGTCCATGGCATCCCAGGCGCTGGCTTCCTCAAAGCGTTCGCGGCGGCTGGAGAGCTCGTAGAGGCCGAGCGCCGCGAACGGGCCGATCAAGGCGAAGCCTGCGGCGAGCGGAAACAGCAGCGGTATGACCGAATAGCCCATTGCAACGCGCGCGATCACGAGGCCGAGCACCGGATAGATCACGCAGAGGATGATGGCGTGGCTCGGAACCGCCTTGAAGTCTTCCCAGCCGCGGCTGAGCGCGTCGCGCAGGTCGGACAATTGGATGGTTCGGATCACTGGTCCAGCTGCGTCTGCGGTCTGGCCCGTCGTGGGGACATTGCCCTGATAGAGTGTGGCCATGGTCGGCTAGCTCCCTTGTCATGCAGCCGAATTTGGCGCCGACAACGGCGCGAGCGGCCGCTTTTTCGAGGTTTCGCGAGTCCAACCAGACGCGAATTCCTGGTGGCATCGCGAGCTGAACACGAAGCGTACGCCCATTTCCGAGTCCTGTCCCTCACGCTTGGGTGACATTCGTCGCCGCAGTGCAACCTCGATTGCGTCATCCGGTCGTCATTTCGCCGCAGATAAGCTCATGCTGCTTGTAGGTTCGCTGAACTTTGCGGGCGCTACAACGTAACTTCGGCTATAAGTGCCCACTCCGGGCCTTTCCAAGGGATCCTTTTCGGGGAGCAGACATGAGCATTTTCGGGAAAATCATGGGCGCAATTTTCGGCAGCCACGCGGCTTCCGCAGCGCCCGCGGGCGGCGCACCCGCGGGCAGTGCGCCTGCCGCTGGGGCGGCGCCAGGCGGATCGGCGCCATCGTCTGCACCGGCAGCCGCGCCCGCGGCCACGGTGGATGTCGCTGCGATCGTCGACGCAGCCGTCGCAGCCCACAAGGGCGAGAAGCTGGAATGGCGCACCTCGATCGTCGACCTGATGAAGGCCCTCGACGTCGATTCGAGCCTTGCTGCGCGCAAGGATCTCGCCAAGGAGCTCGGCTACACCGGCGACATGAACGACTCCGCCAGCATGAATGTCTGGCTGCACAAGCAGGTGATGTCCAAGCTCGCCGCCAATGGCGGCAAGCTGCCGCCTGAAATCAAGCATTGAGCGACCAGCATAGGTCGAGGCCAAGCAACTGAGAAAGGGCCCGCGACATCGCGGGCCCTTTTGCGTTCAGGCCACCAGATCCGCATCCGAGTTGAGTTAAGTGCACTGCCACCGTAATTCCACGCTGAGAACCGCCCATGTCTCCTAAGGTACTACCATTTGTATTTTTCACAGTGGCGGTCTCAATTTTTTTGGTGGCCTTCTACATCAACATGGAGAGGGCCAAGGAGCGCGTTTCTTACTGGAGGGCAGGATCGTCGTACATGTTCTTCCGGTCGAACGGATTGGTCGGAAGAGAAGCGAGGGCCAAGTTAGTCTGGATGAAGCAACTAGGTTACGGAGAGGCTGACGCGCTCGTAATCTCTGCGTGCCAAGGACGCGCGATCACGATGACCTTCATCGGCTTTTTTGCCTTGGTCGCGAGTTTTCTTTTTTCGGTCGGGCCTTGATCTGGAGGCTTCGGCAGAGGCGGTAGGTGGAGTTGGGAATTACGGTGACAGTGCTGGACTGCACCCCTGAAGTGAGACACGATAATTACGGTGACGGGCTGTCGCTCAAATTGCCCCTCCGAAATCACGAAGTATCTGGTTCAGTCTGATCTGAGGATCGCGAAGACCAGGACTTCGCGGGCCGCCTTGGCGTCCGGCTCGCGCCGCTTCGGAAAAGGCCAGCATCACATAATACAACTGTTTTGCCCGACGCGTCAAACGATATTCGCTAAAAACGAAATTGCGCCGATCTGAATCGCCGCCGACTCGCGGCGCAGCTGCTTACGAAAACGAACCCGCGCCGCGTCCCAGGATGATCCCTGTCGGATGCCGCTGATTTGCTCGACGCTGCAACGACTTGCCGGTTAGACGCCGTGCCGGCGAGCAACAGCGCTTCTACTGTGCATGGGGTTGTTTTCACTTTTTGCCGGAGCGCGAAAAGGAGAGGGGCATCGTTGCGATCAGGCGACGAGATCCACATCCTCGGGATGCTTGTCGAGATAATCGACGACGAAGCCGCAGCCTGCGATCACCTTGTGGCCGTCGCGGCGGATCAACTCGAGTGCGCCTTTGATCAGCTCGGACGCAATGCCGCGGCCGCGCAGCGCGCGCGGCGTCTCGGTGTGGGTAATGATCACGGCCGACGGCGTTAGGCGGTAATTGGCGAAGGCGAGCTCACTGCCGACATCGAGCTCGAAGCGGCTCCTGTCCTTGTTGTCGCGTACCGATGCCGCCATGGCTGATCTCTCTGAAATGCCTGATCTCTCTGAAGCGAATGCTTGCTCACTGATCTAGGCGCCTGAACCCGCGATTGCGAGGGCGCGACCAGAGGATGTACGTCGCTCGCAATAACGAGGTTAGGCCGTCACCAGATCCTGATAGTCCGGATGTTTCTCGATCCACGCCTTCACGAATGGACATTGCGGGATCAGCTTCAGGCCGCTGGCGCGGACCTGGTCGAGTGCGCCTTGCACCAATATTGAACCGACGCCTCTGCCGCCGAGTTCTTTCGGCACGTCGGTATGCTCGAAGGTGATGACATTACCGTCGAGCTTGTAGTGCTCGGTCGCAAGGTGGCCTTCCAGTTCCAGCTCAAAGCGGTGATGGGCCCTGTTGTCGATGACTTCGCTCATGATGTCTCCCGTCAGTCGTATTCGCGTCGACCTTGAACGCTTAGGCCGAAATGACCAGGTCAGCACGGTATTCAGTCAACCGGCGGAGACGTCGTTCGGTTCAATCGGCCGCTCGCGCGAGCCGTGAATCGTCAGCCCTGCGGTTTTGCGGGGAGGCAGCCCTGGCAAATGACCAGCGAGCGGTTGACCTTGGCGTCCTGGTCGGCGTCGGTGCCGTCGCTTTCGGGGCGGGCAGCGGTGTGCGTCGTCCGCGTAGCGGAACGCGGCTGGTTGGGGTTTTGGCCCGCACCATCCCAGGCATAGTGCGCGGGCTTGAAGGCAGGATCCGGGGCGAGGCTCGCTTGCGGGGCCATCGCGCAGCCGGCAAGCGCCAGCGATATCAGGAGAACGGCGGGCGCTTTGACCATGATGCGACACTCTGTACACGGATACGAACTGAGGTTGCCTCGATCATGTTTAAGATTCCTTGAACGCGCGCATGGATGACACCCGCCCGGCGGCCTTGCGAGGCCGTTCTTGATCGCGATAAATGGGCTGCAATAAGCGGGCGGCCAGCGCGCCGTTCGCCGTCCAAGAGGAAGCCCCATGCAGCCGCTCCGCATGTCCCGCCGCGTGATGAATCTCGCTTACATGCTGACCCAGAACGCGCGCCGGCATGGATCGCGCCCGGGTTTCGTCTGGGGTGAGAAATCCTGGACCTGGCGCGAGATCGATGCGCAGGTTTCCGCGCTCGCAGCAGCGCTTGCCGCGCGCGGCATCGCCAAGGGCGATCGCATCCTCGTTCATTCCAAGAACGGCGACGAGATGTTTGTCTCGATGTTCGCCGCGTTCCGCCTCGGTGCGGTCTGGGTGCCGACCAATTTTCGTCTGATGCCGGACGAAGTTTCCTATCTCGCACAGGCCTCCGGCGCGAAGGCGTTTCTGTGCCATGTCGATTTTCCCGAGCACGCCGCTGCCGTGAAAGGCGGCGCGCTGGAATTCACCTGGAGCATCGATGGCAAGGCTGCGTTCGGCGAGAAGTCGGTGGTTGATGCCATGGCGTCGCAGGCGGGAGCTGTGGTCGAGAACGTCGCGGTCGAGCATGACGATCCCTGCTGGTTCTTTTTCACGTCGGGCACCACCGGCCGCTCCAAGGCCGCGGTGCTGACGCATGGCCAGATGGGCTTTGTCGTCACCAATCATCTCGCCGATCTCACGCCCGGTGTGACAGAAGCGGATGCATCGCTGGTCGTCGCGCCGTTGTCACATGGCGCCGGCGTGCATCAGCTGGTGCAGACCGCGCGCGGCGTCTGCACCGTGTTGCTGCCGACCGAGAAATTCGACATCGACGAGGCGTTCCGCCTGATCCAGGCGCATCGTGTGGCCAATCTCTTCACGGTGCCGACGATCCTGAAGATGATGGTCGAGCACCCCGCGGCCGACAAATACGATCACTCCTCGCTGCGTCACGTCATCTATGCCGGTGCGCCGATGTATCGCGAAGACCAGAAGGCTGCGCTGAGGAAGCTCGGCAAGGTCATCGTGCAATATTTCGGCCTCGGCGAGGTCACCGGCAACATCACCGTGCTGCCGGCGGCGCTGCATGATCCCGAGGACGGCCCGCATGCGAAGATCGGCACCTGTGGCTTCGAGCGCACGGGCATGCAGGTCTCGATCCAGGACGATGAGGGCCGCGAGCTCAAGGCGAACCAGAGTGGCGAGATCTGCGTGATCGGGCCTGCAGTTCTTGCAGGCTACTACGACAACCCCGAAGCCAATGCGAAGGCGTTCCGCAACGGCTGGTTCCGCACCGGCGATCTCGGCCACATGGACGGGGAGGGCTTCGTCTACATCACCGGGCGCGCCTCCGACATGTACATCTCCGGCGGCTCCAACATCTATCCGCGCGAGATCGAGGAGAAGATCCTGACGCATCCCGCGGTCGGCGAGGTCGCCGTGCTCGGCGTACCCGATGCGACCTGGGGCGAGGTGGGTGTTGCCGTCTGCGTCGCGCGCGAGGGTGCGAAGGCGGTGAGCGAAGCCGAGATGGCAGCGTTCCTCTCGCCGAAGGTGCCGCGCTACAAGATGCCGAAGCGGTTCTTCTTCTGGGAGGCGCTGCCGAAATCCGGCTATGGCAAGGTGCCGAAACGCATGGTGCGCGACGAGCTCGAGGCGCGCGGGCTGCTCGATCTCGACAAGACCACGAAGGGCTGAGCGCAGGGCATGCGGAGTATCAAGCAGCCGGGCGTGCCGGTCCCCGAGCGTATCCAATGGGTGGAGGCGAGGGGGCGCGCCTTTTCGTTCACGCTCCAAGCAGGCCTGCCGCTGCTCGAAGCCGCGCGCCGCGGTTTTGCTAAGGAAGGGTTTGCCGGCGGCGTGCTGAACTTCGGCCACGGCGCGCTCGCGCCGTTCGCCTATGTGATGCCCGCGCTGTCGAAGACCGGCGAGAACGCGGCGTTCTACAGCGACACCTATCGGCCCGCGGGCGTGACGCGCGCCACGCGCGGCAGCATGACGCTGGGCATCCGCGACGGCGCGCCGTTCTTTCATTGCCACGGGCTGTGGACCGAGGCGGATGGCAAGGCGAGTGGCGGCCACATGCTGCCGGACGAGACCATCATTGCCGAACCGTTCGAGGTCCAGGCTTTCGGTGTCGACGGTGCGATGTTCACGGCCGAGCCCGATCCCGAGACCAATTTCAAGCTGTTCGGACCCGTCGTCGCCGCGAGCACCGGTGCGCGCACGACGAGCCGCGCCTTCGCGCTGCGGCTGCGCCCCAACCAGGATTTTGCGGGCTGCCTTGAAACCTTTTGCCGAGCGCAAGGCATCGCGCGTGCAAAGATCCACGGTGGCGTCGGCTCGACCATTGGTGCGCGCTTCACTCATGGCGGCGTGACCGAGCCGTTTGCTACGGAGCTCTCGATAACTGCCGGCACGATTGCGCCCGATGCGTCCGGCGCGCTGGAGGCGGCGCTGGATGTCGCCCTGATCGACTACACCGGCGGCATCGCCGAGGGTCGCATGGTTCGCGGCGACAATCCCGTGCTGATGACCATGGAGCTGGTGCTGGAGGTCTTGGACTAGCCTCTGCGCACGGAGGGAGGGTGCAAGATACCTCTTTGCAATCGCCGCGTTCCTGTTATGTTCCTTCGGTCTGAAGGAGACCGAAAATGGCGCGGAGAGGCTATCGGACGATCAACCTGCCGGCGCCGTATCTGAAGCGGGTCTGGCTCAATCCATCGCAAGGCCTCAATCGCGAGGTCTATCCGTTTTGCATGCCCATTTTTCCGGATGATTTCGAAATCAACTTCGAGGCCGCGATCACAATCATCGTTGGCGAGAACGGCACCGGGAAGTCGACGATCCTAGAGGGAATTGCGGCGCTCGCCGGCTACGACGATGCTGGTGGGGGCAAGGGCTACATGCCGGTCGATCATTCCGAAGCACGCGAGAAGATGGGCGGCCAGCTCTCCAAAGCGCTGCGCGCGAGCTGGCTGCCGAAGATCACCAACGGTTGGTTCTTTCGCGCCGAGAGCTTCTTCTCGGTCGCGCGCTACCTGGACAAGGCCGCGCGTGATGCTGGCCAGGTCGGTCCCGATTTCCTGTCGCATTCCCACGGCGAAGGCTTCCTGCGCTTCTTCGAAGAACGTTGTCAGCGCCAGGGGATTTTTATCTTCGACGAGCCGGAATCCGCGCTGTCGCCCGCGCGTCAGATCGAATTCCTGAAGCTGCTGCGTCGCATGGAAGACTCCCGCATCTGCCAGGTGATCATGGCGACCCATGCGCCGCTGCTGATGGCCTATCCCAATGCGCAGCTACTGCGGCTCGGCAAATACGGACTCGAGCCTGTTACGGTGGAGCAAACGGATCATTACCGGGTGATGCGGGAATTCTGTGCCGACCCGCGCGGCTTCGTCGAGGCGACGCTGGCGGAGTAGGCGAGGGACGGTCGTCCGTCACCCTCTCTCTGTCGTCATTGCGAGCGCGCAGCGAAGCAATGATGGCTTGTGGTGGCCAGCTCATGAACCGGTCTCCCCACAGCCCGAAAATGCGCTACCATGTGCTTAGCGCGCGGTAGTCGCGTAGGATCAAACGGTGAGGAAACGAGATGAGGAAGACGATCGGTCGTGCGATCGCCGGGGTGGCGGTGCTTGCGGTGGCTGGGATGGCATTGTCAGCAGCCTGGGCGCACGGCCCGACTCGCCAGAAAGTGCGGGAATCCATGGAGATCAATGCGCCCGCGGCCAAGGTCTGGGCGGTGATCGGCAATTTCCAGGACATGAGCTGGCTTCCGCCTGTCGCCAAGACCGAAGGCGAGAAGGGCAACGAGATTGGCGCGACGCGGCGGCTAACCCTGACCGGGGGCGGCATCGTCGACGAGGAGCTTTACAAGTTCGACGCCGTCGCCATGACCTATTCCTACCGGATCACCGCCGTCGACGTGAAAGTGCTGCCGGTCAACAACTACTCCTCGACGCTGACGGTGACGCCGAGCGCCGACGGCAAGGGCGCGACGCTGGAATGGGCCGGTGCCTTCTACCGCGGCTTCCCCAACAACGATCCGCCGCCGGAGCTGAGTGACGAGGCCTCGGTCAAGGCGGTGAAGGGGCTCTATCAGACCGGCCTCGAAGCGCTGAAGAAGAAGATCGAGAGCGGAAGCTGACCGTGCGGGTCCTGGCGCTGGTTCTGATTCTGGCGGCGGTCGCCGCCAGCATCGCGAGCGCCTCTGCCGAAGAGGCGTTCGTCACCAATCAGCTCAGCGACGATCTGATGGTCGTGGACCTCGCCACCGCACGCAGCGTGGCGACCATCCCGATTGGCGGCAAGCCGGCTGGCGTCGCCGTCACCGCGGACGGCCGCTTTGCCTATGTGACGAGCCCGGACGCCAAGGCGGTGACGGTCGTGGACGCCGCAACGCGGCAGGTGGCCGGCCGGATCGAGGTCGGCGGCGGACCGCTCGGCATCGCTGTCGCGCCTGATGGCAAGACTGTTTATGTCGCTGACTGGTACGCGGCCGCAGTGAGGGTGATCGACACGGCGTCGCGCAGCGTCACTGCCAGCATCGCAGTCGGCGCATCGCCGTCTGGGCTCGCGGTGACCGGCGATGGCAAGCTGCTGCTCTCGGCGGACCGCGACGACGACAGCGTCTCGGTGGTTGATACGGCGACGCGCGAGCGCAAGGCGGTCATCAAGGTCGGCACCCGGCCGTTCGGCGTCACCATCGATGCCGAGGGCAAGCGCGCCTATACGGCCAATGTCGGCTCCAACGATGTTTCCGTGATCGACATCGCCACGGGTGCCGAGATTGCGCGCGTGCCGGTCGGGATGCGCCCCTATGCGGTGGCGCTGACGCAGGGGCGCGGCTTCGTCACCGACCAATATGGCGGCACGGTCAGCGTGTTCGACGTGGCGACGCTGAAGCCGGTCAAACGCATCAATGTCGGCGACTATCCCGAGGGCATTAATGCGACCGCCGACGGCAAACGCGTCATCGTCGCCTGCTGGGAGAGCAACACGCTTGATATCATCGACGCGACCGAGCTGAAGGTGATCGGCGAGGTCAAGACCGGCGACGGCCCGCGCGCGTTCGGGGTGTTCTTGCGGAGGACGGAGTAGGGGATTAGCCGGCGCTGTCGTAGGGTGGGCAAAGCGAAGCGTGCCCACCATTCGATCGTAACGTGAGAGGTGGTGGGCACGGCGCAAGTGCACCTTTGCCCACCCTACGGCACCTTCGACCCGGCATAATCCCGCAGCTTCACGAAAAAATCCTTCAGGATCGGATTGCGATCCACATAGGTGACGTAGCGGATCGGATGGCGTCGGCGGTCGACGCTCCAGGTGATCTGATCGGTCAGAACCGGAGCCGGGATGATCACGCTCGGTGCCCACGATGGATTGAGCAGCCAGCCGACCGGTGCCATGTCCCAGATCTCCTTGGCCCAGCCCATGTGGTCAGACGAATATTCCTTGAATCTCTGAGCGAGGAACGCGCCGATACTGCCGTGTGGTTCGACGTAGCGCTCGATCTCCGGCACCGTCGCGTGCAGGCGCGAGGTGACGCCCCGGCACGGCACCAGCACGAGCGGCACGCCGCTGTCGAGCAGCACCTGCGCGCCGCCGACGTCCTGCTTGAGGTTGAATTCGATGGTATCAGGCCATTCCAGCGCATGGCCGCCGAGCCAAACCACGACGATGCGGTCGATGATCTCAGGTGCCCTCAGAAGCGCAGAGGCGACGTTACTGATTGCGCCGATGGCGATGACGTAGAGCGGATTGTCGGGCGAGCCCGCGCGGGCCCGGGCTACGAGGTCGTCCACGGCGGGCGCCGGCCGCGCCGTCTTGCCGGGACCGACATAATCGGTCACGCCGCGATGGACCAGGCCATCAGGTGCCATGTTCAGACGCTCCAGCAGGCGCAGGATTTCCTGATAGCTCAGCTCCATGCCATGCCCGGGATTGTCCGCACGCGCGTTGAAGAACGGCGCGGCGTAGATCGCCTCGACATCAAAGCGCTCCGGCGAGAGCAGCATCTGCACCAGCGCGAACTGGTCGTCGATCTCGTTGTAAGTGTCGGTGTCGAGCACGACACGCACCTTGCCGGCCGGCGGCTCCAGCAGTTTGAGGCGGGCTGCATCCGTGAGTATCATGCCGTCTCCGTTTCAGATCGTTGCCGACATCCGGCCGACTGCGTCCGCGATCTCATCCATCTGCGCGAACATGTAGTCAGGCGCAAGCGCCTGCAACGCCGCTGGCGCGGCATAACCCCAGCTGACCGCGCCGCAGGCGATGCCCACCGCGCGCGCCGCCTCGATATCGCGGACCTCGTCGCCGATCGAAATGACGTTTTGCGGGGCGGCGCCGGCGCGCCGGATCACGCGGCGGAATTTCGCGGGCTTGCCGAACACCGAAGCCGCGCAATCGAAATAATGGAATAGCGCGGCCGATGCGCCGAGCTTTTGCCGCGCATTGGCCTCGCTGTCCGACGTCACCAGCGCAAGCTGCACGCCGTTATCAGTCAGCGTCCGCAACATCGCATCAGTACCCGCAAACAGCGAAATCTCCGCCGCCGCTTCGCCCTTCAGCCGCCGCGCATAACGCGCGATCGCCGGCAGCTTCCACAAGGGCACCTCGAGCCGGCCCAGGATCTCGCGCGTCGAGGCATGCCGCAGCCCCTCGACATCCTCATCCCCAACGCGGCGAAAGCCGAAGCGATCGGCGACGTCGTTGATCGTGCGTAGGAACCAGGGGAAGCTGTCGACGAGGGTGCCGTCGAGATCGAAGATGGCGAGGGAGTAGGGCATCATTGCCGGAAGAACTGGTCGGATGTGACCGCTGGATTTACAAGACATCAAAGGGAATGCGCAAGATGCCGGTCGATCCAATCCAACTCAGCAAATTCCTGAGCTTTGTGCTGCGGCACAAGCCGGACGAGATCGGCTTGACGCTTAGCCCCGAAGGCTGGGCCAACATCGACGAACTCGTTGAAAAGGCCAATATGGCGGGGACGAATTTCGCGCGCGCCGACCTGCTCGACATTGTCGCAAGGAGTGACAAGAAGCGGTTCTCGCTGTCGGCGGATGGGCTCAGCATTCGTGCCGCACAAGGTCACTCCGTCCCGGTGGACCTCGGCTTGCCGTCGCAAGAGCCACCCTCGATCCTGTATCACGGCACGGCGACACGGTTCGTCGAGGCGATCCTGTCCGAGGGCCTGAAGCCGCAGGCACGCCAGCAGGTGCACCCTCAGACGAGGCGACGGCGCAGCGCGTCGGTCAGCGCCATGGCAAGCCACACATCTTCAAGGTCGATGCCGGCGGCATGCACGTCAAGGGATTCCAGTTTTTTCGGGCAGACAATGGCGTGTGGCTGACGAACCATGTGCCGCCGGAATTCTTGGCGTAGCTTACGCCAGGGATTTCCAAACGGTCTCCTCGGTCCAGCCAAGTTCGGCAAACTCGCCGGCGCGAAGCGGGGCTTCGCCTTCGGCGAAGAACTCATCGAGCTGCGGCGGTGCGACCGACGTTTCGGAGAGCATGGCGTGCGCCTGGCCGCGATGATGGATTTGATGCTGGAAGAGATGCATGAGGAGGCGGTCACGCCGCTCGGTCTGGACCCGTGTGTCGCGGTTGATCCGGACCGAGCCGTCGAGAAGCTCTGGCGTCAGCGCATCGCAGATGGCGAGCAACCGCTTGTCCATAGCTGATTGGGCACCCTTCAACTCTGGCAGGGAAGGATACGGTACCTCATTCTCCCATGCGCGCGGCCCGAGCCAGCCGCCTTCAAGCGCATCGATGTAGAAGAGGTCGATGACGTAGATGTGGTTCAGCGTGCGCTGCAGGCTCGGGAAGAATCCGGTTCGCTGAACTTCAAATTCGGCCTGGCTGAGGCCGGCGCAGTCCGTGAGCAAGCGGTGGTTCGCCCAGGCATTGTTGTAGGCGAAGGCGCGATAGGTTTGCAGAAGTCCAGCGGGCATGTCGGCACCGGTCTCACGAGAGGAGCGCAGGCGGATTACGCTTCGCTAATCCGCCCTACGGCTTCGATCTACTCCGCCGCCTCGCTCGCGCTCCGCCGCTTCGGTTTCCTTGCCTTCTTCAGCACCGGCTCCAGGAATTTGCCCGTGTAGCTCCGCGCCGCCTTCACGATGTCCTCGGGCGGGCCCCAGGCGACGATTTCGCCGCCGCCGTCGCCGCCTTCGGGACCGAGGTCGATGACCCAGTCTGCGGTCTTGATGACCTCGAGATTGTGCTCGATGACGACGACCGTGTTGCCCTGTGCGACCAGCTCGTGCAGCACCTCCAGCAGCTTCTTGACGTCGTGAAAGTGCAGGCCGGTGGTCGGCTCGTCCAGGATGTAGAGCGTGCGGCCGGTGGCGCGCTTGGACAGCTCCTTCGCGAGCTTGACGCGCTGAGCTTCGCCGCCTGATAGCGTCGTCGCCTGCTGGCCGACATGGATGTAGTCGAGGCCGACGCGGTGCAGGGTCTGGAACGTCTCGCGCACGCGCGGCACCGCCTTGAAGAACTCGGCGGCTTCCTCGACGGTCATGTCGAGCACGTCGGCGATGCTCTTGCCCTTGAACAGGACCTCCAGCGTTTCGCGGTTGTAGCGCTTGCCCTTGCAGACGTCGCAGGTGACGTAGACGTCGGGCAGGAAGTGCATCTCGATCTTGATGACGCCGTCGCCCTGGCAGGCCTCGCAGCGGCCGCCCTTGACGTTGAAGGAGAAGCGGCCCGGCTCGTAGCCGCGCGCTTTCGCTTCGGGCAGGCCGGCGAACCATTCGCGGATCGGCGTAAAGGCGCCGGTATAGGTCGCGGGGTTCGAGCGCGGGGTGCGGCCGATCGGCGACTGGTCGATGTCGATGATCTTGTCGATATGCTCGAGGCCCTCGATGCGGTCGTGCGGGGCGGCACCTTCGCTGGCATTGTTCAGCTTGCGGGCGATCGCCTTGTAGAGCGTATCGATCAGCAGCGTCGACTTGCCGCCGCCGGACACGCCGGTAACGGCCGTGAACAGGCCGAGCGGAATCTCCGCCGTGACATTCTTGAGGTTATTGCCGCGCGCGTTCACCACCTTGATGGTGCGGCGATGATTCGGCGGACGCCGCTCCGGCACCTCGACCTCGAGCTCGCCGGTGAGATACTTGCCGGTGAGCGATTTCGGGTTGCGCATGATTTCGGCGGGCGTGCCCTCGGCGATGATGTTGCCGCCGTGCATGCCGGCGCCGGGGCCGATGTCGAGCACGTGGTCGGCGAGCAAAATCGCGTCTTCATCATGCTCCACCACGATCACGGTGTTGCCGAGGTCACGCAGGCGCTTGAGCGTGTCGAGCAGGCGCGCGTTGTCGCGCTGATGCAGCCCGATCGAGGGCTCATCGAGCACGTAGAGCACGCCTGTCAGCCCCGAGCCGATCTGCGAGGCCAAACGAATGCGCTGGCTCTCGCCGCCGGACAGCGTTCCGGAGGAACGGGAAAGGGTGAGGTAATTGAGGCCGACGTCGAGCAGGAAGGTGAGGCGCTCGCGGATTTCCTTGAGGATGCGGCCCGCGATCTCGTTCTGCTGCGCGTTCAGCGCATCCGGTACGGTCTCGAACCACGCGCCGGCGGCCTTGACCGACAGTTCCGAGATCTCGCCGATATGCTTGGCTCCGATCTTGACGCAGAGCGCCTCGGGCTTCAGCCGGAAACCGGTGCAGGCGCCGCAGGGCACATCGTGGAAATACTTTGCCAACTCCTCGCGGGCCCACTCGCTCTCGGTCTCGCGATAGCGGCGGTTGATGTTGGTGATGACGCCTTCGAACGGCTTCTTGGTGTCGTAGGAGCGGACGCCGTCCTCATAGGAGAACTTGATCTCGTCCTCGCCGGAGCCGTGCAGGATCGCGTTCTGCGTCTTCTTCGGCAGATCCTTCCACTTGGTGGTCAGCGTGAACTTGTAATGCTTGCCGAGCGCGGTCAGCGTCTGCGTGTAATAGGGCGACGACGATTTGGCCCAGGGCGCGATCGCGCCCTTGCCGATCGCGAGCTCCTTGTCGGGGATCACGAGATCCTCATCGACATGCTGCTCGACGCCGAGACCGCCGCAGGCCGGGCAGGCACCATAGGGGTTGTTGAACGAGAATAGCCGCGGCTCGATCTCGGGGATCGTGAAGCCGGACACGGGGCAGGCGAACTTTTCCGAGAACAGGATGCGCTCGGGGCCGCTCTTGTCGTGGATCTTGGCGGTCTTCTTCTTCTCTTCGGCAGGCGCAGCAGCAGCCGGTGCATCGGCATACTCGATCACCGCGAGGCCTTCGGCGAGCTTCAGCGCGGTCTCGAAGCTTTCGGCGAGGCGCTGGCCGATATCGGCGCGCACGACGATGCGGTCGACGACGACGTCGATGTCGTGCGGGAATTTCTTGTCGAGCGTTGGCGCTTCCGCGAGCTCGTAGAAGGTGCCGTCGATCTTGACGCGCTGAAAGCCCTTCTTGAGCCATTCGGCGAGTTCCTTGCGGTACTCACCCTTGCGGCCGCGCACGACGGGCGCGAGCAGATAGAGGCGGCTGCCTTCAGGCAGGGCCAGCACGCGGTCGACCATCTGCGAGACGGTCTGGCTTTCGATGGGCAGTCCCGTCGCCGGCGAATAGGGCACGCCGACGCGCGCCCAGAGGAGGCGCATATAATCGTAGATCTCGGTGACGGTGCCGACGGTCGAGCGCGGATTCTTCGACGTCGTCTTCTGCTCGATCGAGATCGCCGGCGACAGGCCGTCGATCTGGTCGACGTCGGGCTTCTGCATCATCTCGAGGAACTGGCGCGCATAGGCCGACAGCGACTCGACATAGCGGCGCTGGCCTTCCGCGTAGATGGTATCGAAGGCGAGCGAGGATTTGCCGGAGCCTGAGAGGCCGGTGAACACCACGAGCTTGTCTCGGGGAATCTCGACGTCGATGTTCTTGAGGTTGTGCTCGCGCGCGCCACGGATCGTAATTGCGCGCAGGTGTGATCCCGCGTTCTGCTGTTGGCGCTTCGCCTTGATCACTTCATCCATCCGAGTTGCCCTCAAGGAATCCCAAAGGCACGCGATCGCGCCAACGTAACGGCGCGCTTCGCCCGGAACCGGGATCGGCGCCAATGGGTATGTGAGCGAACGTAGGAAGAACGGAGACGGATTTCCAGAGGGACTTGCGAATCGTCAACGGATTGTTGGCGCGCTGGCGGGACCTGGCAGCAGGACCGAGCAAGAGAGGCGGATGGAACACCAAAAAGGCCGGCGCAAGGCCGGCCTTTCGGTACGCAATGGCGTTGGAGCCGAAGCTCAGAACTTCACTTAGTACTTGGCCACCACCGGGCCATTGAAGTGATAGTTCACGCCGAGCTGGACGGTGTGCAGGTTGAGCGTGCCGGTCGGCAGGGCGCCGGTGAAATAGGTCTCGCCGGCGAGGCTGCGATACAGGTACTCGCCCTTGATCGACCACTGCGGAGCGATGAAGGCTTCGACGCCGGCGCCGACGGTCCAGCCCGAGTGCCACTTGCTGTCCGACGCGGTCACGCCGAGCGCGGAGAGGGTGATCTTGTTGTCGATCCAGGCGTAGCCGCCCGTGCCGTAGAACAGGACGTTGTTGACGGCGTAACCGACGCGGCCGCGCACGGTGCCCATCGCATCGGTCTTCGAAGTCGCGGTCGTGGTCACGACACCGAAGCCGGGGACGACAGTCGCGCCGGTCGCAGATGCGCTGACGTCAGCCCAGGCGCCATCGGCCTCAAGACCGAACACGATGTTGCCGGTCTGCCAGTTGTAGCCGGCGGTGCCACCGACGAAGCCACCCTGCATGCGGGGCGAGCCCGAGTTTTCCCAGGCGCCGCCGCCGACGAGACCGAGGTAGAAGCCGGTCCAGTTGTAGACCGAGGCCATGGCCACCGGAGCCTTGGTGTAGGGGCGAGCCGCCAGGTCGGCAGCCGAAGCGGCGCCAGTGAGGGCGATCAGAGCGGCCGAAGCCAGCAAAATCTTCTTCATTTTCAACGTAATCCCAGTCCCAGTTTCTGTTGTTGCCTTCCGTGCGTCGGAAGGGCAGCGGACGCCTTGGTCCAACTGATGTCGTGCTTACACTACTGAAGCTGCAAGTTGTGTCACTGAAATGCCACAACGGATACAAAATGTAATGGCTACTGACCTATAGTTCCCGCGGCATGACCCGTTCGCGCGCAAATTCAGCTGCGATTTCGAAGGGAACAAATCTGGAACAAACGGTCGGCTGGTGCTATATATGGGGATAACCGAGGGCGTGGCGGGCTGATCAGCGCTCGTAAGCGTATAGGGTCGGCTCAACAGGCGGCAGCGCGGGCGCGCCTTTTCGAAATTCAGTGACATTTGGAGTGGAGAGCGGCGATGGCGGGAAGCGTCAACAAGGTCATTCTGGTCGGAAATCTCGGCAAGGATCCGGAAATCCGCCGTACGCAGGACGGACGGCCGATCGCGAATCTGAGCATCGCCACCTCCGAGACCTGGCGTGACAAGAACAGCGGCGAGCGCAAGGAAAAGACCGAGTGGCATCGCGTGGTGATCTTCAACGAAGGTCTCTGCAAGGTTGCCGAGCAGTACCTGAAGAAGGGCGCCAAGGTGTACATCGAGGGTGCGCTGCAGACCCGCAAATGGACCGACCAGCAGGGCGCTGAGAAGTACTCCACCGAGGTCGTGCTCCAGGGCTTCAACTCGACCCTGACGATGCTCGACGGCCGCGGCGGTGGCGGAGGCGGCGGCAGCTTCGACGATGAGCCGGGCGGCGATTTCGGCTCCTCCGGTCCCGTGAGCAGCGCTCCGCGCCGTCCCGTGGCCGCTGGCGGCGGCGGTGGCCGCAACAACGACATGGACGACGACATCCCGTTCTGAGTCCCAGCGGGGCTTCGCTCAGCATGTCGCCTGCCTCGCGTAAAGCGGCAGGCTTTCTTACCAATTGACGGGCTAGGCTCGGTTTTCCGGGCTGGCCTCATGTGCCGCCTGAAGCCTTTGACGGTTCCAGATGTGAATGATATTAACTTTATGTTAATCCTATTCACATGGCTGGCTCCCGACCAGGAGGACGCCGCACATGAGCCTCGCGCCACTGTTTGACGCCGCTCCAGCGATCCCGCTGCACGCCTTTGCGGCCATGGCGGCTTTCGCGCTTGGCTTGGTCCAGTTTGCCGCGCCCAAGGGCACGCTGCCGCACCGGACGATCGGCTGGATCTGGGTGGCGCTGATGACCGTGGTGGCCGCGTCATCGTTCTGGATCCACCAGATCCGGCTCTTCGGGCCGTTCAGCCCGATCCATCTGTTGTCGATCTTCACGCTGGCGATGCTGCCGCTCGCGGTGTGGCGGGCGCACACCCATCGCGTCGCCGCTCATCGATGGACCATGATCTTCCTGTTTGCCGGAGCGCTTGTGGTGGCGGGCCTGTTCACACTGCTGCCCGGACGCATCATGCACAGCGTGTTTTTCGGGGCGTGAGGGGCGGTTCCACGCAGCTCGCCCGGACCCCGCTCAAGGCGGAGGCTAGAGGGGCGTAAGTCTCTGGAAAAACAGTCGGAAAAAGCGCTTCCCTGGAGCCCCCGAGGGTGGTTATCAGGGCGTCGATGCGCTATATGATTCCCAGATAAAACCTCACCGGATTCCCCCTTGGCTGACGACGACAACAAGCCCGGCGACCAGCCGGCGCAACCCTCGGACATTCGCCCCATCTCCATCTTCGAGGAGATGAAGAAGTCGTACCTCGACTACGCCATGAGCGTGATCGTGGCGCGTGCGCTGCCCGATGCCCGCGACGGCCTGAAGCCGGTGCACCGCCGCATCCTGTTCTCGATGAACGAGCAGGGGCACACGCCCGACAAGAAGTACGTCAAGTCAGCCCGCGTGGTCGGCGACGTCATCGGTAAGTATCACCCGCACGGCGACCAGTCGATTTACGACGCCATGGTCCGCATGGCGCAGGACTTCTCGATGCGCGTGCCGCTGATCGACGGCCAGGGCAATTTCGGCTCGGTCGACGGCGATCCGCCGGCTGCCTATCGTTACACCGAAGCGCGCCTGACGAAGGCTGCGCTGGCGCTGCTGGCCGACATCGACAAGGACACGGTCGATTTCCAGCCGAACTACGACAACAACGAGACCGAACCGTCGGTCTTGCCGGCCAAATTCCCGAATCTTCTCGTCAACGGCGCCGGCGGCATCGCAGTCGGCATGGCCACCAACATCCCGCCGCACAATCTCGGCGAGGTCATCGATGCCTGTGTCGCGCTGATCGACAACCCCGCGCTGACCATCGACGAACTCATCAACATCGTGCCGGGGCCGGATTTCCCGACCGGCGGCGTCATCCTCGGACGCCAGGGCATCCGCTCAGCCTATCACCTCGGCCGCGGCTCGATCGTTATGCGCGGCAAGGTCGCGATCGAGACCATTCGCAAGGAGCGCGAAGCGATCATCGTCACCGAGATTCCCTATCAGGTGAACAAGGCGACGATGGTCGAGCGCATCGCCGAGCTGGTCAAGGAAAAGAAGATCGAAGGCATTGGCGACCTGCGCGATGAGTCCGATCGCGACGGTTACCGCGTCGTCATCGAGTTGAAGCGCGACGCCGTGCCGGATGTGGTGCTGAACCAGCTCTACAGGTTCACGCCGCTGCAGACGAGCTTCGGCGTCAACATGGTTGCGCTCGACAGCGGCCGTCCGCGGATCATGCATCTGAAGGACCTGCTGGCGATCTTCGTCGACTTCCGTGAGCGGGTCGTCACGCGGCGCACCAAGTACCTGCTCGCCAAGGCGCGCGATCGCGCGCATATTTTGGTCGGTCTGGCGATCGCGGTTGCCAATATCGACGAGATGATCCGCGTCATCCGGACCTCGCCCGACCCGACCACCGCGCGCGATACCCTGATGTCGCGCGACTGGCCGGCGCGTGACGTCGAGGACATGCTGACGCTGATCGACGATCCGCGCCATCGCATCAGCGAGAACGGCACGATCCGGCTGTCGATGGAACAGGCGAGGGCCATTCTCGACCTGCGCCTGCAGCGCCTCACCGCACTGGGTCGCGACGAAATCCGCGAAGAGCTGGACAAGCTCGCCGGCGAGATCGCCGACTATCTCGACATCCTGCGCTCGCGCGAGCGCGTGCTGACCATCATCAAGACCGAGCTCGCCGAGGTAAAGGCCGAGTTCGCCACGCCGCGCAAGACTGTGATCATGGAGCAGGAAGGCGAGGTCGAGGACGAGGACCTGATCCAGCGCGAGGACATGGTCGTCACCGTCTCGCACGCCGGCTACGTGAAGCGCGTGCCGCTGTCGGCCTATCGCGCCCAGCGCCGCGGCGGCAAGGGCCGTGCCGGCATGCAGACCCGCGACGAGGATTTCGTCAGCCGGCTCTTTGTCGCATCGACTCATACTCCGGTGCTGTTCTTCTCGTCCCGCGGCCAGGTCTACAAGGAGAAGGTCTGGCGGCTGCCGATGGCTGCGCCGAACGCGCGCGGCAAGGCGATGATCAACATCCTGCCGCTGGAGCAGGGCGAGCGCATCACCACCATCATGCCGTTGCCCGAGGATGAATCGACCTGGGCCAACCTCGACGTGATGTTCGCCACCACCGGCGGCAACGTCCGGCGCAACAAGCTGTCCGACTTCGTCGACGTTCGCCGCTCCGGCATCATCGCGATGAAGCTCGACGACAACGAGGCGATCGTCGACGTGCAGATCTGCACCGAGCACGACGACGTGCTGCTGACCGGCGCCGGCGGCCAGTGCATCCGCTTCCCCGTCACCGACGTGCGCGTGTTTACCGGGCGCACCTCGATGGGCGTGCGCGGCATTGCGCTTGGCGAAGGCGACAAGGTGATTTCGCTGGCGATCTTGCGCCACGTCGAGACCACCTCGGACGAACGCTCGGCGTACTTGAAGATGCGCCGCGCGGTTGCTGGCGAAGCCGCGACCGAAGAGGCGCCGACGGACGCCGAGGCCGAGGAGACGTCCGGCAGCTTCCAGCTGGCGCAGGAGCGTTATGCCGAGATGTCGGCGGCCGAGCAGGTCGTGCTGACCGTCTCCGTCAACGGCTATGGGAAGCGGACCTCATCCTACGAGTACCGCACCACGGGCCGCGGCGGCAAAGGTATCGTCGCGATGAGCGTCAACAACCGCAACGGCAATCTGGTGGCGTCCTTCCCCGTAGAGGATGCTGATCAAATCATGCTGGTCACCGACAAGGGCCAGCTGATCCGCTGCCCGGTCGAAGGCATCCGCGTCGCCGGCCGCTCGACCCAGGGCGTGATCGTGTTCGACACCGCCGAGGACGAGCACGTCGTCTCGGTCGAGCACATCACGGAGGAGGCCGAGAGCGGAAACGGTGCGAATGGAGAGTCGAACGGGGAGTGACACGTCACTTCCTCGTAGCCCGGATAGAGTGAAACGAAATCCGGGCTACCGCACTATCAAGCTAAATCTCCAGCTCTGTCCCGAACTCCACCACCTGCTTGGTCGGCACGCCGAAGAATGCCGCCGAGCGTTCGGCGTTGCGCTGGAGGAAGGCGAACAGGCCTTCGCGCCAGACCCACATGCCCGGAATGTCCTCGCTCGGGATGATGGTCTCGCGGCCGACATAATAGGTGATGTCGGAGAGGTCGATGCCGGGCAGCTTGCCCTGGCGGCAGGCGAGCGTCAGTCCCTCATAGATCGTCGGGTTCTGCATGAAGCCGTAATGCAGGACCACGCGCGTAATGCCGGTGATGATCTCGATCACCTCGGCCCGGTCCTCGTCGGTCACGTGGGGCGCTTCCTCGATCAGCACGGTGACGAGCACGATGCGCTCGTGCAGGACGTGGTTGTGCTTGACGAACTGCGTAAGTGCCAGCGGCACGCCGTTCGGCGCGGACGCAAGGAAGACGGCCGTTCCGGGCAGGCGGGCGCTGCACTTGTTCACCGCGGTCTCGATCAGGTCTTCCTCGGGCTGGCGCAGCTTGCCGCGTGCCGCCTCGACCAGCTTCACGCCACTGCGCCAGGTCAGCATCAGGAAGGCGACGAAGGCCGCGAGCAGCAACGGAAACCATCCGCCTTCGAACAGCTTGATCGAGTTGGCCGAGAAGAAGATCACGTCGATGACTAAGAAGAACCCGTTCACGGCGATCACGAGCCAGGGTGAATAGCCCCACTGAATCGCGACGAGGGCTGCAAGCAGTGTGGTTATCGCCATCAGGAGCGAGACTGCGATGCCGTAGGCGCCGGCCAGCGCATCGGAGGTGCCGAAGCTCAACACGGCGCCGAGTGTTGCGGCCGCGAGCAGCCAGTTCACAAGCGGCACATAGATCTGGCCGATCGCATCGCTCGTGGTGTGTCGGATCTGCATGCGCGGCAGGAAGCCGAGCTGGATCGACTGCTGGGTCAACGAGAACACGCCAGAGATGATGGCCTGCGAGGCGATCACGGTCGCAACGGCCGAGAACGCGACCAGGGCGTAATGCAGGAAGTCAGGGCAGAGCTGGAAGAACGGATTTTCGATCATGCCGGGATCGGTGATCAGCAGCGCAGCCTGGCCGAAATAGTTGAGCACCAGCGCCGGCAGGCAGATGGCAAACCATGCAAGCCGGATCGGCAGGCGACCGAAATGCCCCATGTCGGCATACATCGCCTCACCGCCGGTGACCGCGAGGAAGGCGGCGCCCAAAATCGCGAAGGACACCCCAAAATCCTGGTGGATCAGGAAGTCCAGGGCGTAGAACGGGCTGAGTGCCGCCAGCACCGCCGGCGCCTTGACGATGCCGTGGATGCCGAGCGCGGCCAGCACGGCGAACCAGGCCAGCATAACCGGTCCGAAGATGCGGCCGATGAAGCCGGTGCCTTGCTTTTGCATCAGGAACAGGCCGATCAAGATGACGACGGTGACCGGCACCACGGCTGGCGCGAGCGAGGGCGCGTCGACCTTGAGACCTTCGATGGCCGACAGCACCGAGATCGCCGGCGTGATCGCGCCGTCACCATAGAGCAGCGCAGCGCCGACCAGGCCGACCACGAGCAGATGGGCGCGCCAAGTGCCTGCTTGCGCGTGGCGGGCGTGCAGCAGCGCCAGCAGCGCAACGATGCCGCCTTCGCCCCGGTTGTCAGCGCGCAGGATCAGCAGCGCATATTTCAGCGAGATGATCAGCAGCAGCGCCCAGAAGATCAGCGAGGCAACGCCGAGCACCGCGTCTTGTGTCACAGCGCCGCCGTGAGCAGCGGCCTTGGCGGCTTCTTTCAGGGCATAGAGCGGGCTGGTGCCGATATCACCATAGACCACCCCGAGGGCGCCCATCGTCATAGCAAGCGGGATTGGATCGGGGTGGTGGCCGGATGCGACGGCGGGCGTACTGGACAATTGCAACCCCTCGATGGGATCGCGCCCGTCGGGCCATTCCGAGGGACGCGAGCGTCAGACAGTCTGCGACGAGACGTCGCAAATATCCACGAGATTTATCTTGGGGTTGATAGAGGTTTATGACGTGGCGCTGACAAATCGCCTACGGGGTGCGGTCTGCCGTCACCAGGCGAGCGACGCGGACGTCGGCCTTGGTGCCGGCGCGGCGAAGGCAGGAGGCCTCGAAGTTCGGCCAGGCCTGCTGCGAGCAATCGCGGCCGATCGTCTTGATGTCGAGCCGGTCACTCTTGGCCAACGGCTGCGGCACGCTGGCTTCAACCGTCGGCGCAAAGCCCGGCAGGAGGGTGAGGGCTGCAGCAACGCACGCAGCAAGAGTGATCGCCGAAAGAGCCTTGATCATTTGATGTCCCCTGTGATGCGGCCGCTACGCCCAGTTTGCGGCCCGTCGTTCGTTGGCCGGATTAGTAACCATGGCCAGTTTCCGGACGTCTTCGCCGGTGCCGGAAATGGTTTCGTTCGTGCTCCGTTTTGTTTCGTGGACGCTCCGAGGACGAAACAATCGGGGGCCCTCTGGCGCGGATTGACTGGAAAACCGGCAAGAAACCCTGATGGAACCTGTCCGGCTTGCCGGGCCGGGCCCGGCGCGGTAGGAGGTGGCCATGCCCCGCATTGCCTTCTACCCAGGTTCCTTCGACCCCATCACCAACGGCCATCTGGACGTGGTCCGGATCAGTGTCCCACTGTGCGACCGCCTGGTGGTCGCGGTCGGGATCCATCCCGGCAAGAAGCCGCTGTTCTCGACCGAGGAGCGGCTCAAGATGCTCCTTGACGTCTGCGGGCCGGTGGCAGCCCAAGGCGGCTGCACGCTCGAGGCCGTGACGTATGACGACCTCGCGGTCAGCGCGGCGCGCAAATACGGCGCGACCATCATGATCAGGGGCCTGCGCGATGGCACCGACCTCGACTACGAGATGCGGCTGGCTGGTATGAACGGCACCATGGCGCCCGAGGTGCAAACCGTCTTCCTGCCGGCCTCTCCGTTAGTCCGCCCGATTACCGGCACATTGGTGCGCCAGATCGCCGGCATGGGCGGAGATGTCTCGGCCTTCGTTCCGCCGCTCGTTGCGTCCCAACTCAAGGCAAAATTCGCCTGAAAACGGCGTGCTTTTTCATCTCACCTGATCCGGAGTTTCCATGATCCGTCGTCTCGCAATTCTTGCCACGATGTTCGTCGCGCTCGTTGGCGCAGCCCCGGCTGTGGCGCAGCAGCTGCCGGCCAATCTGGACAAGGCCAATGCGCTCGTCATCGACACCACCAAGGGCCGCATCGTCATCAAGCTGAGGGCCGACCTCGCGCCGCAGCACGCAGAGCGTCTCAAGCAGCTGGCGCGCGAGGGCTTCTACAACAACGTGCCGTTCCACCGCGTCATGGACGGCTTCATGGCCCAGACCGGCGACGGCCAGAACGGTAACGGCACCGGCGGCTCGAAATATCCGAACCTGAAGCAGGAATTCTCCAAGGTTCATTTCGCGCGCGGCATCGTCGGCATGGCCCGGCGCGGCGACAGCGTCGATACCGCCAACTCGCAGTTCTTCATCATGTTTGCCGACGGCGGCAGCCTCGACGGCCAGTACACGGTGATCGGTGAGGTCGTGCAGGGCATGGACGTGGTCGACAAGCTGAAGAAGGCGCCGGCCGGTTCGCCGGGCGGCACGGTCACCGATCCCGACAAGATGGTGAAGGTGCAGGTCGCCTCCGACATCAAGTAGCCGGGACCATGGCGCGCCGCGGCGACAGGCTCCTGTTCGCTGCGGCCGTGCTGTTGTCTGGCGTCACCGGTGCGGCCGCAGAGGACGCACCGGTCAACACGATCCAGGACATCTTCCAGCACTTGCGGAGCTGCTGGAAGCCACCTCCGCCGGCCACGGCTCGCCCACTCGACATCACCGTCGTCGTGAGCTTTAACCGGTCCGGAAACATCCTGGGCCATCCGAGGATTACCTATGAATCCGAAGGGGCCTCCGACAATGACCGGCTGCAATACCGGATCGCGGTAATGGAGGCGTTGCAACGCTGCACGCCGATGCCATTTACCGATGCAATGGCCGGCGCCGCCGCGGGACGTCCGTTCGCGATCCAGTTCCGTAGTCGCAAAACGTCACCTGACAAGACTTCACCTCCAACGCAAGAGAGACGAGCATGAGCGCCACCGAAAACACTTTGATCCTCGAAACCACGCAGGGCCCCGTCACCATCGAGATGCGCCCGGACCTCGCGCCCGGCCATGTTGCGCGCATCAAGGAGCTCGTCCGCGAAGGTTTCTACGACGGCATCGTGTTCCATCGCGTGATCGACGGCTTCATGGCGCAAACCGGCTGTCCGCACGGCACCGGCACCGGCGGCTCGGGTCAGAAGCTGAAGGCCGAGTTCAACAAGGAGCCGCATGTGCGCGGCACCACCTCGATGGCGCGCGCCGCGAGCCCCGATTCCGGCGACAGCCAGTTCTTCATCTGCTTCGACGACGCCCGCTTCCTCGACAACCAGTACACGGTGTGGGGCAAGGTCACCGAGGGTATGGAGAATGTCGACAAGATCAAGCGCGGCGAGCCGGTGCAGAACCCGGACAAGATCGTCAAGGCGCGGATGGCGGTCGACAAGGAGTGACCGCGTAGCGGTCATTCCGGGGCGATGCGCCGCGTCGAACCCGGAATCTCGAGATTCCGGGTTCGCGCTTTGCGCGCCCCGGAATGACGCCAATTGAGACGCAACGGCGTAAATGCGCACTGATCTCTTCGATTTCGACCTGCCGCCCGAGCGCATTGCGTTGCGCCCGGCCAGCCCGCGCGACTCCGCCAAGATGCTGGTCGTCGAGGACGGTGCGTTGCGCGACCAGACCATTGCCGACCTGCCGCAATGGCTGAGGCCCGGCGACCTGCTCGTCGTCAACGACACCAAGGTGATCGCGGCGCAGCTTAGGGGGCGCCGCATCGGCCGCGAGACCGAACCGAAGATCGAGGCGACGCTGATCAAGCGTTTGGACGGCTCGCGCTGGCAGGCGCTGGTGAAGCCCGCCAAGAAGCTGGTCGCCGGCGACCGCATCCGCTTCGGCAATGAGGGCAAGGTCTGCCTGCTCGGCCATCTCGACGCCGAGGTCGAGGCCAAGGGTGGGGAAGGCGAGGTGACGCTGTCATTCTCGTTCCACGGTCCGACGCTTGACCAGGCCATCGCCGATCTCGGCAGCCCGCCGCTGCCGCCCTACATCGCCTCCAAGCGGACGCCTGACGACCAGGATCTCGCCGACTACCAGACCATGTTCGCGGCCAATGAAGGCGCGGTCGCAGCGCCGACCGCGGGCCTGCATTTCACGCCGGCGCTCGAGCAGGCGTTGCAGGCGCGTGGCGTCGGCATCGTCAGGATCACGCTGCATGTCGGGGCAGGGACCTTCCTGCCGGTCAAGGTCGATGACACCGACGGCCACAAGATGCATGCCGAGTGGGGAACGATCTCGGCTGAAACCGCGGAACGGCTCAACACCGCGCGTAAGAATGGCGGACGTGTCGTCGCCGTCGGCACCACATCATTGCGCCTGCTGGAGAGTGCAGCCAGCGAGGACGGCACGATCCAGCCATTCGCGGCAGACACCTCGATCTTCATCACGCCTGGCTATCGGTTCCGCGCCGTCGACGTGCTGATGACGAATTTTCATCTGCCGAAGTCGACGCTGTTCATGCTGGTGTCGGCGTTTGCGGGCCTGGATACGATGAAGCAGGCCTATGCGCATGCGATCGCGAGCGGATACCGGTTCTATTCCTACGGCGACGCGTGTCTGCTCTTTCGCGGGCATTAGATTAACGTTCAACGCTGTCACGCTGTCGTGAACGCATGGCCCCGCGTCGTTTTGTCCGGACTGTTAAGTTAGATACTTCACAATTGAAGCGTCGTGGCTGTGCTAAAAGCAGCGATGAAGAAATTATTCATTGTAGCGCTTTTCATCACGATCTCTCCTTGCATGGCCCAGACCGTCGCCGGGACGCCGGTGATCCCGACGGATTCATCGATCCGGGAGCAGATTAAGGCTGATCGTGACAAGGAGAGAGCCGAAGCCAACGTCGCTTCGCAGGCACGCCCCTGGGATCGCGACGCCAACGGCAAGCGTCCCTGGGACCGCAAAGACTCCCCAGCGAAATAAGTCCAAGTGAGTTCCAGGGGTGAGCACCGCGCGTGAGCGCGCTTGCCCACCCCAAGATATCTTCCCTACGCCATCACCCGCTGGGGCAGCAGTTCCGCGATCTGAACCGCGTTGAGCGCCGCTCCCTTGAGCAGCTGATCTGCCGCCACGAACATCGAGATCGAATGTCCGGAGGGATCGCTGAGATCCTTGCGGATGCGGCCGACCAGAACGTCGTCCTGGCCCGAGGCGTCGATCGGCATCGGGAAGTAGTTCTTCACGCGATCGTCGACGACCTTGACGCCGGGCGCTTGTGCCATGATGGCGCGAACCTGATCTTCGGTGATCGGCTTCTCGCATTCGAAGGTGATGGCCTCGCAATGCGCGCGCAGCACCGGCACGCGGACGCAGGTGACGCCGATCGCGATCTTCTCGTCCTCGAAGATCTTGCGGGTCTCGTTGATGACCTTGGTCTCTTCGTCGTTGTAGCCGGTCTCAGGATCGACTGCGGTGTTGTGGTTGAAGAGATTGAACGCGTAGGGATGCGGCATCACCTTGGGCGTATAGACCTGCCCGTTGAGATTGGCGCGGGTGGATTCGACGAGCTCCTCCATCGCGGCCGCGCCGGCGCCGGAGGCTGCCTGATAGGTCGAGATGATCACGCGCTTGATGCGGTTCTTCTGGTGGATCGGCCAAAGCGGCACCAGTGCCGTGATCGCGGCGCAGTTCGGATTCGCAATGATGCCCTTGTGATCCCTGATGCGGTTGCCGTTGACCTCGGGGATGACGAGCGGGACGTTCGGATCCATGCGGAAGGCGGATGAGTTGTCGACGACGACGGCGCCGGCCTTGACCGCAACAGGCGCGAACTTCTTCGAAATGCCGCTGCCGGCGGAGAACAGCGCGATGTCGACGCCTTCGAAGGCGCGCTCGGTTAGCTCCTCGATGACGACATCCTTGCCGCGGAACGACACCGTCTTGCCGGCGGAGCGGGCGCTGGCGAGCGCCTTGAGCTTGCCGACGCGAAAATCACGCTTGTCCATGGTGGCAATGAATTCGGCGCCCACCGCACCGGTGACGCCGACAATCGCGACGACGGGATCGTTACTCACTGTGTCCTCCATTGAGATCGATTTAAACAACAAAAAAGCCCCGGACCATCTTGGGCGGGGCTTCGGTAGAGCTTGATGCGTTTAGTCGACGACTATGCGCGCACGCCTCCCCGGGCCCCGAAGGCCGTGGTGGTTTTGGTCGTGCGTTTGGTGGTCGTGAACATGGCGGCGACTTATGCGGGAGAGTCCGGCGCCCGTCAATGGCTTTCGGGCGGGATTGTGTCCTCCAGCTATTTGCCCCGTACGCCCGGCGGCTCGAGCAGAACTTCCTTGAGGTCGTCGCCGCTGATGACGACAATCGTGAAATTGAGCCGGCCGCCTTCGCGCACCAGGCCGCCGCTGATGGCCTTGCCTGATGCCGCCTTCTCGGCGACGCGCACCGCATCGGTCAGGCGGTGCGTGATGCTGCCGAGGGCTGCGAGATTATTGCGGTCTTCGTGGTCCAGTTCGGCAAGGGGCAGGGCGGCTTCGCCGCCCATGAGCTCGCCGGTGGAAGCGTTGATGGTGGACCGCCAGATCCGGTCGTTGTGCAGCGTCTTGATCCGGTACACCGGTACGCCCGAACCGCCGTCGAAGCTGACATCCGCAGTCGTCGCACCAGCGTGACGGGCTTCAGCAATTGCCATGGCCTGGCTGATCGAGATCGACGCGCTGCGGAAGCGCTCGATCTCGCGGCTGACGGCCTGGCGGTCAGCTGCTGCGTCCCCATCCGTGTCGCTGTGGAGGGCGGTCGGCGTCGAGCCTGCCGAGACGATCGCACACGCCGGTGTTGCGATAAGCAGCCCGGAGAGGGCGACCGCCAGCATCCCGTACACCTGTCGTCTCGTTGCGCTCATCGTCCCAACCTTCGACCGGCAAACCTCGAATTAGCAAGTCTGCCGGATGTTCGTAAAGAAATCGCGGCCGACCTTGGGCACCGGCCGGCCGCGGAGCGTCGTGACGGGCTGTCCCCGTCGCGGCGATCTAAGCGGTCCGGACCTCTTTGGGGCTGGTGAATAAAAGTTGCCCGTACCGCTCTATAAACAAAACCATACCGTATCGTTTTATTTTGGTCAACGAAGCGACTGTTGTCCCGAGGGGACAAATCGCCCGTCTCACGGAAATGTCAGCGGGAAGGGCGGCGCCGTTTGAGAGCTTTGGTCGCGTCTTTTGAGGTGTCCTGCACGCGGTCCGCAGGACCGATCGCGCCGGCCAGGAACAGCTTGATCGCCGCGCGCATCCGCTTCTCGGCGGCCTTGAACTCCATCGGCGTGCCGAATGTCGCCATGCGGTGGGTGTGGCCGACGACGACGTCGAGGAACACTTCGGCCGCGATCGTGGTGTCGTCGACGTCGAGCGCGCCTTGCGCGACGAGATGATCGAAGAAGCGCGCGGTCGTTGCGACGGCCTTCAGCCAGCCTTCTTCCTTGCCGAGCTTGGCGACTTCAGGGAAGTTGATCGCCTGCGACGTCATCATGCGGCTGAAGGCTACCGCGTCGGGCCCGCAGGTGAAATTGAGCATCTCGCGCCCGATCTCGATCAGCCGATGTTCGACCGGGATATCGGAGCCGCTGCTGAGCTGCGTTTCCGCCGCTGCCGACAGCGGTGCGAGCCAGCGCGCGATCTCGCGGCGGAGCACGGCGGCGAAGAGCCCGCGCTTGTCGCCGTAGCGGGAATAGACGGTGGGTTTGCTGACGCGGGCTGCTTCCGCCACTGCGTCGAGCGAAGTCGCATCAAACCCGCGATCGAGGAACAGGCGGGTGGCGACCTCGATCAACCGCTGGTCGCGCTCGATCGCGGCACTCTTGGTCGGCCGGCCGCCGCGCGACTTCGCGGCCTCGCGGCGGGGGGCTGCCGTTCTTGTCCTGGTCGCAGCCAATCCCATGCCCAATGATTCCTGCGCGTTCCCAACAGTGATCATTGCTCTATAACGCGCAGCCGCCGGGGCGTCATCGCGAATCTGGCCGGATTTGCCTATCGTCAACGGTCTCGCGCCTTGGCCGTTCCGCCTCACGGCATCCGCGACGTCCAGGCTTGGCCGCCTGCCGCTTTCTCGTACCCGTACTGGTACAGCGCCCGCATATAGGCGGTGTCGAACCCCTCGGACGGCGGCGCCGGATAATCGCGTTCGATGTAGGAGAGGTGGAAGCCGAGGTGGTTACGTTGGGCAAAATCGTAAGTCGAGAAGATGATCGAGCGCGTCTGCGACTGCGTGATCGAGGACAGGCTGCGTGAGGCGACATCGATCGTGCTGTTGGCGACGAGCTCGAAATTGCGCTCGATCTTCTTGTTGACGAGGATGTAGATGTCCATCTTCGCGTTGCCGGGCAGGCGTCCCCTAAACAGCAGGGCTTCGGGCAGCGTCAGCACCGGTGCCGTCACACCGCCGTCGACATGCATCTCCTGAAATTTGCGGCCCTGGCCTTCGGCCTCGATCAGGATCGGTGGAAAAACGAGGGGAATGCTGGCAGAGGCCGCCATTACGTCACGAAACAGTTTCAGCGCTTCGGGTGTGCCGACCGCGGCGATCTTGCCCATGTCCCAGATGGCGGTGCGCTGGGTGTCGAGATCGGTTGTGACCACCAGCAGCCGTCGTCCCCTGGCATTCTCGCGCGCGACCTGCGCCAGGATCTCCGGCCCGACATAGCGCGCGACAAGCTCGCGCAGCCGCGTATTGCCGAACAGGCCGGAGCCGAACAGCACACGCATGATGCTGGGATCGTTCAAGAGGCTTTCGGCGATGCCGCTGGTGTAGAGCTCGCGAAGCGTGTCGTCGTATTGCGAACCGAGGAACGCAAACGGCGCGATCAAACCTCCTGTACTCACACCCGAGACGACAGAGAAGGTCGGGCGGTTGCGCGCAGCGCTCCAGCCGTTGAGCACGCCGACGCCATAGGCGCCATCGGCACCGCCGCCTGACAGCGCCAGATAGGTTCTGCTCCCGCTCGCCTTATCCTGCTCGAAGCTGAACTTGGTGATGGGCTCGTCGGCATAGCGCCTGAGGCCGTCGATATCGAGCACGCGCGAGGTGCTGGCATCATTAGCCGTATAGGGCGTGCGAGGGATCGAGGTGCAGGCGGCGAGCGCCAGGCTGCAGGCCAAGATCAGCGGCGTGATTAGGCGGACGCCTGTCCGCTTGGCCCAACCATCCGGGATGGTGGATCTGTCAGTCGAACATGTGGGGAGGGGCATCGGTCGGTGGCTGACGATCACGCATTTGCAGCCCCGGCAACGTTGCCGCGGCGTCTCGTTCAGCCCCCGGAGTGAAACTATACTGTATCGTTTTGTTTATCAAGCCGCTGGTGTCATCACGTCCACGTCAGCGCTGTCCCAGTCTGGGGCATCGTGCGGGTTGATCGGGCTCGCCCGACACGCAATAAGCACCGCCATGAGTCGCCTCCCCAATCATTTCGAACTGCTCGCCACCGACGGCACCGCGCGCACCGGCCGCCTGACCACGCCGCACGGCGTGGTGCGGACGCCGGCCTTCATGCCTGTTGGTACCGCAGGCGCCATGAAGGGCATGCATTGGCGCGAGGTGCGCGACGCCGGTGCCGATATCGTGCTCGGCAACACCTATCATCTGATGCTGCGGCCCGGCGCGGAGCGCATCAACGGGCTCGGCGGCTTGCAGCGGTTCACCGGCTGGAACGGACCGATGCTGACGGATTCCGGCGGCTTCCAGGTGATGTCGCTGTCGGATTTGCGCAAGATCAGCGAGCACGCCGTCACCTTCCGCTCGCATATCGACGGCGCCAAGATTGAGCTGTCGCCCGAGCGCTCGATCGAGGTGCAGCGCCTGCTCGGCTCGGACATTGCCATGCAGATGGACGAATGCGTGCGGCTGCCGGCCGAGCGCGACGACATCGACCGCGCGATGCGTCTGTCGCTGCGCTGGGCCGAACGCTCCAAGCGTGCCTTCGAGAGCGCTCCTGACGGCTACATGCTATTCGGCATCGTGCAGGGCGGCGACATCCCGCAGCTGCGCCATGCGAGCGCGCAAGGGTTGGTCGAGATCGGCTTCCACGGCTATGCGATCGGCGGCCTTGCCGTAGGTGAGCCGCAGGCTGTGATGCTGGCGATGATTGACGAGACCGCGCCGGCGCTGCCGATCGACCGGCCACGCTACCTCATGGGCGTCGGCACACCGGACGACATCCTCGAGGCGGTCAAGCGTGGTATCGACATGTTCGATTGCGTGATGCCGACGCGCAATGGTCGCCACGGCGTCGCCTTCACGCGTTTCGGCCAGGTCAATTTACGCAACGCCCGCCACGCCGACGATCCGCGTCCGCTCGACGAGGAAAGCTCATGGCCGTCCGCGCGCAACTATGCGCGTGCCTACCTGCACCATCTCGTCAAGGCGGGCGAGACGCTGGGAGCGATGTTGCTGTCCGAGATCAATATCGCCTACTACCAGTTCCTGATGCAGGGCATCAGGAACGCGATCGCACACGGAACATTCGAAGAGTTCTACCGGCGTACGCGTGAGGACTGGGCGAGGGGCGACATCGCTCCTCGATAAGTTAGTTGCAAACGAGGCGCTGCTTGACGGCGTGCTTGGTGACGAAGCCGTAGCCGCAATTGTCGCAAGTCCAGAGATAGCTGATCACGTGGTCTGACACATACGCGGACGCTTCGGCTGCGACCATGGAGTCGGCGCAGACGGGACAGGTGGGCAACTCACTGCAACGCGGATCGCGGTGGTGCGCGATGGTCGGCAACACTTCAGCAACTGCTGACATCGTGGTGACCTCCCTGCTTCGAGACCTAAGTCTAACATAAGCAGAATCAGTTGACGAGGTCGCAACACAAATGCGTTGGTTTTCTGATAATTAAAGCTCACGCGGTTTTGCGATGCAGCGTATTTAACATGTGCCGCATTGTCGCTTGCGTGTCGTCACAAGCTGTCCGTAACTGCGCAAACGCTGCGCCGGAAGCGAAATTGTTGCCACAGGGAGTTCATCATGGACGCATCGTCCGAGAAGAGTGCAAACACGGGTGCAGCGCACCAACCCGGCCGCGGCCGAATCTATGACTCGATTGTCGAGGCTTTCGGCGACACGCCGACCGTGCGCCTGCGCCGGCTGCCGGGCATGCAGGGCGTCAACGCGACGATTTTGGCCAAGCTCGAATATTTCAATCCGGCCGCGAGCGTGAAAGATCGTATCGGCGCAGCAATGATCATTGCCATGGAAAAGGCGGGCATCGTCAAACCGGACACGGTGCTGATCGAGCCGACCTCCGGCAATACCGGCATTGCGCTGGCCTTCGTTGCCGCGTCGCGCGGTTACCGCTTGAAGCTGGTGATGCCGGAATCGATGTCGATCGAACGGCGCAAGATGCTGGCGTTCCTCGGCGCCGAGCTGGTGCTGACGCCGGCCGCGCAAGGCATGAAGGGCGCGATCGCAACGGCCGAAGAACTGTTGAAGACGACGCCGAACTCGGTGATGCCGCAGCAGTTCAAGAACCTCGCCAATCCCGAAGTGCATCGTCGCACCACGGCGGAGGAAATCTGGAACGACACGTCAGGCAATATCGACTTTTTCGTTGCCGGCGTCGGCACCGGTGGCACCATCACCGGTGTTGGCCAGGTCCTGAAGCCGCGCAAGGCGTCCTTGCGCGTCGTCGCGGTCGAGCCCGAAGAGAGTCCAGTGCTGTCAGGTGGCAACCACACGCCGCACAAGATCCAGGGCATCGGCGCAGGCTTCGTGCCCGATATTCTCGACCGCTCTGTGATCGACGAGATCGTGAAAATCAACTCGACCACGGCGATCGAGACCTCGCGCGCGCTGGCGCGGCATGAAGGCATCCCGGGCGGTATCTCCTCCGGTGCCGCAATCGCGGCCGCGCTCGAGATCGGCAAGCGGCCGGAAGCTGCGGGAAAAACCATTTTGGCTATCGTGCCGTCCTTCTCCGAGCGCTATCTTTCGACAGTTCTGTTTGAAGGAATCTAGGACATGGCGGATCAACCGAGGCGGCCGCGCACGTTGGGCGATGCGCGGTCGGAAGCTGAGGCGGCATTCAAGAAGGTGACGGCCAAGGTCGCTGCGCCAATGCCGAAGCAGAATGTGGCGCCTGGGATCAAGGAGCAGGTCACGTTGCGCATCGACCAGGATGTGCTCGCGTTCTTCCAGGAAGGCGGCCCCGGCTGGCAGGACCGCATCAACGATGCGCTGCGCAAGGCGGCGGGGAAGTAGGCGTCTCAGCGGACCGGACGCCCGCATGAGGCACCTCTCTCTCCTCGTCATTGCGAGGAGCCCTTGCGACGAAGCAATCCAGACTGCGTCCGCGGAAAGATTCTGGATTGTTTCGCTACGCTCGCAATGATGGAGCATGTGTCCCAACAAAAAAGCCCGGCGTGAGCCGGGCTTTTGCGCTTGTGTTTGTCTGGCCTCAGCGGCGGAACATGCCGCCCATCATGCCGCCGACCACGCCGCCCACGAAGGCCGCGCCGGCATCGCCACCACCACCGCCGCCGCTGTGGCGGGGCGCAGGTGCGCTCTGGGCCTGGGCGGGCGCACGTCGGGCGGGCTTCGCGCTGTCGTCGCTCGCGGTCGGCGTCGAAGCGACGATCTCGGAGAGCATGGCCTTGTGCTGGAGCTTGTTGAGGAAGCCCGTCGACGGATAGCCGCGGGCGGCCTGCCAGCGCTTGAGCACCGTACGGGTGTCGCTGTCGAATGTGCCCGTCACCTTGGTGTCGAAGCCGAGGCCGGAGAGACGGCGCTGTACGTCGCGGCGCTGCCCCTTGTCGAGGCCAATCTGGTCCTCGGTGAGCTGGGTGGCCTCATCGGTGAAGGTCGCGGGATCGACTCCGGCGTTGAGGTTACGGGTCGTGGTCGAGGGACCGTTCTGGATCGCCGCGAGCCGCGCCATGGCCAGCGGCTTGAACTGGCCGTTGGGATAGGCGGAGAGGTAGGCGTTGAGCTCTTCCGGCTTGTTGGATTCCTTCACCGAGCGCCAGAACTCGAGCTCGACACCGTCCGAACTGCTGCTGGCCGTAGCCGCCGGCGCGCTGCTCGAGGCCGTTGGAGCCGCATTGGCGACCTGGGTGGTCGGTGCCTGGTTGAGGTAGACGGCGCCGATCAGGTTGGTGTGGCCCCAGGGCAGCTGGCCCTTGTGGGTCTCTTCATTGACCTGGGCGCGTACCGACGTCATCGCCTGCTGGATCTCGACGCCGGGCTTGGTGATGTTGTCGATCAGCGCGCGGGTGAACGGACTGTTGTTGCCTTCCTGGCCGTCAAGCGCGGTCTGGCCCGGGCCGGTGGCGAACGCGATCAGCGTGCCTTCGCCGGACTTCATCTCGGCGAGGCCGCTGCCGACACTGACGCTGCGGGTGGCGGAGTTCGACTTGATCTTCGCCGCGAACGGGTTGTCGCGGCAGGCGTCGAGGAACACCAGCTTGACCTTGGCGTCGCCCATCGTCTGGTCGAGCGTCAGGTCGATGTTGATGGCAGCGCCCAGCTTGACGTCCATCTCCGACTTAATGTCGGCATCGACGGGCAGGAGATAGTTGGTGCCGCCGACGGCGATGCCGTGACCGGCATAGTAGAACACCGCGACATCGGAACCTTGCGCCTTGCGGCCGAAGTCGAGCAGCTTCTCGGTCATCTGGTCGCGTGAGAGATTGGATCCTTCGATCACCTCGAAGCCGACATTGCGCAGCGTCGCCGCCATCGCTTTGGCGTCGATTGGCGGGTTCGGCAATTGCGCGACGTTCTTGTAGGCGCCATTGCCGACGACAAAGGCGACGCGGCGGTCTGCCTTCGCGGCGCTGACCGACAGCGCCATGCACATCAGCGAGACGATGATGGTGAGAGTGCGCATCTGAAATCCCCAACAGAATCGAATGACGGGCAGCAACAAATTGGTGTCGAACCTACACGAAAGCGCCCGGCCTCGCGCTAGCAAAACGATGGTTCACCCAACTCAGCCAACCCGTTGCTTTGTAATCGAATGTGCACGATGGAATACCCCTCCAACGTGATCCAAATCACGCTCGACCACTTTGATTTGTCGCGTCAGGCAGCGTGCGGGTTCACTGCGCGCGGGCGGGAACCGGCGCGGCTGCCGGTTTCAAATTCAGTAGATTTCCGCACAAGATCAGGGCCGCGCCCAGCACGGTCCAGGCGTCGAGCCGCTCGGAATACAGCAGCCAGCCGGCGGTCGCGGTGAGGGGAACCCGCAGGAAGTCCATGGGAACCACGATCGTCGCGTCTGCGTAGCGGAGCGCGCTGGCGAGGCAATAGTGCGAAAAAGTGCCGCAGACCCCGATCACGAAGAGCCAGCCCCACATCGTGGCTGACGGCCAGGTCCAGACGTAAAGCGTGGGCACGACGCCCACGACCATCTGGACCATGATCATCCAGAACAGGATCGCCAAGGCGCTCTCGGTCCGGGTCAGCGACTTTGCCAAAGCCATGGAGATGCTGAAGCCGATCGCGGCGCCGAGTGCGATCAACTGGCCCGGATTGATCTCGCCGGTCGCGGGCCGCACGATCATGACGACGCCGATGATGCCGAGCACGATGGCGGCGATCTTCCAAATGGTCATCCGCTCGGCAAGGAAGGTTGCGGCGAGCAGCGCAGTCCAGATCGGCATCGTGAATTCGATCGCGACGACCTGGCCGATCCCGATCAGCGTCAACGCGTAGAACCAGCCGAGTTGCGCAAAATAATGCACGCCGTTGCGCGCGAGATGCTGGGGCAGACGTTTGGTCGCAACCGCCTTGAAGCCGCCGGCGCGGTAGATGATCGGCAGCAGCAGCGTGAAGCCGATCAGCGAGCGGACCTCCATAATTTGAAAAACGCTGAGGTCGCGCGTGGTCTCGCGCCCAGCCACCGCCATGACCAGCATCAGGGACAGCCAACCGGCCATCCATAGCGCGGCCATCGTTTTTGACGGTGTTGTGCTCATCGATGCGGGAGACCGAACTTGAGGGAGGCCGGTATCGGCGACATCGTCGCTGTTTGCAACGGCCAAATCTGCGGATGCAGCGATGCAGGACGGCGTGCTAAGCCAAGCCCAGACCAACAAGAAAATCGGGAGAGCTTCGCTCATGCGCATCTTGCAGCCAGCCGAATGGAAAAAACCGCGCGGTTTTTCACATGGCGTAGTGGCGGAGGGGCCAGGCCGCTGGGTGGTTCTGGCCGGGCAGACCGGCGGCGACGAGACTGGCGAATACGCGCCTGACATGGCGGCGCAGGTCGGGACCGCGCTGAAGCGGATCATCAAGCTGCTCGCGGAGGCCGGCGCCGGCCCCGAGCACATCGTGCGTCTGACCTGGTATTTGACCAGCCGCAGCGAATATGAGGCCGCGGGCGCCGGCATTGGTGCGGCGTGGAAGGAGACGCTCGGGCGCAATTTTCCGCCGTCGACGCTGCTCTATATCGGCGGGCTCGTCGACGACCGCGCCAAGGTCGAGATCGAGGTCACGGCGTTCGTGCCGAGCGCATAAAAAAGACCCGGCGACGTCGCCGGGTCGATGATTGCATCACCGTGCTGTCGTCTTATTTCGACAGCGAGATAGTGGCGCCGCGGAACTGGCTGTCCGCGCGCATCGTCACGCTCTGCTTGTTGCCTGATGTCTTCAGCCCGATGTTGGCGTTGAAGCCGGCGGTCGAGGCGATCAACTCGTAGTTTCCGCCAGCACCCTTGCCCTGCAGCGAGCCGCTGATGTTGCGGCTGGTCTCGGTCCAGCTGCCGGCGATGGCGCCGCCCTCGGACTTCACGTTGGCGCCGAGGTTGAACTTGTAGGCATCGCTGGCGCAGGTCAGCGACATCTCCATGGTCGGGCCGACCGGGGCGTATTTGGCTTTGCAGCGGATCCGCTCGGTCGAGCCGTCATCGAGGGTGACGGTGCCGCCGCCGCTCCAGGTTCCCGCCAGAGGCGCGAACGGACCGGCCTGGGCCTGGCTCTCCGTGCTGCTGGCAACAGCTGTCACAAGCAAAACGGCGGCCGCCATCAGCAGCCGCCGGCCGAGAGCGTTAGTTCCGAATAGCTTATTGGCGCGATGCTTCCCACCGCCCGCTGCACGGTATGCCTGCAGATGCTCCATTCCACTTCCCCGATCCGGCGTTGCCGCTGAGTTGACCGTTGGCATATGCACCATTGATCGAAACTTTAACAAGACCCCCACTGCCGATGGTGCCGGAAACGTTAGCGCCGGGCGCAGTGATCTTGCCGTCGGCAACCGTCAGCAAGGAGCTTGCGGTCGGCTCGCACGAGCCGGTCTTGGTCACGATGGTGACCTGCCAATTGCCGTCATAGGGGGTCTGGGCGACCGCGGGGGCGGCGGTAATAACTGAAGCGGCACAGAACGCCGCGATGCGAGCAAAACGCATGAATTCCGTCCTTGAATCTGTCTGATATGCTGACGCTTATTCGGGCCAAATGTGACGGAAATTTGGTGCAATGCAAAGATGAAAATTGTTCCTGTGAAAACAATGGTTTATTTGTGATTCTGGCTCCAGTTTTTGAAGCAGAATCAATGGGGCTGTGCGTTAATCCTTAATCTCACGAGAGAGACTCAAGGACAGGCGGTCTCAGGAAAGGGCCGGCGCCGAGGTCGCGAACTGCTCGTCCTGAACTTTCGACGGCAGCGCCTTGTGGACCTTGGCGTAGTCGATCACATCGGCCAGCAGCTTGAGGCCGAGCGGAGCCAGCGCCCGCTCCCAGAGTTCGCGCGCGGTCTCGCCCTTCTTCACGAAGCACCAATCCTGCGCGGCGATGGCGCCGGCGTCCATGCGGTCGGCGAGGTGGTAGATCGTGCCGCCAGCGATCGGATCGCCTTCCTTGATGGTCCATTCCACTGCGGCCTTGCCGCGATGACGCGGCAGCAGCGAGGGATGATAGCCGATCCCGCCAAGCTTCGCTGCAGCCAGCGCGTCCTTGCCGATCCGGGCATGGCTGTGGGCGGTGATGATCAGATCGGTGTCGGGGGCGATCTCGGAGGCAACAACCAGCTTGGGATTGGCCTGCACCGCCACCTCGATGCCGGCGGCCTTGGCGGTCGCGGCGAGGCGGTCGTCGGCGTCGGCCACCACGACCCGCACGATCGAGACGCCGTGCTCGCGGAGCATGTTGAGGGTGGTCACGCCGAAATGGCGGGAGCCGACGAGGGTAATGCGCATGGGTGTCCGATCCGTCTCGCAGCTGCGTCCATCCCCCGATAACACGTCCGGACGCCGTGTCACCATCCGCGCGGCGTTTGCGCCTGTTATCAACAACGCGCGGGGGCGTGAGACCGACGAACTCGGCGATTGCACCGCGAGCCTTTCAGGTGCTTCCATACGCGCAACCGTGACCTGCCCGGAGCGAGCCATGCGCTGCGCGTTGCCTGTCATTTTGGTGTCATTGATGCTGGCCGCTCCGGCTTATGCCGGCGGGCCGTACCCGGTGGTTCCGCCCGAGACCGGTGTGGCGCCGTTCGTCGGTCCGACCTGGGACGGCTATCGCTGCGCTGAAGGCACGATCTACAACTTCTACCACGGCGCCTATTACGGCGAGGAGCCGCCGGCGCTCCATCGCGGCTATGCCTACAGGCCGTTCTATCGCTATAGCGCCTATCGCAAATGGCCGCGCAAATATTTCTGTGTCACGGACTAAGCGTTGCTGCTTGGCCACGGTCGGGCCGCTGGCATGATCGCCAGCGGCATTTTCATGCGTGCCATCACGAAATCATCAAACGGTAACGCGTTCTCAACCTCGCGGGCGTATCGACGAATCCGTCGCGGATTTGTATTGCGTACCGCGACACCAAGAATGTCCCGCCGGCGCGGGTGCGCCGCGCGGGCATTTTTGCCGGGGCAATTTCATGTCGAACGCGATTGAGCAGATCGTTGACGCCTATGTGCGGCTGAAGAACCGTCGGGGCCTCGACGAGCTGATGATGCACAGGCAGCGGCTCGCGGTTGATCTGAAGAGCAGGTCATCAGGCAAATTTGATTTCAGCCTGCCGATCGACAAGATCAATGCGGAAATCGCGATCATCGAGGCCGGACTGGCGAAGCTTGCTGCTGATGCGCCCGAGCTCGGCGCGACGCGCTTTCGCTAAGGCGCTCAGTCGCGCCGTCCGCCATCGATCACGGTGAACAGCGGCCGCGCCGGGGTCGGCTCGACCAGCAATTCCTCCACCAACGCGGTCGCCGCATCGACATATTTGCGCGTCGGCTTGTCGAGCTCGCGTTTGGCTTCGTCGTCGAGCGCGATCTTGGCGGCCTCCACCAGCTTGCGCATGCGTGCTGCGTGGTCGTCGCCCGCCGTCAGCGTCGCGCGCGCCAGCGAGCGCAGCACGAACAGCTCGCCTTCGAGGCGAAGCAGGCGGTCGTTGAGCCGGGAGAGGACAGCGTTGAGGTCGGCCATGGCTGCTGTTCGATATGGCTTGCGGTTCGTTGCGAGCGGATCCTGACCCGTCTAGCGGCGATCGGTGAACGGAGTGCAAATGCCGATGGCACAATTGGGCCGATCCGGCCGGGATCAGGCCGCCGTTCGCGCCAGATAGTCGCGCGCGAAGGCGAGATACCAGTCGAGGCAGGCCGGATTGGCCATCGCCTCCTTGTTGATGACTTTCTCGATGGGCTGGCCGAGCAGCAGCTTCTTGATCGGCAGCTCCTGCTTCTTGCCCGAGAGCGTGCGTGGAATTTCAGTGACCGCGAAAATCTCGTTCGGCAGGAATCTGCGTGACAGGCCGGCCTCGATCGCCTTGTTGATCTTGGCCTGCATCGCGCCGTCGAAGGCAACGCCGTCGCGCAGCACCACGAACAGCGGCATATAGCTGTCGCGGCCGAGATATTCGAGATCGACGACGAGGCTGTCCAGCACCTCCGGCAGCGCCTCGATCGCGGAATAGAGCTCGCTGGTGCCCATGCGCAGGCCGTGCCGGTTGATGGTCGCATCGCTGCGCCCGTAGATCACGCATGAGCCGTCGGGATTGACCTTGAGCCAGTCGCCGTGCCGCCACACCGGTCCGCGGCCGCTGCCGTCGAAATTATCAGGATAGGTTTCGAAGTAGCTGGCGAGATAGCGCGCGTTGCCCTTGTCGTTCCAGAAATAGAGCGGCATCGACGGCATCGGCTCGGTGCAGACGAGCTCGCCGACCTCGTCGATCACGGCGCGGCCCTGTTCGCTGAAGGCTTCCACGGCAGCACCGAGCAGGCGGCACTGCATCGCGCCCGGCGTCTGCGGCAATTCCCTGTTGCCGCCGATGAAGGCGCCGGCGAAATCGGTGCCGCCGGAGATGTTCGCCCACCAGATGTCCGCCTGGGCCTTGCTGCCGTTGGTCTTCGACAGCGCGGCGAAGCGGTCGTTGAACCAGCCTTGCGTGTCGGCACTCAGCGGCGAGCCGGTCGAGCCGAGGCAGCGCAGCCGCGCCAGATCGCCGGCTGCGATGAGATCGACGTCGGCCTTGGTGCAATTGGCGAAGAACGCCGCGCCCGCGCCGAAGAAGGTCGATTTCGATTGCGCCACGAAGCGCCACAGCGTGCTCCAATCCGGCTTGTCCTTGGTGCCGCCCGGGCTGCCGTCGAAAATGCAGCAGGTGGTGCCGCTGAGCAGCCCGCCGACCTGCGAATTCCACATGATCCAGCCGGTCGACGAGTACCAGTGATAGCGCTCGCCGAACGAGTTCTGGTGATAGGAGCAGCCGAGATCGTTGTGCAGGCCGAGCAGCGCCAGCACGACGATGACGATGCCGCCATGGCCGTGCACGATCGGTTTCGGCAGGCCGGTGGTGCCGCTGGAATAGACGATCCAGAGCGGATGATCGAACGGCAGCCACATCGGCTCGAACGCGTCGATCGCCGCACGCGTCCTTGCGGTGATGTCGGAGAGCAGGGTGTCCGGTGCGGCGGCCGCTTCGCCGTGCAGAATGACGTGCTCGACTGATGGCAGTGATCGCCGCAACCCGGCGACGACATCCTTGCGGTCATGCCTGCGCCCGGCATAGGTGACGGCGTCGCAGGCGATCAGCACTTTTGGCTCGATCTGCTTGAAGCGGTCGATCACCGCAGGCGCGGCCATATCAGGCGCACAGACGCTCCAGACCGCACCGATGCTGGCGCTCGCCAGAAAACCAATGATGGTCTCGGGGATGTTGGGCAGATAAGCCGCGACGCGGTCGCCCGGCTTGATGCCCTTGTCCTTGAGATGCAGCGCCAGCGCGGCTGCCTTGCGCCGCAGCTCCGGCCAGCTGGTCTCCGTCAGCTTGCCGTCCTCGCCGCTTGAGACGATCGCGGGCAGGCCGGCCGCATGCGCTGCGTCGACGTGCCGGAACACCTGCCGCGCATAATTCACCTGTGCGCCGGGAAACCACACTGCGCCCGGCATCTTGCGCTCGGTGATGACGGCCGCAAACGGCGTTGGCGATTGCAGGTCGTAATAATCCCAGATGCTGCGCCAGAACGCGTCGAGATCGCGCACCGACCATTGCCGCATGTCCTCGTAAGTCGCGAAGGAGAGGCCGCGCTGCGCGGCCAGCCAGTTGCGGTAAAGGGCGATCTGCGGAACGAAGGGCGCGGTCATTGCGTGTCGGATTCAATGGCGGGGAGGGGCGAACTTAGCCGGTGTCGTGGCTGAGCAGAAGCGTCAGTTCTTCATCCCTGCGCGGCAGCAAGCAAAAACCAAAAACAACCCCATGCACAGTAGCGGGGGCCTTGAATGCATTCGACATTCTCGAATGGTGCGAGGTAAGCCCTGCTCAGACCACGTTCGCCGCGAGCAGCCCACCTGATCTCGACCGGGGAGTGCGTTCGCATCATTCTCGGTTTGACACGTCGGGCAAAACACTGGCAGAGTGGCAATATCGGAAATTCGTAAGGCCTGCGCGAAGACATTCGCCGCGGGCTTTTTCATGCCGGAGCAGTCGCCATGGTCAAAGGCTCGCCGTCGTCCTCTGCAACGAGCAATTCCGGTTCGTTCAGCCGCCCCGGCCTACCACTGCACGCCGGCCCAACGCCGTCCGAACACCGGCGGCTTGGTTTTCACCGCCTGCCAGCCGAAGAAGTGATGCTTGCCGGACCAGCTGTGCACCACACCGCTGCAGATCTTGCATTTGAAATGGCCGACATGCGGCTCGGCGTGCTCCTCGCGGGTCGCGGTGTAGTTCATGCTGCAACCCGTGCAGGTGAATTCTTCGATCGTCCAGATGCTGTTGGCCATTGCACCGCAAGTGTTTTGGGACCTCCAGGCAGGGTAGGCACGAGCCTTTGCATCGGCGTAAACCGGTCCGCTGAAATCCGGTTAACCGCCGTTAGGCAATCGCACCTCACGGATCTTGCTGGATTTTCCCGGATCTGTGGTCCGCTCCAAGGGGGGAGGCCACCCCGCTCGTCTTGACGCCCGGCCCGGGGCTCGCAATAACGCTGGGCCCGCGCAAGTGCTGGAACCCGCGTGGATGCCGCAAGGAAAGCCGTACCTGTGAAGAGTCTGCGTCAACTCCTGACGGGCGAGGATGTCATCCAGCTCGTGATCCGGCTCGGCCTGCTGGCGCTGCTGATCATCTGGACATTCCTGATCATCCGGCCGTTCGTGCCGATCCTGGCCTGGAGCGGCGTGCTCGCGGTCGCCTTCTATCCGGCCTTCAGCTGGGTCGCCAGGATCCTCGGCGGCCGGCCCAAGACCGCGGCCGCCATCCTCACCTTGGTCACACTCGGTATTGTCCTCGGCCCTGCGACATGGCTTGGCGTGAGTGCCGTGGACGGGGGCAGGGAGCTGGCACGCCAGCTAGGCACCGGTGACCTCGCGCTTCAGTCGGCGCCGGAGTCGATCAAGTCATGGCCGTTGATCGGCCCGACGCTGTTCGACCTGTGGGACCAGGCCTACAACAACATCCGCGCGGTGCTGCGCGAGGTCGCGCCTTATCTCCAGCCGCTGGCCGGACCGCTGCTGTCGCTCGCAGGCGATGCCAGCCTCGGCACGCTGCAGTTCCTGGTCTCGGTGTTCGTGGCCGGCTTCCTGTTTCCGCACGGGCCCCGGCTGGTTGCGGCCGGGCGCGGCTTCCTGTCGCGTATCGTGCCCGAGCAGAGCGAGCATTTTCTCGTGCTTGGCGGCGCCACCATCCGCGCCGTGGCGCAAGGTGTGATCGGCGTCGCCATCGTGCAGGCGCTGCTGGCGGGCATCGGTTTCAAGCTCGCGGCTGTGCCGAGCGCCGGCCTGCTCGCCTTCATCGTGCTGCTGCTATCGATCGTGCAGATCGGCGCCTTCCTCGTGCTGCTGCCTGTTATCATCTGGATCTGGACCGCCAAGGACGTCACCACGGCGCTGGTACTCACCGTGTTCTTTGTCCTTGTCGGCTTCATCGACACCATGCTGAAGCCGCTCGTCATGGGACGCGGTCTCAACACACCGACCATCGTGATCTTCGTCGGCGTGATCGGCGGCACGCTTGCCCACGGGATCGTCGGCCTCTTCATCGGGCCGATCATCCTGTCAGTGGCGTGGGAGATGGCGGCGGCCTGGATTGGACGCGAGGCGACGAAGCCGCCCGCGACGGAGTCCGTGGCCGACGAAGTCACCTAGCGCGGTTCGCACCCGAGACGCTGCCATCGGTCGCGCCCAGCAGGGTGTGGACATCTACCGATAGCGGCGGCAACCGGAGCGGCCATCGAACTTGTCTAATGAAATAGACAAGTTACGATGGGGCCAGATTCTTTTTTCGGTTTGCGACAGGTATGGCGAAGTCTTCCAAGCTGGTTGCCGCCAAACGCGGCAAGGTTTTGTTGGTCAGGAGACGGGTGGACGGCCTCTGGATGTTCCCGGGCGGCCGCAAGCGCGCGCGCGAAACCGAGAAGGCCTGCCTGCGGCGCGAGATCAAGGAGGAGCTGCCGAAGCTGAAGCTCGGCCGGATCAGCCTCTGGAAGGAAGTGAAGGCCAAGAACAAGCGTTCGGGCCGCAAGATGAGCGACGCGATCTTCATCGCCAAGAGCGCCAGGGGCCGCCTTGCGATCGGCGACAAGAAGGAGATCGACCGCGCCGCCTGGCAGAAGCCGCGGGGGATCCGCCTGACCGCGACTTCGCGCTACATCCGCGATCGCCTGTTTCCGAGGAAGCAGCGGCGGAGCTGAGCCCGGACCGACCTTGGGGGCGACAAAATAGTCGGCCCCCATCGCGGCAAGTGTGAACCAGTTCACAAACGGCAGCCCGGTTCGCTGCTATAGAGGCGTCATTGCCTTACCAATCCATTTGCTTTTGAAACGCCCCAGTGCCCCACGCACTGGGGTTTTTCGCGTCGAGGGCGGCCCGGTCGGCCCATCCCTGTCTTTCGCAAGCGACGGAATGTTAGCCTTCTGGCTGGAAGCGGGACATGGATGATCGAACAAGGGACCAAGTCCGTTGGTGGTCCTTTGGCGTCTCTCGGTCATGCGACGCGCTGACGCACCATTCACCGAAGATCAAGGAATTTGCTCTAGTTTGAGCGACTGCCTGGGGGTCATCAGCGGGGGTGGTTGGTGAGTGAGGGAGAACAACGCAACGATAGGCGTGTCGCTTTCGAGCGACCGATCGAAGCTCGCGTGATGGCGATCGACGGCACATGGCAGCGCGCCTGCAAAATCTTCGATATCTCCGAAATGGGGGCGAAGCTGGTGATCGACGGTGCGGTGACCGATATCGGCCAGAGGGAGTTCTTCCTGGTGTTGTCACCGATCGGGTTGGCCTACCGGCACTGCGAACTCGCCTGGATCAATGGCGAGTTCATCGGCGTCCAGTTCATCAATCGCGGCAGGGCATCCAAGCGCGCACGCCGCGGCGAGACGCTGGTCTCGTAGTCGCTCCCGTCTGAAGGGTCCCGCTCAACCCTGTCGCCGCAAGAACCCCGTGATCGTGACCTTCTCCCAGATGCCGGCTGCGGCGAATGGGTCGGCGCGGTTGAAGGCTTCGACCTCGGCACGGCCCGGCGCCTCGATCAGGAACAGGCTGCCGATCATGGTGGCGCCGTCATCGGCGACCAGCGGGCCCGACATCACGATCTTGACGCCGAAGCGCGAGGTGTCGCTCAGAAACGTCTTGTGGGCATCATAACTGGCGATCCGCGTCGGCAAAGCACCGGTGCGGTCGAGGGCATGAATGGCGAACAGCATGGTGTCTCCGGGGATTTCTGCAGGGCAATCGCATATGGCACTTTGCATGACCTGAGTGCGCGCCTCGTCCTTCGAGACGACCGCTTCGCGGTCTCCTCAGGATAAGGCTAAGCGGCATCGGTGCTCGTCAAAACCGCTGCCGCACACGCGGTCCTCATCCTGAGGGCCCGCCAACGGCGGGCGTCTCGAAGGATGGCCACAGGGCAATCGCTCTCATTGCCCCGGGGATTTTTCGAGGGGCGGCCGTCATCGCAGCCGTCCCGGTGTTTGATCAGAACAGGCTTCGCCTACTTCGCGCCGAGCTTGCTGGCTTCCTCGAAGGTCGGGCAGGTGCGCTGCTCGAGCGGCGTGTCGAACGGCTGGTAATTGTCCTTGGTGATGACGGTCGGCTTCAACACGATCTCGCTGATGACAGGCTGCTCGCGCAGGGCGCGGATCGCCATCATGGTGCCGAGACAGCCTTGGTAGAAGCCGTTGTAGTCGCCGCTCGCCAGCAGCTTGCCCGTCTTGATCGCGTCGATGGCTTCCTTGGTGCCATTGATGCCGATCACCTGGGCCTTGCGGTTGGCACCGTCGAGCGCCTCGATCGCGCCGACCGCCATGGCGTCGTTGGCGGCGAGCACGCCGTCGATCTGCGAATTCGACTGCATCAGGTTTTCCATGACCTGGAGCGCCTGCAGTCGCTGGTAGTTGCCGGGCTGCGAGGCCAGCAGCTTGGCACCCGGGTTCTCCTTCAGCGCGTCGTTGAAGCCTCTGACACGATCGACATTGGTCAGCGAGCCCTTGACGCCTTCGATGATGACGATGTTGCCCTTGCCGCCCAGCGTCTTGAGCAGGAAGCGCGCGGTCTCGAGCCCGAGGCTGTAATCGTCGGCGCCGATGAAGGAGAGGAATTTGCCGCCGGCTGAGCGGTCGGTGATGTTGACGACGGGAATCTTGGCGTCGTTGATCTTCTCGACGCCAGGCACCATCGCCTTGTAGTCGACAGGCGTGAACACGATCGCGCTCGGCTTCTTCACCACGACGTCCTCGATCTGGCTCAACTGCTCGGGGATCGAGTCCGGCTTGGTCGGGATGTACTGAAGCGTCTTGGCGTTCAGCGTCTTCGCCATATTGTCGGCGCCGACGCGCACGGTCTGGAAGAACGGATTGGTCTGGTTCTTGGTGAACACGGCGATGGTCTCGCCGTCGGCGCGCGCCTGCGTGGTGAACGCGGCCGCCATCAGCAGCGGCAGTGCGAGATAGCCCAGTTGCTTTTTCATGTCGTCTCCATCCCCATTCTGGTTTGTTGGCTTGCCTAGGAACTCATTGCGCGCGGCGGCGGGTCTTCATGTCGAGCCAGACCGCGAGGATCACGATGATGCCGGTGACCAGCGGCTGCCAGTTGGCGCTGACCGACAGCAGGTTCATGCCGTTCAGCACCAGCGTCAGGATCAGCGCGCCGATGAAGGTGCCGAACACGGTGCCGACGCCGCCGAACAAAGAGGTGCCGCCGATCAGCACGGCCGCGATCGCCGGCAGCGTCAGGCTTTCGCCGATGTCGGCCTCCGCGGAGTTGAGCCGGGACAGGAAGATGATCGAGGCCAGGCCCGCCATCGTGCCTGACACCGCGTAGACCAGCAGGAGCCGCCGCGTGACGGGAATGCCGGAGAGGCGCGCGGCGACCGGATTGGCGCCGATCGCATAGATCTCCTGGCCCCAGATGGTGCGCTGGGCAAAAAGTGTTCCGATCCCGAGGAACACCAGCAGCAGATAGACCGGGATCGGCAGCCCGAACAGATAGCCGCTGCCGATCTGGCGGAAGCCCGCGGGGAAGCCGTGCAGCGTCTCGCCCGCCATGTACCAATAGGTGAGGCCGTTGAGCACCCAGAGCATGCCGTAGGTGGCGATGAAGGAGGGGATGCGCAGCGCCGTCACCATGATGCCGTTGAGGAGGCCAACGATGCCGCCACAGGCAAGCCCGGTCAGGATGCCGAGCGTTGCCGATCCCGTGCTGTGGATCACCGTCCCGGCAACGCAGGCGGACAGCGCGACATTGGCGCCGACCGACAGATCGAGGCCGGCGGTGAGCACCACCAGCGTCAGGCCCGACGCAATGAAGAAGGTGAGGCTCGCCTGGCGCAGGACGTTGAGGATGTTGCCGAGGCTGAGGAATGAATCATTCAACACTGCCAGCACGGCGCAGATCAGGAACACGGCGAGCAGCCGGTAGAACAGCTGGATCGCGTCCTGCGACAGGAACGAACGCGGCGGCGACAGAGCCTCCTTGGAGATGTCGGTCATGTCCGGCTCCTGAGGCCATCGAGGAACAGCGCGACGATGACGAGGACGCCGACGCTTGCGACCTGCACCGAGGAGGGCAGCGAGATCAGGTTCAATCCGTTGCGCAGCACCCCGACAGCGATGACGCCAAGCAGCGTGCCGAGCAGCCAGCCATTGCCGCGCTCGAACGAAGTGCCGCCGACCGCGACCGCCGCGATGGCATCGAATTCGAGCCCGAGGCCCGCGGTCGGGTGTCCGGAATTCATGCGCGCGGTCATCAGGAGGCCGGCGATGCCGGCCATGGTACCGCCGAGCGCGTAGACCGCGATCAGCAGCTTGTTGGGCGAGAGGCCGGCATAGCGGAGCGCCTCGCGGTTACCGCCGAGTGCGAACACATAGCTGCCGAAGCGGGTGTGATAGAGCAGGCCGTGAAAGACCGCGTAACTCACGAGAGCGATCACGATCGGCAGGGGAATGCCTGCTAGCGTCGCCGAATAGATGTCGCGGACGCTGTGGGGAATGCCGACCACGCTCTGGCCGTCGGAGACAATCAGCGACAAGCCCTGCGCCATGCCGAGGGTGCCGAGCGTAGCTACAAAAGGCGGGATGCCGAGGATGGCGACCAGCCAGCCGTTCACGCTGCCGAAGGCCGCGCCGACCAGGACGCCTGCGCCGAAACCGAGCAGCATCGACTTGGTCGCCAGCGAGACGATGGCGACGCAGAGCGAGGTCAGCGTCAGCACCGCGCCCATCGAGAGGTCGAGCCCCTCGGTCATGATGATCAGCGTCATCGGCAGCGCCAGCATGGTCAGGATGGTCGACTGCACCAGCACGTTGGAGAGATTGGCAGGTGTGAGGAAGCCGGGCGCAATGGCACCGAACAAAACGATGAGCGCGCCCAGCACGATGGCGACGCCGGGAATGCGCTGGAGCGGATTGGGTTGGGATACGACCGCGGCCTCACGCATGATGCATCCCCAATCGCACGATGTTCTCCTCGGTCAGTTCGTTGCGTGTCAGATGTCCGGCGACGCGGCCCTCGCGCATCACATAGGCGCGGTCGCAGACGTGGCAGATCTCGACCTGCTCGGAGGAGATCATCAGGGCCGCGGCGCCTTCGGCGACCAGCCGGTCGATCAGCGCAAAGATCTCGGATTTGGCGCCGACGTCGATGCCGCGCGTCGGTTCGTCGAAGATGAACAGCTTTGCGCCGGCAGCGAGCCATTTGCCGATGACGACCTTCTGCTGGTTGCCACCGGACAGCAGGCCGACCGTCTGGCGCGCGCTCGGGGTGGCGATACGGAGCTGCCGGATCAGGCCATCGGCGGTGCGCTGGCCGCTGCGCGGATCGAACAACCCGCTCGGGAACAGTTTTCGCAAAGCCGAGACCACGAGATTGTCGCCGACCGAGCGCAGCAGCGCGAGGCCTTCGCTTTTGCGGCTTTCCGGGATCAGCGCGATGCCGCGGCGGGCGGCAACATCGGGTTCACCGGAAATCGGCTTGCCGTCGAACACGATTTCGCCTGATGTAACCGGATCGGCGCCGAAGATCGCGCGCGCGACTTCAGTGCGGCCGGATCCGACCAGGCCGCAGAGGCCGACGATCTCGCCGCGGCGCACCTCGATGTTGATGTCGGAGATGCCGCTCGGTGAGCTCAGACCCTTGACCTCCAGCAGCACCTCGCCGGGCTCGTCGGCAAAATTGCGCGGATAGGTCATGTCGACGGTGCGGCCGACCATCATGCGGACGAGCTGGTCGGGCGTGACGTCGGCCGGCTTGACGCCGTCGATGCGGCGGCCGTCGCGCAGGACCGTGATGCGGTCGCCGAGTGCGAACACCTCGGCCATGCGGTGCGAGATATAGACAATGGAGACACCGTCCGCTTTCAGCCGGGCGATCAGTGCGAACAGCAGCTCGGTCTCGCGGTCGGACAACGCAGCCGTGGGCTCGTCCATCACCAGAATGCGCGCGTTCTGGCTGATGGCCTTGGCGATCTCGACCATCTGCTGCTGGGCGACGCCGAGCGTGTCGACGATGATTGACGGGTCGATGTCGAAGCCGATCGTGTCAAGCAGGCGTTTTGCGTCGGCCAGGATCTTGCGGCGGTCGATCGTGCCGGGAATGCGGCCCTTCGGCTCGCGTCCCAGGAAGATGTTCTGGGCGATGTCGAGATAGGGAACGAGCGAGAATTCCTGGAAGATCACGGCAATGCCGAGCTTCTGCGCATCCGCCGTCGAGGAGATCGTGACCTTCTCTCCCTCAAAGAAGAACTCGCCGGCGTCAGCCTGGTAAGCGCCGCACAGCACCTTCATAAGGCTCGATTTGCCCGCGCCGTTCTCGCCGAGCAGCATGTGCACTTCGCCGGGGTAGAGCGCAAAGGACACGTCATCCAGCGCCTTGACGCCGGGAAACGCTTTGCTGATGCCACGCAGTTGAAGCAGCGGCACCGCCGAGGTCTCGCCGGGAGCGTTCACGTGGGCGTTCATGGCCGCGCTCCCGCGAAGATCTTGCCGGGATTCATCAATCCCTGGGGATCGAGCGCGATCTTGATCGACCGCATGACGTCGACGGCCTCGCCGAGCTCGTCGGCGAGATAGTCGATCTTGCCGAGCCCGATGCCATGCTCGCCGGTGCAGGTGCCGTCCAGCGCGATGGCGCGGGCAACCATGCGGCCTTGCAGCGCCTTGGCGCCGTCGATCTCCTCAGGCCTTGCGGGATCGACCAGGATCAGCATGTGGAAATTACCGTCGCCGACATGGCCGACGATGGGCGCGGTGAAGCCGTGCTCGTCGGCGTCCTTGCGCGTGTCGGTCAGGCATTCGGCAAGCCGCGAGATCGGCACGCAGACGTCGGTGATGACGGCGCGCGCACCGGGTCGCAGGCCGAGTCCAGCGTAGAGCGTGTTGTCGCGGGCGTGCCAGAGCCTGCTGCGGTCTTCCGGCGCCTTCGCCCATTCGAAGCCGCGGCCGCCGTGCTCGGCGGCAATGGCTTGTGCCAGCTCGGCCTGTTCGGCGACAGCGCTCTCCGAGCCGTGGAATTCGAAGAACAGGGTTGGCGCCTCGCGATAGCCGAGTTTGGCGTAGGCATTGATGCCGCGCATCATGACGTCGTCGAGCAACTCGACACGCGCGACTGGAATAGCGGCCTGGATGATGCCGATCGCGGTATCGACCGCGTTGTGCAGGGTGTTGAAGCTGCAGACCGCAGCCGAGATCGCCTGCGGCAGCGGATGCAGTTTCAGCGTGATCTCGGTGATGACTCCGAGCGTGCCTTCGGCGCCGACGAACAGGCGTGTCAGATCGTAGCCGGCCGCGGATTTGCGGGCGCGGCGGGAGGTGCGGATCACGCGGCCGTCGGCCAGTACGACCTCGAGCGCCACGACATTGTCCTTCATGGTGCCGTAGCGCACCGCCATCGTGCCTGACGCGCGCGTCGACGTCATGCCGCCGATCGAGGCGTCCGCGCCGGGATCGATCGGAAAGAACAATCCGGTGCCGCGCAGCTCCGCATTGAGCTGCTTGCGGGTGATGCCGGGCTGGACCACGACGTTCATGTCGCTGTCGTGGATATCGAGCACCTTGTTCATGCGCGCGAAGTCGATGCAGACGCCGCCTGCGACGGCTGAGGCATTGCCTTCGAGCGAGGTGCCGGCGCCGAACGGCACCATCGGCATATCAGCGCCAGCGCAGAGCTTGACGATCTCGGCGACTTCCTGCGTCGTCTCCGGGAACACGACGATATCAGGGGGCAGGGCGCGGTAGTAGGACTCGCTCTGGCCATGCTGGTCCAGCACGCCGCGCGCAATGGTCGCACGCGGACCGATCACGCCCGTGAGGCGTTCAGCCAAAGCGGCACTGCTGACCCGCGGTCCCATCGTCTCTCCCGTTGTCTTCCTTGTCGCGGACTGTTCTCAGTCCGTCGATTCGACGTTTGGCCTACGCCGCCTGCGCGTTGCTTGCGGCCTGCTTCAGGCCGAAATCATAGTTGAGGTGATAGTAGCCGGCATCCACCATGCGACCATCCGGCGCACGGCCGGCGGGGCACTGCACGAAGTCGTGGATCAGGCTGTCCTTGACGCCGAACACCACGTCGCTGTCGAGATAGGTATCGCCGGCGACGAACACATGCGTGACGAGCTGCTCGAAGCCGGGCGCCGAAATCATGAAATGCACATGGGCGGGTCGCCAGGGATGGCGGCCCTGCGCCTCCAGCATCTCGCCGACCGGGCCATCATGCGGGATCGGATACGCCGCCGGCTTGATCGACCAGAAATGGAAGCGGCCATTGGCATCGGTGTGGAAGCGCGCGCGCATCGCGAGATCGCCGATCTCATCTAACTGCTGCACGTCGTAATAGCCGTCATTGTCGGAATGCCAGACGTCGACCACGGCGCCAGCGAGCGGCCGCCCGTCGACGGTCGAGACCGAGCCGGTGACAATCATGGGGTCGCCTTCCATGTTGCCGGAAATGTCGTCGCCGTTCTGCTTCTCCGGCGCGGCCTGGACGAAGAACGGACCCAACACGGTGGTTTCGGTCGCGCCCTCAGGCACCGGATGGTTGATCGCGTCGACCAGCATGGAGACGCCGAGCGTGTCCGAGAGCAGGATGAACTCCTGGCGCTTGTCGTCGCACATGTGGCCGGTGCGGGTCAGGAAGTCGATGCCGTAGTCCCATTCCGTCTGCGTTGGCCTTATCTCGCGCACGAAGGCATGGAGATGACGCACCAGCGCTTCGCTGACCTGCTTGATGCGGGGATCGGTGGCACCCGCGATGCGCTCGAGCACCGCGTCGGTGATGTTGGTTTCGCTGAAATTACGCAAATGTGCCTCCATCGATCAGAGTTTGGGCTCGCCAAGGCCCGAGAGACGTTCGAGATGCTTCACGGTCGCGATGAAATCGGTCTCGCCATCGCCCTGTGCGACCAGCGAGCCATAGGTCTCGCGCACCTGGGCTGCGAGCTGCAGCGGCACACCGACGGCATGGCCGGCGCCCAGGATGAGATCGAGATCCTTGGCCATCTGCTTGCAGGAGAAGCTCGAGACGAAGTCGCGGCTGCGCAGCGGCGCAGTCTTGTACTTCACCATGGGCGAGGCGACGGCGCTCTCGTCCAGCACCTTCAGAATATCCTGCCAGCCGATGCCGCCCTTGCGCGCCAGCGCCAGGCTCTCGGCCATCATCGCCGCCGAGACCGCGATCATGAGATTGACCGCAAGCTTGGCGTACCGCGCTTCCTCGCCCGGCCCGAGATAGGTTTGCGCGCGCGTAAAGCTTGCAAGCAGCGGCCTGGCGCTCTCGAAGGCGTCCTTTGGTCCTGACACGAAACAGCTCAGCGCGCCTGTGTGCACGATGCTGGCATTGCCTGACACAGGCGCCCGCAGATAAGCGGTCCCGCGCGCCTGCGCGGCGGCATCGACTTCGGCCGAGGCTTCGGCGCTGACCGTGCTGGTCTCGATCAGCACCGCCTTCGGCGCCATCGCGCCGATCAACCCGGTCGGCCCGAGCATCACCGCACGCAAGGCAGCGTCATCGGGGAGCGATGTGATCACCGCCGCGCGGCCGTTGACGGCTTCAGCGGGCGAGCTTGCGACGCCGATGCCGTGCTCGCGCGCTTCGCTGAGCCGTGCCGCGCTCTGATCAAACGCGGTGACGGCGTAGCCTGCCTTGGCGACGAGTTGCGACATCGGCAGGCCCATCTTGCCGATACCGATGAAGGCGACCTGTTTGCTTGTGTCAGTCATTGGTTGTCCGTTGGCCGCTAGTGTGCGGCGTGCCCTTGTCGTTCGATGTCCCGCACCAGCCGCTGACCTGATTGCGCGAGCAGTTCTTTTTTCGCATCGAGCCCGTCGATCAGCAGTTTCCCGTTCCGCTTCTTCCAGGCGCCGCCAATCATGACCGCTTCGATGTTGGCCAGGCTCGTCTGCATCACCACGGTCGCGACGGGATCGTGGACCGGGAAGAGGTTGAGGTCGTCAGCATTAATGATGACGAGATCGGCGAGTTTTCCCGGCGTCAGCGAGCCAATCTCGCTCTCGCGGCCGAGCATGCGCGCGCCTTCCATCGTGACCCAGCGCAGCGCCTCGCGCGCCGGGATTGTGGTCGTCGCAGGGATAGTCCCTTCGCTCTTGCGCATCTCCGCATTGTCGAGCGCGCGCTGCATCGACAGTGCCACGCGCGCTGCCGAGAAGAGATCGCCTGCCAGCACGGACTCCAGGTCGATGCCGATGGTCGGCCGCACGCCGCGCTTGAGCAGCCGTCCGGTGATCGGAAAGCCGTGCCCCTGGATCATCTCGTTCTCTGGCGTCACCGAGAAGGTGACGCCGAGATCAATCAGCTTTTGCAGGAGCTCATCCGGCAGATCGTTGCCATGGACGATGTTGACAAAGGGGCCGACCAGGCCCGCCTCGATCAGCTTCTCCCAGCCGCCGGGAGTCTTCGCGGGACCACCGCCCTGATGCATCGAGGCGATCAGGCCGAGCTCTTGCGCCAGACGAAAATCATGCAAGGACACGTCGAGCGTCGAATAATGCGGCCCCAAAATGGCAAGCCCGAGCGTGACCAAGCCATTGCGGTCGGCGAGGGGCCCGGCCAGCAGCCGCTCGACCTCGGTGCGCGGATGCGGCACCTCAGAGAAATGCGGCTCGCCCGGTTTCGGCTCCGGTTTCGGTGAACCGTGGAAAAAGGCCGCGCGAATCCCGCTTTCGATCAAGCCGCGCACGGCCGCGTCCGTATGTGCAGGCGTCGGATTGTTGTGGCACCAGTCGACCAGCGTGGTGGTGCCGCAATTGATCTGGTTCAGCGCACCGACGAGCGTGGCGATGTAGATGTCATCAGGCGCGAACAGGGTCGCCAGCCCCGCATGCATGCGGCGGAAATATTCCAGCAGCGTCCAGTTCGCAGCATACCCGCGCAAGCCCGTCTGCCAGGTGTGCATATGCGCGTTGATCAGCCCGGGGATGACGATACGCCCGCGACCGTCGACGATCTCGGCATCGGCGGCCTTAATGCCGGGACGCACTTCGGCAATCCGCCCGTTCTCCACCAGCACATCGCCATCCCTGACATCGCCGATCGAAGCGTCCATGCTGATGATGGTTGCTGACTGGATGAGGGTCCGCTTCATTACGATCACGCCGTTTTGGTTGCGACCGGCGGCTCGCCGGCCCAGGCGCGCGCGATGAGGTCGCGGATGGCGCCCCGCTCGAGCGGGCGCGGATTCCAGTAGGCATTGGTGACGGCGAGGTCGGCCGCCTTGTCGATGCCGCTTTCGGGCATGCCGATATCGCGCAGCGCCACCTTCGCGCCCAGGCGCTTGGCGAGATCATAGAGGCCCTGCGATGCATCGGCTGCACCGATCGCGCGCCCGATCCGCGTCATCGCCTCGGGCACCGCGGGTGCGTTGTACGCCAGCGCGTGCGGCAGCACGATCGTATGTGTCTCCGCATGCGGCAGGTCGAACGTGCCGCCGAGCGTGTGGCAGAGCTTGTGATGCAACGCCATGCCGACCGTGCCGAGGCACACGCCGCACAACCAGGCACCATAGAGTGCATCGCTGCGCGCGGCGCGGTCGTCGGGCTTGGCGGCAATCGCGGGCAGGGCACGCGCCAATGCGCGGATGCCTTCTTCCGCCATCAGCGACGTCACCGGATTGGTGTCGCGCGCGTAAAGCGCCTCGACCGCATGGGCGATCGCGTTGATGCCTGAGGTCGCGGTGAGACCGACCGGCAGCGTCATCGTCAGGTCGACGTCGTAGATCACCGTCTCCGGCAGTACGGCGACGTCGCGCACCGTGGTCTTCAACCCGTTCTCGGTCTGGCCGAGGATCGGGGTCATTTCCGAGCCGGCATAGGTGGTGGGAATGCAGAGCTGGTTGATTCCGGTGCGCAAGGCCAGCGCCTTGCCAAGGCCGGTCGTCGAGCCGCCCCCAAGCGCGACCACGCAATCGGCCTTGCAATCCTTCATCGCCGCAATCGCCCGCTCGGTCACCTCAATGGGCGTGTGCATCGTGGCGCCGGCAAAGATGCCGGCATAGAGCGGGCCGAGTGCGGCACCGAGCGCCTTGCCTTGCGCCTCCTGCTGCGGCGTCGTCAGCACCAGAGCGCGTTGGCCGCCGAGCCGCTCGACTTCCGCCTTGGCCGCGGCCAGCGTCCCGCTGCCGAACACGACGCGGCAAGGCAGATTTTCAAAGGTGAACGAACCGATCATGCGCCGGTCTCTTTGACGGGATAATCGACCTGGAAGCGCCCGATCCGCAAGTCGCCGAGCTCCTCCCTGACACGCAGATGTTCCGGATGAGTGGCGTAGGCCTTCAAGGCGCTGCTGTCGGTAAACTCGGAGACGAGGACAACGTCGCAGGCGTAATCGACATCGCTGACATCGACACCGACCTCGATATGGGTGAGTCCGTCGATCCGGCCCTTGAGGCCCTCGAACAGGGTTTTGACCTTGGTCCGGGCCGCCAGGCGCTCCGCGGTCGTCTCCCCGCGCAGCCGCCACATCACGATGTGCTTGATCGGACCCGACATTTCCAGATTTCCTCGCCTGTCGTCTTGCTTGTTGGGACTATCTTGCCTTGCAGAAATCGGAAATAAAGGCCAAAAATCGTAAGTCTCTTTTCCATTATGAGGAAGAATGGACCGGCTTCTCCAGCTCGAGGTGTTTTCCAAGACGGCCGAGCTCGGCAGCCTCTCCAAGGCCGCTGACACCCTGCGGATGTCGAACGCGGCGGCGAGCCGGCACCTCAGTGCGCTGGAAGAGCGGCTTGCGGTCCGGCTGATCGAGCGCAACACGCGGCGGCAATGGCTGACCGAGGCCGGGCAGGAACTGCTGCAGCGTTGCAGCACGCTGCTCAACGAACTCGCGGAGGCCGAAGACGCCGTCAGCGATCGCGCGCTGTCACCGAAGGGCATGCTGCGCGTCACGAGCTCCCTGTCCTTTGCGATGATCTACATGGCGCCGATGCTGCCGGCGTTTCGCAAGCTTTATCCGAAGCTCGACGTCCAGATCATTGCCGCCAATCGCTATCCTGATTTCATCGAGGCCGGCATCGATGTCGCCATCCGCACGCGTGAGCAGGAGCCTGATTCCAACATCATCATCCGCCGCATCGGCCAGATGCGCCGTGTGCTGGCAGCCGCGCCTTCATATCTGGCGACGCACGGCATCCCAGAGCATCCCGCCGATCTCGCGCGCCACGACATGCTGGTCTACAACCTCGCCAACGATCCCTATTCGCTGCGATTGAGTAGGGGCAGTGCGACGCAGACCGTCCGCATCGCGCCGACGCTCGACAGCAATGATGGCCAGATCATCTGCGGCGCGGCGCGCGCAGGCCTCGGCATCCTGATCCAGCCGCTTTACATCGTGCAGAGTGACATCGCAGCCGGCAGGCTCGTCCCTGTCCTGACCGACTGGGAATTGCCATTACTGACGATGAACGTGGCCTATCAGAACCGCGTCCGGCTGCCGGCAAAAATTAGGGTGTTTTCGGACTTCCTGGTCGACCACATCCGCGCGCAGTCCGATGCCGGGATCTGGATCGAGGCGACCTAGTCGCAGCTAGTCGGTTCGGCCCTGGACCCGCGCACGTCCGACGGATGATGGCCGCGACCGGGGAGCCACGCGCGGCTCCTGCGGGGCAGCGCGCTTGACCGCGTCGGCCTCGCGCTGCTCTTTCCGGGCTCTCTGCGCGCTTTTCATCGCGCGCTTGATAAAGGGATGAGGTGAATCTTCGGCGAAGAACAACACGACCTCGCAACCGGGACATTGCCTGGAATAGCCGTCCTGCAACCGTCCCGCCCGATCGCGAAACATCGTCTTGCAACGCGTGCACTGGACCTGGACGGAACTCATGCGCCAACAACAATGAACATCAGAAATCGGCGGCCACGGTGAGCCGAATGTCTAAAGAAACCCTGAAGGCCGATTGCGACCTGCTATTGCTTGGCGGCCATCGCATCCAGGCAGCGATTGACAAACTCGGCCCGATCGCGCGGCAGCACCTTCACCAGATCCGCCTTCTGGGCGCATTCGCGCTGACGGATCTGCTCGGCGCGGCGCTTTTCGGCGGCCTCGCGGTATTCGGGCGCAACTTTGCTGGGATCGACGAGCGCCTGGGATCGGGCAGGCGCGGTGGCAAGCAGGGCGATAGCTGCTACAAAAATGAGCTGCTTCAAATGAGCCTCCGTAAAGGGCTCATCCTAGCGCCCGATGTCGAGCGGCTCAACGGTGCGCGATGGATAGTCCCTGGAGCGGCCAGGCCGCGTTCGTCCGGATGGCATCAATTTCGTAGAGCGACTTCAGTCACTTCGGAACGTGGTCGATCTTGTGGCCCAGATGCCCGGTATCGTGGTCACGACGTAACTGGCTGAGTGACGTCTCGTTCAGCTGATGCAAGACCTCGCTGAGTGTCGTCGCATCCGGATATCCGGCTGCAAAACCCCTTCCATAGATCTTGCGCAACGTACCGACCAGTGTGTTGCCGTGCTTCTTGCTGATTGCGCCATCCTTGTCCCGGTGGCGACCATCCAGGCCGGTTTCCTTCATGTCTCGCTCCCTCTGTGGCGTCTGCGCGCCTGAAGGGAGCGTGCGCTCAATTCAGTTGATTGGCAACGACATGGCACGCACGAGTTTACAGCCGGCGTGCCGCACCGCAGTGGTGCCTCCATCCAGCTTTCGAAGCTGCTGCTGGCAACACGGCGGAACGCTCGCCGCATCGCACAAGATGCGCTCGCTCGATCGGAAGGAGTTGATGAGATGGAGAGATAGGCGGGACGGCTAGGCGGCCTGTTCCTCGAAGGAGGTGTAGATTCGGCCATTGGGATCGACGATCTGGACGTCGTGGCATCCGTCCTGGATCAGCTCTCTGGCCTTCTTCAAGGCGGCGGCGAGTGACTCGCGCTTGAGGCTGACGACGCCTGCCGTGTCGAAACCGGTGATTTCAAACATGCCGCTCCTCCCGTTTGGTCGAATCCTACACCTTTCCAGCGGCTTGTCTCCTGGCTTTTTAGGCCGGGCGGATGGAACAGGGGACAGAATTAGCGCAGTGCAGCACCGCCTGGTGGTAGGCCGGTGAGGTTCAGCACCAGATGGATCGTGTCCGGATCGCGTTTTGGCGCGGTGATAAAGCCGAGGCGGTTGAACACTTGGCGCATTGCGCTGTTCTCCCGCAGGACTTCCGCAATTAACTCGGTCAGCCCGGCATTGCGCGCGAGTCCGATGAGGTGACGCGCGAGTATCGACCCGATGCCGCGGCCCTGCCAAGCGTCGATCACCATGAAAGCCATCTCGGCGCGGCCGGGCTCGGAGACAATGTAACGGCCGCCGCCGACGATTGTGCTGTGGCCTGCGTTCTCCACACACGCCACCAGCGCGACATGGTGCACGAAATCGATCTCCATGAAGAAGTCGCGCTCCCTGTCCGAGAAGTGCTGCTTCGGGATGAAGAAGCGGCGCTGGCGCGACTGTGCGCTGGTCTGGTTCAGCGCGGCGAGCATTCCGGCTTCGTCGTCGGGGCGCTGCGCGCGGATCTCGACGGGCGCGCCGTCGCGCAGTTGGTCATGGTGCAGGTAATTCGCGGCATCAGTCATGCGGATTGTCTCGCTATGCTCTGCCGATCACGCCGTTGACCGCGATCGGCTGCTTGATCTGGATCAAGCCCGCCACGCGAACGCGGCCACTACGCTTCGCGAAACTGCCGTTCCACGAGACAAGGCCAGAGATCGTGAAGACAATTCGCAGCTTTTTGCCCGCCGACGCCGTCGTCCAGCTTGTGATCCGGCTCGGATTGCTGGCGCTGCTGGTCCTGTGGACCTTCCTGATCATCAAGCCGTTCATTCCGATCCTGACCTGGAGCGCCGTGTTGGCGGTGGCGTTCTATCCGGTCTTCAGCTCGCTTGCGAAAATTCTCGGGGGCAGTCCCCGGACCGCGGTGGCTATTCTCACTGTAGTCATGCTCGGCATTGTCATCGGTCCTGCGGCGTGGCTGGGCTTGAGTGCGGTCGACGGGATCAGGGATATTGCAAGCCAGATCAGTTCAGGAGATCTCGCGCTTCAGGCTGCGCCCGAGCAGGTCAAGGACTGGCCTCTGATCGGTCCGCAGCTCTACGATCTCTGGAATCTGGCCTACACCAATATCCGTGCGGTCCTGCGCGAGGTGACGCCATATCTGAAGCCGCTTGCCGGGGTCATGCTGTCATTCGCCGGCAGCGCCGGCATCGGCACGCTCCAGTTCCTGCTGTCAGTGCTCGTCGCCGGACTGCTTTTTCCGTATGGACCGCAACTCGCCGGCGCGATCCGTGGCTTCCTGTTCCGCGTCGTGCCCGAACAGAGCGAGCATTTCCTCGAGCTCTCCGGCGCCACCATCCGCGCGGTGTCGCAGGGCGTGATCGGCGTTGCCATCATTCAGGCCCTGCTCGCCGGCATCGGCTTCAAGCTCGCCGCCATTCCGAGTGCGGGTCTGCTCGCTGTCATCGTTCTCCTGCTTTCGATCGTGCAGATCGGCGCGGCGATTGTCCTTCTGCCCGTCGTCATCTGGATCTGGATGGACAAGGACGTCACCACGGCGCTGCCTCTGACGATATTCTTCGTCATCGTCGGTCTCCTCGACAACATCCTGAAACCGCTGGTGATGGGGCGCGGGTTAACCACGCCGACGCTGGTGATCCTGATCGGGGTGATCGGCGGAACACTCGCGCACGGCATCATCGGCCTCTTCATCGGACCGATCATCCTTGCGGTTGCCTGGGAACTCGCTGCGGCCTGGATCCGCATCGAGCGCGCCGCGCCGCCGTCCGATGTCGTTGCTGACCGTTGACCTAAATCAACGTCCCCTGATGCCGTACACAATGAGTGGTCGTGCGCGACGCGAAGTTTGAAAGAGCGCATTTGCGCACTCCGTACCGCGCCCATCATGGGCGATTGAGGTCTGGTCGGTTCTTATGTTTATGCAATTGACGGTCGGTGCGCTGGTCAGCGCGATCAATATCGGTATTCACGCGCTGGTCACCGTCATCGCCATTGCGATTGCCCGAAGCCTAGGCCTTCGCAAGACCGAGCGGCCCAGAGTGCAACTCATGGGCGTGATGATTGCGACCGCGGCGACCCTGAAGGTCGCGCACACACTGGAGATAGGGGTGTGGGCCTGGACGTATCATATCGTCGAGGCCGCCGCTTCCGGCAGCGATCTGCTCTATTTCGCCTTCGTCAATTACACCACGCTAGGCTATGGCGATATCGTACCGGTACAGGCGTGGCGCCTCATCGGCCCCCTGACGGCAATGAACGGGGTCTTGCTGTTCGGCTGGTCGGCGGCCGTGCTGTTCGAAGTCCTCCGCAAGACGCTCGACCACCTCGCCGAAGCCAAGGCGCCCGGATTCACCTGGTCGTAATCCGAACAGCAGAGCGCGCGTGGCATGCGTGATATCGCAACATCTGGCCTCCTCGCCGATTTTCTGTTTGGCTTCGGCGCCCTGTTCGGCAAGGCCGGCGGCCTCGTCGTCGTCGCAACTGGCTGGTCAATGCTGCATGCGCCGTTGAGCTCGGCCGGACCTCACGATGCGTCATCCTCCGACCTTGCGACCATGAAGCGGATTAGCGCGATCCGTCCTGGACGGTGTCTTGCGCACGTCCAGCGAACTGTTCAGGGCTGGAGATCAAGGCTCGCGAGCTGGTCCCGGTTCAGCAGCACGATCTGGCGTTGCGTGTTGCCGATGAAGCCGAGAACACCGAGCTCATGCAGCCGCGACAGCGCGCGGGAGACAGTCTCGAGCGTCAGGCCCAGATAGTCGGCAATGTCGCGCCGGGACATCGGTAGTGCGATCACGCCCGCCGCCGTCAGCCGCTTGTCCATCTCGAGCAGGAAGGCCGCGACCCGCTCCAGCGAAGTCTTGCGGCCGAGCAGCAGCATGTGGTCTTCCGCGTGCTGGAGATTGTTCGTGGTCATGCTGAGCAGGTTCTTGGCGACCATGGCGTCACTTTCGGCGACGACTTCCAGGCTTTCCCGCTTGACGAGGCGCACATGGGTATCGACGATCGCTTCTGCCGTGAAGCGGTGCTCGTTGCCGTTTTCCAGGCCGAAGATATCGCCGGCAAGATGAAATGCTCCGATCTGCCTGCGGCCATCCGATAGCAGCTTGTAGCTTCGCACTGCGCCGGATTTCACCTGATAGACATATTCAGCGGGTTCTTTCTCGCCGTAGATCTCGGTGCCCTTTTTGTAGGAAAATTCGCTTAAACTAACGAGCGTCTTTGAAACGCTGGTCATTCCGAGGTCGCGAAGGGAATTGGGGCGCAGCGCGGAATCCGTGGTAATGCGAACGAACATGGCCAACTCCTCAGCTCCATCGCTGAATTGGTCTTGTTAGACTGGACGTTTCGGGGGATGCGCCGCGCTGTCCCGCTCCCGCCAAGGTTGATTTACGACCAAGCCTGTCTTTCAATCCATTGATCTAAGGTGCATAGTACCAAGGGACGTCGGCGGCGTTTGTTGCGCGAGATGAGAAACGTTTGCCGCCGATTGGGACATGCCCCGTTTTGAAGCGCATGGGCGATCGTCAAACTGTTTGACACCATGCTCAGAACGTAGAGGACTTCATTACATCTCGGTGGATTCTTGCGAGGGGTGAGGAGTGTCCGGTCTGGTACATGTGGTCGACGACGACGCGTCATTCCGGACGGCGATCGAGCGCCGGCTGAAGCTTGCGGGCTATGATGTCGAGACCTATGCGTCCGCGGAGGATTTGCTCCGGGCCGATCCCGATGACGCGCAACCGGCATGCATCCTTCTCGACGTTCGCATTCCAGGGCTGAGTGGGCCCGACTTGCAGGGGCGTCTGATCGCACAGGGTTCGACACTGCCGATCATCTTCCTGACGGGCCACGCCGACACGCCGACCACAGTGCGGGCAATCAAGGCCGGCGCGGAAGATTTTTTGACCAAGCCGGTTTCTTCAGAACAGCTGCTCGACGCGATCGAGCGCGCGCTGGTGCGGCAGAATGCCGCGCGTGCTCAACGTGGCAAGCTCGACTCGTTTCGCGAGCATGTCTCAACGCTCACCCAACGCGAGCGACAGGTGTTCGATCTGATCGTACGCGGCAAGATCAACAAGCAAGTTGCGCATGAGCTTGGAACCACCGAGCGCACCGTAAAGGCACACCGTCACCAGGTGATGGAAAAGATGCGGGTCCATTCGCTTGCTGAACTCGTGTCGATCGCAGAGCGACTTGGGATGCTCGACAAGGACAGCCATTAGCTGCCGAGGCGCGGGCGGTCGTGGTTCGCGCGCCATATCACGGGTGAGGGAGCTCATTCGTCGACATATTGCTCCAGCGTCTTGGCCGGTGCGCCTTTGTGAGCGGCCGCGAACTGGGCCAGCGGCACTGACGTCGTGAGGGCCAGCAGGTTGGAGTCGACGGTTTCGAGGACTAGCGTCTTTCCGGTCTCCATCTGCTTGATCATCGCTGGTTGTGCGACATCAGCTGCGATGCAGGCATTGCTCAGGCACCAGGTATAGGGCACTCGGACCGGGGTGTTCTGGTCGACGGTCAGCTTGGCAGGCTGTTGCAGATAGACGCCAACGGGCACGAACAGCTGAACGCGCGCCGTTGGGGCACCTTCGCGCTCGATCAGGTCGATGCGGACGGCCATCTGACCCGTCGGGAATTTGCCCGTGATCGTCGTCCTGCACAGCGTCGGTGTGCCGCCTGCCTTGAAGCATAGCTTCTGCCAGTCGCCATAGGTGATGTCCTTGCCCTCGCGTTGACCACGCGTGGCGACCTCGGCCGATTTGTCAGCCTGCGCCGCGAGACCAGGCATTGCCGAGGTCGTGGCGACGACGATGGGAAGAGCTGCAAGATAGCTACGGGCGCTGCTGGGCATGGTCGCGTCTTCCGAGTTAGCGTCTATTTTTGTGCGTCGAGAAATCTTGCGACCAGCGGCGACCAGATCGGAATCGCGTCCACTGAGCCAATGAAGAAATGACCTTCGTTCCCGAATGGCGGCAGCAAGTGATACTCAGCTTTGCCACCGGCGGCCGCGAACGCGTCACGCATCCGCTTCGACAAATCGGGGCCGAAGAAGGTGTCATTCGTGACGTAGATCCACAGCATCGGCACGCGCGAGGTGCGGCCGAAATCTGCGGTCGCTTCGACCAGCTGATCTGGTGCGCAATTGTTGTTTGGCTTGTTATCGACGCGGCCGCCGCGGCCGGCGGCGAAAGTGATGATTGCCTTCACCGGCGGTGGGTTCAGGCTCGACAGAGCGATGGACGCCCAGCCGCCAGCGGATTGGCCAACCACGATCACATTTTCCGGAATGATCCGCTTTTCCGCGGCCATGTAGTCGATGATCCAAAGATCGACTTGCGCGAGTGCGATCCCTGCGTCGTGGAAGTTGGGATTGGTGCACTTGCCGATCTTGGCGAAGAATGGCCCGTAGATCGCGCGTTCGGGAATATCGATCGCCTGCGCACCGTAGCCGCTACCGACCGGCGCCACGACGAGATAGCCGCGCTTCGCGAACCATTTCGCAGCGTCGCGGAATTCGACCAGCGGAAAGAAGCTGCGGTCGACTGGATTGAGCGAAACACCGTGATTCATGATCACCAGAGGGAAGGGACCGTCCCCAACTGGGCGCACGAGATAGGCGAACATCGGCATCGGTAGCGGGAGGGCCCAGATCTCTTCCTGGATCCGGACGTCGTCCTCGGCGCCCGCTGGCGCCGCGAAGGCGAAGAGAACGAGGAGGGCAGCGAAGGCCTCCAGGATTGCAAGCGTGCTTCGATGCATGGCGTTGCCCTCATCCTGTGAACGTCGCGGCGACGACGATTGGCCCAAGCACGGTCAGCACGACGTTGCCGACCGCATAGGGCACGGCGACGCCGAGCACCGGTGTCTGGCTCTCGGCGACGTCGCAGGCGCCGGTCACGGCGGCATCGACGGTCATAGCGCCGGCCAGCGCGCCACAGGTCACCACCGGATTCATCCGCAAGATGTAGTAGGCGACGAGAGTTCCGACGGTGAGTGGGACCAGCGTGACGACGACGCCCATTCCGACGAGCAACGGGCCATGCGCCTGGATCGCGGACCAGGCCGCCAGACCGTTGCCGAGCCCGATGGCAGCAATGAAGCCACCAAGGCCGAGATCACTCAGGGTCTGCTGCGCTGCCAATGGCATGGCACCCATGGTCGGTTTGCGCGAGCGAAGCCAGCCGCAGACGAGGCCCGCAATCAGTGCGCCGCCGCCGCCGCCGAGCGTCAGTACAACGCCACCGGCCTTGAAGCTGGCAAGACCGGCCAGGAGGCCGACGGCAATGCCGGCGGCAACGAACGCAATGTCGGTACGGTCACTCGTGTTCAGGGCATAGCCGACCTGCGCCGTCGCGCGCGCGATATTGCCGGTGCTGCCGACCAGCGTCATGATGTCGCCGACATAGACACGCGTATCCGGGCCGAGCGGCACCTCCCGGCCCATCCGGGTCAACGAACGCAGGAAAACGCCGCGCGCATTGTCGCCGACGATCCCGGCCATCTCGCGGATCGACCGGCCATGCAGTTTGCGGTTCTCCACGAGTACATCGATCACGTTGCCCGGAAGGCTGCGCAACAATTCGTCAGCATCGATTTCGGCGCCGATGATCGGCTTGGCTGCGACGATCGCAGCGGTCGGGCCCGTCAGGACGATGTCGTCATTATCTTGAAAAACAACATCGGGATTTGGCGTGACGTCGGCACCGCTGCGGACGATTCGCTCGACGACGGTGCGACTGCCGACTTCGGTCTCGATGGCCTGGACCGTGCGGCCAGCGGCCGTCGATATCCGATAGGCCCGCGCCTGGAATTTTCGATACGACAGGTTCTCCGTGGTCGCAGGCGCGCCGCCGGCAAGCTCCGCCTCCAGCTTCTTTGCCTCGGCCTTGAGATTGATCCCCATCAGCCGGGGCGCGACGAACGGCACGAACAGCAGCGTCAGGATGTAGCCAAGGACATAGGTCACGGCGTAGCCCGCGGCGATGTTGGCTTCTTGTTGCTTCAAGACGTCGGCTGCGAGGCCGAGCTGTGCCAGCGCGCCCGATGCAGTGCCGATGACGGAGGACTGGGTCAGTGCGCCGGCAGTCAATCCTGCAGCCGTTCCGGTATCGAGCTTGAACAGATGCGCAAAGATCAGCACGAGCACGAGGCCAGTGCCGCCGATCACCAATGCCAATACCACTTGCGCCAGGGTTCGGATGCTGAGCGAAGCAAAGAACTCCGGGCCCGACCGGTAGCCGATCGTGAAGACGAAGAGGCTGAACAGGATCGTCCGAAGAATTGGGGGGAAGGAGAAGCTGCCGAGCTGCCCGATCAACACGGCGACAACGAGAACGCAGGCGGTGGTGCCGATCGAGAATCCGCCGACCTTGATACGGCCGAGGATGGTGCCGATCGCTATCGCCAGCAGCAGGAAGATTTCCGGTGCGGTGGCAATGATCCACCTGACGGTTTCCATGTTCGACGTTCCCCGGCACTTTTCGCCGATTTGATTTGTTGCGAGGGGAGATTGCTTGATCCAGATCAAGTCCGGGCGAGGACCCGATGATGCCTATGGGCCAATGAAGGATCTGCGGCCCGTAGTGTCGACATGAGTACCTTGGACGTCGCCGCCGGCGCGATCCGCCGCGATGAAACGGTCGAGGTCGTCCTGCTGCTGGCCTTCGCCGGCGGCATCGTGATCGCTGCGTGGCTGCGCCGCATTGCATGCGACCGAGCCGGTACGCTCAGCGTCCTCCTCGAGGTCATTTTCTTCATCGTGATCGGCATCCTGCACAACAGGTTGCCGGATACTGCCGGAACGCTCGGCATTTCCATGGTTGCTGCGATACAGACGGCGATTTTCGTCAAGGTCGAGGGTACGGTTTGCAGCACGGTCATGATTACCGGCAACATGCGTCAGATGGTCGAGAACATGTTCTCGGTCGTCTATGGAGGTGCGCGGCCGGGGACGTTGCGCAAGTCCGCCATCTTCTACGCGCTGTGCGCAGTGTTTGGCTGCGGTGCGGCCGTTGGTGCCTTCGCCACCAAGGCCATTCCTAACCCCGCGCTCGGCATTCCCGCGATTGCATTGCTGATTGTCCTGTTGCTCTGCGAGATAGCGCCACGCGAGGTGGTCAAATGAATACACCGCCCGAAGCCCACTGGACGCGCTTCTTTCCACCGGCGGACTGGCTTGTCGCGTACCGACGCGAGTGGCTGCCATCCGACGCCGTTGCCGGCGTCACGCTCGCCGCTTATGCCATCCCGGTCTCGCTTGCCTACGCGGCGCTCGCCGGTCTGCAGCCGCAGATCGGCGTCTACGGCTATATGCTCGGCGGCATTGGCTATGCGTTGCTTGGGGCGTCGCGGCAGCTGGCGATCGGCCCGACCTCGGCGATCTCACTGATGATCGCCGCGACGGTCGGCGCGCTCGCCGGCGGCGACGCTGTCAAGTATGCCCAGATCGCCAGTCTCGCAGCGTTTGGCGTGGCAGCGCTGTGCTTCGTCGCGTGGCTGTTCAAGCTGAGCGTGCTCGTCCGCCTCGTCAGTGACAGTATTTTGGTTGGCTTCAAGGCCGGCGCGGGGCTCACCATCATCATGAGCCAGTTACCGAGCCTGTTCGGCGTGGCCGGCGGCGGGCACAATTTCTTTGATCGCACCATCAAGCTGGTCGGGCAACTCGGTCATCTTAATCCGCTTGTCCTGGCGATCGGCGCGGTCGCGCTCCTGTTGCTGCTGCTTGGCGAACGGCTGCTGCCGGGCAAACCGGTCGGAATCACCATCGTGGCGCTGGCGATCGTGATCGCGACGGTGTTCGGCTTCCCGAGCCTTGGTGTGCCCGTTACCGGGAAGATACCGGAAGGGCTGCCGGCGCTGGGGATGCCGACTTTCGGCCTCCTCGAGTTCGACGATCTGTTTCCGCTCGCCGCCGGCTGCGTGCTGCTGGCCTACATTGAGGGCGTCTCGGCGGCTCGGAGTTTTGCCGCCAAGCATGGTTATCCGCTCGATGTCCGCCAGGAGTTTTTGGGACTGGGCGCCGCGAACCTGGCCGCCGCATTCGGCCATGGCTACCCCGTTGCGGGTGGCCTGTCGCAATCCGCGGTCAATGACAGCGCCGGCGCGCGAACTCCATTGGCTCTGGTCATCTGTTCCGTGACGCTCGGGCTGTGTCTTCTGTTCTTCACCGGGCTGCTCACCAATCTGCCCAAGGCGGTGCTCGCGGCCATCGTCTTTGCAGCCGTCTACAAGCTGGTCGATATCCGCTCGCTGGTGCGGATGTGGCAGGTCAGCCGGATCGATTTCTACGCGGCGTCGATTGCGTTGATCTCGGTGCTGCTGCTCGGCATTCTGCAAGGCGTACTGCTGGCGTCGATTGCCTCGATCTTCCTGCTGCTGGCGCGGGCCTCGCGGCCGAACGTCGCGTTTCTTGGTCGATTGCCTGGCAGCGGTCGCTATTCGGACAGCGCGCGGCATACCGACGTCGAACCGCTGGTCGGAATCATCGCGTTTCGCCCCGAGGCGTCGCTGCTCTATATCAACGCCGAGACGATACTCGACACCGTTCTGGCCGCGCTCAGGAGTTCGCCGGGCATCCATCTGGTCGCCTGCGACCTTTCGGCATCGCCCTATATCGACCTTGCGGGCGCGCGGATGCTGCACGATCTCCATGACGAACTCGCGGCACGCCGGGTGACTCTCTGTATTGTCGGTGCACACGCGCAACTCCGTGATCTCCTGCGGGCCGAAGGGCTGGGAGAGAAGACCGACAGTGGCCAGTGGCTGCGTTCCCTCGATAGCGTTCTCGGTGACTCCAAGGGCAATCCGGCTCAGCAAACGGCCTGAGTGGTGTGCTGCGTTGCGAATGGCATCGCTTTCGCTTCCGAGAATGCACGCGACCGTTGACTTGGATCAATGGAGAGACCCGCGCCGAAAGCACGATCCCGCATCACCTTTCGCCCCAGGAAGATCGGGAGAGACGCATGGCCAAGGATACGAAGACCGCGCAAAAGCGCATCGACCAGTTCTTTTCCGGCCCCGGCGCGCGGGCGGACGACTGGCGTGACCTGGTCGAGGCCGCAAAGGTTTGGGCGCGCGCCAGCGATCGCGCCGCCTATGACGCGGCGTTGGCCCACCTGTCGGTGACGGAAGAATTCCACGGCTATCCCGGTCTGCAGTTGATGGCGGCCCTGCGCGAAGCGGCCTCGTCGGGCGATGCGGCCGCATCGCTGTCGCTTGCGAGCCGCATTACTCAGGCGTTGGCCACGCGCTCGTTCCGCCAGCATGCTGGCGACTGGAGTGCAAGGGACGATGGCAACGGCGATGCGCCCGAACTCGTGTCGCCCACATTCGGCACGCATGCCGCTCGCCGGCCTTATTTCGAGACGCTGATTGTCACCGGTGTGTCATCCAGCCAGTGGCCGGCCCTCGCGGCCGAATGGCGGAAGCTGCGCCGCCCCGAAGACGGCTTCATCTATGAGCCCGTCATCGTCGGCAGTCTCGAAGACGCCTTCTGCGCGACCATGCTCAACCCCAACCTCGGGGCCGTCATCATCAACGAAGGCTTTGGGCTGCGCTCGCGGCACGATGCGCCGGTGCTCCGTTCGATGACGGCTACGGCGGGTCTCAAGGACGAATCCGACGCGTCAGCGCTGCGGCTCGCCCAGATCATCAAGCGCGTCAGGCCCGAGCTCGATCTCTACATGATCTCGAACCGCGACGTCGAGGAGCTTGCCGGAAACCCCGAGGCCAATGTCGTTCGCCGCATCTTCTATTCGGTGGAGGAGCTGCTGGAGCTGCATCTGTCGATCCTCGAAGGTATCCAGGATCGCTACGACACGCCGTTCTTCGACAATCTCAAGAAGTACGCGCAGCGTCCGATCGGGACGTTCCACGCGCTGCCGATCGCCCGCGGCAAGTCGATCTTCAAGTCCGACTGGATCCGCGACATGGGTGAGTTCTACGGCCCGAACCTGTTCCTGGCGGAGAGCAGCGCCACCACCGGCGGTCTCGATAGCATGCTGGAGCCGACCGGCACCATCAAGAAAGCCCAGGAGAAGGCGGCGAGGGCGCTCGGTGCCGACCGCGTCTTCTTCGTCACCAACGGCACTTCGACCTCGAACAAGATGGCGGTACAGGCACTGCTCGCGCCGGGCGACATCGCGATCGTCGATCGTAACTGCCACAAGTCGCATCATTACGGCATGGTGCTTGCCGGCGCGCAGCCGCTCTATGTCGAAGCCTTCCCGATGACGGAATATTCGATGTATGGCGCCGTGCCGCTGAAGACGATCAAGCAGGCGCTGCTCAATGCCAAGGCCGAAGGCCGGCTCGACCGCGTCAAGCTGCTGGATCTGACGAACTGCACCTTCGACGGCCACATCTACAACACCCGCCGGGTGATGGAGGAATGTCTCGCGATCAAGCCGGACCTGATCTTCCTGTGGGACGAGGCCTGGTTCGGCTTTGCGCGCTTCTCGCCATTCCTGCGCCGTCGCACGGGCCTTGGCGCGGCCAACGAGATCGAGGCGTGGATGCACGACCCGAAATCGGTCGATGCCTATGAGAAGCAGCAGGCTCAGCTTGGCAAAAACCCGACAGACGAGGTGCTGCTGAGCACGCGGCTGATTCCCGATCCGCGGCAGATCCGTCTCAGAGTTTACCAGACCAACTCGACCCACAAGTCGATGTCGGCGATCCGTCAGGGCTCGATGCTGTCGGTCAAGGACGTCGAATTCCACACGGTCGAGCAGCAGTTCAAGGAGGCCGTGTTCACGCACGCCTCCACGAGCCCGAACCAGCAGCTCATCGCCAGCCTCGACATCTCGCGGCGGCAGATGGAGCTGGAGGGCTATGGTCTCGTCGCCAATGCAATGGAGATCGCGTTCGCGATCCGTCAGGCGGTGAACAACAATCCGCTGCTCTCGAAATATTTCCGTATCCTCGGCGCCGACGCCATGGTGCCCTCGCAGTACCGTCAGAGCGGCTTCACCGATTATCTGTCCGCTGGCGTGAATTGGGCGAATACGCTGAAGAGTCTGGATGAGGACGAGTTCTGTCTCGATCCGACCCGCATGACGCTGGTGTGCGGCACGGCTGGATACGACGGCACCCAGTTCAAGGGCATTTTGGCCAACGAGTACAACATCCAGGTCAACAAGACCTCGCGCAACTCGGTGCTGGTCCAGTCTAACATCAACAACACCCGCAGCGACGTCGCGCATCTCATCCGCGTGCTCGCCGAGATCGCGGGCGAGGTCGATCGCGGGCTGGTGCAAGGCGGCGAAAATGCGCGAAAGACCTTCGAGGCACGCGTCAAGAGCCTGATGAAGGACGTGCCTGACTTGCCGAACTTCTCGCACTTCCATCCGAGCTTCCGCGGCGATTCCGGTGCCAAGACCAACGAGGGCGACATCCGAACAGGATTCTACGCCGCCTATGACGTCGCGGGCTGCGAGCACATCCGCCTCGGCGATCCCGAGATCGACAGGCGGCTGAAGGCCGGCCCTGAACTCGTCTCCGCGAATTTCGTGATCCCGTATCCGCCGGGCTTCCCGATCATGGTGCCGGGCCAGGTGATCACCCAGGAGACCATCGACTTCATGCGCAAGCTCGATGTGAAGGAGATCCATGGCTACGACGCCAAGGAAGGGCTGAAGCTCGTGCGCACCGAAGCCCTGGCGAAGATTGGCCGGCCGAAGCCGGGCGCGCAGCCGAAGCTCAAGGCCGCGTCGTAGGTCAGGCGAAGACGGCCACCATGACTGAGCCCCAGGTCGTCAACAGGATGTTGGCGACCGGGTAGGCTGGCGTATAGCCGAGAACCGGGACAGGGCTGCCGGCGCGCTCCTGGAGCGCGGCCATCGCGGCCGTAACAGTCTGAGACCCGGTCAGTCCGCCGAGCAGGAGGATCGGGTTCATGCGCAGTACGAAATGGCCGAAGCAAAATCCGACGATCTGAGGCACCAGCGTGACGGCCATGCCTCCCAGCAACAGACCGATGCCCGATTCATGCAAGGCTGACAGGAAGATTGGGCCTGCATGGATGCCTGTCAACCCGACGAAAGCTGCGAGCCCGAGCGAGGTCATTAGGCTGACAGCGCCATCGGGAATTTGTCCGAACAGCGGGTAACGCGTGCGTAAAGCCCCAACCAGGAGCCCGGCCAGCAATGTGCCGACGCTGGTGCTGAGCGAGATGTTGACGCCGCCAACGGAGAAACTCAGCAGAACGCCGAAGAGGCCGCCGAAGAAGATCGCGAGACCCAGCACGATGAAATCGATGCTGCTGCTCGGCGCGACGATGACACCGATGCTCTTGGCTGCGGTGTGCACGATCGGCTCGGGCCCGACGATCCGGAGCAGGTCGCCGCGCTGCAAGGCGACGCCGGCGCCTACGGGAATCTCCTGACCGCCTCGGCTGAGCGAACGCAGATAGACGGAGCGAGCCCAGCTCTCCCGCGAGGCGGCTTCCAGCGTCATGCCCGCGAGTTTCGGATTGATCAGCATGACGTCAACGGAGATCAGGGCAATATCGAGCAGCTCCCTGTCCTCTACTTCCTCAGCGCGAGGACCAATCCATTCGACGATGAGCTGTCGCGGAGCGGATAGCGCGACGAGGTCACCGGCCGCCAGAACGGTTCCGGGATCCGCTTCGAGCAGCCGTTCTCCTCGACGGATTCGATGGATGAACAGCCGATGATCCGGAATGCGGGCTTCCGCAGCTGCGACCGTCACACCGACGAGGGGAGATTGTTCCTGCAACCGATAGGCGCGCAGCTCGAATTTGCGCCAGGCAGATGCCAGGCCCGGCTTGGAGCGCGTGACGCCCAATGCCTGCTCGAGCTTGAGCGCCTCTGTTCGCAGATCGATCTTCAGGAGGGCGGGTGCAATCTGGGTGACGAACAGGATGACGCCGGCATAGCCGAAGATATAGGTGACGCGTCCGCCACCGCGATATGCGAGACGAAAAGTGCACGCTGCGCGTCGGGGATGGCCAATCCATTGATGGCGTCGGTCGCCGTCCCCATGGCCGCGCTCTGGCTGAGTGCGCCCGACAGGAGGCCCGCGGCGAAGCCGGGATCGAGCCGCAACACCTTCGCAACGAGAACGGCTGTTGCCAGACCCGCTAAGCCTACGACGACCGCGAGCAGCATCGGCTTCAGCCCGTCGCGCTTCATCGTTTGCACGAATTGCGGGCCGACCAGATAGCCGACGCCGAACAGGAATAGCAGGAAGAGGAAGGACTTGGTCATGTTCGAGACCGGGACGTGCGCGAAGTCTCCGACCGCCAATCCGGCGAACAGTGCGCCGGTGACCGGACCCAGACTAAACGTTCCGATCCTGAAGCTTCCGATCCAGTAGCCCACGGCGATCACAAGGAACAACGCGAGCTCCGGATAACGAACGAGAAACTGCTCCAGCCAGGCCAACATCGCGGGCGGCCTTGCTATGTCATCAGCATGACAAGAACCATTCCCCAGATCGTCAGCAGCGTGTTTCCGACGGCGTATGTCACGGTATATCCGAGCCCCGGAATCTGACTCTTGGCACGGTCACAGATCATGCCGAGCGAGGCAGTGGTGGTCCGTGCGCCGGAACAGCATCCGAGCAAGATGGCGTCATGGAAACGGAACACGTACTTGCCGACATACATTGCGAGGATCAGCGGCACGGTCGTTACCACGATGCCCCAGAGGAACAGGCCAATGCCAAGCGCCTTCAGGCCGGCAACGAAGCCCGGTCCCGACGAGATGCCGACTATGGCAATGAAAACGTTTAGGCCGACGGAGTTCATGAACCAAACGGTAGGCGAGGGAATCCGGCCAAAGGTCGGCCGCACGGAACGCAGCCAGCCGAAGAACAGGCCTGAGATGAGTGCTCCGCCTGAGGTGGACAATGTGAGCGGCACGCTGCCAATCTTGTAGACGATCGCGCCGACCAGCGCGCCAATGGCAATGGCGGCACCGATAAAGGCAACATCGGCGGTATCAATTGCTCGATCCGGTCGGCCAAGCATCTTTGTGGCCGCCGCGACATCGGGCGTGCGTCCAACGATGGTGACGATGTCGCCCCGGTTCAGCTTTGTGTTGGGAAGAATGGGGATCTCAACTGCGATCGCGCCCCTCGTGATCTTGCGCAGGAATACGCCGCGCGATGCGGGGGTCTTCGCTAGCTCTTCCAGGGTCTTGTTGTCGACGTCCTTGCTGCTCACGTAGACATCGACACCTTCGATTGGCATGGCGAGCAACTCGCGATCATCGACTTCCTCTGCCTGTTCGCCAATTAGTTGAACGAGCACGTCGCGCCGGCCCGCCACAGCCACGACATCACCCGCGTGAATCACGGCGTCGGCGATGGCATCGATGATCTTCCCATCCTGTCGCAGCCGCAGAATGAACACCCGCTGATCCGGAACCAGCGCCTCGGCTTCCTGAACTGTCCTCCCGACCGCCGGGCCGCGCTCGCGAACGCGGAATGCACGGACCTCGAACTGGTGCCACGCGGTGCCAGGACCACCCATCTGCTTCTTGCCGCCGTGCTCCTCCTCATATTTCTTGCACGCCGCTTCTAGATCGATGCCGACCAGGGCCGGGCCCAGTAGAGCCAGGACAATCGCTGACCCGACCGTGCCAAAGATATAGGTGACCGCGTAAGCGACCGGCATCCCGTCGAGCAGCTTCTTCGCTTCCTCGGCAGGCAGGCCGAGACGGTTGATCGCGTCGGTCGCAAGGCCCATGGACGCCGAAATGGTCTGCGAGCCGGCATAGAGCCCCACGGCAGATCCGACGTCATAGCCGGCGAGCTTGGCGCCGAGATAGGCGGCTGCGAGGCAGAACACGCAGACGACCGCGGCGAAAATCGCCTGCGGGACTCCGTCCTGCGCGATGCCGCGCACGAACTGCGGCCCGACGCCGTAGCCGATAGCGAACAGGAACATCAGGAAGAAGAACGGTTTGAGCGGACCTGAGATGGTGATCCCGATCTGGCCGATGATGACAGCTGCGATCAGCGTCGCGGTCACCGCGCCGAGGCCGAGGCCCTTGTAGGTGAAGGAGCCAAAGTAATAGCCAAGAGCCAGCGAGAGGAAGATCGCGATTTCCGGATAGCTCTTGAGTGTCTGGAAGAACCAATTCATCACGTCCCCCGTTCATGCTGTGTGAAAGCGCTGAAGAGCCGTCGATAGGCTCAGGTCGAGTCAGCCAACAACAGGGGACGGCTCATCTGCTGATGTTGATCTATGTCAACCGTATGCGCCGACTTGCGGTCCGATGTCGTCGCGGTCGCGTCATTCGCCGCGCTGCAGCGCTTAGGCATCGTTCATCGCGGTCGAAGCGTTGAGATAGATCAAGGGTCGTCGTCGGCCACTGACCATCCTGCGATGATCGCGCAGGCGATAAAGCCTGTCCGCCCTTCGCAGGTTGCACAGCTCGGGAGTCTCACATGGCCGACCTCTTAACACTGAAGAAATTCGAGGCGTTGAGCCCCTTCGAGATCAAGGACGAACTGATCAACCTGGCCAAGGCCAATTCGAAACGGACGCAGAGCGCCTTCTTGAACGCCGGCCGGGGCAATCCGAACTGGATCGCGACCACGCCGCGCGAAGGCTTTTTCCTGCTGGGACAGTTCGCCATCACTGAAAGCAAGCGGGTGATGGAGCACCCGGCCGGGATCGGGGGCATGCCTCAGGCAAAGGGTATCGCGGCCCGCTATGAGGCATGGCTCGCAAAACATTCCGACATGCCGGGCGCGAGCTTTCTGTCGGAAATGCTGCCCTTCGCGGTCAAGAAATTCGGCTTCGAGCCCGATGCCTTCATCCACGAGCTCGTCGATTCCATCATCGGCGATAATTATCCGGTGCCGGACCGCATGCTGGTGCACAACGAGAGGATCGTGCATGAATACCTGATGTGGGCCGTGTGCGGTGAGCCGCGGCCGTCAGGCAAGTTCGACATCTATGCGGTGGAGGGCGGCACGGCGGCGATGTGCTACCTCTTCAAGTCGCTGAAGGCCAACCGCCTGCTGCTTCCTGGGGATACCATCGCGCTGGGTACGCCGATCTTCACGCCCTACATCGAGATGACGCATCTGGAGGACTACGATCTCAATGTCGTCCAGATCAAGGCGCCGCAAGAGAACAAGTTCCAGTTCACCGACGAGGAGATCGCCAAGCTCGAGGATCCGAAGATCAAGGCGTTCTTCATCGTCAATCCCGCCAATCCCAGCGGGATGGGGGTGAGCCAGGAGACGATCAGCAAGCTGAGCAAGCTGGTCAAGACCAAGCGCCCCGATCTCATGCTGCTCACCGATGACGTCTATGGCACCTTCGTGCACGGTTTCCGATCGCTGCTCGGCGAGCTGCCGCACAACACGATCGGCGTCTATTCCTATTCCAAGTATTTCGGCTGTACCGGCTGGCGGCTCGGCGCGATCGCCATTCACGAGGACAACATCTTCGACAAGATGATCGCCAAACTGCCCGACGCCGCCGTGAAGGCCCTCGACAAGCGCTACGGGCCGCTGACGCTGGAGCCGCGCAAGCTGAAGATGATCGACCGCATCGTCGCCGATAGCCGGGACGTCGCACTCAATCACACGGCAGGCCTGTCGTTGCCGCAGCAGGTCATGATGAGCCTGTTCTCTCTTTCGGAGATGCTCGATGAAAAGAAGGTCTATCAGGCCGCCTGCATGGAAATCGTCAACAAGCGGCTATGGTCATTGCTCGACGGCCTTGGCCTGGCCGACAAGCTTACTCCAAATCCAAATTACGATGCCTATTACGGTCTGATCGATTTTGAGTTTTGGGCACGGAAGAACATTGGCGACAAGGCCGTCGACTACCTGAAGAAGAACGTTCATCCGCTCGATCTCGCGTTTCGGCTGGCCGAAGCTCATGGCATCGTGTTGCTGAATGGCGGCGGCTTCGACGCGCCCGAATGGTCGCTTCGGGTGTCGCTGGCCAATCTCCCGGACGATGTCTACGACGATATCGGGCGAGGCGTGCGCGCCATCGCGCGAGGCTATCGGGACGCTTACGAGGCAACCAAGGGCGGCGAGAAGTAACGGAGGTCGCGAGGTCGACCCGGAACGCTTCGGCATCATTACCAAAGGGGGAAGAGAACAATGAAACGGATCGCCATCTACGTTGCTCTGGTTACCTCGCTCGTAACTGTCGCCGGATTCAGCACGCCCTCACGTGCTGACACCGGCCAGGTCGCCGTCGTATTCACCAAAGGCGGATTCATCGTCGGTGTCGGCGGCGGGGAGGGCGTCTTGGTCTACCGCGGGCACAAATATCCGTTTACGGTGTCCGGGATGAGCGTCGGCTTCACGATCGGTGCCTCGACCACCAAGCTGGTCGGCCGCGCGCTCAATCTGAAGGGGCCGCAGTCGATCGAAGGCTCTTACGCGGCCGGCGGAGCCGGTGGTGCGATCGCCGCCGGCGGTGGCGCCGTGCAACTCCAGAACGGCAATGGTGTGATCCTTCAGCTCAGCGGGCCGAAGGTCGGTGCTGAAGTGTCGGCCGCGGTCGGTGGCGTTACGATCCGGCTGAAATAGATAAAAAAGGCGGGATCAAAGCGGAACGGGCTGCGTCACCGCAGCCCGTTTCGCGTTTCGATTCCATGCGTCTCAGTACCGCTCTTCGACGAATTTCAGTCCGCGCAGGCTGGCCTGGTCGTTGTAGCGTCCCTTGTGGGTCCGCGGCGGCAGCTTGACCTTCTCCCGCTTGAGCTTCCTGTAGGGGATCCTTTGCAAGATGTGCGAGATGATGTTGAGCCGCGCACGCCGCTTGTCGTCGGAGCGGATCAGCCGCCATGGCGCATGCTTGGTGTCGGTCGCCTCGAACATCATGTCCCGTGCACGCGAGTAGTCGTACCAGCGACCGAACGACTCCGTGTCCATCGGGCTGAGCTTCCACTGCCGCAGCGGATCCTCGATCCGCGCCTTGAAGCGGAGCTCCTGCTCCTCCATCCCGACCTCGAGCCACAGCTTGATCAGAATGATGCCGGCGTCGACGGCGAATTTCTCGACCAGCGGGCATAGTTCGAGGAAGCGCTTGTGTTCGGCCGGCGAGCAGAAGCCCATGACGTATTCCACGCCGGCGCGGTTGTACCAGCTGCGGTCGAAGATCACGATTTCACCGCCGGCCGGAAATTGCTCGATATAGCGCTGCAGGAACAGCTGGGACTTCTGCCGGTCGGACGGCGCGGGCAGGGCGCAGACACGGAAGACGCGTGGGCTGACCTTCTCGGTCAAGGCCTTGATGGTTCCGCCCTTGCCGGCGGCGTCGCGGCCCTCGAAGATGATGATCACCTTCAGCTTCTGGGCCTTGACCCATTCCTGGAGGTGACAGAGTTCGACCTGGAGCTTTTCGAGCTCCTTCTCATAGGCCTTGCGCTTCATTTTCTCCGCGGGCTCGTCCTTGGCCATGCCGGTCCTTTCACTGTTGCGCTCGTCAAGCGTCCTGAAATCACTCGTCCCAGGAGATGGTGACACCGATATCGCCGGGCATGCCGCCCGGGAAATCGATGATCTGGTAGGCGATGCGATAACCCCGCGGCTGGAGGTAGTCGGCCCAGAGCTGGAAGATCTCCTTGGGGATTCCGGTCAGCGTGGCTTCCCAGCCCTTTTCCATCTGGTTGATGGCGCGCCCCTTGTCGGTGCAGAGCGAGTTGGGAAAGCGATAGACCAGCACCTCGGTCAGGCCGTTCCGTACGGCACGCTGGATGACGGTCGCGGCGAGCTTGATCTTCTCTTCCTCGCTCTTGCCCGAGGGCTTGCTCAACCGCTCGATCAGCGCCCGCTTCTCGGCTTCCGCGGCCGTGGCGAGCTTGACATACTCTTCCGCCTTCTCCGCTTCCTTCAGTGCGGCCTCTTTGCGGATCTGCGTGGCACTGGGAATGAGTTCGTCAAGCCCGGACATGGCTGCGGCTCCCTGTGATTTTCAATCAGCATTCACAAAACGCTATGTCCGGCGAGAAGCTTTCCCTTGATTCAAATCAAGCAAATCTGGAAGCTGCCTGAACACAGTGCCGCAAGTGCACGTTTGACCGGGAGAGACACTTGAACGAGCAGCTCAATCCGATGGCACCGCACCATCTGCCGTTCTATCTCGCGCCGGGAAGCGGGACCGATACGCTGATGGTGGTGATGGGAATCTTCCTCGTTGGCACTGTGCTCTGGGTCGGCACGCTCTATTGGAAGCTGCACAGCCTGCCGGAGCGGATGGCGCACAAGTCGCAAAAGCTGCAATTCGAGTTCGTGGCCGTGCTCGGCCTGATCTCGCTGTTCACGCACATGCACATTTTCTGGGTCGCGGGCCTCTTGCTTGCGTTGATTGATATCCCCGATTTCGGAACGCCGCTGCGCAGCATCGCCGATTCTGTCGAGAAGATCGCTGACGCGGCACCAGGGCAGGAGGGCGAGGCGATCGAAGCCGGACCGGACCCTGCTCCCGCAGGCGCGCAGGAGACCGCCAAGAAGGAGGCCAGCCATGTTTGAGCTGATGTTCTGCTCGCTCCTCACGATCGTGCCCGATTACCTCTATCGTCGCTACGGCCAGGGCAAGCGCTTCGGCAAGGAGATCACCTTCTTCTCGGTCTGGTACGAACTGCGCTGGGGTATCACCGGCTGTCTGATGCTGACGATTTCGTTGATCACCATGATCTTCTATTTCCACCCCGCGACGGACGCGGCGACGCTTTACTATCGCGCCGTGCCGATCCTTCCCGAAGGGTCGGGGCGTGTCGAGGAGGTGAAGGTCAGCTTCAGCCAGGCCGTGAAGAAAGGCGACGTGCTGTTCACGCTGGACGCCTCCAGGCAGCTGGCTGCTCTAGAGACGGCCAAGCGAAAGGTTGCCGAAATCGACGCCGCGACGCAAACGGCGCAGGCCGATGTCGTCAAGGCGGAGGCGCAGATCGGCGAAGCCAAGGCGAATTATCAGCAGGCCAAGGACGAACTCGACGTCAAAAGCGAGCTCCAGAGCCGCAATCCCGGCATCGTGGCGCAACGTGACATCGACAAGCTCAAGGTGCTGGTCGATCAGCGTCAATCCGGCGTCGATGCCGCGACGGCTGCCAGGCAGTCCGCAAGCCTGCAAGTCTCTACGCTGCTTCCGGCGCAGAAGGCGAGTTCACAGGCCGCGCTCGATCAAGCCCAGGTCGACCTCGACAAGACCACGATCCGGGCTGGCGTCAACGGTCGCGTCGAGCAGTTCTTTCTTCGTCCCGGCGATCTCGTCGCGCAGATCATGAGGCCCGCCGGCGTGCTCATTCCGGAGGGCGCGGGCAAGAGCTCGCTTCAGGCCGGCTTCGGCCAGATCGAGGCTGGCGTGTTGAAAGAAGGAATGGTGGCGGAAGCAGCCTGCATCTCCAAGCCGTGGGTGATCATTCCCATGGTCATCACGAGTGTGCAGGACTACATCGCGGCCGGACAGTTTCAGGGCGGCCAGCAATTGATCGAGGCGGAGAACGCACCCAAGCCCGGCTCGATCCTGGTGTTCCTCGAGCCGCTCTACAAGAATGGTCTCGATGGTGTGACACCCGGCAGCAGCTGCATCGTCAACGCCTATACCAGCAATCATGAGGAAATCTCGGCGGAGCATACCAGCACCGGCCGGGCGATCGCGCTCCACGTCGTCGATGGCGTCGGCCTCGTGCATGCGCTGCTGCTGCGGATCCAGGCCTTGCTGATGCCGATCAAGACGCTGGTGCTGAGCGGCCATTGAGCCGGCGAGGGAATAGGACATGAACGCGAGACGATTGATCGCATGGGGCGGACTGCTGTTTGCCTCACTGCTCGCCACCGGCAGCGGGGTCCATGCGATAGAGCTCAACGGCGCATGGGCAACCGATGCCAACAATTGCCCAAAGGTATTTGAGCGCAAGGGCACGCAACTCGGCTTCACCGACATGTCGGATGCTTTTGGCGGTGGCTTCATCGTCGAAGGCGATCAGATTGTCGGGAAGTTCGCGCGCTGCCGGATCAAGGCGCGAAAGGACAGCGGACCGAACGTCAATTTGATCGCCTCCTGCGCGACCGACATGATGCTCTCCAGCGTCCAGTTCAGCCTGAAGGAGCTGGATGCAGACAGCGTCGTGCGCCTGTTCCCGGGCATGGAGGATATGGAGATCCGCTATCACCGCTGTCCGGCAAACCCGGCACAATAGCGCGCCCGGTCTGCGGGCTGTCGGAGCTCGCCAATTGCCGCTAGAATTGCCCCGGAGAGCGACCGTTTGAAGTCGCTGGGGAGTTGGATGAGCGGGCGCGCGACCATTGCTTCGGTCAGACCGCGGCTGAACGAAGCCGCGTTGATTGTCTTTTGCATCGTGCTGGTCATGTGCATGCTGCTCGGCGAGGCCAGGGCTGCCGAGCCGGGCGCGCCGGCGCGTCCCGAGGCCAAGCGCGTGCTCATGCTGCATTCCTTCGGGCGGGAATTCCGCCCGTGGAGCGAGTATGCGCGCAGCATCAAGGCCGAGCTCGAGCGGCAATCTCCCTGGCCACTCGATATCCAGGAGCACACGCTCCTGACGGCGCGCTTCAACAATCCCGGTCCTGAAGCGCCTTTCGTCGAATATCTCGCCTCGCTCTATCAGGGCTCGCTGCCCGACATGGTTATCAGCATCGGCGCTCCGGCGGCGCGGTTCGTGCAACGATACCGAAGCAAGCTCTTTCCAGATACACCGACGGTGATGACCGTCGTCGAGGAGCGGCTCGTGAACCGCAATGACCTCACCGACAACGACGTCGTCGTTTCGGTTCGCAACGATTTCCTGGCGGCCTTCAAGAACATTCTCCAGGTGATGCCGGATACCAGGACCGTCGCCATGGTGATCGGCGCCTCGCCACTGGAGAAATTCTGGATTGATGAGGTGGCGCATGACCTCGAGCCGCTCGGTGGCCATCCGGCGATCGTCTGGTACTCGGACCTGTCGTTCGAGGAGATTCTGAATCGCGCGGCGAAGCTTCCGCCGCATACCGTGCTGTTCTGGGGCCTGATGTCCGTCGATGCGGCCGGGATCGTCCATGAGGGCGACATCGCGCTGCGCAGTCTGCACGCGGTCGCAAACGCGCCTATTTTTTCGTACCAGGAGGCATTCTTCGGCGGCAGCACCGTCGGCGGCCCGATGCATTCGACGGCGGAAACGACCAGGAAGACGGTCGATGCGGCCGTCCGCATCCTCCGTGGGGACAAGCCGTCCAGCATCACATACGAGCCGATCGGATTCGCCGCGCCGAAATACGACTGGCGGGAGCTGCAGCGCTGGGACATCAGCGAGAGCCTGTTACCGCCGGATAGCGAGGTCCTGTTTCGCGAGCCGAGCATGTGGCAAAGCTATCGCTGGCAGCTGCTGCTGATTGCGGCGATCATCCTTGTCCAGGCAGGCTTGATCAGCGGACTGCTGCAGGAACGCCGCCGCCGCCGGCTCGCCGAGGTCGAGTCACGACAGCGCCTCGCCGAGCTCGCCCACGTCAATCGTTATTCGGCCGTTGGCGAAATGACGTCGTCGATTGCCCACGAGCTGAACCAGCCACTCGGCTCCATCCTGACCAATACCGAGACTGCGGAGCTCATGCTCAAGGGCGCTTCGCCCGACATCGAGGAAATCCAGCTCATCCTCGCTGACATCAGGCGCGATGATCTCCGCGCCAGCGAGGTGATCCGCCGCTTGCGCAGCGTGCTCAAGAAGACGCCGTTTGAGATCAAGGACATCGAACTCAATGAGACGGTGCGTGAGGCAATCGGTCTGGTCGGCACCATGGCTGAGGGACGCCGGATCGCGTTGACCTTCACGCCTGCATTGGTTGACCTGCACGTCAAGGGCGATCCTGTCCAGCTGCAGCAGGTGGTTCTCAACCTGATCATCAATGCGATGGATGCGATCTCCGATGCGCACACGGCCAAGCGCGAGATCAGCGTCTGGACCGTGCGGGCCGGCAGGCAGGCCGAGCTCAACGTCGTCGATACCGGGCCGGGATTGGCAGCCTCCGATCTCGACAATATGTTCGATCCCTTCTTCACGACCAAGTCCCAGGGCATGGGGATGGGGCTTGCGATCGCGAAGACCATGATCGAGGCCCATCAGGGGACGATCAGCGCGTCGACCGAGCCGGCGGGCGGAGCACGGTTTACCATCCGGTTGCCGCTGCTTCGCTGGTGAGCGGTATCTGCAGCGCGACGCCGCCGTTTCGTTGATCTCGATCAATAAACGCCCATGCGCCGGCCCGATGGTCGCGGACGCAAAGCTTTTGTGGAGGTCGTGATGTTTCGGTGCGGCAAGATCCTGATGGCGCTTGCGCTGGTGGTGGCAGTTCCCGCCGCCGCAATGGCTCAGGCCACGACGCCGGCGGCTCCGAGCACCCAGGCGCAGCCTGCCGCGGCTCCGGCGCCGACCGCCGAACTCTTGAAGCCGGAGCAACTCGAGGCGCTGGTCGCACCGATCGCGCTTTATCCCGATGAGCTCCTCGCCAACGTGCTGGCCGCTTCCACCTATCCGCTCGAAGTGGTGCAGGCCGATCGCTGGCTGAAGGAGCGCAAGAGCCTGAAGGGCGATGCGCTGAAGACCGAGGTCGACAAGCAGGCCTGGGACGACAGCATCAAGGCGCTGGCGAGCACATCGTCCGTCCTGACCATGATGAGCGATCAGCTCGATTGGACTCAGAAGCTTGGCGATGCGTTTCTCGCGCAGCAGCCGGACGTGATGGATGCAATCCAGCGCCTCCGCAACAAGGCCTATGACAACAAGAAGCTGGTCACGACCAAGCAGCAGAAGGTCAGCGTGCAGTCCCAGGAAGGCAAGCAGGTCGTCGTGATCCAGCAGGCCGATCCCGCGGAAATGTATGTCCCGTATTACGATCCGGCGACGGTCTACGGCAGCTGGCCTTACGCGGAATATCCGCCGTACTACTGGGGCTATCCGTCCTATATCGGCGCGGGCATGGTCGCGGCCGGCATCGCATTCGGCACCGCCTGGGCGATCGGACGCTGGGGCAATTACTGGGGCGGTGGCTGCAACTGGGGTAACCGCAACGTCTACGTCAATCATCGCACCACCAACATCAATGGTGGCTGGCAGCACAATGCGGCGCATCGCGGCGGGGTTCGCTACAACAACACCAACGTTCAGAACCGCTTCGGCAACAACAATGTCAGGGCGGGCGCGTCGGACCGGATGGACTTCCGCGGTCGTGACGGCAATCAGGTGTTGCGTCCCAGTCAGGGTGGGCCAGGAGATCGTGCAGGCGATCGTGCAGGCGACCGGGCTGGTGACCGTGGCGGCGCTGGTGATCGTGAAGGCAATCGTGGAGATCGTCCGAGCGCCGGGACGCGCGATCGGCCCGGCGGTGGAGATCGTGCTGGCGCTGGTGACCGTGCCAAGGGCGGCAACAAGGCCGGCAACAAAGGCGGTGGCGATCGCGCCAAGGCTGCAAACCGCGCTGGCGGCGGTGCCGCGGCCAACCGTGGCGGTGGCGGCAATCGCGGCGGCGCCATGAACGTGTCCTCCGGCCGGTCGGCGGCTGCAGCATCTGCGCGCGGACAGGCCAGCATGGGCAGCATGTCCCGCGGTGGCGGCGGAGCGGCGATGGCCGGTCGTGGCGGCGGTGGCGGAATGGCTGCACGCGGCGGAGGCGGTGGCTTCGGAGGCGGCGGGGGAGGCCGTGGTGGCGGCGGTGGCCGGCGCTCCGATATCGCGCTGAAACACGACATCGTCCTGCTCGGCCATCTCTCCAATGGCCTCGGCTATTATCGCTTCAGCTACGTCGGCAGCGACAAGGCCTATGTCGGCGTCATGGCGCAGGAGGTCGAGCTGGTGATGCCTGACGCGGTGACCCGCGGCAGCGACGGCTACCTGCGCGTCTACTACGGAAAGCTTGGGCTGACGTTCCGCACCTACCGCGACTGGCTTGTCGGCGGCGCGAAGATCCCTGCGGAGGTGATGCCATGAGCGGCATGAAATCGTTCCATCGTGCGATCCTGCCCGGCATCGTCGCCCTCACACTGTTCGCCTCGCCGTTGTGCGCGCAGGAATCCTACAAGTCGCCGGAGGACGCAGCCGCCGCGCTCGCTGCCGCGGTCAAGGCTGGCCCGAAAGACATTCTGAAAGTGTTGGGCAGGGCCGCCGAGGACATCGTCTCGTCGGGCGACGAGGTCGCCGACAACGACATCCGCGCGCGCTTCACGTCGATGTACGAGGCCAAGCATGGCATCAAGGCGGAGGGCAACAAAACCGCGACCTTGATGCTGGGAGCGGATGACTTCCCGTTCCCGATTCCCATGGTCAATACCAAGGCCGGCTGGGAGTTCGACACCGACGAAGGGCGCATCGAGGTGCTTCGCCGCCGCATCGGCCGCAACGAGCTCGATGCGATCCAGACTGCGCTCGCCTATGTCGACGCTCAGAACGAATATGCCGACAAGGACCGCGGCGAGGGTGTCGGCGTCTATGCTCAGCGCTTCGTCTCGTCGCCGGGCAAGAAGGACGGCCTGTTCTGGCGCGACGACAGCGATCCGAGCCCGCTCGGCGCGCTGGCGGCTCAGGCCTCGAAGGAAGGCTACGAGGCGGCCGACGTCGGACCCACGCCCTATCACGGCTACTACTTCCACATCCTCAAGGGGCAGGGCCGGGATGCGCCGGGCGGCACGCTCAACTATGTCGTCAAGGGCAAGATGATCGGCGGCTTTGCCCTAATCGCCTGGCCTGCCGAATACGGCAATTCCGGTGTGATGACCTTCCTGGTCAATCACACAGGCACCGTGTTCCAGAAGGATCTCGGCAAGCGGACGGAGTTCATCGCCGAGCGCACCACGCTGTTCGACCCAGACGAGACCTGGAAGAAGGTCGATGCCGCAAAACCCTGACCGGCGTGTGTTCCGCCTGATTACGGTTCTCCTGCTGGCGCTGGGGCTCGTAGCGCCGCCGACACCGTCCTTTGCGCAAGCGGCCGGCCATATCAGGGTCAAGATCGTCAAGGCCGGCTTGCTGGTGGGCGGCGGTGTCGGTCGCGGGGTGCTGACCTATCGCGGCAAGACCTATCCGTTCAAGATCACCGGCCTGAGCTTCGGCATCACCGCCGGTGCCACGGTCGGACGCCTCGACGGCTGGGCCTCCGACATAAGCGAGATCGGTGACTTCGCCGGAACCTACAGCTCTGTCGGCGGCGGCTTTGCGCTGGTCGGCGGTGTCAACGGCGTCCAACTTCGCAACGAGAAGGGCGTCACCATGACGTTGCGAGGCCCGAAGGCGGGCCTGGAGCTGGCCGCCAATCTCAGCACGATCGTGATCGCGCTGAGATGAGGGGACCCGTAGTCGGCCGGGGTTCCAGGGCGGGCCAAGTGGCCACGTCGCTAACGTGGAATTAATCCGAAAAGCCCACAATCTTAATCAGTTGTGTAAGTGAGTGCTGCGTAAGGGAGGCGTCGCGATGACGTTCCGGCGACGGCCTCCTTTTGCTCGCTCATGAGGTCAATGCGCATGACCACGACATCGGAAACGCTGGGCTTCGCCGAGCATCTCGACGCCGCTGCCCTTGCAGCCGCAGCATCGGAATCCCAGCCTGAGCTCGACGTCCTGGAAACCCCTGTAACGCTCAAGCGCTCCAGCCGGAAATCGGTCATTGCCTTTGCGGTGTGCGCCCTGGCGATCAATGGCGCGGCGGCCATCTACACATCGCCGTTCGATCTTCCATCGCCTGATATCAGCAACCTGGCCGCGCTGTTTCCGCGCCAGGAAGAGCCGGCGCCGAAACCGGATCCCGTGATCGCTGCCTTGAGGGAGATTCAGTCGCAGCAGCAGCAGCAGCAGGCCGCGCTCCAGGAGATCACTTCCTCCCTCCAGCAGAACACCGCTCTGCGTCAGCAGGATTCGACGACCCTCATGTCGCTCCGACAGAGCATCACCGACGAGCGCGGCGACGTGAAGAAGATTTCGCCGCAGCTCTCGACGCTGATCGCGAAGATCGACGGCTTGCAAAATGCGATGTCGTCGGAATTCACCTCATCGATCCCAAGGATGAGTGCGCGCGATCGGCTGTTGATGCGCAAGCGGATGTCCCGGCAGCCGAAGCCGATCGGACCCGTTTCCATCGGACCCGTGTCGGTCGGCGGTGCGCCGCTGACGGCGCCACCGGCGACGGTTGCGGTGCCGGAGAGCTGAAATCACCGGGCCTTTATCAGCGTGAACCTCGCCCATTGATTGCAGGCGTTCCGACGCAACGGCTTGCTAGCGGCGCTTGCGCAGCGAGGGTGTTTCCTGGACGCGGCGAGAGTCAAATCCTCAACAGGTGGGGTGCCGTAACGAGCGCCAGCGTGTGTGGAAAGCTCTTGGGAGCGCCGAGCCCCTACATGGAGGTGCTGCTGAGGGATCCGCAGGGCTGATGAGTTAGTACGTGCTCGCGCCAGTCTTGTTGCACATGCCCGTTCCAACATTGATGGTGTTTTTGGGAGTAGGCAAGCAAGACCATGATTCCCACAACGAACACGACGCATCCGGTTACGAAATTCTGCATCATGCACTCCAGAGCAAACTGTGAGTGGATAGTTTAGGGACATCTTATAGCCATTCTGCGATTTGCAACACAAAATCCACCGCGCGACGGTGTCACGGGTGGTGGATCAGATCGGCACCGTGTCCTCGAGGGACGGCCATCTGTCGATTTGCCAGCACAGTGCCCGCACGTGGCTTTTTCGATCGGGCGCGAATTGTTTTTAAGTCTTTGATCCGGCTTTGGTGAGCGCGCTGGGGCTCGAACCCAGGACCCCGTGATTAAAAGTCACGTGCTCTACCGGCTGAGCTACGCGCTCCCATGGCCGCTGATGGCCTCAAGAGAGATTGCCATCGTCTTCGGACATTCGAGAAGCATGTCTTGCCGCGATGCTTAGGTTTGCGTCGCGGGGAAAACCGGCTGTTTCCGGATCATGCTTTCGGCCCGCGCTGTGTAGGGGGATGGGGCGCTGAGGTCAATAGCAGGCGTGTCTGCCAAAACACGCGGCACGGGTGGTGATTTTCGTGCGGTTTCCGGCGCTTACGCCGGAATTTTGAACTGAATTGGCGGGCCGTCATCCACGCCCAAAGAGCCTGTGTCTTTGATCACAGGGTCTCAGGCGGCTAGGCTCGGCCTCTCAGTTCGCCTCCTGCCGCACTTCGCTCGCCACTGGTTGCGCGCTGCCGGGCCCCGGCAGGGCGACGGGGCGCAGGCCAATCAGCTCGGCGGTGCGGATCGCGCTGTCGCGCCAGAACTGGAACGAGTTGATGCGGCTGAGCTCGAGGATCGCGATCGCGACCGCCGCCAGGAACGGCAGGCTCTGCAGCACCAGCACGCCAGCGAAGATATAGATCTCGGTGATCTGGCGGAAAGAGTTGGAGGCGATCAGCACGCCGGAGCCGATCAGGAGCAGGGCGCCGATCACGGCCTCCCAGAATGCCTGGAACTCGATCGACATCCTGGACAGACCGCCCTTGGAGGTGCGCGCGAAGGCGATGTGCTCGGTGATCAGGCCTTGCGCCACCGCGCGCGACACCGTCCATTGCACGCTCATTGCAGCGATCATGGCGCCCAGCATCTGGCCGGGTTTGATCGCGACACGTGCGCGGTACATAGACAGGAAGTGTGCGAGCGAGACGACGAAGGCGCCGACGATCGGCAGCGTCAGGATCTTGTCGGGGATGGCGATGTCGGCGAAGGCGACGATCGGCACCCAGACGAGGTTGAGCAGCGCCACGACCACGCCGAGGCTTTCGGCCCCTAGCCAATTGAGCCAGCCAAGTCCGTATTCGCGCTTCTGGTCCGGCGTCAGCCGGCTCTTGCCGGGAAGGAACTGGCGCCAATGCTTCTTCACGATCTGCAGGCCGCCATAGGCCCAGCGGTGACGCTGCTTCTTGAACGCCTCGTAGGTGTCGGGCAGCAGCCCCTTGCCGTAGCGGGTGTTGGTGTAGTGGGTGGTCCAGCCGAGTTCCTGGATCGCAAGGCCGAGATCGGAGTCCTCGCAGATCGTGTCGGATGACCAGCCGCCGGCCATGTCCATCGCGGCGCGGCGGATCAGGCACATCGTGCCGTGCACGATCACGGCGTTGAGCTCGTTGCGCTGGACCATGCCGATGTCGAAGAAGCCGGCATATTCGCCGTTCATGATGTAGTGCATGATCGACAGGTCGCCGTCGCGATGCTCCTGCGGCGCCTGCACGAGGCCAACGCGCGCATCGGCGAAAGCGGGCACGAGGTCCTTGAGCCAGTCGGGCTCGACGACATAGTCGGCATCGAGGATGCCGATGATCTCGGCATCGACAGCGGTGCGGTCCATGGCAATGCGCAGCGCGCCGGCCTTGAAGCCCTGCACCTTCTCCGCGTTGATGAACTTGAAGCGTTCACCGAGCGCGCGGCAATGATCCTGGATCGGCTGCCAGAACGCGGGATCCGGCGTGTTGTTGATGATGACGACGCATTCGTAGTTGGGGTAGTCGAGCCGCGACAGCGCATCGAGCGTCTGCTTGAGCATGTCGACCGGCTCGAAATACGCGGGAATATGGATCGAGACCTTCGGGTAGTAATTGTCAGGCACGTTCTCGATCGGCTTGCTCTTGGTGATCAGCCGCTGCGGCGGCCGGCCAAAGGCGACGGCCGCGATCTCGTCGATGCGGGCCATCGCGATGAGGACGAGAGGAACAAGGAGAATCATGCCCAGCGTCAGCGCGAAGGCCGAGCCGAAGATGAAATAGTGTCCGTTCCAGAATGCGAACACGGTCGCAGCCCAGGCGCCGACCCCGTTGGCCGTGGCCGACAGCAGGAAGGCCTGCTTGGCGGTCGGCTGCTGCAGCCGCAGGATCGGCAGCGATAGCAGGACGCCGACCAGGAGCGCGATCGTCATCAGCTTCCAATAGTCGGGGTTTTCGACCGGGCCAGTCCAGGCGAATTTCGGCTCGCGGCTGGCGTTGAGGATGCCCCAATAAGGACCGACGCCGCCTTCGAAGAACTTCCAGGGCTGATCGATCGCTTCAACGATGTTGTATTCCATGCCGAGCGCTTCGGCGCGGCTGACGAAGTTGCGCAGGGTCAGCGCTTCCTGGAACAGACCGGGGTCGGCGTTGCGCAGATTGTAGCCGGCGCTCGGCCAGCCGAATTCCGCGATGACGATGCGTTTGCCCGGGAACTGGTTGCGTAGGAGGTTGTAGCGGTCCACCGCCTGATCGACGGCCTGGTCGGAACGGAAGTTTTCCCAATAGGGCAGGACGTGGGCGGCGATGAAATCGACATTGGAGCCGAGGTCCGGATTGTCACGCCAGATGTTCCAGATCTCGCCGGTGGTGACGGGCACGCGAACCGCGCTCTTCACCTTCTTGATCATCTCGATGAGGTCTTCGACCTTTTGCTCACCGCGGTAGATCACCTCGTTGCCGACGACGACGCCGTTGACGTTGCTGTTCTTGCGGGCGAGCTCGATGGCGGCCTTGATCTCGCGCTCGTTGCGCTCCTCGTCCTTGTTGATCCACGCCCCGACCGTAACCTTGAGGCCGAACTCGGCGGCGATCGGTGGCACCAGCTCGTTGCCCTCTGTCGCTGCATAGGACCGGATGGCCCGCGTGAGGGTCGAGAGCTTCTTCATGTCCGCGCGAATCTTGTCGGGATCGACATTGTTGTCGACGACATGTCCCGGCTCGAACGGTGTGTAGGAGAGGCTGGGCAACAGGCCCTTGAAGTCAGGCGCGGGTTCCTTGTCGCGCAGGACTCCCCACAGGCCGGCGTGGAGCACGGACACGAGCAACAGAACGGCGGCGACAACGCGCATCGCGGCTAAACCAAAAGGGGCTGGAATGGCAGGGCTGCGGATCCGACCCCGAGATCCGACCGAGTCCGCGGCAAATGGAGCATACCTCTGCCGCGCCGTTTCTCAACTGTCATGGCCTCATGACCTTATGAGGGCATGGCATTTTCGGGAACGCGGCAGTGCCAACCCCAGCTATCGCCGATCGTTCCTGAACGACAGGTGAAACGATCGCGGCTATTTCTGGGGCGCGGGCGAGGGGCTTGCCGCAGGCGCCGGGCTCGCGGCGGGTTGCGGGGGCGGCGCGGCGCCGTTGGTCTGTGCCGGTGGCTGGGACGCTGCGGCCGCGGCCTGCTGCGGCTGGGCAGCCGGATTGATCCAGCAGGCGTGGACCCGGCTGTCCAGGGTCTCGGCGACCTTGGGATCGATCTGGGCGCCGAAGCGGGTCAGACAACGGAACGCGGCCTGGATATGGCCGCCGGGGCAGCCGAAACGGTCATAGAGGTCGAGATGGCGGAAGGCGGTATCGAGGTCATCCCGCCACATCAGCCGCACCACGCGCCGGCCGAGCCAGACGCATTCGGGGTTGCCAGCCGGGCCATTGACGGCCTGGGCGGCCTCGGCGAACTCGTCGGTACGGCGCTGGTTCTGGGCTGTCGCTTCCTTGGCGGCATCGGCGGACTGGGCGGCGGCCTTGCCCTGGTCGGGTGCGGGCGTCCCGCTCTGGGCGGAGGCGCCAGCGAGGCTGGTCAGGAGAACAAGGGAGGAAACGGCCAACGTGGCGGCGAACTGCCGCAGGACCGCATTTCGTAACTCGAACACCCGTCGCCGCATGAATTCCCCAATGTCTCAGCCATCCGCCCGCGCGGGAGGACCTCGCGGACACCGCCGTGATGGCGTCCAAATGGGTCTCCAATGCGGCGGAAAATTCCCGCGAAATCCATTGAACTGTATTTGGATTTTTGTCCAGCAAAGTCACAATCCTAGGGGGCGGTCGAACAGCCGCAGCCCAATTGGTCGGGGAGAGGACCTGTCCGACCTCGCTCACCCCCTTGGCAGATGGCGTGCGAGCAGGTAATCGACGGGCCCTTCGCGGAGGACGGAACCGATTTCACTTCGTACGCCACTGGCGCTCCTGCTCGTCTCCTTGGGTGCGATTGCTGCCGTCTGGTGGTGGCTTGCCACGCCGATCACGCTCGCGCGCGCGCCCATCGATCCCAACGACAAAGTTCAGTGCGTCTCGTACGCGCCGTTCCGCGGCGAGCAGACGCCATTGAATGCATGGACCCATATCGAGGCCGACCAGATCGAGCAGGATCTGCGCCAGCTCAAGCAGATCACCGACTGCGTCCGCACCTATTCGATCGAGAACGGGCTCGACCAGGTGCCTGCGGTCGCGACCAAGGTCGGCGGGCTAAAGGTGATCCAGGGCATCTGGCTCGGCAGCAACCGCGCCAAGAACTTTGCGCAAGTGGCGACCGCGGTCCGCCTCACCAAGGAATTCCCGGCCACCATCTCCGCGCTCGTCGTCGGCAACGAGGTGTTGCTGCGCGGAGAGATGACGACGCAGGACCTCACCGCCATCATCCGTTCGGTGAAGGCGCAGGTCACCGTGCCCGTGACCTATGCCGACGTCTGGGAGTACTGGCTGAAGAACCGTGAGGTCTATGACGCCGTCGACTTCGTCACCATTCACATCCTGCCTTACTGGGAGGATGTTCCGGTCAAGGCGAAATTCGCCTCTGGCCATGTCGAGGCAATCCGCGAGCGGATGGCGGTGGCGTTCCCCGACAAGGAGATCCTGATCGGCGAGACCGGCTGGCCGAGTGAAGGCCGGATGCGCGAGGGCGCGCTGCCGTCGCGCACCAACCAGGCCCGCGTCGTCTCGGAAATCCTGGCACTCGCAACGGCGAAGAAGTTTCGCGTCAACCTGATCGAGGCCTATGACCAGCCGTGGAAGCGACGGCTCGAGGGCACCGTTGGTGGCTATTGGGGCCTGCTCGATTCCGTGCGGCGCCAGCTGAAATATCCGCCGGGGGAGCCGATCAGCAATTTCCCGTTCTGGAAATGGTACATGGGATCAGGCATGGGCCTCAGCGTGCTGGTGTTCGCTGTGGCTGGCATCACGTTACGGCGCCGGCCTTGGACGCCGCGTTTCTCGGCCTGGCTCGCCGTCGGCATCTCCGCGACATCGGCGGGCATCCTGCTCGGGATCGCCGCCGACAAGATGTATTACGAGAGCTACGGCTGGGGTGGCTGGCTGCAATGGGGCGCGCTGCTGCTGGCCGGCATTCTCTCGCCGATTTTCTGCGCGCAGGCGCTCGTCATCGGCCGCAACCTGCCGAGCTTTCTCGACCTGCTCGGTCCGCGTGAGGGCCGGAAATGGTCGAAGCTTTCAGCGGTGCTCGGCTTGACCCTGGCGGTGACGGCGGTGATCGCAGCCGAGACCGCGCTCGGCTTCGTGTTCGATCCGCGCTACCGCGACTTCCCCTATGCCTCGCTGACGATGGCGGTGGTGCCGTTCGCACTGTTGATGCTGAACCGGCCGCAGATCGGCGTTCGCCCGATCGCGGAATCGGTATTCGCAGGACTGCTCGCGGTGTCCGCGGCCTATGTGTTCCTGAACGAAGGCCGCGACAACTGGCAGGCGATGTGGACCTGCGCGATCTATCTCTTGTTCGCGCTCACGCTGTGGCGGGCGCGGGCCGAGCAAAGCCAAGGATGAGCAGGCCGATCGCAAGGCCTGCCAGCACGATGTTGTAGAGCACGATGCCGAGGCCGGCTGCGACCACGCCGAGCGTGAGCAGCACGATCGAGGGCCGCATCAGGTTCAGCGTCGCGATGACCAGCGCGACGATGCCGAACACCGAGTTCTTGAACAGTGACGTCGATACCGAGCGCGCCTTGCAGATCATGGTCTGCAAGCCGGCGTCGCATGTGAGCGCCACCTGCGAGAATTCGATCGCGAGATAGCGCACATAGAGCGCCCAGCCGACGGTAACGAAACCGACGACGATGAGAAACTGGACCTGATAGGGCGTGAGGCGATAGGGCTTCTTTGTCATGCGGGCAATATGGTCGGGATGGCGGGTCGGAGCAACAGGGGCGGGCGCATTTTTGCGCTGCGCCCGCCGTTGCTCTCAGCTGCATTGCTTTTTTTGGCAGGAAGAAGTGTTGACGCCGTAACGATACGGAATTGCGAAAATATCGACGTTGCCTCAGATTCGACTCGAAGCGCGGGCGTGATTGCTGATCCGATCAGGAGCAGATCACGTCGTTCAAGAACGCGACTGCGAGGACGAACGGGGACGGCAATGACTGAGGCGTTGCAGATCAATTTTGCGCTTTGGGGCATGATCATTTGCGCGGCCATCAAGATCAGCCATTTGGTGGCTGTTTTCTAGCTGCGCGGCTTGTGGCGTCCGATAAAGCGTCGCTCAGGTGGGCCAACGCTTCGGCAATTCAATCAAAAGCCCTGATATTCCTACCGTCTGAAGAACGACGATAGCGTCGATCCCGCGGACGCCGTCTCCGGCTTGGCGGCGGGCGCGGCGGCCTGTGGCGCAGGCGCCGGCTCCTCGCGCTTCGATGAGCGCTTGGAGGAATAGCTGCGGCGATGCTTCTCCGGCTTGGCTGCGGGAGCGGGCACGGGCGTGGTCTCGGCTTGCGGCACCGAGTCCTGGTTCTTTTCCGAGCTCTTGTCCTGGTTGTTGTCTTGGTTCTTGTCCTTGCCCTTATCCTGTCCCTTTTCTTGGGACTTGTCCGAGCCGCGCATCGACAGGCGCTGGCCGTCGAACACAGTCGTCTCGCAATGACGCTCGTTTTCGGCGAGGCCCGCGCAGAGCTTGGCGGCGGCCGCGGCGTTGACCAGAGGGCCGGCGCCGAGGCGGAGCTGCATGCCGAGGCCGCCGTTGGCTTCCTTGATCATGATGATGGGCCGCAGCCCAGCGATCTCCGGATTGGATTTAGACAGGCCGCGCCAGAGTGCGCGCAAGCCGTCGACTGAATTCGCGCTGCCGAGGTCGATGGCAAAGCGTGTCTGCTGGACCGCGATCGCTGGGGTCTCAGGTTCGGTTGTCTCTTGCGGCTTGGCGGATGCGGCTGCGACTTCGGTCGGAGCGGGGGCCGGCTCGGGCTTCTTCTCGGCAGTTTCAGGTTGAATCAGTTTCGACGCCGCCGGATCAGGCGGCGCCATGATCGACTTGGACGCGACCAGCGGAAGCGTCGGCAGCGCCGAAGGTGCAGGCGGCGACTGCGGCATGAGCGAGGCGGCAGCCGCGGTCTGGGGCGGCGGGTTCGACGGATCCTTCGCAGCCTCTTTCGAACTGTCCTTGTTCGCGCTGTCCTTGGGCTCCTTGCCGGCTCCTGCGCGCGGCTTGTCGACCAGCGAGGCTGCCGTTGAGGAAACCGGTGCGACATCAGGTGCAGGAGGCTGCGCCGCCGCGACCGGTGTCTCCTGCGGCTTCGGCGCAGGTGCTTGCTGCGATGTCGCGTTCTGCTTGGCGATGGTGCCGGTGACGGAATCGAGCCCTTGCTCGAGCACGCTGACGCGCGAATACAGCCGGTCGCGATCGGTGTTCAGGGTCTCGATGGCGGAGGCGAGGCGGCGGGCCTCGAGCTGGCTTTCCTTGGTCAACATCTGGAGCCGGTCAGACTGGCGTGCGAGATCGGCGGAGGCGACTTGGTCGCGCCGCCAGCCGAGCTGGGCCTGATTGGCCATGACGGCCATCACGACGGCACCCACGGCGGCCACGCCCCATGAGCCCAGCCGCCACAGCATGCGTCGATCGAAGGTGTTTTCCTCGGCCAAAAGTCCGGAGAATAGCCCGCCGGTCTCCTTGTCGCCGAAGGCATCCGCCAGTGGGTCGGAATCCTTTGCCATGAACGTTTAGTGCCCAGCCCTGTCTGGCGTCCCCGAATCAATCCAGGAACATTAACAGGAAAACCCACTCGCACTTGAATTCCGGGCGTTTGCGGGGGTAGCAAGGCGACGGCTTGTCGCCCGTCAATGTGACGATCGATTCGGCCATATTTGACAGGATTGCGATGACCGCCCGCTCAAGCCTCACGATCGTGCTCGCCGCCGGCGAGGGCACGCGCATGCGATCCGGCCTGCCGAAAGTGCTGCATCCCGTCGCTCACCAGTCACTGCTTGCCCATGTGCTCGGCGCCGCGCCTGCTGGAACCGGCACCTCGCTCGCGGTCGTGATCGGTCCCGACCATCAGGCCGTCGCTGACGAGGCGAAGCGGATCCGCCCCGACGCGCTCATCTTCGTGCAACGCGAACGGCTCGGCACGGCGCATGCCGTGCTCGCGGCGCGCGAAGCCATTGCGCGCGGCGCGGATGATATCCTGATTGCGTTCGGCGACACGCCACTGATCTCGGCCGAGACCTTCGCGCGGCTGCGCGCGCCGCTCGCCAAGGGCGCTGCGATCGCCGCGCTCGGCTTCCGGGCGGCAGACCCCACCGGCTACGGCCGCTTCATCGTCGAGGGCGACCGCCTGGTTGCGATCCGCGAGCACGCCGACGCCAGCGCGGACGAGCGTAAAATCAATCTCTGCAATGCCGGCGTAATGGCGATCGACGGGCGCCGCGCGCTCGCGATCCTGGACAAGATCGGCAATACGAATTCCAAGGGCGAGTTTTATCTGACAGACGCGGTCGGCGTGACCAGCGACAATGGATGGGAGTCCGTGGTGATCGAGACCAGCGAGGACGAAGTGCGCGGCATCAACACCAAGGCCCAGCTTGCGGAGGCCGAAGGCGTGATGCAGGCGCGGCTGCGCAAGGCTGCGATGGAGGCCGGCGTCACGCTGATTGCCCCTGAAACCGTGTTTCTGGCCGCAGACACCGTGTTCGGCAAGGACGTCACCATCGAGCCTTTCGTGGTGATTGGCCCCGGCGTGTCGATCGCCGACGGCACCGTGATCCATTCCTTCTCGCACATCGTTGAGACCACGCTGGGCAAGAAGGTGTCGGTCGGCCCCTATGCGCGCCTGCGGCCCGGCACATCGCTTGGCGACGGCGCGCGGATCGGCAATTTCGTGGAGACCAAGGCAGCGACGCTGGAGGCCGGCGTCAAGGTCAATCATCTCTCCTACATTGGCGACGCTACCGTCGGTGCGAATTCCAACATCGGCGCCGGCACCATCACCTGCAACTACGATGGCTTCAAGAAGCACAAGACGATCATCGGGCAGGGTGCTTTTGTCGGCACCAACTCTTCGCTGGTTGCTCCCGTGAAGATCGGCAACGGTGCCTATATCGGCTCGGGCTCGGTGATCACGCGCGATGTGCCTGACGATGCCATGGCGCTGGAGCGCAACCAGCAGACCATTCGCGAAGGCGGCGCGGCGCGCTACCGCGAGATGAAGACCAGCGGCAAGAAAACTGAAAAGTAGCCGGAGAAGCGAGCGCCCATTGCCGTGTCCCCTCGCTTTGTTCGTGATCTCATCAGTTTTCTGATCGACACATTCATCACGGGAATCGGGCGATTTCTGCTGTGGGAAATCGGCGAGCACGAGCCGCCCGAGATTGTCGCCCTCGTCATCGGGCTGGCGTTCTGGACGCTCCTCATTTTCCTCGTGTGGGCTGCGACGATGGGCTGGTAAGGCTTTCGCTAATCGTCGTCGGCGACTTCCGAGAACAACGCGCGCGTCAGGCGCCAGCCGCGCGACCTGGCACGCTTTGCCGGTTCGCCGGCGACCTGCGTGACGAGGACAGGCTTACTTTCCTTGCCTCGCTCCATGGCGCGATGGGGCGGCGGCCAATGCGCAAGATGAGTGCCTGTGGTCTCACTGGCGCGCACGAGCGTCGATGACAGGCCTTTGCGGTCGGACGAGCCTTTCATGGCTTTTGCTCCTTGAAAGGAAATCGTTGGTCAAATTCATTGACAATGAGTTAATTCACGCGGTTAAAGCCGACCACATCGATGCAGGCGAGCGAGTGCCGTCAACAGACGCTGTCGCAATCCGTCATAATTATTGAGTATCTGGTTCCCTGCGAATTTCGCTAAAAACCGGGCGCGTCGTTTAGGCGATTTTTCGACGATTTGGGGGATATTGATCCGCATGTGCGGCATTGTCGGAATTCTCGGGCGCGAGCCGGTTGCAGAGCAATTGGTGGATTCGCTCAAACGTCTTGAATATCGTGGCTACGATTCCGCGGGCGTCGCCACGCTTGAAGGCAAGCATATCGAGCGCCGGCGCGCTGAGGGCAAGCTGAAGAATTTGGAGAAGCGGCTGGAAGCCGAGCCGCTCAAGGGCACGACCGGCATCGGTCACACCCGCTGGGCCACGCACGGCAAGCCGACCGTCAACAACGCCCATCCGCATGCGACCGATCGCGTCGCCGTCGTTCACAACGGCATCATCGAGAATTTTCGCGAGCTCCGCGAGGAGCTCGAGAAGAAGGGCACGGTGTTCCACACCGAGACCGACACCGAGATCGTGCTGCATCTCGTCGACGATCTGCTGACTCGCGGCAACAAGCCGGTTGAAGCAGTGAAGCTGACGCTGGCGCGTCTGCGCGGCGCCTTTGCACTCGGCTTCATCTTTGCCGGCGACGACGACCTCATGATCGGCGCCCGCAACGGCCCTCCGCTTGCGATCGGCTATGGCGACGGCGAGATGTATCTCGGCTCGGACGCGATTGCGCTCGGCCCGTTCACCGACACGATCAGCTATCTCGAGGATGGCGACTGGGTCGTCCTCACCCACAAGAGCGCTGCGATCTTTGACAAGGACGGCCAGGCCGTCGCGCGCGACAAGATCAAGCACGCGGCTTCGACCTCGCTGGTCGACAAGGCCAACTACCGCCACTTCATGGCGAAGGAGATCCACGAGCAGCCGGAAGTGGTCGGCCACACGCTGGCCCGCTATGTCGACATGGCGACCGAGCGTGTGTCGCTGCCGGTCAAGCTGCCGTTCGACTTCAAGGACATCCAGCGCATCAACATCACGGCCTGCGGCACTGCGAGCTACGCCGGCATCGTCGCAAAGTACTGGTTCGAGCGGTTTGCGCGCCTGCCGGTCGAGGTCGACGTCGCCTCCGAATTCCGTTATCGCGAAGCGCCGCTCCGCAAGGGCGATCTTGCGATCTTCATCTCGCAATCCGGCGAGACCGCCGATACGCTGGCTGCCTTGCGCTATGCCAAGGCCGAGGGCGTGCACACCATCGCCGTCGTCAACGTGCCGACATCGACGATCGCGCGCGAAAGCGAGACCGTGCTGCAGACGCTGGCCGGCCCCGAGATCGGCGTCGCCTCGACCAAGGCCTTCACCTGCCAGCTGATGGTGCTCGCAAATCTAGCGATCGCAGCCGGCAAAGCCCGCGGCGAATTGTCCGCCGAGGACGAGACCAAGCTGGTCCACGGCCTCGTGGAAATTCCGCGCCTGATGTCGGACGCGCTCACCAACGAGCTCCAGATCGAAAAGCTCGCGCACCGCATCGCCAAGTCTCGCGACGTGCTCTATCTCGGTCGCGGCACCAGCTATCCGCTCGCACTCGAAGGCGCGCTGAAGCTGAAGGAAATCTCCTACATCCACGCCGAGGGCTACGCCGCCGGCGAGCTCAAGCACGGCCCGATCGCGCTGATCGACGAGACCATGCCTGTCGTCGTCATCGCGCCATACGACCGCGTGTTCGAGAAGACCGTCTCCAACATGCAGGAGGTTGCGGCCCGCGGCGGCAACATCATCCTGATGACCGACGCCAAGGGCGCGGCGGAGGCGACAGTGGACTCGCTCGTCACCATCGTCATGCCGGACATGGCCGCTGCCTTCACGCCGATGGTCTATGCCGTCCCCGTGCAACTGCTCGCCTACCATACGGCGGTGGTGATGGGCACGGATGTCGATCAGCCGCGCAATCTCGCCAAGTCGGTGACCGTGGAATAGGCAGAAGGGATCAGGCCGAGACGCTAGGTGGTCTTCCAAAACCTGCTAGAAGACCCTAGCTTGCATGCAGCGACCCGACCTGGAACCCGAATGACCACCCGCGACGACGCGCCTGCGCCGCTTGATCCTGCGCCGGAACCGCAAACCGGCCTGATGGGCCGCTTCCGCAACTATTTTCTCACCGGCCTCGTCGTGACGGGCCCGATTGCGATCACCCTGTATCTGGTCTGGTGGTTCGTCACCTGGGTCGATGGCGTGGTGCGGCCGTTCGTGCCGCTAGCCTATCGGCCTGAAACCTATCTGCCTTACGTCATTCCTGGCTGGGGATTGGTTGTCGCATTCTTCACGCTGACGCTGGTCGGCTTTCTCGCCGCGAACCTGATCGGCCGGACCCTGGTCGATGTTGGCGAAACCTTCCTCGGCCGGATCCCGGCGGTGCGCGCGATCTATCGCGGCCTGAAGCAGGTGTTCGAGACGCTGTTCTCGGGCAAGGGATCGAGCTTCCGGAAAGTGGGCCTCGTCGAGTTTCCATCGCCCGGCATGTGGTCGATCGTGCTGATCTCGCAATCGCCGAATGAAGAGGTCGCGCGCAGCCTGCCGGGGCAGGAGGAACATGTCTCGGTGTTTCTGCCGTGCTCGCCGAACCCGACCACCGGCTTCTTCTTCTACGTGCCCAAGAGCAAGATCATTGAGGTCGACCTCACCGCCGAGGACGCCGCAACGTTGATCATGTCCGCCGGCGTGGTGCAGCCGGGCTCCGCGCCCGATCCGAAGAAGGCCGCCGCGCTCGCGGGCATGGCCAATGCCGCGCGCATTGCCAATGCATCGACGCTCCGGGTTGAGCCTGCGAAGGCGGAGTAGGGCTATTCCCGCGCTGGATGGCCCGGAGGCACACAGGCCTTCGTGTCCTCTGCTATTGTCCAGGTCGAACCGAGCGTAGCTCGGAATTCGAACTGGAGTGCCCCGATGTCAAAGACCATTGCGATCCTCGCGCCCGGTGCCATGGGTAGCGCCGTGGCGCGACGCCTGAGCGAGAACGGCGCACGCGTCCTGACGTCGTTGAAAGGACGAAGCGAGGCGACGCTGAAGCGGGCATCGGACGCCGGCATGATCGGCGCCGAGGATGACGCAATCGCGAACGCCGACATCATTCTCTCGATCGTGCCGCCGGGCGAGGCCGTCGCGCTGGCTGAGCGCCTCGCTGCGCTGATCGTGAAGCGTAACAACAAGCCGATCGTGGTTGATTGCAACGCCGTCAATGTCGACACCGTGAAGCGGATCGAGGAGATCATCGGCTCGGCGCAGGCGCCTTTCGTCGATGGCGGCATTATCGGTTTTCCGCCGCAACCGGGGAGCAAAAGCCCGGCCTTCTACATGTCCGGCGAACACGCCAGGGATCTCGCCGTACTGAGGGATTTCGGGCTCGATTTGCGCATCGTCGAGGGGCCTGTCGGCGCCGCTTCCGCGCTCAAGATGTCCTATGCCGGTATCGTCAAGGGGCTCGCCGGGATCAGCTCGGCCATGGTGGTCGCGGCAACCAAAGCGGGCGCCGCGGATGCGCTCCGCGACGAACTCGCGCTCAGCCAGCCTGCGATCCTGGCGCGCCTTGAAGTGGCGCTGCCGGATATGATCCCGAAAGCCTATCGCTGGGTCGCGGAAATGCAGGAGATTGCCGGTTTCCTCGGGCCAGACCATCCGGCGAGCCAGATCTACGAGGGTTTCGCCAAATGGTTCGAGCATTTGGCGAGGGACGCGAAGGGCGAGGCGGTCGATGCGTCGTTGCTGAAGGCGTTCGCCGCCAATATCGCGAAGAAAAAGGCCTGATTGTCAGGCATTTGCCGGCCAGGGTGCCAGCCCCGACCGACCTGTGGGGGCCGGGATCGCAAACCCGTGAGCTGATGTCGTGGCGCCACGTCTGACGAAGCACTGCCCGCGCCAATGAAGCCGTTTGGGCGATCGGCGAAGCCCGTTTGCGTCGGCTTCGAAGACGCCGGGAAATTTGTTCCAGCTAGTGTCCGCTCCATCAACAATGGGGTTGGTTATGAGCAATTCAGTTCGTCAGATCGGTTTCGCCATCGCCTTTGCCGCTTCAACTCTTGCGCTGCCCACGGGCGCGCATGCCTACAGCGCAGAAGCCCAGCAGATGTGCACGGCCGACGCTTTCCGTCTCTGCAGCTCAGAGATCCCGAATATTCCGCGTATCACCGCGTGCATGGTCCAGCACAGGTCCGATCTCAGCCCGGGATGCCGGGCGATCATGGACCGCGACAGTGCGCAGCAGCCGCAACAGGTAAAGACCCCCGATATGGAATGAGCGCGCGTCTTGCGTCGTCGCGCCAACCGCATCAAACGTCCCGACGAATTGCCTCGGCGAAGTTTGACCGGAAAGTCTAGCCGGCGCCAATCAGCGGGATCGCCTCGTCCCGCTCGTAGAGATACAGCAGACAGCGCAGCGCTTCGCCGCGCTCGCCTTTCAGCTTCGGATCGTCCTTCATGATCCGCAGCGCTTCGTCACGGGCCTGCGTGATGAGCTGGCCGTGCACCTCCGAGCGCGCGATGCGGTAGCCGGGCAGGCCGCTCTGGCGCACTCCCAGTACGTCGCCTTCGCCGCGCAGCTTCAGATCCTCCTCGGCGATCCGAAATCCGTCGGTGGTCTCGCGGATCACCTTCAGCCGCGCCTTCGACATTTCGCCGAGCGGTTCGCTGTAGAGCAGGATGCAGGTCGAGGCCTCCGAGCCGCGCCCGATGCGGCCGCGGAGCTGGTGGAGCTGGGCAAGGCCAAAGCGCTCGGCGTTCTCGATCACCATGATCGTCGCTGCCGGCACGTCGACGCCAACCTCGACCACGGTGGTTGCGACCAGCAGGCCGATCTCGTGGGCGGCGAACTGGCCCATCACGCGGTCCTTTTCCGTGCCCTTCATCTGGCCGTGCACGAGGCCGACGCGGTCACCAAAACGCTTCTGCAGGCTTTCGAAACGCTTCGTCGCGTTGGTGAGGTGCTCGGTCCCCTCCGCCTCGGATTCCTCGACCAGCGGGCAGATCCAGTACACAAGTTTGCCTGACTCGAGCGCGCGGCCGACACCGTCCATGACCTCACCGAGCCGGCTCATGGCGACGGAGCGGGTGTCGATCGGTTGCCGGCCGGCCGGTTTCTCGCGGAGTTCGCTGATGTCCATGTCGCCGAAATAGGTCAGCACCAGCGTGCGTGGGATCGGCGTGGCGCTCAGCACCAGAACGTCGATAGCTTCGCCCTTCGAGGTCAGTGCCAGCCGCTCGCGCACGCCGAAGCGGTGCTGCTCGTCGACGATGGCAAGTGCGAGGTCTTTGAAAATCACATCGTCCTGGATCAGCGCATGGGTGCCGACGAGGAGATCGATCTCGCCCTCGGCGAGCTGGGTGATGATCTCGCGCCGCTCCTTGCCCTTTTCGCGGCCAGTGAGGATCGCGACCCGCATGCCGGCGCGCTCAGCAAGCGGCGCGATGGTCTTGATGTGCTGACGCGCCAAAATTTCGGTCGGCGCCATCAGCGCGGCCTGCTTGCCGACCTCGGTGACGGCAGCCGCCGCCATCAGCGCCACCACGGTCTTGCCGGAGCCGACGTCGCCCTGCAGCAAGCGCAGCATGCGCACGGGTTGCTTCAGGTCATTGGCAATCGCGGCCACCGCATCGCGTTGCGACGTCGTTAGCGCGTAGGGTAGGGCGTCGATGATCGTGTTGCGCAAATGACCGTCACCGGCATTGCGTACGCCAGCGGGTCGCCGCAGCTGCGCGCGGATCAGCGCGAGCGCGAGCTGGCCGGCCAGCAGCTCGTCGAAGGCGAGGCGGGACCAGTAGCGCTGGTCGGGCAGGATGTCCGTGAGCTCGACCGGCTGGTGCACACGATTGAGCGCTTCCGCAACCGGCGGGAAATCGCAGCGGCGCAGCACGTCCGGGCTGATCCATTCGGGCAGCGCCGGCAGCTTCTGCAGTGCCTGCGCGACCGCGCGGCGGAGCGAGCCGAGCGCGAGGCCCTCGGTGAGCGGATAGACCGGATCGATGCCTGACAGCTTCGAGATCGCCTCTTCGTCGAGCACGCGGTCGGGATGCACGATCTGCGGGATGCCGTCATACATCTGCAGCGTGCCGGAGACGTAGCGCTTCTCGCCAACAGGCAAGAGCTTCTCGACGTAGCCGGGCTTGGCGCGGAAGAACGTCAGCACGACATCGCCGGTGTCGTCGCTGGCATAGACCAGATAGGGCGCGCGGGAATTGCGCGGCGGAGGCGGGCGGTGGCGGTCGACGGTGACCTCCAGCGTCACCATGGTTCCCTGCACGGCGTCGCGGATTTTCGGCCGCGCCCGGCGGTCGATGACCTGGCTCGGCAGATGCAGCAACAGATCCACCAGCCGCGGCGTCTCATTGCGGCTGAGCAGATATTGCAACAGCTTGTCCTGCTTCGGACCGACGCCGGGCAGGCTGGTCACGGGAGCAAACAGCGGATTGAGCAGGCTGGGGCGCATTGGGCGAATCTAGGATCGTTTCGGCCCGTCATGCCCGGCTTTATGCCGGGCATCCACGTCTTTTTTTGCGTTGGGGTTTCTATGCTGCCCGGAACGCTGCGCCCTTGAACCGCTTGACAGGCTGCCCGCGTTCGAGGCGATCATGCACCGCATGGGCCTCGTTCCGAGCGGTGATTGCTTCCAGTTCATCCCGAAACCTGAGCAAAGCCGCGATCCGTTCCAAGGCCAGCGCCTTGTTGCGGTGTTGCGAGCGTTCCTCACGAACCACGACAGAGAGACCGCTCGCGACGTGGGTGGCACGCACGGCGCTCTCGGTCTTGTTCTGGTGCTGGCCTCCAGGCCCTCCGGCGCGAAAGGCTTCAAAGCGGACATCCCCGACCGCCAGCGCTTTCGGTGCATCCGGTAGCGGCGGAAGCTCGAAGACTCCGATGAACCAGTTCTTCCGCTTGTGGTGTGGCCTGATCGGGCTCTGGGCGATCCACTGGATCGCGCCGATCCACGGCCGCGCGAACGTAGCCGCTGCGTCGCCGTGAACGACGACGACCGCCGACGCCGGACCGTGTCCGTCAGGATTTTGTCCCTCCACACAATCGGTTTCGAGTCCGAGTGAGGCTGCCTGTGCCGCGAGTGCACTGCTGGCCTTCCGGACTGCAATCCGGCATTCCGCCGGCCCCCGTCCGCTGGTGAGGAGAAGCCGGATCATCGGCGATCCTCCTTCCACGACTTTTGCCTCTTGGTTCCCCCGGCGGCGACGTCGGACTGTGCTTTCTTGAAAGTCACCAGCGGCCGGAACGTTGCGACCACGCGCGCAAGGCTGAATTCGACGAGGTCGTCGATGACGCGTTCGATGTTTTTGTAGGCCTCAGGCGCTTCTTCAGCGAGAAGGTTGCGATCTCCGCAAACGACCACGCCACCATAGGGATTGCGCTCCAGCCGTGCCACGTCGGACTTCTTGACCCGCACGCGGCCATGCATGGAGGCGCGATCGTATTTGCGGCCAGCGCCATGCGCGAGCGAGGCAAGGGCCTCGGTTCGCTGCCCGGGCAGCGGCTCCACCAGATAGGATAGCGTTCCGCGCGAGCCCGGCACTGGCACCAGTCCGCGGTCGGAAGCAGCCGCGCCTTTGCGATGAAGCGCCATGACGCCGTGACCCATACCGTCCCGACGCTCGACCATGTTATGTGGCAGATCGTTGATGCGACGCAGGTCTGCGCGAGCGGCCGTCGCGCCGCGCTCCGCGATGATGCGGCGGTTGAGCCGGGCCCACTGTACGGCATGGTCGTGCGCGTCCATGTAGGCCTGGCCCGCCTTGCTGACGGGATCGAGCGCCGTCAACCCGTCATGCAGCACGCGTTCCAGCGTCGCGTAACCGAGGCCACGCGAACCGGAATGAACAAGGACGTAGGCCCTGTCTCGGTCAAGCCCGACCTGCGCGGCGATTTCGGGCGCCAGGATCTCCTCGATGGCCTGGATTTCGCAGAAATGATTGCCGCCACCAATGCTCCCAAGCGAAGCATCGAAAGCGGTTGTACGAAGACCAGCGTCCGCAAGAATACCGCTGGCGTCGCCATCCCAGGGCTGATCGAGCGCGTGCAGCCGCTCGGCCAGTTGGTCGAGACGCAGCTTGCGCGCGGCAACATCGAGCTCAAAGAGTCCCATGCCGCAGCCGATGTCGGAACCGACCAGTTGCGGATGAATTCGATCGGCCAGGACAGCGCAGCCCACCGGGCCATATTTTCCTGGGTGGAGATCAGGCATGGCCGCGACCGCCTGAACTCCCGGAAGCCCGGCGACGTGTTCCAGTTGAAGTGTTGCGTTGCCTTCGATCCATGATTTAGACGAGGCGAAGATGTGGATCGGCGCGCGGCCGCCCACGTTGGCAGAAGTGCCCATTGTTATGCTTTCAGCGGATAGGGATCGTCGACACGCGCAGTGATGCGCGTGATTTCCCTAACGGCGCGGCCAACGCACGCGCAGTTTAGGCGATGCCCTCGACGGGGCGGCGAGACATGATCGTCATCGAGCCTTCTCCCAGCTGATCGCGCCCGCAGGGCGCGAAATCGGGCAGACACATAGCGGTGAAATTGAAAAGCTGCAAGTCGGAGTAGCGCACCTAGCGTTTTTGCACGCATCGGTGCCTGGAATGCTGCTGACATTCCGAGGCTCAGGGCCTATATCACCCCGGCCCGGCACGTCCGGGCTTTCGGCGTTTGACTGGATTTGAGACATGACGGGAACGACACGATCGAGCAACGGGCTGGACGACCGCCGCAAGCGGCTGCTGTTCCGCTGCTGGCACCGCGGCACGCGTGAGATGGATTTGATCCTCGGCCGCTTTGCGGATGCCGAGATCGGCAATCTCTCCGACGCCGAGCTGACCGAGCTCGAGACCCTGCTCGAAGAATCCGATCCCGATCTCTATGCCGCCATCACCGGCGACAAGCTGCTGCCACCTGATGTCACCGGCGCGCTGTTCGCCCGCATCAAAGCGTTCCCGATTACGGACGGCGATCTATGAAGCAGGGGATGAAGTCGCCGGCCGAGCTGCTCACGCCCGGCCGCGCGCTGACGCTTGCCAATGTCGCCGAGGGCGCCGAGGGCCTCGTCGTCTCCGATCTGGCGCGCGCCATCGCGGCGCGGCCGAAGAAGCCGGCTGTCAGTCTTGCAGTGGTCTGCCGCGACGGCGGGCGCTTGCAGCAGCTCGAGCGCGCGCTGCAATTTTTCGCGCCCGATTTGCCGCTGCTGACCTTCCCGGCCTGGGATTGCCAGCCCTACGACCGCGTCTCGCCCCATGGCGGCATTCTGGCGCAACGCCTGACCACACTGGCGCGGCTCGCCGCGCTCACCGGCAGCGACAAGCCGCTGATCGTGCTGACCACGGTCAACGCAATCGTGCAGCGTGTGCCCGCGCGCGAACTCGTCGCGGCGCAGGCGCTCTCGGTCGCGCCCGGCAACGTCGTGCCGATGGACACCATCGTCGCCTGGCTCGAGCACAACGGCTATAACCGTTCTTCCACCGTGCGCGAGCCTGGCGAATACGCCGTGCGCGGCGGCATCCTCGACCTGTTTCCGGCTGGCCTCGAGCAGCCCGTGCGCTTCGACTTCTTCGGCGACAGCCTGGAATCGATCCGCACCTTCGACTCCGAGACCCAGCGCACGCTGCTCGACATGCGCGCGCTCAATCTCGTGCCAGTCTCCGAATTCCAGCTCGTCACCGATACCATCCGCCGCTTCCGGATGGGCTACGTCGCCCAGTTCGGCGCGCCTGAGCGCGACGATGCCCTCTACGAGGCTGTCAGCGAAGGCCGCCGCCATCCCGGCATGGAGCATTGGCTGCCGCTGTTCCAGGACCGGATGGACACGCTGTTCGACTATCTGCAAGGCGCAGCCGTTGCGATCGAGCCGCAGGCCGAGGACGCCGTCCGCGAGCGTTTCAAGCAGATCCAGGACTATTACGAGGCCCGCCGCGACGCCATGGAGCATCCCGGTGGCGGCGCCATCTACAAGCCCTTGCCGCCCGATCGGCTCTATCTGACGGACGAGGAGTGGGGCAAGCGCCTGGGTGACATCCCGTTGGCGCGGCTGACCGCGTTTTCCGTGCCGACCGACGGCACCAGCGTCGTCGATGCCGGCGCCCGCAAGGGCCGCGACTTCGCGCCTGAACGTAACGACTCCCAGGTCAATGTGTTCGAGTCCGTCGTCAGCCACGTGATGGCGCTGCAGGCCGAGCGCAAGAAGGTCGTGATCGCGCTCTGGAGCGAAGGCTCGCGCGACCGCATGACCTCGATGCTGCGTGACCACAAGCTGACCCATACCACCAGCGTCAACGCCTGGCGCACGGTGCAGGCCACGCCACGCAACGAGACCATGCTCGCCGTGCTCGGCTTGGAGAGCGGTTTCGAGACCGACGAGATCGCCCTGATCAGCGAGCAGGACATTCTGGGTGACCGCCTGGTGCGGACGCGCAAGGCCAGCCGCAAGCTCGACAATTTCATCTCGGAGATCACGAGCCTCACCGCGGGCGATATCGTCGTCCACGCCGATCATGGCATCGGCCGCTTTGTCGGCCTGCAGACGCTCGACGTCGCCGGTGCGCCGCATGACTGCCTCGAGCTGCATTACGCCGCCGACGCAAAACTGTTCTTGCCGGTCGAAAACATCGAGCTGCTGTCGCGCTACGGATCCGACCAGACCACCGTCGAGCTCGATCGTCTGGGCGGTTCCGGCTGGCAGACCCGAAAAGCCAAACTCAAGAACCGCATCCGCGAAATCGCGGGTGAGCTGATCAAGATCGCGGCCGCGCGCCATCTGCACGAGGCACCCAAGCTGCCGGTGCAGCAGGGCATCTACGACGAGTTCTGCGCGCGCTTCCCTTATGACGAGACCGAGGACCAGTTAGGGGCGATCGAATCCACCCTGAAGGATCTCGAGCTCGGTCGTCCCATGGACCGGCTGATCTGCGGTGACGTCGGCTTCGGCAAGACCGAGGTCGCGCTGCGCGCGGCGTTTGCCGTTGCGCTCGAAGGCAAGCAGGTTGCGGTCGTGGTGCCGACCACGCTGCTCGCGCGCCAGCATGCCAAGACCTTCACCGAGCGCTTCAAGGGCTTTCCGGTGAATGTGGCGCAAGCCTCGCGCCTGGTCGCGGCCAAGGAGCTCAACCTGGTCAAGAAGGGCATTGCCGATGGTTCGGTCGATATCGTGGTCGGCACCCACGCGCTGCTCGGCAAGGCCATCAAGTTCCGCGATCTCGGCCTCGTCATCGTCGACGAGGAGCAGCATTTCGGCGTCACCCACAAGGAGCGGCTGAAGGCGCTGCGTGCCGAGGTGCACGTGCTGACGCTGTCGGCGACGCCGATCCCGCGCACGCTGCAACTGGCGCTCACCGGTGTCCGCGAGCTCTCGATCATTGCCTCGCCCCCGGTCGATCGCCTCGCGGTGCGCACCTTCGTCGCCCCGCACGATCCCTTGATGATCCGCGAGGCACTGCTGCGCGAGCGCTATCGCGGCGGCCAGGCGTTCTACGTGGTGCCGCGCATCGACGACCTCGCCGAGGTCAAGGATTTCCTCGACAAGCACGTGCCGGAGATGAAGGTCGCGGTCGCGCACGGGCAGATGCCGCCCGCCGTGATCGAGGACATCATGACGGCGTTCTACGACGGCAAGTTCGACATCCTGCTGTCGACCACGATCGTGGAATCCGGCCTCGACATCCCCAACGCCAACACGCTGATCGTGCATCGCGCCGACATGTTCGGTCTGGCCCAGCTCTACCAGCTCCGCGGCCGCGTCGGCCGTTCCAAGCTGCGGGCCTATGCGCTGTTCACGCTGCCGGCGCAGCAGAAGATCACGGCGCAGGCTGAGCGCCGGCTCACCGTGCTGCAATCCCTGGAGACGCTGGGGGCCGGCTTCCAGCTCGCCTCGCATGACCTCGATATCCGCGGCGCCGGCAATCTGCTCGGCGAGGAGCAGTCCGGCCACATCAAGGAGGTCGGCTTCGAGCTCTACCAGTCGATGCTGGAGGAGGCGATCGTCAACCTCAAGGCCGGCGTCTCCGAGCCCGCCGCCGACCGCTGGTCGCCGACGATCACCATCGGCATGCCCGTGCTCATCCCTGAGGACTATGTCGGCGATCTCTCGGTGCGGCTGTCGCTCTATCGGCGTCTGGCCGATCTCGACAGCGAGGAGGAGATCGAGAACTTTGGGGCCGAGATGCGCGACCGTTTCGGCGTGCTGCCGGACGAGGTGCGCTATCTCTTCAAGGTCGGCGCGATCAAGGCGTTCTGCCGCCAGGCCAATGTCGGGAAGATCGATGCTGGCCCGAAGGGCGCCGTCATCACCTTCCGCGACAATTCGTTCGCCTATCCCGACCGCCTGGTGTCGTTCATCAAGAGCCACGGTCAGGCTGCCAAGGTGCGCCCCGACATGAAGGTGGTGTTCCTGCAGGATTGGGAGACGCCGGAAGAGCGTCTCGCCGGCACGACGGAGATCATGCGGCAGTTGGCCCAGCTCGCGCAGAAAAAGAAGGCTGCGTAAGGCCGAGCTATCGTGTCCCGGACGCGGTGCGGCGCGAAGCGCCGCTCCGTTGAGCCGGGACCCAGTTCTCTCTGTGGCGAAAGTGATGGGCCCCGGTTCTGCAGTGCACCGCGAAGGGCGCTGCGCCCGGGGCACGAGCCCTTACGATGCCGCCCGCGACGCATCCGCCGACAGCCGGCCCAGCAGCGACCTCGCCGTATCCGATGGCGACAGCGAATCCACTGAGACGACGGGATCGCTGCGCATCTCGTGCTTGCCGTTGGATGTGTGCTTCATCACCGCAGACAAGCGACGGGCAATCATATGTGCCGTGCGGAAGTCGGTCTCGGCGAACACCACGATGACAGAACCGTCCTTCTGCGCGGCGCCAAAGTCCATCTGCCGCATCAGGCGGCTGAGGATGCGTGCGGCATCGAGCTGCGCGCGGGGATTGCCGGGATCGAACGCAAAGCGTGCCACCGACAGGCCGCCGCCGCGGGCGAGCGTCTGCTCGACCGCCTTGGAGAAGTCGCGGGCGAAGGCTTCGACCGTCAAGAGACCGCTGCGCGGATCGAGCCAGCCGCCGGCATCGATCGAGCGCAGCGTGCGGCTCAATTGCGCTTCCATGGCGTGCTGGCGGATCAGCGGCAATGCGTTCGCGGCGACCTTGGCGGGCTCGCCGGCGATCAGCTCGAGATTGGGCAGGTCGTAGCTCTGGGTCAGCTGGTGCGCGGTGACGACGACAGGCAGGTTGCGGAAGCGCGTGTCCTCCGCGAGCACCGTGAGGAAGGCGTCGGTGACGCGCGGCGTGAACCCGTCAGAGAGCACGACGCCGTCGATGTCGCGGGTGTTGAGATGCTTTGCCGCGGCCTCGATCGAGAGTGCGCCGACGACGCCGGTGCGTTCGCCAAGCTTCACGGATAATGCAGGATAGGCCGCGCCACGACCAATCAAGAGCACGATGGCATCGCGAACCGGATCGTTCTCGGGCATCGCGACTTTCACTTCCGGCAGACGGCGCAGCACGGTGGCATGCAGCGTGCGAATGCGGATCGCGGCACGCAGGCGCGCGATCAGGCGTTCGGCAACATTGCCGCGCGTAGCGAAGGGCAGCGCGTTGTGGGGCAGCGAGCTTTGCGCGTCCAGCGCGACCAGCGGGAGATAGAGTGGCTGATCAGCAACTTTCTTGGCGAGGAGCGCGATATGCGGCTCATGTCCACCCGACATCGCAGCAAGCACGGCGGCCGGCTGCACTTCTTCCACGGCGCGTGCGGCGCTTGCCCAATCGCTGTCGACGACGGGAAAGAGACGGGCCTCGTCCAGCGCCGCAATGAAGGCGGGGCGCTCGGTATTGGATACAAACAGGATCGGGCCCGCCTGGGACATCAGGAAACTCTGATCACGCAATCGATGCTGCGCAATCTAGTCCCGCCGCCTTAATGCAGCGTCAATGGTCCCAGCGAAACTGCGGTTAGATCGGGCCGGAGCGATCGCGAAAAGCCTCGACCATCAGGGGGTTAAGGCCGAGTTCGCTGAGCGCCTCGCGGGCGCGGGCATTGTCCTGGGCCCGGCCGGCCAGCCGGTGGCCGGAGAGGCGGTCGGGCAGGGCCGTCAGCAGCGCGCCCTGGCCGAGCCTGCGGGCCCATTCCTGCAGATCGTTGGAGAGGAAGCGATAGCCGCCGACGGCCATGATGCCTGAAGGAGGTGCGGTGATACAGATCGCGCCGCTGGCGCGGTCGATCCGTGCGGCATAGCCGGTGTCGACATAGTCGCGCGGCGGCTGCGCGATCAGCGTCTCGCCGACCGGCTGCGGCGGTGCGTAGGCCGCGATCGGCACCATCGGGCCGCGCAGGCCGAGCGTGCCCTTTGGCGTGAGCAGAATGTCGCCTGCGATCGAGGAGCCGGATTGCTCGCGCGGCGCGCCGTGAGGCCCGGGCATCACCGCGACAGGCACGCCGTCCTCGCCGCGCCGGGCGCCGAACAGGCCGGCCTCGCCGAACAGATAGACGTCCGTCAGCGGGGCATGCGGCGCGATCCAGGCTTCGCTGGCCGCCACCTGTTCCGGCGCGCGCCAGAGACCGATGACGTTCCGCAAGGTCGGCATCCGTGCCGCCAGACCGGAATCGCCGAGGCGCAAAGCGAGTTGGGCCGGTGCAATCAGCACGTCGCATTCGTGCTCGTTGATCTGCTGCTCCAGCACCTCGCTCTCGAACGGATGATGCAGCGCCAGCGTGCCGCCGCAGAGCAGCCACACCGCCAGCGAAGAGGTAAGGCCCGCAAACGACATCGGCGCAAACGCCGCCATGACAGTCGCGCCCTGCTGGATATCGGCCTCCAGCGACATCGCGAGCCCGCCCGCGATCAGGCTGAAATGCGGCCGCGGCACCGGGCGGAAACCTTCCGCCGTGACGTCGAACGAGATCATCGCCGCCTTGCGGCCGTCCTGGATCACGGCGCGCGTGGCGCCGGGCGGGCGCGCCAGCACCTCGTCGAGCGAGGCCATGCCCTCGGGCAAATCAAGCCCGAAGCCGAAGACGTGGCGGATCGAGAAAGCCTCGGCGGCGGCGTGCATCGCGAGGTCGGCATAGCTGACGCTATCGACCTTGCTCATGGTGACGATGGCGCGCGCCGCAGTGCGATTCAGCGCCGCCGCAAGTTCGGCCTGCCGCCACAGCAGCGGCAGCACCGCGACCACGAGGCCGGCGCGATGGGCGGCCAGCACCGTCAGCACGAACTCGACCGTTGCTGGCAACTGGATCGCGATCACCGAATTGGCCGGAAGCCCTGATTCGACGAAATGTGCCGACAGCGCCTCGATGGCGGTGTCGGCCTCGGCGTAACTCATCCGACGCGGCTGGTGCCCGGTGATGCGGGATTTGTTGAGGGGATCGAGCAGGGCCAGCGCGTGCGGCTGCCGCGTCAGAGTCCGCTGGAACAGCGTGTCGAGCGTCGGCGATACGGCTGGCTGGTTCACGGCGTCACTTCGCTGGACTGGCTTGAGGCTCACCCTTCGACCACCAGGTCTCCGGCAAATAGCCTGAGAGCGCGGTGGTCGATGGTCGTTCTATCCGATTCCACCGTGCGATCCATTGCTCGGATACGTTAAACAAGGGGATTGTGTAGAAGCCCGCGATCAAGGCGCGGTCGAGCGCCCGGACTGCGGAGACAAAATCCGTATGATCACGGGCCTCCAGCAGGGCCTTGATCATGGCGTCGATGGCGGGATCCTTGGCGCCCATGTAGTTGCGAGTGCCGGGATTATCCGCGGCTGCGCTGCCCCAGTAAAAGTATTGCTCGTTGCCGGGCGAGAGCGACTGGTCCCAGCGGTTCTGGATCATGTCGAACTCGTAGGCCAGCCGCCGCTGGTCGAACTGAACGGGATCGACGGAGCGCACGCTGGGCTCAATGCCTGCGCGCTTGAGGTCGCGCTGGAACGCGAGCGCAATGCGCTCCTGGTCGCGTGTCGTCACCAGCATCTCGAACGTGAAGGGCGCTTTTGTCTGGCGGTTGCGCAGCACGGTGCCGTCGAGGTCGTAGCCGGCGTCCGACAACAGCCTCAGCGCCGCGCGCAGCGTGGTGCGGTCGCGCCCCGAGCCGTCGGTGACGGGCAGGCGATAGCTGCCATCCATGACGTCTTCAGGGATCTGTGCCGCAAACGGCTTGAGCAGCTCGCGCTCGCGCGCATCTGCGGGCCGTGCATGGGCCGACAGGTCTGAACCCGCAAAATAACCGGCGACGCGCGAATAGAGCGAGAAGAAATAGTTGCGATTGACCAGCTCGAAATCGAACAGCAGCGTCAGCGCCTGGCGCACGCGGATGTCGGCGAATACAGGACGCCTGGTGTTGAACACCAGGAATTCCGAAGGCTGCGGCATGCCGGGCTTGATGGTGTCGCGGATCACGTCGCCGTTCTTGGCGGCCGGAAAATCGTAGCCGTCGTGCCAGCGCAGCGGCTCGTTCTCGACGCGGAAATCATAGAGGCCGCGCTTGAAGGCTTCGAACTGGCCGTTGGCCTCGCGATAATAGTCGAGCCGGATCTCGTCGAAATTGAAAAGCCCGCGATTGACGGGGAGATCGCGGCCCCAATAATCGGGATTGCGTGTGAGCGTCACGCTGGCGCCGGGCTTCACCGCCGTGACGCGGTAGGGACCCGAGGCGATCGGCCCAGATAGCGACGTCTCCTCGAAGGTCGCGACGTCGACCGCATGCTTCGGCAGGATCGGCATCAGCCCGAGAATCAGCGGCAGCTCGCGGTCGTTGGCGCCGGTGAGGTCGAATCGGACGGTGAAGGGATCGGGGGCCTCGGCCTTGGCGACCTTGGCGTAATATTGCCGAAGGTTGGGGCGGCCATGATCGCGCAGCAGCTGCCAGGAGAACAGCACGTCCTCGGCCTGCACTGGTTTGCCGTCGGAGAAGCGGGCGCGGGGATCGATGCGGAACGTGACGTAGCTGCGCTCGTCATCGGTCTCGACGGTCTTGGCGAGCAGCCCGTAGAGCGTGAACGGTTCGTCCTGGCCCCGCGCCAGCAGGCTCTCGACCACATAGGCGCGGATCGGCTGCACGGCCAATCCCTTCGCGATGAACGGATTGAGGCTGTCGAACGTGCCGAGAATGCCCCAGGTCAGCCGGCCGCCCTTGGGGGCGTCGGGATTGGCATAGGGCATATGGGTGAAGTCAGCAGGCAATGCCGGCTTGCCATGCATGGCGATCGCATGAGCCTCCTCGGCCTGTGCCACGCCCGTCGACAGGCTGACGGTGAGGGCCAGAATCGTGAAGGCCAGGATAGGGACGACCAAGATAAGACCGCAAAGACGGACACCGGGCCCCTCGCGCAGGCGCTGGAACATGAACATCTGGACACGTTGATTCGAGGGTCGGCAGGCCCTGAATCCTATCACAGGGATTTCACTGGGCGTCCGCCCGGATGGTGCCAAAGACGCTTGTCGGCATTGATCTTTCCGCCGGCCACGTTAAGAAGGCACGCAATCGCGCGAGAGCGCCGAGCCCGTCACGTATCTGCCTCAATTGACGGGGAGAGAGCCGCACCCAAGGCGGCTTGTTCGGCGCATCAGAGCGGTTCGGGCACTTCCCGTTCAGAAAGGGTTTTCTGCAATGAATTTCCGTTATTTGGCCGCGTCCGTCCGGCCGCGCGGGCGAGTACTCGCTCTGTTGACGGCGACGGCATTGGTCGTCCCGTTTGCCGCTGAGGCCCAGGCTCCCGCCCCGGGCGCGCCTGCGCCGAAGGCTGCGCCCAAAGCTGCTCCGAAGGCAGCCCCCAAGGCTCCGGCCGCGGCGCCCGCGCCGGCGCCCCAGGCCCAGCAGGCTCCAGCCCAGCAGGGCGCACCGGCGGCACAGGGCGGCCAGCCCGCCGATCAGCAGATCCAGCTGATCTACGCCCCCTGGACCAAGTTCTGCCTCAAGGGCCAGGACGCCAACGCCAAGCAGGTCTGCTTCACCGGCAAGGACGGCCGTATCGAATCGGGTCAGCCTGTTATCGCGGCCGTGATCATCGAGCCGGAAGGCGAGCCCAAGAAGATCCTGCGCGTGACCTTGCCGCTCGGCATGCAGCTCGTGCACGGCACCCGCATCATCGTCGACAACAACGCGCCGCTGCAGAGCCCGTATGTGATCTGCTTCCAGAACGGCTGTATGTCGGACTACGAGGCAACCCCCGAGCTCATTGCCAACCTGAAGAAGGGCGCAAACCTCGTCGTGCAGGCGATCAACGCCAACGGCGCGCCGCTGACCCTGCCGCTGCCGCTCACGGGTGAATTCCAGAAGGCCTATGACGGTCCGCCGACCGATCCGAAGGTGTTCGAGGAAAACCAGAAGAAGCTGCAGGAAGAGCTTCAGAAGAAGGCCGAAGAGCAGCGCAAGAAGCTCGAGCAGAGCGGCGCTGCGCCTGGTGCAGCGCCGGCCGCCGGCCAGAAGTAATCGGGCTCAAGATCCCGGACATGAAAAAGGCGCCCGATCGGGCGCCTTTTTTGCTGGCCGCTTGTTTGCGGCGAAACGTGGAGCGGGGCGGGGATCGCCTAGTTCAGCGAGGGATTGCGCGGGCGGTAGCCGCCATCCTTGTTCTTGATAAAGATCTCGGCGACCTGGGAGTGCCGGATCGGCTCGCCGGATTCGTCGGGCAAGAGGTTCTGCTCGGAGACATAGGCGACGTACTCGGACTCCGCGTTCTCCGCGAGCAGATGGTAGAACGGCTGGTCCTTGTGCGGCCGCACTTCCTCGGGGATGGACAGCCACCACTCCTCGGTGTTGTTGAATTCCGGATCGATGTCGAAAATCACCCCCCGGAACGAGAAGATCCGGTGGCGAACGACCTGACCGATCTGAAATTTGGCGGTCCGCGCTTTAATCATCCTCCGTCGATAGACCAGGATTGTGGCCGATGCTAGTGGCCTCATTTCGAATTGGCCCGCGGTTCTCTACCGGATAGCTCCACAGTCTTCAGAAATCACTTTATCAATGGTCGATATCCTCAATCTGGCGTTGCCTTATTTCGGCTTGATCTTCGTCGGTTTTGCCTGCGGCAAGACCAAGTCGCTGCCCGAGTCGGGCCTCGCCTGGATGAACTTCTTCCTGCTTTACGTGTCGCTGCCGGCGCTGCTGTTTGCGATCATGTCGAAGACGCCGTTCTCGGAATTGAACAACCCGCCATTCCTGGTCGCGACCACGCTGTCGACAATGGCGGCGTTCACGATCGCGCTGGTGGTCGGCAAGGTGCTCGGCCGCCTGACGCTGCGTGAGGCGACGCTCGCGGGCCTCTCCGGCGGCTACGGCAATATCGGCTACATGGGGCCGGGGCTGGCGCTCGCCGTGCTCGGATCCAAGGCGGCGGCACCGACCGCGCTGATCTTCTGCTGCGACAGCATTTTCCTGTTCACGATCGTGCCGCTCCTGATCGAGTTGTCAGACCGTGACCATCCCTCGATCGTGCATGCCTTCGGCGTCGTGCTGAAGCAGATCGTGCTGAACCCGTTGATCATGTCGGCCGTCTTTGGTGCGGCCGTCGCCGCGCTGCATATCGAGCTGCCGGTCGCGCTCGATCGCACCATCGCCTTCCTCCAGAACGCAGCCGCCCCGACGGCGCTGTTCGTGCTCGGCGTGACGGTCGCGTTACGGCCGTTCGATCGCGTGCCTTGGGAGGTGCCCGGTGTGATCGCGGTGAAACTCCTGATCCATCCGCTCGCGGCGTTCAGCCTGATGCTTGCGTTCGGCCCATTCGCGCAGCCCTGGGCTGCGACAGCCATCCTGATGGCCTCGCTGCCGCCTGCGCTCAATGTCTTCGTGATTGCGCGGCAAAACGATGCCTGGATCGAATCCGCATCCGTGGCCGTGCTGCTCGGCACGTTTGCGTCCGTGGTCACGCTCACCACCGTGATGTGGCTGCTTCAGACCGGGCGGCTGGTGTTTCCGTGAGCGCTAACGGCGCCAGGTCGGCGTCAGCCCCTCGCGCATCGCAAGGCGCCTGAGCGGGCCGATGGCGCCGAGCAGGTGCATGCCGACGGCGCGGACTGGCTGCAGAGGCAGGAAATCATTGAGCAGCGAACGATTCGCCATGTCGATCACAAAGGTCCGGCTCAAAATGTCCGGACGCCGCGCCCGGTCGTAACGTTTGAGCACGTCCTCCGCGCCGGGATCCTGGCCCGATGCGATGGCCTCGCCGGCGAGCCGGGCAATGTCAGCAGCATCCCGCAGGCCGAGATTGAGGCCCTGGGCGCCAATCGGGGGAACCACATGGGCGGCTTCGCCGACCAGCGCGATGCGATCGCGCGCGAACGATTGCGGCCGTTCGATCGCCAGCGGAAACAGACTGCGACCTGGCTCGACGCTCATCCGGCCGAGGATGGAGTGCGACTGCTTCTCGATCGCGGCGGAGAGTTCCTCGTCGCGGAGGCCGCGCAGCCGTTCGGCCTCCGCGGGGGCCGAGACCCAGACGACGCTGGAACGGTTGCCGGGCAGGGGCACGAACACGCAGGGCCCGGCCGGCGTGTGGAACTCGGTGGAGATATTCCGGTGCGGCCTGCTATGGCCGACATTGAAGGTCAGCGCCGTCTGCGTCAGGTCGCGTCGCGTCACCGAAATGCCGGCGGCCTCGCGGCACAGCGAATGGCGGCCGTCGGCGCCGACCACGAGCCGCGCGGTCAGGAATTGTCCGGACGCTGTCCGGATCGCAACATCATCGGCTTCGATGACGACGCTCTCGGCCTCGTCGTCGAAACGGACAAGGTTGGAAAACTCAGCCGCGCGGGCTTCGAGCGCCAGCATCAGCGACCGGTTGTCGATGTTGTAGCCGAAGGCGTCGCGCCCGATCTCGTGACTGGAGAACCGGACCTCCGGCGCGCGGAACAGCCTGTTGGTATCGTCGACGAGGCGCATGACCTGAAGCGCGGCCGCCTTGTCCTTGCAATGTGACCAGACATCGAGGCTCTCCAGGAGATCGACGGATGCCCCCAGCAGCGCGGTGGTCCTGTTATCGGCATAGGGCAGGCGCCGGGCCACCAGTGCGGTCCGCGCGCCGGCCTGCGCCAGTGCAATTCCGGCCGCAAGGCCCGCCGGTCCACCGCCGATAACGCTTACGTCATAGAGTGTCGATGCGTCTGTCATGAAAGGACATTTGACACGCCCTGCGGCAAATTCAAGCCCACCTATTTTGCCTGATTTTATGACTGATAGCGCGGCGCAATGCCGCGACGGCGGATGTGCAAACCGGTCCCGTTCTGGTAGCAGAGGCCATGGACAGCCAAGGGGATTCCCTCAAGCCGACGCCTGTGGTCCGTGCCGCGGCGTTCTCGGTTCACATCTTCACCGCGTTCGGCGCGGCGATCGCGCTGCTGGCCATGATGGAGGCTGTCCGCGAGCACTGGGCTGCGATGTTCGGATGGCTGGGCGTTGCCCTGATCATCGACGCCATCGACGGGCCGATTGCACGCCTGCTCGACGTCAAGAACGTGCAGCCGAACTGGTCGGGCGACGTGCTCGACCTCGTGGTCGACTTCGTCACCTATGTCTTCGTGCCGGCCTATGCGATCGTGGCGAGCGGGTTGTTGCTGCCGGTGGCGGCGCCCTTGCTCGGCATCGCCATCATCGTCACCAGCGCCTTATATTTTGCCGATCTGCGCATGAAGGCGGATGACAATCATTTCCGCGGCTTTCCGGCGCTGTGGAATGCGGCGGCGTTCTACCTGTTCCTGCTGCACTGGCCGCCGCTGTCATCGACGCTGCTGGTCGCAGCCCTGGTGGTGCTGACCTTCGTGCCGTTTCACGTGGTGCATCCGGTTCGCGTCGTGCGGCTGCGCTGGCTGACGATGTCGCTGATCGTCGTGTGGGGCCTGCTCGCCTTCTATGCCCTGGAGATGGACTTCCATGCCGGCACCGGCGTCACCGTCGCGCTTTGCGCGATCGCGCTCTGGATCGCCTTCAGCGACGCATTGATCCGCATGGCAAGGTCCCTCGCATGATGCATTTGTTGACGAGCCCCGAGGCCTGGGCGGCGCTGCTGACCCTGACCTCGCTCGAGATCGTGCTCGGGATCGACAATGTCATCTTCCTGTCGGTGATCGTCTCGCGTATCCCCGAGCCGCAGGCGCATCGCGCTCGCCAGATTGGGCTCGCGCTGGCGCTGGTCTTCCGCATCATCCTGCTCAGCGTGCTGGTCTGGCTGATCGGCCTGACCGCGCCGGTGTTTTCGCTCGCCGGCTACGATTTCTCGTGGCGCGATCTCATCCTGATCGGTGGCGGCCTGTTCCTGATCGCCAAGGCGACGCATGAGATCCATGCCGAGGTCGAAGCCGATGACGGCGAGGGGAAGCAGGATTCGGGCGGCCGCGCCTTCTTCTGGGTGATCGTCCAGATCATCGTCATCGACATCGTGTTCTCGCTGGATTCGATCATCACCGCGATCGGCATGGCCCAGGACATCGAGATCATGATCGCGGCCGTCGTGATCGCCTGCCTGATCATGTACATTTCGTCAGGCCCCGTGGCGCGATTCGTCGCGGAACATCCGACCACCAAAATGCTGGCCCTGGCATTTCTGGTGCTGATCGGCGTCGCCCTGGTTGCGGACGGATTCAAATTCCACATCCCGCGCGGCTATATCTATTTCGCAATTGCGTTCTCGGCGGCGGTGGAATTCTTCAATGTGCTCGCCAAGCGCAATCGCAAGCAGGCCAGTAAGCCGTAACCGCCCCAATCCGGGTCGAGTTGACAAGGCGGGCGCGATGTCTTTCGCTGGCCTTTAAGAAGAGGAGGTCAGGTGATGACCAAAGCCGTGCGCGTGCACAAGGTCGGAGGGCCAGAGGCCCTGGTCTATGAGAGCGTCGAGTTGCCGGCGCCCGGACCCGGCGAGGTGCGCATTCGCCAGCACGCGGTCGGCCTGAACTTCATCGACGTCTATTATCGCACCGGCCTGTACAAGGCGCCGGGACTGCCCTTCATCGCGGGCAACGAAGCTTCGGGCGAGGTCGTCGCCGTCGGGCCGGGCGTGACGAATTTCCATCCCGGCGACCGCGTCGCCTACTACCACAATCTCGGCGCGTACACGAGCGAGCGCAACATTCCCTGGGAGAAACTGGTCAAGTTGCCCGACCACATCACGCACGAGCAGGGCGCGGTGTTGATGCTCAAGGGCCTGACCGTCTGGTATCTCCTGCACAAGACCTTCAAGGTCGAGCCGCATCATCGCGTGCTGATCCACGCGGCGGCCGGCGGCATCGGCCTGTTGGCTTGCCAATGGGCGCGGGCGCTCGGCGCACATGTGATCGGCACCGTCGGCTCGCGCGAGAAGGCAGAACTCGCGGAAGCCAATGGCTGCGACCACGTTATCCTCTACAACGAGGAAGACTTCGTCGCGCGCGTGAAACAAATCAGCCGCAACGAGGGTTGCGACGTCGTCTACGACGGCGTCGGCAAATCGACCTTCCCCGGCTCACTGTCGTGCCTCAAACCGCGCGGCATGTTCGTCTCGTTCGGCAACGCCTCGGGCCCGGTGCCGCCGTTCTCGATCGCCGAGCTGAACACTCACGGCTCGCTGTTTGCGACCCGCCCGAAGCTCAACGACTATGTCGGCACGCGCAAGGAGTTGCTGGAAGGCGCGGACACGCTGTTCTCCGCCGTCATCAACGGCAAGCTCCACGTGCCGATCAATCACGCCTACGCGCTGAAGGACGCAGCGAAGGCGCATATCGACCTCGAGAGCCGCAAGACGACTGGGGCGTCGATCTTGAAGCCGTAGAACCTGTCGTTCCGGGGCGATGCGAAGCATCGAACCCGGAACCTCGAGATTCCGGGTTCGGTCCTGCGGACCGCCCCGGAATGACGCTGTTACCTCAAGCCACGCATCTCGCCGCGCCGGCCTTGGTCAGAATGCCGTCGAGACACCAGATCATCTCGGCGATCTCCGCCTTCGTCACGTTCAGCGCCGGCATGAACCGCAGCGTGTCGAGCTGCGGCGCGTTGAGCAGCACACCGGCCTCGAATGCCTGAGCGACAATCCCCGGCGCGATCGGCAGCTTGAGGTCGAGCGCCAGCAGCAGGCCGCGGCCGCGCACGCCGCCGAGGCCGTGCCGCGCCGAGACCTTTTGCAACTCGCTTTCGAGCAGCAGGCCGGTTTCCGTGACCGACTTGAGGAAGTTCGGCGTGCCGACCTGTTCGAGCACTGCGAGGCCGGCTGCGCACATCACGGGATTGCCGTTGAACGTGCCGCCCTGGTCGCCATGCTCGAAGCAGGAGGCGCGCTCGGTCGCAAGCAAGGCTGCGAGCGGCACACCGCCCCCGATGCCTTTGCCGAGCGTCATGATATCCGGCGCAATGCCAGTGTGCTCATAGTGAAAGAGCTTTCCGGTCCGGCCCATGCCGGTCTGGATCTCATCGAAAATCAGCAGCAGGCCGTGCGCCTCGGTGAGCGCGCGCAGCTCCCGCAGGAACTGATCGCTCGCCGGCCACACGCCTGACTCGCCCTGGATCGGTTCCAGCATCACCGCGACCGTGTTGCCAGTGATCAGCTTCTCGACGGACGCGATGTCATTGAGCTTCGCCTTCTTGAAGCCGGCAACTTTCGGCTCGAACAGCGGCTCGAACGCCCTCTTGCCTGAAGCCGACATCGTCGCCAGCGTCCGTCCGTGGAAGCCGCCTTCGAACGTGATGATCTCGAACGCGCCGCTCTTGTGCAGGCTGCCATATTTGCGCGCGAGCTTGATCGCGCCCTCATTGGCCTCCGCGCCGGAATTGGCGAAGAATACTTGGTCGAACGCGCTGTTCTCGACGAGCCCCTCGGCGAGCTTGAGGCTCGGCTCGTTGTAGAACGCCGGGCTCGGCGTCAGCAGCCGTTTGGCCTGCGAGCTAAGCGCCTCCGCAACGGCCGGCGGCGAATGCCCGAGGCAATTCACAGCCCAGCCCTGCACGAAGTCGAGATAGCGCTTGCGGCTGTCGTCCCAGAGGTACGATCCGGCGCCACGGACGAACACGGCCTTCGGCCGTGCAGTGATATCCATCAACGCGTCATACGGATGGGTGGCGGTGGTCATGTCGAACTCCTTTGGGGGGCGGGTGAAAAAGGGGACGCGAAATGCAAGAAGGCCGCACTTTGCGGGTGCGGCCTTCTCGAAAACTGGCTGAATTTACTGCTTCAGCGGCGTCGTCGGACATGGCGCAACCCATCATCGTCGCGGGAGCGACGACGCATGGCCTGGCGCAGTTGGGTCCGAGAAATAATCATGGGGCGGGTCCGTACAGCCTGATGGCAGGGTCTGTCAAGCGGGTTACTGAACGCCGTATTGAGAAAACACGTCTGCAATGCCGGCGTTGATCGCCTTCGCCGCGGCGATGTCGCGCTCGGCGCCTTCGTTGTCGCCCTTCTTCCGCTTCGCCAGCCCGCGGCCATAAAGCGAGCTGTCGAGCTCCGGTTTTGCGCTCAACGCGGCATCGTAGTCGGCGATCGCCGCGTCGAGATCGCCGAGCTTGAGATGGACGAGGGCGCGGCTGTCGAGCGTGTAGGGATCGTTCGGTCTCATCCGCAGCGACTGTTCGCAATCGGCCAGCGCCTCCTGCAGATGACCGAGGATCGCGCGCGTCATGCAGCGCGAGTTGAACACGCCGGAATAGCTCGCATTGGCCTTGATTGCGCTGTCGTAGTCCGTCAGCGCCCGCGCATAATCGTGGGCTTCGAAATACATGTTCGCGCGGGCATAGTAGTCGCGATCGTTGTTCGGCGAGAGCTGAAGCGATTTGGCGAAATCGGCCAACGCGCGGTCGTGGTCGCCTCTGTCACGGTAGATCCGCGCGCGATTGCCATAGGCCGGGCCGTAGTTCGGATTGAGCTTGATGGACGTGTCGAAATCGACCAGCGCACGGTCGGCGTCACCATGATTGCGATAGGCCGTGCCGCGGTTGAAGAAGGCGAGCGCAAATTTCGGATCTAGCTTGACCGCCCGATCGTAGTCGGCGATCGCACGCTCATAGTCGTTCTTGCCGATGTAGGTGTTGCCGCGGTTGTTATAGTACGACGCGTCATCGGGCTTGAGGCGGATGGCGCGCGTATAGTCCAGGATGGCGTGATCCCGGTCGCCGAGATCGTCATAGACGATGCCGCGATTGTACCATGCGATGGCATCGGTCTCGTCGAGATCGACCGCACGGTTGAGATCGGCCAACGCGCGCTCGGTCTCGCCTCTGCGCCGATAGATCTCGCCGCGGTTGGCGAGCGCGCGCTGGTTCGCCGGATTGGCTTGCAACAAGGCCGAGCAGCCTGCGAGCCGGTTGTCCTCGCTGACCCCGCCGGACCCGAAACACCACTGCCGTGCCTGCGCCGCCGACGGGGATTGCGCGGCGGCCGGAAACGTGACCAGGGTCAATAACACAGCCATTGCCCGTAGCCCGAGTCCGAGATTGATCCTGTGATTGCATGTCATTTGATTGCTGCGCGGAAACCAATGCGCCCCTAGCGCGTTTGTGATCTCCGGACGCGAATTGGTTCGAACCGGACTTCGACCGGGACCGACCAAGAGGGACGGGACCATCAAGATAGTTTTCAGCCTTGTCCGACACCTCATACCCGATCGACCTCGACAGCATTCGCGGCGCGTTTCCGCCGGGCATCGAGGCACCGCCTTTGTTGCTGGATTTCGCCGGCTGGCTGAACGGGCGCCCCTGGGGCAGCGTCGGCTGCTTCTCCCTGCAGGGCCAGTTCTCCGATCAGGCGCCGATCTTCGATGGCAGCCCCTTGCGGGATCGCTTTGCACTGTTCATGCGCCTGCCTGATGGCTCGGCCGTCGGCGGCTGGTACGGCGCGGGTCTCGACCGGGACGATCCGCCGATCGTAGGACTCGGCTCAGAGGGCGATTACGAGCTGCTCGCGCCGTCGCTTGACGCGTTGCTGACGAAGCTGACGTCGGAGGAATTCGACAAGGCGTGGCACGATCTGCGGCCGCACGACGAAGTCGAGCCGCAGACGATCGAGCTTGCGCAATGGCTTGCCCGGCGGCCGGCCGGCGAGCCTGTTGCGTGCGAGGACGGCGCGTCGGAGTTGCCTGATTTCCGCGGCTTCGTCGAGAAGTGGAGCCGGGATCGCGAGGAATTCTGGGCCAATCACCGCCTGATGGCTGAGCTCGGCTGGCGCCTTGCGGCCCATCTGCCCAAAGGCAAGAAAGCCTGGGACAAGACGCATTTCGAGGTCGCGATATCAGGCAAGCAGTATGAGGCGCGCGTGTTGTCGCGCGGGCCGCAGCCGTTCGAGGAAGCCGCCTCGATCGAATCCCTGTTGCGCGACCTGCGCGAGGAGATGCGGAAGGCCCAGCCCGAGCTTGGGCTGTGGTACGCGATGAAGTTCGGCCTCTCAGCCGACGGCCGCGTCATGCCGAATTTCGAATACGATGTGCGACCGACCATCGGCGGTGAGCCGGCGCTGCTAGCAGAAGCCAAAGCCGATCTCGCCCGCGCCCCGCGCCCGGAGCGCTGGGTGCCGAAATGGCTGGCTGCGGGCTGATCTCGCCCCGAACGGCAGCAACCATTAATCGTTTGGTTAACGTTTCCTTGCTAGTCACTGGACCGCTTCGAAATTGGGGGGAGCGGATGAGATTCTTCGGGCGACGGACAAGCCAGGATCGCGATAGTCAGATCCGGCAAGCAGCCTTCGAACATTCGGTTGACGCGGTCATGGTGCTGGCGGGGCCCAAGATCATCGCCTGTAACGAGGCGGCGGTCAGGTTTGGCGGTTATCGCAGCAAGGCCGATCTGCTGTCCCGGTCGCCCGCCGATATGGCTCCTGAATTCCAGGCAGATGGCCGTCGCTCGTCGGACTGCGTCAAGGAGACGCTCGCGCGAGCGATGAAGGAGGGCCATGCCCGCTTCGAATGGATCACGCGCCGAGCCGACGGGCAGATGGTCCCGGTGCAGGTCACACTTGTTCCCGCGGAGATCGATGGCCAGCCCGTCGTCATCAGCTTTCGGCGTGATTTAACGGAGCTGATTGCCGCGCGGGAAGAGAAGAAGCGCGCCATCGCCAAACTTGCCGGCGAATTCGAGGAAACCATCGGCTCCATTGCCAACGCCGTGTCGTCGGCTGCCAAGGACGTGGAGACAACGGCCGGCTCGCTCAGCTCGACCGCCGAGACCGCCGCCCAACGCGTCTCGACCGTCGCTGCCGCCTCGTCCGAAGCATCTGCCAACGTCCAGTCGGTCGCGGGGGCGACCGAAGAGCTGTCGAGCTCCGTTGCCGAGATCAACCGTCAAGTCACGACCTCCTCAAGCATTGCTGGCGAGGCGGTGCAGGCATCCGCGCGCACCAATGATCTCGTGAGGAGCCTGTCGGAAGCCGCAGGCAGGATCGGTGCGGTCACCGAAATGATCAATGCGATCGCGAGCCAGACCAATCTTCTGGCCTTGAACGCCACGATCGAGGCGGCGCGAGCTGGCGATGCCGGTCGCGGTTTCGCCGTCGTTGCCGCGGAAGTCAAAAGCCTCTCTAGCCAGACCGCCAAGGCCACCGAAGAGATCAGCGCTCACATCAGTGCCATGCAGCGGGCGACCGACGATACCGTTGCCGCGATCCAGGGGGTCGGCGCGACGATCGGGCAGATCAGCGACATTGCCAAGACGATTGCCATTGCTGTCGAGCAGCAAGGACAGGCGACACAGGAGATCGCGCGCTCGGTCAGTCAGGCCGCTACGGGCACCAGCGAAGTCGCCAACAACATCAATGCCGTGACGCAGACGATCGATGCCGCTGGCGCATCCGCCACGAACATGCACGGTGCGGCGGGCCAGTTGTCGCGCCATGCCGATGCCTTGCGCGACAAGGTGTCCGGTTTCCTCAAGGCCGTGCGCGCCGCATAGCGCACGGTGCGTACTTGGTGATGCTGTCTCGGGAGCATCGGGGGCGCATTTGATCAGATCAATACAGTTCGAGAAGATTGGCACGGCGCCGACGCTTCCGGGATTCTCGCTCATTGCAAGCGGGGTTGCGGGCGATCAGTCGCTGCTCTTTCTGTTCGTTGAGGGCTCCGGACGTCAGGCACGGGCGCTCAACCGATGTCGTCTCCTGAGAGAGAGCGCTGGATCGATCCAGTCGATCGATTTCCCGCCGCTTGATATTGGCTTCCCGAAGGTGGATTTATTTCCTGACGGGCGGGTTCTCCTGGCAGGAGCCAGGTGCGGGTTGTGGGCCGAAGTGGATGACGACTTGGACGGAGTCATCTTTGACCCTAGTACCGGACAAGCCAATAACGTCCACATGGGCCACGGCATCAGCAATCTCCAGATCGATGACCACGGCCGGATCTGGGTTGCGTATTTCGACGAAGGCGTTTTGGGAGCCGGCCGGGCTGGTTTGCTTCTCGGCTCTTGGGGAGAAGATCTGGGAGTTTCCAGCAGATGCAGATCACATGATTGATGACTGCTACGCGCTTAACGTGGCAGGGTCAGAGGCGTTCATTTTCTTCTACTCGGATTTTCCTCTCTACAGAATTGACGCAGACTTCCAATTGAGCTGGTGGCGAACGGAGCTAAAGGGCTGTCACGCGTTCGCGATGTCCGGGACCGACATCCTGTTCTCGTCGCAATACCGGGAGGCGCCCGAGACGGCGCATCTCGGGCGATTGGCGACTGGCGAGATCGTTGACGTCAAACAGGTGCGCCTGTTGATGCCCGACGGTTCGGCGCGCCCGCCCGGCCGGTTGCAGGGCCGCGGCAGGCATCTCTATCACTTCGGTGAAGACGGCATTTACCGGGCGAGCCTCGACTAAGAGCAGTCGGCGAGCGCCGTCAAAACCCCGCGACGCTGCCGTGCAGGTCGTACTGATCCGCGCGCTCGATCTTCGCGGTGACGATCTCGCCGACGCGAAGAGGCCGGCGGCTCGTCAGATAGACGGCGCCGTCGATGTCAGGCGCATCCGCCTTGGAGCGGCCCTTCGCAACGGTCGGCCCGACCTCGTCGATGATGATCTGCTGGCGCGTGCCGACCTTGCGCTTTAGCCGGCGTGCCGAGATCTTCTGCTGGCGCGCCATCAGGGCGTTGTAGCGCTCCTGCTTGACCTCTTCGGGCACGGGATTGGCGATCGCGTTCGACGTCGCACCGGCAACCGGCTCGTACTTGAAGCAGCCGAGGCGATCGATCTCGGCCTCATCCAACCAGTCGAGCAGATAGGCGAAGTCCGCATCGGTCTCGCCGGGGAAGCCGACGATGAAGGTCGAGCGCAGAGCGAGATCGGGACATTCGTCGCGCCAGCGCTTGATGCGCGCCAGCGTCTTGTCCTGGGCTGCGGGGCGCTTCATCGCCTTCAGCACCTCGGGGCTCGCATGCTGGAACGGGATGTCGAGATAGGGCAGCACCTTGCCCTCGTTCATCAGCGCGATGACCTCGTCGACATGCGGGTAGGGGTAAACGTACTGAAGGCGAACCCAGGCGCCGAGTTCGCCGAGTTCGCGCGCGAGGTCCAAGAACCTGGCGCGGACCTGGCGGTCCTTCCACGGGCTCTCGGCGTATTTGAGATCGACGCCATAGGCCGAAGTGTCCTGCGAGATGACAAGCAATTCCTTGACGCCGGCGCCGACCAGACGCTCGGCCTCGCGCAGCACGTCATTGGCTGGGCGCGAGACGAGATCGCCGCGCAGCTTCGGGATGATGCAGAAGGTGCAGCGGTTGTTGCAGCCCTCGGAAATCTTCAAGTAAGCATAGTGGCGCGGCGTCAGCTTGATGCCCTGCGGCGGCACCAGGTCCATATGCGGATTGTGTGCCGGCGGCAGCGCGCGATGCACGGCGTCGAGCACGCTCTCATATTGCTGCGGACCGGTGATGGAGAGCACGCCGGGATAGGCCTGCTCGATCGCTTCCGGCTCGGCGCCCATGCAGCCGGTCACGATCACCTTGCCGTTCTCGGCCATGGCCTCGCCAATCGCGGAGAGCGATTCCTGCTTGGCGCTGTCGAGGAAGCCACAGGTGTTAACGATGACGATGTCGGCCCCATCATGCTTGCGCGCGAGTTCGTAGCCCTCGGCGCGGAGGCGCGTGATGATGCGCTCGGAATCCACCAATGCCTTGGGACACCCGAGCGACACGAAGCTGACCTTGGGCGCAGCCGTCTGATCCATATCCAAATCTGCCTGATTGACAGGCTTGAGCTAGTCCCAATTGCCCATAATTACAACCCTTTGCATGGCGCTCCGGCATGCTATGGATGAATCGCCGGGTGGTGAGTGAGCTATGAGCGCCGAACAGTCGCCTAAAATCGTGATTGTCGACGAAAGCCCGGTCCGGGCCGCGATCCTCGAGGAGGGTTTGCGGGAGGCCGGCTTCACTGAGATCGTCCATATCCGCGAGATGCAGAGCCTGCTGGCCCGTATTTATGCGGTGGACCCCGACATCATCCTGATCGACCTCGAGAACCCCAGTCGCGACGTGCTGGAGGCGATGTTCCAGGTCAGCCGCGCCGTGAAGCGGCCGATCGCGATGTTCGTCGACCAGAGCGATACATCCTCGATTCAGGCCTCCGTGGAGGCAGGAGTGTCCGCCTACATCGTCGACGGGCTGAAGAAGGAGCGCATCAAGCCGATCCTCGATCTCTGCGTGTCTCGCTTCAACGCTTTCGCCAAACTCCAGGAGGAGCTGGAGCGGACCAAATCGCAGCTCGAGGACCGCAAGATCATCGAGAAGGCCAAGGGCATTCTGATGAAGATCAAGGGTCTCACCGAGGATGAGGCCTATGTGCTGCTCCGCTCCACCGCCATGCGCGAGAAGAAGAAAATCGGCGAGATCGCGCAGTCGATCATCACCGCGTCGGAGATGCTGAAATGACCGCTCCGCTTCGCATCGGGTTCATTCCGCTGGTCGATGCCGCCGCCCTGATCGTTGCCGTCGACAAGGGGTTTACCGCGGCCGAAGGGCTCGAAGTCGAACTGGTGCGCGAGGTCTCCTGGTCGAACGTCCGCGACAAGCTGAACATCGGCCTGTTCGATGCCGCGCATCTGCTGGCGCCGGTCGCGATCGCGTCCTCGCTCGGGCTCGGCCACGTCAAGGTGCCGATCGCGGCGCCCTTCAATCTCGGCATCAACGGCAATGCGATCACGGTCTCGCCGGCGCTGCACGCCGCGCTGATGGAGCAGATCGACGGCGACCGTTCCGATCCGCTTGCCACTGCAAAGGCCCTGGCGAGGGTCGTTGCCATCAGGCGCAAGGCGGGCGCCGATCCGCTGACCTTCGGCATGACGTTTCCGTTCTCGACGCACAATTACCAATTGCGGTTCTGGATGGCGGCCGCGGGCGTCGATCCTGACGAGGATGTGCGCCTCGTGGTGTTGCCGCCGCCCTATATGGTGGACAGCCTCAGGAGCGGCCACGTCGACGCGTTCTGCGTCGGCGCGCCCTGGAATTCGGTGGCGGTCGATCTCGGCATCGGCCACATCCTGCATTTCGTCGCGGATATCCTGGAGCGTGCGGCGGAGAAGGTGCTGGCGGTCCGCCAGGTCTGGTCCGACAAGCATCCGGATGTGGTTGCAAGCCTGGTGCGTGCGGCAGTCAAGGGAGCCGCGTTCATCGAGCAGTCCGAGAACCTCTCTGAGGCGGCGCAGATCCTGGCGCAGCCCGAGCGGATCGGTGTCGATGCCGAAGTCATCCTGCGCTCGCTCACAGGGCGCCTGAAGGTCTCGCCCGATGGCGCGATGCGCGAGAGCGGCCGCTATCTGCTGGTCGGACGCGAAGGGGCAGGGCGCCCGGACCCGGTTCAGGCCGCCTGGCTCTACGCGCAGATGGTGCGCTGGGGCCAGACAGCCCTGAGCCCAGATGCGCTGAAAACCGCGATGGCCGTGTTCCGACCGGATCTCTACGATGCCGCCGTGGGGCAGAGTGGAGCGGGGCAGGCCAGCGCCCCCTTCAGCGCCTTCGCCGGACCGGCGTTTGATCCCGGCGATCTCGGCGGCTATCTGGCCTCATTCGCGGTCGGGCGTCGGCCCTCTTAACCTCCTGCTTAAATATTAATCGTACCGATTCGAAGCTTAATCTTTGGGCTATTGCTGCCCGAAGCGGCATGAACCATGATCCACTTCATGCGCTGCACACAAATCTAAGCCCATGATTCTGTGTGTTTTTAGAGCTTATGCTGCGTTGGCACACTCCTTGAATAAAGCGAACCCAAGCCGCCCGGCGTAGGCGCCGGCGGCTTCAAGTCCATGGTGGATTTCCGCAGCAACGAGGCTGATCGGATCGCCGGGTTCCGAACAGGCGCGTGCCTGCAATCGGCTTCTCCGCGATCAACGTCCGTTCAACCCGTTGACGCCGCCGAGCGCGCGGCAAGCTGGAGCTTCGATATGGATTACGCGAAACCCTCTGATGTCGTGGCCTCGATGGTCGATGCCAGCGTGAAGAAGTTGGCACTCGCCCCGCGCGACATCATGATCCGCGGCGCGATATCAGGCGCACTCTTGGGCGCGGCCACGACGCTCGCCCTGACCGGCACGGTGACGACGGGACAGCCGATCGTCGGCGCGCTGATCTTTCCCGTCAGCCTCGTGATGATCGTGCTGCTCGGTCTCGAACTCGTCACCGGCAGCTTCGCCATCGTTCCGCTCGCACGTCTCGAAGGCAAGGCGAGCTGGAATGCCGTGATCGCCAATTGGTCCTGGGTCTTCGTCGCGAACCTGCTCGGCAGCATCGCCGTCGGCGCGCTGATCGCAATTTCGCTCACCAACATGGGCAAGATTGAAGTCGCAGGCGTCGCCGCCAAGATCGTCGCGATTGCCGAAGCCAAGACCATCGGTAACGCTGCGATCGGCACCGCGGGCATGGTCTCTGTCTTCGTCAAGGCGATCCTCTGCAACTGGCTGGTCTGCCTCGGCGTCGTCATGGCGATGACCTCGACCTCGACAGTCGGCAAGATCGCGGCGACGTGGCTGCCGATCTTCCTGTTCTTCGCGCTCGGCTACGAGCATGCCGTCGTCAACATGTTCATGATCCCGACCGGCATGATGCTCGGCGCCAAGGTCAGCGTCTCCGACTGGTGGCTGTGGAATCAGATTCCGGTGACCTTAGGCAATCTCGTCGGCGGCTTCGTCTTCACCGGTCTTGCGCTCTACACGACGTACAAGCCCGCCAAGCCCACGGCCGACGTGACGCAAATTGCGGTCCAGGCAGCAGAGTAGGTCCATTCAACTCATGAAACTCGATACAGCACCCACGGCCGATTTCTCCGACGAGCAGAAGCGCTATCTCGAAGGTTTCATGTCCGGCATGCAGGTCGGACGTGTCGGGCGCGCGTTCGTAGCCGGCGGCGCGCCTGCTGCAGGCGCTCCCGCCGAACCGTCAGGCCCGGACGCTGCCGCGATCAAGGCGCAGGACAAGCTGACGGCGGCGGGCAAGAAGCTCGCCGACCAGGAGAAGTTCAAGCGCGAGATGCATCCCTTCGACGCCTATGAGCGGCTGAAGGACCAGGCGCGCAACAACGCCAACCCGACGCCGGCGGACAATTTCCGCTGGCGTTACTACGGCATCTTCTGGGTGGCGCCGGCGCAGACCTCCTACATGGCGCGGCTGCGTATTCCGAACGGCATCCTGAAGCACTGGCAGATGTCGGGTCTTGCCGACATCGCTGAAAGCTGTGGCGGCGGCTACACCCATGTCACCACCCGCGCCAACTTCCAGATCCGCGAGATCGAGCCGAAGAATGCGGTCGCGCTGATCGAGGGTGTCCAGGACATCGGCCTGTGCTCGCGTGGCGCAGGCGCGGACAACATCCGCAACGTCACGGGCACGCCAACGGCCGGCATCGATCCCCAGGAGCTGATCGATACGCGCCCTTATGCGCGCGAGTGGCACTATCACATCCTCAACGACCGCTCGCTGTTCGGGCTGCCGCGCAAGTTCAACGTCGCCTTCGACGGCGCCGGCAAGATCGCCGCGCTGGAGGAGACCAACGACATTGCCTTCACCGCGGTCGAGGTGAAGGACGGCTTTGGCGTCGAGCCTGGCGTGTGGTTCAAGCTCGGCCTTGGCGGCATCACCGGCCACAAGGACTTTGCAAAGTATTCAGGCATCGTCGTTCGTCCTGAAGACGCGACCGCTGTTGCCGATGCTATCGTGCGAGTCTTCATCGAGCATGGCGACCGCACCAACCGCACCAAGGCGCGGCTGAAATACGTGCTCGACATCATGGGGCACGACGGCTTCCTCAAGCTGGTCGAGGAGCTGTTGAAGAAGCCGTTCGCGCGCGTGCCGGCCGAGGCGCTGGCGCCGCGTCCCTTGTCCGACCGCATGGCCCATATCGGCGTGCACAAGCAGAAACAGGCCGGCCTCAATTGGGTCGGCGTGGCGCTGCCGGTCGGCAAGCTCACTTGCGAGCAGATGCGCGGGCTCGCGAAGATCGCGCAGGATCTCGGCGACGGCGATATCCGCCTGACGGTCTGGCAGAACCTGCTGATCTCTGGCGTGCGCGACGAGAACGTCGCGCTCGTCGCGGCCGCGGTCGAGAAGCTCGGCCTTGCCACCGAGGTCTCGAACGTCCGCGCGGGCCTGATCGCATGCACCGGCAATGCCGGCTGCAAGTTTGCGGCTTCCGATACCAAGCGCCATGCCACTGCGATCGGCGACTGGTGCGACGAGCGCATCAATCTCGACACGCCGCTCAACATCCATCTGACCGGCTGCCATCACTCCTGCGCGCAGCACTACATCTCCGACATCGGCCTGATCGCGGCCAAGGTGCCGGGCGCGAGCGAGGATGACCAGGTCGAGGGCTATCACCTCTTCACCGGTGGCGGCTTCGGCCCCGACGCCGACATCGGGCAAGAGGTGTTCCAGAACCTGAAGGCCGAGGACACTCCGAAGATCGTCGAGAGCCTGCTCAAGGCCTATCTCGCCAACCGCGCCTCGCCCGAAGAGACGTTCCTGACCTTCTCCCGTCGCCATGACGGTGAAGCCCTGCGCAAACTCGCCGAAGCGGAAGTGACAGCATGACCCAGATGTCCGTGCCTCCCAAGATCGAGATCATTCCGGCCAATGCACCGTTCAGCGAGGGCCAGCGGCTGTGGCTGAACGGCTTTCTGGTCGGCATGTTTGGTCTCGACGGTTCGACGCCGTTGTCGCCGGCGGAGAACGGCGCGGTACTGGCGCCGCAAGGCGATGGCGACGACGGCGAGGCGCCCTGGCACGATCCGGCGATGGCGATCGGCGATCGCATGAAGCTTGCGGAAGGGCGTCCGCTCCGCCGCCGCATGATGGCTGCAATGGCGCAACAGGATTGCGGCCAGTGCGGCTACAATTGCGCCGACTATTCCGACTCGATCGCCAACAAGAGCGAAGCCCGTCTCAATCTCTGTGCCCCCGGCGGCAAGGAGACGGCGCGGATGCTCAAGCAACTGTTCGAGGAGGTCGACAAGGCACCCGCGGCGAAGCCTGCGGCAGGGGCCGCTCCAGCCGCGAGTGCGCCGGCTGCGCCTGAGGTGAAGGCCGAACTCGGCCGTGCCCGCGAAAATCCGGCTGATGCGACCTTCCTGTCGCGACGCCTGCTCAACAAGGGGAAGTCGGAGAAGGAGACCTACCACGTCGAGTTCGATCTCTCCGAGAGTAAGCTCGACTACGTCGTCGGAGATTCCTTTGGCGTGTTCGCGCGTAACGATCTCGGCCTCGTGGACCAGATCATCGCGCTGCTCGGGGCCTCCCACACCACCAAGGTCAACAACAAGACGTTGCGCGAGGCGCTGGTCGAGGACGTCTCCCTGTCGCCGGCGCCCGACAAATTGTTCGAGCTGCTCTCCTTCATCACCGGCGGTGCGCAGCGCGAAAAGGCGCGGGCGCTGGCGCAGGGTGAGGATCCCGATGGCGATGCCGCAACGCTCGACGTGATGGCCGCGCTGCAGAAGTTTTCTGGTACGCGTCCCCATCCCGAAGCTTTCGTCGAGGCGCTGGAGCCGCTGCAGCCGCGGCTCTATTCGATCTCCTCGTCGCACAATGCGTCGCCCGGAAAGCTGTCGCTGACCGTCGATTCCGTGCGCTACGTCATCGGCAAGCGCAAGCGGCTCGGCGTCGCCTCGACCTTCCTCGGCGAGCGCATCAACGAGGGCGACAAGCTCAAGGTCTATGTGCAGAAGGCGCACGGTTTCGGTCTGCCGGAGGACCCGAAGACGCCTGTGATCATGATCGGTCCCGGCACCGGCATCGCGCCGTTCCGCGCGTTCCTGCTCGACCGCAAGGCGACGGGCGCGCCCGGCAAGAACTGGCTGTTCTTCGGCCATCAGCGCAGCGACTGCGATTTCTTCTATCAGGACGAGCTCAACGCGATGAAGACGTCGGGGCAACTGACGCGGTTGTCGCTGGCCTGGTCGCGCGACGGCGAGAAGAAGTTCTACGTGCAGGACCGCATGCGCGAGGTCGGCCGCGAATTGTGGACCTGGCTTGCCGACGGCGCGCATCTCTACATTTGCGGCGACGCCAAGCGCATGGCCAAGGATGTCGAGCGCGCGCTGGTCGACATCGTCGCCCAGTTCGGTGCGCGCTCGACCGACGAGGCGGTCAGCTTTGTCGCCGATCTCAAGAAGAAGGGCCGCTTCCAGGCTGACGTGTACTAAGCCGCGGCGCGATCAGCGTGAATCGCCGTCGCCGCGCATGATGCCGGCGGCGGCGTTCTACTGTGCATGGGGTTGTTTTCGCTGATTTGGTTTGATGGAACCGGAACCGGTTCCATCCGGCTCGGATTTTAACGAATAGGATTCCCGGAACCCGGGCTTGCGGAGAATTTTCGCCTGGGAAATGGCGCTGAAAAGCGCGTCCATCGCTATTTGCGCGACGGTCTTACCGCCGTCATGCTCGATCGTTCATACTGACCCGATGGTGCGTTGGAAATCGACCATCCGGGAATTGTCGGCGGAAGCCAGGCTTCACCTCTATGCGCGGTCGCTCTCGCGCACGACAAAGGCCAGCACACCTCACATCGGCATCTACGGCGCCTGCGCGCTCATCGCGATGCTTGTATTCGGCACGCTGTCGGTGCACCCGTTTTAAGTGGTCGTTCCGGGGCGGCGCAGCCGAACCCGGAACCTCGAGATTCCGGGTCTGATGCTTCGCATCATCCCGGAATGACGACGCGCCTCATCCGCGCTTGAACGGCGCGACCTCGATACCCGCAGTCTTCAACGCCTGACGCAGCGACCGCGCGATCTCCACCGCACCATGCGTGTCACCGTGGATGCACACCGTGTCCGTGCGCATCTTGATGACCTTGCCTGTCACCGACACTACTGCGCCGTCCTGCACCATCCGCACCACGCGGTCGGCGATCGCCTTGGCGTCGTGCAGCACCGCGCCGGGCTTTTTGCGCGAGACGAGGTTACCGTCGTCCTCATAGGCGCGGTCGGCGAACACCTCGTGCACCATCGGCAGGTTGGCCTCTTCGCCAGCCTTCACCAGCTTCGAATTGGCGAGCACCACGAAGATCAGGCTAGGGTCGACCGCCTTGATTCCTGCGGCGATCGCCTTCGCCGTCATGTCGTCTTCGCAGGCAACGTTGGACAGCGCGCCATGCGCCTTCACATGCGTGACCTTGTGACCGGCCGCGGTCGCGATCGCCTGCAGCGCGCCGATCTGATAGGCGACGAGGTTTTCGATCTCGGAGGACTTCAGGCCGGCGATGGGGTGCCGGCCGAAGCCGTGCAGGTCGCGATAGCCAGGATGCGCGCCGACCGAGACGCCGCGCGCCTTCGCCAATTCAACCGTCCGGCGCATGATATCGGGGTCGCCGGCATGGAAGCCGCAGGCGACGTTGACCGAGCTCGCGAGGTCAATCATCGCGGCGTCGTTGCCCATCTCCCACGCGCCAAAGCCTTCGCCGAGGTCGCAATTGAGATCGATCGTCTTCATGGTTGCTCTCCGCCTCTGGTCGTCTTGTCGATCTGCCAGGTTTCCGCATCCATCGCGCTGACCGCATAGCCCGCAACATTGGCATCGCTCAGCGCCTCGATGTTGAGCTCGACCGTGTCGGAGGAGCGCAGGCGATCGGGCAGGTTCTTGATCAGCTGCGCGAACTTGCGCGCTTCGTCCTGCGCCTCGGCCATACTGACTGCCTTGAAGCGGAACGCCGTGCCCGCCGAGGTCTGCGCGAGGCGGCCGACATCGGCCGTGATCACGGTTGCGATCTTGGGATAGCCGCCGGAGGTGCCGCGATCCATCATCAGCGCGATTGGCGCGCCGTTGCCGGGCACCTGGATGCTGCCGTTCACGGTACCGTCCGAGACGATGTTGTGGCCGTGCAGATGTTTGATCGCGGGGCCCTCGAGCCGGTAGCCCATGCGGTCTGACATCGCCGAGATCTTCCAGTCGCTCTCCAGGAACAGCGCCTTATTGGCGTCGTCGAACTCATCGTCTTGCGGCCCCAGCACGACGCGGATCGGACCGCTCACCGGCTTCGGCAATTCGATGCGCAGCTCCGGCACACCGCTCGCGGCATCGACCGCGAACTCGTCGCCAGCCTGGAGCGGGCGCGGGTAGGGGCTGCCGAGCCCGGCGCGGGCATTCACTGCGAGGCTGCCGAACACCAGATCGCCCTTGATCGCGCCTTCGATCGCCAGATAAGTGAACGCACCGCCGCGGGCAAAACCCAGTGTCAGCGTCTCGCCGTCCTTCAGCGTGACGGACGTGTCCATGGCCACCGGTTTCCCGCCAACGTCCGCATTGCGCGGCGCGCCTGCGATGGCGACGCGAACTGCGCCGTCTTTGGCGGTGAACGTGGCGCCGAACGGACCGATCTCGACCAAAGCTGCGAACGGATCGTTGCCGACAAGCGTATTCGCCGCCGCCAGCGCCAGCCGATCCATCGCGCCGCTGACCGTCAGGCCATAGCGCTGCGCGCCGTAGCGGCCACCGTCCTGGACGGAGCTTGCAGGCCCGATGCTGGCGACGATGAGCCGGGTCATGCGACCACCTGCTCGGCGATAATCTCGCCGGCTTCGGCGGCGCGGTCCAGTTCCTCGAACGTCTTGTGGTCGATGGCAAAGAACGTCACGCGATCACCGGGTTCGGTGAGGAAGGTCGGATTGCGGTGGAGCTGATAGGTTCTCACAGGGGTGCGGCCGAGCAGGTGCCAGCCGCTCGGTGCGGCCAGGCACTGGATGCCCGCCTGGATGCCGCCGATCGAGATCGTGCCAGCGGGCGTGAACAGCCGCGGGCTCTCGCGCCGCGACAAGTGTAGCGATTTGTCGAGGCCGCTGAGATAGGACCAGCCCGGCGTGAAGCCGATCATGGCGACACGATAATCGCCACCGGCGTGGCGGGCGACGATGTCGTCAGGCGTGGTGTTCAGCGCCTTCGCGACATCCTCGAGGTCGATACCGTGCTCGCCGCCATAGGCGACGGGAATCCGCCAGCGCCGCGCCTGCGTCGTCGGCGGCAGCTTCTGGCTGGCGAGCGCAATCAGCTTGTCACCAAGCGCATCGAAGCCGATCGTGCCGGGATCGTAGTGCACCAGCAGCGAGCGATAGGTCGGGATCGTCTCGGAGATGCCGTCGATAGGGCTTGCCGCGAGCGCCTTGTCGAGCGCGAGCACGCGCTCATTGGCGGCGTCGTCGATGGTGCGGCTGAACTCGACCGTGACAGCGCTGTCGCCACTGGGCAGAAGGCGGGGCGGGGGAAGCGTCGCGGCCATGACCTCTCGAAATCGGTCTTGAGGAAAGCGCGGGCTCAGCCTTGAGTTCCGCATCGCCCTGCTTCGCGTAAATGCGCCCGCAAGTCCAATAAATTAATACTGGGAGTACCGATAAAGCCTTGTTATCGCGTCGCATAACAGCCCGGCAGGGCCGCGTTTGTGTTAGGGCTTTGGCCCTTGACGCACGGCCCGCGGCTCGCAAGATGCGCGCGTTCTTTCCCGCCCATCCGGAGCTCGTCTATTTCCATGTCGCTGTCCCCTGAAGCCCGCAAGACCCTCGCCGGCATCACCACTGCCACCATCACCACGGTCCTGCTGAAGAAGGGCCTGCGCAATGTGTGGATGCGCGGCGCGCGTCCGCTGCGCCCGGGCCTGCCGCGGCTGGTGGGACCGGCCTTCACGCTGCGTTTCGTGCCGGCGCGCGAGGATCTGGCAACGCCGGAATCATGGTCGTCGCCGATCTCGACCCGCACCGCGATCGAGGCGATGCCCGAGGGGTGCATCGCCGTGGTCGACGCCATGGGCATCACCGACGCCGGCATCTTCGGCGACATCCTCTGCGCCCGCATGATGAAGCGCGGCGTCACCGCGCTCGTCACCGACGGCGTGGTGCGTGACGTCGAGGGCACGCTCGGCACCAATCTGCCGGTCTGGTGCGACGGCTATGCCGCGCCGCCGTCGGTCGCAGGCCTGACGTTCGTCGGCTGGGGCGAGCCGATCGGTTGCGGCGGCGTTGCCGTGTTCCCGAACGACATTGTCGTCGCCGACCAGGACGGCTGTGTGCTGATCCCGCAGGCGATGCTCGAGCACGTGCTCAACGAAGGCGTCGAGCAGGAGCGGATGGAAGCCTGGATCGTCAACGAGGTGAACAACGGCGCGGCGCTGCCGGGCCTCTATCCCATGAACGCCGAGACCAAGGCGCGCTACGCCGCCAGCAAGAAGTAACAGGAAACGAGAATCTCATGGACATCACCCTCGCAGGCACGCGACCGACCCGCCGCGCACCCAAGGAAAATTTCACCGGCACCGTGTTGCAGGACCCCATCAACATGGCGCCCGCGCCGGCGCGGCTGAACGTCTCGCGCGTGTCGTTCGAGCCCGGCGCTCGCACCAACTGGCACCACCATCCGCTCGGGCAGACGCTCTACGTGATTTCGGGCGTCGGTCGCGTCCAGACCAAGGGCGGTGCGGTGAAGGAAATCCGTCCCGGCGACACCGTCTGGATCCCGCCGGGTGAAGTGCACTGGCATGGCGCCTCGCCAGGCAACAGCATGTGCCACATCGCCATGCAGGAAGCGCTCGACGGCGTCTATTCGACCTGGCTGGAGCCAGTGACGGACGCCGAGTACGGCGCGGCTCTCGGCTAGAGCAAGCGGCTTACATCCGCTGAGCGGTCCACGTACCCGAGCACATGGCGCCACGCCATGTGCCGGAGCCCGAGGTGCCGCTGAGCCGGCCGGAGCCGATAGCGCTCTTGATGCCGGTGCTCAAGGTGACGTTGATGCTACCGGCATCGGCGACGCGGCCTGATGCCGTCACTGCGGCGCTGCCCGACGCGATCTGGCCGTTGCTGATGCCGATGGCGACGGTTGAGCCGTTGCCGCAGGTCTGGCTCGACGACGCGATGCGGACATTCCATGTGCCGTCGAACGTCGAGCCCGCAGCATCCGCGTGCGCAAGCGGGACAACGATAGCGAGTATCGTAACGAAGAGACCTTTGCGAAAGCCGTTCATGACACGCCCCTGTTGGTTGACTGTGCGGGGGAACCTGTCACGGGAGCGGAACCTGCGATGTGAGGACAGTCACGCGCGCCGGGCTCTCTGTGAGGAGACGCACAAAAGTAAAAGGGCCCGGATCACGGGCCCCTTGTCTCACTCGAAAAACCTCGTGCTGGCCTAGTTCACGCGCGTCCAGGTCTGGCCGCCGCAGAACATTCCCCCAAAAGCGCAGCCTTGGACTTGCAGGCGGTCCGTGCCCTTCAGCGAGATCGTGGAGTCGTAGGTCGAGTTGGTGTTGGGATCGAGGATGCGGCCTGACCATTTTTGGTCCTTGCCGGGTTTCATGTTGATCAGGATCTGCTCGCCGTTCTTGTTCGACTTGCTGTCGACTGAATAGCCGCAGAGGTTACTCCCGCACTGCTCGATACGAACTTTGCCTTCCTTCTCCTCGGTCAGCCAGATGCCGAGTGGCGAATTGGGATCGTGTGCGGGCGCAACTGCCGGAGCCGCGGGGGCGACGGCCGCGGATTGAACGGGAGCGGCGGGAACAGCCGCAGGCGCTGGAGCGGGTGGAGGAGGCGGAGCCGGCGGTGCGACGGCCAATGTCGGAGCCGGCGGCGGCGCTGGCGCGGGCGGAGGAGGTGGTGCGGGCGGTGCCGTAGCTACCGTCGGGGCAGCGTTTGCAGCCGGTTGAGGCGGCGGCACCATCAGGTCTTCGGATGGAGCGGTGCTGGCCGTCGCTGCCGGAGGCAGAGCAGCTGGGGGCGGCGGGGCCGGCGGTGAAGCCGCGGCTGCTGGGGCAGGAGCCGCCGGTGCTTGCTCTACTGCGGGGGGCGCGGCGACAGGCACGGGCGGCGGCGCCGGTGCGGCCGGTGTTTGCGGATCGACCTTGGCTTGCTGCGGAGGCTGCTGGGCCGAGGACGTCTCGTTCTTCTTGGCCTTCTTCGCCTTGCCCTGGCCGGTGTTGTCGTAGACGCCGGGAATCTGCACCGTGCCGCGGTCGGGATCGATGCGGATGGTGCGCCCGCCATACTCGAACGTGTACTGCGCCTGCGCTGCGGTGCTCGCCAAAAGGAACGCGGCCGTCGCCAACAGCTTCCTCATTTCCATCTCCCGAAAAGGTGGTCCCCGCACCGACGCTTACGCCCCGGCCCGAACGCGAAAAGTGATCTAGATCACTGTCACGGTATGAGTCGTTTGCCGGTGGGTGCGGGTTCAATAACGTCGAACTGGGTCCGGAGTTGGACGTACCGGCAGCTACTTGTCCGGACAGTGCGAATCCGCGGCCTGTCTGGCGCGGGCCAGCGCGGCGTCGTTGGCCTTGTCGGTGTGGCTCTCGATCGCGCCAAAGAGGCAGGCTTTCTCGCCATCGATGGCGAACACCGAGAGCTCCTGGACTTCGTGCTCGTCGTCACCGACCCGGCTCCAGGTGCGGATCACGGCAGCCCTGGGCGTACCGGCGAGCATGATCCACTGCACCTTGTCGCCGAAAGCCTTACCGGAACCGCGCCATTGCGCCGTCGGTCCCTGCACTTTTTCGATCGCGCGCTTCGGCGCAATGGTGAGCGAGACGATGTTGCCCTCGTCGGCGAAGCGCACGACGTAGCCGGCCGGCCCCGGGCAGGTCCACAGCCCGAACCCTTCCTTGGATTGGTCCTTGCACGCGGGACCGGTTGCCGGCGTGAAGGGCGTCTGTCCAAATGCGCTGCCGGCTCCGGCCATCGCGAGCGCGGCCGCCAACGCGATCACATGCCGCATGATGCTAATCAAACCATGCGGCGTAGATCTTCTTGTAGCTGCCATCCTCCATGGAGATGTGCAGCCACTGGTCGACGAAGGCCTTCAGCGCCATGTCGCGCTGAAGCCAGTAGGCCTTCTCCGAGAAGTCGAACGGCTGGTCGGGATGCACCGCGCAGAGCACGCCTGAATGCTGCTTCTGCTGGTAGCGGGTCTCGGAGGCATCCGTCATCATCAGGTCGGCGTTGCCCTTTGCGATCTCGTCGAAGATCGCGGTATTGTCGGGGAAGACGGTGATGTCGGCGTCTTTGACGTTGGCGCGCGCGAAACGCTCATTGGTCCCGCCGGGATTGACGATGACGCGGGTGCCCTTCTTGTCGATGTCGGCGATGCTCTGGTACTTGCCGACGTCGGCGCAGCGCGCGATCGGTGTCTTACCCTCGCGCATGATTGGCACCGTAAAGAGGCCCTTCTTCTGGCGGTCGAGCGTAACAGAGACGCCGCCCATGGCGATGTCAAATTGGTCGGCCTCAAAGTCCTTCATCAGCTTCGGCCAGGCCGTCGGGACGAATTCGACCTTGACGCCGAGCGCCTTGCCCAGCGCCTCCGCCATGTCGACGTCGAAACCGCTGAACTGCTGGGTGGTCTTGTCCAGATAGGTGAAGGGCTTGTAGTCGCCGGTCATGCCGACGCGCAGAGTGCCACGCTTCATGATCTCGTCGAGGCGCGAGGGCGACGCCTGCTGAGCGTGAGCCGAAAGGTTTGCCAGCAACATCACGGCCAGCGCCGTCACGATTCGAACAGGCATTCGAGCGATCATCTCTTTTCCACCCAAGTCTTTTCCACCCAAGTCTTTTCCAACCATGTCCAAGCTGTCATACAGCTCTTGAGACGTGGATTTAGACCAGATGCCGGTTTCTGGCGAGACGGAATTGAAGGGAAACTCGACGTGATGATCTCGATGCATGAGGCCTCGGTGGGCCTCTTCGTGCCTTACTTGCGCAACCTGTCCGTCCTGCTCGACAAGGGCGTTGCCTATGCCGAGACCCGCAAGTTCAATCCGGCGGTCCTGCTCGGCATGCGGCTGTCGCCGAACATGTACGACCTCGCGCAGCAGATCGGCGAAGCCTGCCGCCATGCCACCGTCGCCCCGGCCTTGCTGGCGCAGTGCGAGCCGGTCGCGCTGCCGCCGCTGGAGCACGATATGGCTGGCCTTCAGGCGCGGATCGCGACGTCAATCGAGTTCATCGAAAGCCTGCCGCGCGCCGAGATCGATGCGGCGGCGGAGCTGAAGGTTTTCTTCAAGCTGAAAAACGGAACCGAGCTGCCCTTCATGGGGCGTACGCTGCTGCTCACGTTCAGCGTCCCGCAATTCTTCTTTCACGTCACGACCGCCTACGATCTGTTACGACACGCAGGCGTCGAACTCGTCAAGAAAGACTATCTCGGCCCGCGCGAGCGCTAGGCTTCGCCCTTGCGCTCGTAATCGGCAAGCGAACTGCGGCCGGCGATCTCGCTGCGCAGCTCTTCGAAGCGACGCTGCGCTTCACTCTCGTGCTCGTCGACGAAGTGCACGGCGGCCTCGCTCGACATCGGGCCGCTGACCACGGGCGCCGACTGCTCGCCGATGGTCTCGTGCACGTAGTACTGGCCGTCATCGCCGCGATGGACCGTCCATTTCAGGCGGATCGCCACCATCGGCCCGGGACCGACCTTGCTGTAGCCGTCGGCATCGGTGTGATCAGGGACCAGCGGCTGCTCCTCGACGACCGGATGATCGTCGACCACATGATGGTCTTCAACGGCCGGGTGCTCACCGACGACAATAATCTCGGTCTCGCGGATGATCTCGGTTTCGCGGACAACGAGGGCCGGCTCGGGGTGCTCCAGAATGCTGGCGATGGTCGCCAGCGCGTGGTCGGTCGGGTCGATCTCTGACAAGGGGTCCATCCTCCAGCTCGACGCGGCCGGCAAGTCTGTCCCACTGCCGCCGCGGCCGGATACATTACGCGGGTTTGATTAAGGCTGAGTTGGGGCCCGATCTGCACCAAAATGGGACGCATTCTGGCCTTCCGAAGGCGGTCGGAATGACCGACCGCCCACGTTTGCCTCAGCCCAGCACGTCCTGATTGATGATGTTCTGCCTGATGGGATCGCCGTCCAGAACGCTCAGGATGTTGCGCGCGGTCTGCTCGCTCATGCGGCTGACTGCCTCGACAGTCACGCCGGCCACGTGCGGAGCCATGATGACGTTGGGCAACGCGAACAGCGCATTGCTGACCGGCGGCGGCTCGACCTCGAAGACATCGATGCCTGCGCCCGCAAGCTTGCCGGAGACGAGTGCATCATACAGCGCGGCTTCCTTCACGATGCCGCCGCGCGCGGTGTTGATGAGGTAGGACCGTGGCTTCATCCGGCCGATCCTGTCAGCATCGAACAGGCCGATGGTCTCAGGCGTCTTCGGGCAGTGGATGGTGACGAAGTCGGCGTTGGGCAGCGCGGCGTCGAGGTCAGTGACCGCCTCGCAACCGGCGGCCTTGATGTCGGCGGCTGGCTTATAGGGATCATAGACCTGAACGTTCATTTCCATCGCCAGGCAGCGCTTGGCGGTGCGGCTGCCGATGCGGCCGAAGCCAATGATCAGCACGGTCTTGCCGTAGAGGTCGAACGGCAGCATGCCGAGGCGCTCGGCCCATTTGCCGTCCTTGACGCAGGCGTGCATCTCGTTGGCGCGCTTGGCCAGCGTCAGCATCATGAACAGTGCCTGCTCGGCAACCGAGGGCGAGTTGGCGCTGCCAGCGACCATCAGCGGAACCTTGCGGCGGGAGAGGGCGGGCACGTCGACCGCGTCGTAGCCGACGCCGATGCGGGTCACCACCTTCATGTCCTTCGACGCTTCGAGCTCCGTCTCGCCAAAAGCGGTGCCGCCGAGCGCTACGCCGTGGACCGGCGCATGGCTCTTCAGCAAAGCCTCAAAGTCCTTGGCGGAGATCAGGTTCGCAAACTCGACGAGCTCGATATCGTCCCGCTGGGTGAGGAGAGCGCGTGCCCCTTGCGACAAAGTTTGTGTAACGAAGATCTTCTTCTTGTTGGTCGTCATTGCTCCCCGCCTGCTCGCGCTTCTTTAAGTCGGCGTCACAGCACGACGCCGGTCGCCTCGTTTAGCAGGTGCATGTTGTTGAGGTCCATCGCCAAACGCATGGGAGCCCCGTCCGCAGCGCCGGCGTTGGGATCGACGCGGCCGCAGGCGGGCGTGCCCTCGAGTTCGAAATAGACCAGGGTCTCCATCCCCATGGGCTCGGTGACATCGAGTACGGTGTCGAAGGTCTCGACGCCGGGACCCAGATGCGCATGCGCCTCGGTGAGGTGCTCGGGCCGGATGCCGAGCAGCAGCTTGTCGGTGCGCGGCAGCGCATTGTAGCGGGCGGCTCGCGCCGGTGGCAGCGCAAAGGCGATGCGGTCGGTGAGGCGGATCTGGAGCGTGCCGCCGGCATCCTCCAGCCGGCACGGCATGAAGTTCATCGCGGGCGAGCCGATGAAGCCTGCGACAAAGCGCGTCGCCGGCTTGTGGTAGAGCTCGTTCGGCGTGCCGATCTGCTCGATCCGGCCCTTGTTCATCACCACCACGCGGTCGGCCAGCGTCATCGCCTCGACCTGGTCGTGAGTGACGTAGACGGTCGTGGTCCGCACCTTCTGGTGCACCTTCTTGATCTCGATCCGCATCTGCACCCGCAGCTTGGCATCGAGATTGGACAGTGGCTCATCGAACAGGAAGACCTTCGGATTGCGCACGATGGCGCGCCCCATCGCGACGCGCTGGCGCTGGCCGCCGGAGAGCTGCTTCGGCTTGCGATTGATCAAATCCGTGATGTCGAGGAGGCGGGCGGCTTCCGTCACCCGCGCGTTGATCTCGGCTTTCGGGTAGTGCTTCAGCCGCAGCCCAAACGACATGTTCTCGGCGACCGTCATGTGCGGATAGAGCGCATAGTTCTGGAACACCATCGCGATGTCGCGGTCTTTGGGCGGCACGTCGTTGACGACGTCGCCGCCGATCATGATGTCGCCGTCGCTGATGTCCTCGAGCCCCGCGATCATGCGCAGCGTCGTCGACTTGCCGCAGCCGGAGGGCCCGACGAGGACGATGAACTCATGGTCGGCGATATCAAGGTCGATGCCGCGCACGGCTTCGACATCATCATAACGCTTGACGACCTTCCGCAATGCAACATCAGCCATGAGCATTCAACCCTTTGTCGCGCCGGCGGTCAGGCCGGCAATGTAGTAGTCCATCAGGAAGGCGTAGATGATCAGAGGCGGCGCTGCGCCGAGCAGCGCGCCGGTCATGATCTGCCCCCAGTTGAAAACGTCGCCCTTGATCAGCGTCGTGGTGATGCCGACCGGCAGCACCAGCTGGTCAATTGAAGTCGTGAACACCAGCGGATAGAGGAATTGGGCCCAGGAGACCGTGAAGGCGAAGATCGTCGCCGCGATCAGCCCGGGCAGCGCCACCGGGATGAAGATCCGCAGCAGGGTCTGCAGCCAGGAGGCGCCGTCGATGATCGCGGCCTCGTCGAGCTCTTTCGGGATCGAGGCGAAATAACCGATCATGATCCAGGTGCAGAACGGCACGGTGAGCGTCGGATAGATAAACACCAGCACGTACCAGCGGTTCAGGAGTGTGATGCCGGTGAAGTCCTGGATCACTGCCAGCATCTTGAACAGCGGAATGAACAGCAGGCTGTCCGGGATCAGGTAGGTGAGGAAGACGCCGGTCGCGAGCGTGGCTGAGCCCCAGAACTTCATCCGCGCCAGCGCAAAGGCGGCAGGGATGCTGATCAGCATCGTCACGATGACGACGACGATCGAGATGATCGACGAATTCCAGAAGAAGCGCAGGAACTGGTTCGAGCTCAGCAGTTCGACATAGTTCGAGAGTGTGGGGTGAAACACCCACCACGGATTGGTCGCCGCCGAAATCTCCGCGCTGCTCTTGAGCGAGGTGATCAGCATGTAGACCGGCGGTGTCAGGAAGAAGATCGCAAACAGGATCAGGAAGAAATAGGACCAGCGCAGCGCCCAAGCGCGGTCCCGGCTCATGCTGCCGAGTTTGCGGGTTGGTCCGGCCTTGTCGATTGCGAGCGTGCTCATCAGGCTTCGTTCCCACGTTTATTGACATCGCGCAGGATGAAGACCGCCGCGACAGCGAGGATCGGCACCATGAACAGCGAGACGCAGGCGCCGAGCGGGATGTCGCTGCTCTGGATACCGACCTGGAACGCCCACGTGGCGAACAGATGGGTCCGGTCGAGCGGACCGCCCGAGGTCAGGATGCGCACGATGTCGAAATTGGCGAAGGTCACAATCAGCGAGAACAGCGTGGTGATGGCGATGATGTTGCGCATCATCGGCAACGTGATGTGCCAGATCTTCTGCCACCAATTGGCGCCGTCGATCGACGCGGCTTCATAGAGCTGGTCGGGGACCGATTTCAGCGCGGCGAGATACATAATCAGGAAGAACGGTGCCCCGTACCAGACGTTGACGAGGATGACGGAGAAGCGCGCCCAGAAGGTGTCGCCGAGCCAGGGGATCGGGCCGACGCCGAAGAAGGAGAGTGTGTAGTTGAAGGCGCTGTAGGAGGGATCGAACAACCAGAGCCAGGCCAGCGTGCTCATCGCCGGCGGAATCACCCAGGGCACCAGCAGCATGCCGCGCCATTTGCGTTGCTTCTTTCCGGGGATGTTGTGAACGAAATGCGCGACGATGAAGCCGATCAGCGCCTTGAAGACCACGGCGGTGATCGCAAAGATGCAGGACTGCTTCACAACCATCCAGAACGTCTCGCGCTTGAACAGGAAGGTGAAATTGCCGAGGCCGACGAATTTCGTCATCGCCTTGTTCAGCGTCGCGAGATAAAGCGAATAGAAGGCGGGATAGAGCACGAGCAACACGATCAGAAGGATCAGCGGCAGCGTCAGGAAGAACGCCACGGTCGATTTCCGTCCCAGCATATTGCGCAGGCCCACGGCTTTTCGCGGCCGCGCGGAACTGACGAGGCGACCTTGCTCTACGACGACATCGGCCATTGGGTCAGACCTTCTGGAGCAAACGTTCTGAATGGAAGGTTTTGCAGCGAAGCCCGCGAGCGGCCGGCTTCGCTGTCATACGGACGGACTAAGGGAGCGCGCCTTGGCGGCTCATGCGAGAAGTGCATGAACCGCCATGGCACACACCCGGCTCAGGTCCGCATGAAGCCCTCGCACTCGCCCTCGGCCCAGGCGAGCGCCGTGTCCAACTTCTCGCCCTGCGCAAAGCGCAGCGCCATCTTGGTCAGCGTCGCCTGGAAGTAGATCTGCTGGGCGATCTTCGGCGGCGCTGGCGACGCCGCGATCGATAGCGTCTGACGGTGGTAGGGATCCGGATAGTGGAACAGCGTGCCCTTCGGCGGCCCTTCCTCGGCCCAGGTCTTCAACTTCGTCATGTTGGCGTAGGCCGGGAGGTCGTACCCGCCGCTCGCCACCACGAACTTTTCAATTGCCGCGGGCGAAGACAGATGGGTGAGCAGGCTCTTTGCCGCTTCCTTGTTCTTCCCGAAACTCCAGACGCCCCAGAAATAGGGCAGGAACGGCGCGAAGCGGCCCTTCGGCCCGGACGGCATGCCGTGCGTCCAGCACTGTTCGGCGACTTGCGGTGCATCGCGCTTGGCGACCGCCCAGGCGCTCGGCGGGTTGAGGATCATCGCGCCGCGGCCCGAGATCAGCCATTTGTTGTTGGAGGCGTCATCCCAAGACGGCGCGTCCGTCGGCAGCACGGCAATCAGCTTCTTGTAGAATTCGAGCGCCTGCCGCACCTCATCCGTCTTCACGGTGACGTCGCCCTTGGCGTTGACGAGTTCAGCGCCGAACGACTGGAAGATCGCACCCGCCGTGTCGACGCTGTCGGTGGTTTCGCCCAGACCAATGCCGAACGGGACGCCCGCCTTCTGGCAGGCTTCCGCTGCCTTCAGGAACGTCTCCATGTTCCAGTTCTGGTCTTTTGGCGGGCCGCCGGCCGGATACATCTCCTGGACGTCGATCCCTGCGTGCTTCTTCATGAGATCGATGCGGGAGCAGGGGCCCTTGATCTGGCTTCCCGGCGTTGCTGGTACTGCAAGCCATTTGCCATCCAAGTTTCCCAGATATTTGACGGTGCCGTTCACCTCGCCGTTCTGCTTGATGAGCGGCTCCATGATGTCGTTGAGCGGCTCGAGATTCTCGGAATAGGCGTGCGGCCACCAGCTCGGCATCTGAAGGATGTCATGACCCGACTTGGCCTGTGCTTCGGCCGCCGCGGTCAACTCAATCTTCTTGTTGTTGCTGGTGATGTAGTCGATCGAGACCTCGACCTTCTCCTTGTCTGCCCATTCCTTGACGAGCGCAGTGGAGGCGTCGTTCGCGCCCGGCACCCAATGGTCCCAGAAGCCGATCGACAATTTGCCGGCGGCGTAAGCGCCTCGGACATAGGGCGCCGCGATCAGCGCCGTGGAGGACATTGCAGTGGCAGCTACAAATTGACGTCGCGTCAGTGTCTTGCGTGACATCTCGTTTCCTCGCCTTGGTTTGTTTTATTGTTCTGTCGTTTCCTCTGACTTTCCCGAGTTTGTTCTTGATTTTTGTTGGACGTTTCTTGGAAAATTGGTAGCGCGATCAGATCATGATTGATTGCGGCTGTCGAGAAAGCCGAGTGTCGCGCGCTCTAGAACTAACGTTGTGTATGGAGCAGCGACAGCGTCGGTTGGCCGTGGGCTGCGGCTACTCTTATTGCGACGCACACTGGGCCTTGGCGGCCAGTGAGGGCACGTGCGCAATTGCGCCGCAGTTCCGAAGGAGCCTGCCTTGCCGCGTCGCGCCGACGAACCTTTCAAGCGGGGACAGCGATGGTCCCTGCCTAGACCTCGGCTCGGCGAAAACGGTAGTGTTGCAACCGGCAGGAAGCCTGCCGTTTCGTAAAGAGGGCGAGCAGATCGAAATGGAGACCCAAATGATCAACCCGGCGCCGCCTGCGCGGCTTGGCCTGCGTCGATGGCTCGCGCTCGGGTCGGTGCTGACACTGCTCGTTGGCGCGACCGCGGTTGCGAATGCGCAAGGTTTGGTCAAGGGCGTCCAGGACGGTGCCGCGGCCGGCAACAAGGCTGCCGGTCCCGTCGGTGGCGTCCTCGGCGGCGCCATTGGTGGCGTGGTCGGCGTCTTCACCGGTGTTCTCGGCGTCGGGAATAACAACGGCCAGACGCCCGCAGCCAAGGACGCGAGCAAGGATGCAAGCAAGGACGCATCCAAGGATGCGAAGGACGCCAAGCAGCAGCCGGGCGCCGGCAAGGACAAGGATGCCAAGACGGCAAAGGGCGCCAAGGGAGCCAAGGCCAGTAAGGAAGCCAAGAACGCGCCGGAGGAGACCAAGGACAAGGACGTCACGGTCCTGACCCAGCCCGGCGTGCCGCAATTGACCGCCGAGCAGATTGTCGCCAACAGCGATTCCTACATCGAGCGGATCAAGACCGAGCTGAACCTCACCCCCGAGCAGGAGAAGCACTGGTTCGGCTTCTCCAGCGCCATGCACTATCTCGGGCATAACGGCGCGGAACGGCTCAACCTGCGGGTCGAGCGCGCCAAGCGCGATCCGCCTGACGACATCATCGAGCAGATGCGCAACGAGTCCCAGTTCCTCACCGACCGCGCCGCCGACCAGCGCAGCGTCGCCGATGCTGCCGAGCCGTTGTACTCGAGCCTCGATGACAAGCAGAAGCAGGTGTTCGTCCAGGAAATGGTTCGTCTCAGCCACGAGCGCGGACTGGATTGATCAAGCTTGAATCGGATTGCACCCATTCGCGGAATTTGACGGCCACGAATTCGTGAATCCTTCTCGCAACTCGGGTATGATTAACTCGCAATGAGATTGCGGGGTTGATATGGCGGACAGACTCTCCGTTTTCCTGGTCGAAGACGAGGCGTTGATCCGGATGATGATCGCGGACATGGTGGAGGAGCTTGGCCACCATGTCGTCGCGGAAGCCGATAACGTGCGCGATGCCAGCGCCTTCGCGATGACCGCGCAGTACGATTTCGCGATCCTCGACATCAATCTGATGGGCGTTTACGTCGATCCCGTCGCCGATTTGATCGAACGGCGCGGCAAGCCGTTCCTGTTCGCGACGGGTTATGGCCCGGAATTGCTGCCGTCCTTACTGCGTCGCAGGCCGATCCTGCGCAAGCCGATCGCGCTCGATCAGCTCAAAACCATGATCGACACGCTGTTTCCGGATAGGGTCGCCAAGGCCCCGCACTGACGCTTTCAACGCTCGAGACGTCGTCAACGAAAATGGCCGCCCGAAAGGGCGGCCATTTCGCGAGGGATAAGCCGTTAGTATTTTACATCAGGCCGGTGCTGAGGTCGACGCCGTGCGCCATCAGGCTGAACGAGGCGAGCAGGCCCAAGCAGCAGAACGCGATGATAGTCTTGAAAGAATTGTCGATCGACGGCGTCTGGACGGCAGCCGGCATTTCGGCGAGCGAAATCATGCTCATGTTCATTCCCCCCTTTGTGTTGATCCCTGAATTGCATCGGGTGAGGGAACTTCTAGAGCAAAAAGTTTTACACGGGATTGCCAGGGATCCTTAATGGAATCGCAAACTGATCACCGACTCGCCGCCGTGTGGTCGCGGCGTCTGCAAGCGCTAGTTGCGTCCGGCCCTCAGCACATTGGCGATGGTGTTGGCCGTCATGGCGGCTCGGTCCGAGGCGCGCTGGGCGGCCAACCGGTCGCGGGCTTTCTCCTCGATCAGCAGCTCGATCAGCGCCATGCGCTTGTCGTCATCGTCTGCCTCGGTCAGCAGCCGGTGATAGCGATGATAGTCGAAGCCCACATCCTGCTTACGCATGTCACGCCCCCGCAACTACGCCACACAAGTTCGGATTGTTTCCCATCGGAAACGGCCGGGCAAGCGCGATCCTGCGTGGAACCGCGCATGGCTGCAATCAGCTGTGCATGACCGAACCGGGTGGCGCGGGGGCGGGCAGCTCAATCCGCTGTGTGATCGGCGAACATTTTCAGGCCGACGAAGCTCGCATCGGGCTTCATGACGAGGCGCGTCGGGATGTTGCGCAGATAGTCCTGGAAGCGTCCCTTGGCCTCGAACCGCGCACGGAACGCCGAGGCCGCGAGGAACTCCGGAAAGCGCGGCACGATTCCGCCCGCAATGTAGACGCCGCCCCTGGCGCCGAAGGTCACCGCGAGATTGCCGGCGACGGAGCCGAGGATGGCGCAAAACATCTCCAATGTTGCGCGGCTGAGCTCGCACGTTCCGTCCAGCGCCGCCTTGGTGATCCCGGCGGCATCGCGTTGCGGCACCTGGGCTTCATCGACTTCGGCCACCGCCTCGTAGAGGGATTGCAGCCCGGAGCCCGACAGGGCGCCGCGCTCGATGGAGACATGCCCGAAGCGCCGGCGCATCGCGGCGATGACGCGCTCCTCGCGCTCGTTCTCGGCTGGAAGGGTGGCGTGACCGGCCTCCGTGACGACGGCCAGCCGTGAGCCATGGCGCTCGACCAGGCAGGAGACGCCAAAACCGGTCCCGGGTCCGACCACCAGCAGCGGTTCGCCGGACATGCCGTCCTGGCCGCCGAGCGGAACCAGGTCGGCCGGCTGCAGGGCGGGCAGGGACCAGGCCACCACCTCGAAATCATTGAGCACATGGACGCTGTCGAAGCCGAGCGCGGGCTGGAGCTCGTTGCCGTCGATGACCCACGGGCTGTTGGTCATGACGCAGCGGTTATTGGTGACGGGTCCGGCGACGGCGAGAACCGCCCGGACCGGCTTCTCGCCGCCGGCACGTCGGAGCACGTCGCTGATGGCTTCCCGGACCGTCGGATGATCCGCGACCTTCACGTAGTCGATCGCCCCGATCTGGTCGCCATTGCTCAGCGCGAAGCGCGCGTTGGTGCCGCCGATATCGGCGAGAAGAATGTTGCCTGTCTTGCCGACACTCATGACCATTCGGCTACCGTCGCCTTGCAGGCGCCGGGAACCCTTCTCCTCCAATCCTTCGCTCTGTTCCGCATCTAGCGGATTATCAGAGATTCCGCACTTGGGTGAAGCTAGTCAACACACACGAGACCAAAGCGTTGCATCTTCGTTGGGGCTTCGGCGGTTGCGAAGCAGCGCGGGAAGATCGACATTGTGGGCGAGTTCGGCACCGCACTGCGCCGGGCCGGTGGAATGAGGCTGCGATGAAGATATCCGACCGCGACGTGCTGCTGGTGATCGACGTGCAGAACGATTTTTGCACGGGCGGGGCGCTCGCCGTACCCGGTGGCGAGAAGGTGGTCCCCGCCATCGTCCGGATTGCCCAGGAATTCACCAATGTGGTGCTGACGCAGGACTGGCATCCCGCCGACCACGTCTCCTTCGCGCCGAACCACGGGGGACGCCAGCCGTTCCAGACCATCGAGCTCGACTACGGCACCCAGGTGCTCTGGCCGACGCATTGCGTCCAGGGCACATCAGGCGCCGAATTCCACCGGGATCTCGACGTCAGCAGAGCAAATCTTGTGGTGCGCAAGGGCTTTCGCCGCGGGATCGATTCCTATTCGGCGCTGTTCGAGAACGACCACAAGACGCCGACCGGGCTGCTCGGCTATTTGCGCGAGCGCGAGCTGAAGACCGTTTTCGTTGCTGGTCTTGCGTTCGATTTCTGCGTCCGCTTCTCCGCGGAGGATGCGCGCAAGGCGGGCTTCGAGGTTGCCGTGATCGAGGATGCCTGCCGCGGTATCGACCTCGACGGCTCGGTCGCGGCGACCCATCGCAGCTTCAGGGAGCTCGGCATTTCCACGGTCAGTCTGGAGGCGTTGCTGTGAGGATCTTCAGGTAATGGTGGCGGAGAAGAGCGGACGGCGGCCGGACGGATCGGGACGTGGTCCCGATGAGCCCATGCTGTGGCCGGTTGCCGCGGCGCGGCTGGCAATGGACGCCTGCTTCTGGTGGCTGGAGCGCAGCCCCGTGGAGCAGGGCGAGAGCGAGCTCCCCTGGACCACATCAGGCACCGTGGCTCTGGAGCTTTCCTCCATGCGGCTGCGCGACTGCTCACGGACGCGGTCGGGCCAGCCGGCCCTGGTTTGCGCACCCTACGCGCTGCATCGGGCCCTGATCGCCGACTTTGCGCCCGCCCACAGCGTGGTGCAGTCGCTGCAACAGGGCGGCATCGATCGGGTCTATCTGACCGATTGGCGCTCGGCCTCGCCTGATATGCGCTACCTCTCGATCGACAGCTATCTGTCCGATCTCAATGTCGCCGTCGACGAGATCGGCGCGCCCGTCGATCTGGTCGGCCTGTGCCAGGGCGGCTGGCTGTCGCTGCTCTACGCGGCGCGCTTTCCGGCCAAGGTGCGACGATTGGTGCTGGTCGGTGCTCCGGTTGACCTCTCGGTCGAGTCCAGATTGTCCCAACTGACGCGCAACGTCCCCGAGATCGTCTATGACCAGCTCGTTGCACGCGGCGGCGGCAATGTCAGCGGCGAGGAGATGCTGCACGTCTGGTCGAAGACGCCTGACGGGGATGATATCGCTGCGGCTTTGCAGCGGGACCTCTCGGACGAAGAGGGCGCGGCGCTGCTCGCGCGCTTCGAGCGCTGGAATAGCGAGACGCTCAATCTGCCGGGCACCTATTATCTTCAGATCGTCAATTGGATCTTTCGCGAGAACCGGATCGCCTCAGGCACTTTCACGGCGCTCGGCCGCACGATCGATCTGAAGGACGTCAAGGCGCCGGTCTTTCTGCTGGCGGGGCTCGACGACGACGTCGTGCCGGCCACGCAGGCGCTTGCCACGGCCAAGCTAGTCGGGACGCCGCCGGCCTTCGTCGCAGCGGCCTCCGAGCCCTGCAACCATCTCGGCCTGTTCATGGGCGCCCGGACACACGCCCACGCATGGCCCCGGATCGCGGAATGGCTGCGCAACGACCTCTCAGGCGTGCTGGCGCGCCGCGCCTGACGTCAGGCGAAGTTTGCAAATCCGTTATGCATGATGGCGGATGGCCTGCACCGGGCCCGGTGCATGGGTTAGATATACCAGGGGAGCGGCCGGCTGCGGCCGCGAGAGAATTGAAGGTCCTGCGCTCGATGAGCTTCCACTCGATCTACGCCCACGGCTTTGCGCGCGTTGCCGCCTGCGTCACCACCTCCCACGTGGCCGATCCAGCCGCCAATGCAGAGGCGGTCGTCGCGGCGGCGAAAAGCTGCGATGCGCAGTCGGCCGCTGTGGCCGTGTTTCCCGAGCTGTGCCTGTCAGGCTATGCGATCGAGGACCTCGTCAAGCAGGATCCGCTCCTCGATGCGGTCGAGCGCGGGCTTGCCGCGATCGTCGAGGCCTCCTCGGCGCTGATGACCGTGCTGATCGTCGGCGCGCCGCTGCGCTTCGGCCATCGCATCTACAATTGCGCAATCGTCGTTCACCGCGGCAGCATTTTGGGCGTCGTGCCCAAGAGCTATCTGCCGACCTATCGCGAGTTCTACGAGGGTCGCCATTTCGCCTCCGGCGCCGGCATCGCCGGCGAGATGATCGCCATCGACAAGCTCCAGGCGCCGTTCGGGACCGACCTGCTGTTTGCGGCGGAGGACGTGCCCGGCCTCACCATCGGCGTCGAGATCTGCGAGGACATGTGGATCCCGGTGACGCCGGCCTCAGAGTTGGCGCTGGCCGGTGCGAGCGTCCTGATCAATCTCTCGGGCAGCCCGATCACGATCGGCCGGGCGCGCTCGCGTGCGCTGCTGTGCCAGTCGACATCGGCGCGCTGCCTTGCGGCCTATGTCTATTCCGCCGCCGGGGCAGGGGAATCCACCACTGACCTCGCTTGGGACGGTCAGACCTCGATCTATGAGAACGGCGTGCTGCTCGCCGAGGGCGAACGCTTCCGGCAGGACGGCCAGATCACGCTCGCCGATGTCGATCTCGACCTGCTCAGGCAGGAGCGCGCTTCGATGGGCACGTTCGACGATAACAGCCGGCAGCGCGAAGGTTTCTACCGCAAAGTGACATTCGCTCTGAAGCCGCCGACGGCCGATATCGGTTTCCTGCGCAAGATCGAGCGCTTTCCGTTCGTGCCGAGCGATGAAAGCCTGCTCGAGCAGGATTGCTACGAGGCCTACAACATCCAGGTCGCAGGCCTCGTGCAGCGCATGCGCGCGACCGGCACCAAGCGCGTCGTGATCGGCGTCTCCGGCGGTCTTGATTCCACCCACGCCCTGATCGTCGCCGCCAAGGCCGTCGATCTGCTCGGCCTGCCGCGCGCGAACGTCCTCGCCTACACCATGCCGGGCTTTGCCACCGGCAGTGAAAGCAAGACCAATGCGCTAGCGCTGATGAAGGCGTTGCAGACGAATTGGCAGGAACTCGATATCCGCACCACGGCGACGCAGATGCTCAAAGACATCGGCCATCCCTTCGGCCAGGGCGAGAAGGTCTACGATGTCACCTTCGAGAACGTGCAGGCGGGCCTGCGCACCGACTATCTGTTCCGCCTCGCCAACCACCATGGCGGCATTGTCATCGGCACGGGCGATCTCTCGGAACTCGCGCTCGGCTGGTGCACCTATGGCGTCGGCGACCAGATGGCGCACTATAATGTCAACGCCGGTGTGCCGAAGACGCTGATCCAGCATTTGATCCGCTGGGTGATCGCCTCCAGGCAATTCAGCGGCGACGTGAACGGAACGCTCGCCTCGATCCTGTCGGCTGAAATCTCGCCGGAGCTTGTCCCGGTCAAGCCGGGCGAGAAGCCGCAGAGCACTGAGGCGTCGGTCGGCCCGTACGAGCTGCAGGATTTCAACTTGTTCTATACGCTGCGCTTCGGAATGCGGCCGTCCAAGATCGCATTCATGGCGTTCCAGGCCTGGAAGGACGTGGCCGGTGGCGAATGGCCGCCGGCGTTCCCGAACGACAAGCGCAAGGCGTACGATCTTCCGGAGATCCGCCGCTGGCTCGAAGTGTTCCTGCGCCGCTTCTTCGCCTTCAGCCAGTTCAAGCGCTCGGCGATGCCGAACGGACCGAAGGTCTCGGCCGGCGGCTCGCTGTCGCCGCGCGGCGACTGGCGTGCGCCCTCGGATTCGAGCGCGGCGGCCTGGCTCGAGGATCTCGAGCGGAACGTGCCGAAATAAGCGAAGAGGGCAGCCCAAAACGACTTCGCGCCGCACGGCTGATCAGGCCGGCGGCGCGAAATCACGTTCAATCTAGAAAGCACGAGGTCCGGAGTGCCTAGGAGTCCGGACCTCGTAACCTTGCCCCAGCCTTTGATCCCCCCGCCCCAGAAGTCCCCCAACCCCGTGGTGCGCGATCAGAAGGTGATGCCCTTGGAAGGCCGCCGATCGATGTCCCGCGATGTACGCGAGATCGAATTAGGACTCCATTCCGGATCACTACGGACTGAAAAACACTTGATATTGCGCGCTGATGCATACGTCTGCACGCGCCGCATTTGCCGCTGCACGAAATCAATGCAAGCGCGCGACACGATGTCCACATCCCCCGCGGCCTGCGGAACCCGCTTTTCACCGGTCTGTCATTGAACTGGTCTAGCGCTGCTCCCCGTCATCGTTGACGGCCAAGGTTGACGGCCAAGGTTGACGGCCAAGGGAGCAAGCCATGTCGAAACCGGTGTTGGGCGCCGCACTTTCAATCAAATCGATCCCCGCGCACCGCGACTGGCTCCTCGAACGACAACGCGATCTCGAGGTTCAGGATTTCTTCCGCGCCGATCTGCTCGACGGCGACTGGCGCACACCCGCCACCGAAATCAAGCAGATGCTCTCGGGCCATACCGGCCGCCTCGGCATTCATGGCCCGTTCTGGGGCTTCAAGATCGACAGCCATGATCCGATGATCCGCCAGGCGGTGACCAAGCGCCTGCTGCAGGGCCTCGAGGCCGCTGAATTCCTGGGCGCGACGCAGATGGTGATGCATTCGCCGTTCACGACCTGGGATCACAACAATCTCGATCTCTATCCCGATAGCCGCGCCAATATCGTCGAGCGCGTCAAGGCGACGCTCGCCGAAGTGATCGCGCGCGCCGAGACTATCGGCTGCGAGATCGTGATCGAGAACATCGAGGACAAGGATCCGCGCGATCGTGTCCGTCTCGCCAAGGCGCTCGAAAGCAACAAGGTCCGCGTCTCGCTCGACACCGGCCATGCCAACTACGCCCACATCTCCACCGGCGCGCCGCCGGTCGATTATTACGTCGAGACCGCCGGTGACATGTTGACGCACGTGCACTTGCAGGACACCGACGGCTTTGCCGACCGGCACTGGGCGCCGGGCGAAGGCAACATCCCCTGGGTCGCCGTGTTTCGTGCGCTCGGCCGGCTGACATCCAATCCGCGGCTGATCCTCGAGCTGCGCAATCACGACGACGTCCGCAAGGGCGCGGCGCATCTCGTCGCGCTCGGTCTCGCCGAATAATCGACATCATAGGGCAGGGGTCACCGCCATGGACAAGTTCAGCCGCAATCTCACCCGTCGTACCGTTCTCAAGTCAGGCAGCGCTGCCGCAGGCACGCTGCTGCTGCCGCGCTTTGCGATCGGGCAGGCCGACAATCGTCCGTCGGTCACGATCGCCGTGCAGAAAGTGACGAATGCCAACGTGCTCGACGTGCTGCGCGAGCAGTCCAATGTCGGCGAGCGCGTGTTCTTCTCCTCGATCTGGGAAGGTCTCATCTCCAAGAACTGGCGCGGCAGCCTCGAAGCGGTGCCGGGCCTTGCCACCGAATGGCGCCGCATCGACGACCAGACCGTCGAGGTCAAGCTGCGCCAGGGTGTGAAATTCCACAACGGCGACGAGCTCACGGCGGAAGACGTCGTCTTCACCTTCAGCCGCGAACGCATGTTCGGCGAGACCGAAGCCAAGAGCCGCACGACCATCCAGGCCTTCGAGAAGATCCCGATGCCGAAGCCCGGCAAGGAGCTGCCACCCGACGTGCCCGGGGTCGCGCGCCGCATCTGGCCGGACCTCGTACGCGTCGATGCCGTCGACAAGTATACGGTGCGCTTCTACAACGCGACGCCGGACGTCACCATCGAGGGCCGCCTCTCGCGCTACGGCTCCGACATCGCCAACCGCCGCGCCTGGGCGGAAGCCGCAAGCTATCTCGACTGGGCGCGCAAGCCTGTCACGACCGGCCCGTACAAGGTCGTCGAGCTCAAACCTGACGTGTCGCTGACCCTGGAAGCCCACGACGAATATTGGGGCGGCCGTCCGCCGCTCAAGCGCATCCGCTTCCTCGAAGTCCCCGAAGTGGCAAGCCGCATCAACGGGCTCTTGTCTGGCGAGTATCAATTCGCCTGCGACATCCCGCCGGACCAGATCGCAGGCATCGAGAAGAATTCCGCGTTCGAAGTGCAGGGCGGCACCATTCCCAATCACCGCCTGACCGTGTTCGACAAGAACCATGCCGTGCTTGCCAACCCGCTGGTGCGCCGCGCCTTCACCCACGCGATCGATCGTCAGGCCATCGTCGACAGCCTGTGGGCCGGCCGCACGCGCGTGCCGAAGGGCCTGCAGTGGGAATTCTACGGCGACATGTTCAACGCGGACTGGGACGTGCCGGCCTATGATCCCAAGCTCGCGCAGGATCTGTTGAAGCAGGCCAACTACAAGGGCGATCCGATCCCGTATCGCCTGCTGAACAATTACTACACCAACCAGGTCGCGACCGCGCAGGTGCTGGTCGAGATGTGGAAATCGGTCGGCCTCAACGTCCAGATCGAGACCAAGGAGAACTGGTCGCAGATCATGGAGCGCGCGCCGAACCGCGCGGTGCGCGACTGGTCGAATTCGGCTGCCTTCAACGATCCGGTGTCGTCGATCGTTGCCCAGCACGGTCCGAACGGCCAACAGCAACAGATCGGCGAATGGACCAATGTCGAGCTGAACACGCTCTCGGAGTTCCTGGAGACGTCGACCGATCGCGCCGCGCGCAAGAAGGCGTTCCGCCGCATGCTGGAGATCGCGGAGCGCGAGGACCCGGCGTACACGGTGCTGCACCAGAACGCGACCTTCACGGCCAAGCCGAAGTCGATCAAGTGGAAGGCGGCCCCGGCATTCGCGATGGACTTCCGCGCCGGCAATTACGAGGCGTAAGGCCATGGCGCCGCTGCTCAGTATCCAGGGCCTGAGCGTCGCCTTCAACGGCGTGCCGGTGCTGCGCGGCGTCGATCTTGTTCTTGGCAAGGGCGAGGCCCTGGGCCTCGTCGGCGAGTCAGGTTCGGGCAAGTCGGTGACCTGGCTTGCCGCACTCGGCCTGTTGTCGCGGCATGCCAAGGTGACCGGCTCGGTGCGGCTCGACGGACGCGAGCTCCTCGGCGCGCCGGCCTCCGAGCTCGACCAAGTCAGGGGCGGGCGGGTCGCGATGATCTTCCAGGATCCGGCAAGCGCGCTCAATCCGGTGCTCACCATCCGCAAGCAGCTCTGCGAGGCGCTGGCGCTGCATCGCGACCTCTCGGGCGAGGCCGTGACGGCCGAAGCCCTGCGGCTGCTCAATCTCGTCGGCATCCCCGATGCGATGCGGCGGCTGTCCGCCTATCCGCACGAATTCTCCGGCGGCCAGGTTCAGCGCATCATGATCGCGATGGCGCTGGCCGGAAATCCTGACGTGCTGATTGCGGACGAGCCGACCACTGCGCTTGATGCCACTATCCAAGCGCAGATCCTCGAATTGCTCTCCACCATCCGCCGCGAGATGAACATGGCGATGGTGCTGATCAGCCACGATCTCGGTGTCGTCGCCGAGAACTGCGACCGCGTCGCCGTCATGTATGCCGGCCGCATCGTCGAACAGGCACCGGCGAACCAGCTCTTTGTCGATCCCGTGCATCCCTATGCGCAGGGGCTGATCGGCGCACTACCGCCACTCGACGGGCCGCGCCGTCGTCTCACCGCCATTCCCGGCACTGTGCCTGATCCCGCGTACATGCCCGTTGGATGCGCCTTCGCGCCGCGCTGTGCGCTGGCGGCCGAGCCATGCGGGGTTTCAGTTCCAAGCCTTGCGGCCATCACTGAGGACCGTGCCGTCGCCTGCATCCGCGCCGAAGCCTCGCGTCGCGCTTTGCTCGGGATTGCCGCCGAATGAGCGCGCCGCTCGTCAAGGTGTCCTCGATCTCGCGCAGCTACGCGATGCGCTCCGGGATGTTCGGACGTAGCACGGCCGTGCATGCCGTCGACGGCGTCACGCTGACGATCCCCCAGGGTGAGACATTGGGCCTGGTCGGCGAGTCCGGATCGGGCAAATCGACCACCGGCCGCATCGTGCTCGGCCTCGAGCCACCGGATCGCGGCGAGGTGCAGTTCGACGGCAAGCCGATGGCTGTACCGGGTACGCCGGCGTGGCGCGCGCAACGCGCCCGCATGCAGATGATCTTCCAGGATCCGCTTGGCGCGCTGGACCGGCGTTTGCCGGTCGCGACCCAGATTCGCGAGCCCTTGGACATTCACAGCCTCGGCACACCGGCCGAGCGCGAGGATCGCGTGCACGAATTGCTGCGCGCGGTCGAGCTCACGCCGGCGCATGGTTCGCGCTATCCCGGCGCGCTCTCCGGCGGCCAGCGTCAGCGCATCGTGCTGGCGCGGGCGCTGGCGACGAAGCCGGAATTCCTCGTCTGCGACGAACCGGTCAGCGCGCTCGACGTCTCGATCCAGGCGCAGGTGGTGAATCTGCTTTGCGATCTCCAGGCGCAGCTTGGGCTGACGCTGCTGTTCATCAGTCACGATCTGCGCGTTGTCAGGCAGATCAGCAACATCGTCGCCGTGATGTATCTCGGCCGCATCGTCGAGATCGGCAGCGCCGATGATCTCTTTGCGCGCCCCGAACATCCCTACACGCAGGCGCTAGTCTCGGCGTCCCCCGCACCGGGCCGCCGCAGCGCGGGCCGCATCGTGCTTTCGGGCGATCCGCCGAACCCAGCGGCGCGGCCGCAGGGCTGTTCCTTCCATCCGCGCTGCCCGCGCGCCATCGCGCGTTGTGCGAGCGAGGTGCCGACACTGTCCAGAGTTGGAGGCGACCGGCAGGTGGCCTGCCACCTCGTGAGCGGGCCGCAGGCTGCGACACAGGACGCAGCGTGATGGGACGCTATTTCGCCATTCGCATCGGACGTGCGGCGCTGACGATCGTGCTCGTCGTCACCTTTGCTTTCGTCGTGCTGCGTCTTTCCGGCGATCCCGCGCTGATGATCTTGGGGCCCGAAGCGCCACCGGAAGTCCTGGCCGCCTTCCGCAAGGCCTGGGGTCTCGATGATCCCATCTGGTTTCAATATCTCGATTACTTCGGCGCCGTCGCCAAGGGCGAGCTCGGTCGCTCCATGCGCGACGGGCGCCCCGCGATCCAGCTCGTGCTGGAGCGCATCCCGGCAACGCTGGCGCTGACGCTGCCGGCCTTCGTCCTCAAGGTCGCACTCGGCATTCCCGCCGGCATCTACGCTGCGCTGCATCGAGGCTCGGCGATCGACCGCGCCGTGATGATGACGGCCGTCGCCGGCTTCACCGTACCGAGCTTCGTGCTCGCGTTGCTACTCGTGCTGGTCTTCGCCGTGCAGCTCGGCTGGTTGCCCTCGGGCGGACAGGACAGCTGGCGCCACGCGATCCTGCCCATCGCGACGCTCAGCCTCGGCGGCGCGGCCGTGCTGGCGCGCTTCACCCGCAGCGCGATGCTGGAGGTGCTGGGTCAGCCCTACATCCGCACCGCCTCCGCCAAGGGCGTGCCGTGGCGCAAGGTGGTGACGTCGCATGCGCTGCCGAATGCGGCGATCCCGACCGTCACGATCCTCGGCTTCATGGTCGGCTCGCTGATCGCGGGCGCCGTTGTGGTCGAGAGCGTGTTTTCGTGGCCCGGAGTAGGGCGCCTCCTCGTCGTCGCCGTCGCCAACCGCGACCTCGCCGTCGTGCAATGCATCCTGCTGCTGGTCGCGCTGACCATGGTCACGTCGAATCTGGTCGTCGACTTCCTCTACGGCTTCCTCGATCCGCGCCTGCGCGCGCGCGCCAAGGGGGTCCACGCATGACCGACGCGACGCTGAAGGACGCTGGCGTTCGCCGCCGCATGAGCCTGCCGGCGATCCCGGTCTCGGTCGTACTGGCAATCACCTGGATCGTGGCGATGCTCGTCATCGCGGCCTTCGCCGAGAAGTTCGCGCCCTATGGCTACACCCAGCTCGACCTCCGCAACCGGCTCTCGGCACCCGGCAATGTCGCGCACTGGCTCGGCACCGACGAACTCGGCCGCGACGTGCTGTCGCGGCTCCTCGTCTCGATCCGCATCTCGCTGCTGATCGCCTTCGGCGCGACCGCGATTTCGGCGGTGGTCGGCACCACGCTCGGCTTCCTCGCCGCGCATTTCCGCGGGGCAGTCGAGCAGTTCGTGCTGATGCTGACCGACTTCCAGGCCAGCATGCCCTTCCTGATCATGGCGCTGGCCGTGCTCGCCTTCTTCGGCAGTTCGCTGCCGCTCCTGATCGGCCTGATGGGCCTGTTCGGCTGGGAGCGCTATGCCCGCATCGCGCGGGGCCTCGCCATCTCCGCTAACGCACAAGGCTACGCCGCAGCCGTCCGGCAGTTAGGGGCGACGCCGGCGCGGATCTATCTCCGGCACATCCTGCCCAACATCGCCTCGACCCTGATCGTCTCGACCACGCTCGTCTTCCCTGAGGTGATCCTGATGGAGTCAGGCCTGTCCTTCCTAGGGCTCGGCGTGCAGCCGCCGATGACCAGCCTCGGCAACATGGTCGGCTATGGCCGCGAGTACCTGACCCGTGCGCCCTGGATCATGCTGGCGCCGGCGACCACCATCGTCGTGACCACGCTGGCCGTCTCGGTGATCGGCGACTGGCTGCGCGACAAGCTCGATCCGACCCTGCAATAGGGCCTCCGGGGCCCGCGCGGGGAGCAGGGGAGCCCTGTCCGGCCCAAGTTCCCGTTGCGCCCGTTCCCCCCGTGCGCTATCCGGCCGGAAAGGCCTGAGGCGGCTCCATTTTCCCGCCCGGCCGGTCAAACCCGAGGACGGAAACCGCCATGCCAGCCTATCGCTCCCGCACCACCACCCACGGCCGCAACATGGCGGGCGCCCGCGGCCTCTGGCGCGCGACGGGCATGAAGGACGGCGATTTCGGCAAGCCGATCATCGCGGTCGTCAACTCCTTCACCCAATTCGTCCCGGGCCACGTCCATCTGAAGGACCTCGGCCAGCTCGTCGCCCGCGAGATCGAGCAGGCCGGCGGCGTCGCCAAGGAATTCAACACCATTGCGGTCGATGACGGCATCGCCATGGGCCATGACGGCATGCTCTACAGCCTGCCGTCGCGCGAGCTGATCGCCGACAGCGTCGAGTACATGGCCAACGCGCATTGCGCCGACGGCCTCGTCTGCATCTCCAATTGCGACAAGATCACGCCCGGCATGCTGATGGCCGCGCTACGTCTCAACATCCCCGCCGTGTTCGTCTCGGGCGGCCCGATGGAAGCCGGCAAGGTCAAGCTGGACGGCAAGACCAAGGCCGTCGACCTCATCGACGCCATGGTGGCTGCGGCCGACTCCAAGGTCAGCGACGAAGACGTCAAGGTGATCGAGCGCTCGGCGTGCCCGACCTGCGGCTCTTGCTCCGGCATGTTCACCGCCAACTCCATGAACTGTCTCACCGAAGCTCTGGGCCTCGCGCTGCCCGGCAACGGCACGGTCGTGGCGACCCACGCCGACCGCAAACGCCTGTTCGTCGAGGCCGGCCACACCATCGTCGATCTCGTCCGCCGCTATTACGAGCAGGAGGACGCCAGCGTGCTCCCGCGCAACGTCGCGAATTTCAAGGCATTCGAGAACGCGATGACGCTCGATATCGCCATGGGCGGCTCGACCAATACCGTGCTGCATCTTCTGGCCGCCGCCCATGAAGGCGAGGTCAAATTCACCATGCAGGATATCGACCGGCTGTCGCGCCGCGTGCCCGTGCTCTGCAAGGTCGCGCCCTCGGTCGCCGACGTGCATGTCGAGGACGTGCATCGCGCCGGCGGCATCATGGGCATTCTCGGCGAGCTCGACCGCGCCGGGCTGATCGACACCTCCGTCTCGACCGTGCATGCGCCGACCATGAACGAGGCGCTGGAGCGCTGGGACATCAAGCGCTCGAAGAGCGAGTCTGTCCGCACGTTCTTCCGCGCCTCGCCGGGCGGCATCCCGACCCAGGTCGCCTTCAGCCAGGAGCGTCGCTACGACGAGCTCGATGCCGACCGCGAGAAGGGCGTCGTGCGCAATCTCGAGCACGCCTTCAGCAAGGACGGCGGCCTCGCCGTGCTCTACGGCAACCTCGCGCAGGATGGCTGCATCGTGAAGACCGCGGGCGTCGATTCGTCGATCCTGAAATTCTCCGGCCCCGCGCGCGTGTTCGAGAGCCAGGACGCGGCCGTCGAAGGTATTCTCGGCGGCAAGGTCGTCGCCGGCGAGGTCGTGGTCATCATCTATGAAGGCCCGCGCGGCGGCCCCGGCATGCAGGAGATGCTGTATCCGACCAGCTACCTGAAATCGATGGGCCTCGGCAAAGCCTGCGCGCTCGTCACCGACGGCCGCTTCTCCGGCGGCTCTTCGGGCCTGTCGATCGGCCATCTGTCGCCGGAAGCGGCGGAAGGCGGCAACATCGCGCTGGTGCGCACCGGCGATCGCATCGCCATCGACATCCCGAACCGCAGCATCAACCTCGAGATCTCCGACGACGAACTCGCCAAGCGCCGTGCCGCGGAAGAGGCGAAGGGCGATGCCGCCTGGCAGCCGGCTCCACGCAAGCGCAACGTCTCGACCGCGTTGCAGGCCTATGCTGCGCTCACCACCAGCGCTGCGCGTGGTGCGGTGCGCGAAGTGAAGCGTCGCACGAAGTAGGCGCTGCACAGAGAGTGCATGGTCAACAAATTCTGAACGGCCGGTGAAATCAGGCCGTTCGCATTAAGGATGCCCCGACGAACTTCGGCAGAGATGGATTTTGCGGCGTATACTGCCAGCGACCTTCGCAAATCCATTTCGGGCAATTGGGGCGCCACATAATGTCTCGTACTCTTGCTGTTGTCTTCTCGACCGCTATCGCTGCGATTTCGATGACGGGTGCAGCCTCTGCCGGCTGCTACAATTGCTACGCGCCACCGCAGCCCTGCCAGACCTGCTATCAGCAGCAATACGTCGCGCCGCAGTACCGCACCGTCGATGAGACCGTGATGGTGTCGCCGGGTGCGACCGTCGCGCATCGCACGCCCGCGCAGTACCGCACCGTGATGGTTCCGCAGACCGTGATGGTTGCGCCGCCCGGCGTCCAGTACGAGCAGATCCCGCCGCAATACGCCACGCGCCAGCGCACCGAGATGGTCTCGCCGGGCTATTCCTATTACGCGCCGGTGCAGCCGAGCTGCGCTCATTGCGGCTACTGAGCCGACGCGACAAAAGATCACGCAATATCAGGACTTCGCGCGGTGCTCGAAAGGGCGCCGCGTTTTCTGTTGCGGGCGAAGCCAAACGAGGCCCGGAAATGGAGGCTAGTCCAACCGGGCCTCGCGACCAGCGACGCCCTGGGCGGCATCGCCAATGGCGGGGATGGCTGAAGGGTCGATTGCCAATGAATCAACCCGCGTACGACGCAAGCTAGAAGACCAGCCTGACGCCCGCCTGACAGGGCGCCTTTGGTGGCGAGGCCAATGCGAACAGCCCTAACTTCGCGTTGCCTTGCGCGGCCGACTGCGTTAAGCGACAGCCAGGTCTGGAAGGGTGGCCGAGTGGTTTAAGGCACCGGTCTTGAAAACCGGCGTGCCCGCAAGGGTACCGTGGGTTCGAATCCCACCCCTTCCGCCAGTCTACCCGACCGGGGTCTGCCGGATCGGGCTTTCCCGAGCAGGTGATCGGTGAATCAGACGTTCAATCCGGGCGCCCTCGACAAGCTCAAGCTCCGCATTCAGGCGTTGCGCGCCAAGACGATCGCCAATGGCTGCACCGAGGACGAGGCGCTGTCCGCCGCCGCCAAGGTCGCCGAGCTACTGGATCGCCACGATTTGTCGCTCTCCGACGTCGCGTTGCGTGCGTCGCCGTGCGAACGGCGGGTCTTTGAGACCCATCGCAAGAAGCGAATTCCCCTGGACGACTGCATCGGCGCGATCGCTCGTTTCTGCGATTGTCGGGTCTGGCGCGAGAAGAACGCGGCCGGCGAGAGCAGTTATGTGTTCTTCGGTCTCGGCGCGGATGTCGAGGTCGCGCATTATCTGGCCGAATTGATCGACGGCGCCGTGCGCGCCGAACTTGGCCGCTTCAAGACCTCGGTCGACTACAGCAGGTTCCGGCACCAGGAGCGGCATCTGGCCAATGCCTCCTTCGCGTTCGGGATGGTGGCGTCTGTCGCGCACAGGCTGGTGGCGATCAAGGCCAGTCGCGATCAGGTCAACGAAGGCACCGGCCGCGGGCTGGTGGTTCTCAAGACGTCGGTGGTCGATGCGGAATTCGACAAGCTCGACCTCAAGCTCCGCAACCAGCGCAGTAGCGGCCGGATGGTGTCGATGACGGCCTATGAAGCCGGCGGCGCCGCCGGAGCATCGCTGGCTATCAATCCCGGGCTTGGCGAGTCGCGGTCAGGGACCACTTCCAAGGAAAGCTGAACCGAAATTGCGGCGACAGTGCACATAATTGCTGCCGACGCTAAACAACGATCGGAATTGCATGCACCGTAAGCGTGTCACAAACTGAAGCCGACCGCCTGGCGCGCAATAGATGGAGTGTTGATGAGGTTCGCTTGTGTCGTCCTTTTCCTGGTGCTGACGCAGTCCGCACATGCGCAGCAAGAGGGCCCGAAGATTACGCTGGCCTGCAACGGAACGAGTAGGTCCACGGCTACAGCAGAACTGAAACTCGACCCCGTCACCAATATCTACATCGACGTGAACGCAGGCAATCAAACGGTCTCGTTCGGTGATAACGTACTACTGATCACGGCGACGACCGTCTTGCTTGTCAGGTTTAGCAGCCCGTCTGCGCAGGGAAGGCCGACCATCTCTGGTCGCATTGACCGTATCACCAAGAGTGTCGAGATCGATTGGATGTACGAGGACGTCAGCAAGAACACTCATTGGGAGCTTGGGTGTCTTCCCTATCCCCTTTGGCTTAACTGAGACCCCAACGGAGCAGGGCAATCGCATTTGGGGATTGTGAGCGATCTGCGCGCACGCCTCGCCCTCCGAGACGACCGCTCCGCGGTCTCCTCAGGATGAGGCTATCTGGCATTCGCGCCCGCTGAAACTGCTGCGAGGATTCCGACCTCATCCTGAGGGCCCGCCAGAGGCGGGCGTCTCGAAGGATGCGCCGAAGGGGGACTGCTCACGCCAAGGCGGCCGTGGCTTCAACGACGTCGCCGATGCAGAAATGAGCCATGTGCGCGACGGCCTCGGCGCTGTGGTAGTCGCCAAATTCGGCCGTGGCTTCCTTGCCGGCATACATGCGGGCGATGCCGGCGCCGCCGGGGTGATGGGGTGCCCATTCGGTAATGTCGTAGACTTTCCCTGCGATGATCACCCAGCAGTCGTCGCGGGTATTGTGCCGGGCGACCTCTTCGCGCGTGACCGGACGCGTGCCGCTGGCGGACGACGCCGGCTTCCACAGAGCGCCTGTTACCGTGGCGTAGTTGGTCTTGGCGGCCCGGCGGAAGTCCCATGGCCCTAATCTCTTGTAGGGCAATTCGGTGCCGATGTTGCGGGCGTCATACGCGTAGATCCAGGAATCGTCCTCGCCGCCGCGCTTGTCGTGGGCGAAGGCGGGGCTCACCCGCTCATCCAGCTTCTCGAGCAGCGCCTTCTGCTCGGCGGTGTCCTTTGCCCGCAAATGATCAAACGCGAATTTGGAGCCGAGCTGGAAACGGGTCGCGCGGTAATGGCGCACGCGCTCGTAATGCAACAACGCCGTCGCGACATCGCGCTGATGCAGGGCGAAGGCGCAGCCAAGCGCGGCGGCGTCCTCGAAGGACTGGGCAGCGCCTTGGCCAAAGGTGGGAAGCATCGGGTGCGCCGCATCTCCAAGCAGACAGATGCGGCCCTGGACCCAGGTTTCGAGGGCATCACGATCGTAGAGGCCCCATTTGGTCGGACGAACGATCGCCCCGGCCAGAGCGAGCAGGTCATCGCGACTGGCGCTCCCTTCGAATGCTTCACCCACCTCGCGCAGGATCTCCTCGCGGTTGACGGGAAACCAGTCGCCTTCCTCTTTCTCGAAGGCGGCAGAGTCGGGTTCGTAGCGGGCGATCCACACGTTCAGCAACTCGCCGCCGCGCACCCAATAGGTCGTCGCCCCGCTCTTGTCGTTGCGATGACGGTCCATGCTGAAGGAGTCGATTGGGTTGTTGCTCAGCGGACTGCCGTCGGCCCTGCGGAGCGAGGCGACCGCCGCGCGCGGAATGAGTCCACGAAAACAAGTCACCTCGGTCCAGCGCTTGGGGCGGGGGTTCGGCCACGCCAACTTGAGGGTGGCTGAGTTGATGCCGTCGGCGCCCACGAGAACATCTGCGGTGGCGGTTTGGCCATTCGAGAATGTCGCGGTCACTTCGCCGGCGGTCTGATGCAATCCCGTCAGCCTCGAGTCCATGTGGACGGTGATCGGACACGGCGCGCCGCTGTCGGGACCGAATTCGAACACCCGCTTGTACAGGCACATCAACAGGTCGAGCCTGTGCATGTGGTGAAACCCGGCGCCATCACCCGCGGCCGTGACATGGTCGAACAGCCGCCTGGTCACACTCCCGTCCGCGTTGAACTGCCGTGTCGCTTCCAGAATGGCCGCCCGGCCGCCGTCGATGGCGCCGTCGGGCCCTTTGGGATCTCCGCCATCGAGGTCGACGCCCAACCAACGGCATAGCCGCGCTCCGTTGGGCGGGATGTTCAAACCGGCGCCTGCGGTGCTGGGCACCTTGGTCTGCTCGTAGACATCAACCGATGCAAAAACGCCGGACTGTCGCAGCGCCAATGCCGCCATCAGCCCGCCCATGCCTGCACCGACGATCACGGCCCGCATCCTGTCGTCCTCTCCGAAGTCAGCGACGCATCGTGCGTCACCTACAGCCAGCCGGGAACGCCATCGACCTTCATCATTTCCAGATCAGGCAGGTCGAACCCGAAATGCTCCGCGACGAGCAGACGCAAGGCCTTGCGGTCGGGCAGTTGGGCGGGTTGAACCACACCATCCCTGATGAAGTTGACGTCCTGGTTGGTGATGTTGACGCGGCCTTCCTTGGTGACGGCGCTGGCGACGAGGTTGTGCGTGTAGAAGGAATTCGGGTGACTGACGAGGTAGTAGTGCATCATCTCGAAATCAACAGGGTATTCCTCCTCCATCTTGGAGATCCAGCCGCGCGTCTCTCCGCCGGGACGCAGCAGGTAGAGAACCCAATCGGTCCCTTCGTGGGCAAGCCTGTGGGTCGGGGCTCCCGAGGGCACGGGCGTGCCGTCGACGGGTATCGGGTGAGGGCAGGCAAAGGGGCCGAAGCCGGGATCGACCACGTAATTGGTGCCATCGACGATCACCGAAAGAAACATGTGCTCCCGCACGCTCTCATGACGCGGCTTGAAGAAGACGACGCGGGAGGAGTGCCTGACGGGATGAAAGCCGATCGCATGCAGCGCGTTGTACATGAGCGTTGCGTGCTCGACGCAATGTCCGCCGCGCCGGGCAGCGACGAGCTTGGCGTGCAGTCCTTCGGGATCCAGCCTGATGGGGCGGCGCAGAAGCACATCGAAGATTTCGAAGGGGATGCGCGCGACGTGGCCCGCGAGGATTCCAGCCAGGGTTTGGTAGGTCGGCGTGCGCGGACCGGCATAGTCGATACGGCTGAGATAGGCATCAAGGTCGAAATAATTCGCCATCTTGTTACGTGTCCCGATGGAAGGAAATTATTGCTTGGCCCACAAGGAAGTTTTCCGGGAGGATACATAAAATCCGCGCGCCGCAAAACGGTGAGAGGGCAGTCGTTCCGCAGGGCAATATTTCGCGGCCTTGCGGGGTGCCCCTGAAAGTCGATGACACGGCCGTCCGACGGCCTTTTCCAACCCCGATCATTGCAATCCTGGATTGTGGCATGTCGTCTCATGCGCAGCTTGACGTCACCTGCGATGATCAAGCACGTCCGGGCCACAAGTTCAGCGATCTTGCTCACATTTCGCAACATGCCGTGGCGTCGAAGGCGCGGGATGGGGATCAGGCGCCGGACTTGAAAACCGGTGTGCCCGCAAGGGTGCCTTGGGTTTGATCGCCGCCCCTTCCACCAAAATATCAGAAAAAGCAATTACATAACGGGATGCTTGGCATCGAGCGTACAATTGTCTCCGCATCTGATGGGCGAGAGCGGTTCCGGGCTCCGGTGACGGTCCAGCACTGTCACCCGTGACCTTCTAGAGTGCGATGTTGAACTTCAACATGGTCAGACGTGGATTGCTCTCTGCGATTCCCGCTGTCCGGGCCTCTTGCAGCATTTCACTTGCGGCATCCTTGCTCGCGACCAGGGCCAGGATGCGCAACGGATCGTACATGTTGTTGACGGGCAGTTCTCCTCTCTCGCGTTCCTGGACCACGGACGGCGTCATGCGCGAGTAGTGCTTGATCTGCCGTATCAAGGCGATGTCAAGCGACCCCGCTTTTGCGCCCGGGAATTCTAGCACGGACGACGGGTATTCAGAATCGAACTGGGCACGCAGTCCGCGTTCCCAAAGGGGGCGCGCAACCTCCCTGAATGCATGTGACGGAATATGGTCGGGCGGAAATTGCTCGAGCATACGCGAGGTAACGATTGAGCGCGTCTCGACATCACCGGTCAAAGTGATGAGCAACATGAAATCGGAGCCGAGTTTCGCCAGGTCACTCTGTCGCGCCAGATCATGCGAGCCAAGGCCGATGGCCTTCGCGAGCAGATCGAATGTCGTGCATGCGAAATGTCTGGAATATGGCTGTGTATGCGGGGCTGGAGGCTCCCTGTATGTCACGGAGCCGTCGCCGACCCGCAGATGCTTGGCCAATTCGTCCGCATGCGCTTCTTCGGTCTCCAGGCCGTTCATGTTTTTCAGTTTTTCTTCTGCCGCGGCCCTGATTTTTGCCGAGCGATCCGCCAAGAAATATCGCAGCATGGGAACTTGACGGGGGTAGTTGCCGTAGAACGCGCCTCCCGCATTGATCTCGCCAAGCAGGGCCAGACGCGTACCTGCGGGTTGTGAGGGACCCACCGCCATCAAGAGGTCGAAGCAGGATTGCAGATCCTCTCTGAGCATCCTGGCGAAGGCGCGCAGGCGCGGCCTCGGTTTCCATCGATCCCAATTTTCTGCGGTCAGGCTGTTTCCCTCGTGAAACGGCGTCAGCCCGTTCTCCGAGAGCCAATCGACCCACGGCTGATAGAGTTGAGGATGTTGCGGATCGTCGTCGAAAGCGGGCAGCCAGTCAGATGGATGTGCGCAAAATCCGCGGGCCTCGGCCAGCGCAAGAAAATCAACCAGGGAGCCGTTACCGGTTGGCTTTTCATGATCCAGCACAGCACGAAAGGCGGCGCGAGCCGCTTCGTTCATTCGTGGCAGCCTCAGCTCCGGGAGCTGGGAAGCGAGTTGCCCGTCGGCTTGATAGCGGAACTCGCCATATCCATCCTTGAGCCTTACGAGCTGGCCACTTGGCATCGCGACCTCTGAAGCGGAGCAAAAACCTCTGTCGCCGCGAGCGCTGACAGTGCACTTGATGGCTGCGGCGCCGAACACAGATCGGAGATTTTGCGCACTATCGTCGTGCTTCGGTTATCTCCCGTCGCCACGCCTACCACCGTCGCTCCTGCAACGCCTTCGTGCCGGGCTGCGTCTGCTGCTGGAATCTTACGCGCGGATTGATGTCGCACGTCGTGTTCCAGCGACCGTATGCTGAAGCCATGCATTGCTCCCGGGTCTCGTACATGCACTCGCCGGGCCAGCCGCGATGGTCGCCGACAACACACCAGGGATAGTCGCGCTCTGCGTGCGCAGCAGGAAGAGATCCCAGAAGGATCAACAGGGCGAGGGCTGTGGTGCGCATCTCTGATCTCCAGGTGTGACGCCCTCAAAGATAGCTCTCAGCGGGCCGAAGCCAATGGCACGTTGGTGCAGGCTCAATCACACCCGCGTTGCGGATCGCGCCACCGGGGAGGGGCATTCGACAAATTCGGAATAATCGCATTATGCCAGTGTTTTGCCCGACGGGACAATTGGTTTCCGCAAGCCTGCGCAGCCTTGACGCCTAAGGTCTTGATCTGACACGATTCGGCTACTGTGCATGGGGTTGTTTTCGAACGTTTTGGGGTGGGCGGTTCCGCGTGCCCGCGAGTGGAACCTTCTCCTCACCGGCGCGTTATCACGCCATGACTGAAGACCTTTCTTTCCGACGCAAACCCCTGACACCTGAACAGCGCCAGGCGCGCGATGCCGCTCGCCGGATCGAGGCTGAGAAGGCCATGCGCGACCATGAGCAAGCGCAGAAGGCGTTTTACGCCAATCGCGAGCGATTGAGAGCCGAGCGGCTGGCCCGCGAAGCGGTGCAGCCAAGGCATAGGCCCGAAACCTGACAAGCAGCGCAGCCGGGCTTTTTCAGCCCGGCGCTGTGCTGCGTCCTGGTTCAGTGATGACTGGGCGAACGTCCCGGGGTCAGCGCGCCTCTGAGTGCCTTGACGGCGACCGCAATCACGCCGCGGGGCGGGGGCAGCGCCTCGATGGCTTCGGCCGCCAGGCGGCAATCGTCGGCGACCTTGAGCAGCCCTGATCGCGCGAGGTCCATGGTCGACAGCGCGGCCTGCTCCAAGCACACGCGCTCAAGCCGTCGAAATTCCCGAAGCTCTCTGTTCATGCATCGGCTCTCGATTTCCCCGGAAGCCATGGCTCCGTGAGTCTGCTTAATAAATCGTAAATATGGCCATCTGGCTGGTCCGGGCCTGACGCCGTCGGCTTGACGCCGCTCGTCTTCGGCCCGAAGCTTCAAATGATCCTCAATTGACGAGAACCACGGAGACGTTTCGCTTCCCAGTCCGGATCCCATCAGCGCAACCCAAAGGGAGCTGACCATGACCACGTTCGACAAGCGCGAGCAGGGCTTTGAGGCCAAATTCGCCCACGACGAGGAGCTCATGTTCAAGGCCGCGGCGCGGTCCAACAAGCTGCTCGGGCTCTGGGCTGCCGGCGAGCTCGGACTCAGCGGCGATGCCGCGTCGGCTTACGCGACAGCGCTGGTCACGGACAATCTGGGCAACCAGACGATCGTTCAGACCCTGAACAAGGTGTCGGGCGATCTCGCTGTGAAGGGGATTTCGCGCGAGCAGGTTGCGCAGAAAGTCCAGGAGTGCCTGCGCCAGGCGCTGACGCAGCTCGAGGCCGCATCGCGCAAAGCCTAGTTCGTTTCGAGCCTCGGCCAATCACTCAGCCTGCTTGCGCGTGCTTGCGTCGCTGAACCTGTCGACGAAGGCGATGCCGATCGCCGAGACCACAAAGGTGATGTGGATCACCACCTGCCACATCACGCCGCTCTCGGTGAAGCTGGCGCGGCTCGAGCCGAGATTGCCGGCCTCGATGAAGGTACGCAGCAGCGCGATCGAAGAGATGCCGATGATGGCCATCGCGAGCTTGATCTTGAGCACGCTGGCGTTGACGTGGCCGAGCCATTCCGGCTCGTCGGGATGGCCCTGCAGGTCGAGCCGGGACACGAAGGTCTCGTAGCCGCCGACGATCACCATCACCAGCAGGTTGGAAATCATCACGACGTCGATGAGCGCCAGCACGCTCATCATGATCTCCTGCTCGGTGAGGTCGAGCGCGTGCGTGGAGACGTGCCAGAGCTCTTTCATAAAGAGAACGATGTAGACGCATTGCGCGATGATCAGCCCGAGATAGAGCGGCAGCTGCAGCCAGCGCGAGCCGAAGATGATCATCGGCAGCAGGCCGAGCCGCGGCGAGGGCGGGCGGGGGCGGGTCGTGGTTTCTGGCTCTACCGACATCTAGCGTCCACGCATCTGAATGATCTCATCTTCATGTACCCCGACGAGTTGGCAGGTGGAAGACACCGCGCCGGTTCGCGGCCTATCGGCCGTGCCGTCTCATGCTATCGTGCGGGCCAGTCGGGATCGACGTGAGGTAGGATGCGGTGCGCAGCGGCTATGGCAAGAGGCTCGGTCAGGTCGCGCTTGCGAGTGCGATGATTCTTGGTGCCGGCGGAGCCACTGAGGTCTCGGCGTCGCCGCTGACGCCGTTCCGCTATGAGGATCAGGCCCAGCGCCATTGTCCCGGCGACAAAGTGGTGTGGCTGGATTTCAAGAAGGGCGTCTACTACCGCAAGGGCCAGAAGCTCTATGCCCAGGGATTTGATGGCAGCTTCGTTTGTCAGGCTGAAGCTCGCGACGGCCTCTATCGCCGGTCGCCGTTGGGCTTGCGCTAGGCAGCGCGGCTATTTCTGGTTCGGTAGCGGCACCGGGACGTGCGGTGACGTGCTGATGACCCGGGGGCTTCCGTTGGGGTAGGTCCGGTCGCCGCGGATCAGTGATTCCAGAACCAGGAAGAATTTCTCGGCTAGCATGTGCATCACCTGCGTTGGTGTGGCCTCCTAGAATTACGTCGAGGCGCCGAACGCGAAAATTCAATCAACTAAACGGGAGCGGGTGCAATCCCGCATGCTGCGCCGCGATAGCGGAGCGATCTGAAAGTACCGAGTAAGGATTAGCCGAAAGCGAGGGCGACGAGGCTCGAGCAAAGCAGGACCAGACCGCCTGCGGTCAGTGCCAAAAAGCCGTCGGATACGAGGTCATGTTTGCGCATGGGACACCTGCTGCTCTCGTCTTCGATGCTCGATCGGATTGATTAAAATTGTCCGAACGTGCCGCCTTGAAGAGGTGATGCAATGTCGTGCGCGCGAGTGCCTTCAGGCCCTCGTGCGGTAGCCTTCAAACGCATGGGCCAGGAAGATCCCCGCGCTTACCAGACCCATCAGTGCCGAAACCGTCTCGATCATCGTTAAATTCCAATCCCGCCCCTGCGGCTGAGAGAACGCGGGCGGCCTTGCACAGTCAAAAGAATTCCGGTGAAGCCAGCGACATCAGGGGTGGAGTGAGGTTTTGGCGCAACAGCTTGTGCGGGACTGGCACAGAGGAGGCGGCATCGGAGCCCGTGCGCCCCGTAGATCAACGGAGAATGCCGAACGTCTTGTTTACCATCCCAGCGTGAACGCTGTGGGCTCCCCATTTCCGCCGTGTTCGGGTTGCGTTATCGTTACCGCCTCTGGAGCGGTGGTGGGCCGCCTCGGAGCTTGAGGCCCGGAAGGCGCTCCCCGCAAGCAAGCGGGTTAGGTCTGTCTCCGGCGAAATGGTATTTGGGGCGAATGGGGATCCGACGGTCAGATTCGGTGGTGCGGGCTGCGCGCAACGTTGCGGTGGTCTCGGCCTGCCTGGCGCTCGCCAATTGCGCCTCGTCCAACAAGTTCGCCAGCCGGGTCGATCCCAAATACGGCGTGTCGTCGAGCCCGCGAGTCGTGGCCTTTGGCGATCCCGTCCCCAAGGGCGGCGGCACCTATCGCGTCGGCAAGCCTTACATGGTTGCGGGCCGGACCTACGTGCCGGAGGAGGACGTCAACTACCGCGCCGAGGGCATGGCGTCCTGGTACGGCGACGATTTCCACGGCCGCCAGACTGCGAACGGCGAAGTCTTCGACATGGGTTCGCTGACGGCGGCCCATCCGACCCTGCCGATGCCGTCCTACGCGCGCGTGACCAATCTCTCGAACGGCAAGTCCCTGATCGTCCGCGTCAATGACCGCGGGCCCTATCACGGCAACCGCCTCATCGACGTCTCGAACAAAGCCGCCGAACTACTTGAATTCAAAGGTAATGGCGTCGCCAGGGTGCGGGTCGAGTATGTCGGCCGGGCGCCGCTTGAAGGCTCGGACGACCGCCAGCTGATGGCGACCTTGCGCACCGGCGTTCCGGCGCCGTCGCCCTCGATGGTCCGGGTCGCCTCGGCGCGGCCGTTCGTGCCGGAGCTGACCTCGAGCCGTGGCGCCATCCGCGGCGAAGTGCCGATGCCGGAGGGGCGGCCCTATAGCCTCGGCAGCACCTCAGCCGACGTCGCCTCGATCAACGCCACCTCGGAAATGTCGGCCTCGAGCCGCAGCCGGGGCCGGGCGCTCCAGAATGCCCGGCAGGTGTCCTATGACGAGGACGGGCGCTACGCCGATCGTCCTGCCGCCGCTGACGACGGAGCATCCGAAGCCCGCAGCATCCTGACCGGCCGCGGTCTGTACTGATTTCCGATCGCGCGCTGCCTCCTAACGCGAGGACGCTTCGCGCAGGAATCTGGTGAGCGCAGCGTTGACCTCGTCCGGCCGCTCCTGCTGCACCCAATGACCGGCGCCGTCGATGATCAGCTTTCGCGTGAGATTGGGCAGCACGCGCTCGAGCTCGTTGACGCGCTTGGCGCCGATCAAGCCGGTGATGACGGCATCCTGCGCACCGGCGATGAAGAGGGAGGGTTGATGGATCTTCGCGTCCTGCCAGGGCGCGGTCAGCTCCCAATTGCGATCGAGGTTGCGATACCAGTTCAGTCCGCCGCGGAAGCCGGACTTGCGGAAGCTGTCGGTGAAATGCGCGAGATCATCCTCGCTCAGCCACCCCGGTAGCGGATCGTCGCCGCTGGCATGGCCAAGGAAACCCTGGCCCTCCTGCACGAACATCGCAGCGTTCGGATCGGCAAGTCCGCGACCGCCGAGCACGATGCGCATCGTGCGAGCGACATCGTGCTCGAATTCAGCTTCTGCGACACCGGGCGCCTGGAAATACTGCCAGTAGAAATTGGTGATGCCGCCCTGGCGCAACAGCTCGAGCGGCCTGCCACGTCCGCGGAATGGCGGCGGTACACTCAGGCCCGCAACCGCAGTGAAGATATCGGGGCGAAACAATGCGGCATACCAGGCGACCGGCGCGCCCCAATCGTGGCCGATCACCATCGCCTTGGTCTCTCCGAGCGCCTGAACCAGGCCGACCACATCGCCAACCAGATCGAAGATCGAGTAGGCGGCAATTTCGTTCGGCGCCGCGCTCTGGCCGAAGCCGCGCATGTCGGGCGCCACCACATGAAATCCAGCCGCCGCCAGCGCCGGTATCTGGTGGCGCCAGGAATAGGACAGCTCCGGCCAGCCATGGCACAGCACCACCAGCGGTCCCTGGCCCGCCTCTCGGACGAACAGGTCGATCCCGTTGGCCTTGATCATGCGGGTCGTGGACATCGCTTTTCCGCCTTGTTTCAGGGGTTTGGTCGAAAAACATCAGGTACCACGATAGGGACGGGACGAGAATCGTGCAATCTCGGTGCACGCACCGTTCCTCGTGTTGTTCGCACCGGTTCCATTTGTTAGAACGCCGCTCTCAGGGCTTGGCCATGGCATTTCGTCTCATTTCGCTCGGTCATACCGGTTTCACGGCCGGGGCACTGGTGCGCGGGCTGGTCGGGGCAGCCATCGTCGTGAGCCTGAGCTGGGGCGGGGTGCTTTACGCCGCGAACCAGAGCGTCCAGGGCGCCAAGAAGACCGAGGATGCCGGCTTTGATGGCGACGCGCCGACCGCGATCCTGATCGAGGCCTCCAGCGGCAGCGTGCTGTTCGAGAAGAACGCCGACGAGCTGCGCGCGCCCTCCAGCATGATGAAGCTCGTGACCGCCGAAGTCGTGTTCAACGCGATCAAGAAGGGCGAGGTCAAGCTGACCGACGAATACCGGATCAGCGAGAACGCCTGGCGCAGGGGCGGCGCTCCCTCCGGCGGTTCGACCATGTTCGCGGCCATCAACAGCAAGATCTCGGTCGACGACCTCCTGCATGGTGCGATCATCCAGAGCGGCAATGATGCCTGCATCGCGCTGGCCGAAGGCATCGCCGGTAATGAGCGGATATTTGCATCCGACTTCATGACCAAGCGCGCCCGCGAGCTCGGCATGACCAAGTCGACCTTCGCCAATTCCAACGGTTTGCCCGACCCCGGCAACAAGATGACGGTGCGTGAGCTCGGCATGCTCGCGCGGCACATCATTCTGGACTTCCCCGAATTCTACAAACTGTTCGGCGAGAAGGAATTCACCTGGAACAAGATCCGCCAGCCCAACCGCAATCCCTTGCTCAATTCGATGGAAGGTGCCGACGGCCTGAAGACCGGCTACACCAAGGAAGGCGGCTACGGCATGGTCGGCTCGGCCGTCCAGAACGGCACGCGTTTGATTGTCGTCGTCAACGGACTTGAAGACATCGAGGACCGCGCTACCGAAGCCAAGAAGATGCTGGAATGGGGCTTTCGCAATTTCGAGACCCGCACGCTGATCGCAGCCGACCAGCAGGTCGGTTACGCCAAGGTCTTTGGCGGCGAGAGCCGCTCGGTGAAGCTCGTCGCGAAAGAGCCGGTCAAGGTGATGGTGCACAAGAGCGGTGGCGACAAGCTAATCGCGCGCGTCGTCTATAACGGGCCGGTGCGCGCCCCCGTCGTGGCCGGCCAGCAGGTCGGCGTGGTCAAGGTCTGGCGCAGCGGCAATATCGCGGTGGAGACGCCGGTCTATGCGGCCGAAGCGATCGGCACCGGCTCGACCGTACGGCGCGCGATCGACGGCGCCAGCGAGCTCGTAATCGGGATGTTCCGCGCAGGCGCCGAGAAGCTCTGACATGAGTGAAAGCGCGGTAAAATGGCCGTCCGGACGCGGACGCTTCGTCACCTTTGAAGGCGGCGAGGGGACGGGCAAGTCGACCCAGATCAAGAAGCTCGCCGACCGTCTCAAGGCGGCGAGGATGCGCATCCGCGTCACGCGCGAGCCGGGCGGTTCGCCGGGCGCCGAGATCATGCGGCATCTGGTGCTGTCGGGCATGGGCAAGCTGCTCGGCCCTGATGCGGAGACGCTGCTGTTTGCCGCCGCCCGCGACGACCACGTCCGCACGGTGATCCAGCCTGCGCTCAACCAGGGCATTTGGGTGCTGTGCGACCGCTTTGCAGACTCAACGCGGGCCTATCAAGGCAGTCTCGGCAGCGTGCCTGCAGGGCTGATCAACGCCATGCAGCGGGTCACGATCGGCGATCTCAAGCCGGACCTTACCATCATCCTCGATCTGCCGGTTGAGATCGGCTTGGCCCGCGCGGCGGCGCGGCGCGGCAGCGGCACGCCCGACCGGTTCGAGGGGGAGAAGATCGCCTTCCATCAGGGCCTGCGCGAGGCCTACCGGAAGATTGCCGCGGACGAGCCCACACGCTGTGTGCTGATCGATGCCAATTCGGACGCTGACACGGTCGCCGAGCGCGTCTGGACCGCGCTGCGTGATCGGCTTCTGTCTACGCCTGCCTCGGCGGTCTCAGCATGAGCCCGCGCCAGGTCGAGCGTGAATCCGCCATTCCGCATCCGCGCGAGACGGGCCTTCTGTTCGGACATCATGAGGCCGAGACCGCGCTGCTGACGGCCTATCGTAGCGGACGTATTCCGCATGCCTGGCTGATCGGTGGGCCGCAGGGGATAGGCAAGGCGACGCTGGCCTATCGCATGGCGCGCTTCGTGCTCGCCCACGGTCAGCCATTGGCACCTGCCGTCCAGCGCGCCGAGCAGCTTGCGATCGATCCTGATGACGCCGTGGCCAGGCAGGTCGCGGCGAGCTCTCATGGAGGCCTGCTGACGCTGGAGCGAACCGCCAACGACCGCGGCGTGATGCGCACGGTCATCACCGTGGACGAGACGCGCGAGACCATCTCGTTCTTCGGCTCGACGGCGGCGGCCGAAGGCTGGCGCGTTTGCATCGTTGACACCGTCGACGAGCTCAATCCCAATGCGGCGAACGCGCTGCTGAAAATCCTCGAAGAACCGCCGCAGCGGTCGCTGTTTCTCCTGGTGAGCCACGCACCGGCGCGCGTGCTCGCCACGATCCAGTCGCGCTGCCGAAAATTACGCTTGCGGTCGCTTTCAACCGACGAGGTCATCAGCGCAGCCGCGGCGGCCGCCGACCTCGCTCCGACCGATCTGGCACTGCGTGAGGCGGCAGATGCCTCAGAGGGCAGTGTTGCACGGGCGCTGACGCTGCTTGGCGGCGACGCGTTGAAGCTGCAGCAACGCACGGCGGCGATGCTTGCACGCCTGCCGCAGGTGGATCCGCGGGAGTTGCATGCGCTTGGCGAGTCGCTTCCCACCAACGACCGCGTCGCGCTTGCAGCCTTCATTGACGGCGTCGATCGCTGGATCGCGGAACGCCTGCATGCGGATGAGGCCAATGCCAACCAGAACCTGCCGCGCCTTGCGCGCTTGAGCGAGGTATGGGAAAAGATCGTCCGCGCCGCGCGCGACACTGAAACCTACAATCTGGAGCGAAAGCCCTTGGTTTTCTCGGTGTTCGGCTGGCTGGCGGACGCCACGCGCTAGAGCATGATCAGGAAAAGTGCAGGGCGGTTTTCCGAAATGATCCTGCTCAAAACAACAACCTAACGCAAATTCGTTTCCAAATTTCGAGAAGCCGGTAAAGGAATTCGTCGTGGCAACGCGAGCTAAGAAAACCGCCAAGGGCAAGAAGGCTGCGAAGAAGGCCGCCAAGAAAACTGCCAAGAAAGCCGCGAAGAAGGCTGTGAAGGCCCTTGCGCGCAACGCTGCCAAGAAGGGCGTAAAGACAAGCGCTGCGAAAACGCCAAAGAAGGCCGGCAAGAAGACTGGTAAGAAGCAAGTCGTCGCCAGGAAAGCTTCGAAGAAGGCGACTGTCAAAAAGCCGGCAAAGGGCCCGGCGAAGAAAGCCGTCAAGAAAGCCGCAGCGCCGGCTGTCATCGCCACACCAGCTCCTGTCGTCGCTCCGCCGAAGGTCGTGAGGCCCAAGGATTCGAAACCCAAGGCGCCGCCTGCGCCCAAGTCCGTGGCTGCACCGAACGCGACAGCACCCGTTGCGGCCCCGGCGCGCGACAACGTCTTCTACATCACGACTGCCATCGCCTATCCCAACGGCGTCCCACATATCGGCCACGCCTATGAGGCGATCGCGACCGACGTGCTGGCGCGCTTTGCGCGGCTCGATGGCAAGGACGTGTTCTTCCTGACCGGCACCGACGAGCATGGTCAGAAAATGGTCCAGACTGCGGCAAATGAAAAAATGTCTGCCTCGGAACTCGCCACCCGCAACTCCGGCCGCTTTAGGGAGATGGACGAGCGTCTGAACGTGTCGTTCAACCGCTTCATCCGCACCACCGAGAAACAGCATCATCGCTCCAGCCAGGAGATTTGGCGGCGCATGGACGCCAATGGCGACATCTATGCCGATACCTACGCTGGTTGGTACTCTGTGCGAGATGAGGCCTATTACGCCGAGGACGAGACGCGCCTGAACGACGACGGCGTGCGGCTCGGACCGCAGGGTACTCCCGTCGATTGGGTCGAGGAGAAGAGCTATTTCTTCCGCCTCTCCGCCTATCAGGACAAGTTGCTAAAGCTCTACGCGGACAATCCGAGCTTCATCGGGCCGGACTCCCGCAAGAACGAGGTGGTGAGCTTCGTCAAGGGCGGCCTGCGCGATCTCTCGATTTCGCGCACGACGTTCGACTGGGGCGTGAAGGTGCCCGGCGATGAAGAGCACGTGATGTATGTGTGGGTCGACGCCTTGACCAATTACATCACCGGCGTTGGCTTCCCAGACGAGAGCGACAAGAACTGGCGCTACTGGCCGGCCGACGTGCACATCATCGGCAAGGACATCATCCGCTTTCACGCGGTGTACTGGCCGGCGTTCCTGATGTCGGCTGGCATTCCCGTGCAGAAGCGGGTCTATGCGCATGGCTTCCTGTTCAACAGGGGCGAGAAGATGTCGAAGTCGGTCGGCAACGTCGTCGATCCCTTCAATCTTGCCGACCAGTATGGCGTCGACCAGATGCGCTATTTCTTCCTGCGCGAAGTGCCGTTCGGACAGGACGGCAACTACAACCATGAAGCGATTGTCGCGCGCATCAATGCCGATCTCGCCAATGATCTGGGCAACCTCGCGCAGCGATCGCTGTCGATGATCGCCAAGCAACTTGGCGGCGTGTTGCCGGAGCCCGGTGAGTTCAGCGACAACGACAAGGCGATCCTGGCGATGGCCGACGGCATGGTCGCCGCCAGCCGCGAAGCGATGTCGACGCAACAGATCCATCAATGGCTCAACGCCGTGTGGGCTGTGGTCGCTGAAGCCAATCGTTATTTCGCGGGCGAGGCGCCGTGGGCGTTGGCCAAGACCGATCCTGTCAGGCAGAAGACGGTGCTCTACGTCACCGCCGAGGTCGTGCGCCAGATCGCGATCCTGGCTCAGCCGGCAATGCCGACCGCGTCAAGCTTGCTGCTGGACAGCCTCGGCATCCCCGCAGGCGAGCGCGACTTCGCCATGCTTGGCGGCGCCAAGCGCATCGCGCCGGGCTCGACGCTGCCGGCGCCGACGCCGGCGTTCCCGCGCTACATCGAGCCCGCGGCTTAGGACGTTCGGACGATGCTCGTCGACAGTCACTGCCATCTGGATTTTCCCGATTTCGCGGAAGATCTCGACGGGATCGTGTCGCGTGCGCGTGCGGCCGGGATCGGCCGCATGGTCACGATCTCGACGCGGGTGCGAAAGCTCGATCAACTCCTCGCCATCGCCGGACGCTACGACGATGTCTATTGCACGGTCGGTACCCATCCGCACAACGCGGATGAGGAAGACGGCATTTCGTCGGACGAGCTGATCGCGCTGACGCAGCATCCCAAGGTGGTTGCGCTCGGCGAAGCCGGGCTCGACTATTTCTACGACGACGGCTCGCCGGAGGCGCAGGCGAGGGGCTTTCGTGCCCACATTGCAGCCGCGCGCGCCACCGGCCTGCCGCTGGTGATCCATACCCGCGAGGCGGACGAGGACTGCGCCCGCATCCTGGAGGAGGAGACGGCGAAGGGATCGTTTCGTGCCGTGCTGCATTGCTACACTGGCGGGCGCGAGTTGGCACTGAAGGCGGTGTCGCTCGGGCTCTATATCGGCTTCACGGGCATCCTGACCTTCAAGAAGTCGGATACGTTGCGCGCGCTTGCGGCCGAACTGCCGGCTGATCGTATTCTGGTTGAAACAGACTCGCCCTACCTTGCGCCGGGCAAGTTCCGCGGCAAGCGCAACGAGCCGGCCTATGTAGTCGAGGTCGCCAAGGTGCTTGCCGAAACACGCGGCGTCTCGCTCGACGAGATCTCGCGCCAGACCAGCGAAAACTTCTTCCGCCTGTTCTCCAAGGTGAAATCTTAAGGGAGCCGCATGACGCTGATGCTGACGATCCTGGGCTGCGGCTCTTCTGCCGGCGTGCCGCGCCCCGCGCTCGGCTGGGGTGCCTGCGACCCCCAAAATCCCAGGAATCGCCGCCGCCGCTGCTCGCTGCTGGTCGAGCAGACATCAGGCCAGGGCACCACGCGCATCGTGATCGATACCTCGCCTGATTTGCGCGAGCAGTTGATCTCGACCGATGTCGACCACATCGATGCGGTGTTCCTGACGCATGAGCACGCCGACCAGACGCACGGCATGGACGATCTACGCTCGGTCGTGATCCATATGCGCAAGCGCATTCCTGTTTATTTCAACCAGTCGACCGCGAAAGACATCATGGCGCGGTTTTCCTATTGCTTCATCTCGCCCGAAGGCAGCGATTATCCGCCGATCCTCACCCGCCATTCGATCGAGGCCGGCGGAAGCCAGATCATCAGCGGCAAGGGCGGGGACGTGACGATGACCGCCTTCCTGGTCCAGCATGGCAACATCCCCGCGCTTGGCTATCGCATCGGCAACGCCGCCTATACGCCCGATCTCAACGACATCCCGCGTGAGAGCTGGAGTGCCCTTGAGAACCTCGACCTCTGGATCGTTGATGGCCTGCGCTATACTCCGCATGTCAGCCATTTCAGCATCGACGACGCGCTGTCCTGGATCGAACGCTTCAAGCCGAAGCGCGCGGTCATCACCAACATGACGGCCGATGTCGATTACGAGGTCATCAGGCAGAAGCTGCCCGCTGGCGTGGTGCCGGCCTATGACGGGCTGCGGCTGGAAACGCACTGAGCCCGCGGGGCGGTCAACTCAAGCCGTAATGGCCTTGACGGATCCGACCTCGTTGCGCAGCAGGAACTTCTGGATCTTGCCCGTTGACGTCTTCGGGATCAGCCCAAACACGACCGCCTTCGGCGTCTTGAAGCCGCTCATATGCGTACGGCAGAAGGCGATGATGTCGGCTTCGGTCGCGCTCGCGCCGTCCTTCAGTTCGACGAAGGCGCAGGGCACTTCGCCCCATTTCGGATCGGGCTTTGCGACCACGGCAGCGAACAGCACAGCCGGGTGCTTGTAAAGGACGTCCTCGACTTCGACGGAGGAGATGTTCTCGCCGCCGGAGATGATGATGTCCTTGGAGCGGTCCTTGATGATGACGTAGCCGTGCTCGTCGAGCACGCCGAGATCGCCGGTGTGAAACCAGCCGCCCTCGAAGGCTTCCTTCGTTGCCTTCTCGTTCTTGAGATAGCCCTTCATCACGATGTTGCCGCGGAACATGACCTCGCCGATGGTCTCGCCGTCGCGCGGGACCTCCTGCATGGTCTGCGGATTGATGACGGTGACGCCTTCCTCGAGCGGGTAGGGCACACCCTGCCGGCGCTTCATCTTTGCGCGCTCGGCGGCGGGAAGCTCGTCCCAGCCGGGCTGCTCGGCGCAGACAGAGGCGGGGCCGTAGACCTCGGTCAGGCCGTACACATGCGTCAACTTGATACCGATGCTTTCGGCGCCTTCGAGCACGGCGACGGGCGGTGCTGCGCCAGCGATCAGGCCGACGACGCGACGAGCCGCGTTGCCCTTGGGGGCATCGGGCGCGTTGATAAGCGTGTTGTAAACGATTGGCGCGCCGCACATGTGGGTGACGCCGTGTTGCTTGATCAGTTCGAAGATCTTTGTCGGCTCGACCTTGCGCAAGCAGACATTGATCCCGGCGGCCGCAGCCAAGGTCCAGGGAAAGCACCAGCCGTTGCAATGGAACATCGGCAAGGTCCAGAGATAGACCGGGTGCTGACCGAGATTGCCGGCGAGGATGTTGCTGACGGCGTTCAGATAGGCGCCGCGATGATGGGTGACGACACCCTTGGGATTGCCTGTCGTTCCCGAGGTGTAGCTCAGCGCGATCGCATCCCATTCATCCCCGGGCGGGATCGCCGCAAAATTCGGATCGCCTTGCCCGACGGCAGCTTCGTATTCGATCTCGCCGATGCGCTTGCCGCCCTTGAAGGCGGCATCGTCGACGTCGATCACGAACGGCTTCGGCCCGCTGATTTGCGCCAGCGCATCGGTGATCACGCCGGAAAATTCCGGATCGACCAGAATGATCTTGGCGCCGCCATGGTCGAGCTGAAATGCGATCGAGGGCGCATCGAGGCGGATGTTGAGCGCGTTGAGGACGGCGCCAGTCATCGGCACGGCAAAATGCGCCTCGTTCATCGCGGGAATGTTCGGCAGCATTGCCGCCACGGTATCGCCGACGCCGATGCCCTTGCCGGCAAGATACGACGCAAAGCGCTTGCAGCGCTCATGCGTCTGGCGCCACGTGAAGCTGCGGCCTTCATAGACGGTGCTGGTGTGGTCGGGATAGACTGCGGCGCTGCGCGCGAGGAAGCTCAGCGGCGACAGGGGCACGTAATTGGCGGGGGTCTTGTCGAGACCGACATTGTATTGGTTCGGGCCACTCATCGGCACCCTCCTCAAAACGTCCTAGAGAAATCCGATCGAGATCCAGGGGAAGACCGCGACGATGATCAATCCCACCAGCAGCGCCAGCAGGTAGCCCCAGATCGGCCTGATGCCCTCGGCTGGATCGACCTTTCCGATGGCGCAGGCGGCATAATAGCCGACGCCGAAGGGCGGCGCGAATAGGCCGATACCCATCGCCAGGATGATGATCATGGCGTAGTGCACCTCATGCACGCCGACCAGCCGCGCGATCGGAAACATCAGCGGCCCGAACAGCACGATCGCCGGAATGCCTTCCAGCACGCTGCCGAGAACCACGAAGGCCAGGATCGAGACGGCGATGAAGGTCGCGGCGCCGCCGGGCAGGCCGGTCATGGAGGCCGCCAGCGCGCGCGAGAAGCCTGATTGCGTCAGGCCCCAGGCCATGCCGGTCGCGGTACCGATGATCAGCAGGATCGCGCCTGACAGGCACGCCGTCTCGATCAGCATCGGCAGAAGCCGCCGCCAGTTGAATTGACGGTAGATCAGCAGCCCGATCACCAGCGCATAGACGATGCCGATGGTCGAGACTTCCGTGGCGGTCGCGATTCCTTCGACCACGGCGTAACGGATGACAAAGGGCAGGGCCAGGGCAGGGATGGACACCACGAACGCGCGCGCGATCTCGCCGGACGTTGCACGCGTAACGTGGCTGAGATCCTCGCCGCGATAGCGCCACCACACCAGCCCCGACAGCGTCAGCGCCAGCACCACGCCCGGCAACAGGCCGCCGGTGAAGAGCGCCGAGATCGAAACGCCGGTGACCGAGCCGATGGTGATCAGCACCAGGCTTGGCGGAATCGTTTCGGTCTGGGCGCCGGTTGCGGCGAGCAGGGCGACGAGATCGCCGGGGTGGGCGCCACGCTGCTTCATTTCCGGAAACAGCACGGGCGCAACGGCGGCCATATCGGCCGCCTTGGCGCCGGAGATGCCGGAGACGAGATACATCGCGCCGACGAGCACGTAATGCAGGCCGCCGCGGACATGGCCGAGCAGGCTCGCCAGAAACGCCACCATGGCCCGGGCCATGCCGGTCATCTCGATCAGCAGTCCCAGGAACACGAATAGCGGCACCGAGAGCAGAATGAGGTGACTCATGCCCTCGTCCATCCGCCCGACCAGCACGATCAGCGGCGTCCGCGTGGTCAGCGCCAGATAGCCGAAGATCGCCAGGCCAAACGCGAACGCGATCGGCACGCCCGCGAACACGCAGAAACCGACCACGCCAACGAAGAAAATGATGAGATTGAGATTGCCGAGCGGCTTGAGCAGCGGCTGCGCGAACCAGAACACAGCGCATAGCACGACGACCGTAGCCGCCGCCGCCAGCAACGTCTTGAGATTGCCGACGCGGAGCAGCCGCAGCAGCGCGAACAGCACCATCAGGCAGATGCCGACCGGCAGCGCCGCCGCGCGCCAGGTGTTGGAGATCTGCAGCGCCGGCGTGGTGATGAAACTCTCTTCGTAGGCGTACTCGTACGCCGGGCGCACGATCAGCAGCAGGAACGCCAGCGCCGCGCAGGTCGCGACCACGTCCAGATAGGCCCGGAGCCTTGGGCCGGCGCTCGCAACCAGCGCCGTCATCCGCATGTGCTCGCTGCGGCGGAACGCGACCGCTGAGCCCAGCATCGCCAGCCACAGGAACAGCATCGAGGCCAGTTCGTCCGACCACACCAGCGGCGCATGCAGCACGTAGCGTGAGACCACGCCGGCAAACAGGATCACGACCTCGGCGACGACAAGGATCGCCGCCGGGATCTCGACCAGCCATTTCAGTCCAAGTTCAATGGAACCGAGCACGGGCCGGCGGCGAGGGGGCTCGCCCACCTCGCCGGCCAAGTTGGGCGTCGCCGCTGGCGTCATGTCGACATGAGCCATGGCAAGGCCCCTATTGCAGTTGACGCGTTACGACAGCTTGCCGACGGACTTTTCGAGCAGCTCCCAGGCCTTCTCGCCGTATTTGCCCTTCCACTCATTGTAGAAACCGGCGGCGCGCAGCTTGTCGCGGAACGGCCCGACCTCGGGCTGATTGAACACGAGGCCCTTGGTTGTCAGCTCCTGCTTGACGCTGATATTGAGCTTCTCGGTGTCCTCGCGCTCCTTGATGGCCGCCGCGTTGACGTTCTTGGCGACGATGGTCTTGATATCGTCAGGCAGCGCGGCCCAGGCGCGGCGGTTCATCAGGAACCAAAAGCCGTCCCACATGTGGTTGGTCATCGAGCAGTATTTCTGGACCTCGTAGAGCTTCGCCGTGGAGATCAGCGCTAGCGGGTTCTCCTGGCCCTCGACGATCTTGGTCTGCAGCGCCGAATAGACCTCGGCGAAGTTGATCGAGGCGGGCGAGGCGTCGAACGCCTTGAACATCGAGGTCCACAGCGGTGACACCGGCACGCGGATCTTGAAGCCCTTGAAGTCATCCGGGCCGTTGATCGGCTTGGTCGACGACGTGGTCTGGCGGAAGCCGTTGTCCCAGATCTTGTCCATCACCTCGAGGCCGGCCTTGTTGATCTCGCCGCGCACGTAAGCGCCGAGATCGCCGTCCATGGCCTTCCAGACCGTGGGGTAATCCGGGAACGCAAAGCCGATGCCGTTGATCGAGGCCGCCGGCACCAGGGTTGCCAGGATCAGGCCTGATAGCGTGAAGAACTCGACGCCGCCGGAGCGCACCTGGCTCAGCATGTCGGTGTCGGAACCAAGCTGGCTGTTCGGGAAGACCTGCATGTCGAACCGGCCGTTGGTCTCGGTCTTGATGGCAGCCGCCATCTCACGGGCGCGCGCCACGAACGGATGGGACTCAGGCAGGTTGTTGGCGAACTTGTAGGAGAACTCGGCAGCCTGGGCGCGGGCCACATAGGGCGCGCTGACGCCGCCAAAAACGGCGGTCGCGGCTGAGGCCTTGAGAAGCGTGCGGCGGGAAAATCGCGTCGAAAACACCATGGGTCTGCTTCCTCGAAAATTGTTCTTGTTGTGAGATGCAAACCTATACGGACGGAAGGCTCGAACGTCATCTGCGATCTCGCGAAGCTCGCTTATTACAGCCGGACAAGAGCCCGGCAATATCGGCTTTTGGCGTGGTCGTCCGTGACACAGAAACGCGAAAACAACCCCATGCACAGTAGCCGACAAGGTTGCGGGCAATACGTGACGGCCGGGCCGAAATTTGCACTGGAGCGAAGGCGGCGTGGCAGCAATTCCAGCTAAATAACTGATCTCATTTGATATAAAGATATTCCATAATATACCTTATGCGAATTACGGATATGGATGTGCGGGTCAGGCCGGTGTGGCTATCGATCTGACTGCTACATGAGTCTGGCGCCTGCCCTCAGGGCTGAACCAAGTCCGTTTAAGGCAAACGGACTCCGGTCTTCGCGCTATCGGCTCTGATCCCGGCGACGCTGAAGCCGGCAGCCTCTCTTGCAGCACCGGATCCATCGCGCTCGCGCCGAACTGCGCGGCCGTGCAGTCGTGTCAACCGTTTTGCAACAGACCCCTACTCGGCAGCCGTTGCTGTTCGCAATTCCGGTTCGTTGGCAGAATTCTCATAGAACTCGTCCGAGGCCGGCTTGATCCGAAACCAGGCGACATAGAGCGCAGGAAGGAACAGCAGGATCAGGACCGTGCCGACCGCCGTGCCGCCGATCAGCGTATAGGCCATCGAACCCCAGAACACGGAATGCGTCAGAGGGATGAAGGCCAGCACGGCGGCAAGTGCGGTCAGGATCACCGGCCTCGTGCGCTGCACGGTGGCTTCGATGACGGCGTGATAGTCATCGAGGCCGGCAGCACGGTTCTCCTTGATCTGTTCGGTCAAGATCAAGGTGTTGCGCATCAGGATACCCGCCAGTCCTATCAGGCCAAGAATGGCGTTGAACCCGAACGGCTGATTGAAGGCGAGCAACATCGGCACGACGCCGACGAGGCCGAGCGGTGCCGTCAGCATGACCATGGCCATGGTCGAGAACGACCGCACCTGCAGCATGATGACGATCAGCATGGCGGCGATCATCGCCGGAAAGACCTTCCCCAAGGCGTCGTTGGCCTTGGTTGCTTCCTCGATCGATCCGCCGAGTTCGATACGATAGCCGGCTGGAAGGGACGCGATCAGCGGCTGAAGGGCCGTCATGATCTGCTTGGATACCTCTGGTGGCTGGGTGGCCTCGTTGATATCCGAGCGGATCGTGACGACCGGGATGCGGTCGCGGCGCTTCAGGATGGGCGCTTCGAGACGCACCTCCGAATGGCCGATCTGATCGAGCGGAATCGGGCGGCCGTCCCGGCTCATCAGCGAGAAATCCGCCAGACGCGTCGGATCCATCCGCTCGCCGCCTGCGCTGCGGGCCACGATGGAGACGTTACGGATGTCTTCCCGGACCTGCGTAACGGCGATGCCGGTCAGGAGGAGTTGTAACTGCCGGCCCACCTCCGCCGGTGAGAGGCCGATGAGGTTCAGTCGATCCTGATCAGGGACGAAGCGGAGTACCGGTGTGCGATTGCCCCAATCGCGGTTCGCTTGCCGCGCGTCAGGAACGCTCCGCATGATGTTGAGTGCTTTATCGGAGATAGCGTACAATTGCGCGGGATCAGGCCCCGTCACCCGGAATTCGACCGGGAACGGCGTATAGGGTCCGAACACGAGCTGCGTGACGCGCAAATGCGCCTCGGGTGCGAGCCCTTCCGACACGGCCAGTCTGAGCCGGTGCTTCAAATCCTCGCGCGCCTCCGCGTCGGGCGTAAGTACGACAATCTTGGCGAAGGCCGGATTGGGCAATTCCGGTGCCATCGCGAAGAAGAAGCGTGGAGCGCCCTGCCCGATATAGCTCGTGACAATCCTGGCTTCCGGTTGTTCGCCCAGCCAGCGTTCGAGTTTCTCGACAGTTGCGGCCGTCGTCTCGATGCTGGTGCCTTCCGGCAGGCGGATCTCCACCAGCACTTCGGGACGGTCGGACGTCGGGAAGAACTGCTGTTTGACGGCGCCCATGCCGACGCCGGACAACGCGAAAGCGAGGGCAACGATACCGCAGGTTACGAATTTGTGGCGCACGGCAAAGGTGATGAGGGCTCGCAGGCGCCGGTAATTCGGCGTGCCGTAGATCGCGTCGTGACCGCCTTCGATCGGTTTGATCGCCGGCAGCATCGTGACGCCAAGATAGGGTGTAAAGATCACCGCGATGATCCAGGACACGATCAGAGCAAAGCCCACGACCCAGAAAATATTGCCGGCATACTCGCCCGCGGTCGAGCGCGCGAAGCCCACTGGAAGGAATCCGGCGATGGTCACCAGTGTTCCGGACAGCATGGGCGCCGCCGTGTGGCTCCAAGCGTAGGCGGCCGCCGCGATACGGTCCATGCCCTCTTCCATTTTCACCACCATCACCTCGATGGCGATGATGGCGTCATCCACAAGCAGACCAAGCGCCAGGATGAGCGCACCGAGCGTGATGCGATCGAAGAACCGCCCGGTTTCCAGCATGATGAGGAACACGACCGCAAGCGTCAGGGGGACTGCAGCCGCCACGACGATGCCGACGCGCCAGCCGAGGCTGAGCAGGCTGACTAGCAGCACCACGCCGAGCGCCATCGCGAATTTCATCATGAATTCGTCAACGGCCGAGGTGATGTTGACGGCCTGATCGGACACCTTGTCGAGCGTCATCCCGAGTGGCAGCGTCTTTGCGATGGACGCTGCCTTGTCCTTCAGCGCTCTGCCGAGCGCCAGCCCGTCCCAGCCCTCCTGCATCACCGCGGCAAGCTCGATCGTGGGCTCACCCTGATGTCGGATGAGGTAGGTGGGAGGATCCTCATAGCCGCGGCGGATCCCGGCGATATCGGAGAGCTTCAGTGTCCGTCCCGAAGCGACAATGGGCGTGTCGCCGATCGCCTGGACACTGTCATAGGCGCCGTCGATCCGGATAAACACCTGCGGCCCCTGAGTGTCGATCGAGCCAGCCGGTGTGACCGTGTTCTGCCGCTGCAAGGCGGCAAAGATATCCTGGGCCGACACGCCGAGGGTTGCGAGCTTGGCGTAGGAAAACTCGATGAATATCCGTTCGGGACGTTCGCCGAGGATGTTGATCTTCTTGACGCCGGGCACATGCAGAAGGTCCTGACGAATGGTCTCGGCTTGCCTCGCAAGCTCCCGCATCGGCATGCCCTTCGCCTTGAGGGCGTAAAGAGCGAAACTCACGTCCGAATATTCATCGTTGACGAAAGGGCCAATCACCCCGGGCGGCAGGTTGCGCGCTTCATCTCCGAGCTTCTTGCGGGCTTGGTAGAACTCCTCCTGCACGGCCGATGGGGGTGTGCTGTCCTTCAGCGTAACAGTCATATACGCGTAACCCGGCCGCGTGGTCGTCTCCACGCGGTCGTACCAGGTGAGTTCCTGAATCCGCTTCTCGAGCGGTTCGGTGACAAGGTCCTGCATCTCACGCGCCGTCGCGCCCGGCCATACGGTGGTGACCGTCAGGGTCTTGATGGTGAAAGAGGGATCCTCCGCCCGCCCGAGCATGAGAAAGGCGTAGGCGCCTGCGGCCGCCAGCAGGAGGATGAAGAACAGGGTGACGGCCCGTTCGCGAACGGCGATCGCGGAAAGATTGAGGTTCATCTGCTAGCTTACAATTGGTTGGGCGGCAGCTTCCTTGAGGCCAGCTGCCGCTTGGGCGGCAAGCCCACGGGCCGCTTCCTGTGAATCTTGAAATTCCTCGAGTGCATGGACTTTTCCCCACCGCAGGGTGAACAGGTGGAGACCGCGGTTGACGTACGACCCGTCGCCGTCGAGCAGCGTTGCGGTGCCGTCCCACTCGACAAATACGGTGGTGTTCCAGGGCCAACCCTTCACCCAGACGTTGTTGACCGTGATCTGGAGAGTGGGCAGGACGCGTCCGAGTCGCTCAAACCAGCGGCGCAGGGCCTGTTTGTCGTGGCGCTCCCCACCAAGTGCGTGGGCGCCGGAAACACGGTGATGCACATGCGGCGCGACCGCCTTCACCGCTTCATCCCAGCGATGGTTGTTGACATGGTCGAAGGTCTTTCGGATTTCTCGCTCGACGATGTAGCTGTACATGTGGCTTCTCCAGCGGCTGGCGCAGAAAGATTGAGACTCTTCAGTTGCTCGGGCTTTCAGCGACGGTCCTGACGCGAGCGCCCTCCTGCAGGAGATGAGCGCCGAGCGAAACAATCGCATCGCCAGAGCTCAATCCAGAGATCACGGCGGTTTCGTCGGTCACCCGAACAAGTTTGATCGGCCGAAAGCGTACGGTTGAGGTGGCGCTATCCAGGATCCAAACTCCCGTCTTGCGGCCATCATCGAGCACGGCTCCGAGCGGCACCTGGACTTCCGGCTCGCCCGTCTGGCTTACCAGCCGAATGGTCACCGTCGCGCCAAGTGGTGCGGCCGCGGCCTCACCATCGAGGACATAGCGGGCCTCATAGGTGCGGGTCTGGGCATCGGCGGCATCCGACAATTGCCGCAGATGCGCCGTAAAGCGCCGTCCATCGGCTGCCCCATACACGCTGGCCGCGGCCGCGGAGTCGATCGCTGGCCGGATCGTTTCCGGAAGCGCGACCACCGCTTCGCGAGGACCTGCCTTTGCAATCCGAACGACCGTCTGGCCGGCAGAGACGACCTGCCCGGGCTCGCCAAGCGTTTCGACCACCGTTCCGTCCGCGTCCGCTACAAGGACCGAGTACGTCGCCTCGTTCTCGGCAACCCGTGCATCCGCTTCAGCGGTCGCGAGTTGCGCTGCGGCCGTATCCAGCGCGGCTTTCGCTTGCTCGTAGCGCTGTCGTGACGCCCATCCGTTGCTCACCAACTGCGCGTATCGCTGTTCGTCCGCTTCGGTCTGCACGACGGAGGCGCGCGCTGCAGCAACGGCGTTGCGCTTTGCCGTAACCGCAAGACGAAGGTCGGTTTCGTCGATCCGCATCAGCGGCTGACCGGCTTTCACCTGCTCACCGGTATTCACAAGCCGTTCCACAATCTTGCCGGGAACGCGAAAACCGAGGCTGCTCTGGACCCTCGCCCCTACGATGCCCGTGAAGCCACGCTCCGATCCGGTCACCCGCGCCGCGGCCACGACTCTGACGACCGGAGCTTCCTGCCTCGGGTCGCTCACGGCGGAGGCTGTCGGCGCGCGTAGCGCCAGGAATGCCGCGACCACGCCCCCCGCGGTCAGGACGCTGCCAAGCACGATAATGGGTCGTTTTTTCATGCCATCGCCTCATGTAAAATAGATTGCGCTTGAACTCTATATCGGATAATAGATGTCGAATGCAATCTAAATATGGAGATCGACGATGCGAGTGAGTCGCATTCAGGCTGAGGAAAACCGGCAAAACGTCATCAATGTCGCAAGCCGCCTGTTTCGGTCGCACGGATTTGACGGCATCGGCCTCAAGGACCTGATGGAGGCTGCCGGGATGACCCAAGGCGCCTTCTACAAGCAGTTCGCGTCAAAGGAGGATTTGGCCGCGCAGGCGTCGGCGCGCGCGTTGGAGGGCGCCACACTCCGATGGTCGGCCGCCACCGCAGCACAACCTGACGATCCGCTCGGCGCGGTGATGGCATTCTACCTGAGCACGGGTCATCGCGACGAAAAGTCGGACGGCTGCCCGATCGTGGCGCTCGGCTCGGATGTGGCCAGACAGAGCAGCGACGTGAAAGCGTCGTTCGAAGGCGGGATCAAAGCGCATATCGAGATCCTCAGCCGCCTGATTTCCGAGGCCAATGACGAGGAATCCAAGGGCAAAGCCATGGCCATTCTCTCGACGATGGTCGGGGCCTTGACACTTTCGCGCGTGGTCAATGATCCCGATCTCGCTCAAGCCTTTCTGGAAACCGCGTCCCGACAGATTCGCAAAGCCGCCGCCGCCGCTTGATAGCTAGTTAATTTTAGAAATTCATGCAGGACAAGAAAATGCGCAAAACAGAGATCCATATCGGAATGGTTTGAGAACAAAACGGTATGTGGCACTGAAGTGCCGGCCGAGCGCCGGCAAGCTCACGCCTTGGTGAAGACGTCCGGCCGGCCAACACCAGGCTACCCAGAACCCCTCTCCCGGCCCACAATCAATCCCAGACAACGGACGCAGCCGCTCGAGCCGCGCCGCCATTGGGAGGTTTTGTCATGCAGGAGAACGTCGCCCGCGCGAGCGGCTCACGCGCCATTCCGTTCGACGCCGCCAAGCTCGATCGTCTCATGGAGGCCGCAGGGCTCGATGTCCTGGTCGCGACGTCGAAGCACAATGTGCAGTACCTGCTCGGCGCCGAGCGTGCGATCTTCTTCGACTACATGGATGCCATGGGCATCAGCCGCTATCTGCCGGTGCTGGTCTATCCCAAGGGCGCGCCGAAATCCGCAATGCGGGCGTCGAGCGCAAACAGGTTTTGATAGACCTCCGGCTCGCTCGCACCGTGGAGGACGTCGGGCGCAAGCGTGCGCGCCTGCGCCAAGGCGGCCTGCAACGAGGCTGCGTCGAGGGCTTCGATCAACAGTAGCCCCGAGAAGAAGCCCTCTGCCTTCCGCATGCCCTTCTCGGTCGTCGCCACCGATGTCCGCGCCTGGTCGGTTGCCCCGATCTGCACTGCGGCGATCCCGTCGCAGGCAACGAGCGCTTCGGCCAGCGTTTGGGGATTTCCCGGGAATATCTCGATCCGGAGTGCCATGATCGTGGCACCCTCGCCGCGCCCTGTCCGTGCGACCATGGTGCCGCCGCCCCGTATGAAGTTGCCGAGCTTTGGCATGATGCGTTGCGACCACGGCGTTGGCGCGTTGAGGCGTGCCAGATAGGCTTCGCCGTCGAGCACTTCGGGTGCTTCCAGTTCATACAGGATGAAGATGCGATTGATGTCGTCGCGCGCGGCGCGGAACACGCGCGACGCCAGGAAACCGCGGGTCGTCACGCGCTCTGTGGTGTGCTCGCGCGTCAGCCAGTGCCGGTAATCGGTCAGATCCTCCGCCGCGACGTCGCTCCAGATGGCGAGAAATCCCGATCCGCGCATGGTGCCTCTCCGTCCTAGATCCTAAGCCCGTGCAGCGCCGGCGGGATCGTGGCAGGCAATTGTCCGAGCCGCTGGACGACCGCGAGCATTGCGGCCAGATAGCCGTACGGACCGAGACCGCAAATGACCGACGTGCAGGCACTCGACGTGATCGAATGGCGATGAAGTTCGTCCCGGGCGTGGATGTTCGAGATATGCAGCTCTATCTTGATCCCCTCAAAGATCTTCAGCGCATCGATCAGCGCGATCGAGGTGAAGGAATAGGCGGCCGGGTTGATGATGATCGCATCTGCCTTGCCATGGGCTGATTGAATCAAGCTGACGAGCTCGCCCTCCATGTTGGACTGATGGAACGAGATTGAGACGCCGAGCTGGTCGGCCAGCGCCTGGCAGCTCGCCTCGATCTCCTTCAGCGTCGTCCGTCCGTAGATGTGCGGCTCCCTGATGCCGAGAAAGTTGAGATTGGGCCCGTTGAGGATCATGATTGTCGCGGCCATTGCCCTGCTCCGTTCCGTTGTATCCGCTGCGACTAGCCGCCGAACCATTTCGCCGGGATCGTCACCAGTCCCGGGAAGAATACCATCGCGAACAGGACGATCAGTTCCGCGATCATGAAGGGCCAGACGCCCTTGATGATGTCCTCCATGCTGATCCTGGAGACGCCGCAGACGACGTTGAGCACGATGCCGACCGGCGGCGTGATCAGGCCGATGGAATTGTTGATGATGAAGAGCACGCCGAAATAAACGGGATCGATATGCGCCGCCTTGATGATCGGCATCAGGATCGGCGTCAGGATCAGGATCGTCGGCGTCATATCGAGCGCGGTACCGACGATCACCACCACGACCATGATCGCGAGCATCAGGATGGTGTTGTTGCCCATGAACGGCTTCAGGAGATCGACGACCTGAGCCGAGATTTCGGACACCGTGATCAGCCAGGACGAGACCAGCGCTGCGGCGACCAGGAACATTACCACGCTGGTCGTCACCGCGGACGACACCATGACCGCGTAGACTTCGGACCATTTCAGCTCGCGATAGATGCAGGTGGCGACGAACAGCGAGTAGACGGCGACGACAACGCCAGCCTCGGTCGGCGTGAAGATGCCGAAACGAAGGCCCACGATGATGATGCCGGGCAGCATCAGCGCCCAGAAGCCGTCGATGATGGCGTGCACGATCTCACGCAGCGAGGCTCTTGGCGGCGGCGTCAGGTTCTCCTTGCGGACGACCCAATACCAGGCGGCGCAGAGGCCGAGGCCAATGAACAGTCCGGGGACGATGCCGGCCAGAAACAGCTTTGAGATCGACACGTTGGCGGCAACGCCGAAGATGACGAAGCCGATACTCGGTGGAATGACGGGGCCGATGACGCCGCCGGCGGCGACGAGGCCCGCCGCATAGGTCTTCTTGTGCCCGGCCGCCACCATCATCGGCACCAGCAGCGCCGCCAGCGCGGCTGCGTCGGCGGCCGCCGACCCCGATAGCGAGGACAGGATACAAGCCGCCATGATCGTGACGTAGCCAAGCCCGCCGCGGAAGTGCCCGACCGCAACGAGGGCGACATTGACGATGCGTTTGGCCAGCCCGCCCTTGTTCATGACCTCGCCGGCGAGCATGAAGAAGGGAATGGCCATCAGCGGAAAGCTGTCCGCGCCGTTGATGACGTTCTGCGCCACGATCTGGGAGTCGAACATGTCGATCGTGCTCATCAGCGCGACGCCGCAGATGAGCAGGGCAAAGGCGATCGGCATGCCCAGTGCCATGGCGCCGAGCAGCGAGAAGGTGAAGACGGCGATCGTCATGTCACTGCTCCTCCGATTCCCTGATGGCCACCATGTCCTCCTCGCTCGCCTGCCCGCTGAGCACCCGGTACAGGTCGTAGAGAAGGATGATCGCGGTCGACGCGCCGAAGATCACGCCGACGGCGTAGAAAAGGCCCATCGACAGGCCGGTGGCTGGCGCGCGATCGTCCAAATTGATGATGGTCTGCCGCCAGCTACCGGAGAGCAGCAGCCAGTCGGCAAACAGCATCAGGCAATAGTTGAGGACGAAGCAAATGCGTTTGCCGGAAGCCGGCAGCTTGCGGATCAGCGTGTCGACGCCGAGATGGGCGTGTTCGCGCATCGCGACGATCGCGCCGAGGAAGGTCAGCCAGACCAGCAGCCAGCGTGACAGCTCCTCGGAAATCGTGATTCCGGAGTTGAAGCCGTAACGCAGCACCACGTTGCCGAACACAAGGACCACCATGACCGCGAGACACGCGGCAATGACGGCTTTCAGGAACGTGCAATAGAGGTCAAGAATCCGCGCCATGCGTGACGTCCGGGCAAATGAGGGCTGTGAGCCGGTCATGTGCCGGCTCACCCGCCTCCGCGATGAAGACTTCGCTAGTTGAAGGCTCGACTACTTCACATCTTTGCGGATACGCTCGACTTCGTCGTTGAAGAGCTTCACCGTCTCGGGGCGAAGATTGGCCGAGATCTTGTCCGCGACCGGCTGCGCCGTCTTACGCATGCGCTCGGTCTCCTCGGGCGCAATCGGGTTGTACTGCATGCCCTTGGCCTGCAATTCGGTAAGGGCCTTTTCGGTCTGAAGGCGCGTCTGCTCCTTCTGATAGCCACGGCTCTCTTCATAGGCCTCGCGCATGAGGCGCTGTTCGGTCGGAGACAGCTTGTCCCAGAAAGCCTTGCTCACCAGAATAATGTTCAGAGTGAAGGTGTGGTTGGTGGCAGAAACGTATTTCTGCACTTCGTAGAATTTGTTGGAGAGAATGACCGTGTAGGGATTCTCCTCCCCGTCGACGGTGCGGGTTTCCAGCGCCGAATACAGCTCGCCGAAGGCCATGGGGACAGGATTGGCCTTAAAGGCCCCGAAGGTTTCGAGATAGACCGGGTTCGGAATCACGCGAAGCTTGAGGCCGCTGAAATCCTCGAGCTTGGTGATGGGACGGGTGCTGTTGGTCACGTTGCGGAAGCCGAGGCCCCAATAGCCAAGACCGATCAGCCCCTTTGACGGCAAGCTATCGAGCATCGCCGTGCCGAATTTGCCGGTCGCCAGCGCGTCGGCCTGCTCGACCGTGTTGAAGAGGAACGGGAAATCGACAAGGCCGAACTCCGGAATGACCGTCGCGAGCGAGGTCGTTGAGGCCGACAACATCTCCTGGGTGCCGCCGCGCAACGCGGATTGCTGCTGCAACTCGTTGCCGAGCTGTGAGGCCGCGAACTCGCGGACCTTCATCTTGCCCCCGCTCTTCGCGAGCAGGATCTCCGCAAACTTCTGCACGCCAAAGCTGACGGGATGATCGGTATTGTTCAGGTGCCCCCACCTGATCGTCCGCTCCTGAATGTCATCAGCGGCGGATGCGCTGATCGTCAGCGCCATCAAGATCGCCGTCGCGGACAGCGCCCGTACCCACAAGCTCATCGTTTCCTCCCTGTTCCCTTGGGCACGGGCGGCGGCTTAAGCGCTCATTTCCCACACCCTCAGTTCATTTAAACATCATACATATATTTCTGAGTCAAATGAGATTATTCATTTCATATGAGATTACTCTATACGTCCGATGCTCGGCGTCTGCTATAGTGCTGGCAACATTGATGGTTCGGACACCTCGGGCGACAGTCGGCGGTCGAGACAAGCGGGATCAAAGGGCATGACGGCACTCGAGGAACGGCCGATATCGGCGGGCGATAGCGGCTATCAACGCATCCGCTCCGACATCATTTTCGGCGTGCTGACGCCCTCCGGGCGCCTCAAGCTCGACGCGATGAAGGAGGATTACGGCGTCAGCATCTCGACGCTGCGAGAGATCCTCAATCGCTTGACGTCAGAGGGCTTTGTCGTTGCCGAAGGTCAGCGCGGCTTCGAGGTGGCGCCGGTGTCGATCCAGAACCTGCGCGAGCTCGCCGAGCTGCGCATCCTGCTGGAGCATCATGCGATGGCCGAGTCGTTCCGCGCCGGCGACGTCGAGTGGGAAGGCCGCGTAGTCTCGGCGCACCACAAACTGGCGGCGACCGAACGCACCGTCCAGAAGGAAGGCGACGATCCCGAGCTGCGCAAGCGCTACGACGGCGAATTCCACCAGGCGCTGATTTCGAGCTGCGGGTCGCGCGAGCTGGTGCACACCCACGCCATCGTATTTGACAAATATTTCCGCTACGCGCTGCGCTACCGCGGTACGGAGACGATCAACCAGCACAAGGCGCTGCTCGAATGCGCGCTGAAGCGGGACATCAAGAACGCCAGGACCGTCCTCACCGACCACATCAACGGCTGCGTCGCACATGCCCTGTCGTCCTGGAAGGACGCCTGACCGCCCTCCTCTGCCAGCAACGGACCTGCGGCGGCGGCGCGCGCGGCTGGAAGCAAGTTCAGGTATGACCGTGAATTCGATCTCCACGCATAGGGTCGAGACCGCCGTCGCCACTGCAGATATTCTTGGCGAGACGCCATTGTGGTGCGACCGATCCCGCAAGCTCTGGTGGATCGACATCGACGGTAGGCTGCATCAATCCTTCGACCCCGCGACTGGCGCCCATCAAATTGCCTCCTACGATTGCCAATTCCTCGGCAGCCAGGCCCTGACGACGGACGGATCGCATCTGCTCGCGCGGGACCTGACGCTGCACCATCGCGAGGCTGCTATCGAAGTCGACAATGGCATGGACACCCGCCTCAACGACGGTCGTGTCGACGCGCGTGGCCGGCTGTGGATCGGCACCATGGACAACGAGCTGCATCGTCCGAACGGCGCGCTCTATCGCGTGACCGGCGATGGTCAGGTGACGCGTATTTTCGACGACGTCATCGTCACCAACGGCATTGCGTTCTCTCCTGATAGTCGCACGCTCTATTTCACGGACACGCGGCGGTACCGCACGTGGGCGTTCGACTTCGATCTCGATGACGGCGTGATTAGCAACAAACGCCTGTTTGCGGATTACAGCGCCTCGCAGGAGAGGCCCGACGGAGCTTGCGTCGACGTCGACGGCGGGCTGTGGACGGCGTTTTTCTCTGGGAGCCGGCTGGTGCGCTATCGGCCGGACGGGACGATCGACACGGTCATTCCACTGCCCGTGACCAATCCGACCTGCCTGTGTTTTGGGGGCAGCGACCTCAAAACGCTGTATGCGACGACGGCGAGGAAATTCCTGGACCGGGAGCAGCTCGGTCGCGAGCCCCAGGCCGGTCATCTCATTGCCATCAACGGTGTCGCACAGGGCCTGCCGGAACACCGTTTCGGCTAGCGCAGCGGGAGCTGCTCCAACTGGCTCTGCGCTTTCTTGACGACCGCCGCGAACCAGCTCTGGCTCGGTGCCTCCTTGGCGAAACATTTGGTGTAGGCATCCATCGCCTGATCTTCCTTGGCCATGGAATCCTCCGGCAGCTTCTTGGCCATCATCTGCTTCCAGACCTTCTCGCAAGCCGGGATCTCGGCGGTCTTCACGGCTTCACTTGCGGCGAGAAAGAAGATCTTGTCGCCCTGGATCGCGACGACGTCGATCTCGCGCGGCGCCCCCTTCAAATCGCCATTGCCACGGACACCGAGCACGGCCACGGCGGCACTTGCCGACGCGGGCTTTGTGATCCGCAGCTCGGCATATTTGGCGAAGGCCGAGTCCTGGATCGCCTGATAGTAGAAGTGATCCGAGTGGAACGCCGCATCGGTCTCTTGCGGCATGCCGTCCTTGCTGTGCTCGCGCAGCCAGTGTTTGAGCAGTGATGTCGTGGTCACCACGGCCTGCTGCTTGTCGCCTTCCGTGGCAAAACCGAGTCCGTCGAGATGGCCGAAACCGCTATCGCCCTTGAACAGCGTGTCGACATTCGACTTGCCCTCGGCCGGGAGTCCCTTGATCGTGACGGGCCCCACCAGGCCACGCAGCGCGCCGGTCAGCTCGTTGAGCGCGGCATCGTGCTGCCTGGACGTTTCGTCGCTCTCCTTGGCCTTCGAGAACTTTGCGATGTAGCGGTCGCGCAGATCGAGATAGTGCTGCTCGGGAGAGGCTGCATGGGCGGGTGTGGCGAGGGCAAGCAGGCAGAGCAAAAGGATCGGTCTCATGGCGATGTCCGGAAAGCTTGGGGGCGATCTCCATGCTTGGTGATGTTGCCGGGCCGGAAGGTTCATCCCCGTCAGCGTGCCCTGCTCCGCCGGAGAGCCAATCCTTCACCACCAGTGGCGGTCGAGCCGCACGCCAACGCCTTCCGGAAGCCTGCCTGCGCTACCCCTCGTGGCAGCACGACCCGCTGCCTGCACTGGTCTGCCCACCTGCCAGCACGCTGCGGCTGTTACGATCCGGCGGGATGTCGCCGGCGGCGTTGGCCGCGAAAAAGCCTGATGGCTTCAGCGTGAAGCCGGCATATTCGACCGGCATGATCGGAAAATCCTCGGGCTTGCAGATATGGGTGTGACCGAACGAGTGCCACAGCACGATATCCGTATTCTCGATGTTGCGGTTCTGCGCGGAATAGCGCGGCAACCCGTCGCCGCCGGCGTGGTTGTTGGGATAATCGCCGCTGGCGTACTTTTCCGCCGCGTCGAAGGCTGTGACCCAGACATGCTTGGTGGCAAAGCCCCCGCGCTTGCGCACGTAGCTGCCCTCCTGCGCGAGCATCACAGGGCTTGGATTGACCGCGAGCTTGTAGGCGGGCGCATTGCCGACCGAATTGGTCTCGTTCGGGTTGCTGATCTTCCAGAACCGGCCGGTCTCGCCATTGGCAATGGCCGCGGCATCGCGCTCGCGTGACAGCACGCGCGTCGTGGTGTCGAACACGTTGCCATGCGGATTGTCGCGGCCCCATGGCCGCGGCACGAACTCGTGCTCGCTGACGGTGTTGCCGCCGCCGTCGAGATCCATGTGCATGCGCACGTTGAAGAAGTGCTGGTGCGTCGGGCCGCCGATGTTATCGTCGACCATCCCGCCCCATTTGTACTTCTCGCCCGGCTGCACGGCAGCCGTCTGGATGATGCCGGTTAGCTTGGTCTCCAACTGGATCGTGCCGTCCTGGTAGAGATACCAGTAGAAGCCGTAATCGTAATTGCCGACGGTGGCGAAGAACGAGATCACGAGCCGCCGCGAGCGGCGCACCTCGAACAGGCCGTTGCGGAATTCATAGTGCTTCCAGGCAATTCCGTAGTCTTCTTCATGCATGCAGATGGCGTTTTGCATGACGAAGGGTTTTCCATTGTTGTCGGCGGCCGGCACGTCGAAATACCTGACATGACCGAGGCAGTCGCAACCGAGCTCGAGCGCGTTGGCAAGCATGCCGAGCCCGTATTCGCCGGCGTCGAACGCCGACTTCCAGAAATGGTTCGCGGTCGGATCGGCGTACGGCACCACCATCTCGGTGACGCTGGCGCGATGGATCAGCGACCGCTTGCGGTCGCCGTCCTGGTAGGCGAGTTGATGAAGCACCAGCCCCTCACGCGGCGTGAAGCCGACGCGAAAGCTCCACTTCTGCCAGTCGACCTTCCAGCCATCGACCTCAAAGCTTGCGCCCTCCGGCTGCTCGATATGCAGCGGTTTGATGTCGGTGCGCGGGTTGGTGACTTCGTGCGCGCCGTAATTCCGCTTCTTACGTGGGATCGGGACAACAGGATCCTCGTCGGTGAGGTCGATGACCCTGCCGCTGATGAGATCGACGACGGCGACCACGCCCTCGATCGGATGGGCGTAACCGTTGTCCTGAAGATGCTCGCGGAAGAAGCTGACGGCGCGAACGATACGCGCGCCGCGTTCATACTCGAAATCGAAGAAGCCGGAGGAAAACGGGTCCACTTGGACCAGCTCGATGTCCTTGTCCGTCAGGCCGCGCCGAACCATCGCCGCTCGCCAGCCGGGGTCGGCCTTCACCGCCGCCTCGCACTTGAAGAACTCTTCGAGCATCACCGATGGCTGCCCGTAGGGCGCCTCACGGTTCGGAATCACTTTTCGGGCGGCGACCTCGTTGCGGGCGATATCGACGATGTGCTCGATCGCCTCGCCCGTCACGACGTCGAGCGTGAGCGCGAAGGCCCGGCGCGGCACGTTGCCCGCGGCTAGCTCCTGCTTGGTCGGCTCTTCCAGCCGCACCGTCGGGAAGCGGCAATTCTCCGGCGAGGCTGAGGCGTCACGCACCAGCGTGCAGGCGGCCCTGATTTCCTCCGCCGTCAGCGGATCGAGCGGATGTGGCGTCGCGCCCTGGGCCTGCGATTTGGCTTTGACGGAATCGAGCATTGTGCTGTCCCGAAATCAGCGCGGAGCGAGATATGTCGAGACGGCGCGGAAGGCCGCGAACCAGCGCTGGTCGATCGGAACGTCCATCGCCTTGGGCTGCGTCGCAAGCTTGACGATCACGGTATCGGAGTCGAGATCGACATAGAGATGCTGGCCGTGAATGCCGATCGCGGTGAGCGCGTTGCGTGACGGGTCGATCGTGAACCATTTGCTGCGGTAGCGCGCGCCCGGGAAGAACTCGGCGAGGTCGCCGTCGGCCCAGGCCTTGGGATCGCCGTTCTCTCTGATATCGTCGATCCACCAACCCGGCACCACCTGCCGCCCCTCCACCACGCCGCGATTGCGCATCATCTCGCCAAAGCGCAGCAGATCGCGCGCGGTGACGGAGATGCCGCCGGCCAAGCGGCCCATGCCGTGGCTGTCCAGCGTCAGCGACCCATCCTCCTCGGCGCCCAGGGGCTGCCAGAGATATTCCGAGAGGACCCGGTGATAGGGCATGCCGCAGGCGCGCTCATAGACCCAGCCGAGCACCTCGGTATTGGTCGAGACGTAGTGGAACACCTTGCCGTGCGGCTTGCCGGTGCCACGCAGCGTGGCGAGATAGGCACGCTGATGGCCGGGCTCGACGCCTGATGGTGGCACGTCCCAACCTGAGGAGAACCGGTAGCGCGCGACGTCGCCGGTGGGATCCTCGTAATCCTCCTCGAACTGGATGGCGACGGCCATGTCGAGGAGGTTGCGGACCGTGCAGGTCCCATAGACGGAGCTCTCGAGCTCCGGCACGTAGCGCACCACCCTCGCCTCCGGATCGACCAGGCCGCGCCCGGCCAGCACGCCGCCGAGCGTCCCGGCGATCGCCTTGCTGATCGAGCAGATCAGATGCGGCGTGGTCACGCTCATGCCGTCGCCATACCATTCGTGGATCAGGGTGCCCCGATGCATGACGAGCAGTGCATCGGTGAAGGTTTCGTGCAGCGTTGCCTCGATTGTGGTCTTGATGCCGTCGGGCGCGGTGAAGCCGAGTTTTGCCAGCTCACGTGGCGCGCTCTGCATCGGCGTCGGCTTGGCGGAGCGCCGGATTTCCGCGGTCGGCAGCACCTCGCGTGTGTGCGTGAAGCCCCAGCGGATGGCTGGAAAGCTGCGCCAGTTGGCGCGCGTCACCTGGGCCTCGGGGGCGGGCGGGCTGCCGCGCATGATCTCGGTCGGTCGCATCTCGATCCTCCGCGAAGGCCTCCCGACCCAGGTGTCGGGAAAGGCCAGTGGAACAATGCATCCCTGCGCCGTCGGACGTTATCGAAATCACGCAATATTTTGCTGGACAGGAAGTGCCGCCGTGCCAGTCTAGTGTGGTTCTTGCTTGATGCTCGACCTCAAGATTCTAACATGTTGTCATGGCTTTAGGCGCAATTCTTCCGATTCAAGACTCGGCTGCCAATCTGCTTCAAGTGAGCAGCACCGATGTTGATGAGCATTGCGCCACGCTCGGCCGCTGGCGGCTCAGCTATGACCAGCTCAGCGCTGGTGCATTTCGGGGTAGCTTCACCCAGCTCTCGCTGCCGCGCGTCGAGGTGTTTCGCGAGATCACCAGCCAGCAGGTCCGCCAATACGGTCAGCTTGGTGCCGACAGCTTTGGCATCGGCCTGCCCTGGCATGGCGAGGTCAGCTGCAACGGGACCAATGCCAGGGGCGCCCACGTGCTGACAAGCATCGACGCTGAGATCGACATGTGTACGCCAAAGGCCTTCGAGCTGCGCGGCGTCGTCGCCAGCGCAACGCTGATCGCCGAGCTTGCTGCCCGGCTCGATATCGAGCTGCCCCGCGCCGTCTGGCACCAGCTGCAGGTGATCGAGATGGCGGAAGCGCCGGTCGCCCGGCTGCGCGCCCATCTCGCCGCCATCCACGACGCGCTCGCGACCATGCCCGAGCAGTTCGACGATCCGACGGCCCGGCAAGCGCTGGAAGACGCCCTGCTCGTCGACATCATCGACATGCTGCCGACGGCGCGGCCGAGCGATCCTGGCCGCAGCGCCGCTGCGCGCAAGCGCACGGTCGATCGCGCCCGGGCGCTGATGCATGGCAGCGGCGACCGCGCGCTGTCGATGCTGGAGATCTGCAAGGCCGTCGGCGCCAGCCCGCGCAAGCTCGGTTATTGCTTCCAGGAGGTGCTGGGCACGAGCCCGATGCACTATTGGCGCGCGATGCGGCTGAATCTGGTGCGGCGCGACCTCAAGCGCGGCGACGAGGCATCGGTCTACGACGTCGCCGTGCAGCACGGCTTCTGGCACTTCAGCCAGTTCTCCCGCGACTACAAGCGCCACTTCTCCGAGTTGCCCTCGGAGACGCTGCGGCGCGCCAGGTTGGCGGCCTGACTGGTCATCGGTGCCGCAGCCGGCGGTTGACCCTGCGCGCCAGATAGTCACCGGCGCTCTGCACCAGTTGCACCAGCGCGATCAGCACGACGACCACGGCCAGCATCATCTCCGGCATGAAGCGCTGGTAGCCGTAGCGGATGCCGAGATCGCCGAGCCCGCCACCGCCGACCGCGCCAACCATGGCGGAGTAGCCGAGCAGGCTGACGACCGCGAGGGTTAGCGCCAGCAACAGGCCCGGCAGCGCCTCGGGGATCAGCACCTTGAATACGATCTGGATCGGCGAAGCCCCGAACGAGGACGCGGTCTCGATCAGGCCGCCATCGACCTCGCGGATCGCAGCCTCGACGAGCCGCGCGATGAACGGCGCCGAGGCGATCGTCAGCGGCACGATCGCCGCGGTCGATCCGATCGAGGTGCCGGCGATGAGACGCGTGAACGGGATGATGGCCACGACCAGGATGATGAAAGGCGTGGAGCGCGTCGCGTTCACGACCATGCCAAGGGCTGCATTGACCGCGGGGGCCGCAAACAGTTCGCCTTTGCGGCTGGTCGCCAGGAACACGCCGAGCGGCAGGCCAAATACGGTACCGAGCGCCGCCGCAATCCCCACCATGAACAGGGTTTCGCCGGTGGCCTGGATGATCAGGTTGATGAGTTCAGGCGACATAGCCGAGACGCTCCGCCGAGATCTGATACTGAGAGAGCCACGCAAGCGTGCGCGCAGCGGCGTCTTCGCCGCGAGAAATACCTAGCGGAATGCCAAGCACCAGCGAACCAACATGGTGGCCGCCGATCTCGTCGATGCGCGCCGACAGCAGCGAGACATCGAGACCGAGCTCGCGGGCAAGCCGCGCGATCAGCGTGTCGCCGGCCCCTGCCCCGCGCACCTGAACGCGGATCACGGCGTGGCTGCCGGGCTCCTGCACGATCCGGCTGGCCAGCGAGACTGGCAGGCTGTCGCCTGTCACCTCGGCCAGGAAGGACTGCGTGATCGGATTCTTGGGATGGGTAAAGATATCGGCCACATGGCCACTCTCAACGATGTGGCCGGCATCGAGCACGACGACATCCTTGGCGAGCTGACGCACGACAGACATTTCGTGGGTGATCAGCACGATGGTCACGCCCAGCTCGCGATTGATGTTCGCAAGCAGATCAAGGATCGCGCGCGTTGTCTGCGGATCGAGCGCCGAGGTCGCCTCGTCCGACAGCAACACATTCGGCCGCGTCGCCAGTGCGCGGGCAATACCGACGCGCTGCTTCTGGCCGCCGGAGAGCTCTGAGGGATAGCGATCGTGCTTGTCGGCGATGCCGACGAGTGCGAGCAGTTCGGTGACGCGCGCGCGGATGTCGGCTTTTGACCAGCCGGCGATTTCAAGCGGCAGCGCGATGTTGTCGGCGGCAGTACGCGAGGACAGCAGGTTGAAGTGCTGGAAGATCATGCCGATCGATCGCTGCGCGTGGCGCAAGTCGCGTCCCGTGAGCGCCGAGATGTCCTTGCTATCGACGACGATGCGGCCCGTGGTCGGCTTCTCAAGCCCGTTGATCAGCCGGACCAGGCTCGACTTGCCGGCGCCGGAACGGCCGATCACGCCGGTGATCGAGCCACGCGCAATCGCGAAATCGATGCCTTGCAACGCGTCGACGCCGGGCTTGCCGCGATAGGCCGGATAGGTCTTCGAGATTTTTTCGAAACGGACCATCGCATCGGCCGTGGCGGTGTCCCGGATCTCGTAGGGGTCTCCGATCACCAGCGATGGGTGCGCATTCATGGGAGCAGCTTTCATGCACGTTATTTAGCTCGCCCGCCTGAAAGGCGCACGAGAACCAGGTCGCTATCCAACGACGGGGCGGAACCGCAGCCGGGCGCCTAACGGCGCGCTGCAGTGCACAATCGCCCGATCCAGCCTTTCTTGCAATGTCAGATATTTGCAGAGGATTGGGCGAAGTTTTCCCAATTTGCTGCCGAGGAAGAAAATTCATCTGCCGGTATCAGGTAGCGGCCGGCCTCACCTGACCATTTGCAGCCAGGGCAGCACAATCGCCAGCAGGCCTGCGAAATAGAGCCCCCCGAAGATCAGGCCGAAGCCCCAGAACTGGCCCTTCCCGATATAGCCGCTGCCGTAATACATCGGCGCAGGCCCCGTGGCGTAAGGCGAAATCACGCCCATCAGGCCGAGCGAATACATGCAGAGCATCGCGAGCGTCGTGACCGGCAGATCGGGGATGCCCGAGCCGACCGCGAGCACGACAGGCAGCACGGCGGCGGCATGCGAGGTAATGCTCGAGAAGAAATAGTGGATCCAGAAGAACAGCGCGACCAGCAGGATCATCGCCGTCGACGGCGTCAGCCCCGACAGCGGCTTTGCGAATTCATTGGCGAACCATTTGATGAAGCCGATCTCGTTCAAACCCGATGCCAGCGTCAGCAGCGAGGTGAAATAGAAGAACACCTCCCAGGCGCTCTTCTCGGCGACGATATCGGCGAATTCGATGACGCCGGTGACCAGCATCAGCGAGATGACGATGAACACGACTGTGGTGGCGTTGACGAAGTTCGCACCCAGCAAAGGCACGTGGATGTCAGGGCTCGAGCCCGCGATCCACAGGAACATCGCGAGGATGATCAGGACCAGCATGATCCACTCGTTGCGCGACATCGGGCCCATCTCGCCGAGCTCCTTCGCCGCCCATTCGGAAATCTCAGGGCTGCGCTTCACCTCCGGACGGCAGATGACATAGCTAAGCAGAGGCACGAGGATCATCAGGAGGATGCCGAGCGGTGCGAAGCCCATGAACCATTGGCCCCAACTGATGTCGACACCAACCGTCTTCTTGGCGATCGCGAGCGCGGCCGCGTTCGGCGCCAGCGCCGTGAAGAACAGCGAGCTCGTGATCGCTGTCGCGGCGAACGCGGTCCACATCACATAGGTACCGATCTTGCCGGCGGTCGGTCCCGGCTCGGAACCATAGATGCGCGGAATGTTGCTGATGATGGGATAGACGATGCCGCCGCTGCGCGCGGTGTTGGAGGGCGTTGCCGGCGCCAGCAGGAAGTCCGACATCGCGACCGCATAGCCGAGGCCGAGCGTGTTGGTGCCGAGGCGCCGCACCAGCACCAGTGCGATGCGCCGGCCAAGCTGGCTCTTGCGATAGCCGATCGAGAACACGAAGGCGCCGACGATCAGCCACACCGTGCTCTCGGCAAAGCCCGCCAGCATCCAGCGCAGCGATTTGTTGGGATCGGCATCGATATAGCCGCCGACGCCTGCGACAGTTAGTCCGATCAGGCCGACCGCGCCGACCGGCATCGATTCCAGGATCAGTCCGGTAATGACGGCGGCGAAGACGGCGAAATAGTGCCACTGATTGACGTTGAGACCCGCAGGCACCGGCCACAAATAGATCGCGAGCCACACGATGAGTGGCGCGATCAACTTCAAGCGATGCATGATTGGTCCCTCCCGCGGCGCGCGCGGGGTCGTTGACCGAACCGTTGCCGCCAATGCCCCTTACGGCACAGATCGGCGGGCGATTCAATGGCCGGTCGAAGTCGGCTAGCCGTCTGTCCCCGTCTTGGCGACCACCACCGGCGGCGCCATCAGGGCGCGGCGGTCGGACTCGACGACGCGGTTACGGCCCTGCCCCTTGGCCTGGTACAGCGCGGTATCGGCGGCGGCGACCAGCATGTCGCCCTTCGGCACATGCATCGGTGTCACGGCAAGGCCGATGGACGCCGTGATGTTGCGCAATGGCGCGCCGTTGGGAATGTCGACATGCATCGCCCTGACCGCATCGAGCACGGAATTGGCGCGTGACATGGCCGCGTCGATATCGGCGCCCGGCATCAGCACCAGGAATTCCTCGCCACCAAAGCGGCCGACGATGTCGGTCTTGCGGATCGTCTTCTCCAGCACCGAGCCGAGCTCGCGCAGCACCGCGTCGCCGGACTCATGGCCATAGGTGTCGTTGATCTTCTTGAAATGGTCGACGTCGATGATCAACAGCGCCATCGTCTCACCGGTGCGCATCGCGCGGCCGGATTCACGCGCCAGCGCGTCCTCGAGGAAGCGGCGGTTGTAGAGACCCGTGAGCTGATCGCGGATGGCCTGGCTGCGCAACTGCTCGCGCAGCTGGAGGTTGGCGAGCGCCAGCGAAATCTGCTCGGCCAGCATGGTCGCGAGCTGGTCCGTGCCATCGGCAAAAGAAGCATTGCCGGCTTCACGATAGAGCACGCCAAGCAGCGTATTCTGCGCAACCAGGGGCTCACAGACATAAGTCCCGGCGCGTGCCTCGCAGCAGGCATGGCCGCAGACGAGACCTTGGCTCGCCTCGGAGACCGGGAATTTGGTGCCGCGGCGCAGTGCCCAGCAATCCTCCAGCGCGAACGCCTGCGATGTCGAGGCCACCTCGCCCCAACGCGGTCCGCGCGTGACGCCATCACGGGCTTCGTTCATGATGTACAGCGCCCCCGCCTCCTCAGGAAACAGGAAGCCGGCATAGGTCTCGACCGCTGCAAAAACCTCGTCCGGCTTTTGGCAGGATTGCAGCAGGCCGGAGAGCTCGGTCAAGAGCGCGATCTCCTTGGTGCGAATCTCGGCCGCCTTGAGCGACGAGGTCAGCAGGGCATTGGTGTCCTGCAATTGCCTGGCGTGCTCGGCGCGTTCGGCCTCGAGCGTCCTCAGTTTGCCGAACAGCTGGCGCGAGCGCAGCCAGATGCCGGCGATCAGCGTCATCAGCAGCGCAATGACAATGCCACTGGCGACGACCAGATCAGGCATGATTTGCGTGTCGACGGCAGGCATGTCCGCAATTCCTTAACCACGCGCGCCCACCCTTGGGCAGAAAGATGCTGGGGTGGATATCGCAGGCCAGAATTGAGAATGGGTTTGCGGCGCGCCGCTCCTGCGTAATGCGGTAAAGAAAGCGTTGGCTACCTTCCTCTAAACTTAGGTTTGCGTCGCGTCAGGAACGCCTCGATCCCCTCCTTGTGGTCTTCGCTGAGGCTCGCCAGCGCGAACTGGTCGACGTCCATATGGCTGGCGAGATTATCCAGCGCATGCGCGAGGCGGTTGACGGTCAGCTTGGTCATGGCGACTGAGAGCGGCGGCTGCGCGGCCACCTTGCGGGCCAGTTCCATGGCGGCGTCGAAGGCCCTGCCGGGATCGACGACCTGCTCCACCAGGCCCCATTGATAGGCTTCGTCGGCGCTGATGCGTTCATCGGCCAGGATCACCGCCTGCTTGGTGCGGGCAGGCCCAATCAGATGCAGCATGCGCGGAATGCTCTGCCAGCTCATGTTCATGCCGAGCCCGATCTCGGGCACGCGCAGATGCGCGTCGCTCCCCATGACCCGGAAGTCGAGCGCGACCGCAAGCGCGACGCCGCCGCCGATGCAAAAGCCTTCGATCGCGGCGATCGTGATCTGCTCCATCTCCTGCCAGGCGTGCGTCAAGCGCGGCCCGAGCTTGAGATGCCGCCGCAATGCGCCGAGGTCCATGTCCTTGCGCGCGCGTCCTTCGGCATCCTTGAGGTCGAAACCGGCGCTGAAGGCGCCCGCGTTGCCTGTGAGAACCACGACTGATGTTGCTGCGTCGTCCTCGAAACTGCGCGCCGCTGCCGTGAGCTGCCGCAGCGCCTCCGGCGACAAGGCATTGATGCCGTCATGACGGTCGAAGCGCACCACGGCGATCCGCCCCTCGGGCCCGAGACCTTTCTCGATCTTGACGAAGTCTTTCATGGGCGCCTCCAAGGCTGAGTTTTCTTTGATCGTAGCGCAGAAACGGCGTCACGAATATGGGACCGATCGCGCCGCAACGAATGCTCGACAGGCCGGGACCATGCGCTTAGTCTTTCGCGCCATGAGCCACGATCACGACCACCATCGTCACCACGATCACGATCATTCGGAATTGTCCGAAACCGAGCTGCGCGTGCGCGCGCTCGAGACAATTTTGACCGAAAAAGGCTATGTCGAGCCGGCCGCGCTCGACGCCATCATCCAGGCTTACGAGACCAAGATCGGCCCGCATAACGGCGCACGCGTCGTCGCCAAGGCGTGGACCGATCCTGATTTCAAGAAGGCGCTGCTGGAGGACGGCAGCAAGGCGATCGGCACACTCGGCCATGTCAGCCGCGTCGGCGACCATCTCGTCGTGGTCGAGAATACGCCTGCGCGTCACAACATGGTCGTGTGCACGCTGTGCTCCTGCTACCCCTGGGAAATGCTGGGCCTGCCACCGGTCTGGTACAAGGCCTCGCCCTATCGCTCGCGTGCGGTGAAAGATCCGCGCGGCGTGCTCGCCGACTTCGACGTGACGCTGCCAAAGGATATGGAAATCCGAGTGTGGGATTCCACGGCTGAGACGCGCTTCCTGGTGCTGCCGATGCGGCCTGCGGGTACCGAAGGTTGGAGCGAGGAACAACTCGCCGACCTCGTCACGCGCGACTCCATGATTGGCACGGGATTCCCGAGGACGCCCGGAGCGCCGTCGTGAACGGCGTGCATGACATGGGCGGTATGGACGGGTTCGGCAAGGTCGAGCCCGAGGCCAACGAGCCTGTCTTCCACCAGGAGTGGGAGTCCCGCGTGCTCGCCATGGTGCGCGCGATGGGCGCGGCCGGCGCGTTCAACATCGACACCTCGCGCTTCTATCGCGAGACACTGCCACCGCACGTCTATCTCTCGAGTTCCTACTACAAGAAGTGGTTCCTCGGCCTCGAGGAAATGCTGATCGAGAAGGGCTACCTCACGCGCGAGGAAGTCGCTGCCGGCCATGCGATGAAGCCCGGCAAGGCACTCAAGCACGGCAAGTTCGATCTCGCCAATGTCGAGCGCATCATGGTGCGCGGCAAGTTTGCTCGCCCGGCGCCTGCGCCCGCCAAGTTCAACATCGGCGATCGCGTCCGTGCCCGGAACATTCATCCGACCACACACACGCGGCTGCCGCGCTATGTGCGCGGCCACGTCGGAATCGTTGAATTGAACCACGGCTGTCACGTTTTTCCAGACTCCGCGGCGGTGGAGCTTGGCGAGAATCCGCAATGGCTCTACACGGTCGTGTTCGTCGGTCGCGATCTCTGGGGCGCGGATGGTGATCCGACGCTGAAAGTCTCGATCGACGCGTTCGAGCCCTATCTGGATCCGGCATGATGAGCGGCGCGTCTGCTGCCGCCGCGACGGCAGCTGTTCCCAGCATTCCCCGCGATGACGACGGCCCGGTGTTCCGTGCGCCGTGGGAGGCGCAGGCCTTTGCCATGGCGCTGACGCTGCACGACCGCGGCGTGTTCACCTGGCCGGAATGGGCCGCCGCCTTGGCCTCGGAGATCAAGCGCGCGCAAGCCGCCGGCGATCCTGACACGGGCGAGACGTATTACCTGCACTGGCTCGCCACGCTGGAAGGCCTCGTCGCACGCAAAGGCGTTGCGTCGATGGACACGCTGCATCGCTATCGCGATGCCTGGGACCATGCCGCGGATCGGACCCCGCATGGGAAGCCGATTGAGCTGCGGGATGAGGATTTTCGGTAAGCTCGCGGCTCACTCTCGTGTCCCGGACGCGCTGCAGCGTGAAACGCTGCTGCGCAGAGCCGGGACCCAGAAAGTTACACGGCACCCTACGGAGATGTGGGCCCCCGGCTCTGCAGCGCACCGCTGAAGTGGCGTTGCGCCGCGTCCGGGGCACGAGAGGAGCAGGCTAGCGGGCCGCCGCAAACTCCCGCCATCCCTTCGCCCGCAGCGAACAGGCCGGGCACTCGCCACAGCCATAACCCCAATCGTGCTGCGCGCCGCGTTCGCCGAGATAGCAGGTGTGCGACTGCTCGCGGATGAGATCGACCAGCGCATCGCCGCCGAGGTCATGCGCCAGCTTCCACGTCGCGGCCTTGTCGATCCACATCAGCGGCGTGTGCAACTCGAACTTCCTTGCCATGCCGAGCGAGAGCGCGGCCTGCATCGCACGGATGGTCTCGTCGCGACAATCGGGATAGCCGGAATAGTCCGTCTCGCACATGCCGCCGACGATGTGGGTGATGCCGCGCCGATAGGCCAGCGCCGCCGCAAAAGTCAGGAATACGAGGTTGCGTCCGGGAACGAACGTGTTCGGCAGCCCATCGGCGCCCATCTCGATCGCGACATCGCGCGTCAATGCGGTCTCGGACACGGCGGCGAGCGTCGGGATCGACAGCGTATGGCTCTCGCCGAGTTTCGCAGCCCAGTCGGCGCGCAGGCCCTCGATGCCCTCGAACAGCCGGTCGCGGCAGTCGAGCTCGACGGCATGACGTTGCCCGTATTCGAACCCGAGCGTCTCCACGCGCGCAAAGCGGCTCAGCGCCCAGGCGAGGCAGGTGGTGGAATCCTGGCCGCCGGAGAACAGCACCAGCGCGGTTTGTGATGAAAATGCGTCGCTCATGGGCCGCGCTTTAGCACTGTCGCGCGTATCAGCCAATCGGTGGAAATCGGCCTGTTCCGCCGCGTCCCGCTGGGAACGGCGGCCCACTTTTGGCATAAGGTTTCGGACCCAGGAGACTGCCCCGCAATGACCCCTTCCCGCGACATTTCCCGCCTGATCGAGATCATGGCGGCGCTGCGCACGCCGGTGACCGGCTGCCCCTGGGACCTCGAGCAGAATTTTGCGACGATCGCGCCCTATACGATCGAGGAAGCCTATGAGGTCGTCGACGCCATCGACCGCGACGATCTCGACGATTTGCGCGAAGAGCTTGGCGACCTCCTGCTGCAGGTGGTGTTCCACGCCCAGATGGCCTCCGAGCAAAACGCGTTCGCCTTTGGCGACGTCGTCGAGGCCATCACCCGCAAGATGATCCGGCGCCATCCGCACGTCTTCGCCGACAAGGACGGCAATCTCGCGTCCTCCCACGTCAAGGAAGTCTGGGACCGCATCAAGGCCGAAGAGAAGGCCGAACGCGCCGCGCGCCGACCGCCGGAGGCGACGCCACCGCACAAATCGCTGCTGTCGGGCGTTAAGGCCGGCCAGCCGGCGCTGACCCGCGCCATGGAGCTGCAGCGCAAGGCTTCGACCGTCGGCTTCGACTGGAACGACCCACGCGCGGTCCTGCAAAAGATCCGCGAGGAAGCTGACGAGATCGAGGCCGCGCTCGACCGCAATGACAAGCAGGAGATCGCGGAAGAGACCGGCGATCTGATGTTTGCGCTGGTCAACCTCGCTCGCCATGTCGACGCCGACCCGGAGGCCGCGCTGCGCGTGACGAATGCGAAGTTCGAAAAGCGCTTTGCCTATATCGAGCGCGCATTGGAGGCGCAGGGACGCACGCTGGAGCAGGCGTCGCTGGCGGAGATGGATGCACTGTGGAACGCGGCGAAGACCGCCAGCTGATCAGAGGATACGCAGTGGACATCAGGCAGGACGATCCGACGGCGCCCTATGTTGCCGACCTCTTGGCGCATCACCTCGCAGAGCTCCAGAGCGTCATGGGTGAGCACGCGCAGGCGCTCGACGCCAGCGGTCTTTCGGCAGCATCCGTAACGTTCTGGACCGCATGGCAGGACGGCGTCTTGGCTGGCTTCGGAGCCCTGAAGCAGCTGGATGCGACGCATGGCGAGGTGAAATCGATGCGCGCCGCGCCCAGTGTCCGGCGGACCGGAGCCGGGCGCGCAATCCTGAACCACATCGTCGTCGAAGCCCGCAAGCGCGGCTATGCACGTCTCAGCCTGGAGACCGGCACCGCCCCGCTCCATGCGCCAGCGATCGCGCTCTACCGCAGCGCCGGCTTCGCATCTTGCGAGCCGTTCGCCGACTATCAGGCGAGCCCGCACAACCAGTTCATGAGCCTCGATTTGTCCAGGTGAGATGCCGACCTGCTAATCGCTATTCGGTTCCGCCGCAATCAGCTGGCGGAGCCAATCCGCGAACGAATGGGCCAAAGGTTCAGGAGTTTGATCCGGACCTGCCTCGTGGTTCCAAAAAACGATGCGTTGCTCGCCATTAACGACGTCGCGACTGTCGAGACAGTGCTGGTTGCCGAAGCCATCATTATAAAAAGTCACTAGATAAGGTGGCAGCGGCGGCCTCATCTCTGTGCGCTCGCTCAGCGTCATTTCCTTGAGCCGGCACCAGAACCGGATCTTCGCGCCCAGGCCATAAATTTCGTTCGTGCCAACGCGCAGCCAGCCATAGGTTTGCAGGTAATCGGCAAAGCTCCCAACGAAACGAACGCCTAGATCGTACTCGCAGCAGGCAATTTCGTCGGCCATTGCTCCCGAACCGTGCTCAATGTCTCCCTTGAACTCCTGCAAGATGGAGCGGATTACGCCTGCGGGCATCGTGCATTCCGCCTTGGTGGATAGATGCGACTCACGCTGACAGATGCGGCACGGCATCGAACCTGTTCACGACGATATCCCGCTTGGCGGGGACGACACCGTAGTTGCGGCAACGCCCCCTCAAAGCAAGGTGCCACGGAGAATGACAGCTGCAACCCCAAAATAGATGACGAGCCCTGTGACGTCGACCAGGGTTGCCACGAACGGTGCAGACGCGCTTGCCGGATCGAAGCCAATGCGCTTGAGGACGAAGGGCAGCATCGATCCGGACAGCGATCCGAAGGTCACGATCCCGACCAGTGCAGCGCCGACAGTCACGGCGACCAGGCCCCAATGCGGGCCGTAGTCGAACAAGCCGAGCGTCTGCCAGAGCGTGATCCTGACGATGCCGATCACGCCGAGAATGGCGCCGAGCGTCATGCCGGTCGGCAGCTCGCGAAGGGCAACGCGCCACCAGTCACGCAACCGCACCTCATGCAGCGCGAGCGAGCGGATCAGCAGCGAGGTGGCCTGCGATCCGGAGTTGCCGCCCGAGCTCATGATCAAGGGTATGAAGAGCGTCAGGACGATCGCCTTCTCGAGCTCGCTTTGGTAGCTCTGCATCGCGGTGGCCGTCAGCATTTCCGACAGGAACAGCGCACACAGCCAGCCGCCGCGCTTCTTGATCATCTCGACAAAACTGATCCGCAAGTAAGGCTCATCAATCGCTTCCATGCCGCCGAACTTCTGGGCGTCCTCGGTCGATTCCTCGACGATGGCGTCGATGACGTCATCGACGGTGACGATGCCGAGGATGTGGCCGGGGCCATCGACGACCGCAACCGCGAGCACGTCGTAACGGGAGATCAGCCGCGCCGCCTCCATGCGATCGGCTTCCGGCGAGACCATCAACGGCTTGCGTGCGGGCGCGGCCGTCAGCACATTGGCATGCGGATCGCCCGAGATCAGGCGGCGCAGCGGCACGGCCTGAATCAGCGTCTTCGTGGCGGGATCGATGACGAAAATCGAATAGACGGTCTCGCGGGTGCGCTCGACCATACGAATGTGATGGAGCACCTCGGCAATGGTCCAGGTCGAGGGCACGCTGACGAACTCGGTCGTCATGATGCTGCCCGCGCTGCGCTCGGGATAGGCCAGCAGCCCGGAGATGACGGTCCGCGTCTCCGGGTTGAGCCCATTCAGGAGCGTGGTACGCAGCGGCTCGATCAACTCCTTGAAGATGTCGGCGGCGCGGTCGTCGGAGACGCCCGACAGCAGCGCGACCGCCGTCTCTTTAGGCAGTTCCGCGATGATCTCACAGGTGTTGGCAAGCCCCGGCAGATCGAGCACCTCGATCGCCCTTTCCGTTGGCAAGGCTCGCAGCATGGCCGCGGCCTTGTCCGGCTCGTGGGTATTCAACGCCTCGACGATGTCGGGGGCACGCTCCAGGTAGAGATCTGTCGTTCCGTTGCCGAGCTTGTCGCCCGCTTCGCTCGCATTCTGCATCGATGGTCCCTCACCTCTCGGGTCCGGAGGGCAATGGACCAAGGCACCGCCAATTTCAAACAGAAAGTGCGGCGGCCTGCCGCAGCTTCGACGTCATGTTGGTGTCATGTTTGGCGGTTTTGCCGAAGCCAGTTTGGCCGGCAGGCCATCGCAAGCCGCCCGACCGAGGTTGCTCTAACGCACCTGCGGCACGGCATCGAACCGGTTCACCACGATATCCCGCTTGGTCTCATCGACGCGCACGGTCATATCGAATCGGCCGTCGTGCAGTTCCTTCGCCAGCACCTCGGAATTGCGGTGCAGCCAGGAGATGCCGGCACCGTCGGCGGCGTCGATGGAGAGGTCGAGCGTGGTACGCTTGGCCGCAAGCCGCTCCTCGATCGCGGCAAGCAGCGCATCGATGCCCTCGCCTGACACGGCCGAGACCAGCATGGCCGGATGATCCTCGGGCCGGCGCGCGGCGATGTTCAGAAGCTCTTCGCGTTTGTCAGGCTCGTAGCGGTCGATCTTGTTCCAGACCTCGATGATGCGGCCGCTATCGTCGGGATTGATGCCGAGCTGGCGCAGCACGGCGTCGACGTCGCTTTGCTGCGCTTCGGCATCCTCATGCGTGATGTCGCGGACATGCAGGATCACGTCGGCTTCCAGCACCTCTTCCAGTGTCGCGCGGAAAGCGGCGACGAGCTGGGTCGGCAAATTGGAGATGAAGCCGACCGTGTCTGATAGCATCGCCTTGCCGCCATGCGGCAGCGTGAGCGCGCGCAAGGTGGGATCGAGCGTGGCGAACAGCATGTCAGCGGCCTGCACGTCGGCACGCGTCAAGCGATTGAACAGCGTCGACTTGCCGGCATTGGTGTAGCCGACCAGCGCCACGACGCGATACGGCACGCGCTGGCGTCCGGCACGATGCAGCCGTCGCGTCGCCTGCACCTTCTTCAGCTCACCCTCGAGCTTGGAGATGCGCTCCTGGATCAGGCGGCGGTCGGCCTCGATCTGGGTTTCGCCGGGACCGCCCATGAACCCGAAACCGCCACGCTGGCGTTCGAGATGGGTCCATGACCGCACCAGACGCGAACGCTGATAGTTGAGATGGGCGAGCTCGACCTGGAGCGAGCCTTCCTTGGTCTTGGCGCGGCGGCCGAAGATTTCGAGAATGAGGCCGGTGCGGTCCAGCACCTTGGCGTTCAGCTCCTTCTCGAGATTGCGCTGCTGGATTGGCGCCAGCGCGCAATCCATCACCACGAGTTCGACGTCGAGGCTCTTGGCGAGAGCGGCAATCTCTTCGACCTTGCCTTTGCCGATGTAAGTGGCGGGCCGGATCTGGTTGATCGGCGCGATGATGGCATCGGCAATCACGAGATCGATCGCGCGCGCAAGGCCGGCGGCTTCGTCGAGCCGGGCTTCGGCGTCGCGCAAAACTTGACTGGAAGAGGCGTGACTCTCCGATTGCGCGTCGGCACTTCCCGCACGCGCACGCAAATAGGGGCCGATGACAAGCACCCGCCCCGTCTGCTTAGCCCCTGCCGACCGCGGACGGTCAGCATCCCCGTCGAAATTCCGGGGGTCCAATCAGATCACTCTCAAGCCGGCTGGTCCTCGCCGCCTTCGAACAGCTGGATCGGAGCGCCCGGCATGATGGTCGAGATCGCGTGCTTGTAAACGAGCTGCGAGTGACCGTCGCGCCGAAGCAGCAAACAGAAATTGTCGAACCAGGTCACGATGCCCTGGAGCTTCACTCCGTTGACCAGAAAGATCGTCAGTGGCGTTTTGGTTTTGCGAACGTGATTAAGGAAGGTGTCCTGTAGGTTTTGTGCGCGGTCTGCCGCCATTGTTTTTTTCTCGCTTTGAGTTTCTTTTTATTGCGCCGGTCGCGACCCCTGTTTCAATTTCGGGCCTTCTTCCGGTTGCCGTCCCTCATGAGATCCCCCTCTAGGGAACAGCTGCTCGATTAGAGGACAGGTCGCGTTATTAGGCAAGCCGCTTCAGGCGGCAGACCCCGACCGTTTTCTCCGAAAAATTACGGAAATAGATGATTTTTCTCAGATATCCCTGAGAGCGTCGGACGCTAACCGACGCCTAAGGCTTTCAACTTCCGGTGTAACGCCGACCGTTCCATGCCAACAAACTCGGCCGTACGAGAAATATTTCCTGAGAAACGGCTGATCTGGGCAATCAAATAGTCGCGCTCGAACACTTCGCGGGCCTCGCGCAGCGGCAGACCCATGATGTGCTCGCCATTATTGCTGGTCGGCATCGCAGGCACCATCGAGCCGACGTCCTGCGGCAGCATATCGGCGGTGATGATCACCTCCGGCCCGCCGGCGGCCAGAATCATGACTCTTTCAACATTATTGCGGAGCTGGCGCACATTGCCCGGCCAGACATGCGATTGCAGCACCGCCATCGCGTCCTGGCCGATCTGCCGCTTGGGCAGGCCGCTGCCGGCCGAGATCTGCTCCATGAAATAGTCGATCAATTCCGGAATGTCCTCGCGCCGCTCCGAGAGCGCGGGCACGCGGATCGGCACCACCGAGAGCCGATGATAGAGGTCCTCGCGGAAATGGCCGGCGGCGATCTCCTCTTCGAGATTGCGCGCGGTCGAGGAGATGATGCGGACATCGACCTGCACCCTGGCGGTGCCGCCGACGCGCTGGAACGACTGCTCGACCAGCACGCGCAAAATCTTGTTCTGGGTCTCGCGCGGCATGTCCGCGATCTCGTCGATGAACAGCGTGCCGCCATGGGCTTCCTCGAGCGCACCCGGCTTGCGCGCGTGCTCGCCGTTCGACTGCTCGATGCCAAACAGCTCGTGTTCCATGCGATCCGGTGTGATCGCGGCGGCGTTGATGACGACGAAGGGACCGTCGGCGCGGCCTGAGGCCGTATGCAGCGTGCGCGCGGTCAATTCCTTGCCGGCGCCGGCGGGGCCGACGATCAGGATGCGGCTATTGGCCTTCGCGGCGCGCTCGATGGTCTGGCGCAGCTGGTTCATGCTGGGCGAGCGGCCGACGAGCTGGCTGGCGCTCGGCGCGAGCTGCTTCAGCTCCTTGACCTCGCGCTTGAGCCGCGAATTCTCCAGCGCGCGATTGGCGACCAGGATCAACCGGTCCGCCTTGAACGGCTTCTCGATGAAATCATAGGCGCCGCGCTTGATCGCGGCGACCGCAGTCTCGATGTTGCCGTGGCCCGAGATCATCACCACCGGCAGGTCGGCATTGTCCTTCTTGACCTGCTCCAGCAGCTGCAAGCCATCGAGCTTGGAGCCCTGCAGCCAGATGTCCAGAAACACCAGATGCGGTCGGCGATTGGCGATTTCGGCCAGTGCCGAGTCGCTGTCGCGCGCCGTCCTTGTGACGAACCCCTCGTCTTCGAGAATGCCCGCGACGAGATCCCTGATATCGGCCTCATCATCGACAATCAGAATTTCACTTGCCATGGGTCGCGCCTGTTTTCTCAGCTGCCTGTTGAGGCTTCGATTTTCGTTGAATCATTGGTCTTTTCAGCCGGCTCTTTGGTTTCAGCCGCCGGTTCTTTTGTTTCCTGCGCCGCGACGGCCGGGGGCGCCTGCTCGGCTCCCTCGGCCTTCTTGGCCTCGCCGGAGATCGCAAAGCGCATCCGCATCCATGCGCCGCGCTGGCCTTCACGGAAGTCGGAGGCGTCCTTCAGCTCGATGCGACCGCCGTGGTCTTCCAGCACGCGGCCGACGATGGCAAGACCTAGGCCGGTGCCCTTGGCGCGCGTCGTCACATAGGGCTCGAGCAGCCGCGAGCGCGCGACCTTGGGCAGGCCGATGCCGTTATCGACGACGTCGATCAGCACGTCCTCGCCCTCGCGCGACACCACGACGTCGATGCGGCCTTTGCCAAGCTCCTCCGGCGGGACCTGCTCGATCGCCTCGGTGGCGTTCTTGACGATGTTGGTGGTCGCCTGCGAGATCAGTCGGCGGTCGAACTGGGCGCGCAGCGGATCCTCTTTGAACTCGGCCTCGATGTCGATCTCGGGATGGGCGACCTTCATCAGGAACACGGCCTGCCGCACGGTGTCGGCGACGTCCTCGCCTTCCATCACAGGCTTGGGCATCCGCGCAAAGCGCGAAAATTCGTCGACCATGCGCCTGATATCGTCGACCTGGCGCACGATAGTGTCGGTGCACTGCTCGAAGATCTGCTTGTCCTTGGCCTCGGTGATGTCCTTGCCGAACTTGCGGCGGATGCGCTCGGCAGAGAGCTGGATCGGCGTCAACGGGTTCTTGATCTCGTGCGCGATGCGGCGTGCGACGTCGCCCCAGGCCGAGGTGCGCTGCGCCGAGACCAGCTCGGTGATGTCGTCGAGCGTGATGATGTAGCTGTCGTGCGGCTGGTTCTTCTCGGCGCTGACGCGCACCGACAGATTGCGCTCGGTGCCGTCGCGCGTGATCGTGATCTGGCCCTGCACCAGGCGCTGGGTCCCTTCCCGCGACGCCTGCATCATCTCGTCGAGCTCCGGCAACACGTCGGAGAGCGGATGGCCGAGTGTCTCCGCCTCGGAATGCCCGATCAGCTTCTCGGCGGAACGGTTGAGGATGCCGACGCTGCCCGACGTATCGACGCCGATGATGCCGGCGCTCGCAGACGACAACACTGCCTCGATGAAGCGGCGGCGGCTGTCGATGAGGTCGCTGGCGTTGACGAGCTCGTCGCGCTGACTGCGCAATTCCTGCGTCATCTTGTTGAAGGTCTCGCCGAGCTGGGCGAGGTCGCCTTCGGATTTATGCACCGGCACCTGGACGTGCAGGTCGCCTGTCGAGACGGTGTTGGCCGCGTTCATCAGCCGCCTGATCGGCGACACCAGCGAGTTGGCGAAGTTGAGCCCGATCAGCACCGAGGCCATCAAGATGGTCAGCGCGATCACCGCGAACATCAGCGCGAACGCGACCTGGATGCCGAGTTTGCGCGACTCGATCTGCGCGTATTCGGCGACGCTGAGCTCGGTCTGCCTGAGTTGGGAGACGACCCTCGGATCAAGCGGGCGCGCGACGTAGAGGAAGGTATCGCGATAGCCCCTGAGCCTGATCACGGCGGCCACCAGATTTTGGTCGGGCAAGACCGCGATCTCAGGCTCGTTCTCGTTGACGTTCTGAAGAAATTCCGGCGCAGGCGGTGCGAAGGCGAGCGGAACGCCTCCGGTCTCTGCCGACAGGATCGGATTGGCGTCCTTGCCCATGAGCATCGCGCCCGGGAGATTGCGAGCCGCTGCGCTCGAGGTCAAAAGCTGCAGGAACGATTGCCGGTCCTGGTCAAACAGCTGCGGAACGCGCGAGACGTCGTTGGCCATGCCGAGAATGTCGCCGCGAATGACTTGCGCGTGCTCCTGCACATAGGCACGCGCGATGATCAGCGAGTTCTGGATGACCTCCTTGGTCGGTCCCGAGAACAATCTGTCCAGGCCGCGCTCGATGGTGACATTGGCGACGACGGAAACAAGCACCGCGGGCAGCACGGCGACGATCGAGAACAGGCTGACGATCTGGACGTGCAGCCGCGCCGCGGCCCGTCCACGCCGGCGGGCCTGGATCATCTGCCAGACCTCGCGGACGATGATCCCGATCAGGAGCAGGATGGTGCCCGCATTGATCGCCAGGAAGGAACTGACGACCTCCCGGGTCGGTTCGATTCTGGTCAGGCCGGTCAGAACCAGGAAGGTCAGGAGCGCCGACAGCAACGCAAGCGCAACGGCAAACGGACCCAGCCAGCGTCGCACCGACCAGCGCCGGGGCTCTTCGGCGATGGCCGTGTCAAAGGATGCGGCCGAGGTGTCTGCGCTGGTCATTCCGGACAATGGGTGCTGAAAACGGGGTTCCGCGTCGGGGCGCGGATACTGATGTATTCGTACCACATTGTTGCCGAATTGCGACAATTCCGCGGCGCCTGTCCCGCGACGGACGAGCGCATCCACAGGGGATCGTGAGGTCATTTGCCGTTCTCGGGAACGGAATCTGGCCGTAACGGCTTAAACCGACATGGAAAGAATATTTCTCGCGATCATGGTATCGGCGGTGCTGCTGCTGGTTGTGGCTTCGGACCTGCTGGTCAACGGCTCCAGCCGGCAGGAGCAGACGGCCGAGATGGCCAATATCCAGCCGGTCCTGGCGCGCGTGATGAGATAAGTGCGACGCTGCGCCTTGCGAAAATTGCAGCGGCCCGGCGGAACAATTCAGCTTGATGCAGACTTCTGCTCACCGCGCAGACCACACAGGCCAGCGCGATCCGGTCAGGCTCAGCTCCGCTTTGGTAGGGGGAGCTGAGCCACTCCAGCGCAAACGCGTTCCGCGTTGTGTCGCGAGGGACTAGCCCCCGCTCCTGTAGACCTGGATATCGAGATCCCGGATCTTCTTCCGCAGCGTGTTGCGGTTGAGGCCGAGCAGATCAGCGGCGCGGATCTGGTTGCCGCGGGTAGCGGCCAGTGCGGCCGTCAGCAGCGGCACCTCGATCTCCTTGAGGATGCGGTGATAGAGGCCCGGCGGCGGCACGCCGTTCGGGAAGCCCTGGAAGTGCGAGGAGAGATAGGCCTCCACCGCGCCACCGAGATTGTCGACACCTTGCTGGACCGCGGCACCCGGACTGACCGAGGGCGGCGCGAGCTCGCCGTCGATGACGGAGGCCGTGATCACGTCCTGCGGATAGAGCGCTGCCAAGCGACGGGCAAGGTTTTCGAGCTCGCGCACGTTGCCGGGCCAACGATGCTGCTTCATCCGCTCCAGCGCGAGCACGTCGAGCTTCTTGGGTGGAAGGCCGTCCTTCTCGGCGAGCGCGAAGAAGTGACGGATGAGATCCGGCAGGTCCTCGATGCGCTCGCGCAGCGGCGGCAGCCGCAGCGGCACGACGTTGAGACGGAAGAACAGATCCTCGCGGAACAGACCCTGCTGGATCAGCACGCGCAGATCCTTGTTGGAGGCTGCGACGATCCGCACGTCGGTCTTGATCGGAGTGCGGCCGCCGACGGTGGTGTATTCGCCCTGCTGCAGCACGCGCAGCAGGCGGGTCTGCGCCTCCATCGGCATGTCGCCGATTTCATCGAGGAACAGCGTGCCGCCCTCAGCCTGCTCGAACCGGCCGGAGGCTCGCGTGTTGGCGCCCGTGAAGGCACCGCGCTCATGGCCGAACAGCTCGGACTCGATGAGGTCGCGCGGGATCGCCGCCATGTTGACCGCGACGAACGGGCCGTTGCGGCGCTTGCCGTAATCATGCAGCGCGCGCGCCACCAGCTCCTTGCCGGTGCCAGACTCGCCCGTGATCATCACGGTGAGGTCGGTCTGCATCAGGCGTGCGAGCACGCGGTAGATTTCCTGCATCGCCGGCGAGCGGCCGACCAGCGGGATCGCCTCCATCTCGGAATCGTCGTCAGGCGCTGCAACCCGCTCCTTCGGCTCGGCCAACGCGCGGCCGACGATGGCGATCAGCTCCTTCAAATCGAAGGGTTTTGGCAGATATTCATACGCCCCCCGCTCGGAGGCGCGGATCGCCGTCATGAACGTGTTTTGCGCACTCATGACGATGACGGGCAAATTCGGCCGCATCTTCTTGATCCGCGGCAGCAGGTCGAAGGCGTTTTCATCCGGCATCACCACGTCGGTGATGACGAGATCGCCCTCCCCCTGGCTGACCCAACGCCACAACGTCGCGGCGTTGCCGGTGAGCCTGACTTCATACCCGGCCCGGGAAAGTGCCTGGTTCAGAACCGTGCGGATGGCGGTGTCGTCATCAGCGACGAGAATGCTACCTGCGGGCATCGTTAATCCTCATCTTGCCCCCTGTGATGCAGACGACGACTTCCCGGCAGAGCCGTCGCGACTGCTGTGATCGGCATGTTTCACCGATGTGGAATACATCGGCATCAGCACGCGGAAGGTGGTCTTCCGCGGCTGAGACTCGCATTCGATGATGCCCCCGTGATCGCCGACGATCTTGGCGACCAGCGCGAGACCGAGGCCAGAGCCGGTCTGCTTGGTGGTCACGAAGGGGTCGAACAGATTGGGCAGAAGATCGTCAGGCACGCCTGGTCCATTGTCCCTCACGCAGAATTCGAGCGGCAGGGATACCCGGGTTTTTTGACCGGGGACTGACAGGCGCACGCCGGGGCGGAATGCGGTGGTGAGCTGGATCTCCGCGTCGGGCGCGTCGATCAGCGCTTCGGCAGCGTTCTTCACCAGATTGAGGAACACCTGGATGAGCTGGTCCTGGTTCGCCAGCACCGGCGGCAGCGACGGATCGTAATCCTCGATGAAGCGGATGTTGCGGGCAAAGCCGGACTGCGCCAGCCGCTTCACGTGATCGAGCACGGAATGGATGTTGACGGGACCACGCACCACGGGCCGCTCGTCACCGAACACCTCCATGCGATCCACCAGCGTCACGATGCGGTCGGCCTCGTCGCAGATCAACCGCGTCAGCATGCGGTCCTCGGACGAGGCCTGCTGCTCGAGCAACTGCGCCGCGCCACGGATGCCGGAGAGCGGATTCTTGATCTCATGCGCGAGCATTGCTGCCAGCGCGATCACCGAGCGCGCAGCGCTGCGGTGGGTGAGCTGGCGATCCATCTTGTCGGCGATGGAACGCTCCTGGAGCATCACCACGATGTGGCCGGGCCGCTCGGTCAGCGGCGCGACATGCAGATCGACCTGGCGGTCGCCGCCCATGCGCGGCGTGCCGAGATCGACCTTGTATTCGTTGACAGGCGCGTTCGACGAACGCACCTGGTCGATCAGCGCCAGCAACGGGCTGCCGAACGGCACCAGCTCTTTCAACGACTGGCGCTTCAGGAACTGCGTCGAGATATCGAAGAACGCTTCAGTCGCGATATTGGCGGCGACGATCTTGCCGTCCGGCCCGATCATCAATACGGGATTGGGCAAGGCATCGAGGATCGCGTCACTGTCGGCCGGCTTGCGATGGTCAGCGGCTGAGGTCATGCAGCAGCGCTCCATGCGAAATCGTCGAAGGCATCCTGCAGCGACCGGTGGACGAGATTCGGATCCTCGGAGGTGAGGATCTTCTGGCGCCAGGCCTTCAGCATCTCGATCGGCGCGCCGCTTGCTTCGGCGGCAACATCGAGCGCCCAGCCGAGATGTTTGCGCGCATGCTTGAGGCCGACGCGCATGCCGTAAAGCGCGCAGACACCGTCATAGAGCGTGCGGACGTAATGCAGCTGCGTCTCGAGCGACGGCGTGGTTTCAGCAGCCCCGCCGTTCAGGCGCCGGCCGATTTCGCCGGGCAGCCAGGGCTGGCCCTGCGCGCCGCGGCCAATCATCACGGCATCGGCGCCGGAGGCCTCTAGCGCCACGAGCGCCTTCTCGTAGGAGGTGATGTCGCCGTTGACGACGAGTGGAATGGAAATGGCCTCGCGCACCGCACGGATGGCATCCCAGTCGGCCTCGCCCTTGTAAAACTGGCAGCGGGTGCGGCCGTGAACGGTGACGAGCTTGATGCCGGCCGCTTCCGCCCGCCGCGCCAACTCGGGCGCGTTGCGGGTGCGATCGTCCCAGCCGAGCCGCATCTTCAGCGTCACCGGCACCTTCACGGCAGCGATCGTCGCCTCGATCAGGCTGACGGCGTGATCGAGATCGCGCATCAGGGCCGAGCCCGACTGGCCACCGGTGACGTGGCGGGCCGGACAGCCCATGTTGATATCGATGATATCGGCGCCCTCGGCTTCGGCGATCCGGGCGCCTTCCGCCATCCAATGCGCCTCGCAACCTGCGAGCTGGACCACATGCGGTCCGACACCGGTCGCTTCGCAGCGCAACCGGGACATGCGGTGTCCATTGGCGAGCTCATCGCTGGCGGTCATTTCGGAGATGACCAGACCTGCTCCGAGCTCAGCGGCCAGCCGGCGAACGGGTGAGTCCGTCACTCCCGACATCGGTGCCAGGAAGACCGGATTAGCGACGTCAATATCGCCTATTTTCAACGGCTTAGAGCCTGATACTGCCGAGCCGGTCACAGGAGTCCCGTTGAGTGGGCAGCGCCTCATCGCGCCTGCCATGGCCTATCTTGCGCACAATTCTTGTGCAGTCAAGCGTCATGCCTACAGTTTAGACAGTTCTGCAATTTTTTCAAGTGCAGTGCAACAAAATGCTGAATCCCACAATCCAGGGAAACCCCCTTTTTTTGCGGGCCTGCCGTGCTAGAGGCATGCCGGCAATCACCCCACTCCCGACTCTTCCCTTAACAGTTGAATATTTGAGTCCTATGGCGAAATCACAGCGCACTGCAGTCGTTCTTGTCGCGGCCGGTCGTGGCCTGCGTGCAGGCGCCGGTGGCCCCAAGCAATATCGAGAGATCGGTGGCGTGCCGGTGATCTATCGCGCCATGGAAGCCTTCAGCACTCATCCTGAAATCTTCGCCGTGCAGCCGGTGGTGAACCCCGATGACAGCGTCATGTTTACGGCCGCGGTTGCGGGCCTGAAGCACGAGGCGCCGACCAATGGCGGCGCGACGCGCCAGGCCTCGGTGCTGTCAGGGCTCGAAGCGCTCGCCAGGCACCAGCCCGACATCGTCCTGATCCATGACGCCGCGCGTCCCTTCGTTTCTCCAGGCGTGATCTCGCGTGCGATCGAGGCGGCAAGTCGCGCCGGCGCGGCCATCCCCGTCGTCCCCGTCACTGACACTATCAAAGTCACCAGCGCGAGCGGCGACGTCGAGGACACGCCTGATAGGGCACGCTTGCGAATTGCGCAGACGCCGCAATCGTTTCGTTTCGACGTCATCCTCGAGGCGCATCGTCGCGCGGCCAAGGACGGACGCTCTGATTTCACCGATGACGCCGCGATCGCCGAATGGGCGGGATTGACGGTTGCGACCTTTGAAGGCGATGTTGCCAATATGAAGCTCACCACCCCCGAAGATTTCGTGCGCGAGGAAGCGCGCCTGGCCAGCCTGCTCGGCGACATCAGGACCGGCACGGGCTACGACGTGCACGCTTTCGGCGACGGCGACCACCTGATGCTCTGCGGCGTGCGCGTGCCGCATACCAAAGGCTTCCTGGCGCATTCCGACGGGGACGTCGGCCTGCATGCGCTGGTCGACGCGATTCTCGGCGCGCTCGCCGACGGCGATATCGGCTCGCACTTTCCGCCGAGCGATGCGAAGTGGAAGGGCGCCTCCTCCGACCAGTTTTTGAAATACGCCATCGACCGCGTCGCGGCACGTGGCGGTCGCATCGCCAATCTCGAAGTCACGATGATCTGCGAGCGGCCGAAGATCGGCCCCTTGCGCGATGTCATGCGCGCGCGCATCGCCGAGATCTCCGGCATCGACATCTCCCGCGTCGCCGTGAAGGCCACGACCAGCGAACGGCTCGGCTTCACCGGCCGCGAGGAAGGCATCGCGGCGACCGCGAGCGCCACCATCCGCCTTCCCTGGAGTGTCTAAGCCATGGCCGGCAGCGACGCACGCGCCCTCTCCCGCTCGCTGCTCGACCTCTGCCGGATGCGCAAGCTGACGATCGCGACCGCCGAGTCCTGTACCGGAGGCCTCGTCGCCGGCGCACTGACCGACATCCCCGGCTCTTCTGACGTAATCGATCGTGGTTTCGTCACTTATTCCAACGACGCCAAACGTGCGATGTTGGGCGTCGAGGCCAGCACGCTCACCAATTTCGGCGCCGTCAGCAAGGAGACCGCGACCGCGATGGCGGTTGGCGCGCTGGAGCGGGCCGGTGTCGATCTCGCCGTTGCCATTACCGGAATCGCCGGCCCCGGCGGTGCGACCCCGGGCAAGCCGGTCGGCCTCGTCCATTTCGCGGCGGCCGCTCGCGACGGCCGCATCATCCATCGCGAGCAGCGCTTTGGCGCGATTGGCCGCACCGCCGTCCGCCAGCGCTCCGTGGTCGAGGCGCTGCGTATGCTGATGGAACTCGCCAGGGGCCCGCAGGCCGCGACCAAGCCGCGCCGCGCCGCCGCGGCAACGAGGCTACGTCCCCGCGTGACCCGTTCGCCGCGTCGGCATGCCGTGAAACGCAGAACGCCGCGCTCGCCGCGGGGGTGAGGCCCGTTAGCCCGGATTTGGCTACGCATCCGCGCTACAAGCTGTTGCGCTTCCTGACGGGCAAAACACCCAATCATCGGGTCAATCCGCGCGCGCAAAAATATTCCACTTTACCGAATTTCCGATTTCCAGTAGACGCCTCCCACCTCATCCCGGTCAGAGGGGCGTATCGCGATCGTCACGAACGTGGGGTGAGCCGTGGTGGACGTTGGTCACATCAGCGCGAAGGGTTTTGCAGGGCGGGCAACCGTGAGCGAAGGCCTTGCGCACACGACGGGTGTGACTGCGTACGGCAAAACCGTGTCGTCCTGACGCCCGGAGTCTGTGCGTCAAGTCTTGCGGTGATGGGTGTGGTTCAACCGGATCCTTCCATCAGCCATCTGCAAGGCGACGGGGGCAATAGTGCATCGCTCCCCGGGGAGAGCTCGGCATAAGCCGTCAACCCACTGCGCAGGGAAGGCCGTGTGTTGGCCCTCACCTGTATGCCGCTGTGCAGCCTCTTGTAGCGCAACCTTCGCACAGTGGACCGTGGGTGCCAGGTCGGCACCCGGTCTTCCCTGCACCTTCTGACATCTGAGGGTGTGAAGAGACGATGCAAAGCTCGGGCGCAATGCGTCGCGAGACTGCAGCGTCATGTTTGCTTTTCGAAATTGCACGCAAATTTGTCCAAATCGATCATGATGTGCGACGCAGCCGCGCGACTATGCGTCATTGCATCCTTCCGAATTTGCGTGCGACTATACTGGCGCAATAATGCGGCTCTACGTTGTGGTCAGGAATCAACCTGGTCCAGCCCTTTGGAGGGCGACACTGTGTTCGCTCGTACCGCTGCTCTACTAGCTGCCATCGCGACCTTCGCCTCCCTCGACGGTGCGGTCGCCCAAACAACCAACCAACCGCCGGACACCATGGCGGCGCGGGTGGAGGCCTGTACGCCTTGCCACGGCAACAAGGGTGAAGGCACCAGCGATGTCTATTTCCCGCGCCTTGCCGGCAAGCCATCAGGCTATCTCTACAACCAGCTGATTGCCTTCCGCAGCGGCCGGCGAAAATATCCGCCGATGAACTATCTGCTGGAGTTTCTGCCTGATCCGTATTTGGAGGCGATGGCGGAGTATTTTGCCGGGGAGCACCCGCCTCTGCCGCAGCCGGCGCCGAGCGAGGTCAGCAAGGACGTCCTCGCGCAAGGCGAGCAGCTCGCCACCAGCGGCGATGCGGGTCGCAACATTCCGGCGTGCGTGAGCTGCCACGGTCCGGGACTTGCTGGCATGCAGCCCGGTATTCCCGGCCTGCTCGGCTTGCGCGCCGCCTATATCAGCGCCCAGCTCGGTGCCTGGCGTTACGGTACCCGCACGGCGAAATCGCCTGATTGCATGCAGGTCGTCGCCGGGCATCTGACCGAGGCCGACGTCACTGCGGTAGCAGCCTGGCTTGCGGCGCGCCCTGCTCCCGCCAATCCTGCGCCCGTTCCGAAAGGCACCTACGCTCTGCCCTTCGGCTGCGGCAGCCAGCCCAACTGACGAGGCGCATGATGGGCTCGAAACTGTCGATCGCACTGCTCGCTCTCGCTGCGTTCAGCACGGCTGCGCAGGCGCAGGACAAAAACGGCGACATCATCGCGCGCGGCGAATATCTCGCCCGCGCCGGCGACTGCACCGCCTGCCATACCGCGTCGGAAGGCCGCCTGTTCGCCGGCGGCCGCGCCATGCCGACCCCGTTCGGCACGATCTACACCTCCAACATCACGCCGGATCCGGAGGCCGGGATCGGCAAATGGAGCGCCGACGATTTCTACCGGACCATGCATAGCGGCCGCTTCCCGGATGGCGGGCTGATCTATCCGGCGATGCCGTTTGCGTCCTATTCCAAGGTGACGCGCGCCGACAGCGACGCGATCTTTGCGTATTTGCGCTCGATCGCGCCGGTGAACCAGAAGAACAAGCCGCACGAGCTGCGCTTCCCCTATGACAACCGCCAGCTCATTCTCGGCTGGCGTACGCTGTACTTCAGCGAGGGCGAGTTCAAATCCGACCCGACCAAATCGGCCGAGTGGAATCGCGGAGCCTACCTGGTCGAAGGCCTCGGCCATTGCGGCATGTGCCATTCGCCGATCAACGCGCTCGGCGGCACCTCGCAGTCCGACACCTTCAAGGGCGGCCTGATCCCGATGCAGAACTGGTACGCGCCCTCACTCACCTCCAACCGCGAAGCCGGTCTCGGCGACTGGAGCATCAAGGACATCACCGATCTCTTGCAGACCGGCGTCTCCGCGCGCGGCGTGGTCTACGGCCCGATGGCCGAGGTCGTGCACAACAGCCTGCAATATCTCAATGACGAAGACACCAAGGCGATGGCCGTGTACCTCAAGGGCATCGCGGAAGGCTCGTCGCCGCCGCCGGCAAGTTCGGTACTGCCGAATACCGAGAGCAGCCTGCTGATCAGCCTCGGCAAGACCGTTTACGACAAGAATTGCGCGAGCTGTCATGGCACGCAAGGCGAAGGCAAGCCGCCGCACTGGCCGCCGCTCGCCAACAACCAGTCGATCGAGATGCAGTCGGCGGTGAACCCGATACGGATGGTGCTCAATGGCGGCTATCCGCCGGGCACCAAGGGCAATCCGATGCCCTACGGCATGCCGCCATTCGCTGGCCTGCTCTCCGACAACGAGGTCGCCGCCGTCGTCTCCTACGTCCGCACCGCCTGGGGCAATCGCGGCTCGCCGGTCTCGGCGCGCGAGGCCAACGAACTGCGCTCTGCACCGCTGAACTGAGAGGCGCCAGAAACCCGTCATGTTCAATTCGGACCCGCCGACCAGCCCAGCCGCCGCCGACCAGGCCGTCGAGGACGTCGTTGCGCAAGGACCGTCAGGCGCGATCGTGCTGGCCGGAATCGCCACGGCCTGCGTGGTCGCGATGTGGCTCGCGTTCTATCTGTTCGTGTTTCTGCCACGTGGATCGCTGCAATGAGTGCACAGGACACCCATGGCAGCAGCGTCGAGGTCGCAGCCCGCGTCGAGCGGCGTTGGGCCATCATTGCCGTCATCATCATCGTGGGCATGGCTCTGCTGGCGGCATTCGCGGGCATCCATCAGGCAACCATGCCGCAGCCGCGCGTCGAGACCACCGATCCGTCGCGACTGCATCTCGCCGGCGAATTCGTGGAGAGCAATCTCGGCAGCACGCTGGAGGCCAACGGCAATGTGACCGTGCGGGCCATCGGCCAGCAATATTCCTTCACGCCGGCCTGCATCGTGGTGCCCGTGGACACGCCAATCACGCTGCGCGCCACCAGTGCCGACGTCGTGCACGGCATCCTGATTCAGGGCACCAACGTCAACACCATGCTCGTGCCGGGCTACATCTCCGAGCAGCTCATGCGCTTTACGAAGACCGGCGAACATCTGATGCCCTGCCAGGAGTTTTGCTCCTTCGGTCACGAAGGCATGTGGGGCAAGGTCAAGGTGATCGACAAGGCCGACTTCGCCAATCGTGCGAAGGGTGGCGGGAGGCTGAGCTGTGTTGGTCAATAGGAAGCTCATTCTCGCCCATTTCTGGCTGGCCTTCGTGGTGTTCGGCATCGCGCTGATGCTCGGCGCCTGGCAAATGTTCATCCGCAGCCCGATCGGGACCTGGCTGTCCAATCCCGAGCTCTACTACCGATCGCTGACCGCGCACGGCACGGTGATGGGCTATGTGTTCCCGACGCTGGTCGCGATGGGGTTTGGCTATGCCATCAGCGAATCCGCGCTGGAGCAGCGCCTGGTCGGCGTGCGCTGGGCCTGGACCGGTTTCTGGCTGATCGTCGTCGGCAGCGTCATGGCTGTGATCCCGATCGCGCTCGGTCGCGCCTCAGTGCTCTACACGTTCTATCCGCCGCTGATCGGCAATTTGTTTTACTACCTCGGCGTCGTGCTGGTCGTGGTCGGCTCCTGGATCTGGGTCGCACTGATGTCGATCAACCTGCGCGTCTGGCGCAAGGCCCATCCCGGCGCGCCGGTGCCGCTGGCGATGTTCGCCAATGTGGCGGGCTCTTACCTATGGGCTTGGACCGCGGTCGGCGCCGCGCTCGAGCTGTTGCTCCAGATCATTCCTGTCGCGGCTGGGCTGAAGAACACGATCGACGCCGGCTTGGCGCGCATCTTCTTCTCCTGGACGCTGCATGCCATCGTCTATTTCTGGCTAATGCCGACCTACATCGCCTATTACACCATCGTGCCGCGCGCGATCGGCGGCCGGGTCTATTCCGACACCATGGCGCGGATCTCCTTCATCCTGTTCCTGGTGGTGGCGATGCCGATCGGCATGCACCACACCTTCGCCGATCCGCAGGTCGGTGCGGGCTTCAAGTTCATCCACTCCGCCTTCACAGCGCTGGTCGCGCTGCCGACGCTGCTGACCGTTTTCACGATCTGCGCCTCGGTCGAGATCGCAGCTCGACTGCGCGGCGGCCGCGGCCTGTTCGGTTGGATCAGGGCCCTTCCCTGGGACAATCCAATGATGCTGGCGCTGGCGTTCTCCTTCGTCATGCTCGGTTTCGGCGGCGCCGGCGGGCTCATCAACATGAGCTACCAGCTCGATGCGTCGATCCACAACACGCAGTGGATCACCGGCCATTTCCACCTGATCTTCGGTGGCGCCATTGTCATCATGTACTTTGCGATCGCCTATGATCTCTGGCCGCATCTGACCGGCCGCGAGCTGATCGACGTCAGGCTGATCCGCACGCAGCTCTGGCTGTGGTTCGTCGGCATGATCGTCACGACCTTCCCGTGGCACTGGGTCGGCATTCTGGGCATGCCGCGCCGCATGGCCTATTTCGACTTCGGCGATCCCGCCATCGCGCCGCAGGCACTGTCAGTCACCTTCTCGGCGATCGGCGGCTTCATCCTGCTGACTTCAGGCATCATCTTCCTCGTCATCCTGGCGCGCGGTATGCGCACCCCGAAGGTCGACGCCGGCGCCTACCGCTTTGCGCTGGCCGTGCATCAGCCGGCGACCGTGCCCGTCGCACTCAACACACATGCGTTGTGGGTCGCGTTGATGATCGCGCTCACCGTCACCAACTACGGCTATCCGATCCTGAATCTTGCGCTGGGCGGAGGCACTTCGGTGCCCGCCGTTTATGTGGGAGCACAGTGATGAGCACGCGCGAGCTCTTCACGTTCGGCAATCGCCATTTCTCGATCGGCGTCGGCGTCACCGCCGGAATACTGGTTGTGACGGTCATTGCCGGCTTTATTTTTCTGCCTTTAGCGCAGCCATGGGTTCAATTCGCAAACGTCTGGGATGCGATTTGCAGCGCCGCCGGCGTGCCGCAGCGCGCCCCTGGCGTCGCAGCGCCCGAACAGACAAAACGCTTGTCGGAGGTCGTGCTGACTTCGCATACGTTGTCGCGTCCGAGCCAGGAAGCGATCGGCCGCGGCGCCACGCTGGCGCAACGCTGCGCGATCTGTCATGGACCGACCGGCATCAGCCGCGCGGATTCGCCCAATCTCGCCGGGCAGTACGCCGCGGTGATTTACAAGGAGCTGCACGATTTCCGCTCGGGCGCGCGCACCAACGCAGTGATGTCGCCCTTCGCCGTCAGCCTCACGGACGAAGAAATCGCCGATCTCTCAAACTATTACGCCTATCTGCCGCGACCTCCAGCCTATCACCCGACGCCGCAACTGGCGAAGCCCAACATTGTCATCTATGGCGCGCCGATGCGTGGCATCGCGCCCTGCGGCTCCTGCCATGGAAGCCTCGACAACAAGACCGGCAGCCCGTGGCTGGAAGGCCAATCCGAGGCCTATATGAAGGCCCAGCTCCAGGCGTTTGCCTCGAGCGAACGTCGCAACGATATCAGCCAGCAAATGCGCAACATCGCCCGCGGGCTGACGCCGCAGGAGATCGAGGCTGCCGCGGCATATTACGCCTCGCAGCCGCCTGATATCGTGAAGGCGGTGGATTGATTACGACGACGCCAGCTTCGGCCGGCCGTAGATCGCATCGGCCCGCTTTTCGAACGCCGTCGAGAACCGCGCGAACGCGGCGTCGAACATCGAGCCCATCAGCATCGCCAGCATGCGGCTTTTGAATTCGTAGGCGAGGAAGAAACCGACATCGCAGACGTCGTAGCCCTCTTGTTGACTCCTGGGCTCGAACGTCCAGCGGTTTTCGAGGTTGCTGAACGGACCTTGCAGATATTCGACCAGGATTTTCAGATTGGCGCGATCGAGCGTCACGCGGCTGGTGAAAGTTTCCTTGACCAGCTTGAACGACACCGTCATGTCGGCGACCAGCACCTCGGTGCCGTCAGGCTTGGCCATGCGCTGGCGGATCTTCAGCGCGCTGCACAGCGGCACGAATTCCGGGTAGCGCTCGACGTCAGCGACCAGATCAAACATCTCGGATGCGCTGTGATTGACACGGCGCTTGCTCGAAAATTTGGGCATATCAGTTCAGCGGGTGCTAGCTGCCCGCGCGGCCTTCAGTCTCGCAAAGTCCTCGCCGGCGTGATGCGACGAACGAGTAAGCGGGCTTGCCGACACCATCAGGAACCCCTTGGTGTAGGCGACCTTTTCAAACGAAGAGAACTCATCCGGCGGCACGTAACGCATCACGGCGTGATGCTTGCGGGTCGGCTGAAGATATTGGCCGATGGTCAGGAAGTCGACGTCGGCGGAGCGCAGATCGTCCATCACCTGCTGGACTTCGTGACGCTCCTCGCCGAGGCCGACCATGATGCCTGATTTGGTGAAGATGGTGGGATCGAGCTCCTTGACCCGCTGCAGCAGCCGGATCGAATGGAAATAGCGTGCGCCGGGCCGCACCGTGAGATAGCGCGACGGCACGGTCTCGAGATTGTGGTTGAACACGTCGGGCCTCGCGGCCACGACGACCTCGAGCGCGCCCTCCTTGCGCAGGAAGTCGGGCGTCAGGATCTCGATCGTGGTCGACGGGCATGCAGCGCGGATCGCGCGAATGGTCTGGGCAAAATGCTCGGCGCCGCCGTCAGTGAGATCGTCCCGATCCACCGACGTGATGACGACGTGCGCGAGGCCGAGCTTGGCAACGGCCTCGGCGACGTTTTGCGGCTCGGCAGCATCGAGCGCATTGGGCAGACCGGTCTTGACGTTGCAGAACGCGCAGGCGCGGGTGCAGGTGTCACCCATGATCATGAAGGTCGCGTGCTTTTTGTCCCAGCACTCGCCAATATTCGGGCAGCCCGCCTCCTCGCACACCGTGTGCAGGCCATTGGCGCGCACGATATTGCGGGTGTCGGCATAGCCGCGGGTATTGGGCGCACGCACGCGGATCCAGTCCGGCTTCGGTGGCGAAGCGGAATCGGGGCGGTTCACCTTTTCGGGGTGACGTGGGCGCAGCGGGTTCGTGATGGTATCGACAATAACGACCATGATCTGTCCGGTCTGTTCACGTCCTACCTAGTCGGTCTGGCTGTTTGCCGCAACCCGGCTCGCCCCGGTTCAGGGAACATGGCAGATATGGGCATTATCCCGCTCTGTTCTCAAGCGATTCTCACTTCGAATGGCTCCAGTCTCGAAACCTTCCACGCCCCGGCTCGGCAAGGCCCTGAAGCGCGGCTTTTTCGACCGCAGCGTCCACGAGGTCGCGCCCGATCTGATCGGCGCGACCATGCTGGTCGACGGCGTCGGTGGGACCATCGTCGAGGTCGAGGCCTATCATCATACCGAGCCGGCCGCGCACTCCTACAACGGCCCGACGCCGCGGAACCAGATCATGTTCGGTCCGCCCGGTTTTGCCTATGTCTACCGCTCCTATGGCATCCATTGGTGCGTGAACTTCGTCTGCGAAGAGGCAGGCTCAGCCGCCGCCGTGCTGATCCGCGCGCTGGAGCCGACGCATGGTTTGGCGGCGATGCGCCGGCGCCGTCATCTCCAGGACTTGCACGCGCTGTGCTCGGGCCCGGGTAAGCTGACCGAGGCGCTTGGCATTACCATTGCGCACAACACCCTGCCCCTCGATCGTCCACCGATCGCGATCCACGCGCGGACGGAGGATTTCGAGGTGGTGGCCGGCATCCGGATCGGCATCACCAAAGCGGTCGAGCTGCCCTGGCGCTATGGCGTCAGGGGCTCGAAGTTTTTGAGCAAACCATTCCCGAAATAGGCCAGGGATTCGACTTACGAGGCCTGCTTCAGCCGCTCCAGCGCCTCGAGCAGCTTGGCCTTGCGGGCCAACGCCGCCTGGCGCTTTTCGCGCTCCTCCTCGACGACCTCTTCGGCCGCGTTGGCGACGAACTTTTCGTTCGCAAGCTTCGACTCGGCGCGCTTGATGTCGGCGTCGGCCTTGCCGATCTCCTTGTCGAGACGCGTGCGCTCGGCCGCGACGTCGACCACGCCCTTGATCGGCAGCGCGGCGACCTCGCCGCGCACGAGCAGCTGAACGGCCCCGTCTGGAGCACGGTCGGCAAAGGAGATGTCGGAGAGCCTGGCCATGCGCTTGACGACATCGGTCCAGCGCGGTGCGCGCTCTTTGGTCTCGGTCGAGGCGCCGGCGAGCACAAGGGCGGTCAACGTCGCCGGTGGGATATTCATCTCGGCACGCACCGAGCGGATTTGCGTGACGAGGTCGATCACCCAGCCGATTTCGGCTTCCGCCTTTGGATCGCTGAAGTCGGCATGGTCGAAGAACGGCATTACGAATGCCGGCGAGAGCAACGGATCAGTCGGGCCGGCCGCAGCCGCGAGCATCGCGAGTTGCTCCGGGGTCGGCCCGGTTGGCTTCAGCGGCCACTCGGCCAGCGCGAGCAGGCCATCGCGCTTGGCCGTCACTTCCCACAGCTCTTCGGTGATGAAGGGCATGAAGGGGTGGAGCAGCTTGAGAATCTCGTCACGCGCCCAGGCGACCATGGCGCGGGTCTCGTCCTTGAGCGGACCGTCTGCGCCGAGCAGCGCAGGCTTTGCGAGCTCGACGTACCAGTCGCAATAGATGTTCAGGACGAACCGATACATCGCGCTCGCAGCTTCGTTGAAGCTGTGAGCTTCAAGCGCCTCTGTCACCTCGCGCGCGGCTTCCGCAGCCTTATGCGCGATCCAGCGATTGAGCGGCTCCTTGGCCTTCGCCGGCTCGAAGCCGTCAGGTACGACGCACTCGTTCATCTCCGCGAAGCGGCAGGAATTCCAGAGCTTGGTCGCAAAATTGCGATTGATTTCGACAAGCTGCGACGACAGCTTGATGTCATGCGTGTGGGCCGCCTCGCGCGCCAGCGCAAAGCGGAGGGCATCAGCGCCGAACTCATCGATCAGGTTGAGCGGATCGATGACGTTGCCTTTCGACTTCGACATCTTGGCGCCCTTCTCGTCACGGACGAGACGGTGGATGTAGACCGTCGAGAACGGGGCCTCCTTCATGAAGTGAAGGCCCATCATCATCATGCGGGCGACCCAGAAAAAGATGATGTCCCAGCCCGTGACCAGCACATTGGTCGGGTAGTAGCGCTTCACCTCTGGAGCGTGTTCGGGCCAGCCGAGTGTCGAGAAAGGCCACAGCGCCGAGGAGAACCAAGTGTCGAGCACGTCCTCGTCGCGGGTGATGAAGCCTTCGCGCTTGTTGCGGTCGAGCGCCATCTCGCGGCCCTGTTCGGCCGTGATGACCTCCTGCTCGACGTAATAGCCGAGGGCGTGGCTGATCGCCTCTTCCTCGGTTTCGGCGACGAACACCTTGCCATCAGGACCGTACCAGGCCGGGATCTGGTGACCCCACCAGAGTTGGCGCGAGATGCACCAGGGCTGGATGTTTTCCATCCACTCGAAGTAGGTCTTTTCCCAGTTCCGCGGCACGAAGGTCGTCTCGCCCGAACGCACCGCCGCCATCGCCGGCTTGGCCAGCGTCTTGGCGTCGACATACCACTGGTCGGTCAGGTAAGGCTCGATCACGCTGTTGGAGCGATCGCCGTGCGGCACCATGTGGGTGTGCGGCTCGATCCGCTCGACGAAGCCGAACGATTCCAGCCGCTCGACGATGCGCTTGCGCGCAGCGAAGCGGTCGACCTTGTTGAACTCCTCGGCGAATTGCGAGGCGCCTTCCGGCAGGCCCTTCAGATAATCTTCGTTGTCGACGAGGTCGAGGCAGCCTTCCTTGTCGAGCACGCTGATGCGGCGCAGGCCATGGCGATTGCCGACCTCGAAATCGTTGAAGTCGTGAGCCGGCGTCACCTTCACAGCGCCCGATCCCTTCTCTGGATCGGAATATTCGTCGGCGACGATCCTGATCTTGCGGCCCACCAGCGGCAGGATCACGTTCTTGCCGATCAGTTTCTGATAGCGCTCGTCCTCGGGATGCACGGCCACGCCGGTATCGCCGAGCATGGTCTCGGGGCGCGTGGTCGCGACGACGATGAAGGTCGAGGGATCCTCGGGGCTGAACGTCTTACCCTCGATCGGATAGCGCAGATACCAGAGGTTTCCCTTCACCTCGGTCTGCTGCACTTCGAGATCGGAGATCGCGGTCAGCAGCTTGGTGTCCCAGTTCACCAGCCGCTTGTCCTTGTAGATCAGGCCGTCGCGGTGCAACTCGACGAACACCTTGACCACGGCCTTCGACAGGCCCTCGTCCATGGTGAAGCGTTCGCGGGACCAGTCGCAGGAAGCGCCGAGACGCTTGAGCTGGTTGATGATGGTGTCGCCGCTCTCGGCCTTCCACTGCCAGACCTTCTCGAGAAACTTCTCGCGGCCCATCTCGCGCCGGCCGGGCTGCTGGCGCTCCATCAACTGACGCTCGACCACCATCTGGGTGGCGATACCGGCATGGTCGGTACCGGGCTGCCACAGCACGTCGCGGCCGCGCATGCGCTCGAACCGGCACAGGATGTCCTGCAGCGTGTTGTTGAGGGCATGGCCCATGTGCAGCGAGCCCGTCACGTTCGGCGGCGGGATCACGATGGTAAAGGGCGCTGCGTCGCGGCGGTCGGGACGGCCGGCCTTGAAGGCAAGGCTGTCCTCCCACACCACGGACATGCGGGCTTCGATATCGGCGGGCTGATAGTTTTTCTCGATCATGGGGCTGCTAGAAAGCCGCGCGCGGGGTTCAAGTCAACGGAAAGCTCAGCGGCAAAAGCGCTTTCCGGCCCGACCGGCGGGTCAAATGTGACACAGGAGCAGGGCTTTATCGGGGTTGGGCGGCCTAGTTCAGCGGCCGCCGCGCGAGACCCGCTCGATTTCGGCCTTCACGATACGCTCCACCATGCCCGGCAGATTGTCGTCGAGCCAGGATTTGAGCATCGGTCGCAGCATCTCCTTGACCAGATCCTCCAGCGTCCGCGCATTGCTGCTGAGCACGGTGTGGGCCAAGGAGTTGAAGGCAGATTCGACGGCCGAGACCGTCGACTGGGCCAGAATCGGCTGCTGTGGCGGCAGCGGCGGAGCGTCGTAGTCCACCGGCGCAAAGGACGGTGCTGGCGTCGGACGGGGCGGCGGCGCTTCGGCGAATTCGAGATCGTCGCGCGGCTCGACCCGGTGGAAGCTCGGCGGTGGCGGCGCCGGCGTCGGCTCGGGGTCCATCGCCATATCGTCGGTCAGTTCGAGCACATCGGGTTCGGGCTCAGGCTCGGGCTCCGGTTCCGGAGCGCGGACCTCAGGCGCAGCCGTGGCGGTGTCGAGCCCCGCCAGCAGCGCGTCGATGTCGTCCTGGTTGTTGGGGCCGGCATCGGCGGCAGGTGCCGGGGGGGGCGCGGGCTTCGCAGCCGGCGGAGGCGCAGGCTTTTCAGCGGCAGGTTTTGCGGGCGCGACCTTGGATGGCGGAATGTCGGCCATGGGCTGCGGCTTTGGAGCGGGCGCAGCAGGCGCCGGCGCGGGCTTCGTAGCCTCGGCCGGCGGCGGCTTGGCCTCATCGTCGGCGATGATGCGCCGGATCGAGGCCAGAATCTCCTCCATGGAGGGTTCTGTGACCTTTGCAGGCTGCGTCATCTCCGACTCCACATCATCAACGCCCTCGCATGCGTTGTTTTACACCAAGCACGACGGGATTGGCCGGTTCCGGATGGGTGCCCCGACATTTTCGTCGCGGCAGCCAGACTTGTCCCCAGATCACAGCTCAACGTAAGGCGGCGCACCCCTGCCCGTCACTCAAGCACTACGCACGCAACATCGAGTGCGGAGCGAATCGACCCGCAGCTTCTAGGCAAGGCTATGTCAGGGATTTTGACGATTGCAAGCAAAGCACCGGTCGGCTTCGTCCGTTTGCGAGGCCGACCGGAGAACTACGGCAATCAGCGTCCGTCGGGCGTACGCACGCCGACCCAGCTGTCGCGGATCTGCTGGTAGTGCGCGCTCGGATCGTAGACCGTGGTGGCGAGGCCGAGCACCTGCGGCGCAAGGCGGCCGACCGCGCTGAGCACGGAGTAGGACGCGACCACACGGTCGTGCTGTGCGGTGACGAGCGCGACGCGCGCGTTGACCAGCGCCTGCTGCGCGTTGAGCACGTCGAGCGTGGTGCGTTGGCCGGCCTTGGCTTCCTCACGCACGCCGTTCAGCGCGATCTCGGAAGCTGTGACCTGCGCCTGCGCCGACTGCACCTGCGCCTTGCCGGCTTCCAACTGCCCCCAGGCCTGCACAACGTTGGCGCGGGTCTGATCGCGGGTGGTCTCGAGATTGAGACGCTGCTGCGCCAGATTTTCCTTGGACTGGCGGATCAGCGCATATTCAGCGCCGCCCTGAAAGATCGGGATGGAGGCCGTCGCGATGGCCGATGCGCTATTCGTTCGGAAGACCGTCAGGGTCTGCTGGTAGGCGGTCGTGGCAGTCGCCGCGACCGTGACCGTGGGCAGCAGCGCGCCCTCGTTGACCTTGACCTGGAGATAGTTGACGTCGATGCCGTACATCGCCGCGGTAACGCTGGGGTTCTCCACCAGGCTGAGATTGACCGCCGAGGCGATCGAGGGCGGCAGGAAGCGATCGACCGGCGAGCCCGGTGCAAGGTTCGTGGGCTCGTTCCCGATGATCCGGCGGAAGTTCGAGCGCGTCGTCGTGAGATTCGACTCAGCGGTCAGGGCCTGGGTCTTGCCAGCAGCCAGCTGCGCTTCGGATTGCGCAACGTCCGTGCGCGTGACCTCGCCGACGTTGAAGCGGTCGCGCGTTTGCTTGAGCGTCTGTTCGAGCACGCGCACGTTGCTACGCTGAACTTCGAGCGTCGCCGAATCACGCAGGTAGTCCATGTAGGTGGTTGCAGCCTGCAGAAGGACCGTTTGCTCGAGCACGCGCAACGCCTCGCGCGCGCCCGAGACCTGGCTCTCCGCCGCGCGCGTCTTGTTGGCGGTCTGATTGCCGTTATAGAGCGTCTGGCTGACGGTCACGCCGGCGCTGTTGGGCTGGGGAACGCCGTAGATTGGATTGGCCTTCTGCGCGGCTTGAATATCCTGATATTGATAGCCGGTGCTCAGAGTCACGTTGACCTTGGGCCGATAGCCCGACAACGCCTGCGGCACGTTCTCATCGGTCGAGCGCACCTGGGCGCGCTGTGCGTTGAGCTGCGGATTGTTCTGATAAGCGCGCACCAGCGCAGCATCGATCGTATCCGCCAAGGCAGGCGTCGGCCCAGCGATCGCCGCCAGGAGGACCGAAACCGCGGCTCCGGTGAAGAGCTTCACCCCATGCATCCCTGAAAATCCGTTCATTCTCACGCCAAGCTCGTGCCCGCGAGCCTGGTTACCGTATCCGAGTGGAGTCGTTGCCCCGCAGCAACATAGGACGCGGTCAAGCGCGACGGAACTACCTCCGAGCCGTTCTCAGCGGAAACTCTTTACGTGCAGCATCCCGGCCACACTTCTGATTCAGAACGGGATTTTAACAGGCTTTCGGCCGTCAGAAGACGAAGGCGGCGACCCGTTCCAGCCCGGGCAGCACCGGGGCTGCCGCGTCAAAAAGCGGCCGATAGCCGAATTCGCCATGGGTGCGGGTCACGATCATGGCCCGCGACGGCCGGGATTCGGCCGAGACCCCCACCAGGCGTCCACCCTCCTTGAGCTGACCGAACAGGCCGTCCGGCGTCACCTCGACGGCACCGTTGAGGATGATCACGTCATAGGGAGCGGCGGTGGGATCGCCTTCGGCACAGGCCGCGGCCTTGCAGGCGATGTTGGCGAGCCCGATCGTCGCGAAGGCGTCCCTGGCCTTCGCGGCCAGCGTCGAATCGCACTCCGTTGCAGTGACCTGGCGTGCGAGCTTCGCAGTGAGCGCGGCGAGATAACCGGTGGCGCAACCGACGACCAGCACATTGTCGCCCTCGCCGATCTCGGCGGCCTGGAGCAGCTTGCCGGTCAGCTGCGGCTTGATCAGGTAACGCTTGGCGCCGCCCTCACTCACATCGAGATCAAGGTCGAGATAGGCCAGCGCCTGTCGGCTCGCGGGTACGAAGGCCTCGCGGGGAACCGCGAACATGGCATCGAGAATGCGGCGATCGGTGACGTCACTGGTGCGCACCTGGCCATCGACCATTTTTTGGCGCGCGGTCGAAAAACCGGACATAGGCGGACCCTGCGAGGCGGACGATGCCGCGGAGATGAGTTGGCGGCATCTTTGGAACAGGCTCTGCGAAAACGCAACACGTCCGTTGGCCCGTGAACCAACGGTTGCGCAACGCAGGTATCAGAGGCGAGACGGCCTATTCGATCGCTACGGCCAGGCGGCCGATCAGCGCCGCGACTTCGTCGAGCCGCGCCGCTTCGGGGGTCTCGACCGCGCGAGCGAGACAGGCAAGGCACTCATCGTCGCTCAATTCAGGAATGTCGGCCGGTAGAATCGAGGGGGCCTTGTGGGCGTGGTCGACCTGGATGTCGGGCATGGGAATCAGCTCCGTAAGAGTCCGGCCCCATCAAGGTCGATTTGAATTAAGTCGATTTGGTGCTGCCTGTGTTGCCGCGGACGCCTCAACCTACACATCCGCTTGAACGCGATTCTGCGCCGGATGCCGGCGTGCCGAGGTTGAGACAATGATCGAGCAAGATCGCGTGCCATATCAGCGCGCGCCATTAACTGTTTGGGAATGCAGCGGAATTTGGCTCCCCGGGCTGGATTCGAACCAGCGACCATCCGATTAACAGTCGGATGCTCTACCGCTGAGCTACCGAGGAAAAGGCGAACCAGTCGTTCGCGCGCGGCTGCGTATAACAAAGCCCGTTGCGCTTGCAAAGGACGAATTCGCCATCATTCGCAAAGCATCGAGGAAGGGCCCTTTGAATGTCTTGGGCCCCTCCTCCGAATTATCCGAGACGTCTACTCAGCGACGAAGGACGTGGTCTTGGTGCCGGGGTCGTAGCGCAGCCGTAGTGCGGTGAACTTGCAGAGGTTGACGTTCTTCCACAGAACCGACTCGTTATACTTCTCCCAGTCGACACGGATGTTCCAGACGCACCCCTCGTCATCGTCGTCGAACTCGACATAGGTGCTCGCCTGATTCTGCAAGACCTTGTCCAGTTCGTTGTCCCATTCGTCCAGGCCATCGTCGGGGGCGTTGAAGCCCAGGAATTTGATGGCGTAACCGGTTTCGTTGACGACGGTGACGTTGCGGGAGTCGGCGGCAAAGGACGCCGTGGCAGCCAGGGACAGTCCGACGGCGATCAGTCCAGACAGAAAATACTTCATGTAAAATCCCCCGATCGAAAATCAGCCCTCGGCCTCCTGACGTCGATCGGCGCAGGCGCCGCAGCAACCAATGGCGTTGCCTCTCAAGATCAGTCCGGAGTGCGATCGAAAGGTTCAACACACAGTCGATCTGCACTCCGGAGCGTTGCGCGACGCGAGACGCGCAACGAGGTCTGTCTTATCGATTCGAATTCTCCGCAGCAATGAACCCGCATTCATAGATCGGCGGTGTTTGTTTTCTCGGGTGCAGGCACGGAAGCGGGTGCGCCCGCGGCCCCGTTAGACTTGCCGGTCACAGCTCCAACCAGCGTCTTGACGGGGTCATCGCCCGGCGCAAAGCCGCTCTGGCGGAGGATCTCGTCGATCATCGGACGCAGGGCATGCACCTTCAGAAGTTCGCCGGCGAGCCCCTCGCCGAACCCGACGCCGCCGCCCGCGGTCCCGTTGCCACCGAAGGCGCCGCCGGTGTGGAGGATGCGGACGTCCTTGAGGTTGGCGATCGGTTTGACCATTTCGGCGAGCGCCGACGGCATCGTCTCGATCCGCTTCTTGGCGATTTCGAAGTCGATGACATTGGCGCCGAGCTTGTTTCGGGCCTCGTTCTTGAGGGTGATGACGGCAGCTTCCGCCTCGCCGATGTTGCGGACACCGACCGCCTTGATCTTGTTGGACTCGGCCTCGGCCGTGGCGAGCGTCTTGACGGCCTCGGCGCGGTCGAGCGAGGCCTTCTTCTCGGCTTCGGCGGCAACGATCAGCTCGGTCGATTTGCGCTCGGCCTCGGTGCGGGCGGCGAGCACCTGGGTGAGACGGGCGCGGTCGGCGACTTCGACGGCGCGCGCGGTCACGACCTTTTCCTCGGCGGAGACGGCGACGGCTTCGGCGGTCTTGGCTTGGGCCACGGCCTCAGAGGTCTGCTTGCTCTTGGCCGCGATCTGGATCTCGTTCTCTTGCGTTGCGATCTGGATCTCGCGCTGCGCGTCGGTCTTGCGCTTGTTGATCGCAAGGTCCGACTCGATCACAGCGGTTTCCTTGACCTGCTTGGCGCCGGCCTCTTTCTCGGCGACCGCCCGATCGGTGTCGATGCGGGCATTCTCTTCGGTCAGACGCGCGGTCTGCGTGGCGGTTGCGACCTCGGCGCGGGTGCTTGCGGTCTTGTTGGCGATGTCACGCTCCTGCGAGAGCTCGGCCTCCTTCTTGGTCCGCTCGATGGTCAGGGTCTGCTGCCGCGCCTCGAGATCCTTCTGGGCGATCGCCACCTCGTTATCGCGCACGATCGAGTTGCGGTCCCGCCGGCGGGTCTCTGTGACGGTTTTCAACTGGGTCAGACCTTCGGCATCGAAGAAGTTTTCCGGGTTGAAGAACTTGACGTCGGTCTGGTCGAGCTTTGTGAGCGACACGGATTCAAGCTCGAGCCCGTTGGATTTCACGTCGGACTCGACGGTCGCCTGCACGTGCTTGACGAAATCGCTGCGCTTTTCCTGCAGCTCCAGAATGGACATGGTGGCTGCGACAGACCGCAGGCCATCGACGAATTTGGCCTCGACCTGGCTGCGCAGGGCTTCGGCGTCATTGGTCAGGGCACCCAGCGTCTGGCTCGCGAGTGCAATGCTCTCATCGTCGGGCCGGACCCGCACGTAGAACTCGGCGACGATATCGACGCGCAGACGATCCTTGGTGATCAGGGATTCCCGCTCCTTGCGCTCGACGGTGAGCCGCAGCGTCTTCAAATTGACGCTGGCATAGGAGTGGAAGATCGGCAGGATCATGGCGCCGCCATCGAGCACGACCTTCTTGCCACCGAGGCCGGTGCGCACGAAGGCCTCGTCGCGGGTGGCGCGCTTGTAGAGTATGGTGAAGATGATGCCCAAAACGACGATCAGCGCGACGCCGATCATGGCCGGGACTGCGATATCGAACATGACTTTCTCCGATAATGACTTGCTAGGTGCTTAGAGTGGGTTTGGTCGGTTTCAGTTCATCGTCAGCCCTGACCGCCACGAAACGGGTGTCGACGCGATCGACCAGGAGCACCTGGGTCCCCTGCGGTAGCGGCAACGAAGAAGGCGCGGCCACCGCCATGACGAAGTGCCGGTTGCCATGGACATCGGCGACGCTGACACGGCCGGGCGGCCCCTGGTCGAGCGGGCCGATGACAACCTCGCCAACGCGACCGACGAGGTCACCAAGGCTGACCGCATAGCTTTCGTCCTTCGGAATGACCCGCGCGATACCGCGGCTCGCGGCACGGACCAGCGGGACCGAGACGACCACCGCGGCGAGCGAGGCAACGCTGGCCGGCAAAGGACCGGCAACCATCCGCGCGACATCCTGGATCAGGAAGCCGGTGATGGAGAAGGCGCCGAGCACGAGCAACAGGAAGATCAGCAGCGGCACGCCGCCGACATTGATCCAGGAGATGGCGTTGATCAGGCCATTGTCGCTGGGATGGCTGAAATCGATGCTGGTGCCGAGCATCTCGCTCAGCGAGGCCCCGACCAGCATCGTGATCACTTCGAGTGCGCCGACGATGAGGATCATGGCCGCCGCGATCGCAAACGGCCTGACCTCGGGCGACATGACGTGTTGGAGCAATGTGCTCATGACACGAACCTCAGGAGCGCGACTTCAACCGCGCGAGCCTCGCCGCAATCTCCTTGTTGCGATGCAACGCGCTGAGCTCGTCGATGTCGCTCGAATACGGAATGCCCGGCGGCACGCCGGTGACGCGCGCCACCGCCCTGCCTGCACGCAGCGCCTTCGCCGCCGCAGAGCTTCCGCCACGCTTTCGAGGCGAATTCGAAGCCTGGTGGCTTGCTGCCGCCTCGCTCTTTGCGAGATCGACGCGGCGTTGCTCGGCGTCCTGGAGCGCCGACAGCACCGCGCGCAGCGAGGTCACGCATTGCTCGATCTTCTCGTTGTTCTCGTCGATGGCACGGGAGAGCACCTCGAACTGCGCCTCCAGATCCATCTGCCGCGCGATGCCGGCACGGGCGAGGTCGTCGCGGCTATCTGTGATCGCGCCCTCGATCTTGGCGGCGAGATCGGTCATCTCGCGCTCGATCTCGGTGCGGCGCGCATTGAGGCGATATTCCTCGGCGCGCGCGGCCGCCAGCGCATCGCGCGCCTCGCTCTCCGCGCGCTCGATCTCGCGGATGGCCTGGCCAACCACTTTCAGCTTGTTGTTGCCTTCCGCCTGCTCGATCGAGTCGTAGGCGATGCCGGCGATCAAACGTCCGACCCGGGACAGGAAGTTTTCGGGAGCGGCTGCGATGGTATCCATAGCGTTCTCCTCCTCTGGCAGACTGTTCGGCGTGACGCCGTAGTGAACCTCGAAACCGTCGTCGGTGCGGATCAGGTGCGCGGGCACGCTTTGCCCCCAGCCCTCCGCGTAGCCGGCATAGTCGAAGGGCACGCTGAAACGCCCTTGCACGGTTGAAATCGAAATGGTCGCCGGGCCCTTGATCTTGGCGAGTTTGTCGTCGAGCGGCAGGCGGCGGCCTTGCGCCGCGCGATAGTCGGCGCGGTCGCGCAGCCCCAACGTCACCAGCCGTGATGGCAGCGCGGTCTCTTTGCGGATCGGCTCATAGGCATGGGCGTGCAGCAACACGACGTTGGAGCCCACATTATGGGTCCGTGCGACCTCGTCGAGGATCTCCATCATGCGGTCATAGGCCCTGAACGTCGCCTCCATCGCAGCCTTGGCGGCCGGATCAGGGGCAAGCCTGTATCGAAGCGCCGATGGCGCATTTCGGGGCGACGGGCTCATGAAAAGCACTAAAGCACCATTTTGGTGCTTTACAAGGGGGGAGTTCGATCACGTTCCACTGATCCTGATGCACTCTAGGAGTTAGTCGCTGTCGCCGGAGGCCGCGTTCAAGGCGCGCCATCACCTCTAGATCACCGCCAATCAAGACTTCTTGCACGTGCGGGATGCAATTTGAGACGAAATGCGAGCCTCTGGTGTCCTGGACGAGCTAGCTAGACACAGCTTCGCATTCTCGCGGCTTGGGTCGCCCGAGCTTTGTCTGGCCACATCACCCTCCAATGTCAGAGGGTGCAGGGAAGACCGGGTGCCGGCTGGCACCCGCGGTCCACTGTGCTGGGGTTGCGCTACAAGAGGCTGCACAGCGGCATACAGGTGAAGCCCAACATCCGGCCTTCCCTGCGCAGTGGGTTGACGGCTTATGCCGAGCTCTCCCCGGGGAGCGATGCACTATTGCCCCCGTCGCCTTGCAGATGGCTGATGCATGGACCCGGTTGGGCCGCAAACATCACCGCAAGACTTGACGCACAGACTCCGGGCGTCAGGACGACACGGTTTTACCGTACGCTGACCGCACCGGTCGTTCGCGCGCCGCATTCGCTCACGGTTACCCGCCCTGCGATGCCTGTCGCGCCGATGCAGTCGGCGTCCACCACGGCTCACCCCACGTTCGTGACGATCGCGATACGCCCCTCTGACCGGGATGAGGTGGCGGACTTTTACTGCAAATCAGAAATTCGGTAAAGGAGAATATATTCGCGCGTGCCGATTGACCCGGCGCTCGTATGTTTTGCCCGTCGGTAACGCAAGGGATGGTGTTTTATGTCGGACTAGGCCATCAATCCGTTACGCGACTGCCCCTCAGGCATCCGCCGACAGTGCGGTTCGACACCGGGAAATCATCGATGACTCCCCGACCGGCGACCAGATCTTGCGCTCGAACCGATCGGCTGCCCTGGTCAGGCGCGGCCAGGGTCGCGCGCGGGCTGGTGCTGGCACTGCTCGTCTGCGGGAGCTGGTCTACGGCTCAGGCTGAGACCGCAAAGCTCCTTGTGGCGACCCGAATAGTGCCACCCATGGTCGTCGAGAAGAACGGCAAGCTGAGTGGCTTCAGTATCGAGCTCTGGAATAGCATCGGCAAACGACTGAATCGCGAGACCGAATACGTCGTGTTGCCCGATGTGAGCGAATTGCTTGACGCGGTGGGACGTGGACGGGCCGATCTCGCCATCGCAGCCATCTCGATCACGTCGGAGCGAGAGGACAAATTCGACTTCTCCCAGCCGATCATGAACTCGGGCTTGCAAGTCCTGGTGCGTGGCAATGCCGTCAATGTCGAAGCCAATCCGCTGCGCGAGCTGATGCAGCTGTTTTTCTCGCGCACTCTGCTGGTCTGGCTTGGCATTGCCCTTCTCCTGATCCTCGTGCCGGCGCACCTGATGTTCCTGGTCGAGCGAACGCATCACAGCGGAATCATTCCAACCAAGAAATATTTTCCGGGAATCTTCCATGCGATGTTCTGGGCGGCGGGAACGCTGGCCACCCAGGCCGATCAAATGCCGCGGCACTGGATGGCGCGGATCTTAGCCGTGCTGTGGATGTTCACGGGAGTGGTGTTTGTCGCCTTCTATACGGCGCAGCTGACGGCCTCTCTGACGGTGCAGCAGATCAAGGGACCGATCAACGGCCCGCAGGATCTCGTCGGCAAGTCCGTCGGCACCACAAAGGGCAGCACGGCGACTTCCTATTTGAACGAGCTCAGGACTGAGGTTCGCGAGTTCGAGAAAGTCGATGACCTCTACCACGCCCTGCTGGACCAGAAGATTGACGCGGTCGTATTCGATTCACCCGCCCTGCTCTACTTCACGACCCACGACGGCCGAGGATTGGTCCGCACCGTTGGCGAGGTATTCCACAAGGAAGACTACGGCATCGTTTTTCCGACGGGCAGCCCGCTGCGTAAGCAGGTGAATGAAGCCCTTCTGGGATTCCGCGAGGACGACACCTATCTGAGAATTTACGAGGAGTGGTTCGGCAAGCGGTAGATCTGATGGCCGAACGCGATCCCGTCATTCGAGCAACGAAGTCCCACCACGTCAGATGATCCCGCGGTATTCCGGCTCCCGGAATAGTACGGAGTTCCATCTTTGCAACTCCGTAACTTCCGCAATTCTAGGAACATGGGCCCGGCGGCGTGGAATCGACACGTGAGATGCCGGCGTGGTTGGTGTGCCGTTGCGAGTGTTTCCGTTGCGTTTCAAGACCCTAAAGACTTTCAGCCGCGATCAGCGCGCCAATATCGCCGTCATCTTCGCGTTGGCTTTGGTCCCCCTCGTAACCTTCATGGGCGTCGCGGTCGACTACACCATTGCCAACAAGCAGCGGACCAAGCTTCAGCAGGCGCTGGATGTGGCCTTGCTGGCTGGTGCCGCCGCAGGCAAGCAAGCGCTGGATTCAGGAGCAAGCCAGAGCACGGCGATCAGCGCGGCCAACGCCGCAGCAACCAGCATATACGTCGGCAATACCACCGGAATCATCTCCCAGCTGGTGACGAACTTCACGATCAATGGACTGACGCTGTCCGGGACCGGGAGCGCCACGTCCAACATGGTCACGAACTTTCTCAGCATCATCGGGCGACCGACGCTCGGGCTCTCGGTGGCGTCGAACACGTCCTCCACGACGCAGCCCTATATGAGCGTCTACCTGCTGGTCGACATCTCCTCGTCGATGTTGCTGCCCTCCACGCAGGCCGGCATCACCCAGATGATCAACGGCACTGGTTGTGCGCTCGCCTGTCATGACCAGACCAACGGCACGGATTCCTACGCATGGGCCCTCAACAAGGGAATCCAGCTCCGCTACCAGGTCGTGAACCAGGGCATTCAGAATCTGCTCACCTATCTGAACAGCAGCTCAACCTTCAAAACCTATGTGCGGGTGGGCCTGTGGTCATTCGACAGTTCACTGACGCAAATGTCCGCGCTGACCTCGAGCTTCAGCTCGGTCTCCAACAACTTCCCCGCGCCTGGACTTGCGAGCAGCGATTCCGCCGCGGCGACGCCGTTCGACAGCCTGATCGGCAATTTCGTCTCGATCGTCGGCAATGGCGGTGACGGAACGTCGCTCGCCAGTCCGCAGAAGCTCGTGATCATCGCCACCGACGGCGTCAACGATCCGACCCGCGCCTGGGTCAGTCAGACGTCGCTGCGTCCACAGGTCAAGGTGTTCGATACGAGCTTCTGCACGACGCTGAAGAACAAGGGCATCACCGTCGCCATCATCAACACGCCGTATTATCCAATGACGTGGGACTGGGGCTACAACGCGACGCTCGGCCAGTCCGGCAGCCTCGGCGGAGCGACGCGGGTCGACGACATTCCGATCGCGCTGTCGGCCTGCGCCGGTAACTACTTCATCCGCACCTCCGACCCCGCGACCATTCAATCCGCCTTCACGACCCTGTTCACCAAGGCCGCACCGGTGCGCATCACCAATTAGGATTGAGGAGCAACGGAGGGATCCGAGAGGCCGCGCCCAACACCATCCCTCAACAGCTTGTCCGCAGCATATCCACAGAACAGCGACGGAGTATTCGCGAAGCCGCGCCAGCCACTTGCTGCGCACAAATCCACAGGGGGCGGTCAGCCGCCGGCCTGATCGAACACGGTGCGGCAAGCCTCGCTCAGGCTCGAGCGGTTACGACGCAGGCAGGACGTGATGGCCTTGACGTTGGGGATCTCGCCGGCACAGAGCCGGTAGACGTCGGGGCTACAGGCCTTCCGCTGCTCCGGTGTGCCCGGTTGTGCCTGGGCGGCGGTGGCAAACAACGTCAGGAACAGCCCAACCGTGGAAGCGCGGCGCGCCCGGCTTCTCACACCCGCAAACCGCAAGAACCTCGCCTTCATGACCAGTCTCCTGTCTGCCCCTGCTCGTCCGGCCTCCATCGGCCGGCGTGAACAAAGAGGTAGGAGGAATAAATCGCGGGGGATGTGATCTCTTTCACACTGGCTGCTGCCCGCAGATCCCAACGGCTCCCTGGGGATTTTCAGGAATCGCTAACCAACGGGTACCGATTCGCCTGATCGTTAAAATGCGACCGATCGGCTCAATCGGGAAACAAACAGGCTTTGCGACAGTGCGCCATCCGTGGTCCGGAGGGTGTGATGAGCGAAGCCGAATTCAACTTGATGCTTGATGCTGTGCGCGACGCCATGATTCATGACAATTTTGCGCCCGTCTTGGAGGAAGACTTCGTGCCCCGCTCGTGGAGCTTCGACGCGACGCCCCGGAAAACGCTCAGGGCCGCGAATGACAATGAGGGCGCGTGGCCATTGCTGCCCTTTCCTGAAGGCTGGTACGCCACCTGCTGAGACCTCGCTTCCACGGCCGAGGTAATCAGGTGGTCCGCGGGGTTGCCTAAACCGCTGATCCCCTATATTGCTCCGCCCTCGTTGAGGCCACGTGGCGGAGTGGTTACGCAACGGTCTGCAAAACCGTGTACACCAGTTCAATTCTGGTCGTGGCCTCCATCATAACTCCCTGATATCTGGACATAAAAGCGATCGAGGCGCGCGTTCGGCTGCGCCTTTGGGGATCGCCTGCGCGCCGCGTGGTCACCGGGTTTGCCCGGGGATGGTTGGAAACGCTCGATTCAGGTCACCTGGCATAACCTTCGCATCAGGTGATGCAGTCCCAACAAACGAGCGCTGGAGAGCACGTGGGCGAAATCGTCCGATTCATCCCGAAGTCCGAGCTGGAGCGGGCTCGCCTCATCCGTGAGGCGCGCGCGATCTATGACAGCATCTTCCCGCCGTCCGCCCCCGACGACGTCGCGCAGGACGACGAGGAGAGCGCCAAGAATTAGCAGCTCGGCTCAGGGCTTTTTGTCTCTCGCTCCGCCGAGATAGAGGCCGAGCACTTCCTCGGTCGTGCCTGACGCGGTGATGCGCCCCTCCTCCAGCAGGATGGCGCGATTGCAGGTGCTCTTGATCAGGTCGACATCGTGCGAGGCCAGCACCAGGATGCCGGCGCGCGCCACGATCTCATCGAGCCGCTGGCGCGCCTTCCTGCGGAATTGCTGGTCACCGACGCCGATCCATTCATCGAGCAGCACGATCTCGCCCTCGACCGCGGTCGCGACCGCGAAGATCAGGCGCAACATCATGCCGCTCGAATAGGTACGCAGCGGCAGGTCGAGCCGGTCGCCGAGCTCGGTGAACTCAGCGATCTCCGCGCGTCGCGCGTCGATCTCGGTGCGCCGCGCGCCGATCACGAGGCCGCGACGCATGATGTTCTCGTAGCCGGTGGCCTCCTCGTCGAAGCCGGCCGACAGGTCGAACAGCGACAGGCAGCGGCCGCGCACGTCGATGCGGCCGGCGGTCGGATGATAGATGCCCGCCAGAACCCGCAGCAGCGTGGTCTTGCCGGCGCCGTTGGCGCCGACGAGGGCGACGCGATCGCCGGCGCGGAGGTCGAGGTCGATGCCGTTCAACGCGGTGACGATGTGCGGACGTGGCGCCTGCCTTCGCAGTGTCACAGCGCGAACGAAGCGGCTCCGCAGCGAACGGTCGCGGAACGACAGCACCGGAAACGTCACGGAGACGTTGCGCAGCACGATATGGGCCGAGGTGCTCATCTTACCACTCACAGCCAATACGCCACGCGGCTGCGGTATTTTGCGTAGCAGCCGAGCCCAATGACGGCGACCGCGACCGCGTAAGTCATACCGAGCAGCCATTGCTCTGCATCCATCGGCTGCGACAGCAGCGGCTTGCGCACGAGATCGAGCAGCGTTGCGAAAGGATTGACCCGCGTCAGCCATGCGAATGCGGTGCCGCGCACACTGTCCTCGGTCCAGATCACGGGTGTGAGGAAGAAGACGAATTGCAGGCCGCTCACGATCGCCGAGCCGATGTCGCGAAAGCGCGCGCAGAGCATGCCGAGCGCGACCGAGCCGCCGAGCAGAACGACCAGCAGGATCGCAAAACCAGGCAGCACGAGCAGCATGGTCCAGCGCAGCGGCCATGGCATGACTAGATAGAGAATGACGATGATCAGCAGATGGTGGGCGAAGATCAGGACGTTGCGCGCGATCATCTGCAGCACGTGCACGATCAGCGGCGCCGGCACCGCCTTGATCAGATGACCTGATGCCACAAAGATGTTGGAGCCCTCCTGCAGGGTCGTGGCGATCAACGTCCAGATGATCAGGCCGACCGCGAAAGGCGGCAGGAAATTTACGATGTCCTGCTTGAACAGCGCCGCGTAGACCGTGCCGACGCTTGCGATCGTGGCTGCCAGCGTCAGCGTGATCCAGAGCGGCCCGATCACGGTTCGACGATAGCGCAGCGAGATGTCCATCAGGGCGAGCGTGCCCCAACGATCGAACTGCGCCGCCTGGGCCAGGATCTCCTTCGCTGCGCTGTGAATTCGATGGCCCCTTCTGGTCCGACCCGTCGCCGATGGTCTGTATCTGCCCGCTGCTTCCTGGGCAATCAACCGCGCGGGTGCGTTCGGCCTAAGTCAGGACCGTTTGCCGCGGCGGAAATCGCGCCGGCGGCCTTTTGGCGCAGGCTTTGGTGCCAGTTCCGGCATCTCGGCCTGAACTTCGCGATAGCGTGTCAACAGCCGTTCAAAACTGGCGTTCAATGTCTCGGCGATGTCGGGGCGCCGCTCGAGGCCGGAGAGCAGCGTGGCAGCCGCTTCGATGGTCGACAGCCCGTCCTTGCGCGGCTCTCGACGCAGGCGCCCGTAACGCGAGGGGTGCTTCGGATTCAGGATCACGCGCTGGCATTTCAGCATCCAGGGGTTGCGCCACCACAGTGCCTTGGCCTGGCTCCAGGTGCCGTCGAGCAGGACCACGCCTTCGAGCTTTCCCAAAATGGCGCGCTGGTTATCTGCAACCTCGCCTTTGCGATTGAGCGCGACGATCTCGCTCTCCACATCGAGGTCAGCTGCCCGCGCCGAGCCGAGATAGAGCACGGCCCAGTGCGAGGCGTTCTCGATCGGGTGTCCGAGCGCCTTGGACAGGCTCGGCCAGGACAGTCCGACCCGCACGGTGGCGTCCTCGAAATGCTTGGCCAGCAGCCGCGCCGTGCCGAGCGCCCTGTCCTGCTCCTGCGGATGCTGGAGGATGAGGAGCGAAAGCTCGTTCTCGATCGGCGTCACGCTGTCGCAGATGCAGAGCGGCATCGGCTTCTGGCAGTGTGGGCATTCGGGAATGGGCTCGGGCGCGGCGGCGGCGGTTTCAGGCGGGTTCGACATGAGCGCCGCTATACGCTTCGTAACGCGGTTCAACAACCCGCCTATTCCGCGGGCTCCGGCAGGGCACGCGGCTCGGACCGCCGGCGCAGGCGGTCAATCAAGAGGTAGATCACCGGGGTCGTGTAGAGCGTCAGGACCTGCGAGACGAACAGGCCGCCGATGATGGTGATGCCGAGCGGACGGCGGAGCTCCGTGCCCGGCCCGGTCGCGACCACCAGCGGAATACCGGCAAACAGCGCCGCCATCGTCGTCATCAGGATCGGGCGGAAGCGGGCCTGGCAGGCCTCGAAGATCGCCTCGGCCGACGACAGGCCGCGCTGGCGCTCGGCATCGAGCGCGAAGTCGACCATCATGATGCCGTTCTTCTTGACGATGCCGATCAGGAGGATGATGCCGACGAAGGCGATCACCGTCAGCGGCGTATTGGTGATCTGGAGCGCCAGCAGCGCGCCGAGGCCCGCCGAAGGCAGCGTCGAGATGATCGTGAGCGGATGGGCAAGGCTCTCATAGAGCACGCCGAGCACAATATACATCGCCACCAGAGCGCCGAGGATCAGCAGCGGCTGCCGCCCGCTGGTCTTGGCGAAATCGCCGGCATTGCCGTCAAAGCTGCCGCGGATTCCCTCCGGCATATGCAACTCGTCGACCGCGCGCTGGATGTTCTGGGTGGCGGCCTGGAGTTGCACGTCAGGCGACAGATTGAACGACACCGTGGTCGAGGGCACCGATTGCGAATGATAGACCGCAAGCGCGGCAAGCCCGTGCGTTGCGTGCACCACGGCCGAGAGCGGCACCTGCACATCGCCCGCGCCGGCGACGTAAATCCGCTCGAGATTGGAGGGATCGACCTGGAATTTCGGATCGATCTCCAGCACGGTCATATATTGGTTGCGCTGGGTGTAGATGATCGAGATCTGGCGCTGCGAGAAGGCATTGTTCAGCGCGTTGTCGATGTCCTGGACCCTGACGCCGAGCGCTGCGGCCTTCTGGCGGTCGATGTTCAGCGTGAGCTGTAGTCCGCCGGGATCGCGGTCGCTGGATATGTCGGTGATGCCTTCGACCGTCTCCATGCGCTTGGCCACGATCGGCGCCCATTTCTGCAGCAAATCGAGGTCGGTGCTCGAGAGCGTATATTGGTAGTCGGAATCGCTCTGCCGGCCGCCGGCGCGGACGTCCTGGGCCGCGAACATGAAGAGGCGGATGCCGGGCACGGGGAACAGTGCCTTCCTGAGCCGGTCGATCACGACCTGGGTCGAGACGTGGTCGCGCTCCTCTGGCGGCTTCAGGCTGATGAACATGGTGCCGCGGTTCGAGGTCGCGCCCCCCGGCCCGCCCCCACCGCCGACCGTCGAGCCGATGCCGGCCACAGCCGGGTCCTGCATCACGATGTCAGCGAGCCGCTGCTGGAGGCTCAACATCGACTTGAACGAGATGTCGGCCGAGGCGCGGGTCGCGCCGATGACGAAGCCGGAATCATCCGTCGGGAAATAGCCCTTGGGCACCTTGATGTAGAGCATCACCGTCAGGCCGATGGTGGCGAAGAACACCAGCAGCGTCAGCAGCGGGAACTCGAGCACGGCGCGCAGGGTGCGGGTGTAGAACGCGACGATACGCGACAGGGAGCCTTCGATCACGCGGTCGAACAGCGTGGCGGATCCGGACGTGGTTTGCTTGACGTAATGGGCGCATATCATCGGCGTGACCGTCAGCGACACCAGCGTCGAGACCACGATCGCGAAGGTCAACGTCAGCGAGAATTCGCGCAGGAGGCGGCCGACGATGCCGTCCATGAAGATCAGCGGCGTGAATGCCGCAATCAGCGACAGGCTGATCGAGACCACGGTGAAGCCGATCTGCTTGGCGCCCTCCAGCGCCGCCTGCATCGGCTGCATGCCATGCTCGAGATTGCGGAACATATTCTCGATCATGACGATGGCGTCGTCGACCACGAAGCCGACCGAGATCGCGAGCGCCATCAGCGACAGATTGTCGATCGAGAAGCCCACGACCCACATCCCGGCGCAGGTGCCGGCCAGCGCCAGCGGCACCGAGATGCCGGCGGCGATCGTCGGCGTCACGCGGCGCAGGAACACGAACACCACGACCATCACCAAGATGGCGGTCGCGAGCAGCGTCCACTGCATGTCCATCACGCTGGCGCGGATGGTCGAGGTGCGGTCAACCAGCGTCGAGACGTCGACGCCGGCCGGGATCCACTGCTTCAGGTCGGGGATCAGCGCCTTGACCCGGTCGACGGTGTCGATGACGTTGGCGTCGCCCTGCTTGGTGATCTGGATCAGCACCGCAGGCTGCTTGTTGAACCAGGCGATCGAGCGTGCGTTGCGGACGCTGTCCTCGATATCGGCAACATCAGAGAGCCGGACGAAATTGCCGTTCGAGCTCTTGATGACGATGTTGCGGAATTCCTCGGCCGTGCGCATCTGCCGGTTCAGCGACAGCGTCTCGCTCTGGCGCTCGCCATTGAAGATGCCGACGGGGCCGAGCGGATTGGCATTGATGATCGCGGTGCGCACGTCGTCGGTCGCGATTCGCGCATTCGACAGCGCCACCGGGTTGAGCTGGATCCGCACGGCCGGCTGGTCGGCGCCTGATACCGTCACGTCGCCGACGCCAGGCACCTGCGAGATGCGCTGCGCCAGCACGGTATCGGCGACGTCGTAGATGGCGCTGGCGGAGAGTGTCTTCGAGGTCAGCGCCAGAACGAAGACGGGTGCGCCGGCGGTGTTGGCTTTCCGGAAGCGCGGCAGCGTCGGCAGGTCACTGGGCAGGTCGACGAGGGCTGCGTTGATGGCGGCCTGCACGTCGCGCGCCGCCTTGTCGATGTTGCGGCCGATGTCGAACTGGAGCTGGATGTTCGCTACGCCCAGCGACGACGTCGAGGTGATCTGGTTGATGCCCGCTATTTCGCCAAGCCGCCGTTCCAGCGGCGCAGCGACGGTTGCTGCCATCACGGAAGGATCGGCACCGGGGCGGCTGGCCGAAACGAAGATGGCGGGAAAGTCGACGTTCGGAACGGAGGCAACCGGCAGAAACTCGTAAGCAACACCCCCCAGCAGGAACAGCCCGATCGACAGCAGCGTGGTCGCAACGGGGCGGCGGATGAAGGGCTCTGAGATCGATGCCATCACTGCATCCCCTCGGTCGCGCCGGCCGTGGGCGCCTCGGGCTCCGGCGGCGGCAGCGCCTGCTCGAGGCGGCGGTTGATGCGGTCGAGCGCAAGGTAGATCACAGGCGTCGTGTAGAGCGTCAGCAGCTGGCTCAGCAGCAGGCCGCCGATGATGGAGATGCCGAGCGGAAAGCGCAGCTCGGCGCCGGTCCCGCTCTCGATCGCCAGCGGCAGCGCGCCAAACAGTGCGGCCAGCGTCGTCATCATGATCGGGCGGAAGCGCAACAGGCACGCCTGCACAATCGCTTCGTGGGGCGGCATGCCCTGCCCGCGCTCGGCCTCCAGCGCGAAGTCGATCATCATGATCGCGTTCTTCTTGACGATGCCCATCAGGAGGATGATGCCGATCAGGCCGATGACCGAGAGATCCTGCCCGCACAGGATCAGCGCCACGATGGCGCCGACGCCGGCAGACGGCAGCGTCGAGAGGATCGTGATCGGGTGGATGTAGCTCTCATAGAGCACGCCCAGCACGATGTAGATCGTGATGACGGCGGCGAGCAGCAGCCAGGGCTGGCCGGCCAGCGCCTTGGCGAATTCGGCGGCATCGCCGGCATAGACGCCGACGATGCTGTTGGGCATCTCGATCCGGGTCTCGATCGCCTTCACGGCCTGGACGGCGTCGCCGAGCGCCGCGCCGGGCGCAAGGTTGAAGCTGAGCGAGATCGCCGGGAATTGCGCCTGATGCGAGATCGCAAGCGGCGCCGTGGTGCGCTTCAGCGTCGCCACCGCGTCGAGCGGTACCTGCGCGTTGGGCGCGCCGGCGGTCGCACTGGCGCCACCCGGCAGATAGAGCTTTGATAGGATCGAGGGATCGCGCTGGTACATCGGCAAGGCCTCCAGCACCACGCGGTACTGGTTGGCCTGGCCGTAGATGGTCGAGATCTGCCGCTGCGCGAACGCATCGTTCAGCGTGTCGGTGATGGCCTGCAGGCTGACCCCAAGCTGGCCGGCGCGGGTGCGGTCGACGTCGAGCTGCGCGCGCAGGCCGCCCTCTTGCGCCTCCGAGGAGACATCGCGGAACAGGGGATCGCGCCGCATCTCGTCGACGAGCTTTCGCGACCATTCCGAGACCAGCGTCGCGTCGGTGCCTGTCAGCGTGTACTGGTATTGCGAGCGGCTCGACTGGGTCGAGATCTGCACGTCCTGCACGGGCTGGAAATAGACGGTCATGCCGGGAATGCCGGACACCTTGTCCTTCAACCGGGCAATGACGACGCTGACATCGTCGACCCGCTCGCCGCGCGGCTTCAGCGTCATGACGAGGCGGCCGACATTGGTGGTCGGATTGACCGAGCCAGCGCCGATCACCGAGACCACGCCTGTCACGTCAGGATCGGCCTTGATGGCGTCGGCGGCTTCGGCCTGGCGCTTCTGCATCTCGGCGAACGAGACGTCAGGCCCGGCTTCGGTCACACCCGTGATCGAAGCCGTATCCTGGAGCGGCAGAAAACCCTTGGGCGCGACGACATAGAGGACCAGGGTTGCGACCAGCGTCGCGAAGGTGACGACCAGCGTGGTGCGCTGGTGCCGCAACACCACCAGCAGCGTCCGGTGATAGAATTCGACCGTGCGGTCGATGAAACGGCTGACGGCGGCGAGCCCAGGCACCGCCAGTTCCTCATGGGCGTGCTTGAGCAACCGCGAGCACATCATCGGCGTCAGCGTCAGCGACACCACGGCCGAGGTCACGACCGCGATCGTCAGCGTCAGCGCGAATTCGCGGAACATGCGGCCCACAAGGCCCGACATGAACAGCAGCGGGATGAACACGGCGATCAGCGACACCGTCAGCGAGATCACGGTGAAGCCGATTTCGCTGGCGCCCTTGAGCGAGGCGCTCATCGCGTTGTCGCCGTTCTCCATGTGGCGGACGATGTTCTCGATCATGACGATGGCGTCGTCGACGACGAAACCGGTGCCAATCGTGAGCGCCATCAACGACAGATTGTCGAGGCTGAAGCCGGCAAAATACATGATGCCGAAGCTCGTGATCAGCGACAGCGGCAACGCGACGCCCGCAATCAGCGTGGCGCGCAGCGAGCGCAGGAACAGCAGCACGACCAATGTCACCAGCACGACGCTGAGGACCAGCGTGAACTGCACGTCGTGGACGGAGGCGCGGATGGTGACGGTGCGGTCGGAGACGATGGTCAGATTCACGCCGGCCGGAATCGCGCGCTGAACCTTCGGGATCTCGGCACGGATCTGCTTGACGACGTCGATGACATTGGCGCCGGGCTGACGCTGGATGTCGATGATGACGGCCGGTGTGCCCTGATACCAGCCGCCGGTGCGGTCGTTCTCCAACCCGTCGACGATCTGGGCGACGTCGCCGATCGTGACCGGCGAGCCGTTGCGATAGGCAATGATGATCGGCTTGTAGGCGTCGGCGGCAGCGATCTGGTCGTTGGCGGCGATGATGTAGGATTGCTGGGCGCCGTCGAGCGAGCCCTTCGGCCCGGAGACATTGGCGTTGGCGATCGCGGCGCGTAAGTCCTCCATCGCGATGCCGTAGGCGGCCAGCCGTGCCAGATCGGCCTGGATGCGCACGGCCGGCTTCAGCCCGCCAAGCACCGAGACGCGGCCGACGCCGGAGATCTGGCTGAGGCGCTGGGCCAGCAGCGTGTCGGCGATGTCGCTCATCGCCCGCAGCGAGATCGTGTCCGAGCGCAGCGCCAGCGTCATCACAGGCGCATCCGCCGGGTTCACCTTGGCGTAGGTCGGCGGATAAGGCAGCGTCTTGGGGAGAACGCCGGCAGCGGCATTGATCGCAGCCTGCACGTCCTGGGTCGCACCGTCGATGTCGCGGTTGAGGTCGAACTGCAGCGAGATCTGGCTGACGCCGAATGAGCTCGTCGAGTTCATCGCCGTCAGCGACGGGATCTGCCCGAGCTGCCGCTCCAGCGGCGCGGTGATCAGCGAGGCGATCACGTCCGGGCTCGCACCCGGTAGCTGCGTCGACACCTGCACGGTCGGAAAGTCGACCTGCGGCAGCGCCGAGACCGGCAGGGCGAAATAGCCGAGCGCGCCGCCAATCAGCAGCGCAATGCCGAGCAACGAGGTTGCGATCGGCCGGCGGATGAAGGGTTCAGAGACACCCATGAGATGCGCCTGCCGCTCAGGCGGCTGTTGCCGGGATCATGGCTGCTTGGCTCCAGGTCCCGTTTGTTGAGCCCCCGGCCCCGGCGCTGGACCGGTCTGGCCCTTCTGGTCGCCTTCAGTGCTGCTCCGCTTGGTGCGGTGGTCGCCGTCCTTGCCCTGCCCGTTCTGTCCGTCCTTCTTCTGACCGTCCGGCGCGCGCGTGCGCTTGCGCGGGGCAAGGTCGGCCGACGGCGTCTGCTCGTCGCGGCCGATGATGACCTTGGAACCGTCGGACAGATTGGCGAAGCCCGTGGTGACGACCTTGTCATTCGCCGTCAGGCCGCTGGCGATGACCGCATCACGTTCGTTCTGCTGGGTCACCGTCACGGGCTTGGCGGACACGACGTTGTCCTCGCCGATGACGTAGCTGAACGTGCCGATCGGTCCGCGCTGCACCGCCGAGGTCGGCACCACCAGCGCCTGCGGCAAGGTCTCGACCTTGAGGCGGACATTGACGAATTGACCCGGCCAGAGCTGGTAATTCGCGTTGGGGAATTCCGCCTTGAGCTTGAGCGTGCCAGTGGTCTGGTCGACCTGATTGTCGATGCCGGTGAGCTTGCCGGTGTCGATCACGGTGACGCCGTCATTGCCGAACACGTCGACCGCGAGCGCACCCTTTGCTGCGGCCGCGTTGACGCGCATGATCTGCTGCTGCGGCAGGCTGAACCACACCGCGATCGGCTGCAATTGGGTGATGACGACGAGGCCGGTGGTGTCGGAGGCGTGGACGATGTTGCCCTGGTCGACCTGGCGCAAGCCGACGCGGCCCGACAGGGGTGCCACGATCTTGGTGTAGCTCAGCGTCGCCGCCGCGTTGTCGATCGAAGCCTGGTCGGCCTTCACCAGCGCCTCGGTCTGCGCGACCGCCGCGCGCTGGGTGTCGGCCTGCTGCTTCGAGCCGGCATTGGAGGCCGCGAGCTGCTCGTAGCGGGTGAGATCAATGCGCTGGTTGGCGAGCTGGGCTTCGTCCTGGGCCTTCTTGGCGACGGCCTGATCATAGGTCGCCTGATAGAGCGCCGGATCGATCTCGCCGAGCACGTCGCCCTTCTTGACGTCCTGGCCTTCCGTGAACTTCACCGCAATCAGCTTGCCGTCGACCTGCGAGCGCACCGTGACCGTGTTGAGCGCGCGGATCGCGCCGACGCCATCGAGATAGACAGGGACATCCTGAACCCTGGGCGTTGCCGCCAGCACAGGCACCGGCAGGTCTGGCCGCTGTTGGCCGCGACCGAAGGGGGCCTGCTGCTGTGGCTGCTGATGCCACACGGTCCAGCCGAGATAGCCGAGCCCGCCAAGGATCGCGAGTGTGATCAGGGTCATGACGAAGCCGCGGCCCCGCGGCTTTTTCGCCGTCCCCTGTTTCGCGTTGTCCTTCGTATCCGGCTTAAAGAGCATTGACCGGTTTCTCCATTCGCGGTTCCCAGCCGCCGCCAAGCGCCTGATATAGGCTGACGACGGCAAGAAGGCGTGCGAGATGCGCCTGCGCCAGGGTGTCTTCAGCCTGGAATAGTGTCAGTTGGGTGTTGAGCACGGTCACGATATCGGCCGTGCCGGCGCGCAGCTGCTGCTCGGCAAGGTCGAAGGCGCGCCGCGAAGCGTTGACGACATCGCGCTGCAATTGCAGCTTGATCGTGGTCTGCTTGACCGAGAACAGCGCATTGTCGACGTCGGTGAAGGCCTGGATGATGGTCTTGCGGTAGGTCTGCAGCAACTCGTCCTGCCGCGCCTTGGCGTACTCGAAATTGCCGAGGATCTTGCCGCCGTCGAAAATCGGCTGCGTGACGCTGCCAACCAGCTGGAAGAACGCCGCGTGCGGCTGAAACAGCGAGACCAGCGCCGCGCTCTGATAGCCGCCATTGCCGGTCAGCTGAATGGTCGGGAAGAACTGAGCGCGGGCATTGCCGATATTCGCGGTAGCCGAGGCCAGTTGCGCCTCCTGCCGGCGGATGTCGGGTCGTTGCGTCAGGATTTCCGACGGCAGACCGGGCGTCACGCGCGGGATCGCGATCCTGTCGAGCGAGCCGCCCGCGAGGCGCACGCTCTCCGGCGGTCGCGACACCAGCACCGCGAGCGCATTGGCGTTCTGGTCCAGCGTCTGGCGCAGCGGCGGCACCAGCGCCTTCTGGTTGGCCAGCACGCTTTCCTGCTGCGCGACATCGAGATCGGTGCCGGTGCCCGCCTTGCGGCGTTCGCGGATCGCATCGAGGATTCGCTGGGCACTCGCGATATTGCGCTGCGCTGTGCGCAAGCGGTCCTGCGATGACAGCACCTGGAAATAGGCATTGGCGACGGCTGCGAGCGTCGTCAGCGCGACCGTGTCCCGGTCGAACCGGTTGGCCTTGGCGGTCTCCTCCGCCGTTTGCAGCGCGTCGCGGTTCTGGCCCCAGAAATCGAGCTGATAGCTGGCGCTCAAGGACGAGGAGTAGTTGACGACCTCGCGGCCGCCATTGGTCAGGCCCGACGCACTCGAGCCCGAAGTGCGCGAATAGGTCTCGTTTCCACTGCCCGAAACGCTCGGCAACAGGGCCGCGCCGGCCTGCCGCGCCTGGGCATCGGCCTCGACGATGCGCGCGACCGCGGCGGCAATGTCGAGGTTGACGGTCTGCGCCTCTTCCATGAGCTGCGTCAGCTCCGCCGAGCGGAAACCGCGCCACCAATCAAGCGTCGGCGGCGCGTCGGTTTTGCCGGCATGTTTGTACTGGGCGGGAACATCGAGCGCGGGATCCGGAAGGTCCTGGGTCAGCACACAGGCACCCGAGCTCGAGGCCAGGCACACCACAGCGACCGCGCGCAGCGTCCGTGACGCAGATCCAAGGAATTGCCGCATGGCCGGAATCCGCTGTGTCACGTCCAACCCCCTGCCGGGCAGATCGTGCCACCGCCGCGCGGCCGGAATAGCCGATTCGCGGGCGGACGGCTGAAGGCCTTTCTGAAACTCGTTCACAGCGTGATGCTTTCTGCGGAACCTGAAATCCATACTAGCCGCGCGCGGAACTGCGGGACAGTCCCGCACCTGCGAAGCGCAAAGCCGAACGCGTCCGCGTTACGGCGATCGGATTAAGAGATGTGCCTGTCTTGCAGTAGTTTCTTGGATTCCAGAAAGGTTCGGAAACGCAATCAAGCTTACAAAGATTTCATGTGATATTGCAGCCACAGTTGCGCCGAAGACGCAGACTCGGGCTCTTGCTCCACTGAAACCCGCGCCGCAACGCACCGTAGCTTGTCCGACACAAGGCAGGGGCACTTACGCATGCGCATCGCGGTCATCGGAACGGGCATTGCCGGCAACACGGCGGCCTGGACGCTTTCCCAGCGCTACCCGGTGACGGTTTATGACCGCGAGCTGCGCCCCGGCGGTCACAGCCACACCGTCACGATCGATTATCAGGGCACGCCTGTTGCGGTCGATATCGGCTTCATCGTCTACAACGAGCTCAATTATCCCGACCTCACGGCAATGTTCGCCCATCTCGGCGTCGAAACCGTCGCAAGCTGCATGAGCTTTGCGGTATCAGCCGATGCCGGTCGTTTCGAATGGCGCGGCGGTGGCAATGATTGGCAGGCGACCGGAGCCGGTCTGTTTGCTCAAACCGGCAACCTGCTCTCCCCGTCGTACCTGCGGATGCTGACGGAGATCCCGAAATTTGGTCGGCAAAGTACCGACGACCTTCGTAGCGGCCGTCTGACTGGACTGACGCTCGGCGCCTATTTCCGCGAGCGGAAGTTCTCAAAACGCCTGCTGACCGACTATCTCGCGCCAATGGGAGCCGCAATCTGGTCAGCTCCTGCGGACGAAATGCTCGACTTCCCGGCTGAGAACTTCGTCGCCTTCTTCGACAATCATCGCCTGCTGCACTACGACCGGCCGGTCTGGCGCACGGTCAAGGGCGGCAGCCAAAACTATGTCTCACGGCTCCAGGCCGCGTTCAGGGAGCGCATCCGGCTCGGCTGCGCCGTAACGTCGATCGCGCGCACCAGCCATGGCATCGTGGTCGATGACAGCCACGGCCGGCAGGAGACCTACGATCATGTGGTGATCGCAGCGCATAGCGACCAGGCGCTCGCGATGCTGTCCGACGCAGACCCGCGCGAGAGCGACATCCTCGGCGCCATCAATTATTCGCCGAACAAGGTCTATCTGCATCGCGACGTCAGGCTCATGCCAAAGCGGCGCCGCGCCTGGGCATCTTGGAATTTCCTGCGCTGGCAGCGCGAAGGAAAAGCCGTGAACGACGTCGCGGTGACCTATTGGATGAACCGGCTCCAGGGCATCGATCCCGACAAGCCGCTGTTCGTCAGCCTCAACCCGCCGTTCGAACCCGCGCCCGAGCTCACTTTCGGCCATTATCTCTGCGAGCATCCGCAGTACAATGCGGCGGCCTTTGCCGCGCAGAAGCGGCTGGCTGAAATCCAGGGCCAGCGGCACACCTGGTTCTGCGGCGCCTGGACCGGCTACGGCTTTCACGAGGACGGCGTGCGTTCAGGCCTTGCCGTGGCCGAGGCGCTCGGGGCGACCGCGCCCTGGCGCACGGCACCTGTCGAGCTCGCGGAGGCCGCGGAGTAGCGCAATGGCGAGAATAGCCCTTCCTGCATCCGATGCTGCATCGCTCTATTTCGGCGACGTCATGCATGCGCGGCTGAAGCCAATGGGCCATCGCTTCAGCTACCGCGTCATGAGCCTCCTGATCGATCTCGACCGACTGGGCGAGGCTGACGGGCAATCGGCGCTGTTCGGCGTCAATCGCTCAGCGCTCTACAGTTTCCACGAGAGAGACCACGGCCCGCGCGACGGCTCCTCGCTGCGCGCCTATGCCGAGCGCTGCGCTGCCGCTGAAGGCATCGACCTCGGCGGCGGCCGGGTCGCGCTGCTCTGCTATCCCCGCCTGCTCGGCTACGGCTTCAATCCGCTCTCGGTCTATTTCTGCCATCGCGCTGACGGCGAGCTGGCTTTGGTGATCTACGAGGTGCGCAACACTTTTGGTGAGCTTCATCCGTACATCTTGCCTGTCAGAGCCGGCGAGCTGAATGCTTCCGGGCTGCGGCAGCAGCAGGACAAATTGTTCTACGTCTCGCCCTTCGTCCCGATGACGATGCGCTACCATTTTCGCGTGCTGCCGCCATGCGAAACGGTCAAGCTGCGAATCCTGGAGACCGACCGCGACGGGCCGCTGCTCGCGGCAACCTTCAACGGCCGCCGCCGCGCCCTGACCTCGCCTGCGCTGCTGCGATCGTTCTTCGGCCTGCCGCTTGTCAGCCTGAAGATCATGGCGGCGATCCATTGGGAGGCGCTGCGGCTCTGGCTAAAGGGAGCGCGACTGGTGCCACGACCTGATGTCGCAGCGCAGCCGGGCGCCGAAACCACCTTGGCGGCCGGCAAATCTCGCGCCTATATTATCAATCGCTGACCGTTTGCAGGGCGCGCTCGGGCTTGGCGAAGAAACGAGACAAGCGCGTCTACCGGACGGCCGCACAGTGCCAGTTCAGGTGATGGATCCGCCGATGCCGACCGTCGTCTCGGTGACGCCCGATAATGCAGACACAGCGCTCGCTGACCTGCCACGCATCGTCCGTCTTGCGCTCACCTTCGGTTCGCGGCTCCGCCGCGGCACGCTCGACGTCACCCTGCCTGATGGCCGCGTGATCCGGCTCGGCGGTCACGAGCCGGGTCCGGATGCCGCGATGCGCCTGCACAATTACGGCCTCGCCGGGCGCCTGATCAATGGTGGCGACATCGGCGTCGCGGAAGCCTATCTCGCCGGCGAATGGGATACGCCCGACCTGACGCAGTTTCTCTACCTGTTCTGTGTCAACCACGATTTGATCCAGGCCATGCTGCGCGACAAGCCGCTGATGCGGTTCGTGCAGGTGGTACAACACTGGTTCAACCGCAATACGCGCCGCCAGGCGAAGCGTAACATCCACGCCCATTACGACATCGGCAATGCGTTCTACTCGGCCTGGCTCGATCCGAGCATGACCTATTCGTCGGCGCTGTTCGAGGGCTCGACCACGGACCTCTCGGCCGCGCAGACCAACAAATATCGCCGCCTTGCCGAGGCGCTCGACCTGAAGCCCGGCCAGAAGCTGCTCGAGATCGGCTGCGGCTGGGGCGGCTTTGCCGAATTCGCCGCCAAGACCTATGGCACGCGCATCGTCGGCCTCACGATCTCGACCGAGCAGCGCGATTTCGCGCAAAGGCGCATCTTCGATGCGGGGCTCGCCGAGCAGGTCGAAATCCGCTTGCAGGATTATCGTGACGAGCGCGACCGCTACGACCGGATCGCATCGATCGAGATGATCGAGGCGGTCGGCGAGGCGTTCTGGCCACGCTATTTCGCCCAGTTGCGGGACCGGCTGCTACCAGGCGGCCTTGCCGGTATCCAGGCCATCACGATCCAGGACAGGTTGTTCCAGGGCTACCGTCGCGAGGTCGACTTCATCCAGCGCTACGTCTTTCCCGGCGGCATGCTGCCCTCGCCCGCGGTTTTGAAATCGCTCGGAGACCGATTCAGTGTGCCCGTCATCCGCGAGCGGATCTTCGGGCAAGATTATGCCAAGACGCTTGCCACCTGGCGAAATAACTTCCGCGCGGCATGGCCGGGTCTGGTGCCGCTTGGCTTCGACGACCGGTTCCGGCGGCTGTGGGAGTACTATCTCGCTTATTGCGAGGCCGGTTTCCTCTCGGGAAATATCGACGTCCGGCAGGTCATCTTCGCAAAGCAGCAATAAGAGTTCGCGGCCTCGTCTTGTGTGGCTGGCGACCCTACTTTAGGGTCTCGCCTATCTCGTGAACCAGCCGGTAATTGCCTGACATGACCTTCAAAAACGACGTTGTCGACGCCATCGGCAACACCCCGCTCATCAAGCTCAAGCGCGCTTCCGAACTGACCGGCTGCACCATTCTCGGCAAGGCCGAGTTCATGAATCCCGGCCAGTCGGTCAAGGACCGCGCCGGCAAATGGATGATCCAGGAGGCCGAGAAGCGCGGCGAGCTGAAGCCGGGCGGCCTCGTGGTCGAAGCGACCGCCGGCAACACCGGCATCGGCCTTGCCGTGGTGGCGAGCGCGCGCGGCTATCGCACGCTGATCGTGATCCCGGAGACGCAGAGCCAGGAGAAGAAGGATTTTCTGAAGCTGTGCGGCGCCCAGCTGCTGGAATCGCCGGCGCTGCCCTACTCCAACCCCAACAACTACCAGCATGTCGGCCGCCGCTTGGCCGATGAGCTGCGCAAGACCGAGCCGAACGGCGTGTTGTTCGCCGACCAGTGGAACAACCTGGACAACGCCAAGGCGCATTACGATTCAACTGGTCCCGAGATCTGGGAGCAGACCGGCGGCAAGGTCGACGGCTTCGTCTGCTCGGTCGGCAGCGGCGGCACGCTCGCCGGCACCAGCCGCTATCTGAAGGAGAACAACAAGGACATCCGCATCGCCTGCGCCGATCCGCATGGGGCCGGCATGTTTGAATACTTCAGGACCGGCACCGCCAAGGCGACGCCGGGCGATTCCATCACGGAAGGCATTGGGCTCGGCCGTGCGACCGCGATCGTCGAGAGCGCCAAGGTCGATGACGCCTATCTCATTCCGGATGCCGAAGCGGTTTCGGTGATCTACGAGCTGCTCCAGCACGAAGGGCTTTGCCTCGGCGGCTCGACCGGCATCAACATTGTCGGCGCGATGCGTCTTGCCAAGCAGCTCGGACCCGGCAAGACCGTTGTCACCATTCTCTGCGATTCCGGCAGCCGCTATCAGTCAAAGCTGTTCAACGCCGACTTCATGCGCGCCAAGAACCTGCCGGTGCCGGAATGGCTGGAGAAGCGCAGCAACATCAAGCTGCCGTTCGTTTAGCTCTGGGCGCTCACCTCCAGGAACTCAACTCCAGGCACTTAACTCCAAGTCGAACGCGCTGAGCCTTGCGACCACGCGCGCAAGGCGCTGCTCAGAGGTCGACGGCTTGCTGACGGCGCGCGCCGGCGGCTCGAAGGGGTTGGTGTAAGCGCCCTCGGCCTCGGCACTCGGCCAGAAGGTGAGCGCCAAGAGCAGCGCGAGATTGACCAGCCCGCCGACCATCGTCCCCTGATGCTCCTCGCCGATCGCCCAGGCCGGAAACCGGCCCGCCATCACATGGTCGACGACCATGAGCGCGATCCAGGCCGGGATGACGCAGACCGGATCCCAGCCGATGTCGCGGATGCGCATCGATTGCAGCATGAAGGTCACCAGCCCAAAGAGGACCATCGCGCCGATGATCGCCCAGTTCCGGGTGAGATCCTCAGGATGGACCATGCTTGGCGAGGTGGTGCGCAGCACGGCCATCGCGATCGCAAAGCAGATCGCGGTCATCACGATTGCCAGCGCGACCGTGGCCAGGAAGAAATGCAGGCGCCCCAGGCGCGCATTAAGTCCGAACACGAAACCGAGCATTTGACACCTCCTTTTGTGTCAAATGCCCAGAAAGAGCTTTCGGACGCGTGAAGCGGGGGGTGAGGTCATCGGCATGGTTTCCGGCCAGCGACGGAATTCCGCAAGATTTTATGGATCGGCGTTCTCGCCGGATTGCGAAGCCGAGGCACAATAGTCGCGCCAGAACTGGCGATAGCCCGCCTCCACCCTGCCCGCATAGATCTCGACATTACCGGCGGGCGACGCTGCGATCCGCGCCGGCAATTCCGCGCGCAGCATCGCCAGTTGATCGGGCCGCGCCGCGAATTTGCAGGCGATTGCAGCATAGCCATCGTCGTCCTCGGCCACCCAATCGCTCAGGCCAACGGCCGCCACGATCGAGGCGCCGGCGCGCGACGAGGACGCGTTTCCCAGCCTCGCGATGACGGGAACGCCAGCATAGAGCGATTCCCACGTGCTGATGCCGCCATTCTGCGGGAATGGATCGAGCGAAATGTCGACCTCGGCAAAGGCCCGGAGATGCTCGTGGCGCGCCGTCATGCCGAGGCAGGTGATATTTGCCTCCGCAATCCCGTGCGCCACAAATCGTGCGAGCAGGCGCTCGCGCACCAGGGGATCATCAAGCAGTGTGTGCTTCAGGGTGATCCGCGATCCCGTCACCTCGCGCATCAGTTTCGACCACACGCGGATTGCGTCGTCCGATATCTTGTTGATGCGGTTGAACACGCCGAAGGTCACATAGCCGTTGCGAATCATCGGGAGCTCCGACGGCGGCACATCCGCGATCGGATCGAGCGTATTCAGGCACGGCAGGTCATAGACCTTCTCGGCCAGCAGATGACGCGCCGATTCTGGAATAAAGACGGGATCCGCAAGCACATAGTCCATGGTCTGGAGGCCGGTGCCCGACGCATGTCCGAACGCCGTCACCTGGATGGGCGCCGGCTTGCGTGCGAACACAGGAAGCCTGTTGCCGGTGGTATGCCCCGACACGTCGATCAGGATATCGACCTTGTCGGCCTGGATGCGATCGGCCAGTTGGTCGTCCGACATCTGCCAGGCGTCGACCCAGGTGTCCGCCAGCCGCCTGAATTGGGCGGTCACCTCATCCTGCGTCGACGAACACGCATAACAGACGATTTCGAACTTGCTGCGATCATGATGGCGCAGGATCGGCAGCAGGGCGAACGCTGCCGAATGGTACCAGAACTCGGCCGAGACATAACCGATCACGATCCGCCTGTCGGGATCGAGCGAGCGTGGTGCCAGCGTCCTTTGCGCCAATCTGGTGCCGACCAGGTCCCACCAATGCTTGCGCGCGGCCTGCTGGACCGCGAAATCGGCATCGGTGAGAAAGTCCAGAAAGAAGATCTTTCGTCCAATCAAGCCCGCATCCGGCGTGATCGCCACCGACGCGTCGAGAAGTTCGATGGCAGATGCGATCTCGCCCTGGTTTGCGAAACAAGCACTCAGCAGCGCCAATCCAGTCGCTGAGCGCGGATTTTCCTCGAGCAGGGTCGTGCAGGCCAACATGGCCTGCGCCGTATTCCCCACGCTGAGCGAGACCTGCGCCTTCCCCTGCAAGGCCACCTCGAGCCTGGGTGCGAGCGCAAGCGCTGCATCAATATCCGCCGTCGCCTGTTCAAACTTCGACAGCTCAAAATAGAGCCGTCCGCGGTTCGCCAGGATTTTCGCCGAGCCCGGCCTCAGCGCGAGCGCCGCGTCAAGGGCGCTCTCGGCCTCGTCGTAGTTCTTGAGCTCGATATTGACCAGGCCTTTGCCGACGAGCGCCTCCACGTGTCGCGGCTGAAACAACAGGGTGCGCTCGAAGCTTTGTCTGGCGCGCTCGAACTGCTGCACGGCGAGCTCCGCCAGGCCGCGATTGCACAGCGCATCGACGTAGTCGGGCTTCAGCTTGATCGCGCGATCGTAGATTTCAATGGCCTGCTCGACGCGGTTCAGGTGCAACAGGGCATTGCCGAGATTGGCCAGGGCCATCGGGAAGCTCGGCTTGAGCGCGATGGCCTTCTCCAGACAGGTGCGCGCGTCCTCATATTGCCCGAGTGCAAAATGGGTCGCGCCCAGATCGGAAAACGCCTGCGCCGAGCGTGGGTCGGCGGTCACGGCCAGCTTGAGCGCCTGCTTCGCGGCCTCGAAATGCTGCCCCGCGAACGCGCACAATCCGAGCAAGTGCAAAGCGCTGAAATGCTCCGGGAGCTCATTCAGGATCTGGCGGCAGAGCGCCTCGGCCTCCGCGTATCGGCCCTGGCCATAGGCCGTGTTCGCGGCGCTGATGATCGCCTCCGCCTGCTTTCTGAATTTCTTCTGCAATCGCGCGTTCTGAAACGCACGTGCGCCGGCGCTGCTCTGCAAGGTCGCTCTCCCGGGGATGGCCGAGGGAGAGTCTAGCTGATTCGCTCAAGGCGACCGGCCGCTGCGCGGCGCCTCCGGGATGTCCCTGATATCAGCGCAGGATCTGGCTCAGGAACAGCTTTGTGCGGGCGTGCTGGGGCGTCGCAAAAAACTCGTTCGGCGTGTTGGCCTCGATGATCTGGCCGGCGTCCATGAACACGACGCGATTGGCGACTTCCTTGGCAAAGCCCATTTCGTGGGTCACGACCAGCATGGTCATGCCCTCCTCCGCGAGGTCCACCATGGTGTCGAGCACCTCCTTGACCATCTCAGGGTCGAGCGCCGAGGTCGGCTCGTCGAACAGCATCACCTTCGGGTTCATGGTCAGGGCGCGCGCGATCGCGACGCGCTGTTGCTGACCGCCGGACATCTGTCCGGGGAATTTGTTGGCCTGGTGCGGGATCTTGACCCGCTCCAGGAACTTCATCGCGGTCTCTTCCGCGTCCTTCTTGGGGATGTTGCGCACCCAGATCGGCGCCAGCGTGCAATTGTCGAGCACCGTGAGGTGTGGGAACAGATTGAAGCTCTGGAACACCATGCCGACCTCGCGGCGCACTGCATCGACATGCTTCAGGTTCGGCCCGAGCTCGATGCCGTCGACCAGGATCTCGCCCTCCTGGAATTCCTCGAGCGCGTTGATGCAGCGGATCAGCGTCGACTTGCCCGAGCCCGACGGGCCGCAGATGACGATGCGCTCGCCTTTGCTGACCTCGAGGTCGATGTCGCGCAGCACGTGAAACTCGCCGTACCATTTGTTGAGGCCGGAAATGTTGACGATGGGATCTGCTGGCATGGTGAGCTCAATCAGTTGCGGCGATGGGCGTTGAGACGACGCTCGACGAAGAGCGAGTAGCGCGACATTCCAAAGCAGAACAGGAAGTAGATGATGCCGGCGAAGGCAAAGCCGGTGAACGCTGTCGACGGCGTCGACCATTTCGGATCCGAGAACGACGCTCGAAGCGAGCCGAGCAGGTCGAACAGTGCCACGATCGACACCAGCGAAGTGTCCTTGAACAGCGAGATGAAGCTGTTGACGAGGTTCGGAATGACGTGGCGCAGCGCCTGCGGCAGCACGATCAGCGACGTCGTCTTCCACCAGGACAGGCCGAGCGCGGCTGCGGCCTCGCTTTGTCCACGCGGGATCGCAGCCAGACCGCCGCGAACGTTCTCGGCCTGATAGGCGCCTGTGAACAGGGCAATCCCGATCAGCGCCCGCACCAGGCCATCGACGCTGAAATTGCCGGGCAGGAACAGCGGCAGCATGTAGGTGGCGAAGAACAGCACGGTGATCAGCGGTACGCCGCGCCAGAACTCGATGAAGGCGATCGAGAAGATGCGGATCAGGGGGATCGAGGCCCGCCGGCCGAGCGCCAGCGCGATTCCGATCGGCAGCGAGGTGACGATGCCGGTCACGGACACCACCAGCGTCACCAGGAGCCCGCCCCACAAATTGGTGGCGACGATCGGCAGGCCGCCATGGTCGAGGCCCATCAGCTTGACGACGACGGCGATGCCGACAAAGGTGCCGACGCTCGACAGGAGCGCGCGTCCGCCGCTGCGCACACCACCGCCGAGAAAGAACGCGAGCAGCGATACGAGCACGGTGGTGAAGGCGAAATCGACCCAGACCGACTGGCCCGACGCCTGGATCTGGTCACGCAGCCAGGTCAGCGGAAAGATCAGCCAGTGGATCGCCAGGCCGACCAGCACGATGAACTTGCCAACGACCCAAAGCAGCGGCGCGATCGCAGATGTCTTGCTCAAGTCCAGCAGGATCTGTCCGGCGCTGACGATGCTGTCGTTGAACAGTTCCATGAGGCTGGCCGTCCAGCTCAAGCCGAAGCCGGAAATGCCGCCGCCATGCAGCAGGAAGAACGCCACGACCGGAAAGGCGAAGAAGAAAAGGCTGGCGTTCAGGCCCTTCGCCGGCAGGCGCGGAATCAGCAGCGGCAATAGCAGCGCCGCCGCCAGGATCAGCGTGAGGTTGACCCGCCAGCGTTCGGCCTCGGGATAGAAGCCGTAGATCAGCTGCGGCAGCTTGGCCTGAATGTAGGGCCAGCAGGCGCCGGCTGCGTTCCCGGCGATGCAGGCCGTCCGGTCATTGCCGCTCCAGACCGCATCGACAATCAGGAACTTGACGGACGGAATGATCGTGAACCAGAGCAGCAGCGCGCCGACGATCGTTAGCAAAATATTGGTCGGCGAATTCAGCAGCCGGGTGCGCATCGTCCCGATGAAGCCTGACGTCTTGACCGGTGCCGGACGCTCGGCGACGATGTCCTGGCGGACGAAAGAAGAGGCCGCGATATCGGTCATGTGCCGAGACTCCGGCTGAGGCGCCAGCCATAGATGCTCATCACGGCGCTGGTGAAGAGCGAGATCAGCAGATAAACGCCCATCGTCATGGTGATGATCTCGATCGCTTGGCCGGTCTGGCTCAACGACGTGCCAGCCCAGACCGACACGAGATCGGGATAACCGATTGCGACGGCCAGCGAGGAGTTCTTGGTGAGGTTGAGATACTGATTGGTCAGCGGCGGCACGATCACCCGCATCGCCTGCGGCACCACAATCAGCCGCAGCGTGCTACCCCGGCTCAGACCCAGAGAGGCCCCCGCCTCCATCTGTCCCTTGTGGACAGACAGGATGCCAGCCCGCACGATCTCGGCAATAAAGGCCGCGGTATAGGTCGACAGCGCTAGCGTCAACGCCACAAATTCAGGGATGATCCGGGCGCCGCCGGCGAAATTGAACCCCTTGAGCTGCGGCATCTCGACGGTGAATGGCAGACCGAACACAAACATCGTGATCAGCGGCAAACCGACGATGAACGTCAGCACATAAGGCCAAATACGGATCACCCGGCCGCTCTGAAACAGGGCGCGTCGAGCATAGGAGCGCAGCGCCAGCGAGGCGATGATGCCGAGTCCAAGCATCGCCAGAAACGGGCCGAGGCCAGGCTCGCCCAATGGCGACGGGACGATCAGGCCACGGTTGTTGATGAAGGCTGCACCGAAGAACGAAATGCTTTGCCGCGGGTTTGGCAGTGCCGCCAGCACCGCCAAGTACCAGAACAGGATCTGGAACAGCAGCGGCAGGTTGCGGATGAGCTCGACATAGAGCTCCCCGACGCGCGACACCAGCCAGTTCGGCGACAGCCGGCACAGCGCGACAACGAAGCCGATGATGGTGGCGAACACGACGCCCACCACCGAGACGATGAGGGTATTCAACAGCCCGACCACGAACACCCGCAGGAACGTGTCGGAGCCGGTGTAGGAGATCAGGGTCTGGTTGACGTCGAAGCCGGCGTTGTTGGCGAGGAAGCCGAAGCCGGCGGCAATGTGCTGGTTTGCGAGATTGGTGCGGGCGTTCGAGATGATCTCGTAGGCGATCCAGCCCAACACTGCCGCGAAGGCAAACTGGACGGCGACGCCGTTCCAGCCTGCCTTGCCACCCAGAAGGCGCCTGATCTTCAGGGCGATCTGGAGTGGCGGTTTACGAGCTTCGGTGCTCATGGCCGTGCGCCGGCTGATCGAGCGGGATCAGCGGATCGGCGGCGCGTACTGGAGACCACCCTTGTTCCAGAGATTGTTCAGACCGCGGTTGATGGCGAGCGGCGAGCCGGCGCCGACATTGCGATCGAACATCTCGCCGTAATTGCCGACAGCCTTCACGATCCGGACCACCCAGTCCTTGGTCACGCCGAGCTGTTCGCCGAAATTGCCGTCAGTCCCGAGGACGCGTTTCAGCTCCGGATTCTCCATCTTGGCTTTCTCGTCGACGTTCTTCGAGGTGATGCCGAGTTCCTCGGCCGTGACCATCGCGAACAAGGTCCACTTCACGAGGTCGAACCACTGGTCGTCGCCGTGGCGCACCATCGGTCCGAGCGGCTCCTTCGAGATGATCTCCGGGAGAACCATGTGGTCGTTGGGATTGGCGAGCTTCAGACGGTTGGCGTAGAGGCCCGACTGGTCGGTGGTGAACACGTCGCAGCGGCCGGCCTCATAGGCCTTGACGGTCTCGTCATTGGTGCCGAACGCGATCACCTCGTACTTCATGTTATTGGCCTTGAAGTAGTCGGCGAGGTTCTGCTCGGTGGTGGTGCCGGTCTGCACGCAGACCGAGGCGCTGTTGAGTTCCAGCGCTGAATTCACTTTGAGCGACTTCTTCACCATGAAGCCCTGCCCGTCATAATAGGTCACGCCGGTGAAATTGGCGCCGAGCGAGGTATCGCGCGAGATGGTCCAGGTGGTGTTGCGCGAGAGCACGTCGATCTCGCCGGACTGCAGTGCGGTGAAACGGTCCTTGGCCGAGGTCGGCACGTATTTGACTTTAGTCGGATCATTGAAGATCGCGGCCGCGATGGCGCGGCAGATGTCGACGTCGAGGCCGGTCCAGTTGCCCTTGTCGTCGGGCGAGGAAAAGCCCGGCAGACCCTGGCTGACGCCGCAGGACAGCATGCCCCGATCCTTGACGGTCTTGAGCGTTTGCGCATCGGCAGCCTGGGCAGAAAGGCCGGCGGCGAGAGCTAGAGAGAGAGCCAGGGTTACGCGTTTCATGGGCTTCAAGCCTTTCAAAGTCGTCTCAAGGTCGGGAACGGAGTCTCTGCAAGGACGAGCCTTGCAAGAGTCATGCTGGAAAACCTTACTGAACAATCGTCGATCCTGGGAGGCCATACCTTAATCCCCGCCGCAAGCGCCCGCCGTTATGGCTGTGACGCAAAGTCCGGTCAGACGATGGATCGAAGGTCGCGGCAGGCCCCTCAACATGCGGCGACTGAATAGCACCTACGCATCACAGAACGACTGGCGAGCCGGGTCAAGGGGTTGACGGGACTCTTCTGTGTTCTGTTATTAACGTTGGTGGCCTTCCGGCCGACCCGACCGCGCGATCGACGCCCGGCGGAAACGCTTTTTTGAAAGCAGACGCATGGATTCCTCGCACCCCGCACAGCAGCACGCTGACACCCGCCTGGTCACCTCCGGCCGCGACACCAAGGCGCAGAAGGGGTTCGTGAATCCGCCGGTGTTCCACGGCTCGACCGTGCTCTATCCGACTGCCGAGGACCTGCATGCCCATCGCGGCGAATTCACCTATGGCCGCCACGGCACCCCGACTACGCGAGCGTTCCAGGACACGCTGATGACGCTGGAGGGGCCGCAATGCGCCGGCGTCGGCATCGTGCCGTCGGGCCTGTCGGCGATCTCGACCACCCTGCTCTCGGTTCTGAAAGCTGGCGACCACCTGTTGGTTGCCGACAACATCTACCGACCGTCGCGCAATTTCTGCAACGGCATGCTCACCCGCTTTGGCATCGAGACCACCTATTTCGATCCCCTGATCGGCGCCGGCATCGAGAAGCTGTTCAAGCCCAACACCCGCGCGGTGCTGGTCGAGGCGCCGGGCTCGCAATCCTTCGAGATGCCTGACATCCGCGCCATCGCCGATGTCGCGCACGCGCGCGATACGCTCGTCATCGACGACAACACCTGGGCGACGCCGCTCTATCACCGCTCGCTCGATCAGGGCGTCGACATCAGCATGCAGGCCGCCACCAAATATATCGGCGGCCACTCCGACATCATGTTCGGCACCATCTCGGCCAACGCCAAGACCTGGCCGCAGATCGCAGAGGGCATCCGCCTGCTCGGCGTCTGCGCCGGTCCTGACGACGTCTTCCTCGCATTGCGCGGCCTGCGCACGCTCTCGGTGCGGCTCGCGCAGCACCATCGTTCTGGCCTCGACATGGCGCATTGGCTTGCGGCAAGACCCGAGGTCGCGCGCGTCCTGCATCCGGGGCTCGAGACCGATCCGGGCCATGCGCTCTGGAAGCGCGACTTCACGGGCGCGTCGGGCCTGTTCAGCATCGTGCTGAAGCCTGCGCCGCAATCGGCTGTCGACACCATGCTCAACACGCTCAAGCTGTTCGGCATGGGCTTTTCCTGGGGTGGCTTCGAGAGCCTTGCGATTCCCTTCGATTGCGACGCCTATCGGACCGCAACGAAGTGGGCGCCGGGCGGCCCGACGCTGCGACTCCATATCGGGCTCGAGAGCGTCGACGACCTCAAGGCCGATCTCGATCGCGGTTTTGCGGCGCTCAAAGCAGCAATGTGAGCCTGCCCGTAAGGCAATGCGCCCGCGGACGCGACAGTTCGCGCCGCGGCGGACGCGACGGTGCGCGCCGCGGCACCCGCGCGGTCATTAACGCCGACGCGCCAACAAATGGTTTGAACCCTAGGCATTTGGCGCTAGCCTTACCAATCGACTCTCAATCCGGATACGGAGAATGGGCACGTTGGTTCTGCTCGATCTGATGGGTGGCGTGGCGCTGTTGCTTTGGGGCCTGCATATGGTCCACAGCGGCATTCTTCGCGCGTTCGGTCCTGACCTCAGGCATCTCCTCGGCAAGGCCCTCGGCAACCGCTTCAGCGCCTTTGCGGCCGGCCTCGGACTCACCGCGGTTCTCCAGAGCAGCACGGCAACGGCCCTGCTCACCAGCTCTTTCGCCGCCGAGGGCCTGCTCAGCCTCGTCGCTGCGCTCGCCATCATGCTCGGGGCCAATGTCGGCACGACGCTGATCGTACAGGTGCTGTCGTTCAACATCGCCGCCGTTGCGCCCGTGCTGTTCGTGCTCGGTCTCGTCGCGTTCCGCGCGGGCCCGCGCTCGCGGATCAAGGACGTCGGTCGCGTCTTCATCGGCCTCGGCTTGATGCTGTTGTCGCTGCACATCCTGCTCGACACGCTGGCGCCGGCGGAGAACGCACCCGGCATGCGGGTCGTAATGGCGGCGATCACGGGTGATCCCATCCTGTGCATCGTCATTGCCGCCCTCCTCACCTGGGTGGTGCATTCGAGCGTGGCCAGCGTGCTACTGATCATGTCGCTGGCCTATTCGCAGTTCATCACGCCCTACGCGGCACTCGCCCTGGTGCTCGGGGCCAATCTCGGCAGCGCCATCAACCCGGTGTTCGAAGGTGCAAGGCGCGACGATCCCGCGAGCTATCGCCTGCCGGTCGGCAATCTCGTCAACCGCGTGGTCGGCATCGCACTGGTCCTGCCGTTCCTGGGCACGATCGCGCAGCACCTGCATGCCTGGCAGCCGGATCTGGCCCGGATGACGGCTGCCTTCCACATCGCCTTCAACGTCGGCACGGCCGTTCTTTTTGTCGGCTTGCTCGACACCATGTCGCGGCTGTTGACCAGGATCTTGCCGGATCGTGTGCAGGAAACCGATCCGGCCCGGCCGCGCTATCTCGATGAGACCGCGCTGGACACCCCTTCGCTCGCGCTCGCCGATGCCGCACGCGAGACGCTGCGGATGGGCGATCTCGTCGAAACCATGCTGCGCAAGGTGATGGCCGCGATGATGACCGGCGACCGCTCGCTGGTCGACCAGGTCTCGAAGACGGACAACCTCGTCGACAGTCTCGACGAGGCCATCAAGCTCTACGTCACCAAGCTGACCCGCGGCAGCCTCGACGAGAACGAGGGCCGGCGTGCGATGGAAATCATCTCCTTCGCCATCAACCTCGAGCATATCGGCGACATCATCGACAAGAATCTGAGTGAGCTCGCCACCAAGAAGATCAAGCGCCGCTTCCAGTTCTCGGCCGAAGGCGCGGACGAACTCGCCGCCTTCCACAAGCGCACGATGGAGTCGCTGCGGATTGCCTTCGGCGTGTTCATGTCGGGCGACGCCAACGAGGCCCGCAAGCTGCTGGTGGAAAAGACGGCGCTGAAGAACACCGAGCTTGCCGCCGTCGAACGCCATCTCGATCGTCTGCGCGAGGGTCGCCCGGAGACAATCGAAACCACGTCATTGCATCTGGACGTCTTGCGGGACCTCCGTCGCATCCACTCGCATATCTGCTCGGTCGCCTATCCTGTGCTGGATGCAGCCGGCGAGCCCTATCGCAGGACCGAGCCGGAGACATCAGCCCTGCCCGCTTCAGGCGCCACAGTGCTGCCGCGCTAAGACTGGTCAGCGGTCCAGCGTCTTCGACGCCGTGCCGTGGTTCTTCCAGATCAGCATGATGTTGCGGATGTAGATGATCGTCGCAAACAGCTGCCCGATGATGATCACGGGCTCGCGCTTGACGACGCCGTAGATCAAGGTCATCAGACCACCGCCCATCGAGCAGAACCAGAACGCTATCGGCACTACGCTGTTGCCGGCCCGCTCGCTCGCGATCCATTGCACCAGGAAGCGTGCAGTGAAGAATAACTGTGCGACCAGGCCGAAGGCGAGCCAGAAATCGAACTTGGCGACGAACACGTCGTAGAAATAATCGCTCAAAGCCTGGCCGTATTGGATGATCATGCCTTCACCTCGGTCACGTCCGGCGTCGGCCTCTTGCGACGGATCAACCACCACACGCCGGCCAGATCCATGATCCCGATCCACAGCCGGTCGAAAAAGCCGTAATTGGAGACGCCGGAATGGCGCGGCCGGTCGATCACATCGACATAGGCGATGTCGAAACCTTCGCGGCGCATGAGTGCCGGCAGGAAACGATGCAGCCCGTCGAAATAGGGCATCATCAGGAAGACCTCGCGCCGGAACGCCTTCAGCCCGCAGCCGGTATCGCGCGTGCCGTCCTGCAGGATGGCGTTGCGAACCTTGTTGGCGACCCGCGACTGGAATTTCTTGAAGCCGGTGTCCTTGCGGCCGACACGTAGTCCGGCGGCAAGCCCGACATTGGCGCCCTTCTCGACGGCCGCGATCAGGTCGGGAAGAAAAGCTGGATTGTTCTGGCCGTCGCCATCGAGCGTCGCCACGATCGCACCGCGGGCTGCGCGCACGCCGCTGCGCACAGCCGCGGACTGGCCGCCCGATTTGGCATGACGCAACTGCCGCAGATTGTCTCGCTGCTTCATGATGGCCGCAAGCCGCTCGCCGGTCGCGTCGGTCGAGCCGTCGTTGACATAGATGATCTCATAGACCCAGCGACCATCGAGCGCGGCCGTGATCTCGTCGATCAGGGGCGCAACGTTGTCGGCTTCGTTGCGCACGGGGACGACGATGGAAACCGAAGGCTGGGACGACGACAAATCGAAGCTCGTGGTTGGAATTGGCCTGCCTCCGGGGAACCGGCAGCCCCGGGAGGCAGCCGCTTTTATGGGGCAGATGCCCCGCGGGCAACCCTTTTGAGGTGTCCGCCCAGGGGTCCTGGAAGCGGCACAATGGTGCCGTCAGCCCGGATGGCAAAGCCGAGACGGCGCGCCGCAAACCAGTAGCGGACCGCCATGGCGCCGACCATGCCGACCAGCGCACCAGCCGTGACGTCACTCGGGTGGTGCGCCAGCAGCACGAGGCGTGTCAGCACGATCACGATTGCGTAGGTGAAGATGAACACGCGCAGGCGTGGCCAAAGCGCCGACACGGCAAATGCCAACGCGAATGCCGTCACCGCGTGCCCCGACGGCAGGCTGGCATAGGCCCCAGAGCCCTCGAACGGCATGAAGTTGAACGGATCGGCCTTGCCGCCGACGAACGGACGCCCGCGGCCGATGAGATATTTCAGGATCTCGGTGACGAACACCGACAGCGCAACGGACAGAAACAGATATTGGAGCCGCGTGCCAAAGCCGAGCAACAATGCGCGGCGGGCGCCGTGCATTCCGCTAGCGACGAGCGCCACGATCAGAAGTGCTGCGCCTAGCACCGAGAGCACGTTCACGTCCTTGCCGAAATCGGTGAGGATGCGGATCGGCCAGAGAGCCGGCGTGCCGCGGGCCGGCATCAGCTGGATCTCGGTCCGATCGAGCGCGACCATCAGGACGATGACGAGAGCTGCGCCCACTGTGCTGAGCCACAGCGAATGCCGCGCCAATTTTCGCGCGGCTGCGGCGCGGCGCGAATGCGAGGGTGCGCGAACGAGTTGCGCCAGGGCGCGCCCCGCGACACCAAGCAGCTGCATGGGGTAGCTGGCACGCGGAGCGATGGCGGGCGCAACTGACATCCTATTCGGTACCTTCCGAACGGAAGATAGAGATCGAGATCGCGCGTCCCTGCGAGAAATTATAGCCGTCGATGCGCGCGCCCACCTTGTAGCGCAGCCCGATCGCCTCGGCACGCTGCACGAAACTGCGCTCTGAGCGCTGCTCGATCAGCGCAAAGCGGCAGCTTCCCTGCCTGAGGAAATCGGCAGCTCCGGATCCATCGGTCAACAGCGTCTGGGTGCCGGTCAGGAAAACCAGGCTCGGCTCGGCATAGCCGGCCGAGGCCGCCCGCGGCCCGACGCAGGTCACATTGCGCAGCGCGCGCGCGATCTCGATGCTCGGAAACAGCGGCGTCAACGACGGCAGCACGATGCCATAGACCACCACCGCCAGCATCAGCGCCGCGACCAGCGCGTTGAGCACCGAGCGCTCGGCGCGGTTGGTGTCGAACAGCCACCAGGCGAACAGACCGAAAATCAGAGAGGCCGCGATGAAGGGCCAGGCGACGAAGGCCGGCTGCCGCGTCAGCATGACGGCGCCGACAACAGCGATGATCGAGGTGGCAGCAGGAATCGCGAACCACCAGGCCGAGCCGCGCGCCAGCCAGGAGCGCGACAGCACGCGCCGTTCCAGCGCGCCGACAGTGAGGATCGCAATCGCAGGATAGAGCGGCAGCACGTAGTGCGGCAGCTTGGTCAGCACCGCCTCGAACACGATCCAGGACGGGATCAGCCAGGCCAGCAGGAATTGCGCGCCGGGCTCGCGGCGGGCGCGCCACACGGCCGGCGCGGCCATCGCAGCGAGCGGCGCACCGGGCCAGAATGTCACCCAGAACAGCGCCAGGTAAACTCCGGGCGGCGCGCCATGGGATTCCTGCGCGCTGAGCTTGCTCAGCATGTCGCCGCCGACGGAGTCGGCAAAAAAGGCATCGCCCGCGCGCCAGAAGATCGCGATGAACCAGGGCAGCACCAGCACCAGCACCCACATCAGGCCCCAGACGGGCCGCAGCTTCCACAGCCAGGAGGCATCTCGGTCCTGGATCGCCAGCGCGATGATGGTCAAGCCCGCGAACATCAGGATCAGCGGGCCCTTGATCAGGATGCCGACAGCGAGCGCGGTCCAGAAGATCGCGGGCCAACTCCAGGGCGGATGGGTCTCGTCCTCGGCGCGCTGCCAGGACAGATAGGCTCGTCCCATCGCGCCCATCGCGGCGACCACTGAGAACAGCAGCATCGCGTCGGTTTTGGCGAGCCGCGCCTCGACGCCGAGCAGCACGGATGCGCACATCAGCAGCGCAGCGAGCACCGCGGCGCGCCGCGTCACGAAGCCGAGCGCCGTCCAGTAGGTCATGAGCACCGCGCCGATCGCACCGATCAGCGAGGGCAGCCGATAGACCCAGATGCGCAGTTCGGCCTTCGGCAGCTTCAGCGCCGTGGCGACTTCGACGGCCGCGGATTGCAACCAGTAGATGCCCACCGGCTTCTTGTAGCGCACGTCCTCCTGGAAGCGGATGTCGACATAGTCGCCGCTCTCGACCATCTGCTTGGTGGCTTGCGCAAAGCGTGCCTCGTCGCGATCGACCGGCGGGATGGTGAAGAAGCCGGGCAGGAACAGCAGGAGCGCGTACAGCACCAGGAAGCTCACGGCACGGGCGTGGCTGGCAGTGACAAAATCGAGCACCAGCACGAACCGGCTGCCCGGATTCACGGGCGTTTTCGGCTCTCGGGGCGCTCCAAAACGGGGTGTCGGATAGGTCTCGGCCATTGGTTCCGCTTACGCTGAAACCGCCATCGCCACAACCGCTTGAGCCGCTCTCATTGAATTCGAATGACAACTGTGTCCGCGGCGCCAGTGGCGTCGATCACCGTCAGCCGGGCAAAGCCCGGACCGGGTGGATCAATCAGCCGCTGGCGCCGTCCGTCGATCTCGCCGGACGCCGTACCGTTGACCATGACAGTCATCGGCAGCACGCCGCCGGCGACCTTGACCGGCATGGCGGCGGCCTCGGTCCCGCCCGAGCGGTCCACGTCGATCCGGGAGCCGTTGAGCGGGAATTGAATGTGGAGCGCCTGCTCCCCGCTGGTCCGGACCAGTTCCCCCATGGGGCGGAACCGCTTGAGCGGCAATGGCAACTTCGCGTTGCTGGCCACCAGGGTTCCCTTCGGCGGCTTCGGCAGCGGCGTCATTGTCTTGCCGGTCCGCGCGAAGGCGTCGAACAGGATTGGCGCGGCGGCGACACGGCCGATCAGGCCGGGAACCGGCGCGCCATCGGGCCGGCCGACCCAGACGCCGATGGTCATGCGGCCGTCGAACCCGACCGACCAGGCATCGCGATAGCCGTAAGAAGTGCCGGTTTTGAAGGCGATGCGGTTGTGGGCTGCGTTCTCCGGCGGCGGGGTACCCAGAAGGACATTGCCGACCTGCCAGGCCGCGACCGGATCCAGCAGCCGGAGCGGCTCGCGATCGTCCTTGGCAGTCATGAGCTCGCGCAGCGGCTTCGTGGTTCCAAGCCGGGCAAAACCTGCATAAAGCTGCACGAGGTCCTGAAGCGTGACGCCGACGCCGCCGAGGCCCATCGCGAGCCCGGGTGCTTCGTCCTTGGGCAGAACCAGATTACCGCCGGCCTGCCGCAGCCGCGACGCCAGCCGGCTCGAACCAACGCGGTCGAGCAGCACGATCGCCGGCACATTCAGCGAAAGCTGCAGCGCCTTTTTTACAGGCACCGTCCCCTGGAACGTCATGTCGAAATTCTCAGGCGCGTAGGAGCCGAAGCGCACCGGGCGGTCGTCGATCAGGCTGTCGGGGTGAACAAAGCCGTCCTCGAAGGCGAGGCCGTAGATGAACGGCTTGAGGGTCGAGCCGGGCGAGCGGATGGCGCGGGTCATATCGACCTGCCCGGCCCGGCTGTCGTCGAAATAATCGGCCGAGCCGACGCGCGCGAGCACATCGCCGCTCTCGTTATCCACGACGATGATGCCGACCGAAATGTTCGGCCCGAGCGCAATGGCGCGATCGCGCGCCAACGGCTCCAGCACTTTCTGCAGACTGGAATCCAGCGTCAGCTTGATGACAGGCGTATCCTTCACCGTTGCCAGCGCGCTGTCGGAGGCGTGCGGCGCCAGGATCGGCATCGGCTTGCGCAGCGTCGGCACCGGCACGGCCTTGGCCTGCCTGGCATCGTCGACGCTGACCACATGTTCCTCGACCATGCGATCGAGCACACGGTCACGAGCGATACGGGCGGCTTCCGGATAGCGGTCGAGACGGCGCGTCTCCGGCGACTGCGGCAGCGCGACCAGAAGGGCTGCTTCCGCCAGCGACAACCGCTTCGGCTCCTTGCCGAGATAGGCGATCGATGCGGCGCGGATGCCTTCGAGATTGCCGCCATAGGGAGCGAGCGCGAGGTACAGGTTGAGAATCTCGTCCTTGCTCAAGCTGCGCTCCAGCTCGATCGCGCGGACGATCTGGTGCAGTTTGGCGTAAAGCGAGCGCTGCCGGCGCGGCTCCATCAACCGCGCGAGCTGCATCGAGATGGTCGAGCCACCGGATACAATGTGACCGCGCGTCGAGAGCTGCAGCGCCGCACGGCCGAGCGCCAACGGATCGATGCCGTCATGGGCATAGAAGCGCTGGTCCTCGTAGGCGAACAGCAGCTTGAGATAGGTCGGGTCGACGTTGGCTTTGGTTTCGACCGGCAGCCGCCAGCGGCCGTCGGCCATCGCATAGGCGCGCAGCAGCTTGCCGTTGCGATCCACGATCGTGGTCGAGACGCGCCGCGCGTCGTCAAGCGGGAGCGGGCCGAGGGAATAGACCCAGCCGACGAAACCGATGGTGGCGAGGATGAGTGAGAGCGCGGCGGCGGAGAGGATGCGACGGCCCCAGCCCCTCGACCTTTCGCCGTCGTTCCGGGATGGTCCGAAGGACCAGATCCGGAACCTCGAGATTCCGGGCTCGGCTCTTCGAGCCGCCCCGGAATGACGAGAGTTAGTGTCGCCGTCGCTCATCTCACCACTCACTTCGCAGCCCGCACCTCGACAGTGCCCGTGCCGGTGCGGCCGTAGCGCGAGGGATTGTACATGTCCTCGACATAGGCCTGCGGCAGCACGTATTTGCCGGGCGAAACCACGCGCACGACATAGGCGACGGTGAACACTGCCTTGGAATCCGAGGCCCGGTCGACGGCCGCCGTGAAGCGATCGTCACGGAACTCGGTATTCTTCGGCTCCTCGCCGCCCTCGATCCAGTCCAGCGTGCCGCTATCGCCCGACGACACCAGCTTCGGATTGTCGATCTCGAGGCCGGCCGGCAGATAGTCGGACACCATGATGTGGCCGTACTCGGGCTTGGCTTCCGTAACCTTCAACACCACGGCGAAGCGATCGTTCTGCTTGACCTTGCTGATATCGGCCGGCTTGCCGTCGAGCGTGAAGTAGTTCCGCTCGATCTTGAAGCCGTTCGACGCGGCCGGCTCCGGCGTCACCGGCGAGCCCGACACCGAGATCACCGCCTGAACCGGCGCATCGCCGGTGTTGGTGATCTTCAGCGGCTTGCCGCTCAGCGTGTCCGCCTTGTAGCTGCGGTAGAGCGCAGTCTTGACCGGCTGGCCATCGACCTCCATCGAGAGGTTCTCCTTCGCAAGCGCCCGCGCCGCCAACACCAGCCACGCATTCTCCTGCGTGGAAGTGTAGGGCGTGAGCCCGCGGGCGGTCTCGACCCGCGCCACCGCTTGCGTCAGCGTCGCCTTGGGAGCGTTGCCTTCGCTCGCGAGCGAAACAAGCGCTGCGGCATCGCGAAGCTGCGAGCCGTAGTCGCTGCGGCCGAACTCGAGCACCGGCTTTGACGCAAGCGAGTCGAGCGCTGCGCCATAGACCCGTTCCGCGCGGTTGCGATCGCCGACCAGAGCGAGTGCCGCCGCAAGCTGGGATTTCGCAATTGGCGTTGCGAGGTTGTTCAGCTTGGTGTCGGCGAGATAGCGGAGGTCGCCGATGGGAGCAGCGCCATTGCGGGCGAGCACGTAGAGGCCGTATGCGAGGTCGCGGCCGCCGTCCTTCTCCGGCTCATTGCCGTTGACGACGGAGTTGCGAATGCGATCCAGGGCGGTCTTGAACAGAATGTCCGGCACCACAAAGCCCTTTTCACGGGCGCGGGTCAGGAAGTCAGTCACGTACGCATCGAGCCAGGCATCGTCGCCACCGGCCGACCACAGGCCGAACGAACCATTCGAGCCCTGACGTGCCAAAAGCCGTTCGATGGCGTCGCGGATGCGCTGGTCGACCTCGGTGTCCATGGCAAGATGCGCCCCCGCGGCGAGGTCATTGACGTAGAGCAGCGGCATGGCCCGGCTCGTGATCTGCTCCGAACATCCATGGGGATAGCGATCGAGCGCTTTCAGGATCGTCGCCGCATCGAGCGCGGTGGACAGGCTCGCCGAGACTGAGACGCTGCCGGTGCCCGGCACGAGGTCGGAGAACATGTCCGAGGTCAGCGTCAGGCTCTCGCCTTTCGCCAGCGTGCGGATCGAGCGCCGAGCGAGTACCTGCGTCGCCGCCTTGACGTCGAGTGCATAGTGACGCGCCAGCGTCAGGCCGTTCGGCCCCTTGATGTCGACGTCGAACGTCGCCGGCCCCGCCGCGGTCGCGTCGACCGCCAGCGCAAACGAGTTGCGCTGCTTGGCTGCGAGCTTGACGGTGGTCGCGGGATTGCCTGACATCTTCACCGGGCCACCGGTCTTGACGTTGATGACGTAGTCGCCGGCCTGGCCCTCGACATTGTCGATCTCCAGATTGACCGTGCCGTGGTCGCCATTGAGCAGGAAGCGCGGCAGCGTCGTCGTCAGCACGACGGGATCGCGGATCACGACGTCAGTGTTGGCGCGGCCGAGTTTGGTCGCGGTCCAGGCCACAGCCATGACGCGCGCGGTGCCGGCGAACTCCGGAATGTCGAAGCTAACTTCAGCAGTACCGTCAGCACCGACCGTGACGATGCCCGAATAGAGCGCGAGCGGCTTCTGCGCGGGCGGCGAGCCCTGCAGCTCGGCAGCACCTGCGTCACCGCCAGACTTGATCTGGCCGCGCGTGCCGGACATGCCGTCGATCAGTTGCCCGTAGAGGTCACGGATCTCCGCGCTCAGCTGACGCTGGCCGAGATAATAGTCATCGGGCGCCGGCGGCTTGTAGTTGGTGAGGTTGAGAATGCCGACATCGACCGCTGCGATCACCACCTTGGCGTCCTCGCCGGGATTGAGCCCGTCGAGCTTGACCGGGATCTTCAGCATCGCGTTCGGCCGGATCAGATCCGGTGGCGAAAGCTTGACCTGTAGCGTGCGGGCCTGCTTGTCGATGCCGAACCACTTCAATCCGATCGCGCGACCCGGCATGCGCTGGGCGGCGGCATCGAGCGGACGGCGCAGCGTCGCCACCACATAGGCACCGGTGCCCCAGTCCTTGCCGACCGGGATATTCACTTGCGCGGTGCCCTCCTTGACGTCGACGGTCTGTGTCGTCAGCAGACGATCGCCGACCACGTTGACGGTCAGCTTGCCGGCGGAACGGACATTGACCGACACCGTCATGGTGTCGCCCGATGCGTATTGCGGCTTGTCGATCGAGGTCTCCAGCAGGTCCGGCGTGTCGGCGCTGCCGTCGGAATACCAGCCGACGTCGAACTGCACCGAGGTGACCGGGCCGTCGGCATCGTTCGATTTCACATCGAGCCGGTAACGGCCGGGGCGCGGTGCCAGCGAGATGCGAGACGGCTTGTCGGCCGCGATGCTGACATCACCATCGGCGACGCGCGACGTCGACTTGACCGGCTCGTACTCCCAATAATTGTTCTGGCGATACCACTGGTAGCGCGACTCCATCTTCAGGAGCTCATAGCGCAGGCCATCGCGCGGCAGCGTCTTGCCCTCGGGCGAGACGAACACAACGTCAAACTCGGCCTTGTCGCCTTCCGCGACGTTCTTGTCGCCGAATAGCGGCTTGATGCCGATCAGCGCGGTCGCAGGCGCGACCGGCAGCACCAGCTTGCGCTCGACGGCGCGGCCGCCGGTCTCGACCATGCGGACGAAGATCTGCGCTTCCTGCGGGCGGGTCGACGCCGGCACCTTGTCCAGCGTCACCGGGAAGGTCGCAACGCCATTGGCATCGGCCTCCGGCAAGTTCTCCAGCGGCGTGCGCTCGTTCGAGGTGGTCTGCTCGTCATCGACGCCGAACCGGTACCCGGCAAAGCCCGGGCGTTCGGTAGCCGGCGCGATCAGCATGTCGCCTTCGAGGCTGAGGCCCGAGGCCGGCGCGCCATAGAGGAAATGACCGTCCGCCTTAAGCTCCACCGGAGCGTTAGCTTTGATCAGCTTGTCCTTGGCAGACAAGTCGAATTCGATCCGGTCGGGGACGTAATCCTCGACCATGAAGGTGGTCTCGCCGACCGACGATCCTTTCGGATCGGTAAAGGCGCGCACCCGCCAGGTGCCGGTCGGCACGGCCGAGTTGAGCGGCACGGACAGCGTGCGGCCGCCGGCGCCCTGGTCGGCCAGCACGGCGCGGCGGAATTCGACGCCGTCGGGGCGCTCGATCACCATCGTCAGCGGCCCACCATTGATGGCGTTGCCCTGCCCGTCGCGCAGCAGCGCGGTGAGGTAGACGGTCTCGTTGGAGCGATAGACGCCGCGCTCGGCATAGACGAAGGCGTCAGCGCCCGCAGGCACGGTGCGCCCCGCAACGCCGCGGTCGGACAGGTCGAAGGCTGAGGTCTTCAGGCTGAGGAAGGCGTAGTCCGCCGTCTCGCCGGTGATCGTCAGCATCGCAGGCGACAGGCCGCCCTCGCCGCGCGCGAGGCCGGTCTCGAACAACACGTGCCCGGCATCGTCGGTCTTGCGCGTCGCCAAAATTTCGTTGTTGCGAGCGACCAGCCTCACCTCGGCTTTGCCGACCGGATCGGTCGAGGCCAGCGAATTGACGAAGACATGAATGCCGTCGTTGCCCGAATAGGCTGAGACGCCGAGATCGGAGACGATGAACCATTGGGTGGCGAGCTGATAATCATCGTCGCTGCCCAGGCCCTTGGCCGCCGCCGTCATCACGTACACACCAGGCTGGAGCTCACCGAGCGCCTGGTCGACCGGGAACGCGGTGATGACATCCTGATTCAGGGTCATCGCGGTCGCGAGCTCGCCGGACCAGACTTTCACGCCGCGCTCGCCGCCGAGATCCGAGAGCTGGTATTTCGACAGCGTCTTCTGGAAATCGCTGTCGACCACCGTGTTGATCAAATTGCGATCACCGATCCTGAACACGCTGATGTTCACCGCGGGCGTATTGACGCTGACCACAGGAATGCCGCGCTGACCGGTTCGCGGCAGCACATAGGCACGGCTGGTGAAGCGCACAAACGGCTTACGGTCACGCACATAGACGTTGAATTCGGCCGATTTTGGCAGGCCCTCCTTCACCGTGGACGGAAGACCAGCGCGCAGATTGATGTTGTAGCGCTCGCCATGCTTCAGACCGTCGACGCAGAGCTGCTTGCCTTCGGCCGATAGCGCCGGCTTGTCCTGGCCCGCTAGCGCCAGGAACGGCGCGAAATCGGTGCGCTTGGCGAGCTCTTCCGAGAACTGGAAGCAGGCGCGCGGGCTCGCCGAATCCGAGTCCACGGTGTAGTCGAGCAGCCGGAAGCCGTGCTCGTCGCGCAGCTTCTCGTAGGCGCCGCGGACATCGGCGACCTCGCGCATGTCGAGCGATAGCCGCAGCGTGTCGAGTGCAGGCCGCCACAGCTTGCGTTCGGAGAGCGACTTGCCGAGGACGGCCAATGCATCCGCCTCCTCGCCCGAATTGCCGGCGCGCATGTAAGCGATGTAGGCGGCGGTCGAGGCCCGCTCCAAAAGGAAGGTCTGCTCGCTCGAGCTCTTCGGCGTGATCTGGAAGATGACCTTGGCGAGCCGCAGCCAGTTGCCGGCGTCCTCGGGCGTAGTGGCGGCGATCTGGCCGAGCACCGAGAGCCCGGTGCGGTAATCATTGCGCTTGAAGGCGGCATCCACGTCGGTGCGCAGGCTCGCGCCTGATTTGGCGACCGGCCCTGCCTCGCTCTGGATCTGGGCCTCGAGCTTGATTGCGGAATCGGCGAGATCATCGCGCTTGAACGCCTTGTCCGCGGCCAGCGCGGTGCCAAGGCCAAGCGCCAGCGCGGCGCAGATTGTGACGGCGCGAACGAGACCGATCATGAAGGACTCCCGGAAATCACGGCGAACGCCGCGGGCGCATCAAGTGCGCGGAAAGGTGACAGACTCATGGCGATGGAACCAGAGGTGCAAAACGTCGCATTCGCCATGACAAGGCACGCCCAGAGGTGACCGATCGAGATATCGCCGCGCACGCCGTCCTGTGGCGCAGCCAATATCGGACCCGTCGACCGGCGACCGTGTCCCGGAAGCTGGCCAGCGTTGCCGGCGACGTTTTCCGTCGTCCAGTCCGCTGCCGCTCAACCCGGCACCCTGACACTCCGCCGTTCCGGTTTGTCGCGGCACTGAGGAAAACGGTTCGGTTCAGACTTGGCTAAGGACCAGATTTTTCATATTGGCATGCTATATGAACGGCCCGCCCCACCGGGGCGGCCCAGAACGGTCCCGTAGCTCAACTGGATAGAGCATCAGATTTCTACTCTGAGGGTTGCAGGTTCGATTCCTGCCGGGATCGCCAGAACCTCGATCTTGTCGGCATGCGCCAGCGTTCATGATTAACGCGCCGCGCGATCTCCCAACTGCCATCCGGTTTTCACGAACGCGTGGGTTGGCCTGCTCCGGTCTTTGAACCGTACAGACGCGCCCCATCTATCCGTGGCGGGCGAGGTTTGCCCAAGAAAGACTGTGAATGCCACGAGCCGAATTTACGAGAATGGGAATCGCCTTTGCGGTGGCGGTCGTCGCGATGTCGTTTCTGGCGCTCGATGCGGTCACGGACGTCAACTCAAGCACAATCGCAAAGCGTATCGAAACGGCGCGGGCGTCCATCGTGGATGTTGTCATGGGCCAACCCGAATCCGCCTTCGCCGTTCAGGCCTGGGCGCGCGGGAGCCACGAGGGACCGGCCTTGGAGGATTGCCTGGCGATTGATTCAAGCGCGGCAGCAAGTCAGCTCACACTCCAATAGCGCCGCCGGAATCTCATCTGTTCACAGTCCGACTCGGTTTCGTTCGCGAAGACGAATCGCGATCCGGGAAATCTGCACGGCGCACATCTTAACGCCACGTTTCATCCGGCTCGCTCGTTCACGCATGCGGCGGTAGGAGCACGCACCGAATCCGCTCCGCATCGATCAAGGCGCCCGACAAAAATGCGCCTCGACGGAGGAACGACATCACGACCGGCACGTTGGATGTGACGAAACACAGTGGTGCCGACCAGCCAGCCCCGGTCGGCTTTGAACGGCCCCGTGCTTGTCCCCCGAGCACGGGGCTTTCTCATGACCGTCGGCTTCCCATTAATATTTCGCGACGACCGGCGCACCCCACCGATAGTTCAGCCCGATCCTGGCGAGTGAGACGCCGATCAGCCCCTGCGCTCTTCGTCGCGACGATCGCGCGCGAGCTGATGCCAGGCCAAGGCCAGCTCGATGAGTCGTTGCCGGTCCGGGCCTTCGGACTCCGCGGCGCGCTTCATTGCCGCCTCAGCCTCATACTGTGGGTCGTACCTGGTACACATGCGGCCAAGTTTAGCCGGCCGATGTGAACAAATGCGTGGCAAATTCGTCCGTATGATTGCGGTGGCCGATAGTCCAATTGGCCTGCGCCACTCGGCACGATGTTACCAGGACGAATTTAACCGCGAGCGAAAGTCGTGAAGCGGCCTTTCATTTCCGATCTGTGAATTGCATCACAGCCGAATTCCACCGCATCCGCTAAACCAGCAACAGAACGGATGGCTGTTGGACCCATGACACAGAAGGCCGAAGGTGCAGCACAGGCAGACGCATCGTCGCGCAAGGCGGACGCGGTTGGCCTTGCCCTCCTCTCCACCATCGTCCTGGTGATGACGGCCTGGATCGGCGGCCTGGTCTGGGCCTTGATAGCCTTCCTGAACTGGCTTGTTTCCTAGCGCCTCGCGCAATCCACCGCGTCAAAACAGGTAGTGCATCAATTGCACCGCCTTGACCCCTCCGCAAACGATCATGGCCCATAGCGCCAAGCTGATCTGGATCGCTTCCAGCATGTGTTCCCGTCCCCTGCGACTCACCTGTTCATTTTTTCTTTAATCAATGCGTGATGCGGCAAAGAGCGCCAGAGAAAAGTTGAGGCAGTTGTTGTGCGTCGCCGCAAGAACGGGGCCGCATCTGGGGACAAGAGACAGCGACACATGTCCACGCAAGCGCAAAGCAAATGAGGCGGGCGCCGGGCCCGCCTCATTCATGTCGGATCACGTGTGAGAGATTCAGTAGCAGGCGCGCGGATCGGCCTGCACGTACTGACCACTCGGATAGCGGTAGTAGCAAACGCCTTCGGCCACATAGTAGCCGGGCCGCGAAGCCGCTGTCGCGCCGGCAATCGCTCCGGTTGCGCCACCGATCACGGCGCCCGCAGCCGCACCGGAGGCCCGGCCCGAAATCAGGCCACCGAGCACACCGCCGACGATGGCCCCGCCAATCGCGCTCGCACCGGGATCAGGCGCCGGAGGTGGAGGCGGCGGCGGTTCATACGCAACCGGCGGGCCCGGCGGCGGTGCATAGGCCACCGGCACGTCGTCCACATAGTCCTCGGAGATATAGGCGGGCGGGCCGTCCATCCGCTGCGGATAATAATACCAGACACCGCCGACGTCCCACCACCAGCCGGGACGGCCGTTGTGGACCTCGTGACGCCAGCGACCGCCGTCCCAGGCCATATTGCCGCGATAAGGGTGTCCGCCCCAGTCGCGCGCGGGAGCCGGGCCGCGCGCCATGTAGCGACCAGGCCCCGGGGGTGGGCCACCGGCACCGTGCGGACCGGGACCCGGCCCAGGAACCACGTGGGCCTGACCACCAGGCTGGGGCACAGTTCGCGCGGCCTGCGGCGGAGGACCTTTGCGCATGTTCTGATTGGGAGGCGGCGCGCCGGCCCCCTGCCCAGGCGGCTGGCCGGGCCCTTTCGGCAGAGCCGCGTCCTGCGCTTGCGCTGATAATGCGAGCAACGACATGGCCGAAACCACGGGAATGATGATTTTCATGCGGCTGGACGCACTCATTGGTGCCTACCCCTCAACTTCGCAAATCGCCGTGATCCAGGCGCGATTGTCGATTCGGATCGCGCCCAGCTGATGCCGGCTGACACAAGTGACCTGCCAAACCAGGTCATGTCCCGTTACAAATGTTTAAGATCACGGCAATTTTTCGTCCGGACGGACGGCAGGACGGGTCTAGCGCGCCGGCTCGATCACGTCGCAATTGCGTCGCCCCGACATCAGGCAATCCTGCATCTTGCTGGCGGCGGTGAGGTCCCGTGCGAGCCACAGGCCGACAGCGAGGATCACGGCAGCAATGATCAGTCCGGCGATCGCACCGCGACGGCTGTCGACGGATTGGGGCTTGGGTGAAGCTGCCTTGGGAGCTGCCTTGGGCGAAACCTTAGAATCCGGCTTGGGTTCAGGCTTGGAGTCAGGATTGGACATGGAGACCTTGTCGCTGGGTAAGCCCCCTTATCACCTCTGCGACGTCGCGTCACAGCCCGTTCAGCCCCTCGCCGTTCAGCCTCTGGTCTGCCTCAAGGCCTCCTTGCCCGTGGTCTCGACGGCCGGGATCGCATGCTGGGCGCGTGGCGCGCAGCTGGTCAGGACGAATGCAGTCTGGGTGCACTCCCAGGCGGCCCCTAGAACGCCGCTCTCGATGGGTTGCGGGCGGGCGGCCAACAGCACCACGGCGACGGCGGCCACTGCGACGACAGCGATTGCAAGGGCCCTCAGGCTCAGCCGGAAAGAGATCATGCCCGTGCTCCGTCTCGTATCGGGCGGACGCTAGGCGCCGCCGCTGGGTGCCCTTATGAGGGGCATCACAATTCGGCAGTTTTTCCGGGCTACGAAGGATCGGTTGGTTAAGCGATTTTCGTTGACCTGATCGGCTGCGATTATGGGTGGCTTCACGGCGCGTGGCGATGTACACGCTTCTGCGTCGTGTGGTGCCTGCTTGTGCCCAGCCGACGTACCAACAGACGGTGATGTAGGATCGAAAGCGAGGATGACAAGGTTCGTTCGATGAGTTTCAGGGAACCAGGATTCTCCGACCGGCAAAAGGCCGCTCAGGAAGCACGCAAAAATCTTTTGAACAAGTTCAAGTCGCAGCCGGGTCACGACGATCCGGAGGTGGCGGCACGTCGTGCCGAGCGCGAGGCGGTCGCGGCCAAGCGCGCCGAGGCAAAGGCCACGCGCGAAGCTGAAAAGGCCGAGCAGAAGCGTGTCGCGGACGAAGCTGCTGCCGCGGAAGCGGTGCGGCTCGCCCGTGAATCAGAGGAAGCGGTCGCCAAGCAGGCTGAGCTCGAAGCCGAGCAGAAGGCAAAGCGCGACGCCCGCTACGCTGCCCGCAAGGCCAAGCGGAAGTGACCTTCAACAAAATTTGACCTGAAGCGCGAATGCTTCAGGTCAAATCATGACGGATCAGTCGGTCCGCGCGAACGCGCGACTCGATGATTGACCTTGGGTCGATGATGTCAGCCCGCGCCGAGATCGCCCGATCAAGGCAGGCGGCATGACGGCGTGAGATCAGTTCTTCTTCATCATCCCGTCGTCTTTCTTCATGCCATCCTTCGACATCGTATCCTTCTTCATGCCGTCGTCCTTGGACATGGTGTCTTTCTTCATGCCGTCCTTGGACATCGTGTCCTTCTTCATCATGCCGTCGTCCTTGCCCATCTTGTCCTGGGCAAAAGCGGCCGGCGACAGCGCCAGGCCAAGCGAGAGAGCGGCAGCCGAGACGCCGAGCACGATGCGGGTGCGAATGGTCATGAGAAATCTTCCCTTCGAGATGATGTTTGTCAGCGACGAATGCCGCTACACAATCTCGACGGATCGACGCGCGCACTTGTTACGCGGCGTTGCAGATTTTTTCGGAGCGGACGGGGCTCTGCCCATCGCCGCGCTGCAGACGGTTAACGCCACGAGCAGATCAACGGCGGGTGTGCGGCGCAGCAAGGCCGCGACTTGCAGCCACCTTCGATCTCGAACTATCAGACTAGAGAATATCGGGTAAGAGACCGGCTAGGATGGGCCAGGCCGGCTCAACATCCGATTGTGCCAACAAGAACAATCCAAGGGGATCACGTCATGCTTACCCGCCGCCATCTGATCGCGACCGCCGTGGCCGCACCCGCTATCCTTCGCTTTGGCATCGGTACCGCGCATGCCGCGACCACGCTGAAGATCTCGCACCAATTCCCCGGCGGCACCATCGACAAGGGCGATTTCCGCGACCGGCTCTGCCGCATGTTCGCCGCCGAGATTGCCAAGCGCAGCAATGGCGACATGGCCGCCGAGATCTATCCGAACTCGTCGCTGATCAAGACCAACGCGCAGTTCTCCGCCATGCGCAAGGGCGCGCTCGACATCTCGCTGTATCCGATGCCCTATGCCGGCGGCGAATTGCCCGAGACCAATATCGGCTTGATGCCCGGCCTGGTCACCACCTACGACCAGGGCATGCGCTGGAAGAAGGAGCCGGTCGGCAAGGCGCTCTCCGACTTCCTCGCCGACAAGGGCATCATCCTGCTGAGCTGGGTGTGGCAGGCCGGCGGCGTCGCCAGCCGTTCCAAGGCGATCGTGTCGCCGGAAGATGCCAAGGGCATGAAAGTGCGTGGCGGCTCGCGCGAGATGGACATGGTGCTGCAGACCGCAGGCGCCTCGGTGCTGTCGGTGCCGTCAAACGAGATCTACGCCGCGATGCAGACCGGCGCCTGCGATGCCGGCATCACCTCCTCCACCAGCCTGATCTCGTTCCGCCTCGAAGAGGTCGCGAAGTCGCTGACCTCGGGCGCTGGCGCGTCCTACTGGTTCATGCTCGAGCCGCTGATGATGTCGAAGGCGATCTTCGACAAGCTGCCGAAGAACCAGCAGGACATTCTGGTCGCCGTCGGTGAAGAGCTCGAGGCCTTCGGCCGCAAAGGCGCGCAGGATGACGACGTCGAAGTTGCCAAGGTCTACGAGAAGGCCGGCGCCAAGGTCTCGGCGCTCGATGCCGCGACCGTCGGCAAGTGGCGTGACATCGCCCGCGACACCGCGTGGAAGGATTACGGCGCCAAGACCGCGACTGCTGCGAACCTGCTCAAGCTCGCCACCGACGTTGCTGCATGAGCCACGGTCCGCTGACGGATCGTGACGGTCAGACGAATGCTGCTGCAAGGACCGGCCTTGCGGCGGCGCTCGATCGCGCTCTCGCCATCCTCAACCGCATCATTGTCGCGTTCGCCGCGATCGCGCTGGTCGCGGCCTGCGCCATCCTGAGTTACAGCGTGCTCAGCCGCGCGCTGTTCAAGGCCGCCAATTACTGGCAGGACGAAGCCGCCGTGTTCCTGCTGGTCGGGGCCACCTTCATGACGGCGGCCTATGTGCAGCAGAACCGCGGTCATATCGGCATTGAGGCCTTCGTTGGACTCTTGTCGCCGATGGCCAACAAGATCCGCCTCTGGATCGTCGATGCCGTGACATTCCTGTTCTGCGTATTCTTTACCTGGAAGTCGTGGACGCTGACGCACGAAGCTTATGTCGACGGCCAGGTCTCGAACTCGATGTGGTCGCCGCCGCTCGCCATTCCCTATTCTCTCATGGCGTTCGGCATGAGCCTGCTCTGCGTCCAGATCCTCGTGCAGCTGGCGCTACCGTTCGCAGGAGCCAAGCGTCCATGAGCGTATTCGGTATCGGTATCGCTTACGGCGTCGCGACGCTGCTCGTGATGTTTTCGGGCATGCCGATTGCGTTCGCGCTCGGCGCGGTCGCGGTCGTGTTCATGGGCATTTACATGCCCGCGGCCTCGCTCGATACGGTGACGCAGAACGTCTACGAGGAAATGGCCTCGATCACGCTGCTGTCGATCCCGCTCTTCATCCTGAAGGGCGCCGCGATCGGCAAATCACGCGCCGGCCAGGATCTCTATTCGGCCCTGCATGCCTGGCTGCACCGCGTGCCCGGCGGGCTCGGCGTTGCCAACGTGTTCGCCTGTGCCCTGTTCGCGGCAATGGCGGGCTCCTCGCCCGCAACTTGTTCAGCGATCGGCTCGGCGGGCATCCCCGAGATGCGCAAGCGCGGCTATTCCGGCGGCTTCGCGGCCGGCATCATCGCCGCCGGCGGCACGCTCGGCATTCTGCTGCCGCCCTCGATCACGATGATCCTGTTTGCGGTCGCCGCCGAAAAGTCGCTGGGACGCCTATTTCTCGCCGGCATCGGGCCCGGCCTGCTGTTGGTCTCGCTGTTCGGCGGCTACGCTGTGATCCGCTTCCGCCAGGAATATGCCGCGGCCGAAGCCGCCTACAAGAACGGCGGGCCTGAAGCTGCCATCCTCGCCCGCGACGAGTACACGCTTGCCGAACGCTTCAACGTGCTGCCGCGCGTGATGCCCTTCGTATTGCTGCTGACCGGCGTGATGGCCGCACTCTACGGTGGCTACGCCACGCCGTCGGAGACCGCCGGCCTCGGCGGCCTGCTGGCGCTGGCGCTGATCGCGGCGATCTATGGCGTGTGGCGGCCGAGCGACCTTGCGCCCATCATGAAATCGACGATCCGGGAATCGACCATGCTGATGATGATCATCGGCATGTCGCTGCTCTATTCCTACGTGATGAGCTACCTGCACATCTCGCAATCAGCAGCCGAATCCGTCGTCGCGATGCATCTGCCGCGCTGGGGGCTGCTGTTTGCGATCCTCGTCATGGTCGTCGTGCTCGGCTTCTTCCTGCCGCCGGTCTCGATCATCCTGATGACGGCGCCGATCATCCTGCCGCCGCTCCGCGCCGCCAATTTCGACATCATCTGGTTCGGCGTGGTCATGACCATCGTGATGGAGATGGGGCTGATCCATCCACCTGTCGGCCTCAACATCTTTGTCATCCGCAATGTCGCGCCCGATATTCCCTTGAGCGAAGTGATCTGGGGTACGCTGCCCTTCGTGCTGCTGATGATGGGCGCGGTGCTGCTGCTGTGCCTGGTGCCAGACATCTCGACCTGGCTACCGGATCTCGTGATGGGGCCGGACGGGAGCAGGTAGCGCTACAAACACCGTCATTGCGAGGAGCACTTGCGACGAAGCAATCCAGACTGTCTCTGCGCAAGGATCCTGGATTGCTTCGCTCCGCTCGCAATGACAGAGAATTAGGAAGCCGCCCGCCTCTTCTTCGCATTCAGCGCCGTCGCCACGCGGCTGACCGGCGCCTTGCCGAGCACGACGCTCATCGCGTTCGTCGCCGCCAGTAGCTTCTCCATGTCGACGCTAGTTTTCACGCCCATGCCTTCGAGCATGAAGACGACATCCTCCGTCGCCACGTTACCCGTCGCGCCGGGCGCATAGGGACAGCCGCCCAATCCGCCTGCAGCCGCATCAATCACGCGGACGCCCTCCTCCATTCCGGCATAGAGATTGGCGAGCGCCTGGCCGTAGGTGTCGTGGAAATGCATCGCGAGTTTTGCCGCCGGAATGTTAGCGGCGACCGCGCGCAGCATCGCCTTGGCTTTATCAGGCGTACCGACGCCGATGGTGTCGCCGAGCGAGATCTCGTAGCAGCCGAGATCCCAGAGCGTGCTGGCGAGATCGGCGACCGCCTTCGGCTTGATTTCGCCATCGAAGGGACAGCCGAGCACGCAGGAGATATAGCCACGCACCGGGATGCCGTCGGCCTTGGCGCGGGCCAGCACTGGCTTGAAACGCTCGATGGACTCCGCGACCGTGCAGTTGATGTTGGCGCGGGAAAAACCCTCTGAGGCCGCCGCGAACACGGAGACGACCTTCGCGCCGGCGGCGCGCGCGGCATCGTAGCCCTTCTCGTTCGGCACCAGCACGTGGAATTCGGCGTCCCTGACGTGGCTCACTCCGCGCAGCACGGCGTCAGAGCTCGCCATTTGCGGGATCGCCTTGGGCGAGACGAAGGCGCCGACCTCGACCGTATCGAGGCCAGATCCGACCAGCTCCTCGATGAAGGCGATGCGGGCCTCGACGCTAACAGGTGTCTTCTCGTTCTGGAGGCCGTCGCGCGGCCCCATCTCGATGATGCGGACGCGATCGCTCATGTCACTCCCCTGACGGTTCGACCACGGCGAGCTCGACGCCTTCCTGGACGATGTCGCCGACCTTGCACCTGATGGACTTCAGCACGCCGGCATAAGGCGCGCGCAGCGTCTGCTCCATCTTCATCACTTCCAGGGTGAGGATCGGCGCGCCCTTCTCGAGCTTGGCGCCCTCCTCGGCCAGCACGGCGACGACCGTCCCCGGCAAGGGTGCTGCAATCTTGTCCGCACCGGTCTGCTCCTCGGTCTCACCGCCGAACGGATCGACCAAGTGCAGGTCGAAACGGCCGTTGCGCGTGCGCAAATACAGCTCATGACCACTGATCACGGCCGCGACCGATGATTTGACGGCGTCCAGCGTCAGGTCGAAACCGCCGTCCTTCGGCGCAATCGAGAACGCCAATTCACGCTCGCCGATCAGCAGCGTCGACAGCCCGCTGCCGTAGATCAGCGTGACCTTCAGCTCAGGCCCATGTCCGACGCGGAATGCAAAACTGCGCTGGCGACGGCCGACCGGCTGCCAGCCAAAGGTTTGCCAAGGCGAATTTACTTCACCTTGCGCTGCCTGCCGCTCGTCGTTGACGATCGCCGCCACCGCGGAGCACAGCTCTAGTTCGCCGGGAGCCGGCGTCGCCGACGTCAGAACGGCCAGCTCGCGCTCGATGAAGCCGGTGTCGATCGTGTTCGCTCGCACCTTCGGATGCGTGATCAGCGCCGACAGGAACGGGATGTTGGTGACGATGCCGCGGACATCGGAGTCTTCCAGCCCGCGGTTCAATCGGTCGATCGCAACGTCACGCGTCGGCGCCCATGCGATCATCTTGGCAAGCATGGCGTCGTAATACGGCGAGACGCTATCGCCCTCGCGATAGCCGGCGTCGATACGGAGGCCCCCGGTCTCAGCGGGCAGCCTCCAGGTCGAGATCTTGCCGACCGACGGCATGAAGTTCTTGGTTGGGTTTTCCGCGTAGACGCGCGCCTCGACGGCGTGGCCATTAAGCTTGATCTCATCCTGCTTGAGCGGCAACGCCTCGCCAAAGGCAACGCGCAGCTGCCACTCGACGAGGTCGATGCCCGTGATCAGCTCCGTCACGGGATGCTCGACCTGGAGACGCGTGTTCATCTCGATGAAGAATACGTCCTTGCCGTCGGACACGAACTCGATGGTGCCGGCACCGACATAGTTCACCGCGCCCGCCGCTTTTCGGGCGGCCGCGCAGACGGTCTCGCGCTGAGCAGCATTCAGCGTCGGCGACGGCGCTTCCTCAATCACCTTCTGATGCCGGCGCTGCAGCGTGCATTCGCGCTCGAACAGCGACAACAGATTGCCGTGGCTGTCGCCGATGATCTGCACTTCGATGTGACGGGGATTGTCGACGTACTTTTCGATCAGCATGCGATCGTCGCCAAACGCGGCCTTCGCTTCGCGCTTGGCGCTGACGATCGCGGGCGCAAGCTCGGCCGCCGAGCGCACGATGCGCATGCCGCGGCCGCCGCCACCGGCAGAAGCCTTCACCAGGATGGGAAAGCCGATCTTGTCCGCGGCCTTTGACAGCGTCGCATCGTCCTGGGCCTCACCGTGATAGCCTGGCACCAGCGGCACGCCCGCCCTCTCCATCAGTGCCTTCGAGCCTGATTTCGAGCCCATCGCCGTCATCATCTCGGCGGTGGGGCCGACGAAGACGAGGCCTGCATCATAACAAGCCTGCGCGAATTCGGCGTTCTCCGACAGAAAGCCGTAGCCGGGATGAACGGCCTCGGCGCCGGTCTTCTTTGCCGCCTCGATCAGCCGCTCGACATTGAGATAGCTGTCGCGGGCACGCGCCGGCCCGAGCAGCACAGCCTCATCCGCGAGCGCGACATGCATCGCGTCGCGATCCGCCTCGGAATAAACAGCGACCGTGCGCAGGCCCATGGCGCGGGCGCTGCGAATGACTCGGCAGGCGATCTCGCCACGGTTGGCAATCAGGAGCGTGCGAAAACGGCGGTAGAGTTTTGAACGGTCCATCGCATCACATCCTGAACAGGCCGAACTTCGTCGGCTCGATCGGCGCATTCGACGCCGCCGAGAGGCCAAGGCCGAGCACGAGGCGCGTATCGGCCGGGTCGATCACGCCGTCGTCCCACAGACGCGCTGTCGCGTAATACGGGTGCCCCTGGCTCTCATATTGGTCGCGGATCGGCTTGCGGAACTTGTCTTCCTCGTCCTTCGACCAGCTATCGCCCTTGGCCTCGATATTGTCACGGCGGACCTGGCTCAGCACCATCGAGGCCTGCTCGCCGCCCATCACCGAGATGCGCGCATTCGGCCACATCCAGAGGAAGCGTGGCGAGTAGGCGCGGCCGCACATGCCGTAATTGCCGGCGCCATAGGAGCCGCCGATCACGACGGTGAATTTCGGCACCGAAGCCGTCGCCACCGCGGTCACCAGCTTGGCGCCATCGCGCGCGATACCGCCGGCTTCATATTTCTTTCCAACCATGAAGCCGGTGATGTTCTGCAGGAACACCAGCGGAATGCCGCGCTGGCAGCACAGCTCGATGAAATGCGCGCCCTTCAGCGAGCTCTCGCTGAAGAGAATGCCATTGTTGGCGATGATGCCGACCGGATAGCCCCAGATATGGGCGAAGCCGCACACCAGCGTCGTTCCGTACAGCTTCTTGAACTCATCGAACTCGGAACCATCCACCACGCGCGCGATGATGTCGCGCACGTCGAACGGCTTGCGACCATCGACTGGCACGACGCCGTAGATCTCCTCCGCTGCAAACAGCGGATCGCGCGGTGGATGCATGTTGAGATTTGGCCGCGCCGACGGCTTCAGCGTGCCGACGATGCGCCGGGCGATGCCGATCGCATGCGCGTCGTTCTGCGCATAATGGTCCGTTACGCCCGATTGCCGCGAATGCACGTCGGCACCGCCGAGCTCTTCCGCGGTCACCACCTCCCCGGTCGCGGCCTTCACCAGCGGCGGACCGCCGAGGAAGATGGTGCCTTGATTGCGCACAATGATGCTCTCGTCCGACATGGCGGGCACATAGGCGCCGCCCGCTGTGCACGAGCCCATCACGATGGCGATCTGCGGAATGCCCTGCGAGGACATCTGCGCCTGGTTGTAGAATATGCGGCCGAAATGCCGCTCGTCCGGAAAGATCTCATCCTGCAGCGGCAGGAAGGCGCCGCCGGAATCGACCATGTAAACACAGGGAAGATTGTTCTGCCGCGCGACGTCCTGCGCGCGCAGATGCTTCTTCACGGTCATGGGATAATACGTGCCGCCCTTGATGGTGGCGTCGTTGGCGACAACCACGCATTCGCGACCAGAGATGCGCCCCACGCCGGTGACGACGCTCGCCGAATGCACGTCGCCGCCATAGAGGCCGTGGGCCGCGAGCGGCGACAGCTCAAGGAACGAGGTGCCGGGATCAACGAGGAGATCGACGCGCTCACGCGCCAGCATCTTGCCGCGCGATGTGTGGCGGTTACGCGAAGCCTCGCCGCCGCCGCCGGCAACCTGGCTGAGCTTTTCGCGCAAATCGGCGACGAGCTCGCGCATGGCTTCTGAATTGCGAGTAAAATCGGATGAAGATGGATCAATGCTGGAATGAAGCGGCATGGGGTCCCGCGTTTCTTGTAACTTGATTGCGTGGAGAGTTAAGCGGTTTCCGACATCAGCTCACGGCCGATCAACATGCGCCGGACTTCCGAAGTGCCCGCGCCAATCTCGTAAAGCTTGGCATCGCGCCACAGACGTCCGACTGGAAACTCGGACGTATAGCCGACACCGCCGAGCGCCTGGATCGCCTCGCCCGCCATCCACGTCGCCTTCTCCGCGGAATAGAGGATCGCGGCCGCAGCGTCCTTGCGTAGCGTGCGCGCATGGCCACCGCGGTCGCAGGCCTTGCCCACGGCATAGACATAGGCGCGCGTGGCTTGCCAGGTCGAATACATATCGGCGAGCTTGCCCTGCATCAGCTGGAAATCGCCGATCGGCTGCCCGAACTGCTTGCGCTCATGCATGTAGGGCACGACCGCATCCATGCAGGCCGCCATGATGCCGAGCGGGCCGCCCGACAGCACTGCGCGCTCATAGTCGAGGCCGGACATCAGCACCTTGACGCCCTCGCCCACCTGGCCCATCACGTTCTCCGCCGGCACCTCGCAATCGTCGAAGAACAACGGATAGGTGTTGGAGCCGCGCATGCCGAGCTTGTCGAGATGCTGGCCGTGGGTGAATCCCTTGAAGCCTTTCTCGATGAGGAACGCGGTCATGCCGCGTGGGCCGGCCTCGGGATCAGTCTTGGCGTAGACGACCAGCACGTCGGCGTCGCCGCCATTGGTGATCCACATCTTGGAGCCGTTGAGCACATAGCGGTCGCCGCGCTTGTCGGCGCGCAGCTTCATCGAGACGACGTCGGAGCCGGCGCCCGGCTCGGACATCGCGAGCGCGCCGACGAACTCGCCGGAGATCAGCTTCGGCAGATAGCGCTGGCGCTGCGCGTCATTGCCGTTGCGGCGGATCTGGTTGACGCAGAGGTTGGAATGCGCCCCGTAGGACAGGCCCACGGCGGCCGAGCCTCGCGAAATCTCCTCCATGGCGACGATATGGGCGAGATAGCCCATGTTCGAGCCGCCATATTGCTCGGGCGCGGTCATGCCGAGCAGGCCGAGGTCGCCGAGGCGCTTCCAGAGGTCGGCCGGGAACAGATTGGCCTTTTCGATGTCAGCAGCGCGCGGGGCGATCTCGGCCTCCACGAAGGCGCGCAGCGTGTCGCGCAGCATGCTGATGTCTTCGCCCAGATCGAAGTCGATGCTCGGGATGTTCAAGGCGATTCCTCCTGGATCTTGTCGGGTCCGAAACTACCCCCGCCCGGGCGTTCTGGCGGTCGAAAAGGTTGCATTTTCCGCCAAGTTTGGCGAGGATTTTCCAAAGGACGTCCAATGCCTTTCCAGGCCGCAACCGCCACGCCCCGCCGCGCGATGACCCCCGCCGCCTTCGTCCGCGGCGTGGTCGCGGCCTATGCCCGTTATGGGCGGGATCCGGCCGAGGCCCTGAGCAAGGGGCAGGTCCTGCCTGATCTCCTCCAGTCCAACGATGGGCGGGTCACCGCCGCCCAGTTCGAGGCGCTGGCGGGCCATGCCATGCGCGAGCTCGACGACGAGGCGCTCGGCTGGTTCTCCCGAAAGCTGCCATGGGGCACTTACGGCATGCTGTGCCGCGCCTCCATCACCGCGCCCAATCTCGAAGTCGCGCTGAAGCGCTGGTGCCGGCATCACCGACTGCTCACTGAGGACGTGTTGTTCGAGCTTACGGTCAGCGGCGAGAGTGCGACCATTTCCATTCATGAGCAGCACGATCTCGGCCCCTTGCGCGAGTTCTGTCTCGTCACCCTGCTCCGCTACGTCCTCGGCTTCTCCTGCTGGGCGGTGGACTCTGCAATCGCGCTCAGCGCTGCCGAATTTCCTTATGCCGAGCCCGGCCACGTCTCGGTCTATCCAACCATCTTCTGCAAGCACGTCCGCTTCGATGCGGACGGCGCACGCATCGTGTTCGACAGGCATTACCTCTCGTTGCCGCTGACACGCAGCGCCGCAGATCTCGACAGCATGCTCAAGGGCGCGTTGCGCCTGACCGTGCTGCCCTATCGTCGTGACCGCTTGCTGGTCGAGCGCGTCAGGCGCGTGCTCCGCGAGGCGCGCGGACGCATTCTCGGCGCCGAGGATGTTGCAAGCGAGCTCGCGCTCTCCACCCGCACCATGCACCGTCGCCTGCGCGAGGAGGCAACGTCGCTGCGCGATCTCAAGGAAGAGGCAAAACTCGAGCTCGCCAAGCAGGAGCTGATGCGCGGCCGCACCCCGATCAAGCGGATCGCGGAGATCGCCGGCTTCCGCAACGAAAAGAGCTTTTCGCGCGCCTTCCGCACCTGGACTGGCGCTAGCCCGCGCGAGTTTCGCGGACGATATCGCTGAAGCGCGCGGTCGCCACCTCGGGCGGCCCTACCCTGCCGGCGCGGCCGCGATCTCCTGCAGCGGAAGCGGCACATCCTTCGCGACGCCCAGCACTGGGAAACTGCGGACGTTCTTCACGTTGGGCATGGCGGCGAAATGCAGAAGCTGCTGGCGCATGCTCTCGACGTTCGGCGCGACGCATTTGAGGAGATAGTCGGTATCGCCCGAGATACGCCAGCCCTGCTGGATGCGCGGGATCGCTGATATCGAGCTCTCGAACGCCTCGAGCACCGGCTGCGCCTGGCTGCCGAGCTGGATCGAAACGAATGACACGACCTCGTATCCGAGCAGGCGTTCGTCGATGACGGCACGCACCGCGCGGATCACGCCGCGGCTGAACAGCGATTTGAGCCGCCGCAGACAGTTCGGCGCAGACACGCCGACGCGCAGCGCCAGCTCGTTGTTGCGAACGCGTCCGTCATTCTGGAGCTCGGATAATATCTTCAGATCGACGCCGTCGAGCTGATTACGCCCGGCCATACCCTACCTCGTCATGGTCCCGTCATACGAAGTAGCGAAGCACGCGTCGAATTCCCTGCCAAGGGGCCGAATGGGTTGGCACGCAGCCGTCAGACATCCAGCGGCAACCGCTACTGGCATCTCTCCTTCTCTGCCCGTTGCGGACATTCAACCTTGACGGGACGCGTTTTGGGGATAAGCTCACCGCGTTTATTTAAGAGCTTTTTTCAACATGAATTTGTACGGCTGGGATTTTGCCTGCGCGTGCTCGTCTCATGCGCTGAACAAGCTACTCGAACTTCAATTCAAAGCCACACCCGCCTCCCTCAGTTACGACGATGGAGCCGGCACGACGATTTACGCACAGTTCGATCCCTGGCGCATCGTCGCGGGCGGATCCGACAAGAAGCTTCACATCGAACTGCCGGTGAAGACCGGTACGGTTGCCACGCCACTCGCGTCCGGCTCGATCGATGGCGTTGTCATCGTTGCAGAAATCGAGCTTGCCTTCGTCCTCAACAGCACGTCGAAACAGAGCGATCTGAAATTCAACTTTACCTCGGTCGCCTCGCAGCCGAACGACCCAAAGGCCGGCAGCATCCTGATCGTCACTCCCGATCGGGACAAGCTCCTCGCCAAACTGCCGAGCGGCAGCGTGCTGGCGATGACGTTGCACGACAACATCCCGCTCTGCCTGATCGCGAACAACGCCAAGCTGTCCTACGTGTTTACCTCGCTCAACCTGACGCCGACCGGCGACGCGGCCTGGTTCAAGCCGCAAAACACGGCCTATGTCTACGTTCAAGGCGGCACGGGATCATCAGGCTATCTCGCCTTGTTGGGCATGATCTCCAATGCCGACACCAGCAAACTGGCACGTGCCATCGATCCCTCGCTCTGCGACGGCAAGAGCGATATCGGCATCGCTTTCTCCGGGACGGTGTTTCTCGAGAACGTCGTCAAGCCGAAACTGCCCCCGTGCTACATCGGGGCAACCGACGCGAACTTCGTCATGCACGATTTTGGCTTCGCGAATATCGGCCCCATCATCCTCAATTCCGGCGCGCTTACCTGCCCTGCGGTGCGCAGCGGCCTGATCGACTACACGCCGGTGCTGTCGTCGCTCGGCATCGGGATCAGCGGCGCGAACATGATGTGCTCGGGCCTTGGCGCCTTCGACATCACGGGACTCAAGGACTCGTCGGTGTCGTTCACCGAAACCGTCAAGCTGAAGTCCAGCTTCGACAGCGCGTCAGGCAAGCTAACCATGGTGCAGGACGGCACGCCAACCTCGGACTACACCACGCATATTCCATGGTGGATCTATGTCGTCGCCGCACCGAGCCTGATTTTCGTGGGGCCGCTGGTGCTGATCATCGTCGACGTCGTGATTGCGTCGGTCTGCGCGGCCGTCGCCAATTCCGTCTCCAACAACACCGGCAAGCTCGATTTGAGCAATTGGTCGGCCAACGTCATCGAGTTTCCCGGCGCCAAGACCTGGGCTGTCACGGACGCCGGACTTTCCTCCGCTTTCTATCTGCGTTGCATGATCGGCACCTGATCCGCCGCGCGGCGGACGACGAACACCATTCAGCGAATTCACGAAACGGGAGCGTCACGTGGCAAGCACACCTGCAAGCGTTTCTCTGCACGGCTGGGATACGGCGAACGCTACGACCTTCGATGTCATCAACGCATCGATCAAGGCTCAGGGCAAGACACCGCCGACGTTCTCCTTCACATCGGGCGATCCGAATGCACAACCATCGATAGACGGCAAATGGGATGCGTGGAGCCTCGTTGCCGGCGGCTCCGGGCAGACCTTGCAGGTGAAATGCCCGATCAAGAGCGGCACGGTGATTTTCGCCGATCCGATGAACACCATGCCGGGCTTTAACGCCGCCACCGCGGGCGCCTCGTTGACAGTCGATAGCTCTCGCCTCGTCGTGACCAACTCGGCAAGTTCAGGCACGGCGCAAAGCATCCTCGGCGACACCGGTCGCACCAGCGGCAAGTATTATTTCGAGATCACGATCGGCAAGGCATCGACCGGCGGCGAGATCATCGGATTTGTGCCGGCGGGCACAGCAGGACAGGCTTTCACCGCCACGACAGCAGGGGCTTACGGTTATCGCAGCGACGGACAAGCGATCTCAGCCGGCGTCGCGATCGCCTTTCCCGGCGGCGCTGCAAAATCCTGGTCATCAGGCGATATTGTTGGCGTCGCCATCGATCTTGGCGCGGGTGAGATCTGGTTCCGCGGCCCGGATGGCGCATGGCAAGGAGCCCCCGGTGCGGATCCCGTGACGGGCACCAATCCGGCCTTTACCTATGCGCCGAACGCGACCTCGCTGATGTACCCGGCCGTCGCCTTGGGCGCCGGCGGCTCGCTGACGGCGAATTTCGGCCAGATGGTTCTGAAGAACCCGCCGCCTGGAGGTTTCACGATCATCGGCTCGGTGTTTACGACCCTGCCGCTGGACGGCTTCGTCCTCGAAGCACAGATCTCGCTCACGGACGTCCAGGTCACCGGCAACAAGACCGCGCTAATGACCGATCCGACCAGCACTCCCGCAAGTCCAGCCGCCGTGATCATGAGCGTCGTGCCCCCAAGCGGCATCACCTTGACAAGGACACAGATTGCGCAGGCGACACTCACCTTCAGTGATGTGCTGAACAACGATCTCTCAGGCTTCAGGAACATCTTTCACACGTTCGACGCCAATTCCATGCTCGCGACCGGCAAACTTGCCTGGCTCAACCCGACGGACACGCAGTACGCGGTCGCCGATGCGACGAGTAATCCGAGCACCGCGACGAGTGTTTTTGCGCTGCTCTCCATGACCGAAGGCCGCGACGATTCCACTCTCGGCATCCAGATCGATCCCACGATACTCAACGGCCTTGCCAGCGGGGCGAACTCAGTGTTCGCGCTCAGCGGTGAGCGCCTGACGGCGAAGATTCTGCTCGACGTCGCGACGACGACGCTGGTGGGATCCAAGCCAGCGGACTTCTCTTTCGACACCACGGGACTCGTGATCACCAGCAACAAGGACCTGTCATGGCGCGAGATCGTGCTCGCCGACAAATCAACAGTGACGCCGTCGGTTCCGGCTGGCGGGTTCAAGATACGAATTGTCGGCCGTTACATCGAACTCGAGTTCACGGGCGCGCATTTCGACACGCCCGGCTGGCCTTGGCCTGGGCACAAGATCGCGACGCTTGATTTCAAGCAGCAAGTGTACCTCGTCCTCACGAGAGATTCTGCTACTGGAAAGCACTTCCTGCTAGCCCGGAATGTCGATCCGGACAGCGGAAATGCCCAGGCGATCAAGGACGACCTGCCGACCATCATCGATCCCGTTGTGAACGTCAGCTTCGACCAGAAGGCCATCGACTTTCAAAACGCGATGTCCGCGACCGCGATTGCAATGTCGGTGCTGAGCCTCGGCCTGGTCGGAGTTTCCGGCGGCTCCTGGATCATCCGCAGTGCGGCGCTGAGCCAGGCCGCCAAAGCTGCCGCCAACGCCGGAGTGGGTATGCAACGGATAGGGCAGAACATCTACGAGGGTACCGACGCAACGCTCAACGCCGCCGCTGGAGACTGGGCCCTGATCTGCTGCGGCAACGGCGCTGCGTTAGAGGCCGGCAGCATCATGTTCGTGACCAAACTTGCGATCGGAACGACGGTCGCCGGCCTTATCGCGGGCGCCGCAGCGGGTAGCTTCTGGACCGTCTACAGCCAGTCTACAGCCAAGGATCTGGCCGATGGCGTCACCGCCAACCTCCCCGCCGCGTTCACCGTCGAGGCACTCCTGACCCAAGCCTTCCAGGCCTACGACTGGACCGGCACTGCGAACAACTGGACCGTCGTCGACGCCCGGCTCGCCGAGAGCCTGTTGATCTACGGCAAGCTCTCCTGACATCGCCCCAGACGGATTTGAAGACTTCATTCATTTGAGAACGGGAGTTTGCCATGGGACAGGAAATCGACCTGCAAGGCTGGGACACCGCGAATGTCGTGACGCCTGACGTCCTCAATGCAGCCATCGCCGCGCAGAAGACGTATCCGCCATCGTTCGACCTGACCGAGGGCACCAACGCCATCAAGGGAGTCTGGGGTCCGTGGCAGATGACGCTGGGCCGTTCGGGCACGCTGCTCGAATTCGCCTGTCCGGTGGTCAGCGGAACCGGGATCGACGGCAATGGCAAATCGCACGATCTCGCCGGCGCCACGGTCTATGTCGAGATCGCGCTTCAGACCATCAACAGCACTGCGGACGCTTTCGCCGACAAGACCGCCGACAAGGCCACAATGCCAAAGCAGGCCCAGGTGCTGCTGGTCGATCCCACGTCCACGCCGACGGCGCCCGCCGTGACCGTCATCGCCGTCATGCCGCAGACCTTGCGCAACGATTTCTTCTTCATCTTCGGCGACTGGTTCAACGCCAACATCGCTGCGTTCAAGCACATCTTCCATGCCATGATGCTGAGCGAAACGGCGGCAAAGGGCGACTTCCAGTGGCTCAAGCCGACCGACTATTCCTACGCGATGGCGGTGAGCACGAACAAGAAGCTCGGCGCATTCGCGGCCCTGTGCGCGACCGATGGCGACCCGATCGGCCTGCTCTCGCAGCAGATCGACATCAATGTCGTCAAGAACCTGCCGGCGAGCAGCAACGCGGTTCTTGCCATCAGCGGCGAAAAGCTGGTCGAGCACGTTCTCAAGCCCGGCGCGAAGGCGGTGCTCAAGGGGTCTCAGGATGCCGACTTCGACGTGATCGGTAGCGGCCTCGTCGTCACCAACAACAAGGATCTCATTTGGCAGGATGTGAAGCTGGACGACGGCACGATCGTCCAGCCGCTGATCCCGAAGGGCAATTTCCGGATGCGTGTGGTCGAGGATCAGATCGAGCTCGAATTCACCGGCATGACCTTCAAGCATCCGTTGATGGTCGGCAATGACATCGTCACGGTCGGCTTCACGCAATATTACACCCTCAATCTCGGCACGAACTCGAAGGGCGAGAAGGTCCTGACGCCGAATTTCCCGATGATGACGACCTCGGCAGGCGTCGTCACGCCGCTAATCGTCGACAAGCCCACCATCAGCGTGATGCCCGATCAGACGGCCCAGGACTTCGACCGCGCCATGCTCATCGTCACCATCGCGTTTTCGATCCTGCCATTCGGCAAGGGACTCTACTCCGCGGGCCAGGGAATCTGGAAGCTCGGCACGACGATCGCTGCGAAAGTCGCGCAAGTCGCAGGAACCGGCGCCGAGCTCGCCCTCAGCGCCGATGAAGCCGCGGAACTGTCGAGTGCCGCCGTCTCCGGATCGGACAATCTTGCGGCCGCCGCAGCCGTGTCGGCCAATCTCCCTGCGGATGCAAACCTTGCCACTCTCGTCAACAGATTGACGCTCGGAAGCGGGATCATCTCGGCACTGTCGGGGATCGCGATGGGCATCAACAAGCTGGAGCAGAATGGCGACTGGAAGCTGGATGACGTGCCGGCGCTCGATGACTTCATGGCCAACGTGCTCGGCGCCTCGAAATGGCCGGGGGCGGACAATTGGACGCTGAACGGCGTCGAGCTGGCCCAGAGCCTCCTGCTCTACGGCAAGCTCGCGTGACTTAACATCCCGCACGGGAGGATGACATGAACGCCGCTGCGCAGCCCACCACGACGCCGACATTCGGCTGGGATACCGTGTTCGCGATCCCGATCGAGCGGGTCAACAAGGCGATCGCCGCCAACAAGGTCTCGCCCGCCAAACTCGCCTACAAGAGCACGGCCGCGACCGCCTTCCACATGGAGGCGGATTTCGACGACTGGCAGGTCATCCCGGAGGGAGATGGCCCGATCGTGCGCATGGCGCTGCCAATGAAGAACCTCACCGGCAGCTACATCGACGCCAAGGGACAGAGCCATGCCTTCACCTGCGCCGACTTGGTCGGGTTCATCGAGGTGAAGCTGAATTTCCTGGCACATGACGGCATCACGCCGCTCTATGACGCCGATGGCAACCAGCTCCCACCGCCGCCCGCCGGCACAACGCGGCAGCTCCTCCTCACGCGTACCGAGAGCAACGATCCGAGCGACCCGGTCGTCACCTTCGTTGCCATGAATTTCACCAAGCCGCTCTCGCTGCTCGCGGCGAAGACCAGTATCGAAGCTGCCTTTCTGGAGTGGTGCGGAGACAATCTGGACGATTTCGCCCACGTCTTCGCAGTGGTCGACCTCAACGACAAGATGGCGACGGGCAAGTGGGCGTTCTGCAAGCCTCATAAGACGAACTACGCCGTCGTCGACAAGATCGACAAGAGTTCCGCCTATCTCGGCATTCTCTGCATGACGTCAGGCGACCCCGCCCCCGACGAACAGCAGATCAGCGCCTTCGCGATTCCGGACAATTGCTCGGCCGCGTTCCTCATCAGCTCCCGCCGCATGCTCGAGGACATCGCCAAGCCGTCCATGACGAGCGTGTGGCCAAAACTCAATGCGGGCGATCTCGATGTCGATTCATCGGGCCAGGTGCTCTCGCTGAAGTCCGGCGTCTCGGTCACGCTGCCTGACATCACAACGAAGCAGGGCGATACCTACACGCCCGTGATGACGAGCTTCTCGCTGGAAATCATGGGTGACGAGATGAAGATCGACACCCACATCGAAGTCGAAGTGTCGCTCGGAATCTACGCGACCTGCACCTCGACCTATTACTACAAGATCGGCCTTGGAACGAACGCCAACGGCGAGCCGGCATTGGTCTATACGCAATCGCGACAGCCGGTGAAGACACAGGGCTCGCGCGCTAGCCCGGGAATTGTGGTGCTGCAGACCATCCTGACGATCATCGCGATCGTGCTGGCCGTCCTGATGCTGGCCGTCGACCCCGCAGTATCGCTGGTCATCAGCGTTGTCCTCGTCGGCATCGCGGTCGGCCAGTACGAGATCAAGAACATCCAGATATCGAAAAGCGGCGATGCGCCCGGCCTCGGCGATCTCCGCGACAATTTCACTGCGCCGATCGTGTGGACCGATACCAAGGACTTCACGCTGAAGAGCGTCGGAATGAGTGAGTCCTTGCAGCTTGGCGGCGTCTGGAACTGACGCCGATAGGGGCCGTCATCAAGCCGCCGCTAGCCGTCTCGGCCCGCCCCTCAGTGCGTCCAGGGCTCGCCGCGGCGGAACGAGAAATTGTCGGCGTAGGCGACCTGGCGGTGCAGCGATTCCTTGGGCTCGATGACCTGGTAGGCGATGCCCTTGCGCTCGCAATAGGCGACCGCTTCGTCCTTGGTGTCGAAGCGCAACGTAATCTGTTGCTTCATGTCGCCGGACGAGGTCCAGCCCATCAGCGGCTCGACCGAACGAGGCTGCTCCGGCTCGTAATCGAGCTGCCATTCCTTGGTCTTGGACCGGCCGGATTGCATCGCGTTTTTGGCGGGCTTGAAGATGCGTGCGGTCATTGGCGGTCCGGCCTCGTCTTTTCGGTCGATTTTAATGCTTCACGGTAGCTGATGGTGGAAACCGCGGGCATAGTATAGAGACACCCTTCGGGAACTGATCGGTGATTCCGACCCTCCCGGGTCCCTCACCGATGGGTATAGTGACTATGCTGCACTGTGACAATTGCCTACCCGCCGTCCGTCCGGGAATCCCGCCCGGCGCCCAAACCTTGCCAATATCCGCCTCGCCGACTTCAGCGCATCCGTCCCCTCCGAGAGCTTCCGTCGCATGGCCTTCCTGAACATCAACGCCACGCTTCCCGAAAAGGGCCGTGACCTCAGGCTCGACCTGTTTCGCGGCATCGCCAACTGGGCGATCTTCCTCGACCATATCCCCGACAACGTCGTGAACTGGATCACGACGCGCAACTACGGCTTTTCCGACGCCGCCGACCTGTTCGTCTTCATCTCGGGCTACACGGCGACGTTCGTCTATGCCCGGATGATGCTTGAGCGCGGCTTCATCGTCGGCGCCACCCGCCTCACCAAGCGGGTCTGGCAGCTCTACGTCGCCCACATCATCCTGTTCGTGATCTACATCGCCTCGATCAGCTATCTGGCGCTGCGCTTCGGCGATTCCGAGATGATCAACGAGTTCAACGTCGCCGGTCTCGTCGACAACGCCACCGAGACGCTGCGCCAAGGCCTGTTCCTGCGCTTCAAGCCGCTCAATCTCGACGTGCTGCCGCTTTACATCGTGCTGATGGGCCTGTTTCCGCCGGTGCTGTGGTTCATGCTGCGCAAGCCGGACCTGACGATGGTACTGTCCATCGTCCTGTGGCTATCCGCGCGTCACTTCGGTCTGAACCTGAACGCCTATCCGGGCGGCCAGTGGTATTTCAATCCCTATTGCTGGCAGGTGCTATTCGTGTTCGGCGCCTGGTGCGCCATGGGCGGCGCACGCCGCTCGGGCAAGCTGATCAACGCACCGATCACCCTGTGGTTCTGCTTCGGCTACCTGGCGTTCGCGCTGGTGATGACGATGGCGGGCCGCTTCCCGGCCCTGGGCGGGATGATGCCGGAATGGCTGTTCTCGGCCTTCAACCCCAACGACAAGACCAATCTTGCGCCCTACCGCTTCATCCATTTCGTCGTGATCGTGATCCTGGTGATCCGTTTCCTGCCGAAGGACTGGCCGGGCCTGGAGTGGAAGATCTTCGATCCGGTGATCGTATGCGGCCAGCAATCGCTCGCCGTGTTCTGCGTGGGCGTGTTCCTGTCCTTTGTCGGCCATTTCGAGCTGTCGATGAGCTCCGGTTCGCTATTCGCGCAGCTCTTCGTCTCAATCGCCGGCATCGCGATCATGACGACAGTCGCCTACTACATCTCCTGGTCGAAGCGACAGGACAAGCCGCTGAAGCCGCCGCCGGCAAAACCCGCGGCCGCGCCGGCTGCAAAAGCCGCATAAGACACACGAGGCGGCAGCTCAGGCCGCCGCCTCACCGTCATACTCGGTGAATTTCTTGTAGATCCAGTCGCGACCGTCGTGGCGACGCCAGACCTTGCCGTAGACGATCTGCCCATTGATCGAGCGGCGCGGCACGATCACGGTCCAGAGATGCCAGATCTCGGTCCAGTTCGATCGCGGACGGGGTGTTTTCGTGGTGAGATCGAAAGCCATGACGGACAAACTCGCGCGAAACGAAACGCCGCGACGAATGTGATCTCCTGTGAGCCGCTCTTGGTGCGTCGTCGCGTGCCTGGACCGATTTGATACCAGTCGTCAAAATGGCCGCAACGACGGGCTGTCTTTAACCTAACCAATCAACCTTACCTGTGGGCAGGTCACCGCCTTGCCGGTTGAAACGCCGGCGTGTTTTTCTTAAGATGGTTGCGCAATTTGAGAACTGAGCGCGCTGTTTTGCGGAGTGCGTACTTGCCGATTTCAAGCTCGGACTGAATTTTTCACACCACTGACTGCGCAGGTTGATGATCATGAATTTGCAGTGTGCATATTTGCATCTGGCGATCGTTTCGCCGCCCCCGACACCCTCAGCCAAGTCGACCGCCGACAGGTCAGCCAAGGCTGCCAATGACAATTATCCGGTCTGGCCGCTGCTGCCGTTCCCGGCCGGTTGGCACGCTTCGAACTGAGCCCAAAAACACGCAACGCCGCACAAGCGGAATATCATCGCTTGGCGGCGTCCGTTTAGGCGTTGGGCGCTGAAATCCCCAACACTGATGTGTCGGTGGCGACGCCCAAAGGTTCGATGAAGCCTAGGTAATTCTCCTGACATTAACCCGCTTGAATCCTTGCAAAATTCACGCAGAGATCGCGCACTGCAAGGAATGAGCGCCAGGGTTCGTAGTCAGTTTTGGCCATCTCTCCAGCCGACGATCCTGAGGCCGGTTAGACGCAGCTGGCGGCGGCAGATGCACGTTGGAGCTTGCCGTCGCCGCGGCTGAAGAAGCAATCGCACTGATCGGCATGACGACCTCGCGTGATCCGCGGGCGCGGCATCGATCGCGCGCACTGTCCCCTCCTTCAACAATGCGGCTGCAAGAAACAGGCGCAACAAATACGCAACTACGCTTCCCGCCTCGGGTCCACAAGCTTAGCAACCAATCGCCGCGCTCCGAGTTGCATGTTGTTCCCATCCACCCAAATGGATCGTGGGCAGATTGTATTCGGCTAGTGCTCCCCGTGAATGGACAGTCACCTCCTTTCACTTCGGAGTGAGTTGGAGTTCGGCCGGTTGAATTATCAGGAGCAACCAGAGACCAATGAACAGCAAGGCGCAAGGCAAGGGGATGCTGTGAGCCAGGTTGATACGACCGAGACATTGTCCGTGGCCAAAGAGCCACGGACATCGCTGCTTGCACTCTGCTTGCTTGGACTCCTGGCGACCGTGATGATGGGCTGGATCTGCACGCTGGGCTGGCTCGCGTGGCGCTTCATCGACTGGCTGTTGTTCTGAGGCAATGCCGGCTGACCAAGCCAGCGGCGGAGGATCATCCCGCCTGTCGAACTTTCAGGAGCAGAGCATCGAACCTGAGAGACTGTTCAGCGTCACTCCTGGTTTTAGGCCTGCAGTGCCCGCCTCAGTTCATCAGCGTGTACTGCTGCCGCTCGCATTCTTCGAGAATGACTGACAGCCGGGCGTCAGCGTAGGCGGCATTGAAGAACACCGAATATGTACGACGTGGTCGGCCCGGAGGTGGATTGACTTCTCTGAGACACACAAAATAATCGCCGGGGCCGTGCTCGGCCTTGCGGAGGGCCGATATCTCTACAGGCCTCATCAGCTTGGCGTCCGTCACAACCTTTACGACGCCCTTTTGCATGTCATCCGGGCCAGGCGGTCCCGCCGCTGCCGGCGGAGCGGTCGGCGTAGTCGATGATGTGTCGGGCCACAAACCAACGTTTGTGCACGCTGACAAGAGCAAGCAGAGAACGGGTACAAAGCGCATGAGCGGTTTCTGAGAAGGTCGGTCGCCGCTTTTCTTTGCTGTAAGCGCTTGAAAAGACTGGTCGGGGCAGCTGGATTCGAACCAACGACCTGCAGTACCCAAAACTGCCGCGCTACCAGGCTGCGCTATACCCCGAATGTCTGGCGAGCCCCGTCGATACACGCTTCCCAACCTGCCAGCAAGCGTTCCGGCCGCCGGCCAAGGCGGCCAATTCCCGTCAACGAGGCCTATTTGCTGCCGAACAGGGGATGGCCGACGCGATCGCCGGGGCGAATGCCGTATTTCTGGGCTGTTCCCGCAACGACCTCGAGGACGGCCCGGGCGGGGCCCTTCGACGAGATGATCCTGGTCGACAGCGGTTCGGTATTTTCCGCAATGCGGAGGATGCGGCCATCGGCGCGAATGAAGATCATGTCGAGCGAGACATAGGTGTTCTTCATCCACATCGAGACTTCCTGCTCGGGATTGAAGTCGAACAGCATGCCTTTGCCGTCGGCCAATTCCTTGCGGTACATCAGCCCGGTCTGCTTCTCCTCCTCCGTCGTCGCCATCTCGACCGAGAACACCTGCACGCCGTTCTTCGTGACGATCTCGAGCGGCTGGAAGCTCGCGGCGCGAACTAGGGCGTTGGCGAGCGTGAAGCCGGCGATGACGAGGATGGCGGCAAGCCAGCCCCTGGCGAGGGACCAGGCGGCCTTGCGATCAGAAGACATGAGATGACACTCGGGAGGGCACAGATGAGCCTGACGGCGTGGGACTGCGACATCCTTACGCGGCGCTCGCCCGAAAAGCCAGAAGCGCGCGACCCGGGTCGCGCGCTTCTGCTCACAAACAGGAGAATTGGATCCGCTAGTGCGACTGGAGCCCCGGTGAGCCGGTCTCCGGATGGATCTCGGCCGCCATCATGCCCTTGGAGCCGGGCCCAAAGCGGACCAGCACATACTGGCCCGGCCGCAGCTCGGTCATGCCGAAGCGGCGCAGCGTCTCCATGTGCACGAAGATGTCGGGCGTGCCCTCGCCACAGGTCAGGAAGCCGAAGCCACGCAGCCGGTTGAACCATTTGACCTGGGCCCGCTCGAGGCCGCTGGTCGCGGTAACAGTGACGTGGGTCCGCGGCGGCAGCATCTGCGCCGGATGGATCGCGGTCGACTCGTCCATCGAAACGACGCGGAAGGCCTGATAGCCCTTGGCGCGCTGGATGCACTCGACGACGATGCGGGCGCCCTCGTACGCGGTCTGGAAGCCGTCGCGCCTAAGCACGGTAACGTGCAGGAGCACGTCGGGCCATCCATTGTCAGGGACGATGAAGCCGTAGCCCTTTGAGGCGTCGAACCATTTGATGACGCCATGGACTTCGACGAGGTTGGCGCTGCCCTCACCTAACCCGGTGAAGGGACTGATCGCGCTATCACGACCGGCGCCGTGCTCGCCCGACGCGGGAACTCCAAGCTTCTTGGACTCAAATCCGTCCGACGACCCCATAACCCCGGACCCCACACATGCCATGCAACCCGCCACATTGGCGGCGCTCGAATCACGCGTCTTAAGAGAATGTTCTCAGTTCGACGCGACGCGAATCTTTCGAATCAAAAGATAACACTCCCGGTTGCGAGGCATAGATAAAAAAGAGATTCGCCGGAACCTATGAACAGCTTGCACAGCCGCGAATCAAATTAACGCCTCAATTGGCGACGAAGGGCCCGAGCGTTTCGCCGATGTCGTGACGGATGACGAGGTCGGCGATGTCGTCCTGCTCGGTCGGCTCGCGATTGATGATCACCAAACGCGCACCTGAATTCTTCGCCATCATCGGAAAGCCCGCCGCCGGCCACACCACGAGCGAGGAACCGATCGCGATGAAGAGATCGCAGGTCTGCGACAGGTCGGTGGCGCGCTGCATTTCATCCTCGGGCATCGCCTGGCCAAACGAGATCGTTGCGGTTTTCACCGGCTCGTCGCATGCGGTGCAGTTGGGTGCGGCGCCGTCCCGGTCGAACCGCTGCTTCACCCAGTCGAGCTGATAGGCCTGCCCACATCCGATGCAGCGCGCGTAAGTGGTATTGCCGTGCAGTTCAATCACGCGATCGCCCGCGAAGCCCGACGCCTGGTGCAGATTGTCGATGTTCTGGGTGATCACAGCCGGAATCTTTCCGGCGCGATGCAGCGCAGCGAGCGCGCGATGGCCGCGGCCCGGTTTGGCTGCGGCGAACACCTCCTCCATCGCGAACCGCCTGCGCCAGGATTCGTCACGCGCATCCTGGCTCGCGACGAACTCGTCGAATTGGATCGGACGGTTGCGCGTCCAAATTCCGCCCGGCGAGCGGAAATCGGGAATGCCACATTCGGTCGAAATGCCGGCACCTGTGAATGGAACGATGATGTCAGCGCGCGCGATCATGTCGCCGAGTTGTTCGACACCGCTCTGAAGGTCTTTTGCAATCACGCGCCGCCTCCCGATTCACATTCGCGCTAGCTGCACCCGATGCAAGCGGCAAGATTGTTGACGCTCTTATCCACTACCACGCAAGTCATTGACGACATTCACGCGGCAATTTTTTCCGACCATCGCTTATCACAATCCTGCAATGCCGCCTCCCCATTGACGCCCCAATCAGAAGCGCCAATGCATGTGTTGACGCGACTCAACGTGATTGCGGCGGCAGTGCTTGAGTTCACAAGTGTACACATACTCAAGTGGAGTGGGGATTTGACATGACCGAAGACGAACAACGCAAGATCCGCGAACGCGAAGAGATCGCCGCCCGTGTCGCCGCCTTCCGTGCCACGCAGGAAAAGTTCAAGCGTGAGCGCGAAGAGTATTTCGTCTCGACACTCGAGAACGCCCGCAAGGCGGAACGGCCCTCGCTCTGGCCGTAACGACATGCGCCGGATGTGCGCACACGAAAAAAGCCCGGAGCATCGCTCCGGGCTTTTCGATTCATCAGCACTTACCAGTGACGGTAGTAGTGGTGGTGGCGATAGTACGGTCCGCCGTAATACGCGTACGGGCCAGGGCCGTAGGCATAGGCCGGGCCACCATAATAGCCGTAGCCCGGGCCATAGCCGTAACCATAGGGATGGGACGCGGCGACGGCACCGGCGGTGATCGCACCGGCGGCGAGACCGAACGCCAGGCCCGGGCCGATACCGCGCGCCTGCGCAGGTGCCGCAACCGCGGTCACGCCAACGGCTGCTACGGTCGCTAGAACTGCGAGTGTCTTCTTCATGATCTCCTCCTTGGCATCTCGCAGGGACAACGCCGGCCGTGCGCAATGGTTCGCCTCTGATGGAACCCGGCTGCGCAGAAATAATCCTGAGCGGAGGGAACGATTTCACCGACGGTGCATTGGGGGTCTACATGTGAGGGCCTCCGCCATCCGGGTGAGGCAGCAGCATGAAGACCCCGTCAGCATCTCCGCGGTGCTGGCGGGGTTTTCATTTTTGGCAGGCGAATGCGGGCGGCTCGCCGGGAACAAGCGCCTGGTGCGCACGTTAAGGTCGTCTTCCCGCAAGAAGAGGCCCATCATGCCCGTCTGGCTCGAAGTCCTGCTCAACCTGTCCGGCTATGCCGGCTTCGTCGCGCTTGCGACACGCGGTGCTGCGTGCTCGCGGGAATCTAGCGAGGATACGACTTACGATACGACCTACGTCGGCAAACGCTAGTTCGCCTGCGGCGGTCAGTGTGCCTGCGGCGCTTGACCGGCGGTGCGCACCAGCCGGTCGGCCTTGACGGCGACCCGCGTATCCTCGTCCTGCGGCCGCAGCGAAACGCTGATCACCACGAAGGCGAGACAGAACAGCGCGCCGACGACGGCGACACGGCGATAGGTCTGGCGGTCGCCCTGATAAAATGACGGCTCTAAAAATGGGGTCATGAAATGGTTCTTGAAATGGTTCTTGAAATGGTTCTTGGCAATATCGGTTTTCTTGTTGTCTTTGCCAGACACCTATCCCAATGCGCTGTAAGCGCAACACGATTGGGCTTTTAACCTAACCGAATAGGGTTATCGCGATCGCCGCAAACTTTCGTTAGGAGGTTGCGCGCGTTCAGGCGTCCGCCAGCCACTTCAGCGATGCGCGAAAGCCGAGGCTGCGATGGCCCGCGACCAGCACAGTGCCGTAGACCTCGGCCCCCTCCTCGTCGAACGTGCCGGAGAAGCCGCTGGTCGCCTCGCTGCCTGCGAACAGCGGCCTTACAAGCGGATCGGCAAACGGCGAATGCTGATTGGTGGCAAGCTCGCCCTTCCAGGTGCCATCGCCTGACGTGTAGGACCCGCGCGACCAGAAGTAAGGCCCGCCGCCGAGCAGCACGCCATCGCGCAAGATCAGCACGCCGCTGTCACGGCCCTTCACGCCGTCGAGCATGTGGATGTGGATGGAGTAGAGCCCGTTCTTCATGGATGCGCCGCCGTCCCCTGGCAACGATAGCGCGGCATGCGGGAAGCGTCGAGACAGGGACACGCCGCTTGCTGCGGCCAGCCGACCCAATTTGTTCAGGATCCACTGCCGTTTCGTTCGCAAGGAACGAATCGGAATCGACGAAATCGGCGCGATGCATCCCTTAACAAATCGTTTGCGTGCAAACGAGCGACAAAGCGCCGCAAGCGAGCGATTTCATCGTGTCGTCGCGGATTGATCGAGGCAGCCGCAATGACGACACGTGGATGCAAGGCATCGGATCGACTCGATTTGATACAACAGCTCGATCAGGTGCGAGACGTTCTGCATCCGACTCCATTTCGTTCTCAAAGAACGAATCGAAGCAGCGCAAATCAACGCGCTGCGTTTCCTAACGATCGATGAAGCGACCCACCTCGCATCAGTTGGCCTCGCTTCAATCCGGAAACGTTCACGCCGCGCGCTTGGCGCCCGCCTTCTCCGAAAAGCATTCCAGTATCTGGATGCGGAGCTCTTCCGCGGCCGGGCCCTGGACCTTCCTGAGCTGGTTCCAGAGCCGGATCACTTCGCGCTGTTTCTCGACGGTCATGAATCACCTCTTGAGCAGATGACCCACTAGAACAAAATGAGAACATAAAGTCCAGCGCCGTGTGCGAGGTTCCAGTGCATGTCGCGTTGAACCTTTTCAGCGCGCCGCAGACCTATTTGAGCTGGGGAATTTCAGCGCCCAGTTATACGGCAGCGCCGCTTGACGAACATATTCCGTCACCGCGGCGCTGTTGCTTTTTGGATTTTCAACCTTAAGTTAGACACATGGCTGACGGCCAGGCGCTGAAATCCCAACGCCGTCAGCAAAGAGAGCCCCGTGCGCAAGCGCGGGGTTTTTCTTTTTAGAGCTGGTGCCGATTTGCTGGGGGCGCGCTGAACTTTTTCAGCGCTGGCGCGTCTCATTCAATGAAGCTTCCCCCAGGCTTCACCCCCACCAGAAAGCCCCGCTTCCCCCAGGCGGGGTTTTCCCCATTTTGGATGGCATCATGCGCGTCTGCGCGCCGCCAGGGCACGCAGACCGCGCGAAGCGCTGGATCAGACGGCGTCCTTCGCCACCTTCAGGGGCGAGGCCTTCACCGACTTGCTCGCCGGCTTTGCAGCAAACTGCATCGGTTCCTTGGTGAAGGGATTGACCCCCATGCGGGCTTCGGTCGCGGGCTTGTTCACGACCGACATCTTCACGAAACCGGGAATAACGAACTCGCCGGACTCGTTGAGCTCCTTGTAGCCGACGGTGGCCATGTACTCGATGACCGACTTCACGTCGTTCTTCGCAAGCTGCGTGCCCTCGGCAATCGCATCGATCAACTGAGTCTTGGTCATCTTCGCCATGTCTGGAATTCCTCTGAATGGGGTGCGCGCGAGCTGCGCTGTAGCCTTGTCCCGGAAGCGGTAAAACTACGCGCGCTGCGTCCGTTCGTGCCTGTCGGCCACGAAGCAGCCGGGCTTAGAACCCATTGAGGCCGAAAACGCAAGCAGCAGTTCTGCTCGAGTTCCGTCACGTCTGGCGGGCAACAGTGCTGAGATATTTGGCCGGGGGCTTGCCCAGCGCCTTCCTGAACATGGTGATGAAGGCCGTGACCGATTCATAGCCGAGGTCCGCCGAGACCTTCTGCACGCTCGCGCCCGCCGCGAGTTCACGGATCGCGACGATCAGATGCAGTTGCTGACGCCAGCGTCCGAAGGTCAGCCCGGTCTCCTTCGTAACGAGGCGAGCAAGACTGCTCTCGCTCAGCGCGACGTGATCGGCCCATTCAGCCAACGTGCGACGGTCCGCGGGATTGTCCGCCAGCGCGGCCGCGATGCGCTTCACACGCGGCTCGCTCGAGAGCGGCAAATGCAATTGCTGCACTGGCATACGCGGCAACTCGCCGAGCAGCACGGCGATCAGGCGCTCCCGCCTCGCCTCGTCATGCTGCGCACCATCCGACAGCTCGACGATCAATTCGCGCAGCAGCGGCGAGATCGAGAGGGTGCAGCAGCGCTCCGGCAGATCGACCAGCTCAGCCTCGATGTACACGAAGAACAGACGCGCGTTTGCGGTGGCGCGATTGCTGTGCTTGACGTTCGAGGGAATCCACACCGCGCAATGCGGCGGCACCATCCACAAGCCAGAGGGAACGCTGGAGGTGACGCCACCGCCGAGCGACACCACAAGCTGCCCCTTGCGATGCCGATGCTCAGGCACCTCCCCTTTGGTCCCGTCGGCATCGACGCGCACGGCAATGACGGGCGCGGACCGGTCATCCACATCCAGGTCGATCCAGGGATAGCTGAGTTTTTGTCTGACCATTGACTGTATTTAGCGATTAATTGGAATTATATGCAAATTCAGCCAGTCACAAAGTGGATAGTTCTGGGGTCGCAGCAAACGAGGAGATGCGACCGTGCATGGCTCGATGATCACGACATCAGTTCAGCTGGGCCGAACCATTCGCATGCAAGCCGGGCAAGTGCGCGGCTCGCCGCGAGACCAGGGCGGCGTGCTCGCATTCAAGGGCATCCCCTATGCCGCACCTCCAATCGGCCCGCTGCGCTGGCGCGCCCCGCAGCCACCGATGTGGTGCACGGGTGTGCGCGATGCACTCGCGTTTGGCGCAGGATCGCTCTCCTCGCTCGAAAATGATCGGCGGCCGGGACCGCGGAGCGAAGACTGCCTCACCCTCAACATCTGGACCGCCGCAAAGGAGTCCGACGAGAAGCGGCCCGTGATGGTGTGGATCCACGGCGGCGGCTTTCAATTCGGCTCCTCCGCCAATCCTGCGACCGACGGACACTTATTGGCCGCGAAAGGCGTCGTCGTGGTCAGCTTCAACTATCGGCTCGGCGTCTTCGGGTTCCTCGCCCATCCCGATCTCGATACGCAGGCGCAATCGGGCAATTTCGGGCTCCAGGATCAGCTTGCGGCGCTGCGCTGGGTCAAAGTCAATATCGCGGCATTCGGCGGAGACCCTGACAACGTCACCCTGTTCGGTGAATCCGCCGGCGCGATGGCCGTCGGCATTCTGATGGCCTCGCCGCTCGCGCGCGGACTATTCCACAAGGCCGTCTGCGAGAGCGGCGCGTTCTGGGACGGCCGGCACGGGCCGCTGCAGAGCTTTGACGAAGCCCGTGCCCGCGGCGAAGCGTTCGCGCGCAGGCACGGCAACGGATCAATCGCAACGTTGCGCGCGATGCCAGCCGACCAGTTGAACGCAGCCGCTTCTTGGAGCTTTGAACGCGACCACGTCACGGAAGCTTTCTCGCCGAGCATCGACCGTTACGTGGTGCCCGATGTGCCCACACGACGTTTCCTGCGCGGCGAGCAGATGCACATTCCCCTGCTGGCGGGCTGGAACAGCGCGGAGGAATTTCCCTTCATGTCGCTCGCGTTATCGGTTCATTCGGCGCAAGCCTTTCGCGACGCGGCGGCAAAAGTCTTCGGCGAGGACCGGATGGCGGAATTTCTCAAGCTTTATCCCGCTGAGACAGACGCGCAGGCAGCGGCGTCGGCCGCAGCACTCGCGGGTGACATGGTGGTTGGCGAACAATGCTGGCAGGCACTGCGGCTGCATCGGCGCAGCACGCGCGCCCCCGTCTACGGCTATCACTTCGCCTACACCTCGCCCTACACGCCGATCGCCTCGCACGTCACCGAGATCCCCTTCGTGTTTGGAACGCTGACGCCGCAGCGGATCCTCGGCAGCACCACGCCGCCCGCTGAAGCCGACCGCGCGCTGGCCGAGACGATGATGAGCTATTGGGTGAACTTTGCGACGCGCGGGAACCCGAACGCGTCAGGCCTGCCGCCCTGGCCCGTTTATGACGAGAGCGATGTCGTGCAGGTCTTCGGCACCTCGATCGAGGCGCGCCCCAATCCGCAAGCTGATCGCTTCCGCTTCCTCGGCAGCCTCAGAGATGATGGCGTGCTTCCGATGCGCTGGCGCCATTGAAGTCGCGGAATAAAGCCCCCGCGCGGTCCTGTCGCGGAGTTTTCCACATGAGGCGTCACCTCATCGTGAAACTTTCGATACGACGGATCTTGTTCAGACTCTGGTAACCCAACGCGGCCACTCTCTTCATCAGTATCGTTGCGTTGGAGTACCCCACAGTGCTGAATTTTGACGAGCTGCGCGAACTCGCAGCCGATGTCCGCGTCTTTGTCGATGTCGCCGAAGACAAGGCCGAGGCGCTCAGGTCAGTTATCAGAGCCTACGACGTGGTGCTGGCGATCTTCCCGTCCGGAGACGGCATGGGCCTCCACGTCATCAAAGGCAAAGACATCCTGGACGGAATCGCGAAATCGCGCTCGCACGCGAGCTACAGCCACACCGCGATCGCGGTGCCTGATCTCGAGCATGCCGAAGTGCTGAAATATCTGACGGCGGCGCCCGCCGAGCAGCGCATCGCCGCGTAGCAGTTCCTCGACAAGCCCGTAGAAGGAACCGCTCATATCGCGTTTTATTGCTCAGCCCAATTGAACGGGCTGGGCAGAGCGGCGTTGTCCAACGCACTGCCGGGTGTCAACCGGACGCAACGGGGAACGTCGGACGCGGAGCATTTTTCCGGTTTCTGCCCGCGACATCAACGTATCGGTACGCGCTGACGACTAACCTGTTCCCGGCAGATGCACCTTCTCGCGAATTGCAGCCTCGTGATGATGCGCGCAGGAACAGTCATTGCTCACGCAAGTTGACCTCCCTCAAGACAAGGAGACAGCGATGAGCGTTGAAGGCAAGGCGAAGGAAGCAGCTGGCTACGTCAAGGAAGAGCTGAACGAACACGGCAAGTCGGCCGAGAGCCAAAAGAAGGCTCAAGAGGGTCGCGACCTCAGGAACGAAGGCCGCGTCGAAGACGGCAAGCCGCCGAAGACAACGAAGCCCGGCACGGGTCACTGACCCCAGGGGTCACTGACCCCAGACCGAACCAACTTGCAAAAGCCGCTCCTGGCAACGTCAGGGGCGGCTTTTTAGTGCCCCCACACTGCGGCCGCGACGCCGATCCCGATAAAGCCGAGGCCGATGACGACGGGCGCGAAATCGGCGGCGTCTTCGACGCCGAACAATTTGGCGATGAGTGTCCCGACTGCGGTCAGGACAATGTCGAAGATGAAGCCGAGCAAGGCGTCAAGCATGGCCGATCATCCTGCCTTGCCATGCTTCGCGTCATGCACGACGTCACCGATCGTGCTTCCCACGACCACCGCTGCGAAGACAGGCCAGCCTGCCGAGGCAACCAGGATCGTCCCGAGATGCATGTCCCCGGGGCTCTTGTACGCATCGAGGCCAGCGAAAAAGACCATCGCGATCAGGCAGCTGACCACATATCGTTTGAAGCAACTCACGGCGAAATGCCCTCGTTTCCAGGCATTCGTCGCCTCGAGCAGCATCCCGGTTCACGGGGATTGTCAGCGGCTTGCACCGCTTATCCACTCACACTGGTCAACGCGCGCGAGGACATCGATACGGCAAGGGCTAAGGTTCGCCGATCCTGCCCGGCCAGGTTCCATCTTCGACGTTCTTGGTCGCGAAATGACATCCCGCTGCAACCAGGCCTAGCGCAACGTTCACGCCAAACAGAAGGTGCAACACGAGGCTCATGTCCTCGCTCACGTACCTGATGTCGTGCCGGGATACGTAGCGCACAGCATGCGCAGCATCAGGCTCATGAGGAGAGATGGTCACGAGCGCAAGCCACGCGACCGTCCCGCAAAGCGCAACAACCCACGCAACCCTGCCAAGTCTTCGTAGCCACCGCTTCATTCCGATCCCGTCATGGCCGGATCTTGATTTGCCCTTTTTAGTCGCACCGCCCCGCCAAGGGGTTCAGGGATGGCCATGCTTGAAACGGTCGTACCAGATCGGAATAGCATCGACGGACGGCCCGGAGCAGTTATTGCCCCGGGGCCGGAGTCTGGATCCGAATTCAGCCGTTCGCATGGCCCTTGGGCGGCTCAACCAGATTGATGCGGTTGCCCTCGGCGTCAAATATCTGCGCCACGGCTCCAAACTTGCCCTCTATCTTGTTGACGAGTTGCAAGCCGAGGCTTGCCAGTCGTGCGTTCTCGACTTCGAGCACGGGCGTGACGATCGTCATGATCCCCTGGCCGGCGCGTTCGGCATCCCTCCAGACCTGCAGACCGGCCGCGCCCATGTTGCGCCATTGGGCCATGCCCGGTATCGGCTGGTCGTCGGCCGGACGCCCCATGAACTTTTCATACCAGACGAGAGCCTCGTCGAAGTCAGAAACGGTGGCGCAAGCGTAAATGCCTTGGACAGTCATCCTGGTCGTCATGATCGTTCTCCTGGGTTGAACACACCGATGTCGTCCAGGACGTCGAGATTTCGACAGGCGGCGCGAAAAAAATCGCGGTTAGCTCAAAATTCTCGAGCGCTGTTCTTCGAGGTAGCGTCGCTCCCCCTCCGACCAGCACAATCCGACGGCGACCGTGAAAGCCTCAACCGCCTCCGCACACTTTCCAAGATCGGCACAAATCTGCGCACGGGCTGCCCAATAGGGCAGATAGTCGGCCATCCTGACATCACCGCCAAGTGCCTCGATGTCGGCAAGAGCCGCGTCCGCGTGTCCCATCCGCGCAAGAGCCACGGAGCGGTTGAGTGTCACGACCGGCGATGGAGCGATCCTTTCAAGCACATCATAAAGAGAAACCACAACCTGCCAGTTCGACACGCCGCTCAGACAGCGCGCGACATGGGCGGATTGGATCGCTGCCTCGATCTGATAACGACCGGTGGGACCGTTGGTATTGGCCTCACGCAAGAGCCCCTCCGCCATCTCCAATTGCGCGCGATCCCAAAGTCCGACGTCCTGCTTGTCCAGTGGCACGAATTCCCCGTCGCGGCCCTGGCGAGATGACCGTCGCGCTTCCGCATAAAGCATCAGCGCAAGCAGGCCTTTTGCCTCCGGCTCCTGCGGAAGCAGGGAAACGACCACATGCCCAAGCCAGATTGCCTCGTGTCCGAGCGCTTTCGCGCCATCAATCTCCATCCACCCGTTCGTGTAGGCGGCATAGATGGAGGCCAGAACCGCCGGCAGGCGCGTCGGCAGCTCGTCTCGTTCAGGCACAAGGAACGGGATCTTGTGCTCCTTGATCCTCGCCTTGGCTCTCACAAGCCTCTGGCCCATGGTCTTTGGAGACACCAGAAATCGTGCGCTGATATCTATCGCGGTCAGGCCAAGCACGGTTTGAAGCATCAATGGCGTTCGCGCTGCCGCATCGATGCTGGGATGCGCACAAGCAAACATGAGCGCCAGTCGTCTGTCTGGAATCCCGTCATCCAGATCCGCTGCTGCGGAGAGCTCGTCGGCAATGAGATCGAGATGGCCTGCGCCCTTGTCCCTGACCTTCTCTTTGCGCCAATCGTCGAGCCTCCGCCTTCGCGCGATGGTCAACAGCCAGGCATCGGGATTATCAGGCACGCCGCTAACCGGCCATTTCTCGAGTGCCGCCAGGAAGGCTTCCGCGAGCGCGTCTTCCGCAGACGCCAAATCACCTGAGCGCCCGCTGAGATAAGCGACGAGGCGACCATAGCTCTCGCGCGCGACCTTTTCTGCTAACGATCGCGCAACGACGGACTCCGAAACCGTCATCCCGCGTATTCCGATCGATCCCTGATGCGGCGCACCTCAACCGAGCCCCACATCGCGGCGGGACAGCGTGCTGCCCATTTGTTTGCTTCGTCGATATCAGCAACGTCAATAATGAAATAACCGCCAAACTGTTCGCGAGCATCGGCATAGGGGCCGTCCAAAACACTGACTTCGCCACCCTTGACGCGCACGATACTTGCCTCCGAGGAACCGACGAGGGCGTCCGTTGAAATGAATACCGCCGCCTTCTCCAATGCCTGCTGGTAGGCAAACATCTGGCCCATGAACCGCGCCATGTCCTGCGGGGCCACGGCTTTTCCCGAGGCTTCGTTAGCGTGGAGCAAAAGCATGTAGCGCATGTTGATCTGTCCTCGACGAAAGCCTGCAGGGCAAATGGCGCAATTCCCGTAATTCCGCAATGGGTTGTTGCCCGCCCGTCCCCTCACTCCGGCTTTGCGTTGCGCCGCAATCCGAGCATGAGCAAGACGACGGCCAGGATGATGGCCGCGCCGATGAGCACGAAGCCGCCGGTGATCATTGCCTCCTTCCAGGGTGCTGCTTCATGCCCCATCGCCGTGATTGGCGAGAGCGCGGCTGTGCCAAGCACAGCGGCCGACGTCGTGACGATCCAATTGCCGTATGTTCCCAGAAGCAGTGCCCAATAGGTTACGGCCTTCGTTCGTGCCGATAGCCTGACCTCGTTCCAGATGGCGCCGACTGCCAGCAAGAACGTGCCGTTCATCACGCCCTCCAAATGAGCGGCCAACGCCATCCTCACATTGGTGAAATGCTGCTCGGCCAGCCCCGTCAGCAATCCGATCAGAAACAAGGCTGCGCCATGCCAAAGGAGCCTTCGCTTCTCATCCGCCATAAGCTTGCCCTCCACTAGCGAATGTTGAATCACTGCACCCTATTTCAAGCCGCGGTAAACGGCACCCCAGCGGATCACACTGTCTATTTGCGTTACTGAACTGTCATTATCGAATGCTAGCGCTGCAGGTCTTTTCAGAAGGAACCAGCTGATGCGCCTCATGCTTCCCATCGTCGCCGCTGCCGTGCTGGCGACGTCCGCCCCCGCTTTGGCCGTCGACCAGACCGTTCTTGGTGCCGGCAACGCCGCGGCCGGTGAGCTCGCCGCCCGTTCGCCGCTGGTGACGTCAGCGCTGGCGCGCATCGAGCAGGTCATCGCCACCATCGACGACGCCAAGCTGAAGGCCGCCACCCACGACGCCCTGTTCAACCCGAACACCTGCGTCACCCATCGCGCCAACCTCACCGCCGCCGACAAGGACAAGATCGTCGCCGAGCTGATCAGCCTCGGGCTGATCAACGAAGCCGACGGCAAGGCCTTCCCGGGCGGCGCGGTGACGGGCGTGTTTCCGCCGCTGCGCGACGACGGCACCGCCTGCCCGCATCTGCCGATGGCCTGGGGAGCCGCGCCCGGCAGCGGATTTACCGGCCACCACTCCTATCCCGGCGGCCTGCCGGTGCATGAATCGTTCAACCTGGCGAGTGCGATCAGCTTCAGCGAGAACTACCGCCTCAATGTCGGCCTGACCGGCGAGGACGGCCTGCCGCGGGCGGCGCTGCTGCCGCCGAACGGTTCGCGCGACGTCAGCCACTCCGATCTCGTCATCAACAACGACGCCATCCTCGCGGCCCCGATGTGGCACGACTGGGCCAAGCCGATCGTGTTCCAGTGGAATGCCGACGGCAGCGAGTTCGCCGAGTTCAACTTCGGCGGCAACGGCGAGACCGACGCTGATGGCGCCAAGGGCGACATCAAGGGCGACAGCCGCACCGGCGCCCATCACATTCTCGGAATCGCCGAATCCATGGCGCGCGACCTGCCCGCGCCGTTCATCGTGATCCAGGCCTCGGCCCACAGCGCGCCGACGCTCGGCCACGAGTACATGGTGGTGAACTGGCTGCGGCCTGCTGCGATCATCGCCCATGTCGACCCGATCGCGCGCGGTTATCTGGTGAAGGATGCGAGCGGCCACTTCCGCCTGCCGCCGGCGCGCACCGCCGACAACATCGACTTCCTCGCCGTCAACGCCAAGCTCGGCAACCTCTCGGCCGAGACCGTAATCCACAATCTGTCGGATGCGGACTACATCTTCGCAGGTCCCGCGGTGACGGCGTCGGTGGCGATCCTCACCAGGCTCGCCCCCGACTACGGCTTCGACCCCACGGATGCGACGAAGTTCAACAACGGCTTCCGCAACCCGGCGCTGTCCTATCTCAGCGCCGAACGGATCCTGATCCGCTACAATCACGACGGCCTTGCCGGCGTGCGGCACGACCTCGATGCGCTGAAGAAAGCGAAGGCGATTTGAGGCAGCTGCGGGAGCGAGCGTCACTCGCTCCCATCACGCTGTGGAGCATGAACGCTGCTGGCAACCACTTCAATTCGACGTGGTCTTGCCAGCGCGCATGGACACGAGCTTGTCCTCACGAAAGCCGAGAAAGAGCCATGCGGTCTCATCGAAACCGTGTGCGACCTTTCCGGCGTGAGCATACACCATCTGGGCAGCTTCCGACGTCGACGGCCGTCCCAGCGCCGCGACGACCTCCAAACGCGACATGCCCAAATGCAGCTTGCCGTCGAAGACGAGAGGCGCGAACTTGTCCGGCATGATGGCGCAATCGGTCGAGATCTCCGTGTCTTTCTCGGTGAGCTCCTCGACGATCTCTGTGACGCGATGGTCAGCGCCGCCCATCTCTCCGCTGGACACCCATAGTCGATGCTGCGCGCGCCTGTAACACAGCCAATAGATGCTGCCTGCAGCGTCGCCCTGGTGTTGGATGGTCCCTGCGCCCACGGCGTCGCGGACCGAACTGAGCGGCGTCTCCTCGAAGCGTCCGGCGAACGCACCTAGCGAAAAGCGGGTCGCCAATCTCTTTTTGACTGTCGGCGGCACGCGCTCGAGCGCTTGTTCGTCGAATGGCGGCGGCGGTGTCTGCGCGGAGCAGTCCGCGGGGATCGCGAAAAGGAGAAGCAGCAACAAGAGAGTCTTTGTCCGAACCATGCAGCTTAGTCGCGCTGGCTCAACACGGGTTCAGACGGCTTTGCCATGCACGGCGGACGCTTGTCCCACTGTCACTCTGAACGGCGAGAGCGGTTGAAAGCCTGCGCCGCTGGACGGCACCTCCCGAATGACACAAGATAGTTCAGTATCGGTGCACCAGATCGTCCGGCGGTCAGCGTGACTTAAGTGCACCGCAATAAACTTTAGAAGCGGCAGGGAAGAACGATGCAGCGAAAAAAAAGACATGTGGCGCTTCATGGTGCGATGGCTTGCCTGGCTCTGGTCCCGCCCATCATGGTCGTTGCGATCTCGCCGGCAAGCGCCGACGATTCAGCCAACATCCCACCTGCGCTCAAATGCGCTGACTTGACCGGCTGGAAGATGCCGGGATCGACGACATCTGTCACCAAGGCCGAGGAGGTGCCGGAGGCGCCGCCGGGGACCGTGCAGCCGTCGCCGCCGGCACCGGCCACCGTATCGGTGGCGCTGCCGGCGAACTGCCGCGCGGATGGCGTGATCGATCAGCGCGTGGGGGTCGAGGGCAAGTCCTACGCGATCGGCTTTGCCGTCGCCCTGCCCGATCGCTGGAACGGCCGGTTTTTGTTTCAGGGCGGCGGCGGTTTGAACGGCTCGATCCGGCCGCCGCTGGGTTACCAGGCGGCCGGCGAGGTGCCGGCGCTGGCGCGCGGCTTTGCCGTGGTCTCCACCGATAGCGGTCATCAGGGCGCGGTGTTCGATGCCTCGTTCCTGAAGGACCAGGAAGCCGCGCTCAACTTCGCCAATACATCCGTCGGCAAGGTCACTGTATCAGCCAAGGCGATCGTCGCGCATTACTATGGCCAGCCCGCAAAGCGTTCCTATTTCACGGGGTGCTCGACCGGGGGCCGCGAAGGCATGCTGGCGTCGGCGCGCTATCCCGAACAATTCGACGGCATCGTCGCCGGCGCGCCTGCGATGCGCACCGGCAACTCCAATATCGGTCTCGCCTGGGCCAACGCGGCCTTCAGCCAGGTCGCGCCGAAAGAGGCGTCCGGCAAGCCGGAGCCCGCCAAGACGTTTTCCGCTGAAGAGCGCAAGCTGATTACGAACGCGATCCTCACAGCCTGCGACGCCAAAGACGGCGTCAAGGATGGCCTGATCTTCGATCGCAAGGCCTGTCAATTCGATCCCGCGGTCCTCGCCTGCAAGGGCGACATCAAGGATTCCTGCCTGGCGCCGCCAAAGGTCGATGCCCTCCGGAAAGCTTTTGCCGGACCGAAGAATTCACGCGGTGCGCAGGTCTACCCGCCGTTCCCGTGGGACAGCGGCGTGGCAGCCGAAGGCGTTGCCATTCCCGGCATCCTGACCACGGGTGCGCTCAGTCCGGTCGGACCGCCTGTTTGGGACAGCATCAACGTCGATCAACTCGAAGACCGGGTCAACGCGAGCGGGTTGGATCGCCTCACCAACACCGCCTACTGGACCAACCTTTCGAGCTACTTCGGCCGTGGCGGCAAGCTGCTGTTTTACCACGGCGTGAGCGATCCCTGGTTCTCGGCTGAAGACACCGTGAATTACTACGAGCGCATGGCGGCGGATTCCGGCGGCATGGAGATGGTGCGGGAGAAATCCAGCCGGGCCTTCCTGGTGCCCGGCATGGGTCACTGCTCGAGCGGCGCAACGCTCGATCGTTTCGATCTCCTCAGCGCGGTCGTGAACTGGGTGGAAGACGGCAAGGCGCCCGATGCGGTGGTCGCGACCGGACCAGCCTTCCCCGGCCGCAGTCGGCCGCTTTGCGCCTATCCGCAACATGCGCAGTACAAGGGGCAAGGCGATCCGGAGAGCGCGGCGAGTTTTGAGTGCAAGTAGGACTTAGGTGCAGTCCAGTGCTGGATTGGACTGTAATTATCGTGTCTCGCTTCAGGGGTGCAGTGCAGTCCAGTGCACTCAATTCGTTCCCGATCGCCATCTCGCCGCGCTCGGCGGTCGCGTCGAGATCGTGTGGAAGTGAGAAGCCAGCCCCCGGTGCCTCACCTTGAGCTCAGCCATCCCTTGGGAACTCGGAATATCGCGAGCCGAACCGGCCCCTCGTTGACCGTATCCACCAGCGTTGCCGAGAACTCCAGCAAATTGGGGCTTATGAGCGTCCATTGACCCTTGAGCATATTGACGCCCTTTCGTGTCGTGATCTCTTTCTTGACGAGGTTTTTTGCGCGGACCTTCTTTGCCATATCGAGCCCCTCCCTGTGGAATTACGGTGACAATGCTGGACGATCACAGCCGATTTCGGTGACAGTGCACTAAATTCGTTCTCGATCGCGACCTGGGGAAGGCTCGGATATAAAATCGACACCTAGAGTTGGTCGCGCGCATCCATTAGCTTGAGAAGTTGGTCTTGACGTTTTGGCACTTGGTCGTCGATCTGCGAGATAATTGAGCGGATGCCCATGACAGCTTCTTTCACCAGGGGGGCGTAGTAATCAATGAGCCCGGAGCTTGGCATCATCCCATTCGCCTTTTGGTCAAGCCGTTCACCGAGCATCTGAATCCTACGCATTACGGTGGTGACTATTTCGCCGTAGCCGAATGGTGCTGTCGCCGCAGACTGGCTGGTGAAATCCATCGCATCGTTTCGAGCCAGGAAAAGGCTTCTGGCGTAGCCGTCCAGGTTGCCACTCGGTGGAAAACGCTCCTCGAATTTGCCAAGGTATCCCCTCGCGGTCAGAAGCCTGTCGATATCGGCGTTTAGATTGCTCACTTCGACATCCATCAGCTTCCGACTGGTGAGGCGTGTCCTTTCGCGTTCATCGTCAATTTGCTTCTGCGCAATCGCAAGCTGTTGCCGCGTGCCGTAGTATGCCCATCCACCAACGCCGAGGGTGACAACCCACCCCACGGCGTTCGTGATGATGCCGACGGCATCGGAGGGTTTCATTTCCCATGCAGCTTGCCACACCGGTCCCCACAGACCGGTCCAGAGAACAAGAGCAAGAATAAGAAGAATGCCAACCGCCGAGGCGGTCCCGGCCAAGTGGTCGAACCTCATCCCTTTATTCCCGGAACTCCTTGAAAGCCTTTAGCAGCTTCATCGTGGCTTCCATGCCCAGCTCGTCGCCGGTATAGCGGCACTGGTAGAGCCCTTGAAGGTTCGAGGGCAGCTCCAACCCCTCCTCCACCACCAGGATGAAGTTGCGCTTGTACAGCGCCATTGCCGCGCCGATCTCGATCAGCACGTTATCGTTGATCTTCGCCCTTTCCTTACCTTTGGGATCGGTGTACTTGCCTTCCGCGCTCACGTGAATAACCGCCGCGGAGCAGCCGCGCATATCGTCCATCACCTTGTCGGGCACGGGTTTGGCGATGGTCTCATTGTCCTGGGCGACCACAGGTTGGTAGGCACCGTAGGAGACAATCTCCTTAATTTGCTCCAGCACCTTCTTGTTCTTGCCGTGGGTGATGAAGACCTTGTTGTTGAACGTCGCCGTCGCCGAGGTGGCAGCCGGCGGCGTGAAGGACGCCGCGGGATCCTCTCCCTCCTCTTCGTAGTCCTCGTCATCCGTGATTTCGGTCGAGACAATCTTCAACGCAGGCGCTTCCATGCCGCCGAACTTGGCTAAGCCCTCCTTGGTGAACTCAAAACGCGTCGGCGCTCCCTTGCGTCCAATCGTTAGAGCGCCGAGACCTGCACCCTGAGCGACCTGGAAGAAGCAGACAGCCTGATGGTTTAGAATCGTTTCGCTCGAGGATGCCACCAGCCGGAAGTGGTCATGCCAGTGTGTCGAGACCTCAACGGCCGTGAAGGTGAACTCCTCCCGGTGTATTGCCCGCTCCACAATGGCTGAATATGCGGGGATGGCGCGAATGGCTTCCAGCATCGCCTGGGCGACGTTGGCACCCTTGTTCTTCCCGGCCGTGCGCCCTCGCTCCGTGAGCTTCAGCCGCCCCTCAACTTCCTCTACCAGCCCCCAAAACTTGTAGGCACTGACCTTGCGGCCATCGAGAACACCGGATTCGAGGACGGCCTTGGCATCCCCAATGGTCGCCCCCATGGGCTTGGAGAACAGGTAAGAACAGATCGCAATAACGTCCGCCATCGTCGTACGGATGGGTAACGCAGCAGACTCAGCCATATAATTTCCCCCTAAACCCCTTGAAACTATTCGGCTTCCGCGAAACGAGCAAGAGGCACCGGGCACAAGTCCCACGTGTTTTTCGGGATTGCGGGTGACAGTGCATTGCTCACCCATCCTTGTGGATTTCACCCGCGATATAATTACGGTGACAGTGCACTAAACTAGCCGTCCTCGCCCTGCGGCTTCGGTCCGCGCTTGGCAGGTCTCAGGACTCGCCCCGTCGCTCGCTCGAGGCGGGCGACAAAGCGGTCGTCGCCTAGCGGCCGGCCGATGCTCTCCGCAGCGCGCAGCCGATCGAATAGGTCAGCCTCCGGCGTGACTCCGATCAGATCGGCAAAATGGGGAAAGCGGTCCCTGATGGGCGTCAACGCTGTCACCCCGTCATCCTTTCCGCGCAGATGCGCCCGCGTGCTCGCCCAGCGCCAATCCTGCGCCCGTTGCACCAACCGTGCGCGCACCGGATTCAGCGACACATAGCGCAGCGCCGCCGCCAGATGCTCTTCGTCCATCGCGACTGCGCCGAACCGCCCCTGCCAGAAGTGTCCCGTGCGCTTGCGGCGCGCCTGGATGACGCCCGCATAGGTCCGATGCACACGTGCAAGCGCGCGACGCAGCCCGTCCGTGTCGGAGGGGACCAAGATGAGATGAACGTGGTTCGGCATCAGGCACCAGGCCCACACCTCGACTCCGGCCGCCGGACAGTTCGCCGCGAGGAGATCGCGATAGAGCGCATAGTCGCCATCGTCAAAGAACGTGCGCGCTCGGCCATTGCCGCGCTGGGTGACATGGTGGGGATGACCGGGGACAACGACACGAGCAAGACGAGCCATGCCGCATCATGGCGACGAAGCCGCGCGGCGTCAATTTAGTGCACCGTCACCGTAATTCCCGGAATAGAGTTTTGAGATTCTCCCTTGAGATGAAGAAATCGTCCGGTGATACCGCGATATCCAGCGAAGCGGTGGGAGACATTGTCGAGCGTCAGATATTTTCTGGCCAGAGGCTCGACTGGACCTAGATGATTCCTACCAGGATACGGATCACGCGCCAGAACACGATCGCCGACGGGATCGCAAGCAAGCCAAATCCGAGCACGTAAAAGCCAAAGCAAAACTTCCGAGCTAGCGGGTGACTCTCGTTAAGATATTCGAAATGAAGGTGCAGCACCTCAATCCTGTAACGTTCGTAGTCCTCATCGGCTATCGGCAGGCCCCGCCGACTCTTCTCCTGCAACTCGTCGCTAGAGGCAGCCAAAGTCGGCCTTTGAGCAGACATCTCGAGCAGTTTGCCGATATTGTTGATGACGTATCCCCTCAGGCTGGGGCCATCCCCTAGGACATAAGCTGAGGCGCTAGGGTATTGCTTCACCTCATCCGGGCAGAAACTGCCATAGATCAGGACGCCAACCGAGATAGCGCAGAGACCGAGATATATCAGAATAAGCCGGTAGGACACTTCCGCGCCGTTGTGCGCCTCGACAGATCTTGCCAGGTTCAAGAACTGCGCGATCGTCTCATTGAATATGATGAGATAGCCGATGAGCGGTACGACAATCGTCGCCTTCGCAGCGGTCGAATTGCTCACAAACCGAAGTCTCACCCACAGCGGCGGAGACAAAGTGGTCATGACCAGCCCAATAAAAAACCGGGACAATCCCGGCACTTTCTATCTAGCAGTTCTGATCGACGGAAACTAGCTTGCTACTCCCGCCGGGTTCGGTGGTTCTCAGCCCGCATTGATCTTCCTTGCTCTCCAGTTTCGCCATACTTGTTCGAGTTCGCTGACCGCATCATCTTTGCGTACGCATTTCCCCCCGCCCCCTGCCCCTCCCCCCACATTCCTGCTATCCCTCCCCCGCCATCCCGGCCCAAAGCAAAACCCTCCGAATACCCAAAGGGAGCAACAACCATGCGTTATCTCCACACCATGCTGCGCGTGCGCAATCTCGATGTCGCGATGAAGTTTTACGTCGATGCGTTCGGGCTGAAGGAGGTGCGGCGGATCGAGAACGACAAGGGGCGCTTCACGCTCGTGTTCCTGTGCTCGGCTGATGATCTCGAGGCGCTGAAGAAGCAGCCCGCGAGCCGCGGCGCGCCGCTGGTCGAGCTCACATACAATTGGGACGAGGAGAAGTATGGCGAGGACCGCTTCTTCGGCCATCTCGCCTACGAGGTCGACGACATCTACGAAACATGCGCGAAGCTGCAGAAGGCCGGCGTCACCATCAACCGGCCGCCGCGCGACGGCAACATGGCCTTCGTCCGCTCGCCCGATTTGCACTCGATCGAGATCCTGCAGAAGGGCGAGCCGAAGGCGCCGGCCGAGCCGTGGGCATCGATGCCCAATACGGGTCATTGGTAGGCCCTCGCGACTGGAACCAGAGCGTACCCCCGGCGTTTTCCCTTCGACAATGCAATTGGAGGAGGACGTAATGGGACGCGGAATTTTGTTGTGGCTGCTGGGCGTGCCGATCCCGGTGATCATTCTGCTGTGGCTGTTCTTCGGCCGTTGATATCGGCGCAAACGCATTTGCGTTTGTCGCCAGCGCAAACGCATTTGCTGATATCGCCAGCGCAAACGCATTTGCTGATGTCGCCAGCGCAAACGCGTTTTGCTGATGTCGCGCCGGCTTGAACCGCAATGAAAGCTCCGCTCTTCTGAGCGGAGCTTTTTGCATGAGGGGCTCGCGGCAATGCACGTCGCTGTGCGCGCGAAATTCCGCTATCACCCGCGGCAAATCAAACCTCGCGGGAGGATTTCATGCAGGACACACAGCTGACGATCTGGGGCCGCGCCAATTCGGTCAACGTGCAGAAGGTGCTGTGGTGCCTCACCGAGCTTTCGCTGCCCTATCAGCGCATCGACGCCGGCATGGCTTACGGCAAGACCCGCGAGGCCAGCTATCTCGCGATGAACCCCAATGCGCGGGTGCCGACGCTGGTCGAGGGCGACTTCTCGCTGTGGGAGTCCAATTCGATCATGCGTTATCTGTGCCTGGCGCATGGGCGCGGCACGCCTGTCTATCCGGAGGCGCCAAAGCTGCGCGCCGGCGTCGACCGCTGGCTCGACTGGACGCTGTCGATGGTGCAGCCGGTCGACCGCCCGGTGTTCTGGGGCATCGTGCGCACGCCGCCCGCTGAGCGCGACATGATCCAGGTGCAGAGGGATGCCGACGCGGCCGTCGAGGTCTGGGCGATCGCCGACAGCCTGCTTGCCACGCGCCCCTACATGGAGGGCGATGCGTTCACGCTCGCCGACATCGCTGTCGGCTGTTATGCGCGGCGCTGGCTCGGCGTCGAGGGGATCACCCGTCCGGCGCAGCCGAACCTCACAAGGTGGCTCGCCGAGCTCGGCAAGCGGCCCGGATTTGCGAGCCACGTAGCGCCGCCGATGTCGTGAGCCGCTGAGGCGGCCTAACGTACGGTGAGAGCGTGAGGAATCGCCGTGAGCGCGCAAACCGCCCGCGCCCGGTTTCTACTGTGCATGGGGTTGTTTTCGCGGTTTTGGTTTGGGCGGAGCTCAGCGCCCGGTTACGACGCCGGCCCTGACCGCGCCGCCGATCTTCACGCAGGTGCCCCCGACCATGGTGAAGCCCTGTCCAAACGAGGCACAGCTGTTCGCCCTCGCAGCGTCGGAGGCCCCCTTCGGGGGCAGGGTCTTGCCGGATGGCTCAGCCGGCGGCAGGCGCAGGGTCTCGGCCCCGGCGACGGAGGTCATGGTGAACGAGATCAGGATGAGCACGGCGGCGCGCATGTCCACCTTGTAGCCCGGACCGGCGGCAGGCGCCATCCGGCGGCGATCAGAGGAACTTGATGCCGGCCGACTTGCCGCGGCGCCAGACCACCTGGCAGCTCCGCCCGGTCCGCGCGTCGCGCGCAAAGGCCATCCGGATCACCCCCGGAAGCTGGCTCGCATCCTCGTCCAGCGTGATCCTGGCACCCGTGGCCGAGATGTCCTGGACCAGGCAATGCCGCGCCGCGAATCCGCCCTCGAGCGTGATCCAGGCATGCTGCGACAGCAGTTTGCGGGCTGCGCGCTTTTTGGGCTGTGGCATCGGCTAAAACTCTCCCGCGCCAGCGCTAGCCCAGGGAACCCTAAGAAACCGTTGAAATCGCTATCCAGATCATCCCGGGGCCGGCTATCCACCGGGCTCAAAAGAGCGTTCCAGAACGGCTTGCCCACCGGCGCAAAGGCCACTATACGTTCGCCCGCTGCAAGCCGCCGGGCACGACTCGGCCGGCCAGCGGGCCTGTCGCCAATTGCGGTCAGGCCTTGCGTTTGCTCCCTTCGTCTATCGGTTAGGACGCCACCCTTTCACGGTGGAGAGAGCGGTTCGATTCCGCTAGGGAGCGCCAAATTTGGCCGAGCCGCACTATCTGACCGTCCATCACGGGGTCTGGCATTTCCTGCGGCGCGTGCCGATCGAGTACGAGCGTCTGGACACGCGAGGCAACGTCAAGCTTTCGAGCAAGGTCAAGGTCGCGACCGACCGCACCGGCATTAGCGAGCCGGGTCGCGGCTTGGATGAACGAGACGCTGGAGGCCTGGAGACCGGGGCGCGGCCAAGCGAGATTGTAAACCCGACTGCGCAACGCATCGTGCTCGATGTCGAAGTCCCGTACATCCGCATTCAGGCCGAGGGCCGCATCCTCAAAACCGAGCACAGCGAGCGCGACATCCCGCAGGTCGGTCACGCCTTGGAAGCAATGAAGCGGCATCCGCACGGCTTCCCGCGTTACGTCGACAAGGGCTGTCGGCGACGTTGATGAAGCACTTCGATCAGCATCGAGATCGATCGCAAGATTAATCGGCAGATGATGCAAAACGTAGCAACTCAACTCGCCGCCAAGAACGAAGGCGAGGTGTCCGCCTACCTGATCTTGCGCGCAAGGAATTTCTGGAACGCCGCAAGCGCTTCCGGCGAGCGCATCCGTTCCGCGAACAGGTGGTTTTCCTGTCCGATACGGCGCTCGATCTCCTCGAGCGGCGGCTTGAGAAGCTTGCGCGCGATCGCAACGGCATCAACCGGCAGCGCACAGATCTCCCGTGCGACTTTCCGAGCCTCCACCTCGGCGTGTCCGGGCGGCACGATCTGATTGACGAGGCCCGCCTCCTTTGCATCTTCCGCGCTCATCTCGCGTCCCATCACCAGTGTCGCAAAGGCGCGCTGGTGCCCCACCATATGCGGAATGAGTAGGCTGGTCGCGCCGTCCGGCACGAGACCGTAGTGGATGTAGGGTGAGGAGAACGTCGTCGTCGTGCTGGCGATCACGTAATCGCAATGAACGACCATCGTCATGCCGATGCCGATCGCAATACCGTCCACCGCGGCGATGATCGGCTTCCTGTTGTTGACGAGGGACTGGAGGAAGATCACGGAATTGCGCGGCCGCGCGCCATCGTCGGCTTCGGTGGCGGCCTTCAGGAAATCGCCGATGTCGTTGCCGGCGGTGAAGACGCCCGAGCGCCCCGCCAGGATCATGCAACGGATCGCAGGATTGGATTGCGCGCCGTTGATGGCCTCGCTCATCGCCAGATACATGTGCTGGGTGAGCGTGTTCTTCTTCTCCGGCCGGCGCATCGTGATCACACGGGTGGCGCCTTCGTCGGTGACGATGATGTGCTCGGTCATGAAGCCTCCTCGCAACCTTGTGCGCGAACAGACCGGATAGCCCTCTAGTTCGGCTTCTTGGGCGGCTTGGACGTCTCCGTCGAGTGTACTCCGCTCCACGGATCGTATTTTTCGGCGGGCACCGGAATCCTGTCGAGAGCAGCTTTATACGCCTTCTCATCGACCTTCGGGTGGTTTTCGACAGGCGGTCCGGAATTGCCCTTGCCGCGACCAAGCCCTTGCGCCTCGGCGTTCGCAGCCGCCATCGTCACCGCGGCCGATACCATGATGCGGAGAGCACGTCGTCTGCGGATCATGCGAGTTCCCTCTCTTTGGTCAGTTCCTATTGTCCAGACGGCGTGCGGACGCCGTGCCAGGCATCCCGCACCTGGTGGTAGTGCACCTCCGGCAGGTAATCGGGCGTGCTTAGATTCAGCGTGCGCACGTCAAGCCGGCCAACTGCGCTGAGCAGCGTGTAGGAGGCGATCACGCGATCGCGTTGGGCCAGGATTTGGCGAGAGCGCGCCGCGGTCAGGTCCTGCTGCGCATTCAACACATCGATTGTCGTACGCTGGCCGCCGGCGGCTTCGCGGCGCACGCCTTGCAGCGCCACATCTGCCGCCTTCACCTCGGACTCCGCTGCAGTCAGCGCCACCTTGGTCCCCTCGTTGGAGACCCAGGCGCCGACGACCGCGGTGCGCGACTGGTTGCGGACCTGCTCCAGCACCAGGCGGCTTTGCGACGAAACCTCCTTGGCCTGCCGCGTCTGCGCTGCGGCCGTGCCACCATCGTAGATCGGTACATTGATCTGGCCGAGGATCGAGGCCTGGTCGGTGCCGAACGTGCCGAGCGTCGAATCCGAGTCCTTCGAGCGGCTCGCATTCGCCTGTACCGCGACCGTCGGCAGCAGGCTCGATTCAGCTACCTTGATCGTGGTCTGCGCGACGTCGACGTCGTAACCAGCACCGAGCACCGCCGGGTGCTCGTGATTGGCGGTATCGATCGATGCAGGCATGCTCAAGGGCGAGAACCGATCGACCGGCGTCGCCGCTACCAGCTGGCCGGGCGGCGCGCCGATCACTTGGACATAGGTTGCCTTGCTGATGGCAAGCGTCACCTCGGCGGCATTGAGATCGGCGAGGCCGCGACTGAGGCGCGCCTCAGCTTGCGCCGTGTCGGTCGGCGTCACGTCTCCGGCGTTGAGACGCTTCTGGGTCGTCGCCTGGATCTCGCGGAGCACGGCGACGTTGGTACGCTGGGCTTCGACCAGGGCCTGATTGGCCATCACGTTCATATAGGCGGTGACCGCGTCGAGCAGCACACTCTGCCCGGTGTTACGCAGCGCCTCACGCCCCGAAAGAACCTGAAACTCGGCGACGCGGACGCTGTTGGCAGTCTTGAAGCCGTTGAACAGGACCTGACTAACCGTAACCCCAATGGTCCAGGGGCGAAGCGTCGCCCCCTGGATGGTGTTGTCAGGGAGCGTGTTCCTGACGGCCTGCAAGCCGGCGCTGAGGCTCGCGATGATTTGCGGCCGGTAGCCGGCCAGCGCCTGCGGCACGTTCTCGTCTACGCCGCGCTGGCGGGCCCGGTCGGCGTTAAGCTGCGGGCTCGACTGGTAAGCCTTGACCAGAGCTTCAGACAGCGTTTCCGCGCGCGACGGTCCGCAAACCATCGTCACCGCTCCCGTGACGGAGAGTGCCAGTGTCCAGCCTCTTGAAAGACGCCAACGCACGCCCCACCTCATTCCGCCGGCGCCATTTGAGGCTCAATCGCCAGTCCCGGCCGCGTCCGCCGCGAGAACATCGCAATCAGCGCCGGTAGCGTCACCAGGATAACGACCGGCGCCAGCGTCATGCCGGCTACGACCACGATTGCGAGCGGCTTTTGCACCTGCGAGCCGATGCCGCTCGAGAGCGCCGCGGGCAACAGCCCGATGCCGGCGACGACGCAGGTCATCAGCACCGGGCGAAGCTGGAGTTCGCCAGTACGCAGGATGGCCGCACCCCGCTCCATACCCTCGTCGATCAACGCATTGTACTGCGAAAGGATGATGATGCCGTCCATCACCGAGATGCCAAACAGCGCGATGAAGCCGATCGCCGCCGAGACGCTGAAGGGAATGCCGGTCAAGAGCAGGCCCAGAATCCCGCCGAGCACCGCCATCGGGATCACGCTCATGGTCAGCACCGTGTCGATGACTGAGCCGAAATTGAACCAGATCAGCATCGCGATCAGCGCGAGACTGATCGGCACCACGATCGAGAGCCGCCTGATCGCGTCCTGGAGATTGCCGAACTCGCCGACCCATTCGAGGTGCGATCCCGGCGGCAGAACCACATTAGCCGCGACCTTCTCCTGCGCCTCCTGGATGGCGCTGCCGAGATCGCGCTCGCGCACCGAGAACTTGATCGGCAGATAGCGCTCCTGCTGCTCGCGGTAGATGTAGGCTGCGCCGGACACGAGGCTTACCGTTGCCACCTCACTGAGCGGCACCTGGGTCACCCCGTTCGGCCCCTGCGCGCCGATCCGCAAATTCTGGATCGCCTCCGCGCTGCGTCGGTACTGCGGCGCGAGCCGCACGATGATCGGGAAATGGCGGTCACTGCCGGGCTCGTAGAGATCGCCGGCACTGTCGCCGCCAATCGCCGTCTTGATCGTCGTGTTGATGTCGCCGGGCGAGAGCCCGTAGCGCGCGGCGCGGGCGCGGTCGACGTCGATCTGGATCGTGGGCTGGCCGAGCGAAGTGAACACCGCGAGATCAGTGATGCCCTGCACGGTCGCAAGCTGCGCCTTGATCTTGTTGGCCGTGTCGGTCAGGGCCTGGAGATCGCCGCCGTAGAGCTTGATCGAGTTCTCACCTTTGACACCGGACACCGCCTCCGAAACGTTGTCTTGGAGATATTGCGAGAAGTTGAACTCGACCCCCGGGAATTTCTCCTGGAGCTGCGCGAGCAGATTTGCGGTCAGCTCGTCCTTGTCTTCATGATCCGGCCATTCCTTGGCGGGCTTGAGCGGCGCGAAGAACTCGGCGTTGAAGAATCCGGCCGCGTCGGTGCCGTCATCCGGCCGGCCGTGCTGCGAGACGACGGACTCGACCTCCGGGCGTTCTGCGATCAGCTTGCGCATCTGGTTGACGTAGGAGTTGCCCTCCTGGAGCGAGATGGTCGGCGGCAGGGTAGCGCGGATCCAGAGATTGCCCTCCTCCAGCTTCGGCAGATATTCGAGGCCGAGCAGTCGCACAGCGAAGACGGTGACCAGGATCAGCGCTATGCCGCCCGCCAGCACGATCCGGCGATGGCTGAGCGAGCGGGCCAGCACCGGCATGTAGAGCCGGTGCATCCACCGCATCAGGAACGTCTCGGTCTCCTCGACGTGGGCGGGCAGGATGATGGCGCTGAGCGCCGGGGTCACCGTGAAGGTCGCCAGCAGGCCTCCCGCGAGCGCATAGGCGTAGGTCCGCGCCATCGGCCCGAAGATGTTGCCCTCGACGCCGGAGAGCGTGAACAGCGGCAGGAACGCCGCGATGATGATGGCCGCGGCGAAGAAGATCGAACGCGAGACGTCGGCCGCCGCCGTCAAGATGGCATGATGCTTCATGCCCATGATGGTGTGGGCCGAGATCGACGCCTGCTCACTCGGCGTCAACCGCTCGGTGTGCGACAAGCGCCGGAAGATCGCCTCCACCATGATGACGGTCGCATCGACGATCAGGCCGAAATCAATGGCGCCGACCGACAGCAGATTGGCGGACTCGCCGCGCAGCACGAGAATCGTGACGGCGAAGAACAGCGCAAAGGGGATCGTAGCCCCCACGATCATGGCGCTGCGCAAATCACCGAGGAATATCCACTGCAACAGCACGATCAGGCCGATGCCGACCACCATGTTCTCCAGCACGGTATGGGTCGTGGTCTGGATCAGGTCCTTGCGATCGTAGATGCGCTCGATCCGCACTCCCGGCGGCAAGATGCTCGAGTCGTTGATACTCGAGACCAGCTCCTCGACGCGGGAAATCGTCGGCGAGCTCTGCTCGCCGCGACGCATCAGGACGATGCCCTGGACGATGTCGTCGTCCTGATCCTGGCCGGCGATACCGAGCCGGGGCTGCTCGCCGACGGTGACGGTGGCGACGTCGCGAACCAGCACCGGCGTCCCGTTGTTGGAGACGACCATGGTGTTCTCGAGCGCGTGGATCGAGCGGATCAATCCGACGCCACGCACCACGGCCGCTTGCGGTCCGATATTGACCGTGTTGCCACCGACATTGACGTTGGCATTGCTGATGGTCTGGAGCAGTTGCGGCAGGGTCAGACCGTTGGCGACGAGCTTGTTGAAGTCGACCTGGACCTCGTAGGTCTTGGTCCGCCCACCCCACCCCGTAACGTCGATCACGCCTGGCACGGTGCGGAAGCGCCGTTGCAGGATCCAGTCCTGCAGCGTCTTGAGATCGAGCACCGAGTAATTGGGCGGGCCGACCAGCCTATAGCGGTAGATTTCGCCGATCGGGCTCAACGGCGAAATCTGTGGCTGCGCGTTGTTGGGCAATGGCGCAAGCTGCGAGAGCCGGTTCAGAACCTGCTGGAGCGCCTGCTCATAGGTGTAGTCAAACGAGAACTGGAGTTTGACGTCGGACAGGCCATAGAGCGAGATGGTCCTGATCACCTTCATGTTCTTGATGCCGGCGACCTGCGTCTCCAGCGGAATCGTGATGTAGCGCTCGATCTCCTCAGCCGACAGGCCCGGGCTCTGCGTCACGATGTCGACCATCGGCGGCGTCGGATCGGGATAGGCTTCGATGTTGAGCTGCTGGAAAGCGATCAAGCCGCCGATCATCATGGCGGCGAACAGGCCGACCATCAGGAAGCGGCGACTGACTGCGAAGGCGACGAGACGTTCCATGTGATCCGGCTATCCCGTGCTAGCTGCCGGACGCAGCGCGGTCGATGAACAGGCTCCCGCGGGTGATGATTTTCTCGCCCGCCGCCAGGTTGCTGCGCGCCTCGACGAGGTCGCCATTGGTCAGGCCCACCTGGATCTCGCGCAGTTCGACCGAACCGTCGTCCCGGAACACCCAGACCCGCACGTGATCGCCCTCATAGATCAGGGCCTGCTTCGGCACACCGACCGAAGGCCGGTTCACGCCGGCATAGACGGTGACGTTGGCGAACATTTCCGGCTTGAGCGCGCCGTCTTTGTTGTCGATGGTGGCGCGAACCATGAGGCGCCGTGTCGTTGGATCGATGGCGGCGGCCACATAGTCGACACGCGCCTTGAAATCGCGACCGGGGAGCGCGAGCACCGAGAAGGCAATGTCCTGTCCGATGGCGATATCAGCAGCCTCACTCTCGCGCACGAACGCCGTCAACCAGACCGTCGACAGGTCTCCGATCACGAACACCGGGTCGCTGGCTCCACTGCTGATGAACTGGCCGGGGCCGATCTTGCGCTGCACGACGGTGCCGCCGATCGGCGAATAGATCGGCGTCTCGGCGCTGATCTGCCGAGTCTCCTGGAATGTCGTGATCTGGTCCTCGGAACGGCCAAGGATCCGCAGCCGATTATGTGCGGCTTCCAACGCAGTCTCCGCCGAGCGCATGTCGTTCTGCGCCGTGGTGAGATCGGCCTGCGCCTGCTGCCAGTCCTTGAGCGGCACTGCCTTGCCGGCATAGAGATCGTTGGCGCGCTTCTCGACGATCTGCGCGAGGTTGAGCCTGGAGCGCGCTGAATTGAGCGTGCCGAGCGCCGTCACGAAATCGTTCAGACCCTGGACGGTATCGGCGGCCTCGACCACGAACAGCGGCTGCCCGCGCTCGACCGTATCGCTTGGCTTGACCAGCAGCTTGACCACGCGGCCCGCATAGGGCGAGAAGATCGGCGTCGAGGAATCCTCGTTGACGGCGATCTTGCCCTCCGTCACGTGCTCGGCGCGGAACACCCGCTCAGAGACAGGCTCGATCGACAGGCTCGCAAGCTCCGATGCACTTGGAACATAGCGCGGTGGCTTCACCCTGGCCTGGCTAGACGCCTCCGTGACCTTGCCATGCGACACCATCCGCGGCGCAGAAATGACGCCCACGGCGAGGACGATCGACACCGCAGCCAGGATGGCAAACCGTCGACGGCTAAAGATCAAGCCGATCTTCATGACACAAACACGCACATTGGCTCACGCACTCCCGTGCCTCCCGAGAGGACTTGGCCTCGCCCGCCCAAGTTCAGTTCTGAGCCGGACCACGCCACATCGGCGACTTAGGCCCGCCGTAATAGCGCATCGGTCCGAGATTGGTTGACGAGACATCGACGAACTGCGCCGGTGCCACTTTGGTGTGATGGACATGCCGGTGACTAGCATGTCTTGCTTGCACAGGACTGACAGCGCCCGCTGTAAGAATCATGCCGACAAGAAAACCGATTGCAGCTCGCGTGGCGGCTCCTGTCGCCGAGTGGGTTCTGGAGATCGTGCTCATTGACTGGGCCACATCGGATCTTTCGGTCCGCCGTAATAGCGCATCTGGTGCGACGTCGATGTCTCACCGGTCGCCGCGCCGAGATCGCTCACGCATCCGGCAAGGCATGCGCCGAGTCCCGCGAGAGCGATCATGGTTACAATCCGCCGGCCGAACGCGTTCATTCTGTCCCCCTCCTCCACGCGCGTCAGTATTTCGCCACCACCGGGCCGCCGAACTTGTAGTCGAGGCCGAACGTCACGATGGAATATGTGTTGGCGACGTTGTAAGCGAGCACCCCGTTGGTCGGGGCATCGCGACGGAAAGTGCCGAGATCGAGATAGGTGTATTCGAACTTCCCGATCAGATTCTCGGTGATCGCATAGGCGATGCCGCCGCCTGCGGCGAGGCCGCTGCGTGTCGTCTTGAACGTGTCGACGCCAACGCCAGGATTGGTATCGGTGTGCGTCAACGAGCCGAAGCCCCAGCCGCCGGTGAAGAACAGCAGCAGGCGGTCGACCGCGATACCGCCCCGCGCGCGCAGCGTGCCCCCCCAACTGAGCTTGGTGGCATCGTCCCAGCCGAGCGCGAAACTGTCGCTGCCCTTGATGTCCGCGCCGAAGGCGGTGGCTTCGACGCCAACCACGATGTTGCCGCTCTGCCAGTTGTAGCCGATCTCGCCGCCGCCAAGTCCTCCCTGCGACGAATAGTTAGCCGTAAAGTTGGCGAGGCCGGCCGGGCCCGTCGCGTTGTTCAGATTGTGATTGCCGTAGCCACCACCGCCGAACACCCCGATGTAGAACCCGCTCCAGTCATAAGCAGCCGTCGCGACGACTGGCGCCTTGCCGTAGATCGGAAGATCGGCCGCCAGCGCGGGCGACACGAGACCCAGCACGCAGAGTGAGGCCGTGGTGAGAAGAATCCGCTTCATCGTAGAAAATCCCCTGTCGATCTGTTTCGAAGAACCCGACGGCCCGCTTGCGTAGGGGCCGCCGGGTTTGTCCCCCGTTAGAAGTGAATGATGATGTCGGCCGAACCGACGAGGGCGAAGTTCTTGTTGGGAGCAATGCCGAAATTCGCATTGCCGTTGAACGCATTGGCGTTGAGCGACCGGTAGTACGTGACTTCAGGTCGGATCTCGATCTGCGGCGAGAACCAATGCTGCCAGCCCAGGCCGGTCTCGAAATACGCGGTCTTGGTGCCGGTGCGCTGACCTTCCTTGTCGTCGTAATACTCGATGCGATACGAGATGTTGTCGAGCGACGTCGGCTTGTAGTTGATGTAGGCGAGATACGTCTGCACAGAAGCCGTGCACGACCACACGGCAGCGCTGGCGCACTGGGCAAGTCCCGGCGCGTTGGTCAGCATGTATTGCGGCGAGAATGGCGTGCCTCCTGCGAGATAGGAGGCCATTGCAGCCGGGTTGTTCGCGTTCAGCACATTGTTCTGGTGCAGATTGTAGGTCTCGAACGAGATGTGCCACTGATCGTTGAACTTGTGGTACGCGGTGAGACCAACCCATTGCAGGTTGTTGTAGCCCCACGTCCCGCTGTTCCAGGCGTCGGCCACGACGTAGATGCTGTCGTTGCCGGAATCGCTGGTCCAGCGCACGCCCGCCGTGACGCTCGGGATCGCACCGGGATCCTTCAGCATGGTGCTATTCGGGAACAGCGGATTCGGCGACGGATTGGCGATCTTGGCGCCCAGATTCCAAGGCATCGTGTCGCTGCCGACCGAGAGACCCAACTGCACCATCCAGTTCTTATTGACCGCGAGCGTGGTCTGGATGCCGGTGTTGGTATAGTTGTCGAACGTATACGTCATCGAGTGCGTATACATATAATTGTTCGGCGCGAGCTGGGCCTCGATGTCGGGGACCGAGATGAAGCGGCCGAAGCGCACCAGAAGGCCATCGGCAAGCCACGGAATGAAGACTTCGCCGTAAGCCATCGGCAAGTCATAGCCGTAGTTCTTGTTCTGGTTCAGCAGCTGGTTGCTCCACAGCCCGAACGCAGTCGTGTAGCGATAGTTTTCGCCGAAGATCGGCGCGATCCTAAAGCCCCAGTCAATATGGTCCTTTTGGACCGTGTCGGGCAGACGTTCGATGTAAACCACCGCCTGATCGAGCTGCACGGTATTCGGATTGTAGTCGTACGCCGCCGGAGCGTTGCCGCCGCGCACCGTGTTCGTACTGAGGTTGCCGCCCGCGTTGACCCAGCCATAGACCTGGATATGCGAGTCGCTCATGGCTTCGCCGAGCTTGGTATTGCTGAGCGCATTCATCAAAGGGCTATCGATCGAGCTTGGCCGCGTCACACCGATGCTGGTCGAGCCGCCATAGGGCCATTCCGTGAACGGCATCGGCGGTGTGCTCTGCGGTGTCGTAGGCCACTCGGCGCGGCGCGACGGCGGCGCTTTGGGATCTGCAGGCGCGGAATCCTTGCCCCATTCGAGCCGATAGTAGTTGATGAAGCGTGTCAGGAAGTCGCTGCCAAGATAGGAGTCCAGACAGCCGTAATTCTTGTACGGATCGCAGAAGGTCTTACCGACCGGCGGAAGCGTGTCCGCAGCATTGGCAGTGCCGCCCATCCCCATCATCGCAACGAGCGATGCGCCTGCCAGAAGATACTTTCTCATCATATTGCCCCAAGCGGTTGATACCGACGCCTTCAAGGCGTTCTTTCGGTTTCGTTAAGCTCGGTACAATCCTTCGTGTGGCGCGCAGAAAAAGGCGATACGGTTTGCCGCGACGGTTCGTTAAAATAAAATAGCGCAACGACGTACTTCGCCGCCGTTTGCACGCGGACTCATCAATTGCACGCGCGGTTTGCCCAATGCGTCGGCGAAAACATGAAGATTTCGCGGACCAACGATGTCGCAGCGCAAACGTTTCATGCGAGCTGTGTCATTTCAGTCATAGTTGCGCGAGGCGCCTGCTCGACTTGCGCGCAGAAAAGCCTGCGCAACGCGCCACGGCTATTTTTTTGCTACGTTTGAGCGCCGGATTCCTGATCGAAGATTTATGTCCGGAGCCGCTAGTGTCTTCGCAGGAGCTGAACTCTGCCTGGCGAGGTTCGACGATGGACACCGTGACTCATGCCGCGCGCCTCACCGGCGATCCGGTGCATGACGATGCCGGATTCGATCTCACATTCCTGCCAAGGACGCTGATGGGACAATGCCGCAGCCTGATCGAATCGTATCACGAGGTTCATGGCTACGCTTCGCTGCCGAACATGTTGTGGCAGTTTCGCATGGGCCCGCTGATCGAGCGCCACAGGGAGCTCCGGCAAGTGCTGCGCAAGGCCTCGACCACGCGCAGCGCCAAGAAAGCCAATGAGGGCTTTGTCCAGATCGCGACCACCATTCTTGCACTGGAGATCCTGGCCAGCAGCTTTGCCGGCTGGAACGCGATCTATCCGGTCGCCGGCGAAGCGGCACGCGACGTCCTCCAGCGCAATGCGCATGGAACGCACATGCCGCTGATGGACTTCTATCTCTATCCGCCGAAGCAGCTCAGCGCGGCGGCCATTGCCACGCTGGCACCTCCCGCAAGCCGGTCGCGCGACAACGCCGCCCTGCATCACGCATCGCGTCCCGAACTGTCGGGCGAGCGGCGCGCGCTTCAATACGCGAGCATGATTCGAAACGAGCAGGATTCCGCCGTGCGAAGCGCCGCGGCGCCTTGATCGCCGAACTACGCTGATGTCCGTCATGACAAGGTCGGATTGCTGCGCTCTCCAGCGCCGACCTCACGCGACTCCGTAGATCTACGGACCAAAACGACTATTACTTTTTTATTTCCGGCGACATCCAACGACATAGATTTTCTACGCCGATCCAGCCCATCGTCGGCCTGCCGGGAAAGTCGACGACATCAGGGGTGAGCTTGCGTTGCCACGCCGCGCGGTTTCGTACGCGGGCGTCCAGCCAAATGCACCCTGACGCGATCCGGTGCGATCGCCGAGAGGCTTCTCCGGCCACTGATGTCCTTCACTGAAGGCGTGTACGTACTTTGATTGCAAATTTTCCACTTGGCCGCATGTCCTCAACGGCGAGCATGCGGACGACCGGACCTAACGTCGGAGCTGGCCCGTTGACGGCTGCGGACGAGTATCAGCAGCCGCATGCGCTATGGCGAAGGGCGTCGCCCTTTCTATTTTCATTCCTTGGCGTCGCCCTGTTCACGGCGCCGCTACTTGCCTTCAGCCGGAACGTCGCGACCAGCCTGGTGCCGATTGCCTATCTGATCCCGGTGATTTTCGCGGCAACCCGATGGGGCATCTGGCCGGCCATGGTCGCCTCGATCGCGGCGATGGCGGCCGCCGACTTCTTCTTCTTTGCCCCATTCTACAGCTTTCGCGTCGATGACCCGCAGGAAGCGGTCGATTTGCTGCTGTTCCTCATCGTGTCACTGGTCAGCAGCAATCTGGCCTCGCGCCTGCGCCAGGAGACCGAACGTCTGCGTCGAAACGAGCGAGAAATGCAGGCGCTCTACGATTTCTCCCGGAGGCTTGCGTCCTGTTTTACCATCGCCGATCTGATCGCGGCGATTCAGGAGCACTTCGCGCAGGCCTTCGGCCACCCCGCCACCTTCTTCGTCACGACGTCCGACGGCCACATCGAGCCGCCGGACTCGCGCTTCGCTCCTCCAACGGTGCAGTCGGGCGCCGCCGCCATGAATTCCGGTATCGGTCCGATGTCGCGAACCATCGTCGACGAGAACAGACGAGAGCTGTGGCTGTTGCGGGCGATCTCCTCGGATGATGCGGCTCACGGGGTCATCGCGGTGAATATCGGGCTCGGCTCGCAGCAGGCGATCGCGAGCCGCACCCGCCGGATCGAGGCCATTCTCGACGAGACCGCGCTGACGCTGCAGCGGCTGGACATCGGCAAGGCCATGGAGCGCGCACGACTTCATTTGCAGGGACAGTTGCTGCGGGACGCCTTTCACGGCACCCTGTCCCACGAGCTTTGCTCGCCGCTCGCCGCGATCCAGGGATCGGTCAGCGTTCTCGATTCGATTCCTGCGATCCGTAGCGATTCCCGCATGCACGCGCTGGTCGACGCAATCTCCGAGGAGACGGCCCAACTCGACGGCTACATCAGGAACATTCTGAGCGCGACGCGCGTCACCGCGGGCGGCCTCAACCCACGTCTCGAATGGGCCGACCCGAGAGACATCGTCAACGGCGCAGCCAGGCGGCGCGGACGCCGGCTCGCGGCGCACCGGGTCGAAATGAGCTTCGCCGATGATCTGCCGCTGCTTCACGTCGATTCCGGACTGATCGAGGAAGCCTGCGGCCAGATCCTCGAGAACGCGGCGAAGTACTCCCCCTCAGGCTCGACCATATCGGTCGATGTCAGGGCTGAGGCGGAAGGCGTGATCATCGGGGTCGCCGACCAGGGCGTCGGCATCACGCCAGACGAGCAGGGAAAGCTCGGGCATCGATCATTCCGCGGGACGCGTCATCAGGCATCCATACCAGGCTCCGGCCTTGGTTTCTGGATCGCCGCAACCTTCGTGCACACCCATGGCGGAACAATCTCCGTTCAGAGCCGGGGACACGGCCAAGGAACCGCCGTCACCATCGCCCTGCCCACTGCAGCGCCGGCTCCTGAAACGACGGCTTTCAATGAGTAGGCCCGCAAACGTTGTTCTGCTGATCGACGACGAGCCGAAGATCAGGCGCTTCTTGCGCGCCGGTTTCGAGCTCAACGGCTTTGTCGTGCTCGAAGCCGAGAACGCGACGGAAGCACTGAAGATCGCCACGTTCAGCGCGCCTGACCTCATCGTTCTCGATCTTGCGCTGCCGGACCTCCACGGCGCCGACGTCCTCGAACGGATCCGCGCGTGGTCGAACATACCGATCATCATTCTCTCCGTGGCCGCGGGCGAAGACGACAAGGTGCGGCTGCTCCAGGCCGGCGCCGACGACTATGTCGTGAAGCCCTTCGGCATGGCCGAGTTGCTCGCGCGCGGTGAAGCGGCACTGCGGCGCTATTTCAAATCGGCAACGGAAAACCCTATTGTCGTCGCAGGCCCGCTGTCGGTCGACCTCGTGACGCGCACGGTGTCCCTGAACCAGAGCCCGGTTCGCCTGACGCGGAAGGAATACCGGCTTCTTCACGTGCTCGCCATGCATGTCGGCCTCGTCGTCACGCATGATCAGCTTCTCAAGGAGATCTGGAGCGGCAATCAGCGCGACAACATTCAGTACCTGCGCATTCTCGTACGCAAGCTTCGCCAGAAGATCGAGACCGATCCGAATCAGCCACGCCTGCTGATCACGGAATCCGGAGTGGGCTACCGGCTTCAGAACCGGTTCGATTCCGTGCCCGTCGCCGATCGGGTAAGCTGATGCTTCGCCCCTGCCCGCGCCGCTCTTTCTACGTGGTCGTCTCCTGGAGCGGCAATGCGAAGGACGGTTGGTGCTGGGAGATCCGCCGCAAGCGAAAGCCGATGGGCGTCAGGCTCCGGGAGTCCAGTTTCCCCTCGCATCACGCCGCCCATCAGGCAGGCCGGATTGCGCTCGAGGACTTCCTCAACGGCCTCGTCATCGAGCGCGCCTCGCGCACAGCAATCTGATCGCGCCCGCCCGTTTGGGCAATCAAGACCCGTCGGACCACCCATGCACAGCGCGACTCCGCGCCCGTAAATAAATAATATATTTTATCGCGCAAACCGCTTACCTTGCACAACAAAGGGGCGGATGCAGTGAACTTCCTCGTTCAGAAATTTGACGTTTTTGGTCTCGACGTTCAGTACTGGATGATCGCCGGTGCAATCGTTGTCGCAATTTTCATCATCTTCGTCTGGCGCACGCGCGATCGAACCTGATCGTCGCCGCGCACGCGAAAGCCGATAATCAGCGGCGCAAACGCGATGTGACGGGCCTGCTGCGAACTGCCGAGCCACTCCGTCGCTTCGTTCTGCAAAGCCATCATCTGCTCGCAAAAGATATTTTCTCTTAATTGTTTGCAGCCCTTTGCGATGTCGCGAGCGCGCAACGAGCGCTCGAAAAGCGGCTTCTCAGCGGTTTTCACGCCGTTTCTGCATCGCGGAATCTTCCTGCTCTCCATAAGATCGTCATCGACAACGAATGGCCGCATGGCCATGCAGGGGGCTTGAATGTTCGCTAGACTGAAATCCGCTCTCGTCGCGGGAGTGTTGCTGGGGCTTGGTGCTGCCGTCACCGCGAGTGCTGCCGATCTGCCGCTCAAGGCGCGGCCGATGCCGGCGGTGTCTCTCTACAACTGGACCGGCTGCTATCTCGGCGCCCATGTCGGCGGCGGATGGACGCGGCTCGACACTGCGCGCTTGCTCGACGTCGCCGGTGCCGCAGCTCCGAACAATTACGGTCGCGAGAACGACAGTGGGGTGATTGGCGGCGGCCAGGTCGGCTGCGACTTCCAGACCGGCAATCTCGTGTTCGGCATCGGCGGCAGTTTCGATTTCGGCAACATCAACAGCCGCCACGCACTTGCGGACTTCCCGACCTTCTCGGAATCGAACAGCCTGAAGGAAATCTACACCGCCACCGGCCGCATCGGCTATCTCTGGACGCCGCAATTCCTCGGCTATCTCAAGGGCGGCACGGCCTTCATCAAGAATCGCAATCAGGTGTTCGCACCGGGTGGCGCCCTCGCCGAGTCCGCAAGCTTTTACCAGCCCGGCGTGACCGTCGGCATCGGCGGCGAATGGATGTTTGCACCGAACTGGTCGGTTTTCGCGGAGTACAACTACATGTGGTTCCACGACGACAACGCCCAGAACTTCACTCTGCCCGGCGGCGGCGCTGGCGAAGTGATCAACTTCCAGCAGCGCGTTCAGACCGTGCTTGTCGGCGTGAACTACAAATTCCATTGGGACGGCCCTGTCGTCGCCAAGTACTGACTCTCTACTCGACTATCTCTGCAAACCTCCAGACTCATCGGCCCCGGGTTCGTCCGGGGCTTTTTTGTGCGTGTTCGGAGTTCGGTTTGTCTGGTCCGATTTGTGCGGCGCCTAGGCTCGCATGGAGGAGGCAGTCCAGGGAGATAGGCCCGCGCTAGCTGTCGCTTTCGAACGTAGACGATCACCATAGCTAGCCTTGCACGACCGGCTGCGCACAGGAACAACGGCTGAATGTTCTCGCCACTTTGGTGTGGAGAACAGGCCCGTTCGGTGCGGCTTTCAACGTTCGTACAAGTCCCCTTTTTCGTCTTACATTGCGTCTAGCCGAATGCGCTGCCAGCCGCCCGAACCTATTGAAATTACAAACGCCCATTTCTTGCAAGACAGCGCTAGGGAGCGCCATCCAATCCGGATCCCCTCACCGCTTGGCCTGGAAGCTACCCTGCACCTGCGCGCAGGCGAGCCCAACCGTGTAGATCTGGATCCCCTCGATCACACAATGGTCCGGCCTGAGCGCCAGCAGCCCGATCGAGTTTTCGTCGTCCAGCGCCACGGCTGAACGGACGATGATGCAGGGATAATCAGCGGCGAGCTTCGCATAGCTGTAGGTGCGGAAATTCTTCTTCAGCACGTGCGTGTAGGTGTTGTGGTCCAGCAGCGGGATCGTGAAGGCACTTTCATAGGCGGTGGAGAACCGCTCCCGCATCACCTGGTCGCCCCACAGCTGCAACGTCATATCCCAGCCGTGGTTCATGTCGTTCTCCGGCGCGCGGACGAACATGCCGGAGACATCGGCGCAAGCGGGACCGGCCGCCACCACGGCCTTCGAGAGCCGGGCCCCGATCGCATTAGACGCCGCCGATTGGAGCGCAACCGCACGCGCTTCGATCAATGTCGTCGCCCCCATGGCAATGCACAGGCAGCCCGCAACGAGGCTCAGCGCAGCCGATGGGATGCCCGGGAGCAGACGCCGGACCTGCACCACCACCAGCACGAGCACGCCGCCCGTCAGGGCCCACGATGCCATCATGTAATGCAGCGCGAAATGCTTCGACGTCGCCACGAGATGCGCAGCGAAGATCAGCGAGGCCGCGCTGAGCGTCAGGCTGACGGGATCGCGCCAGTCCCGGTTCTTGACGCACCAGGCCAGCGCCGCGGCTGCGGCGACAGCGTAGACACCGAGCGCAAGCGGCACGGCTGCGATCACCTCGCGCATGTTGGACCAGAACGACTTGAAGTCGATGAAGCCGGACTCGCCCTCGCCGTACTGTCCCTTGTGGGTTGCGATTTGCGCCAGCCATCCGAACCCGCGAGTGATCGTCCCCGGATTGAAGATCAGGCTGAAGGCCACGAAGCCAATCACCCCGGTGATCAAGGCTGCGACGAATGCCCGCCTGTTCCTGAACAGGCACACGGCGAACAGCGCCTGCGGCAGATAGAGGTATTTGGTCGCGAAGCCGAGCGCGAAGATCAATCCGGACACGACACCGAGACCCGTCGTCGGCGGCTGCTCGTCAAGCGCGGCCTTGATCACGATCGCCATGCCGAGCAGCGCGATCGCGACCATCAGGCTTTCCGGCGCGAGCACCATCTGAAAGTGAAACGCATCGGGATGCACGAAAGCGCCGGCCTGAAACAGCATCGCAGCAATCGCGCTGCGGGTCGTCCGGCCGACGATCAGCCCCCCCACCAGCAGCGCGCCCGCGAGCACCAGCGCTTCACCGGTCCGCGCTGCGTAGGTGATCGCATCATAATGCTTGAGCCCGAACGCGACGATGTCGTCGGACCGGACGAGCAAGGCCCAACCCCTGACGATCATTTCGACCAGAAGCGTCGTCGTCGTTCCCGGATGATCGAACTTCAGCGAGCCGTATCCGGCAGCGGCCACAAGCCCGTTCATCGTGTAAGCCGATTCCGGATCGACCTGGACGCCCCAGACCGCCTGCCACGCCGAATAGAGCAACGTCGCCGCCAGATACAGCGATGGCGCTATGAGGATCAGCAGCGTTCTGATCCTAGCGCTCATGCGCGTATCGGGAAAGCATGACACGTTCGACATCTTCCGTGGGCCTAGATCGCCTTGATCTTCAGGAAGGCGAACGCCACCATCTTCAGCAGCATCCAGCCATGGCGAAACCTGGAGATTTGCGTCTCGCCATACGTGCGCGCAGCGTAGCGGATCGGAAGATCCACGGATTTCAGGTTGAGCTTGGATGCACCGAAGATCAGGTCGAAATCGCCGAACGGATCGAAATCACCGAAATAGGCCTTGCCGGCCTTCAAGCGCTGATAGTCGCTGCGGCGCAGAACCTTGGTGCCGCACAGCGTGTCCGTGTAGCGTTGATTGAGCAGCCACGAAAACAAATAGGAAAAGATCTTGTTGGCGATCAGGTTGAGAAAGCGCATCGCGCCGTCGTCCATCGGATAGACCAGGCGCGATCCGTTGATGAACTCGCCCTTGCCCGACCGCAGCGCCTCGGCGAATTTCGGAATCTGCTCCGGCGGCATGGTGAGGTCAGCGTCCAGGATGATCAGCACATCGCCGCGTGCGACGTCGAACGCGGTGAAGACGGCATCGGCCTTGCCCTTGCCGGGCTGGCGCATCACCTTGATGTCCCTGGTGGGGTGTGCCTGCTTGACCCGCTCCATCTCCTCGAAGGTGCCGTCCTGGCTATGGCCTTCGATGAAGATGATCTCGATGTCACCGCAAAAGTCGGGAATTCGCAGCACCGCCGGCTCGATATTGCCGCGCTCGTTTCGCGCCGGGACAACCACCGTGGCCGATGCGAACTCTTCCCTCGCCTTGGGGCTGGAGCGCGCGACCAGATAATGCCGAAGCGACAGCTGGCGGATCACCGGCAGCACACTGACGAAACGATTGAGCAAACGTCCAAGGCCGAACATCCGCACCGGCGAGAGCACGCGTTGCTCCGACTTCACCGGATCGAAATCCGCAAGCTTGGCAAGGTTGCGCAAGTCCGACGGCGACAGCACGTTCTGATCCGGCTGCGGCATTCGCAGGCCGACAAGCTCGGCGAATTTCAGCACCGGGTACCAGAGATGCGAGAAATAGCCGATCACCAGGCGCGTATCCCGCGTGCAGAGCGGGTGCAGCTGGGCGATGAACTTCTGGCAATCTTCCAGCGAGCCGATCGTATCGAGAACGAGGATGTAGTCGAACGGGCCTTGCAGTGCATCGATCGTCGCGGGCTCCTCGGCATCGCCTTCGACGAAAGCAAGATCGGGATGACGCTGCCGCGCGATCGCGATTTGCTTGCCGCAGAAGTCCACTCCGACCCCATATGAGGGCGCGAGGCTCGCGAGCGTGTCGCCGACGCCGCATCCGATCTCGAGGACGCGACTTCCCGGCGGAATCAGAAACCGGAGATAGCGCTCGTCCTCGTCGTGGAAAAAGCTGTTCTTCGCGCGCCATGCAATGCGGTCGGTGGCGATACGTTCGGCGTGATCGAGAATGCCTGCTTTTCGCGGAGACAGGCAGCCAGCCTTGACGGTCATGTCCATGGCAGAGCACAAGCCTCGTCGAGCCTGCTCGAACGAGAAACGACAGAGAAATCAAACGCAACGGCGCAACGCGCCGCGGCCACGAAAACAGACATCAAAATGGTCCCCCAGACCCATCCGCACTCAAGCGCAACTGGGAGTCGAGATCAACAGAAACGTCGGCTGAGGAGCTTACGGGAAGATTACTGTATCGGGCGCATGAACAGGTTTCGACCGACGACCAGCCGCGCCCCGCCACGCCACGAATGAATCGCAATCCGGCGTGAACCTACCCGGCCCTCACCTCCGACCAATGATCGAAGGAAGCGCATCGCCTGCCGCAAGGGCACCACTTATTGAATGATCTGGTTCGGCTCATGGAGCAGCGCAAATCCACCTCCGACAGCCAGTCCGGCGTGCCTCCGGCCTGGATCTATCGTGCGCCCGCGCACGTACCGGAGCGGCGCGCCAAAATGCTCGAGCACATGGCCCGCGCCAGATCGGTCCCGCAGGCCCAAGCCGTGCAAACCCAGACCGCCATGCCGACGGGACAAGCACGCGCGAGCGGCTGGGAGATTCTCCGCGACGCCTACGGCTACGCCGTCCTGTTCGGCATCATCGCGCTTCTCTTCCAGTCAGCCGTACCCTTATTCGCCGGGGCGTTCATCTTTCTGACCGACGGCGAGCGGATCGAAAGCGCGCTCGCAACGATCGGTATCCGGCTCGAGCCCGGCGCGATCGGGCCCCAGATCATCAAAGGCTTCGTCTCCCTGTTCGGATGGTTTGCGTTGCTCGTGTCATTGCGGAGCTACGTCCCCGCTTGGCTCGCTCCGTGGATGCCCCCGGCCGAGCCGTCATGGTCGTTCATCGCGGGCATCGCGCTGGCCTTCGCCATCCTCGAAACGATCGCGACGTTCGCGGTGCGGACCGCATTACCTTGGTTCGGATGGGAGATCAGGGCGGATAGCCTGGCCTGGAAGATAGCCAAGGTCGTCTTGGCCGTTGGCATACTGGCACTGCTGGTGGTGCACGGGCCTTTCTGAACCTGCGATCGTGTCGCGCGCGCTTGCTCGCCAGGACGGCATCGATTACCGGCAGACATCGAGGCGCGAGCGGCACCAGTATCGACGCGAGGCGATCATCACGCTGCTTGGCAACTGGACCCTCGATGACATCCGCCTCGTCAACGGCATCATCGACAAGTGTCGCAGCGTAGCGCCGCAACCGTCTCGATGACGTGGTTGTGAATACGTACGCCCAATGAACGGGACGTTTTGCCACTGCCCCCGGCACACTACCGGTCCGCGCATTTACCGGAAATTTACCCCTGCTCCTGAGCGCCGGTATCATTTGCTTAGAATTTGACTGCTACCGTGGAATTACGGAAACAATCAGAAACACGATTTGGCAGCCAATGTCCGTCGCAGAGTTCCTCAGGCAGCGTGCAGTCGAAGTGACTGTGACCGGCAGCTATTCGCTGCCTCGCTGGTACGATTGCGAGGGCAAGCTGCGGAATTTTGCCTGTCGCACCAAGCGCGTATCGCCGTTCCGCATGATCGTTGACGTGCCGGTCGTCGGCAAGATCGGCGAGCGCGTGACCTCGTATTTCCAGGACTTCGGCGAATTCCAGTGCACCATCAGCGCGACGCTGAAATCCGGCTTCCTGATGGAACTCGACATGACGCGGGCGCGCCGCGCCTGGATGTCGGAAAAGCTGACCTGGCTCGAGCGAAAGCAGAAAGACGACAGCATCCAGGACCTGCGGCGCGACGCCCGTTTCGTTCCGCAGGCGTCCCACAGCGTCATGACGCTCGCCGACGGCAGCAGCCATCCCTGCTTCATCATCGACGTCTCGACGGCCGGCGTCGCGATTTCCTGTGAATGCGACCCGCCAATTGGAACTGCGCTGGCGATCGGCGCCTGCGTCGGGCGCGTCATCCGCAAATTCGACAACGGATTTGCAGTGAAGTTCGCCGAGACGCAGGAGCGCGACGACCTTGTCCGCCTTGTCGTGCGCCAAGGCGTGCCGCAGCCTGCCTAACGATCGCCGGATCGATCTTAACTCTTTCTTAACTAAGGACTGGAGGTGGAGCCGCCTGCGCGATAGGGTGTGGACCGATACGTCCGCAATCATTGCGGGCCCTGAGTATTGGAAGTCCCGGAATGTCCATCGCTGATGCCGAGTTCGCCCCGGCAGAGATCGCCCAGAGCACCGTCACCTCGGTCAGGCCGCAGCTTCCGCCCGGTGTCGTGACTGAAGGTCCGCTGGTTAAGGCCAAGCTGCGCGAGAGCTACCTCCTCCTCGGCATTCTCTATGTCGGCGCTGCCGCGGGCATCATCTGGGCCGTCACCCAAGGCATCGGCAAGGTCGAGCTGTTTACCTTCGCCTGGATGTTCGCGCTGACGACATTCGGCATCGGCGCCGGCATGCATCGCCTGTTCGTCCATCGCAGTTTCCGCACCGGCCCGATCATGCGGGTCTTCTTCTGCGCGATCGCGCAGATGGCGATCCAGGGCTCGATCGCGAAATGGGTTGCCAATCATCGCCGCCACCACCTTTATGCTGACGATGTCGGCGATCCCCACAGCCCGCAATTCGACGGCTTCGGCAATCGCTATGTCAGTGCGCTCAAGGGCTTTTTGCATGCCCAGGGCAGCTGGGTGTTCGACCAGGCGACCACCGAGAACGAATACTACGCCAAGGACATCCTCGCCGATCCCATTGCGATGTTCTTCGTGCGCACGCGCTGGGTCTGGTACGGGATGTCAGCCGTCTTCATCCCCGGCGTGATCGGCTACGTCTTCGGCGGCGTGCACAGCATGATCGGCTGCGTGCTGTTCTCCGGTCTACTCCGTGGCTATCTGCTGATCTTCGTCAGCCAGTTCACCGGCTCGATCTGCCACGCTTACGGCTATCGCCGCTTCGAGGTCGAAGACGCCTCCACCAACGAGTTGGTGACTACGATCCTCACCTTCGGCGAGGGTCTGCACAACAACCATCACCGCTTCCCGCGGGACGCCTATATCTCGCACGCCTGGTGGGAGATCGATCTCAACGGCCTGATCATTCTGGGCATGGAGAAGATCGGTCTCGTCCACGACGTCTTCCACGCCTCGCACCGTCAACTGGAGCTGGCGTCCGAAGCGGAGGCGGCCTCGACGGCGCGCTGAGGCTGCAGGCGACGGCCGCGTTGCGGCCGTCTTGCCTCCGCATCACTGCCCTATCGCGGCCCCATTGCGGGATCAGCTTTCGACGGTCTGCACCTTGTGCCGGACGTCATTTGCAGACTTGCGATCGGGGGACCGAATGGCAGTCAACAAGATTACCTGGGATAGAGTTGGCCGGGTGACCGAGCCTGGACGCTACATGTACACGTTCGGCTGGCTGACGATCACGGCCGGCGATCTTGATATCTGGAAGCAATATCCGCAGGCCGCTTTCACGCTCCTCGCGCACCCCGCCGAGCCCGTTGGCGAGGAATTCCATCTCGGATCCTTCGATGTCACGCCCGGTGCGCCGCCGCCGTACACCACCCATTGAGCGGAGGGAATCCGGCTCTAGCGCCTGGCCAGAGCCAGGCGATTCTGGCCTGCTCAGGCAACGTTCGCGTTGGTCAGGCTGTGATATTCGAAGACCATTCGGGAACGCATGGCGTGTGCGTTGCTTGATTCAACGACATGATACACATCCCTCCCGCCGACCAGGCCTTTCTGCTGCTGCTCATCGTCTTCTGCCTCGGCACGTGCCTCATACGCGCCCTCTGGGAGCTGGAGCAGGTGCGAGCCCGCCGGACCAACTCGCCACGCCACGGACACGCAATCAAGCGCGACTAGACCGCTCTGGCGGCCTGCGAATTTGCTCGGCGGACGTCAATTCGGGCTCTGGACTTGCCACTTGCACGCATGCATCGTGAATCGAAGAAATCTGCGCATTACCTTGATCTGACTTACTAATCGCTATCCGGCAGCAGCGGCACGACCGTTGTCGTCGATGACGAAGTCATTCTGTCATGCAATTGATTGCGCTAATGTTCTAGACTTGCCGGTCTTGATGAACACCAGCTGTCGGGCTTGTTAAGCAACGCGACAGCGAACGCATGACAGATGGTCGCATCGGGAGACGTAGATAAGCGGACCAAGGGAACCTATTTTCGGCGCCAATGTATCTGATTGAAGCGTTACCCACCGTCATCGGAACGGCCGCCATCGCCCCGGCGCTGCTGATGCTATGGCTCGTCATCGCCGCCGAGGAACGTCCGGGACCGCCGGCCCAGGTCTGGACCGCCTTCCTGCTCGGCGCGGCCAGCATTTCGCTTTTGGGTCTGGCCCGGGCCCCCTTCGCCAAGATGGTCGCGGCGCCCGACGATCCCTGGGTGGCGCTCGCCATGCATTCGGTCTTCGGCGTCGCGCTGCCCGAGGAGGCCGTGAAGGTGATCGCGATCGTCCTGATCTCCTCGACCAAGCGGCGGACCTTCGCCAACCCGATGGACACCGTGGTCTATGGCGCGGCCGTCGGCCTCGGCTTCGCAGCTTACGAAAACCTCGCCTATCTGGTGCAGCATGCCGAGATGTGGCGGTCGCTGGCGGCGCTGCGTAGCGTGCTCACCGTACCTTTCCACGGCGCGCTCGGCATCATCGCTGGCGCTTACCTCACGATCGCCCGCGCCGGCACCGCACTGGGTGCGAACCGCCATCACCGCGACTGGGCCCGTCTCTCCAGCCGGCTGCTGATCTTCGCTGGCCCGCTGGCGCTGCATGCTGCTTTCGACTTTCCGCTTCTCACGCTGCAGCGCATGCCGGACCTCGATCCCAATTTGCGGATGTGGCTGGGTGGCGCGAGCCTGCTGATCGGCTTCAGCTCGATCGCCTTTGCCATTCGCTTGGTACGCCGCGTCGCGCGCCACCACGCGCCCCGCACCGAAATCGCGCGCGAACGGCTCAGCCAGCTGCGCCGGATGTGGGCACTCCTGCTCGCCGGCGGCGGCGTCGGCTTCCTCGGCCTCGCCTTCGTGCTGACCTCGATCCATCACTGGCTGATCAACCCCGAGCGCAATCTGACGCTGGCACTGATCCCGATCGGTCTGACCTCGATCCTGCTTGGCCTTGCGCTGTTGGTCGTGACGACCGCGATCTACGTTCTTGGCCGCAACCGCATCCGCACATCTGGCGACGGTTTTTCGTCAGCGCACGGCGGCGGTTGATCCACGGGATGGCAAGGTCGGTACGCGCGGATTAGATTGATCACACACAACTACGATCCGGAGCTTGTCGATGACATCGCCTGAGGATTTTTCACGGCTGCAATCGAAGCTGAGCCAGGCAGTGAAGGCCCATTGGAAGGCCTTTCTGTTCGAGGGCATCTTGCTCGCCGTGCTCGGCATCGCCGCGCTCATCCTGCCGCCGCTAGCAAGCCTCGCCATCACAATCTTCCTCGGCTGGATGTTCCTGATCAGCGGCATCGGCGGTTTGATCGTGACCTACTGGGCACGTGCCACGCCCGGCTTCTGGTGGTCGCTGATCTCGGCAGCGCTCGCCGTGCTCGCCGGCATGCTGCTGCTGGCCCGCCCGATGCAGGCCGTGCTGACGCTGACCATCGTGCTCGGCGCCTATTTCCTCGCCGAGGGCGTCACCACCATCATGTACGCACTGGAGCACCGCCGCGAGCTGAGCGGCCGCTGGTCGTGGCTGCTGATCTCGGGCATCGTCGACATCGCAATCGCGTTCATGGTGATCACGGGACTACCGAGCTCGGCGGATTGGGCCATCGGCGTGCTTGTCGGCATCAACCTTTTGTTCGGGGGCGCCACCCTGATCGGCATGGCCCTGGCGGCACGCAAAAGCAACAGTTGAGCCGCCTCGAAGCCCCGCGGGCCGATTGGGGGGTGACAAGGTGCCAGTGGCACGCTATATGAGCCGCCATGATCACCGTCGCCACCAGCTTTTATTGGTATTTTAGCTACGACAGCTCGCTGGCGGCAGGAGGATCGCGCTCAATCTGAAATATTGAAGCAAACGTCCGAACAGCCGCCAGACCTGGCGGCTTTTTTATTGGCCGGCAGGTTCTGAAACAAACAGGAGCCCGCCGTGCTGAGCACGACCGACGATCTTCGTATCCGCGAACTGAAAGAGCTGAGCACGCCCGACGACGTGATGCGGGAGGTCCCGCGCACCCTCACGGCAACCCGTGTGGTGATGGCGGCGCGCAACGCTATCCACGCGATCCTCAATGGCCAGGACGATCGGCTTCTGGTCGTCGTCGGGCCCTGCTCGGTCCACGATCCCAAAGCCGCGATCGAGTATGCCGAGCGCCTCGCCACTCTACGCGAGGAGCTTGCTGACCAGCTCGAGATCGTGATGCGGGTCTATTTCGAGAAGCCGCGGACCACCGTTGGCTGGAAGGGCCTGATCAACGACCCCGATCTCGACGGCAGCTTCGATATCAACAAGGGCCTGCGGCTCGCGCGCAATGTGCTTTCGGCAGTGAACAATCTCGGCCTGCCCGCCGGCGCCGAATTCCTCGACATGACGACACCGCAATACATCGCCGACCTCGTCTCCTGGGCCGCGATCGGCGCTCGCACGACCGAGAGCCAGATCCATCGCGAACTGGCCTCGGGACTGTCGTGTCCGGTCGGGTTCAAGAACGGCACCGATGGCAATGTGCGAATCGCCGCAGATGCCGTGAAGTCGGCCTCGCACCCGCATCATTTCATGGCGGTAACCAAGCTCGGCCGCTCGGCGATCGCCTCGACGGCCGGCAATGAGGACTGCCACATCATCCTGCGCGGCGGCAGCAAGCCGAACTACGACGCGGCAAGCGTCGCGGCGGCCTGCAACGACCTGGCGAAATCAGGCGTCGCCCCGCTGGTGATGGTGGATGCGAGCCACGCCAATTCGAGCAAGAAGCCGGAGAACCAGCCGCTGGTCATGGCCGACATCGCCGGGCAAATATCGGGCGGCGAGAACCGCATCATGGGCGTGATGATCGAGAGCAATCTCGTCGCCGGCCGCCAGGACGTGGTGGCGGGCAAACCGCTGACTTACGGCCAGAGCATCACCGATGGATGCATCGATTGGGCGACCACGGCCGCCGTACTCGAGCAACTCGCCGATGCAGTCGAAATCCGCCGCAACACCGCGCGCGCCGGACGTCACGAGCGCTCCGCCTAGGCCGAGCCAAGTGCGGGCGGGGCGATGCTGTTCGCGCCCTGCCCGCAGCGGTCACAAACTTAGCAGCCCCGGCAAATGCTCTTGATCTTCTTGTCGAGCAGAGCGTCTTCCTTGTTCACGGGATTGTTCGGATCGTTCAGACCCTTCTCGTTCGGCACATCGCCGGCACGCGGCTGGCGGTGACCGACAGGCGCCGAAGGCGTCGATCCGGAGCTGGCGCCGCCCGACGTCGATCCCTTGGTGCCGGTCTGCGCAATCGCCGCACCGCCGAGCAAGACCACGAGCGATGCAGCCACCATGATCTTCTTCATATCCGATCCTCCATTCCTCAAACCGACGCTCGCTGCCGCTCAAGTTTCGGGCGGATAGAGATGAACGTCGCCGCAATAGTCGACGATACGATAGCGCGTTTCGGTCGCTTCATCACCCGCATCGGCTGCGGTATTTTGCGCCGCCAACACATAATTCGGCCCGACCGGGGATTTGCCGGCGCCGCCGGGAATGTCGATGACGTAGTCGGGTTGACACAGCCCTGACACCCGCCCGCGCAGCTGCCGCATCAACTCCTGACCGTGCGCCAACGTCGTGCGCAGATGCGCAGTGCCGGGCGCGAGATCGCCGTGATGCAGGTAATAGGGCTTGATCCGGCACTCGACGAAAGCCCGCATCAAATCCGACAAAGCCGCGACGTCGTCATTGACGCCGCGCAAGAGCACAGACTGGCTCACCATGGGAATTCCAGCATCGACCAGCCGAGCGCACGCGGCACGCGCCGGCCCCGCCAGCTCGCGCGCATGGTTGGCATGCAGCGCGACCCAGGTGGTTGCGCCTTCGACCTTCAGTGCCGCGACCATCTCGTCGCTCAAGCGCGCAGGATCGGCCACGGGTACGCGGGTGTGAAGGCGGATGATCTTGACGTGATCGATGCCGGCAAGATCGGCCATGATCTCGCTCATCCGGCGTGGCGACAGCATCAGCGGATCGCCGCCAGTGAGGATCACCTCCCAGATCTCGCTATGCGCGCGGATGTAATCGATCGCGGCGCGATAGGCGCTGTCCGAGAGCGCGTTCTCCTTACCGGGGCCGACCATCTCGCGGCGGAAGCAGAAGCGGCAGTAGACCGCACAGACGTGAACGAGCTTGAACAGCACGCGATCGGGATAACGATGCACGATGCCAGGGACCGGCGAGTGCGGGTGATCGCCGATCGGATCGGCATTCTCGCCCGGCTGCATCTCCAGCTCTGCGGCCGTCGGGACGAACTGGCGGGCGATGGGGTCGTTCGGGTCCGAATGATCGATGAGCTCGACCAGCGCCGGCGTGATCGCAACCGCATAGCGCGCAGCAACGCGTTCCAGCGCAGGCAGCGCCGTCGCGGGCGCGAGATCTGCGGCCACAAGCTCGGCCGGCTCGCGCAATGTCCGTGCAAGATTGGTCTTCGTCATCTCTCACCCGCAGGCGGCGTCCACACCACCTGATCAATCCGTGATGCACCGCTTGCCAGCATCACCAGCCGGTCAAAGCCGAGCGCGACACCGCTCGCCTCCGGCATCGCGGCAACGGCAGCCAGAAAGTCCTCGTCCAGCGGATAGGTCTCGCCGTAGCGGCGCTGCTTCTCCGCCATGGACTCGGTGAAGCGCTTGCGCTGTTCCTCGGCGTCGGTCAATTCGCCAAAGCCATTGGCGAGCTCGACGCCGCAGGCATAGACCTCGAACCGCTCGGCGACCCTGGGGTCATCCGCCCTCACCCGCGCCAACGCCGCCTCGGGAGATGGGTATTCAAACAAAATGGTCAAACGCCCCTGCCCGAGCTGCGGCTCGACATGTTCGACCAAGACCTTGCTGAAGATGTCCGACCACGTGTCGTTCTCGGCCACACGGACCTTGGAGGCGGCCGCTTGAGCCAGCGCATCCCGATTACCCACATCGCCCAAGATTGTCGACAGCAGGTCGATGCCGGCGAACCGGTCGAAGGCACCGGCGACGGTCAGCAGCTCTGGCTCGGCGAAGGGGTCGGCAGTCCGGCCCCGGAACGAGAAGGTCCCGATCCCGGTCGCCTGCGCGGCCGTGGCGACGACCACCACGGTGTCGGCCATGATGGCATCATAGGGGGCGCCCGCCCGGTACCATTCCAGCATGGTGAATTCGGGCAGATGCAGGTCGCCACGTTCGCGGTCGCGGAATACCCGGGCGAACTCGAAAATCCGCTCCTCGCCGGCCGCCAGCAGCTTCTTGCAGGCGAATTCGGGCGAGGTCCGCAAATATCGGCTGGCCCGGCTACCGTCCGGCCGCATGATCTCTGTCCGGGGGGCGTGCAGATGGGTCTCGTTGCCCGGCGAGACCTGAAGGACGGAGGTTTCGACCTCGACGAACCCCTGTTCGGCGAAAAAGCCCCTGATAGCCTCGGCGATGGCCCCCCTGGCCTGAAGGAACGGCCGCCGGTCGAGGTGCCGGCTCGGCATCCAGAACGGCGAAATCGGCTTGTCCCCAGCCATTAACCGACCATCCCCTGAGCCAGTAAAATGCTGGCATTCAACGGCAAAATCAGTATGTTGCGGCCCGAAACGGGCGCCGAGGTCTGATTTGAGGCCCCAAGTCCCCCATCGATTTGACCACGTCCTGGCCTGAGCCGGGCCAAGCAAGCAGGAAATATAGCTTTGAGAGTCATCGCCAGTTCTATTCGCAAGGGCAACGTGATCGAGCAAGACGGCAAACTTTATGTCGTCGTCAGCGCCGAGAACATCCATCCGGGCAAGGGCACGCCGGTCAGCCAGATCGAAATGCGCCGAATCTCGGACGGGGTAAAGATCTCCGAGCGCTACAAGACCACCGACCAGGTCGAAAAGGCCACCATTGAAGAACGCAACTTCACCTTCCTGTATGAAGATGGCGACGGCTACCACTTCATGAACCCCGAGACCTACGATCAGGTCCAGGTCTCCAAGGATGTCATCGGCGACGCCGCCGCCTATCTTCAACCGGAAATGACCGTCAAGCTGTCGACCCACGACGTCAACGTCGTGTCGCTTGCGCTGCCCCAGCGCGTCACGCTGGAAGTGGTCGAGACCGAGCCTGTGACCAAGGGCCAGACCGCCTCGTCGTCCTACAAGCCAGCGATTCTCTCCAACGGCATCCGCACCACCGTGCCACCGCACATCGCCGTCGGCACCCGCATCGTGGTGATGACCGAAGACGGCTCCTACTCCGAGCGCGCCAAGGACTAAACGAGGGATCAGGAACAGGTGCCGCCGGGGGGCGAGACTGTGGCCAGGAAGGGTTTCCGTTTCGTCTCGCTTCTTATGGCGTCGCTTTCGCTTCCCATCGCAACGCCGCTCGCCGCGGACGAATTCCGCAGCCCCTCACTCACGGCCCTGCGCGTCGATTGGCGCGCAGCTCTCGACCAGTTCCGCGCCGAGATCAACAGCCGCCCCCAGATCGCGGGCGATTTTATCTTCGTGCCGCGGCGCTCGGTCCCGCGCTTTGATCCGCGCGCGATGCCGGCGCTGGTGCAGCTCAACGCGCTCTCGTCACAGTTTTTCACCGGCATTGCCCGTAGCTCCGTTCCCGTGCTGCTGCCGTTCGATGCCGCCGCCTATCTCGATGCGCAACGCAGCGGCGCACCGTCCACACTCGCGCTGTCGCGCTATCAGGCCGACTTCAATCCCGTCGACATGTTCGACGCCGGCCCCGCCGGTTACAGCGCGAGCTTTTCGCTCGAACCCGGCGCCGGTGACGGCATGCCGACGCGCGTGTTTGCAAAGTCGGTCGAGATTCAGATCACCGGATCTGCGCTGGTCTACGATATTGCCGATCCCGCCGGCGGCAAGGGCGAGCCGGTCAAGCCGCTTGCGTCGATCTATCCGGACCTGCGCAGATTCATTCGCGAAGGCTATGTGCGCTACGCCTTCACGCGCTTCGGCGTCGCCTATGTGGTATCAATCCAGTGCCTGGACAGCGCCGCAAAACCGCGGCGGCTTGCCTGCAAGGAGGCCTACCCCGTCGCTGAACGCTTCCTGAAGGCGTTGCATGTCGCCGGTGGCCAGCGCCTGCGGCCGTTGATGGACGTTGCCTCCGAATTGATCGATCGTCCCGTCGGCCGGTCGGCGGATTTCAGCTACCGGCCGAGCGGCGATATCATCCCGAATACCGGTTATCGCAAACAAGGCGGCCACGCCGACCCGATGGCCTATGCACAGATCCGCTTCCCGCTCGACAAGGCGCCGGCCTTCGTGCATTCGCAATCCTACGCCAAGCGCGACAAGGATGACGGCCCGACCGCCTATCCCTGGCGTGACAATTTCTGCGAGTCACGCAGCTTCGAGGTCTGGCAATGCGGCGGCGGCTACGGCCACCAGGGCGAGGACATCCGCGCTGCCGACTGCCCGTCCTCCGGTGACGGACGCGAACCCTGTGACCCCAAGCAGCGCGGTGTCGTTGCGGTGCGCGACGCCATGGTGATCCGTGCCTCCAAGGACCAGGCCGCGACACTCCTGGTCAACAGCCGCACCGAGCACATCCGCTTCCGCTACATGCACATGAATCCACAGGCGTTGAACACCGACGGGGTGCTCAATGGCCGCATCGTCACTGAGGGCGAGAAGATCGGCGTGATCTCGAACTACCTTGACCATCCCGCGGGCACGTCGATGCACCTGCATTTCGACGTCCAGGTGTTCACCCGCGACGGCTGGATCTGGGTCAGCCCCTACGTCACGCTGGTCTCGGCCTATGAGCGCCTGATCCGCGCCCGCGGTCACGAAATCGGAACAGAGATCGCCGGCAACCCGCAACCCGTCGCACATGCGCTGCCCGAGGATGTGGTCAAGCCCGACCTGCGCGAAGGGTCGAGCAGCGAAGAGAATTGAGGCGGTACGTGCCGCCAGTGAAGTAGCCCGGACGCCGGCATGTCATCCGGGCTCCAAACTCACTCCAGATAGGTCGTGAGTTGTGCGCCCTCATCCGCGACGAACACGGCGACGAGTTCAGCGGGTTCAGTGGTGCTGGCATTGGCCGAGACCAGATGCGTCGCACCCGGCGGTTCGAAGAAGGACTGGCCGACGCCAAATGTCTCGACCGGGCCACCGCCGAGCTGGGAGCGGATCTCGCCCTTGGTGACGTAGGCGGTCACCGAGCCGGCATGGCGATGCGGCCTTGAAAACCCGCCGGGACCGTAGAACACGCGCACGATGGTGACGCGCTTGCCCGGCACGTTCGGCAGCGCGTAGGAGCCGATGATCTCGACCTTGTCGAGCGGCGAACTCTCCGCCGCCGTGGCACAGAGCGGCGCGAGTACACCCGATACTGTATCCATTGTCACCGGCAACACTTTGCCGATGGCGAATGCACAAGCGAGCCCGCCAACAACGGCGAGCGCCACCGAGCGCGTTGGCACCGGCCGCTGCACATCGACCAAACTCATTGCAGTCATGACAACCTCCCCTTTCAACAATCAGGATGCAGCAGCTTTCGCGGCGTCGGGGCGCTTCGGCGGGGTCCAGCGATAGGCCGCGCCGAACCGATTCCATACGTTGATCGACGCGACCGCCGACGTCAGATAGGTCAGCTCCGTCTCGGAGAATTCGCTCTGCGCCTGGGCGTAGACTTCGTCACCGAACCCGTCCGGCAGCAAGGTAAGCGCCTCAGTCCAGGCCAACGCCGCGCGCTCGCGCGGCGAGAAGATGGGGGCCTCTCGCCACACCGCGACCAGATGCAGCTTGTCCACGGGGACGCCGAGGCGCTCCGAGAGGAGTACGTGATGCTGCACGCAGAACGCGCAACCATTGATCTGCGAGGCGCGCAACTTGACGAGCTCGAGAAGTTGCTTGTCGAGACCGGCCTTGGCTGCGACCTGCCCCAGCGCAAGCACCAGATCATAGGCGTCCGGCGCAATTCTCTTGAAATCCTCGTATTCGCTGCGGGCGTGTGACATTGCCGTTCACCTCGTGTTGTTATAAGAATGCTTATATGTTATAAGAGCCCTTATATGACACGCAAGTCCGCCGACATCACAAGATCGCAACCGCGGCAGAGAACGCCCGGCGCCGCCAAGATTGGCCCCGTGCACGTGCCCGCCGCCGGCGAAGGCAAACGCGGTGAGCAAGGCTATTTGGGGTATCTCCTGCGTCAGGCCCACGCCGCGGTGCGGCTGAAGATGGAACGTACGCTGGCCGATCTCGGCGTAACCTCGCCGCAATTCGCGGTGCTGACCATGCTGAATGCCTATCCGGGACTATCAGGTGCAGACGTCGCCCGCCTCACCTTCCTGACGCCGCAGACCGTCGGGGTCATCATCCGCAACCTCGAGCGCGACGGTGCCATTGTGATGACGCCGCATCCAGTCCACCGCCGCATCCAGCAATGGACGCTGACACCGCGCGGCGCGACGCTGCTGAAGTCGTGCCGGGATCGCGTGATTGAATTGGAGAAGCGTCTTGCCGCAAGCCTCGATGCCAAGGCGGAGGCGAGCATTCGCCGCTGGCTGGCCGACGTGGCGACGGAGTTGCAGGAGAACTAGACGGGGACTAAGTGGCGTTAGTCGCCGCCTCCTCCGTCCCCGCCACCGTCGCAACCGCCGAAATCCGGGAAGTCTCCGCCGGCGGCACCGTCACCGTGAATGCCCCGACCAAAATTCTCGGCGATGATCATCAGGATCACGACAAAGAGCCCGGCGCCGAATGGCCAGGGATTGGCACCGATGATGTCGAATAGGTCTCGCATGGGCGCATGATGCTCACATGGAAGCGAACCGACCGTAAAAGGACACGCTTAAAGTTGGAGATTTGAACCTGCCAAAAGGCTGCCCTAACCGCGCGTCAACGCTTTCCTAACCTCGCCATTGGGCCAGGGCTCGCCCGCCGCGATGACCCGCACGCGACTTTGGTCCATGGCATTCACCAGCGCATGCGAACATACCTGGGCGCCGCTGGGCGCCAGGTGCAAATCCGTTTCAGGTTTCCAGCTCCGGGTCGCCGCGAGGTCACCGGGAAAGATCTGCCAGCATGGTCCGTCGTCGAGCTCGACGACATGGCTTTCCGCATGCGCGCGTATCTTCATTTCACCCCGACGTCTTGTTGCGGAAGGCGGGCCCCGGCGAACAGCCGGGGCCCTGCTCCGTCAATCGTTGTCGTGATGAATCACGGTCTTGCTGCGATTACCGAACTCATCTTCCTTCTTGATGACAGTGGTGCGGTCGGTCGGCGGACGCTCCTTGATGACGGTGGTCCGATCGCGATCACGGTCCCGATACTCATGGGACTCTCCGACCGTCACGCCGGCGCCAACTGGACCAACGTGAACACCAACCTCGTCCGCAAAAGCAGGGGCCGCAATTGCGGTGACCATGGCAGCCGCAAACAGATATTTCTTCATTTTGTCCTCCTCCAATGTCGTGCGGAAGAAATGCAGGAGTGCGACACTTTGTTCCGGAAGAACAACCTGTTCCCTGCGTTCCCGGAACCGGCTCACAGGAGCCCTGTTTCCCGCTACAGTGGCTCCATGAAACACGCTGATTCCTCGACCCATCGCATCACCCGCCGCGCGCTGCTGCAATCCACGCTCAGCGCAGCGACCATACTCGCAGTCTCGACGCGCGCTCTCGCATCGCCTCCCGGCTTCGATGAATGGCGCGAGGGTTTTCGCGCACGCGCGATGGCCAAGGGCGTTTCGGCTGCGACCTGGCAGCGCGCAATGGCGCGGGTCGAGCCCGACATGAGCGTGTTCAAGCAGATGCGCAACCAGCCCGAATTCCACGAGCAGGTCTGGCAATACATCAACCGCCGCGTTTCGGACTGGCGCATCATCAACGGCAAGATCGCGCTGAAGAACAACGAAGCATTGTTCGCGCGCATCGAGCGCGATTTCGGCGTCGAACGCGGCACGCTGCTGGCGCTGTGGGGCGTCGAGTCCGCCTACGGTGATCCGCTGGTGCAGCAGAACCACATGACGCCGGTGTTTCCCTCGCTGGCCGCGCTCGCCTGGAACGAGCCGCGCCGCAAGACCTATTGGGAAGCCGAGCTGATCAACGCGCTGCGCATCGTCGACAAGGGCTGGAGCACGCCGGAGGAGATGCAGGGCTCCTGGGCCGGCGCGATGGGAAATTCGCAGTGGATGCCGGAAGTCTGGCTCAATGTCGGCATCGATTATGACGGCGACGGCAAGGTGTCGCCGTTCGGCAAACCCGACGACGCGCTGGGGTCGACGGCAAAATATCTCGTCAATCGCGGCAAGTGGCGCCGCGGCGAGCACTGGGGCTATGAGGTGCGCGCGGCTAGCGAGATGAGCGGCGGACGCACCTATGCAGCGTGGCAAGCGGCCGGCGTCACCCGCGCCGACGGCCAGCCGTTCCCGCAACCGAACGCATCTGCGCAGATGTGGACGCCGGTTGCTGGCGGACCGACGTTCCTGCTGGGGCCGAATTTCAACGCGGTGAAGAGCTACAATCCCTCAATGAACTATGCGCTGGCGATCTGCCATCTGGGCGACCGCTGCCTCGGCGCGCCGCCGTTCATCCAGCCCTTCCCCGGCTCCGAGCGCATCATGACGCTCGCTGAAGTGCAGGAGATGCAGACGCGGCTGACCAAGGCCGGTTTTGACACCGGCGGCACCGACGGCCGCGTCGGCAACGATACGATGAAGGCGATCAAGGATTTTCAGCAGCGCGCCGGGATCGCGCCCGCCGATGGCTATGGCGGGCTCAAGGTGCTGGCGAAGCTGCGGCAGGGGTCGTAGCCGACCTCAGTGCCGGTACTGCGGCTCTTCCGCATCGAGCTGACGGCGGATCGCGGCGAGATGTAACCGTGCGGATTCGGAATCGCCTTCGCGCATCTGCTTATAGGTTTCCATCGCAATCGCGGGATCAACCGGCAGCACCTTGCGTCCAGTCGACATCGCCAGCACCTGCACTTCGGCTGCGCGTTCGAGGTAGTAGAGATCATCCCAGGCCTCGGCGATCGTCGGCGCCAGCACCATCACGCCGTGATGCTTCATGAAGACGATGTCGGCGTCACCCACCGCTGACGCAATGCGCGTACCTTCGCCGTTGTCGAGTGCGAGGCCGTTGTAGTCGCGGTCCACTGCAGTCCGCCCATAGAATTTCAGCGCGGTCTGACCGGCCCAGATCAGCGGCTCGCCCTCGGTCATCGACAATGCAGTCGCATAGGGCATGTGGGTGTGGAAGGCGACCTTCGCGCGGGGCAGACGCTTGTGCATCTCGGCGTGGATGTAGAACGCGGTCGCCTCGGGCTCGCCCTCGCCGTCGAGCACATGGCCATGGAAATCGCAGATCAGCAGCTTCGATGCGGTCAGCTCTCGGAAGGCGTAGCCGTATGGATTGACGAGGAAGAGGTCGTCATGGCCGGGCACCACGGCCGAAAAGTGGTTGCAGATACCCTCCTCAAAACCATTGCGCGCGGCCATGCGGAAGCAGGCGGCGAGATCCTCACGCGCGGTACGGATCGCGTCCGTGGCGAGGTCCGGTCGGTTTGAGCGAACGGGCGCAGATGAGGAGGCGTGAAGGCTGTGCGCCATGGCGAAGGAGACCTCTTTCGGGCAGGAGACGGTAGCGTTTTACAGGGCCGACACCTGCACGTCAGCCCCTGCGGCCGCCACCCTGCCCTGCGCGTCTCACGCCCGCCGCGGCACCCCGCCGGCATTCATGCCGCCATCGATGACGAGCTCGCTGCCCGTGACGTAGCGCGAGGCATCTGACGCCAGATACAGCACGCCGGAGGCAATCTCTGCAGCCTGACCGGCGCGGCCAAGCGGCGTCGCGACCTTGGCGCGCTCTTCCGGGTCGATCGGCGCGTTCTGGCCCGCGCCGGTCGCGCCAGTCGGGATCTTGCCCCAGATCGGGGTGTCGATGATGCCGGGATGGACCGAGTTGACCCGGATGCCGTCGCCGGCTGCAGCACACTCCATCGCAATCGATTTGGCAAACAGCCGCACGCCGCCTTTGGTCGCCGAATAGGCCGAGAGCCCCGGCGCACCGCGCAGACCCGCGAGCGAGGACATCATCACAATCGAACCGCCGCCGTGTTTGCGCATCAGCGGCAGGCAATGCTTCACGGAAAGAAACACGCCATCGAGATTGATCGCGTTCTGCTTGCGCCAGTCGGCGAGCGTCATGTCGGTGATCGAGGGCACGGCAATGCCGATGCCGGCATTGGACACCATGATATCGAGCCGGCCGTAACGCTTGGCGATGTCTGCGACGATCTCGATCCAGCGTTCCTCGCTGGTGACGTCCTGCTCGAGGAAGATCGCCTTGCCGCCAGCTTTTGTCACGCGCGCGGCGAGTTCGGGCCCGCGCAGCTCGTCGATATCGGTGATGATTACAGTCGCGCCCTCGCGCGCGAACAGCTCGGCGATGGCTTCGCCAATTCCGGATGCGCCACCCGTCACCAGTGCGATCTTACCCTCAACCTGCCCTGTCATGCTCACTCCCTTTTCTTTTTGTTGCTTGTGGCCGTCACCTAATCACGGAAGGCCCCTGGTCCGGTAGTGCGACGTCGATGACGCGAAACTGCACGCGCTCGGCGCCCTGGTAGCGATCGACGGACAAGGAGCCTGCGACATGCAGCTGCTGACCACGGTTAGCGACCAGCGCATTGCCGAGCTTTTGCCCGATCGATCGAAACGCGATGCCATTGACGATCGAGCCATCACCCGATTTGAAGCGCAGCCTCAAATGCGCCTGCCCGACCTCGTCGGCAAAGACGAGCTGATGTGCCGGCAACGCCAGCACCGGTTCCGGATTGCCACTGCCAAAGGGCCCGGCGCGATTGAGCGTAGTGGCGAGCTCCGTCGTCACCGCACGCGCCGAGATCGCGCCGTCGATATAGAGTTCGTTGACATGCCGGGCTTCGGCGACGTTCTGCGCCAGCGCGTTCTCGAGATAGGCGCGAAACTCGGCGAGCTTTTCTTTCCGCAGCGTGACCCCCGCGGCCATCGCGTGGCCGCCGCCCTTCAGCAGAATGCCGTCGGTAACAGCCTGCCGCACCGCCTTGCCGAGATCGACGCCGGCGATCGAGCGGCCTGAGCCGGTGCCGATGCCGCCGGGCTCGAGCGCAATCGCAAAAGCGGGCCGCGAGAACTTCTCCTTCAAGCGCGAGGCAACAAGGCCGACCACGCCGGGATGCCAGCCTTCGGACGCGGTGACGATGACGCCGAGCTTGTCTTCTAAGCCAATCGACGCAAGCGCCTCGGCTTCGGCTTGCGCTTCGGCGGCCTGCTCGATGACGCGGCGTTCGCTGTTGAGGCGGTCGAGCTCGGCCGCGATCCGCGCGGCCTCGACGCTGTCGCCTTCGAGCAAAAGCCGCACGCCGAGATCGGCGCGCCCGATACGGCCGCCGGCATTGACGCGCGGACCGAGCATGAAGCCGAGATGCCAGGCCTCCGGCGGGCCGTTGAGCCGCGCTACATCCATCAGCGCGGTGTGACCAACATGGTCGCGCCGCCGCATCGCGATCAACCCCTTGGCGACGAAGGCGCGGTTCAGACCGATCAGCGGCGCAACGTCCGCGACGGTGCCGAGCGCGACATGATGCAGCATGCCCAGCAGATCGGGCTCGGGCATCTCGGCGCTCCAGAAGCCGCGCTGGCGCAGTTCGCGATTGACCGCGACCAGCGTCACCAACACGAGGCCGACGGCGGCGAGATGGCCGAGGCCGGAGAGATCGTCGAGCCGGTTTGGATTGACCAGCGCATCCACCTCCGGCAGCTCCGTGCCGGCCTGGTGATGATCGATCACCACCACGGACATGCCGAGCCGCTTGGCTTCAGCCAGCGGCGCGATGCTGGTGGTGCCGCAATCGACGGTGACGAGCAGCGTTGCGCCCTTGTCCGCCAGGCCGCGGACGGCTTCGACGTTGGGGCCGTACCCCTCGAAAATGCGATCGGGAATATGGATCAGCGGATCGAGCCCGCAATGGCGCAGATGCCAGGCGAGCAGCGCCGCCGAGGTCGCGCCATCGACGTCGTAGTCGCCGAAGATCGCGACCTTCTCGCCTCTCCCAGCCGCATTCGCGATGCGCTTCGCGGCGGCCTCCATTTCCGTCACCGTGAACGGATTCGGCATCAGCTTTCGGATGGTCGGATCGAGGAAATCCGGCACAGCGTCGATCTCGACGCCGCGGCCGGCCAGCACCCGCGCCAGCAATTCCGGCAGTTGGTGACGCTGCACGATGGCGAGCGCCGTGGCGGCGCCGCGCGGATCCAGCCGGGTGCGCCAGAGCTTGTCGGTGAGCGAGCGCGCCACGCCCAGGAAGGCCTGGGGCATTTCGACGGGCAAGGCGGTGGCGGGCGGCGTCATGATTCGAGGTTCAAGTCGGAAGGAGTACGCAACGGCGCGGTCGCCGCATCCGGTCCGAAGGATTCACCGGGAATCCTCGGCCAATTGCAACGTCAGCGCCTCACAAAGCGGTGGATTGCCGAATTGCTGAGCGGACTGACTACCATTTGAGCAGCGGAACGGACAGCAAATTAAGTGAGCGTTAGAGCGAATCCCAGAAATCTACCCGTATTCGATCTGTGATTTTTTGTTCCGGGTTCTTTGCAGATCCGCCTCATTGCCAAGGGAAGTCCCCGATGTCCGCTGCGCTGGGTCTGAAAGCCAGGCCTGTCACCACCGAACCCGCTGACGACGATTCCGACATCTCCGCGCTGATCAATCGCCTCACCGCGGAGGTCAACCAGATCGCGGTCGACAAGACCAAGTCGATCCAGCAGATCACCAACCAGATGAAGATGCTGGCGCTGAACGCGCTGATCGAAAGCTCGCGTGCCGGCGCGCAAGGCGCAGGCTTCGCGGTGGTGGCGCAGGAGGTGCGCGGCGTCGGCCAGCAGGTCGAGACCATCGCCCGCGAGCTCGAGACCCAGCTGACCAAACGCACCGGCGATCTCGTCGCCTCGATCGAGCGCATGAGCCAGCGCTCGCGCGGCGAGCGCATGATGGACCTGTCTCTCAACGCGATCGAATTGATCGACCGTAACCTCTATGAGCGCACCTGCGACGTGCGCTGGTGGGCGACCGATTCCGCATTGGTCGATTGCGCCGCCTCGCCCACTCCGGCCGCGACTGGCTACGCCTCGCAGCGCCTCGGCGTCATCCTCGGCGCCTACACCGTCTATCTCGACCTCTGGCTCTGCGACCTCGACGGTAACGTCATCGCCAACGGCCGCGCGGATCGCTTTCGCGTGGTCGGCCAGAACGTCGCCCACACCAAATGGTTTCGCGAGGCGATGACCTTGCGCTCCGGTGACGACTATGTCGCCGGCGACGTCGAGAACCAGCAGCTGCTTGGCAATGCGCAGGTCGCGACCTATTGCGCCAGCGTCCGCGCCGGCGGCCAGGCCAATGGCGCGCCGATCGGCGTGCTCGCCATCCATTTTGACTGGGAGGCTCAGGCGCGCGCGATCGTGCAAGGCGTGCGCGTCGGCGATGCCGACAAGGCCCGCGTGCTGCTGGTCGACTCGCATCTTCGCGTCATCGCCGCCTCGGACGGCCAGGGCATCCTGAGCGAGCGCATCTCGCTCTCGCTCAATGGCCAGCGCTCCGGCTTCTACCACGATCGCACAGGCGCGATGATCGCCTTCCACGCGACGCCGGGCTACGAGACCTATCGCGGGCTCGGCTGGTACGGCGTGATCATCTGCGCGGCCTGACGCTGGAGCCATCCGGTCCCAAACCGTGAAAACAACCCCATGCACAGTAGCGGGCGGATTGTTTTCATTGCGATTTTCACGGCGATTTTTCGTTTGCCGTTCGACGCGTCGGGCAACGTCGTTTGACACGTCGGGCAAAACACCTGCATGATGCGATGATGGCGTTCTTCGCAGCCGAGGCCATTTGCCTCTGATGACCAAGCCACTGCTTTCAGACCCAGTCGCCCGCGCCACATCCGACAGCACCGGCAGCGCACCATGCGACGGCTTCGCCGATCTCGTGCCGGAGCTCAGCGTCTCGAACCTTCAATCCAGTCTGTCGTTCTGGCGCGACCTGCTCGGGTTCGACATTGCCTATGACCGTCCAGATGCGCGATTTGCCTATCTCGTCAGGGCACGCCTGCAAGTGATGCTGTGCGAGCAGAACGGCCGCTGGGAAACGGCGGAGATGCAGCGGCCCTTCGGGCGCGGCATCAATTTCCAGATGGTCGTCGATCGCATCGATCCGATCCTGCGAGCCCTCGACGAGGCGAAATGGCCGCTCTACGAGCCGCCTGGTGAGGCTTGGTATCGGGTCGGTGAGCAGGAGGTCGGGCAGCGCGAGTTTCTCGTGCAGGATCCCGATGGCTATTTGATCCGCCTCGTCGAGGGCCTGGGGACGCGCGCGCCTTCGCAATATCAGGAGCGCTAGGCTCGGGCGATGCCCTCCCCGGCCGCGTGCAATGCCGTCACCCCGAGCGTCTGTGACGGTCGCTCCCCGAACATCGCGAGGTAATATTGCGCGAACCGGCCGAGTTCGTGGAAGCCCTGGTCCATCGCGGTGGCTGCGACGGTGGTCGAGCCAGGCGCGCTCTGGTGCAGGATGGAATGAACGGCGCAGAGCCGCTTGTGCCGGAGGAAGCTGACCGGGCCGAGGCCGAACACTTCCTGAAAGGCGCGGTGCAAGGTTCGCCGCGACACCCCAAGCGCCGCACAGATTTCCGACACATGCACCGGGCGCGTGCCTGCCGCGTCGAGATAGTCCTCGACCCTGCGGATCAGCCGTCGTGCTGACGGAAGCCATCCGCTGTCGTCAGGAGGAAGCGACGACATCACGTTGACTGCCATGCACTCGGCGATCGCTCGCCTCCAATATTCAGCGGTCGATGGCGTCAAGCCCTGCTTGTTGGTCCGCAAATGCGACATGATCGCGACCAGACGGCGCGTGGCAATCGCGCCACGCGCAGCGTCGGCCTTGAAATGACCGCGGCTGCGCCAGGTGTCGGGATCGCTGAGCCGCGCTTCGCCGCCAAACAGCGACGCAACCTCGTTGATATCGAGGCGCATCGCCGCATAAGCGGATGCGCCGTGAAAGATCCCGTCGTGCTCGAGCAGCGGCGGAATCACCAGCACGTCGTTGAGCTGCATGTCGAACGACCAGTGGGCGACGCGATCCTCGGCTGCCAGCAGCATCCCGATGATCAGCTTGTCGTCACTGGAGACACGCTGCGTGCGCATGCCGACGTTGAAGGTGCCGATGCTGAGCGAGAATTCGCCGATGCCAATATGCGACAGCGACCCACGCAGCCGCCCGCGTCCGAGCTGCATCACATCGACATGCGAGCCATGGACAGCTTCCTGAAGTCCTTCGAAACCGTCCAGCTTGCACGAATCAACCAGAAGGAATTGCCCCATGGCTGTACCCTGTTGCTGAAGCGCGACTATTCTGGGGCAGACGGCAACGCAATACCACCCCTGCACGAGCTGCGTGGACAAAAGTGATCTCGTGTTTCGAGACAAATCAGTGCTGAATTTGATGCGAGCTTTGCGCTAGAGAGCACTGTGGGTTGAGGAATTTGCAGCATGGGTCATTACGCCTCACGTGCCGTTCACGCATACTGGCACAATCTGCACATCACAGTCGTCCAATCTTCGGATACCTTTTGCAACCTTAACGATATCGATCGAAAGCGCTCTGTGGATGCAGAGTGTACGCGGCAAGGTTTGGCCGTGTGCTGGAATGGGTATGCGCAAAGGAAAGAGATGTTGACGCAATGAGGCGTCGTCGTCTCCCCGCGCGCCAAAAAAGAGGGGACCAGACCATGTGTCCGACGTGCCAGAAGATGTGCCGTCATCTGCCAAAGCTCGCGCCGTAGCGTCAGTGGAATACGCGTATCGGAGTCTCCACCATGCTGCGGGCGGATCTGGACCACTGTGAATGGTTGCCGGATGATGTGAAGACCGGCGAGATGGTCTTCATTCCGGGCGGCACCTTCCGTATGGGGGCGGACCATCACTATCCCGAGGAGGCGCCAAGTCATCGCGTCGCCGTCGACGGTTTCTGGATCAATCGCACGCCTGTGACCAACAGGCAGTTCAAGCAATTCGTCAACGAGACTGGGCATATCACCGAGGCGCAGATCGTCCCCGATGCGAGGGATTATCCCGGAGCGCCGGAGGAGATGCTCCACGCAGGCTCACTGGTGTTCTCGCCGCTGCCGCGCATCACCGATCTCACCGACTGGAGCCAATGGTGGTCGTTCATGCGCGGCGCCGACTGGCGCCACCCTTACGGCCCCGGCAGCAACATCGAAGGCCTCGACGACCATCCGGTCGTGCACGTGTCCTACAGTGACGCCGCGGCCTATGCACGCTGGGCCGGCAAGGACCTGCCGACGGAAGCCGAATGGGAATTCGCCGCGCGCGGCGGCCTTGACGGCGAGGAGTTCGCCTGGGGCGATGCCTTGATGCCCGGCGGCAAGCACATGGCCAACATCTGGCAGGGCAACTTCCCCGTCCAGAATCTCGGCGAGGATGGGTTTAAGCGTACCTCGCCGGTCATGGCCTTCCCACCGAACGGCTACGGCCTCCACGATATGATCGGCAATGTCTGGGAGTGGACCTCCGACTGGTGGTCGGCCCGACATACGGCCGACGCCGCCAAACCCTGCTGCATCCCGCGCAATCCGCGCGGCGGACCCGAGGACGCAAGCTACGACCCTCGCCTGCCCGATTTCAGAATCCCCCGCAGGGTCCTGAAGGGCGGCTCACATCTCTGCGCGCCCAATTACTGCCGCCGCTACCGCCCCGCCGCCCGCCATGCCGAGCCGATCGACACCTCGACCAGCCATGTCGGCTTCCGCTGCGTGGCGCGGACGTGGCTCCATGCGGACGGCACCGCGATGTTGCCGCCCTAGAGGCGATGGTCCGATCGCTTCGCGCTGAATGTGGTCCGTTCCTAGCGAACGCCGCCGGCCGGGTTCCTCGCATCAACTCGAGCCCTCCACGAACACCACCGGCGTGCCTTTCGACAGGCTGGCTGCGACCCTTTCGGCGTCCCAGTTCGTCAGACGCACGCAGCCGTGCGATTGCCCTTTTGAGATATTTTGCGGGGACGGGGTGCCGTGGATGCCATAGCCGTCGGCGGACAGGTTGATCCACACCGTGCCGACCGGATTGTTCGGCCCGGGCATGATCTTGAAGGGTTTTCGTGAATGAACGCCCTTGAAGTGATAGGCGGGATTGTAGCGGTAGGTCGGGTTTGGATCGATCTCGGTGACCTTCAGCGTGCCTGATGGTGACGGCTTCTCCTCGCTTCCGACGCTCGCGGGATAGAAGCCGATCAGCACGTTCGACTTGTCGAACAGTTTTACGGTTTGCCTGACCTTGTCGATCTCCGCCCTGTCGGCTTTCGCCGGCGTGCCAATTCCTCCATTGCTCGTGTCGACGACGGCGATGGTCTCGCCAGCACGGTCGAAATGACTGTCAGGATTGAGCGCTGCGAGCAGTTGCTCGCTCATGTGAAATTTCTCGGCCAGCTCCTCGCGCGGGCTGGTGTAGCCGAGATGCGGGATATCCTTCATGGCCTCCATCTTCGGCGGAAGCTTGTGCAGGAACGGGCCCGCGACATCCTTGTCGGTGATCGTGTAGGTCGTCATCGGCGGCCGGTCGTTGGCCAGCAGCGCCTTCCAGAGGTCTTCCGTCACGTCATCCGAACCAGGCAATTGCCGCGCTTCCGCAAAGGCACGGAGCGCCTTCTTGGCATTCTCGCCGAATTTGCCGTCGATCTCTCCGGGCGAGAAATGCGCCCGGTCCAACATGACCTGCAGACGCACGCCCGCCGGCGTCGGCTTCTCACGCGAGAGCGTCTTCTTCGAAGGTTCGGCGGAAGCGACGGCGGCCGCATCCATTCCGGCGGCCAGCGCCGGTGCGGCCGCAAGGATGAAGAGCGCGAGAGCGACAGCCATCTTCACTGCCGCGCGCAGCGGCACCGCCTCGGCCATGGTCTTCCTCCGACGTGATGAGGTCGGATGGGCAACTCGGCGCGAGGGCGGAAGTTTCCAGTTTTTCCTGAAACCTGTCGCCCTGTCAGGCGCCCCGCCGCCCGGCCATCTCAGCCGCGAGCAGTACCGCGGCGCGGCTGGCGCCCGTCGATGCGATGCCCTGCCCTGCGATGTCGTAGGCTGTGCCGTGCGCGGGCGTGCAGATCGGGAACGGGAAGCCGCCGAGCAAGGTGACGCCGCGGTCGAACCCCATCAGCTTCATCGCGATCTGGCCCTGGTCGTGATACATCGTCAGCACTGCATCGAAGGCGCCGGCCTTGGCGCGCAGGAATACGGTGTCAGCGGGGAACGGCCCCTCCACGGCGATGCCGGCGCGCTGACCGGCTTCGACCACCGGTGCGATGACATCGATCTCCTCGCGGCCGAAATTGCCGCCGTCGCCGGCGTGCGGATTGAGGCCCGCGACAGCAATGCGCGGTCGCGCAAAGCCCGCGTTGCGCATGCAGGCATCGGTCAGTTTGAGCGCGCGCTGGATGCGTTCGCCGGAGAGTTTTGACGCGACATCCCTAAGCGGAATGTGCGAGGTGACACGTGCGTTCCAGAGCTCGCCCAATACATTGAATTCGCTGGCCGGCGTCTTCAGGCCGGCTACTTCGGCCGAGAACGCGATCTCGTCGTCATAGTCGGCGCGAGCATACCGCATCGCCTGCTTGTTAAACGGTGTGAAGCAAACGGCATCGACGCGGCCGTCGCGGGCGAGCTCGAGCGCATGGCGGTAGTTGGTCAGGGCGAATTTCCCGCCAGCCAGGGTCGCGGTCTTTGGCTCGACATCCCTGGGATCGAGATGGCCGAGATCGACAAACAGCGCATCGCCCTTGGTCGCGAGAAAATCTGTCCCCTGCTCCACCCCTGTCAGTTCTGGCGTAACGCCGGCGACGCGCGCGCCCTCGTCGAAGATGCGGCGATCGCCGATCACGACGAGGCGGCAGCGCGGACGGATCCCGTCCAGCACCACGAGTTTTGCCGTCAGCTCCGGGCTGATGCCGGCGGGGTCTCCCATCGCCAGCGCGATGAGCGGCTTTGCGGTCATATGATCACCTTTTCCTGGGCTGACGTCTCAGTTGTGGGGGCCCTGCGAAAGAGCCGCGCGAGCTGTAGCACCAACGGAAGCAGCAGCAGCGCAATGCCTGCTACCACCAGGCACGTCACCAGCTTGTTGGCAAAGAAGATCCCGAGCGATCCCTTCGACATCAGCATCGACTGCCGGAACGCATCCTCGGCCTTGTCGCCGATGACGATGGCAAGCACCAGCGGCGCCAATGGATAGAACAGTTTTTTGAAGAGATAGCCGACGACACCGAAGCCGAGCATCATGACGACGTCGAGATAGGAATTCGACACCGAATAGGCGCCGACGACGCAGATGATGACGATCAGCGGCGCGATGATCACGAAGGGAATCCGCATCAGGGCGGCAAACACCGGGACCGTCAGCAGCACCAGCGCGACGGCGACGATATTGCCGACATACATCGAGGCAATGAGGCCCCAGACGAAATCCTTCTGGTCGACGAACAGCATCGGCCCGGGATTGAGGCCCCAGATCATCAGCCCGCCCATCATTACGGCGGCCGTCGCCGAGCCGGGAATGCCGAGCGAGAGCATGGGCAGCAGCGCGCTGGTGCCGGCGGCATGATCGGCCGTCTCCGGCGAGATGATGCCTTCGACCTCACCCGTGCCGAAATAACGGCCACGGCGGGAGAAGCGTCGGGCGATCCCGTAGCTCATGAAGGAGGCCGCGGTCGGGCCGCCCGGCGTGATCCCCATCCAGCAACCGATCGCAGCACTGCGCAGCAGCGCAACGCTGTGGCGCGGCAGGCGACCGATTGCGCGGAACACCTCGGCCCACTCGATCTTCGAGGAGACCGCGCGGGCATGAAATTCCTCTTCGACCGCGACGAGCAGCTCGCCGATGCCGAACAGGCCCATCACCGCGACCACGAAGTTCACGCCCTTGACCAGCTCGTCGATGCCCATGGTGAGGCGGACGCTGCCGGACACCGTGTCGATGCCGATCGCGGCGATCGCAAAGCCGATCGCGAGCGCAACAACCGTCTTGATCGGCGCCGCGCCGCCCATGCCGACGAAGCTCGCGAAGGCGAGGAAATAGACGGCGAAATATTCCGCCGGGCCAAAGGCGAGCGCGACCTGCGCCACCCAGGACGCCAGGAAGGTGATCAGGATGACGCCCATCAGCGCGCCGAACGCGGCCGAGCCGAAGGCTGTCGCAAGCGCCGTGGTCGGCCGACCGTCCCGCGCCATCGGATAGCCGTCGAAGGTGGTCGCGACCGAGGACGGCTCGCCCGGGATATTGAACAGGATCGAGGTGACCGAGCCGCCGAACAGCGCGCCCCAGTACATGCTGGACAGCAGGATGATCGCCGATACCGGCTGCATGCCGAAGGTCAGCGGCAACAACAGCGACACGCCGTTCGGCGCGCCAAGCCCCGGCAGCACGCCGACGAGAATGCCGAGCAGAACGCCGACAACCATCAAGGCGAGATGCGGCATTGTGACCGCGATGGTGAAGCCGTGGAAGAGCTCCGAGAGGTTATCCATCACCCGCTCCCTCAGAAACCGAGGGCCGCGGCGAGGGCGCCGTGCGGCAGGCTGACCAGGAACACGCGCTCGAACACGACGTAAAGCGCCAGCGCGGTTGCGGCCGCCGTTATCCCCGAACGCAGAACGGATTGGTGCCGGGGGATCGCGAGCACCGCGAAGACATAGGCTGCCGAGGCGAGATACATCCCCAGCAGCGGGATCGCGGCGACGAAGATCGCGGCCGGCACGAACAGGCCTGCCAGCCGCCGGAGTTCGATCGGTGTGATCGCGATGGGAACGCTCGCCAACGATGCAACGGGAAGGACGCCGCGCACGAGATTGTAGAGGCTTCCGGCGACGATGATGAGACCTGTGAGGAACGGGAATGTGCCTGATTCAACGCCTTCGCTCGACCAGCCGATACCGTTGTCCAGGCTCTGGACCGCCACTGCAACACCGAAACTGCCGGTAAGGACAGCGGTCGCAAGTTCGAGGGCGCGGCGCGAGATCATGGAAGGCTCCTGATCCTCACTTGACCAGCCAGCCCTGCTCGCCCGCAACCTGCTTCACGTGCTCGAGGTCCTCCTTGATGAACTTGTCGAAGTCCGCGCCAGTGAGGAACGTGTCGATCTGCGAGCTCTTCTCGATGTAGTCCTTCCATTCCGGCGTCGCCTGCACCTTCTTCATGAGGTCGACATAATAAGCGGCCTGCTCAGGTGTGACCTTGCCAGGCAACCAGACCGTCCGCGGCTGCTCGTATTGCTTGATGTCGAGACCCTGCTCGGTGCAGGTCGGAACGTCGCTCCAGCCTTCGGTCGCGGTGATCTTGGGACCTGAAGGCAGGCGCTTCGGGCTGAACACACAGAGCGGGCGCTGCGTGGCGCCGCGCCACTGTCCCAGGCTCTCGCTGGGATTGTTGACGTGGGAATCCAGATGCCCGCCCGCGAGCTGCACCGCGGCCTCGGCGCCGCTCTTGAAGGGAATGTAGGTCAGCTTCACATGACCTGTTTTCTCGATCATGCGCGTCAGGACTTCATCGGTGTCCTTGGACTGCGCGCCGCCCATCTTGAATTCGCCCGACGCGGCCGCTTTCAGATAATCGCCTGCTGTCTTGTAGGGCGCGTCCTGCTTGACCCAGAGCAGGAACTCGTCCTGTGCCATCGCCGCGATGGGAGTGAGATCGGTGTAGTTGAATGCGACCTTGGAGACGAGCGGCTGCTGCCAGGCATTCGAGGTCCCGAAGATCACCTTGTAGGGATCGCCGGCGGAGGCCTTGCCGTAGACATAGCCCTCCGCGCCGCTGCCACCGCCCTTGTTGACGACGACGACAGGCTGATCCGTCAGCTTGTACTTGACGACGATGTTCTGCACCGCGCGGGCCATGTTGTCGGTGCCGCCACCCGGACCTGCCGTCGCCACGAACTCGATCGGCTTCTGCGGTTGCCAGGCAGCACACGCAGGCATTGTGCCTGCGAGCACGGCCGCACTGACCGACAACAAGAAGAGAGATGTCCCACGCATGATGTCCTCCAACCGACTTTTGTGTTTTGTTTGATCAGTCGTCTCGACGTTCGTCAGGCGACGCGTTCTTTGCGCTCCCTTGCGGCCGAGACGATTGCGCCTTCCTTCTCGAGCGCTTCGATGTGCGCCTGGTCGTACCCGTGCTCGGCAAGTACCTCGCGCGTATGCTCGCCGTAAACGGGCGCGCCGGACAGAACCTTGCCCGGCGTCTCCGAGAATTTGACCGGCAGTCCGATCGTTTTGACCGGACCGAGCGTGGAATGCTCGACCTCGACGACCATCTCGCGCGCCAGCGTCTGCGGATCGCTCAGCGCCTCCAGCATGTCGTGCACGGGGCCGCAGGGCACGCCCTTCTCGTCCAGCGCCGCAAGCCAATGCGCGCGCGTTTGCGTACGAAAACGTTCACTGAGAACGGCTTCCAGCTCCTTCAAATTCGCCATGCGATCGGCGCCGGTGACGAAGCGCGGATCGGCGGCGAGTTCGCTGGCGCCGAGCGCTTCCAGCATCAACAGCCAGTGCTTCTTGTTGGCGCCGCCGACAACCAGCCATCCATCGGAGGCTTCGAACGCCTGATACGGCGCGTTGAGGGGATGGGCCGATCCCATTGCCCGCGGCGCGGTGCCGGCGGCGAGCGCGATCGTCGATTGCCAATAGGTCTGCACCAGCGCGGCTTCATAGAGCGAGGTCTCGACCCACTGCCCCTCGCCGGTTTTCAGGCGATGCGTGTAAGCGGCAAGGATGCCCATGCTCGCGAGCAGGCCTGCGGTGATGTCAGAGAGCGGCGGGCCGCATTTCACGGGCGGACCATCAGGGCGCTCGCCGGTAAAGCTCATGATGCCGCTCATTGCCTGCGCGACGAGGTCAAAACCGCGACGATGCTTGTAGGGACCGGTGCGGCCAAAGCCCGACAGCGAGCAATAGATCAGCGCCGGGAATTTCTTGTGCAGCTCCTCGTAGCCAAAGCCCAGCCGCTCCATCGCGCCGGGCGCAAAGTTCTCGACCAGCACGTCGGCGTCCGCAATCAGGCGACGCAGCACCTCCTTGCCGCCGCCGGTCTTGAGATCGAGCACGATGCCGCGCTTGTTGCGGTTCATCATCAGGAACGAGGCCGCCTCATCACCGATCTTCGGCGGCACGGAGTGGCGGGTGTCGTCGCCATTGGGCCATTTCTCGATCTTGATGACGTCGGCGCCCATATCGGCGAGCATCAAGGTGCAGGTCGGCCCCGCCATCACATGGGTGAGATCGATGACCCTGAGGCCGGCAAGCGGACCTTGGCGGCGTGTGGTGGATTGCGATCGATCGCTTTGCATCGGGGCGTCCTATTGACCGCGCCACTGCGGGGCGCGCTTGCTGAGGAAAGCATCGAGCCCTTCGCGAAAATCCTGGCTCGTGTAGCACATCAGGATGAGGTCTTCGCCCTCGTCCCGCGTCAGCCGCCGTTGCAGGCGGGCGACTGCCTGCTTGGTGGCGTTCAGGGTCAGCGGCGCATGGCTTGCCACGAGGCGCGCGACCTCGTCAGCGCGCTTGTCGAGCGCGGAGAGGTCATCGACGACCTCGCCAAGCAGCCCGACACCGGCGGCTTCCGCGGCATCCACAAGGCGCGCGGTGAAGATCAGGTCCTTGACGCGCGCCGCGCCAATCAGCGCGGTGAGACGGCTGACATTGGACATCGACAGGCAATTGCCCAGCGTCCGGGCAATGGGAAAGCCGATCTTGGTGCTCCGCGTGCCGATGCGCAGGTCGCAGGCCGCGGCGATGCCCGCCCCGCCGCCGGTGCAGAAGCCGTTGATCGCCGCGATGGTCGGCACCCGGCATTGCTCGAGCGTGGTCAGCACCCGGTCGATCCGGTTCTCGTAGTCAATCGAATCTTGAGGCGTCTTGAATTCGCGAAACTGGTTGATGTCGGTGCCCGAGGCGAAGGCCTTGTCGCCGGCCCCGCGCAGCACCAGCACCTTGATGGACCTGTCGTCGTTGGCCTGCTCGCAGATGGCCGCGAGCCGCTCGTACATGGCGAAGGTGAAGGCGTTGCGCGCCTGGGGGCGGTTGAAGGTGACCCGCCCGATCCCGTCCTTGCATTCAAAAACGAGGTCGTCCGCCGCTACGGCCTGGTCCATTTCCTCGATCTCCGCTGTTTTTTGTAATTTTGAATGCAAAAATTAAGAATTTCAAGATATAATTGCCTAACTTTCGTCTATCAGACCATTTTTGCATTCAAAAATAGAGCTACCCCATGCTGCATGAAGAGGTTGTCGGCCGCATCCGCGACATTCTGCTCGACGGTGAGATCCCCCCGGGCGCGCGGATTCCGGAGCGCGAGCTGTGCGAGCGGCTCGACATCTCGCGCACGCCGCTGCGTGAAGCGCTGAAGGTGCTGGCCGCCGAGGGCCTCGTGCAGCTGCTGCCCCATCGCGGCTCGCGCGCGGCGAAGCTCACCGACAAGGACATGCGCGACCTCTTCGAGGTGTGCCAGGGTCTCGAAGCGCTGGCCGGCGAGCTGGCCTGCGAGCGCATTAGCGACGTAGAGATCGCTGAGATCGCCGCGGCTCATGCGGCGATGGTGCAGCATTATCGCGAGGGCGATCTGCTCCAGTACTATCGCGGCAACCGCGCCATCCACGAGGGGATCGTCAACGCGGCCGGCAATCCCGTGCTGTCAGGGCTCTACGCATCCGTGACCGCGCGCATCCGCCGTGCCCGCTACGTCACGCCGATGACGCCACAGCGCTGGGCGCGTGCGGTCCAGGAGCACGAAGCCATCCTGAACGCGCTCCAGCGGCGCGACGGCGTCGGCCTCTCGCACATCCTGCGCGCGCATCTGCGCCACAAGCGCGAAGAGGTGTTGCAGGCGGGGTTTGCAGAGACGGACGCGAGCGAGCTCACGCTGAAGATTGCGTGAGGCTCGTCACTCGGCCGCTTATCTCCAGGGTGTCCCCCTCCCCGGCAGCTTTTGCGCGGCCCCTCCGCGACAAGCAGGACGCTTGCCTCATGCAACCACCGGGAGCATGATCAGACCAGTCGTGCCGAAGATCGAGACCCCGTGAGGTGAGCTGTGATCCTTCCGCGAGAACCAGATCTTCTGATTGAAAAGGATGCACGCGGGATCGTTCGTGAGCTGCGCCATCTGCAGACACCCGCGGTCGGTGAGCCCGGCCAATCAGCGAAGCAGGCGGCGCTCGCATATCTCCACGAGGCGGCGCTCGAGAGAAAACTCCTACCGCTCGAAAAGCGCGATTGGGAACACCTCAGGGACACGATCGACTCCGATGGACCGGACCGATCCGGCCAACCTGGGTTTCGATGGGTCCCTTCCCGTGAACTGAAGCGGAATTCAGTGATCGAGACCACCATCGTCTGGTGCCAGCAGACGACTCCGCTGGACAAGAACCCCGACTTTACCCCCGATACATTGGGCAGCAGCATACGCCTGGTTGTCCATCATCGGAAGCAGACCCCACAGATTACCAGCGCACGGTTGACGACGATCGAAGACGCTCGCCTGTCGATCACACTCGACCATGTCGAGCGAACGTTCGGCAAGCTGGATCCGGCATGGGCGAACAAGGTCCCCACAGAACTGGTCTTGAACTTTCTGGGTCCGGTCCTCGGCCTTTCTGAAGCAACTGCCGGGATCGACGAGGCGCGGCTCGTCGCGTATGTGCGGAATGATCGCAGCACGTTCTATGACGGTATCCTCGGCCTGGCGATCAGCGCCACGGTTTTCATGCCGTCGGCGAGCGGCGATTCGATCGCACATCGGATTCTGTTCGACCCGATTGAAAACGAGATGATACGCAAGTCGCCGATCGCTTCGGCGTGCGCTGGATACGCCTTTCTCAACGATCCCGACAGCAAGACCGGTGCCTTCGCGCTTCGCCCCGACAGCGACGCCGATCTGCTGGATCACGAACGCGACCCGGTCGGATTGCTCGACCTCGACCATGCCGGTGGCGGACGCCGCAAGCTTTCCGGACCGCGCGTGCGGGTGCTGTCTCCATCAGTGCTGGGCAAGCACTACGATCCGCCGCAGCAGCGGCCTCCCTTCGCCTTCTCGGCCCGAACCAACGAATTCGCCGCGGTCAGCGCCTACTGTCATTGCGACTCGATGATGCAACTGATCGAACAGTACGGATTTGTTCTCGCAGACCATTTCGGCAAGGTTGCGTTACCCCTGACCGTCGAGCATCGGGCGAAGATGTTGACCGGGCCGGGCGCACACGACGGTCGCGGCATCAACGCTTATGTGACGCCGTTCCGCGCTGACCAGCTGACGCCGCACTGGGACGTCAGGATGCTGTTTGGGCTCGCCGATTTTGCCGATACCTGGAACAATCCCCTGGGACTCGTCACCGACGTGCGTTTTGTCTGGCACGAGTTCTGCCACGTCCTGATCCTTGCCGCGACCGGCTCCACGGAATTCGACTTTGCGCACAGCGCCGGCGATGCGCTGGCGGCCATCATGTGCGATCCCTCATCGAAGCTCCCGGCTGCGAACCGCGGCGTGACCTTTCCCTTCATTCAATTGCCGTTTCGATACCACGATCGCAAGGTCCGCGAGGGATGGGGCTGGAACGGCACGCAATACGACAAGCCGACCCCGACCTACGGGCTGCGGGATCCCGCCGGCTACAATGCCGAGCAAATCCTGTCGAGCACGCTGTTCCGCCTTTATCGCGCCTTTGGAGGAGACGCACTTCGCCTCGACGACGCCGGCGCTTGGGAAGCGGATATCGAATGCCGCAGGGCGGCGGCCTATCGTTGCGCATACCTGATCGTGCGCGCGATCGGTTCGTTGGGTTCGGTCGCAACAGAGCCGACCAGCGAGGCCAGCCAGTTCGCCACCGCGCTGATGGAAGCAGATATTGGGACGACCGCTCTTGACTACGATGGATCGAGCCGGCCGGGCGGAATGATGCACAAGGTCGTACGCTGGGCCTTCGAGCGGCAAGGCCTCTATCAGAGCGCAACATCAGGCACCCGCAACGAACCGGGACGCCCGCCCGAGGTCGATATCTACGTGGACGATGGCCGCACCGAGATCTACGAGTACAGCATCGAGTGGCACGCCCTTCCCGGCGCGCTGTGGGTCCGGAACAGCGCGGACGGCAGCCCGCAAGGCCAGCCGCCAGCACCTGGCCAAGCCAACTCTGTCTACGTCAATCTGCGTAACCGCGGCCACCAAACGGCAATCGCAGCAACGGTGGATGTCTTCAAAGCCGTTGGCGATGCCGCAGACACCTGGGACACCGCCTCAGGCCAATGGGTGAAGCTCCAGGGCAGCAACACGACGCAGGACGTCGCCAGCGGAGGTTCAGTGACGTTCGGCCCGTTCGACTGGACGCCGCAGGCCGCCGCGAGAAATGCCTTGCTCGTGCGCGCGACCGTTGCGGGCGACCGCAGCAATATCGACGACAATTCCAGCCTGCCTTGTGCAGCCGGCCCGGCGCCGGTGCAAGATCTCGTCCGCCACGACAACAACCTGGGTTACCGGGAGTGGACATTGAAGTAGGCGCTGAAGACCGGGATCATCCCTCACGGGAAGCCCGGGAACGGCTCGTTCGTTGGTGCCGTGATCGACAGTGTCCACTCATCCTTGGCCTCCTTGAACAGCTTCACGATCTCCGGGCAGTGAGCCTTGATCATGGTGGTGCACGCCTCCGCGATGAATTTGCCTGCCGCGGTATCGCTCGGATAGTGCACGCCGGCGCGTTCGCGATTGAACGCAACCCGTGTCGCAAGCCAATAGAGCTCCTTCTTGTAGTCGGGGAGCACTTCCTGCAGGAAAAGCGACATCAGCCAACTCTGGAGGGAATGGCCACTCGGGAATGAGGCGTGAGCTGGCGGGCCAAAGGCCGGCAGCAGACCGGGACACACGAAGGATGGCCGCGTTCGGTCGTACTTCTTCTTGTAATAAGCCGCCACGATCTGACCTACACGCACCGCGAGGTTTGTCACCACGAGAGTTTTGAGGTGCGCACGGCTATTGATGTCCAGCATGCTCACCCAGTAGCCGGGCGCGTTGTCATGCTGGAACACGATCTCGCCCATATACCGTTCGCGATCGATCTGCATCAACTGCTGGAGATGGAGAATTTCGGCGTTGATGAATGCGACGCTATTCGCATTGCTCGATTGCCAGCCGAGCAGGTCGGGAGTCTGTCCGGCCAGATTGATCGTCTTCCAGCCGGGGCCGCATTTTTCGATGAATTCGGTAAGAAAGAGCAGAGAGAGGACATCGGGATCCCACGGCCCGATCCGACCTTGCCATGCTGCCGTCGGCAGCGATCGGTCCGGAAAGCTCGGAGCGGAGTTTGGGCCAAGGTCGTACTGAAGGGTCAGAGGGCGGAAACCGAGCTCGGGCGGCGTCGCCCCGAAGCCCATTCCCATGCCCATGCCCATCCCCATTCCCATTCCCATACCCATCCCCATTCCCATACCCATACCCATTCCCATGTCATCCTCCAGCGCTTGCTTTGCGGAAACTTCGGTTCGTGACGGCCCGTGGACGAGGCGGCGCTATTCGTGTCGCCGTTAGCGAGGCAGCCCGGCTTCAATCAATCGTTCGGCAAGCAGAACACGCCGCGCCGGCTGCTTGATCGGGTACCAGCTGCAATATTTTTCGACTGAGAAAGATGGATCAATCCGCATGTGCATGGCGCCAACCTCGCGCGCCCGGTCAAGCGAGCCGGCGGCCACCAGGCTTGCCGCTAGAAGTCGCAAATTGGCGACGAATTGAGGAGCCGCCGCCATGACCTTCGTGCCCCAGTGCACGGCTTCATCGAAGGTCTCGTTGGTGTAGTGTGCGTTGGTCAGCGCCGATTGATAGAAGTAGGCATACGGGTCGAGCGGCGACAACGATATCCCGTAGGATGCGCGTGCCACCGCACGCGGCCCGTCACCGAGGTAGCAGTAGGTCGACGCACTGAGAGACCAGGCGATCGCGGAATTCGGCGTTCCGCCGATCGCGCGATCAAACGCATCGATAGCGCGATCATAGGCCGCGAAGAGAAAGGAATTGATGTGCCCGAAGATCGCGAGCGCCATCGGGTCCGATGGCTCGAACTCGAGCGCGCGCGACGCAAGCCTCAGAGCCTCGCGAGAATCGGCCTTGAAGTCGGTGGTATGCCCTTCGCCGATGTGCAGGATGTACCACTTCGCCATCAGTGCGTAGGCCGACGCATAGTGGGGGTCGTGGTCGAGAGCGCGCTCGAACAAGGTCCGTGCGACCTGCATATCGTCATGACCGAGACGATAGAGCCGGTACATGCCCTGCAAGACCAGGTCGTAAGCATTCATGCTCTGCGGAATCTTGCGCTCGGCATGCTTCAGTTCGGATATGTGGATGTGCGGCAGGAGCGCGTAGGCAATGCTTGTCGCGATCTTCTCTTGCACCTCGAACAATTGATTGATCGATGCCTCGTACTGATTGGTCCAGAGCATGGACTTGGTATCGACATCAATCAGTTGCACCCGCATCCGCAACAACTCACTGCTCCGCGTGAGCGTGCCCGTGACGAGGTATCGCACGCCCAGGTGATGGCAAACGCTGGCGGCATCTGTGGTGGGGTCGGTGAAACCGAGCGTCGACGTGCTGGACACGACAAACAGCTCGCGGATTCCCGCCAGTGATGCCACGATGTCGTGGACGATCCCTTGTGCGAGATAGGCATCCCCCGCTTCAAGACCGAGCATCTGCAATGGCAGGACTGCCACAGATGGCTTGAGTGCATGAGCCACCGAGACCGCCGGAGGCCGCAGCTCATGATGCGCTATCTTGAATGCCCGGATGCGCCGCTCGATATTCTTGAGCGTCAGAAACCCCAGCTCGGCGGCCTGGTAGCGCAGATGATCCTTCACCTGATCGTGGATGGCTCCGGAAATCACGATCCCGCCGGGGCCGGCGAATTCCTGAAGCCGGGCCGCGATATTGATGCCATCTCCGTAGATATCGTCATGCTCGGCGATGACGTCGCCGACATTGGCCGACATCCTCAACTGCAGCGGGTTGCCCCCTTCCGAGGATGATTGATCCAGATATAACTGCGTGCCGAGTGCGAAGCGGATTGCGTCCAGCGGGTTCTTGAATTCCAGGAGCAGCCCATCGCCCGTGCTTTTGATCACCTCACCGCCCCCCGAGGCGACGCGTGGCTCGATCACGTTCTCTCGCATCGACATCCACCGTCGATGCGTGCCTTCCTCGTCACTCCCCATCAGCCGGGAATATCCGACGACATCAATGAAGACAGTCGCTGCCGTATACCTTGTCGGACGGCGCTGATCCGAGCCGTCGTCGGGAGACCTGTTGTCGACACTGATCATCATGACAGGCGCAACAACTGCTGGGCGGCCACAGCCATTGTGGCGCCGAGAGATTGTAGCAGACAGGGACTTGCGGGCAATTGCAAGGCCTGCACGCCGATCGAGCCGAGCTCGCGCTGATGTCTGTCAACCCCCGCGATCAGAGCGTATTTGGCCGCCACCCATCATTTGGCAAGGAAATGGAAACACTCGCATTTTTCTAAATGCGAGCGCATGCCCATCGGAATACCGAAGCTGCCTCAGACAGGCGCCCCCGCGACCTCAGAGCGCACCGAGGAAGATGGAAACGCCGCCCTAGCAGCCGAGCTTGTCGGCGATCCCGCCAAAGTCCTTGGCGACGATGTCCCAGACGCCGGTGGCTTCGAAATCGACCTTCTGCAACGGGCCGTACTCGGTCGGCCGCGCGACGAAGGCCGTCTTCAGACCGTACTTCTGCGCGGCGGCAAGATCGCCATTGTGGGCCGCGACCATCATCACCTGCTCGGGCTTGAGGCAGAGCAGTTTTGCGGCCCCGAGATAGGTTTCGGGGTCGGGCTTGTAGTGCTCGAACAGCTCGGCCGACATCACGAGGTCCCAGGGCAGGCCTGCGAACTTCGCCATGTTGGTGAGCAGCGCAACGTTACCGTTCGACAGCGGCGAGATCACGAACTTCGTCTTCAACCGCGTCAGGCCGGCGACGCTGTCCGGCCAGGGATTGAGACGATGCCAGCCCTTGGTGAGATGATCGAGATCGGCCTCGGTGAGGCCCTTGATCGCAAACTTCTCGACCAGCTTCTCCAGCGAACGCCGGTGCAGATCGTCAAGCATCACATAGCCGCGCTCGGGATGCTGACGAACATCGTCCATCGAAGCCATATACATGCCGCGCCAGCCATCGACCAAAGCTGTCCAGTCGGCGGTGATGCCGCGCCCCTTTGCCCACCACATGAAGTCGGTGATCAGGCTGGTGCGCCAGTCGACAACCGTGCCGAACACGTCGAACACCAGGGCCTTCACCGTTGCGAGATCGGACATCCGCGCGTCCCTCCTAGCTTGTCATTCCGAGATGGCCTGAAGGGCCAGGCCCGGAGTCCATAACTACGTTACCACCCGGTCGCACAGCGTCGCAACGCGTTGCGTTCCCTTCTCAGAAACCGGCATGGCCGTAGGCCAGCTTCGGGCTGCGACGCTGGTGTCGTCGGCAGTGCAGCCAGAACGACGCGGAGCCTGATCAAGCCATCACATAACGCCAATTGCCGAAACAGAGCGACGAGAGGGCGGCGGTCCTGCGCCGCCCATTTTACTTTCGCCGCTCGCGTCATGTCGGTTTGGGGCCATCGGACTTGGTGCCCCGTCCTCTCGAAACGTAGCGGAGGTCACGCCCACGGATTCTTCCGACCTCAGCCAAGGCACGAGGAAACAATCATCGGGAATTGTCGGGCGTCACCGAATTCTCGATTTCAAAGAAATTCAAGGCCTGAAGCCGGCCTTTCTTGCGCATTCCATGTACATGGCCCTCCGCCGTTCCGAGAGGCCGTTTCCCTGTGACGGCGTTCCGGGCAATGCCTCGAGTGTCTGGGAGACGCACTTTTCCATCGCGTTGTAGTGGGCTTCGCTTATCGATGGCTGATGCTTCGATGCCGCAAAAGTTGTTGTTGTCAGCAGCGTCGAGAGAAGGGCGGTCAGCACAAGAGTAGAGCGTGAGTGCTCCATTGATACCTCCAACGGTTGGTTGCTTCGCGACAACCATCGTGGGAGGCCGAGAGTACGCACACTTGCGCTAGATCAAGCCTTTAGCGGCGCGACCGCTCGGCCTGCGTGAATTTCTCGCGTTTCTCGGTCATTGCGGTCCCGTCGCCCCGGAATGACCGAGAGCATTAATCCAGATGGAACTTCGCGAGTTCGCGGTGCTCGGCCTTGATGTAGCGCACGGTGCCGGTGACGGAGCGCATCACCACCGTCTCGGTCTCGATCACGCCGTCCTTGCGGAATTTGACGCCCGACAGCAGTGAACCGGTTGTGACGCCGGTGGCGGCGAACAAGCAGTCGCCGCGCGCCATGTCCTCGATGCCGTAGATCATCTTGGGATCGTTGACGCCCATCTTGGCGGCGCGCTCGATCTTCTCGCCGGAATCGAGGATCAGGCGGCACTGCATCTGGCCGCCGATGCAGCGCAGCGCCACCGCGGCGAGCACGCCTTCCGGCGCGCCGCCGGTGCCGAGATACATGTCGACGCCGGTGTTGTCAGGGTCGGCGCAGTGGATCACGCCAGCAACGTCGCCGTCGGTGATCAGGCGCACGGCAGCTCCCGTCGAGCGCACGCTCTCGATGATGCTGGCGTGGCGGGGACGATCGAGCACGAGAACGGTGATGCCGTCGGTCTTGACGCCCTTGGCCTTGGCGAGACGGCGGACGTTGTCGGCGGGGCTAGCGTCGAGGTCGACCACGCCCTTGTCGTAGCCGGGACCGATCGCGAGCTTCTGCATGTAGACGTCGGGGGCGTGCAGCAACGTGCCGCCGTCGGCCATCGCCATGGTGGCGATCGAGCCCGGCATGTTCTTGGCGCACAGCGTGGTGCCTTCGAGCGGGTCGACAGCGATATCGACTTCCGGACCGGTGTTCATGCCGACCTTCTCACCGATGAAGAGCATCGGAGCTTCATCGCGCTCGCCCTCACCGATCACGATGGTGCCCTGGATCGGCAGCTTGTTGAGTTCGCGGCGCATCGCGTCGACCGCGGCCTGGTCGGCCGGCTTCTCCTGCCCGTGTCCGCGCAAGCGCGCCGACGACACTGCCGCCCGCTCCGTCACACGCACGATCTCCAGCGTGAGAATGCGCTCGAGCAAGGCGTGCGGGGGGACTTCAATATGGGTCGACATCGGCTAACTCCTTCGAAACCGTTTTGGGCTGGCATCTTCGCCCATATCAACTCGTAACACCCACAGTTCGTTCGAACCGTGTCAGTTCTTCTCGATCCTGATCACCTGCGGCCGTCCGCTGATCACCTTGTCCTTCTGCACGGCGGCGAGCGCGCGGCGCACCGCGTCCTCGTGCGTGGCATAAGTGATCAGGATGACGGGCACGGGGACCGCCTTGCCATTGGCCGGTGCTGCGCCGCCATTGGGATGGCGCTGCACGATCGACTCGATCGAAATCTTCTGCTCTGCAAGCCTGGTCGCGATCGCAGCCGCAGTGCCCGGGAAATCGCGCGCCAACAGGCGGATGTAGTAGCCGCCTTCGTGCCGCTCCATCGGCGCCTTCTTGGTGTCGCGCAGTTGCGCAATCGGCCGGCCGAACGGATTGGCGCGGATCCCGCGCGCGACGTCGGCGATATCAGCCACGACGGCGGATGCGGTCGCCGCACCGCCGGCACCGGGACCGACCAGCGTGATCGGCGGGATGCCCTCGCCATCGATCGTAACAGCGTTGGTGACACCCATCACCTGCGCGATCGAGGAGGTTTTCGGAACCATGGTCGGATGCACGCGCTGCTCGATGCCCTTGGCGGTGCGCACGGCAACGCCGAGCAGCTTGACGCGGTAACCGAGATCAGCAGCCGCGCGAAGATCTTCCGGCGCGATGGAGGAGATGCCTTCGACATACACCGCGCTTTGAGCAACTTTCGTGCCGAAGGCGAGGCTGGCGAGAATGGCGAGCTTCTGCGCGGTGTCGTGGCCATCGACGTCGAAGGACGGATTGGCCTCGGCATAGCCGAGCCGTTGCGCATCCTTGAGACACTCGGCAAACGACAGGCCCTCCTGCTCCATCCGGGTCAGGATGTAATTGCAGGTGCCGTTGAGGATGCCGTAGACGCGATTGATGCCGGTTCCGGCAAGACCTTCGCGGAGCGTCTTGATGACGGGGATCGCGGCACCGACGGCTGCCTCGTAATTCAGCGCGCCGCCGTGCTTTTCGGCGGCTTTTGCCAGCTTCAGACCGTGCTTGGCGAGCAGCGCCTTGTTGGCTGTGACGACCGACTTGCCGGCAGCGAGCGCAGCTTCGACCGCCGACAGCGCGGGATCACCGGCGCCGCCCATCAGCTCGACGAAGCAGTCGATGCCGGGATGCGTGGCCAGCGCCATCGGATCCTTGACCCATTCGACGCCGCGCAGGTCGATGCTGCGCTTCTTGGCCTTGGAGCGCGCGGTGACGGCGACGACGCGAATGCCGCGGCCGCTGCGGCCCGCGAGCACGCGCGCCTGGGTTTCAATCAATCGGACAACTTCGGCGCCCACGGTGCCGAGCCCCGCTATGCCCACTTTCAGGGGTGCAACCATGATGCTTAGAGAACCTGCAGAAGAGAATTAGCGCCTGTTGGCGAGCGGAACGACGTTGTGCAACGTTTCGATGCCGCTTTCAAGGAAGCGGCGCACGCCGCGAGCGGCCTGCCTGATCCGTTGCTCGTTTTCCACCATGGCGATGCGGACATATCCTTCACCATGCTCGCCGAAGCCGACGCCGGGCGAGACGGCGACGCCGGATTTTTCCACCATCAGGGTCGCGAACTGCATGCTGCCGACGCTGCGGAACGCTTCCGGCAGCGGCACCCAGGCGAACATCGAGGCTTCAGGCGGCGGAATCTCCCAGCCGGCGCGGCCGAACGATTCCACCAGCGCATCGCGCCGCTTGCGATAGGTATCGCGCATCTCCTTGATGCAATCATCAGGACCGTTCAGCGCCGCGGTCGCGGCGACCTGCACCGGCGTGAACGCGCCGTAATCGAGGTAGGATTTGACCCGGGCGAGCGCCGCGATCACGCGCTCATTGCCGACCGCAAAGCCCATGCGCCAGCCGGCCATCGAATAGGTCTTCGACATCGAGGTGAACTCGACGGTGACATCGATCGCGCCGGGCACCTGCAGCACCGAGGGCGGCGGATTGCTCTCGTCGAAATAGACCTCGGCATAAGCCAGGTCCGACAGGATCAGGATCTCATGCTTCTTCGCGAACGCGACGAGGTCCTTGTAGAAGTCGAGGCTCGCGACATAGGCGGTCGGGTTCGAGGGATAGCAGACCACGAGCGCAAGCGGCTTGGGGATCGAATGCACGATCGCGCGCTCTACCGCCTCGAAGAATTGCGGCGTCGGTTCGGAGGGCACCGAGCGGATCACGCCACCCGCCATCAAAAAGCCGAAGGCGTGAATCGGGTAGCTCGGGTTCGGACAGAGGATGACGTCGCCCGGCGCGGTGATCGCCTGCGCCACGTTGGCAAAGCCCTCCTTCGAGCCCAGCGTCGCCACGACCTGGGTGTCGGGATTGAGCTTCACGCCGAAGCGGCGCTCGTAATAGGCGGCCTGGGCCCGGCGCAGGCCAGGGATGCCGCGCGAGGCTGAGTAGCGATCGGTGCGCGGCTTGCCCAAGGTCTCCTTGAGTTTCTCCAGCACGTGCGGCGGGGCCGGCAGATCCGGGTTGCCCATGCCGAGATCGATGATGTCGGCGCCGGCATTCCGCGCGGCCGCCTTGGCCCGGTTGACCTGCTCGAACACGTAAGGCGGAAGGCGGCGGATGCGGTAAAAATCGTCCATGGCTCTCTGGGCTCCGGGCAACCGGTCAGGACAGAATCGAAGGGCGATGACCACCCTTTTGAAGAGGCTTCGCCCTGCGCGCAAAAATCACTCTAAATCAAATACTTGGAGTGAATTTTGGCGACGAGGACTGAACTCCTTCGCCCTGACTCTCGGCTGAATTGAAGTCTTTTTAGCACGGAGTGACGGGGGCGCCAGCGATTACCTTGCGGGCTCTCTCTGGCCGTCCCATCCCTGCGTGGTGCCGCTATTTGGCGTCTTTTGCGGCAACGGATTGACGGTCACGCGCCGCGGCAAGCTCGGCTTCGATCTTGGCGCGCTGATCCGGTGGGATGATGGCCTGATCGCGGTCCGGCGGCAGATCGTGCACTGGAAGGTAGGCGCCCGGCTCCTTGGGATGGGCCTGCGCATCGGTGGGGGTGTAGTCAGCCAACTGACTCGAGCACCCGCCCAGGGCGAGCGCCGCTATCAGCAGCGCGCCAGACATCGGCAGCGACTTTTGCAGGTCCCACAACGCCAACACTTGGGGAATTCCCCTACTCGTCCCAATGCAAGGCTGCCGGTAACTTAACCAACAACCTGCCCAAGCTCAAACCATTGCTGCCCACAAATGGTACGAGCGAGAAATCATCCAAGGCCCACGGCAGGTGACGTGCACTGCGATTGTGACAAAAGCAAGAAGCCTTGTCGCACTGCAGCACATCTTCGGGCCGGTTTAAGCGTGAAACCAGCGAGCTTCGCGGTGACGAATACGGAATGAATCGTTACTGTTGTCCTCATGAGTACCGTCACGACATCAGACACGCCCAAGTCAAAACCCGAAACGAAGTTCGATGCGGAAGCCTTCGCGATGAATGTCGCGCGGGCGATGGAGAGCGGCGGCAAGGCGCTCGCCGCATATCTGAAGCCGCGTGAGAGCGGCGAGGTGCAGGATCGTCCGCCGGCCGAACTCGCCGAGGTGGTCAAGACCTTCACGTCGGTCGCCGAATATTGGCTGTCCGATCAATCTCGCTCGTCCGATCTCCAGACCAAGCTCGCCAAGGACTATCTGGATCTCTGGGGTTCGGCGGCGCGACGGATGGCCGGCCAGGAGGCGCAGCCCGCGATCGCACCCTCGCCGCGCGACAAGCGCTTTGCCGATCCGGAATGGAAGTCGAACCAGTTCTTCGATTTCATGATGCAGCTCTATCTGCTCACGACCCGATTTGCGCAGGAGCTGGTACGCGACGCCGAGCTCGATCCAGTGACCCGCCGCAAGGCCGAGTTCTACGTCCAGCAGGTCATCAACGCGATCTCACCGTCGAACTTCGTGCTGACCAATCCGGAAGTGCTGCGCGAGACCGTTGCAAGCAGCGGCGAGAACCTCGCGCGCGGCCTGACGATGCTGGCTGAGGACATCGCCGCCGGCAAAGGATCGTTGAAGATCCGCCAGTCGGATCCGGACAATCTCGTCGTCGGCGTCAACATGGCGACGACGCCGGGCAAGGTGATCTTCCAGAACGAGATGATGCAGCTGATCCAGTACTCTCCGTCGACGGAGAACGTGCTGCGTACCCCGCTCCTGATCATCCCGCCCTGGATCAACAAGTTCTACATTCTCGATCTCAAGCCGGAGAAATCCTACATCAAGTGGTGCGTCGACCAGGGCATCACTGTCTTCGTGATCTCATGGGTCAATCCCGACAAGCGCCTCGGCGCCAAGAGCTGGGAAGACTACATGAAGGAAGGCCCGCTCACGGCGATGGACGTGATCGAGAAGATCACCGGCGAGATGAAGGTGCACACGGCCGGCTATTGTGTCGGCGGCACCATGCTCGCGACCACGCTGGCCTGGCTCGCCGAGAAGCGGCGCCAGCGCGTGACCTCGGCGACGTTCTTTGCCGCGCAGGTCGACTTTACCCATGCCGGCGACCTCCTGGTCTTCGTCGACGAGGAGCAGATCGCATCGCTGGAACAGGACATGAAGGCCTCCGGCGTGCTCGAAGGCGCGAAGATGGCGATGGCCTTCAACATGTTGCGCTCCAATGATTTGATCTGGTCCTACGTCGTCAGCAACTATCTCAAGGGCAAGCAGCCGAGCGCGTTCGACCTGTTGCACTGGAATTCCGACGCGACGCGGATGACGCAGGCGAACCATTCCTACTATCTGCGCAACTGCTATCTGGAGAACCGTTTGTCGACCGGCACCATGGTGCTCGACAACACCCTGCTCGATCTCTCCAAGGTCAAGGTCCCCGTCTACAACCTCGCCACGCGCGAAGATCACATCGCGCCGGCGGAATCGGTGCTGTACGGCTCGCAATTCTTCGGCGGACCCGTGAAATACGTGCTTTCAGGCTCCGGACACATCGCCGGCGTCGTCAATCCGCCGGCCTCGAACAAGTATCAGTACTGGACCAACGACAACATCAAGGACGTCAACGTCGCCCAGTGGATGAAGGGCGCGGTAGAGCACAAAGGCTCATGGTGGCCGGACTGGCGCGAATGGCTGGGCGGACTCGATCCGGAGGAAGTGCCGGCACGCAGCGTCGGCACCGAGGCCCTGCCCGCGATCGAGGATGCGCCCGGCAGCTATGTCAGGGTTCGCGCGTAGCGCAACGGCGCGCGTTCTCGTATAAGCTCACGACATCGATTTCAGAGGGGACCGGGTTATGACGCGCGAATTGTTCTGGCTGACCTGTACGGTGATCCTGACCGGGATCCTCTGGATTCCCTACACCATCAACCGCTGCCAGGTTCGTGGTCTCGGCGGCGCCATGGCCAATCCCTCGCGCGGTGACAAACCTCAGGCCGAGTGGGCGAACCGCCTGATGTTCGCGCATGACAATGCGGTCGAGAACCTCGTGCTGTTCGCACCGCTGGTGCTGATCCTGAACGCGATCGACTATTCCTCGAAATGGACAGTGCTCGCCTGCGTCGTCTATTTCTGGTCGCGCGTCGCGCATCTGATCGTCTATGCGCTCGGGGTACCGGTGTTCCGCACCCTCGCCTTCACCGTCGGCTTCCTCGCGCAGGCCGTGCTGGCGCTGGCGATCTTCAAGATAGTTTAAGGCTCTCTCCGTCACCGCAAAGAGTGAAGCGACGAAGCAATCCAGACCATCTCCACAGTGGGATTCTGGATTGCTTCGCTTTGCTCGCAATTGACGAAGACTGACGGCGCGCTCGCGCCCTACTCCTCCGGCAGGCCCAGCATCAGCCGCATGTTCTGCACGGCTGCGCCCGACGCCCCCTTGCCGAGATTGTCCAGCCGCGCCACCAGCACCGCCTGGTGGTACTTGTCGCTGGCGAAGACGTAGAGCTCGAGCCTGTTGGTTTCGTTGAGAGCCTCCGGCTCGAGCTTGCCGCTCTTGGTCGCCTCGTTCTGCAGCGGCATGGCCGAGACGTATTTCGAGCCGGCGTAGCGCGTGGCGAGCGCGGCCTGGAGAGCAGCGCCATCAGGCTTGCCCGGCAACGCGTCGAGCTGGAGCGGCACCGAGACCAGCATGCCTTGCCGGTAATTGCTGACGGACGGAATGAAGATCGGCCGCCGCGTCAGGTGCGAATAGAGCTGCATTTCCGGCAGATGCTTGTGCTCGAAGCCGAGACCGTAGAGCTCGAACGACGGCGCGCTGCCGTCTTCGAAGCTTGCGATCATCGACTTGCCGCCGCCGGAATAGCCGCTCACCGCATTGATGGTGACAGGATGGTCAGGCGGCAACAGGCCGGCATCGACGATCGGCCGTAACAGCGCGATTGCGCCGGTCGGATAGCAGCCGGGATTGGAGACCTTCTTCGCGGCCTTGATCTTGCCGGCCTGGTCCGGCGCCAGCTCCGCAAAACCGTAGGCCCAATCAGGCGCAACCCGGTAGGCGGTCGAGGCGTCCAGCACCTTCGGTCCTGATGCGCCCATGCTGTCGATCAGCGCGACGGTCTCCTTGGCAGCGTCGTCAGGCAGGCAGAGGATCACGAGATCGACCTCCTCCATCAGCGCCTTCTTGGCCGCAGTATCCTTGCGCTTGTCGTCGGCGATGGTCTTCACCACGACGTCGTTCTGGAGCTTCAGCCGCTCGTTGATCCCGAGCCCGGTCGTGCCGGAGCCGCCATCGACGAAGACGGTGGATTTTTGCTTGGCGCCGGCAGGCCGGATTTCGTTGGTATCAGCAAGGCTCATGGCATGCTCCCTTCGAGCTTGGCACCTGGTCCGGCGAGACGTACCAGTCAAACGATGAAATAAATGGGGACCCGGGCCGCAGTTCGCGAGCAGCCGGGATCTCGTTCCATCCGCGCGTCTTACCAGCGGATTGTGACGGGTGGCATGGAAGGCCGAGCGGCGTTCCATCGGCGGTGTCGGTCGTGGGCGAATACATCCTAGATCTCCTGCTGGGCCTCCTCGGGGGGCCGCCGGATCAGATCGCGCTGACAGGAGAGAGAATGCCGCGGATCGGATCCAGCGGCAAAGACGATGATCTCAAACGCGATCGACCGCCCAAACCGCTAGAGAGCGGCGGCGGCGACGGGCGAACAGGATGGTCGCGGCGTTGATCATGGCGCGGGGCTATAGAGCCAGATGCGGTTTCCGTCAAGGTTCAGGGCGTCAGACGACGCGCCAGACCCATTCCATGATTGTCGCGATGACATCGCCGAACAGCAGAAGCGCCGCCGACCAGACCAGCGCAGAGACGAAATTGGCCGCCTGGAAGCTCCAGTAAGGCATCTCGAAAATGCCAGCCGCAAGCGGCACGGAGGCACGCAAGGGGCCGAAGAACCGGCCGATGAAAATGCTGGGCACGCCCCAGCTGCGCACGAAGGCCTCGCCTCTGGGCAGGATTTCCGGATAGCGCGAGAGCGGCCACATCTGCGCGACCCGCTCCTTGTAGCGATAGCCGAACCAGTAGGAGACCCAGTCGCCCAGCGCCGCCCCAATCGCACCGGCGATCCAGATCGGATAGAAGCTGATGCCGCTCGCCCCGATCAGCGCGCCGATGGCGACCAGTGCGCCCCAGGCCGGGATCAGCAACGAGATGAAGGCAAGCGACTCCCCGAACGCCAGCAGGAACACGATTGGGGCAGCCCAAGCCTGGTGAAGGCGCACGAAATCGGCCAGCGCGTGCGCGTACTGCTCCATTCTGAAAATTGCCTTCCCGCCCCGCCTCGGGGTCCTGCCAGATGGAAAAGACTGGTAAGCCAAGGACTTGTGTGACATCAAGTCACAAAGTCGGGCCCAAGCCGGCCAGACCGTCAAATTGCCGGGACTTGGTTAGCTTGCGGCGTAAATTCGCCGGCATTAGCTCCCAACGACGCCCCGTGGACGGCCCGGCGGTGACCTTTGTTGACCAGCCGTGGCATAGTCGCCCCAACCGATTCGCCGCCCGCGCGGCCCTCAGAACGCATCAAGATATATGTCCAAGCAATTGAAAACTAAAGCCAAAGACGACTTGTTCGACGGCAACGAGCCGAAAGCACGGACGGCCGCAGCAAAGGCTGCGCCGCGCGGAACCGGCGGGGAAGCGGACTATACCGCGGCCGACATCGAGGTGCTCGAAGGCCTGGAACCGGTGCGACGCCGGCCCGGCATGTATATCGGCGGCACCGACGAAAAGGCGCTGCATCACCTCTTCGCCGAAGTCATCGACAACTCGATGGACGAGGCGCTGGCCGGACACGCGACCTTCATCGGTGTCGAACTCACCGCAGACGGTTTCCTCACCGTCACCGACAATGGCCGCGGCATTCCCATTGATCCGCATCCGAAGTTCCCGAAGAAGTCGGCGCTTGAAGTCATCATGTGCACGCTGCATTCGGGCGGCAAGTTCGACAGCAAGGTCTACGAGACCTCAGGCGGTCTGCACGGCGTCGGCATCTCCGTCGTGAACGCCCTCTCCTCGCTGCTCGAGGTCGAGGTCGCGCGCAGCCAGAAGCTCTACCGCATGACGTTCGAGCGCGGCCATCCCAAGGGCAAGCTCGAAGACCTCGGCAAGATCAACAACCGCCGCGGCACGCGCGTGCGTTTCAAGCCTGATACCGACATCTTCGGCGCCAAGGCCGCGTTCAAGCCGCAGCGCCTGTTCAAGATGACGCGCTCGAAGGCCTATCTGTTCGGCGGCGTCGAGATCCGCTGGAGCTGCGCGCCCGAGCTGCTCAAAGGCGTCGAGGATGTGCCGGCGGAAGCGACCTTCCACTTCCCCGGCGGCCTCAAGGATTATCTGGCGGCGGCGATCCACGCCGACACGCTGGTGCATCCCGACATTTTCTCCGGCAAGTCGGGCCGCAACGGCGCACACGGCGCCTGCGAATGGGCCGTGGCGTGGACTGCGGATGCCGACGGCTTCCTGTCCTCCTACACAAACACGGTCCCGACGCCCGACGGCGGTACGCATGAATCCGGCCTGCGCAGCGCGCTCTTGCGCGGCCTGAAGGATCACGCCGAGCGCGTCGGTCAGGGCAAGCGCGCCTCATCCATCACATCGGAAGACGTGATGGTGGGCGCGGCCGTCATGCTCTCGGTGTTCGTGCGCGAGCCTGAATTCCAGGGCCAGACCAAGGATCGTCTCGCCACCGCCGAGGCCCAGCGCATCGTCGAGCAGGCGATGAAGGATCCGTTCGACCATTGGCTGTCGGGCAATCCGAACATGGCCAACCGGCTGCTCGACTTCGTGATCGACCGCGCCGAGGAACGGCTGCGGCGACGGCAGGAGAAAGAGACCGCGCGGAAAACCGCGGGCAAGAAACTGCGCCTGCCCGGCAAGCTCGCCGATTGCAGCAAGGCCGGCCTGGACGGCTCCGAGTTGTTCATCGTCGAGGGCGACTCGGCCGGTGGTAGCGCCAAACAGGCCCGCAATCGTGAAACACAGGCTGTGCTGCCGTTGCGCGGCAAGATTCTCAACGTCGCCTCTGCGGGCAAGGACAAGCTGACGGCGAACGCGCAGCTCTCCGACCTCGTGCAAGCGATCGGCTGCGGTCAGCTGTTGCAGTACCGCGAAGAGGATCTGCGCTACCAGCGCATCATCATCATGACCGATGCCGACGTCGACGGCGCGCACATTGCGTCGCTGCTGATCACGTTCTTCTACCGGCAGATGCCGAAGCTGATCGACGAAGGACACCTCTTCCTCGCGGTGCCGCCGCTCTACAAGCTGACCCACGGGCAGAAATCGGTGTACGCACGCGATGACAAGCACAAGGAAGAGCTGATCAAGAGCGCCTTCAACGCCAACGCCAAGGTCGAAGTGAACCGCTTCAAAGGCCTCGGCGAGATGATGCCGGCGCAGCTCAAGGAAACCACCATGGACCCAAGCAAGCGGACGCTGCTCAAGGTGGTGCTGCTGCCCGACGATCGCGACACCACGGCAGATTCGGTCGAGCGCCTGATGGGCACCAAGGCCGAGGCGCGCTTCGCCTTCATCTCCGACAAGGCCGAATTCGCCAGCGACGAACTGCTCGACGTCTAAAGCGGCGATTCCCGCTGAAAAAGCCCCGGCCTGAAGCCGGGGCTTTTTCATTTGAGGGCTCCTATCGGGGATTCCGTCCAGCGATCCCCCTCTTGAAGGCGCGACTCGGCCAACGACTCACAAGGGCCTGACCGGCGCCAAGGGTGAGGCAGAATTGCCACCATCCTGGATGGGGGCGAATTCCTAACGAAAACTTACCCAAAATGGAACATCAAAAATCGAAGCAATCCATTGAAATTACGTGAGTTTTACTGGATTCGATTTTGGAGCCCCAAAACCCATCCAGAGGGCGTTTTCCGGCGACTGTGCCTGCCCTGCAACAGCATTTCGGCGAGAACCGTCTATATTCGGGGCATCAGATCACACGGACTTCAGTGCGCTCGCGCCTGCTACGAACCAAGGTTGGGGATTTTATCATGAAGAAGATTGCACTCGCACTGACCGCGATCGCGGCAATGACCGGTTCGGCTTCGGCCGCTGACCTCGCTGCCCGTCCCTACGTCAAGGCCCCGATGGTTTCGCCGGTTGCCAACTGGACCGGCTTCTATCTCTTCGGTGGCGCTGGTGGCGGTCTCTCGAACTCCGACCAGTACATCCAGACGACCGGCACTGCGGTTCCGCTGACCATCACCCAGCGTCAGGGCGGTTCGGGCTGGTTCGGCACCGTCGGTGCGGGCTACGACTGGCAGTTCAACAGCACCTGGGTCGCCGGCCTGTTCGCTGACGGTCAGTTCGGCAGCATCCGCGCGACCGTGCAGGATCCGATCGCTGGCTGGACCGGCAACCAGAAGATTGAAGACTCCTGGGCCGTCGGTGCTCGCCTCGGCTGGCTGGTTGCTCCGAACGTCCTCTCCTACGTCAACGGCGGTTATACTGGCGCCCACTTCAGCGGCACCAGCTTCATGACCCTCGCTGGTGGCCCGGCTGGCGCTCACCTCAACAGCTTCAACCGCAACGGTTGGTTCATCGGCGGCGGCGTCGAGAACAGCCTGAACATCTTCGGCATCTCCTCGCCCGGCTGGTTCATGAAGACCGAGTATCGTTCGGCCTACTACAATGCCAAGACCCAGAACGAGCTGGTTGACGGCACCAACCTCCTGGTCGGCCGCGACGTTCGCGCCAACAACTGGAACCAGACGATCTCGACCTCGCTGGTCTATCGCTTCAACTGGACCGGTCCGGTTGTCGCCAAGTACTGAGCTGATCTGAATTTCAGACGTCAAAGCCCCGGCATCGCCGGGGCTTTTTCGTTGTGAGGCATTTTGCCGTTTTAACGCCACGCCCTGGCTAGCGCGCGACACTCGCCTTCAGCGACCGGTAGGCGCCGACCAGCCGGGTTTCGATGGTGGCCCAATCAGCCTCGGTGATCCCCTCACCGCGCGAATCGCGGTAAGCCATCGCTTCGGCCCGCGCGACGCCGAATTGTCTAACTCCCGAATCGTCTGTGCCCTTGCCATAGGTCAGCGCCGCCACGCGCGCGATGGTCAGGCCATAGTCGCTCGGAGACACAGCCTCGCGCCGTGCCTGCCACCAGTCGAGCTCGAGGCGAGCGACCTCCCCGACGTCGAAGACCGCAGGCGCGGCGGGTGCAAAATCCCGGTAGTACGCCACCAGAGCCGGCAGGGCCGCATCGGCCTCCTGCCGTGACCGCGTCGGCTGGAATGTCCGGGCTGCCTCGGCGGCGCTGAGCGCGATATGCAGGCTCCTGAACGGAGAGAAGCCGAACTGCGTCCGCGTCGAGGCATAGAGATGATAGAACAGCGCGACATAGCGCTTGTCGTAATAGTCGCGCCACATCGCGGTCTCGAGCCGCGCCATCTCTGACGGGTCGAACGATCGCAGGTCCGCCTGGCGCGGAATGACGGCATAGGCCGCAACCAGTGCCGCCGCAGCCGCAGTGCTGACGATGGTCTTGCGCACGGACATGCGTCCCTCCCGCGGCCTTGCGTCCGCAGCCATTGTACCTGAACCGAAGCTACGGCTAGTCTTGCGGGAAGTTTTCGTGACCCGCGGCGATCGTTCATGCCGCGGGTCGCGACAGAAACAGTCCCGTGGGGAGGAATGCATGCGCAGATTCTTGCTTGTAGCAGGCCTGTTTGCCCTCGCCGTCGGGCTGCTCTGGATCGGACAGGGCACGGGCACCGTCGCCTGGCCGCGATCGAGCTTCATGGTCAACCAGCTGCAATGGGCCGGCTATGGCGCCGCCATGGCGGGCTTCGGACTGGTGCTGATCTGGCAAAGCAACCAATAGAAGAAACCAGAAAGTGAAAGCATGACATCCAACCGGTTCGATCTCCGCGGCAAGGTCGCGATCGTCACAGGAGGCAATGGCGGCATTGGGCTCGGCCTCGCACACGGGCTCGCTGACGCCGGTGCCGATATCGCCGTGGTCGGACGCAACGAGACCAAATCGGCCGCTGCCGTCGCCGATCTCAGGGCGCGCGGCGTGAAGGCGATATCAGTCACGACAGATGTGACCGACCAAGCCGCTGTGGCGGCGATGATCGACCGCGTCGTTAAAGAGCTCGGCCGTATCGACGTCCTGATCAACAACGCCGGCATGAGCATCCGCAAGCCACCGCACGAACTCGAGCTCGACGAGTGGAACAAGGTGATCGACACCAATCTCACCAGCGCCTTCGTCTGCTCGAAGCTGGCCTATCCGGCGCTCAAGGCATCGGGCAACGGCAAGGTGATCAATATCGGCTCGATGATGTCGATCTTCGGCGCGAGCTTCGCCACGGCTTACGCGGCGAGCAAAGGCGGCATCGTGCAGTACACGCGCGCCTGCGCCAATGCCTGGGCGCCCGACAACATCCAGGTCAACGCCATCCTGCCGGGCTGGATCGACACCGATCTCACCCGCGGCGCACGCAAGCAGGTCTCGGGCTTGCACGAGCGCGTGCTGGCGCGCACACCCGCGGGGCGCTGGGGCGACATCGACGATTTCGCCGGCATCGCCGTGTTTCTCGCCTCGCCCGCGTCGAACTTCGTCACGGGCACCGCGATCCCCGTCGACGGAGGATTCTCGGTGATGGCGTAAGCCTCCTCCTCTCCCGGCATGAAAAAAGCCCCGGCGAGAACCGGGGCTTTTCAGTTACTTTTGCCGGGAGAGATCAGTACTTGGCGACCACAGGTCCGCCGAAGCGATAGTTGATGCCGACGAGACCGATGTTCTCTCGGAAGTTGACCGAGGTCGGTGTCAGAGCGCTGCAACCCGCGCCACCGGCAACCGTCTGCACACCGCAAGTGAAGCTGCCGAGATCGACGTAGCGATATTCACCCTTGAGACTCCAGTTCGGCATGAAGCCCCACTCGATGCCCGCGCCGGCCGTCCAGCCAACCTGGGTCGAGGTGGCGCCACCGAAGAGGGCGAGGCCCGGATCGCTGGTGATACGGGCCTTCACGTCACCGAAGGCGACGCCGGCCGTGCCGAAGAACAGCACGTTGTTGACCGCGAAGCCGACGCGGCCGCGAACCGTACCGAGCCAGCTGTTCTCGGTGGCGCAGGCGAATCCGGTGCCACCGGCTGCGGCAGGACCGTTACACACGACGGCGCCCCGATTGCCGTTGGTGCCGCGCACGCCGGACCAGTCGATATCGCCTTCGACACCGAACACCCATTGGCCCGTCTGCCAGTTGTAGCCGGCGGTGCCGCCCGCCAGACCACCCGACAGATTGTAGTTCCCGGTGGTGGTGCCGACATTGACGAAGTCATACCGGGACCGGCCCCAGCCGCCACCGCCGTTCACACCGATATAGAAGCCCGTCCAGTTGTAGACCGCGGCAACCGGGGGCGGCGCCTTCACGTAAGGCCTTGCCGCGAGATCCGCAGCCATCGCCTGCCCCATGGCAGCCAGAGAAACGATTGACGCGAGCGCCCACCCAAGATGCTTTTTCATTGCCAATCCCCAAGGTTAGAAACGACCCGATCAGACTTTATGGACAGCCATTCGCAAGAGCCTAGCGATAATGTCGCACCAGGCCCGGTTCCCATACCGTTTCTTCCCGGACGTTGCCGACGTGCCACATAAGTGTGCACTTTTGATCAGAAGGCTGCATTTATATGCACGCCAATGGTCGCAATTCGGACCGGCCACTCACAGCTGCGAACTCTGCAACGGCTAATGGCGATTCCCGTCAACGGCAGCGTCACGGCCGCGCCTGTCCCTTCGCGCCAACGCAAAAAAAAGCCCCGGCGCGAGCCGGGGCTTTGAATTTATGGCAGTGATGTTTCTTGTCTTGCTAGTCGTTCGTTGCGTCGAACTTCGTTGCTCAGTAGCGCGCGATCACAGGCGCGTCGAACTTGTAGCTGGCGCGGACGACGGCCCACTGGACGTCGCGCGGCTTGGTATCGAACGTGTAATTGCCCGAGGTGCCACCGAGCTGGTAGGTCTGGCTGCCGAAGGCCGCGTAATTGTACTCGAGGCCGACGATCCAGTTGCGGGTGATGCCGTATTCCCAGCCGGCGCCGACGGTCCAGCCGTTGGCCCAATGGGTCTGACCACCGGACCCCGTCGCCGGGCCGACCGTGTCGCTGACGTTGAGACGGTTGTTCACGCCGGCATAGCCGCCCTTGAAGTAGAACAGGTTGTTCTGAACCGCGAAGCCGGCGCGGGCGACGACGGTCGCCAGAACGTTCGTGCGCCAGGTGAAGATGTCGTCGCCGGCACCGAAGGCGGTGTTCACGACCGTGCCCTTGTTGTTGAGGCCGGAGATCGTGCCTTCCATGCCGAACACGTAGTTGTTGGCCTGCCAGTTGTAGCCGATCTGGGCACCACCCATGACGCCGGCACCGCGCTGACGATAGCCCTGGCCCGGGACGAGGTCGCCGAACGGTGCACCGACGCCATTGTTGATGAACTGCTCATTGGTCCAGGCGCCGCCGATGTGGCCGCCGACATAGAGGCCGGTCCAGTTGAACAGCGGCTCGATGTAAGCAGGTGCCTTGGTGTAGGGGCGCGCGGCGAGATCAGCGGCGGAAGCTGCGCCAGTCGAAACCAGAGCGGTCGTGCAGGCGAAGGCAGCAATCAGTTTATTACGCATGGTACACCCCGTGTCCTTTGATGGGCGCACGCTCACACGCAGTTCTTACTCAAATTTGAATCAAGAAAGTTAAGACGCCGGATTGGCCCATGACGGTCTTTGAATCCGCGTGTGCTGTTGCACGCGCGCAACGCAAACGCGGCGATTTAACGCGGTATTATCCCTACTGAATTACTGCGTCAGGATAGCCGCGCAGCTTTCGAATGCACGTGCTCGGGCCGTACACCGATCGCGAGAAAGCGTGCGGGAATGCCCTGAAGCCATGGCAAGGCCGAGATCAGGCGCAACAGCAGCGGCACCTTGAGCGGCTGATCGCCGCCCTTCAGCGCGGCGCTGATGATGTTGTTCTGGACGACCACCTGCATCGCCTGCGTCATCTTCACCGGGAATTCGCGGCGGCGCCTGACAGCATCGAGCTCGTCCTCGGACGGACAGCCGCGCGTCAGCCCGTCCGCGAGCAGGTTTGCGGTCGCGACCGCATCCTGCACCGCCAGATTGACGCCAACGCCGCCGATCGGCGACATCGCATGCGCGGCGTCGCCGATACACAGCAGGCCCGGCCGCGTCCAATGGCTCAGCCGGTTGATCGCGACCGTGAGAAGCTTGACGTCGTCAAAGCTCTTCACGTCGGCAATGCCGTGCTTGAGGACGGGCGCCATGCGCGCGACGTCGTCGAGCAGAGCCTGCAATCCCCTCGCCTTCACCGCATCATATTGTCCCTTGGCGATGACGTAGGCGCACTGCCAATAGTCGCCGCGGTCGAACGTGACCATCATCCTGCCGGGCTCGACGCGCGCAAACAGGTTCTCGGTCTCGTCGGGCCTGCGGCCGACACGGAACCACAGCACGTCCATGGGAGCACCAATCTCCTCGACGGCGAGGCCAGCGCGATCGCGCACCGTCGAGTGCCGGCCGTCGCAGGCAATGGTGAGGTCCGCTTCGATGTCGACGATGCCGCCGGGCGTCCTGGCGCGCACGCCGGCGAGGGCGTCGCCGCGGCTGAGAACGTCGACCGCTTCCGTGTTCATCAACACCTCGAGCGAGGCGAAGCGCTTGCCGGCCTCCCGCAGGAAATTGAGAAAATCCCATTGCGGCATGAAGGCGATGAAAGGGTATTTGGTATCAAGCCGGCTGAGATCGGCGATCCGCACCTTGGTGCCACCGAACAGGCCGTCCACCGTCTGCAGGCGCTGATGCGGCAGCTTGAGGAAGCCATCGATCAGGCCAAGCTCGTCCATCACCTGAAGCGTCGAGGGATGCACGGTGTCGCCGCGAAAGTCACGGAAGAAGTCAGCGTGCTTCTCCAGCACCACGACATCGATGCCGGCGCGTCCGAGGAGATAGCCGAGCATCATGCCCGCGGGCCCGCCGCCGACGATGCAGCAGCGGACTTTTCGAACGCCCGATGCAGGCTGTTCCGACGTAGCTGCTTCCATGACCCGGCTCTCGCTGCGGCATCGATCTGTGACGACCGATTGTAGCGCCTGCGAGCGTCGGGATCATGGTCAATCTGAGGAAGCGCTCAATTGTTGCTGCGGTTCGCCGTGCGGAAACTCTTGACCTCCGACACGCTACCGTCACGATAGGTCAATTCGACCGACATGAACTGCGTCGCGGGCGGCAGCTTTTCATAGAGCAACATGCCGGCCGAGATCGCTGTCGGATCCCTGAGATCGCAAGGCGGCATCTTCAGCACTTTGTCCGGCACCGCCGTGTCGACACCGATCCGCACCTCGCGGATTGCGCAGCGGTATGAGACGAGATGCGTGTAGTAGACCAGCAGCCCGTTGAACTGGCGGAACGACAGCCAGCTGGTGGCCGTCATGTCGAGGATCTTGCGCTGGTCGCGGATCAGGGCGGCCTCAGGATCGAACTTGATCGGGAACGGGCCCTGCATGTCGCCGGAGGCGTCGACGTAGCGGACCTCGATCGTGCCGGCCTGCGCATCCGGTGGCAGCTCGATCGACGGGTTCGGCAGCCGCTTGCGCGTGCGCGGGTCGAGCGTGTCGATGAACCCGGTCTCGCGGAAATCGCCGCTGCCGGCCATGCGCCAGGAGATTCCGACCGTGGGATCGGCGAAGGAGAACGTCACGCTCCAGCCGCCATTGTGGCGCGAGAAGCTCGCGATCGGTGCGTTGGTGCTCTCCTCCTTCGGCACGCGCGGCACTGACACCGGCGGCAACGCCGCGACCTTCTGCGGCGGCGGATCGGCCGGCCGCGTCACGCCGCCTGCCGCATCCTTGGCGGCACCGCTGAGAAAGACGTCATCGACCATCTGGTCGAAATAGACAGGCACCTGCTTGTGCCTGACGCTGTCGGCCATCTCGCTGACCAGGCGGCGCGTGTGTTGCGCGACCTGCACGAGGTTCTCGCCGGGCTGGAGCAGCTCCCTGGCGAAGGTGCGCGTGAACACCGAATTGGGATTGGCGTCGTCGTTGGAGAGACGGTCGAGCGCCGTCTGGCGCGGACCTGCCGAGAACACCGAGAACACGCCTTCGGGAAGCTGCGTCATCGGCGCGAGACCGCCGCCGCCGGCGACCGCGCGCGTACCTGATCGTTCGAACGGATTGTTGCGGCAGGCGTCGAACACCAGGATTGCGGTGCGCGCCTTCTTGTTCTGGAGGCGCTCGATGACACGATCGGCGAGAATGGACGCGTCGCGCACCAGCTCTTCCTGACCTTCGGTTGCCGCCGGCACGTCGGTCGGCAGCAGATAGTTCTGGCCCGCAATCTCGAAACCGTGGCCGGCGTAGAAAAAGAACGCGGTATCGCCGGGCTCGATGGTCCGGTCGAAGGCAAGCAGCGTCTCGGTGAATTGCTGACGGCTTTGGTTTTCAGCGACCATCACCGAGAAGCCGAGCTGCTTCAGCGTATCGCCCATGGTGCGGGCATCATTGACCGCCTTCAGGAGCTTTGGAACGTTCTTGTAATCGTTGTTGCCGATCACGAGCGCAACGCGCTTCTCCGCATGGGCGGCACTCGCGAGGCTGCTGAGGCTCGCCGCCATGCCAAGCGCTGCCAGAAATCTGAAAAGCCGACGCGTCATCGTAACATTCCCGTTGCAGAACGGCTCCCTGGTGGCCCGCTGCGGAACCCTGGCCGTTGCTGATAGTCGATCCAGATGCAGCGGCGGTTCAACTGGTCCGCTCCTTGCGGTTCCGTCATCTAGCCTATGGCAGATTCCGCTGGAATCTGCTTTTTCTAGGGCCATTGCGCGCAAGCGAGGGGCTGCCGTGTATCGCTGGTGTACCGACGAGGTCGAACCTCATGACCGCTTCGACTATTGGCGCGAGGTACGCGCCAAGGGGCTGTTCGGGGTCACGGCCGAACTCGCACACGAGCAGCGCGGAGGATTTTACGGGGAATTCTCGCTGAGCCAGGTCGGCAATGGCGGTCTGGTCGAGCTGAAAGCCTCGTCCTATGCGGTCGAACGGAGCCCCTCCGACATCAGCTGCGCGCCGGGTGACAGCATCTGCGTCTACCACCAGCTTGGCGGTGGCGGCTGGTTCGGCGGCATGCGCTCCAGCGATTTCGCGATCGCCAATGGCGGCTTCGCCACCAGCCATACTGATCTGCCCTACCGGACCAGGCCGCTGGGCGATTCCGGCTTCCACCTGCGGATCCTGAAAATCCCGCTGAGCAGTCTCGCAACGCAGGACAGGCGCATGCGCGAGCTTGCGCCCAAGCCCTTCCACGATGCCACCCTGGCGCCCCTGCTCGAAGCCGGCTTCGCCGACATCTGCGAGGCAGCCGCGATTGATGGTTCGCCCGATGCTGTCCCGCTGGTTCAGGCGCTGGGGCATCTTGCCTTGATCGAGCGCGGTATCGTCAGGCCAGGCAGCCGGCGCGGGCAGGCTGCCCTCCGGACCGCCCGCCTGTCGCTGGCGCGACGCCTGATCGCCCGCCATTTGCAGGACCCTGATCTGGCGCCGACGCGGGTGGCCGACCTGCTGGGCGTCTCAGTGCGCCATCTGCACATGCTGTTCGAGGTCGCCGAGCGCAGCTTCTCGCAGACGGTAACGGAAGAGCGGCTCAAACAGAGCCGCCGCCTGATGCGCGAAGCCCCGGAGCGGCTGATCGCTGATATCGCTGCCGCCTGCGGTTTCGAGAGCCTGGCGACCTATTACCGGGTCTTCAATGCGGCTTACGGCATGGCACCCGGCGACTTCCGGGCCCTGGCTGCAGGGGCCCGTTAACCACCTGCCCGACTGCCGCGGCGAAAAGCCGAGCCTCGCCCGGTATTTGGGCAAAACCTCAGGGTTCTTAGGGCCTTCCCGCGCCTGCTCCATTGACTTTGGCCGATTCCGCCCTATGTTCCGGGTCGACGCGGCTCAGATCGAAAAGCGATTCCTGAGCCTGGCGCTTTGTTCGCGTGAGTCAGCACCCCCAGCTTCTTTGAGAGCGCGCCGTTTCGGGGTGGAACGCGACAGCCTTATTACTCTCGATTCCGAACGGCGGTTTCGACCAGAGGCTCAATGTCCTTTTCAGATCTCGGACTGTCCGAAAAAGTCCTCGCCGCAGTAGCGGCCACCGGTTACACCACCCCCACCCCCATTCAGGAACAGGCGATCCCTCACGTCCTTGCACGCAAGGACGTGCTCGGCATCGCCCAGACCGGCACCGGCAAGACTGCAGCTTTCGTGCTGCCGATGCTCACCATCCTCGAAAAGGGTCGCGCCCGCGCACGCATGCCGCGCACGTTGATCCTGGAGCCGACCCGCGAACTCGCCGCGCAGGTGAAGGAAAACTTCGACCGCTACGGCGCCGGCCAGAAACTCAACGTCGCCCTCCTGATCGGCGGCGTCTCCTTCGGTGACCAGGACGCCAAGCTGACGCGCGGTGTCGACGTGCTGATCGCCACCCCGGGCCGGCTGCTCGACCACACCGAGCGCGGCGGCCTTCTGCTCACCGGCGTCGAGTTGCTCGTGATCGACGAAGCCGACCGCATGCTGGACATGGGCTTCATTCCCGACATCGAGCGTGTCTGCAAGCTCGTCCCGTTCACGCGGCAAACACTGTTCTTCACAGCGACCATGCCGCCGGAAATCCGGCGCATCACCGAAACCTTCCTGCACAATCCGCAGAAGGTTGAAGTTTCCAAGCCCGCCACCACCGCCGTCACCGTCACGCAGTGTCAGGTCCCGGCCGGCCGCGAGGCGCACGAGAAGCGCGAATTGCTGCGACGCCTGCTGCGCGAGGCCAAGGATCTTCAAAACGCGATCATCTTCTGCAATCGCAAGCGCGAGGTCGCGGTCGTTCACAAATCGCTCCAGAAGCACGGTTTCAGCGTCGGCGCCCTGCACGGGGACATGGACCAGTCGGCCCGCACGGCGGCGCTCGAACAGTTCCGCAAGGGTGAGCTGCCGCTGCTGGTCGCCTCCGACGTCGCTGCCCGTGGCCTCGACATTCCCGAGGTCAGCCACGTCTTCAATTTCGATGTCCCTCATCATCCCGACGACTATGTCCATCGTGTTGGCCGTACCGGTCGCGCGGGCCGATCTGGCATGGCGATCTCGCTCGTGACGCCGCTCGACCAGAAGTCGATGGTGGCGATCGAAAAGCTGATCGGCCAGAGCATTCCGCGCGCCGAGGGCGACTATGAGGTGCGTGCTGACGGCGGCGAGCAAGGCGATCGCCCGCGCGAGCCGCGTGGCCGTGAGCGTTCGCGCGGCGGACGCGGCAAGCCACAGCGCGAGCGCGGCGGTCGCGAACGCAGCCACGAGCCGCGTGAGGCACGTGGCGAAGCCAGGCACTCGGCCGAAGCAACGCCTGCCGGTGAAGCCCGGCCGGCTCGCGAGGCCAGGCCTCCGCGCGAAGGCAAGCCTCCCCGCGAAGCGAGGCCTCCGCGTGAAGCCAGGCCTCCGCGTGAAGCCGGACAGTCGTCCGAGCCCCGTCATGGCTCACGTCAGCCGGCCAACAATTCGCACGTGCCGTCGATCGGCCGTCCCGAGCCGCGCCGACAGCGCGAGGCCGACAGCGAGCCCGGCGATCACTCGCATCTCCCGGCGTTTCTGTTGCGACCGGTTCGCGCCTGAAGCACGACGAGATCGATGTCGCGGTTGAGCAAGCTCGCCGCGACATTTTTCTGATCCACCCACGCCCGTATATTTACTGGCCGTTCACAATCGGCCGTTAGCCTACGAACATAATTTAAGCATTGCTGCGGCCTGTGGCGCACGGACCGCTGTGGGGTATGTTCTGTGGTCAAGGTGCTCGATGAACACGAACGCACGATGGCGTTCGCCGAGGTGGCGCTCGGTCAGATCCGGTCGCTGAAGCAGACCGCGATTCCCCGCAATTACGAGATCTGGTACGTCTACGCGACCGGCTACAACGCACCGCTCAACAAGATCATCAACGAGACGCTGGCGCGCAACGGCAAGCTGGGCGAAGCCGATCTCGAGCAGATCTACGACACCTACCTCTCCCACATCAAAACGACCGACCGCATCGACAAGGTCGGTGCGCGCGTCATCGGCGAGATCGACGACGTGATGACGGTGCTGAGCGATGCCCTCGGCATGACCGGCGCCTACGACGCGAGCCTTTCGGGTGCAACCGAGCAGCTATCCTCGGCCAAGAGCCGCGATCAGATCAAGAGCATCGTCGAGACGCTGCTGCGCTCGACCAGCGAGATGCGCGAGACCAACAAGGCGCTGGAAGACCGGCTGACGCTGTCAAAGAGCGAGATCAGCAATCTCCAGCAGAGCCTGGAGGCGATCCGCGCCGAGAGCCTCACCGATCCGCTGACGGGTCTCGGCAATCGCAAATATTTCGACCGCATGATCGGCATGGCGGTGCAGAGTGCGCTGGCGAGCGGCGAGCCGCTGTCGCTGCTGTTGTTCGACATCGACCATTTCAAGTCGTTCAATGATTCCTACGGCCATCTCACCGGCGACCAGGTGCTCCGGCTCGTCGGTCTGTCCCTGAAGCAGACCATCAAGGGCCAGGACATTACCGCGCGTTATGGCGGTGAGGAATTCGCCGTGGTGCTGCCCAACACGGCACTGCGCCAGGCGCTCACCGTCGCGGACCACATCCGCCGCGCGGTGATGGCGAAGGAGTTGAAGAAGAAGTCGACCGGCGAAATCCTCGGCCGTGTCACTATCTCTGTCGGCGTCTCCATGCTGAAGCAAGGCGACGACACCGACGCGCTGATCGAGCGCGCGGATGCCTGCCTCTACGCAGCCAAGCGTAATGGCCGCAACCGCGTGATCTGCGAAATTGATCCGGAATTCGCGGTCGAGACCCACAACCGCGTGGCGTGATGCGAGCAGCGGGCCACGCTTGACATTCCAACCTGACGACCGACATCTACCTCGCCGCGTCAGCATCGAGGTTTTGTCGTCGTGCCCAATCCCCATGATTTCCACACGCCACAGCCGTCCTACACGAAGGATGAGCTGCTGAGATCGAGCGAAGGCGGCTATTTCGGTCCGGGCAACGCACAATTGCCGGCACCGCCGATGCTGATGATGGATCGCATCACCGAGCTCAGCCTGGATGGCGGCGAATACGGCAAGGGCCACATCGTCGGCGAGCTCGACATCGCGCCTGATCACTGGTTCTTCGATTGCCACTATCGCGGTGACGCGATGATGCCGGGAAGCCTGGGCCTGGATGCGATGTGGCAGATGGTCGGCTACTGGCTCGGCTGGTCGGGCTCACCCGGCAAGGGCCGCGCCATTGGTGTCGGCGAGGTCGAGGTCACCGGCGCCATCACACCGCAGACGCGATCCGTGCGCTACGAGGTCGCGATGCGTATGGTCCGACGCGGCAAGCTGGTGCTCGGAATTGCCGATGGGCGCGTGGTCGCGGATGGCGTCAGTGTGTTCGTGGCGAAGGACATGCGGGTTGGGCTGACGAAGGCCGTGGACTGAGGTCTCGTAGGGTGGGCAAAGGCGCAGCGCGCCGTGCCCACCATCTCTCGCGATGACATCCTAATCGTGGGCACGCTTCGCTTTGCCCACCTACCGCACCGTCTTCTTGACTGCCTTCTTGGCCGTCCGCTTCTTTGCTAAGGATTTCTTCGGCGCCGCCCTCTTCGGCCGCTTCTTCACCTTGGCGCGCTGGGCCGCGGCGAGTGCCGCCCTTGCCCATTGCACAAAATCCTCGGAATCGTCGAACAAGCGTGCCGGCAGCTCCCAGTAGGAGTTCACCAGCACCGTCTTGGCGCGGGTCGAGTACTGGAACGGCTTTGAACCTTCCGCTTCGAAATCCGGGATCGTCACTTCATCGGCGCGGAAGAACAGGCCGGCGCGCAGAGACAGCGCGAAGTTGATGCCGTCGGCGGAGATGCCGTGGCCTGAGAACATCTTTCGGATGGTCACGGGGCCGAAGTCGGAAAACAGGTCGATCAGGAATTCGCGGTCCATAGCCCGGCTCTCTCGTGCCCCGGACGCAGCGCAGCGTGCCATAAGCACGTTTACGCGCGTCTTCGACACGCTATGGCGCTGCTGAGCCGGGGCCCATTTGTCTTGCGCTGATGACTATAGCGTGGGTCCCGGCTCTGCGCAGCAGCGCAAGGGCGCTGCAGCACGTCCGGGACAAGAGAATAACGGAAAGAAACTACCCGTCGATCTTGGCCGGGCGCAATTCCACCGACTCGCCGCAACCGCAGGCGGAAATCTGGTTGGGGTTGTTGAAGACGAACTGGGCCTGCATCTTGTCGGCCCTGTAGTCCATCTCGGTGCCGAGCAGGAACAGCACGGCCTTGGGGTCGACCAGGATCTTGACGCCCTTGTCCTCGACGACCTCGTCGGTCGGGCGAACGTCATGGGCGTATTCGACCGTGTAGGACTGGCCGGCGCAGCCGCCGTTCTTCACACCGACGCGCAAGCCCACGATCTCGGAATCGGCGCGTTGGGTCAGCTCGGAGATACGCTGCGCGGCAGCATCCGTCAGTCGCATCACCTGCGGTCGCGGGCGCCGCGGCTTTGGAGCGGATGCTGGTGTCGAGCCGGACGATGTCTGGGTCATGTCAGTGATGTGGTCCGTTGCGGAGCAAATTCAATACCAGGGGTACGCGTCACCACATGTTGAGGACGAGGCGCGCCTCGTCGCTCATGCGCTCCGGCGTCCAGGCCGGCTCCCAGACGACTTTGACGTCGACCACGCCGACGCCGGGAACGCTGGCAACGGCATTTTCGACCATGGTGGGCAGTTCGCCGGCGGCCGGGCAGTTCGGCGTCGTCAGCGTCATCTTCACGTCGACGGAACGGTCGTCCTTGATCTCGACCTTGTAGATCAGGCCGAGCTCGTAGATGTCGGCCGGGATTTCCGGATCGAATACGGTCTTGAGGCCGGCGATGATCTCGGTGGTGAGACGCTCGGTCTCCTCCGGCGGCAACGCCGAATGAGTCTCCATCGGATTGGCTTTGATTTCGGCCGTGTCACTCATGCGAACAAATCCCGCGCCTTGAGCAGCGCCTGTGCCAGATGATCGACTTCTTCCCGCGTATTATACATGCCGAACGAGGCGCGGCAGGTGGCCGTCACGTTGAACCGCTCTAAAAGCGGCATCACGCAATGGGTGCCGGCGCGGACCGCGATGCCCTGACGGTCGATCACGGTGGCGACGTCATGGGCGTGCGCGCCGTTCAGCTCGAAGGAGATCACCGGGCCCTTGCCGCGGGCGGTGCCGATCAGCCGCAGGGAGTTGATCTCCCGCAGCTTCTCCTGGGCGTAGGTGACGAGATCGTGCTCGTGCGCGGCAATACGTTCCTTGCCGATCGAATTGACGTAGTCGATGGCGGCACCAAGGCCGACGGCCTCGACGATGGCGGGCGTGCCGGCCTCGAATTTGTGCGGGGGATCGCCATAAGTGACAACATCGCGCGAGACCTCGCGGATCATCTCGCCGCCGCCGTTGAAGGGGCGCATCGCGACGAGGTGGTCGTACTTCGCCCAGAGTACGCCGATGCCGGTCGGACCGTACACCTTGTGTCCGGTGAAGACGTAGAAGTCGCAGCCGATATCCTGGACGTCGACCGGAATGTGCACCGCGCCCTGGCTGCCGTCGACCAGAACGGGAATGCCGCGGGCATGGGCGATCTTCACGACGTCCTTGACCGGCACGATGGTGCCGAGCGCATTCGACATCTGCGTGATCGCGACCAGTTTGGTCTTCGACGTCAAGAGCTTCTCGAACTCGTCAATGAGGAAATTGCCCTCGTCGTCGACCGGCGCCCATTTGATCACGGCGCCCTGGCGCTCCCTGAGGAAATGCCAGGGCACGATGTTGGAGTGGTGCTCCATGATCGAGAGGACGATCTCGTCACCCTCTTTGATATTCGGCCCGCCCCAGGACGACGCGACCAGATTGATCGCCTCCGTCGCGTTGCGGGTGAAGATCACTTCCTCGGTACGGGGCGCATTGATGAACTGCGCCACCTTGGTGCGGCCGCCCTCATAGGCTTCGGTCGCCGCGTTGGCGAGGTAGTGCAGGCCGCGATGGACGTTGGCATATTCGGACTGATAGGCCTGCGTCATGCGATCGAGCACGGCGCTCGGCTTCTGCGCAGACGCCGCGTTGTCGAGATAGACGAGCGGCTTGCCATAGACTTGCATGGCAAGCGCCGGAAAATCCTGGCGCACCCGCGCGACGTCGTAGGCGCCGTTCCTGACTGCGGGATGCGTGCTCATTGGCGGCGCTCCAGCCAGCGCTCGGCAATGCCGATCACGTGCTCGCGCAAACCGTCATCGGCGATCTGTTCGATCGCTTCGCCAACGAACGCCTGGATCAGCAGCGCCTGGGCTTGCTTCTCCGGCAGGCCGCGGGCCTTCAGGTAGAACAGCAGGCTGTCGTCCAGCGCGCCGGCGGTCGCACCGTGGCCGCAGGAGACGTCGTCGGCAAAGATCTCGAGCTCCGGCTTGTTGTCGGCCTCGGCTTCATCTGAGAGGAGCAGAGCGCGGATCATCATCTTGCCGTCGGTCTTCTGCGCGTCGGGACGAACGATGATGCGGCCCTGGAACACCGAATGGGCGCGATCGTCGATCACGGCACGGAACACTTCGCGGCTGACGCAGTTCGGCACGGCGTGGTCGACCACCAGCGTGGTGTCGCCATGCTCGGTCTTCTGCAGCAGGTTGACGCCGTTGGCCGAGAGCTCGCTGCCCTCGCCCGCCAGCGTGATGAAACCTTGGAGGCGGCTGACCGCGGCGCCGGTGGTCATATTGAAGACGTTGAACTTCACGTTGGCGCCGATGGTGACGAAGTGCGACGTGACGTTCACCGCGTCAGGCGCATCGTCCATCAGGCGGATATGCGCAATGTCGGAATCATCACCGACAGTCACGATTACGGCGTCGTTGACCTGGTAGGCCTTGCTACCTGCCGCGACGAAGCTTTCGACGATGGTGGCGCGAACGCCCTTCCCGATCGCGACCTGCGAGCGGGTGAAGCTAGACGCCGAAGCGGCGGTCGCGATGTGGAGGATCTGAATCGGCGCCGAGAGCTGGACGCCGTCGGCGATCGAGAGCACGACGCCGTCGGTCGTCATCGCCGCATTCAGCGCGATCACGGCATCGGTGGACGCGGTCTTCAGCAGACCCGCATCCTTCTCCAAAGCGTCACGAAGAGTCTTGAATCCCACCTCGCCTGTCAGCGCCTTGACGTCGGAAAGATCGGCAGCAAATACGCCGTCGACCAGCACCAGCTTGCGGGCGCCGGCGATGGCATGCGCCTTCACGGCCTCCGCAGCGCGCTTCAGCGCGGCTGCATCAGGCACGGCTGCCAACGGCAGCACCTCGCCGACCAGCGCGCGCAGGTCGGTATATTTCCATTCCTCGATCCGGCGATGCGGCAGGCCGAGACGCTCATAGGTCTCGAATGCCTCGCGGCGCACGGCAATCACGGAAGGCGAACCCGGCAGGCGGCCTTCTGCGCTGGCGAAAAGATCGCTCACCGCGCGGCCGTTTCCGGTCTTTGCCACAGCAACGTTCATCTTCAAAATTCCTTACGCGGCGTCCTCGAACTGGGCGTAGCCGGACGCTTCCAGCTCCAGCGCCAGTTCCTTGCCGCCGCTCTTCACGACACGGCCCTTCGACATCACGTGCACGATATCGGGCACGATGTAGTTCAGCAGCCGCTGATAGTGGGTGATGACGACCATCGCGCGCTTGGGCGAATGCAGCGCGTTGACGCCATCGGCCGCAATGCGCAGCGCGTCGATGTCGAGGCCCGAATCCATCTCGTCGAGGATGCACAGGCTCGGCTCGAACAATGCCATCTGCAGCACCTCGTTGCGCTTCTTCTCACCGCCGGAGAAGCCGACATTGACGCCGCGCTTGAGCATGTCCTGCGGGATGTTCAGCGACTTCGAGACCTCGCGGACCTTCTTCAAAAAGTCCGGCGTCGAATATTCGCTCTCGCCGCGCGCCTTGCGCTGCGCGTTCAGCGCGGTGCGCAGGAAGGTCATGGTGGCGACGCCGGGGATTTCGACCGGATACTGGAACGCCAGGAACACGCCCTTGGCGGCGCGCATATCCGGCGACATCTCCAGGAGGTCTTCACCCCTGAACAGGATCTGGCCGTCGGTGACCTCGTAGCCGGGCTTGCCGGCGATGACATGCGAGAGCGTCGATTTGCCGGAGCCGTTCGGCCCCATGATCGCGTGAATCTCGCCCTCGTTCACGGTCAGCGTCAGCCCGTGGAGGATCTCACGCTCCTCGACACGGACTTTCAGGTCTTTCACTTCAAGCAAAGCCATCACATCTACCTTCTAAAACCATCGTATGCGCATCGCCGTCAGAAACGCGGCATCAGCAGCAGGCACATTCGGCACGTCCGCCAAAACCGAGTCTATCCCGCATTTCGGACAGAGCGCGGTTTGCTCGTCATCAGTCCACTCGTCGACTTCCTTTGCCGGAAATGTCGCTAAGCAATAGAAGCATCCGCATACCGAATTCTTCTCAATCTCGTCACGATTGCGGGTGCAGTGACGATGAGCGCGATCGAGAATATCTCGGTCAAATCCGATCATCACCCGCCACGACTATCCGACGCTACCTTCCAGCGAGATCGAAATCAGCTTCTGCGCTTCCACCGCGAATTCCATCGGCAGTTGCTGCAGCACGTCCTTGACGAAGCCGTTGACGACGAGGCCGACGGCCTCTTCCTGGGTAAGGCCGCGCTGGACGCAGTAGAACAGCACGTCCTCGGAGATTTTCGACGTCGTCGCTTCGTGCTCGAACGTCGCCGAGGAGTTCTTGGCCTCGATATACGGAACGGTGTGCGCGCCGCATTTGTCGCCGATCAACAAGGAATCGCAGGCGGTGAAGTTACGCGCGCCTGTCGCCTTGCGATGCGCGGTGACGAGGCCGCGATAGGTGTTCTGCGACTTGCCGGCAGCGATGCCCTTGGAGATGATGCGGCTCGACGTGTTCTTGCCGAGATGGATCATCTTGGTGCCCGAGTCGACCTGCTGATAGCCGTTCGAGATCGCAATCGAATAGAACTCGCCGCGCGAATTATCGCCGCGCAGGATGCAGCTCGGATATTTCCAGGTGATCGCCGAACCGGTCTCGACCTGGGTCCAGGAGATCTTGGAATTGTTGCCACGGCAGTCGCCACGCTTGGTGACGAAATTGTAGATGCCGCCCTTGCCTTCCGAATTGCCGGGGTACCAGTTCTGCACCGTCGAGTATTTGATCTCGGCGTCGTCATGCGCGACGAGCTCGACCACGGCGGCGTGCAGCTGGTTCTCGTCGCGCTGCGGCGCGGTGCAGCCTTCGAGATAAGAAACGTAGGAGCCCTTGTCGGCGATGATCAGCGTACGCTCGAACTGGCCGGTGTTGCGCTCGTTGATGCGGAAATAGGTCGACAGCTCCATCGGGCAGCGCACGCCCGGCGGCACGTAGACAAACGAGCCATCGGAGAACACCGCCGAGTTCAGCGTCGCGTAAAAATTGTCCGAGGTCGGAACCACCGAGCCGAGATACTTCTGCACCAGCTCGGGATGCTGGCGGATGGCCTCCGAGATCGGCATGAAGATCACACCGGCCTTCTTCAGCTCCGCCTGGAAGGTGGTCGCGACCGAGACCGAATCGAAGACCGCGTCGACCGCGATCTTGCGCCGGGCCGGATCTTGATCGCCGGGCTTCGGCTCGACACCTTCGAGCATAGCGACTTCCCGCAGGGGAATGCCGAGCTTCTCGTAGGTCTTGAGAATCTCCGGATCGATCTCGTCGAGCGAGTTGATCGTCTTCTTCGGCTTCGGCGCCGCGTAATAATACAGGTCCTGGAAGTCGATCTTGGGATAGTCGACGCGCGCCCAGGTCGGCTCGGTCATGGTCAGCCAGCGCCGATAGGCTTCAAGCCGCCACTGGAGCATCCAGGCGGGCTCGTTCTTCTTTTCGGAGATGAACCTGACGGTGTCTTCGGACAGCCCCTTGGGGGCCTTGTCGGACTCGATCTGGGTCTCAAACCCATAACGGTACTGGTCGACGTCGATGCGCTTGACGCGATCGACCGTCTCTTGGACGGCTGGCATTCTATCCTCCGCTCGCGGTTTCAAGGACCGCGGTGGATCAAACTCGAACGAGTATTACGATGTTTCTGTGCGGAAAGCACGGGCTTAGAACCGTTCAAGCCCTGTTTCGTCGCTTACGCTCTAAGTAGGGTATTACCAAGCTTTCGCCAAGCCTCTAACGCCCTGTTGATGTCCGCAGGTTCCGTGGACCAGCCCAGACTCAGGCGCACCGCTCCCTGCGCCACGGTGGCATCGTACCCCATCGCCGTGAGCACATGGGACGGTTGCACCTTGCCTGAGGAACAGGCGGAACCGGAGGAAACGGCGACGCCCTCAAGGTCGAAACCGATCACTGCCGTCTCGGCCTTCAGTCCGGGTGCGGTGAAAAGAACGGTATTTGACAACCTCTTTACGTCGTCCGCGAAGATCGTCGCCCCGGCAATCGATCGAATGCCATTTTCCAAGCGATCTCTGAGACTTGCCAACCGTCCCGCATCTTCAGGCTGAGCCTGAAGCGCGACTTTCACGGCCGCACCGAAGCCGGCAATGCCGGCGACATTCTCGGTTCCGGCTCGCCGGCCGAGCTCCTGCCCGCCGCCCTTGAGCACCGGCTCCAACCCGCCAAGCCCCTCAGCCACAACAAGCGCACCGACGCCCTTGGGACCGCCGATCTTATGTGCAGAAAAGGTCGTAAGGTCCGCGCCTACCGCGTTAATATTGAAGGCAATTTTTCCCAGCGCCTGGATCGCATCGACATGCAGGACGCCGCCGGCCTCGTGGACCATCCGCGCTGCCTCCGCCACCGGCTGGAGCGCGCCGGTCTCGTTGTTGGCCGCCATGATCGAGACCAGCGCGGGCGGCCCACCCGCGAGCAGCTCTTGCAGGTGGTCGAGGTCGACGACGCCGGATCGCGTCACGCTGATCTGGCTGATGTTCCCTGCCGGAAACCGGCCCCCCGCCAGCACGGAGGCGTGCTCGACCGCGGAGACCAGGAGCCGCCCAACCGGCTCGCCCGATCGGCCGCGCAGGCCGGGCGACAGCGCCAGCGCGTTTGCCTCGGTTCCGGCGGAGGTGAAGACGACGTTCCGCGGCAGTGCGCCCACGGCTGCCGCCAGCGCGGCGCGGGCATCCTCAACCAGCCGCCGCGCCTCCCGCCCCTCGGCATGGACCGAGGACGGGTTACCGATCAGCTCATAGGCGGTCAGCATCGCTGCGCGCGCCTCGGCGCGCAGCGGTGTGGTCGCATTCCAGTCGAGATAGGCGCGGCTTGGCATGTCGCCCTCTTAGCACTTTTTGTCCTCGCGCCAATCGGTTGCCACCGCACATCAGGCCGGCTGTTGCTGCGCGACCCCTGCCGGAGAGCGCAACTGTATCCGCAGCCCGAACAGCGGACGCAGCCAGCCAATCCGCCGCACGATCTCGTAAGTCGCGACACATGTCAGCGCGGTGCCTGAGATCACGATTGCGGCTTCGCCTGCGGCAGACAACCCGCTTCCCTGCAGCGCGTGCGCGATCACGATGATCGCGGTCTGATGCACGATGTAATAAGGAAAGATCGCATCGGTCAGATAGCGGCGCACAGGGCCATCGGCGGTCAGATGGCGGCGCGCAAAACCGAGCACCGCGACCATCGCAACCCATTGGTAGCAGCCATAGGCCGAGCCAGCGATCCATCTCAGCATCGGCGAGCGCGGGAACCACCCCGCGTAAGCGAACACAAAGACGGTGAAGCAAGCGGCTGCAACCGCAAGCGCCACCCACCTTTGCCGCTCGATGTCGCGCCAGATGCCAGTCTCGCGCGCAAGCAGGAAGCCGATCAGGAACGAGCTCGCATAGTCCGCATGGTTGTACCAGTCGCCGAACAGCGCATGCGTCGACGGAAAGATCGGCGCGAGGGAAAGCCGCCAGGCCGCGAACAGCAGGCACGGCAGCACTAGCAGCCATGGCCCGGCGAGCGCGGCCGCGAGCCTCCCGCCGATCCCGTCCGCTGCCACCGGCCACAGTGCCAGCACTCCAGCCAGGGCCATCGTGTAGACCCAGAGATAGACCACGAACCAGAGATGGTTCCAGGTCGGCTGCGCGATACAGGGGTTCGGACAGAACTGCGCGCTAAACGCCAGATAGTGGTGGAGATAGTAGCCGGCGAAACCTCGGGGATAGCCGAGGCTCTCCACAATCTGGATGTAGGATTGCGGCGGCACGATCACGAGCATGCCGAAGATCAACGGGATCAAGAGGCGCACCGACCGCGCGCGGGCGAAGGCCGCAAGCTGCACCTTACCCAGCATGAAGCGGCTGGCGACCCCGGAGACCAGGAACAGCAGCGACAATCGCCAGGGATTGAGCACCAGCATGATCGGCTCGAGCCAGGTCAGCCGGTGCTCGCTCTTGATGTGAAATCCCCAGGACACGTAGAGCATCCCGACGTGGTAGAAGATCAGCAGGGCGAAGGCTAAAATCCGCACCCAGTCCAGATCGACGCGCCGTTCCGGGTTTGATGCTTGCTGTGGTGTTGACATGAGTCTCTGCTCCCTAACGTCTCGATATCAGCGGTTTTCGGGCCATGGCTGAGGGCCAAAATGCGCCGGAAACGGAGCGCGTCGAGACGGTTTGGGATCAGAACCGAGCGCGAGGGGACGAGGCGTCGTCCTCGGGGACGAGCGGTTGGCGCGGCGGGATCAGTGGCGACTGGACGACATTCGCTGCGATCGCCGCCATCGCGCTCACCATCGGCATCGTCAATGCGCTCTCGGGCGCGCAGGATGCCTCCTGGCGGGGCGACAGCGCCGATATCGGCCGGCGCCTGTTCTGGGAGATGACCAGCATCACCGTCATCCTGGCGCTGGTTCCAATCCTGATGCTGTCGGTCCAGCGCATGCGCAGGACGACGGGCTTGGCACCGCGGATCGGAATCGCCGTTCTCGCCCTGCTCGCCTTTTCGGTCCTCCACATCGCCGGCATGGTGGGGCTCCGCAAACTCATGCTCTGGCTCGCGGGCAGCGCCTACGATTTCCATCTCTCGTTGGCTTCGGTCCTGTACGAGTTCCGCAAGGATGCGGTGACCGTATTGCTGATCGGGGCAACGCTTTGGCTGATGGACAGCCGTCGTGAGCTGAGAGGCGCCGCGCGCGCCGCCCAGACTTTGCCTGCCGCTACGCTGGAGCAGTCATCCGCCGACCTGATCTGGCTCCGCGACGGCACCAGCCGCATCCGCGTCGCACCGCGCGACATTCTGTGGGTCGCCTCAGCCGGCAATTACATCGAGTACAGCCTCGCCGACGGCACCCAACACCTGATCCGGGGCACGCTTGCCATGGCCGAAAGCGAGCTCGCCCGCTTCGCGATCGTGCGCGTTCACCGGACACGGCTTGCCAATCTCGACCGGATCAGCGGTGTGGACTTCAGGCCGTCAGGGGATTTCGAACTCACCTTCGATAACGGAAAAACACTTGGCGGCAGCCGCCGCTATCGGCCCGCGGTCGCCTCGCTCGGAGTACGCACCGCGACTCCGTGAATCGTCCGGATCGTCCCACGGCCGATAAACGATCGTGATTCCAATCGGTTGCCAGCACAATGCGCGTCTCGTCGCCCTCTTGTTCGACTCTGATCGTCACGAGCGTGACACCGGGCTCACCGGCTAAGCTCTTGAGCGCATTGGAAGATGTCGAAGATGCTTGCCTTTTGCCCCGCAGCCTATGTTAGAACGCGCACCGTCACGTCACCGCGCGCCGTCAGCGCATCACCGCGAGGCGCACGCCTTCTCATCCTTCCATTCGCGCTTTCGTCGGCATCGCCGTCGATGAGGGCCACAATCGGTTGATTGCCCAGGAACGTCTCCAAGAATCCTCGCTCCAGCAAATCAATCAAGAGATCATCAATGCCTGAAGTTATTTTCACTGGCCCCGCTGGCCGCCTCGAAGGCCGCTATCACCCGGCCAAGCAGAAGAATGCGCCGATCGCGATGGTCCTGCATCCGCATCCGCAGTTTCACGGCACGATGAATCATCAGATCATCTACCAGTGTTACTACGCGTTCGCGCATCGCGGCTTCTCGGTGCTGCGCTTCAACTTCCGAGGCGTCGGCCGCAGCCAGGGTTCGTTCGATCACGGCACCGGCGAACTGTCGGATGCGGCGGCAGCGCTCGACTGGGCGCAGACCATCAACCCTGAGGCCCGCGCCTGCTGGGTTGCCGGTTTCTCGTTCGGCGCCTGGATCGGCATGCAACTGCTGATGCGCCGCCCCGAGGTCGAAGGCTTCATCTCGATCGCGCCGCCGGCCAACCTCTATGACTTCTCGTTCCTCGCGCCCTGCCCGTCTTCGGGCCTGATCGTGCATGGCGAGAAGGACGCTGTGGTGCCGCCCAAGGACGTCAACACGCTGGTCGAGAAGCTGAAGACGCAGAAAGGCATCGTGATCGACCAGCAGGTCATCCCCGGCGCCAACCACTTCTTTGATGCCAAGCTCGAGCCGCTGATGGAAACCATCACGGCCTACCTCGACATGCGCCTCGCGAACGTCCGTTGAGGTTGGCGTGGCCGCGTTCGTAGCCCTGCTGCGCGCGGTCAATGTCGGAGGCACCGGCAAGCTGCCGATGACCGAGCTCAAGGCGATGTGCGAAGAGCTCGGTTTCGGTGCCGTGCGCACCTACATCGCGAGTGGCAATGTGGTCTTCACAAGCCGCAAATCGGAATCCGCGATCAAGGCTGCGCTGGAAAAGCGCCTGCACGCCTACGCCGGCGCGCCGGTCGGCGTGCTCGTGCGCAGCGCCGCCGAGATGGCGCAAGTGGCGGCCGACAATCCGTTTCCAAAAATGGCCCCGAACCGCACGGTTGCGATTTTCCTCGACAAGGCGCCGCCGGCCGACGCACTCGCTGGCATTCGCGGTCAAAGGGGCGAAGAGATCAAGCTCGGCCGCCGCGAGATCTACGTGCACTATGGCGATGGCATGGGAACGTCAAAGCTCGCGATCCCTGCAGCCAAGACCGGCACCGCGCGCAACATGAACACCGTTGCGATGATGGCGAAAATGGCTGCTGAGCTCTAGGCGAGCTTCAGCGCAACGATCCCCATCAAGACGAGCGCAATGCCCACAAGTTTCATCGCGCTCAAGGTCTCGCCGAACAGCACGACGCCCAGCATGAAAGTGCCCGCGGCGCCGATGCCGGTCCACACAGAATAGGCGACGCCGACTTCGAGCACCTTCAGCGCACGCCCCAGCAGGAAGACGAAAGCTGCGAGCAGCACGAGCGAGACGATGCTCCACCCAACGCGCGTGTAACCCTCCGCGTATTTCATGGAGATCGCCCAGCCGACATCGAGTGCGCCAGCGAACACCAGCATCAGCCAAGCCACAGACTGCGACATCGTCGTTCGCTCAGGCTGCGAGCTTCAGCAGATGCGCGTCGTGGCGAACAAGGAAGGCGCGCAGCAATTGCGGATAGTCTGCGCCGACCGCTGTACGCACGCTTGGCCGCCTTGCAAGCTCTGCACGCCACGCTCTGACCTTGGGCACGTCACGGAAGATGCCGTGCTCGGTCAGGTCGTCGAACAGGTCGAAATAGCGGAAGATCGGCGCGAACACGGCATCGACCAGGCTGAACGCCTCGCCAGCGAAGAACGGACCCGCGCCGTGCGCAGCTTCCACGCGCGCGAACTTCGCCGCGAGCGCCTGCCGCTTGCTTTCGAACGTCGCGGGATCCGTCGTCGTCTCGAGGCCCCAGAGATCGCCAAGGATCGCCGAGCCGAACTCCATCCAGGCCCGGTGCTCGGCCCGCTTCAGCGCATCGGTCGGATGCAGCCTTGCGCCGCCTTGGGTCTCCTCGATGTACTCGCAAATCACGTTGCTCTCGAACAGCGCGACCTCGCCCTGCTCCGTCGTCACCACCAGTACCGGCACCTTGCCGAGCGGCGACAGTCTTAGAAACCAGTCCGGCTTGTTGGCGAGATCGATGTCGATCCGCTCGAACGGCACGCCCTTCTCCTTCAGCGCGATCACCGCGCGCTGCACGTAGGGGCAAAGCTTGTGGCTGATGAGTTTCAGTGAAGCGGGCGTTTCAAGTGAAGCGGTCATGGCGATCCCGGCAGTTCGATGCAACTGCATGCAAGATAGATGCACCTGCATTCATCTGTCAAGTTTAATGCACTTGCATCAACGGGCCGTGATCTCAGGGCCGCGCGATCACACCGCCCGTCATCGGCATCGGGACACCCGTGGTAGCCGGATAGGATAGCGGCAGGCCCTTCAGGCCGCGTGCGGCCAGGAAGCCGAAGGCCTGCGCCTCAATGGCGTCGGACGCCCAGCCGAGCGTTTCAGCGGCCTCGACGGTCGCCGAGCCGACCCGCTCCCGCAGCATGCGCAGCATGGTGAGATTGCGCGCGCCGCCACCGCAGACGATCCAGCTTCGCGGCCGCCGCGGCAGCAAAGGAATGACACGCGCGATCGCGGCCGCCGTGAACGCGGTGAGGGTCGCGGCCCCATCGGCCGGCGCCACATCGCCTAGCTTCAACGTCGCAAAGTCGTTGCGGTCGAGCGATTTCGGCGGCGGGCTTGTGAAGAACGGCAGCTCCAGCGCCTTTGCGATCCAGGCCTCATCAGCCTTGCCGAGGGCAGCAAACTTGCCTCCCGTATCGAAAGCCTGGTTCATGGTGCGGTACATGAAATCATCGAGCAGCGCGTTGCCGGGCCCGGTGTCGCAGGCGATCAGCGTGTCGTTGCCATCGATATAGGTGATGTTGGAGACACCACCGATATTGACCACGATGATCGGCCCCTCGCGCTCCAACGAATTGGCAAGCGCCCGGTGGTAGACCGGCACGAACGGCGCGCCCTGCCCGCCGGCCTCGACGTCGGCGGCGCGGAAATCGTGCATCACGGGGATATGGATGGCCCGGGCCAGCGCCAGCGCATCGCCGATCTGCACCGTCAGCCGACGCTCGGGGCGGTGCAGCACGGTCTGGCCATGAAAACCGACGATGTCGATCTCCTCCGGCTTCATCCGGTTCTGGGCGACGAAGGCGGCAACCGCCTCGGCATGCGCCAGCGTCACCGCGCGTTCGGCCTCGGCTAAAATGCCCGGCCGGGCATCGCGTTGCGGCAGATGCACGGCCTCGGACAGCGCTTGGCGCAGCAGATTACGCTCCGCCGGGCTGTAGGGCCGGTAGCCTGTAGGTCCGAACGCTTTCACCTGCTTTCCGTCGGTTTCGATCAGCGCGACGTCCACCCCGTCCAGCGAGGTGCCGCTCATCAAACCGAGTGCCGTCAACATCATCTCAAGCTGGCCCCGACGCCCCCGCCCCGACGCCTGACTTGTATCAAACAAGCACATCTTATAATGCCACAACGCGCATTTTTGCGGCAGCCCGAATGGCTTGGGTTCCTCAACTTGCGGCAATGATCGTAAAATAAGAATGATCAGGTTCGCCGACAGATGACTGCATTTAAATCGGATTTCCTCAACATCCTGCAAGAGCGTGGATTCATCCACCAGTGCTCCGATTTCGAGGGGCTGGACGCACTCGCCGCCAAGGGCGAGGCAATCGCCTATGTCGGCTACGATTGCACCGCCCGTTCGCTGCATATCGGCAACTACCTGACCATGATGATGCTGCATTGGTTCCAGCAGTCCGGCAACAAGCCGATCACGCTGATGGGCGGCGGCACCACCATGGTCGGCGACCCCTCCGGCAAGGACGAGACGCGCGCGATGCGCACCGTCGCCGAGATCGAAGCCAACAAGGAATCGATCCGCGGTGTGTTTGCCAAAGTGCTGAACTACGGCGCTGGCAAGAGCGACGCCATCATGCTCGACAATGCGGAGTGGCTGACCAAGCTCAACTGGATCGAGATGCTGCGCGACGTCGGCCGGCACTTCTCGGTCAACCGCATGCTGACGATGGACTCCGTGCGCCTTCGCCTCGAGCGCGAGCAGGAGATGAGCTTCATCGAGTTCAACTACATGGTCTGCCAGGCCTACGACTTCGTCGAGCTCGCTAAGCGTACCGGCTGCCATCTGCAGATGGGCGGATCGGACCAATGGGGCAACATCATCATGGGCGTCGATCTCGGCCGCCGCATGGGCACCCACCAATTGTTCGCGCTGACGACGCCGCTGCTGACGACGGCATCGGGCGCCAAGATGGGCAAGACCGCGCAAGGCGCGGTGTGGCTCAACGCCGACCAATTCTCGCCCTATGATTTCTGGCAGTACTGGCGCAACACCGAGGATGCCGACGTCGGTAAATTCCTGAAGCTGTTCACGACGCTGCCGATGAGCGAGATCAGGAAGCTCGAGGCGCTCGGCGGCTCGGAGATCAACGAAGCCAAGAAGGTGCTCGCGACGGAAGCGACCGCACTGCTGCACGGCCGCGACGCGGCCAACGAAGCGGCCGAAACCGCGCGCCGCACGTTCGAGGAAGGCACACTCGCCGAGAGCCTGCCGACGGTGGAAATTCCGCGCGGCGAGCTGGAGGCCGGCATCGGCGTGCTCAATGCCTTCGTCAAGGCGGGCCTCGTCGCCTCCAACGGCGAGGCGCGGCGCCAGGTCAAAGGCGGCGGCCTGCGCGTCAACGACGATCCCGTCACCGACGAAAAGATGACGCTGTCTGCGGCCAGCCTGACGCCGGAAGGCGTGATCAAGCTGTCCTTCGGCAAGAAGAAGCACGTCCTGCTCAAGCCTGCATAGGCGTATGAGCTTTTGATGCTTGTCAGGGCGCGCCGAAGCGCGCTCCCTGATCGGCAATGGATCAGAAGACGCCCAAGGAGCAAGAAGGCATACGGCAAAGCGCGGTGCGTACGGCGCTTGTTGTACTCGCGTTGTGTTTCACACTGGCTGTCCTGGGTCGAGGCCTCAGCGAAAGCTTCACGGTCTTCCTCAAACCGATCTCCGAAAACTTTGGCTGGGACCGCGCGCAAGTCGTCTCGATCTATTCGCTGACGTGGCTGATCAGCGGATTGACCGCGCCGCTGGTCGGCCGCCTGTTCGATCATTCCGGACCACGCATCGTCTATGCGCTCGGCCTGTTGCTGCTCGGCTCGGCTTTCCTGATCGCGGGCCATGCGCAGTCGCTCTGGCAATTCCAGCTCTCGATCGGACTGTGCGTCGGCGTCGGCGTCGCCTTCATCGGCAATGTGCCGAACTCGATCCTGCTCGGCCGCTGGTTCGGCCCAAAGCTGCCGACCGCGATGGCGGTGGTGTACTCGGCGATGGGCGGCGGCGTACTCGCGCTGCTGCCGGCCTCGCAACTGCTGATCGACCATCTCGGCTGGCGCGAGACCTACCAGCTTTACGGCTTCGCCGCACTCGGCCTGCTGGTGCCGCTCATGCTGCTGCCCTGGCGCGCATTCGCGGCCGGCTCGCCCTATGTCGCCAAGAAGACCGACCCTGACTTCATCGACAACGGCTGGACGCTCGTGAGCGCCATGCGTCATCACGCCTTCTGGGCGCTGTTCTCGACCTTCTTCTTCACCGCGCTCGGCATGTACTGCATCGCCGCCCAGATCGTGGCCTACCTGATCGATGTTGGCTTCCCGCCGCTGCAGGCCGCGACCGCGTGGGGCTTCTCGGGCGTCGTGCTGGTGTTTGGCATGATCGGCGTCTCCGCGCTCGATGGGCTGATCGGGCGCCGGCCGTCGGTACTGCTGAGCTACGCGATCTCGATCATCGGCATCTTCCTGCTCTGGCTGTTACAGTACTATCCGAACATCATCCTGCTCAGCGGGTTCGTCGTCTGTTTCGGCAGCATGATGGGCTCGCGCGGCCCGCTGATCACGGCCACCGCGATGAAGATTTTCAGGGGCAAGCGAGTCGGCACCATCTTCGGTACGATCTCGATCGGCAGCGGGCTGGGCTCCGCCTTCGGCTCCTGGAGCGGCGGCCTGATCCACGACGCCACCCACGGCTACAATGCGCTGCTGGTGTTCGCACTTGCGAGCGTTGTCCTCGGGATGATTCCATTTCTGATTGTGCCGGCCTTGCGGCGCTAGGTCTCCCGGAGGTAACCTGAGTTCTTTCGTGTAACCGGGGAACTACGGGCTAGCGCAGCGCTTAGACCCGTAAATAATGCGGGTGGCACGCGGTTGAAATTGCAGCCTGCGGTGTTTTGTCCAACATGACAAAAATGTCAGCGCAAATTGATCTCGCGAAGCTTGCAGGGCGGAACCGAATGCGGTCCTAGTCGCAGCATTGGATGGAGGGCACAAACCAATGAACTTTCCTTTTCTCACTCGCTTTCAGCCGGTTCTCTTGAGCCTGTTTCGCTTCGTCACTGGACTGCTGTTGTTCCAGTATGGCGTTGCCAAGTTGTTCAAGTTCCCGGTGCTTCCCTACTTCGCCGACATCCCGCCGCTGATCTACGTGGCTGGCACGCTCGAGCTAGTGCTCGGCGCGACCCTGATGCTCGGCCTGTTCACCCGCCTCACGGCCTTTATCCTGGCCGGTGAAATGGCCTTCGCCTACTTCATGGGCCATGTGATGAAGACCGGAACGCCGGTGCTGTTGCCGCTTATCAACGGCGGCACGGCCGCGATCCTGTTCTGCTTCGCCTGCCTCTACATCTCGGCAGCGGGCGGCGGATCGGTCAGCGTCGATGCGCTGATCGGCAAGGAAAGCGACGCTCCGGGCGGCGCCTTCGCACGGCGCTGACGCGCATACGACCACGACAGCAAGACCGGCACTGGCGTTTCGCCGGTGCCGGCTCAGCGAGCCCAGCACGTTCCAGATCAGGACGAGGGCCGCCACGAGCAGCACTGACATGATCATGCGATGGACAAATCGGTTCATTGCACGTCCGGCCGATACCCACCAAAATCCGAGATCTCTTTTCGAGCGTCCCGACCGACAGCCCCGTTGAGGCTAACGTCGCGCGAGGCTGCAGCCGTTCGACAGGGTCCTTGTCGATCCGCTCGGGCTGTCGGCGGACTGTGCTGATGGCAGTTCGTCGATCGGCGCGTTTTGCTGCTTGCCCGTGTTGAACTCGAACATCTTGCGGAACAGGCCCGGCACCATCGCCGAGATCGGATTGACACGCATTACTGGTGCAGCCGGCGTACCGACGACCTCATACGTGACACCGATCACGCCTTCATTGCTGTCGGCGGCGAAGAGCGTGCCGAAGAGCGGAATCTGAGCCGGGATGTTGTTGAGCCCATACGCCGGCACGAAGGTGCCGCTCATGCACACCTGATTGCCGGGATAATCGATCGAGCCCTCGATGGTGGCGCCGATCATCGGCCCCTTGACCACGCCGTTGCGGATTGTGAGTGCACCGTTCTGCCGGGTGATCTCCGCACGCAACGCCGAGAAGGCCACGCCGTTCTGCGCGCCGTTAGGGCCGGCCGCAACGCGATCAAGCTGATCCATTCCCTTGACCGCGAAGTCGCGCACGTTGATCAGGCCTTCCCTCGTCGTAGGCTCTGACGTCGGCGGCTCCATCGCCACCACCATCTGGCCGCCGAAGACCTTGTTGGTCGTGTCGGTGAACTTCAGCAGCGATCCGGCATCGTTGGTCTGGAGATAGATCACCTCGCGGCTGCCCTGCGCACGCCCGCCACGCAGATCCGCCGCAACAGGCGTATTCTGGCCGATCCTGCCGCTCAGCGAGAACGCCTTGATGGCGCCGCTGCGCTTCGACATCTTGGCATCGACGCTGCGCATCGCCTCGCCGTTGAAGCCCGCGACGGTGCCGAGCTTCACGTCGATGTCGAAATCGACGTTCTTCAGCTTGCTCTTGCTGTCGTCCTTGGAATTGCCCGAGATTACCGACTTGAGGAAGCCGCGGCCGTCGAACACGTCGCCGCGCATGGAGCCCCGGACCACGCCGTCCTGGCCGCGCTCGACCTTGAGCGACGTCTTGTCGCCGTCAGACGGCGAGTAGACGGGGAAGTTCGCATTCATCAGGTCGCCGTTCGGGTCGACTTCCAGAGAGCCCTTGATCGAGGCGCCGCCGCCCTCGATGACGATGTCCTCGAGCCGCGTCGATTGGGCCGTTGGCACCACTTTGAACGTGGCCTTGCTCGCCTTGCCCGGCAGCTTGACCCAGCCGGGAAGGATGTTGTCGAGCTTGACCGAGGTCAGGTCGGCCTCGATGCCGAGCTTGGTGGTCTGGTCAGGGCCGCCGGCAATCTTGCCTGAGACCTTGACCGGCACCGAGCCACTGACGGCCGGGCTGAGGTCGAAGCCCAGGCGCGCGCGGCTGGCGTCGTCCAGCGTCGTCTGCAGCTTGACATCCGCGTCGCCATCGGTGGCCTTGCGATAGTCGAGCACGGCCGCCTGCCCGTTGATCTTGACGTCGCCCTTAACCTGGTAACCCCCGTTGTTGGCGACGATCTTGAGATTGTTGGCTTCGAGCTTCTGGTTCATCACCAGCTTTTCGGCGCTGAAGCCATTGAGATCGGCGGCGACGGCGTAGGTCGTGTCCGCTTTGGTCAGCTCGCCCTTGACCGGCAGGCCGAGCTGGATGTTCGCCGTGAACGTGCCCTTGCTGGTGTTGGGATCGATGACGGTCGAGGATAGATCGCTCAGCCGATCGTTGGACAGCATTTCGGCCGCCGCCGGCACCGGACCGTCGACGCGGAATCGGGTTCGCGAGGGCGACGGCTTTGGCGCCATGTCAGGCACCTCGAAGGTGAAGTCGGAGATCGTCACCTTGCGGCCCGCAGGCGTGTCCGCAATGCCTTGGGCGATATTCACGGTGGCGGTGCGACCGGTCACATGCGCCTTGAGGTCGGCATCGTGCACCACCGGCATTCCGTCCACGGGACGAACCGCGACGCCGCTGGCCACGATGTTGACCGACAAGCCGTCGTCGGGAATGGGCGGGCCCTTGCGCGGCAGGTTCTTCGTTGGCGAATTGACGCCGACCTCGATGCGCTGGAGCGTGCCGCGCTCGATCCGCTCGATCACCCATTGACGTAACTCGGGCACGACCAGCGTCGGCCACATCCGTTTCAGCGCGGAGGCCGACATCGGCGTTCCCGCAAAGCCGAGCGTCAGGCGAGGCTCGCCGGAATAATCGATTGCACCGGTACCGGCGACGCCGATCTCGCCATTGCTGATATCGGCCTGCGTCAGCAGCATGCGTTTGTGATCGGTGTCGAAGCGGAAACCGACCGCGATGCGGTTGAAGACGAGCGGCGGCTCGTTGTCGATGCCGCCGAGCAGGATCGAGCCGCCGCTGAAGCCGAGCTGCCAGTCATTGGTGGTGCCGTTCGGCGGCTCGAGATGGGCCAGCAGCGTCAGGCGATTGGCGCCCGAGAGGATCTTGAACGGAGCGACCAGCACCCGCCGTCCCGCATCCCATTCGACGTTGATCTCGGCCGAGTCGATCGCCATCGGATAATCGGGCGTGTCGGTGTCGATGATGTTGCCCGCGCCGATCGTGACCTTGCCGCGGAAGAACGTCGGCACGCCGTCGCGGCCGAGTTCGCCCTTCATCTCGCCGGTCAGCGGCAGGTCGGCCGTGTAGGTCAGATCCTTCACCCGCAGCGCGAGCAGAATGTTGGATGTCGAGAGCTTGTCGGCGCGGATATCGATCGAACGCACACCATTCTCGCTTGGCCCGATCGTGGCGCGCAACGACCACGGGTGCGCGCCCTCCTCACCGACGCTGAGCGTCACACCGCCATGGCTCGGCCGGCGCAGGCTGAGCGTGATGTTCTCAAATGTCCATTTGCTGCCGCGCTGCTGGTCGTCGACGATCAGATTGCCGTTCTTCAGACCGATCTCGTTGAGGTTCTGGCCGTCGAGGCCGGTCATGCTCAGACTGTCGAGCCAGTCGAGGCCCTGAAGAATTCCGCTCTGCGCGACGGGTTGAGGTGCAGCCTGAGACGCGTCCGGCGTTGCGGGTGCCATTCCGAACGGCGGCGGCGGGACGCCGTTGCGCGGGAAGGTCGGCGGCAACCCCGCTTCCCTCTTCGAGGCGACGCCGGTGGCGAGCGGTTTTGCCGTGTCGCCGGCAGACACCGTGACGGTCCCGTCGGGTGCGATCCGGATCGCGAGTTCGGCGTCGACGAGATTGAGGCTCTCGGCGCGCAGACGACCGGTGAGAAGCGCGGCTCCCGACAGCCTGACCTCGGCCTTCGGCGCGCTGGCGACGATGGCGTGGTCATGGTCGCGAACGATGATGTCACGGATACGCACCGCAATCCTGATACGGCCGGCGCGCTCGATCTGGGTACCGCCGACTTCCACGGTGTTGCCGTGACCGATATTGTCCTCGATGGCGGCAGCGAGCCAGGGCGTCGCCATGTCGAGATTGATCGGGCCGGCGCCAAGCCGCCACCACAGCGCTCCAAAGCAACCGACGAAGATGATGATCAGGCTGGCGAGAACGATGGACATGCGGCGCACCCAGCGGCCGCTCGGCAACATCCGTCGAAACGACGAAAAACCGTCACCGACGCGAAACCCCGAATTGGAACGCGACAGCAGGCGGCGTGCGCGATGCCGCGCCTCCTCTTCCTGGTCCTGATCCCAATCGGCTTCGTCCCATTCCGGCTGCTCGTGATGGCCGCCGTGTCGATCGAAGTCGCGATTCTGATCCTGGGGCGACGTATTCCTTGCCATTGCCTCTCGATACAGGCGCCCGTCGTAAGATTTTGCGCCGCCGGGACCGCAGCCATCGACAGGGATAGACGCTCCCCGCCGCGGCATTGCCGCCATACCTCTGATGTTCCTGCTGTTCGTCATGTCGCCCCGGGAGCGCGTTCAACGAGCAGTGGGGTGGTGCGTGGAATTCCTTGTAACCATACTCCGTCGCCGCCAAAATTGCCCAGCCGAGGGCGCGAATCCGGCACACCGGACGAGAGCTGCAATACCGCTTTGGTTGACCCGCCGAAAGCGACGAAAGGAAGGCGTATGTCCAAGAAATCCCGAAAGAAAACGTCCAAAACGCCCTCCGGCAGTCCGACCGATAAAAAGAAGCCCCTGAAAACACGGGCATCGACTCAAACACACAGCGCGAAAACACAGCCGGCGTCGGTCAGCAAATCGAGCAAGACCGGCGCAAAAGCAGCATCGCATAAGGCCGCATCGAAACGGTTAAAATCTTCTGAAAATGCCTCCAAGCCCGCCGTGTCGTCGCCGGCCGTTTCAGCGACGTCCCTGGCCGTGGGCCAAAAGGCTCCGGCCTTCCGTCTGCCCCGCGACGGCGGCGACGTCGTCACATTGTCGGATCATGCCGGCCAGAAGCTTGTTCTGTTCTTCTACCCCCGCGCCGACACGCCGGGCTGCACCCGCGAGGCGATCGACTTCACCCGGCTCAAGGCGGATTTCGCAGCCGCCGGCACGGATGTGCTCGGCATTTCGGCCGATCCGTTAAAGGCCCAGGAGAAGTTCCGCGACAAGCACAGAATCGGCATTCCCCTGATCTCGGACGAGCAGCACGAGATGCTGGAGGCCTATGGCGCCTGGGGCGAAAAATCCATGTACGGCAGAAGCTTCCTCGGGATTCTTCGTACGACGGTGTTGATCGGGGCCGACGGCAAAGTGGCCAGGGTCTGGCGCAATGTCCGGGTCGATGGCCACGCCGACGAGGTGCTGGAAGCGGCAAGAAGTCTTTAACCAGCCCGTTAAAATCGAGTGGTCCCGTTTCCGGAAAATTAACCATGACCGGCCCAGATTGCGGCGGCAGTTGAAGCCGCAAGGAACCGTTCCGACCGGCGCGGGAGTGCCGATGTCGAAAAGTTCTGCCCAATATTCGCAGTACCCCCAACATCATCCCCACGACCACGGACGGGCTTTCCAGCGCCGTCCTGCCGCAGCGGCCGCAGCCGCTATTCCCCTTCCCGATACTGATGACGCCTACACCATCCTGCATCACGGCAAGCAGGTGCGCCTCGGTCCGGTGGTGTTCTGGATCGTTGTCGGCACCGTCGTGTTGCTCGGCCTATGGTCGGCTGCAACCGCCACCTATTTCGCCTTCCGCGACGACGTCCTGACCCGGCTGATCGCCCGTCAGGCCGAGATGCAATACGCGTATGAAGACCGCATCGCCGAGCTGCGCGCCAAGGTTGACCGCACCACCAGCCGCCAGCTGCTCGACCAGGAACAGTTCGACCAGAAGCTCGACCAGATCATGAAGCGGCAGACGGCGCTGGAGTCCCGCGCCACGGCGCTTGGCGCCATGCCCGACGTAACCGGATCGATTCCCCGCGCGACGCCGCAGCGTGGCGAGGTGAACCAGACGACGCAGGGCACGCCAAAACCGTCGCCGATCAGCGATACCGTAATCTTCGTAGCGCCGCCCGACCGCGAAGCCCGCCTCGAATCACGCGCGCCGGCCGTGATCGCTCCTCCGACCAATCAGTTCGCCAAGAACCAGGGTTTCGACAATATCCTGGTCCGGCTCACCAACTCGCTTGATCAGGTCGAGCGCCGCCAGGTCGCGGCCCTCAGCGCCGTTGAAGAAAGCATGGATTCGCGCATGCGCCGGATGCGTGGCGTCGTCAGCGACCTCGGCCTGAACCTCGCCAATCTCGAGGCCGCCGCGCCGCGCGCCCCGATGGGCGGCCCGTTCGTGCCGGTGAAGCTCACCGTCAACGCGGGCCCCTTCGAGAAGCAGCTCTATCGCATCAACACCACCCGCGCCGAGATGGACCGGCTCAATCGTACGATGGCGCAGGTGCCCTATCGCAAGCCCGTCGTCGGCGAAGTCGAATTCACCTCCGGCTTCGGCGTTCGCAGCGATCCCTTCCTCGGCCGGCCCGCGATGCACACCGGTCTCGACTTCCGCGCCGCGACCGGCGATCCCGCGCGCGTCACGGCCAACGGCAAGGTCGTCTCGGCCGGCTGGTCCGGTGGTTACGGCCGCATGGTCGAAGTCGATCACGGCAACGGATTGTCGACCCGCTACGGCCATCTCTCCGAAATCAACGTCAAGGTCGGTGAGACCGTGAGGATCGGCCAGGTCATCGGCCTCGTCGGCTCGACCGGCCGCTCGACCGGTCCACATCTGCACTATGAGACCCGCATCGATGGCGAAGCCGTCGATCCCCAGAAGTTTCTGCGCGCCGGCGTGAAGCTGAGCGCGGGTTAAGTCCGCGCTCTACGTATCGAGCGTCTTCGGCCTCTAGCGCCGACCGCCACCGCCCATCCCGCCTCCGGGACCTCCGAAGCCACCACCACCCATGCCGCCTGGACCCATCGGATTTCCGCCGGGCGCGCCAAAACCACCAGGGCCTGACGGACCGGATGGCCCGGAGCCGGGATTGCCGCCGGGATTCGATCCTGGCGAAGACGGCGCACCGGGCTGGCTGTTGCCCGGCGCGGTCGGGCCGCGATCCGGATGCATGATCGAACCACCAGGCGACCGGTTCGGCGTGCTGCCGCCGGGCTGAGGTGCACTTGGTGCCGCGCCAATCGCCTTCGTCGAATCCACTTGAAGGCCGCGCGAGCGATCGAACACACCATTGACCACCATGCGCACTTCGCCCGCCGCCGGCCCGAAGCGCGAGCTGTCCCGCGCGACGAGGCCCGAGCCGAGCCGCAGGCTGGAGCCGGAGCGCTGCACATAGGCCTCGATCGAGAGCCGGCTCGCGCCAACGAGATCCGAGAAATCGTCGATGCGCGTGTGCGCGGCCTGCATCGCGCCCTGGCTCGCGCTGCCCTCGATCTGGACGCGCTGGCCGGCAAGCAAGGGATCGACGCCTGTCAGCTTCAACCCACCAATGTGCAGGCCGTCGGGTCCGCGCTCGACCAGACCCGTCACGCGTTCGGTAGCGCCCTGACGCGGCTCGACCAGACTTGCGACAATCACGCCGTCGGTGCGGCGCAGGCCGTAGACGGCGACCTGCGTGCCCGCACGGAACTTGCTGTCCTTGCTGCCGGCCATGATCTTCTGGCCGAGCACGGTCAGCTCGTTGCCCTTGACCGATTCTATCGGTCCAGTGACTTCGCTCGCGATCGCGATGTTGCGGGTGACGAGCGTGCCATCGGCCTGCCGCGTCGCGACCACGCGCGCAAGCTGGCCGATCCGCAGCGCCTTCGGGCTCGCGGCCTCGCCGTCGATCCGCACCGGCACATCGCTCGCATAGGTCACGCGCTCGCCATTGACGTAGATGCTGCCGAAACGCTGGATGACGCCGACGATGCCGGTGCCGCCGATGCCATGATCATCGCCACGCGTGATTCCGGTGCCGCCAATCCCGTGATCGTCACCGCGCTTGACCTGCGCGCGCGCAATCGCGGTGCCGGCAAGCCAGAATCCGGTGAGCAGCAGACGGCGGGAAATCAGCGGCGGTCGGCTCATGAGGAATTGCCCTCTTTGCCGCTGTCTTTGGCCTCGGCCTCATCGGCGTCTTCGCTGTAGATGTAGATGCCGAAATTCCAGCGGGCGTCGCCGCCCTTGTCCTTGCCGAGCGCGCGATGGGCCTCGCGGTTGGCAGTCTTCAGCGCATCCATCGCAAGCTCTCGCGAGCGCGCCTCGAGGCGCCTCGCAAGCTTCGGCGAGATGTTGTTGTAATGGACCGCGCGTTCGAGGAAACGCGGCGCCGGTCCCGACACGTTCTCGGCAGCAGCCGCGATGTGGTCGTGCAGATTGCGGCCGAGATAGTGCCATTTGTTGTCGTCCGCACCACTCGGAACGAACGCCGCTTCGACGAGCTCGATCTCGTCGGCCGCGTTGATGGTGACGAGCTTGCGGTCGATCCATTCGTCGAGCACGGCACGCGGGCGCACATCCTTGGTGACGGACGCGACGAGCTGTTCGAATGACGGCGCATCGCCCTCGGCGGTGCGCGGCAAGGCCATGGGCTCGCCTTTCGCATCGGTGAATTCGGGCGCTGCGAGCCAGCGTGCGATCACAGCACTGGTCAGCGAGATCGCCGCCGGCGTCTCGTTCACGGGCGCACCGGCACCGCGCAGCCGGGCCACCTCCTTGCGGTGGATGCCGGTGAGCAGGCTGACGCGGCTGTCGGTCTGATCTTTGCCGTCGAGCGCGAAATCATGCTCGGCGACGTTGACGAAGAGCTCGCGGAGCAGCTGCGCCAGTGCCGGAAAGGTCATGCCGCTGCGGATACAGAGCCGCACAAGCGGGCGCAGCAGCCGCGCCAGCGGCGCGTGCAGCTTTGTCGCGGCATTCGGCTCGGGAGCCGCCGCCTTGGGCCCGGACTTGGCATTCATGTCTGAACTCTACGCGCGCCACACGTGGGACACAATCCCACATTTTTCCATTTTACGATTGACGTGGTAAATTTTCCCACATACACGAAACGCCACTGAGGCCGCGACGTAAAGGGACACAACACCCATGCCTGACCGCTTGGTCCGCAATTCCAGTTCACAGCAAGCCGTGCCGTTTCCCGGCCGATCCCGTGCGGCCGTGATCGAGCCGATTCTGCCCGCGCTGCTGCGCGGGGTGATCTTCGTCTCGATGCTTTCTGCACCGTTCATCGCAGCACTGCTCGCGGGCTGAGGCCATCATGCATCACATCAGCGAAACCCCGCGCCGTCCGTCGGTACTGCACATCTTCAAGATCTATTATCCCGACCTGTTCGGCGGCACGCTGACGGTGATCCGGGACGTCTGCGCCAGCCTGAAGGACGCCTTCACCTCCGCTGTGCTGGTCTGCTCGCAATCGGCCGAGCAACGCAACATCGTCGTCAATCACGTGCCGGTCGAGCGGGTCCACTCGTTCGGCAATGTGCTGTCGCTGCCGGCCGCGCCCGCCTATCCCTGGCGGCTGTGGCGGAAGATCGCCGAGCACGATCTGTTGGCGCTGCACGCGCCCTTCCCGCTCGCCGATCTCGTCTTCGCCCTCGGCTTCGGACGCAGGCGGCCGCTGGTCGTGCACTGGCATGCCGACATCGTCACCCATGCGGGCTTGCGCTGGTTCATCGAGCCGTTGATGCGGCGGACACTGCGCCAGGCCAAGGCGATCATCGTCTCCGACCACGTCCTGATCGAGACCACGCCGCTGTTGCGGGAGTTCGAGGACAAGTGCCACGTGGTCCCCTTCGGCATCGACACCGATGTCTATGACTGGCCAAAGATCGAGCCGCACCACGTCAACGATCGCGGCCGCCTCGTGCTCGCTTGCGGCCGGCTCGTGCCTTACAAAGGGTTCGACGTGCTGATCCGCGCCGCCGTCAATCATAATTTCGAGGTCTGGATCATCGGCGAAGGCGTCGAGCGCGCCCGGCTCGAGCAACTGATCCGCGATCTTGGGCTCGGCGAGCGCGTCAAGCTGCTCGGCTCCGTCAATGATTGCGAGCGCATCAAGCTGATGTGCCTCGCCGACGTCTTCGTGATGCCATCAGTCACCAACGCCGAGACCTTCGGCCTCGTTCAGCTCGAAGCCATGGCCGCCGGCCGCCCCGTTGTGAACACCGCGCTCGACACCGCGGTGCCGCGTGTCGCCCGTCACGGCATGGAGGCGATCACCGTGCCGCCTGATGATCCCGAGGCGCTTGGCGAAGCCATCGACACCTTGATCAGTGATCCCGAGCGTCGCCGCCGTATGGGGCTGTCTGCCCGGGCCCGTGCCGTGAGCCGCTATTCCACGGCGGCATTCAAGGACGCCATGGAAACCGTCTACCGCTCGGCCGTAACCGCGGCCTCCGACGAGCAGGTCCCCGCGCAAGACCAGTTGCAGGTGACAGGCTTGTTCGAGAGCGTCCGGATCGCCGCCGCGCTGGCTTGGTCCGACATGCGCCACCGTTACGTGCGCTCGCTGCTGGGTCCGTTCTGGATGTCGCTGCAGATGGCGATCGTGGTCGCCGTGCTCGGCTCGGTGATCGGCCAGATCTCGAATGCCGACATGCTGGCGCGGTTGCCGATGCTCGCGCTGTCGATGACGGCTTGGACGTTCCTCAACAGCGTCGTGCTCGATGCGACCACGGCACTGCAGAACTCCGCGAGCCTGATCCGCGACCGTGCGTTACCGCCGGTGATCTTCCTGCTGCAATGCACGTTCCGTCAGGGCCTGTTCGCCCTGCACAATGCCTGCGTTCCGCTCGTTCTGTGGCTACTGCTCACGCCGCACGAACTCTCCGGCGCGCTCGCAGCACTACCCGGCCTGTCACTGTTCGTGATCTGCACCTTCGCGCTCAGCCTCGTGCTCGGTGCGCTGGCGACGCGCTATCGCGACCTCAAGCCGATCATCGAATCCACGCTGATGCTCGCCTTCCTCGCCTCGCCGGTGATCTGGTCTTCCGAGATGATCAATCATCGCTCGACGGTGATGCGGCTCAATCCGCTCACCCATCTGTTTGCGGTGTGGCGCGAACCGCTGGTCGGCGGCCATGTCGATGCGAGCAGCGTCATCTATGTCCTGGTGGCGCTGGCCCTGTTGCTCTGTGCGAGCGTGCTGACGCTGGTGCACTTGCGCAAAGCCGCTTTCTGGATCTGACCGATGGCCTCGATCAGCCTGCGCAATGTCTGTCTCGACTATCCTCTCTACGGCGCCTACGACTTCTCGCTGAAGCGGCGACTGCTCGGCCACCTCATTCGCGAGAAGGGCGAGATGCGGATCATCCGTGCCGTCGACAATGTCACGATCGAGGCCGAGGCCGGCGCGCGCATCGGGCTTGCCGGCCCCAATGGCTCGGGCAAGTCGACCCTGCTGCGTCTCATCGCCGGCGTCTACCCGCCGAGCAGCGGTCAAGTCGCAATCAAAGGCAATATCGTGCCTCTGCTCGGCCTCAATGCCGGCGTAAACCTCGATTTCATCGCCGAGGACAACATTGCGCTGCTGCTGCGGATCAGCGGCCGCAAGCCGACACGCGCCGTGATCGACGAGATCTGGGCCTTCACCGAGCTCGAAGAGCGCATGCAGCGGCTGCCGCTGCGGATGTTCTCCTCGGGCATGCTGATGCGCGTGCTGTTTGCGACCGCGACTGCCTTTCCGGCCGACATCCTCCTGCTCGACGAATGGCTGAGCGTCGTTGACGAGCATTTTGCCGAGAAGGCCGAGCAGCGACTACAAAACCTGGTCTCGCAGGCTGCGATCGTGATCATCGCCTCGCACGACCAGCCGCTGCTGCGCCGCACCTGCACCAGCATCATCAACCTCGACCACGGCCGCATCGCCTCGACCGTCACGGTCGAGCAGCCGTCGACCCTTCCCTTCGAATTCCGCGAGATCAGCGCATGAATCAAAATATCCTTGTCGTCTCCGAGGCGCTGGGCGAGCCCAACCACAAGCGCGGCATCTTCCATTTCACCCGCGAGCTGATGCGTTCGCTCTCGGCGGAAGGCCATGAATTGACGCTGCTGGTCGAAACCAGCAGGCGCTATCGCAAGCTGCACCGGCGCGAACGACGGACAAAGCTGTTTCCGACGGAGGCGCGCAACATCGAGCTGCTGGCTCTCTATCGTTTCCTCGACGAGATCAACATGGCGGAGCCGCTGGCGCGCAACGGCCTGCGGCGTACGCTGGACTGGCTCCGCCACAAGGTCACCATGTCGGTGTCGTGGGACTATGTCGTCTGTTTCCTGCGGGCAATTGGCCTGCGTGGCCTGCACGCCCGCCTGATCGAGAACAATACCGCGTCACTGGAATATATCCCGCCGGATTTACGTCACCTCGAACTATTCCGCGACTTCCAGCTCGAGCCTGGATTCTACAGCTATCAGGATTCCTCCGCCTTCCTGATGCTGCCGCCGCCGCGGATCGATGCGCGCAGCTATGACGTGATCGTCGTGGACACGCCGACGCGGGTGGCCGTGCGGCGCAGGCCGGATGCCAAGGTGATCTGCGTCGTGCACGATCTCTTGCCGCTCACCGATCTCAAGCTCAGCGACGTCGCAACGCGGCTGTTCCTGTCGCGGCTGCTCACCAGCCTCGAGCAGGCCGACGAGCTCGCCTTCGTTTCAAACTATAGCATGATGCGGTTCAGGGAGCTGTTGCCGCAATTTGCGCACCTGCCGGCGCGGGTCGTGTATCCCCGCACCCGGTTCGACGCCCCGGATGTCCTGCACCTCCCAGCCCCGTCGGGGCGTCCGGGGCGGCCGAGCTTTGTCGTCATCGTCTCGAACGAGCCGCGCAAGAACGTCGCCACCGTTATTCGTGCCTTCCGTAACATCCCCCAGGCCGATCTCGTGGTGATCGGCTATGCCGGCGACATCAGCCGGATGCGTAACCTTCCGGCCAATGTCCGCTTCGCCGGCTATGTCGACGAGCAGGAGAAGGCCGCACTCATTGCCGACGCCCACGGCCTGATCATGCCGAGCTTCGCCGAAGGCTTCGGCGTGCCCATCATCGAGGCACTCGCGGCGAACACGCCGGTGCTTTGCTCAGACATCGCCGTATTCCGCGAAGTCGCAGGCGAGCTCGCCGATTATTTCGATCCGTTCGCGACCGGTTCGATCGTGGCATCCGTCACCCGCGTGCTGGCACGGCAGGAGGAATGTCGCGGAAAGATCAGAGCCCGTCGCTCCGAGCTTGCGGAGCGCTTCGGTTATCAGACCCAGGCCCGCGATTTCCTCGGGCACGATGTGCCGCCGGAACGCCTGGTCGCGGCGCAACAGGCATGACCGTCGAATCCGCGGCGTGCGCCGGCTCCGCCGTTCGGACCACGCAAGGCCCGGCGGCGCTGGCCCGGGCCACCGATGTCCTCGCCGCACTGATCGCGGCCTCGCTGCCGTGGTCAACCACGGCGCCCTCGATCTTCGTCGGGCTCTGGCTGCTCGCGGTGACGTCGACCATCGATTGGCGGGACTATGCGCGCAGGCTCACGCAGCCGGCCTACGCCCTGCCGTTTGCCGTTCTGCTGCTCGCGCTTCTGGGTATGCTCTGGTCGGACGGCGACTGGGCCGACCGGCTGCATGCGATCAAGCCGGTCGCAAAGCTCGTGCTGATCCCGCCACTGCTCTACCATTTCAGCCGGTCAGAGCGTGGCTTCGAGATATGCGTGGCTTTTCTCGTCTCCTGCGCGCTGCTGGCGGTGTACTCCTGGATCGTGCTGCTCGATCCTGCCTTGAAGCTGACTGCGACGGCGTCATCAGGCGTTCCCGTCAAGAACTACATCGACCAGAGCCAGGAATTTACGCTGTGCGCGTTCGCGCTCGCGTTGCCGGCGCTCAGCTTCTGGCGTGGCGGAAGCATGATTGCGCTGGTGGCCTGCCTTGCGCTGATCTTGCTGTTCGTAACCAACATCGTCTTCGTTGCCGCCGCGCGAACCGCGCTGCTCTGCATTGCGGTGCTGCTGGCGCTGTTTGCGTGGCGGCATCTGAGCCGGCGCGCGGCACTGCTGCTGCTTGCTGGCGCGGTGGCCGCAAGCGCTTTGGCCTGGGTTGCGTCGCCCTATCTGCGCCAGCGGGTCACCGATATCGCCATTGAATACAAGCACGGACGCGAGGACATCAGCCGCGCCTCGACCGCGCAGCGCCTGACCTATTGGCGCAAGGCTGCCTCGGCCTTTGTCGAAGCACCCCTGCTCGGCCACGGCACCGGCTCGATCAAGCGACAGTTCGAGCGCGCCGCCTCCAGCGAGAGCAACCTCGATGCTGAAATCGTCAGCAATCCGCACAACCAGACGCTGCACGCTGCGGTGCAATGGGGGCTGCTGGGCGTCGTCCTGCTCTACGCCCTGTGGATCGCCCATCTTCGCCTGTTCACGGGCGAAGGTCTTGCCGCCTGGATCGGCCTCGTCGTCGTCGTGCAGAACATCGCGAGCTCACTTGTGAACTCGCATCTCACCGATTTCCACGAGGGCTGGATCTACGTGCTCGGCGTCGGCGTTGCCGGCGGCATGGTTCTGAAGGCCAAGGTCCAGTCCTGACTACTGGCTCCGCTCGTGGCCGACTTCGCCGGTGATGACCTCTCCGAACGGCTCCCAGGCCTGCCCATTGAAGCGCATCAGCTGCATCTGCTCGATCGGGAAGTAGTCATCCGGCGACGTGTTGACCCTGATGCCGGGCATCATCAGGTCACTATGGAAATTCTTCAGGTTCGCCGCCTGCTTCATGACGTTGTCGCGTGTCAGATTGTCGCCGCACTGCTTCAACACCTGCACCATCGCCTCGGCTTGAACATAACCATAGACATTGTTGGCGTTGGTCTTGTCGCCATCGGGATAATATTTGTCCATGAAGTCGCGCCACTTCACCACCGCCGGATCCTTGTCCCAAGTCGGATCGGTCGGCTCCTTCAGATAGATCGTTGAAATGATATCCTTGGAATATTCGAGACCAGCGGGCTTGAGCACTGAGGCAACCGACGTCGCAGTGTTGGCCAGGAAGAACTTCGGCTTCCAGCCGAGCTCGCCGACCTTCCGGATCGCCTGTGCCGAGCCCTTTGGTGCGGCCCATGAGAAGAAGATGTCGGCGCCGGAATCATGCAGCGCAACGATCTGCGAGTCGATCGAGGGATCGCTGACCTCATAGGATTTGTCGGCAATGATCATGTTGGCCTTATCGCCGAGCCCATCCCTCAGGCCCTTGAACTGATCCTTGCCGGCGTCGTCGTTCTGCCAGAACACCGCGATCTTGCCGTTGGGAAATTTGTCGAGGATGTACTTTGCGTAGATCCGCCCTTCGCTCTGGTAGTTGGGCTGGAAGCCCATGGTCCACGGAAAATTCTTGGGGTCGCCGAACTTGGTGCCACCGGAGGCGACGAACAGCTGCGGTACCTTCTTGGCGTTCATGTATTTCATGATTGCCGAATTCGAGGGCGTGCCGAGCGCCTGGAAGATCAGCAGCACCTCGTCGCTCTCGACCAGCTTGCGCGCCTGCTCGATCGCCTTCGGCGGCGAATAGGCGTCGTCATAGCTAATGAAATTGATCTTGCGGCCGTTGATGCCGCCCTGATCGTTGATCATCTTGAAGAACGCGGCCTCGGTCTTGCCGATCACGCCATAGGACGACGCCGGCCCGCTATAGGGCATGATGTTGCCGATCCTGATTTCGGTATCGCTGGCGCCGGGATCGTATGTCTTCTGCGCGAGGGCCGGTGCCGTGAGGAGCACGCCGGCAGCAAGTGTTGCGAGGGCAGCAAGATTTGTGCGACGACCCGGCATCGTTCTCTCCCCAATTTTGTAGTCTTGTTTTGTGGAGAGTGTCGCAAGGCGGCCGGCGACTGGCAAGCGGCAGGATTTTCCGCTGAGTGAAACTGCCGCTTGGGAACTTATCCGACGCGCCGCAGCATTCTCAGAGCGCGTCCATCGATCACGATCAACGCGCTACCGATGACGATCGCGCCAGCGATCTCGCGCATGGAAAGCGGTTCACCCAGCACCAGCCATCCCAGAAGGATCGCAGTCACGGGAATGAGCAGCGTCACCAGCATGACATAGGTTGCGCCGGACCGCTGAATGATCTGGAAGAAGACAATATAGGCGAGCGCCGTCGAGAGCGCAGCAAGGCCAAGCACTGCAAGCCAGGTCGCCACTCCCGGCATCGCCAGATGCCACGGCTGCTCCACCGCGCCGGTGACGATCGCCATCATCAGCGTGGATGCCATCAGTTGGAACGTCGCGGTGCCAAGCGGGGCTGAGTCCTTCAGCATCCGACGGGCGGCAAGCGCGGCAAAGCCATAGCTGAGAGCGCCGCCAAGGCAGAGCAGAATGCCGAGCCCCTGGCCGGTCTGCGTCTCAATCCCCCATCCGCGCAGGACGATCACGCCTGCGAGGCCGAGCGCCACGCCAGCCACCCGCCGCGCCTGCAACGCTTCTTCGCCCGCCGCGGCCATTACCAGCACAGTGAACAGCGGCGTGGTCGCATTCAGGATCGACGCCAGCCCGCTTGGAATGAAAATCTGGCCGGCCACGATTAGCGAGAACGGAATGACATTGTTGAGCAGCCCCATCACGAAGAACGGCTTCCAGCCTCTCACGCCCTTGGGAAAACCGATCCCCCGAATGCGCAGAAGCGGCAGCAGCATGGCCGCACCTAGCGCGACGCGCAGGAAGACCAGTGTCAGCGGCGGCAACTCCCGTAGCGCGGCGCCATTGAAAAAGAACGACCCGCCCCAGAGGACCGAAAGCACGGCGAGGAGCGACCAGTCTCGCGCGTCGATCCGGTAGTCGTTCGGGGGCATGGGGTTCATCTCGGCAACAGAGCATGCCGCCTAGAACACAGCGACGGATCTCGCCACCCGATTTCCGACAAGACGCTGTTCATGAAGTTCAGCGCGAGCGGGCATCCCCCCGATGTCCGAGATCACTGCCCCGCTCACCAGCGCCCTGCCAATGAGCGCTTGTACGGCCGGCACCTCGTCAAACCCGCCCCAGATCCAGAACGCCATCAGCGGCGTCTCCAATATGGCGATCAGCGAGGCCTGCCCTGACGGCAGCGGGCGCAGTCAAGACGGCTTCTTCGGCCGCGACACCAGTTCGATCATCTTGCCTTCGTCGTCGTCAGGCATCGCGGCCTTGGCCTGGGCGTAGGACTCGACCGCGGCGCGCGAGACCAATGGCTTGTCAGCCAACAGGCTCTCCGCGAGCCTCACGGCGTAGGCGGCATCCTTGTGCCGGAGCGCGGCCGTGAACGTCGCGCCGCTGAAATCGCGGGCGACCATGCGCTTGGAGTGACGCTGCACCTGCGGGCTCGCGGCGACGCCTGCCTGGATCGACTCCAGCACCAGCTTCATGTCGAGCCCGGCCTGCTCGGCGATCGCAAGGCCCTCTGCGAGGCCGGCGATCTGGATCGCACCCAGGAGATTGTTGATGAGTTTGTAGACCGTGCCGGAGCCGACCCCGCCGAAATGGCGAATGGTCGCGCCGATCGGTTCGAGGAACGGCCGCGCGCGTTCGAGGTCGGCAGCGTCAGCACCGGCAAGCAGCGTCAGCTTTCCGGCGGCGGCCGCATCCGGCAATCCCGTCACGGGGCAATCGATGTAGACCAGGCCACGCGCCTTGAGCTCGCGGCCCATCTCGCGTGCGTGGTCGTAGGACACGGTGGAGCACTCGATCGCGATCGTGCCTGATTTCGCCGTCTTGCCCGCGCCGTTGGGCCCGAGCCACACCGCGCGAGAAGCCTCGTCGTCGGCGACCATGGTCACGACAGCGTCGGCATCGATCGCGGCATCCTCGGGCGAAGTAGCCCACTGCGCGCCGCGCGCGATCAAGTCTTCCGCTTTTGCCTTGCTGCGATTCCACAGCGTCACCGTAAAACCGGCATCGAGATAGCGGCCGGCCATACCATGGCCCATCCGTCCAAGCCCGATGAAGGCGACGCGGGTCATGGTCAGTCGACGTCCTCGATGTCAGCGCCGGGGGTGCCGAAGGCGCGCTGCGCCAGCGTTGCGGCCATGAAGTCGTCGAGCTCGCCGTTGAGCACACCAGACGTGTCGGAGGTCTGCACGCCGGTGCGCAAATCCTTCACCATCTGATAGGGCTGCAGCACATAGGAGCGGATCTGGTGACCCCAGCCGATATCGGTCCTGGCGGCCTGGTCGGCGGCGGCCTTCTCCTCGCGCTTCTTCAGCTCGATCTCGTAGAGGCGTGCGCGCAGCATGTCCCAGGCCTGCGCCCGGTTCTTGTGCTGGGAGCGGCCGGCCTGACAGACCACCGCAACGCCGGTCGGAATATGCGTCAGGCGCACCGCGGATTCGGTCTTGTTGACGTGCTGACCGCCGGCGCCGCCCGACCGCATCGTGTCGGTGCGGACGTCGGATTCCTTGATATCGATCTTGATGCTGTCGTCGATGACGGGGAATACCTGCACGCTCGAGAACGACGTATGCCGCCGCGCATTGGAATCGAACGGCGAGATGCGCACCAGCCGGTGCACGCCGGCCTCCGTCTTCAGCCAGCCATAGGAATTGTGCCCGGAGACCTGGATGGTCGCGGATTTGATGCCGGCTTCTTCGCCCTCGGACTCTTCGAGGTATTCGACCTTGAAACCGTGCGTCTCGGCCCAGCGCGTGTACATGCGCAAGAGCATCTGCGCCCAGTCCTGGCTCTCGGTGCCGCCGGCGCCGGCATGGACTTCGAGATAGGAATCGAAGCGGTCGGCCTCGCCGGAGAGCAGCGCCTCGAGCTCGCGCCGCGCCACTTCCTTCTTGAGATTCTTGAGTGCGGTTTCAGCTTCAGTCACGACGCCGGCATCGCCCTCGGCCTCGCCGAGCTCGATCATGCCGATATCGTCTTCGAGCTGCTGCTCGACCTTGCCGATGCCCGAGAGCGAATCCTCAAGCGAGGTTCGCTCCTGCATCAGCTTCTGGGCTTTCTGGGGATCGTTCCAGAGGTTGGGATCTTCTGCGAGCTTGTTCAGCTCAGCGAGGCGTGCCGTCGATTTATCGACGTCAAAGATGCCTCCTCAGCAGCCCGACTGACTGCTTGATCTCTTCTACCAACCGTTCGATTTCGGCGCGCATGTCGTTCTCTGATTTCGCGGAATGCCGCGTGCAATTCAGATGGGATGTAGCGGCGGCGGCTGCAAAGCGCAACCGCAGGAGCTTCAAGTCAGTGCCGTTATCCGAAAGGTCCTAATAGAGCCCGCCGGTGCCTGGCCGCATGAACAAGCCGGAATCCGGCGCCTGCTGCGGCGGCCCCGGCATGCCGCGGCTCTCTGCATCAGCGACGCCAATGACGGAGTAATTATCCGGCGGCGCCGTACCCGGCTTGAAGGCCTCCAGAATGGTTCCACCAGTCTCGCCCGGGCCGGCGCGCATGCCGGTCTTGGCAACGACGCGGATCAGCTTGATGCCGGCCGGCACCTTGAACGGAACCGCGGGCTTGTCGGCGAGCGCGAGCTTCAGGAAGTCGCGCGCGATCGGCGCGGCCAGATGGCCACCGGTCGCAGCGTTGCCTTTGCCGAGCGGACGCGGCTTGTCGTAGCCCATGTAGATCGCGACCGCGACGTCGGGCGAGAAGCCGACGAACCAGGCGTCCTTGGCCTCGTTGGTCGTACCGGTCTTGCCGGCGATCGGCTTGCCGACTTCCCTCACCACAGTCGCTGTACCCGCCTGGACCACGCCTTCCAGCAGTTCGGTGATCTGGTAGGCGGTCATGGAATCCAGCACCTGCTCGCGGCGGTCGATCAGCTGCGGTTCGGCCTGGTTCTTCCAGCCGCCGGGCGCGTCGCAGCCGCGGCATTCACGCTGGTCGTGCTTGAAGATGGTGTGGCCGTAACGGTCCTGGATTCGGTCGATCAGGGTCGGCTTCACGCGACGTCCGCCATTGGCGAGCATCGAATAGGCCGTGACCATGCGCATCGCCGTGGTCTCGCCGGCGCCGAGTGCATACGAGAGATAGTTCGGCAGTTCGTCATAGACGCCGAAGCGGCGGGCATACTCGCCGATCAGGGGCATGCCGATGTCCTGCGCAAGGCGCACCGTCACCGTGTTGAGCGACTGCCGCAACGCGTTCCGCAGCGTCACCGGTCCCTGATATTTATTGACCGAGAAGTTTTCTGGCCGCCATACGCCTGCGCCCTGGCCCTGGTCGATCTCGATCGGCGCGTCGAGCACGACGGTCGACGGCGTGTAGCCGTTGTCGAGCGCGGCCGAATAAACGATCGGCTTGAACGACGAACCCGGCTGGCGGTAGGCCTGCGTGGCGCGGTTGAACTGGCTCTGGTCGAACGAGAAGCCGCCGACCATCGCGAGCACGCGGCCGGTCCAGGGATCCATCACCACCATCGCGCCCGACACTTCGGGAATCTGGCGCAGACGGTACTGACCTTCGACCGGCTGTCCCTCCTTGCTGTAAAGCGGATCGGCATAGATCACGTCGCCGGGCTGCAGCACCTGCGACACCGACGTCGCCGCCTTGCCCTTCGCAGCGCCCTGGGCCGCCTTCGCCCATTTGACGCCGTCGAGCGTGATGAGGCCGGTCTCGCGCTGCTTGCTGACGGCACCGCCGAGCTCGCGGTTCGGCTGGAAGCCGATACGCGCCGACTGATCGCTGGTCTCCAGCACCACCGCCATGCGCCACGGCGAGATGTCGGACAGCGACTTGATCTCGGCGAGCTTCACGCCCCAGTCGCCCGAAATATCGAGCTTGCTCATGGCGCCGCGATAGCCCTGCTGCTCGTCATAGTTCACGAGGCCGGCGACCATGGTCTTGCGCGCCATGACCTGGATCTTCGGATCGAGCGTGGTGCGAACCGAGAGGCCGCCCTCGTACAGCTTCTTCTCGCCATAACGCTCGAAGATGTCGCGGCGGACTTCCTCGGCGAAATATTCGCCGGCGAAGGTGTGGGCACCGTTGGAACGGTTGGTGACGACCAGCGCGTCCTTGCGCGCCTTGTCGGCGTCGGCCTGCTTGATCCAGCCGTTCTCCTGCAGACGATCGATCACGTAATTGCGGCGCTCGATGGCGCGGTCGCGGTTACGCACCGGATGCAGCGTCGCCGGCATCTTCGGCAGCGCCGCAAGGTAGGAGGCTTCCGCCACGGTGAGCTCGTTCACCGACTTGTCGAAATAGACCAGCGATGCGGCCGCGATGCCGTAAGCGCCGAGGCCCAGATAGATTTCGTTGAGATAAAGCTCGAGGATCTTGTCCTTCGAATAGGTCTTCTCGATCCGCATCGCGAGCAAGGCTTCCTTGATCTTGCGTGCGAACGAGACCTCGTTGGTCAGAAGGAAGTTCTTGGCGACCTGCTGGGTGATCGTGGACGCACCCTGCGGACGGCGGTTTGAGCCGAAGTTCTGCAGGTAGACCACACCTGCGCGCGCCATGCCGGTATAGTCGATGCCGCCATGCTCGTAGAAATTCTTGTCTTCGGCGGCGAGGAACGCGTTGATCACGAGCTTCGGCACCGCCTGGATCGGCAGATACAGACGTCGCTCCTTGGCGTATTCGCCGAGCAGCGAGCCGTCGACCGCGTGCACGCGGGTCATCACCGGCGGCTCGTAATCCTGAAGCTGAGAGTAGTCGGGCAAGTCCTTGGAGAAATGCCAGATCAGGCCTGCCACGGCGCCGACACCGACAAGGAACACCACCGTTCCCGCGGCGAACAGGAAGCCCATGAACCGCACAAGCAAGCGCATTATGTGTTTATCCGTTCAATCCCAGGATCAGCCCAAGCCGACTCAACAAGGCGCCCCAACCAAAAAGAGGCGCCATCCTCACGTCGCGAATTCACCGGCCTACTCAATACCATCGATGCCGGACCGAAAGACGCTTGCCGAACGGGATTCTCGTCGATTCCGGAACCCCCTGCGTCGTTTTTATAAATCGTCCGCTGTGGCCAAACTAGGGCTTAACAGCGGAACCGGCATTCCCTTCTTAATTGCTGGCCCCGGCCGTCGCCAACCGCTTGGCCAGGAACGTGTCGATGGCCTGGGCCATCGAGCCCACAGCCTTGGACCGCCAGCCCTCCGACACGAGGTGCTCGAGGTCGCCCTTGTTGGAGACGTAGCCGATCTCGACCAGCACCGAGGGCACATCAGGCGCCTTCAGCACCCGGAAGCCGGCCGATTTCAAGGGATGCTTGTGCATTCGCACCGTCGACTTCATTTCGCCCATCAGCAAATGCGCAAAACGGTTTGAAAAGGTGCGGGTTTCCCGTTGCGTGAGGTCGATCAGGATGTCGGCGACGTCGGTCGGCTCTTCGGCGAGATTAAAGCCGGCGATCGCGTCCGCACGGTTTTCGGCATCCGCCAGGCGCTGAGCCTCGGCGTCGGAGGCCTTGTCCGACAGCGTGTAGATGGTGGCGCCCTGCGCGTCGCCCTCGGCCTTCGGCAGCGCGTCGGCGTGGATCGAGACGAACAGCGCGGCGTTCAGATTGCGGGCGACCTTGCTCCGGTCGTTGAGCGGAATGAAGGTGTCGTCGTCCCGCGTCATCACCACGCGGTATTTGCCGGCCTTTTCCAGCCGGTCGCGCAACGCGAGGCCAAAGGCCAGCACCAGATTCTTCTCGCTCTCGCCGCTCGACTGGGTGCCGTTGTCGATGCCGCCATGGCCGGGATCGATCACAACGACCGGACGGCTATCGGACGGCGCCCCCGGCTTTTGCGCCGCGGATTCGGGTACGGCAGGAACCGTCGCGGGCGGCGCGGCGGCGATCGTCGGCCGCAGATCGGGGCGATTCACCGAAGCCGGCGTCTGCACGAAGGCCGCGCGATCGACCTCCTCCAGCTCCAGCACCAAGCGGGCCGGCTGGCCATTGGCCGCCTCGAGCACATAGGAATTGGTGATCTTGGCAGGTCCCACCAGGTCGAACACGATTCGGGAGCCGCCGGGCATCACGAGCCCATAGCGGAAGGCCTTGACGAGCCCTCGCCCGGCTCCGGTGCCTGGAGCCAGCTGAAAATTGACCTGGGGAACGTCGACCACGATCCGATAGGGGTCGGCGAGCGTCGTGGTGCGGAAGCTGACGGTCTGGTCGAGGTCGAGAATGAAGCGGGTCTGCTTGCCGTCACCGGCCAGGCGCGCGGCCGTCGCAATCGGAAAACTGGATGCCGCCACAGCAGGTTGCGACGGGCCTTCCGCTGCGAACAGGTGCGAGGAATCGGCGCATGGCGATGCGGCGGCGCAAAGGAGCGCAAATCCCAGCAAAACCCGTTGATTTGTGCGGCTCGCCACCGATTCCGTGCCTCCGAGCAGCCTCTTTAACGCAATAGAACCACAGGGTTAATCGATCCTTAATGACAGAGACGCGAAACTCTCTGACTGTGACCGGCGTGCGACGCTCCCTTGCACGGATGCCCCATTCCTCGTATGTACGGATTGCTGACGGCCAATAATTTCCGGCTGTGTCGCATACAGCCTCCCGGTGCAGCGCCGGAACTCCCAAGGTTTGGGAATTCCAGCGTTTTTCCGTTCCCCTCAAAGACCAGCGCGGTGCGCGGCAGCGAGGCGGAACGGGGCAAGCCCCGGCGGCGGACGGTTTCCGGTTACCACGCTGTTTCCGGGACAGTTTTGACAGCGACGCAGCCAGTTACCCGTTCCCTTAATCCCAAGGGGACGGTTCTTGATCCAGGGCGAGCGCGCTCGCGCATGCCTGGCCAGCAGCAACTGATTAGGGGCGGCCCCTCCGCCCAATGTTTCATACGGGCCGACGCTTGATGCGCCAGACTGTGCCGACGAATTCTGAAGGACCTTTCGCGACGCTGCGGAGTGAAAATCCGGCGCGCCGCTTCGATCCTGCAGCTTCCGATTCGGCAAGGCGCGAGAGACGGCGTTTCGGCCTTCCCCTCACCCCCGAATCAGGTGGACCGTCGCGTCACCCGGCAGCGCTCTTCGCGCCCACGGTCGATCGCGCCCGCCGCCTCCAAGAGTTAAGACATGCCCAACAAGATGTTGATCGATGCCACCCACCCGGAAGAGACCCGGGTCGTCGTGGTCCGCGGCAATCGCGTCGAAGAGTTTGACTTCGAGACCGCGCAACGCAAGCAACTACGCGGGAACATTTATCTCGCCAAGGTCACAAGGGTCGAACCCTCGCTCCAGGCCGCCTTCGTTGAATATGGCGGCAATCGCCACGGCTTCCTCGCCTTCAGCGAAATCCATCCCGACTACTACCAGATCCCGGTCGCCGACCGGCAGGCACTGATCGAGGCCGAGGAACAGGCCCATCGCGAAGCCGAGGAAGAGAGCGAGAACCGCTCCCACGGCCGCCGCCGCTCGCGCCACCGCAATGCCCGCCGTCGCGGCCATGGCGAACGGGTCCGCAGCGACATCGTCGAGGGTCTTGGCTCCGATCCGGCCGCCCAGCCGGTCGAGGGCCAGCCCAATCAGGAGCACGCCGAGGGCACGCCGCACGAGGGCGAGCATCTGCACGCCGACGCGGAGCATCACGGCGAACACGACCACGACCATCACGACCACGATCATCACGACCATGATCATCACGACCATGATCACGACGATCATGAGCACGATGACCACCATCACACCCATGATGACGAGCATGCCCACGACCATGACGACCATGGTCATGATCACGAGCACGATCATCACGGCCACGATCATCATGCCGACGAGACGTCCGCGCCTGTCGCTGCGATCGGCGCAGAGCCAGCGGTTGCGGCCGAGCCTCACGAGGCTCCCGCCGCCGAAGTGCATGGCGAAGCGTTTGCCGAAGCCGTGACATCCGTCACCGAACCGGCTGATGCCGTTTACGCCGCTGGCGAAACGGTCGAGACGCCGCATGACGAGGCTTCCGAAGCCTCCGATGAAGACGACGAGGACGAAGACGACGGCGAGGAAGCCGAAGAGGAAGTCGTCGAATCCGTCGGTGGTGACGACGTGCTCGAGGAGGTGCCGGAGCGCACCTTCCGTCCGCGCCGCCAGTACAAGATCCAGGAGGTCATCAAGCGCCGCCAGGTGATGCTGGTGCAGGTGGTCAAGGAAGAGCGCGGCAACAAGGGCGCTGCGCTGACGACCTATCTGTCGCTCGCCGGCCGCTATGCCGTGCTGATGCCGAACACCGCGCGCGGCGGTGGCATCAGCCGCAAGATCACCAGCGCGCAGGATCGTTCGCGCCTGAAGGAAGTGGTGCAGGATCTCGACGTGCCCGAGGGCATGGGCATCATCCTGCGTACCGCAGGTGCGGCCCGTACCAAGCCCGAGATCAAGCGCGACTTCGAATATTTGATCCGCATGTGGGAGACGGTGCGTGACCTGACGCTGAAGTCGCAGGCCCCGACGCTGGTCTACGAAGAGGGATCGCTGATCAAGCGCTCGCTGCGCGACCTCTACAACAAGGAGATCGACGAGATCCAGGTTGCCGGCGACTCCGGTTACCGCGAAGCGCGCGACTTCATGAAGATGCTGATGCCCGCCAATGTCAGCGCGGTGAAGCAGTATCGCGACGGCCAGCCGCTGTTCTCGCGCATGGGCGTCGAGAGCCAGCTGGATGCGATGTTCTCGCCGACCGTGCAGCTACGCTCCGGCGGCTACATCGTGATCAACCAGACCGAGGCGCTGGTCTCGATCGACGTCAACTCCGGACGATCGACCCGCGAGCACCACATCGAGGACACCGCGCTCAAGACCAATCTGGAGGCGGCCGAAGAGGTCGCCCGCCAGCTTCGCCTGCGCGACCTCGCCGGCCTGATCGTCATCGACTTCATCGACATGGACGAGAAGCGCAACAATCGTGCGGTCGAGCGCAAGCTGTCGGATTGCCTGCGGCAGGATCGCGCGCGCATCCAGGTCGGACGCATCTCGCATTTCGGCCTGCTGGAAATGTCGCGCCAGCGCATCCGCGCCAGCGTTCTGGAATCCTCGACCGATCCCTGCCCGCATTGCGGCGGCACCGGCCATGTTCGTTCGGTGTCTTCGGTGGCGCTGCAACTGCTGCGCGGCCTCGAAGAAATCCTGATGAAGGGCGCGACCCACAATCTCGTGGTCCGCACCCGCACCGACGTCGCGCTCTATGTGCTGAACCACAAGCGCGGCCATCTGCGCGATCTCGAAAACGGCTTCAAGGTCACGCTGTCCGTGATCGCCGACCCGAGCGTCAGCGGACCGCAGGCCTATCTCATCGACCGCGGCGAGCAGGTGCATACGCTCGAAGCCGCCAAGGCGCTGCTCGCAGCGCAGGCCGCCGCAAGCCCGCCGCCGCTGGCTGAAGAAGCCTATGACGACGAGGAGTTCGATCCGGAGCTGGAATCCGAGGTCGAGACTGAAGAAACTGAAGGCCTCACCGAGGAACAGTCCGCAGGCGATGCCGCGCCCGAGCAGGACGGCCAGCGCCGCAAGCGCCGCCGTCGTCGGCGTGGCCGCGGTGGACAGCGCGACGGAGAGGCACGCGAGGATGGCGCTCCCGCGTCTCCTGAAGGGGTCGTAGCGGTCGCAGCCGAAGGCGAAGAGGATGCCGAGGCCGAGCCGGACGGCGAGGAAGGCGAGGAACACGGCGCCCGTGGCGAGCAGCAGGGCAGCGCTGACCGCCGCCGCCGGCGTGGTCGCAGGGGTGGACGTCGTCGGCGCGGCAACGGCGAGGAAGGTCTCGCCGGCTCCATCGGCGACGAGCTCGGTGGCAATCCACCGTCGGAAGCAACCGACGCGGTAGCCGATTTCGACAGCTCGGGTAGCGAGTCCGCTCCGTCGATCGCGCATTCGGAGCACATCGTCCCGGTTGAGCCCCAGATGTCTCAGCCTGAGCCGCAATTGCACCAGGCATCGGTTGAAACGCCGGTCCAGCCCGCGCCCGCGGCTGCTGTCGCTGAGGAAGAGTCTGTCGTCGACGAGAAGGCGGCCCGTCGTCGCTCCACCGTCCGCGAGAAGGTGAGCTTCCTGTCGAGCAGCCCGAGCGAGCAGGCAATCCCGGTTGCAGCAGCGCCGGAACCGATCGCCGCGCCCGAGCCGGAGCCCGCGCCGGAAGCGACAGCCGAGACGGCCGCACCGCGCCGTGCCGGCTGGTGGTCGCGCCGTTTCGGCGGCGGCGAATAGAGCGCAACACCCAAACAAAAAACGCCCGGCCAAAAAGCCGGGCGTTTTTCGTTTCATGCCTCGTCGGTAAGCTACTGCGGCAGCTCGTCATCATCGAGCGGCGCGACATCGCGCGAAGCGATCTGGCGAAGCTGATCGTAGAGATCAGGCGCCTCGCTGGTACAGAGGCAGACGCCCTTGGCGGATGGCGCCTCGCCGGCGTTGAGGTAGGCGTGGCCCATGGTGCTGTCGAGATAGATGCCGTCGCCCTCGCCCAGGATCTCCGGCGCATAGAACTCGGTGTGAACGGCGACGCTGCCGCTCGTCACCAGAAAATATTCTTCGCCGGCATGGCGCAGCAGCGGACCGAATTCGTCCAGCGAGCGCGCGCGAACTTCGGCCACGATCGGCACCATGCGTTTGCCGATCAGGTCGGTGCATTGATAGGTGTAGGTGTAGAATTTCGTGTTGATCAGCTGTCCCTGCCCGGCCCTGCTGATGCTTCGCCGCGCGGTGACCGGCCGGCCCGGCGCGGGCGCTGCGACCGCCGGATTGAACAGCTCCGCGATTTCCATCTTCAGGCCTGAGGTGAGCTGGAGCAGCTTGTCGTAGGTCAGCGACATCAGCCCGTTCTCGACCTTCGACAGCGTCGAGAGCGCCATGCCGGTTCGCTCTGCGACCTGCTTGAGCGTCAGGCCGCGCGCCTGGCGTGCTGCCTTGAGACATTGGCCGAGCTGGGAATTGGCAACTTCAGGCGTCGTGGTCTCGCTCATGCAGCATCTCTAACACGCCACGACGAAAAAATATTGACTGATCAGTCTAATCTTTTCGACGAGACGCACCCTAGGATACCTCCACTGGCGGCTCACTGGGCACGCGAGCCAGGATTTGTGCATCAAATGGCGGGCTTTGACGAATATTGGTGCGCAGCGTCCACTTTCCGATATGCTAAATTGTTTTCATAATCTGAAAGGGGCTGGCGTTGTCCGATCTTTGCGACACTGAGGCCGTTGAGCTGCGCCGCCTGCTGGCCGCACGGGCGATCTCCCCTGTCGAGCTGCTCGATTCCTGCCTGTCGCGCATCGCGACCACCAACGCCGCCGTCAACGCCGTCGTGACGATTGACGAGCCCGGCGCGCGCGCCGCCGCAAAGCAAGCCGAGGCCGCCATCCTGCGCGGCGAAGATCGCGGCGCGCTGCACGGGCTCCCCGTCCTGATCAAGGACACGCAAGACACCGCCGGGATGCGCTCGACCTATGGCAGTCCGCTCCTGCGCAACAATGTGCCCGCCGCCGACCAAGGCTCGGTCGCACGCTTGCGCGCTGCCGGCGCCATCATCTTCGGCAAGACCAACACGCCGGAATGGGCGGCGGGCGGTAATACCCGCAATCCCGTGTTCGGCGCCACCGGCAATCCCTTCGATCCCACGCGATCGGCGGCCGGCTCCTCCGGTGGCTCGGCGGTCGCGCTCGCCTGCGGCATGGCCCCGCTTGCCTCGGGCTCCGACACCGGCGGCTCCTTGCGCAATCCGGCCGGCTTCTCCGGCATCGTCGGGATGCGCCCCTCCTACGGTCTGGTGCCCAGCGAGAAGCGCATCTTTGGCTGGTCGAACCTGTCGACCGACGGACCGATGGCCCGCAATGTCGCCGACGCCGCACTGATGCTATCGGTGATGGCGAGCGACGATAGCCGCGATCCGCTTGCCTATACGCTGCCCGGCGAGCCCTTGCGCGGACGTGCCGAGCGCTGGGCCCCGCCCCGTCCCGCAGTGCTCGGCAAGCTGCGCCTTGCCTTTACCGAAGACTTCGGGTTCGCACCGACCGAGCAGGCCATTCGCCGCGTCTTTCGCGATCGCGTGAACAAGCTTGCGCCTCTGTTCGCTGAAAGTCGCGAAGCGACGCCCGACTGCTCCGGTGCCGACGATGCCTTCGCAGTGCTGCGCGCAGGCATGTTCCTTGCGACGCATGGGAAAAACTACAAAGAACGTCCCGAGATGCTGGGTCCCAATGTGCGTGCCAATGTCGAGGAAGGCCTAGGCTATTCGCTCGAAGACCAGGCTCGCGCTTCCACGGCGCAGACCCGGATCTACCGCGCCTACCAGAGCTTCTTTGCAAACCACGACGTGCTGATCAGCCCGACGATCACGCTCAGTCCGCGGCCGTGGTCGGAACTCTATCCCGCCGAGATCGACGGGGTGCCGACGAAATCCTACTTCCATTGGCTCGCGCTCGCCTACGCCGTGACGCTGCCTGGGCATCCCGCGATCAGCATTCCGCTCGGCCGCGACGAAGCCGGCCTGCCCTTCGGGCTCCAGATCGTCGGCCCGCGCGGCGGCGATGCCATCGTGCTCTCCATTGCCGCGAGCATCGAGGCTGGGTTCGCAGATGATCCACAGATGTGCCGACCTGTTCCCGACCTCGTGCGGCTCGCCGCAGCGCCACCGCTGTCGTCGACGCCAGGCTTCCTCACCTGGGAATAGAACCTCGGAACAAACCAAACAGGCATGACCGCCGGGTCGCCGGCATCTCGGAGATCAGCATGGCCGAATTGTCGAACCGCAAGACCGGCATCACCGCCTTCGTTCTGCTCTATCTCGCCTACTGCATCTCCTACATCGATCGCGCTGCGATCTCGCTGGCGCTGGCGCAGATCGGCAAGGATTTCAACCTCCAGGCTGCCGATCTCGGGATCGTCATCAGCGCGTTCTTCCTCGGCTACGCGGCGATGCAGGTGCCCGGCGGTTGGCTGTCCGACCGCTTCGGCTCGAAATATGTCGTCATCGTCACCATCGTGATGTGGTCGCTGTTCACGGCGTTCACCAGCCTCGCCTGGTCGTTGACCTCGCTGATCGCAATCCGCTTCATCTTCGGCATCGCCGAGGGCGGCTTTCCGCCGGCGAGCATTCGCGCCATAGCGGAGTTGTTCAAGAAGGATAGCCGGCCCAAAATGTCGGCGCTGCTGCTGTCGTCGAATTATGCCGGCAGCATGGTTGCGCCGCTGATCATGGCGCCGTTGATCGTCTGGCTGGGCTGGCGCCATGCCTTCAATGCGATCGGCATTGCCGGCATCGTGTTCGCGGTCGTCTATTTCGTCTTCGTTCCGCATCTCGCGCGGATCGCGGTGGGACCGATGACGGCAAAGCCCCGGGCGCCAATGCGCGAGCTCATGAAGAATCCCCTGCTGTGGCAGCTGATGGTCGTGTGGTTCGGCCTGAGCTGCGTCAACAAGGGCCTGGACTCCTGGATGCCGCTCTATCTGCTCCAGCAGCGCGGCCTCGACCTCAAGACCGTGGGCGTGGTGGCGCCGATCCCGTTCGTGATGGCGACATTCGCAACCGCGATCGGTGGCTGGGTGATGACGACCTTCTTTGCCGAACGCGAAAAATACCTGCTGATCGGCAGCTCCGCGTTAACAGGCATCTTCCTCTACGCCATGTACAAGGCGGAAACGATCACCGCGCTGATCGTCTATCAATCGGTGGTGTACTTCTTCAAATCCTTCGTGCTGGCTTCGGTGATTGCACTCCCGACCAAATTGCTCCGCGACGACCAGATCGGCTCTGGCGTCGGCATGGTCAATCTCGGCGGTCAGAGCGCGGGCTTCGTTGCACCCGCCATCATGGGCTTCATCGTGACCGGAACCGGATCATTCGACGCAGCCTTCGGCTTCCTGATCGCGATGACGGCACTGTCCGTCGTCGTCGCCACCACCATCAACACTTCGCAGCCCAAGCTCGCGCCAACGCTGGCCTGACGGGAATTCTGCCGATGAAAAGCGCAATCATTCTCGGCGGCGGCATGGTGGGCGTCGGCGCCGCCTTGCATCTGCAGCAGCGCGGCTGGACGGTGACACTGGTCGACCGCAGGGAGCCCGGCCGGGAGACCAGTTACGGCAATGCCGGAATGATCCAGGCCGAAGCCGTGCGCCCTTATCCGATGCCGCGCGATCTCTCCTCGCTGCTGACGATCGCGACCGGTCGCACCAACGACGTGCGCTACAGCTTTTCGTCGCTGCATCGTCATATCGAACCCTTGCTCCGTTATTGGTGGCATTCGGCACCAAAGCGGCACCGCGAAGCCGTCGCCGCTTGGGCCCGCTTGATCGCCTATGCGACGCCCGAGCACGACATTCTCATCCGCGAAGCCCACGCCGACAATCTGATCCGGCGCGCCGGCTATCGCGTGCTGCATCGTGATGCCGCTTCCTTCGATCACGCGATCAAATCGGCAGAGGAAGACCACCGCGAGTTCGGCGTGAATTTTCGCGTGCTCTCGGGCAGCGAGCTCACGAAAGCCGAGCCGATCTTGCGTGACGACCTTCCCGGTGCGATCCACTGGCTCGACACCTGGACCGTGTCCGATCCCGGCGCGCTCGTCACGGCCTACGCCGATCTGTTCGAACGATCGGGCGGCACGATCGTGCTGGGCGACGCGCAGTCGCTGCAGCAGACCGCGACCGGATGGTCTGTGAACACCGACAATGGCCGCCTCGATGCCGCCAATGCCGTGGTGACGCTCGGGCCATGGTCGCCGGATCTTCTGCACAAGTTCGGCTACCGGATTCCGCTGGTGCGCAAGCGCGGCTACCACATGCATTATAGCGGCGGCGCCTCGCTCGATCTGCCGCTGGTCGACAAGGGCCAGGGCTACGCCATGGGACCGATGGCCAAGGGCATCCGCATCACCACCGGTGCGGAGCTGACGGGCCCGGATGCGCTGGCGACACCGATACAGCTTGCCAGTGCCGAGGCCTCGGCACGCGAGCTGATCGATCTCGGCAAGCGCGCCGAACCGGAGCCGTGGTTCGGCACCCGTCCCTGCACGCCGGACATGGTGCCCGTGCTCGGGCGCGCCCCGCGCCACCCCGGGCTCTGGATGAACTTTGGTCACGGCCACCAGGGCTTCACGCTCGGACCCGCCACCGGACGCCTGCTCGCCGAAATGATGAACAGCGAGACGCCGTCGATCGATCCGACGCCCTATCGGCCGGAGCGGTTCTAGCTCTCCGCTTTTGCGGCGAGGGCCGCTCTGATGCGCTGTGCATCCTCCGGCGTCGCCGGGTTGTAGACGACCATACCGAGATCGGGCCGGCCGTCGACCGAGAACGCCGAGTATTCGAACGCGATCGGGCCGAGCACGAGATGGCGCAGATGCTTGACGCCCTCGCCATGGTTGCGGACGTCGTTGTCGGCCCACAGCCTGGCGAACTCGGCGCTCTCGCGGCAGAGTTCGTCGACGAATTCGGCGACATGCGAGACCGCGCCGGCGCGCGCCGCATCCGCCCGGAACGCCGCGACCACGAAACGGGCTACGCTGCTCCAATCATATTGCGCGGCCCGAACATTAGGCTCGCTGAAAATCAGTCGCAGGATGTTGCGCCGTTCCGGCGGGAGTCTTGAATAATCGGTCAGCACCAGCGTCGCTGCCCTATTCCAGGCAACGACATCCCAGATCGCGGTCCTGATGAAGGCGGGGCTGGTCTCGAGCGCATCAAGTACGCGCTGAAGCCGCGGCGAGACACCCTCGCTGGCCTGGTAACGAACTTCGGGCGGCCGGCCGAGCCCGATCAGAAACAGATGTTCGCGCTCAACGTCGGTCAGCATCAGCGCGGCGGCGATGCGGTTGAGCACATCGGATGACGGCGCGCCGCCCCGGCCCTGCTCCAGCCACGTGTACCAGGTCGGGCTGATATTGGCCCGCTGCGCCACCTCCTCGCGCCGCAGCCCCGGTGTACGTCTGCGGCTACCGCCAAAGCCGAAGGCGGCCGCATCCAGCCGGGTGCGCCGGTCCTTCAGATAGGTCCCGAGCAGGTTCTCGCTGGTGGTCTCGCTCATCCTGTTAGCTATTATACCCTGATAATATCACTACTTTACCCGGATAATCCTAACGCAGATGCTGTCTTCCACCAACACTGGAGAATTGCTCATGCGTGTCTTCGTCACTGGCGCCACCGGCTTCGTCGGCTCCGCCGTTGTTGCTGACCTGATCGCCGCCGGCCACAGCGTCACCGGCCTTGCCAGGTCTGATGCCGGCGCGGCCACCCTCACCGCGATGGGCGCCGCGGTTCATCGCGGCTCGCTGGAGGACCACGATTCCTTGCGCAGCGGCGCGGCGGCCTCCGACGGCGTGCTGCATCTCGGCTTCAACCACGACTTCTCGAAATTCCAGGAGAATTGCGAGCTCGACCGCCGCGCCATCATGGCGCTCGGTGAAGAACTCAAGGGCTCGGAGCGTCCATTGATCGTCACGTCAGGCGTCGCGCTGCTCGCGCCCGGACGTCTCGCGACCGAGGATGATCTGTCTGCCCGCCATTTCCCTCGCGTGTCGGAAGCTGCTGCTGAAGATCTCATGGCGCAAGGAATCCGCGCTGGCATCGTGCGGCTGCCGCCCACGACCCATGGCGTAGGCGACCACGGCTTTGTGCCGCGCCTGATTGCGATCGCCCGCGAGAAAGGCACAGCCGCCTATATTGGCGACGGCAACAACCGATGGCCGGCCGCGCATCGCGTTGATGCCGCCCGGGTCTATCGCCTCGCTCTGGAGCAAGGCGCTCGCACCATGCGCTATCACGCGATCGCCGAGGAAGGCCTTCCGTTCAGGGCGATTGCCGAGGTGATCGGCAAACGGCTCGGCGTACCCGTGGTCTCGAAATCTCCCGATGAAGCCGAAGCGCATTTCGGCTGGTTCGCGCGCTTTGCAGCCATCGACGTCCCGACATCGAGTGCGAAGACGCGTGCAGCGCTCGGGTGGCAGCCGAAAGAAAAAGGGCTGATCGAGGATCTCGACCAGCCCTATTACTCCAAGGTCTGACGGCGCAACGCGCCGTCAGATCCGGATCAGTCCGTCGTGACCGCGGTCTCGAGGTCGGTCGGATCGATCTGCTGGCTCAGCCGCGCGTTGAGCATGTCGCGATCGAGCTCGCCCTCCCACCAGGCGACGATCACGCAGGCCACGCCGTTGCCGCACAGATTGGTCAGCGCGCGGCACTCGCTCATGAACTTGTCGATGCCGAGCACGATCGCCATACCAGGCACGAGCCGCGGATCGACCACCGCGAGCGTCGCCGCCAGCGTGATGAAACCGGCACCGGTGATGCCGGATGCGCCCTTCGAGGTCAGCATCGCCACGACCAGGATCGTGAGCTGCTGGCTGAAGGTGAGATCGTAGCCGAGCGCTTGCGCGATGAAGAGCGTCGCCAGCGTCATGTAGATGTTGGTGCCGTCGAGGTTGAACGAGTAACCCGTGGGCACCACGAGGCCGACCACAGACTTCGAGCAGCCGAGCCGTTCCAGCTTCTCCATCAAGGTCGGCAGCGCACTTTCGGAGGATGAGGTGCCGAGCACGATCAGCAATTCGTCCTTGATATAGGCCAGGAACTTGAAGATCGAGAAGCCCGCGATCCGCGCGATGATGCCGAGCACGACGAAGACGAACAGCGCGGCGGTCAAATAGAACGTCGCGATCAGGCCCATCAGGTTGAGGATCGCGCCGGTGCCGAACTTGCCGATGGTGAAGGCCATCGCGCCGAACGCGCCGAGCGGTGCTGCGCGCATCACGATGGAGATGACGCCGAACACGGCATGCGCGGCATCGTCGATGAAGCTGCGGATCACATGGCCGCGCTCACCGAGACCCATGATGGCGAAGCCGAACAGCACCGAGAACAGCAGCACCTGCAGGATCTCGCCCTGCGCGAAGGCGCCGACCACGGTGTCGGGAATGATGTGGAGAATGAAGTCGACCGACTTCTGCGCTTCCGCCTGCTTGGCAAAGTTGGCAACGGCATTCGCATTGGCCCCGGCGTTGCCGAAGCCCGCACCCGGCTTGATGACGTTGCCGATGATGAGACCGATCACCAGCGCGAAAGTCGAGACGATCTCGAAATAGAGCAGCGCCTTGACGCCAATGCGTCCGACCTTCTTGGCGTCCTGGATATGAGCGATGCCGGAGACGACGGTGCAGAAGATGATCGGGGCGATGACCATCTTGATCAGCTTGATGAAGCCGTCGCCCAGCGCCTTGATCCAGTCATTGGTGGCGATCTGCGGCCACAGCCAGCCGACGATGGCGCCGAGCACGATCGCGATCAGCACCTGCACGTAGAGAACCTTATACCACGGCTTGGCCGCAACAGGTGCGGCCGGCGCGCCAGCCACCGTTGTCGTTGTCATTGTTTCGCTCCCCCTCAAAAACTCAGAGCCAGCCAAGATCAACTTGGCCGGCTCTGTCAATTGGAACATTCCGTCTGGTGAAATCTAGTCGCGGCGATCGACGATCCGGCGGGCCGCCGGCACCAGCGCAGCGCCCAGCGCGTTCTTGACGAACGAGGCCGCAATGAACGGCGCGACGCCGACCAGCCAGGCCTTGCCCGCGCCGAGGCCGACGCCGTAGGCCAGCCAGCCGAAACCGGCGATGAAAATGACGACATGGCCGAACGCCATCGCCACAAAAAGCAGCGCGACGTTGCGATCCCAGCCGCGCTCGGCGAGCCAGCCGGTGATGAACGCAGCAGCCACGAAGCCATAGAGGTAGCCAGCGGTCGGGCCAACCAGCGGCGCAAGTCCACCCACCGGGCCGGCAAACACCGGCAGCCCCATCGCACCCTCGGCGAGGTAGGCGATCATGGTTGCGCTGCCAAGGCGCCAGCCATAGCCCGCGCCGATCATCAGCACGACCAGGGTCTGCAATGTCATGGGCACGTATGGCAGCGGCAGGTTCACTTTGGCTGATAGCGCCATCAATGCGGAGCCGAGCGCGATCAGCACGAAGGCGCGCACTGCGCCCACGGCTTCGCCCGGTCGGGTGGGCCACATCGCTGCGGCGAGAGAAGAATGTGTGGCGGCGGACTGGATGGTACGGTCAGACAAGATGCACTCCGGAAGTGTCGCTAAGACTGGCGGCTATTTAAGCCAGTGAGCGATCCGGTCAACCGCCTCCCGCATCTCATCAGCCGAGCGCGCATAGGAGAACCGTATGAACGAGCGGCCGTGAATTGGATCGAAATCGACGCCCGGTGTTGCCGCGACGTGGGCTTTCTCCAGCATCAGCTTGGCGAACTCCAAACTGTCGGAGGTGAAATCCGAGACGTCGGCATAGAGGTAGAATGCGCCATCCGCGGGCAGGAACTTGGCTAGCCCCGCCTTGGGCAAGCCCTCGATCAGGATGCGCCGGTTTTCCTGATAGCCATGTTTGATCTCCTCCATTTCGGCCGCGCCGTCGAAGGCGGCCTCTGCCGCGATCTGCGAGAGCGACGGCACCGAGATCGAGAGGTTCTGCTGCAGCCGCTCGATCGGGCGCACCAGCACGTCGGGCACCACCATCCAGCCGACGCGCCAACCCGTCATGCAAAAATATTTCGAGAACGAGTTGATCACGAGGGCATGGTCGGACAGCGCCGCTGCCGTCACCGCGGGAAACGCATAGTCGAGCCCGTGATAGATCTCGTCGGAGATGAAGCGGATGCCGGCGTCTTCCGCAGCGGCGATGAGACCGGCGAGCGCCTCGCGGGACATCATCGTTCCCGTCGGATTGGCGGGGCTTCCGACCAGCACGCCCTTGAGCGGCGCCTTGCGATGGGCCGCAAGCAGCGCCTCGCCGGTCAGCGCATGGCGCGTGTCGTTGGTGGTCTCGATCAGCACCGGCTCGCAGCCGAGCGCGGTGAGGATATGGCGATACGGCGGATAGCCGGGCACCGTGACGGCGACGCGATCGCCGGGCTCGAACATCGACAGGAACGCCAGGATGAACCCGCCGGAGGAGCCCGTGGTCACCACGATTCTGTCGGGGCTGACGGTGCAGCCATAGGCATCACGATAATGCCGCGCGATGCGTTCACGAAGGCTGGGGATGCCGAGCGCCGATGTGTAGTCGATCCGCCCCGTCACGAGCGCTGCCTGCGCGGCCGCAATCGCGGTCTTCGGTGCACCGGCGGCAGGCTGGCCGACCTCCATGTGAATGACATGGCCGCCAGCGGCCTCGATCCGGGCCGCCGCAGCCATCACGTCCATCACCATGAACGGGGGAACATCACTGCGGCGGGAGGGCTCGAGCCACTGCCCCAACCGGTTCCTTAATGTCGCATCGTGCATTGATTTCTGCTATTTCGCTGGCGAACCGGCCCGTTCGGCCCGGAAAACAGGGCGCTTGCGCCCCAGACTAGCCGCATTATACGGCTCATAAGGGCATATCGCGTATCCGGTCCGCCGCCAATCGACAAAACCAAGCACAAACTGCACTCAAAGCCCGTTTGACCCAGACCGTTTGATGTTGCTCCAGATCGCATTGCGCAAGACGGCCTCCGCCCTCACCGCCCTCGTCACGGCGGCTGCGATCGCGCTGCTGCCGATTCCGGCGACGCAGGCGCAGGAAGGTCGCGGACCGCCGGTCCTGCGCGACACCGAAACCGAGCAATTGCTGCGCGAATATACCCGCCCGATCCTGCGTGTCGCCGGTCTGGAGAAGCAGAACATCCAGATGGTGATCATCAACGACAGCACGTTCAACGCGTTCGTCGCCGATGGCCGCCGCATCTTCGTCAATTGGGGCGCGATCCTGCAGTCGGAGACGCCGAACCAGCTGATCGGCGTGCTGGCGCATGAGACCGGGCATCTGGCCGGCGGCCATCTCTCCAAGATGCGCGAGCAGCTCGCCAGCGCCCAGACCCAGATGATCATCGCCATGCTGCTCGGCGCCGGCGCGATTGCAGCCGGTGCCAGCCGCGGCTCCACCAATAACGGCCTCGCCAACGCCGGCGCAGCCGCGATTTCCGGACCGCAGGAGATGATCCGCCGCTCGCTGCTGTCCTACCAGCGCCAGCAGGAGGAAAACGCCGACCGCGCAGGCGTGAAATTCCTGACTGCGACGCAGCAGTCGCCGAAGGGCATGTACGAGACCTTCAAGCGCTTCACCAGCGAGAGCCTGTTCGCGGCCCGCGGCGCCGATCCCTACCTGCAGTCGCACCCGATGCCCGCCGAGCGCGTTGCAGCGCTCCAGGAATTCGCCAGCACCAGTCCCTATTGGGACAAGAAGGACGATCCCGCGCTCCAGCTCCGCCATGACATGGTGCGGGCCAAGATCTCCGCCTTCATGGAGCGGCCGGAAGTCGTCTATCGCCGCTACCCCCAGACCAATGACAGCCTGCCGGCGCGCTACGCCCGCGCCATCAGCACCTATCTGCACGGTGACCTGCGCAGCGCCCTTGCCCAGATCGATGCGCTGATCGCGGTGCAGCCGAACAACCCGTATTTCTACGAGGTGCGCGGCCAGGCCCTTCTGGAGAGCGGCAGGCCCGCCGACGCGATTGCCCCCCTGCGTAAAGCCGTCGCACTCTCAAACAACTCTGCGCTCATCGAGATGTTACTTGGGCAGGCTCTGGTTGGAACCGATAATAAGGCCTACACGGACGACGCCATCAAGATTCTCCGTGCGGCAGTGGCGCGGGAGCCGGAGGCTCCCCTCGGCTTTACGCAGCTCGCGATGGCCTACGGCCGCAAGGGAGACTATGCCGAGGCGGACCTGGCTTCGGCCCAGGCCGCTTATCTGCGCGGCGACAACAAGACTGCTCGCGAGCTCGCCACGCGCGCAAAAACCCGTTTCGCCGTCGGCACGCCCGGATGGGTCAAGGCTGACGACATCGTGGCGTCGAAATCGCCGCGCAACTAGCCTGTACCGCCACTTTGACGTCACGACATCACGATTAAGTCCGCCGGGACGTTTTTTCGAAACCTGCTCTGGATAGAGGATTTGCCAATGCCTTCGCTGCGCCTGCTTGCTCCCGCGCTGTTTGCGCTCGCCATTTTCGGCGCAACGGGATCGGCTTCGGCCGAGAGTTTCTCGGATGCCCAGCGCACCGACATCGAGGCGATCATCAAGAACTACCTGGTCAGCCATCCTGAAGTGCTCGAGGAGGCCATGACCGAGCTCACCAAGCGCCAGGCCGCCGCAGAAACCGAGAAGCACGAGGCCAGCATCGCGCAGAACTCGGATGCGATCTTCAACTCGCCGCGCCAGGTCGTGCTCGGCAACAAGGACGGTGACGTCACCTTCGTCGAGTTCTTCGATTACAATTGCGGCTACTGCAAGCGCGCCATGGGCGACATGCTCGACCTGATGAAGTCCGATTCCAAGCTGAAGGTCGTGCTGAAGGAATTTCCGGTGCTGAGCCAGGGCTCGGTCGAGGCCGCGCAGGTCGCGGTTGCCGTGCGCATGCAGGATCCTTCCGGCAAGAAGTATCTCGACTTCCACCAGAAGCTGCTCGGCGGCCGCGGCCCGGCCGACAAGGCGCGCGCGTTGCAGGCCGCCAAGGAAGCCGGTCTCGACACCGCGAAGATCGAGAAGGACATCGCCAGCCCCGAGGTGCGCGCCACCATCGAGGAGAACTTCAAGCTCGCCGAAGCGATGGGCATGAACGGCACGCCGAGCTACGTGATCGGCAAGCAGGTCGTCGTCGGCGCCGTCGGCCTCGACGGACTCAAGGAAAAGATCGGCGTCGCCCGCTGCGGCAAAGCGACCTGCTGACAGAGCGACTTGCTGACAAGGCATTCTGCCTTTCACGCGCGCGCGGAGGCCGGCTGAAAAGCCGGCCTTTTTCGTTGGCTTGGCCCTGCACCAATCCTGGCGTGAATCCGGCGCGGATGTTCATCCCGCGTTTAGGAAACAAATACCCGGGAACAGCAGATGTTCCGGAACAACTCAAATCTCCTTTCGTTGTCGGCGCGGGCAATGACGCAAAGAAACACGTGAGGAGAATACGATGTCGAACCGCTTTATGATCTCGGTTGCCGCAATCGCACTCGTCGCAGGCGCCGGTCTGGCGAACGCACAAGGCACGATGAAGAACGAGAACGGCGGCGCCGGCGCTCAGCCGACGCAGCACTCGCAGCCCTCAGGCGGCGCCGCTGAACACGGCACCATGGGCAAGGACTCGGCGAGCCCGCAGAAGGGCACGGTGGGTCAGGCCGGTGGTTCAAGCACCGTGAAATCAGGCGAAGAGAAGTCCGGCGCGATGGAGAAATCCGGGGCCGCGGAAAAATCCGGCGGTATGGAAAAGTCCGGCGGCATGGAAAAGTCCGGCACGATGAACAAGAACGCGGCCGACGAGAAGGCTGGTGCGGCCAAGGGTGAGCACGCCCAGAGCGCGCAGGACAAGGCCACTCAGGACAAGTCGAAGAGCATGAGCTCCGACTCCACGACCAAGTCCGACGGCAAGAACATGAAGGCCGAGGACAACAAGGCCGGCACTGCTGCCAAGAGCAACAATGCCGAGAACCGTCCGGCTGCGACCGACAGCAAGTCGCAGACCACGACCGGCAACGCCGCCACCTCGGCGACCGCTGCACCGCCAGCGGAGAAGCGGACCCAGATCGTGTCGGCGATCAAATCCGAGAAGATCGAGGAGACGACCAACGTCAACTTCAACATTTCGGTTGGCTCGGCAGTCCCGGCGAGCGTTCATTTCCATCCGCTCCCGGCGCGGATCGTCGAAATCTACCCGGAATGGCGCGGCTATGACGTGATCTTCGTGCACGGCCAGTACATCATCGTCCGTCCGCAGACGCGCGAGATCGTCTACATCATCGAAGGCTAAATCGCCTCGCTGACATCAGGACAAGCCCCTGCCGAGCGATCGGCGGGGGCTTTTGGCCTATGGACCGGTCAAGCCCGCCGACCGGGCCGGCAGCCATGATTGGAACTGGTTAACAAGCAATTTCCGTAGTTTCCGCACAGGTTTTTGCACACTGGATGAGGTGCCTGAACCGGTCCGGGAGGCCCTTCAAGGCTTCCCCTGACGCGCTTTGTTACCTATAACCCCCGCCACGCCGAAACACCTTGCCGGGATAGGAATGGCCGAGCCAGCAACCGACACGATCCTCGTTCTCAACGGACCGAACCTCAACATGTTGGGGACGCGTGAGCCCGAGAAATATGGCCATGCGACTTTGGCCGACGTCGAGGCGCTGTGCCGGGAGACGGCAGCGACCTTCGGCCTCAAGGCCGATTGCCGCCAATCCAACCGCGAGGGCGAGCTGATCGACTTCATCCACGAGGCTCACGCCCGCAAGATGAAGGGCATCATCATCAACGCCGGCGGCTATTCGCACACCTCGATCGCGCTGCACGACGCTCTGCTCGCGGTGCAGATCCCCACCGTCGAAGTCCACGTGACCAACATTCACGCCCGCGAGAGCTTCCGTCACCACTCCTACACCGCGCGCGCGGCCTTCGCCTCGCTCTGCGGCTTCGGCATCGAGGGCTACCGCCTCGCCATCCAGGGCCTTGCCGCCAAGCTCGGCATCAAGCCCAAAGCCTGACGCTCCCTCTTCACACAGAACATTCGGATCAAAGAACATGGCGCGCCAGCCAGACGACAAAGCAGCCGCAAAGTTTTCCAGCGAGGATTCCGCGCTCGTCCGCGAGCTCGCTTTGCTGCTTGATGAGACCAGCCTCACCGAGATCGAGATCGAGCGCGCGGGCCTGCGCCTGCGCGTCGCCCGCAACATCAGCGTCGCCGCGACCATGCCGGTGGCGGCCGCAGCCGCAGCCCCTGCACTCGTCGCAGCGCCCACTGCGGCCGCCGGTCCCGATCTGTCGAAGCACCCGGGCGCAGTGACCTCGCCGATGGTCGGCACCGCCTATTGGTCGCCCGAGCCCGGCGCCAAGCCGTTCATCGAAGTCGGCTCGAAGGTCTCGGTTGGTCAAACCCTGTTGATCATCGAAGCCATGAAGACCATGAACCAGATCCCCTCGCCGCGATCAGGTACCGTGACGCAGATCCTGATCGAAGACGGCCAGCCGGTCGAGTTCGGCGAGCCGCTGGTCATCATTGAATAAGCGAACGGCGAATTTCGCCCGCTGAGGTACCATGTTCGACAAGATCCTCATAGCCAATCGCGGCGAGATCGCCCTTCGCATCCTCCGGGCCTGCAAGGAGCTCGGGATTGCGACCGTGGCCGTGCACTCCACCGCCGACGCCGACGCCATGCATGTGCGCCTATCGGACGAGAGCGTCTGCATCGGGCCGCCGCCATCGAAGGACAGCTACCTCAACGTCCCCGCGCTGCTCGCGGCCTGCGAGATCACCGGCGCCGACGCCGTGCATCCCGGCTACGGCTTCCTGTCGGAGAACGCGCGCTTCGCTGAAATTCTCGGCGAACACAATCTGCAATTCATCGGCCCCAAGGCCGAGCACATCCGCCTGATGGGCGACAAGATCGAGGCCAAGAAGACCGCCAAGAAGCTCGGCATCCCCGTGGTGCCCGGCTCCGATGGCGCGGTCGGTCCCAGCGACGACGCGCTGGCGATCGCCAGGAAGATCGGCTTCCCCGTGCTCGTGAAGGCTGCTGCCGGTGGCGGTGGCCGCGGCATGAAGGTCGCGCAGACCGAGGCGGATCTGCAGATCGCACTGTCGACCGCGGCCAATGAGGCGAAATCGGCCTTCGGCGACGCCTCCGTCTACCTCGAGAAATACCTGCAGAAGCCGCGCCATATCGAGATCCAGATTCTCGGCGACGGCCGCGGTGGCGCGATCCATCTCGGCGAGCGCGACTGCTCGCTGCAGCGGCGCCACCAGAAGGTCTGGGAGGAAGGTCCCTCGCCCGTGCTCGCTGCGGCCCCGCGCGCCAAGATCGGCGAGACCTGCGCAAAGGCGATGCGCGAGATGAAATATCTCGGCGTCGGCACCATCGAGTTCCTGTTCGAGGACGGCGAGTTCTACTTCATCGAGATGAACACGCGCATCCAGGTCGAGCACCCTGTCACCGAGAGCATCACCGACATCGATCTCGTGCTGGAGCAGATCCGCATTGCCGCCGGCGGCGACTTGCCGGCCAAGCAGAGCGAAATCCAGATTATCGGCCACGCCATCGAGTGCCGCATCAATGCGGAGAACCCGGAGACCTTCCGTCCCTCGCCGGGCCGTATCACGCAATATCACCCGCCCGGCGGACTTGGCGTGCGCATCGATTCCGCCGTCTATCAGGGCTACACGATCCCGCCCTATTACGACTCGCTGGTCGGCAAGCTGATCGTGCACGGCAAGACCCGCGCCGAATGCCTGATGCGGCTGCGCCGCGCGCTGGACGAGATGGTGGTGGAAGGCATCGAGACCACGCTGCCGCTGTTCCGCGACCTGGTGCGCCAGGACGACATCATCAACGGCGACTACCACATCCACTGGCTGGAACAGTACCTCGCCGGTAAGACGGAACCTTCTGCGAAATAATTGGTCGATCCCAGGAACCCTTTGGCCCTAATCGCGTTCTGGACGGTTGGGAGCAGTTCCAAGGGGCTATTTTGCACGTCACTCCGCGTAACAAGTTGAGACCGTCGTGACGGCTGGGGAACAGCGACGGCGCACATTTTGGCAGATCCTGCTGTTTGCAGCGGGATTGCTCGTATTGACCGTGATTAGTGCCGGCTCCGTCTACCTCGTCAACAAGGCGCGCGACGACAATAAGTGGGTGGTTCACACCATCGAGGTGGAGAACCAGGTCAATGCGCTGCTGCTCGAGGTCCGGCGCGCTGAGAGCGCCCTGCGCGGCTATCTCCTGACCTTGGGACCGGAATTCCAGGGTGACCACGAGAAGGCCGTCGCCGCGATTATTCCTGCGCTTGACCGGGTCACGCGCCTCACGGGCGACAATCCAGCGCAGCGCGAAAATATCGAGAAGCTGAGCGCGGCGATCGAGACCCGGCTCGGACAATTCGCGCGCGAGATCGACCTCATCAGGCAGGGCCAGCCGGCCCAAGCCACCGCGCTGGCGCGCGAGGCTGCCGCCGGCAACTCCACCGCAACGATCGGCGACGTGGCGAGCACGATGATCGCCGAGGAGGAGCGACTGTTTCGGCTGCGCACAGCCAATGCCGACCGCAGCCAGACGCTTGCGGCCTCGATGACAGGCATCGGCTCGGGTCTGGTCGTGGTGCTAGCCCTGATCTCTATCTGGCTGGTAGGGCGCTCGGCTCGCGCCCGCGACGAGGCCGAAAACCGCCTGCGCGACGCAAATCTCAACCTCGAGACCACCGTCGACGAGCGCACGGCAGATCTGCGCGAGGCCAACGACGAAATCCAGCGCTTTGCCTATATCGTCAGCCATGACCTGCGCTCGCCGCTGGTCAACATCATGGGCTTCACCAGCGAGCTCGAAGAATTGGGCAAGGACATCTTTCGGCGGATCGGGGGGCTCACGGGCGTGCCGGCAGGCGGCCCGCCGGTCGACGTCGCGGACATTCCGCTCGACGGCCCCGACAAGCAAATGTCGGCGGATTTTTCCGAAGCGCTCGGCTTCATCAAATCCTCGATCGCGCGGATGGACCGGCTGATCTCGGCCATCCTCAATCTCACGCGCGAGGGGCGGCGCGAGTTCCAGCCTGAAAAAATCGAGACTCGCGACTTCGTCGAGGCCATCGTCTCGTCGATGGCGCATCAGGCCGCCGAAGCACAGGCCGAGATCCATATCGAGCCGTTGCCTGAGATCGTCAGCGACCGCCTTGCGCTGGAGCAGATCTTCTCCAATCTGATCGACAACGCGATCAAGTATCTCAAAAGCGGCGTGCCCGGCGAGATCAGAATTCGCGGGCGCACCAAGCTCGGCTACGCCATCTTCGAAATCAGCGATAACGGCCGCGGCATCGACGCGAGGGATCATCAGCGGATTTTCGACCTGTTCCGCCGTGCGGGAACCCAGGACAAGCCCGGTCAGGGTATCGGTCTTGCCCATGTGCGTGCACTTGTACGCCGCCTCGGCGGCACGATGTCGGTATCGTCGGAACTGAACGCGGGCAGCACCTTTACGATCACGCTGCCCATCTCGTGGAACGCCAGCAACCGGAACGCCGATAAATGACCCTGCCCGTTACTATCATCATGATCGAGGACGACGAAGGCCACGCAAGGCTGATCGAGCGCAATATCCGCCGCTCCGGCGTCAACAACGAGATCGTGTCCTTCGCCAATGGCACCGAGGCGATGAAGCACCTGTTCGGCGCCGACGGCACGGGGCTCGCCCAAAAGGGCAACGCGCTCCTGATCCTGCTCGACCTCAACCTGCCCGACATGAGCGGGATCGATATCCTCAAGCAGATCAAGGAAAACAAATATCTCAAGGCCTCGCCCGTGGTGGTGCTGACCACGACCGACGACAGCCAGGAGATCAAGCGCTGCTACGAGCTCGGCTGCAACGTCTACATCACCAAACCCGTCAATTACGAGAATTTCGCCAATGCCATCCGGCAGCTCGGCCTGTTCTTCTCGGTCATCCAGGTCCCGCCCGCCGCCACATGACCCAGCGCACGCCAACACTGCTGTATATCGATGACGACGCCGCGCTCGCGCGCTTGGTCGATCGCGGCCTGACGCGGCGCGGCTACAAGGTCATCCATGCCGCGAGCGGCGATGAAGGCCTCGATCGCATTCGCGCCGCGAAGGCCGAGGGCTGCATCGATGGCTCCATCGACGTTGTGGCGCTCGACCAGTACATGCCCGGCCTCGACGGCCTCGAAACACTCGAGCAGATCATGGCGATCCCGGACGCCCCTCCGGTGGTCTTCGTCACGGCCTCGCAGGATTCCAGCATCGCGGTGACCGCGCTCAAGGCCGGCGCGGCCGACTATCTGGTCAAGGACGTCAAGGGCGACTTCATCCCGCTGCTACATGTCGCGGCCGAGGGCGCGCTGCGCCAGGCCGAGCTGCAGCGCGCACGCGCTGAAGCCGAGGCCGAGATCCACGCCTCACGCGACCGCTACGCCGCGCTTGCCGCCGAGCGCGAGCTGCTGCTGCGCGAGGTCAATCACCGCGTCGGCAATTCGCTCCAGATCATCGCCTCGTTGTTGCATTTGCAGGCAAGCTCCGCCGCACAGGACGAGGTCAAGGCGGCCCTCACCAATGCGATGGGCCGCGTCGCCGCCGTCGCCCAGGTGCACCGCCGCCTCTACACCTCGCAGGATCTGAAGAGCGTGATGCTCAACCAGTATCTGGACTCCCTGCTCGAGGATCTCCGCCGCTCCGCCGAAGGCAACCGGATGTCGCGCCTGACGGTGAAGGCCGAACCGGTCGAGATCGACCCGGACCGTGCGGTCGCCGTCGGCATCATCATCAACGAGCTGGTGATGAATGCGGTGAAATACGCCTACCCCGATGGCGCCGGCCCGATTCATGTCGAGCTGACTTCGCAGGGCGACGAACTCTTGCTGTCGGTCACCGACGACGGCGTCGGCGACAACGTCAAGGCCGATCCGCGCTCCACCGGCATGGGCCAGCGCATCGTCGCGGCCATGGCCACCAAGCTCGATGCCACCGTCGAGCGCGATCCCGCCCATTCCGGGACTCGCATCACCCTGCGGTTCCGCCGCGACCCAGCGGTATCGGGCAAGGCGAGCAGCGCAGCGGCGGGTTGATCCCCCATCGCACGCCCATCGCGATCCTGCTATGATCGGGTGCTATGACTTCGCGCGACTCCGCCTCTTCTGAAATCACGCCGGCCGTGCTGCTGCGCGCCTATGCCTGCGGCATCTTTCCGATGGCCGAGAGCGCCGATGATCCGACGCTGTTCTGGGTCGAGCCGGAGATGCGCGGCGTGATCCCGCTCGATGGTTTTCGCATTGCCTCGCGCCTCGCGCGCACCGTGCGCTCGGATGCGTTTCGTGTCACCGTCAACACGGCGTTCAAGGCGACGATCGCCGGTTGCGCCGCGCCGCAAGCCGGGCGCGAGGACACCTGGATCAACAAGCGCATCCGCGACCTCTATGGCGGCCTCTACGAACTCGGCCATTGCCACAGCGTCGAAGCCTGGCAGGGTGACGACCTCGTCGGCGGCCTCTATGGCGTGAGCCTGGGGCGCGCCTTCTTCGGCGAGAGCATGTTTCATACCGCGCGCGATGCATCCAAGGTCGCGCTGGTGCATCTGGTCGCGCGTCTCATCCATGGCGGCTTCGAGTTGCTCGACACGCAATATGTGACCGAGCATCTGAAGAGCTTCGGTGCGGCCGAGATCTCGCGGCGGCGCTACACCAGCCTGCTCGACAAGGCGCTTGCCGGCGAGCCCGGCGATTTCCTGCGGCTGTCTTCAGGCGATGCGATCCCGGGCGCGCGCGCGCTCGAGATCATCGCTTCACGGCAATAACCAGACTTACCGGCTGCCAAACCCGGGAATACCAAATAGCCCCGGCCGTTGCTCCGGCGGTGGAGGCGGCGGCGGAGCCGGCTGCTGCGGTTGCGGCAGAGGCTGCGGTGGACGCTGCTGCACGGCCTGCTTGGGCGCGGCCTTCTTTTGCGCCGCAGGCGGCGGTGGCGGCGCGGCAGGCTTGGTCGCGGGATCAGGTGCTGCGGTCGCGATGGTCTGCTGCGGCTCTTTGCAATCGGTCAGCCAGATGTCGTAGATCGGGTGCTCGACGCCGTGCAGGCCCGGGCTTGCGGCATACATCCAGCCGGAGAAGATCCGCTTCACCTCGCCCTGCAAGGTGATCTCGTCGACCTCGACGAAGGCGTCGGTGTTGGCGGCTTCCGTCGCAGGCCTTGTGTAGCAGGCGTCGGTCTTCACGCGCAGCGCGCCGAACTGCACGGTCTCGCCGATATCCTCGTCGAAATTGATGATGCGGCCGGTGATCTTGTCCAGGCCCGAGAAGGTCGCCTTCTTGTTCACGATCTTCTGGGCCGGCGGCTCGGTGACGACCTCGTCGCCCGGCTGGAGGCTCGCGGGGGCCTGCGGCACGGCGCCCTGTTGCGGCGCGCCCTTCTGCTGCGGCTGGCGCTGACCGGGTGCACCAGGCGCGGCGCCCGGCTGAGCGGGCGCGCCCGGCGGTGCAACCGCGACGGCTGGCGGCGGGTTCTGGGGAGCGACGGGAGAGCCCGGCGGGGGCGCCAGCGGCTGGGTCTCGACCGGCCCGGGCATGGCATTGCCCTGGCGCGGCATCGGGCGCGACGGCAGCACGCGGCCCTGCGGCGGCAGCTCGGGCACTTCTTCGTCGTCGTCAGGGGTTGGTTGCGGCATCGGCTGCCCGCCACGGGGGATCGTCCCCGGCGGCCGCAGCGGCGGCGGATCGGAGAAGATCGTACCGATCTGCGCCTGCGCAGGCGTCGCAACCGTCAGCGCGGTGGCGGCCAGCAGCGCTGCAAGGCCTGTCAGAGTAAAGGTTTTGAACATCTCGCGCGGCTTCAACAGCGAATCGGGCTTGTTGGACATTCTATAGGGGATACCGCCGCTCGCAGGCCATCCGGTTAACACGGCGAATACGGCGGGGAAAGGGCGGCATTCCTGCCCTGCCGGCCGCCGGCTGGCCATCCTGGTCGACGGATGGGATAGTCCCGAGGTTTCTTCAGTCCATGGTTCTTCAGTCCCAAGGCGCCTCACCGGGCGTTCCAGGACGCTGGCCGCCCCTGACACCGGCTGACAACGCCGCTCCTCATCCACGTGCTGTCCGTTCTCCAGACCATCCTCGCCCTTCCCCTTCGCGGCCTGAGCTGGCTCGGCGGCCAGGGCACGCGCGCGGTGGCCTCCGTCGTGTTCATCGCGATGGCAGTGCCGCCGCTCGGCCTGTTGATGCGGCCCTACATCACCGAGGCGATCCTCTGCCTGCTCTGCATCTCCTTCATGCGGGTCGACCTCGTTGCGCTATCAGGCCATCTGCGCCGGCCGGCGCTGGTGGCGACCGCCACGGCCTGGACCACGATCGGCGTGCCCGTCATCGTCGGACTGATCGCGCATGCGACCGGGCTCACCGACCGCGCGCCCGGCCTGTCGCTCGCGCTGATGCTGCAGAGCATGGCCTCGCCGATGATGGCCGCGCCGTCGCTCGCAGCGCTGATGGGCCTCGATGCCACCCTCGTGCTGATCACGCTGGTGACGGCGACCGCGGTGGTGCCTTTCACGGCCTCGCTGTTCGCGAGCCTCTTTCTCGGCGGCATGCTGAGCATCTCGCCGCTCACGCTCGGACTGAAGCTGCTCGGCATCCTCACGGCATCGCTGCTTGCTGCGACCGTGATCCGCAGGCTGTTCGGAGCCGGGGCGATCCAGCGCCACAAGCAGCCGATCGACGGCCTCAACATCATCATCCTGCTGGTCTTCGCATCCGCGATCATGGGCGACGTCGTGCACGATGTCCTGGCCGAGCCGCTATTCACGATCGGCATCGCGGCGCTCGCCTTTGCGGTCTATTTCACGTTGCTCGCCATCACGACGCTGCTGTTCCGCCGGATCGGCTATGAGCGCGCGTTCGCGCTCGGGCTGATGGTATCACAGCGCAATCTCGGCCTGATGCTGGCTGCGACATCAGGCGCCTTGCCGGCAACGACCTGGCTCTATTTCGCGATGACACAATTTCCGATCCACCTTGCGCCCTACCTGCTGACGCCGATCGCGCGGCGGATGTCGGCGCGAAATCAGGCGGCTGGGACAAAGGCTGCGAGCGGAAAGCTGGAGGCCCGATCGTCCCCATGAATCTGCCCTACCCCGCTCGTGCTGCGCGCCGCAGTGCCTGCGGCGGCTGACCGAACGCGCGGATGAAGGCGCGGCGCATGCGCTCGGGGTCACCGAAGCCGGTCGCCTCTGCCACGAGCTCGATCGCCTCGCGCGAGGATTGCACGCGTTCACGGGCGGCCTCGATGCGCAAGCGCTCGATCGCCTTTGACGGCGTCGTGCCGGTCTCCGCGGCGAAGGCACGCGCGAAATGCCGTGCGCTCATGCCGGCGCGATCGGCGAGGTTTTCGACGGTCAGCGCTGCATCGAGATTTTCCCGCGCCCACGACAACAGCCCGCCAAAGCGACCGTTCGGCGTCTTCAATTCGAGCAGCGACGAAAATTGCGACTGGCCGCCGCTGCGGCGATGGTAGAGCACGAGCTGGCGCGCGGTCGCCTGCGCGACCTCCTCGCCATGATCCTCGGTGACCATCGCGAGCGCGAGGTCGATCCCGGCACTGATGCCCGCCGACGTCCAGACATTGCCGTCGCGGGTGAAGATCTGGTCCGGCTCGAACTTCACCTTCGGATAAAGCGCGACGAATTCGCGCGTGCGGCCCCAATGCGTGGTGGCGCGGCGGCCGTCGAGCAGGCCGGCCTCGGCAAGTACATAGGCGCCCGAGCAGACGCTGGCGATCCGCACGCCGCGCTTCGCCAGCCGCTGCACGAAGGCGAGCGTGGCGGGACAGCGCGCCGCAGCCCCGACGCCCGCGCCGCCCGCCACAACCAGCGTCGTGATCGCGTTCGTCGATTTGAAATCGCGCGCCATCATCTCGACGCCGGAGGACGAGCGCACGGCGCTTGCGTTCAGCGCCAGCACTCGCAGCGCCAACGGCTTGCCGCTGGCGCGCGCCGCGATCTCGAACACCGAGATTGGCCCCGCGGCGTCGAGCAACTGGAAATCCGGGAAGATCAGGATGCCGATCATGGACATGTCCGAAAATGAGGGAATTACGCCATTTTGGACAAGAGGGCATCATGCCAGATTGCTTCCGTCAAGCTCTTCATTGGAGGCTCTCATGTCGGCACCGCTCCAGATCGGTCTTTTGGTGTTTCCGCGCGTCACCCAGCTCGACTTCACCGGACCGCTGCAGGTGTTCTCGTCCGTCCCCGGCGCGACCGTGCACCTGATCTGGAAGACGCTTGATCCGGTGCCGAGCGATTCCGTGCTGACGCTGACGCCGTCAGTGACATTCGCCGACTGTCCGCAACTGGATGTGATCTGTATTCCCGGCGGCTTCGGCACTGACGCCCTGCTCAATGACGAGGAGACCCTCGACTTCGTGCGCAAGCAGGCTGCGGGCGCCAAATTCGTCACCTCGGTCTGCACGGGCTCGCTGGTGCTGGGCGCGGCCGGGCTCCTGAAGGGCTACAATGCCGCCACCCATTGGAGTGCGATGGAGATGCTGTCGCTATTTGGTGCAACCCCGACGAAGACGCGCGTCTGCATCGATCGAAACCGTGTGACCGGCGGTGGCGTCACCGCAGGCATCGATTTCGCCTTGAAGCTGGTATCGCTGCTGGTCGATCGCACCACCGCGGAAGCCATTCAACTTCGGCTCGAGTACAATCCCGCGCCGCCCTTCAATGCCGGCTCGCCGGATACCGCTCCGGCTGAAGTGCTCGCGCTCATGAAGGAGCGCGTCGCGCCATTCCAGGCGCGCCGCCTCGAGGCCGCCACGCGCGCAGCCGAGCGGATGATGTAAATTCGGTGTGCGTGTCCCGGACGCTCAGCAGCGCACCGCCAAGCGGCGCTGCGCTGCGTCCGGGGCACGAGATCTCGACAATAGAAAAAGGCCGCCCGGTTTCCCGAGCGGCCTTTCCTGTCTCACGGCGGCGCACATTCTCATCGGGCGATTTGGGAGCTTCCAGACCGGGGGCCTATCTCCCGATCGAGTCCTTCCTCGGCGGCCGCTGCATCTCGGGACAGTCGCGAACTGTTGCCCGAACCGAACGCGATGGTTTCCCATCTCCGTAAGATGGGTTCATTGAGCCGCATGGCGCGCGCGAGTGCAACGCCCCGGCAGCAGACATCCCCGCTGATCCCGTTGTCCACAGCGGCGTGATGCGGATGCGTGTGCATCCAATCCGGAGATGGAAAAGTGCGGTTAGTTGGTCGGCGTCCAGGGCTGGTAGTCGCCGGTTGCCTTGGGTCGCTTGCCGCTGGCCAGCGTCGAGCCGGAAGGCCGGTAGGCGTTCGGCGTCCCCGTCGGGTTCGGCTGGTGCGGCTTCTGCCATTCACGCGGCTGGTAGTTCTCGTCCGTCGGCGGCACGTCGACGACGTGATGCATCCAGCCGTGCCAGCCGGTCGGAATGCGGCTTGCCTCCGCATAGCCGTTATAGATCACCCAGCGCCGCTCGAAGCCCAGCGTCGGATCGATCTTGCCGCCGCGGGTGCGGTAGTAGCGGTTGCCCTGCTCGTCCTCACCAACCAGCTCTCCGAACCTGGAGGTCCAGAGTTGGGTGCCAAAGGTCTGGCCGTTCCACCAGGTGAAGAGCTTCAGGAAGAATTGTTTCATGCGGCAAGGGCCCTGCTTCGTGGGGTCCTGATGCCATCCGCAGGGCCAAATGTCCAGTTCGGCAGGCGCGGCCGTGCCCCCACGCCAAGCGCGGTGCCCCGACGCCCGCCGCCACAGAGCGAGCACAGTCCGTTCATGCCGGGTACAGCGGCTGCGTGAAACTCTGGCCATTACGCGCACAGCGGCGTGAACCTGGGAACAACGACCGTTTCGGCGGGTTTGCTTGCTGGAAAAGGAGTTTGAACATGAGAAGTCTGAGAGTTTTGAGCGCTGCGGCAGCCCTAGCGCTGGTCCTTCCGATGGCGACCCCGAGCTTTGCCCAGGGCCATGGTGGCCACGGCGGCGGAGGCGGTGTTCACTTCAGTGGTGGCGGTGGCGGCGCCCACTTCAGCGGCGGCGGAGCCCATTTCAGCGGTGGCGGTGCCCACATGGGTGGCGGCAGCTTTGCCGGCGGCGGCCCCCGGATCGGCGGCGGCAATTTCGCAGCCAGCGCGGCTATGCGCCCGAGCGCCGGACCCGCCTTTAGCGGCGGTGGCCGGAATTTCGCGGCCGCCGGAGGCAACTGGAACGGTGGCGGCCACTGGCACGGCGGCGGCTGGCATCATCGCGGTGGCGGCTTCTGGCCCGGCGTTGCGGCGGGTGCAGCGATCGGCGCGATCGGCTCATCCTACGCCTATTACGGCGGACCGTATTACGGTGATGGCTACTACGCCGACGATGGCTACTATGATCAGGGCGACACCGTTGCTGTGGTACCCGACAGTGGCGGCGATTCGCCTGCCTATTGCGCCCAACGCTACCGGTCCTACGACCCGGCGTCCGGCACCTATCTCGGCTATGACGGCATGCGCCATCCCTGCCCGTAACGCGGCCTGAAGAAGCGCTTGTCGTTCAAGAAAGTCCGGGCGGCGCCCTCTCAGAGCGCCGCCCTTTGCTTTGCCGATACACATGCGGTGGATACCAACCTCGCAGAACAGCTTGCGCTGATGACCCGCATCCACCTCAACCTGTCATTGAAATCCTCTGGAATTCGCCCTTTGCCCGGCCGCAGCTGTCCGAAACTCGCAGGGACGCTATGCATTGCGCCGTGCATATCCAATGAAGCCCAATCCAAAATTGACCCGGCGCACGATTCGCCTATATCACCACTTACTATGGGGACTTCGATCTACTGGGAAAGGTCATGCCGCGTATTCTCGTGGTAGACGACGATCCGATGGTCGGCGCGACCATCGAGGTCCTCCTCCTGCGACAGGGCTTCGACGTCACGTTGACTGACGGCGGCGAAACGGGGCTTGCTGCGCTGGAAGCGCAGTCGTTTGACGTGATGCTGGTTGATATCTTCATGCCGCATATGCGCGGCTTTGAATCCATCCGCATCTTTCACGAGCGTGCGCCCGGCGTTCCGTTGATCGCCATGTCGGGCTACGCCTTCGCCTCATCTGCCTCGCCCTCCCCGGACTTCCTCCGCATGGCGCTGGAGCTCGGCGCGACGCGCTGCCTGCGCAAGCCCTTCACGCCCGAGGCACTCCTGACCGCGATCCGGGAGTCCCTCGGCGAGAGCACGCCACCGAAGGACCAGAAAGAAGCACCTTGATCCCTTCGCAGCGCGTCATTCTCGGTGCTGGACTTGCCATCCTCCTGCTCATCACCGCCGCCTCGATCGGCCTCGACGTCAAGTCGCGGTCGGATGCGGCCTGGGTCAACCACACCGTCGAGGTGCTGAAGAAGATCTCGAACCTGCGCCTCCTGGTTCGCCGCGCCGAAAGCGCGGTGCGCGGTTATGAAATCTACCGCACGGCGGGGTTCGTCGACGAATTCCAGGCCACCCGAAGCCAGATCGCACCGGCGCTCGGCGACCTCAGGATCGCCGTTCGCGACAATGCCGATCAGATGACGCTGATGGAGGCCACCGAGCCCCTCATCCTCCGCCGCATCGAGGTCGCGGCCGAAGCCATTCGTCTGCACACAAGCGGCGACAATGACGGCCTCAACGCACTGCGCGACCGCGGCGAGGGACGCGGCCTGATGGAGACGCTCTCGGGAAATCTGGAGCGTCTGGCCGCCGGCGAAGAGAGGCTGCTCGCGGCGCGCGAAGCGGATTCGCGCCGGACTGGAATCGTGCTGCTCGGCATCGACGTCGCCGGCGCCCTGGTGATCCTGCTGCTGGTCGTGATGACGATGCGCGAGAGCCAGCGCACCCAGGGCGCGCTCAAGAGCTCGCTGTACGAGACGCAAGCCGCCAAGGAGGCGCTCGAGACCGCCGTTGCCGAACGCACCGAGCATCTCGTCACCGCCCATGACGAGCTGCGCCTGTCGGTCAACGTGCTGCAGAGCACGTTCCGCAGCATGGCGGAAGCCGTGCTGGTAATCGACAAGGACAGCACCGTGCTGCTGTCAAATCCCGCGGCCGAGCGGATGCTGCTGCATCGCACCGGCATGAGCCTCAACAATCTCCGCTCGTTGTCGGACGTCTTCCACGGCGATGGCGTGACGCCGCTCAAGGCCAACGACCTGCCGTCTGTGCGCGTGCTGCGCGGCGACGAGTTCGAAGATCTCGAGATGATCGTCCGCCCGCTCAGCGGCAACAATGTGCGCCATCTGATGATCAGCGGCCGGCCGATGCGCGACGGGCAAGGCAACATCTCGGGCGCGGTGCTGGTCTATCACGACGCGACCTCGTCGCGCGAAACCGAGCGGCAATTGTATCAGTCGCAAAAGCTCGACTCGATCGGCAAGCTGACCGGCGGCGTCGCACACGATTTCAACAACATGCTGACCGTGATCTCCGGCAATACCGAGACGCTGGTGGCGAGCCTGAAGGGGCAGCCCGAGCTGCAGCGCACCGCGCGCCTGATCGACGATGCAGCCGAACGCTGCGCCGAGCTGATCCAGCATTTGCTGGCGTTCGCGCGAAAACAGCCGCTGCAGCCACGTGACGTCGAGATCAACGCCGCCATCGCGGACATCGCGAAGCTGCTGCGCCCGACGCTGGGCGAGCAGATCCAGATCGAGACCGTGTTGGAACAGGGACCGATGACCTCGCACATCGATCCGTCCCGCCTCACCAATGCCGTGCTCAACATGGCTATCAACGCCCGCGACGCCATGCCCAACGGCGGCAAGCTGCTGCTCGAGACCCATCGCGTCGTGCTTGACGAGGCCTATGCGCAGGCCAATCCCGATGTCACGCCCGGCCCCTATGTCATGCTCGCCGTCAGCGATACCGGCAGCGGCATGCCACAGGGCGTCCAGGACCTGGCGTTCGAACCGTTCTTCACCACCAAGGAGGTGGGCAAGGGCTCAGGCCTCGGTCTCTCCATGGTCTACGGCTTCGTCAAGCAGTCCGGCGGCCACATCAAGATCTACAGCGAGGAAGGCCACGGCACCACGATCAAGCTCTATCTGCCGCCGGGTGAAGGCACGGCTGAAACGGCGGCCTCACTTGCGCCGCAGGCCGAAGGCGGCGCCGAGACGATTTTCGTTGTCGAGGACGACAATCTGGTGCGCACCTTCGTCACCGCGCAGCTCCAGAGCCTCGGCTACAAGACGGTCGCCGCCGGCGACAGCAAGGCCGCGCTGCAGATGATCGAGGCCGGTCAGGCCTTCGACCTGCTCTTCACCGACGTCGTCATCCCCGGCGGCATGAGCGGCCGCGATCTCGCCGACGAGATCGCAAAACGCCGGCCGGGTGTGCGCGTGCTCTACACCTCCGGCTACACCGACAACGCGATCGTCCATCACGGCAAGCTCGATGACGGCGTGATGCTGCTGACCAAGCCCTACCGCCGCAACCAGCTCGCCGAGATGATCCGGAAGGCGCTGGGCGGCGGGATAGCGGCGTCTTAGGGCGCAGGCGCAAACGACCCTGCCCGCGCATCCTCAATCCGGCATCACAACCCGGCCCTGCTCGACGAAGATCTTGTCGCCCTCGGACGGGGCGGCCGAGATTGAAGGCACGTTCGCGGGCTGAAGCATGGGAGCCTTGCCGGGCTCGCCTCCGCGCGGCGTGGTCCGAACCACCTGGCTCGGCGGCAATGGCGTCTTGTCGGTCAAGTGAGCCCACATCAGATCGAGCGCGCGCAGATGATAGAGGACGAGCGGAACCATCCTGGTGTCGAAGCCCGGCAGATCGGTCCCGAAATGCTCGGCGTTCGTGACCTCGATATAGCGCAGTTTCGACCTCTCCCCTTCAACGATATTGTTCAGTCCGAGATACGGGCGAGACGAGAAGCTGACGGGAACGCGATCATCACTGCGGCCGTGCACGATGATCGTCGGCAATCCGTGCAACTGGCCCGATGCCAGGAACTCGTCAATTCCGGTCTTCACGCGTTGCGCTTCCGGCGACTTTCCGGTCACGAGATCGCGAATGCAGATGGCGCCGTCCAGGTTGAAATCCTGCCGCCCGGTGCTCGGTGACACCGAGAGCCAGCTGCGCCGCGCGCCCGTCGGATCGTTGTCGTTGATCACATCGATCGTTCCAGCCGGCGCTCCTCCGGGGGCAACGGAGAAGATCGATGCAGCCAGATCCGGAGGGACCGCAACCGGGCGCCCATCCGCATCCGCTGCGGCATAGCTGTAACCGCAGATACGGTCGCGCACGTCAAAACGGCCGTGATCGTTGACGTACTTGGTCGCAGTTGCATCAGGTGCGACGAAATAGCCAAAGGCGTGACCGATGTCGGTCTCATCGTCCCAGCCATAGGCATGCATGCGATCAAGCGCTTCGCGCGCCTGGTCAGCCAGGGTCTCAGACATCAGCAATCCCTTGTCGTGAAGGGACTGGCATCGGTTTGAAGCGTAGGGCACGCGGTCACGCAATGGAATATCCGATACCGCCAGCATCGCGCATGGCTGATAGAGATTCCCGAAGCTGAAATAATCGAGCAATGTTCGGCCGGAGCCTCGCCGCTCGAGCGCACCGCGCTTCACCACCACCCTGTCGTCGGGCTTGAGCTGGACTTGCGGCTCGCGCGCGACGACGCCGTCCAACAGATGCTCGGCGTCCTTTTCCGCTCCATAGAGGACGGCTCCTCCGCCGTTCGAGCTTCCCGTCGCAATGACAAGCGTATTCTCACGCGTGAAGGCCGGATCGCGCTTTGCCAGCTCGACAAATGCGAACTTCACCGACCGGATCAGGTCGGCGCCCCAATCCTTCTCGGGATTTTGCTTCGAATGCGCGGCCTTGAATGCAACACGATGAGGCCATGCCGCCAGGAACGAGGTTCGCGCCGCGTCATCGAGGTCGGCACGAAAGTGAGCTTTCGACCCGGCCGCCTGTGCCGGCACCTGCGGTCCGTCGATCAAATTGACGGTGTCGTTCTCCAGAAGATGGAAGCCGTTGCCATGTCCCTTGTCGTTGTAGACGACCGCACAGCGATGGCGCAGCCCCCAATAACCGAAGTCCACGATGTCACGAAACAAGCTCGCCGAGCCCGCAACCGGAATTGCGATCAGGCACCGCCGCTCCGTCGAGATATCAGACGGAATCTGCAGCAGCATCGCGACGTTCTGCCGGCCGTCTCCGTCGTCCGCGTAGGCAAGAATTTCATCACCGGCAATCTTGCCCTCATCCTCGAATGACTTACCCGTTGCCTGATCGACTTGCGGGCCGAACAGCCGGCCATATCCCTGCCCCTTGCTCGCCCGGTAGAATAGTGAAGCACGGCGGAGTTCTTGTGCCGTGGGATGCAGGGAATCCGCAAAACGAGGCGCAGCTCCGGTCATTGCCTCGGCGCCCATCCCCGCGGTGACGAGGTCGTCCGCCGCGCCGTCATAATGGCTTACTTTTTCGTCGTGCAGCCAAGCCGGCAGCTCGCCCGCGCGAGCGACCCCGATCGGCATCAGAGCGATGGAAACGACACAGAAGGTTTTGATCATGGCTTACTCGTTCGAACCGGATCGGAGGTCATCGGGAAGGTCCATATTCAGCAACGCTGAACTGAGCGACTTTCCGTGTGCGTCGATGGCGAGAGATCGCGTCACGCCGCCGCCAAGCGCCTCGGCCATGACGAAGTTCAGGGCGCCGATACCGGGCAATTCGTATCGCGTCACCTCGCCGTGGACGATGCCAGCGAACAACTGCTTGACCCGCTCGGCCGTCACGTAGTCGCGGAGCACGCCGTAATCATTCGGGTCGTATGCAATCAGCGAGACGTTCGACGTATTGCCCTTGTCCCCCGTGCGCGAGTGCGCGATGTCCCGCAGTTTCATGCTGTTACCCTCTGCTCATGGCGCTGCGTTCCCGGCTCACGTGTCGAAATATTGGACGGCCGTGCTGACGGCAGCTTCGGGGATCAGGGTCGATGCCACGGCAACGACTTCACGCGCCGATTTCCAGGCGCCGCCGCCGCCGGCTGGACCATTGGTGTAGAGGGTCTCGACCTCCTCGCCGATACGTCTGGCCTCGGCCAGCGTTTCGGTGCGACCGATCACACGAACCCGCACTTCATGGGGTTGCGACCCCTGCGACAGACCCTCGCCATGGAGCGCGTTCGATCCGATGAGATCGCACCTCAGTTCGCTGGTCTCCACGCCCGCGATCGCAAGTCGCTCCCGCACGATCTCGAGCGCCAGCCGTCCGCGTTCGAGGGCGCCCGGCCCGGCATAGGACATCTGGCCTTCACCGACGTAGCTGTCGATATAGCCGACCGATACTTTCAGTTCGCCAGTCTTTGGTGCGCCAGTCGCGCCGGCGACATGGACACGGTCCTCGCCAATTTCCTCCACCACGACGCGGGAGAAGTCGGCGACCACGTCAGGCTGAAAATAGCGAGCGGGATCGTGGATCTCGTAGAGCAATTGCTCCTTGACGGTCGCGGCCGTGACGTGCCCGCCCGACCCGGGCACCTTGGTGACGACCAGATCGCCATCCTCGCGCACTTCGCCGATCGGAAAGCCGAGACGGGCAAGATCCCTGACGTCCTTGTATCCGGGATCGGCAAAATACCCGCCCGTGACTTGACCTGCGCACTCCAGGAGATGGCCGACCAGGATGCCTTTGCCCAGCAACGGCCAATCGTCCATCGCCCAGCCGAACTCGTGGATCAACGGACCGAGGAACAGCGACGGATCGGCGGCCCGCCCGGTGATGACGACATCGGCTCCATCGCGCAAGGCGCCAGCGATCGAAGCCCCGCCGAGATAGGCGTTGGCGGACGCGATGCGATTGCCAAGACTGTCGACGGTGCAACCGATGTCGAGAGGACGATCGGAGCTTTTCAGATCGCCCAGGACATCGTCGCCCGTGACGGCTGCGATCTTGAGGCCGTGAAGCCCGAGCTGCCGTGCGATCGCGGTGGTGGTCCGCGCGGCGGATACCGGATTGGCGGCGCCCATGTTCGTGACGATGCGAACATTGTTGGCGCGGCAGGCCGGCAGCACGGCCTTCATCCGCGCTTCCAGCAGCGGATCGAACCCGGCGTCCGGATCCTTCAGCCGGGCGGCCTGTGCAAGTGCGATCGTGCGCTCGGCGAGACATTCGAACACCAGATAGTCGAGCCTGCCTTTTTCCGCGAGCTCGACGGCCGGTTCGATGCGGTCACCCGAATAGCCGGCGCCTGCTCCCAGTCTGATCGTACGCATTCATCACCTCGCTATAGCGGGAAAATGCCGAGACAAACGCAAGCTATAGTCATCACCACCGACGCGGCAAAGAGAAACGGCATCGCGAACTTCTGATGGTCCGCGAGATCGATGCCAGTCAGGCCAACGACCAGAAACGTCGCCGGCGTCAACGGGCTCACGGGAAAACCAGTGGTCATCTGGCCGAGCAAGGCGGCCTGCGCGAGCTGAACTTTGGGGACGCCCAGCTGTCCCCCGACTTCGGCCAGAACAGGAAGAACACCGAAATAGAACGAGTCCGGATCGAACAAGAGGCTGAGCGGCATTGCAACGACACCAAGTGCGATCGGCATGAATTTCGCTGCGCCCGCCGGAACGAATGCGACGGCATCCTGCGCCATCGCCTTCAACATCCCCGAGCCCTGCATGATGCCCGTGAACACGCCGGCCGCGAGCAGGATCGAGGCCATCAACAGCGCCGCCCTGGCATGCGCGTCCACGCGCCGACGTTGATCGTCGACATCAGGATAGTTGATGAGCAGCGCCAGACAGGTGCCGATCATGAAGACGATGGCAGGCGCCAGCTTGTCCCCGAGAGCGACCATCGTCCCGAGCACGATCAGGGTCAGAACGATATTGATCCAGAAATTCCGCGGCCGCCGCAGCTTGAGTTCAGCTTCGCTCAGGGTTCGCTGAGCCAGGACATCGACGGACGCTCCGGCTTGCAGGCCGAGCCGTTTCTCCTCCCTGCGACCCAGCCAGTAGGAGACGGCAAAAATGAAGACGATGCCAACCAGCTGAACCGGCACCAGCGGGTTGAAGATCTCAGGAATCGGCAGCTTGAGCGAAGCGGCGGCCCGGATCATGGGGCCGGTCCAGGGCAGGAAGTTCACGCCGGCAGCCAGGGACGCCGCACAGGCGAGAATGCGCCTGTCGATGCCGAGGCGATCGTACAAGGGAAGCATCGCCGGAATCGTGATGAGAAAAGTGACGGCACCGGAGCCATCGAGATGGATCAGCAAAGCCAGCAGCGTGGTGCCCATGACGATCCGCGTCGGCCGGGTCCCGACGGTGCGCAGGATGCGGTCGATGATCGGATCCAGCATGCCCGCATCCGTCACCACGCCGAAGAACAGGATCGCGAACACGAACATCCCGACGACGGGCGCCAGGTTCTGCAGGCCGCTGACGATGAACTTGCTCGTATCCCAGCCGAAGCCGCCGATCAGACACGCAATCAGCGGTATGAGGATGAGGGCAATGAGCGGCGACATGCGCTTGGTCATGATGACCAGAAGCAGCACCGCAATGGTGGCAACGCCAAGCAACGCCAGATTGTGCATGTCCCCGCCTGATTGTTCTTTTCGAGGGATCTCTCCCGAACACTTGCCGCGAATTGAACGCGGCCCGTGGCATTAGGCAATTGAAATGATTCAATCGCAGCGATAGAAAAACTTTATGGATATAAATGTGAGGCAGCTCCGCTCCTTCGTTGCGGTCGCAAAGCTCGGCAGCTTCACCCAGGCCGCATCCGCGCTGCATGTGTCGCAGCCGACCCTTTCGGTTCAGATCCGGCGGCTGGAGGAATCGCTCGGGCTTCGGCTGTTCGACCGCAACCCTCGCTCGGTGGCGTTGACGCGCATGGGACGCGAGCTGCTGCCCGCGCTCGAGCGCACCTTGCAGGATCTTGAAACGCTTCTCAGCGATGCCCGCGATGTCGCGAGCGAGCGACGGGGCGTCGTCCGCATCGCGGCCTTGCCGTCTTTTGCCGCCGGACTACTGCCTGACGTGATCGGCGGTTTCCGGGCGCAAAATCCCGGTGCTTCCTTCGCATTGAAGGACGTCATTGCCAGTCGCGTGCTCGCGCTCATTCGCTCGGAAGAGGTGGATATCGGTCTGACTGGCGGAGACGTGTCATTCCCCGACATCGAGACCCTGTTCACGGCCCGCGACGAGATGAGCGTGGTCTATCCTGAGTCTCATCCCATCGGAGAGCAGCATCGCATCACGGCGCGCGTGCTGGCCAACTATCCGCTCGTCATGATGGACCAGGGCACCAGCGTCAGAGCTGTCACCGATCTCGCCTTCAACCGCGCAGGACTTCTGCCGGCGCCGGCGTCGGAAGCCACCTATATGATGACGGCGATCGGCATGGTGCGCGCCGGCATCGGCCTGACCATTCTGCCGACGTCGGCCCGGGAAATCTTTGCCGAACCCTCGCTGCGAAGCCGCAGGATCAGCGACAGCAATTTCGCGCGGCCCGTCGCGCTGATCAAGAAGGCGCACCGGACCCTTCCGCCGCTCAGTCGATTGTTCGCGGAGTTCCTGCAGGCCAATAGACGCGGTCTTTTCGCAGGCCGCCGATCCCAACGCTAGCGCGTCGCCAGCACCACGGCTGCCAGCGTGAAGATCAGCGAGGCGATCTGGCCCGGCCCCAGCGGCTCGTGCAGCGCCAGCGCTGATGCGACGACGCCGATCACGGGCACGGCCATCGTGCCGATCGCGGCGACCGAGGCCGGCAGGCGCGCGAGTGCTGCGAACCAGCTGACATAGGCGATGCAGAACTGCACCACGGTCGAATAGACCAGCAGCAGCCAGCCGACCGGCGTCACCTTGTCCAGATGCGAGGTCTCGACGAGCAGGCCGACGATCGAGATCGGCAGGCAGCCGATGCCGATCTGCCAGGCCGCAGCCGTGACCGGCGGCAGATGGATCGGGTACTTCTTGGAGAAGACCGTGCCGACGGCAAAGCCGATCGCGCCGCCGAGCGCCATGATGATCCCCGGCAGCTTCTCGGCGCTGGCGGCGATGCCGTTGCCGCCCATGATCGCGGCGAGCCCGGCAAAGGCCATCATCAGGGCGAGCGTGCGCAGCACCGTCGGCCGCTCGCCGAGCACGGGCCAGGCGATCAGCGAGGCCCAGACCGGCATGGTGTAGGCGATCAGCGCGGCCTCGCTCGCGGGCAGCCAGAGCAGCGCCAGCCCCATCAGCACCATCCAGCCGGTGACGTTGAGGACGGCCGCCGTCGCCAGCCGCGGCCAGATCGCGCGCGCGACCTTCAGGCTGTCCCCGCGCACCAGCGCCAGCGCGGCCAGCAGCGCCGCGCCGAGCACGCCGGTCACCCCGCGCAAGGTCAGCGGCGGCAGCTCTCCGATCAGGAATTTGGTGACCGGCCAGTTGAAGCCCCAGCCGATCGAGGTGATGGCGAGGAACATCAGGCCGGCCGGAGCGATGCGCGGTCGCAGCACCGGTCTTGTCGAATCAAGCATGGGGGTGTCCGGCAAATTGAGACTCAGCTTCGCCCGGATTCGCCCGCGCCACCACCAGCCCGGCGGGCATGCCTGCCCTCACCTTCCGTACCACTACGTGAGTCCCGCTGACGCAATCCCATGGCCCAAAAATATACCTGCCCTGTGAACAGCGGGATGAAGCCTCCGTATGGTCACGGGATGCAAATTTTTTCGGTTGGGAATCCCTGAGGACTCACTGATACTTGGCTCAACAACAGGCGTGGCCTTGCCCCTGTTATCCCCCGCAATCCACCATATTTAGTATTTGATTCAGGAACTCGCACTAGTTCTTGACGGGCGCAATGGAGAGTCCTAGTTTTCGATCCGTTCGGCGCGAGTGAGTTTGCGTCCCGCCGGCACTCCCCCAAAGGGTCTCGCAAATCGCCACTCCGCCAGCCAGCCAAAGGCAGCGGGAGCGGGCTTGTCTGCCCGCGAAATGCGGACTCCCAGGGCGCCAGAACGGGCCGACAACAGGCTCGGATGGCATCGGTAGACGTTGTGATGGCGTGGGGCGTTTGAACGCATGTCGGGCTCATCCCCTTGGGGGCGGATGTGCCTGGACATGCCGGCGGATGAGAGGTGCGCAGGCACCCGACATCGCCGGGAGAAACTGGGCCGGATCCACCGGCTGAACTGCGGTGCTCAAGGGCCTGACAAGGCCCTGAAGGAAACGCGAAACGAAATAGCGACCCGACGCCTCCAACGAGAGGCGTATCTGGTCAAAGAATAAGGACGGGGCAAGACCATGCGGATTGAGCGGCGCCACACCACCCAGGGACAATCACCTTACGCGGGAATCGATTTCCGCCTGACCACGTCGGAGATCAGGAATCCCGATGGCTCGGTCGTGTTTAAAATGGACGGCGTCGAGGTCCCGACCGAATGGTCGCAGGTCGCCTCCGACGTGCTCGCCCAGAAATACTTCCGCAAGGCGGGCGTCGCCGCGCGCCTGAAGAAGGTCGAGGAGGAATCCGTCCCCTCCTTCCTGTGGCGCTCCGTGCCCGACACCGACGCCCTCGCAGCTCTGCCCGAGAAAGAGCGCTTCATCAGCGAGCTCTCGGCCAAGCAGGTGTTCGACCGCCTCGCCGGCTGCTGGACCTATTGGGGCTGGAAGGGCAAGTACTTCTCGTCCGACGAAGACGCGCAGGCCTTCTATGACGAGCTGCGCTACATGCTCGCCATGCAGATGGTCGCGCCGAACTCGCCGCAATGGTTCAACACCGGCCTTCACTGGGCCTACGGCATCGACGGCCCCGGCCAGGGCCATTATTACGTCGACCCCTTCACCGGCAAGCTGACCCGCTCGAAATCCTCCTACGAGCATCCGCAGCCGCACGCCTGCTTCATCCAGGGCGTCGGTGACGACCTCGTCAACGAAGGCGGCATCATGGACCTCTGGGTCCGCGAAGCCCGCCTGTTCAAATACGGCTCCGGCACCGGCTCGAACTTCTCGCGCCTGCGCGGCGAAGGCGAGAAGCTCTCCGGTGGCGGCCGCTCGTCCGGCCTGATGAGCTTCCTCAAGATCGGCGACCGCGCTGCCGGCGCCATCAAGTCGGGCGGCACCACGCGCCGCGCGGCCAAGATGGTCGTCGTCGACGTCGATCACCCCGATATCGAGACCTATATCGACTGGAAGGTGAAGGAGGAGCAGAAGGTCGCCGCCCTCGTCACCGGCTCCAAGATCAACCAGAAGCACCTCAAGGCGGTACTGAAGGCCTGCGTGAACTGCGAAGGCTCGGGCGACGATTGCTTCGACCCCGAGAAGAACCCGGCGCTCCGCCGCGAAATCAAGCTCGCGCGCCGCAGCCTCGTGCCTGACAACTACATCAAGCGCGTCATCCAGTTTGCGAAGCAAGGCTACAAGGACATCCAGTTCGACGTCTATGACACCGACTGGGACAGCGAAGCCTATCTCACGGTCTCCGGCCAGAACTCCAACAACTCGGTCTCGCTCCGGGACGACTTCCTGCGCGCCGTCGAAACCGATGGCGACTGGAATCTCGTCGGACGCACCACCAAGAAGGTGACGAAGACGCTCAGGGCGCGCGACCTCTGGGAAAAGATCGGCTACGCCGCCTGGGCGTCGGCCGACCCCGGCCTGCACTTCAACACCACCATGAACGACTGGCACACCTGCAAGTCCTCGGGCGACATCCGCGCGTCGAACCCGTGCTCGGAATACATGTTCCTGGACGACACCGCCTGTAACCTGGCGTCGGCAAACCTGCTGACCTTCTACAACACCGAGACCAAGCAGTTCGACGTCAAGGGTTACGAGCACCTCTGCCAGCTCTGGACCATCGTGCTCGAAATCTCCGTGATGATGGCGCAGTTCCCGTCGCGCGCGATCGCCGAACTCTCCTACGAGTTCCGCACGCTCGGCCTCGGCTATGCCAATATCGGCGGCCTGCTGATGACCATGGGCCTCTCCTACGACAGCAAGGAAGGCCGTGCTATCGCCGGCGCGCTGACCGCGATCATGACCGGCATCACCTACAAGACCTCGGCCGAGATGGCGGCCGAGCTCGGCACCTTCCCCGGCTACAAGAAGAACGCCCAGCACATGCTGCGCGTCATCCGCAACCACCGCCGCGCCGCCCATGGCCAGTCCAATGGCTACGAGGCGCTCAGCGTCAACCCGGTGCCGCTCGACCTCGTCTCCTGCCCGCAGGCCGACCTCGTCAGCCACGCGCAGGCTGCCTGGGATGCGGCCCTCGAGCTCGGCGAAAAGCATGGCTATCGCAACGCCCAGACCACCGTCATCGCGCCGACCGGCACGATCGGCCTGGTCATGGATTGCGACACCACCGGCATCGAGCCCGACTTCGCGCTTGTGAAGTTCAAGAAGCTCGCCGGCGGCGGCTACTTCAAGATCATCAACCGCGCGGTCCCCGCAGCGCTGCGCGCGCTCGGCTATCGCGAAGCTGATATCGCGGAGATCGAGGCCTACGCCGTCGGCCACGGCTCGCTCTCCAACGCACCCGGCATCAACGCCTCGACGCTGAAGGCCAAGGGCTTCACGGACGAAGCCATCGCCAAGGTCGAGAAGGCCTTGCCGACGGCCTTCGACATCAAGTTCGCCTTCAACAAGTGGACCTTTGGCGAGGACTTCATCCGCGACCAGCTCGGCATCGGCGCGGAAGCCATTGCGGCTCCGGGCTTCGACCTGCTCCAGGCCGTGGGCTTCACCAAGCGCGAGATCGAGGCAGCCAACATCCACATCTGCGGCGCGATGACTGTCGAAGGGGCTCCGCACCTGAAGGCCGAGCACTATTCCGTGTTCGACTGCGCCAATCCATGCGGCAAGATCGGCAAGCGCTATCTGTCGGTCCAGAGCCACATCCACATGATGGCGGCGGCGCAGCCCTTCATCTCGGGTGCGATCTCCAAGACCATCAACATGCCGAACGACGCCACCGTAGAGGACTGCAAGTCCGCCTACATGCTGTCGTGGAAGCTGGCGCTGAAGGCCAACGCGCTCTATCGCGACGGCTCCAAGCTCAGCCAGCCGCTCAACTCGCAGCTCATCAGCGATGATGAGGACGAGGACGATGCGGTCGAGAGCCTCTACGAGAAGCCGATGGCGGCGCGCGCCGCCCAGGTCTCGGAGAAGATCGTCGAGAAGCTCGTCGAGCGCATCATCGTGATGCGCGAGCGCGAGAAGATGCCGGACCGACGCAAGGGCTACACCCAGAAGGCCGTTGTCGGCGGCCACAAGGTTTACTTGCGCACCGGCGAATATGACGACGGCCGTCTCGGCGAGATCTTCATCGACATGCACAAGGAAGGCGCAGCACTCCGCTCCTTCATCAACAATTTTGCGATCGCGGTCTCCCTCGGTCTGCAATACGGCGTGCCGCTCGATGAGTACGTCGATGCCTTCACCTTCACCCGCTTCGAGCCGGCGGGCCCCGTGCAGGGCAACGACAGCATCAAATACGCGACCTCGATCCTCGACTACGTCTTCCGCGAGTTGGCGGTGAGCTACATGTCGCGCTTCGATCTCGCCCACGTCGATCCCAACGAGACGGGCTTCGACGCGCTCGGCAAGGGCGTCGAGGAAGGCAAGGAGCCGGACGATTCGGCCCACCACGCGACCAAGCTGGTCTCGCGCGGCCTCACCCGCTCGCGGACCGACAACCTCGTCGTGATGCGCGGCGGCTCCGCCGCGGTGGTCTCGGGCAACGACAGCGCGCCATCAGGCGGCAGCAAGGTCACAGCTCTCGCCGGGCACGGCGCGAGCGCCCGGGTCGGCGACGCCCTGGAAGGCGCCGTCGCGCTGAAGCAGGAAGTGGCCCACGACCTCTCCCCCACGGAGAAGCTCGAGGCACTCCAGTGGAGCAAGGCCGGCAGCGCCGCAACGGTCGCGGTCCCCAGCAAGGCCGAGCGCCGCGCGGAAGCCAAGGCCAAGGGCTACGAAGGCGAGATGTGCAGCGAGTGCGGCAACTTCACGCTGGTGCGAAATGGCACGTGCATGAAGTGCGATACTTGCGGAAGCACGACGGGGTGTTCGTGAGAGGGTAGATCGAGATACCCGGGCCAAATGGCGGCCCGGGTATGACTGCTAAGCAGTTGTGGGAGCAATGAGTTCCGAGGATATCAAAAACACGCTTGCGCAATATGGTGTTGCCGGCACGTCTCTCGACCGTATTCGACTGGCTCGAGGTGTTGTAGGCAAGGCAAGCTATGTAGCCGCCACCGCATTCATTGCACTTGGAGCCATCGCATGGTCTCTTCGTGATGGGGGCTATCTCATTGCGCTGGCGATCCTCGTTGTGTTCTTGTTCACTACATACCTTGGCGGTGTGCTTTGGTTTTCCAACAAGCATCCTGGTCTGGCGCTATTGGAAGGCGCCGAACTCATCCAGTGGCGCAAGATTGAGATGGCGGCCAAGGATGTACCTGCTCTCCCAGAGGATTCTCCCCCTCGGATAATTGGGGGCGAGTAAGATGTTTAGATTTTACATTATCAGTGTCCATTGGAAAAAGACGCCAATGACGACCGAGAATGTTGCTAAGATTGATGCAATCCTGGGCGTAGCCGGCGATTGGCTAAGATTTAGCGGAACAACTTGGATTCTTTTCTCCGACAGAAGCAGAATCGAAATCGGATCTGCGATCCGAACTGCATTGACGCCAGAAGACAGCGATCTCACTGCGGCTGTAGACCCAGACGACTTGTACGGATGGGCCCCAGGCTGGATCGAAGAGTGGATTATTGAGCGCACTCGCCAGCAGATGGACCAAATCCCGACAAAGACAATTGGTCCCCCATCCCGCAGATAGCCCGTAGGAATGGGTAAAGCGCAGCGAAACCCATCAATCGTCGCCGCCACGATGATGGATTTCGCAAGAGCACAACCTATCCGACGAGCTTAGGAGCGACACCGCCCGTTAGGACCGAAATGCGCAACGCCGCCCCTTTCACCCTAGGTGTCCTGCTCACTACCGCCGTGGCGTCGATCACCGCGCTCTTCTTCGCGCGCGACGCAACGCAAACATGGGACGTGCTGAAACTGTCTGTACAAGGCGTCGGCGCTCTGATCTTCGCCCGCTATGGCGTAGTGTGGGCGCTGGAAACTTTTAAATCGCAAAAGCGATGGGAAAGAGATGCGGCAACCTATTCGAATGTCCTGGCGGCGCTTCGTGAAATGAACCGCGCGAACGACCTACTTTGGAACGAGGCCATTGGTGCTCGGAACTATTCGGACGAATATCTAGAGGAAGTTAAAGTTCGATGGCGAACGGCGAAGAAAAGATTTGAAGACGCTGCTGCTGCCTCAATTTTCCTTCCGAACGAGATCTCTTCGATTGTCTTGCAGCTTGAGGCCGATTTCGCAAACACGCCGCGTCACGACACCTACGAAGACAGCATTGACCACGACGTCGGCCTCCTTTCCAAGGCCATCAAGGCTCTGGAGCAGAAGAAGAACCTTCTATAGCTCAGAAAGCCCAAGGATGGGTTGAGCTCCTGCGAAAGCCATCTTTCCACCAAGACTGTTGACGGGTTTCGCAAGAGCTCAGCCCGTCCTACCCGCTCGCGCTCGTCGCGAATGACAAATCCTATCGCAAAGGTTGCGCAGCGCTCCGTTACTCCCCCTTGATTGCCGCACTCGGCCTTTTGCGCATGCGATAGCTCTTTCCCCCGATCGGGCCTAGCTTGCGCTGGATCAAGACCCAGTGAGTCGAGACCGGTCATGACGACCTCTGTTTCGGCCGTCAGCGACAGTCGAAGCTCCCATGGGGGGGACCACCGGCTTGCAACGACATGGCATCGTTGCGGGCCAGCGCGAGAGCGTCATGTGGCATCAGCGAACCATTCGCTTCTGGCTGATCTGCCTTGTCATCGCCTGCGTTCTGCCGGTGACGCTGGCGGCGGGCTTTCTGATCGTGCATTCCTACCGGCAAAATACCGCCTTTGTCGGTCAGAGCACGGTTGCAACCACCCGTGCGCTGATGCAGGCCGTCGACGCCGAGTTGTACGGCGTGCAATCCGCGCTGCAGGCGCTCGCAACGTCGCCTCATCTCTCCTCCGGCAACCTCGACAGCTTCTATTGGCAGGCGCGTGAAGCGCTGTCCGCTCTGACCGGCAGCAACATCGTCCTCACCAATCCCGCGGCGCAGCAGGTCCTCAATACGCTGCGGCCGTCGGGCGCGTCCCTGCCCCGGCATGGACAGCCCGACGTGGTGCGGCGGATCCTTCAAACCGGCCAACCCGTCATTTCCGATCTCTTCCTTGGTCCGGTCGTCGATAACTGGGTGATCGTGGTCGAAGTGCCGGTGCTCGCGGACGGCAAGATCATCTACACGCTGGCCATGGGCATCACGCCCGATCGCCTGAGCGGGATCCTGCGCAGGCAGAACATTCCGCCGAGCTGGGTCGCTGCGATTTTCGACAGCACCGGCACCATCGTCGCGCGCACGCATGCCCCGGACCAGTTCGTCGGCAAGAAGGGCGCGGCGGAATTCGTCCGGCGCTTCACTGAAGTCGACGAGGGCAGCATCGAAACCACGACGGTCGAAGGCATCCCGATTTTCAGCAGCTTCAGCCGCTCCCCCCGATCCGGCTGGACGGTCGGCATGGGCATTCCCCTCGCCGATCTGACTGCGAATGCCCGGCAGTCGATCGCGTTCAACGCTGCGACTGCCGCCACCATGCTTGCGCTGGGCTGCCTCGCGGCCGCGATGTTCGGTGCCCGCATCAGCCGTTCGATCAGGAAGCTCAGCGGCCCGGCCCTTGCACTGGGGTCACCGGGACTGCCGTCGATTCCCGTCACCGACATCACCGAGATCGACGAGGTCGGCCAGGCGCTGGAGAGAGCCTCGCACCTGATTGCGCTGCGCGAGCGCGAACGCATCCAAAGAGAAGCGGAAACGCGCGAGGCCGTGGTCGCAAAGCAGGTGGCTGAACAGGCCAATCGCGCGAAGTCGGAATTTCTGGCGTCGATGAGCCACGAGTTGCGAACGCCGCTCAGCGCCATTTCCGGTTTCGCCCAATTGCTGCACGGGTCCGGAGATGCGCTCGCGCGCGATCGCCGGATCCGTTACACGGAGAACATCATGACGGCGAGCGAGCACCTCGAAAATATCATCAATGATATATTGGACATGGCCCGCCTCGAGGCCGGGCACGTCAAGCTCGAACTCGATACGCTCGATTGCCTTGAAATCATGACCGAAGCGAGCCGCACGCTCGAGCTCCAGGCCCGCAAGAGCGGCATTGTCTTCACGGTGGACACCTCGGCAAACCTTCCGTTCGTCACCGCCGATCGGACCCGTCTGATCCAGGTCCTGCTCAATCTCGGAAGCAACGCCATCAAGTACAATGTCCCGGGCGGCTGGGTTCAGCTTTCGGCGACCCCGGCCGGCAGCATGGTCCGCTTCATCGTCCGGGACACCGGACCGGGGATCCCTGGCGCGCTTCGCGACCAGATTTTCCAGCCGTTCAATCGCCTCGGCGCCGAGCTCACCCACGTCGAGGGGACCGGCATCGGTCTTGCCCTCAGTCGCCGGTTGGTGGTGGCCATGAACGGCCGCATCGACTTCGAAAGCATCGAAGGAGCAGGCAGCGAATTCTGGGTCGAGTTGCCGGCCGCCGATGCGACCGCGGCAACGGCAGCAAAGGTTGCTACACCAATGCCTGCCACGCCCCCGCTTGCACGGAATACGGTTCTCTATATCGAAGACAAGATCCCGAATCTCGAATTGATGCGTGGCGTCGTCGAAACAGCGGGAGGCATCCGCTTGCTCGATGCGCAGACCGTCAAGGACGGGATCGCTATCGCGCGATCGGTGAAGCCCGATCTCGTCATCACCGACATTCACTTGTCCGACGGCAAGGGATTCGACGTCCTGCAAAGCCTGCGCAAGGACCCTTCCACCGCACACATTCCTGTCGTCGCGCTGACCGCGGATGCCATGCAAGCCAACATGAACAACATGAAGCGCGTCGGATTCGACGACATCCTGACCAAACCATTCAAGATCGCCGAACTGGTGAACTTGCTGCGCACCCGGCTGCCTCCTCAGCCAGATCCGCTCGAACATTAGCGCGTAGACCGTATTGTGAAACCCATCGGCCACATGCGCGAGCGATGATGGGTTCCTCATGCCATCCCACGCGCTGATCAATCCCCCGCCGCCGAATTGCCTTTGCGGTCGAGCCCTTCCCCCCTAAACTCCCGAGACCACCGGCATGGGTTCCGGTACTAGCGGAGTCAGATATGCCCAAACCGGAAAGCTTCCCGATCGAGACGATCTTCGTTCCCACGAAGCAGAAGAAGACCATCAAGCCCGAAATCGTCGGAGAGATTGCAGAAAGCATTCTGGACATCGGGCAACAGACGCCCATTTCCATCAGGCTCGATGGAGACCGCCTCGTTCTGGTCGAGGGACTGCATCGGTTAGAGGCCTGCAAGTCGCTCGGCGAGACAACCATACTCGGTGTCCTGGTCCCAGCCGAGCTTGCTCAACACAAGCCGCAGCTCGCCGAACGCCCCGAAGTCGAGGCTGAGCGCATCAAGATGGCGCGATTGAAACAGTTGCGCCTCGAGAGGGAAGCCGCAGAGGCGTCGACGGCTGCTTTGAGGGGCGTCAACGCAACGGAAGCGCCGCGCACCCGTCCGGCGAAAGGCGTCCGCGACAATCCGAAGGCATCACCGAGCCGGACTGCGAAATCGGCACCGAGAACATTGTCGGACTGGATCACGCAGCAAAAGGGCAGCGGCGGTCGCTATTGATTGCGGGCTGCAGGATTTACAATGACGGTGCGTAGGGTGGGCAAAGGCGCACTTGCGCCGTGCCCACGATCTCACTCGATCACAAAAAGTATGTGGGCACGCTTCCGCCTTCGCTCGTTGAGCCACGGCGCGATAAGTCGCTTTGCCGACCCTACGAGAGCGGAGCCCGCCGAGGCCGTCTGCTACCACCAATACGGCCAGCGCCATCCCTCATAGCGAACATAGGACGGCACCAGCGGCGGGCCGTAGGGATCGACCTTGTCGTCCTCGGGCCGATAGCGATAGCGCGGAACGACGTTGTAATCCCACGGCGTCGGCCTCAGCACGGGCGCCGTGACGATGAGCCTCTCCTGGGGAACGACGACGACCTTCCGCGTCCGGGCTTCAGCCCCTGATGACCCCAGCAGCGCCAGAGTCGTTCCGAGCGCACAGGCGACAGTCATGATCTTCATGCGTGGGTCTCCTTTGCAGGAAGAGTGCTGAAGGATATCGGGCAAGGCAAGTCAATTTCCGTGTGACAATGAGGCGAGCCCGCGCGGTGCCCGTCGAAGCGAGGGCCACGCACGCGGTCCTCCTTTCGGAGGACCTGCCTGCCCGTTCATTCCCGGCGAGTGCGTCCCCGGCGCTACATGTCCCCGCGGCAACCTATAGTATCGATGAACCCTGGTTCGTCGATTTGATTGAGGAAGTGCCTTGAAGAATACCCTGTGCATCGCCGCGGCAATCGCGGTTCTCGGCTTCTCCAGTGCCCAGGCGGCCGATCTCGCCGCCCGCCCCTACGTCAAGGCTCCCCCGCTGGCCGCGGTTTACGACTGGACCGGGTTCTACGTCGGCGGCAATTTCGGCTATGGCTGGGGCGAGAACACGAATCCGAGCCTCAATCTTGTCAATCCCGGAAACGTGGGCAACATCACGAGCTTTCTGATCACCGGCCTTCCCGGCTTCACCAACGGAAATCAGTTCCCGAACCTCAATCCAAACGGCGTGTTCGGAGGACTTCAGTTCGGCTACGACAAGCAGTTCGGCAGCTGGGTGATCGGCGCCGTCACCGATATCCAGGCCTCTGATTTTCACGCCAGCCGCCTGGTCACGACGTCGGCCGTAACAACCGGTGCCAATGCCGACGAAAGCCTCTCCGCGAGGATCAACTGGTTCGGAACGCTGCGCGGCAAAGCCGGCTACGCGGTGAATGACTGGCTGCTCTACGGCACCGGCGGCCTTGCCTATGGCCGCACCTCGAGCAGCATCGGCTTCGCCTGTACGCCCGGCGGCGTCGCCTGCACTGGCATCAATTTCCTCGGCAGCGCGGCGGAGACCCGGGTGGGCTGGAGCGCCGGCGCCGGCGTCTCGAAGGCGTTCGGGAACTGGAACGTTGGCGTGGAATACCTGCACGTCGACCTCGGGCGCTCGTCGGTCACCGCCATCGACCAGACCGGAGTCGTTCCCACGACGACGATCACACAGAGCCAGCGCTTTGTCGTCGACACCGCCCGCTTCACCCTCAATTACAAGTTCGGCAACACGCCTGTCGTCGCAAAATACTGAGCGGCGCGACGGCGCCGCCTGGATCACCTCATGACAGTTCTCCGCATCGCGGCCTTCTCGGACGGCAACCAAGGCGGCAATCCCGCCGGCGTCTGGATCGGCGATGCCCTTCCCGATGCCGCGGCCATGCAGGCAATCGCGGCCGAGGTCGGCTTCTCCGAGACCGCCTTTGCTGCGCCCGAAGGTGAAGCCTGGCGCGTGCGCTATTTTGCGCCGTCGATGGAGGTGCCGTTCTGCGGTCACGCCACCATCGCGCTCGGCGCGGCGCTCGCGCACCGCTTCGGCGATCGCAGCTTCGAACTGCATCTGAACGCTTCAGTCATTTCCGTGTCAGGCCAGCGCGACGGCAACACCATCGCAGCCGCGCTGCAATCGCCGCCGACCCGCAGTGCGCCGCTCGATGGATCCTTGCGCGATGCGCTGCTGGACCTGTTCGGCTACGCAAGCTCCGATCTCGACCCAAAACTCCCGCCGGCGAAAATTCACGGCGGCGCCGACCACGCCCTGCTCGCGCTGGCGTCGCGCGAGGCACTGGCGCGCATGAGCTACGACTTCGAACGCGGCCGCGCCTTGATGGAGCGCGAAGGCCTCGTCACGATCGCGCTGGTGACATCGCAGACGCCGCGCCTGTTCCATGCGCGCAATCCCTTTGCCGCCGGCGGCGTCGTCGAGGATCCCGCCACGGGCGCGGCGGCCGCCGCGTTCGCGGGCTATCTGCGCGACATCGGTTGGCCGCATGGCGGCGCCATCGACATCGTCCAGGGCGAGGACATGGGCGCGCGCTCGCTGATCCGCGCCGAGATCGGCGACGCCAAAGGCAGCTCGATCCGGGTATCAGGCACCGCGCGGTTCATGGAGGGCTGACGCGTTTCGCGGGACGCTTTGGGGTTGTGTTTGCGAAAATTGATCTGCATCAAGATCGGCGAGACGAATCCCTTCCAAGAAGCCGGTCATGACCTCATCCCCACACTGCCCCGCCTGCCAGTCGCCGCACGCCTATCAGGATCGCGATCTCTGGGTCTGTCCCGAATGCGCCCATGAATGGAGCGCTGCGGGCGATGCGGCCGCGCCTGCGCCGCAGGAGGCCGGCGTGCGCGATGCCCATGGCAATGTTCTCAATGACGGCGACAGCGTCATCGTGATGAAGGACCTCAAGGTCAAGGGCTCGTCCTCGGTCGTCAAGGGCGGCACCAAGGTCCGCAACATCCGTCTTCAGGACGCAACCGACGGCCACAACATCGCCTGCAAGATCGACGGCATCGGCGCCATGAACCTGAAGTCGGAGTTCGTGAAGAAGGCGTGAGGCGCCCGGCTACAGGCGCCGCTCCGCGCACCTGTCGACCCTGCCATCATGCGCCTGTTTTGCCCGACGGGTCAACAATTATTCGGATTATCGAAACCACGAATTCCGCAGTGATTTGTACTGTGCATGGGGTTGTTTTCGCGGTTCTGATCCGAGCCGTCATCTCCACGTAAGGTCGGTCGTCTCTCTCCGTGGCCCAATCGCAACATGCGCCGCCCAATCTCCGTGCGGCCTGCGGTTTCGCATCGATTCATATCGTCGCGCCCTCGCGCCTCACGTATGGAACCCGGGCTCCATTGTTTCGATTTCGGGGGGATTTCATGTCTCGGCATTTTGGTCTGGCAGCGGCAGCGCTGTTGTCGCTGGCGGGCACGGGCGGCGCATTGGCCGCGGATATGGCGATGAAGGCCCCGGCGGCCATGGTCTCCGGCTGCGCCTGGTGTGGTTTCTATGTCGGCGGCAACGCCGGTTATGCCTGGGGTCGCGACACCCAGGACGGCGTCTTCGGCGCACCGGCGCCGTTCCTGGCGATCGATACCGCGGCGATCTCGGCGAGCGCCTCGCCCCGCCTGAAGACCAACGGATTCACCGGCGGCCTGCAGGCCGGCTACAACTGGCAAAGCGGCGCCGTGCTGTTCGGTGCGGAAGCCGACTTCAACGCGTTCAACCTGCGCGGTTCGACCGCTGGCACGTTCCCGTTCCCGAGCACCCTGCCCGGCGGTCCGGTCGGCCCGCCCACCGCCTTCTTCAACACCACCTCCAGCGCATCGAGCGATTGGCTGTTCACCGCCCGCAACCGCATCGGCTGGGCCAGCGACACTTTGCTGATCTACGGCACCGCCGGTCTCGCGGTTGCCAATGTGAAGGTCAACCAGAGCATCGTCGTGCTCGGCGGCTTCACCGAGACGGCGGCGTACTCCGCGACCCAGGTCGGCTGGACCGCCGGCATCGGCGCCGAATACATGATCAGCCGCGACTGGTCGGTGAAGGGCGAATGGCTCTACGTCGATCTCGGCAAGGTCAGCGGCGCCGGCGTGCTCACGCCGGCCTTCGCGGGCATCACCTACAACACCACCGCCCACCTCACCGCGAACATCGCGCGTGTCGGCCTCAACTATCACTTCGGCGGCCCCGTGGTCGCGAAGTACTGAGCACACTCACCTCGCCCGGATGAGCGCAAGCAGCATCCGGGCTGGTTCTGCCTGTCGGCCTGTGAGGCGCTTCACAAGAGCGTCAGCTGCCCCGTGGTAACGTTGCGCGCACTTTACAACCACAGGGAGGCACCATGCAATTTCGTCAGTTCATCCTGGCCGCGTCGCTCGTCGTGGCACCGATCGCATTCATCAGCAGCGCGCCCGCGAACGCAGCGCAGAGCTGCCGTTGCACCGACATCATCTTCCCGAGCGGCGTCTGCTCCCGCTATGGCAGCTGCACCCAGCTTGAAATGTTCGCGCCCGGTGCCCCGAAGCCGATCCGCAGCCTGAAAGCCTGCCCGGCGAAATCGCAGTTGCTGGTTTGCGACTTCGGCAGCTGCACCGTCACCTGCAGCCCGCCGGCAAAGGGCAGCTAGTCGCCGCGCATGCGACCTCTGCCGTTGCGCGAGGCAGAATCCACACCACGATCTCGAGGCCGACGGCATGCAACGCCGTCGGCGGCTCAACCGCGTCGATGCGCGTTCAGAAGAAGCCGGGGCTGAGATCAAGCCCATAGGTCAGGCTCAGCACGAACACGAACAACACGGCGGCGGCGAACATCGCGAGATGGCGGACAATGAATTCGCGGGACGACGTGGCGACAACAACGGCTTTTTGCGCAACGGGCATGACGGCTCCAATATGAAAAACGATTCTTGGCCGCCAATATGCGGCGCGCGCATCAGGCGCCGCGATCTGCAAAACAACTATTAAGGAGATCACACTCGCTTTGAACGCCGGTACACAAGCCGCGCGTTACGCGACATTTTTCTGCCGACGAATTCTCAGCCCGCGCACCGACACGCAAAAAAAATGGCCGGGACAAGCCCGGCCACGATGTCGTGAAAACCACCGAGCTTGCGGCTCAGTGCAATGTCGGCTCAGCGAGCAGAGCCCGTGGTCACGCTGGCAGTATTCTGCTTGCGCGGCGTCAGCACGCTGGCCTGGAGCGCCGTCAAGCTGGAGGCAGGCGCGGTCACCTGCTGCTCGACATGGGCGGCGCCGAGCACGCGGACCTGCATGGGCGAAACTGGAACGCCGTTGGCCTCATAGGACGGCAGTTCGGCGGCGAAGGTGGCAGTCGTGCCCGCGATGGTGAGGACAGCAACTGCGATCGACAAAGTCTTCTTGTTCATGGTGATGCTCCAAAGAGAAGTTCGGAGCCCATGTAATCTTGATTTGCTGCGTTGCGACATGCATTGCCGCAACGCAACATTTCCGACTTTGCATACCGGTATGTTTAACGCGACCGGCTTATTTCAAGGCCGTCGCCAATGATTGCAGCTTTGCGACAAGATTGGTGCCGAGCGCGTAAATCACCTCGATGATCGCGAGCGCGATGCCCGCTGCGATCAGGCCGTATTCGATCGCGGTGGCGCCGGATTCATCGGCGGCGAATTCAATCAACAGGCATTTCAATTTCACAAGCATGTCCTTCCCAAGTCTACCGGACGCAGCCGGTACAAAGGTAATGCACCGCTACAATCCAAGATTGAGTAAATCCGGACGCTTCAATTTAATGCGCAAAAGCGGCCGACTTTGCTGGTTTTCTCGCCCGCTCGTTGCGGGAACTCGAAGTTGCATTTGGGCAACACCGGCCTGAAAAGCCTTTACTTGGGGATTTGCGCCATTGCATCGCCACATCGTCCTCCGAACAATTGACGCGCCGCGTGCTTGGCTGTGCAATCTGGTTTGTTCGCGAACCTTGGAGGCAGGGATCATGAATGATCGGCGGTCTCTTCTTGTGGCTGTTGCGTGCCCCTCGGCCGTGATGGTCGGCTGGCTGGCGCTCTCCCTGTCCGCCTACGCACCTGCGTTGATCGAGAACAGCGGTGCCAATGCGGCTGCCGTCTCCCATGCGAAAGACCTCACGCGTCTCGAACTCGCCGACATTCCGCGTGCGGCCACCATCGATGATGGCATCGCGCTGACCGCCGACATCGCGGCCGCCGCAGCAGCGACGCCGAGCGTCGCGTTGGTCGAAGCACCACCGCCCGAAAAGCCCGCCCCGGTCATTCAGCTCGCCTCGGCCGATCCGACCGACATAGTGTCGGTGGCCGTGCCTGCACCTCAGATCGCGCCGGAACCCGCGCCCATCGCCGACGACGCCAAAGTTGAGACAAAGGCTGAGGCCTCGCCGGAGCCCACCATCAAGCTTGCGTCCGCCGATCCCGGCGATGTCGTACCGTCGGAGACACTGTCACCCGCAGCGATTGCGACCGGGCCCGTTGCCGAAAGCAAGGCGTCACCGCCTGCCGATACCGTGGCCGTGCTCGACGAATGCTTCGTTATGGATGCCTGCATCGACCGCTATCTCTGGGCGCTCTATCAGCGCACGCCGAAGGAAGACTCGATCAAGGTCGAGGACCGCCGGGCCGTCCAGGTCAAGCGCAAGGGCAAGACGGTCACGGTGATGCGCAGCTTCACCAAGCTGGTCGACGAGGATTTTGCCTGGAAGGATCCGAAGGCGGCCGAGCACGCCAACATGGCGCTGATGGACTACGTCATCGGCGGCATGGACAAGAGCTTCAAGCAGAAGCTGTTTCGCATGCTGCTCGCGGCCGAAGCCGCCGGTCTCTCGCCGGGCATCACCAGCGCATTCCGTGACGACTACCGCCAGGAAATTGCGAGCGGGCTGAAAGCGGCCTCTAACCGCTCCTATCACGGCGGCAGTCTTCGCGGCGGCTACGGTCATGGGCAGGCGGCCGACATCGTCAGCACCAAGGGCGACAACCGCGCGCAGCGCTGGGCCTCGACGGAAGTGCTGTGGAAGTGGGTCGATGCCAACGGCAAGGCGCTCGGCATCGGCCGCCCCTATCTCGGGCACGACCCGCCGCATGTCGGCGCAATCGACGGCCCGGAATACATCTCGAAGCGCGGCCTTGCGACCGATCGCAAGGAAGCTGCCAGCGCTAAATCGAAGAAGACGCGTGCTGCCGCCAGCGCCAAACCGCCGAAGGCCCAAGCAAAGGCCCAGGCCGCGCGCGATCAAAAGAGCCCTGTAAAGCCGCAGAAGTCGGCGCAATCAGCAGCGAAGCGCACAACTTAATCGGGTCTTATTTGCCTGACGCCGGCAATGGCACGAGACGCATCTCGGCCGATCCTGCCTGCTGGGTGCGAACCAGCACGGCAAAGATGGTCTCGACCGCAAGCCGCACCGCCGCCTCGATTGCCACGCCCTTGGCAAGATGCGCCGCAATCAGGCCGGTGAGGAGATCGCCGGTGCCGTAGGGACGGATCGGCAGGCGCGGCGTCGCAAAGCGCGACAATTGTCCGTCGACACACAGGATCGTCTCCAGCTGCCCCGCCGACGTGTCTACGAGTGTGCAGCCCGTGGCGACGACATCGATCCGGCGTTGCCCCGCAAGCGCGGCCGCTGCGGCACGCAGGCCATCTGCGTCCGCGATCTTGACGCCGGACAGCAGTTCCAGCTCGAACTGGTTGGGCGTGGTCAGGTGTGCCGCTGGCAGCAGGCGGTGCCGCACCACGTCTAAAATGCCGTCGGCGATATAGACGCGGCCGTCGTCACCGATCACGGGATCGCAGAGATAGACGAGCTTGGAATTGCGCGACAGGACACGCTCGACGAAATCGGCGATGACGACGGCGTTGTCGGGCGAGCCGAGATAGCCGGTGACGAGCACGGCAGCCTCATCGACCAGGCCCCGCTCCTCGACGCCTCTCAACAGATCGGCGACCAGCTCGGCTTCAAGCACCCGCCCGCGCACGGTCGGATAGCGCGGATGGTTCGACAGCAGTGTGGTTGGCACGGCCGCGACGTTGACGCCTTCCGCCTGCATGGCGTGGACGGCCGCACTGTTGCCGACATGGCCATGGACTACCTGGCTTTGGATCGAAATGACGAGCATGCAAGAGCTCCGTAGGATCAAAAGCCGGATGTGGCAAGCCCGGCCCGAAACGATATTGGGCCGAAAACGCAGACGTCAGGAATGACGTTCGCGTCGTGCAAGCTCATCGAGATAGGCGCAGAACATGTCGGCCAGCCCGTCGGCGTGACGGACAATCTCCGCCTCGCTGCGCGGTGTTTCCGAGAAGCGCTTGCCGACCTCAGCCAGCGTCGTCTTGATCAGCTCCCCCGCAAGCGCGCGTGTCGCCTCCGATGCCTTTGGCAACGCCTCGCGCATGAAGGCTGCGACGATGCCCTCGCCCGCAGCCCGCGCCTCTTGCGCCTCGGGCGCATCGCGATAGAGCGGCGCGGCATCGCTGAGCGCACCGCGGATGGCGGCCTCCTCGCATTCCGAGCGAATGAAGGCACGGACCAGCGCGCGCAGCCGCGCCGGCGGCGGCTTCGTCTGGTCTGCAAGAATGCCGCGCAGGAGCTCGCTCGTGATCCGCCACTCGTCGCTTTGCAGGCGAAACAGGATCGCCGCCTTGTTCGGAAAATATTGGTAGAGCGATCCGACGCTCACGCCAGCCCTCTCCGCCACCCGCGCGGTCGTGAAGCGCTGAGCCCCTTCCTTCGCCAGAACCTGAACTGCAGCATCCAGAATAGCCGCCACCAGCTCGTTCGAGCGCGCCTGCTGCGGTTGTTTTCGTGAGGAAACTGAACGGTTTCGACGATCGGCCATGACCTGCCCAGGGGAACGCGAATAGGAAATACGACGAATTAGTCGTATTTTCATTATCGCGCAAGCACACGCTTCGCCACGACCTCTGGAGACACCGAATGACCACCCCGACCATCACATCGCTTGCACCGCTGCTGGATCGCCTGTTCGACCAGGACGAAGCCGCACGCGGCGTATTGCGCGCCGCCTTCGCCGATGTGACCGACGCGGACCGCGTCAGGATGATGCAAAGCAAGACCGATTACCGCGATCTCTACGCGCGTCTGAAAGACGCTCCACTCGCGATCTCGCGCGAGACCGGCCATCTGCTCTACATGCTGGCGCGGAGCTCGCGCGCCAGAGCGATCGTCGAATTCGGCACGTCGTTTGGAATCTCGACGCTGCATCTCGCAGCCGCGCTGCGCGACAATGGCGGCGGCCGCCTCATCACCAGCGAATTCGAGCCGTCCAAGGCAGCGCGGGCCCGGGAAAACCTGTCTACCGGCGGGCTGATCGATCTCGTCGAAATCCGCGAAGGCGATGCGCTGAAGACACTCAGCGCTGATCTGCCTGACCAGATCGATCTCGTCCTGCTCGACGGCGCCAAGGCACTCTACCCAGAGATTCTCGATCTGGTCGAAGACCGTCTCAAGCCGGGCGCGATTGTTGTCGCTGATAATGCCGACCACAGCCCCGACTATCTCGCGCGGGTGCGGAAGCCCGGCAACGGCTACATGTCCACGCCCTTCGCCGAGGACGTCGAGCTCACCGTGCGGATCCACTAGGGCCATCTTGAAAACCTCTGCGATATCCCGAAGCCGCCGCGCGATTTACCGCGCGGCGGCTTCGTTCTGTCGCCTCAATTCATCAGGTTTCCATCCTGTCGCAGCCTCGTCACTGACACGTGATACCTGCTTCCGGCAAAAACCATGTTGCGCGTGCTAAACATACCTACCGCGCGGTATCTTTTGCGCGCCCGCACGAGATCGCCATGACGTCCGCCTTCACCTCCTATGCCGCACTTGCCCTTGCCATCGTCTTCGAGGTGACGGCATCCGCCTTCCTGCAGCAATCCGCGCAGTTCACGCGGCCGTGGCCGACGCTGGCGATGGTGCTGTTCTATGCTGCCTCGTTCTACGCGCTGTCCGTCGCGATCCGGGTCATCCCGTTGAGCATCGCCTATGCGATCTGGGGCGGGGTCGGCATCATCCTGACCGCTACCGTCTCCTTCGTGCTGTTCCGCCAGATGCTCGACGCCGCAGCTTTCGTCGGCATCGGGTTGATCGTCTCAGGCGTCGTGGTCATCAACCTGTTCTCGCAGACGACGGCGCATTGATGCCGGCGAACGCCTATACCCGCGCCAAGCAGCCCGAGCAGGTGCGCCGCGCGCTGCTCGATCACGCAGCCGCAATCGCCATGGACCACGGCGTTGCCGGCGTCACCGTGCAGGCGGTGGCGACGGCCGCGGGCGTCACCAAGGGAGGGCTGTTTCACCATTTTGGAAGCAAGCAGGCGCTGATCGAGGGCCTGTTCGCCGACCTGCTCGCCCGCGTCGATGCTGAGATCGACGCGGCCATCGAAGCCGCCCCCAAAGCACGCGGGAGTTTTACGCGCGCCTATGTCAATGCGGTCTTCACCGGAAAAGCGTTCGGCTTCGCCACGCCCTGGGCTGCGCTGAGCATGGTCGTCGTCACCGATCCGTCGCTGAGACGGCTCTGGAACGACTGGATGAAGGCGCGCCTGAAACGGCATCGCGCGACCGACGCCGCACCAGAGCTCCAGATCGTGCGTCTCGCCGCCGACGGCGCGTGGTTATCGTTCGTCACGACGGGACAGACCCGTATCAACGCCGATCTGCGCAGCCTGCACGACCGCCTGATCGCACAGACCTATCGGCGCGGATAGTTAGGATTTGGGCTGCTGGCCCTGGTCCGGCTTGGGTGAGTCCGGCTTGGGCGGACGCGGCTTGGATTTCGCTGACTTGGGACCAGGCTTTGACGGAGCAACCGGCGGCGGCGTGTCGACAGACTGCAGATAGGCCGCGAGTGCCTTCGCAGTGTCGGGTCCGGCCGAGTAATGGTCCTGGAGGAACCAGGACAGCGTCAGGCTCATGCGCCCCTTGGCAAGCCCGCGCGGGCTGCGATGGCAGGCCGTACAACCATCGGCGAAAAGTTTTTCAGCCGACTTGCCGGCATCGAGATTTTGCGCGGACGCGCGCGGCGCCGTCAGCACGGCGCCAGCTGCAGCAACAGCCCCAAGAATCACCAGAGGCGCGATGACCTCGCGCCCCGGTCGAAAGAGTGATCTCAACGTCGTCCCCTAGCCCGTCCTGCGATCACGCCGCCAGCAACTGATCGAACTCCGGCGGCGCATAGGCCTTGCCGTCGTGATCGGTGATGACGACCTGCCATCCTTCGCTTGCCCAAACCTTCCCCTTCGCCACGATAAGCAACCGGCTCTCGCGGGAAAAACTGTACTTCTCATTGTCGCGTTCTGCGATCATTTTATAGGCCAATGCGCATCCCCTTGCGTTGCCCTGCACCCGATCTCGTCGTGGCAGCGGCCTTTGGCGGCAATTCGCCGGGAGCGTGGCAATTTGGTGCAGTCTACGGCAGCATTGTGCGCCGACGCCGGTTCCAACCGAGCGACGGAGCTCATTCAAAGGCCCGCATCAGGATTGCGATTCTGCTTGCCGGGAGCTTGTTTGCCGCGCGCCCGCGGTCGGGCTCCGGCCCATCGCCGCCGCGACGGAACCGATGATCCCCGCGATCCGCTCAGTGGACGCGGATGACGTGTGGACGGCCAAGATCGATCAAGCCCTGCACGGCCGATAGGCGGTCGTTGAGGGCGGCAATGGTGAGCAACAAATTGTTGCGGCGCTCGTCGAGTAAACCCATCTCGGCGCCGGAAAGTCTTGTGCTCGTCCGCTCCTGGTGGATGCCATCGAGGGATTCGCGCAGACCGGCAATCAGGCCGGCCAGCTGCTTGGCCTCTTTGGTCATCGATCGCTTCGCGACATTTTGACGGCGCGACTCCGCCTGGTTCTGTCTCATCTTCGTCCTCCCGTGCCCCGCTGCCCCGAGTGGAATGCTTACAGCTTTGAGTAGACATCTTACGATCGATGAAATCTGCCCGCGAAGAACCTTCTTAAATTGTACGGGCGTGGAACCCGGGCCAGATCCCAACAAAAAGCCCGGCACCAAGGCCGGGCTTTTCAACGATGCTAGTGCTTCTCGTGACCGCCGCCGGGACCACCGACATGGGGAGCTGCGGCATTGATATGCGGAGCCCCGCCACCTCCGCCCGGATGCGGCATCGCGGGTGCGGGCGCGGCCGGATGCGGCGCCGGCATCTGCGCATGAGCATTCATCGGTGCACCATGGCTGACATTCGGCTGAGCCATATGCGGCATCGCGGGTCGAGCTGCAGGCGCAGCGGACACGCGCGGTGCTTCATGCGCGCGCGCCATCGGCTGAGCACGCACCGCGGCGCGAGCAGCGGCCGGCTCATGCATCATGCGCGCCTGCGCATCACGGGGATTGCGCCCCTGCACGGCCGTCCGGTCATTGACGAAACGATGGCTCCGCTCGGCGCGATTACGATCCACGCCGACCGCAGCGTCACGCTTTGCGATTGTCGCCGTATCGCGCCCGGAGACTGCGACATTGCCTTTGGCACGGGCATCGCGGCCCAGCGCGGCCGTTGCGTCATGCGTCGCCGCCCGGCCGATACGCGCGGCGCGCGCGTCGATCGTCATCTGCGTCGCAACGCGCTCATGCGAGGTCCAGTAGCTACTCCAATAGGCGTGGCGGCGATACCAGGGTCGCCCTTCGTAATAGCTCGACCAATACGAGCTCAGCACGAAGGGAACGACCGGCACGTCGACTTCGTCGGCGTAGTCAGGCAGATAGACGTAGCGGTTGCGGTAGAGATATTCGAGATATTGCGACGATACCCAGCCGCGATCGTCTGCGAGGCTCACGTCGCACCAGGCATTGCCGCGCAGGCAACCATGGATGTTGACGCGAGCGCCCTCTGGCACGCGATCGACCAGCGGAAAGCCCGCACCCGGGCCGGCACGCAGGCCTGTCGAGACGGTGACGATGCCCGGCGCGGCCAAAGCGGCCGTTGGCGCGAGCAGCAATGCAGCAACTAAAGCGGTTCTTAATCTCATGGCGTAGTCCTCCTCTGAGAGGCGGAACGCGCGAGCGGAATAAAGCGTTCCGCCTGCAAACGTCGCATCCGCCAAAAGACTGAGAGACGAGCCACGCACGGAGTTCGATATTCATCCGCCATTCATCGGCGGAGCAAAGCGTCAGTTCAACTGCAGCATGAAGCCGTCAAAATATGCTGCGAGCGCAGCAAAATCGTTCATCGGCAGTACCTGCGCGGCGTATTGATCCGGCCGCACCACGACCATGCAGCCAGTCTTTCGATCGATACCGCGCATGGCGAAAACGTCGTGGCCGCTCTTCAGGTCCGGACAGAACATCTTTTCGTAATCGAGCAAGCCATAGCGCCCCTTGCGCGGCAGCAAGAGTGTCGGCATCGCCTCGATTGCGAGTTCGCGATGGTCCTGCTGAAACACAGCACGCAGATCGATCACGGAATCGATGTCGGCTCCTGCGGGCGTATATCGCTTGAGCGGCGACTCCCTGGCTTCCGAGAGGAAATTGCATAGAGCACGAATGGCGGACCCGGCCGCCGCCGGATCCTCCGCGCCTGAGAACGCGTAGATCCGGAAACGGCCGTCGGCCTGTGCCGCATGGCCAAGATGGACCGGCTTTGCGTCGCCAAGCCGGATGACAGGCGCGGAATGGAAGCGCTTGCCGATGACGAAACCTGGTGCGAGATGCTGATGCGCGCCTTCGCCGGTGAGGATCGACGGCGTATAATGCGTCGCAGTCCCTGCGGTGTAGCGGCCATGCTTGACGAAATAGTCCTGCGTCTTCGCGGCATCGGCGCCGCCGGCTTTGGCCGCGGAAGCGAGAATGCCGGCCCATTCGCGATCGAAATCGATCAGCTCCTTCGCCACCGCCTGCCGCTCGGCCGAATAGGAGTGCAGCAGGCTCGGCGCACACTGCTTGCGCAGCGCGGCGGCAAGCTTCCAGCCGAGATTGAAGGCGTCCTGCATCGAGACGTTCATACCCTGCCCCGCCTTTGGGCTATGGGTATGACAGGCATCGCCGGCGATGAAGATGCGGGGCAGACGCGAGGCGATCTCGGCCTCCGGCACGTCGTCGAACTTGTCGGTCAGGCGCTGGCCGATCTCGTAGACCGACCACCAGGCAATCTCCTTCACCTCGAGCGTATGCGGCTTCAGGATCCGTTGCGCCTTCGCGATCACGTCGTCGGCGGTGATGTTGCGGTTGGCGACGCGCTCGCCGACATCTAGCTTTGCCAATTCGACATAGAGGCGAACCATGTAGCCGCCCTCGCGCGGGATGATGAGAAGGCTGCCGTCCTTCGCCGACTGGATCAGCGACTTGAAGCGGATGTCGGGGAAATCAGTCACCGCCAGCACGTCCATCACGCCCCAGGCGTGGTTGGCGGAATCGCCATGCAATTCGCGGCCGATCGATTTGCGCACCGTGCTGCGCGCGCCGTCACAACCGACGACGTAGCGCGCCTTGATCGTTTCGACCTTGCCTTCATCAGCGGCATCGACGCGCTCGAGACGCACGGTCACGGCATGATCGGCGGCACCTGCACTCGGATCGACCTGGAGGTCGAGCAGACGCCTGCTGTAATAGGGTTCAAGCTTGGCCTGTGATTTGCGCATGACGTCGAGAAAGCCGTCATGAATGCGCGCCTGGTTGAGGATGACGTGCGGGAATTCCGACAGCCCATCCTCGACGTCCTGCACCCGGCCGCTACGGACGATCGTCTCTGGCTTCCGCTCGTTCGGCTTCCAGAACGTGGTCTCGTTGACCCAATAGGATTCCTTCAGCACGCGCTCGCTGAAGCCAAAGGCGTGGAACATCTCCAACGTCCGGCAGGCAATACCGTCGGCCTGGCCGACCGCGAGCCGCCCCGGCTTCTGCTCGACGATGCAGGTCTTGATGTCAGGGAATTGCGCGAGCTGAGCCGCGAGCGTCAGGCCCGCAGGTCCGCAGCCGACGATGAGGACATCGACCTCGTCAGGCACGGCGCCCGCAGCGCCCGAAGCCTGAATGCGTTCGTCGGGATCGGCGATCTCAGGATCGCCCGGCCTGAATCCATTGAGATGGAATTGCATGAGCACCTCTCCCGTTGACGTCTTGTTCGATATTGATCAGTATACTGACTATCAGTATACTCGTCAATAATCGTCCACCGTCCCTGCCCCAAGGAGAATTCGGTGAAAGACAACAACGACATGCCCGGCCATCTGGCGCGCCGGTTCCAGCAGATCGCAGTCGCGGTATTCCTGGCCGAAGTCGGCGACGCCGGCTTCGACCTCACCCCGGTGCAGTACGCTGCGCTCGCGACCATCAAGGCCAATCCGGGGCTCGACCAGGTGACGCTCGCCGGACTGATCGCTTATGACCGCACCACCATTACCGGCGTGATCGATCGCCTGGTGCAGAAGGGCCTCGCTGAGCGCCGCGCCAGCCCCCGCGACCGCCGCGCCCGCGAGCTCGAGATCACCGATGAGGGCCGCCGCGTTCTGCGCAAGATCACGCCGGCGGTCGAGTCCGCCCAGCAGATCATGCTGCGCGGCCTGAGCACGAAGGAAGGCGAGGAACTGATGCGGCTCATGCGCAAGGCCATCGCCGCCGGCAATGAGCTCAGCCGCGCGCCCTTGCGCGATATTCAGGCATGACCGGCTGCCGGCTGCGTATTTGTCGCAGCCCCGGAAACCAGGAACTAACCTTCAGCTGCTACCGTCGCTCGGAATTCTGCGCTTAACGCGCGATTAACTTTGCCGGTTTGGAGTTTCGGATGTTCAGGTTCGTCGTTGCGGCCACAGTCATCGCACTATCCACCGGCCATGCATTCGCAAACGGGCATGGCGGCGGCGAAGCCGCTCCCGCGCCGAAGCCCGAGGCAACGACCGCGCCGGCCAAGGTCATCCTGACCAAGCAGGGTCCCAAGCTCGTCGATCTCAACGGAATGACGCTGTACACTTACGAGCGCGACACCACGGGCAAAACGTCGACCTGCAATGGCAAGTGCGCTGAAAGCTGGGTGCCGCTCCCCGCAACCGCCGAAGCCAAACCCGTCGGCGACTTCACCGTGATCAACCGTGATGACGGCAGCAAGATGTGGGCGTACCGCTATCGCCCGCTCTACACCTCACCGGCCGACAAGGCGCCGGGCGATGCCAATGGCAACGCCACGACGCTGCAATGGCGTATCGCGCGACCTGACAATTAGGGCGCGAACGGCGCGCGTCCCTCACCGCCAGAGGCGCCCGCGAGCTTGGCGTGGGCCGCGGCATCGACCGCGGCATAATTTACCTCGGGCGTCCAGTGCAGCGCTGCGTATAGCACCACGCCGGCCAAGATCGATCCGTAGAAGCCGAGCGTGACCAGACGCCACTTGCGCACAATGCGGCGGTCATCGTCGTCAAACTGATCAAGAAAATTTTGCATGATGCCTCCAATGGCAACGAGCCATCGAGGCATAGCGCAAGCCGCAGGGGCTCAGCTGTGAAGCAATTCACCTTCTGCAGCTCAAATACAGGTCAGCTGCTCTGGCTTACTTGCCGTCGAATTTCGACGGGACATGCCTAAACACCGGCAAGTCGGGATTCACCGGGAGCGGCTTGACCTCTGCTGTCACCACCACGGGCCCCGTCGCAAACCAGAGCGCGGCAGCAGCCGCAATCACCAGGCCTGCGCCAATCGCAGCAACGCTTTTCATGTGTTCAGCGGCTCGTCTAGTTGCTGAGGATCACGCCGTGCTGGTGCCGCGACGGATGATCGGCGCCAACCAGTGCATTGGGATCGGTCGCGATCACCACCTCGGGCAACGGCAACGGCTCGAGGCCGGCGAAGCGACGATAGAGCGCGCCCATGATGGCGCCACAGAATGCGGCCGGCACGACCAATACGGCTAGGAGTGGCACCACAAACGCGAGCAGCAACACGCAGGCGAACGCGGCAGCGCCTCCGATCGCTGCATAGTGCCAGGCACTGCGGCGGTCCATTGCCCGCGCGACATGGTGCACGCAGAGCATGAAGATGGTTGCGGGAATGACCGAGATCGCCAGCATGACCAGGAAGGTCTGTGCCGGGATCACGGCTGCGAAGATATGCGCGGTGCTCTTGTCCGCGAATCCATTCATCAACAGCGGCAGCAGGGTGTAAGGCAACAGCGTTGCGAGCACGGTTGGCATCACTGCCGCGATCGCGATGCCTGCGACCGACGTGCGTACTCGAACCGGCCCATGGAAGACCAATGGCGGCGGGGCCACTGGAGCGTTGACTGCGGAGGGCGTGCCAGTCGCGCGCACGACGGGGTTGAGCCCGGCGAACTGTCCATAGAGGAATCCGCCGATCATGCCCGCAATGGTCGGCAGCAGGCCCATCGTCACCACCGTGCCGTCACCGGGCGCTGCAAACTGGATGTGGTTGCGGATCGCAATACAGTAGCTCGCAGCGGCCATGATACCGCCCATCAGGCCATAAGAGAGCCGGCTCGAGATCGTCCACTGCCGCAGCACGATATGCCCTGCGAACAGGAAGGCCGCGTTGATGGCCATGCGGCTCGCATAGAACATCAGGATTTGATCGGGCGCCGGCACGCCTTCGGGATCGGTCACCTGCCCGCCGGCGATGGCGTAGACCATCAGCACGGCTTCGACGATGGCGAGCGGAATGAGCGCAGCGAACAGCGCGCGCGGAGAATTCTTGACGAGATACATGCGAGCAACCCCTTGCTCGCTGCACGTTAGGCGCGAAGCGTTACGGCCCGCGCAAGACAATGTCTAAAATTGTCGGCAGTCACCGCGCCGCGCTTCACCCGCGCCAGCTCGACCCCGACTCGATCTGGGCGTTCTGCCCGGGCGGCAACACCACGACGGCGGCGTTGAGCTTCACCCGGTCGAACAGATCGATCACGTCCTCGTTGCGCATCCGGATGCAGCCCGATGAAATTGCCTGCCCGATATATTCAGGCTGGTTGGTGCCGTGGATTCGGTAGAGCGTGTCCTTGTTGCCGACATAGAGATAGATGCCGCGCGCACCCAGCGGATTGGCGGGACCGCCGGCCACGCGCGCCGGATACGGCCCGAGCCGCGCCTGGATTTCCGCGGTCGGCACCCAGTCCGGCCACTCCGCAAGGCGACCGACGCGCGCGACGCCCGAGAAGGCCATCGCTTCTTCGCCGACCGCGACGCCGTAGCGGATCGCCTTGCCGTCGGGCAGCACGTAATAGAGGTAGCGCGCATCGGTATCGACCAGGATCGTGCCCGGCTGCTCCTTGCGCGGATAGTCGACGATGTGACGGAGATATTGCTCAGGTACGTTGGCCTGGGCGTAAGGCGCATGCGCGAGCAACTGCCGGTCGCGCGCGGTCATGCTTGCGTCGGTCGACGGCGAGAGCGTCGTCTGCATGCAACCGCCGAGCGGCAGCAAGGCAACGACGAACCAAACAAGTAGAAATCTTGGCACCGCCGGCCCCCGATAGCGGATAGCAGCGCCCCCAGCAGGGGTGAGATGCTGCCCAAATCGTGCTGAAAACAAGGCAGTTCGGAACACGTGCCCGTGTTCGGCATGGCTGGTTCCATGACCACATCCGGCAGAAGACGGTCGCGATGTCTCCACCCCCTCGCCTTGCTTTGGTCAAACCCGGCTGGACTCGTGGGTCCCAGGGCCAACCTTGTCAGATGTGGATGGGCTCACGCAACAGATCGGCTCGCGCCAATGCGGACGACCAGCGCTTCAAAGGAGATGCGATGCTCGCGAGGTTGAACAGCCGGCAAATCGTCGATGAGATCGTCAAGGACACGATGAAAGACAATGATCCGCACGACGCCGTGCAAATTTCGCCCGAGGTGGTGATGGCCTCGCGCGTGAGCAGCGAGGCGCCAACGCTTGCGCCGGAGTTCACGACGCGTCCGGAGCCGAAGTTTGCGCCCGAGCCCAAGTTTGGGCCGGAGCCCAAAATGATTCCGGAGCCAAAGGTCACTCCCGTCCTGGCGCCTCAAGCACAGGCGCCTTCCGTCGACACCGCCGTGCGCGCGACGGCGAGTGATGATCACACCAGACCGAAGCGATCAGCCGCACGCAAGTGGATGCGCGGCGCATTCCTCACGTTCCTGTTTGCCGGCGGCAGCGCCGCCGCGACCGTCGGCTGGGAGAAGCACGGCGACATCGCGACGCAGATGCTCGCCGAGTGGACGCCGACCTTGGCATCGTTGCTGCCGTCGACGTCGCGGACCGCGCCGGTCGCAGCCGCGCAAGCCGCTCCACCAGTCGCGCAGGAACAGCCTGTCGATCAGTCCGCACCGGCACCTGCAGCGCAGAGTGCTGCCGCAACGCCTGTATCTGTACCCGCCGCGACACCGCCCGATGCGACATCATCGGTGGAGTCGATGACGCGCGACATCGCCGCGATGGCACAGCAGATCGAGCAGCTCAAGGCCAACATTGCCGAATTGAAAGCAGGTCAAGAGCAGATGGTCCGCGAAATGGCTAAGCCATCAGCACCCAAGCCGGTCGCCGAGGCGAGACCGACGGTCAATCCGCCCGCACGCGTCTCGGCGCTGCCGCCGCGCGCGGCGGCGCCGCCGCCTGTTCGCAAACCGAAGCCCGTGGTGTCGCACACCTACATGCCGGCTTACACGCCGCCACCGCTCGCACCGCCGCCGCCGTCACAAGCAGCCGCAGTCCCGCCGCCGATGGCACCACCGGTTGCGGCAACGCAGTCCGTTGCCGATGATGACGGACCTGTCGTGCGTCCGCCGATGCCAGTCCATTAGGACTGCATCAAACGACAACGCAAGCTGTCCTGTTCGATGTGACGATGTGAGTCCGTGCGACTACGGTGATGCGTCTCTGCACGCAAAGAGAAAAGGCCGTCGGGATCTATGCCGCCGGCCTTCTCTTGCAGCTGCCGGTTCCCGGAGCCCGGTTCTGCTGCAATTCCATGCCTCATGATCACGCCGACATATTTAATAAAATCTTAAAGCGCCCGAACGTTGCACATCATTTCTGCGCCATAAGCACAGAGATTGCGCGCTCCGTTCATCGGTTGGATATCGACTCAGTGCTACCATCCAGCATGTTTTGAAGACTTCCGTTGAAGCCTTCTTCTTTTTGAGATTTGGGTCGTCACACCGGGGAATTCGGATGCCGTATTATTCCTTCGATCTCGTGGTCGGTGAAGAGTTCAAGAACCAGGGCGGAATCATTCTCGAAGACATCGAGGTCGCTTCCGATCGCGCCGTTCAATTGGCCTGCGAGCTGTCGCAGGTGAAGCCCGAGCTGCGGCGGACGGGTTGCGCCGTGCGCGTCACCGATCGCGATCATAACGAAGTCTATCGCACGCCGCTCGATCCCGTGCCGGCCTGGCGCCGCTAAGCTACGGCACCTCGCACAGGGGCGACAATCGCGCCCCGGCACCATTGCGGAGCGGCCCGCAGGGCGCTAGCCTCCTAAAAAACGAGGAGGACACTCAAGCATGCGCGCCCCTTTTCTGATGGCTGGCCTTTTGCTGCTCGCAGCTCCAGCTCAAGCGGCTGACGACCATACACGCTCGAACTATGTGACGATGGTCTTGCAGGCCTTTGCCGCCAAGGTCCAATGCCCCGGTACGGACGTGGTCTATCAGGACCTGGTGCAGAAGGCCCAACAGATGCAGCTGCCCGACGGCACCACCGAGCAGGTGCGCAAGGCCATTGCCTGGATGCACACCGGCGGCAAGATGGGCGAGAAGCAATCGGACGACATCATGGCGGAGGTCGCGGTTGCAACGCAGACGACCGATCTCGACCAGCGCCGGCTCGGCATGGGCAATTGGTGCGACAAGCAGAAGACCAACCTCGCCGGCCTGATCCGCGCCAAGGGCGGCTAGGCACGGTTCCGCTGTTAGGCACGGCGCGACGGAGCCGTCGTCCCGGCCCATAATCGTCACAATCCTGGCCAGGATGCCGGTCTCTTGAATAGGAGCCCCCATGAGGATCACTCATCTCGCCTTCGCCGGCGCGCTGGCGGTAAGCACTGTGCTGGCAGGGCCAGCGCTGGCGAGGAAGGCCGACGCTCAGAAGGGCGAGGACAAGGCAGCCTCATCGTCCTGCAGCGCCTATCAGCAGGCGGCGGACGGGTCGTGGGAGCAGCTCCCCTGCAAGGAGACCGGCGAGCGCGCACAGCCGCAGACGCAGCACAAGCCAGCGACGCAGGGAACCGATCAGAGCGAGCGCTAAGCCACCGCGACGGTGCGAACACCGCCGTACGACAAGGATGGAACCGGAAAGGGCTGGCTGCGCTCAGCTATGTGCCGGCCCGCGCATGATCTTCATGGCATCGGCGATATGACGCCATTCCTTGGCCTCATCGGCCTCGCCGCGACCCTCGCAGGCCTGTGCCTGTTCGGCAGCCTTGGCGATCGCCGCGAAACCATGCTGTTCCAGCATCTGCCGGGCGATGGTGTGAACCTGGACCTCGGGCATCATGGGCGCTCTCCCGTCTGTACCCGCGGCGCATCACGCCTGCGCCACGCAGGTCTCTGACAACGATGAAGGCCTGTATCTCGTTCCGCTGACGCACTGTTAGGGCCAAATGACAAAGGCAGCCCGCTGTGCCCAGCGGACTGCCTTGTCACCCACCCCAAATCGGGAGCGGCTTCGGCCGGGCACCCCTACCCGACCGCCACTTTCTTGCGTTCGAAATCGTTGGGCACTTCGATGTCGACCTCGAGGGTCGAGACCTCGTCGCCGCGCTCGAGCCGCACGATCACCTTGGTCGGATCCAGCAGCACATGCCTGGAGACGACGGCGAGAATTTCCTCACGCAGCACGCCGAGCAGATCGGGCTGGCCGCGCAGTCCGCGTTCGTGGGCAAGCAGGATCTGCAGCCGTTCGCGAGCGACGGGTGCGGACGCCTTGTTGCCGCGGAGAAGCCGGAGCAAACCCATGCTCATGCAGCCCTCCGTCGCAGCAGACGATCCATGAAGCCCTTGCGCTCGGTCGGCACCTGCATCGGCACGGTGTCGCCGCACAGCCTTCGCGCCGCGTCGATATAGGCCCGCGCGGGTGCGCCTTCGGCATTCGACAGCGTCACCGGCGTGCCGACGTTGGAGGCGCGCAGCACGTCCTGGCTCTCAGGGATGATGCCGAGCAGAGGCGTTGCGAGGATTTCGAGGATGTCGTCGATGGTCAGCATCTCGCCACGCGCGGCGCGGGAGGGATCGTAGCGGGTGATGAGAATGTGCTTCTCGACGCGCTCGCCCTTCTCGGCCCGCACGGTCTTGGAATCGAGCATGCCGATGATGCGGTCGGAATCGCGCACCGAGGAGACTTCCGGGTTGGTGACGATCACGGCTTCGTCGGCAAAGCGCATCGCCATGGAGGCGCCGCGCTCGATGCCGGCCGGGCTGTCGCAGATCACCCAGTCGAAACGGCTGCGCAAATCGTCGATGACCTTGCCGACGCCCTCTTCCGTCAGCGCGTCCTTGTCGCGGGTTTGCGAGGCCGGCAGCAGCCAGAGATTCTCCAGCCGCTTGTCCTTGATCAGCGCCTGCGGGAGTTTCGCGACGCCCTGCACCACGTTGATGAGGTCGAACACCACGCGGCGTTCGGCGCCCATCACGAGGTCGAGGTTGCGCAAGCCGACGTCGAAATCGACGACGACGACCTTGTCGCCGCGTTGCGCGAGCGCCGCGCCAAGCGCGGCAGTCGTGGTCGTCTTGCCGACGCCGCCCTTGCCTGATGTCACGACCAGTACCTTGGCCATTTGAAATATCTCCTTCCGGTCAGTTCAGCGCTGTAATTCGCATGGTGCTGCCTTCGAGCCAGGCCTGGGCAGGTCGGCCGCGCAAGGCTGCGTCGATATCGTCGGCAGTTTGATAAAACCCATCGATTGCAAGCAGTTCGGCCTCGATCTTCTGACAATAGATGCGTGCGCTCGCGTGACCGTTCACGCCAGCCATGGCGCGGCCGCGGAGCGCGCCGTAGATGTGGATGGAGCCGCCGGCGACGACTTCGGCACCGGAGCCGACCGAGCCGAGAATGGTGACGTCGCCTTCCGGGAAGATGATGGTCTGGCCGGAGCGCACCGGGCTCTCGAGCAGCAGCGAGGTCGGCTTGGTCTCAGCCTTCGCCTCCACCTTCTTCGGCGCGGTCGGCTCGATCACGCAGCTACGCCCGCCCGACAGTAGCGGCGGCATCGCCGGCGTCAGCCGGCCCTCCTCCACGCCCTCGATGCCGAGCACGCGGATGTTGCGGTCCTGAAGGCTGGCGAGCAGGTGATTGATGCCGGACTGGCTGAGATCGACCGAGGCCAAATCGACCACCACCGGCCGACCGGCGAAGAAGCCCGGCGAGCGTGCGATGGTGGCGTCGATCTCCAGCAGCCAATCCTGGATCGGAACCGTCGGCACGAAAACGAAAGCCACATAGGAGCGCCCGCGCAGGCGCACCATCTGGCGTTGAGGTTTTGCTAGGGCCTCCATGGCGGCCGACTCGTTCCCTGTTATTGAATGGTTAACGATGCGGCCGATATGGTTAATGGCTGGTTAATTTCTCCGTGGGGTTACGTGGTGGCGGTGCGCTGAACCAGGCGGCGCGGGCCCTCAGACATCCTCGACAAAGATCGAGAGCGCCTGTCGCAATTCCTTGTAGGCGCGTGGTCCGATCTTGGCGGCAAGCGCCTTGTCGCTCTCGGCAGCCGCCGGCCTCAGCCGACCCAGGAGCGTTGTGCCCGCCTCCGTCAAATGGAGCACGTAATAGCGGCGGTTGATCGCCGACGCGTTGCGCCGCACCAGGCCACGGCCTTCCAGATGATCCACCAGCCTGCCGAGACCAGCCCGCTCGATCGACAGCAGCTGCGCGACAGCGAGCTGGTTGACGCCGGGATTGGCGTCGATCACGCAGAGCACGGAAAACTGCGCGGGACTGATTTCGAACGCTGACAATTGCCGGCTGAACTCCTTGAAGATCCAGAGCTGCGCCCGGCGGATGGAATAGCCCAGCAGTTGCGAGAGATCGCCCAGCGCAAGCGGTTTTGCCCGAATCGGCTTCGTGCCGGACACGATGCGCGGCGCGGCTCGCGACGGCTTGGTCGTGCGTGACTGGGGTCGCTTGGCCGCGACCTGTTTTTTGACCCGTGCCTTGCCTGGCTGCATCGACGCGCATCCTTCGCAAATCCGGTGCACGCGCATCCGGCCGTGATTTGTGGATTCGGACAAGTCTAACGCAACGCCGTTGGATCGAGAAGCCGAGCGAAGCCTGCCACCACGTCTACAGCTTCTACGACAGGTTGCACGGCAATATCGCGGAATGCGTCATGTTGACACGGCTACATGGCTCGCCTAAGGATCGTGAAAACCTGCCGTACCGCGCGCGGGTTCAAGGGGAGCGAACGTCCGTGCCGTCATCTGGAATGGGCACCGATCCGCATGCCACAGGCATCGCGGCGGAATGGTTTTGCGCGCAATTGAAGCTGCGTTGTGGCTTATCGCCGGCGCGCGCACGTCTCCCGACTGCAAATTCAAAAATGTTTTCGATCACGCGATCGCTCCACCGGACGGCGGTGCGCCGGGTGCTCGCGTTCAATCATCAACGACGAAACTGGGAGGGCATGACATGAAACGAATTTTCCTCGCCTCGACGATCATCGCGACATGGGCGTCTGTCGGTCCGCAGGTATCAGCACATGGGCTGCCGCCGAGCGGCGTGGCCCCGCGCGCGTCCTGCACCGCCCTCACCGGACTCAATCTGCCGAACACCCAGATCCTGAGCGCGACGCAAAAGTCGGGCTATTGCAACGTCGTCGGCATCATCAACAAGCGCGTCTCCACGCAGGATCCTGACCACTTCACCTACGGCATCGGCTTTGCGCTCAACCTGCCCAACACATGGCATGGCCGCTTCGAGATGATGGGCGGTGGCGGCACCGACGGCAGTCTCAATGCCGATCCGCAAGGCGCGGCCGGCGTCGAGGTCGGCCAGGGCTGGGCCGTCGCGGTCGATGATGGCGGCCACGAGGACCTCGCGACCAATGTCGTCGGCGGCTATCAAGACGACGACGCCAATGCCGGCGGCTCGGCGCATTTCGCGATCGATGCGCAGGCGCGCCGCGACTACGGCTACAACGGCATCGAAAAGACCGCGACGACCGCCAAGCAGATCATCTCTTATTTCTACGGCTTGGACACCGTCTACTCCTACATCATGGGTTGCTCGAACGGCGGCCGCGACGCGATGGTCGCCTCGCAACGATCGCCCTGGCTGTTCGACGGGGTGATCTCGCAAAACCCCGGCTTCAACCTGCCGCAAGCGGGCCTCGCCGAAGCCTGGAACGAGCAGGTGCTCGGAACGCTTTCGACCAGCAAGGACGTCAACGGCCAGCCGTTCATTCCTGACACCTTCCCGCAGCAGGACCTTCAGGTGGCGTCGGCCGCGATCCTGAGCGCCTGCGACGCGCTCGATGGCCTCGTCGACGGCATCATCGACAACTACCACGCCTGCACGGCCAAGAAGGTGTACCCGGCGCTCGCAAGCTACACCTGCGGCACCGGCTCGCATGGCAGCACGCCGCATGGCGGCACCTGCCTCACAAGCGGCCAGGTCGGCGCACTCAAGAAGATCTACACCGGGCCGGTCAACTCCAGGGGCGAGCGGCTGTATTCGAACTGGTTCTGGGATGCCGGCATCTGGACGCCGCCCACCGCATTTGGCGCGGGCTGGCAATTCTGGAACGTCGTCACCGGACCGGTGCCCAAGGTCAACACCGCGATCAATCTGACGCTCGGCGCCGGCGCGATCCCGATGATCTTCCAGACGCCGCCCGTGGTCACGCCCGTCAACGGACCGACCGGCCAGGAAGCCTTCGTGTTCAAGTTCAATTTCGACACGGACGCGCCGAAGATCTTCACGAAAACGGCGGCCTACCCGGAAAGTTCGATGGACTTCATGGCGGCGGTCGCAACCGATTTGCATCCGTTCAAGTCGCGCGGCGGCAAGCTGATCATCTCGTCCTCGGTCAATGACGGCATCTTCTCGGGCGCCTCGATCGCCCGCTGGTATCGCCACATGAACCAGCGCATGGACAATCGGGCGACCGATTTCGCGCGGCTGTTCATGATACCCAACATGGCCCATTGCGGCGGCGGCGCAGCTACCGCCAGCTTCGCCACGAACGAGCTCAAGGCCATCACCGACTGGGTCGAGAACGGCATCGCCCCCGAACGCATTATCGCGGCCAATACCAACACCACGTCGCCCTACCCGACCGGTGGCGTGTTCGATCCCCGCATCGCCCAGAACTTCCCGACCGGAGGCACGCGCCCGCTCTGCGTCTATCCCAAGATTGCCTCGTACAAGGGCAGCGGCCTGACCAGCGATGCCGCCAACTTTGCCTGCGTCGACCCCGGCTTCAGCCGCGGCGGCGACCACGACTTCCACGACGATGACGACGGGCGTGGCGGCGACCGGCATTGATCGCCACGCACTTGCAATGACGGAGCAATCGGTATCGTCGGCACGCGCTCTCGTGTCCCGGACACGCTGCAACGCCTCTTAGCGTTGCTGCGCGGAGCCGGGACCCAGAAGCCACGAGTCCTCACAGCATGGGCCCCGGCTCTGCAGCGCACCGCCGAAGAGGCGCTGCGCTGCGTCCGGGGCACGGGAGGAGGGTTAGGTGCCGCAACGAATCTATCCGCAGCCCCTCGCTTCACGTCGCCTCCTCGTACACGCCGGCAATGAAATCGCCGAATGTCGGCGCAAGCGGCAGCACGTAGCCCCATCTGTCGGACATTGCCTCCGCAAGCGTCCACGGCTTCTCGTATTCGGCGACCTCGTGATCGATGAACCAGATCCGGCCGAAATGCGCCGTGTCGATCGTCATGCAGATCGGATTGCCACCGTGATCGCTCATGATCCACAGCAGTTCATCGACGGTCGGCCATTGCGGCGTCTCGCGCGTCCGCACCAGCGAGCATTCGTCGCCGCGTAATCCCAGCACTTCCTGGATCGCACCGGCCCAATGCCCTTGCGGCCAGTTGAATTCGGCTGAGCTCTGGAAATAGCCACCGGCGCAGCTCAACAGGAAGCTGCGATAGTCGTCCGGCAGGCGGCAACCAAGCGCCTTCTCGAACGATGCGAGCGCGGCTTCGGTCGGCGACCCGCCTGCTGCGCTATCGACGCCCGCGATGAATTCGGCAATGTCCATGCATTTCTCTCCTCGGCGCGTGCGCGCGCCATGGCTTCGTCGCATCCGTCGGGACGCGGGTTCGAAGCCGGAGAAGAACGTTGCCTAGAGTAGCTTTGCGCTCACAAACAGCGCGCGCACCGCGTTGGTCGCCTGCACCGCGAGCATGGCGTTGTCAGCAGCACCCTCGAGCGCATGGACGGCGTCCTCATGCAGCGAGCGGAATTCCATCCACTCGACCGATTTGAAATTGGTGAGGAATTGATAGGCTTGGCCGACGGTCGCGATCGCCAGCGTGTCACCGTTCAGCTTGATCTTGAACGTCGTGCGCAGCGGGGTCTCGGAGCTTGCTGGATCACTCATGGGCTGCTTCTGGACGACAACGGCTTAACGAAGGGAAAACGGCAGCCCCGCCGCAGGTAAACGTCAGACATCGAATATCAGGAATCGGTGCTGCCACGCTGCGAGGCGGTCGTCGCACCGCTCAAGCTCGGCACCACGACCAGGCGGTTGAACTCGCCATTGTCGTAGGCCTTGAGGAAGCGATCATAGTCCTTGATCGAGACACAGCCGTTGGAATCGCCACGCGGCCCGAGCATGTAGGTGTGGGTGAGCAGGCCGACGCGGCCGAGCGCGCTAGTGCCGTCGGTCGGCGTCATGCGCAGGGCCCGTACGCCATGGAACAGTTTTTCGCGCGGCTTGAGGTCGTAGGTCGCGGGCGGGGTCGCGCCAACCATGCGCTGGTCGACATGATCAGGATCGTCCATCAGGGCGCCCATGCCCGAATGGGCCTCGATGGCGACCCCGCTCGGCAAATAGAGCGCCTTGGCCTTGATGTCATAGACCGCTGTCCGCGAATCGTAGCCGAGCGCGGCGAGATCCGGCGCCCTGCCGAGCAGGCCGTCACCGGGCGTCAGCGACGCTAGCCTGATCTTGTCGGTGAATTTTTCGAAGAAATTGCGATTGTCGACGCGAGGATTGCTCTCGGCAAACGCTTGGCTCGAGGCGATCTGCGCGCTGAAGTCCGCCTGCACCGGCCGCGAGCGCGGCATCGGCACGGCGTCGGCGCGCTGCGAGGATCTCGCCGACTCTTCCGTGGCAGCCTGGTCGTTGTCGGCCAGGGTCGAGCGCCAGTCGTCGCCCTGAAGCTTCTGGGCGAGCATCGCCTTGGCGTCGCGCAGCTTGAGCTGGACCGCATTCAGCGCGGAGCGCTCCATCGTCCGCAAGCCAAGCTCGCGCGCGGGCGGATTGCCCGACAGCGAGGCGAAACGGTCTTCGAAGGAAGGTGCATTAGACGGCGGCAGCGCGGCGGAAACCAGCGGCGTGGAAGCGCCAATATCCGCGACCCACGCGGCGGCGCCCAGCGCCAGCGCGATGGCAGCCATAGACAGCAATATTGTCTCGGCTCGCCCAATACGGCGGCGCGACAACAGCCTCTCGGCGCTTGCGCGGTCGGAAACCATTAGATCCCCAAATCAACCCCCGGGGGGCCCAACCCCCACCCGGAGACTCTGTACCAGCTAGCACATTGGGAGCCAAAAGTTAGGCATAATCACGGCCGGCAAGCCCTGAAGAGGTATCATATAACCCAATCAGCCAATCTAGCGTGCTTCGCCAGAGCCCAGGATCCGGCTTTCCGCGCCTGACATCCCGGCAGCTCTCGATCGAAAGGCCTGGCCGGCGCCACCTGCCGGCGCTCGCAGCGTAAACCCGCGCTTAACAGGCGCCCCCTATTTTACAGAGAAAATCATTCGCCTCCCAAGTCAATTGCCGGACGGACCATGAAAATCGGTACGCTGCTGACCACCGCCATCGTCTCGCTCTCGACAGTCGGCGGCGGCCTCGCCGTCTATGTCGCCGTCACGAAGTACCAGACCATCGAACGGATCTCCGAAGCGCAGGGCCGGCTCGCGATCGCCCGCGCCGTCAGCGACATCCCGCGCTACCTCAACCCCGAACGCGGCTTTGCCACCAATATCCTATATGGGCCCGCCACCGTCGACCCGGCGCAGCTCGCCGAACACGACAAGCTGCGCAAGCAGACCGACGGCGCGCGCGACAAGATGAACGCGCTGCGCAAGGAGCTGCCCGGCTCCTTCGACGACGGCAACACCATCGGCAGCAACATCGACGGCCTCAACTCGAAATTCACAGCCTTGCGCGAGGCCGTCGACAAGGCGATCGCGGGACCTGCCGACGCGCGCAAGGACGCCGCCAGGAAGATCGTCGCCGACAATGCCGTACTCAACACCGGCGTGACCGCGCTGCTCAACGAGCAGGTGCGTCGCATGGCGATCCTCAACGGCGATGCCTACCGCCAGTCCAACTACGCCAACATCGCCATGACGCTGCGCGACATCGGCGGTCTCAATGCCAGTTTGCACAAAAACCTGGTCGGTTCGAAGAAGGTTGCAACCGACGCCGAGAAGGCCGACGTCGCCCGCATGCAGGGGCGCAACGACCAACTCGTGATGTCGCTGATGGAATTGCGCGGCAATCCGACCACCCCCGCCAACGTCGCTGCGTCGCTGGAGACGCTGAACTCGGCCTATGTCGAAGGTTTCGGCCGCGAGCTGAAGCTCGTGAAGGACGGCGCGGCGACTGGCAAATACGAAATCGACGTCGAGACCTTCTATCAGGGATCGCAGCGCGGCCTGGGCTCGGTCATCGGCGTCCGTGATGCCTTCTACGACAACGCCGAGCAGATCCTCGCCGGCGCATCCGCCGCCGCGCGCACCAGCTTCACCATCGCGCTCGCCGGCCTCCTCGCCGTGCTTATCGCCAGCGCCGGCCTCATCGTGATGGTCCGCCGCCGCGTCTGCGCCCCCATCGTCAGCCTGACGACGCGGATGTCGCGGCTTGCCGATGGCGACGTGGCCGAGGACATCCCCGGCGCCGAACGCTCCGACGAGATCGGGGCGATGGCTGCGGCCGTCCAGGTGTTCAAGGACAACATGATCCGCGCCGACAGGCTCGCCGCCGAGAAGCAGGCCGAGAACGACGGCAAGATGCGGCGCGCCCAGGCGCTCGACGAGTTGACCCGCGCGTTCGAGGCCAAGGTCGGCGAACTCGTCGGCGGCCTGTCGCAGGCGTCCTCCACGATGGAGAGCACCGCACAATCGATGACCTCGACCGCAGCCCAGACCAACAGCCAGGCCGCGGTCGTTGCCGCCGCTTCCGAGCAGACCTCGACCAACGTGCAGACGGTGGCTAGCGCGACGGAAGAGCTGACCTCGTCGATCGCCGAGATCGGCCGTCAGGTGGCGCAATCAACGGAGATCGCAGCCCGCGCCGTCGACAACGCCCGCCGTACCGGCGACACCGCACGTGCGCTCGCCGAGGGTGCGCAAAAGATCGGTGATGTCGTCACGCTGATCCAGAGCATCGCGGAGCAGACCAATCTGCTCGCGCTCAACGCCACCATCGAGGCCGCCCGCGCCGGCGACGCCGGTCGCGGCTTTGCCGTCGTCGCATCCGAAGTGAAATCGCTGGCCGGCCAAACCGCCAAGGCCACCACCGAAATCTCTGAGCAGATCACCGCGATCCAGGCCGCGAGCGACGAGACCGTCAACGCGATCCGTAACGTCGCCGACGTCATCGCCGAGATCGACCAGATCGGCACCGCGATTGCCGCCGCGATCGAGGAACAGGGCTCCGCCACCAGGGAGATCTCCCGCAGCGTTCAGGAGGCCGCCCGCGGCACCCAGGAGGTCAACTCCAATATCACAGGCGTGCAGCGCGCCGCCGACGATACTGGTGCAGCCGCGCAAGAAGTTCTCGGCGCCGCCGAGCAGCTCTCGACGCAGTCGCGCGACCTCGCCGGCCAGTTCGACCGCTTCCTCGGTGAGGTCAGGGCTGCGTAGGCAAGATCCGCAACGACGCGAGAGTTCGCAGCCCCGGAACCGTCCTCGCGGCGAAGCGGTATCAATACGGCGGCGCCTTGCGCCCCCGCTGCGTTTTCGCCGCTTCGATCCACCAGGTAAGATCATCGGCAAAGCGCGGGAACGAGCGTTCCAGCGCCTTGCCGCCCTCGCCGATCGGTTCACCTTCGGCTGACAGCGTCTGCGCGATCGGCCCGACGCCGATGGTGCTCGAAATCACCACCATGCCCATCTCCGACAGCGTACCGTGCCAGGCAGTCGAGGCACGTGCGCCGGAGAGACGACCGGCGGAATAACTCACGATCGCGGCCGGTCGCCAGAACCACTCTTCGAGGAAGTGATCCGTGAGGTTCTTGAGGCCGGGCTGAATGCCCCAATTATATTCGCCGGTGACGAAGACAAAGCCGTCAGCGCTGCGGATCTGCCCGGCTAATTTCTCCAGCGCCTCGGGCGCGGTGCCTTTGGGATATTCCTTGTACATGCGGTCGAGCATCGGCAGGCCGATTGCCTTGGCGTCGATGAACGCGACCTCATCGCCGCGACCGCGCAGGCGATCGATGACGAAATTCGCGAGGCGGATGCCCATGCGGTCGGAACGATAGGAGCCGTACAGGACGAGGATGCGGTTGCTCATGGCCGGCAGGCTAGCACGAAACCGGACGCCGCCCCCAATCGCTTTGTCGTGCTAACGCCGGCGTCCCCGCTCCAGCGTTTCCGATGGCGCCTCGCCGAACTGCTCGCGATAGCTTCGCGAGAAATCGGACAGGTGCCAGAATCCGAACGCGAGCGCGACGGCCTTGACGCTATCGGCACCGGCGAGCAGCCGCTGGCGCACAAGCCACAAGCGACGCAGGCGCAAAAAACGATGCAGGCTCATCCCGCGATAACGCCGCACCACGTCATGCATGGTGCGGACCGAGAGGCCGAGCTTGCGCGCGACCTCCTCGCTGTAGATGGGCTGGGCGAGATCGTCCGAGAGCAAAGCGCGAATTTCCTGAAACATCTTGAAGTTCCGCTCGTCATTCGGCCACTGCGTCCAGCGTGCGGGAACGACGTCTGCGATCGCCGCATCGACAGCGCCAATCAGGGACTCCCGCATGCCCGTCGCCTTCAACGACACCTCGGCGGCATCGATTGGCTCGGACGCGGCCGCCACGACCTCCGTGACGGTACGCCGCAGCCGGTGGATGGCCGCAGCGCTGGTCTCGAACAATTTGAAGCTCGATGGTGCTTCCGGCCAGCCGCGATCCGTCACGCGCGGCCTGAACACCAGTGAGGCGATCTGTCGCTCCACCTCCTCAATGGTGTTGTAAGTGGCACCGCCGTCCCCGATGACGATGACGGAGCGATCTTGCTGCGCACCGTTGAAGCGAATGGGCACCTCGCTATCGTCCATCGTAAATCCGATCGCGGTGCAATCGGCGACGAGCTGCGCATCGACCACGCGCGGAAAGGTGCGCGTGACATTCACGTCGCATCCGGGCAGACGCAGGATGATCTGCTCGGCAGAGATCCTTCGCACGAACGGCGTGAACTCGACATTCAGGCCGCGGATCGAACTGCGAAACTCATCGACGTCTGAAAAGCGAAATATCTTTGGCGCCAACCCTGACGCATCATCAACATTGGTCATGACAAAATGAAAAGCGACGTCGCGAAACGACGTGCTGCACCCGGCGACAGTTACCGGTGTGATTTCTCCCCCTCAAACGCCCCGCAAGACCGAAAGAATCGTCCTGCCCACGCGTCAGTTGGCGTGGGTTAAATCCAAAGGACAAGCAAACGGTTCGTGTCCTGCCAAATTTCGATATCGTTTCCGACACGCAGAAGGTGCATTGATACCCAGAGACCCGAGAGTCTAAATTTCAAATTAACGCCCATAGAGCGCAATGACTGGTGTTGGTTAGTCGAAATTTATTTGAGATCAGGCCCCTGCCATGATGGCAACTTCGCCTGCCGATATTTTGGTTGAGCTGGAAGAGGCGGTCGCAACATGTCCGTTGGACCGCTGCGCGCGCATCCTCGAAGGCATTGTGCAACTGCTCACCGGCAGTCGCGACCGGTCTCAGGAGTTGCTCGCCGATGTCGTTGACGGCGTTCTGCTTCGTTTGACGGAGCGGGTCGAGACCGGCGCGCTGGTTCGACTTAGCATCACGCTTGCCGAGCTCAAGGTGGCGCCGTCCAAGACGCTGCGACGTCTCGCCTCACACGACGACCCCGACGTGGCCTGTCCCCTCCTGCTCAAATCGCAGGCGCTCGATGCAGCCGATCTCGCTGCGCTCGCGGCCTCCTGCGGCGAGCGACATCTGCGCGCAATCGCGGCGCGCATCTGCATCGAGCCTGCTGTCACCGAGGCGCTGATCACGCGTGGCGAGCAGATCTGCCTCACGCTGATCAAGAACCCTGGAGCACAATTCTCCGAGGCCGCCTATGCCACGCTGATTGCCGGGGCCGATCAGGATGGCGAGATTGCGAAGGCGCTGGTGCTCCGGCCCGGCATCCCCGACGTGGTTGTGCGGAGATTGCTCTCCGCCCCTTCCAGCAAGACGGCACCGACGAAGTCCAACGCAGCTTCCGTTCCGCCCGCCCAGGATGCAGCGCCTGCCCTCCAGAAGCGGCCCTCCTCGGACGATTATGCCAGCGCAAGGCCGGAGATCGTTGCGCTCAACCGCGTCGGCAAGCTCAACGATTCCACGGTGAATCGTTTCGCGATCCGGGGCGAGACCGCCAATCTGCTCACCGCCCTGTCGGTGCTGTCAGGGACTCCGATCGAGATCGTTGAGCATGTCATGATTGACGAGGATTGCGAGGGCCTGGTGATGGCCTGTCGGGCCTCGCGCCTGAACTGGGCAACCACGCTCGCGATCCTGAGCAACCGCAGCGGCGTACGGCTCTCGTTCGCCCAGCGCGAACGCGCGCAGCTCATTTTCGAAACGCTTCTGTTGTCGACCAGCCAATGGACGGTGCGCTGGGGTGAAATCGCAGCAAGCGCAAACAAGAGCGATCCGGGGCATCGCGGCGCGAAAATGGGGACTAGTCGATGAAATTCGACGGCCGCAAGGACGCTCGCGTGAAATTGGACCACCGGCAGCCCGTCAATCTGATGGGTTCGGACGGTACCTGGCGGCGCAGTTGCACGCTGCTCGACGTCTCGCAAACCGGCGCCAAGATCGAGGTCGAGGGGACGCTCGACGTGCTGCAAGCCAAGGAATTCTTCCTGGTGCTGTCGTCGACCGGGCTGGCCTATCGACGTTGCGAGTTGGTCTGGATCGACGGCACCATGGCCGGCGTGCACTTCATCACCACAGACAACAAGAAGAAGTCGGCGGCCGCGACGGCTGCCGCCAAGCAGAACGAAACCGCAAGCAAATAGGCAGATCATCAAACCCGCGTAAACCAGGAGAGCCGTGCAGAACGCGCGAACCATAGTCAGCCCCGTCAAAGCCGACGGCAGCCTCCGAGCGGCGCAATCGGCGCGCCCTTTCGTGCATGTGCTCGCCGATTCCTCCGACAAATTGTCGGGCATCTGCGCTGCGCTGGAGTCGCAATTCGCCATCGCGGGCGAACGGCTCGACGCGGAAGCCAAGCTGTCGCAGGTTCCGTATGCCATCGTCATTCGCGCGGAACTGCGTGACCTCGGCACCATCGCGGCCATCAAGAAGCGGTCCACGAGACTGGCAAAGGCCACCAAGCGCATCTTCCTCGTCGAGCATTCCTCTCACGTCTGCATCGCGCAAGCCTATGCGCTCGGCGCCACGCTCGTTCTTCCCGGCCCGGTCAACAAGACCAAGCTGCTGGCTGCATTGGCGGACCCAGCCGAGCCGACATCGGAGCAGGCAGCCGCTTCAACCCTGCCCGATAACGCCGTGGAGACGGCGGCCACCGCCATCGCATCGATGTTCACGGCCGTCACGCTGGGTGAGCCTCTCGATATCGACGGCACCAAGGACGCCGGCCGCAAGATCGCCGAACGCATCACCGAGCACGGCCTGTCCGAATGGCTGACCACGGTACGCCGTCATCACGAGGGAACCTACCAGCACTGCCTGCTGGTAACAGGCGTCGCAATCGACTTCGGATTAAGCTTGGGCGTCGGGCAAGCCGATCTGGAGCGCCTGTATTCGGCGGCCATGTTCCATGACATCGGCAAGGCCCAGATCCCGCTCGCGATCCTGGATAAGCCCGGCCGGCTCGATGCGGACGAGCGCACCTTGATCGAGACGCATCCGGTCGCGGGTTACGACTTTCTCAAGGACCATGAGAAGATCTCGCCGGAGATTCTCGATGCGGTCCGGCACCACCATGAATATCTCGACGGCAGCGGGTACCCCGACGCACTGGCCGGAGGCAGCATCAACGACATCGTTCGCATTCTCACGATCTCCGACATCTTCGGAGCACTGATCGAGCACCGGCCCTACAAGCCGACGATGCCGCGCGTCGACGCCTACAATCTTCTCTGCGGGATGACCGGAAAGCTGGAGAAGGCGCTGGTCACCTCCTTCAAGGACGTCGCGCTCTCAAGGTAACGCGCGCCCGATCTTCGACAGGGAGTGACGTCACGGGTAAGCTGCGAACTAATGCGTCGCCCGGAATTTGATGCGACGCGGGATCGAGCGGCAGGCCAGTCCTTCCGCGAGCAGCTTCATGTCCTCATGCTTGCCGCTGCAGATCAGCCTGCCGAACTCTTCAGGCGTGAAGGGAAGACTGGGATCGTCATCGATCGGGCGCCGCATCCGCGGGCCGAAGAACCATCGAACCAGGATAGCCAGCCGCAGCATGTCAATTCCCTCGCGCCAGCATCAAACCCTTGAGTCCGTGTATTGTTCCTCCTGCACGGTGGAGATTGCAAGAGGCGCTGAGGAGTCCGCACGAAAAAAATCGCAAGGGAATAATTTCCTTCGCCCTCTCCTGTTCAGTCAGCGAAGCCGACGTCGCGCACGAAATCGTGGTTGCCCTCACGGTCCGAACGAACGGCGTTCGCGGCAAAGTTGTCGTCGGGATAGCTCATCGCGACGCAGGTCAAGGTCACCTCATCCGCCGGAATCCTTGCGACCTCACGCACGATGTCGGAGCAAATGATGCCTTGCCCGTTGATGACAAGTCCTCCCCGCCCGTTCACATGATATCTGCAACATGTCTCCGGTTGCCGGTGCGGCCCGCGAAATCTATGCTAACCCGCAAGCAAGACCAAGAACCCAGTGAGGACTTGATAATGGCTGCTGCGCTCGATCCCGTCATCGCAGAGATCATTCCGAAGCTGCCGCTGCGCGATCCCACCGCGATGACGCCACAGAGCGCCCGCGAATCCTTGCGCGCACTGGCTGCCGCGCGCGCGGCCGTGCCGCCCCCGCCCGTCGATACCGTGCATGATATCAAGGTGAAGGGCGGCGCCGGCCCGCTCGATGCACGTGTTTATCGAGATTGCAGCGGATCCGCGCCGACCGTATTGTTCTTCCACGGCGGCGGCTGGGTCGCCGGCGACCTCGATACCCATGACCGGCAGGCTCGCAATCTCGCAAGAGAGACCGGCGCAGTCGTGGTATCCGTCGACTATCGCCGCCCGCCGGAAACGCGTTTTCCCGGCGCTTTCGACGACGCTTTCGCTGCTGCCCGCGACGTGATGGACCGCATCACGGAATTTGGCGACGATGCCAAGCGCGTCGGCGTCGCCGGCGACAGCGCCGGCGGCAATCTCGCGGCCGCCACCGCAATCGCCTGCCGCGAAGCCGGCATCAAGCTCGCAGCGCAACTGCTGGTCTACCCCGCGACCGACGTCGTAGGTGGATACGCCGATGCGCGCGAGAACGCGCGCTTTCGGTCACGCGCTGAGAATGCCGAAGGCTATTTCCTCTCGCGCGCCGTGATGGAATGGTTCGCCGGACATTATCTCGCTGACCTCAATCACGCAGCCGACTGGCGGGTCTCGCCGCTGCGGGCCTCCTCGCTCGCCGGCCTCGCGCCCGCGATCGTCACCACCGCCTGGTTCGATCCGTTGCGCGACGAAGGCGCGGCTTATGCGAAGGCGCTGGAAGCCGCCGGCGTGCGGGTGAAGCATCATGAGGGCGCCGGGCTGATCCACGGCTATTTCGGCCTCGGCGATGCTTCCGAGGTCGCTCGCGCCGAGGCACAGCGCGCCCGCGCCGATTTCAAGGTGTTGCTGGCGCGCGGGGTCTGAGCGTGCTGCAAACAGGCTGGGCCAGATTGCTACGTCAGCTTCCTGTCAGCTTGCTCGCTATCGTGCTGCCGATCGCGGCCGCCTCCGCAACTCCGCGGACGGTCTATTTCCCCAGCGCCGATGGCCATACTGCGCTGACCGCCTACCTGTTCGAGCCGAGCACGCCAGGCCCCTGGCCCGCAATCGTCATGCTGCACGGGCGCGGCGGACCTTATTCCACCAACGTCAATGTCGATTGCACCTTCGTCGGTGCCGCAACCGCCTCGCCCTGCAATGCGAACGGCTTGTCGAAGCGCCACATGATGTGGGGCGAATATTGGTCCCAGCGTGGCTACCTCGCCTTGCTGCCTGACAGCTTCGGCCCGCGCGGCAAGGCGCACGGCTTCGGCCGCTTCACCCATGACAATCCCGATCGCGCTGATGTCAACGAGCTGACCGTGCGTCCGCTCGACGCGCAAGGTGCCCTCAATTATCTGCTCGGCCGAGGCAACGTCATCGCGTGGCAGATCTTTCTCCAGGGCTGGTCCAACGGCGGTAGCACGGCGCTGAACGTGATGATCCGACAAGGAAACCCGCAAGGAAACGAGCAAGGCAATCAGGCCGGCTATCGCGGTGCGCTCGTGTTCTACCCAGGCTGCGGAGAGGCCGCGTTGCTGGCGCCGACCATCTCCACCATCGCTCCAATTGCCATGTTTCTTGGCTCTGACGACGAAGAGGTCTCGCCGCTGATCTGCCAGCACGTCGCCGAGCGGTCGCAACAGGCGGGTACCCGGATCGACGTCACCCTCTATCCAGGCGCGACCCATGACTTCGACGAGCCATCGTCCAGCCGGCAGACGACATCAGGGAATCAGGCCGCCATGGACGACGCCCTCGTCAAGGCCGCTGGCATCCTCGAGCGCTGGAAAAAATGAAGCGCGGACCGATACCGCGCCGCGATCCTGCTTGATTGCGCCATGATTCCGGGCTCCAATCCGCATGCCATTTTTGGTTTAGGGAGACACCCAATGATGAAACGGATTTTCCTGGCTGCGATCGTTGCCACCTTCGCAGCAGGCTCGGCCCTTGCGGACGATACCTGCGAGAGCAAGGCCGTCGGCAAGGACGGCAAGGCGCTCGCCGGCGCAGCCAAGACCTCGTTCATGAAGAAGTGCAAGGAAGACGCCTGCACGCCCAAGGCCGTTGGTTCCGACGGCAAGGCGCTCGCCGGCGCCGCCAAGAACAGCTTCATGAAGAAATGCGAGATGGGCGCGTAACGCCTGTGCATTTGCGGCTTCTTTAGCGAGCAATCGTCAAACGAACGACGTCATGGCCGGGCTTGTCCCGGCCATCTTCGTTTTGATTTCGAAAAAGAAGAGAGCAAAAACTTTCGTCACCTCCCCGCGCATTACAACCCTAGACAGAAAGCCTTGGCTGACGGATCATGGTGTGCTGAGCGAAGTGGGGCGCATCACCGAGACTTTCCAGGCAAGGGAGATCGAGATGTCGCAAGTTCGAGTGCGTGATCACGTAGTGGCGACAATGAGCGTGCTGTTCGCACTGTTCATCAGTTTCGGCGTCGCGCATGCAAGGGGCGTCGGTCTGCCCAACGTCATGGTTCTGGCAACCGGCGGCACCATCGCCGGCTCCGGGGCGAGCAGCACCACCGTGGTCGGTTATACCGCAGCCACTGTCGGCATCGACACTCTCCTGAACGCCGTCCCCGAGTTGAAGACGGTGGCCAACGTCAAGGGCGAGCAGGTTTTCCAGATCGCCAGCGAGAACATGAACAATGACTACTGGCTGAAGCTCGCAAAGCGCGTCAACACGCTCCTCGCGCAAGACGACGTGGACGGGATCGTGATCACGCACGGGACCGATACGATCGAGGAAACCAGCTATTTCCTGGATCTGGTGGTCAAGAGCAAAAAGCCGGTCGTCGTCGTGGGTGCAATGCGGCCGTCGACCGCGATCAGCGCGGATGGGCCGATCAATCTCTTCAATGCCGTGATCCTCGCAGGTAGTGAGGAAGCGGTCGGCAAGGGCGTGCTCGTTGCGCTCAACGATCAGATCAACGCGGCGCGCGATGTCACCAAGAACAACACCTCGACGGCAGACACCTTCCGCACACCTGAACTCGGCTTCCTCGGCTACATGCAGGGCAACAAGCCGTATTTCTATCGCCAATCGACCCGCCGGCACACGGCGGACTCCGAGTTTGACGTCTCCAACCTCGATACGCTGCCGCGAGTCGATATCGTCTACGGCTACGCCAACATGGACCGGGTGCCGATCGATGCGTTTGTCGCTGCCGGCGCCAAGGGGATCGTGCATGCCGGCACGGGGGACGGCAGCCTTGCTCGACCCGCGATTGAGCCGGCTCTCGACGAGGCCCACAAGAAGGGGGTCACGATCGTTCGCAGCAGCCGTGTCGGTAACGGCATCGTCGCGCGCAATGGCGAAGCCAAGGACGACGAACACGACTTCGTCGTCTCGGACACGCTCAATCCACAGAAGGCGCGCATCCTGCTGATGCTGGCGTTGACCAAGACGTCAGATACCAAGGAAATCCAGCGGATGTTCTATACCTACTAGACCGTCCCTCACTCCCGCTTGAAGCGGTAATCAAAGGCGGCGCCGAACGGCTTGATTAGTCCAGCCGTCGGCGCCGGAAAGTGGATCGGCAGGATCAGCGTGTCGGTGTCGGCGACGGAAGCGAAGAACTTGCGGCGCGACACCGCAGACTGCTTCGCATCCCAATCAGGTTTTGCCGACCAATCCGGCTCGCGGCATTGGATCTGGTGATGCATGAGATCGCCGGCGACGACCGCACGCTGTCCCTTCGAAACAATGTTCACGCAGCAATGGCAGGGCGAATGCCCCGGCGTCGGCGTCAGCGTGACGGTGTCATCCAGCGCGTAGTCGTCGTCGACGAGCAGCGCCTGCCCGGCTTCAACGATCGGCAAACAATTGTCGCGAAAGACCGTGCCCGGCGGATTGTTGCCCTTGGCATTCTCAGCCTCCCATGCCGCATACTCGCCCTTGTGAAAGACGTATTTCGCATTCGGGAACGTCGGCACCCAGCGGCCGTTGCGCAAGGTGGTGTTCCAGCCGGTATGATCAATGTGCAGATGCGTGCAGAAGACGTAGTCGATCTGCTCGAAGCCGATGCCGAGCGCGAACAATTCATTGCGCCAGCGCTCCTTGCCGGGAAAGTCGAACGGCGGCGGATGCCCCTTGTCCTCGCCGGTGCAGGTATCGACCAGGATGGTGTAGCGCGGCGTGCGCACGACGAATGTCTGGTAGGTGATGACCATCATGCCGTGTGCGGCGTCGAACACCTCCGGCTCCATCGTCGGCAGATGCTGCCTGAACACGCCGTCGTCATATCCAGGGAAAAAATCCTGCGGCCGCCGCCACGGCCCCTCCCGCTCGATCACCGCGTCGATGGTGATGTCGCCGATCCGAAGCTGCTTCATGGTCGTTTCGCTCCCTTTTTTTTGAGAGCGTAACGGGAGCCATCAGCGCGTCAAGACGCGCGGCGGAATGCTAGCTCCGCAGCCCCGGCGCTTCCTGGCCGGTCCGCGCGACGTATTCCGTGTAGCCGCCGCCATATTGGTGGATGCCCTCAGGCGTGAGTTCAAGCACGCGGTTCGACAGGACGCTGAGGAAGTGGCGATCATGCGAGACGAACAGCATGGTGCCCTCGAAATCCGACAGCGCATTGATCAGCATCTCTTTCGTGGCGAGGTCGAGATGGTTGGTCGGCTCGTCCAGCACCAGGAAGTTCGGCGGATCGAACAGCATCTTGGCCATCACGAGCCGCGCCTTCTCGCCGCCCGAGAGCACGCGGCAGCGCTTCTCGACGTCGTCGCCGGAGAAGCCGAAGCAACCCGCAAGTGCGCGCAGCGAGCCCTGCCCCGCGGTCGGAAATTGGTCTTCCAGCGACTGGAACACGGTGCGCTCGCCATCGAGCAAATCCATCGCGTGCTGGGCGAAATAGCCCATCTTGACGCTGCCGCCGACCGCAACGGTTCCTTCGTCCGGCTCGCTCGCGCCCGCAATGAGCTTAAGCAGTGTCGATTTGCCGGCGCCGTTGACGCCCATCACGCACCAGCGCTCCCGGCGGCGGATCATGAAATCCAGTCCGTCATAGATCCGCTTGCTGCCATAGCCTTTGTAGACGTTCTTGAGCGCAACGACGTCCTCGCCGGAGCGCGGTGCCGGCAGAAAGTCGAAGGCGATGGTCTGGCGACGGCGCGGCGGCTCGACGCGCTCGATCTTGTCGAGTTTCTTCACCCGGCTCTGCACCTGGGCCGCGTGCGAGGCGCGCGCCTTGAAGCGCTCGATGAACTTGATCTCCTTGGCGAGCATTGCCTGCTGGCGCTCGAACTGCGCCTGCTGCTGCTTTTCGTTCAGCGCACGCTGCTGCTCGTAGAACTCGTAATCGCCAGCGTAGGTGGTGAGCGAACCTGAATCGATCTCGACCACTTTCGAAATCACGCGGTTGATGAACTCGCGGTCATGCGAGGTCATCAAGAGCGTGCCCTCGTAATCGTGCAAAAACTTCTCGAGCCAGATCAGGCTTTCCAGATCGAGATGGTTGCTGGGCTCGTCGAGCAGCATGACATCAGGGCGCATCAGCAGAATGCGGGCCAGCGCCACGCGCATCTTCCAGCCACCGGAGAGTTTGCCGACGTCGCCGTCCATCATCTCCTGGCTGAAGCCGAGGCCTGACAGCGCCTCGCGCGCGCGACCGTCGAGCGCATAGCCGTCGAGCTCCTCAAAGGCGTGCTGCACCTCGCCATAACGGGCGATGATCTCGTCCATCTGATCGGCTTTGTCGGGGTCGGCCATCGCGACCTCGAGCTGGTGCAATTCGGCCGCGACCTCGCTGACGGGGCCTGCGCCATTCATCACCTCGGCCACTGCGCTGTGCCCGGACATCTCGCCGACGTCCTGGTTGAAATAGCCGATGGTGATGCCGCGATCGGTCGAGACCTGGCCCTCATCGGGCAGTTCCTCGCCGGCAATCATCCGGAACAGCGTCGTCTTTCCGGCGCCGTTGGGGCCGACGAGGCCGATCTTCTCGCCCTTGTTGAGGGCGGCGGAGGCTTCGATGAACAGGATCTGGTGGCCGGCTTGCTTGCTGACGTTGTCGAGGCGGATCATGGGGTCTTTTTGGAGGAATTATTGCGTTGCGGCGTAATAGGCCATGCGGGCGGCCAAGGGAAGCCCGGCCGGGCCCGGGTAGCCCAGGCCGGGTCGGGAGCCGCCTGCCCCCACGCCCTGACGTTTCCCGCCACGCGTACCCGTAGCACAATCGTAACCAATCCCGGCCGACAATGGCGCGCCTTTTGCGCCTCTGGCAGGTCGTTAAGTGAAAGAGAATAGATCGCCTCCGCCTGCCAGCCGCGATGGATGGCTGGATCTCTTGCGCGCGCTGGCGGTCAGCCTCGTGCTCGCGTCGCATGGCAGCTGGTTCTTCGAGCTTCCCGAAGATAGCGTCTTCGCCAATGTCACGGCGACGCTCGGCGTGGAGATCTTCTTCGTGCTCTCCGGCTTCCTGGTCGGGGGCATCCTGTTCGAGCAGGTCCAGTCAGGAGCGTCCTGGCAGAGCCTGCTGCCGACCTTCTGGGCCCGCCGCTGGATCCGGACGCTGCCGAGCTACTATTTGTTCCTCGGGCTCAACATCCTGATCTACCAGAATTCGGGGCTTCCGCCGCTGGCTCCCTATTTCGCCTTCCTCCAGAACTTCGCTCATCCCATTCCGGCATTCTTTCCGGAGTCCTGGAGCCTCGCCATCGAGGAGCTGTTCTATCTGTTCTTCCCGCTCATCGTGATGGCCTTCAGCAAGGTTCACGGCCGCACGACGAAAACCTTCATCGCAGCCGGCGCCTTCGTCTTCCTGCTCTCTCTCGCCACCAGGATCGGCGCCGTCATCCTCTTCGAGCCGACGATGGAGGCCGGCATCAGGAAGGTCGCGATCTTCCGGCTTGATGCCATCATGACCGGCGTGTTCGCCTATATCGCGTTGAGGTGGATCAGGCCGTCACACAAGCCCGCACTGCTTCTAGCGGGCCTTGTCATCCTTGCCGTTTCGGTTCTGGTTCTCGCGCAGCCTCAAGCCGAGCTCGATCACAGCTTCTTCGCCAGAACATTGCTGTTCAACCTCGTGCAGCTATCGGTGGCCCTGCTCATCGTCGCCGGCGTCGGCCTCGTCCAGCTCCCCTACGGGACGGCGGCCGGCGTCACCGCATTGTCGAAATGGTCGTACTCGCTCTACCTGATCAATCTTCCCGTGATCATCGTGATCCACTCGTTCTGGCGAATGGAGCCGCATGCGTCATGGGCGACGTTCATCTCGGCCATCCTCTATGCGAGCATCTGCCTGATCCTCGCCGCCGGGCTCTACCATTATTTCGAACGGCCGATTTTGGGGTGGCGAGACCGGAAGACGTTGGCGACGGCGTAATCTGAATGTCTGCTCACAAGCGATGAACTGATCTCGGCCGATCGAGCTTCCGAGGTTAGCCTTTCGACCCAAATCGGACATCGTTCACTTGACCGCTCCCGAGCGCTCATGGAAGCTTCCCTCAACCTGAGGGGCAAGACATGAGAAGGCGGGAGCTCATCACACTGGCAGGTCTTGTCATTGCGACATTGCCTCGTCTGGCCGCGGCTCGCGACGAGCAGATGCGAAGGGTCGCCATCCTCGTGCCGGGCGCAGAAGGTGACTCCGAAGCCAAAGAAAGCGTCGAGGCTTTGACGCGAGGCCTTGAAGAGCGAGGTTGGAAGATTGGCCACAACCTCATGATCGATGTGCGATGGCGCATCGCGAGCGTCGAGAATGCGAATAGCGCGATAGCTGAATTTGTTGTCCACCGCCCAGACGTGGTTATCGCTAGTACAAGCCAAACCCTCAAGGCTTTGTTGCAAGCGGTCCCTGATTTGCCGATTGTCTTCGTCTATATCTACGAGCCCGTCGCACAAGGATTTATCAAAAGCCTCGCCCATCCCGGCGGCAACGCAACCGGGTTCACCTCTATGGAGGTGTCGATTGGCGCAAAATGGCTGGAGCTCCTGAAGCAACTGGCGCCGAATGTCTCGCGTGTGGCGTTCCTATCGAATCCCGAGAATCCCGGTCCCAGGCAAACACTCGGAGCAGTCAGAGAAGCAGCTGCTGGCGCTGGTGTGGAGACACTCGATGCTCAGGTCCATACACGGGCCGAAATCGAAGCCGTGTTGGCCGGACTCGGACCGACTGGCGGGCTCATTGTTCCGCCGGACGGTTTCCTGATCCTCCAGCGTGACTTCATCGTCGAACTTGCCGAGCACTATCAGTTGCCAGCCATCTACGGTTTTCGTCAGTTCGCGACGGCCGGTGGATTAGCTGTCTACGGGCCGAGCTACGTATTTCAGTGTCATCAAGCCGCGGAGTACGTAGACCGGATCTTCCGCGGTGAGCGTCCCGGCGAGCTTCCTGTGCAGCAGCCGACGGAATTCGATTTCGTCATCAATCTCAAGACGGCAAGGAAGTTGGGTCTCTCGGTCGCACCGTCCATCTTGATCAGTGCCCGCGAGGTGATCGAATGAAGCCTGTGTCTTCAGTATATGTGCGGGAAAAGGCCATCACGTCGGAGAGAACATCTCGACGAACGCCCTGATGGTGCTCGACACCTTGTCCTCGGAGACGTGCCAGGCCGCGCCATCGTCTGCCGCGTAGAAATCACCGGCGTTCGATCCCGCCCACCGGAAGATCTCGAACGATGGCCAGTAGAAGATGTTCTGGATATCAGAGTTGTTCACCACCTCATGGGCGGTCAGCCGCATGGTGCTCTTCGACAGGCAGTCGGCCTGCACCGCCGACTCGAATTCGAAGGACGCCTGCAAGGGCACCGGAGACACCGTGACGACGATCTTGATCTCGGGCGCAACGCTTCTGACGAAGTTGAGGAGGTAGAGAACGTTGTCGACGTTCTCCTGAACGCTCGTCGTCCGGTACAGATATTTCTCCGCGAGCGCCCGCGAATTCAGGGCGGTCGGGCGCGGCAGAACGAAGCTGCCGGTGTCCCTGTCGAAGAAAGCCGGGGCGACACCGAGCGTCAGGATGAACACATCGCTGCTCTTGATGGCCTGGAGCGTGTTGTCCTTGCTCCAGCCCGGCGGCAGCAATTCGACGAACCGGCCCTTGATGGCCTCGTCGATATCGGCATCGCGAAGCCAGTCGACGAACACCCGGTTGGCGAACGTCGTGTTGATGTACTCCGAGATCTCCATGTGGTGGCTGGTGTAGCCACTCTCGATCAGGTTCTTGGAGAGGTTCCTGGCGAAACACGATCCCATCGTGAAGAAGCGCGTGCTCTTTTCGATGAATTTGGGCGCGCTGTTCAGATTGACGGCGATGTGGTTGCGGATCAGCTTGCGAAGGTCTCCGGTGAAGTCTGAGGTCTCCGGATAGCGACCGACCTTCTTGCTGTCCTTTGCAGTGCCTGACGTCGCCTTGTTCAGTTGCGACTTGGCAAATTTCAGCGTCTCTCTGTTCGTCTCGGTGTCGAATCCCTTGGGATCGATCCGCATCGCCTTTTCAAGACTGGCGATGGACTCCTCGAAGGCGTTGCATCGCGTCAGCACTTCGCTCAGATGAAAATGGTCGTCAGCCCGATTGGACGCGCGGGCGAGCTTCCGAAGCAGGTCGATCGCCCTGTCGTTTGGCCCGATAAAGTTGCACCTCATGGCCGCGCCCCTGACGAGGTTCAGATTGTCCTCGGTCGGGTTGCTGAGGATCTCGGGATGATCATCCAGGATCGACAACAGCAGATCGCGTGCTTCGGCGAGCTTCTTATGCGTGCCGTCCTCGATCAGATGCGCGTAGATGAAGCGCGCGTTGACGTCCTTGCTATCCAGCTGCAGCAGCTTCCTGAAGGTCAGCTGCGCGCTGATATAGTCCTTGTCCTCGATATATTTGTTGCCGAGCTCCGTGAGCTGGCCCGTCAACACCTCGAGCTTGCTGGGAGCGGAGGCCTTCGTGGTCTTGCTCAAATTGCACCCCTGGTTGCCGATGGCATGCATTGCCGGGCCACGGACGATCGGTACACGCGCAACCAGGACGATCGAAGGGCCCGTTGATTGGGCGCCAGCTGGCGCTGATTCGTGTAAAGAGAGTGTTAACCAAATTGGGTAGCCCGGCACCCCCTGCCCCAGGCTTCTATTGGGCGAGCGCGCCGCGTTGCTCCCATGGTCCCGGATTGAGAACCGCACCGTTGACTTTGCCGGCGGCGTCGCGCGTGAAGGCGATCAGCGTACGATCGCCGCTCTCGACGTGGAATTCATCCTTCGAGCGAACCGCCACGGGCGTCGGCCGTCCCTTGTCGAAATCGAGGATTGACCATTGGCCTGTTGCCTCGATGACGAGCTTGTCGTCTACGACACGGACTTGAAGCGCGACACTGTGCGCAGGAACCGCCTCTCGGGCAAAGGCGACAACGAGCGGATCGCTCTGCGTCGCGCGGATGATCTTGAGCTTGATCGCGGCGTTGACCGGCCCCGAAATCCGGCCAAATGCCGCTTCCAGTGTCAGGCCTTTGATCGACTTGTCGTCGATAGCGGCAATGACGTCTCCCGCCATGACACCCGCCCGCGCGGCGGGGCCTGTGTCGGCCGGCCTAATCACCCTGAGGCCACCGGTCTCCACGACAACGGACTCAAGACCGGTCCAGCCGTGACCGTCGGCGACCAAAGCCTGTCTGTCCAGCGAACTTGCGGAGCCGCCGAAGTCGTAGCGTCCGACGTAGTCGGTGAGAGCGGCGACGTCCAAGGGCCCCGGCGTGAGCGGCGCGGGGGCTTCGGGAACCTTCAACGCCGCATAGGGCAGACGGCGGATGGCGTTGAAATAGAAGCCGTTATCATTGTACTGCTGCCGCTGCATCATCATGACAAGGATCAGCTTCTGCACCGGGTCGACCGAGAAAAATGTGCCCCAGCTTCCCTGCCAGTTGAAGCTGCCGACCGCGCCCGGGATGAAGCTGAAATCCGGATTGGTGCGAATGGCGAAGCCCAGGCCCCAACCCGTCCCATAAGCTGGCCCGGCTTCGTGTCCCGCGAAGTGGATATCGGGCGGCATTGAATTGCTCATCATCAGCCGGACCGTTTCCGGTTTCAAAATGCGCACGCCGTCGAGCTCGCCGCCGTTGAGAAGCATCTGGCAGAAGCGCAGGAAATCGGGGACCGTCGAGACGATTCCGCCCCCACCCGAAAAGAACGTTTGCGGCTTCCCGACGTCCCCATCCGAAAGAGGTTTGGGCTGCGCGCCCGGCACGGCGACGAGACGGGCGAGTTTATCCTCCGGCACCGAGAAGCCGCTATCGACCATATGGAGCGGCGCGAACAGGCGGCTTTGCAGAAACTGATCGAAGGTCTGGCCCGATACGACTTCGATGACCCGCCCGAGAACGTCATAGCCTAACGAATATTCCCAGACCTCGCCCGGCTGGTGCAGAAGCGGGAGAGTGCCGAGGTTCGCGACGAAGGAGGCGATGGGCTTGTCGCGTCGGAACGGCGCCCTGGCGCCGTACAGTGCGTGAATCGCGGCGTTGCCAAATCCAGGATCGGCGTAGTCCGGCGACGCATAAACGAGGCCGGACGTATTGCGCAAAAGGTCCCGGATGGTCATCGCCCGCCTGGCAGGTTCAAGCTCCAGGAGGATCGCGTCTCCTGTCGCCGGATCGGTCTTGACGACCTGCATATCCCTGAGCTCCGGCAAATACTGCGCCACGGGAGCGTCAAGCTCGAGCTTGCCTTCATCGACCAGCATCATGGTGGCGACGCTGGTAATCTGCTTGGACATCGATCCGATGCGAAAGATCGAATCCGACCGCATCGGAATTTTCTTGTCGTGATCCGCAAAACCGGTGGGCTGCAAATAGGCCAGCTTTCCGCCTCGGGCGATCCCAACGACAAAACCAGAGGGATCGCCCTTTTTGGTCTGCGCCTCAAACCAGGAGGTGATGTGCGTCAGGCGCTTCGCCGAAAAGCCGAGACTGTCGGGATCGCCGACGGTCTGCAAATCGTCGGCAAGCGCCACACCCGCCAGACAGAGCGTGAGCGCCGCCAGCGCGGTCAATGAAACGGCAAATCGCTGATATCGCATGGACAGCCCCGTTGTCGCAGCTATTGCGAGGAACGATCGCCATCAGTCTGTCAAATGTTTCGATTCCTTCTCGCCGATTCCCGCAATCCGGCTAGCCGATTCCTCAACCCGATTGGCCGATTTTCAATCGGTCGTTCCCCGGGGCTGCATTTCGCGCCATCGCAAGACGGCGGAATTCGGTTGGGGTCAGATCTGTCGCGGCCTTGAAGGCGCGGTTGAACGGCCCGATCGACTGGAAACCCGTGTCCATCGCAATGGTCAGCACCGGGACTTCCGCTTGTTCGGGGTCGACCAGCGCCGCCTTTGCTTCCCCGATCCGGTAATGATTGAGAAACGCATTGAAATTGCGGTAGCCGAGGCCCTCATTGATGAGCTGCCGCAGCCGGTATTCCGGCACGCCAAGCTCGGCGGATAGCGATCCAATCGTCAATCGCTCACGCCGGTAGATGCGCTCGACGGTCATCAGCTGTTCCAACCGGCGCAAGAGAGCCGGTTCGATCGTGGCAGGCTTGCGCTGATCGTCAGACGCCTTGTCAGACGCCTTGGCTGGCGCGCCTAAGGGGACATTTGTCGCGGGCAGCAGGATCGAACCTTTCCGCGTCCCCGCCTCCAGCAGATTCCATGCGCTCAAGCCGACCAACACGAACAGAGCGAAGGCGTTGGCGACGCTAGCCATGGAAAAAACGCGAGGGGAGGGCTGCTGCAAGAAGCTCAAGTAAGAGTTGAGAACGATTTGGGCCGACGCCCCGATCAAGACGACCAGCCGGAGCCGGCGCCGGCCCTGCACCAGGTCCGCCCGCCAGGTGAGAAGCGTCTGCGTCACCGCCAACAACGCCAGGCCGAGAAAGCTGAACGACAGCGTGCGTTCGATCGCACGCTCGAGCGCGGCCGATCGTGTGACGCCGCTGGCGTCCAGCCATTGCGCGACGGCGACGGCCGCCCACAAGACTCCATGCCAGGGCCGCGGCACGAAATCATCATCGAAGGCGGCACGCGCCCATAACCAGAACACGACACAGTTCGCGCTGGACAACGCCAGCAGCAACAGGCCCCACCACGCAAATGGCCATCGAAACGTCGGTGCCGTGCAAACCATCGAAGCCGCGGCGCCGATCGCGAGCGCGGCGCCCAGCAGCGCGGCGGTGCTGTCGCGGCGATCACGCAGCGCCATGGCTGCGATCAGCAGGCACAATGCGACGACGGCGCCCCGTAACCCCAGATCGATCGACATCAAACCGCTGGTGTCCACGACCGGAAATACTCCGAATGCCAATGTTGACGCAAAGCCGCGTAGGTTCGCTCATACGCCCTTGATGCAGCCTATGTCGAGTGGGCGGATGCACCGTGATACCGAGCGGCTTGGCGAGGTCGGATACGGACATGGGGCGGCTGCTCAGGACGCGAATGATCCGACGTCGCGTTGAATCGCCGAGCGCATCCAGGATTCGATCAACCTTGCCGACACGCAAGGCACTCTCGGAAGCCGCGCGGGCTTTCTTTCGCTAGCAACCGGAGCGCGCGCTCGGAGCCTGTTCTGCCATGATGCCATCATGCTCCTGTTTTGCCCGACGGGTCAAGATAATTTCGTAAAATCAGCAATCGACGATTACCCTGCCCGACTGCCCTTGATTTCAATCACTTCGCTACTGTGCATGGGGTTGTTTTCGCCTTTTCGAACCCGCGGGCACGAGCACAGGCTCGCTCTAGAAGCAAAGCGTGGTGACGAGCTTGCCCTGCTTGTCCTTGATCACATAGGGGCAGCACAATCGCTCCAGCGCCTTCCTGGCGTCCTCGTCGCCAAGCGCGGCGGCGCGCTCGTAATGGGTTTTGGCGGCGTCCTTGTCCTTCGGACCACTGCGTCCCTCCCGCGCGAAAGCCCCCATCCGCTTCAGCGCGCCGGGATGGTTTTGTGCCGCCGCTTTCTCGAACAGGGCGCGTGCTGCGACGACATCCTTCTCGCCACCATTCGCGAGCATCAGGATGGCCGTCACGTTGCGTCCGCGCGCGTGCGATTTCAAGGCTCGAGCCCTGACTGCCGCAGCACGGGCACCACGTCAGGCGACGCCAGATACCGCAGCAGCCGGTCCGCAGCGCCAGCCTGCTTCGCATCCACCATGCGACCGACGGAGAATACGGCCGGTGTCTGCAAATCGTGCGGCACCGGCCCGATCACCTCGATGCCGTCGACCTGCTTGAGCTCGCTGATCTGCTGCACGGCAAGGTCGGCCTCGCCGCTGACGAGCCGCTCCGCGGTAAAGCCCTGCTCGACGATGGTCGCCTTGGTGTTGATCTCGTCTGCGATGCCCATGCGCACGATCAGCTGGGCGAAGTACACACCGCTCGCACCCAGCCGGGAATACGCAACCGACCGCGCCGCAAGCAGCGTCGTGCGCAGCGCGGCTTCATTGGCGATATCAGGGTGCGGCTGCCCTGCCCGCACGGCAAGGCCGACATAAGAGCGCGCGAGGTCCGCTGCGGTGTCTGCGATCACACGGCCCTCGCCGATCACCTCATCGAGCCCTTCGCGCGTGAGGATGACGAGATCGGCCGCCTCGCCGGCGCGCAGGCGCTTGAGCAGCGCGAGCGTCGGGGCAAAGTCGGCATCGACGTGAATCCCGCTCGCCGCCGCGAATGCCGAGGACAGGCTGCGCATCGCGCCCATGAGGCCGAGCGTCGAGAGCATGCGAACCTTTTCCATGCGATGTCCCGTCAACAGTCAGGCGCGATGCATCAGCTTGAGCGCGGCAGTCAGGCGCAGGCTGCGTTTGCCGGCCAGCGCCGTTGCTTCCAGCACGGCCTGCTCGCCGTCATAGGTGCCGGAGAAACCGATGCCGACCTCGTGGCCGCCGAAGATCGGATCATCCTTGGCGGGCGTATGCTCCTGGTTGAGGATCTGCCCCTTCCAGCGGCCGTTCGCGGCGGTGTAGCTGCCGAGATAGTAGAACGAGGCATCGCCACCGAGGATGCGGCCCTGATTGAGCAGCATCACGCCGGTGAGGCCACCATCGACGCCGTCGAGCATGCGCAGGTGGATCGAGTAGAGGCCGTCGATGATGCCGGCCTCGCCAACCCCGCCGGCGATCGGCACCTCGTCCTCGGCGATCGGCGTCATCAGCGACTGGAAGGGGACGCCGGGCAGCTCTTTCAGTTCGCCCTTGAGGCGGTAGAGATCACCGTCCGCAAAACCCTTGGCGATCAGCGTCGCATCATCGGTGCCGGCCATGGCGCGGTAGTTCGGATCGGGATTGTGGCGAACGGTCTTGATGACGATGTCGATGCCTTCGGCGACCTTCTCGTAGGTGCCGATATGGGCGAACGCCGAATTGCCGCCGAGCAACTTGCCATTGCCGGCATGCAGCACGCTCCGGCCGACGGTGTCGCCGAGCTGAAACCGCGTCTTGTAGAAGCCTTCAAACACCTGCCGTCCCCGGCCCTGCGCACATCGAGAAACAGTCTATCCGCTTTCGCCGACGATGGGCAGGTTTCACGGCGGCGTAGCCCCGCGCTTCACAGGAATGGCCGTCATCGGAATGTAAAAATCCGCCGGAGCAGTTCTGCTCCGGCGGATTGTAAGCCAACCCGGCCAGCCCCCCGGCCCCGGGTCAGGAAGACCTTAGGCCGCGGCCTTCTTGTCAGCCGGGACCGACGCGATGGTCTTCAGGATCTGCGAAGCGATCTGGTATGGGTCGCCCTGCGAGTTCGGACGGCGGTCTTCCAGATAGCCCTTGTAGCCGTTGTTGACGAAGGAGTGCGGAACGCGGATGGACGCACCACGGTCGGCAATGCCGTAGCTGAACTTGTTCCACGGCGCGGTCTCGTGCTTGCCGGTCAGACGCTTGTCGTTGTCCGGGCCGTAGACGGCGATGTGGTCCATCAGGTTCTTGTCGAAGGCCGCCATCAGAGCCTCGAAGTACTCCTTGCCGCCGATCGTACGCATGTACTCGGTCGAGAAGTTGGCGTGCATGCCGGAGCCGTTCCAGTCGGTGTCGCCGAGCGGCTTGCAGTGGAACTCGATGTCGATGCCGTACTTTTCGGTCAGGCGCAGCATCAGGTAGCGGGCCATCCACATTTCGTCAGCGGCCTTCTTGGAGCCCTTGCCGAAGATCTGGAATTCCCACTGGCCCTTCGCGACTTCCGCGTTGATGCCTTCATGGTTGATGCCGGCCGCGAGGCAGAGGTCGAGATGCTCTTCGACGATCTTGCGGGCGACGTCGCCGACGTTCGAGAAGCCGACGCCGGTGTAGTACGGGCCCTGCGGCGCCGGATAACCGGAGGTCGGGAAGCCGAGCGGACGGCCGTCCTTGTAGAAGAAGTATTCCTGCTCGAAGCCGAACCAGGCGCCGGAATCGTCGAGGATGGTTGCGCGCTTGTTCGACGCGTGCGGGGTCTTGCCATCGGGCATCATGACTTCGCACATCACCAGCACGCCGTTGGTGCGGGCGCCGTCCGGGAACACCGCGACCGGCTTCAGCACGCAATCCGAGCTGTGGCCTTCGGCCTGCTGGGTGGAGGAGCCGTCGAAGCCCCACAGCGGAAGCTGCTCGAGCGTCGGGAACGACGAAAATTCCTTGATCTGGGTTTTGCCGCGCAAGTTCGGAGTCGGCGTATATCCGTCGAGCCAGATGTACTCGAGCTTATACTTGGTCATTGAGCCTCTCTGTAGATGATGCGAAAGGTGGGGTTGAGAGCCCCGCACGTTTGTACCCGGCCATCATCGGCCGCCCCCCTACAAGCATTTTGCGTGCCAAAAGGCCGCAGTGCGGGAGGTTTTCCACCGGCGCCGTAGAGGGGCTGCGGACGCTAGTCCCTCCACAGCAGCGTGCGTCATAGGCGCGCACCTTCGCGTGAAGCTGCACTGCAAAAATCCTGCGGAAAACGCCTGATTCTGGAGCAGACCGTCACCGGCCTCGGGTTGCCGATCAAACGCGCATCAACGTCCGGCAACTTTCGCAAAGCCGTCCGCCCCTGCCTTGCAACCTTTGGAATGGCCCAGGCGTTAGTCACCGACACGGTGCCTTGGGGGGGGCAGACGGTCGATTGCCCAAGAATTGGGCGGAAACTGATTTCCTTTTCAGCACTTTGCATTTCGGAGTGCCGGGCCGATATGGGGATTCCAGTAACCACTATCGAACGAGTCGGGCGCACCATGGAGGCCAAGGCGCTTCGACCAAGGAGCAATCGCAATGATGAACAATGGTCTGAGTCACGGATCTGCAAAGATCTACCAATTCCCTGTCGGGGGCCGCGCGGCTCTTGCGGGGCGCCGCTATGGCGAGACCCGCCTTCCCGCTGATCAACTGTCGCTTCCCGCGAACGCGTCGATCTGCAGCGATAGCTGGTACCACCAGGAGGCGGTCGACGAAGCAAAGCCCAAATGGGAACGCTAATGCCCGTGTCTGGTTTGAGACCGCCGCGCCCGTTCAAGCGCTCAGCGGAGGTTTAAAAAAGGGTCGAAACAGCGGTGTTTCGACCCTTTTTGATTCTAGACCTGATGACCTCGTCAGATCACCGAGCAGGCCGTGACTGGCCGCTTCAGATGCTTGACCGTGCTGGCTCCGGTCTTGTCGAGCCGCAGCGTGATCCCCGCCCCCGAATAGCGCGCGCCCGAGACCGTCAGCCGCTTGGCGAGCGTGACCGGCTCGCCATCGATCTGGAGAAATGCGCGATTGTCGTCGTCATAAAACGCTACGATGAACTGGGTACCATCGGCGCAGCGATAGGACCGGAAGGTCTGCGCGTCAGCCTGCCGCGCGCCGGAAAGTCCCGCCGCCAGCATGGTGCCCCCCAAAAGAATGGCCTTGTGCCGGCCCATGATCGCCCCCTGTAATAGACATCAAGGACGCCCCCAGTGCGTCCAATGGAACCATAACCCAAGCTGAGCCCATGCAAGAAGCTTCCCCAAAGGACTCCCCTGCCCGTCACCTCGCTTTGCAAGGCGCCAGCAATTTTCGCGACCTCGGCGGCTACGCCACGACGGACGGCCGCGCCACGCGCTGGCGCCACATCTTCCGCTCCAATCATCTCGGCCAGCTCACCGCCGAAGATATCGCGATCGTCCGCGCGCTCGGCGTCAGAAGCGCGTTCGACTTCCGCGGCATCGAGGAGCGCGCGACCGGCGTCTGCGTCGTCAACGAGATCACCGTGCATTCGCTGCCGATAGAACCGACGGTGGTGGCTGCTCTCCGCGCCGAGCTCGCCAGGGGCGCGCTGACGGGGTCGGTCGCGCTCGAGCTGATGCGCGAGTCCTATCGCAACTATGTCCGACATAACACACACAGCTTCCGCACGCTGTTCGGCCATCTCCTGGAGGATCGCGCCCCACTCGTGATCCACTGCACCGCCGGCAAGGACCGCACGGGCTTTGCCAGCGCGCTGATCCTGCATGCGCTCGGTGTGCCCGATGACGTCATTGCCGAGGACTACCTGCTGACTAACAGCCACTACAAGCGCGACCTGTCGAGCGTCTCCGATCTCCCGGCCGAAGTCCTCGACGCGATCGGCTCGGTCAACGCCTCCTATCTTGGCGCCGCTTTCGACGCCGTCAGCCGCGACTATGGCGATGTCGAAACCTACTTGCGCGACGGCCTCAAGCTCGGCACAGCAGAGCGCACCGCGCTGAAGGCGCGCTATTTGCAATCGTAAGCGGCGGCCCCGGGAGCTCGATGATGCAAGGCAAGGTTCTGATCGTGACCGGCGCGCTCGGCGCGCTTGGCAAGGTGGTCACTGAGGCCGCGCTGTCCCGCGGCGCGCGGGTCGCTGGCATCGATCATGCGCCCTCTCAAATGCCTGCGACGGCCGAGCGCATCGAAATCGGCAGTGTCGATCTGTCTGACGCAGCACAGGCGAAGACGGCGGTCGAGGCTGCCGCAAAGCACTTCGGCAGGCTGGACGCACTGATCAACATCGCCGGTGGCTTTGCCTTCGAGACCGTCGGCGAAGGCGACATCAAGACGTGGCACCGCATGCATACGCTGAACCTGCTGACGGCGCTCAACACCTCGCACGCGGCGTTGCCGCACCTTGCCGCCTCGAAGGCGGGCCGCATCGTCAATATCGGTGCGATGGGCGCGCTCCAGGCCGGCTCCGGCATGGGGCCCTATGCTGCGTCGAAGGCAGGCGTCCATCGGCTCACCGAAGCGCTGGCCAACGAGTGGAAGGGCAAGGTCACCGTGAACGCGGTGCTGCCCTCGATCATCGACACCAAGACAAACCGCGCCGACATGCCCAATGCGGACTTCTCCAAATGGGTGACGGCGCAGGAGCTTGCCGAGGTGATCCTGTTCCTCGCAAGCGACGCCGCGAGCGGCATCACCGGTGCGCTCATTCCGGTCAGCGGACGCGTCTGATCAGTCCGGCACCAGCAGCCTCAGAGTGCCCTTGAAGCGAATGCTCTGCTTGCCGGCGAGTGCGATGCCTTCGCCATAAGCTGTCTCGTCCGTATAAGTACCGCTGAAGCCCATCGTCACGACTTTACGGCCCCACACCGGACGTTCATCGAATGAGGGCGAATGCTCCTCATTGGTGACCTCGCCCTTCCACTTGCCATTGGCGGCAGTGTAGCTGCCATAGTGGAAGAAAAAGGAATCGCCGCCGCGCATGGTGCCGTCGCGCAGGACCACGACGCCCTGGTTGCCGCCCTGGACACCATCCAGCATCTCGATCCTGATGTGATAAAGCCCGTTCCTGATCGTCATAGTCGCGAACGCCCGCCTGTTCCCCGCGCGTGCATATAGCTGGCTTCACCGCATCCGGGCAAATGCCGATCAGCCCATAGTCTGATCCGGGCTAGACTGGCCGCAACTGATTCTCCGGTCGGAAGCTCACCTTGGAAACCGCGCTCTATCTCCCCGTCAAACGATTCCTCGAAGGGCTCGGCTTCGACGTGAAGGGCGAGATTCGCGGCTGCGATCTCGTCGGCCTGAGCGCCGGCGATCCTCCTGTCGTGGTGATTGGCGAGCTCAAGCTCGCCTTCAATCTTGAACTGATTCTGCAAGCGGTCGATCGCGCACCGGCGGGCGACGAGATCTGGATCGCGGCAAAAATATCGGCGCGCGGCAAGGGACGTGAGAGCGACGCGCGCTATCGCAACCTCTGTCGCCGCCTCGGCTTCGGTATGCTCGGAGTAACCGACAACGGCCAGGTCGAGGTGCTGGTGAAGCCACCGACGGCGGCACCGCGCCGTGAACCGAAGACGCGCTCGCGGCTGGTTGCCGAGCATCAGCGCCGCAAGGGCGATCCCGTGCTCGGCGGCAGCACCCGCGCGCCGATCATGACGGCCTACCGGCAGCAGGCACTGGCCTGCGCGTCGGAGCTCGCCGCAGGCCCGCGGCGCGTGCGCGAATTGCGTCAGAGCTGTCCCGATGCGGGCAAAATCTTGCTTAACAATGTGTATGGCTGGTTCGAGCGTGCCGACCGGGGGATCTACCGACTGACGCAGGCGGGGCATGCAGCGCTGAAACGCTGGCCGCAGCAATGTCTCGAGAACGGTGCTGCGTCACCGTCATGACACCCGACCGGTGCATAGCTGAGATGCCACACCAAATTCATATTGCAATGCAACATAGTCGGCACTAGGTATCCTGGCATCCAAACGAGGCCATTATGAACGCAGACTGGAATACCAAGTACGGCACGCGGCGCGTGCGCCACGACCCGCCCACCCTGGACGAGGCGATCTTCGCCGCCGTCGGCATCACCGACGACCAGGAACAGCAGGCCGAGATCGCCGCATCTCTGATGGGTATGCCGCTTGACGTCGTTCAGGTCGAAGTGAAGAAGCAGGCCCGCACCAACAGCCGCATCACCGCGACGCGCGTGATCGCTGGCGAACAGGGTGCGCAGCGCTCGATCGTCGTCGAACGCCGTGTCGTCCGCCGCTTCGGCAACGACAAGCGCACCGGCACCTGAGCGCTTAACCCCTTGCTCAATACAAAAGCGGACCGGCCTCGCCGGTCCGCTTTTTGATTCAGGCCTTTCATGTCAGGCCGCGCGATTGCCGTACATGCTGGAGATCAACTTCCAGCAGGTCGAGTTGAAGCTGAGCAGCGCGCGGCCGGCCTTGAACGGCGCCGCAGCCAGATCGGCAAGCTCATCCTCGGGAGCCCTGGTCAAATCGATCGTGCCGGTGGATTCGCCATGGCGGAATTGCAGATGCGCGCCGAACTTCTTGGCGAGCGCGCGCATGGCGTGATTTTCGGCGCCGGTGGTGATGCGCAGGCTCTGGTAACCCTTCCAGCGCGCCTCCGCGATGAGGCGGCTGAACAACACGGTGCCGACGTTCTGGCGACGGGCGGACGCCTCCACGCTGAACGCGACCTCGGGGAGCGAATCGCCTTCCGGCGGATGCAGCTCGGCCGCGCCACGGACCACGCCGTCGACGATATAGGCGACGATCACGGTGCCATCTTCGGCGCAGCGGGCGGCGTAACGCTCGATGAAGCTGTCATCGAGAAAACCGTTGAAACGGTCGTGCCGGCTTCCGGCATCGAGCCTCAACAGGTGATCGCGCAACAGCGGCAACTCTTCCTGCTGGCTCAGGGTCCGCACATAGCCCGGAACGGACGTTGTCGCGGCGGTGTCTTCAAGTACCACGTCAAAACTCCTCTTGGTGTCCCTCGAGGAGGCGTTCGAATCCCTAGGCCTCCAATATTGTGCGCCGCAACAAACTTTTCAAGACGGGAACCTGCTGAAGTTTGAGGCATCGGAAACGACCAATTCGTTAATAAAATCAAGCCCCCGTAGTCTTACAGGACCAACTGCGTCTGGGTCACCACGGCCACCAGCCTGCCGTCCTCGGTCTCCAGCCGGGTGGTCCAGACCTGGGTCCGGCGGCCCCGATGAACCGGGGTTGCGGTCGCGATGATGGTGGTTCCCTCCTTGGCGCCACCGATGAAATTGGTCTTGCTCTCCAGCGTGGTCGTGCCCTTGGCATCTTCCGGCAAATTGATCACGGTCGCGGCGGCACCGACGGAATCAGCTAACGCCATCACCGCGCCGCCATGGATGGTGTGATGCAACGTGCAGAGATCGGGCCTGACCGCCATTCGCGCCACCACGCGATCCTTCTCCGCCTCGACAAATTCGACGCCCTTGAGCTCGGCGAACGGCATCTTCATCGCTTTAAGTTTTTCGAGCGGCGTCATCAGATCTCCTCCCAATGCCTTGTTGCCTCAGCGTGAATGGCTTCGCGCGGCAAAGCAATGACGTCGGGGGTAATGGCTGCCGTGACATCGCGCCCGTGTTTGCGCATATGCTTGGCTCATGCGCCATTTCCCACCTCGCCGCATCGTCTGCCTGACCGAAGAGACGGTCGAAACGCTCTATCTGCTCGGCGAACAGGACCGCATCGTCGGCGTCTCCGGCTATGCCGTCCGGCCGCCGCAGGTCCGGCGTGAGAAGCCGCGAGTCTCGGCGTTCGTCTCCGCTGACATCCCGAAGGTCCTGGCGCTGGAACCGGACCTCGTGTTGGCCTTCTCCGATCTGCAGGCCGATATCGTCGCCGACCTCGTACGCGCCGGTGTCGATGTCCACGTCTTCAACCAGCGCGACGTCGCCGGAATCTTCGCGATGATCCGCATGCTGGGCGCGCTCGTTGGCGCGGCCGGGCGTGCGGAGGAACTCGCGCATGGTCTGGAGCTGCGCCTCGCGACGATTGCCGCAACGCCGCGCTCCTCGCCACGGACACGCGTCTATTTCGAGGAATGGGACGATCCTCTGATCTCGGGCATCGGCTGGGTCTCGGAACTGATCGAGATCGCCGGCGGTGAGGATGTGTTTGCGGAGCTGCGGCATCGGCAGGCAGCGAAGGATCGTATCGTTTCGGCCGATGCCGTACGCGACGCCGCGCCCGAATTGATCCTCGCGTCATGGTGCGGCAAGAAGGTCGTCCCTGCCCGTATCCGCGCGCGTGATGGCTGGAACGAGGTTCCTGCGGTGCGCGACGATCGCATCGTCGAGATCAAGTCGCCGATCATTCTCCAGCCAGGACCGGCGGCGTTGACGGACGGGCTGGATGCGATCGTGAATGCGTTGTGGGGTGAGCGATGAGCAGGTCGGCCACCGCTCTCGTGTCCCGGACGCGCTGCAGCGTGCAACGCTGCTGCGCAGAGCCGGGACCCAGAAAAAGCCACACGATGCGGTGCCGAGACATGGGCCCCGGCTCTGCAGTGCACCGCCGAGAGGCGCTGCGCTGCGTCCGGGGCACGAGACTGCCCTCACGTCACCGCATTGACGACCTGATATTCCGGCCGGAGCCACACCTCACCCGCGATCACCTCCTCGATGATCTCGGCTGCCCGCATGATCTCGCTCTCGCCGATGTACAACGGTGTGATCCCGAACCTCATGATGTCAGGTGCACGGAAATCGCCGATGAGGCCGCGGGCGATCAGGGCTTGCATGGCAGCGTAGCCGCCGTCGAAGGCGAAGGAGACTTGCGAGCCACGCCGCTCGTGCGCACGCGGGGTCACGACCTCTAGAGAAGGACAGCGGCGCTCGACCTCCGCCATCAGGAGATCGCCGAGCGCCAGCGAGCGCGCGCGGACCTCCTTGATGTCGACCCGGTCCCAGATGTCGAGTGAGGCCTCCAGCGCCGCCATCGCCAGCACCGGCGGCGTGCCGACGCGCATCCGCTCGACACCGCCGGCGGCTGCATAGCCAAGCTCGAACGCGAAGGGTTTTGCGTGCCCCATCCATCCCGACAGCGCAGCGCGTGCGACGTTGGCATGGCGAGGTGAAACGTAGAGGAACGCGGGCGCACCGGGGCCGGCATTAATGTACTTGTAGGTGCAGCCCGCAGCGAAATCGACGCCGCAGCCGGCGAGATCGACGGGCAGCGCGCCGGCCGAATGCGCGAGGTCCCAGACGGTCACAATCCCAAGCGCGTGCGCCTTTGCGGTCAGCTTCGCCATGTCGTGGCGGCGGCCGGTGCGGTAATCGACCTCGGTGATGTACAACACCGCGATCTCTTCCGACAGTGCGGCCTCGATCTCCTCTGGCGCGACGAGGCGTAATTGGTGACCGCGCCCGAGCGTCGCGATCAGGCCTTCAGCCATGTAGAGGTCGGTGGGGAAATTGCCGGTATCCGATAGGATTGCTTTGCGCGACGCGTTCATGTCGAGCGCGGCGGCGAGCGCCTGATACACCTTGAGCGATAGCGTATCGCCGACCATCACGGAGCCAGCTTCCGCGCCGATCAGCCGCGCGATGCGATCACCGACATGGCGCGGCTGGGAATACCAGCCTGCGGTGTTCCAGGCACGGATCAGCTCGTTGCCCCACTCCGTGGTGATGACCCGATTGACGCGCTCGGCGACACCAAGCGGCAACGCACCGAGCGAATTGCCGTCGAGATAGATCACACCATCAGGCAGATGGAACAGCGCCCTGGTATCGTCGTAGACGCGAAGCCTGGTCATGGACTTAATCTCTACAGAATGGTGCGGACGCGCCAGAGCTCGGGGAACAGCTCGACCTCCAGCATGCGCTTGAGATAGCTGACGCCGCCGGTGCCGCCGGTGCCGCGCTTGAAGCCGATGACGCGTTCGACCGTCGTGACGTGGTTGAAACGCCAACGCCGGAAATAATCCTCGAAATCGACCAGCTTCTCGGCGAGCTCGTACAGCATCCAGTGCGTCTCCGGTGCCTCGTAAACGATACGCCACGCCTGCAGCACGCCCTCGCTGAAGCTGTGGGTCTCGCGGACGTCACGCCCCAGCACGGTCGCCGGCATCTTGAGCCCGTTGCGATCCGCGAGTCGCAGCACCTCGTCATAGAGGCTCGGCGTTGCGAGCTCGGCCTCGAGCAGCTTCGTCGTTTCCACATCATGCGCATGCGGCTTCAGCATGGCGTGGTTGCGATTGCCGAGCAGATATTCGATCAGCCGGTATTGGCGCGACTGGAATCCCGAGGATTGGCCGAGTTGCGAGCGGAAGCGCGTGTATTCGCTCGGCGTCATCGTGCGCAGCACATCCCAGGCGTTGTTGAGCTGCTCGAAAATGCGCGACATCCGCGCCAGCATCTTCATGGCCGGCGACACGTCGTCCCGAGCGATGGCGCGGCGCGCGGCGCTAAGCTCGTGAATGGCAAGCCGCATCCACAGTTCGGTGGTCTGATGCTGAATGATGAACAGCATCTCGTCATGCGCTTCCGAGAGCGGATGCTGCGCCCCAAGGATCGCATCCAGCGCGAGATAGTCGCCATAGGACATGCGCCGGGCAAAATCGGTTTCGGCGCCTTCTTTTGCGGGATCGTAATCGCTGGACGTCATGACAAGCCCTCTCGATCGATCATCCCTGCGTCAGTCAGTCGAGCCCGATCAGGCGCGCGGTGATCGACGACATCGGATCCTTCAAACCGTCGATCACGGTGAAATGGTTCAGCCCGGGATCGACGACCAGCCGCGTCGGCACGTCGAAGCCGGTCCAGACATTGGCCAGCAGGTCGGACTGGCGGATGAACTCCGGCCGTTCGCTGCCGCCAACCCAGGCGGTCACCGGCGCATGCCCGCGCGTCAGATGCAGCGCGGCACTTTCGAGCGTCGCCTCCTCCATGGTCATGCGCAGTGTCTCGTTCATTTTCGTCTTCAACAGCGGCCGCAAATCATGCAGGCCGCTGATCGAGAGCGTGCCGGCGACGCGATTGTAGACGGCAGGTTCAAGCCTGCTGTCGTCGCACAGCATGCGCGTGACGAGATGACCGCCGGCGGAATGGCCCGCGAGCCGGATCGGCCCTGCGATAAGCGACGCCGCTTTCGCAATCGCCGCTGTGATCTCGGCGGTGATGTCGGAGATGCGCGCGGCCGGCGTCAACGTGTAGCTCGGGAGGCAAACCGTCCAGCCGTGATGCCGCGCGCCTTCGGCAAGATCGGTCCAGGCGGACTTGTCGAAGCGCATCCAGTAACCGCCGTGCACGAACACGACGAGACCCTTGCTGTCGCCGTCGGGCAGGATCAGGTCGAAACATTGGCGCTCGCCGGAGCCATAGGCGATATCAGGGCGAAAACCCCTAAGCCCGGCGCGGTAAGCCGCTGCCCGCTCGGCCCACTGCGCCGGTATCTTGTCCGAGCCCGGGATATGGGCCGAATTGGCATAAGCATCATCCCAATCGCGCATCGTTGCTCCCACGGACTCGTCCAGCGAACCTAGGGCCAGTCTGCCACCGGTCAAGGCGGCATCCTAGTCTTTCTTTTAAGCTTAAAGGATTTGGGCAGCCGGAGGATTGGGCAACGGGTGCTCCGGCAGAGGTGCCGTAGGGTGGGCAAAGCGCAGGCGTGCCCACGTATTTTTCGCGATCGCGAAAGATGGTGGGCACGGCACAAGTGTGCCTTTGCCCACCCTACGAGAGCTGCGACCGAGGCAGCTCGCTACGCCTTTTCTACCCCGCACCACTCCGCGATGAACAGCGCCATCGCCTTCGTCGTCTTCTTCAGCGAGTCCAGATTGATATATTCGTTGAAGCCGTGCATCTCGCCGCCGCTGGCGCCGAAGCACAGGCTCGGGATGCCGTGGTTGAGGCCGTAGAAGCGGGTGTCGGTCAGCGCGGTGAAGACGAGGTCCTCGACTGCACCACCATAGACCTTGTTGAAGGCCTTGCCGAAGGCGGCTTCCGGCGCAGCGGAATCGGTCAGCTCATAGCCTTCCGACAGGAAGCCAGACCATTCCACCTCCGGCGGATTGTTGGCGAGGAAGCGGTGATTGCGTGAGGCAGCCGCAACGCAAGCCAGAATCTCCTTCTGATGATCGGCGACCGACCAGCCCGGCAACACGGCAATGCGGCAATCGACGTCGCACCAAGCCGGCACGCTCGAGGCCCAATCGCCGCCCTTGATGATGCCGGGATTGAAATTGATCGGATGGTTGATCGTCCCAAAGTGGCGATCGGCTTTCGCCCGCTCGTTCCATTCGATCTCGAGCTTCTGCACCGCTTGGATGAGGTGATAGGCCGCCATGATCGCATTGGCGCCGGAGCCGGCAAGCGCAACATGCACGGGATGACCCTTCACCCTCAGGCGAAACCAGATGACGCCGACCTGCGAGCGCACCATCTTGCCGCCGGTGGGCTCAGGGATGAAGCAGGCATCCGCGCGATAACCGCGCTGCAGTGTCGAGAGTGCGCCGACGCCGGTGCTTTCCTCCTCGATCACCGACTGGAAGTGAATTCGCGCCGTCGGCTTGAGCCCGGCCGCCTTGATCGCATCCAGCGCATAGAGCGCGCCGATGGTACCGGACTTCATGTCGCAGGCGCCGCGACCGAACATCTTGCCGTCCTTGATGACGGGCGAGAACGGCGGCGTGTCCCACAATTCCAGCGGCCCCGCCGGCACCACGTCGCAGTGCCCCTGCAGGATCAGCGATTTGCCGGCCTCGGTCGTCGGGCGATAGGTGCCGACCACCGAGCGCGCCTTGGAGAAATCATGCTCGATCGGGCCGAAGCCGCGCAGTTCCTTCAAGTCGTCGACGTTGATGTGCCAGTCGTCGACCTCATAACCGCGCGCGCGCAGGAGGTCGCCGATCATGTCCTGGCACGGCCCCTCCGCCCCGCGGGTCGAAGGGATCGTGACAAAATCGCGCGTGGTCGCAAGCTGGGCTTCGAAGCCGGCATCGACGGCGTCAAGAATGCGCTGCTGCGTTTCGGCATTCATCAGGCAACTCCGGGCATCCAAACGGTCAAGGGTGCGCGCAAGCTAGCCGATTTCAGCCGTTCGGGTACTCTACAAAATAAGCATCCCGCAATGCATCTTCGAGCAGTCGACCTTCCGAATAGCTGTCGAGTGTCGCGGGCCGAGTGACGCCATCGAGCAGACGCGGGCAAGGTTCCGGGGCGCCGAGCACGGTTCGCACCGGAATTCGCTCGGCATAGATAGGCAATTCGTAGTCCTCATCGTCATCGGCCACACCCTTGGCGCGGACCTTGGCGGAGGCCTCCTCGATCTCCATCGCGATGAAGGAGGTCGCCTTGATCTCCTTGACGTTGCTGGCCCGCAGGCTCGCGGTGCGATCCGGGAAGAAGCGATCGACCATCGCGACCACTGCTCGCTCCTTCTCTTCGGGATCTGTAACGAGATAAGCGGTGCCGAACGCCATCACCGCGCGGTAGTCGGCCGAGTGATTGAAGCCGCAACGCGCGAGCACGAGGCTGTCGAGATGGGCGACCGTCAGGCAGACGCGTTCGCCTTTGGTCTGGTTGCGCAGCATGCGGCTTGCGCTGGAGCCGTGCCAATAGAGCTTCGTCCCCTCGCGCCAGAAGAAGGTCGGCGTGCAATAGGGCTGGCCGTCGATCACATAAGAGACGTGGCACATCATCGAGGAATCCAGGATGCGGTGAACCGTCTCGTGATCGTAGAAGCCGCGGTCGTGCCGGCGCTTCACCTGATTGCGCGCTGACGTCGGATAGGAATCTTGGCTCTCGGTCTGACTCACGGCCGCTCCTCATCGAAACAATTCCAAGCCAGTTGTAGCGGCGCATTTGGTCTGCGATAGTACCAATTCCATGCAAAAAATTCCGACCAATTCTCCAGCTAAGGCCGAGTTGCCACTCGACCTCACCGGACCGCATGTCACAGCCGGCGCCTCCTCCGCACACCGGCTCTACCAGGCGCTGTGCGAGATGATCGTCTCTGGCCTCGTCAAGTCAGGCGAGCCGTTGCCACCATCGCGCACGCTGTCGACGCAGACCGGCTTTCGGCGCAACGCCGTCGTCACCGCCTACGAACGCCTGATCGCAGACGGATTTGCGCAGGCCACCGTCGGCTCCGGCACCTTCGTCGCTGCGCGAATCCCGGCGCGTGCCGCCGCGCCCAGGAAGCCGAAGGTGATCGTTGAAGCGCCCAGGCAAGGCGCGCTCGCACTCGGCTGCACGCACATCGACGAGCGCGCGGTGCAACGTTTTCGCGCTTTCGTCGGCCGGCGCATGCGCGCCTTTGGCAGCGAGCATCTGCACTACGGCGACCCGCGCGGCAGCCGCGAGTTGCGGGTCGCGATCGCCGATCATCTGCTGTCGGCGCGGGGGCTGCGCTGCGATCCCGATCAGATCATGCTGACATCGGGCACACTCCACACGCTGCGCATCGTGCTCGGCGCGATCCTGAAGGCCAACGATCAGGTCTGGTGCGAGGACCCCGGCTATCCCATCGCGCGCAGGACCATCGCGCAATGCGGCTATCGTCCCGTGCCAATTCCCGTCGACGCACACGGCCTGCAAGTTGCGAAAGGCCGGGCCGCAGCGCCCTCCGCGCGCGCGGCCTATGTGACGCCGTCGCACCAATTTCCGCTCGGTGTCCAGATGTCGATGCCGCGGCGGCTCGAGCTGCTGGACTGGGCGAAGCACGCCGGCGCGTTCGTGTTCGAGGACGATTACGACAGCGAGTTCCGTTATGACGGCGCGCCCTTGATGTCGCTCGCCGGCATCGATCACCTCCAGCGCGTGATCTACATGGGCACATTCGCCAAGACGCTGTTTCCGGGCCTGCGTATCGGCTATTGCGCCTTGCCCGAGCGCCTGATTGCGGACGTCGCGGCCGCGCGCGCCGCACTCGACCGCTTCCCCGGAACGTTGATGGAAGGCGCTGTTACCGACATGCTCAATTCCGGCGCCTTCGCCGCGAACCTGAAGCGCGTGCGCAAGCTCTATCGTGAGGCGCGCGATGTGCTGGCTGAAACGCTCGAAGCGGCATCGGATGGCGCGCTCTCGGTCCCGGTGCCGTCACAGGGCCTGCACCTCGTGGCGCGGTTCGATCCGTCGGTTGCCCCAGGGGTCGCGGCAGAGGTGAAGCAGACGGCAGGCGCGGAAGGCTGGCTGCTCGCGGAGACCTATGCGCGGGCGCGGCCCCTGCCCGGTTTCGTGCTGGGATTTTCAGGACACTCAGTTCCACAGCTCGTCACGGCCGCGGAACGGCTGGCGAAGGAAGCACGCGCCGCCCTGCGCAGCAAAGCCAAGTCGGCCCGGCGGGGGTGACAAAGGTTCACTATCAAAATCCGGGGCTGCTGCTTAACATCGCGGCATCGATTCCGGGATCTCTCATCATGTCACTTGTCGTCTCATTTGGCCGCGCAACCTGCCTCGCGCTCCTGATCTCCACCGCGTTTGCCGCGACGGCAAACGCGACCACGGTCGGACGTGAACAGGATATCGTCGATCTCAAGCTCGGCCAACGCGTGCTCGTGGACGACGGAACCTGCCCGGCCGGACAAATCAGGGAAGTGCGCGGTTCGAAGATGACCGACAAGGGCGTCGTGCGAACGGCATCCTGCGTGGCGCGGTTCGGGCCCAAGACGAAATGAGGAGCTAAGACTTCGCCGGGTCGAACATGCATTGCAGGGTCGGCTTGGCGATCTTGGTGAAGGTCGCACCGATCTCGCTTTGCTTAGCCGCCGGTACCCAATCGGTCTCGATGGTGGGAACACCGGTTTCGCTGATGCCGCGCAGCAGCGCCTCGCGCAGGTCACGGTCCTCGACGGCGGCCGCGGCGTGATCATGCAAGCAGCCGCAGACTTCTTCCGGATGCTCCCAGCGACCGATCATGCGCGGGGCACATTGCCTCACGAACTCAATGCGCGGATCCGGCAATCGGCTCGGTGAGCGAACCTGCGCCTGAACGGAGGTGATCGTCACGAGAGACAGGAACGCCGCAGCGCAGAGACGAAGGTACATGATGGGATTTGCCAGCTGATTTTCTTGTTGGTGATCAGAAACGCGCCGCCAGGACGATCGGCTGCGGTGCCGGGCTGGTGATGGGCGAGCCGCTGTATTGGAAGGTGCCGATGCCAGGCAGATCACCGTCCGGCGCACCAGCGAAAGAGGAACCGGCGAGCACGAAACCGAAAGCAAGGATGAGGCTGAGCGTGCGCATGGACTTGTCCCTGAATTGCGTGGCCGGCGGTGCGCCGTCGTCGTTGTCAGCGTGATAACCATTCGCGGTTTCTTCCGTGATGCGCCCAAAGCCCAAAATGGTTTCGTTCCCGGCCAGAATTGTTTCGTCGCTCGCCACGCGACGAAACAATTCCCCGAAAATATCAATTATTTCAAATAGGGCGCGCGCCCGCTTGAACCCGCTTGGGAGCCACCGCGCAGATAGGGTGAGCTGACGCCGTCACTTCAGGGACGTCAGCGCTTCACATGCACTTTACGGTTTTCTGCTGAAGAGGTCAGCAAACGAAGGCCGCTCGCCCCTGAACCCAGAGCTTGTCGGGTGCGACCGAAGCCATCGACTACCATCGGCTCGGCAACCGGGCTCACACTCGAGGAATGGCCATCATGATGGCGCAAGATCGCGCAACGGCGCGCGAGCCGGAGCAACAGGCTGACCACACCGATCAACGGACCGGTTCAGCCGGCGCCATGGCGCTGCAATCGGGGCGCGGCTACGAGGCCGCGCCGCAGGCATTCGTGCGGCTGAGCGGCTCGCATCTCGCGAAACCGCGTGTCAGCCGCGATCAAATCACTGAGTAAAGAAGTCGCCGCACTTCTGGACGTTCGCGTCAGCCGGCCCCCACGGCATGATCGGCACCGTCGAGGTCGAGTTCTTCGGCGATCCCTCGATCAGCTTGTCCGAATAGACCATGTAGACCAGCACGTTGCGCTTGGCGTCACAGCCGCGCACGATCTGCATCTTCTTGAAGAAGAGCGAGCGCCGCTTGCGGAACATGTCGTCGCCCTGCTCCATCTTGTCCTTGAACTTGATCGGGCCGATCTGGCGGCAGGCCAGCGAGACGTCCGAGACCTCCTCGGCAAGGCCGAGCCAGCCTTTGAAGCCGCCCTTCTCCGGCACCGTGAAATGACAAGCCACGCCCTCGACTTCGGGATCGTCGAGCCCATAGGTCGCGAGCTTGTCATTCGGGCTCATCCACTTGAACACGGTGGAGCGGCGGAAAATGAGATCCGGTTCGTCGGCAGCCTGCGCAAATGCTGCGGGCGCGGCCAAGGCTAGAAGGAATAAAGCAAGGCCTTTCAAGCGGATGCCGGAAAGACCGGGGAAACGAGATGACATGAAGTTCTCCGTTAACAAGTCCCCGCGATGTAAGCATCGCGGGTGCAGTCAGGAAGGTGACGGCAGACGAACCCGGCCGCCGTTTACCGGTCTGTGAGGCTTTTTTGCTACGTCTTGGACAAAAGTAGCGGACGGCAGAACCGCCGTGCTGGTGAACGCGTATCCCCTCTGCGACACTAACGTCTGATTTGGATTATGGATTCGAGGATGAATAGCGTGAACGGGTCCAGTTTTTCGACCGCGCCGGCAAGGCTTTGGCAGGTCGCGATTTTGGCGGCGGCGGGTGCGGTCGGTACGGCGAGCCAGGCGGAAGCCGCGTTCTATTATTATTCTGATTATTCCGACGGATCCTACGGACGGCCGGAGCGGCGTAGCGAAGAGCCGCGACTGAAGCCGCACAAGCGCGGCGCGACGGCCAAGAACAAGGACACCCTCGCCGAGAAGGAGACCGGCGCGAAGCCGCAAGGTCCGCTTGTCATCGTCGTCTCGATCGACCGGCAGAAGGTCACGATCTACGATTCCAACGGCGTGTTCGCGGAATCGCCGGTGTCGACCGGCATGAAGGGCCACTCGACGCCGATGGGTGTGTTCAGCGTCATCCAGAAGCACAAATTCCACCACTCCAACATCTATAGCGGCGCGCCGATGCCGTACATGCAGCGGATCACCTGGTCCGGTGTCGCGATGCATGCCGGCGTGCTGCCGGGCTATCCGGCCTCGCATGGCTGTATCCGCATGCCGATGGCGTTCGCGGTGAAGATGTGGAACTGGACCAAGATGGGCGCGCGCGTGATCGTGTCGCCCGGCCAGATGACACCGCAAAGCTTCTCGCACCCGATGCTCGCTTCCCTGCGCGTTCCGCCGCAGCCCGCAGCCAGCCTCGAGCCCGCGACCAGCGTCGGCGACAAGGCGGACAAGGGCGCCCCGGACACCAAGGTCACTGACACGAAGCCTGTCGAGACCAAGTCGTTCGAGAAGACCGCCAGCGCCGAAGGCTTGCTCGAACTGCGCTCCACGGTCGGTCACACCGTGATGTCTGACGTGACCACGGGCAATGCACCGGTCCGCGAGGAAGCTGCAAAGACTGAAACCAAGTCCGCCGAGGTGTCCGAACCAGCCAAGCAGCCCGACGCGGCGGCGAAGTCCGACGAGACCGCCAAGCCTGCGGATGCAGCGAGCACCGAAGCGAAGCTCACCGAGCCTTCAGATGCTGCCAAGACAGATGCTGCCAAGACCGACGCGCCGAAGGCGGAAGCAGCTTCCGAACCTGCCAAATCCGAACCGACCAAATCCGAACCGACCAAGTCCGAGCCGGTCAAGGCTGATACCGCGGCGACCGAGAAGCAGCCCGACGCGCCGGTGACGGCCACGGCACCCGCACAGGCCCCCTCGCCGGACGCGAAGAAAGACCAGACCCGTGTCGCCGATCCCGCGCCATCGGTGAAGCCTGATTTGCCGAAGCGGACCGGCCAGATTGCGGTGTTCATCAGCCGCAAGGACTCGAAGCTCTATGTGCGGCAGAACTTTGCGCCGCTGTTCGATGTGCCCGTGACGATCGCGGCCAGCGACCGTCCGCTCGGCACGCATATTTTCACCGCCGAGGTCGACAAGACCGATTCCAATGCGCTGCATTGGTCGGTGGTATCGCTGCCCGTCGCCGTTCGCGCCGCCGCACGCGATGACGACGGTCATTTGGTGCGCCGCCAGCGTGGTGCGGCCGTGATTCCCGTGGCCGCAAAGCCGGTCATCACGCCTGACAGCCCGGCCGAGGCGCTGGATCGCATCACAATCCCTGCCGACACCATGGCGAAGATCAACGAGATGCTGACCACTGGCGGCTCGGTGATTGTCTCGGACCAGGGCATCAACCAGGGCGAGACCGGCGAAGGCACCGACTTCATCGTCCGTCTTTACTAACCCGGTACCGCGATAACGCGGTGTTGAGCGGGCCGGCCGCAGAGCCGGAGTAAACTCTCGTCCGGATCACATCCGGGGGACACCGCCATGTTGAACCGCAGGACCGTACTCACGACGGCGCTTCTTGCAGCGGCCAGTTCGGCAACGCGCGCTCGTGCGGACAACGGCATGAGCCGGATCCCGGCCTACGCCTTCTCTTTTCCAGCCCTATCGGGCGACGACATCCGCCTCGCTGCTTTCACTGGCAAACCGCTGCTGGTCGTGAACACGGCCTCACTGTGCGGCTACACGCCGCAATATGCGGGACTGCAGGAGCTCTGGAGCGAGTTTCGCGAGCGCGGCTTCACCGTGATTGGCGTGCCCTCCAATGATTTCGGCGGCCAGGAGCCCGGCGGCACCAGCGAGATCTCGGAGACCGCGCATCACCAATACGGCGTTACCTTCCCGATTGCGGCCAAAGCCGTCGTATCAGGAGCAAAGGCCCATCCGTTTTACAAATGGGCCGCCGAGGCGCGCCCGAGGGATGTTCCGAAGTGGAACTTCCACAAATATCTGGTCGGCCGTGACGGCTACATTGCCGAGGTTTTTCCGTCGGCCGTCGAGCCCGCAGACACGCGCATCAAGACCGCGATTGCCCGGGCCTTGGCTGACATCTGACGGAGCGGCCGCAAAGCGGTTGGGCACAATTGTGGCGGAGGGCCAAACAGCCGTTGCAATGGCGATAGAGCACCATCTAGGCTAGGATGATCAGGGCAGGACAGGTTTTGCCGGAGGGCGAAAAGCCACGGCGGAACAACGGGATCAATCTCGAGGACAACACCATGCGTGTGGCGGCAAAACTGATTTTGGCAAGCGCGATGTCTGTTGCGCTCACAGGCGCAGCATGGTCGCAGACCCCGGCCGCAAAACCCGCAGCCGCCTCGCAGGCAGCTCCAGCGACCGCGCCGGCTGCAGCTACTGCTCCGGCACCCGCTACAGCCCCTGCCGCAGCGGCGGCGCCGCAGGTCGCCGCCTTCCCGCCCCCGCCGCAACAGGCGCCGCAGCCGGCGCGCGCGGCCTGCAACAATCCGAACGCGCTGGGCGTCGCCCGCACCGTCGAGATCGACACGACAGGCGGCCCCGGCTTCGGCTTTGAGCATTTCAAGGAGCTCGACTTCCTGCGCGACAAGGAGGTCGTCCTGACCTTCGACGACGGTCCCTGGCCGCGCAACACGCCCGCCGTGCTCAAGGCGCTCGCCGACCAATGCACCACCGGCATCTTCTTCTCGATCGGCAAGCACGCCACCTACGAGCCGGAGATCCTGAAGCAGGTCTACGCGGCTGGTCACACCGTTGGCACCCACACGTGGTCGCACGCCAACCTCAACGACAAGAAGCTGAGCGAGGCGCAGCGCAAGGAAGAGATCGAGAAGGGCATCAGCGCCGTGAAATGGGCGCTCGGCGGCATTTCGCCGGCAGCGTTCTTCCGTTTCCCGGCCCTGCAGCATCCGCCGGAGATGGTCACCTATCTCGGCAACCGCAACGTCGCGATCTTCTCCTGCGATATCGACTCCTTCGACTTCAAAGCGTCGAAGCCCGAGAAGGTGATCGACACCGTGATGAAGGGGCTCGAGAAGAAGGGCAAGGGCATCATCCTGATGCACGACTTCCAGAAGCACACCGCGGAAGCCCTGCCCGAGCTGCTGAACCGCCTCAAGGCCGGCGGCTACAAGATCGTGGCGATGCGCGCCAAGGCGCCGGTCGCCTCGCTCCCCGAATACGACCAGGAACTGATGAAGGACGTCAAGCTGCCGACGGTGAGCACGCGTCCGGTCAATTCCGTGGTGACGACCGTTTCCGAATAGTCGTCACTTGTCGTTCCATTTCGAAGGCTACGTCATCGTCTCGGCGGACGGCATGCTTGCCGACGCCAGCCATGTCATGCCCGACAGCCTGAAGTTCGAAGGCGACAAGCTATTCTTCGAGCAGGCGCTCGATAACGCCGCACTGATCGTGCATGGCCGCAACTCGCAGGAGCAGCAGCCGAACTCGCCCAAGCGCAAGCGGTTGATCCTGACGCGCAAGATCAAGACCCTCACCGTCGATCCGGAGATGCCGAACGCGACGTTGTGGAATCCAGAGCATGCGGGCTTCGAGGAGGCCTGTGCGTTTGCCGATGTCGCTTCAGGACGGATCGCTGTTATCGGCGGCCCTGTCGTGTTCGACATGTTCATGGACCGCTACGACACGTTCTGGCTGTCGGAAGCCCCGCATGTGCATCTTGCGGGCGGCGAAGGCTGCTTCGTCGATGTGCCGAAGCGAACGCCACACGAAGTGCTGGCGTCACACGGGATGGCGCCGGGCACGCCCTACATGCTCGACGCGGCACATGACGTCACGGTGACGCCGTGGCGGCGGGGCTAGCGATTACACATCCCCGTAGGCGGTCTCGGCCGAGCGCGTGCCGCGGCCGTAGCCCATGATCATGAACAGCGCGCCGATGATCGCGAGGTTCTTCAGCGCGTCGACCACCATCGTGGCGTTCTCAGGCGCCGTGTGATTCCAGAAATCGGAGAACAGGACGGTCGACACCGCGATGTAGATCACCATCAGCATCGCGAAGAAGCGCGCGCCGAAATTCAATGCGATCATCAGGCCTGCGATGATCTCGAGCCCACCGAGCGCGATTGCCAGAAGCTGCGGCGTGGTCATCGCCGTCGCCGACTCGATCTGCTTGGCGTAGGGCGCGATCACGTCGGGCACCACGATCTTGCCGGCGATGAAATCGGCGGTCGCCTGGATGGCGATGAGCTTGGTCGCGCCCGTATAGATGAACAGCACGGCGAACAGGATTCGCCCGAAAGTCACGAACGCTGGCATGGTCGGCCTCTTGGCAAAACGCTGCGCACGGGACGCGCCGGCGGATTATGGAGAGTCCGTTCGCGGTTTACAAACGGGGAAATGGAAAACTGCGAGTTATTCAAAATTGGTGGGTCACTACCCCCTCTCCCCGTTCTTACGGAGAGGGTTGGGGTGAGGGGCCGCTTCAGCGATCACAGTGCGAGTTGGACTCGCGGAGGCTCCCCCTCACCCGGAATTTGCTCTCGCAAATTCCGGCCTCTCCCCGCACGCGGGGAGAGGCGAAGAGCGCGCTCCAGCGTCCTTATGTAAACAACGTCGGCTGCTGCCGGGCCGCACGTTCCTGCGCTTCGACCACCGCCACTGCCGTCATGTTCAGGATGCCGCGCGCGGTCACGGACGGCGTGAGGATGTGCGCCGGGCGTGCCGGGCCGATCAGGATCGGGCCGACCGGCAACGCATCCGCCAGCGACTTGATCATCTGATAGGCGACGTTGGCGGTATCCAGGCTCGGCATGATCATGATGTTGGCCTCGCCCTCGAGCTTGGAGTGCGGCAGAACCATGCGGCGCGCCGCGGCTGATAGCGCGGTGTCGCCCTGCATCTCGCCGTCGGCCTCGATCTCCGGATGCTTCTCCTTCAAGAGCTGGGTCGCCCGGCGCATCTTGCGCGAGGAGTCGGTGTCATAGCTGCCGAAATCCGAATGCGAGACGAAGGCGATTTTCGGCTTGAGCGCGAAACGCTGGACATGGACCGCCGCGAGTGAGGCTATCTCGGCGAGCTCTTCGGCGCTCGGATTGGGGCGCACCTGGGTGTCGGCGATGAAGAACGCACCCTTGCTGGTGATCAGCAGCGCCAGCGCGGCATAGTCGCTGACGCCAGCCTGGAAGCCGACGATCTCGCGGACATGGCGCAGATGGCTCATGTAGCGGCCCTCGACGCCACAGAGCATGGCATCCGCCTCCCCGCGCGTCACCCCAAGCGCCGCGATGACAGTGTTGTTGGTGCGCACCACCGTGCGCGCCGCATCCGGCGTCACGCCACGCCGGCCGGCGAGCTCGACATAGGATTGCACATAGGAACGATAACGCGGGTCGTCCTCGGGATTGACGAGGTCGAAATCCTTGCCCGCCTTGATCGACAGGCCGAAGCGCTTGATGCGCGCCTCGACCACCGAGGGACGGCCGACCAGGATCGGGGTCGCGAGCTTCTCCTCGAGCACCACTTGGGTGGCGCGCAGCACGCGCTCGTCCTCACCTTCGGCGTAGATCACGCGCACGGGCTGGGTCTTGGCCTTGGCGAACATCGGCTTCATGACGAGGCCGGAGCGGAAGGCAAAGCGCTCGAGCAGCGCGGTGTATTCGTCGAAATTGGTGATGGGCCGCGTCGCGACGCCCGATTCCATCGCCGCCTTGGCGACGGCCGGCGCGATGCGCAGGATCAGTCGCGGATCAAACGGGCTCGGGATCAGCGAGCCCGGGCCAAAGCCCTGGGTCTCGCCGGTGTCAAAACCCTGCGCGACCGCGTCGGACGGGGCCTCGCGCGCGAGCTGCGCGATGGCCTCGACGGCGGCGTGCTTCATCTCCTCGTTGATGGCGCTGGCGCCGACATCGAGCGCGCCACGGAAAATGAAGGGAAAGCAGAGGACGTTGTTGACCTGGTTCGGATAGTCGGAGCGACCGGTGCAGATCATCGCGTCGGGGCGCACTTTCCGCGCCTCCTCCGGCATGATCTCCGGCGTGGGATTGGCGAGCGCCATGATCAGCGGCTTCTCGCCCATGGCCTTGGCCATCTCGGGCTTGAGCACGCCCGGTGCCGACAAGCCGATGAAGATGTCGGCGCCGCCGATGACGTCGCCCAACGTGCGCTTCTCGGTCTTCTGCGCGTAAACCGCTTTCCAGCGGTCCATCGTGGTGTTGCGGCCCTCATGCACGAGACCGTCGATGTCGCAGACCCAGATGTTCTTGCGCTGTGCACCCATCGACACCAGCAGGTTGAGCGTCGCGATTGCGGCCGCCCCCGCGCCCGATGCGACGATCTTGACGTCCGAGAGCTTCTTGCCGTTCAGGCGCAGGCCGTTGGTGATGGCGGCGGCGACGATGATCGCCGTGCCATGCTGGTCGTCATGGAAGACCGGAATCTTCATGCGCTCCTTCAGCTGCGCCTCGATCTCGAAACATTCCGGCCCGCGGATGTCTTCGAGATTGATGCCGCCGAAAGTCGGCTCGAGCGCGGCCACGGTCTCGACCACGCGTTCGATCGTGTCGGCGGCGATCTCGATGTCGAACACGTCAATGCCGGCGAATTTCTTGAAGAGGACGGCCTTGCCTTCCATCACCGGCTTGGACGCGAGCGGACCGATATTGCCGAGGCCGAGCACCGCGGTGCCGTTCGAGACCACGGCGACCAGATTGGAGCGGATCGTCAGCGTCGCGGCTTCCGCCGGGTTCTTGGCGATCTCCAAACAAGCGGCGGCGACGCCCGGAGAATAGGCAAGCGCGAGGTCGCGCTGGTTGGCGAGCGGCTTGCTCGCCTGGATCTCGAGCTTTCCCGGGCGTGGCAGACGGTGATAGGCGAGCGCCGCCTGGTGAAGATCATCAGAATAAGACGACATGCAGTGTCTCGCCTCGCGTTACCGACCTTAAAGATGCGTAGTCATCGACCGGTTTGCCGCAGTGCACACGGTATTCCGGTTGATGGAAACCGGGATGAAGCACGGTCGACGCCTCGGTGGCAACATCCGATTGCAATCCCATTAACAGATCGCAAGCTCAAATATTTGACAGCGCTAGCTTTCCCTAGACCTCGCGACGTTTCCCGAATATGGCAAGTTGCGCAGTGCACAACGAGCAACTGGAGCTGGGAATGAAGCGGATTCTGATCGGCGTGGTCGTGGCAGCCGTACTCGCCGTGGGCGGATGGTTCGGCTTCAACCTCTACGTCCAGCATCGCGCCACCGCTGAGATCGAAGCGGCCTTCGAACAGATCCGCGCCGGCGGCGGCAAGGCAAGCCACGGCAAGATCGGCTTCGATCTGACGACGCGCAGCCTCACGGTCGAGGACATCGTTATCGATCCCGGCAAGGAGCCGCAGGCGCAGATCAAGATCGCCGGCATCAAGGGCACGGGCGTTCGCCAGGTCGATGATGCCAGGTTTTCAGCCGACAGTATCGACATCACGGGACTCGAAGTCGCACTGGACCAGGCGGTCCCGGCGAAGCTGAAGGCGTCCTACAAGGTCCCACAGCTGACAATCCGCGACTTTGCCGGTCCGATTCACTGGACCGTGCCGGCGGACAACTCCCTGATCGCGATGTACCGTTATGTGATCGATCAGTATTTGGGCATCAATGCGTCATCGCTGATGGCGCCCACGCTGACGTTGGCTTTCGATTCTGGCGCTGCGGGCGGCAGCGGTGAAGTCACCTATTTCGGGCTGGCGATGCAGAATTTGGCACACGGCAAGATCGACTCGATGAAAGCAGATCGCGCGACCCTGTCGATCGACGTGAAGCAGCCAGGCAAGCCGGACAAGCTGAAGGGCGAGTTGTCGAACATCGTCGTCAACGATTTCGATGCAACAGCGATCCGCGCCACACTGGACCCGCAGACGGCCGGTGATGAGAGCTACCATCGCATCTACCGGCAGGTCTCGGCAGGCCCCTATGTGCTCAGTTCGGCACAGGGCGTGCGCGTCGATATCGACAGCTTCACCATGGCTGATATCGCCGTGCAGCCGTCAAAATTCCGGCTGGCCGACATATTTGCTACGCTGCCGCAGGACAGGTCAGCCCCTCCGACACCGGCGCAAGCGCGCGAGATGATGGAGAAGCTTGCCAGCGTCTATGAGGGCCTCCGCGTCGGCAAGGCCGAGATCGGCAAGACCACAATTGGCACGCCGCAAGGGACTGGCCGCATCAAGGCCGTCAGGTACAGCGAGGGTGAGTTCGCGGTCGAAGGGGTCGATACACCACTCCCGCAGGGCCAGTTCAAGATGGAGCGCTTCGCACTGAAATCCTTCAGCGCGGCAAACCTGATCCGTTGGGCGGCCAGCGTCAGCACGCCCGGGCGTGCGCCCGCGGCGGACCAGATGCTCGGTCTGTTCGGCGTGCTCTCGGGCGCGGAGATCAAGGGCGTGGTTGCGCCGTTCAAGAACAGCAAGAAGCTTGTTACGATCGACACGATCGGCCTCGACTGGGGGCAACTGGTCGGCTCGATCCCGAGCAAGGCGCATGTGGTGGCTAAACTTGTCACGCCGACCGATCCATCAGATCCGAAGCAGCTTCCATTGATCGCCGCCGGCATCGACAAGCTCGCGATCGACTTCGATCTCGGCGCGGCCTGGAGCGAGCCGTCGAACAGCTTCGGTCTGGCGCCGGCAACCCTCGACATCGGCGGGATTGCAAAAGCGCAATTGCACGTCGCACTCGGCAACGTGCCGCGCGAGACGTTTTCGACTGATCCGGCTCAGCTCATGGGACAAGCGGCCCGGATCGAGGCCGGAGCGCTCGAGTTCTCACTGCACGACAATGGCGGCGTCGATCTCGTCGTGACGCAATTCGCCCGCATGCAGAACATCAGCCGCGACGCCGCGCGCAGCACCATCGTCGAAATGATCCGGACGCAGGGCGAGAAAGTCGCGGCCTCCAATATCGATGCCAAGCCCGCGGTGGATGCGATCGCGAGCTTCTTCGAGACCCCAGGGCAGACGCTCTCGATCAAGCTGACGCCGCTCGGCAAGGTGCCGCTAATTCAGCTCATGGACGCCTTGAACAGCGAGCCGATCGTCGCGCTGGCGCAGTTCAGGATCGAGGCGTCTACGGGGCTGTAGGAGCGAGGCCCAGCTCTCTCCCCGTCATTGCGAGGAGCTCTTGCGACGAAGCAATCCAGAGCCCCTCCGCGGAAAGATTCTGGATTGCTTCGCTGCGCTCGCAATGACGGTGTGGAGGCAACGTCGCCTCTCCCCGCACGCAGGGGAGAGGCGAAAGCCTCACTTCTGCGGCAGGTTCACCCGCACATGCAGCTCGCGGAGCTGCTTGGTCGTCGCATCCGACGGCGCGCCCATCAGCAGATCCATCGCCTGCTGGTTCATCGGGAACAGCGAGATCTCGCGCAGATTGTTGGTGCCACAGAGTAGCATCACGATGCGGTCCACACCGGCGGCCATGCCGCCATGCGGCGGGGCGCCGTACTGGAACGCACGGTACATGCCGCCGAAGCGGTCGACCACTTCCTGCTCGCCGTAACCGGCGATCTCGAACGCCTTCACCATCGCTTCGGGCACGTGGTTACGGATGCCGCCCGAAGCGATCTCGTAGCCGTTGCAGGTGATGTCGTACTGGAACGCCTTGATGGTCAGTGGATCCTGGCCCTTCAACGCGTCGAGGCCACCCTGCGGCATCGAGAACGGGTTGTGCGAGAAGTCGACCTTCTTGTCGTCCTCGTTGTACTCGTACATCGGGAAGTCGACGATCCAGGCGAGCTCGAACCGCTCCTTGTCGGTGAGGTTCAACTCCTCGCCGACCTTGTTGCGGGCGAGCCCTGAGAACTTCCAGAACTTGTCGGGATCACCGGCGACGAAGAAGGCGGCGTCACCTTCCTTGGTGCCGATCTGCGCGCGGATCGCAGCGGTGCGCTCGGGCCCGATGTTGTTCGCAAGGGGACCTGCGCCCTCGCCGCCCTCGCGCCACATGATGTAGCCGAGGCCCGGCTGGCCCTCGCCCTGCGCCCATGAGTTCATGCGGTCGCAGAACGCACGGCTGCCGCCGCCGGTGGCCGGGATCGCCCAGACCTGGTTCCTGGGGTCTTCGAGCATGCGCGCGAACACCTTGAAGCCGGAGCCGCGGAAGTGCTCGGAGACGTCCTGCATCTCGATCGGGTTGCGCAGGTCCGGCTTGTCGCTGCCGTATTTGCGCAGCGCCTCGGCGAACGGAATGCGGCGCCAGTTCTTGCTGACAGGCTTGCCCTTGGCGAACTCCTCGAACACGCCGGTGATCACGGGCTCCATCGCCGCGAACACGTCTTCTTGCGTCACAAAGCTCATCTCGACGTCGAGCTGGTAGAACTCGCCCGGCAGACGGTCGGCGCGCGGGTCCTCGTCGCGGAAGCACGGCGCGATCTGGAAGTAGCGGTCGAAGCCCGACATCATCAGCAGCTGCTTGTACTGCTGCGGCGCCTGCGGCAGCGCGTAGAACTTGCCGGGATGGATGCGCGAGGGCACCAGGAAGTCGCGCGCGCCTTCCGGCGAGGACGCGGTCAGGATCGGCGTGTTGAACTCGAAGAAGCCCTGCCCCTCCATCCGCCGGCGCATCGACTTGATGATCTCGACGCGGGTCATGATGTTCTGGTGCAGCTTCTCGCGACGCAGATCCAGGAAGCGATACTTCAGGCGGATGTCTTCGGGGTATTCCTGATCGCCGAACACCGGCAGCGGCAGGTCGCCGGCCGGACCCAGCACCTCGATCTCGGTGACATAGATCTCGATCTTGCCGGTCGGCAGATCGTCATTGTCGGTGCCTTCGGGGCGGCGGCGGGCCTTGCCGTCCATCCGCACCGTGAATTCCGAACGCAGCTTCTCGGCCTGCGCGAACGCCGGCGAGTCCGGATCGACCACGCACTGGGTCAGGCCGTAATGGTCGCGCAAATCGATGAACAGCACGCCGCCATGGTCGCGGACGCGATGGACCCAGCCCGAGAGGCGAACCGTTTCGCCGATGTTGCTCTCGCGGAGCGCGCCGCATGTATGTGACCGGTAGCGATGCATGGTCGTCCCAAAATCAATGTCGGAGGATACGAATCGAACGGCCTGAAACGACCGGTCCGAAGTTGCGGCAGGGTTTACCCGACGAGGCCCGAAGCGGCAACCAAGGGAACGGCCTGTTTTGGGGCTGGAGGCCTCCATTTTTGCCCAATTTGGGCCCCTCCCTTTGCCTTCAGGCGTTCCCCGCCTATCTTGAGGCCATGACAGTCCATTTCCCCTTCCAGAACTCCTATTCGGCGCTCCCGGACAGCTTTTTTGCCCGCGTCGCGCCGACCCCAGTATCCGCGCCCCGGCTGATCAAGCTGAACCGACCGCTGGCGGTCCAGCTCGGGCTCGATCCCGATCTGCTGGAGACCCCGGAAGGCGCGGCGATCCTGGCCGGAAAGACAGTTCCGCTCGGGGCCGATCCCATCGCCATGGCCTACGCTGGCCACCAGTTTGGACATTTCGTGCCGCAGCTCGGCGACGGACGCGCCATCCTGCTCGGCGAGGTCATCGACGTCGACGGCACCCGCCGCGATATCCAGCTCAAGGGAAGCGGCCCCACCCCGTTCTCCCGCCGCGGTGACGGCCGTGCCGCGCTCGGACCGGTCTTGCGCGAATACATTGTCAGCGAAGCCATGTACGCGCTCGGCATTCCGACCACGCGCTCTCTGGCCGCCGTCGTGACCGGTGAGCATGTCATGCGTGAGACCGTGCTGCCCGGCGCGGTGCTGACGCGCGTCGCCTCGAGCCATATCCGGGTCGGCACCTTCCAGTTCTTTGCGGTGCGCCGCGACACCGACGCGATCCGGCGGCTCGCCGACCATGTCATCACGCGCCACTACCCGGACCTGCTTCATGCCGAGCGGCCCTATCACGCGCTACTCGGCGCCGTTGTCTCGCGACAGGCCGAACTGATCGCGCGTTGGCTGCTGGTCGGCTTCATCCATGGCGTGATGAACACCGACAACTCCTCCATCTCCGGCGAGACTATCGATTACGGCCCCTGCGCCTTCATGGATGCCTACAACCCGTCGCAGGTGTTCTCCTCGATCGACGAGATGGGCCGCTATGCCTATGCCAACCAGCCGCACATCGCGTTGTGGAATCTGACGCGGCTGGCCGAATGCCTGCTGCCGCTGTTCTCCGACGACCAGGAAAAGGGTGTCGCGGAGGCACAGGACATTCTCGGCGCCTTTAGCGAGACGTTCAGCTCGACCTATCAAGCCGGCCTGCGCAAGAAAATCGGCCTGTTCACCGAACGCGATGGCGACGAGGCCCTGATCCAGGACCTGCTCGACGCCATGGCCAAGAACCAGGCCGACTTCACGCTGACGTTCCGCAAGCTCGGCGACGCCGCAGCCGATGACGCCAATGACGTGCGCGCGCAGTTCATGGAGCCCGCAGCCTTCGACGAATGGGCCGCACGCTGGCGCGCACGCCTCGCGCTGGAGCCGCAGACCACAGCCGAACGGCAAGCGGCGATGCACGCCGTCAATCCACTCTTCATCCCGCGCAACCACCGCGTCGAAGCCGTGATCCAGGCTGCGGTGAACAACGACGACTACGCGCCGTTCGAAGAATTGGTGAAGGTGCTGGCGAAGCCGTTCGAGGACCAGCCGGACTACGCGGCCTACGCCGATCCGCCCTTGCCGGATCAGCGGGTGTTGCAGACGTTCTGCGGGACGTAATCAGCGCTTCTCGATCCCGGCCTCGTCGACCACGCGTGTCCAGGTCGCGATCTGCCGCGTCAGCAGCGTGCGCAATTCCTCGCTGCTCGAGGGCGCCGGCTGGCTGTCGAGCGCGCGCAGCCGCTCCTGAACCGAGGCGTCGGCCAGCGCGCGTTTGACCTCGGCATTCAGCGCGTTGACCACTGTATCGGGCGTACCGGCCGGCGCGGCAATTCCGGTCCAGGAGATCACGTCGAAATCGGGCGCCACCGTCTCGGCCACCGTCGGGACCTTCGGCGATTCCGGCCAGCGTTCGCGAGAACTCACGCCGAGGATGTCGAGCGCGCCGGCTTCCGCCTGACCGTGGATCACGGTGCCGGTGTCGACCAGGAAATCGACGTCGCCGCGCAGCACGGCGGTGACTGTCGCAGGTCCTCCTTGATACGGAATGTGGGTGAAGCGCACGCCGGTCCGCTGCGCCAGCAATTCGCCGGTCAGATGCTGCGTGGTGCCGACGCCCGCGGTGGCGAAGGTCAGGCTGCCGGGCTGCTCCCTGGCTTTTGCGATCAGCTCCTGGAGCGACGCGAATTTGCCGGCACGCGCGGCGATGAAGAACGGGAATTTCGCGACCGTCGAGACGAAGGCGTAATCCTTGACGGGATCGTAGCGCAGCGTCTTGTAGAGCACGGCCGACACCGCGTGCCCGCCGACCAGCAGTTGCAGCGTGTAGCCGTCCGGCCGCGCCTTGGCGACCACGGCGGATGCGATGTTGCCGCCCGCGCCCGGCTTGGCCTCGACGACAACGGGCTGGCCGAGATCGCGCGACATCTGGTCGGCCATGATCCTGGACATGGAGTCGGCGTTGCCGCCCGGGGCAAAGCCATGCATCAGCGTGATCGGCCGCGACGGATAGGCATCTTCCGCAACAGCGATACAAGCCGTTTGCGTGAGTACGGCAAGGCACAACAATCCCGTCGCCAATCGCATCTCGTTCCTCCCTGATGTTTTCTTGTTGTTTGCTGCGCTGTTGGGGCGCTTTAAGGTCCCGCCCTTGGTTGCGGCGGGCTGACGCCGAGCTTCTCGGCGAGCTTGGCAAGCCGCGTTACGGTGCCTGCGGGCAGTGGAATCCCCTCGGTCTCGCGCGCGGCCGCGGTGGCAAAGCCGCGCTCGCCGGGCATCAGGATTTTGGCCGTGTCGGTGGCACGCGGCACGCCCTTCAATGCCGCGGCGAGGCGTTCCACCTCGGCGCGGAAATGATCCAGCGCCCCGAACGCATCGACCTGCACGGCGATCGCCAGACCGTTCATGGTCCCGCTGCCGCTTTTTTCGAGCGCCGGCGCGATCACGGGATTGCCGACGAGAACGCTGGTGAGGATCTCGATCATCAGCGACAGGCCGGAGCCCTTCGGTCCGCCGAGCGGCGTCAATGTCTCGACTTTCCCGGGATCGGTGGTCGGATGCCCCTCGGCGTCCATGCCCCAATCGGCAGGGATCGACTGGCCGGCGTCGCGCGCCGCCATCACCTTGCCGAGCGCGACGTTCGCGGTCGACATATCAAGCACGATCGGATCGTTTTCCGAGGGCACCGCGATCGCAATCGGATTGGTGGAAACGGCTGGGGATCGCGAGCCGTGATAGGCCATCAGCGGACCCGAGGCCGTCATCACGATGCCGATGCGGCCCTCGCGCGCGGCCTGCGACGCGTAATAGCCGACCGCACCGGCATGGGTGATGTTGCGCACCGCGCACCAGCTGACACCCGCCTCCTTTGCCTGCCCGACGGCTTCGCGCATCGCCGCGATCATCGCCGTTGCGCCCGGGGCACGCGCGGCGTCCATGCACGTGATCGCGCCCTGGCGTTGCTCAACCACGATTTCGGCGGCCGGATTGATCAGGCCGAGCTCGACCATTTCGACGTAGCGGGGAATCCGCAGCACGCCATGGGAGTCGACGGCGCGCGCATTGGCCCAGACCAGCACGTCGGCCGTCTGCCCGGCCTCCGCCGGCCGGAAGCCGCCAGCCGTCAGCAGCGCGGCTGCATAGCGGCGCAGCTCGTCGATACCGAAGCGGACCTCACAGGTCATCCGCGCGACCTCAGCGGTGTCGGAAAGAACTGATCGAGCCAGGAGCGGATCAGGATGCGCGTGCGCGGCGCGTCCTTCTCCGACAGCGGGAAATGCGAGGTTCCGTGGACGAGCATCAGCTCCGCCGGCTGGCCGGCCTTCTCGAACAGCCGCACCGACTGCTCGGTCGGGGTGATGCTGTCATTGGCGGTGTGGAACAGCAGCAGCGGCCGCGGCGCGATGTTGGCGACGACGTCCTCGGCGCGGAAATTGTACATGCTGATGGCGGTCTCGACCGGCACCTCCATCAGCGCCTTCGGTGACAGGTTCTTGCGCAGCGCTTCCGGAATCGGCACGACGTCGAAGCGCGACACCCACATGCTTTTTCCGGTCTCGGCCTTGTGCTTGCGCCCCAGCTCCAGAATGGCGGTGAATTTCGCCCACGCCTCCGGCGTCGGATGCTGGCCGCGGAATTTGCGCTCGCCATCGCCCCAGCCGCAGGACGAGATCACGCAGGCGAAACGCTCGTCGATTCCGGCCGTGTAGACGGCAACCGCCGCGCCAAAGCTGTGGCCGATCACGCCGATCCTGGCAGCATCGACCTCCTCACGCTCGGCGATGAAGCTGAATGCGTTCTTGGTGTCGGCGACCTGATCGAAGCAGCGCACCTGTCCGCGCTCGCCCTCGCTTTCGCCGCAGCCGCGCAGATCGATCCGGAACGCGCAATAGCCGAAATCCTCCAGCATGCGGGCCTGCAACTCGGCATGCGATTCGTCTTTGGTGCCGACGAAGCCGTGCAGCACGATGAAGGTCGGCAGCTTCTCGCCTTCGCGCCGCTGCTCGGGCACATGCAACACGCCCGACAATTTGAGGCCGTCCGACATGAAGGCCAGTTTGTGCTGCATGGTCTACTCCTTGATCGAGGCGATCCGGCTCAAGCCGCGGCCACCGGCGCATAGGGAAAATGATGCGCGAGCCAGGGCTGCGGCGCCGGCGTGCCCCAGACATTCAAGACGCGGACGTTCTCCGGCCGCTTCAGCGTCGTGATGATGTTGGGCTGGTAATTCTCGTCGTCGGCGACCAGCGCCATGCCGCTCGAACACTCGACCATCGCACCGGCCGCATCGACATAGTAGGCATAGATGTTGTCGCCGGGCCGGTGCCGTCCGGGGCCCCAGGCCAGTTGCTTCTCGAACCGGTCGAGGAGATCGCCCAGCCGGCAATACTGGCCGAAATTCTCCAGCTCGAAAGAATAGTGATGCAGCCCGGTCTGGCCGCGCACGATGCCCATGATGTGATGCTGCCGGTTGCCGCCGCGCATCCAGATCAGGCCGTCATCGACCATCTTCTCGGAAAGTTTCAGGCCCATGATCCGCTCGACCTGGCGCTGGGTCTCTGCCGGCTCCGGCGAGGTGATGTTGACGTGATCCATCCTGATCGCATCGACACCCATGCCGAAATGGCGGCGGTCGTAGATCCGGTCGGGAATCGGCGTGTGGATTTCGAACGTGTGCCCCTGCGGCGTTGCGAACACCAGGCCTGCCGCGCAGCAATCCAGCGAAGGCTTCTCCGACAACACCCGACATCCGGCCTCGGGGACGCGACGCGCCGCCTCTTCCACCGCGCGCACCGACAGCGCCTCGAAGCCGACGCTGCGCACGGCATTGGCCTCGGCGCGATGCAGCACCAGTTCCGCGGTTCGTCCGTTACAGGCAAGCCAGCTCTGCCCGGCATCGCTGCGGGTGACGTGCAACCCGAGCAGTTCGGTCGCCTCGCGTACAACGGGCGCCATATCGGTCACATTGATCTGCACATGCCCGAGCGCATTGACGAGATAGGTCACGCCACCCTCCCTTGTTTCTTCGCTGTTGCCCAAATTGCTAACATCGATCTTCCACCTCAGCAAGAAGTTTCGAAACTTCTGTAATCTTCGATATATCGTCTATGATTGAATATCCGGCGCGAAGCAGCTAGACACAGGCGAGCGCGCCGGCGCGCCGTCCATGGGAGCGCATCCTGAACATCCACCTGAAGAAGCCGCGGAAAACCGAGATCGTCGAGGAGGCACCCGCCTCATCGAGTGGCCAGGATCTGCTGGCGCGGCTGCGCGACGACATCGTCCGGCACAATTTCGCGCCCGACACCAAGCTGAAATTCGCCGACCTGACCGAACGCTACGGTCTCGGCATCGGCACGCTGCGCGAGGCGCTGTCGCAGTTGGTCTCGGAAGGCTTCGTGACGCTCGAAGCCGGCAAGGGCTTTCGCGTCGCACCGGTCTCCCACGACGATCTGGTCGAGATCACCGAGCACTACGTCGGCTTCGAGACGCGCGCGCTGACGGACTCGATCGCGCACGGCGACGACGAATGGGAGACCCATGTCGTCGCCTCCTTCCATCGCCTCAGCATCATCGAAGATCTGTCCTGGCAGGAGCGCATGCGCCGCCATGCCGACTGGGTCGAGCGCCACCGCCAGTTTCATGAGGCGCTGGTCGCGGCATGCCGCGACCGCTGGCTGCTTCGGCTCCGCTCACTGATGTTCTATCAGCTCGAGCGGTATCGTTTCCTCTCGAAGATGAACCGCGAAAAGAGTCCGACCCGCAAGGGCCCCGAGCACCGCGCCATCATGGACGCAGCCCTGGCGCGCGATCCTCAGAAGGCTGCCGCGCTGCTGGAGCGGCACATCCGCGACACCTCCGAGACCGTCTTGGGGACGCTGGCGTAACGGTTGCCGCGCTCCAGCGGCCTACCTCGTCGATCTTCAGGACAGGTAGATTGCGCCTCCCCCCGCAATCGCCTTGATGCCGCACCGCGAGACGACCCGGTTGACCGCGTCTGCGGTTCTGCCCGACTATTTGCCGCCTCGGCAACCTCTGTCATCAAACTGAAACACGCGCACTCTAACCGGCTGGCGGGCCTTCTTGCCGGAGGCGACCGTCCTCCCTGAGTCCTGATACACGCGCCATGCCCTTCAAGTTCATCCACATCACCGACACGCATCTCGCGAACCCCGGGCTGAAGCTCTATGGGCTCGACCCGCGCGCCCGGCTCGATGCAGCGATCGCCGACATCAACAAGCACCAGTCCGATGCCGCCTTTGCCGTCGTGACCGGCGACCTCACCCATTGGGGCGAGCCGGAATCCTACGCCAATTTCGCCGAGGCGATGTCAGCCCTGAAGATTCCCTACATCGCCATGGTCGGCAATCACGACAAGCGCGTGGCCTGTCTCGACGGCCTGAAGGCCGCGCCGCGCGATCCCAACGGCTTTGTCCAGGGTACCCGCACCACCGAGCACGGCCTGTTCGTCTTCCTCGACACGCTGGATGAGACCAGTCATGCCGGCGAGATGTGCGCAAAGCGTTTCGACTGGCTGGCGAAGACGCTGGCCGCCACGCCCGCCGACCAGCAATTCGTCGTGTTCATGCATCATCCGCCCTTCCCGGTCGGCGTGCACGCAATGGACGAGATCGCGCTGAAGCAGAGCGCCGAATTCGCCGAGGTGATCGCGCCCTATCGTTCGCGGATCCGCCATCTCTTCTTCGGCCATGTGCACCGACCGATTTTCGGCAGCTACGGCAAGATCCCGTTCTCGACGCTGCGCGGCACCAACCACCAGGTCTGGTTCGAGCTCGATGCCAGCGCCACCGACCATCTGGCAAGCCACGAGCCGCCGGCCTATGGCGTGGTGCTGATCGACGACGCGAACCTCGTGGTGCACAGCCACGACTTCCTCGACACCAGTTTGCGCTTCCCGTTCGAACCGCCCGCAGGGGTCGACGGCCGCGACTATGCCCTCAACTTCCCGGCTCGGTGACATGAGCCTCGCTGAACCCGCGGCTCTCCCGGTCGCGGCCTCAGTGCCGCCGCGCCTGCATATCCTGACGCGCTTCACGACCCGCCTCAAAGCCTCGCTGCCGGCCTATCTGCTGCTACTGCCCTCGCTGGTCTTCCTCGCGCTGTTCACCTATGGCGCGATGGGGCGCGTGCTGATCGATGCGCTCTATCAGCGCGCCACGCCGAAGGCACCGCTGCGCTTCGTCGGCCTCGACAACATCACCGCAGTATTGGCGGATTCCGCCTTCACCGGCGCCGTCGTCAATAACCTCATCTATGCCGTCGGTACCGCGATCCCGAGCATCGGCCTGGCGCTGCTGTTCGCGCTGGCGCTGGCGCGGACCAATGTGGTCACCAGCGCGCTGCGCGCCGCGCTATTCCTGCCGGTGCTGATCCCAATGGTGGCAGCGTCCGCGCTATTCCTGTTCATCTTCCTGCCCAATGTCGGGTTGCTCGACCACTATGTCGGCCGCCTGCTGCCGGTGCTGCCGAACTGGCTCGGCGACCCCGATATCGCGCTTCACGCGATCATGATCATCACGATCTGGAAGAACTCCGGCTACTATATGCTGTTCTTCCTGGCTGGCCTCCAGTCCGTCCCTGAAGACGTGATGGAAGCCGCCTATCTCGACGGCGCAGGTCCATATCACAGGCTGCGCTACATCATCCTGCCGGAGCTCAAGCCCACCTTCCTGTTCGTCATCGTGATCGCGACGCTCAACGCGGTGACGCAGGTCGATCACGTCTTCGTCCTCACCCAGGGCGGCCCGTCCAATTCGACCAATCTCGTGCTGTTCTACATCTACCAGCAGGCGGTCGAGCATTTCGACGTCGGCAGGGCCTCGGCCGCGACGCTGCTGACGCTCGCCGCCCTGATGGCCCTCACCGCGCTGTCGTTTCGAACGATGGCCAAGCGCGAGGGCGGGCCATGAAGTTGATCGACGCCCTCTACAAGGACGCCCCGCTCGCCACCCGCAACGAGATCACGCCGAAGCTCGGCTTCCTGCTGACGATCCTGCTCGCGCTCGCCTGGCTGATCCCATTCCTGTGGATGGGCGTAGCCACGCTGCGCCCGGCCTCCGACGGCATCAATGTGATGGCCGAGCTGGTGCCGAGCCTGAAACCCACGCTCGACAATATCAGGGATGCCTGGGAGATCGGTGATTTCCCGCGCTACTTCCTCAACACCACGATCATCTGCACCGGCATTCTTCTCGTGCAGTTCGTCACGATCACGCTCGCGGGTTTCGCCTTTGCGCGGCTCGATTTCGCCGGCAAGACGCCGATCTTCTATCTGTTCCTGATGCAGCTGATGCTGGTGCCGGTGCTGCTGATCGTGCCGAATTTGAGCCTGGTGGTCCAGCTCGGCCTCTTCGACACGCTCGCCGGCGTGATGATGCCGTTCTTCGCCTCGGCCTTCGGCACTTTCCTGATGCGCCAGGCCTTTGAGGCCATTCCGACCGAGCTGGAGGACGCCGCGCTGATCGACGGCGCAAGCCTGATCCAGCGCATCCGCCACATCTACGTGCCGCTGTCGATACCGAGCTTCTCCGCCTTCGCCATCATCTCCGTCACCAGCCATTGGAACGACTTCCTGTGGCCGCTGATGGTGATCAATTCCCCGGACAAGCGGCCGCTCACGGTCGGGCTCTCGGTCTTCACCAAGACCGCCGAAGGCACGCAGGACTGGGGCACCATCGCCGCCGGCACGCTGATGGTGATCGCGCCGCTGCTCATCACGTTCCTGATCTTCCAGAAGCGCTTCATCAGTTCTTTCGTCACCTCAGGCATCAAATAGGAGATTTTTCGATGCTGTTCTCCCGCAGGCTCATGCTCGGCCTTGCCATGGCAGGCTCTATGGCAGGCGCCTTGACAAGCACACTGGCCTTCCCGGCCCACGCCGCTGAAGGTCCGACCGAGATCGACCTGTTCTTCCCCGTGCCCGTCGACGGCAAGCTTGCCCGCGACATGGGCACGCTGATCAAGGAGTTCAACGAAGGTCACCCCGACATCAAGGCGACCGCTGTCTACACCGGCTCCTATGACGACACGCTGATCAAGACCCGCGCCTCGATCAAGGCCGGCAGGCCGCCGTCCGCCGTGATCATGTCGGCCAACTTCCTGCTCGACATGCAGATCGAGAACGAGCTGACCAATCTCGACAGCCTGATCGCCGCCGACGGCAGCACCAAGGAAAAGTTTTTGGGCCAGTTCTTCCCGGCGCTCCAGGGCAACGCGGTGATCGACCGCTCGGTCTATGGCGTGCCCTTCCACAATTCGACGCCGCTGCTCTACATCAACGCCGACAAGGCCAAGGAAGCCGGCCTCGATCCGAGCAAGCCGCCGCAGACCTGGGCGGAGCTCACCGATTGGGCCAAGAAGCTCACCAAGCGCGACGGCGAGAAGGTCACCCAATGGGGCATCGCGATCCCCTGCGCCTATGACTATTGCGGCTGGATGATGGAAACGCTCACCATGACCAATGGCGGGCGCTACTACAACGAGGAGTTCGGCGGCGAAGTCTATTACGACACGCCCTCGATGCTGGGCGCGCTGACCTGGTGGAGCGACCTCGTGAGCAAGCACAAGGTCCACCCGCCCGGCGCCACGCCGGGACCCGCCGTCAGCACCTCGTTCATCTCGGGCAATGCCGCGATGATGATGCTGTCGACGGGCTCGCTGACCTATGTGCGCGAGAACGCCAAGTTCAACTACAAGGTCGCCTTCATCCCGCGCAATGTCCGCAACGCCGTGCCGATCGGCGGCGCCTCGCTGATCATTCCGGCCGGCGTCGAAGCCGACAAGCAGAAGGCTGCCTGGACGCTGATCAAGTGGATGACCTCGCCCGAGAAGAGCGCCTGGTGGAGCCGCGCCACCGGCTATTTCGCGCCCAACATGGCCGCCTACAAGACGCCTGACATGGTCGAGTTCCTCAACAAGAACCCGGACGCCAAGACCGCCGTCGAACAGCTCGACGTCGCCAAGCCCTGGTTTGCGACCTACAAGACCGTGCCGGTGCGCAAGAACCTCGAGGACGAGGTGATGCTGGTCCTCAACGGCAAGAAGCAGCCGAAGGACGCCCTCGTCGCCGCCCAGAAGGCCGCTGATGAGACGCTGAAGCCGTACAACGCAGAGACCTCGCTGAAGCTGCCGTAAGGCCAGCGATTACGCGCAAACGAACTTCGGCGCTCCGCCATGCGGGGCGCCGACTGCTTTTCGGAGGGCCTTAATTATGCACACTGGAGGTGTGCGATTGACCCTGTCATGCTGGCAAGATGAGCACAGACGTCTGGAATCAGGTTTACACCATCAACAAATACTACGACGGGCCAGAACTCGGCGTTGCCGACTATCTCGGAAAGCCGCACGTCTACGAAAGACAGTTCGACGGGGAGAGAGACGACTACTCGTCGCGCTTCCTACTGAGCCCGATCGATCCGGCCCTGCTTTCACTCGTGCTGGAAGATTGGGAGATATGGCTACGCTGGGACGGTGCATATCGGCAGGGAAAGGCACCCCACAAAACCCATCCCGCCCTGCCCGAGGACCGTCATCGCCACGACGAACTCGCAAGACTGATTGGCGACCGCCTCAAGGTCGATCCCGGGCACGGCTTCAGCAAATGGGCCCAGTTCAAAGCCGATAAGGTTCAATGGGTCGACGCTCCGACGGAGCCCAACGCCCGCCCGGTTGACTAGCTCGGATGGGTCGCCGCCGGCGCGGGAGCAATCTCCGAAAAGGGCCGCTGCCAAATTTGGCAATTCTGAATCGCAACACCGCAATCGTCTGTCACCGTAATCGCGTAATCTAGAAAGCTGGTCGAACTGGCGAAATCCGTGGGCGCGGGGCGGAGTTCGTGCCCTCTGCGGGACGGCCGTACGGCTTTGATTTCTTCGACACGGACCCAACGACGAGGGCTGCGGCTCGGGGCGGTTTCCGACACTCAGCCATGATGAATCAAGGCGCGCTCATTGCCGCTTGCGCACCCGCTTAGGTTGTGGATAGATTGCCCAAGAGAATCGATCGACTGCATCCCTCACAATCTATCGCCGGCGAGCCATCGCGCTTCTACTGTGCATGGGGTTGTTCTTCATGTTTTGCCGGAGCGTCAGCCGGCAAGTGGAGCACCGGGTTGGCATCCCCCGTTAACCCCGCGTCCACCATCCCGCCCGGCCCGCCGCCGGTAACCATTGGAATTAACAGACCCTCAACGTACCCCCGACAAATCTACCAATGTTTCTGGAGATTTCGCCGTGGATTTGTTGGTTTTTGAATTCCTGGGGCTGGCGCTGGTTGGCATGTGCCTGATCGTGGTGGCGCTGCCCTGCGCCCGAAAATCCTCGGACCGGGTCCGCTACGAATAGGAATTTCGGCCTCAGGGAGTGATTCCGGGCCGATGCAAGGCTCGAATTCGCTTAGAGCCCCTTGACATCACAGCGCTTTCGGCAGAACGGCTGATACCAAGTGTCATGGGCCGTTCATGGATTTGATTACCACCACCGCTGACCTCGCGGCTGCCTGCAGCCGGCTGGCCAAGCACCCCGTCATTACCGTCGATACCGAGTTCCTGCGCGAGACCACCTACTACCCGCTGTTGTGCGTGGTGCAGATGGCCAGCCCCGAGGAAGCGATCGTCATCGACACCCTGGCCGAGGGCATCGACCTCAAGCCGTTCTTCGAGCTGATGGCCAACGAGGCCGTGCTGAAGGTGTTCCACGCCGCGCGCCAGGACATCGAGATCATCTGGCACCAGGCCAACATCATCCCGCACCCGGTGTTCGACACCCAGGTCGCGGCCATGGTGCTCGGCTATGGCGACAGCATCGCCTACGACGCGCTGGTCGAGAAAGTGACCGGCCATCGCCCGGACAAGACCCACCGCTTCACGGACTGGTCGCGCCGGCCGCTGACCAAAGAGCAGATGCATTACGCAGTGTCCGACGTCACGCATCTGCGCGACGTGTTCGCCGCGCTCGATGCCGATCTGAAGAAGCGCCGCCGCAGCGAATGGGTCTCCATCGAGATGGAGGTCCTGACCTCGCCCCGGACCTACGACTTCCACCCCGAGCGGGCCTGGGAGCGGCTGAAGACACGGGTGCGCAAGCCGAAGGACCTCGCCGTCCTGATGGAGGTTGCGGCCTGGCGCGAGCAGGAAGCGCAGAGCCGTGACGTGCCGCGCGGCCGTGTGCTGCGGGATGAGGCTGTCAGCGACATCGCGACCCACGCCCCGAACACGATCGAGAAGCTCGCCCATCTGCGCTCGGTGCCGAAGGGCTTTGAGAAGTCCAAATGGGGCGCGGATATCGTAGCCGCCGTCGAGCGCGGGCTGGCGCGGGATCACTCGACGCTGCCGAAACTGGAGAAGCCGCGCAACAATAACAATGGCGCGGCGACCGTCGAGTTGTTGAAGGTGCTGCTGCGCATGACCGCCGAGCGTCATGCGGTCGCAAGCAAGGTGATCGCAACGGTCGATGACCTCGAAGAGATCGCGGCCGACGACGAGGCCGACGTGCCGGCGCTCCGTGGCTGGCGCCGCGAACTGTTCGGCGACAACGCGCTGAAGCTCAAGCGTGGCGAACTGGCCCTGGCGATCGAGAAAGGTCGCGTGATCGGGGTTCAGCGGGTGGACGGGGGCACTTAGCTCTCTCCATCGTCATTGCGAGGAGCTCTTGCGACGAAGCAATCCAGACTGTTTCCAAGGAGGGATTCTGGATTGCTTCGCTGCGCTCGCAATGACGAAATCTGACGCAACAGCGTGCCTTACGCCTGCGGCAGCTTCGCCACTTCGCTTTTCATGTCATCAAGTACGCCAGTGATCGCCGCGATCAGGTCGTCGATCTGGGCCTTGGTCACGATCAACGGTGGGCAGATGGCGATGGCATCGAGCATGTTGCGCGAGATCACGCCGCGTTCCTGCAGCATGCGGCTCGCCATGCCGCCGACGGCACCGGGCGTTGCGGCTGCGGTCTTGCGGCCCTTGTCGAGCACGAGCTCGAGCGCTGCGATCATGCCGACGCCACGGACCTCGCCGACCAGCGGATGGCTGGTGAGCTCGCGCAGCTTGCCCTGCATGTAGCCGCCAAGCTCGGCGGCATGCGCGACTAGGCCGCGCTCCTCGATGATCTTGAGGTTTTCGAGCGCAACCGCCGAGCCGACCGGATGGCCGCCTGCGGTGAAGCCGTGGCCGAGCACGCCGATCTTGTTGCTCTCGTCCGCGATCGGCTCGAACATGCGGTCATTCATGATGATCGCCGACAGCGGGAAATAGCTGGAGGTGATCTGCTTGGAGACCACCATCGCATCGGGCTTGATGCCGTAGGTCTCGCAGCCGAACATCTTGCCGGTGCGGCCGAAGCCGCAGATCACCTCGTCGGCGATCAGCAGGATGTCGTACTTCTTCAGGACCGCCTGGATCTTGTCCCAATAGGTCGCCGGCGGCACGACGACGCCGCCTGCCCCCATCACCGGCTCGCCGAAGAACGCTGCGATCGTGTCGGGACCTTCCTTCTGGATCAGCGCATCAAGCTCCTCGGCCCGGCGTGTCGCAAACGCCTCCTCGCTCTCGCCGGGCGCGCCGTCCTTGTAGAAATGCGGCGAGCCGGTGTGCAGGATGTTCGGCAGCGGCAGGTCGAACGAGCGATGGTTGTTGGGCAGGCCCGTGAGGCTCGCCGAGGCGATGGTGACGCCGTGATAGGCGCGCATGCGGCTGATGATCTTCTTGCGCTGCGGCTGGCCGAGCGAATTCGACCGATAGGCGATCAGCTTCAGGACGGTGTCATTCGCCTCGGAACCGGAATTGGTGAAGAACACTTTGCTCATCGGCACAGGCGCGAGCGCAACCAGCTTCTCCGCGAGGTCGATCGAGGGCCCATGCGATTTGGCCGAGAACGTGTGATAGAACGGCAGCGCCAGCATCTGCTTGTGGGCGGCCTCGACCAGCCGCTTCTCGTTGAAGCCGAGCCCGACGCTCCACAGGCCCGCCATCGCCTCGAAATAGCGCTTGCCCGACGCGTCGAACACGTATGGCCCCTCGCCGCGCTCGATCACCAGAGGACCTGCCTGCTGATGGGCGCGTGCGTTGGTGTAGGCGTGGAGCTGGTAGGCCACATCCCGGGCTTCTTGCGAATTGGGCAGCATCGTCATCGCGGGATTCCTTAACTGGTGCGTCATCATCCGACGTCACGACGCAGCCTCCATCCATAGACGAGGCTTGTCCAAACAAAACGTCGATACCTTGGCTATTGTGGGACGCAGCAACTTGCAACGCCAATTCGTTGCTGTCAGGTGCACATGAGCGTTGCAGGAACGCAGCGCTGCCGTCTCGGCGGCTAGTCCCGCCGGGCCAGCATGAAAGCTGCTATCGCAGCCACCAGCGCCGGGACCGCCGCCGCCGCAAACAGCGGCTGCGCTCCCATGTCGCGGGCCAGCATCGCTCCGCCGACGAGCGGCCCTACGATCGAGCCGATACGGCCGATACCGAGCGCCCATCCCACGCCGGTCGATCTGATCGCGGTGGGATAGAAGGTGGCCGTCAACGCATTCGCGGCGATTTGTCCGCCGACGATGCAGAACCCGGACGCAAAGATCGCGACTGTCACCAGGGCGATCGAATGGCTGACCATGCCGATAGCCGCAACGGCCCCAGCGGCAACGAGATAGGTCAGCGACAGGGCGCGGAACGAGAAGCGGTCGATGAACCGGCCGAGCGTGAAAGTGCCGACGACGCCACCGACCTGGAGCATGGCGCCGATGGCGGCCGCGGCAGACACCGAAACGCCGAGATCGTTCAACACCGTGGGGAGCCAGTTCGACAGCAGATAGAGGTCGAGCAGGCTCATGAAGAACACGATCCAGAGCAGCAGCGTCACCGACCCGCGTCCTTCCGCAAAGAGATGCGCGACCGACAGCCCCGACAATTTCGGCTCCTGCACGACGAACTTGGTGCTGCCGGCAAAAGACACGCCCGACGAGATCTGTCTCAGAAGCTTCGCCACCTCGTCATCGCGGCCGCCGGCCATCGCCAGAAACCGGATCGATTCCGGCAGGGCCCTGAGCAGGAACGGCAACAACAGCAGCGGCACAAGGCCGCCAACGAGAAATACTGAGCGCCAGCCGAACGCGGGAATGAGCGCGGCCGCGAGCAACCCTCCCAGCGCCGCACCGATCGAAAAGCCCGCGAACATGATCATGACAAGGGTGGCGCGGCGGCGGTGCGGGCTGAATTCGGAGGTGAGCGCGACGGCATTGGGCATGGCGCCGCCGAGGCCCAGACCCGTCAGGACGCGCAAAGCGATCAGCCAGGTCGTATCAGGCGCGAACATGGTGAGCAGCGTTCCGATGCCGAAAACCAGCGTGCTTGCGAGAATGATGCGGCGACGCCCGATCCTGTCGGCCATCGGCCCGAAGATCAGCGCCCCGATCATGAGGCCAAGGAGTCCCGCGCTGAAGACCGGCCCGAGACTGCCGCGCGCGAGCTTCCACTCCTGCGCGACCGCAGGCGCGACGTAGCCGATGGCCTGGGTATCGAAGCCGTCGACGAAGAGCACGGCGGCGCAAACCAGCAGCACCCGGATCTGAAAGGCCCCGACCGGCTGCTGGTCGACATAAGCCGGGACGTCGACCGTGCCGGATACGACCCCGCCCGTTTCTGTGACGGCCATACGCGTCTCTTCCCCGCAATCCTTGCACTATTTTTCTTTAATTAATCTCTTATAGTGAGATTATTGTCAGTGCAAGCCGCCAGGATCCGCCGTATTGCGGCCTTTGCACATCCGGGTCACACAACGAAACGCGCAGCTGAATCGAACCGACATTGGTCAAGGCAAACAGTCAGGATCGGGTCCTCGCCCTGCTCGATCTCTTCACCGAAGCGCGCCAGCAATGGTCGCCCGAGGAACTCATGACAGAGCTCGGCTACACCAGGCCGACGCTGTACCGCTATCTGAAGAGCCTCAAGGACAGCGGCTTCGTGATGCCGACGCGCGGCGGACGGTTCGCGCTCGGCCCGCGCGTGGTCGAGATGGATTATCTCAGCCGCCGCTCGGATCCGTTGATCGCAACCGCCACACCGCATCTGGAGCGCCTCTCGGCCGCGCATCCCTGCACGGCGCTGATCGTGCGCTGGTACGGCGACAAAATACTGTGCGTAGCGTCGGTCGCGGCCGCGGTTGCGCCGGTGAGCAGCTATCCGCGCGGCAGGCCGATGCCGATGGGGCGCGGCGCGATCGCACGCTCGATCATGGCGTTTCTGCCCAAGCAACGTGTCATGCCGCTGGTGACGCATTATGCCGCCGATCTGCGCAGCGTCGGCGTCGGCGACACGCCCGACGAGATCCTCGCCGCGCTGAGACGCGTGCGTCGCGCCGGTGTTGCCGTCGCGTTCGGCGAAGTGACGCCGGGTGCGGTCGGGATCGCCGCGCCCATCCTCGATACCACCTACCCGATCGCCAGCCTGTGCATCACGATCGCCGGGCAACATGCCAATGGCGAACTGATCGACCGCATCAGCTCGGAGGTCCGCGAAGCGGCCCGGCAGATTTCCGCAGCGACGGAAATCGATATTTCATAATCTCACATATTGAGATTTAACTTGACGACGTGCCGGCAGCGCCCCATGAGGGCGGACGACCGCGTCTGGCGCGACGACAAGCCATGGGGAAACGATGTGAAGCAGGTTCAGGCAGGCAGCGACGCACCGGTCGTCATCGTCGGCGGCGGACCGGTCGGAATGGGTCTGGCGATCAGCCTTGGCCTGCGCGGCATCAGGACCATCGTGGTCGAACGCTACGAGCAGCCGCAGCCGGTCCCGAAGGGACAGAACCTCACCCAGCGGACGATGGAGCATTTCCATTTCTGGGGCGCAGAGGCGGCGCTGCGGGCGGCCCGCACCATTCCGCCGGACTACGGCATCGGCGGAATGACCAGCCACGGCACGCTGCTCAGCGGCTACAATTACAATTGGCTCCAGCGCGAACTGGTGAGGCCATTTTACTTCGCCGACAATGAGCGCCTGCCGCAATACGCCACCGAAGCGGTGTTGCGGCAACGGGCAGCGCAGCTTCCCGCCATCGACCTGCGCTATGGATGGACCTGCCAGGACGTGCGGCCTGAAGCCGACGGCGTCGTCCTCGAGATTGCCAATCGTGACGGAACGAAGCAGATCCTGCGCGCCGACTACGTCGTCGGCTGCGACGGCAGCCGGTCAATCGTGCGCGAGCGTGCGGGCATTACCCAGACCCGCTCCGATCACGATCGGCTGATGGTGCTGCTGGTGTTTCGCTCCACCGAGTTGCACCAATTGCTGAGCAGGTTTCCGGGCAAGTCCTTCTACAACGTGCTGCATCCGGACCTCGACGGCTACTGGAAGTTCTTCGGCCGGGTCGATCTCGGCACCACATGGTTCTTCCACGCCCCCGTCCCCGCCGACACCACGGCCGACAATTTCGATTTCCAAGGCCTGCTGCACGAGGCCGCAGGCGCGGAGTTCGATGTCGAAATCGAGCATATCGGCTTCTGGGATCTGCGCTTCACGCTCGCCGACAGCTATCGCGTCGGCCGCGTCTTCGTCGCGGGCGACGCTGCGCACAGCCACCCGCCCTATGGCGGCTATGGCATCAACAGCGGCTTCGAGGATGCCGTCAATCTCGCCTGGAAGCTCGCTGCGGCCCTGCAAGGTTGGGCGCCTGAGAGCCTGCTCGACAGCTACGACACAGAACGTCGCCCTGTCTTCGCATCGACCGCGCGCGACTTCATCGAGGTTTCGATTTTCCGCGACCGCGATTTTCTCCGGCAGCATGATCCGGCGCGGGATCGAGCAGATTTCGAGGCCGCCTGGCTGGCACGACAGTCCGGGGCGCGCGCGGAAGTCAGCGCCTTCGAGCCGAACTACGAGGGATCGCCGATCGTGTTCGGCCCCAAGGGTGGCGTCAGCAGCGCGATCGGTTCGCATACCTATGCAGCGCGCGCCGGACATCATCTGGCGCCGCAACCTCTGTCATCTGGCAAGAACGTCTTCGACGAGCTCGGCGATGGCTTCACCCTGATCGATCTGGGGGGCGGGATCGAGGCAACCGCTTTCGAGAAAGCCGCGGCGCGACTTGGGATCCCGCTCAAGGTGATCAGGGACACCGCCGCCGGCGGGCGCGAAAAATACGAGGCATCGTTGATCCTGGTGCGGCCCGATCAGTTCGTTGCCTATGCAGGCAGCAGCGCTGACGATGCATCCGAAATCCTGATGCGCGTCGTCAGTCGCGGACCCTAGGTCGCGCCGTTGTCAGGTCCCTCCGCGTCGGCAGCGGCTTCCCTCACCTCGACCAGCGCCATCGAGAGCAAATAGACTGTCGCGGGCAAACCGACCCGGCGCGCCGTCTCGACGGCGCGCGAGAGGTCGCTCGCCAGCTCCTTGAGCTCGTTCTCCCGAGACAACGTCCTATCCCATCCGTCCGCCGACCGCGTTTGCTCAGACCGCGATGGCCCCGCTGGTTCTGATCAGTTCGGCGCTGGACTGGAGTGTAGCAAAGTTGGCGAGGATATTCATCACCGACCGCTCGTAGCTTGCCACTTCGCCGCTAGCCGGCTGCCGGCAAGCCACGGCATCACCGACCACCTGGTAGCGATGGCTGCGATGGAAGCCTTCGACAACAGTCGCCAGGATGGTCTCGTCGAGGGACAAGCCTGTCACCACGCAGCGCACGGTACGGACGCTGGACATGTGGTCAGCGAACCGTGACGAGCTGTAGGCCGACGGCAATGGGTGCTCAAACGTCATCTCGCCCGGCCGCGGCTTCGCCTCCGGGATCCAATCGGTCAACCTGGATGACGGATCGAACCACGCCTCCTGCGCGATGCGTTTCAAATGCATCACGGGCCAGCGATGATTGCGCCACAGCGCCAGCAACTCCACGCAGCGCATCACGGCGGCGTCGCCATCGAGAATGAATTGGCGACGGCCAGGGGTCAGATATTCGACCTGAAGATCCGCGCAGACCAGCACCAGCGGATCGTCGTTGACGGAGACCAGCATCGTCTTGCGCAGACCTGCACCAGTTTCAACGGCCGCCGAGTGCGAGGTCCCGCAGCGGCGACGTCACCGCCCGTCCCGCCGAGGCATCGAGCACACCAGGACGGTCCCAGTCGCCCTCGGGGCGGATGATCACATAGGGATCGCTGTCCAGGGTGATGGCGTCGGGCCCTGGCTCAATCTCAAGCAGCATTTCCGTGTAGGAGAAGTCCGAGAAGGTGATCTTGCGGTTGTGCCCCATCGGCTTTGCGCCGAAATGAGCCCAGAAATCGACCAGCCGGTCCTGCGCCTGGCCGTAAATCTTGCGGAACCCCTTGCGCTTCACGAAGTCGATGCTGGCCTGCACCAGCTTGAACGAGAGGCGTGAGCGCCGATACTGATGGCGCACCGCAAGCCGCTCCACCTTGGCGAAATCGCCGAAGAAGCGCACCCGCAAACATCCGGCCGGCTCGTTGCCGATGTAGCCGATGAAATGGGCAGCAACCATGTCATTGCCGTCGAACTCCTCGTCAAACGGGCAATCCTGTTCAGCAAGATAGACCGCCGAGCGAATGGCGGTGATCAGCATGAGGTCGCTCGGATTGCGCGCAAGGCGAATGGTGATTGCGCGGGAGTCAGGCTTGGCGAGTGGAATCCTAGTGCCGTGCATCTGCGTAACTCCTTGCTTGGATGATCGCGCCCGGCATCCGCATCGGCTGCCGATGCCAGGGACGCTCGTAACACCAGAGGTCGGGCTGGAAGCTCGAAACGGGCGCAAATCCCGTCGCCCTCATGATCTCACGTCCGGCCACGGTTGAGGGTTGCGCATAGCAATCGGCGCCGCGATATCTTATTTGCCGCAAATGCGCTGCAGCCTTGCCAAGACCGGCGATGCTGCGACCTGTCGCTGCGATCGCCCAGATGTAGATGGCTGCAACGTCATCATTGGCGGAAGCAAGATAGTGCCTCTCGGGTCCGGTCAGGCAGATATCGTCGAGCAGCAATGCATCATGCCCGCGCTCGTTGAGAAACAGGAAGGCCATGCCGCCGAGCAGATTGCCTTTCCGTGAGAAAGTCAGGATGCTGTCGGGATCGAAGGCGAGATAATTCGCCAGCCCTGTTGCCCCGATCTGCACGCCCGGAACCAGCCGGTGCGCCATCTCGGAAAGCGCGTCGATTTCGGAAAATCTCGCGCAACGGACATCCACTTCGGCGCTCAACGGCAAGGCGTCGAAATCATGCCTTGCGGCAAACGAGCCCCTTTCCATACTCATTTCGGCCCTCTATCGTTCAGGGGTTTTGTATGCCGTTGCGAGCAGAAGCTTAGCGGCTGGAGATCAGGAGTATGCAGCAAGTATTGCACCGGGGTGCTGCGTTGATGCAGCACCATGAAGAAGCGCTAAATGCGTCCTGGGACGATTTGAAACTGTTTTTAGCTTGCGCAAAATTTAAAAGTTTTCGCAACGCTGCTGAAGAGCTGGGGCTCACCTCCACCACGTTGATGCGCAGGATCGACCGGCTCGAAGAGAGCATCGGTTGCAAGCTCTTCCTGCGCGACCAGAGCGGGCTGACGCTCAGCGACGAAGGCACCGCGATGATCGCCGACGTCGCGCATATGGAGCGTCACGCCTTCAACGTCTTCCGCCGCGCTTCGCGCACGTCCAATGATACGTCCGGCACCGTGCGCGTCGCGGTCACCGAAGGCCCTGGCAATTTCTGGATCCTGCCGCGCCTGATTGACTTCCAGAAGACCTATCGCAAGATTACCGTCGACCTGCGCTGTGCGATGGAGCAAGCCGATGTCGCGCGACTGGAGTCGGACATTGCGATCCAGCTCGAGCCGCCGACCAATCCCGACCTCATCGTCGCCAAGCTCGGCAGGTTGCACATCTATCCCTTCGTCTCCAGGAGCTATGCCGATCTCTACGGCGTGCCGGCAACGCTCGCCGAATTGCAGAACCATCGCATCGTCAAGCAGAACGCGCCGCAGGTCGACGACGGCGCCTATGCGCGCATCCTCGGATTGAAATCGCTGGAAGGGATTGTCGGGATCAAGACCAACTCCTCGGTCGGCGTGCTGTATGCCGTCGAGCGCGGCGCGGGCATCGGCTTCCTGCCGACGGTGTCGACCGCACTCGGAGCGCCGCTTATCGCCGTCGATCTCGGCGTCAGCCACCATGCCGATCTCTGGCTCACCTACCACAAGGAATTCCGCACCTCCGAGCGGCACAAGATCGTGGTCGACTGGCTGAAGAAGATCTTCGATCCCAAGACCTATCCCTGCTTCCGCGATGAGTTCATCCATCCGAACGCGCTTGTGCCGATGATGACGGCCGCACGCGAGGGCTTTGGATTGTCCGGGTATGTCGCGGCGACGCCGGTTTAACTCGCCAAGCAGATCCGCCGGAACTTCGTCAGCACATCAACTGAAGCGCACGCCGATGCGCTTCGGCTTGCGCCAGACGACTGTGCAGCGCCGCTCCGCCGATTCCATTTCCATCACCAGGCGGAAATTGTCGGGAACCAGCGAAAGGTTTGCATCCTCGATCAATGCACCGCTAGCGGAGATATCGCGCACCATGCAGGTGAGCCTTTTCCCGGAAAAGCTGATCTTGGCGGCGCGTCTCACGGCACGCCGCGGCAATTTGCGATTATCGCGCGTGGTCGCGCCCGTCTTGCCCCGCTCGCTATTCGATGCGGCGCCATCCGCCGGCCTCTCGCTCGCACTCGGCGTGATCAGGCCGGAGAAGACAATATCGGCCTGCATCTTGAAATCGCCGACGACCTTGCGACGCGTGTTCACGATGGTCAGTTGCAGCGACGCGAGGATCTGTTCGACGGCGCCGTTGCGGCCAAAGGGCAACAGCAGCCTGTGGCAGTCCACGCGCTGGCCGTTGGGGCCAATGGTCGAAAGGATCATGTAAACGGCGGAACCAGTGCCGGCGCACTGCTTGGCGGCATCCAGTGTCACGCGCCGCAGCGACATGGGCACGACCTCTTCCATCGTTTTGCCGGCCCAGTCAGAGTTGAAGGCCTGCGATACGTTCTCGCCCTGGTACAACGCGCGGTATTTCTGGCGGGGTCCTTTGCCTTCGACACTCCAGACCACGAGCTGCTTGGGGTCGTGCGACAGTGTCGTTGCGTCGAGTTCGGTGAAGGCGGGGAAGCGCCGGCCAGCCGCCAGCCGATCCCAATAGTCGGTGAGCGCGCGTTGAGAAGGCGATTTGATCGCCTCTGAAGAAATGAGTTTGAGCGTCATCCGACTATCCGACAGCGTGAGGCAAAAACACTGACGGAACTGACTTAAGGATGGCTGAAAGTTCCCAGCGAAAAGCTCCCGAAACCTACCTTGGTACCGCGCCCGGTCGTGGTGCTCCTGCTGTACGCGAATGCGCCTCCGGAGGGTGCGTCACCACCGATATTCGAAGCCGACCGTGCCCTGGTGCGATGTCAGCTCGTTGCGAAATTTGCCGTCATAATTGACGTAGAGCCGCACGGTGTTGGTCAGGCTGAGCGACGCCGAGGCGCCCGCGTCCATGCCGTAACGGCTCTCGCCGATGCCGGGCACGACAATGTTCTGTGCGCCAAGGCTGACCTGGACCGATCCCAGATCCTGGTAAAAATTGTCGACGAACTTGCCGTAGGCGGAGAGGTCGAGGATCTTCTGGTCGAAGATGAAGTAGCGCCCGACCTCGGCGCCGATCATGACGCGCGCGCGAGAGAGTGCGCTGGAGCCGACGTTGAGCGGACTAAGCCCGCCGGCCTCCTGGAATGCCGCGCTGGTGGCGCGCACATATTCGAGCGCACCCTTGGGGACGATGCGCATCTGATCCTTGGTCCAGTAATAGCTGATCTCGGTCAGCGCGCCGTCGACAGCAGCACGATAGCCTGCCGTCGCAAAGCCGAGGCCCGTGTCCCTGACGGAGTGAACGTTGCCGAAACCGTGCACAAGCGCAAAGGCCCACGTCCATGGTCCCTTGTCGACGGAACCGTTGAAGCCGATCTGGGTCAGGTCGAGCGTCGCCGACTGCAACGCAAGCGGCACGTCGACGTCGGTATGGCTCTGATCGACCGAGAAGCCGAGATTGACGCCCGGCACGACCCGTGCACCGAAGCCAGCTACGCCACCGAAAGTCTTGCGCTTGTCGCCGACGAAATCGCCCTGCGCATCGGTCCGGACCGACATGCCGTAGCCCTCGTACCACGTGCGATAGCGCGGATCCTCTGCACTCTCCGACGCACCGCCTCCGCCAGGATTGGTCCGTGACGACCGGTTGATACCACTCGAGGCCTGGTTGCCCAGCCGCTCGAGAAAATTCGAGCTGAGATCGAGCGTGCTACTGCCGGCCGACTGATTGTAGTTCGTCGATGTTGGGCTCGGGGTTGGCGACGGTGTAGGCCTGGGCCTCGGAGACGCAGCCGGCGTCGGAGTCTGCGCGTAGCCTGACGTCGCCGGCATCATCACAACGACCGCGAGCGTCACGACGAGCGTCGTCACGATCCGGCGGACGCGGTCCAACCCGATCGTCTGCCGTATCCCGGTGGGCTGCGAGGCGCAGCGCATGACGACACTTCCCTATGCAAAATGGCGGCTCGCAAAAATGCAACACGAACGGCGAGCAGGTGCGGCGATTTGTGCTGAACTGCCACGAGGGGTCAACCATTTGCCGCTCTATCGCCGGGGGGATTGCCCCTCATTGTGGTTCCGCTGCCACAGGTCCCAATTTGCAGCGGGACATCTCCGATGCGGTCTTGAAATTTGCGCGCGGCTTGCTAGCGCGCGATTTTCGTGTTGGAATACCATACACAATCGGAATTGGCCGCTCGGCTGTGCGTTTCGCGACAGACTCAAGACTCGAACAGACTTCCGGAAGCCCGTTTGTGACGTGGCACGCGAAAAGCGGCCGCGTCTTTTTTGTATCTAGCGGAGGAGACTAACGATGCCACAAAAGGGCACCGTCAAATGGTTCAACCCGACCAAGGGTTATGGGTTCATCAAGCCGAACGGCAGCGATAAGGACGTGTTCGTCCACATCTCGGCCGTCGAGCGTGCCGGACTTTCGACCCTGAACGAGAACCAAGTGGTTGAATACGACCTCGTGGAGAACCGCGGCAAATCGTCCGCCGAGAACCTCAAGGTCTCCTGATTTCTCTCGAGTCTAAACGCGAGAGATCATGACGTTGCCCCCGGCTCTGCCGGGGGATTTTGTTTGGGGCGAGCAAACGCAGATCGCGCTTCAGCTTGCCACCGGCGCAATCAGGAAATTCTCCGACGCCGCACTTCCCGCCGTCTTGCAGACATCACCCTCGATCCGGACCTTGCCGGTCGCAAGCAGGCTCAGCGCCGCGGGATAGATGCGGTGCTCGACTTCGAGGATGCGCTCCGACAGCGTCTCCGCCGTGTCGTGATCGCTGACGGGCACCGCGCCCTGCATCACGATCGGGCCGGCGTCGGTCTCCGGGATCACGAAGTGCACTGTCGCGCCAGAGAGCTTTACTCCGGCGCGCAAGGCCTGACCGTGAGGGTCGAGCCCGGGGAAAGACGGTAGCAGCGAGGGATGGATGTTGAGCATCCGTCCGTACCACGCCTTGACGAATTCGGCAGTGAACAGGCGCATGAAGCCGCCGAGACAGATCAGCTCGATGCCGTGCTGGTCGAGGGCTGTCTGCAACACCGCCTCGAAGCCGGCACGGTCCTTGCCGAACGGCTTGCTCTCGATCACCAGCGTTGTCACGCCGGCCGCCTTGGCCCGTTCGAGGCCGAGCGCGCCGGTCTTGTTCGAGATCACGAGCGAAATCTCCGCCGGAAAATCCGGCGCGCTCGCGGCCTTGATCAACGCGGACATGTTGGAGCCGCGGCCGGAGATCAGGATGGCAACGCGCCGTTTCATCACAGTGCCAGGTCGAGGTGGCCGTTATAGACGACGCGGTGCTCGCCCTCGGCCGGGATCACGGTGCCGAGCTGCGCCACGGTCTCACCGGCATCGGTGAAAACGCGCACCACCTCGTCGACCTTGTCAGGCTCGACGATCGCGATCATGCCGATGCCGCAATTGAAGGTCCTGAGCATTTCGAGCTCGGCGATGCCGGCTTGCGCCGCCAACCATTTGAACACCGGCAGGACCGGCAGGCGCGCGAGATCAATGCCGACGCCGAGATGACCAGGCAGCACACGCGGAATGTTATCGGTGAAACCACCGCCAGTGATGTGGGCGAGACCCTTCACCGCGCCGGTCTCGCGGATCGCGCGCAGGCAGGATTTGACGTAGAGCCGCGTCGGCGTCAGCAGCGCGCCGCCAAGCGTCATCACCGGAGCGAACGGCGCCTGCGCCTCGAAGCCGAGGCCGGATTGTTCCACGATCTTGCGCACCAGCGAGAAGCCGTTGGAATGCACGCCCGATGAGGCAAGGCCGATCACGGCATCGCCCGCTGCAATGTCCTTGCGCGGCAGCAGTGTTCCGCGCTCGGCGGCTCCGACGGCAAAGCCGCCAAGATCGTAGTCACCGTCTTTGTAGAGGCCCGGCATTTCGGCGGTCTCACCGCCGATCAGGGCGCAGCCGGATTCGCGGCAGCCCTCGGCGACGCCCGCAACGATCGAGGCGGTCGCCTCGGGGTCGAGCTTGCCACAGGCGAAATAGTCGAGGAAGAACAGCGGCTCGGCACCCTGCACCACGAGGTCGTTGACGCTCATGGCGACGAGGTCGATGCCGATCCCGCCATGCAGGCCGGTCTCGATCGCGATTTTCACCTTGGTGCCAACGCCGTCGGTGGCCGCGACCAGGACGGGGTCTTTGAAGCCGGCCGCCTTCAGGTCGAACAAGCCGCCAAAGCCGCCGATCTCGGCGTCGGCGCCAGGCCGTGCGGTGGCGCGCACCATCGGCTTGATCAGGTCGACGAGGCGGTTGCCCGCGTCGATATCGACGCCTGAATCGGCGTAAGTGAGGCCGTTTTTGCGGTCGGTCATGCCCGATTTCCAGTGGGTTTGCGGCTGGTTACGTCGAATTCCGGGGACGCGCAATGGCAAGCGTGGCGCCCCGCCCTATACTATGTAGATATCAACCGGTTCAGCCTCCAAAGGGCCGGGTTTCGAGGTCAGGCCGGGTGCCGGGAAGCGCCGCGTGAGTATTCCGAATATCATTACCCTGGGCCGCATCATGCTGGTCCCAATCATCGTCTGGGCCATCGTGTCGAGCCAAATGGAGGTGGCGTTCGCCGTCTTCCTGATCGCGGGCATCAGCGACGCTGTCGACGGTTTCCTCGCCAAGCGCTTCAACATGGCCAGCGAGCTCGGTGCCCTGCTCGATCCGCTGGCCGACAAGGCGCTGCTGGTGTCGATCTACCTGTCGCTCGGCATCTGGGGCGACATCCCCCGCTGGATCGTGATCCTGGTGGTCTCGCGTGACATCATGATCGTCACCGCGGTGATCGTGTCCTGGCTGTTCGACAAGCCTGTCGAGATGAGACCGTCGAAAGTATCCAAGCTAAACACAGCGGCCCAGGTCTCCTACGCCGCGCTGGTGCTGGCCGCCCTGGCCTTCGGCTTCAAGCCGGCGCCTTATGATATGATCCTGATGGGCCTCGTCACGGTGTTCACGTTGTCCTCGGTGTCGCTCTATCTCGTCGAGTGGCTGCGGCACATGAGCACGATCGAAGCCAAATGAAACGGGATCCGGCCCCGCAAAAGGCCAACTCCCGATCAAACAACGCGAATCTCTTCAGACAGAGCCGGCGCGCCGGCACGGAGCAAAGCAAGCGTGGCAGGCCGCGTCCATCCCCGACAATTGGCGTTTTCGCTTCCCCATGCGGAGAGCCTCAGCCGGGACAATTTCCTGGAGGGCCCCGCCAATGCCGCCGGTCTTGCGCTGATCGACGGCTGGCCGGATTGGCCGAACCGGATCATGTGGCTCGCCGGCCCCGAAGGCTCGGGCAAGAGCCATCTGGCTGCGATCTGGGCCGAAATATCAGGCGCCCGCTCGACCACGGCCAGTGCGCTGAGCGCAGCCGCCGTCCCGGGCGCGCTCGCAACCAGCGCGCTGGTGGTCGAGGATCTCAAGGCCGGGGATTCTGACGAGCGTGCCCTCTTCCATTTGATGAACCTCGCTCGTGAGGACGGCGCTTACATACTGTTCACGGGGCGCGAGGCGCCGGCCGCGATCGAGGTCGAGCTCCGCGACCTGCGCTCGCGGCTGCGGACCATTCCGGTAGTTTCGCTCGCGCCGCCAGACGACCAGCTGTTCCGCGGCCTGATCGTCAAATTCTGCGCCGACCGCCAGCTCAGCGTGGACGAAAGCGTGGTGAGCTACCTCGCGACCCGCCTGGAGCGATCATCGGCTGCCGCCCGGCATGCGGTGGAGCTGCTCGACAGCGAGGCCCTGCGGCTCGGCCGCCCCGTCACCCGGGCGCTCGCCGCGGAGTTGCTACGGGATGCCTGAGCGCCCCGCCCTTCAGGCCCGCTTGACGCGGCGCGGCGGCGGAACATCAATGTCATCGAAACGTCATCGCACTAACACATGCTCCGGCCGGTTTTGCGCATAAGCCGCAAATTGGGGCGAACTGGATGGACCGACTTCTCATGGATTCCGTGCAAACTATTGAAACAAAAGAGAAAGCCACGGAAGCTGACCGCCTTCCGGCGATTGCCTCAAGCCCTGAGCGATTCATCAACCGCGAGCTGTCCTGGCTACATTTCAACCGGCGCGTCCTGGAAGAATCGGTCAACGCCAACCATCCGGTGCTGGAGCGGGTGCGATTCCTGTCGATTTCAGCGAATAACCTCGACGAGTTTTTCATGGTCCGCGTCGCCGGCATCAAGGCGCAGGTGCGCGAGGGCATTGCCGAGCGCGCGCCCGACGGCTTGACCCCGTCCGAGCAGCTCGCGCTGATCAACCGGACCGTCTCGCAGCTTGCCAGCGATCAGCAGGCGATCTGGCGCGACCTGCGCGGCACGCTCGCCGGTGTCGGCATCATGCTGGTCGACGGTAAGGAGGTCACCAAGGCGGAGCGGACCTGGCTCGAGGACTATTTCCTCAACAACGTGTTCCCGCTGCTGACGCCACTGGCGATCGATCCGGCCCATCCCTTTCCGTTCATCCCGAGCCTCGGTTTCACCATCGCGCTTCAGCTCACGCGCGAGGCCGACGGCAAGCCGATGAACGCGTTGATCCGCATGCCTGGCAAGATCGACCGCTTCATCCGCCTGCCGACCGAGGGCAAGGTGCGCCTGATCTCGCTGGAGCAGGCAACCGGTCTGTTCATCAACCGCCTGTTTCCCGGCTATAGTCTCCACGGCCAGGGCGCCTTCCGCATCATCCGCGACTCCGAGCTCGAAATCGAGGAAGAGGCCGAAGACCTCGTCCGCCTGTTCGAGACCGCGCTGAAGCGCCGCCGCCGCGGATCGGTGATCCGGCTCGAGATCGACGCCAAGATGCCGGAGGAGCTGCGCAGCTTCGTGCAGCATGCGCTTTCGGCCGCCGATGACGAAGTGTTCCTGGTCGACGGCGTGCTCGCGATGAACGAGCTCTCGCAGCTCACGCGCCTCGACCGGCCCGACCTCGAATTCACGCCTTACGTGCCGCGCCATCCCGAACGCGTGCGTGAGCATGGCGGCGACATCTTCGCCGCGATCAGGCAGAAAGACCTGATTGTCCATCACCCCTACGAATCGTTCGACGTGGTGGTGCAGTTTCTGCAACAAGCAACGCGCGATCCTGACGTCGTCGCGATCAAGCAAACACTCTACCGCACCTCCAACAATTCGCCGATCGTGCGTGCGTTGGCCGAAGCCGCCGAAGCCGGCAAATCCGTCACCGCGCTGATCGAGCTGAAGGCGCGCTTCGACGAAGAGGCCAACATCCGCTGGGCGCGCGATCTCGAACGCGCCGGCGTGCAGGTCGTCTATGGCTTCCTCGAACTGAAGACACACGCCAAGCTCTCGATGGTGGTACGCCGCGAGGGCGGCAGCCTCACCACCTACGTCCACACCGGCACGGGCAATTATCATCCGGTCACCGCGCGTATTTATACGGACCTCTCCTATTTCACGTCTGAACCGACCATCGGCCGCGACGCTGCGCGCGTGTTCAACTTCATCACGGGCTATGCCGCACCGAGTGATCTCGAAAAGATGGCGGTGTCGCCGCTGACCTTGCGCAAGCGCATCATCGAGCACATCCAGGGCGAGACCGAGCACGCACGTCATGGCAAGCCCGGCGCGGTCTGGATGAAGATGAATGCGCTCGTCGACCCCGACATCATCGACGCGCTCTACGAGGCCTCACAGGCCGGCGTGCAGGTCGAACTGGTGGTACGCGGTATCTGCTGCCTCCGCCCCGGTATCCCCGGCCTGTCGGAGAACATCCGCGTCAAGTCGATCATCGGACGCTTCCTGGAACACGGGCGAATCTACTGCTTCGGCATGGGCCAGGGTCTGCCGAGCGCAAAAGCGGCTGTGTATATCTCGTCGGCCGATATGATGCCGCGCAACCTCGACCGCCGCGTCGAGGTGCTGTGTCCGCTGCAAAATCCCACGGTGCATCAGCAGGTTCTCGAACAGATCATGGTCGCGAATCTCAAGGACAATGAGCAGAGCTGGCAATTGTTGCCGGACGGGTCCTCAACGCGTATGAAGACCGCGAAGGGCGAGGAGCCTTTCAACGTGCACAACTACTTCATGACAAATCCGAGTCTGTCTGGCCGTGGAAAGTCGCTCAAGGAATCCTCGCCGCGTCGTCTCACGCGCCGAAACGAACGCCATCAGTCCTGACCGGAGATCTCTCCCGTGAAACGGCCGCGCAAGCGTGGCGCTAGCGTCGCGGTCATCGACATCGGCTCCAACTCCGTTCGTCTCGTCGTCTACGAGGCGCTGGCGCGGAGCCTGATTCCGATCTTCAACGAGAAGACGCTGTGCGGTCTCGGGCGCGAGGTGCAGAGCACGGGCCTGCTTGCGCCCGACGCCGTCGACAAGGCGCTGACGTCGCTGAAGCGCTTTCGCGCCTTGTGCCGCGTGATGCAGGTCGGCCGCGTGTTCGCGATTGCGACTGCGGCCTGCCGCGATGCCTCCAACGGCCCCGACTTCATCGCGAAAGCCGAGCGCATCTGCGCCGTCAAGATCGAGATCCTGTCGGGACCGCGCGAAGCAAAGCTGTCGGCGCTCGGCGTGATCTCGGGCATTCACCGCCCCGACGGCATCGTCGGCGATCTCGGCGGCGGCTCGCTCGAACTGATCGATGTGCGTGGCAACAGCGTGCGTAGTGGCGTGACGCTGCCGCTCGGCGGCCTTGCGCTCCAGGACCTCGCGCACAAATCACTCAAGCGCGCTGACCGCATCGTGCGCGAGGCGATCGACGATGTGCCTCAGCTCACCGCCGGCCGCGGCCGCACCTTCTACGCCGTCGGCGGCACCTGGCGCGCGCTCGCGCGCATCCACATCATCCAGAGCGGCTATCCGCTCCAGGTAATGCACGGCTATTCGATTCCCGCCGCCGAAGCGCTCGATTTTGCCCGCCGTCTGCGGCGTCTCGCCGCCGTCGACATGCTCGCCGACATCGAGGTTGTCGCGGATGCGCGGCGCCCCCTCCTCACCTACGCAGCGCTCGTGCTCGAGCACATTATTCGCGTGGCGCAGCCGAAGACCATCGTGTTCTCGACCTTCGGCGTGCGCGAGGGCCTGCTGCACGAGAAGCTGCCGGAGGGCGAGCGCAACAAGGACGGGCTGATCTGCGCGGCCGAAGAGCTGAACGAGCTGCTGTCACGCTCGGCCAAGCACGCTCGTGAGCTGATGGCCTGGACCGATCGGCTCGCGCGTGTCGTGAAGCTGCGCGAGACCGAGGAGGATCGCCGCCTGCGTCACACCGCGTGCCTACTGTCCGACATCGGCTGGCGCGTCCACCCTGATCATCGCGGCGAGCAGACGCTCAGCCTCGTGGTCAACGCCAATTTCGGCGCGATCGACCACCGCGAGCGCGCCTTTGTCGGCCTGTCGGTGTTCTATCGCTATGCGGGCCTCAGCGAAGAGAACCAGCCGCCGGTGACGATGCAGGAATTGCTGACGCCGGCACAACTCGAGCGCGCCCGCCTGCTCGGCGCGGCGTTCCGCGTCGCACATCTGATTTCGGCCGCGCGCCCGGGCGTGCTGCCCGCCACCCATTTCCGCAGCCGGGGCCGCAATCTGATGCTGGTGTTCGAGCACAGGCTCGGCGATCTCGTCGCCGACCGCGTCGGCAGCCGCTTCAAGCAACTCGCCCGCCTGATCGGGCGCAGCGGTTCGATCCTAAGGCGCTAGAAGTTACTCCGCCGAAACCTTGGCGTGGCGCTCGGACGATTCGAGCGCGGCGGCATGCATGCGGCGCCGGCGCCAGATGGAGCCGACCAGCAGCACGACCACGACACCAAGCATCGCGCAGACATATTCGGCACCCGCTCCGTCATGGGCGAATTGCGACGGGATGTGCAGGCTGCCGAGCATCTGGTCCAGGGAAGCGCCGAGGGGACCATCGGACAGCGTGTGGAGCTTCGGCGCGACGCCGGGATCGGTCGCGATCACCTCGCCTGCGATCCAGCCGAGCAGTGCCGCACCGGCCCAGACCAGGATCGGCAGTTTCGAGAGCAACGCCATGATCAGCGCCGCGCCGGCGACGATCAGCGGCACGCTAATGGCCAGGCCGAGCACCAGCAGCGGCACGCTGCCATTGGCGGCAGCAGCGACCGCAATGACGTTGTCGAGGCTCATGATGATGTCGGCAACGACGACGATCTGCACCGCCTGCCACAGATGCGAGGCGGACTCGACGTCCTCTTCATCGTTTTCAGGCACGAGCAGTTTGGCCGCGATCACGATCAGTGCGAGGCCGCCGACCAGCTTGAGGTACGGCAGCGCCATCAGGCTCGCGACGATGCCTGTGAAGATGATTCGCAGCAGCACCGCGGCGCCCGCGCCGAGCACCATGCCCCACAGCCGGTGCCGCGGCTTGAGGCCGCGGCAGGCAAGCGCGATCACCAGCGCGTTGTCGCCGGAGAGCAGGATGTTGATCCAGATGATCTTGCCGACCGCGATCCAGAAGGTCGGCTCGGCCATCTCATTGCGGAACTGGGTGACGAATGCCCCGATCGTGGCGGGATCGAAGATCTGCCAGAGCCAGTTCACAATGAGTCCCCTGTCGACTTAACCTATCGGCTGTTAGCCGACGATCTCGTTGCCCGAGAAGAACTGCGCGATCTCGATCGCGGCGGTCTCCGGAGCATCCGAGCCGTGAGCCGAGTTCTCGCCAATCGACTTGGCGTAGAGCTTGCGGATGGTGCCATCGGCCGCCTTCGACGGATCGGTCGCGCCCATGGCGTCACGGTACTTGGCGATCGCGCCCTCGGCTTCCAGCACCTGGACCACGACGGGGCCCGAGGTCATGAACTCGACGAGTTCGCCGAAGAACGGGCGGGCCTTGTGGACGGCATAGAAGGTCTCGGCCTGTTCCTTGGTCATGCGGATGCGCTTCTGAGCGACGATACGCAGGCCCGCCTTCTCGATCACGGCGTTCACGGCGCCGGTGAGGTTACGCGCGGTGGCGTCGGGCTTGATGATCGAGAAAGTGCGTTCGATGGCCATGATCTTGTCCTTGAAGAGAAAAAGAGTGGTTCGGAGTTGCGGGGCTTATATCGGCGCCTTCGCGATCCGGCAAGCGAGTGCCGGAACGGCCCGAAGGGCGCTTCGTCGCAGCTTAAGAGCCGGATTCCAACATGGATTACAACGATTTCACCCAGATGAACCCAATCTGAAGGGCCTGTGAGGGTTTGGTTCAGCCTGGCTGCCGTAACGTCAGCTCCATCGAAACTAAAGCCTTCCCCTGAGGCGGACCGTTTCGGCGGCCTTTCCATCGACGCGATAGCCCCGCGCCGGCAGTTTTGAGGAGATCATCATGTTGAGGAAACTTTCGCTCGCTGCAGTCGCCGCGGTCGCGCTGGGTGCCGCGCTGGCCCCCACCTCCGCCTCCGCTCACTGGCATGGCGGCGGCTGGGGTTGGCACGGCGGTGGCGGTTGGCATCACGGCGGCTGGGGCTGGGGCGGACCGCGCTTCTACGCCGCGCCCGTCTCCTATGGTTACGGCGGCTGTTATGTGCGCCGGCTGGTCCCGACCCCCTGGGGACCCCGCTGGCGGCTGGTCAACCGCTGCTATTGAGCCCGACAGCACATTCCTGAGTTACCAAAAGGTACTGTTCCCCCCCTGCAGTACCTTCCAAGAGAGGCCCCGGCGCCCCCCCCCGCCGGGGCCTTGTATTTGGGCAGATACGACGAATTCATACAATTTTTACTAGAATGCCAGCCGTCCCCAACGCTTGGCGAAACCAATTTGGGGGCCAACGACTTGGTACCGTATCTTGACTTTAGAACACGGAACCCTGCGATGGCTGGCCTTTTTGCCAATGACAGCGAACAGATCGACCGGCGCACCAGTCGCTCGATTTGCGATGCCGTGGGCGAACGGCTTCAGCAGAGCCTTCGTCCCGAGCCCCGCCTCCCGACGCATCTCGAGCAGTTACTCGACGAGTTGAGGAAGCAAGACCGCGACGGCAGCGCGCACTGACCAACGGTCACAGAAAAACGGGTTGCGTTTGATCCCGCCTGCGGTGACAAGGCCGCATGCTCTCCATCACCGACCTCTCCATCCGCCTCGCCGGACGCCTCTTGATCGACAATAGCTCGGTGCAGATCACGCCCGGCTCGCGCGTTGGCATGGTCGGCCGCAACGGCACCGGGAAATCGACGTTGTTCAAGGTGATCCGCGGCGAGCTTTCGGCCGAGCATGGCTCGGTGACCCTGCCGCCGCGCTGGCGTGTCGGCAGCCTGGCGCAGGAAGCGCCGAACGGCCCCGAAAGCCTGATCTCGGTCGTGCTCAAGGCCGACCTCGAGCGCGAGGCACTGCTCACCGAAGCCGAGAGCGCCACCGATCCGCACCGGATCGCGGAGATCCAGACCCGGCTCGTCGATATTGACGCGCATTCCGCTCCAAGCCGCGCCGCCGCCATTCTCTCCGGCCTCGGCTTTTCCGCCACCGATCAGCTGCGCCCCTGCGCCGAATTCTCCGGTGGCTGGCGCATGCGCGTCGCGCTGGCCGCAACGCTGTTCGCGGCGCCCGATTTGCTGCTGCTCGACGAGCCCACCAACTATCTCGACCTCGAGGGCACGCTGTGGCTCGAGGATCACCTTGCGCATTATCCGCGCACGGTGATCGTGATCAGCCACGACCGCGACTTACTTGACAGTTCTGTCGATCAGATCCTCCATCTGGAGCGCGGCAAGCTCACGCTCTACAAGGGCACCTACTCCTCCTTCGAGGAGCAGCGCGCCGCGCGCGAACTGCTCGATGCCAAAGCGGTCAAGCGCCAGGAGGCCGAACGCGCCCGCCTGCAAGCCTTCGTCGACCGCTTCAAGGCCAAGGCCTCGAAAGCCCGCCAGGCGCAGTCTCGCGTCAAGATGCTGGAGCGGCTGAAACCGATCACCGCGCTGGTGACGGAAGACGTCCGCGAAATCACCTTTCCGGCACCGGAGAAACTGCTGTCGCCGCCGATCATCGCCGTCGACAATGCGTCCGTCGGCTACGATCCGGCCACGCCGGTGCTCAGCCGCGTGACGCTGCGCATCGACAATGACGACCGCATCGCGCTGTTGGGCGCCAACGGCAACGGCAAGTCGACCCTCGTCAAGCTGCTCGCCGCGCGTCTTGCGCCCTTCTCCGGCAAGGTGACGCGCGCCGACAAGCTGTCGATCGCCTATTTCGCGCAGCACCAGCTCGACGAGCTGAACGAGGACGCCTCCGCCTACGATCACGTGCGCAAGCTGATGGGCGAAGCGCCCGAAGCGAAAGTGCGCGCCCGCGCCGGGGCGATCGGCTTCTCCGGCAAGGCGGCCGACACCAAGGCGGGCAAACTCTCGGGCGGCGAGAAGGCGCGGCTGCTGCTGGGGCTAGCCACCTTCTTCGGTCCCAACATGATCATCCTGGACGAACCGACCAACCATCTCGACATCGACAGCCGCGCAGCGCTTGCCGAAGCGATCAACGAGTTTCCCGGCGCGATCATCATGGTCTCGCACGACCGCTACCTGATCGAGTCCTGCGCCGACCAGCTCTGGATCGTCGCCGACCGCACCGTGACCAATTACGATGGCGATCTCGACGAGTACCGCCGCCTGGTGCTGTCCTCGCGCAACGGCGAGCCCGCGCCGCGCGAGCGCGGCGCTGCGAGCGAGAAGCCGCAGCGTCCGAAGTCGGACAATCGCGGCTCGCTGAAGAAGCGGATTGCAGAAGCCGAGAGCGAGATCGCGCGCGTCACAGACATCATCGTCAAGATCGACACCGCGCTGGCGCTGCCTGACATTTTCACGCGCGATCCCAAGCAGGCCGCGCAACTCTCGAAGGCGCGTGCCAATGCCGCCGACGCGCTGGCGCGTGCGGAAGAGCAGTGGCTCGAGGCGAGCACGCAGTTCGACGAGGCCGCGGGCTGACACAGGAATCCACGGACGGTATCCGCGGATTCAGACGCCCTATCGCACCGGCCCGCGCATGGAGGCCGGCTGCCCCGGTAGTTTCAGCTTTGGGCCGACTTCGGTCAGCTTGCCGCCAGCGAGCGCAAATACCTGCAAATCTCGGTCGATGTAATTGCCGACATAGAGCTAATCGCTGTTCGGGCTGTAAACGACACCCTCCGGCAGGCCACCAAGCGGCGCTCGGGCGACAACTGTCAACTTGCCACCCTCCCCGATTGACTTGGCCGCCACCATGGCATGCAACCAAAACTGCGTGGGCGTGGTGAGAACTTGCTAGCTCTCTCTATTCGATCACGCGATCGGCGCGCGCCAACAGCACTGGCGGCACATCGAGGCCGAGCGCCTTCGCCGTCTTCAAATTGATGACCAGCTCATAGCGGCGCGGAGCCTGGATCGGCAGATCGTGGGGCGAAGCCCCCTTGAGAATGCGATCGATGTAGTCGACGGGGGCACTGACCAGTTCGTCCCAGACGAATGTGTAGGACATCAGCGCCCCACCGTCGACGGCGCCCAGCACGGAATTCAGCGCCGGCACACGAAAACGATCACATTGCGCGACGATGTGGTCGCGATGCCCGTTGGTGAAAGGTTCTGGAATGACGAGCAGGCTTCCGTTGCCCGCGCGGCCGAACGCTTCGAGCTGAGCTTCCGTCTCGCCGTCACTGTGTGTCCGTATCTCGACCACTTCGATGCCGGATGCGCCATTCTTCGCCGCGGCGACGAGACCTGGCGCGTAGGGCGCGGTATCAGGATTGAAGAGGATGGCAACGCGGGCAAGTTTGGGATCAAGCTCGCGCAACAGCTCGATCCACTTGCCGCCGATTACGAAATCCCAGGTGACGAAGCCCGTCACATTGCCGCCGGGATGGCCGAGGCTGTCGGCAAGCTTGAAGCCGACGGGATCAATCACCTGCGTGAACACGATTGGAATCGTCGTGGTCTGCTGACGCAGCGCCAGCGTCGCCGGCAGGCCCTGGGCATAGATGACTTCAGGCGCGAGCGCGACGAGCTCGGCCGCCGACGCCCTGGTGTTGGCGAGATCGGACAGCGCACCGCCGAAGCGATAGTCGATATGAACATTGCTATCCTCGACCCAGCCGGCCTTGCCCATGGCCTCGCGGAACGGCTTGAGGAAAGCGCCGGCGACCGGCACGTCGATATTGGCGGCGAGACCGACGAGCACGCCAACGCGGCGCGGTTTGGACTGCTGGGCATGCGCCCCCGGCGTCGCGGCCAAGGCGACAGTCAATCCTGCAATGAACTCGCGCCGCCTCATGCCTGCCCCATCGAAATGAACACAGAGACTGTAGCTGTTCCAGCACGGAATTTGATAGATACGGACCCGCTTCGGGGTGAATAAAATCTGGTCGAACATTCACCGCAAACTTTTTCGGCGGCCGTCCAGAAGCCGCTTGTACGATGGACCGACGCCTCCTAGGCTTGCGCCGATTTTGAGGTTTGATGTTTTGCAGCCCTGGTGATCGCAGACCGTCGGGCCGGCGCGATTTCGATTTGAATGTAATTGGCCAAGGGGGGTGTCATGCCGATCACCGAAAGCCACGTCCGAGGCGCGGTCGATACACCTCTCATCGAGGACACGATCGGAGCCTTCTTCGACAAGGCCTGCGAACGGCTGTCGGAGCGCGAAGCTCTGGTCGTACGGCATCAAGGCATCCGCTGGAGCTTCAAACAGCTGCGCCAACAGGTCGATGACCTCGCCGCCGGCCTCCTCGCGCTCGGACTGAATCGCGGCGACCGCGTCGGCATCTGGTCGCCCAACAATGCGGAATGGATCCTCACGCAGTTCGCCACGGCCAAGGCCGGCCTGATCCTGGTGAACATCAACCCGGCCTACCGTGTCGGTGAACTGGAATACGCCCTCAACAAAGTCGGCTGTGCCGCGCTGGTCACGGCCTCGTCTTTCAAGACCAGCAACTATATCGACATGTTGAATACGCTTGCGCCGGAGATCGCGACATCTTCGCCGGGCCATTTGACGTCGGCGAGGCTGCCGTCCCTGAAAGTCCTGATTTGCATTGGCACCGATGCACCCGGCTTCATCCGTTTCGACGCGGTCCTGAAGATGGCGACGGACCGTTCACGCGCGCAGCTGAGAGAACTGGGCACGGAGCTGAGAAACACCGACGCGGTGAACATCCAGTTCACCAGCGGCACGACGGGGTCGCCAAAGGGCGCGACGCTGAGCCACCGCAACATCCTCAACAATGCGTTCTTTGTCGGCCGGACCATGGGCCTGACCGTCAAGGACAGATACTGCATCCAGGTGCCGCTTTATCATTGCGGCGGCATGGTCGTGGGAACGCTGATGTGCATCGTCCACGGCGCCACGATGGTGTTGCCGTCCGAATGGTTCGATCCGCTCGCCTCGCTCGAAACGATGGAGGCCGAGCGCTGCACCGGCGTCGGCGGCGTTCCCACGATGTTTTTGGGGATGCTCAATCATCCGGAGTTTGCACGCTTCGATCTGAGCTCGTTGCGCACCGGATGGGCCGGCGGCGCGCCCTGCCCCATCGAGATGATGAAGCGCTGTCTCTCCGACATGCATTTGCGCGATCTTACCAACATCTTCGGCATGACCGAGACCAGCCCGGTCTGCCTGCAGACGGCGACTAACGATCCGATCGAACGCAAGGTCGGCAGCGTCGGCCGCATTCATCCGCATGTCGAGGTCAAGATCGTCGATTCCGATGGCAAGACGGTGCCCGTCGGTACACCGGGCGAGTTCTGCACCCGCGGTTATTCCGTGATGCTGGGCTATTGGAACGACACGGAGAAGACCAGCGAGGCGATCGATGCCGACGGCTGGATGCACACCGGCGATCTCGGCACGTTCGACGCGGAGGGCTACGGCAATGTCGTCGGCCGCAGCAAGGACATGGCCATTCGCGGCGGCGAAAACATCTACCCGGTCGAGATCGAGAACATCCTCTACCAGCACCCGACCGTCGCCGATGCGCAAGTGTTCGGTATCCCTGACGAGCGGTTCGGCGAAGAGCTTTGCGCCTGGATCAGGCTCAAGCAGGGCAGCCACATGACTGAGCTGGATGTCCGGTCGTTTTGCAAGGACCGCATCGCGCATTTCAAGATCCCGCGCTACATCCGTTTCGTCGATGAATTCCCGACGACGGTGACCGGCAAGATCCAGAAATTCGTGATGCGTCAGCGAATGATCGATGAATTGCAATTGAAGGTGCAAAAGACTGCGTAAGACGCGCGCTCGCAGGGAGATATCAGGTGGCTTCACCCGAACCGATTAAATTGACCGACGGCGCGGCGTACGAGCGGTTCATGGCGCCTGGAGCCTATCGGCGGGAACGCTCTTCCTCGACTGGCTGGCGCTCCGTCCCGGATTAAGCTGGGTGGACGTCGGCGCCGGCAGGCGCGACTGCCGGCAAGCGCGTCTGGCAAGATCACGGTCCATGCCTCGGCCACCGCGATCAAGGGACGCAAGGCCGCGTAACGCGACACCGCCTTACGTCGCCGCCTTCTTCTTCGGCTTCGGCCTTGCAGGTTTCGCAACGACCGGCGGCTCGGGCGTACCTTCGATCGCGGACAGACGCCCCGAGGTGAAGGTGTAGATGCCCGCGCGCGGACCTGAGGTCCAGGTCACCGTGGCGAGGCGACGGCCGGCGGCATCGCTGGAGAGATTGACGGTCGAGGGCGCGCCAATGCCGCGCACCACGTCGCATTCGGTGTGGCCGAGCGCGACCGTGCCGCCCACCGGCGCCGGTGCCGTCGTCGACGCATTGGCGTCGGCCGGTCCGGGCGCCGGTGTCATGCCCGGACACGCGCCGTCGGCGCTGACGAGATCTTCGGCCCCTACGGGTCTATCGGGGGTCAGCGGCGGCGACTCAATCGAGATGTTCTTGATGAACAGGCGGCTCGGCTTGTTGAACCACTCGGCATCCTTAGCGGACGCCAACAGATCGGTTCCGCCGCCCGAGCAGCCCGCGATCAGCGGCGCAACAGCGGCCAACGCAACTATGAGCGACTTTGGAAGCTTTCGATGTCGCACGATCAACTAAATTCCCCGCATGAAGGAGCAGCCCTAAGCGATTGTCCCAACATCACTTTGCGGCACGAAGGTGGCCGAAACCAACCTGCCCGCAAAAGTCCAAATCATCATTAATCGCAAACGGCCGCTAATTCCGCCGCTGCCACCGGCCGCGTTCATCGGCCTGCCAATAGGTGACCTCAAATCCGCGCGTCTTGCAATCCGTCCAAGTGCTGCGGGCCGCGGCAAGTGCATCCGGATCGTCACCGTTGAACAGCAACACCATGCGCTCATAGGCCTGCGCATCCTCGGGCATCGCGGCGCTGTCGACCAGGAAGCGGACATTGGCGCCGTTCGGATTGTCTGGCTCGATCGCCAGCACGATCGGCTGGTCGGCAACATCGTTCACCCGCCATGTCGCGTGCGGCAGGAAGGAATCGTCGCGATAAGTCCATAGATGCGCGTCGAGCGCATCGGCGCGCTCGGGCGACGTCGACTGCACCACGACGCGCCAGCCGCGCTCGAGCGATTTCTCGAGAAGCGGCGGCAAGACGTTCTCAACCGTCATGTTTTGTAGATGGTAAAACAGGACCTCAGTCATCTCGCGTCATTTGCGCTCATAGTGATCTGCGACCAGGCGATCCAGCAGCCGGACACCGTAGCCGCTTCCCCAGCTCTGGTTGATGTCGGTCTTGGGCGCGCCCATCGCGGTGCCTGCGATATCGAGATGCGCCCAAGGCGTGCCGTCAACGAAGCGCTGCAGGAACTGCGCCGCAGTGATCGAGCCGCCATTGCGGCCGCCGGTGTTCTTCATGTCGGCGAACTGGGAATCGATCAGCTTGTCGTATTCGGGGCCGAGCGGCAGGCGCCAGACTTTCTCGCCGCTTTCGATGCCGGCCGCGAGCAGACGCTCGGCGAGTTCGTCATTGTTGGAGAACATGCCGGCATGATCGGTGCCGAGCGCAACCACGATCGCACCGGTCAGCGTCGCCAGATCCACCATGAATTTCGGCTTGGCCTTCTTGGCCACGTACCAGAGCACGTCGGCCAGCACGAGGCGGCCCTCCGCGTCGGTGTTGATGATCTCGATGGTCTGGCCCGACATTGAGGTCACGATGTCGCCCGGCCGCTGCGCGTTGCCGTCAGGCATGTTCTCGACGAGACCGATGGCGCCGACCACGTTGACCTTGGCCTTGCGCGCCGCGAGCGCGTGCATCAGGCCAACGACGCAGGCCGCACCGCCCATGTCGCCCTTCATGTCCTCCATACTGCCGGCCGGCTTGATCGAAATGCCGCCGGTGTCGAAGCAGACGCCCTTGCCGACGAAGGCGACCGGCGCCTCGCCTTTTTTGCCGCCGTCCCAGCGCATGATCACGGTGCGGCTCGGCCGCGCCGAGCCCTGGCCGACGCCGAGCAGCGCGCCCATGCCGAGCTTCTGCATCGCCTTGACGTCGAGCATCTCGATTTTGACGCCGAGCTTGCGCAGCAAGCCTGCACGGCGCGCGAACTCCTCTGGGAAAAGCACGTTCGGCGGCTCGTTGACGAGGTCGCGCGCGATGATGACGCCGTCGACGACCGCGCCGGCCGAGGCAAAGGCCTTTTTCGCAGCGGCCGCATCGCCGACCGCCAGCGAGACATCGGCGCGCAAGGCGCCCTCCTCGCCGTCCTTCTTCTTGGTCTTGTAGCGATCGAACTTGTAGGTGCGTAAGCGCAAGCCCGAGGCGACCGCGACCGCCTGCTCGGTGCTCATGGCGCCGCCAGCCAGTTCCGCAATGATGGTCATGGAAGCGGACCCCGCCTTGATCTTGCTGGCCGCCA